>Ga0255336_100004_pt1 | contig 921494 bp, 825 predicted proteins | sample MeOH1_35cm_T3_17_FD_189102 | JGI IMG/M metagenome (GOLD analysis project Ga0255336, IMG submission 189102) | Sandy soil microbial communities from University of British Columbia, Vancouver, Canada - MeOH1_35cm_T3_179 | ecosystem: Engineered > Artificial ecosystem > Sand microcosm > Unclassified... | reverse complement strand
GTGAGAACGGTGCGGGCAAATCGACCCTGATCAAGATCCTCGCCGGTGTCTACGAACGCGATGGGGGAAGGATCCTGCTGGATGGACGCGAGGTCGATCCACGACAGGAAACTCTCCCCCTCGCTTTCGTCCACCAGGACCTGGCCCTGGTGGACGATCTCAGCGTGGCCGAGAATATCGCGCTGATCGCCGGCTATCCCCGGCGCAACGGCCTGATCGATTGGCGGGAGGTCACGCGCCAGGCCAACCGCATCTACGACACGATGAAAGTGGAGCCGATCGACCCGCAGCGTCTGGTCGTGACGCTGAGCGCGCCGGAAAAGGCCATTCTCGGTATCGTCAGGACGCTGGCGCGCAATCCACGCGTGCTGGTGCTTGATGAACCAACGGCTGCCTTGCCGGAGCATGATGCCAAGCGCCTGTTCGAGGCCATGCATCAATTGCGTGCTGCCGGCACCAGCATCATTTATGTCTCGCATCGCTTGAACGAGCTGTTCGGACTTGCAGACCGTGTAACGGTCTTCCGCGATGGCCGCCACGTTCATACGGTCGCGACGAGTGAGACTTCGCCGGAAGAGATCGTCGAGCAGATGCTCGGCCGGTCGGTCGATCTGGTGCGGGCGCATCGCAGCGCCAAACCGCCCACCGCTTCCGCGCTGCTGAGGGTGACGGATCTCAAGGTCGATCGCCGCGGTCCGCTCAGCTTCGAGGCGCGTGCCGGCGAAATCCTCGGCCTGGTGGGGCTGCGCGGCGGTGGGCAGGAAGCGGTCGGCCGCGCCATTTTCGGCGCCAAGCGTCCCGATGCTGGCCGCATCGCCCTGGAAGGACGGGAGCTCTCCCTGGAAGACGGCATCAAGGAGCGCATCGCCGCCGGCATCGTGCTGCTGCCTGGCGACCGGCTCGGCGAGAGTATCTGTCCCGGCATGTCCCTGACGGAGAATCTGTTCATCAATCCCGGCATTCGGCGCCGATCCGCCTGGCGCTTCATTTCGCCCGGCGCGGAGGCCAAGGAGACGGCCCTGCGGCTGGATCAATTCGACGTGCGGCCCCGTAATGCCGCGTCATTAATTGACTGGCTGTCCGGCGGCAACCAGCAGAAGGTCTGCATCGCCCGCTGGCTGGAGGCGCAGGCCAAAGTGGTCATTCTCGAAGAGCCCACGGCGGGCGTCGATATCGGCGCCAAGCTCGCCATCCATGACATGCTGCGCCAGGTAACGCGCGATGGATCCGCACGGCAAGGGGCCGCGGTGATTGTCGTGTCGTCGGATCTCGACGAGGTTTCGGCGCTCTGCGATCGCGCCTTGATCCTGGATCGCGGCCGCATTGCCGGTGAATTGCAGGGCGATGAGCTGACCATGGATGCTCTCATCGCCCGATCCTCGATGGGTGCCGGTCTTGCCCCGGCCTATCATCGCGGGCCTATCATCATTGAAGGAGCGGAACATGGCCAACCCCGCTGATTCCCTCGCTGGAGACAAGCGCCAAGTGACCAACTCGCCGAAATCGACCCCGCGTCATCGCCTGTCGGAGGTCTTCTCGACCTACGGGCTTGCCGTTGTCTTTGTCCTGGTACTGGTCGTCTTCTCGCTGTTGAAGCCGGCGAGTTTTCTCAGCACCGCCAATATCGGCAATATTCTGACCAGCCAGTCGGTTACCGCCTTGCTGGCCTTCGCCGTCATGATGCCCTTGACCACCGGCCGGTTCGATCTTTCCGTCGGCTATCATGTCGGCATGGCCCAGGTCCTGGTGATCGGCCTGCAGGTGAACAACAGTCTCTCCTGGCCGCTTGCCGCCCTGATCGTGGTCGCTATCGGCCTGGTCGTCGGCGTTGTCAACGGCATCCTGGTGACCCGGTTCAAGATCGATTCCTTCATCGCCACGATGGGTATGGGATCGCTGCTTTACGGTGTATCGAACTGGTATACCGACGGGCAGCAGCTGCCCGGCTTCGATCTGCCGGACAGCTTCACCAATATCACCCAGGTGATCGGATATGTGCCGTTGCCGGCGATCTATGTCGCGGTGGTGGCGATCGTTCTATGGATCATCCTCGAGCGCCTGCCGGCGGGGCGCAGCCTGTATGTCATCGGCTCCAATGCGCGTGCCGCGGAACTGTCCGGCATTAATGTCGGGCGCAACGTCACCATGACGCTGGCCGCTTCCGGCGTGCTCTGCGCTCTCGCCGGCGTCATCCTGGCCAGTATCCTGCGTTCGGGTACGCCGTCGGTCGGTCCGGAATACCTGCTGCCGGCCTTCGCCGGATCGTTGCTCGGCGCGACATCCATCCGCCCCGGCCGGGTCAATGTCGGCGGCACGTTGCTGGCCATCCTCATTCTCGCCTTCTCCTTCTCCGGCGTGCAGCAGCTGGGAGCGCCGTTCTACGTCGAATACTTCTTCAATGGCGGCATCCTGATCATCGCCGTCGCGCTCTCCGTCTATGCCGGCATCCGGCGCCGGAAGGCGGCGATCGCCGCCAATAACGGGTGAATTTCATCGGCGGCGGCGCGCCGCGTCCTGCTTGGTCGCTTTATTTGATTATGGAGTAATCGGTATGCCACGAGTTGCTGTCGTCGGATGCGGTGTCGTCGGATCGTCCTGGGCCCTGGTCTTCGCCCGGGCCGGCTTTGATGTCGCGGTCTACGATCAGTCGGAAGCGGCGATCAGCGCCACCTTGGCCTTTGTCGCACAGGCACTCGACGATCTCAGCGCGCAAGGTCTTGCCGGCGCCGAGCCGCGCGAGACCGTGCTTGCACGTCTGAAACCGAGCCCGAAACTTGCGGACGCCCTGACCGGTGTCGATTACGTGCAGGAAAGTGCGCCGGAACGGGTGGAAATCAAGCGCGAACTCTATAAGCAGCTCGATGCCCTGGCGGCGCCGACAACTGTCCTCGCCAGCTCGACCTCGGGCCTGCCGGCGTCGAGTTTCACCGAGGGGCTCGCTCACCGCGAACGCTGCCTCGTGGTCCATCCGATCAATCCGCCGCATCTCATTCCGCTGGTCGAACTGGTGCCTGCCCCCTGGACCGATGCGGCGGTTACCGCGCGGGCTGCGAAGATGATGGAGACCGTCGGGCAGTCGCCGATCAGTCTCAGCCGCGAGATCAACGGCTTCGTCGTCAACCGATTGCAGAGTGCGCTGTTGGGAGAGGCCTTCCGCCTGGTGCAGGACGGCATCTGCGGCGTGAACGACGTCGACAAGGCGATTGCCGACGGGCTGGGCCTGCGCTGGTTCTTCATGGGGCCTTTTGAAACCATCGATCTCAATGCCCAGAATGGCGTCGCCGAATACTGCCGTAACCTGGGGCCGATGTATTACGGCCTGGCCAAGGAACAGGCGGACCCGCGGCAATGGGACGAAGCGCTGGTGGCGGCGATTGAAAAACAGCGCCGTGCGCGCACGGCCGCAACGGAACTGCCGGCGCGTCGCGGCTGGCGCGACCGCTGCCTTGCGGCCCTGGTCGCGGCTAAACGCCGTGTGCTTTCGGAACAGGGCTGCTAAACTGAGCGAGTCTCATCATCGATGGAATGAACCGTGCCGCCTGTAATTTCGCCACTTGCCATCAAACGGCATCGTCTCTCCGACCAGATCGCCAGTCATCTCGAGCAGATGATCCTCTCCGGCGAGATGGCGGTCGGCGAAATTCTGCCGTCCGAGCGGGATCTGATGGAGCGCTTCCAGGTCGGTCGTCCCGCCGTGCGCGAAGCCCTTCTGTGGCTGAGCAAGAAGGGCCTCATTTCCATCAGCGGCGGCGAACGGGCGCGGGTGACCGAGCCTAATCCGACGGAGCTCATTGAACATCTGTCGACCGCGGCTTTGCTGCTGGTGTCGCGCCCCGAGGGCATGCAGGTCTTTCAGCAGGCGCGCCTGTTCACCGAAGTCGCCCTGACGCGTGAGGCTGCCAAGAACGCAAACAGCCAGGAGCTGGATGAGCTTGAGAAGCTGCTGGTCGCCAATGAGGCGAGCGGCGAGGATATCGAGGAATTCGCCCGGACGGACGACGATTTCCATTTCGGCGTGGCCCGGATATCCCACAACTCCCTGATCAACACGCTCTATAACAGCGTGCTGGCGGTGCTGCAGAACCAGCGCCACACCTCGCTGAAGCATCCCGATGCCTTGAAGGCCGCGACGGACTGCCACCGCCGGATCTTCGAAGCCATCGCCGCCCACGACCCGGACCGCGCGGAAGCCGAAATGCGCCGCCATCTGGGTGACGTGGAAACCTATTACTGGTCGGTGCGCGGCGGTCGATCGGCGCAGGCGAAATCAAGCCAGGACGAAACGAAATAAGTCGCCTGGCCGGCCGTTGGCGCACAGCGCAGTCGCTTCGCGCCGCCGTGCAAAGGGCGGCTGGATATTGGTACGGGGAGGAGAGATGACGTATTACCAGGCTTACAATCCGATCTTCGCCAGTTACCTGCTGCCGGTTTGCGGGCTGGAGAAGCTCCATACCGGAACGCGCTGGGCGGAGGGGCCGGTCTATTTCGCCGATGGCAGGTTTCTCGTTTTCAGCGATATCCCCAATAACCGGATGCTGCGCTGGGAAGAGGAAACCGGTCAGGTCAGCCTGTTCCGCTACCCGTCGAACTTCTCCAACGGCAATACGCGCGACCTGCAGGGCCGGCTCGTTACCTGCGAACATGGGGCGCGCCGCGTCACCCGCACGGAACCCGACGGCAGTATCACGATTCTGGCGGAGAAGTATCAAGGCAAGCGCCTGAATTCGCCGAACGATGTGGTGGTGAAGTCCGATGGCAGCATCTGGTTCACCGATCCGCCCTACGGAATTCTGTCGGACTACGAAGGCTACAAGGCCGATAGCGAAATCGGTCGCTGCAATGTCTATCGCGTCGATCCGGCGGACGGGATTGTGAAGATCGTCGCCGATGACTTCGACAAGCCCAATGGCCTGGCCTTTTCCCAGGACGAGAAGACGCTTTATGTGGCCGATTCCGGTCGGTCGCATGGGGCCGAACAGCCGCATCATATCCGCGCTTTCGATGTTGCGGATGGCGGCACATTGCGCCGTAGCAGGGTGTTTGCCGAAATCGACCCCGGTGTGCCGGACGGATTCCGTGTCGACGTTTATGGCAATCTCTGGGTCGGCGCCGGAGACGGCGTGCATTGCTTTTCGCCGGCCGGCGAATTGATCGGCAAGATCTGCATTCCCGAAACCGTCGCCAATGTGTGCTTCGGCGGGGCGCGGCGCAACCGGCTCTTCATCGCCGCCACCACCTCGCTCTACGCCGTTTTCCTCAACACCAAGGGTATCCAAACCCCTTGATCTTTCGGATTTGACTCCATGTTGCTGGGCTGTATCGCCGACGACCTGACAGGTGCGACCGACCTGTCCCTGATGCTGGCGCGGGAGGGACTTCGCACGGTCCAGTCGACCGGCCTGCCGGCACCCGATCTCGATCTCAGCGCCGTCGATGCGCTGGTCGTGGCGCTGAAGTCCCGCACCATTCCGGCTGCCGAGGCGGTCGCGCAATCGCTTGCGGCGGCACGGCTGCTGCGGCAACTCGGCGCGAAACGGCTGTTGTTCAAATACTGCTCGACCTTTGATTCGACCGATCAGGGAAATATCGGCCCCGTCGCCGCTGCCTTGCTGGATTTCGCGGGCGGCATGCAGACGATTGCCTGTCCGGCCTTTCCGCTGGCGGGGCGACAGATCTTCAATGGGCATCTTTTCGTCAACGGCGTGCTGCTGAGCGACAGCCCGATGAAGGATCATCCGTTGACGCCGATGCGGGACGCAAATCTCTGCCGTGTCCTGCAGCGGCAGACCAATCTCTCGGTCGGGCTGGTTTCTTTTGCCGATGTGGATGCCGGACCGGCGGCGATCCGAGCGGCACTTGCGCGCGAAGCGGCGGCGGGTCACCGCATCCAGATCGTCGATGCCCTGACTGATGCGCATCTGCGGTCGATCGGCGCTGCGGTCGCGGATCTGCCGCTGCTCACCGGCGGGTCCGGCATCGCCATGGGCCTGCCCGCCGCTTATCTGGCACAGGGACTCATCGCTGCGCTGAGCCCGGTTCCCGCGACCATGCAGGTGACGGCGGGCCGGCGGGCGATCCTCGCCGGTTCATGTTCGGCGGCTACCCGCGGCCAGGTGGCCACGGCGATCGCGGCGGGATTGCCGACCTTTCAGATCGACGCGCTCGATCTCGCCGCCGGCCGCCAATCGGCGGCGCGAATCCTCGACTGGATCGACGCCCAGCCTGCCGGCAAGCCGTTGCTGGTCTATTCCAGTGCCGAACCGGAAGTGGTCAAGCAGGTTCAGGACAAGCTCGGCCGCGAGGCCGCCGGCGCCGCCGTCGAGCATCTGCTGGCGGAGGTTGCCCGGGGTCTGGTTGCGCGCGGCTTCAATCAGCTGCTGGTCGCCGGCGGCGAGACATCGGGCGCCGTCGTTCAGGCGCTTGGGGCCGGTACGCTCGCCATCGGACCGGAGATCGATCCCGGCGTGCCCTGGACCCGCAGCCTGTCGGTCCCCGATGTCGCCCTTGCCTTGAAATCGGGGAATTTCGGCGCTGCGGATTTCTTTCTGAAGGCCTGGGACAAGCTCAACTGAGGCGAAGGCCGTAATCGAAGGGAACGCATGATGTCCGAAGCCCGCCTGAGAGAGCAGATTTGCAGCGTCGGACTGTCGATCTTCCAGCGTGGTCTGACCTTCGGCTCGACCGGCAATATTTCGGTACGTTCACCGGATGGCGGTTGGCTGATGACGCCGACCAATGCTTCCATGGGCAATCTCGACCCGGCGCGCCTCGCCAAGCTCGATGCGACGGGCCGGCACATTGACGGGGACAAGCCGACCAAGGAGGCCTTTCTCCATCGCGTCATGTATGCCGAGAGGCAGAACGCCGCTGCCGTCGTGCATCTCCATTCGACTCATTCAGTCGCGGTTTCGTGCATGCACGGCCTCGATTGCGCGAACTGCCTGCCGCCATTGACGGCCTATTACGTGATGCGCGTGGGGCGGCTGCCGCTGGTTTCCTATTATCCGCCGGGAGATGAGGATCTGGCGCGTGCTGTCGGAAAGCTTGCCGGCAAGCACCACGCGGTTCTCTTGGCCAATCACGGTCCGGTGGTCGCCGGCACGACCCTGGAAACCGCCCTCTATGCAACGGAAGAGCTGGAGGAGACGGCACGGATCTTCCTGCTCTTGCGCAATTCGCCTGTCAGCCCGCTCACCGAAGCCCAGGTCAAGGTCCTGCTCGAGCGCTTTCCTTCATAGAGCTGGATCGGTAACCCGCCGCATCTGTCGAAGCATGTCGTCGGCGCGTCAAGAAAGCCGGCGGCGGCAAAGCCAGTCTTTGCAAGCTTGATATCAGGATGCGGCCGCATCGGGGTATTTCTGGACAATCAGATGCGATAAAGGGCTGGCGAGGGGTAACTGTCGCCTTTTGTCCCTTTACATTTGCGGCGCCATCTACATCTGATAAGGAAGTCCTTAACGACGACCGGGCCGATACTGTCCGGCTGCTCTTCAATTTTCGGTCTGATATCCTCTGAATATTCGGTTCCGTCCGGAACTAGAATGCCTCCCACATAGTTCTCGCAATACCCTGCCGCTCGTTTCATTGCCCTCCCTGAGCCCAGGCGTCCGCTATCGATGACACAATAGAATGAAACGGTCCTATCTTCTCGGTGTCGCCGCTGCGGTACTCTGTGTTGTGGTCGTAGGCACCCTGGCTTTGGTATGGCGTCCGGCACTGGCGCCGATCGTCCCCGTGACATCGCCCAGTTTCGATCCGGGCCTGGTGCGACGCGGGGCGGACCTGGCCGCACTCGGCGACTGCAATACCTGTCACACCGCACCGCTGGGAAAGACCTTTGCCGGCGGGCGGCCGCTGCAGACGCCTTTCGGAACCATATATGCGACCAATATCACGCCCGATCCGCAAACCGGCATCGGCCTGTGGTCGGAAGCAGCTTTCGTTCGCGCCATGCGGGAAGGTGTCGATCGCGAAGGACGGCATCTTTATCCCGCCTTTCCCTATGACCATTTCACCTTGATTTCGGATGATGATGACAAGGCGCTCTATGCCTATCTGATGACCCGCCAGCCGGTCCATGCCGAGGCGCTGAAAAATGTGCTGCCTTTCCCCATCAACATACGGATGATCCTCGCCGGCTGGAATCTCTTCTATCTCGACAAGGGTCCTTTCCGGCCCGATCCGTCGCACGATGAGCTATGGAACCGCGGTGCCTATCTGGTCGAAGGCGTGGGCCATTGCGGCGCCTGCCATACGCCACGCAATGCGCTGGGTGCCGAAGAAAAGGACGATGCCTTTGCCGGCGGCGAGGCCGAGGGCTGGCATGCCTTCAGTATCAATCAGTCTTCGCAATCGCCTGTCGCCTGGGACGTCCAGTCGCTGCAGGCCTATCTGGCCAATGGCTGGCATGGCTTGCATGGGGTTGCCCGGGGACCCATGGCGCCGGTCGTGGATAATCTCAGCGAATTGCCGGAAGGGGATATACGCGCTATTGCCGTCTACATCGCGTCGCGGATGAAGAGCGATACGACGCCGGATTCACAGGAAAGCACCGTGCCGCTGGCGCGAAATCCGGAGAATAATCCCGGTTCGAAGCCGCAATCGGCCGGCAGCCAGAGCGCCGTGCCGGTTTCCGTGGCAGAGGAAGATGAAGCCGGCGCCCGAATCTATGTCGCAACCTGTGCGACCTGTCATGAAAGCGGCCGGCCGGTTCCCTATGGCGGCATCCATCTCTTCCTGAGCACCGCCGTCACCGGCGAAAGCCCGCAGAATCTCGTCAATATCGTGCTGGCCGGCCTGCCGGCGAGCGACGGCACCAAGTCGCCGATCATGCCCAATTTCGGCGGTGTGCTGTCCGATGCAGAGGTGGCGGATCTCGCGCGATATCTGCGGGAAATGGCCGGCAAGCCGGCCTGGGACGATCTGGAAGCGAAAATCAAGACGGCACGCGGCGCGCTCTCCGGGCCTGCCGCATCGACAGCAGCAAGCAAATGAGGTTGCCATGGTTGCTCTGACGGTCAATGGAAGCCGGCATGAAATTGATGCCACGCCCGAGACACCGCTGCTCTATGTCCTGCGCGAGGATTTGCGGCTGAATGCCGCCAAATACGGATGCGGCCTTGGCCAATGCGGGGCCTGCACCGTCATCGTCGGCGGTGAAGCCGTTTTCTCCTGTGTGACGCCGGTGGCGCTGCTTGACGGGAAGTCGATCACCACGCTGGAAGGGTTGGGTACGATCGATCATCCCTCGGCCCTCCAAAGGGCTTTCATCGAGATGCAGGCAGCCCAATGCGGCTACTGCATTGCCGGCATAATGATGCGCGCCCAGGCCCTGCTGCAGCAGGACCCGCATCCGTCGGATGTGGAAATCCGACGCCATTTGGAACCTCATCTCTGCCGGTGCGGCACGCATATGCGTATCCTGCGTGCCGTTCATCGTGCGGCGGAGATAATGAGCGCCGAGCGAACCCAGGAGGCGGCGCAATGATGCGCCAGGCAAGGGTGTGGCCCAACCCGGGGCGCGGCGCGATCGGCGGCATTTCCCGCCGCGCGGCATTGGTTGGGGCGGGTGCGCTGATCGTCAGCTTTTCCATCATGCCGGCGGCATGGCCGCAGGAATCCGAGACCCCCGATACCGGCGGCAGCAAACTGCCGGGCAGCCTCGCGATCGAGCCGCATCTCGATGCCTGGATCAAAGTTGCGCCGGATGGCGCCGTCACCGTCTTTACCGGAAAGGCCGAGTTGGGGCAGGGCATCAAGACCGCCTTCCTGCAGATTGCGGCCGAGGAACTCGACCTGCCGCTGGAGCAATTGACCATCGTCACGGCGGATACGCAGCTGACAGCAAATGAGGGTTATACCGCGGGCAGCCACTCGATCCAGGATAGCGGCACCGCCATTCGTAACGCGGCTGCCCAGGTGCGGGAAATTCTTATCGGCGTGGCGGCGCAACAATTGGGACTGCCGGCCGCAGCGTTGCGCGCCGAGAACGGCTCGGTGGTGGCGCAGGACGGCCGCAAGCTGTCTTATGGCGCGCTGGTTTCGGGCAACCTGCTGCATGTCACGGCGCAGCCCGCGTCCAAGCTCAAGGATCCCAGCACGTTCAAGGTCATGAACCGTCCGGTGCAGCGTCTCGACATTCCGGCAAAGGTCACGGGCGGTGAGGCGTTTCTCCAGGACATGCGCCTGCCCGGCATGCTGCATGCGCGGATCGTGCGCCCACCCAGCTATGGCGCGACGCTCGAGCAGGTCGATCTCGCCACGGTCGGCACAATGCCGGGCTTCGTCAATGCGGTGCGCGACGGCAATTTTCTCGCCGTAGTCTTTGAGAAGGAGTTCCAGGCCATCCAGGCGATGCGCATCCTGGCCGCCTCCGCGCAATGGGCCGAAAAGCGGGCGTTGCCGGAGCAGTCACGAACTGCCGAGGTGATACGCGGCTTGCCGTCGCATGACTATGTCATTCTCGACAAGGCTGCGGCTCTGCCCGGCGGCCAGCCCAGTACCGGGGTCGGCGCCGGGGTCAATGCCGGGGCCAGTATTGCGGCCGACTATTCGCGGCCGTTTCAATCGCATGGCTCCATCGGTCCTTCCTGCGCGATCGCGCAGCTGGACCGGAACGGCATGCTGACGGTGTGGACCCATACGCAAGGGGTCTATCCTGATCGCAATGCGATTGCCGAGATGGTGCGGATGCCGGCCCAAAGGGTGCGCTGCATTCACGTGCAGGGATCTGGCTGCTATGGCCATAACGCTGCCGATGATGCCGGTGCGGACGCGGCCTTGCTCGCAAGCAAGATGCCGGGCCGGCCGATCAGGGTGCAGTGGATGCGGGAGCAGGAACATGCCTGGGAACCGTTCGGTCCGGCAATGGTCACCCGCGCTACGGCCTCGCTGAACGACGACGGCGGGATCGCTGGCTTCACCTTCGACGTCTGGAGCAACACGCATAATATGCGCCCCGGCACCGCCGGTGCCTTGCTGGCGGCCCAGCATATCGCCGCACCGTTTCCGATACCGGAGCCAAAGCCGATACCCCAGCCGGAAGGCGGGGGAGACCGGAATGCCATTCCGCTCTATGATTTTCCGGCCGCACGCGTGGTTCATCACTTCCTGCCGGATATGCCGATCCGGATATCGGCCATGCGATCGCTCGGCGCCTATATGAACATCTTTTCCCTGGAAGGCTTCATGGACGAGGCAGCGCTTGCCGCCAAGACGGACCCGGTGGAATTCCGCCTGCGCCATCTGAAGGACGAACGGGCGCGCGCTGTCGTCTCGGCCACGGCGGATGCGTTCGGATGGAAGAACCGGCCGCATACGGCGAATGGTACGGGCTCCGGTTTCGCCTTTGCCCGCTACAAGAATCTGGCGGCTTATTGCGCCCTCGCCATGGAGGTCGAAGTGGACCGCGATTCAGGTCGCGTGCGTCTGCGCCGTGTCGTCGCGGCGATCGATACCGGCCAGGTGGTCAACCCCGATGGTGTGCGCAACCAGATCGAAGGCGCCATTCTGCAATCGGCAAGCTGGACGCTGTATGAAAGCATCAGCTTCGATCGGACCCGGATCACCTCGGTCGACTGGTCGACCTATCCGATCCTGCGCTTCCAAAGCGTGCCCGACAGTGTCGAGGTGCATATCATCGATCGTCCTGGCCTGCCATTCCTGGGCGCCGGCGAGGCGGGCCAGGGGCCGGCAGCGGCGGCGATTGCCAATGCCATTGCGGATGCCACCGGCAAACGTCTGCGCGATCTGCCTTTGACGGCCGAACGCCTGAAAAGTGCAATCAATGCCTGAGGCATCGCCAAACCGCCGGCCTGAAGGGTTCCGTCTTTCAGCAGCGGGACCAGACCCTAGAGAACGGTCGGATTGAGCCCGCCGTCCACGGAGATGGTTGTTCCGGTGATATAGCCGGCGCGGTCGGAAGCGAGAAACAGGACGCTATTCGCGATATCTTCCGGTGTGGCCATGCGGCCCAGCGGAATCTTCTCGATGCTGCGGGTCCGTGCCGCTTCGATCGTGATATTCGCCGCCGCGGCATCCACCGCCAATCCTTCCAGCACGCGACCGGTTTCGGTCAGGCTGGGGCTGATGCCGACGACCCGGACACCCGACGGCGCGTAGGTCGCGCCAAGGCCGGCCGTGGCCAGCATCAACGCGGCATTGGCCGCCCCGCCGGCGAGATGGACGGAGGAGGCGACCTTGCCGCCGGTGCCGATGATATTGACGATGACACCGCTGCCGCGCTGCGCCATGCGCTTGATCACGGGATCGATGACGTTGATCGTGGAAAAGTACTTCGCGTCCATGGCCGCCCGCCATAAAGCCGGTGTCAGATCCTTCGGCTGCGCGCGGCGTGCGGCACCGGCCGAATTGACGAGAATATCGATCGGCCCAAGTTCGGCCTCCACACGCTCGACCATCGCCTGGGCTGCCTCGGCGGAACTGCAGTCGGCGGCAACGCCCAGCACGCCGGGCAGATTTTTCAACGCGTGATCCAGATTCTGCTGCGAGCGCGAGCAGATGGCTATCTTCGCGCCTTCGGCGGCGAATCCCAGGGCACAAGCGAGGCCGATGCCTTTCGAGCCGCCGGTGATCAAGACGCGCTTACCTTCATGACCGAGATTCATGATGTGACTTCACTCCAAAGAAGGCTCTCCGCAGATGCAATGGCTGTTTCGTCCGCATGCGCGCCAAGGACGTGACGGCAGGGCACCAAAGGAAAGCTGATGAGGACCGCAGGGATGCGATCCGGGTGGAAGTGAAATCAATATGGAACGGGGCGCCGGATTTGGCAATTCGGCTTGCGGAAAAAATCGCCCGTAAGCGACCCCGGCATGGGCCGACCGCGGTTGCCCCTTTGCCTGACGATCGCCTGTCAGCAGCGGGGGCCGCGACCGGCCTTTTATCGGGGTTTTACATATGCCCGGGTCCGACGAGGCCGCCGAACAGCCAGAGAACCAGCAGGATGATGATCACGAGGCCGAGAACGCCGCCGAGGCCACGCCCGCCATAACGGCTGTGCGCGTAATAGCCGCCACCGCCGCCAAAAACAAGAATCAAAATCAGGATGAGCAGTAGCATTCAAACCCCCTCTTCTGGCATCAAGGAATGCGCAAGTCACCGCAAGCAACTCGGAATTGAGACAATGGTTCCCGACCCGTCCGGGAGGTGGTATCCGTCGCCTCGCCCCCGGGGATGTTGGCGGGTAGGGGACGGGAGCGCAGGCCCGGCCTGTCGCGGTGGCATATGGCAGACGAAGGGACGTTATGAACAAGACCGACAGGCAGCCCGAAGCGGCGAAAATCGATGATCGCACCGGTTTTGTGCGCATCCGCGGCGCGCGCGAGCACAATCTCAAGAATGTCGATGTCGATATCCCGCGTGACGCGCTGGTGGTCTTTACCGGCGTCTCGGGTTCGGGCAAGTCCTCGCTCGCCTTCGGGACGCTCTATGCCGAGGCGCAGCGGCGCTATCTGGAATCCGTTTCGCCTTATGCGCGCCGCCTGTTCCATCAGATGGCGGTCCCGGAAGTCGATGAAATTGAGGGCCTGCCGCCGGCCGTCGCCCTGCAACAGCAGCGCGGCGCCCCCACCACCCGCTCAACCGTCGGCAGCGTGACGACGCTGTCGAATCTCCTGCGCATGCTTTATTCCCGCGTCGGCGATTATCCGAAGCACCAGCCGCATCTGGAGGCGGAAGCCTTCTCGCCGAATACGCCGGCAGGGGCCTGCCCCACCTGTCATGGTCTCGGCCGTATCTATGACGCGACGGAGCGCTCCATGGTACCGGATGACAATCTGACGATCCGCGAACGGGCGATCGCCGCCTGGCCGCCCGCCTGGCACGGGCAGAATCTGCGCGATATCTGCGTCACCCTCGGGTTCGACATCGATACGCCGTGGCGCAACCTGCCCAAGAAGGATCGGGACTGGCTGCTGTTCACCGAGGAGCAGCCGGTGGTCCCCGTCTATGCCGGCTATGAGCCGCATGAAGTACGCCGCGCGCTCAAGCGCAAGGACGAGCCGAGCTACCAGGGCACCTTCACGGGCGCCCGGAAATACGTGCTGCAGACTTTTGCCAATACCGAGAGCGCGCTGATGAAACGGCGCGTGTCGAAATATCTGGTCAACAGCGCCTGCCCGCTATGCCATGGCAAGCGGCTGCGCCGGGAATCCTTGTCCGTTACCTTCGCCGGGCTCGACATCGCCGCGCTCTCGGGTCTGCCGCTCTCGCAGCTCGTCAAATTACTGCGCCCCTACGCGGATGGCACGGCGGATGCGCTGGCGCAGATGGCGGTTCGCCATGCGGAGAAGGCGAAGGTGGCGACACGCATCGCCGAAGATCTCGTCAGCCGCCTGAAGGTCATGCTGGACCTCGGCCTTGGCTATCTGGCGCCGGAACGCAGCACGCCGACTTTGTCGCCCGGGGAGTTGCAACGGCTGCGCCTCGCAACCCAGGTACGCTCGAATCTGTTCGGCGTGGTCTATGTCCTGGATGAGCCCTCGGCAGGCCTGCACCCGGCCGATACGGAGGCGCTTCTGGCGGCGCTCGATCAGCTGAAGGCGGCGGGAAATTCGCTCTTTGTCGTCGAGCACGAGTTGGATGTGATCGCCCATGCCGATTGGATCGTCGATGTCGGCCCGGCCGCGGGCCAGCATGGCGGCGAGATATTGTATAGCGGTCCGCTCGCGGGTCTTGCGTCCGTGCGGAAATCGCAGACCGCGCGCCATTTCTTCGCCAGCGGCGTCGAAAAGCGTCCCGTTCTCGATCGCGCGCCGCGCCTGCCGAAAGGCTGGCTCGAGCTGCGCGGCGTCACGCGCAACAACCTCCAGGGCCTCGATATCGCCTTTCCGCTCGGCGTGCTGACGACGGTGACGGGGATTTCCGGTTCCGGCAAATCGAGCCTCGTCAGCCAGGCGCTCATCGAACTCGTTTCGGCGCAGCTGGGACAGGACCTGTCCAAGGAAGAGAATCTCGAGAGCGAGGGCCTGGAGCACGGACCCGATACCGCCGTCGAAGGCCGCATCGCCGGCGGTCTTGCCGGCATAAAACGCCTGGTCCAGGTCGACCAGCGGCCGATCGGCCGAACGCCGCGTTCCAATCTGGCGACCTATACCGGGCTTTTCGACAATGTGCGGCGTATCTTCGCCAATACCAAGCAGGCACGGGCAAGGCGCTATGATGCCGGCCGCTTCTCCTTCAACGTGGCCAAGGGGCGGTGCGAGACCTGCAGCGGCGAGGGTTTCGTGATGGTGGAGCTGCTCTTCCTTCCCAGCGTCTATGCACCCTGTCCGACCTGCCACGGCGCGCGTTACAACGCCAAGACGCTGGAGATCAAGTATCGCGAGAAAAGCATCGCCGATGTGCTGGCGATGACCGTGGATACCGCTTGCGAGTTCTTTGCCGACGATCCCCATCTTTTCCGCGCCCTCTCGGTGGTGCGCGAGGTTGGCCTCGGCTACCTTCGCCTCGGCCAGCCGGCGACCGAGTTATCGGGCGGCGAGGCCCAGCGCATCAAGCTGGCGACAGAGCTGCAGCGGGCCGAGCGGGGCAATACGCTTTATGTCCTCGATGAGCCGACGACAGGTTTGCACCCAAGCGATGTGGAGAAGCTCGTCCTGCAGCTTGACAGGCTCATCGATGCCGGCAACACCGTGATCCTCGTCGAACACGATATGCGTGTTGTTGCCGGCAGCGACTGGATTGTCGATATCGGCCCTGGAGCCGGAACGGAAGGCGGCAAGGTGGTGATTTCCGGCACCGTCGCCGAGCTATGCCGCAGCAAGGAAAGTCGTACCGCGCCTTATCTCAAGCGGTTTCTTGACTTGCACGGATGAAGCGGCACGTTACGTGCCGTCTTCTGCGCGCGAAGATGAGACGTCAGGTTGATCTCCCGGATCGATCAGTTGATCGTAGGTTCGTGACAAATTCCTGTCGCGGCCGCTGTGACATCGTTGATTTCGGAACCATTCCATTACAGCGGTAACCTCTTTCCCCAGCACGGCAACACTGTGGCAACACGCAGCCGACAGGATCACCTGATCGGCCTACGGGCGCCTGTTCGAGGCGCATCATGAACGGCCGTCGGGTAAGCCGCCAGACGTGGCTGCTCTTGTTAGTCTGACCTGACCAGACTTTCTCCGGCCAAGGAGATTGCCGTGAACCTTGCCACCCATTCATCTTCCCGCTCGGTGCGGCGATGCCTCTCGGCCGGTTCGGTTTGATAGGTCTACAAGACGCAGCGAACAGCCCCTCTCTTTAAGCACGCGCTTCAAGACGAAGCCGGCATACGGCTGGCGCCCTTTCCCATGAAATGCAGTAGTCCTCGGTTTGAAAGGAAATACGATGTGCGGAATAGCTGGCTGGGTTAGCTATGATGGCGATCTTCGGACGCAGGAAAGCATTATCAAGACAATGACGGAGACAATGGCGCTGCGCGGCCCCGATGCAGGCGGCATGTGGATCGATCGGCATGTCGGATTGGGGCATCGGCGCCTGGCGATCATCGATCTGACCGGCGGCGTGCAGCCGATGCAGGCCGAAGATGAAGGGCGGACAATCGCCTCTCTCATCTATACCGGCGAGGTCTATAACTTTGTCGAATTGCGGGACGAGCTGATTCAGCTCGGCCATAGTTTCAAGACGCGCAGCGACACTGAAGTCGTCCTGCGCGGCTATCTGCAATGGGGCGACGGGGTGGCCGAACATCTCAATGGTATGTTCGCCTTCGCCATCTGGGACACTCGCACGGAAGAGCTCTTTCTGATCCGCGATCGCATGGGCGTGAAGCCGCTTTTCTTCTATCCCATGGCGGACGGCGTGTTGTTCGGCTCGGAGCCGAAGGCGATTCTTGCCCATCCTTCCGTCGAGCCACGTGTCACCAAGGACGGCTTGCGTGAATTGATGGTGCTGGCGAAGAACCCGGAGGTGACGATCTATGCCGGCATGTATGAAGTGCGGCCGGGACAGGTCGTGCGCATCAACCGCAACGGGATCACCAAGCGGCGCTACTGGAAACTCGAAGCGCGCGAGCACGAGGACGACTTGCAGAAAACCGTGAAAACGGTTGCCGAGCTGCTTGACGATATCGTGCGGCGCCAGGTGGTCTCCGACGTGCCGCTTTGTAGCCTGCTGTCCGGAGGCCTCGATTCCTCGACGGTGACAGCGATGGCGGACCGGGCGATCCTCGCCGGACAAGGTGAGCGGATTCGGTCGTTCTCGGTCGATTTCGCCGATCATGGCGTGGGTTTCGTCGCCAACGATCTGCACAAATCCTCCGATACGCCGTTCGTTCGTGACTTCGTCTCCCATATCGGCTGCAACCACACCGAGGTCGTGCTGGACAGCCGGGAACTCGCCGATCCCGATCTCAATCGGGCCGTTCTGAAGGCAAGCGACTTTCCGCTCAGCGCTTCGGGCGACATGTTCTCCTCGCTCTATCGGCTGTTCCAGGCCGTTCGAACCAATTCCACGGTGGCCTTGTCCGGCGAATCGGCAGATGAAGTTTTCGGCGGCTATTCCTGGTTTCATGACCCCAGGGCCGTCGAGGCGGCCACCTTCCCCTGGCTGGTCACCACCGGAGCGACCTTCGACGGCGCCCAGGTGTTAAAGCCCGATCTGCTGGAAGGCCTGGATCTGGCGACATTCCAGGCCGACAGCTATGCCGAGGCTATTGCCGAGGTGCCGGTCCTGAAGAGCGAGGACCAGTCCGAACGGCGCATGCGGGAAATCAGCTATCTTCACCTCACCCGCTTCGTCCAGTTCCTGCTGGACCGCAAGGACCGCATGAGCATGGCTGTTGGACTGGAGGTGCGGGTACCGTTTTGCGATCATCGGCTGGTCGACTATGTCTTCAATATTCCGTGGCATATGAAGACGTTCGACGGCCGGGAAAAAAGCATCTTGCGCGCCGCGGCCCGCGATCTGCTGCCGCAATCAATCATCGAACGGCAGAAGAGCCCTTATCCGTCGACTCAGGATCCCGCTTATGAGAAGGCCGTTCGCGACGAGGTGGCCAGCGTCTTGCGGGACAGGTCTCATCCCGCGACGTCATTTCTCAATAAAAAGGCGGTCGAGGGCATTCTCACGCAACCGCTGGGCAATATCAGCTCGCTCGCCCAACGCTCCGGCCTCGAACGTGCGCGTTCGCTCAGCGCCTGGGTCAAGGACCACGATGTCGTGCTGGACATGTAGGCAGCCGCGGCCGGCCGGTGGCCTCGCTTTAGCCCGGCTTGCCGGCACTACCCCGGAAGTTGCCTGCGCCAGGCAGCGATAAGACGCCGTACTTACCTCACGATGCCGGTGAAGCCAGCCCACCGGCATCGTTTTTGCTTTCGTCTCCCGCCGCCAACCAGCGCGGCCCTGCGAGCCCCGCCCAAACCAAAGCCCCCCACGCATGAGGGGCGGTCCCGGCATTTTGATATTGAGAATTATTCGCAATACGGCTAAGTTGTGCGTCACGGCCGATCCCGGCAGGCGGTCTCCAGGAGGAATCTCCAGAGGGTCAGCTGAGGAAGCACTCTCGCTGAGTGCCTTCGGGGTAAGGCTGCGGAATGGGGCGACACCTTCAGTTAGACCTATCGGATGTTTCAGTTTTCATGACGGAAAGCCGCAACCGCCTGTTGACGGCTTTTGCCGAGCATCAGCAGGGACTGATGCGCTTTCTCCTGCGGCGATTGGGGAATCACGCATTGGCACAGGACCTGGTTCAGGAGACCTGGTTGCGCGTGGCTGCGGCCGCCGTCGCGCCCGATTTGGCATCCGCCGAGATGCTGACCAGGGAAAGGCATGCCCGGAATCCCGATCCGGCGGGCCGAAATGCGCCAGGACAGGGTGACAGAGGCGGGCGGGGTGACGGAAGCGGGCGCCGGGGCCAGGGGGCGATCGTAAATCCGCGAAACTATCTGTATCGCATCGCCGCCAATCTCGCCGTCGATCATCAGCGCCACGAAAATCACGGCGTCGAAGTTTGCGCCGAGCCTGATCGCGTCGCCGCCGTCGCCGATCCGGCGCCGTCGCCGGAAAGCATTGTCGCGCATCGAGGCGAACTGCGGCAATTGCTGCAGGCAATCGATCGATTGCCGCCGCGCTGCCGTGAGGTCTTCCTGCTGACCAAACTGCATGGCCTCAGCTATGCGGAGGTTGCCGTGCGCCTGGGCATCTCAAAGAACACGGTGATGGTTCACATGACCAATGCCTTGGCCCAACTGGCCGATTATCGTCGATGATCATGCTTTTCCACGGCTGAAAGAGTTTCGGCTAATGCCTTCTTCGCGCTGAAACGTCCTGAAGAATAGGACATCAACAAACCCGTGGCGTCGTAAACAGCTGGTCATGTTCGCAAGATGGCGCGGCGATGCGGGGCCGCCAAGAAGACCGTTGCCGCGTGACTGAATGATCGGGGAGCTTATGAGACGACCATTGCCCAACCGGGCCTTGGCAGAGGCGCGGCATTGGCACGTGCGCTTGCAGGATGAGCCGGTGCGGCCAGCGGACAGGCAGGCCTTCGCGTATTGGCTTGCGGCCAGTCCGGACAATCGACGGGCCTGGGAAGCGGTGACGTTGCTGGCGCAGCAGCTGGAGCGCGATATGGCGGCGGCAGCGCCGCTTTTGCGGCGGCTCTATCCGGTGCGATCATCGAGGTCGGATCCGGCGCCGTCCGGTGATCGCTCCGCTGAGCCGGTGTTCCATCCGGCATCCGCGGCCACGGCCGGTAGTGCGTCGCGACGGCATTTGCTGCGGGTGGCAGCCGCGGCCGGGACGTTATTGCTCGGCGGCGGCGTATTGCTGCGGCAGGTCGGCCGCTGGGGCGATTATCAGAGCGGCCGCGGCGAGCGGCGGCAGTTTCGACTGGCGGACGGCTCCCGTGTGGAGATTGGCGCAGAGACTGCCTTTGCTGTCGATTTCACGGCCCGGGAGCGGCTCATTGATCTCCGGGAGGGCGATGCATTCTTCAATGTGGCGGCTGATGCCGCGCGACCCTTCGTGGTCCAGGCGGGCGATGGGCGGATCGAAGCGCTGGGTACGCGCTTCAGCTTGCGCGTCCGCGATGAGATCGTCGATCTCGCCGTGCGCGAGCATGCTGTTGCCGTGGAGCTGCCGGGCCAGCCTTTGCGTCGGGTGCAGGCCGGGCAGGGTCTGCGTTTCGCGAGGGGCATGATTGGCGAAGTCACGCCCGTCGATCTCGCCGCTGTGGAAGCTTGGCGGGACGGCCGCATGCTGTTCACCGATACCGCGCTCGAAGATGTGGTGCGGGAAATCGACAGATATCGGCGTGGGCACGTCATCATCACCGATCAGGCGCTGGCCGGGTTGCGGGTAACAGGCTCCTTCCGCACCGATGACACCGATGCGGCCCTGCGCATCATCGCTGAAACCCTGCCAGTCCGCGTCGACGACTTCCTGGGCCTCGTGGTGCTGATCCGCCCCGCAGCATAAGACTACCTCCTCAGTCTATCGCCCCTCCTGCCGGCCTCGCCGCCTTCGGCGCAAAAGTTCGGCCAGGACTAATGGTTCCACCCGCTTCGGTCGTCTTTAATGATATTGCGTCTCATTCTCATTATTTGGGAGGAGAAGCGTCGGAGAACAACGCCGGTATGAATCCAAGGGGGCAGTATGCGTATGGGGCAGGGTATCAAGGGCGGTCGCCAGGCAACGCCGGGCCGCGCGGGGGATCGTCAGGCAACAAGTTCCCCGGGGCGGGAACCGGCAGGTGCCCCTGCGCCCAGGGGCTTCAGGTCACGACAGAAGAGCCGGCTTGCCGGCATGCACCGCAAGTCGCTTCTCCTGCTGTTGACCTCCCTGGCTCTTCCCGCCAGCACGGCGGCCTTCGCGGATGAGCTGCGAAAGCCGGTACTACCGACAGCGATCGCGGCAGCGGACATGCACCATTTTTCGATCCCCAGGCAGCGTCTCGACACCGCCATGGGGGCGTTTTCTCTGGCGACCGGGATGCAGTTCTTTCTCGATGCGCGGATAGCGCAAGGACTGACGTCACCGGGAATCGAAGGTGACTTCACGGCGGACCAAGCCTTGCGCCAATTGCTGCAGGGTACCGGCCTCACTTTCCGCTATGTCGACGAAAATACCGTTACCCTGGAGAAATTGCCGGCAAACGGCGGCACGGCCTTGCCGGGCGTGTCGGTGACGGGCGACAGCGGTGGCGAAACCGGCATGATCGATAATCTGCCGCCGGCCTATCGTGGCGGCCAGGTGGCGACCGGGGGGCAAGCCGGTCTGCTCGGCAATCGCGACATCATGGATACGCCCTTCAGCAGCACCAACTACACCGAGAAGACGGTGAAGAACCAGCAGGCACGCAGCCTTGCCGATGTGATCGACAATGACCCATCGGTGCGCAACATCTGGTCACGCAGTTCCTATGCCGATCAATATATGATCCGCGGTTTCCCGGTTTATAACGACGATGTGGCGCTGAACGGCCTTTATGGCATCCTGCCGCGCCAGAAAATCTCCGCCGAGATCGCCGAGCGGGTCGAGATCCTGCGGGGGCCCAACGCCTTGCTGAACGGCGTTGCCCCGGGCGGATCAATTGGCGGCAGCATCAATCTCGTTTCCAAGCAGGCCGACGACGATCCGCTTACCGAACTGGCCACCACCTACGATTCCGATCTGCAATTCGGCGGCCAGGTGGATGTTGGCCGCCGCTTCGGCGCCGACAAGCAATTCGGCGCCCGCTTCAACGGCGTCTATCGCGATGGGGACACGGCGATCGATCATCAATCGGAAGAATTCGGCGTGGCCAATCTCGGCCTCGACTATCGTGGCGACCGCTTCCGCCTGGCGATCGATATCGGCTACCAGGACCAGGACTTCAAGAGCAGCTATTCGCAGATCAATGTCGCATCCGGCGTCGAGGTGCCGGATGCACCCGATGCCAGCCATAACTTTTCCGAGAAATGGGCCGATGCCAAGACCCAGGACCTCTTCGGCATGGTGCGCGGCGAATATGACATTACCGATGACGTGACCGTCTTCGCCGCGGTCGGTGCGCGGAATTCGGATCAGACGACGGCCGGAACGACGAATACCATCGTCAATGAAGACGGCGACTTCAGTGCCACCAACTACAAGTTCCCCTTCTATCAAAAGGCGTTATCGGCCCAGGTGGGGACACGCGCGGCGGTGCATATGGGGGCGATGCGGCATGATTTTTCGGTCGTGGCCTCAACCCTGCGCATGACGCAGGGCTACGGCTTCTTTTTTGGCTCGACGGGGACCAACAATATCTTCGATCCCGTCTATCAGGACGAACCGGATTTTCCGCATATCAGTACCGGCAAGTCGGTGGACACACAGCTGAACAGCATCGCCGCCGCCGACGTGATGAATTTCGTGGATGATCGCATCCAGTTGACGGTCGGTGCCCGTCTGCAGCAGATCAAGGCCAATAATTTCGACGTCAATAGCGGAGACAAGACATCCGAATATGACAAGCACGCCGTCACACCCGCGATCGGCCTGCTGGTGAAGCCGTGGCGAAACGTCTCGCTCTACGCCAATTACATCGAGGGCCTGGCGCAAGGCGGGACCGCGCCGACCGGTACCACCAATCAAGGCCAGGTGACGGCGCCGTTCCGTACCAAGCAATACGAGGTCGGCACCAAGATCGATTTTGGCAAGCTCACGGCAACGCTCGCGGCTTTCCAGATCACCCAGCCCAGCGCCTATACCGACGCGGCCACCAATACCTATGTTGTCGACGGCAAGCAGCGCAACCGCGGACTGGAACTGAGCCTGTTCGGCGAGCCACTGGAGGGCTTCCGTGTCCTTGGCGGTGTGACCCTGATCGACGGCAAGCTGACCAAGACCGCGGGTGGCAGCGATGACGGCAATACAGCGATCGGCGTGCCGACCTTGCAGCTCAATGCCGGCGCAGAATGGGACACGCCGTTCATCCCCGGCCTGACTCTTACCGGGCGGATCATCTATACCAGCAAGCAGTATCTCGATGCCGGCAACAGCCAGCAGATTCCCGACTGGACCCGCATCGATCTCGGTGCGCGCTATACGGTCGATGTCCACAATACGCCGGTGACGATCCGCGCCAATGTCGAGAACGTCGCCAATACCAGCTACTGGTCCTCGACCGGCGGCGGTTATCTCAGCCTTGCCGCGCCGCGCACATTCCTGCTCTCGACGGCGGTCAATTTCTGACGGTGGCGATATGACGGCAGGGAAGGGCGCCGGCTGCGGTTCACGGCACCTGTCGGACGCGGTATTATTACAGCTGTAACGTCGCGCGGAGCCGGGTGAAATCACGCTGTAACTTTATTGACGTAGGCGTCAGGCACCGTGGGGCTGGCCGCCCCCTAACGCGTCATCAATGTATGCAGCTGTGGAGATCGCCCATATGGTTTCGCCCTACCCGACCAAGGCTGTTGAAGTCATGAACAGAAAAATGACTGTCGTGGACGTCGGGGAAGGGGAGGTGGTAGTTCTCGGCCACAGCTATCTCTGGGATGCGGAGATGTGGCGGCCGCAAATCGAGGCGCTGTCCCGCTCCTATCGCGTCATCGTGCCCAATCTTTGGGGCCATGGGACCTCGGACGATCTGCCGCCCGGCACCGGGGATATGCGCGATCTGGGCCGGCATCATCTCATGCTCCTGGATAGTCTGGGGATCGATCGATTTGCCTTGGCCGGTCTTTCAATCGGCGGCATGTGGGGCATGGAAATCGCCTGCCTTGCGCCGGAGCGCGTGACGGCGCTGGCCCTTTTGGACACGTCCGCCGGACCAGAACCGGAGCTCAGTCGAGAGCAATACCTTGGCATGTTCCGGATCGTGGAAGCGGCCGGGCGGATTCCCGATGAAATGATCGAGGCCATCGTGCCGCTGTATTTCGCACCGGCGACCCTGACAGCCGCGCCGGCGCTTCCGGCTATATTGCGTGCCGGCCTGAAGACGGTGAGCACGCGGCGGCTGCTCGATACGATCGTACCGCTCGGCCATATCCTTTTTGGGCGGCGTGACCTGCGGCCGGATCTCGCCCATCTGCGGATGCCGAGCCTCGTCATGACCGGGTCGGAGGACATTCCGCGGCCCGTGCGGGAGGGCCGGGAAATCGCCGAGATACTCCGGTGCCAGTTCATTGAACTTCCGGGTGCCGGCCACATATCCGCACTTGAAGTTCCCGATCTGGTTTCAACACACCTTGCCGATTTTCTTCACAAGGCGCTCGGTTGACAGATCTTCGCTCTCCGAACCTGAGGAGCATCCCGGGTGGTTCACAGTGCCCGCTTTGGGTCGATAGAGCAGATGATGTGGCCTCCAGATGACGAGGGGGGCAGCCGGGGAGGGTTGTGGCGAAGGATGAGTTGATCGGCTGAGGCGATCGCTCGAGAGGACTATGTTCATGACAGACTAATCCACCGGCCTTGCACGAAGTCGGCGGGATCGCGGTGCCATCGGCACGGCTCTTTACAAAAATTTAGGATACCGCGGCAATACTTCCCCGGGTGCCAAAAATCGGCCGCACGTGATGCAAATCGCGGCCAGCACTTGATCCGGGGAGGTTTATCCTATGTTTTCATTCACCCGTTCTAACAGCGAGCTGACCGACAAGGTGGAGTGGCTCGACATCCTAGGTCGTCATTCCGGTGTCGGCTTGTGGGATGCTGTCTTGGTCAACGGCGATGCGATGCACAAGAACTCGCGCTGGACCTGGACACCCGAATTCCGCCGCCTTTGTGGCTTTTCCAGCGAGGCTGAGTTCCCGAATGTGGTGCATTCCTGGTCAGATAGATTGCATCCGGAGGACGCGGGGCCGACTTTCGCCGCGTTTGCCCAGGCGCTGAAAAGCGGCTCCGGCTATGACGTGACCTATCGACTGAAAGTGAAGGACGGAAGCTACCGCTGGTTTCGCGCGACCGGCGGCGTCGTCAAGGATGCGGCTGGTGTCCCACGACGAGCCTGCGGTTCATTGGTTGATATCCACCCGGCGAAACAGGCGGAAGAGGATCGCAAGAAGGAACTGACGAATCTTGCGGCCAAGTTCGAGGCCTCGGTCGGCAAACTGGTCGAGGGTGTCTCTTCTTCTGCCGCACAATTGCAGTCGACTGCACAGACGATGACGGTGACAGCAGAGCAGACGTCTCGGCAACTGGCCGTCGTCGCCAGCGCGTCCGATGAAACGACGCGCAATGTGCAGACCGTTGCTTCCGCCACCGAGCAGCTCGCCGCATCGATCGGCGAGATCGGCGGCCAGGTCAACGAATCCTCGCGTATCGTCAACACGGCAGTTGATCAGGCGAGTGAAACAAATGAGATGATCCAGAGCTTGTCCGTGGCAGCTCAGAAAATTGGTGACGTTGTCCGGTTGATCAACGACATCGCCGGCCAGACAAATCTGCTGGCGCTCAATGCCACCATTGAGGCAGCGCGTGCGGGGGATGCCGGAAAGGGGTTTGCGGTCGTCGCATCGGAAGTGAAGACGCTCGCCACCCAGACCGCCAACGCGACCGATGAAATTGCCACCCAGATTCGCGCCATTCAGGAAGCGACGGCAAGCTCCGTCAACGCCATTCAGAACATCACCCAGACGATCAACCGCGTGAATGAAATCTCCACCTCGATTGCGTCCGCCGTCGAAGAACAGGCGGCCGCCACTCAGGAGATTTCCCGCAACGTTCAGCAGGCAGCGCAAGGCACGATCGAGGTCTCGACAAATATTGGCAGCGTAACCGGCGCAGCCAAGCAGACGGGCGACGCCGCCGGCCATCTCCAGCACTCCGCAACGGAACTCGCCAAGCATGGCGGCCTGTTGAAAGTTCAGGTCGAAGACTTCCTCAACATGGTTCGAGTTTGACGACCGGCTTTGGATAAGGTCGTCTTCCGCCGCCTCTCGTCGCCTCCCGGTGACGGGCAGATCATTGATCGGCTCTGATCTCCAGGAACGCACGCGGCGGGATCCGTGTGCAATACTATAAAAAAATGGCGGTCGCACTCTCGCCCCGGAACCTTGGCGCCTCTCGAAAGTTAAAGGCCGAGGATGAGCAGGCGGGAAGCGAGGGAACGTCCATGCCGCTGAGCGATGTTGCCAAAGAAGTGCAGACCCTGTTGGCGGAACTGTCGCTGCAGGACGCCTCGGTGCCGGTGGAATCAATCATCGAGGAATGGCAATTCCATCAGCCCGGCCGGGACGTTCTGGATCTGCGCAATGCGCTCGATGAATTGGAGCGCAACCGGCTTGTCGTCGCCTATACGGATGAATCAGGCACCGGCATCGCCTATGCGTTGAGGACTTGAGCCTCTAGACGACGCAAGGTGACTTACCCCACGACGACGTCGCTGATCTGGATCACGGGTTTCAGATCGGTGTAGTTGGCAATATCGGCCATGATCTCATCCACATGCGGTCCGAAGCCGGCCTGAAAGGCTTCGACCGAGTCACAGAAGATATGGCACATCCCGACATAGGTGGGATCGGAGCCGGGCGCTCCGCCGGCAATACCTTTATCCACCGTGTAATACTTGCACTTCTCACCCATCCGCGTCTTGAGCAGCGGCATGTGTTTGTCACGGTAATAGTCATGATCGAACCGGGCGCCGGCCGTGAATGGGTACATCACGCTCACTTTGATCATGTCAGGGATCCTTTGGTATCCGTTCCATCGCGGAAAGAGCGTTTCATCGTGGCGGCGTCTCGCCGCCGCCGTCTATTGGCCAAAGGTCGATAATAAGGTCGGATGATCTATCACTGGGGAGGTCGGGCGCCGCTGCTATCGGCTGTCACGGTCCGAATTAATCCGCCGGACGGCGCAGCCGGGTTGAGACCCATTTCCTCTAACCAGGCGCGCGGGGACTGACATCGAGACGGACAATCGCCCCTTCGAGATCGGCACGCGGCGCCGGGTAGAGTTTCATGACAAGGGGGTCATGTCCGGGGATGATATGATCGTGGCTCGGCGCCAGGGCGCGAATCTTATCAAAGGCCTCGAGCATGTCGCCGACATGATAGGCCGTCGTGAATGGCTGGCCGCTGTCCATATTCTCGTAGTAATGGGCGACGTCCGAGGCGACCACCACCCAGCCACGTTTGGTATGGACCCGCACGAATTGCAGGCCGCCGGTATGGCCGCCGGCAAGATGTAGCGAGATGCCGGGAGCGATTGTTTCGGCCCCGTCATGGAATACGACCCGCTTGCCGTAATTCAGCCTGACAATGCCGACGACATCCTCGACCTCGAAGGCATGCGAGAGATAGGCGTGGCGCATGGAGCGACCGGTAGCATAATTCAACTCGCTGTCCTGCAGATGGAAGCGCGCGATGGGAAAACGCCGGAAATTGCCGACATGATCATAATGCAGATGGGTCAGGATCACATCCTCGGCCCTTTCGGCATCGACCCCCAGCAACTTCATCGTATCGATCGGGCAGCGCAAGAATGTCCGGCCGCGCTGCTGTGCGACTTCAGCCGTGAAGCCGGAATCGATCACGAAGGTCCGCTCGCGGCCGATTGCCACCCACATGAAATAATCCATCGGCATCGGCCCGTCATGGGGGTCGCCGCCGATGAAGTGGTCGCGGCGCTGCGCCTCGCGCGTCGCATAGCGGATGGCATAGAGTTCGTATTCAGGTAATGCGTCGCTCATTGGGACACCCGCATGATCAGCGCCGGTCACGCTTCCTTATCCGCTTCCGCGAAGGCCTCGCGGGCGACACGGAAGGAATCCACCGCCGCCGGAACGCCGCAATAGATTGCGACCTGAAGGAACACTTCACGGATCTCCTCGCGACTGACGCCGTTGCGCAATGCGCCGCGCACATGCATCTTCAATTCATGCGGACGGTTCAACGCGCTGATCATCGCGAGATTGAGCAGGCTGCGGGTCTTCTTTGAAAGCTCCTCGCGGCCCCAGACAGCTCCCCAGCAATATTCCGTCACCAGTTCCTGCATCGGCCGATTGAAGTCATCCGCCGCAGCAAACGACTTCTCGACGAATTCCTTGCCGAGAACCGATTTCCGGATCTCCAGGCCGCGCTCGAAAACTGCTTTATCCATGATGTACTCCTTCATTCAGACATATTGAACAACGTCTATCGGATAATTGGCTACCGACCGATGCAGGCATGCTGCAGAACCGCGCCGGCCGAGGCCGCATTTTCCAGATCTTCGACGAATTGCGCGATCGCCGCAGCGCTGGAACTGCCGAGTGCATCGGCTGCCGCCGCCATGAAACGGCTGCGGATCTGCGACTCCGTTGCCGGAACGACATCGGCGAGCGCCTGGCGGTGCAGCTTGCCGTCCGTCGTCAGGATCTCCACCGAGGATCCCTGACGCTGTGGAAAGGCGGCCGTAAACGCGGGATCGGTTTCCAGCGTGGTCAGGGCGATCAGCCGCAGAATCTCCGCCTCCTGGAGATCGTCGTAATTCGCTTCGGTGACGCCGCGGTGGCGGAGGGCCGCCGCCACGCCAAACTGGATGCTCATCTTGGCCTGCAGGCGATTGCGGAATGGTCCGCCGTGGTCGCAGCCGGGATAGTGGATCGCCGCGTATGAAGCCGCGATCCGGATGGCGCGAATTTGGCTGGATTGGATATGGTCCTGTGCCACCAGCGACAGCGCCGCCTGGCAGGGTGTCTGCGCGAAATTGCAGGCCGGAACCGGCTTGTTGTAGACCGCCAGCAATTCCGGTTCGCCGTCGAACAGGGTAATTTCCGGGATCGCGTCGGTGGGATGATAGGCCGTGATCAGGCCGGCCGGACCATCGAGGGCGCCAGCGGAACCCTCAGCGCCGAGTTCCGCCAGGTCAATGGCGGTCAGCGCGTTTCGGGCGGCGAATCCCGGATGATAGAACATCTCCTCTCCACCCTCATACGGCCACTGGTTGAGGCCGGATGCGGTGTTCGCCGCCAATGCAAGCGCGCTGGCGAAGCTGCCTTCGTCGAGGCCGAGCAGGCGGCTGCCGGCGCAAGCGGCGGCAACGGGGCCGGTGAAGCCGGTGGGGCGAAAGAAGCGGGCGACCTCCGGCGTGATGAGCACGCGGCCGAGCCGGGCGCCGGCTTCGTAGCCGGTGATCGCGGCGACGATGAAATCGCGGCCCGATACCCTGCTTTGTTGCGACAGCGCCAGCAGGGTCGGCAGGACGACGACCCCAAGATGGCTGACGCTGCCGGCATGCATGTCCTCGCGGACAAGGCCGTGACCGGCAACGGCATTGGCAAATGCCGCTTCGGCCGTGGATGCCGTCTGGCCGGTCGCCAGCACAATCGCCGTACCCCGTTGGCGGGCTGCCAGCGCGGCGGCCCGGCGGCTCCACGGTAAATCACGCGCCTCGAAGGCGCAGGCCAGGAAATCCAGCAGGCACAGCTTTACCTTGGCGATGACCGCTGGCGCGAAATCATCGAACTGCGCGTCGGTCGCGGCTGTCGCTATCCGTCGGACGAGGGGAGAAGGCATGCTGATGACAAGCTCAAGAAGGACGTGCGGTCGGGCACGCGGAAACGTTCATGCGGAATTGCCGGGCGTTCATCCCCGGACCTCGACCTTGGCCCAATGCTCGACGCTGCGGCAAATGGAGGTGAAATCGGACTCGGGGCCGTAGAGCGCATTGGTGACTGCCAGCAATTGACGGACAGCACTGCCGACGATCATCGGCACGCCCAGGCCCTCGGCCTCGTCGAGGCACAGGCAGACGTCCTTGTAGGAAAGGCCGGTCGCAAAGCCAAAGTCGAAGGTGCCCGGCAGGATCGACCGCGGGAATTTATCCTGGGTCGCACTGTTGCGGCCGCTGCTGACATTGATGACGTCCAGCATGATCTTCGGATCGAGCCCGGCTTTGGCGCCCATCACCATCGCTTCCGAGGAAATGGCCATTGCGCATGCCGCCAGCAGGTTGTTCGCCAGCTTCATGGTTTGCGCCGCACCCGGCCGCTCGCCGATGAAGAACAGCTTGCCGAAATTTCGCAGCAGCTCCTCCAGTGACTCGAAGATCGGCTTCGGGCAGGACACCATGACGGCAAGTGTCCCGTTGCGGGCACCGGCGAGACCGCCGCTGACCGGCGCGTCGACGGCGCCGATATTCCGCTCGGCAAGTCCCTCGGCAACCCGTTGCGCGGTCCGTGGACCGGTCGTCGAGACGTCGATGAAGGTCTTGATCTTCGATCCGTGGATGACGCCATCTTCGCCCAGCGCCGTCTGCTGCACGATTGCCGGCGTGGGCAGGCTGGCGAAAACAATCTCGGCCTCGGAAGCCACCTCAGCCGCGGATTTCGCCCGATGGCTGCCGCGCGCCACCAGTGGCGCCAGGGCCGCTTCGCTGCGATCGAAGATGCTGAGCGTATGGCCGGCATCCAGCAGGCGGCCGGCCATGAGCCCGCCCATCCGACCGACGCCGATAAATCCGAAATGCTTGCTGGTCACGATTTTCCCGACATGCTGGTGAATGAGCCACCACTATCGATCAATCCCGCGCGTATGCGCCATACGCGTAATTGACATAACAGAATATAGGATTTCGATATGCGACCGGCCGTGCGCCGGCTCACTCGACGACCTCGGCCTGCCGCTCGTCGGCAAAGAGCTCCGCCACCTGGGCGCGGATCATCTTGGCCACGATCCGTGTCGCCACGCTGGTGGGGCGCTGCGAGGATGTCGCCAGCATCAATTGCCGTGTCATCTTGGGTGCTTCGATCGGCCAGGAGCGGATCCGGCCCGCCCGTATCAGCGGCTGCACGGCCGCATCGCACAAGATGGTGTAACCGGCGCCTTCTTCCACCAGGCCCAGGGTGGATGTCATGGCATCCAGTTCGAGCTGCACGTTGGCGACGATGCCGGACTTCTCCAGCATCCGGTCGATCAGTACACGCAGGCCATGCGGCCGGGCCGGCAGAATGAGCGGGATATCCTCGAAGCGCGAGGCAGGGACGGGCCCGTCCCCTAATTGCGCCGTATCGGCGGCCGGTCCCAGCAGAACCAGCCGTTCCTCCAGCAATGGCTCGGTCAACAAGGTCGGCAATCGCGGTGCGTTATAGACGACGCCGATGTCGATCCGCCCGGTCGAAAGCCATTCGGTTACGTGACCGCTGAACCCCTCGACAACGTGCAGGGCGATGGTCGGAAATTCGCGGCGGCATCGCAGCACCAAGGGAACCGTCAATACCCATCCGATCGATGGCGGCATGGCGATGGTGATGCGCCCGCTCGGCGCTCCCTTCATCGCCATGATCTCGAGGCTGGCCTTGCCGACCGTCTGCACGACTTCCTTGGCGTAGGTTTCGAGCAGCTTCCCCGCTTCCGACAGAACGGTGCCCCGTCCGTTCCGATAAAACAGCTCGGCATTCAGATCCTGCTCGAGGGAGCGGATCTGCCGGCTCAAGATGGGCTGCGCCACGCTGAGCTGGACCGCAGCCTTGGAAAAGCTGCCGAGCTCGGCGACGCAGAGGAAATATTTAAGTTGCTTAAGCTCCATGCGACTGCTGAAACCGCCTCCCCACCTCTCAAGCGCGGCTGATTTTTATATCGTTGTGCCGGTGCGCCTATCTCGCTGCAGGACGCAGGAGACAAGTCCGGATTGTGCTCGGAGATGACCGGGCACGTCAACGGCCTTCTGCCAGGGCACGGTCGGACAGTCCCCGTGCAAACCGGAATTTATCGTGCAATCACGCGATCTTGCGGACGGAGAAGGCGGCATCTCGCCCAGCCACATTCGATATAACTGCTATGAGAACTCAAGGTCTGCCTCATCCGGCACCGGAGACCTACACTGCCTTCAATAGCCGGCTGCGGTGCCGTTTGTGCGCCGCAGAAAGGCCAGGGACACGCATCACTGGAGCGGGATAGCAGCCATAGCCGGCGCATCTCATCGCGCGATGACGTTGTCCTTTTAGGCGGGATCTGAAGCGGGGAGTCCAGATTGTGAAGGTCGCGGTCCGGCGAACGGGGATCGTCACACAGGAGAAGATCGTCTTCACGATCTTCCTGTTGTTGTTTCTCGGCTTTTCCATATTCCTCCCTGGCTTCCTGACGGCGAACAACGTCGCCTTGCTGCTGCAAAGCGTATCGGTGCTGGGCATCCTCAGCATCGCCATGGGTGTCATGATCATCACCGGCGCCATCGATCTGTCGATGGTGGCGCTGATGGCGATGTCGGTGGCCTGGGCGCTCCAGCTCATCAACAACGGCATGCCCGTGGCTGCGGCCATGATGATCGGCGGGGGAGCCGCGATCCTGGTCGGGATCATCAACGGGATACTCGTTGCCTATGTCGAAATTCCCCCGCTGTTTGCGACGCTGGCGACGGCGGCCTGTGTTTATGGGTTCGGGCGGTTCAGCCTGATCAGCCAGGATACGGTCTATCTGCCCGCCAGCCTGGGCGAACTTGCGGAAATCGGCAAGGGCCGGGTCTATGGCGTGCCCGTGCCGGTGATCGTCTTCGCGGTGCTGGCGGGGCTTGTCGCCCTGCTGATGCGATATACCAAGTTCGGGCGGTTTGCCTATGCGATCGGCGACAACCGCGCGACGGCGCGTATCACGGGCGTGCCGGTACGGCCGATCCTGGTCCTGCAATACACGCTGTCCGGCATCGTGGCGTTCATCGCCGGCCTGGTGCAGGCGACCGCCGTGAACAGCATGAATACCCGGATCACCGATACGCTGTTGATCTATGAGGTCATCCTGGTGGTCGTGTTGGGCGGCATCGGTTTGAGCGGCGGCAAGGGCGGCGTGCGCAACGTCGTCGTCGGAACGCTGCTGATCGGAACCTTCCTCAACGGCATGACCATTCTGAACATCCAGTTCACGGCGCAGAACGCCATCAAGGGGATGATTCTTCTGGTCGCGATCGCCATCGATCAGCTCATCAATCCGCGGGACGAGCAGACCTCCCAGCAGGGCGACATATGACCGGATCATTCCATGCGGCCTCGAGCCGGATGCTGCCTATAGAAACGGGGGAACAAATGAAACATCATGAGGAGGAAGCGGTGAACATCATGCGCGACGAGATTCGAACGCGGAAAAACGGCGGGGGCCTGCTGAAAAAGGCAACGATGCGTGGCCTGTTGGGGGCGTTGGCCATGCTCTCCCTTTCTTCCCTGTGGCACGCGGCGGCGGATACCAGTGTCGAAGGCATCGTCGATCCGACAATCAAGCCTTATTTCGAGGCGATGAAGGGCAAGAAGATCGGCTATGTGCCGTTCTCGATGAGCTACGATCTCTCCAAGGGCTGGTATGCCGGCATGCAGATCCAGGCCAAGGAGCTCGGCTATGAGATCATCACCCGGGATCCCAATTGGAACACCGATGTCGGGGTCCAGGCGATGGATCAGTTGATCAACGCCAAGCCGGATATCATCGTGCTGCAGAATCCCGATCTGCAATCCTATGCGAAGCTGCTGAAACGGGGTACCGAGGCGGGAATCCACTTCATTTCGGTCAATATCAAGTCCGCCTATCCGACCTATTATATCGGCGAGGAATGGGAGCTGAACGGCGAGGCGGAAGCGCAGTACATCGTCGACAAATGCGGCGCGGGTACCGGCCGGTCCGGCAAGGTCGCCGTTGTGCAGGGCATTTTGACGTCGGCCGCCAGCGCCTATCAGATCCGCGGCGTGACGGAGGTCTTCTCCAAGCACCCCGAGATCCAGATCGTCTCCAATCAATCGGCTAACTGGGACGCCGGGAAGGCTCACGAAATAACTCAATCCGTGCTGCAGCAGAATCCGGATCTCTGCGGCGTGATCGGCTTCTGGGACGGCATGGATATCGGCGCCGGCTCGGCCGTGAAGGAGGCGCATATGGAAGACAAGGTCTTCGTCGTTTCCTCCGGCGGCGGCTACAAGGAAGCAGCCTGCGACAGGCTGATGGACGGCACCTACGCGGCGTATTTCAGCTATGACGTCCGGGGCCAGGCACGCGACATCAACAACCTGATCCGCATCCTTCTGCAGAGCAAACCGGCCCCCGACGCGCCGAAATTCACCCTGCCGACGCGCGGCGAGCTATTGACCAAGGATAATATCAAGCCCGGCTCCTGCTGGACCATGGACGATTTCAAGTAACCGGGTGGGTGAGGGAAGTGGCGCGACGGGCATCGCAAGCCGCCCGTCGCGCCGATCGCAGATTTTGAAGCCGTCAGGATCATGAGCACCATCGAATCCATAGCAGACATCCCGGCCGAGCGACGAACCGGTAATCGTCATCGCGCCTTCGAACAGATGACGAAATGGCGCTACCGGCTGATTCCGACCCACTTGCTGGGCGAGGTTCTTTCCAAGCAATGGATCGACAGCGCCGTCCCGGCAACCTTCATGGTTCTGGTGATCGGCCTGTTCGCGATACTGGCGCCCGGCTTTTTCACCGGTGCCAATGTATCGGATGCCGGACGCCAGCTCGGTGAGTTCGGCCTGGTCGCGCTCGGCATGATGGTCGTCATCATGGGCGGCGGCATCGACCTCAGCGTCGGCTCGATCTTCGCCTTGGGTAACCTGACGGCGCTGGCCCTGACAAACCTGTACAATCTGCCGGTCGTCCTGGTGCTGCCCTGCGTCGTGGCGATCTGTTCGCTGGCCGGGCTGATCAACGGCATCCTGATCGGCTTTTGCCGGCTGCGTGCCTTTCTGACAACGCTGGTCAGCCTGATCACGATCCGGGCGCTGGTCGATGTGCTGTTGCTGCGCTTCGCGGTGGACATCTCCGCCGGATTCTACGATTCCAAGATCTGGGATTTCGCTGGCCAGGGTGCGGTCCTCGGCATACCCTTCAGCTTCCTCGTCCTGATCGTCATTGCCACCGGCATTCACCTCTTTCTGTCACGCGGTCGGCTCGGCTGGCATATCATGGCGGTCGGCGGCTCCCGGCGATCGGCGCATAATGCCGGGATTTCCGTGCGCCGTACCATTTGCGGCACCTATGTCCTCTCCGGCGCGCTCTGCGGCCTCTCGTCGTTTCTCTATGCCGCGCGCCTCGGCAATGGCGGCTCATATCCCGGTGCCGGGATGGAAATCTTTGCCTTGACGGCGGTGATCGTCGGCGGCACCAGTCTGGGGGGCGGACGCGGCTCCGTGGCGAAGGCGCTGATGGGCTCGATCATCGTGCTGATGATCAATCTCGGTGTCGTCCAGATGGGGTTGCAGAGTGGCGCCGGGCAGCTGGTGCTGGGCCTCATCCTGCTGCTGGCGATCGCCGTCGATGTCCGTTTTATCCGCAACCGGGAGAAAATCCTGTCGCGGCTCTATATGTCGCCGACCTATTTCCGCCTGCCGCCGGCGCCGGATGCCGAGAATGCGGCTTCGCCCTATGCGCTCAATGACCGCCTGGACAAGGTGGAGCTCATCGGCCTCGGCCAGCTCGACGGACCGGAGGATGTGATCTTCGATCGCGACGATCATCTCTATTGCGGCGATCGGCTCGGCAATATCGTGCGCTTTGATGCGCCCGACTACACGCACGCCAAGGTATTTGCCCATATCGGCGGTCATCCGCTCGGCCTTGCCTTCGATCGCCACGACACGCTTTACGTCTGTGTCGGCGGCATGGGCCTTTACCGGGTTTACCGCGACGGCAAGGTGGAGAAGGCGACCGACCAGACAAATCGCTCGCCATTCTCCATTGTCGACGATTCGCGCATGCGTCTCGCCGATGACCTCGATATCGCACCCGACGGTCGCGTGTTCTTCAGTGAGGCCACGGTCCGCTATGATATGGAGAGCTGGCCGGCCGATGCGATCGAATCGCGCAGCAGCGGCCGCATCATCTGCTTCGATCCGGCGACCAACACGACACGGACGGTCCTTCGCAATCTGGTTTTCCCGAACGGCATCTGTGTGGAGACGGGCGGGCAATCGCTGTTGTTCGCCGAGAGCTGGGCCTGTCGCATCAGCCGCTACTGGTTTGCCGGTCCCCGGGAAGGCCAGGTGGAGCGGGTGCTGGAGAATCTGCCCGGCTATCCCGATAACATCAACCGGGCATCGGACGGAAGTTATTGGATGGCGCTGCTGGGCATGCGCTCGCCGGCATTGGACCTGGCGCTTCGGATGCCGGGCTTCAGGCGCCGCATGGCCCTGGAAGTGGCGCCGGATGAGTGGCTCTACCCGAACATCAATACCGGCTGCGTCGTCAAATTCACGGCAACAGGCGAGGTGGTGGAAACCCTCTGGGATCGTCGCGGCGCGAATCATCCCATGATTACCTCGATGCGCGAACACCGCGGCTTCCTCTACCTGGGCGGCATCTTGAACAACCGGATCGGCCGCTATGCTGTCCCGACGGCCGAAAGCGATTGGACCGGACCCTCCAGCTATTGGGGTGGCAAATGATCGGAAGCCTTATGCAGCTATTGCCGGGGTTCCGGCAGGCCGCCACCGTGCCGTCGATGGATGGCGCCCTGCGGCCCAATCAGGCCCTGGACCAGGCGGCGTTGCTGGCGGAATATGCCGCACCCGACAATCTGGTGTGGCAGGACGATCACCTGCTGTTCACCAGCGGCAAGCACATCCTGCTGCTTGACGGCATTGATGACGGTGGCGGCGAACCGGAAGAAATCCTCACCTTCGACACGGAAGTCACGGCCCTGGCCGCCGCGCTTGACGGCAGCCTGGCGGTCGGCTTGGGTGCCGGCGGCGTCAGCATCATCGGCGGCAGGCATGATGGCAAGGCCATTACCAGCCTTGGCAAAAAGCGCCTGATCTCGCCGACAGCGCTATGTTTCGGCGACCCCGATACACTTTTCATCTGCGTCGGGTCGGATGAGCATGTCCCGTCGGACTGGCAGCGGGACCTGCTGGAACGCCGGGCCAGCGGCTCTGTCTGGCGGGTGACGCTGGACGGAGCGGAGCCCGTCTGCCTGGCGGCGCATCTTGCCTTTCCCAATGGATTGCTGCTGCGTCCGGGGAACCGGATCGCCGTGTCGGAATCATGGCGCCATCGCATTCTCGATTTTCCGACCACCGAACGGGGCGCACCGCGTATCCTGCTGGATGATCTGCCGGGCTATCCCGGCCGCCTCGCGCCGAATTCTCTTGGCGGCGCCTGGCTCGCCGTCTTCGCGCCGCGCAGCCAGCTGGTTGAATTCGTACTGCGCGAGAAGGCCTATCGTCAGCGGATGATGGCGGAGATCGATCCCGTTTACTGGATCACACCTTCCTTGCGGGCAGGAATCTCCTTCAAGGAACCGATGCAGGGCGGCGCCGTGAAGACGCTCGGCATCTTCAAGCCCTGGGCGCCCTCCCGGTCCTATGGCCTGGCGGTCTGCCTGGATGCAGATTTCATTCCCGTCGCATCTCTGCATAGCCGTGCCGACGGTCATCGCCATGGCGTGACCAGTTGTCTGGAAAACCGGGGCGAACTGTTTGTCGCATGTCGCGGCGACAATGCCCTGATTTCCGCCGATCTGGCAAAAGAGTAAGGAAGCCGACCGATGCCCGCTTTGCTGGAAATCAAGGGGATGACCAAGGAGTATCACGGCGTTGCTGCCGTCCAGGATATATCCATGGCATTGGAAATGGGCGAGGTTCACGCGCTTCTTGGTGAGAATGGCGCCGGCAAATCGACCTTGACCAAAATGATCGCCGGCGTTGTCGCGCCGACGCGGGGCTCGATCCTGCTGGATGGCAGCCTCGTCACCTTCGCTTCCCCGGCGGAAGCGCTGCGGCACGGCATTGCCATGGTGTACCAGGAGACCAGCCTGGTTCCCTCCCTGACCGTCGCCCAGAACCTGTTCCTCGGCGACGAGCAGGTGTTCAACCGCCTGCGGCCACTGTACATCGCCGCGCAGCAATTCCTGCAGTCGCTCAATTTCCCGGTCGATCCCACCCTGAATGTGGCCTCGCTCGGCGCCGCGCAACGGCAGATGGTGGAGATCGCGCGCGCCGTCCGCAAGAACGCGCGTGTGATCATCTTCGACGAGCCGACGGCGACGCTGACGCCGGAGGAGAAGCAGCATTTCTTCGAATTGATCGGGCGCCTGAAGGATCGCGGCTGCGCCATCATCTTCATCTCGCATGCGCTGGAAGAGGCCTTGGCGATCTCCGACCGCATCACGGTTTTGCGCGATGGGAAGCTGGTGACGACCGATGTCACGGCCAATTTCGATCGCGACAAAATCATCCGCGCCATGGTGGGGCGCAGTTTGTCGGACGAACTCTATGGCGCAAATGCCGGCAGGCGAAAAACGCGCGGCTATGGCAAGCGTGTTTTGAGCGTACAAAATGTTTCGATGGGCCGGATGGTGCGGAACAGCTCCTTCGCGGTCTATGCGGGCCAGATCACCGGCATATTCGGCCTGATCGGCTCCGGGCGAACCGAGACGGCGAAAATCATATCGGGTATCTTCAAGCGCAATTTCTTCCATGGCGGCGTCGTCCGTCTGGCCGATCAGAATGTACGATATCGGACGCCGGCGCCCGCCGTCCGGCACGGCATCGCCTATGTGACGGAGGACCGCAAGTCCGAAGGGATCTTCGAAACCATGTCGATCGCCGAGAGTATCTATGTCGGTCTCTTGGCCTCGGCCGGGAATCGAGCGACCATCGTCCGATCATCGGACATGCAGAAGGTCGCCGGGCATTGGACGAAGTCCCTGAGTATTCGGGCCATCTCCGCCGACGTACCGGTGGTCGAGCTTTCCGGCGGCAACCAGCAGAAGGTAGTGATTGCCAAAGCACTGGTGCAGCAGCCACGCCTCGTCATCTTCGACGAGCCGACCCGCGGCGTCGACGTGGGCGCCATCGCGGAGATCCACGCGATCATCAACAAATTGGCGGACGAGGGGATGGCCGTCGTGGTGATCTCCTCCTATCTGCCGGAAGTCATGAACCTCTCGGATCGCATCCTGGTTTCCCGCAAGGGGCGCATCGTCGAAGAATATGCGGCAGACGAGGCGACCGAAGAAAAGATCATGTATGCTGCGGTCCATTGAGGGCGACGCTCAACACGATAGGAAAGAAGATGGCAGAATCTCGCAAAAGAGCCGTTGTGACGGGCGCGGGCAGCGGCATCGGCGCAGCGACGGCGAAGTTGCTGATGGCGCAGGGCTGGCAGGTGATCTGCCTCGACCGCGATCTCGAGGCGGCGACGAAGGTGGCCGGCGGCGGGCCGGTCATTACGCTCGACGTTTCGGATGAGGCGGCGGTCATCGGTGCTTTCGAACGCGTGAAGGACATTTTCGGGGAGCTGGACGCGCTTGCGACCTGCGCCGGAATATTCGAAACGACGCCGTTCTTCGAGATCACCGCCGAAAAGTATCGCCGGATCCATGACGTCAATGTCATCGGCACATTTCTGTGCCTGCGGGAGGGTGCGCGGTTGATGCGGGCCGGTGCCCGGATTTGCACGGTCGCCTCGGTTGCCGGATTGCGGGGAGGCGGGCTTTCAGGGACGGCAGCCTATGCCAGCAGCAAAGGCGCCATTCTGGCCCTGACCAAGAATGCTGCGCGCGTCCTCGGCCCCAAAGGTATCGCGGTCAACACCGTTGCGCCTGGTGTCATCGAAACCCCCTTCGTCGCGGGCCCGCTCGCGGAACCGGGGACGCGCCAAAGGCTGGAAGGGCTGACCTCCTTCAACCGCCTGGGTACGCCTGATGAAATCGCCGAAACGATCTGCTGGCTGCTGTCACCGAGCGCGTCTTATGTGCATGGCGCAACTTTGGTCGCCGATGGCGGCATGGTGATGTATTAGAGCCGGATCGTTTCAGATCGCATCACGCAGTGCTTCGATCTGAAACGTCAATCGGTCTCTATCCACATGATAGAGGACGATTCACGTTTTAAGCGGAAGCCAATTCCTGCCACTTAAAACCATCGCACTCTAGGCCGCCGGCAGGCAGCAGCCGTTGCGCCGCGGCAAACGTGTCTCTTGCGGGACCGCCCGCGACCCTGCGACGTCGCATATGTCAGGCGCCCGTCAGCTGCTTTTCGGCCTGCTCCAGGATTGTCCTGGAGAGTTCCGGGTCGGTGACGATACGCGATATCGCGATGGCACCGATCATGGTCGAGACGGCGACGATCGCGCGTCGCTTCGCCACGTCTTTCCGAAGATCATATTGTGCGGCAATCAGGTCGACCAACCGTAGAAAGCCTTCGGTCGCCACGTCGCGTGTAGATTGATCGGCACGCGCCAATTCGCTCGCATTGGCGGCCAAAAGACAGCCCGTTTCCGGGTGATCCCGATGTTCAGCCGACAAATATCGTGATGTGACGATTTCGGCGCCGTTCTGGCGGCCTCCTGCGTCGATCGCCTCAACGAAATTGTCAGTCAGGGTCCGAAGTGCCGCATCGCAGGCTTCTGCGACGAGCTCGTTCTTGGTGCGAAAATGGCGGTAGAACCCGCCATGCGTCAGGCCTGCGGCCGCCATCAGGTCGTTCAAACCAGTGCGCTCAATGCCGTTCTTGCGGAATTCCGCTGCGGCGGCTTCGACGATCCGCTCGCGCGTCTCGGCAGTCTCCTGCTTCGATTTCTTCATTTCGTGAGCCTGTTCTGCAAGGAAATTTACAGCACAACCTAAAACCGGTTGACTTTTAGATGTTATCAGACATCTATAAAGATGTCGATCGACATCTAAATTGTCAAGGCTCGCCATAATGTCGGAGCTGCCTATGTTCTCGCACCTGTCCCGCTCAGCCGCGATGCTGTCCATGTCATTGGCGGCATTCGGTTTATCCGCCTGCAAGCCCGAGCCGGAAATGGCTGCCGCCGATGTCCGCACGCAAGACCGACTGGTTGCGGTGACGACAGTGCAGCCCGGCGGCGGCTATCAGCAGGCCTATACCGGTCTTGTTGCGGCACGCGTCCAAAGCGATCTCGGTTTCCGGGTGCATGGCAAGGTGCTGCAGCGCTTTGTCGATGTCGGACAGACCGTTCACGCGGGCGACCCGCTGATGCGCATCGACGACAATGACCTGGTGCTGGCGATCGCCGACAAGCAGCAGGCGGTGTCGGCAGCAAAGGCGCGGGTGATCCAGACCTCGGCGGATGAAATTCGCTATCGGAATCTCTATCCAACCGGCGCGACATCGAAGGAGAGTTACGAAAAGGCGAAGGCCGATGCAGACAGCGCGCGGGCCGAACTCGCAGCCGCCGAGGCGCTGGTCCAGGTGGCACGAAACCAAAGCAACTACGCGGTCCTGCTCGCCGATGCGGACGGTACCGTCGTCGAGACATTGGCAGAGCCCGGCCAGGTCGTGGATGCGGGCCAGATCGTCGTGAGATTGGCGCATGCCGGGCCCCGCGAGGCCGCGGTTTATCTGCCCGAAGCCAATCGGCCGGCGCTTGGATCGGTTGCCGAGGCGAATTTGTATGGCGCGGATAATGTGAAGGGAACGGCACGTCTGCGCCAGCTATCGGATGCGGCGGACCCGAAGACGCGTACCTATGAGGCGCGCTACGTGCTGGAAGGCGATGCGGCCAAGGCGCCGCTGGGGGCCACGATCACGATCCGCATCAAGAGCGACGTGTCGGGCGCACCGACGGAAGTGCCGCTGGGCGCGATCGACGACGAGGGAAATGGCCCGGGGATTTGGGTCATCGATACGAAGACACTCAAGGTCGGTTGGCGGCCTGTCAAGATTGCAAGGTTCGGCGAGGAGATTGCGCTCCTGGCTGAGGGAGCAACGCCCGGCGAGCAAATTGTCGCTATTGGCGGCCACTACCTGCATGAAGGCGATCAGGTTCGGTTGGTAGGGGAAAAGGCGGCGATGCGATGACACGCTTCAACCTGTCGGCACTCGCCGTCCGCGAGCGCGCGGTGACGCTCTTCATGATCATCGCGCTGACGATCGCCGGTATCTATGCCTTCATCAATCTGGGCCGCGCCGAGGACCCGCCCTTCACGATCAAGATCTTGACGGTATCGGCCTCCTGGCCGGGCGCTACGGCGCAGGAGATGCAGGATCTCGTGGCGGACCGCCTGGAAAAACGCTTGCAGGAACTTCGCTGGTACGACCGGGTCGAGACCTATACCCGTCCAGGTCTCATGCTGATGAAACTCTTCCTCAAGGATTCAACGCCGCCCCAGGACGTGCCCGAGGAATTCTACCAAGCGCGAAAGAAGCTGGGTGACGAGGCGCACAGCCTGCCGGCCGGGATCGTGGGGCCCGTTATCAACGATGAGTATTCGGACATCGATTTCGCGGTCTATTCCATTGAGGCCCGCGGCCTGCCCGATCGCCTGCTTGCCCGACAGGCCGAATCCGTGCGTGAGCGTCTTCTGCATGTGCCCGGCGTCAAGAAGGTCAGCATCATGGGAGAACGACCGGAACGGATCTATGTGAATTTCACGAATTCGAAGCTGGTGACCCTGGGCGTCAAGCCGCAGGACGTTTTCGCAGCGCTCAAGGACCAGAATCTTGTTACCCCGGCCGGTTCCATCGAGACCAGCGGCCCTCAGATCTTCGTGCGGATCGATGGCGCTTTCGACGATCTGCAGAAAATCAGGGATACGCCGATCGTTTCGGGAGCGAGGCTGCTGAAGGTTTCGGATGTCGCGGAGGTGGAGCGCGGGTATGAGGACCCGCCGACATTCCTGACCCGCCACAACGGTGCCGAGGCACTGATCCTGACGGTGGTCATGCAGGAGGGTTGGAACGGCCTGACCCTGGGTAAGGCACTGGAGGACGCGGAGAAATCCTTCAACGCCGATTTGCCTGCGGGTGTTACGCTCAGCAAGGTCACCGACCAGGCGGTGAACATCAGGGAAGCGATCAACGAGTTCATGCTCAAGTTCTTCGTTGCCTTGACCGTGGTCATGTTCGTCAGCGTGATCAGCCTGGGGTGGCGGGTCGGCATCGTCGTTGCTGCTGCGGTTCCCCTGACGCTCGCCACCGTCCTTGTCATCATGATGATAAGCAACCGTGTTCTCGATCGGGTGACGCTGGGAGCGCTGATCATCTCCCTCGGGCTGCTGGTAGACGATGCGATCATCGCCATCGAGATGATGGTGGTGAAGTTGGAGGAGGGGCTGGACCGGATCGCGGCGGCTTCTTACGCCTGGAGCCATACTGCCGCACCCATGCTCTCCGGTACGCTTGTCACGATCATCGGCTTCATGCCCGTCGGCTTTGCCAAGTCGACCGCGGGCGAGTATGCGGGCAATATTTTCTGGGTCACGGGATATGCCTTAATCACGTCATGGCTGGTCGCGGTCGTCTTCACGCCCTATCTGGGGGTGGCCTTGCTCCCCAAGATCAAGAAGGTGGAGGGTGGCCATGCGCATATCTACTCGAGCCCGCGCTATAACCGGTTCCGGCGTGCAGTCGTATGGTGCGTCCGCCATAAATTCATCGTTGCCGGCCTGGTGATTGCGTCATTTCTTGCGGCTGGCGCCGGTATGACGCTGGTGAAGAAGCAGTTCTTTCCCAATTCTGATCGGCCTGAATTGCTGGTCGAGGTCCAGATGCCGGAGGGGACCAGCATCGAGGCGACGGATGCCGTCGCGAAGAAGGTAGAGGCCTGGCTCAAAAACCAGCCCGAAGCCAAGATCGTCACGACCTATGTCGGCGCCGGCGCACCACGCTTCTTTATCTCCTACAATCCGGAACTGCCGGACCCATCCTTTGCCAAGATTATCGTTCTGACGCCTGATGCCGAGGCGCGCGACCAGTTGAAATTGCGGCTGCGCGAGCAGATCGCCGCGGGAATAGCGCCGGAAGCCCGGGTGCGGGTCGGGCAACTCGTTTTTGGCCCGTACCAGCACTATCTCGTGAGCTTCCGGGTGATGGGGCCAGATGCCGGCGTTCTGCGCGATGTCGCCGCCAAGGTCGAAGCTGTCGTTCGCGCAAATCCGCATACGCGAGAGGTGAATACCGACTGGGGCGAACGGGCGCCGACGACGCATTTCGTGGTCGACCAGCAGCGCCTGCAGCTTATCGGCCTGACGCCGTCCGAGGTCGCGGATCAGCTGCAGTTCCTGCTGACCGGTACGATGGTCACGCAAGTGCGCGAGAATATCCGCACCGTCGACCTCGTCGCGCGCAGCAGCGATCCGGCCCGCCTTGATCCCGCGAAACTCGGCGATCTCACTTTGGTCAATCGTGACGGGCGTTTGATCCCGGTCAACCAGGTCGGTCATCTCGAAGTGCGTTCGGAAGATCCGATTTTATGGCGCCGCGACAGAATCCCGACAATCACCGTTCAAAGCGATATCGACGAAGCCATGCAGCCGCCGGAAGTGTCGATGGAGATCGAGACGGCGTTGAAGCCGCTCGAGGCGTCCTTGCCCGCCGGGTACCATATCGAAACCGGCGGCAATATCGAGGATTCGGCCAAGGCGAATAACGCGCTTGCGCCGGTCTTCCCGGTGATGATCGCCCTGATCTTGTTCGTGCTCGTCCTGCAGGTGCGTTCGATCTCGGGCATGTTCATGGTCTTTCTCACCGCACCCCTGGGGCTTGTTGGAACGGTGCCGATCCTGCTGGCATTCCATCAGCCGTTCGGCTTCAACACCATCCTCGGGCTTCTCGGATTATCCGGCATCCTGATGCGCAATACGCTGATCCTGATCGGGCAGATCCACGTGAACCAGGCGGCGGGGCTGACCACCTACCATGCTGTCGTCGAGGCGACAGTACAGCGTGCGAGGCCGGTTCTCCTGACGGCGCTGGCGGCGGTCCTTGCCTTCATTCCGCTGACCCAATCGATCTTCTGGGGCTCACTGGCCTATACGCTGATCGGCGGAACGGCTGCGGGGACGGTTCTGATCTTGATGTTCCTGCCGGCACTCTATGCCATCTGGTTCAAGGTGCGGCCGGATCGGGTGGAACAGCCGGATCAAGCGGATTCGGTCCATCTCCCGGTCCAGCCGTCCGAAGCCGCGGCCGAGTGAAGGACGATCGCGGGGCAGAAGGCGCTGCAAGAAATGCAAGCGCGTGGAAATCGCCGCCATGGCAATTGGCGCCCGATTTCGCGTCATACGACTGGCGGCTGTCAGGCCTTCGCCTTGCGACCGTAATGCGCCTGCAGGCTCTGGACGATTTCTTCCAGCTTGCTGCGATCCATCAGGAACAGGTTGCGGCCTTTGCGCTTCAGCAGGCCGGACGGATAGAGTTGGCTGATGGCGCGATTGACTGTCTCGCGCGTGGTGCTGGTCAGGCTGGCGATCTCGTGCATCGGGGGCAGGGGGCGCACCACCCACAGGCCGGGCACGGCGGCATCCGGCTGGGCCATGCGCAGCAATTCGGCATAGACGCGCTGCGCCGCCTGCAGCGTCGACAGTTCCATGATGCGCAGGCCGCTGGTGCGCACCACAGCCGCCAGCCGCTGCAGCAGGCAGAAGCTGACCGGGCCGTTCTCATGCAGCAGTTCGAGGAAGACATCCGGCGCCATGATGGCGAGATCGGTCTTTTCGACCGCCGTCGCGCTGGCCGAGCGCGGTTCTTCGTCGATCGCCGCCAGTTCGCCGAAGAAATCGCCCGCCTTGCGGGTGGCCAGGGTCACTTCCCGGCCGGCGCCGGAAAAGGTGACGATGGCGACCGAGCCCTTGAGGATGAAGAACACGTCGCGGCTGTCGCCGCCCTTGTCGAGGATCGTCTCGCCACGGTTATAGCTGCGCCAGCGGCAGCGGCTGGAGAGCGCCTTGATCTGGTCGTCGCTGAGGGAACGCAGCAAGTGAAAGCCGCGCAAAGACTTTTCCGTGGTGGTCGTTAATGTTGATGACATGGTCCCCAAGATCTCTCGTCCATCGATCGACGACCCCAAGCATGGTCAATCGGCATCATCGATGCTTTGACGCTTCGTTACACGGCCGGGGCGCGGCAGTCATAGCACGGCTGGCTTGAAAGTTCGAGAGGCGTGGGCTGCGGCAGGATCGCGCGCGATCGAGTTGCGCAACGTAAGGCCGTATTGAGCTGGGCCGCGCGCGGGGGAATAGAGGCCGCTGCCATGAGGAATTCTTTCGGCTCCCTAACCTCTTGAATACGGGCGATTAAATCTTCAGCCGAAAGGGCCTGTACACGCAAGGGTGAGTAATCGAACTTTTGGTGGAGACTGGCTTCAGCTGACCTGTGCGACCGGACGCTGCATGCGGCGGGATTCGGCAATGATGTTCCAGGCCACCGCGGTGACCACCAGGGCCCCGCCGACAGCGGCATAGAAGCCTGGATTCTCGCCCAGGAAGACCAGCACCCAGATCGGGCCCAGGATGCATTCCAGCAGGCCGATCAGTGACGCTTCCCCCGCCGGGATAAGGCGGGCGCCGAAGGAAAAGCAGATGAGGCCGACCGCCAGCTGCCCGGCGCCGAACAGGAACAGCAGGCCGATATTGGCGGCGTCGGCATCGCCCGGGCTGCCCCAGATCGCTCCCACCACCGCCATGATGAGGCCGGAAAGGCAGCAGGCGGGGGTCATGCGGATCTGCTGGAAGCGGCGGGTCACAACCGTTGCCACGGCGAGCGAGCAGGCGATGACGGCGGCGAGCAGCAGGCCGGCGGGGTCCGCCGCCATGTCGTGCTGCGAGACCATGAGGGTGACGCCGGCCAGGGCCAGGAGCATGGCGAGGCCGCGGGTGACAGAGATCGGCTCGCGCATCCACAGAAAGGCGATCAGGCCGGCAATCAGCGGCGCGGTGCTCTGGATGACCAGGATCGTCGCCACGGTGGTATGGCGCAGCGCGATGATGAAGCTGATGGAGGCGGCGCTGAAACAGAGGGCGACAACCAAGCCCGGCAGCCCCTGCCGGCGGAACAGCGACCAGCTTTGCCGACCGTCGCGCCACAGCAGGAAGGCCAGCAGGCAGGCGGCGGAAAAACCGCCGCGCCAGCAGACCTGGGTCCAGGCATCGACGGTGATGAAACGCGCGATGAGGCCGCCGGTGCTCCAGCAGACCGCGGCTGCGGCGACCAGAATGACGCCGCGGCGATGGGTCTGGGCATTTGCTGTTTCGATCATCTATTCCCCCGCGGTGTATCGCTGCGCTTTCTTGTCTTCGGGCTTGTCATCGCCCGATCGCCCGGCCGGATCGCTCCCGCGCAATCCATCTTCCGCCTGCCCATCTTCGGTCTGTGGGCGGTTGCCGGCGGGATCGCCGCTTGGCTCAGCGTTCCGACTGTCGCGTCATCGGCGCGCCGTCGCAAGCGCGGTGGATGCATGCGCGTGCCACTTGTGCCGCATGGCGGTGGGCCTTGCCAAGCGGCATCTCCTGTGAGCGGCCGATCGCGCGACATGACAAATCGGCAGGCGACCCTTATGCTCCGGCCAACTGCATTTCAGGTGGGACTCGACCAGATGATTCGGCCTTATTTCCTGCTGCCCTTGAGCCTGCTAACGCTCGCCGCCTGTGCCGAGCCGGCGCAGACGAAGGCACCCGCAGGTACCGTTGCCGCCACCGCCGGCAGCCAGGCGAAGCCTGCCCCGACCACGGCGCAATTGGGCCAGCCGGTGGGTATCACCGATTTCCGGGATCTCAACCAGACGAACTGCCCGGCGACAGCCGACAGCTATCGCGACTGGGTCGCCGAATTCCAGTCCTATGCCCTGCATCAGGGCAAAAGGCCGGACATGATCCAGGTCGCTTTTGCCGATGTGCGGGAAAATCCCTCGATCAGCGCCAGCGCCGGCAAGCAGCCGGAATTCGTCACGCCCGTCTGGACTTATCTCAGCCGCGCCGCCTCGCCCGCCCGGATCGCCAAGGGCAAGCAGAAGTACAGCGAGAACGCCTCGACTCTTGCCGGCGTCTCGCGCGATTACGGCGTGCCGGACAGCGTCCTCATGGGCATCTGGGGGCTGGAGACCGATTTCGGCAGCAATTTCGGCGACGTGAACGTTTTCGAGGCCCTGTCCAATCTGGGCTACCGCGCCAATCGTGCCGGCTTTGCCTGCAAGGAGTTGCTGGCGGCCCTGGATATCGCCGATGCCGGCCGCATCAAGCCGGGGCAGATGATCGGTTCCTGGGCCGGCGCCATGGGGCACAGCCAGTTCCTGCCGTCAAACTATCTCAACGTGGCGGTGGACCGCGACGGCACCGGGGCCCCGGATCTCTGGACCTCGATGTCCGATGTCTTCGCCTCGACGGCCAATCTTCTGCGCCACGAGGGCTGGCAACCGGGCCTGCCCTGGGGTTTCGAGGTGAAGCTGCCGGCCAAGTTCCCCTATGGCGAGGCCGAGATCGATATCAAGCAGCCGATCAGCCACTGGGCTGCCCTCGGCGTCAAGCGCGTCGACGGCCGGCCCTTGCCGGCGCTGCCGGGCGATACCTCGATCCTGCTGCTGGCGGGGTATAAGGGCCCGGCCTTCCTCATCACGCCGAATTTCCGCGCCATCCTTGCCTATAACAACTCGACCAGCTACGCGCTTTCGGTGGCCTATCTCGGCGACCAGATCACGGGCGGGCAGGGGGTGGTTGCTGCCTGGCCGGTCAATGAGCCCCAGCTCAACCTCAGCGAACGCACCGAGGTGCAGGTACTCCTCAGTCGTCATGGCTATGACGTGGGTGAGGCCGACGGCATTCTCGGCTTCAAGACCCGCAAGGCGGCCCGCGCCTTCCAGAAGGAGATCGGCTGGCCGCAGGACGGCTTCGTCACCAAGGCGCTGCTGGCGGAATTGCGCCGGCATACGACCAGTTGAAGCTCCCGGGCGGGACGGCCTGGATTCGAGCATTCTTCAAGGAATCAAGCACTTGGCATTCGCCACTTGCGCCCCTATCTGTCTGGGGGACCAGCCATTGCTTTTCAGGCGGTGATCGGTATAGTCCGGCCGGCTTTGGCGCAAATTGCGGCAGACGGCCGATTCAGTTTGCAACCCCATAACCATAACCAAGGGGATAGATTATGTTGATTTCTCAGGCTTGGGCCCAGGCCGCGGGTGCCGGGCAAGCACCGGATATCATGGGGTCGTTGACGGGCATTGCACCCTTCATCCTGATTTTCGGCATCATGTATTTCTTGATGATCCGTCCGCAGCAGCGCCGCGCGAAGGAACATCGGGCCTTGGTCCAGCAGCTGAAGGCGGGCGACAAGGTCGTCACCAGCGGCGGCTTCCTCGGCACCGTCACCCAGGTGACCGACGACAACGAGGTGAAGGTCGAAATTGCCGATGGCGTGCGCGTTCGCATGCTGCGCCAGGCGATCACCGAAGTGATCACCAACAAGGTCGATGCCGGCAAGAAGTCCGACAAGGCCCCGGCGAACAAGAATTGAGATCCCGCGGGGCGTCATGCCCCGCCGGCTGATCCAAGGTTTGCCGACCCGACCCACCGCGACAGGAATGATAGGTTAAAGCGGGGATGCTGCAGTTTTCGAAATGGAAGATCACGACGATCCTCGCCATCATCCTGGCGGGCATCATTTTCGCGGCCCCCAACCTGATCGATCGCGGCAAGCTCGACAGCCTGCCCGGCTGGGTGCCGAAGACGGTGGTCAGCCTCGGTCTCGATCTGCAGGGCGGTTCGCATCTTCTCTATGAAGTCGATACCAAGGCTTTGCAGACGGAACGCCTGCAAAGCGTCGTCGATGATCTGCGGGCACAGCTGCGTGGCGCCAGTATCGGCTATACGAATCTCGGGGTGCAGAACCAGCAAGTGGTCCTGAAGCTGCTGGACCCGGGGCAGATCGAGGCAGCGCGACCGATCCTGCAGAAGGCCGCGGGCCAGCTGAGCCTATCGGTCGGCAATGACGGTTCGGTCACCATCCAGTTCACTGACGCCGGCGCGGAGCAGCTGAAGATCCAGGCGGTGGACCAATCCATCGAGGTCATCCGCAAGCGGGTCGACGAGACCGGCACCAAGGAGCCCACCATCATCCGTCAGGGCGACGATCGCATCGTGGTGCAGCTGCCGGGTGTCAAGGATCCCCAGCATCTGAAGGATATCATCGGTACAACGGCGAAGATGACCTTCCGTCTGGTTGATGAAGCCGCTGCCGTCAGCGGCCAGGTGCCGCCGACCAGCGAATGGGTGCCAGGCGCGGCCGGCAGCCGCGAAGAGAAGCTGCCGTTGCAGAAACGCGTCATGGTTTCCGGCGAAAACCTCACCAATGCCCAGCAGACCTTCCAGGATGGTCAGGCGGTGGTTTCCTTCAGCTTCGATACGATCGGCGGCAAGCGTTTCGGCGATGCCACCTCGCAGAATGTCGGCAAGCGCTTCGCCATCGTGCTCGACGGCAAGATCATCTCCGCTCCGGTGATCCGCAGCGCCATCATGGGCGGCAGTGGCATCATCAGCGGCAATTTCACGTCGCAGAGCGCGCAGGATCTTGCCGTGCTGCTGCGGGCCGGTGCCCTGCCGGCGCCGCTGACGGTTCTCGAAGAACGCACGGTTGGCGCCGATCTCGGGGCTGACTCGATCGCGGCCGGCAAGCTCGCCTGCATTCTCGCCGTCGTGCTGATCGTCATCGCCATGGTCGTGCTCTATGGCCTGTTCGGCATCTTCGCCAATATCGCCCTGGTGCTGAACGCGGTCCTGCTGATCGCCATCCTCTCGGTGCTTGGCGCCACGCTGACCTTCCCCGGCATCGCCGGCCTGGTCCTGACCCTCGGCATGGCCGTCGACGCCAACGTCCTCATCCTGGAACGTGTGCGCGAAGAAATGCGCAACGGCCGCTCGCCGGTGACGGCGATGGAAACCGGCTATCGCGAGGCCCAGGGTACGATTTTCGACGCCAATATCACCCATCTGATCGCCACCGCCTTCCTGTTCGAGTTCGGCTCGGGTCCGATCAAGGGCTTTGCCATCACGCTGATCATCGGCATCGTCACCTCCATTTTCACCTCGATCTGGGTCACGCGGTTAATGACCTCGATCTGGCTGCGCCGCGCGCGGCCCAAGGCTCTGCCGCTTTAAGAGGTCCGGATAAATGTTCAAGCCGCTTCACATCGTTCCGGCCGGTACGCGCATCGATTTCATGCGCTATCACAAGCTGACTTTCACCATCTCCGTCTTCATGGTGCTGGCTTCGATCGCTTTGTTCCTCACCCGCGGCCTTAATTACGGAATCGATTTCGCCGGCGGCATCCTGCTTGAGGTGCGTAGCCAGCAGACGGTGGACCTCAGCGAATTGCGCCATAAGCTCGATGGGCTTGGTCTCGGCGAAATCTCGCTGCAGCAATTCGGCGATGCTAATGATGTCCTCGTCCGTGTGCCGATGAAGGATGTTGCCGACGAGAAGGCGCAGCAGACGGCCGTCCAGAAGATCAAGGACACGCTGGGCAGCAATTGGGAATACCGCCGCACCGAAACCGTCGGCCCGAAATTCGGCGATGAGCTGAAATCCGGCACGGCCTGGGCCTTCGTTCTCGCCATGCTGGGCATCATGGCCTATGTCTGGTTCCGCTATGAATGGCAGTTCGGCATCAACGCCTTGCTGGCCTTGTTTCATGACGTCATCACCACGATCGGCCTCTTCGCGCTGACGCAGATCGAGTTCAACCTCACCACCGTCGCGGCGGTGCTGACCATTGCCGGCTATTCGGTCAACGATACGGTCGTCATCTATGACCGCATCCGCTACGACCTGAAGCGCTACAAGAAGATGCCGTTGAGCGACCTCATCAATCTGTCGCTGAACACCACCTTGAGCCGGACCACCGTCACCAGCGGCCTGACCCTGCTGTCGGTGCTCGCGCTCTATATCTTCGGCGGCGAGGTGTTGCACGGTTTCTCGGTCGCCCTGATCTGGGGCATCGTCATCGGCACCTATTCGACCATCTGCGTCGCGACACCGCTGCTGCTTTACATGCACTTGCACCGTATCGGCCGCAAGGAAGAGGCAGCGGAAGGCAAGACGGTCGAGCAGGGACGCTGACCAAATTGGCCCCCGAACCGGGGCAGGCTGCGGGGAACATCATCGATACCGAAAACGGCGCGGATCCTTCCGCGCCGTCCGGCATTCCACTCTCTGTCTGAAAGACCCTTCCTCGACCCAATTGGGGAGACCCGCATGGATGTGACCCCTCTCATTCCCGAAGGCCGCCAACTGGTCGAAGCCTATGGCGACGGCGGCTTCAAGGTGTCCGGCACGGCCTATCGGGGTGCCGTCATCGTGTTTCCCAGCCGCACCCTGGCCTGGGGCGTCGGCGCCTTCGCCGATCTGACGCTGGAGCAGTTTGCGCCTATCCTCGCCGCCGGCGAGGCGGGTGAGGCCAGCCTCATGCTGCTCGGCTGCGGTCCGCGCATGCTGATGCTGCCGCCACCATTGCGGCAGGGATTGCGCGCCGTCGGCATCGTTTCCGAGGTCATGGATACCGGTGCGGCCTGCCGTACTTATAACGTTCTATTGGCCGAAGGCCGCCGCGTCTGTGCCGCCATGCTGGCGGTCGACTGAGCGCCAATCCGGTCGTCCCGCGAATACCGGTGCCATTGAACCGTTGCCCTATCGTGCCGCTCTAGCGGTTCAGCAGGCACCAGACGGCCAAGAGCGGCTGGTCGCTGGATTTCATCGCATGAACGATATTCGGCGTGTTGTAGACCACGCCGCCACGGCCGGGCTCGTGCCAGGGACGCTGTTCTTGCCGCCAAGCTCCCGGTGTCATGACGAAGTAGATCTCGGCCGGCGGATGATGGTGATCGACGTATTGGACACCCGGCGCCATCAGGCTGGCGCCGACCAGAACATCGCTTCGCAGCTCCAGGCCCGATGTGCCGAGGATGATCGCATTGGCATGGCCGTCCCTGAATCGTTGACCGCCATCTTCGGCATTCTTGCGGCGATGCCAGGCGAGACGCGGCTCCAGCCGCTCGAAAGCATCGGCAACCGCAGCGACATCATCCGGGCCATGCCTGCCGATATCCACCGCATCGCGGAGATATTGATGCGCCGGCAGGGTTTCGCCATCGGCGCCGAAACCTGGCGCGCCGGGCGCTTTCAGCGCGTCAAAGATATCGCGCGCCACCCGCCATTCGCTCGTGCCGCTGGCGAGCCGGGGGAAGAGGGCGCTTTCGAGCGCGGCGATGAAGTGCTGAAGCTGTCCGTCTCGTCGCACCGAAACGTCTCCATATGCCGTTTAACGTCCTAGTCTAGGTCAAAAACGGGCAGGCCGGTTGGCCGAAATCGACATGAAGACGCCTCCGTCTCGTCATGCCGGCTAGCCGAACCGTCGATCCGCTGCCCGGCGATCGCAATGAAGCCTCGGCAGCCGGAAATCAGTGGCTGGCTGCAATGGTCTGTGATGGCTGTCATGGGATGATTGCGGGCTATCCCGCTAGATTGTGCCGGCGGCCGACTCAGGAAGGCCGCTTCCGCCGACCATCCACGAAGGCGGGAACGACGCAGCCGGCGTGAGGTCCCGCACGCCGGCTGTTTCCACAGCGCGGCACCCTGAAATGCACAGGCGCCAGAGTTGAACGGGCGCCAGAGCTGAACGGGCGTCAGAACTGAACGGGCGTCAGAACTGAAACAGCCGGCATGACGCTGCATGCCGGCCGTCCAGACATCTTCCGGCATCGTCAGGGACGATCCCGGGCGCGGGCGTGATCAGGCGAAGTTCTTCGCCAGGAAGTCCCAGTTCACCAGATTCCAGAAGGCGCCGACATAGTCCGGGCGCTTGTTCCGGTAATCGATGTAATAGGCATGTTCCCAGACGTCGCAGGTCAGCAGCGGCTTGTCCGCCGTGGTCAGCGGCGTGCCGGCATTGCTGGTGCTGGCAAAATCCAGCGAACCGTCCGACTTCTTCACCAGCCAGCCCCAGCCGGAGCCGAAGGTGCCGACGGCGACCTTGGTGAACTCGGCCTTGAAGGTATCGAAGCTGCCCCATTTCTTGCTGATGGCATCGGCCAGGGCGCCCTTCGGCGCACCGCCGCCATTGGGCGACAGGCAGTGCCAATAGAAGGTGTGATTCCACACCTGGGCGGCGTTGTTGAAGATGCCGCCCGAAGACTTCTTGATGATGTCTTCCAGCGAAGCATTCTCGAACTCGGTGCCCTTGATCAGGTTGTTGAGGTTGGTGACATAGGTCTGATGATGCTTGCCGTAATGATATTCCAAGGTCTCCTTGGAGATATGCGGCTGCAGCGCATCCAATGCGTAAGGAAGCTCGGGGAGTGTGTGGGTCGTCATGTCATACCTTTCTTTGTTCTGAGGTAATGATCGATTTCTCCGTGACGGCATCATCTCTAGCGGCATCGCCGGCCGGTTTCATCCCTAAATTCTAGTCAGCTATTCACGACCGGCAGTCCCCTGCCGCCGGCCGGCTCAATCGCGCCCTTCGCGTCGTTCTGACGCAGGCAAAATGACAGAACGGCGTCAGCGATCGACGGGCCGAAGGCGGGGCAGATCGACGGCAACCGCAGCGATACCGTGGCCGTCGACTGATGGGGGATAAGGGGCATCCCGGCCCGTCTGGGCCTCTGGCAAGAACAACATGCGGCGGCAAAGGGTTCCGCCGGCGCTTTGCCCATTCATTCCTGTCAAGTCGCCGGTCACAAAAACGGGAGCCGGCAAGGACCGGCTCCCGTTTCGTTCGGTTCCAAATTTCGGTTCGCGTCGACCGGTCGGGCCGGCGCGCAACCAGGCACGGCGGGGAATCCCGCCTATGCCAGCTTCTGCAGCACCATGCAGTAGAGCATGGGGATCGACAGCAGGGTGTTGGTGCGCGAGGTCAGCATGGCGATGCGGGCGGCCTTCTTCTTGGCATCGGCGTCCGCCTCGACGATACCGAGGGCTATCTTCTGCTTCGGCCAGATGATGAACCAGACGTTGAAGGCCATGATGAGGGCGAGCCACATGCCGATACCGATGGTGATGGCGCCGGTCTGGAAGCTCAGGGCCTGGCCCAGATAGCCGTTGAGATGCGCCGTGGTGAGCCCGAACAGCACCGTGGTCGCGGCCGCCATGCGGAAATAGAACAAGGCGGTCGGTGCGATCACCTTGCCGATGGCGGGTTTCTGCTCATCCGGAATTTTCGGCATCGAGGGAATCTGCACCAGATTGAAGTAATAGAGCAGGCCGATCCAAAGCACGCCCGACACAACGTGGATCCAGCGCATGATCGCGGCCCAATAGCCGAGAGTGGCGAGTTGATCGCCATGACGCAGCACGGCGATGACGATGGCGACCACCAGCCCGACGGCGAAAGTGGCGCGTGGATTTTCCAGAATCTTGCTCATTTCTCCCCCTTCACATGTTAGTCAGGAACCCTGAGATGGAATCAGGTGCCGACCGTGACAGTGTTCGACCAAAGCCGACGGATAGCGATCCAGCCAATCAGGGCCTGCGCGCCTTGCGGGCGCGACGTGACAGATATTCTACCCCGACACGGAGTCGTCACAAACCCAAAGGTTAAATCCCTGCCTTCCGGGGGGGATTGAGCGTGGGAAACGAATCCGATTATTGCCTGATCGAGCTGAGCAAGGGCGACCGCGACCGCTACCTCGCGGTGCTGGCCGCGCCGCCGGCCCAGCGCGAGGCGCTGGCGGTGGTTGCCGCATTCAACCTGGAACTGGCGCGGGTAGCGGACACGGTTTCCGAGGAAATGCTGGGCTTCATCCGGCTGCAGTGGTGGCGCGAAGCGCTGGACGAAATCGAGCGGGGCGGGCCGGTGCGGCGCCATGCCGTGGTCTCGCCGCTGGCCGAAGTGCAGCGCGCCTACAACCTGCCGATCGCCTGGCTGCAGCAAATGGTGGCGGCGCGGGAAAGCGATTTTACCGCCAATGCCGCGGCGCGCGAAGCGACCGGCTCCGGCACCGATCTTGCGGCGGTGGAGGATTATCTCGACGCGACGGGGGGCAATCTGATCCGCCTGTCCTTACGGATCGGCGGGCTCGACCCGCAGGATCCGCTGGTGGTGGAGGGCGGGCGCCTTGCCGGTATCGGCTACGGCCTGACCGGATTGATCCGTGCCTGCCTGTTCCATGCCCGGGACAAGCGCCTGATGCTGCCGCAGGCGGTGCTGCAGCGGCATGGTGTGAATCTCGACCATCTCTTCGACCTGCGGCGCGATCTCCAGCGCGAAGGGAAGCTGGCGGCCGCGATCGGCGAGCTGGCGGGCCATGCCGAACAGAAGCTGCTGGCCCTGCGCGATCTGCGCCCGCCGCGACGCGCGATTCCGGCTTTGCTGCCGGCAAAGCTGGCGCTCCTGCAGCTGCAGCGCCTGCGGCGGCACCGCTACGATCTCTTCGACTACAGGGGCATCGAAGGCCGCCCGCTGGATATCTGGCGTCTGCTGCTGAGCCGCTATGCCGGGCGCATCTGAAGAAGGGTGCAGATTATCTAATTGAACGGTCAGAATATTTCCTAAAGGGAAACTTAGTTTACTAATATTTAATAACCGCTTGATACCCGTAGTCTCGCAATAAGAGTGAATGCGTCTCGAAACGCATCAGCGGGGAAGAATCATGTCGGACGTCAAAACAGGCGCCATTTCCATGCGCGCGTCGCTCAGCACCAAGATGGTGGTGTCACTGATCGTGGCTCTGCTGGTGGGACTGGCGGCAACCACCTATCTGATTTCCGTGAAAAGTGCGCGCACCACAGAGGACCTGTCGGTGCAATCGGGCAAGGAACTGGGCGCCCATATGGCCGCCGGGGTGCAGCGCGACATCAATGTCGCCCTGCGGGTGACCGAGACCATGCGCGATGCCTTCGTCGGCCTCTACAGCAAGGGCATCAGGGACCGCGAGACCTATCTCGCCTTGCTGGAGAGTGCGGTCAAAGCCAATCAGCAATATGTCGCCGTGTGGACCGCCTGGGAACCCAATGCCTTCGACGGCAAGGACCAGGACTTCGCCAATGCCGACGGCAAGGCGACCTTCCCGGATGCCAAGGCCTATGACGCGACCGGCCGCTTCGTGCCCTATGTCTTCGCCAAGGATGGCGGCTTCGATGTGACGCCGTTGACCGACTACGACAAGCCGGGGGCCGGCGACTATTATCTGCTGGCGCAGAAATCCGGCAAGCAACAGATCATCGAGCCCTATCCCTATGTGGTCGGCGACAAGACGGTCATCATGACGAGCCTCGTCACGCCGATCATCATCGATGGCAAGGTGCTGGGCGTGGTCGGCCTTGATCTCGACCTCGCCGCCATCCAGAATCGGCTTGCCGAGATCAAGCCCTATGAGACCGGCGCCGTCTCGCTGATTTCGGCGCAAGGCAATTGGGCGGCCTATGCCGATTTGAAGCAGCTGATGAAGCCGATCGAGGCGCAGGAGCCGGATCTTGCCAAGGTCAAGGACGGCGTCACCAGGGGACAAGCCTTCGATTTTCCCGACTTCTCGGATACGCGAAAGATCGACCTGCTGCGGGTTTTCCAGCCGGTCGAGGTGGGCCAGACGGGAACGCCCTGGTCGGTGATGGTGGATCTGCCGGAAGACAAGATCCTGCAGCCGTCCCGTGACCTGACGCTTTACACGGTGGTGGCGTCGGCCCTGCTGGTGATCGCCTTGTCGGTGATCATTTTCGTGCTGATGCGCCTGCAGGTGGCGACGCCGTTACGTCGCTTGACGGCGACCGTCGACACGCTGGCCGGCGGCGATACCGCGGTCGACGTACCCTCGACCCAGCGGCGCGACGAGCTCGGCGTCATGGCGCGGGCGATCAACATTTTCCGCGAAAAGCTGATTGAGGTCGACGAACTGCGCCATCAGCGCGCGGAAGCCGAGAAGGTTGCCGCACTGGAAAAGAAGCAGATGATGCAGACCCTCGCGGACGGCTTCGAGCAGAGCGTGAAAAGCATCGTCGATGCGGTCTCGGCGGCGGCGAACCATCTGCAGTCGAATGCCCAGAGCATGGCGGGTGTCGCCGAATCCAGCAGCCATCAGGCGGGGGCGGTGGCCGCGGCAGCCAACGAAGCCTCGGCCAGCGTGACGACGGTGGCCACTGCGGCGGAGGAACTGTCCGCCTCCATTGCCGAGATCACGCGGCAGATGACCGAAAGTGCCTCATCGACGCGACAGGCGGTGAGCGAGGTCGGGCGCATGGGCGATACGATCGAAAGCCTGAACGGTGCTGCCGACAAGATCGGCGGTATCGTGCAGATCATCAACGAGATCGCCAGCCAGACCAATCTCCTGGCGCTCAATGCCACGATCGAGGCGGCCCGCGCCGGCGATGCGGGCAAGGGCTTCGCGGTGGTGGCGAGCGAAGTCAAGACCCTGGCGACGCAGACCGCGCGGGCGACCGACGAGATCGCCTCGCAGATCGACAGCATGCAGTCGATCACCCGCGACGCCGTCTCGACGGTCGGCATGATCAGCACCACCATCGACCGGGTGAACGAGATCGCCAGCGCCATTGCGGCGGCGGTGGAGGAGCAGTCGGCGGCAACGCGCGAAATCTCCAACAATGCACAGCAGGCGGCAAGCGGCACCAACGAGGTCAACAGCAATATCAACGGTGTTTCGACGGCGGTCCAAGAGGCCGGCCATGCTTCCGGCATAGTGCTGAACGCCGCCAATCAGCTATCGACCGACGCCGTCAAATTACGGCACGAGGTCGATACCTTCATCGCCAAGATCCGCGCCGGCTGACGACCTGTGCCTTGCCGGGGCGCCGGCCTATGCGGCCTCTCCGGGCCTCAATAGGCCGTCTCGGCGCTGTAGACGAGGTCGCGGCGGTCGCGCAGCGCATTCAGCGCGTGTCTGCGCTCCGTGCCGGTTTCCGGCCGCAGCACGTAGCGGCCGCTGCTGTCCGGCCCATCGACCACCCGCAGCTGCAGCTCGCGCAACAGGACGGCGATATCGCCGGCGCTGGCCGATGGCCGGAAGACGACATCGAGATCGGCCTCGGTCGCGGTCAGCAGGAGGGCGGGGCTGAGCGGCCGTCCCAGCAACAGTTCCGCGCGCTGGTAGAGCCAGACCACGGCCGTAGCCTGCAGGGCGATGATGATGGCAGCCAGCAGCAGGCCGAGGATCAATTGCCGATGCCGCTTGCGGGCCGCTTCCGGCGAGAGCTCGAAGGGGATGCCGAAACGTTCGCGGCGCTGGTCGAGCCGCTCCAGCAGCCGGCGCAACTGCGCCTGATCCAGCGTGGTCGCCAGCTCCGCATCCATGTTCGCTTGCAATTGCTGGCGCAGGGCATCGGCGAAACTCTGCCCTGCGGCAGACCGCACGGCGGTGTTGGTCCGGGTTTCCTTGACCGGGATTGCCGAGACTTCCGGGATTGCGGGGACTTCCTTGGCCCGGGTTTCCTTAGCCTGGATTTCCTCGGGGATCTCCGCCGCCGGGCGCGCATTGCCGCCGGGCGGGCCGGCCGGCTCACCCGTCAAGCCTTCGCCCGGATCACCACCTGGACCGGCTTTATCCTCGGATCCCGGCCGGCGGCTCCGGTTGTCGCCGGGCTGCCGCAAGCCAGCCAGATAAAAGTTGATGCGATCGGCGTTTCTCATCGCGGCGATCCCGTTCGATACCCCCATACCGTCGCCGTTGCGGCGCCATTGCCGGCCAGTCTATCAGTGCTGCCCCAGCGGATGGAAGTGATGGCAGAAAATGCTTTTTTCATGTCATTGCTGCCATGCCACTTCTGCTGCAGGATGTCTGGCTGCATGAATCGGAACGACAGGGAAGGTAAGCCGATGGCCAGGAACAGGAGGATGAAAGGCGCCGTACCGGCCGGGCTGGTGACCCGTAAGATCCGCATGCTGGTCTATGCGGATGCCCATCTTCTCGATATCGCCGGGCCGATATCGTTGTTCGCCACTGCCAATGAGTTTATCGGTGGGCCGGCCTATGATGTCGCCTTGATGGCGCCCCGCGCCGGCCTCTTTCGCAGCACGGGCGGCATCGAATTGATGGCGACGGCCTCGCTCGGCCGCGCGATTGCCGATCTCGATACCTTGCTCATCGCTGGCGGCGCCGGGGTCGACGATGTCCTGTCGGATCGGCACCTGATCCGCTGGCTGCAACGCCAGGCGGCGGCGGCCCGGCGGGTCGCCTCGGTCTGCAGCGGCGCGCTGCTGCTGGCCGAAGCCGGGTTGCTTGATGGCCGGCGCGCCGTCACCCATTGGGAGCGCTGTGCGCCGATGGCGGCGGCCTATCCGGCCGTGCGGGTGGAGCGCGACCCGATTTTCCTGCGCGATGGAAAATTCTATACCTCCGCCGGCATCACCGCCGGCATGGATCTCGCGCTGGCGTTGATCGAAGAGGATCACGGGGTGGAAATCGCCCAGGCGCTGGCGCGGGAATTCGTGCTCTATATGCGCCGCAGCGGCGGCCAGGCGCAGTTCAGCCCGGCCCTTCAAGCCCAGGAGACGGCGCCCGGCAAGATCAAGGCACTGCAGGAATGGGTGCTGCAGCATCTCGAAGACGATCTCTCGGTTGACGTGCTCGCGGCCCGCTGTGCCATGAGCCCGCGCCATTTCGCGCGCCGCTTCGTCGCCGATACCGGCATGACGCCCGCCGCTTTCGTCGCCGCGGCACGGCTCGATGCGGCACGCCAGGCCCTGGCGGCCGGCGGGGAGAGCATCGACCGCATCGCCCATCGCTTCGGCTTCGGCACGGCCGAGCGCCTGCGGCGCACCTTCCAGCGGCACCTCGCCGTCACGCCGAGCCAGTTCCGCCAGCATTTTCAGGTCGGCGCCGCCGCGGCCTGACGGCCGGCCGATGTCGCCATCCGGTATCGATTTCAGCGCAGCGAAGGAGCGATCATGCCCAGTCAGATGCCCCCCGATCAGATGACTCCCGATTGCGACAGGCCGCGTGCGGTCGCGATCCTCTTGTTTCCCGAGGTCGAGGTTCTCGATTTCGCCGGGCCGTTCGAGGTCTTCTCGATGGCGGCGCAACTGACCGAGCCCTCGGCTTTCCAGGTATTCACCGTTGCCTCGGCGCCGGTGCTGACGGTGGGAGGCTTGCGGGTAACGCCCGGCCATGACTTCGATAGCTGCCCACAGGCGGATATCCTGCTACTGCCCGGCGGCATTGGCAGCCGCCGGGCGGTGGGCGATCAGCGCCTGCTCGACTGGGTTGCGCTCCAGGCACAAGGGGCCGAGGTGGTCGCCAGCATCTGCACCGGCGCCCTGCTGCTGGGGCGGCTCGGCCTGCTCGACGGCTTGCGCGCCACCACCCATTGGGGAGCGCTAGACCTCCTCGGCGAGATCGCGCCGAAAGCCGAGATCGTCCCTAACAGCCGCTATATCGATAACGGCCGCATCCTTACCTCGGCCGGAATCTCCGCCGGTATTGACATGTCGCTGCACCTGGTGGCCCGGCTCTGCGGCGAGGAGATGGCAGTGATGGTGGCGCGGCAGATGGAGTATGACGGCCGCTGGCGACAGGCGGCGTGAGACGAGCGTCGCCGCGCCAATGCGGTCGCGCGGTCAGGCGACCGAGGCGGCGATCGTCGATGGCGTGGCGGCCGATTGGACGGGCGTCACGTCGCCGGCCATCGCCGGCGCGCCGGCGCGCTCTTCATCCTGCAGCGCATAGATGGTGACCTCGCCCGTCCGGCCCTTGACCTGGACGACATCGAGATTGCGGCAATGAAAGCCAGGTGCCGCCTGATGCGTCGCCTCGGTGATGATGATATCGACGGTATAGAATTTGGTCAGCCCCTCGACCCGCGAGGCGAGGTTGACGTTGTCGCCCATGACGGAATAGTTGAGGCGCTGCTGCGAGCCGAGATTACCGACGCAGCAGACACCGGTATTGATGCCGATGCCGATCCGCAGCTGGACGGGTTCCGGCGGGACCATCGGTATTTCCCCTTCCAGCAGCAGGAGCTGCTCCGCGTCGCGTGCGGCTTGGTGCTCCTCCCGCAATTCGGTATTCAGCTGCACCAGGCGCTGCCGCATGGAAAGGGCTGCACGGCAGGCGTTTCGTGCGTGATCGGGATCATCCAGCGGCGCATTCCAGAAGGCCATCAGGCTGTCGCCGATATATTTGTCGATGGTGCCGTCATGGTCGAGAACGGCGGCGGTCATGACGGTAAGGAAGCGGTTGATGAGATGCGTGAGGTGCTGCGCATCGAGACCTTCGGCGATCGTGGTGAAGCCGCGAATATCCATGAAAAGGATGGTGACGTCGCGCATCTCGCCGCCCAGTTTCAGATGGCTGGGATCGGCCGCCAGGCGCTCCACCAGCGCCGGAGCCAAATAGTGCGAAAAGGCATGGCGCACATGGCGCCGTTCCATTTCCGCCTTCAGATAGCCCATCAGCGAGCCGCTGAGATAGACCAGCAGGGCCGAAATCGACGGATAGATCGGATCGAACAGCCAGCCGTGGCGGATATATTGGAATATCCCGAGGGCGAGGCCGACGCTGACGCAGATGGCGCCGGCAATGGCGCAGCCGATCGGCCCCAGTTTCGGCAGAAGAAGCAGCATGCCCACGCCGAGCCCGGCGAGGAATACCAGCTCGACGACATCCGCCCAATAAGGCCGCTGCAGGTATTTTCCCGTGAGAATCTGCTCCACGACCTCGGCATGCAGTTCGACACCGGGAATGGCGGGATCCAGCGGCGTCGCACGCTGGTCCTTGAGACCGAGGGCGCTGGTGCCGATGAAGACGATCATGCCGCGCAGGTCGACGGGTTCCTGGTCGAGGATGCGCCAGGCGGGAACCAGGCGTTGCTGCACATGGCCGGTGTCATAGAGCCATACCTGGCCATTGCGATCCGTCGGAACGGCAAAAGCGCCGATGCGTACCTGATCGATGCCGACATAGCGTCCAAAGGAATGCAGGCCCTGTGCGCCGGATGCCTTTACCACATAGGTTGAGGCCCCCTGCGCCACGCGCAGAGCCTCGGCGGAGAGGCTGGGATAAAGCTTGCCATCGTATTGCATGATCATCGGCACGCGCCGCGTCACGCCGTCGCGATCGGGGCGCGCATTGATCAGGCCGCTGCCCTGGGCGGCGTCATCGAAGATCTGCAGGCCGGGCACGGCGCCGGAATAGCCGAGGGCGAATTGGCGCGCATCGGTGCCGTTGACGGCCATCCCGGCTTTGCGCGGCGGGACTTGCTGGCTGGTCTCCGACGTCAGGACGAAGCCTGTGACGACGGGAGCCGATTTCATCGCCGCCGCCAGCTCCTCGTCGGGATCCGGCAGGCTCGCAAGGATGTCGTGCAGTTCGGCGGATTTGTCGCCCGCCTTCCATAGCCGCTGCATCGCCAGTGGCGCGGTACGGTCGGGCTCGGCGAAGACGATATCAAGGGCGATGGCGGCGACGCCGTGTTTGCGAAGATTGTCGATCAGCCGCGCCACCAGGGCGCGCGGCCAGGGCCACTGGCCGTATTTTGCCAGCGTCATCTCATCAATATCGATGACGCGCACCGGGGTGTCTATGTAGTGACGTGGTGCGGCACGCTGGAATAGATCGAAGATCTGCAGGCGCATGTCGCGCAGCACGCCCGGATCATAGATACGGAACGCCACCATGCCGACCAGGATGACGGCGGGCAGGATCCGTTGGACGGACACGCGCTGGATGGAAATACGCATTCAAGCCTCTCGGAAAGCGGCCGATCCGGCTTTCCCTTGACGAGGATAGCCGTCCCGTCGCGGATGTATAGTGGAATGGCTTTTCTCCGTCGTTTTGTTAAAGACGACTATAAATTGTTGTTCGGTCTTGATGAACTGAGTGTCATTTTTATTAATATTAAGGCTGGTGGGCATAACTGTGGCTCCGCTGCATCGCATGTATTGATTCTGCTGCAATGCACCAGGAGTCGTTGACAACCAATAGGCGCGGTGAAAGAAATAGATGACGACCTGGGGGAGGGTTGTGCGATGGCGAAAATACGTCGCTGGGGTATTCTCATTTGTGTTGGATTCGCGACCTCGCTGCCGGCGCTCGCTTATGCGGAGCCGATTGCCAGCGTGGACGATGTCGTCAATACGGCAACCCACACGCCTCCGGGGTCGAGCGTCGCGCCCGTCCAGAAGGACGATCGCCTGGTGCAGAACGAACAGGTGGAAACGCAGCCGCAATCGGCCGTGCAGATGACCTTCGTTGACGGTTCCAATTTGCGGCTCGAGGAAAGCAGCAAGGTCGTCCTCGACAATTATGTCTATGATCCCAGTGCGCAGATGAGCAATGGCTTGGTCAATCTCGGCGCCGGAATCTTTCGCTTTACTTCCAACGGCAAGAACGACCAGGGCGTCATCCTCAGAACGCCGGCCGCCACGATCGGCATCCGCGGGACGGATATCCTGATCAATGTCAGCCAAAAGGGCCTCACCAAGGTTGACGTATTGGAAGGCGAGGTCTTTCTGAAGCCGCTTGGGCTCGGTGGCGGCACCACGGTGATGGCCGGCCAGTCAGGCATGGTCGCGGACGTCGATTCGAATGCCAAGGTGGGCGATATCGGCGCCTTCGCGACCGCAGCCGGCGGCCCGGCCTCGCCGCAAAGTTCTTCTCCCTCGTCGTCACAGTCTTCAGATCGCGCCGATCATCATAGCAATCTCGGCGGCTCGCGAACCGCCGGCAACAGGAGCTCGGGGCCGAGCGGTGGTACCGGTGGCACGGGCGGAACCGGTGGCACTGGCGGGACGGGCGGCACCGGCGGCGATGGTGATGGCGGCGACGGCGGTACGGGCGACGGTGGTACTGGCGACGGCGGTACCGGCGACGGCGGTACGGGTGACGGCGGTACCGGCGATGGTGACGGAGACGGCACTACCGGTCATCATCACCATGATCATCACCACCACGATCATCAACACCATGACCACCATCATCACGACCACCCCGGCGATGGCAATCCGGGCGATGGTGATGGAGACGGCGGCCATCATGGCCATCACGGGGGCGGAAATACCCAATAGGGTCGCCGCCAGAGCCGATACCCGCCTGTGTTTGTGATCTGATTACGACAGGCGGGTCATTCTCGCCGCCATTCCGGCAATCTGTGCGCCGACGCACAGCCAAGGCAGCCGGCCGCAGGGCGGGCTTGCGGTGGTGACCGGAATTGCGTTATCCGATGAAAGGGGAAGGCCCGATCACAGGATAGCGTCATGAATCACGTGGTGAACTGCGCCCTCTATCAAGGCGGCCGCAAAATCCGCGACATCGATGTCAGCGACACCGAGCATATGAAGGTCTCGGCCGGGCAGCTGATCTGGATCGGCCTGCTGGAGCCGACCCATGAGCTGCTGCTGCCGCTGCAGCACCAATTCGGTCTCCATGAACTCGCGGTCGAAGACGCCTATCGCGCCCACCAGCGGCCGAAGCTGGAGGTCTATGGCGATACCGTCTTCGTCGCCATGAAGACCTGCCAGTGGCTGGACGATGCGCTGGCACTGGGCGAGACCTGCTTCTTCGTCGGCCGCGGCTATATCATTTCGGTCCGCCACGGCAAGTCGCTGAGCTATGCCGCCGTCCGCGACCGCTGCGAACACGCGCCCGACAAGCTGAAGCATGGCGAGGACTTCATTCTCTATGCGCTGATGGATTTCATCGTCGATAACTATTTTCCGGTGATCGACGCGCTGGAGGAAAAGGTCGAGGAACTGGAGGGAGCGATTTTCTCCGGCAAGGACCAGAGCCGCGACGTGCTGGGCGAGATCGCACTATTGCGCCGCGACCTTCTCGACATGCGCCATGCCGTGGCGCCGCTGCCCGATATCTGCCAGCGCATCATGCGCTATGACGTGCCCGCCATGGACAAGGCGACGCAGCCTTATTTCCGCGACGTCTATGACCACGCAAATATCCTGATGGACCGGATCGAGGCGCTGCGCGAGACGGTGAAATCCGTGGTCGAATCCAAGATGCTGATGGAATCGATGCGGCAGAACGACGTGATGCGGCGCCTTGCCGCCTGGGCCGCCATGCTGGCGGTGCCCACCATGGTGGCCGGTATTTACGGCATGAACTTCGACGTCATGCCGGAGCTGAAATGGCGTTACGGCTATTTCATGGTGGTTGGTCTGATGGCGGCGGTTTGTGGGCTGCTCTATTGGCGTTTCAAGAAATCCGGCTGGCTTTGATACGGCTGGCCCGAGACGGCCGATCCGGTCCTAGGCGAGCCCCGCCGCCGCCAATCGCTGCTTGAGGTCGTCGATCAGCCAACGGCCCGCTTTGCCCGGCGGACGGGCGAGGTCATGGACGATATAGAGTGAGGCGAGGAAGCTGGTATCCTGCTCGAGCCGCAATCGCACCAGCTGACCGTTTTCGAGATAGGGCTCGATCAGATGCAGCGGCATGTTGCACCAGCCGAGCCCGGCCAGCAGATAATCGAGCCGGGTATGGAGGTCGGCGAAGCGCCATTGCCGCCGGCTGATCAGATTGCCGCGCAGGGACTGGCTCAAGGTGCTGCGGTCGGTGAGGACGAGTTGGGTTTCCTCGACCAAGGTCGCGCGCGAAATCGGCCCCTTCAGCCGGGCGAGGGGGTGATCGGCGGCAACCACCGGCACTGAGGGGATGTCGGTGATGCGCTCGCCCACGAGATCGGTGGCACCGGTGACCAGCAGGGAATAGATCGCCAGCCTGACGCTGCCGTCGCGCAACCGCTGTTCCGCCGCACCCAGCCCTTCGGTGAAGATCAGCACGGGGAGCTGGGGGAAAATCTGGCTCAACCCTTTGAGGCTCGCGGTCAGGATCCTGCTCGGGAAAAGAGAATCCACGGCGAGGCTTAGTTCCGGCTCGACGGCATTGGCGATGCTCTCGGCTCGGGCGCGCAGCAATTCGGCGCCGCGGACCAGTTCGCGCGCATCGTTGAGGATCATCTTGCCGGCATCGTTGAGCCGCGGGGTCTTCCCCGCGCGCTCGAAAAGCTGCAATTGCAGGGTCCCCTCAAGTCCTTGAATGGCCTGGCTGATCGCGGATTGTACGCGGCCCAGCCGGCGGGCCGCGGCGGAGAAGCTGCCGGTCTCGGCCACGGCGATCAGCATGCGCAACTGATCCAAGGTGAGGTTGTCGAGCATTTATCACTTTATTCGATGGATATGATCATATTTTGGCCGATTGTTGTGATGGATACAAGCTGCCATCTCTCGTGACACGGCGCTGCCGGCAACCCGCCTCGCAAGCAGACCCGCCCTGTAACCAATCGAGAGATCCCCCGATGAACGCGCCCCTGAAAAATCCGAGCCATCAGCCGCTCGACGCCAAGGCCCTCGACCAGCTTTTCCTGGAAGCCCGCACTTTCAACGCCTGGCTCGACAAGCCGGTAAGCGATGAATTGCTGGCCCGGGCCGTCGACCTCGCCAAGATGGGACCGACCAGCGTCAATTGCTCGCCGGTCCGCATCGTCTTCGTGCGCAGCGCCGAAGCCAAGGCGAAGCTGAAGCCGGCACTTGCCGAAGGCAATGTCGAGAAGACCATGGCGGCGCCGGTTACCGCCATCATCGCTCATGACCTGGAATTCTACGAAGCCCTGCCGCGGCTTTTTCCGCATATGGATGCCAAGCCCTGGTTCAGCGGCAATGCCGAATTCGCCGCTACCACGGCTTTCCGCAACGGCACCCTGCAAGGCGCCTATCTGATCCTCGCCTTGCGCGCCGTCGGCCTCGATAGCGGCGCCATGTCGGGCTTCAACAATGCGCTGGTCGACGAGGCTTTCTTTGCCGGCACCCAGGTGAAGTCTAACTTCCTGCTGAATATCGGCTATGGCAGCCAGGAAAAGCTGTTCGCGCGCTCGCCGCGTTTCGATTTCGGCGAGATCGCCAAGATCGTCTGACCACCGCCTGTCGCGAGGTGAGCAAGGCCCGGCCGGCACGAACGGCCGGGCCTTCTTGTTTCCAGGCGTACCGTTCGGGCGCCGTCTTTCTAGAGGATCTTGCCGTCGAAGGGGTTGCGGCCTTGGCGATCCTCGATCTCGACCACCCAGAGGTCAGGGTCGCGCTTGATCTGGCGATCGATGTACTCGCCAGCCTCGCTCTCGCTCATCAGCGCGCCCTTATTGGCAGGGAGCCAGGCGATCTTACCGTCGAGGTCGCGCGACTGCGTCAGCACCTTGCTGGTGCCGTCGAGCAGGTTCAGCTTGACGATGATGGCGCCACCCCAGTTATCGCCGCGATGCAGGATGGCGGCGAAATTGCCGTCGCCGTTGCAGCGCCGGACGGTTGCCATGACAAGCACATCGGTGGGCAGCCGCGGCTCGGTCATGCGTGCCGAAGCCGGTTTTTTCCTTCCCCCTTGAGGGGGAGGAAAGGGTGGAGGGGAGGAGAAAAAGTGACGTCTTCCGCCATTACGATTTCACCTGCTTCCCCTGCGCCTTCAGCGCCGCTTCGCGCATCTGCGTCAGCGTCAGACGGGGGGTAATGGCGTCGGGGTCGATACGGACTTCCAGCAGAGCCGGCTTGCCGGCTTTTTCCGCGCGCTCGAAGGCCGGCGCGAAGTCTTCCGTCTTCTCGACCAGTTCGCCGTATGCGCCATAGGCGTGGGCCAGGGCGACGAAATCCGGATTGTGGAGTTCTGTGCCGGAAATGCGCGCCGGATAGGTCTTCTCCTGATGCATCCGGATGGTGCCATACATGCCGTTATTGATGACGAGGAAGATGACATTGGCGCCGTATTGCACGGCGGTTGCCAGTTCCTGGCCGTTCATCATGAAGCAGCCGTCGCCGTTGAAGGAAACCACCGTGCGCTTGGGTGCCGCCAGTTTGGCCGCCACCGCCGCCGGCACGCCATAGCCCATCGAGCCGTTGGTCGGCGCCAGTTGCGTGCGGAAGGTCTTGTACTGATAGAAGCGATGCGCCCAGGTGGCATAATTGCCGGCGCCATTGGTGATGATCGTGTCGTCCGGCAGATGGCCACGCAGATATTGCATGATATCGCCCATCTGCACCGCACCCGGGACCGGGAAATGTTTCATGTTTTCGAGGTAGTCGGCGCGGGCGCTGGCGGTCCAGGCATCCCACGCGCTGTGATGGATCTTGCCGAGCTTGGCGGCCATATGGGCGAATTGCGCCATGCCGCTATTGATCGGCAAGACCGCCTGGTAGACGCGGCCGAGCTCTTCCGGATCGGCATAGACATGCACCAGCGGCTGCTGCGGCACGGGGATGTCGAGCAGGGTATAGCCCGAAGTGGTCATCTCGCCGAGGCGGGCGCCGACCACGATCAGGCAATCGGTGGTCTTCACCCGTTCCGCCAGCTTCGGATTGATGCCGATACCGACATCGCCGACATAATTCGGCAGGCTGTTGTCATAAAGGTCCTGGCAGCGGAAGGAGCAGCCGACGGGCAGGTTGGCGGCTTCGGCGAAGGCGCGGATGTCGCGCACCGCAGCGAGGTCCCAGCCGCCGCCGCCGAGGATCATGAGGGGCCGCTTGGCCTTGGCGAGGCGCTCCTGGAGGTCGCTCATCTGTTCGGCGCTGGGGGCGCCGCGGCTGACCCGATAGGGTCCGGCGTCGCTGATGGCGACGCGGTCGGTCAGCATGTCTTCCGGCAGGGCCAGCACCACCGGACCGGGGCGGCCGTTGACCGCGCGATGGAAGGCCTGGCTGACATATTCCGGGATCCGCGCCGCGTCGTCGATCTGCGCCACCCATTTCGCCATCTGGCCGTACATGCGGCGGAAGTCGATTTCCTGGAAGGCTTCGCGCTCGACCTGGTCGCGGGCAACCTGGCCGATGAACAGGATCATCGGCGTCGAATCCTGGAAAGCGGTGTGGACGCCGACGGCGGCATTGGTGGCGCCCGGACCGCGGGTGACAAAGCAGATGCCGGGACGACCGGTCAGCTTGCCATAGGCCTCGGCCATATAGGCAGCGCCCCCTTCCTGGCGGCAGACCACCAGCTTCATCTGGTCGCGCTTGTCGTAGAACGCGTCGAGGGCGGCGAGATAGCTTTCCCCCGGCACGCAGAAGGCCATCTCCACGCCGTGGATGGCCAATTGATCGATCAGGACCTGGCCCCCGCTGCGCAGATTGTCCCGGGTCGAAATGCTGCTGCTGCTCATGGTATCGCCGCTTTCCTTGCTGGCTGAAGTTCACGGCCTTCTTGCTAGCCCAGGGGCGGGGGCGAGGCAAGCTGCCCGGCCATGCAGCCCGTGCAAGCGGCTAGGCAACGGGCAGATTGCCGGGGGAAGGCAGGCGAAAAGCGGTTTTGCATGACCCGCCGCATGCGGCAGAGGAGATCCATGTCGCGTGCAGCCGTGCCGCTTGCCGGGCGATCCGCGCGGGCGCGAATTTTGATACCGCTTGCATAACTCGCTGCGACAAGCGCACAGGTTTATGGCAGAATGCCGCCGCTCCATGACATGGAATCGTCACCATCAGGGTCGATACCGGTCGGAAGGGCAAGGGGAGAAAAAGCGGCGCAATCGGTGGCGAAACAGCCATCGCAAGATCAGGTCATCAGGAGCGATCGGCGGAAAATCGACCCGTCCCGGCAGCTCCCGCAAGACTTGGAACCGCTTCGAATGAGCGTCCGAGAACCAGGCGAATTCCCGATGCGATGCATCCCGCAAAGCATCCCGGATGTAGTTGAGGGTGGGGACGTGGATGGATGACCCGGGGGACGGTTCATCGCCAATGTATAGTCAATGCTTAAAGGGAGGTTCGTCATTATCATGCCCGATACACCAGATCAGCCGACCGAGCCGACAGCCGCGACACCAGCCGTAGCACCGGCACCGGTGGCGCCAGCCGTGCCGGTTGCCGCACCCGTCGCTGCGCCTGTTGCCAGCACGCCGCCGGCGCCGCCCGCTCCGGCCGTCACGCCGGTTGCGGCCGCGGCCAGCAAGAAGCCGGCCGCCAAGAAGAAATCCGCCAAGAAGAAAGCTGCGAAGAAGGCTGCCAAGAAACCGGCGGCCAAGAAGGCAGCTAAAAAAGCCGTGAAGAAGGCCGCCAAAAAGGCGGCCAAGAAGCCGGCGGCAAAGAAGAAAGCGGCGAAGAAACCCGCCGCCAAGAAGAAGGCCGCGAAGAAGCCCGCGGCCAAGAAGAAAGGCGCCAAGAAGACTGTCAAGAAAGCGGCCAAGAAGGCTGTGAAGAAGGTGGCCAAGAAGGCAGCCAAGAAGAAATCGGCGAAGAAAGCTGCCAAGAGGAGATAAGACTGAACCGGCGCCTCCGGACACCGGCCGGGCCGCGCGGGATCAGTCCAGGAACTGGAGCCCCTCCCATCGCGGGAGGGGTTTTCATTTGTCCGGCTCTCTCTTCCGGACCATCCCCGCCGGCCGCGCGATCGGCGGACTGAGCCGCAATCCGGCTCTATTCAATATGATAGAGGGGGATTCACGTTTTAAGTGGAAGCCAATCCGCATCCCCTTAAAACGATCGCGCTCTAATCCAGCTCGACCCAGATCGGCTGATGGTCGGAGGCGATGGCGGCGTCGTCGATCCAGGCGTTCTTGAGGCGCCGCGCCATGGTCTCCGGCAGGAAGCAGTAATCGAGGCGTTGATCCCAGTCGGCGCCCTGGGCGGCATTTGCCCGATAGGTGACGCCGTCCTCAAGGTCGTGACCGGCGGCGACCCAGCTGTCGATGAACCGCAGCCGTTCCGATCCCGGTTCTGCCGCGCCGGCTTCGGATAGCAGCGTGCCGAGCAGCAGGGTGGCGTATTCCATCGACCGTGGTTCGGCATTGAAATCGCCCAGCAGGATAGCCTCGGTCGGCATGGGCGGCGGCGGCACATCGGTCTGCCAGTGCCGGGCGTTGGCCTCGCTGCCGTTCCAGATCGATCCTTCCGTCGCGGTATTATGGAGCAGGTTCATCAGATGGCGAATCTGCGCCAGGCGTTCGCTGCAGGCAGCGTCGCTCAGATGGATATTGAACAGCCGCAAGGGGCCGTCCGGCGTCGCGATCACCGTTTCCAGGGCGCCGGTCACCAGGTTGAAGCGCGCGCCGGTATCGATCTTGGGAAAGGTGTGGCAGCGGGCGGCGACGATCGGCCAGCGGCTGATCGTCATCTGCCCGATCTGACGGCGGCGATTGACCACCCGGCCGGAGGCGGCGTAGCGATAGCTGGCATCGGCGTCGAATTGCGCGCCATAGACGCAATAGCGCTCAGCCAGGGTCTTTTCGATCAGATCCGGCTGGTCGGTCATGCCGCTGCGCCGCCAGTTCCGCTCCACCTCCTGCAGGCAGATGATATCCGCCCGGTGCACCGTTGCCAGGCTGCGGGCGAGATCGTATTCCCCGTCCGCGCCGAGGGAATACTGAATGTTATAGCTGACGAGACGCATGGCGGCCTGGATGTCGTCTCAGCGCGGGCCGCGGTCGGTGAAATGGCGGGGAAAGAAAAGCGCCAACTGGCTGCTGGCGACGCGGCGGGCCTCCTTGATCGACAGCGGGGTCGCCGTCGCCGTCAGGTCCATCCACAACCCACCGAGGGAACTGTCGATCAGGCGGGCGATGACATGCGGGTCATGGCCGTCATAGCCGCCGTCCTTGACGATGCGGGTGCAGAGATCGGTGGTCAGCTTGAGGAAGTGCCGGGTCTGCGTCCCGAACAATTCGGTATAGGGCTTGCGCGCATTGGTTTCCGACCAGAAAGCCTTCCAGGCCGCCAGGTAGCGCGGCGTCAGCAGGCGCGGTTCGAACTCGGCCTGGACCAGATTCCACAGCAGGTCCTCGGCGCGTTCGCCGATACCGATCTGGCTCGCATAGAGGACGCCGAAATATTCGGTTCCCATCCATTTCAGGACCTCGAGCAGCAGGCGTTCCTTGCTCTTGAAATGCACGATGATGAGCGCGGTGGAGACACCCGCCGCTCTCGCCACTTCGTTGAGGGTGGTGCCGGCATAGCCCCGCGTCGCCAGTACATCGATCGTTGCCTGAACCAATTCCTGCTTGCGGTCGAGCGGATTCTTGCGGCTGCGGCTTTTGGGTGCCGTCGCCATCCTTGAGGTGCCGGCGGGCTTGGCTGCGCCCGTTGGCTTGGAGCCGACGGTGGACCTGGATGCAGCACCGCCGCTTTCCGGCTTGCGCTGTCGCGCGGATGGCTTTTTCGCTCGCAACGTCTTTTCCGCCATCTCGACCTTCGCATTCTATAATAACTGATCGTTTATTATCGTGACATTCCGATGATGGCGCGGCAACCACAAATTCACCGTTACGTGCCGTATAATTGAAAACGTAACAGGAATCGCAATTGACTTCATTACTAAACTATCAGTTATTAACGGCGAGGACAAATTCGGAAGGCCCGAAGGGGATGGGGATCCCCTGCCGTTGCCGACCTCGAATGCCCGCCGCATGTCGCCATCTTTCGCCTTTCGTCTGCGTTACATCCGATATCTGGGGAGGATCCATGACACGCCTGAAATCGCTCTGCTTGAAGTCGTTCGGCTTTGCACTGCTTGTCCTTGCCGCCGGCGCCTCGCCGTCCCTGGCAGACAAGCTGAAACTGACCGTAGCCGTCGAGGGCGCCTATCCGCCCTATAACGAAGTCGGTCCGGACGGCACCCTGCAGGGTTTCGACGTCGATTTCGCCAAGGAGATCTGCAAGAAGATCGACGCCGATTGCGATTTCGTGAAGCAGGATTGGGATGGCATGATCCCCGGGCTGCTCGCCAACAAATACGACGTCATCATTTCCTCGATGGGCATCCTGCCGGAACGCGAGGAGAAGATCGATTTCACCATTCCCTATTACCAGGCGCCCACGGCGTTGGTGGCGTTCAAATCGGCCGGGGTGAAGGCAGGCGCGGATGGCTATCCCGATCCGGACAGCCTGGCCGGCAAGAAGATCGGCGTGCAACGCGCCACCGCCTATGAAAGCTGGGCGCGCGACAAATGGCCGAAGGCCGAGGTCGTGGTCTATGACAGCTCGCAGAGCGCCGATCTCGATATGCAGAGCCATCGCCTGGATGCCCGCTTCGACGATTACGTCCTGCTGAGCGATGGCATCATGAAGACCAACGGCGATCAGTATGAGCGGATCGGCAAGATCTATACCGAGGCCGCCATGGGCTCGAAGGGCGAGGGCATCGCCCTGCGCAAGGGCAACGACAGCCTGCGGGACGCCATCAGCAAGGCGATCCTCGCCATGCGCGCCGACGGCACCTATAAGTCGATCAATGACAAATATTTCGACTTCGACATCTACGGCCAGTAAACACGGCCACTGACCAAGCAGCGGGCCTGCGGCATGATGCCGGAGGCCCGCGCGCAAGCCGGCGCAAGGGAGGCCTGACGCTGCCCGCCTTTCTCGATCTCACTTTTCTCGATCTCAACGGCTATGGCCACCTGCTCCTGAGCGGCGCCTGGATGAGCATCGCCGTCGGCCTGGCGGCCATGCTGGTCGCGCTGGCACTCGGCATGCTGGCCGCCTTGGCGAAACTCTCGGGTCACCGGCTGTTGCGGCGCTTGGCCGCCGCTTACACGGTCATTATCCGTGGCGTGCCGGAACTGGTGCTGATGCTGCTGATCTATTATGGCGGCACCACCCTGTTGCAGAATCTGATCGCGCTGTTCGGCAAGGCGGTTCGGGTCGACATCAACGCGTTTGCGGCCGGGACGCTGGTGCTCGGCTTCGTTTACGGCGCCTATGCGACGGAGATCTTTCGTGGCGCCTTCCTGGCCGTGCCGCGCGGCCAGATCGAGGCCGGATTTGCCTTCGGCATGACGCGGCGGCGGGTATTCTGGCGCATCCATCTGCCGCAGGCCTGGCGCTTCGCCCTGCCGGGGCTCGGCAATCTGTGGCTTACCTTGCTGAAGGCAACCTCGATCACCTCGGTTATCGGTTTGACCGAGCTGGCGCGGCAGGCCTATCTGATCATGCCGGTCAGCCGGAAGCCGTTCGTGACCTTCTTTCTCGCCTCGTTGCTCTATCTCGCCATGACGGCGGTGTCGGATCTGCTGCGGATGTATTTCGCCCGCCGCGCCGCCGCCGGCGTCCGGCTGGCAGGGTGAGGCGGCGATGTTCGGCGGCGTCGATTTCGCTCTCATCTGGCGCAGCGCCCCCGATCTGCTGCATGGCTTGTCGGTGACCCTGCAACTGACCGTTCTGACGGTGCTCGGCGGCATCCTCCTGTCGGTGCCGCTCGGTATCCTGCGGGCATCGCGCTATCGCATCGCTTCGGCCGCGATCTGGGCCTATACCTATTTCTTCCGCGGCACGCCGATGCTGATCCAGCTCTATCTGATCTATTTCGGCCTCGGCCAATTCGCGGCGATCCGCGACTCCTTCGTCTGGCCGGTCCTGAGCCAGGCCTATTGGTGCTGCCTGCTAACCTTCACCCTGAACACGGCCGCCTATACGATCGAGATCGTCGCCGGCGCCATTCGCAACGTGCCCTGTGCCGATATCGAGACCGCCAAGGCGCTTGGCATGTCGCGCTGCACCAGGCTGCGGCGCATCACCCTGCCGGTCGCTTGCCGCATCGTGCTGCCGGCCTATACCAATGAAGTGATCTTCATCCTGCAATCGTCGTCGCTCGCCAGCATCGTCACCGTCCTGGACCTGACCGGCATCGCGCGCACCATCATCGCCCGCACCTTCGCGACCTATGAGTTCTTCATCACCATCGGCCTCATCTATCTGGCGCTGACCTATCTGATGCTCTGGGGCTTCAACCGTCTGGAAAAGCGCTGGTATCGCCATCTCGGCCAGATGCCGATGGCGGCGCGCGATGCCGAACTGGCGTTGCGCTAGAGACGGGCAGCCCTCTCAGACCGGTGGCCGCATCTGCGCCCAGGGCTGGCGCTGTTCCAGGGCGGCGGCGATCCGCAAGGGGGTGAGATCCTCGAAACGGCGGCCGACGATCTGCAAGCCCATCGGCAGGCCGGCCGGTGTTGCGGGTTCGCCCGTCGTCTTCTGGGCCCAGCCGCAGGGCACCGAGAGCGCCGGGCACTGGCTGACGAAATTGAAGACCGAGGTGACGTCGAGACAGCGGTAGTTGCCTTCCGTGTCGAGCTGCCAGAATTCGGTATCGGCGCGGCCGACCCGCACGGCGGGTTGCGCCATGGTGGGGCAGAGCAGGGCATCGCAGCGCGTCAGGATCGGCGCCAGTTCCTTCCAGGCTTCCGTCCGCTGAATCTCGATCGTCTTGAATTCCACCGCCGACATGGCGAGGCCGCGATCGATGTAGTCGACCACGCGCGGATCCATCTTGGCGCGGTATTGCGGCAGGACGTGATGGAAAAAGGTGGCGAGATAGACCGCCCAATGCTTGGCCCAGGCCTCGTCGAGATCAAAGCCCCACTGGTCGCTCAGCGAGACTTCTTCGATTTCGGCGCCGGCCGCCCGCAGCAGCTCGGCCGAGCGGCGCACCGCCGCTTCCACTTCCGGATGCCAGATGCGGTTGGCGAAATCGAGGCAGAGGGCGAGGCGCAGGCCCTTGAGATCGAGATTGGGCTTCTGGCTGAAATCGAGCGCCGGTTTCAGCGACTGGATATCGCGTTCGTCCGGTCCTTGCGTCACTTGCAGGAACAGGGCGGCATCGGCGACGGTGCGGGTTAGCGGACCGAAATGCGAGAACTGGTCGAACTGGCTGGGCAGGATGGTGAAGGGGATGCGGCCGAAGCTGGGCTTATAGCCGACCGTGCCGCAGAAGCTGGCCGGAATGCGCACCGAGCCGCCCATGTCAGACCCTTCCGCCAGCGGCACGCAGCCGGTGGCGACGGCGATGCCGGCGCCGCCCGAGGAACCGCCCGGTGTCCGCGCCGGGTCCCAGGGATTGCGCGAGATGCCCCAGAGCGGGCTCTCGGTGAAACTGGAATAGGCGAATTCCGGCGTCGTCGTCTTGCCGATCAGAATGCCGCCGGCCTTCGTCAGCGCCTCGACGATCGGCGCGTCATGATCCGGCACGTTATGTTCATAGGCGAAGGAGCCGAGCGTCGTGCGCTTGCCCCTGGTCGGCGTCAGATCCTTGATGGCGAAGGGGACGCCATGCAGCGGCCCGCGCAATTTGCCCTGCTTCGCCTCCGCCTCCCGCTCGCGCGCAATGGCCCGCGCTTCCTCGGGATAGACGAAGCAGAAGCCGTTGAGCTTGGGATTGACCTCTGCGATGCGGGCGAGCGCGTTGTCGATCAGCTCGACCGGCGACAGGCGCCCGGTACGGATGCGGGCGGCCAGTTCGGTGGCCGGCGTGTAGCAGAGATCAAGATCGGCGGACATCAGGTCTTCCTTGCGGTGATATTCATGCTGAGGCCGAAACCGCCGGCCCCTCCCTGCGGTGCGCGGATTTGCTCGCGGCGATCCAGGCGCCTGAGGATCAGATGGCAGATCCAGGCGGTCAAGACGAGCAGCGGCCCGATCAGCGCAAGATAGATCGGCGATCTTTGCGTGGCGATGCTGGCCAGCAGACTCGGCGACAGCATCAGACGATCGCCCGAGAGCACATTGGCGAGCTGGAACTCGCCGATCGACAGCAAGGCCGCCATCGCCAGCGCGATCGCCCAAGCCGGCCGCAGGACCGGCTTGATGATCTGCCGCCGCATGCGCTCGGCATCGAACGTGAACTCGCCGGTGATCTCATCGAGATCTTCCGGCAGGCGATGCCAGAAGATCAGCATGACCACCGCCGCCATCGGCATGGCGCGCAGGCCCTCGGCCGAGGCGACGGCCAGGATGCCCAATCCGCTCTGCAGATAGATGGCGAAGAAAAGATGGGCGGCGAGATGGAGCGTGCTCAACAGCAGGCTTGGCAGCAGCAGGGGAAAGGCGGTCAGCAATAGCAGCATCCAGGACCGCCAGCCGACCCTGCCCGGCGCCAGCATGCGCCGCCAGATCACGGCAAGGCCGGCACCGCCGCCAGCGGCCAACAATGCGGCGATCAGGGCCGCGACCAATGTGGGCGTGACAGAAGGCAGCAAACGCGGATCGTCGATGATAGCTTGCAGGAACAGACGGGGGCCGGCGGTAATGGCGATGCCGGCCAGATAGCGCAGCGACAGGACCAGCATCCACAGCAGGGGCAAAGCGAGAAAAGCGAGGGAGAGCAGCGCGACCGACGTCAACGGGTCCTGCCAGCGGAGAAACCGGGCGAGCGGGTAAGGGAACGGACGGGGGAGTGCATAGCCTTGTCCGCGCAACAGGAAATCACCCCGCGGAAAACCGTGCCGGCCGCGGGGCCCCGGCAAGGCCAGCAATCGCGCTGTGGCAATGACCGCCAGGACCAGCACGATGATGGCGAGGACGGCCAATTTTGCCGCTTGCGGCCAGTCGCCCTCGATCTCCAGCGTCTGCCGCAGCCGCTCGCCCCAGGCCATGGCGCCGCTATTGAGCAGGGCCGGCTCCAGCGCGGCCCCGAGGCTGACGGCGAAACCGCCGAGGCCGCCGAGCAGCAGACCGGGAAGCAATACCGGCCAGACCACCCAGCGCAGCAGGCGGCCATGATGCGCGCCGCATTCGAGCCCCGCTTCGATCAATGCCGGGTCATGCCGCGCCATCGCCCAGCTCTGGCAGAGGATGGCAAGCGGCAAGGCTCGATGCGTCTCGGCGAGGAAGGTCATGAGGTCACCGAGCGCATAGCGCCCGCTACTGGCATCGGCGTCGATCAGCCAGCGCGCCAGCTGCCGCCCGATCTCCGACCAGCCCATGACGGTGGTGACCTGGTCGCCGAGCAGAACCGTCAGGCTGAGGGTCAGCACCGCTTGCCGCCAGCGGCCGCCGATGACGGCGGCGAGATAAGCGGGAGCGATTGCCAGCAGGCTTGCCGCGAACCCGACCAGCAGCGCCGAGAGGATCGATCGCAGCAGAAGCAATTGCAGTTCGCGGTCGCCGATGAAATCGCTCCAGTCGGCGAGGCCGAAAGGACCGGCGAAAGGGTCATTGGCGGCATTCTCCTGGAAGCTCAGCACCAGGTTGAAGAGAAGCGGCAGAACGAAGAGCAGAACCAGGATGGCGAGCGCCGCCAGGGCGAAACGCGGCCGCCAGAGCAGGGCCTTCGTCACCTGTCCGCCGTCGCTCGACAAGGCGCCTTTCACGCCGGCCTCTTCGGCTCGGATGGCCTCTGCTCGCGCGGCCTCTGCTCAGTCGGCCTCTGCTCAGGCGGCAGCAGGCGCATGTCGCCGCGATTCCAGCCGAGGCTGACCGCCATGCCCGGTTCCAGCGGAAAGGGGGTGGGGGCCGGCATGGTCGCGATCACCGGCAAGGCGAGGCCCGGCACCGTCACCTGCAGGATTACGGTCGCGCCATCGCTGAAACGATCCTGGATGCGGCCCTCAAGGCGAAAATCCTGGCGCCGGATCCCAAGGCCCGGCCGCAGCAGACTGGGGCGCAGCAGCAGGCTGGCTTGTTGCGGGGCCGCGTGTTCCGATGTGGTGGCGTCTACCTGGGGCTGCGCCGGATTCTGTCGCAGGCTCACCGCCGCCTGGCGCTGCGGCAAACTGAATTGCGGCGGATCGATCAGCAGGCTGTGGCAGGAAAGCGCCTCGCCCTCCCTGGCGAGAATTTCCACCGGCAGCAGGTTCACGGCACCGGAAAGGCGTGCCGCCACCCGGCTTTCGGGGCGAAGATAGATTTCCTCTGCCGTGCCGCTTTGAATGATGCCGCCGAGCGTACCGCCGGCCGTTTCCAGCAGGACGACGCGATCGGCAACCGGGGCCCAATAGGGCAGGCGGTCGCTGGCGCAGATGACGGTGAGGCTGAGTTCGCGCTGCAGGCGGCGCAGATCCTGCAGCAGGCTGGCGGCTTCGCCTGCCGGCAGGTCGCGCAGGGGATCGGTGAGCAAGAGCAGGCTGGGTCCCAAGGCCAGCGCCCGGGCCAACGCCGCGCGGAGCTGCATCGCCCGGCTGACTTCGTCGGGATAGCGATCGAGCGCGGCGGCGGAGAGACCGACGCGCAGCGCAGCGCCGGCCACGGCGGTTGCGGTGTCACCGATGCGCCGATCGCCGCTCAGGGGAAACAGGATGTTGCGGCCGATGGTCAGCTGGGGAAAGAGCCGCGGGTCGCCGGTCAGGCTGGCGATGCCGCGGGCGCCGAGTGGAATGCCGGCCAGAGGCTGGCCGCGCATCACGAGACGCCCCTGTGGCAGGGCATCATAGCCGGCGATCACACGCAGCAGTCTTGCCAGCGGTGTCACGTCCTCGCCGGCGAGGAGATGAAACTGGCCGATGGCAAAATCAAGGGAGAGCGGTTGCGCGGCCGGGTGACGGACGGTGCCCATCGCTGCTGATTCCTGCGCCAGCAGCAACTGATCTAGTTGTAATAGAGGTTGGTCAATCATGTGGCCATCTTGGCTGAGCCGGATGGGCGAGATCAAGCATGGCGCCGGATAGCAGGCGATACCGCGCAAATCCGTGGCTTGCCGCGACGCCGGCCGGCCGGCAAAGGAACGGCAACGCCGGATGTCGAGTCGGACGGCGCGATCAAGCGCCGATCGGTTGCTCGACGACGGCCTCGTCGCCGGCAACCAGCGCAATCACCCTGAGCGTTACACCCCGCCAGTCACTCGCTGCCGGTCACTCGCCGCGTCATCACGCCGGTTTCGCTTTGCGGATTTCCAGGATGATACCGGCCTTGTCAGCCGTGTCGAAATAGGTGAAGCCGCTGCCATCGGGACGACGGCCGCGCATGAGGGGCGTGAGGCCGGCCGCCTTGCCGGCCTGCTCGGCATCGTTCAGGCGATCGACGGAGAAGCCGAGATGGAAGACGCCCGGACCCTTGCTCTCAAGAAAGCGGCGTTGCGGCGTATCGGCGGCACCGGGCTCGCAGAGCTGCAACTGCAGGCCCGGCAGGTCACAGTATTTGAAGACGAGTTGCCGGAAGCCGGTCTCGTTCGGCATCTCCACCTCGGTATATTCGGTGAGCGACGGGTAGTCATGCCAAGGGCCAATGCCGAGGCTTTCGTAATAGCGGATGGCGGCGGCGATATCGGCAACGACGATGCAGATGTGATGCGGCTGTTGAAAGATTGGTGACATGGACCCTCCCGGTTGCCGCAACCATAGCAGCTCTTTGCCGCTGTCCCAGGTTGTGGTTCTTCGTCGATATCGGTGCGGCTTGCCGGCGCATGGCTCTCGCCGGCGGCGCGTCGTCTTTTCCAGCTTTCGCTCCCCCTTCGCCGCGCAGGGCTACTTTTTCCGCGCCGGGGCGCTTCCGGGCAAACTCTCGCGCGGCTGGCTTGTGACTTGCCTTTTGTTCACTATTTGTTCTAATTTTGAACAATCAGAAGGATCCAAAAGGGAGGCCCCTCATGGCACGCCGGGTCGATTTCTATCACGCGCCGCTGTCGCGGTCGGGCGGCACCTTGATGCTGCTCCAGGAACTGGGCGCCGAATATGACCTCCATCTTCTCGACATGAAGGCAGGCGAACAGCGCCGCTCGGCCTATCTCGCCATCAATCCCATGGGCAAGGTGCCGGCGATCCGCCACGAGGGAACGCTGATCACCGAGCAGATCGCGATTTTCATCTATCTCGGCGATCTCTATGCCGAGACCGGTCTTGCGCCGCAAATGGGCGATCCCCTGCGCGGTTCCTATCTGCGCTGGCTCGCCTTCTATGCCGGCTGTTTCGAGCCGGCCTTGCTGGACAAGGCGTTGAACCGCGAGGCGCCGCCGCCTTCCGCCGCCGGCTATGGCGACTATGACACCATGATGAACACCTTGACCGGCCAGCTCTCGATCGGCCCCTGGTTCCTCGGCGAACGGTTCACGGTCGCCGATGTGCTCTGGGGCAATGCGCTGCACTGGATCCTTGCCTTCAACCTGATCCCGGCGCATCCGCCGATCACCCGCTATGTCGAGCGCTTCAACGCCCGGCCGCTGGTCGAGCAATGCCGCCAGCAAGATGCGGACTTCGCGGCGAAACAGGAAGCGGCGCGGGCGGCGAAAGCGGGGAGCTGAGGGTTCAATCCGAGGCTCACTTCCGCGCGCCGCGCTCCGGACCGGTGACCAGTCCTTCATTTTCTGCAGATGTATTGCCGGCGCATCTCGGCTTAATCTCGCGCCGAGAGTGCCGGTGTCAGCTGGCGCCGGCGAAGTGGGGGAGCGGGCAGCAGGTTTGGCGACGACGATCGTATAGGCCGGGGCGAGAATATCGGCCGGCGGATCGCTGCCCTGCGACCTGAGTTGATCGCATGAGTCTATCGCTGAATTTGCTGCTGGTGGGCGGCGGGGTTCTGTCCGGCTTCATCAACAGCCTGGCGGGCGGGGCGGCATTCCTGCTGTTTCCGTTGCTGATCGCCACCGGCCTGACGCCCATGGTGGCCAATGCCTCGCTCTTCGTGGGACTGTTCCCGGCCAATCTGGTCGGCGTCATCGCCGCCCGGCGCGATGTCGATCTCGCCACTGCCCAGGTGCCGCGGCGTGCCCTGATCGCCACGGCCGGCGGCCTGATCGGGTCCTCCCTTCTCATTCATTTCGGCGCCGATGCCTTCAACCGCGCGATTCCCTGGCTGCTGCTGGCGGCGACGCTGCTGTTCGGCGGCGCACCTTTGATGCGGCATGCCTTGACGAAGGGCTTCGGCCAGCATGGCTTCCATCAGCATCCGGCGGTCTTGGCGCTGGTGGAATTCGTGCTTTGCGTCTATGGCGGCTATTTCGGCCTGGGCATGGGGATCGTTCTGCTGGCGGCCTATTCGATCTTCGGCAATTTCAATCTGCGCCGCGCCAACGGTATCAAGAATCTGCTGATCGCCGCCAATACTGTGGTCGGCATCGTCGTCTATAGCCTGGCCGGCACGATCCAATGGCCGGCGGCGCTGACGGTGATGGTGGGAACCGCGATCGGCGGCTATCTCAGCGTCAAATTCGCCAACGTCGTTTCGCCGACTTTCCTGCGCTGGGCGATGCTGGCCTGGGCCGTGCTGCTGACGGCCCGAGCCTTCTGGTATGCCCATCCATGAGAGCGAGCATGGCGCCGGCCGTGCGGCCATCCTCGTCGTCAGTTTTTGGCCGGAATTGAGGAATGTTCCGCGACGAACTTCGACCAGTTCGCCATGATGAATTCCTCGACCGTGGTCAGCGGCCGGCCGATGATGGTGGTGCCGGTCTTGTCGGTTCCAGCCAGCAGGCCCTCCTGCTGGTCGATCGTCACCGCCTCGAAATGCCGCCGGACCGCCTGCTGATCCTGGAGGCCGAGCAGATCGAGGAAAGTTGAGACCGTGACATGTTCGTAAGGCAGGTTCTTGCCAAGGACGCGGCCGACTTCAGCAGCCAATTCTGCGTGGCTGTATTCGACCGGACCATGCAGGGCGATCGCCTGGCCGGTATAGGACCTGGGATCGGCGATGATCCCGGCCACGATCGCGGCGATGTCGCTGCCGGCAATCGGCGCAAAGCGGCTTTCCTCGTTGTATGGCATGATGTAGCGGCCGTAGCGGATCAATGGAGCGATGTAGAGCAGCCATTCGGCGAAGAAGGTGATCCGGAGATGGACCGAAGGCACCCCCGACCAGTTGAAGATCTGCTCGGACAGCCAGTGATTCTGCGTTGCCTTGCTGCGGGCCGCTGGACGGGACTGCTTCTGCGAAAGGTTGACGATGAGCTCCAGGTTCTGCTCCTTCGCCGCCTGGGCGAAGATCACGCCGGCTTCGACCAGCCCCTCGGCGAGGGGATAGCAGAAATAGGCCCGCTGGATGCCGGCCATTGCCAGACGGATATCGGGCAGGCTCAGCAGATCGCCGAGTACCACCTCCGCACCCAGGTCACGCAGACGCTGAGCGCGGCCGTCATCCCTGCGAACCAGGGCACGGACTTCGAAGCCTTTTTCAAGCAACCGCTCGACTGTCGGACGGCCGGTATCGCCGGAGGCGCCGGTCACCAGAACCTTCGTCATTGGTTTATCCTTTAGCGTTGACGGCGAGCACTATCGCTGGGCGCCGATGACGCTCCCTGGGGCCTTCTGACTTTCGGTGGGGCGTTCCTCAGACCATCAAAGGGCGGTCCTGCCGCTCTTTGACCGGGCCTCGGCGAAGGAAGCCGGCCGCCCTGTTTGTACCTTAGGGCGGCCGGCATCAGGGTTGTATGACGCTCAGGCGGCAACGACCTGCTTCACGCCAAAGCGGGGAGCGGCGTGGCTGCGCGAGAGGTTGGGGACCATCGCCTGCCGTGCCTTGAGGAAGCTGTCCCATTGGCCGGCATCCGGCAGGGCCGGCAGTGTGACGAGTTCTCCGGCGTCAAATCCGGCCAGCGATGCGTCGACCATTTCATCGACCTGCATGACCATTTCCGGCGGCAGCGCATTGATATCGGCGCCGGCGCGTTCCCAGATCTCGGTGCGGGTCGCACCCGGCAGGACGGCCTGCACGCGGATGCCATGCTTGCCAAGCTCCGCCTGCATCGACTGGGTGAAGGAGAGCACATAGGCCTTGGTGGCATTATAGGTGGCGCTGAACATCTCCGGCACCAGGGCCAGGATCGAGGCGATGTTGATGACGGTGCCGCCGTGCCGGGCGATCAGGCGCGGCGTGATCGCCACCGACAGGCGGGTGAGCGCCGTCACGTTGATATCGATCATCGTCTCCAGCCGATCGGGATCGACGGCATCCAGGGTCCCGGCGACGGCGATGCCGGCATTGTTGACAAGCGTGGTGATGGCGTCGTCATGGCGCACCCGCTCCTCCACCGCGCGTAGATTGGCCGCGTTGGTGAGATCGGCGACCAGCACTTCCACCTTCCGCCCGGTCTCGGCGCGCAGGCGCGTCGCCAGGTTTTCCAGGCGCTGTTTGTCGCGCGCAACCAGGACCAGGTCATGGCCCCGCTTCGCCAAGCGGTCGGCATAGACCGCGCCGATGCCAGTGGAAGCGCCGGTGATCAAAGCCGTGCCGGCGGGGGCTGAAGTCTTGGACGTCGTCATCTGTCTCTCCACAAAAGGTTGGTTGGCGGAAGCTCGCTCAGTGGCGGGGTCTGCTCCCCTCGCGCCGTCTGATGATAAATAGATTATGATCATAATCTATTTATTCAAGGATCAACTCGCAAGAAGGGCGATTTTTTTGAGGGCCGGTACCGAAGGGCGCCGCTACTCTCTAAGGCATTGAATTAAAACATATATCCCGCGAACCGGCGCGCTGACGCGGCGCTCCGGGCAGAGCCGGTCCCTACCCGCCCTCGGTGTTTGGAAGTGTAGAGGCCGCGACGGTCGGCCTGGATGAGCGCCCGGGTCCGCAAGGGGCCGGCACGTCCGGGTCACACGTTATAAGCGAAACCACGCGACGCCCTCTAAAGAGGACTATGTTGGATGGCCGTCATGACCCATGGGCAATTGCGGCGACACTGCAATGAGGGAGAAGCGATATGGCGAAGAGTCCGAAAGCGCGGCCCGAAAAAACGCGGCCCCAACAGGAACGCATCTGCAATCTCGTTCCGTCTCACAACACCGAGAACGACTGGCAATACCACCATGCGCTCGAGGCAGGTGCGCTTCAGGCGCCGGCGGCCTTGCCGGCCAGCATCGATCTGCGCGCGTCGTGGTGGGATATCGGTGATCAGGAGAATACCGGTTCTTGCGTCGGTTGGGGCTCAACCGACGGTGTCGCGCGATACATGTTCGTCAAAGCCGGACAGCTGGCGAAAAAGATCAAGCTGTCCCCGCGTTTCACCTGGATGGCCTGCAAGGAGACCGATCCGTTCACCACGCGACCCGAGACGATGATCGAGGGCGCCGGCACCACCTTGAAGGCGGCGGTCGATATCCTGCGCAATTTCGGCGCGGTGCCGGAAACGCTGCTGCCCTTCCACATCAACACGGCGATGTATACCGGCGATGAAAACACGTTCTTCGCCACTGCAGCCACGCGCAAAATCGCTTCTTACTTCAATCTGCAGCGCAATCTCGCGAACTGGCGGGCTTGGCTCGCCGCCCATGGTCCGATCCTGGTCGGGCTGAATGTCGATCACACCTGGGACAATGCGACGGCCACCCATGGCAAGATGGATACGTTCCAGCCGAATACCGTGCGCGGCGGCCATGCCGTGGCGCTGGTCGGCTACCGGACGGACGGCCGGTTCATCGTCCGCAACAGCTGGGGCACCGCATGGGGCGACGACGGTTTCGGCTATCCCAGCGAAGCCTATATCAAGGCGGCTTTCTACAATGAAAGTTATGGAGTGACGCTCTGACCCTCACCGACCGGGACAACGGGCGGCACTTATCCGTGCGCCTGCACGATGTGCTGGAGATTCATCTGGCCGAGAACGCCACGACCGGCTACCGCTGGGCGCCGGATGACTATGACGTCAGCCTGCTGAAGCTTGACGAAACAGCAGCGCGCTATCCCGGTGCAGCACCGGGTTCGGGCGGCGAGGCGATCTTTCGCTTCCGGGTCGTCGGCACCGGGTCCGGCACGCTGACGCTGAAATACTGGCGGCATTGGGAAGGGGCGGCGTCGATCGTCCAGCGCTTCGCGGTGACGATCGACGCCGCCTAATGTTTGTCGGCCAGCAGCTTGGCCCGCACCGTGGCGAGGATCTCGTCGGAAATCGCGCTGCCCTGGCTGGCCCTTGCCATAACCAAGGCGCCGACCAGCATGGCCTGGGTCTCGATGGCGGCTTTCCGGGCCTCGGCCGGATCGCGCTCCGGCATCATCCGGCTAAGACCGTCCATGGCCTTGGCCAGATTCTTGGCATAGGTGCCGTGGATGGGGTCCTTGCGCCCGGCGCGGCCGATCTCGCTGCAGAGCGCTGCGTTCACGCAACCTGCCCCCGGATTGGCCAGATGCTGGTGTGACAGATAGAAATCGATATAGGCTTCGCGCGTGGCCGTGTTGTCGTCATCCCGATCATGGCGAAGCTTCTCAACCAGTTCATGGGATTGTCCGAAGGCCTCGGTGACCGCCAGCGAGATCAGTTCGTCTTTCGAGGCGAAATGCTTATAGAAGCCGCCATGAGTCAAGCCGACCGCCTCCATCAGCTCCGGTACGCTGACGCCGTTCAGCCCGCGCTCGCGAAACAGTCTCGCGGCGGCGGTGATGATTTCCTGGCGATGGCGGGCGGCATCTTCCTTGGATGCACGGGGCATGATCGTCTCCGCAAAATGATCCGTAAATCCGGATTACCCTATATATATGACGATCATCATCCATTTGAAGGGTGAGAAGAACGCCCCCCGCAAACATGTCAGTTAGCTTTCGTCGCAGGGCGATCAGGGTTTCGACCTTTGACAGGAACAGCTCCGGCAACCGGCCGCCTTGCGGGCTTTCGTCGATTTCGTGAAGCAGAACCGCTAGCGGCGCTTCAGGCCGCTTTACGCTCCGTCGTCGTGCTGGGAGCTTCCGCCTCCGACCGCCTTCCGAGCATGACCAGGCCGACCAGCAGGACGATGATCGAGCAGGCGGTGATACCGGCCACCATCGGCAGCGGCGTGCCGTTGATGAAAGGCGAAACCGCGGCGACGGCGGCGGCACCGCCGGCGAAGTTCATCGTCCCGATCAGGGCCGAAGCTGTGCCGGCACGGCTGGCGTGGCGTTCCATGGCGAGCACGAAGGTCGACGGCAGGATGAAACCCATGAAGCCGAAGATCGCCGCCAGCAGCACGACCACCAGCGCCAGCATGTCGATGCCGGCGAGGATCAGCAGCAGCAAGAGCAGTGTCGTGCAGGCCTGGCCGATGATGGCGGTGCGGATCAACCGCCGGAAGCCGAAGCGCCGGGCCAGATGGCCGGTCATCTGCGACGTGACGACAAAGCTGATGGCATTGATCGCGAAGAGCATGGAATAGCCGGCGGGCGACAGGCCGTAATGCGTCTGCATGACGAAGGAGGAGTTGGCGACATAGACGAAGAAGCCGGCGAGGCTCATCGAGGCGATGACGGCCACGGCGAGGAAATGCGGATCGCTGAGCAGGATCCGGTAGTTATGGAAGGCGGCTTTCACGCCGCTTTGCGCGCGGGCCGATGCGGGCCGCGTTTCCGGCAGGAACAGCCGCAGCATGACCAGTCCGGCGGCGGCGATGATCGCCAGCAACCAGAAAATGCTGCGCCAGCCGGTATGGTCAGCAACGAAGCTGCCCGCCAGCGGGGCGAGGATCGGCGAGATGCTGTAGATCATCATCAGCAGGGACATCAGCCGCGCCGCTTCCGGTCCGGTATGGAGGTCGCGCACCATGGCGCGCGGGATCACCATGATGGCGCAGGCCCCCAATCCCTGCAGCAGGCGGCAGACGATCAGGCCGCCGATCGTCGGCGCCAGGGCGCAGCCGATGCTGCCGATCAGGAAGATCACGAGGCCGGCATAGAGCGGGCGCTTGCGCCCATACATGTCTGAGAGGGGGCCGGCGATGAGCTGCCCCGTTCCGACCGCGACCATGAAGGACATCAGGCTGGCCTGCACGGCATGTTCGTTGGCGGCGAAGAGGCGCGTGATCTCCGGCAAGGCGGGCAGATACATGTCGATGGCGAAGGGGCTCACCATCGTCAGCATGCCGAGGACGATCGCGTCACGGGTCGAGTGATTGGACATCGGGTAGCGTTTCTCGGTGCGGGTGGACGAGACAATAACGAAGGGCGGTCGGATCGGCGGGAACCCGGCCCAGCTATCAAAGCGGAAAGCGCAACGGTATGGAGTTTATATAGCTTAAAATCCGCCCTTGCGCACCGGACGATGTGTCTCTAATGATCCATAATATGTATCCAGCCGTCCGAAAGGTGCCCGATGGATCCGCTTTCCGACATGCTGACCATGCTGACGATCGAGCGCGTGCATCAGACGCGTTGCGAGAGCAGCGGTGCCTATGCCTTTCGTTTCGGCTCCTTCGACCACGTCAAAATCGGTGCCGTCCTGCTGGGAGAACTGCTCCTGTGGGTCGAAGGCCAGCCGCAGCCGATCAAGCTCAAGGCCGGCGATTGCTATCTGCTGACCAACAGCCAGCCCCATCGCATCGCGACCGTCGAAGGCCTGCCAGAGCGCGACGGCAGCGCATTCTTTGCCGAGCACCGCGATGCCAACGGGGTGGTGCGGTTTGGCGATGGGCCGCCGGACAAGGTGTCGATCGGCGGGCGCTTCGTTTTCGATGCGGAAGGCGCCGCCTGGTTGCGTGCGGCTTTGCCGCCCATCATCCATATTCCGGCCGCCTCGCCGCATGCCACACCCTTGCGCATGACCATGAAATTGCTGACCGCCGAACTCGGCGGCGGTACGCCGGGCGAAGCCGTCATCGTCGATCGGTTGGGCGATGTCCTGCTGGTCCAGGCCTTGCGCGCGCATCTCGCGGCGTTGAGACCCGACAAGGCGAGCTGGCTGGCGGGGCTCGCCGATCCGCGCATCGGCCGGGCGCTGAAGAGCTTCCACGACGACGTCGCCGCCGACTGGACGGTGGCGAGCCTTGCCAATGAGGCCGGCATGTCGCGGTCTTCCTTCGCCGAGCGGTTCCGCACGCGCGTCGGCATGGCGCCGCTCGATTATCTGACGCGCTGGCGGCTCCAGCGCGTGCGTCGGGCGCTGATCGAAACCGATCTGCCCTTTGCTACCATCGCCGCGCGCAACGGCTATCGCTCGCGCAGCTCCTGCAGTCAGTCGTTCAAGCGCCTGTTCGGCTATTCGCCCTATGACTTGCGCAAAGGACTCGGCGAAGCGGAGGAGAGCGCCGAGATGACGCTTCCCTCCGTTGCGTGAGGGGCTTTACAGAACCGGCAGATAGGGTGGATCGACCAGATCCGCCTGGCCGCCGGTGACACGGTTGCGGGTGCGGTCGGTCGCCGCCATCTGATGCGGGAAGCCGAGCGGCACGGCGCTGACGTCATTGAGGCGCTGCAGCTGCTCGGCGGACAAGGCGACATTCAGAGCGCCGAGCACGTCGTCAAGTTGCGCCTTGGTGCGCGGGCCGAGAATGGGGATGAGGGCGGTGCGTGAAGTTGCCGCCTTGGCGCGCAGCCAGGCGACGGCGATTTGCGACGGTGTGGCGCCCACTTCCTTGGCGATGGCGAGTACCGTGTCGAGCACGGCGGTTTTCTGCGTATCGGTTTCGCCATGGACGAGCACGCCGAGCTTCTGCTGCCGGCCTTCCTCGCCCAGGCGATATTTGCCGGAGAGAAAGCCGCCGCCAAGCGGCGACCACAGCGTCGTTCCAAAACCGAAAGCCTCGGCCAGTGGCAGCAGCTCGCGGTCCGGTGTGCGTTCGACCAGGCTGTATTCCAGCTGCAGTCCCACCAGGGGCGCCCAGCCGCGCAGTTCAGCGATGGTGGCGCCGCGTGCAACGCGCCAGGCGGGGAAGTCCGAGAGGCCGATATAGAGCACCTTGCCGCTGGCCACGAGATCGTCGAGGCCGCGCATGATTTCCTCTATCGGTGTCATCTGGTCCGGCATATGCACCCAATAGAGATCGATGCGGTCGCTCCGCAATCGCTTCAGGCTCTCCTCGACCGAATGGACCATGTTCTTGCGGCTGTTGCCGGTGCGGCTGACACCGAGATTGAGCGCCCCGCCCAGGGTGTATTTTGTGGCGACGACGAAATTGTCGCGGTCGCCGCCAATGAAGTCGCCGAGCAGAGTCTCCGCCTGACCGAACTGGTAGCCGTCGGAACAGTCGATGAAATTGCCGCCGGTGCCGGTGAAGCGATCGAACATGCGGCGCGCCTCGTCGGGCTCGGCGCCGTGGCCCCAGCCGGTGCCGAAATTACCGGCGCCAAGGGCGAATTCGGAGACGCGCAAACCGGTCTGGCGGCCGAAGAGCTTGTAGCGCAACTGGGTCGTGGTCATGGCTGGTTCCCCCATCTTAGAGCCTGATAGAAGTCAATAGGTGTCGGCAGTCAGTGAGCGTCGGCCGTGGGTGCCTTGGGTGGCGCCACCTTGCGCATCAACGGCACCATGACGAAGGCGACGACGAAGCAGAGCGCGATCAGCAGGAAGGCATCGGCGAAGGTCTGCGTCAGCGCTTCGCCCCAGGTGCGGCTGAAGAGGGCCTTCAGGGCGGCCGCCTGGGCACCGACCGTGTCGCCGTCCATCTGGTTGGCAAGATACTGCGTCAGCGCCTGCAGCCTGGCGGTCGCCAGCTCGCTGCCGGCCGAGAGGTTCTCGGCGATGTGCAGATAATGCTGGTTGGTGCGGTCGATCAGCACGGTGCCGCAGACGGCGATGCCGATGGCGCCGCCCAGATTGCGCATCAGGTTGAAGAGGCCGGAGGCGAGCTTCAGGCGGTCCGGCGGCAGCCCGCCCAGGGTCAGGGTGATGATCGGCGCCAGGGCGAATTGCTGGGCAAAGCCGCGCAGCCCCTGCGGCAGCAGGAGCTCCTGCCAGCCCCAGTCGCTGGTGATATAGGTGAACTGCCACATGCCGGCGGCGAAGCAGGCGAGGCCGAACATCATCAGCCAGCGCAGGTCGATCCGCCTTGCCAGGAAAGTATAGAAAGGAATGGCCGAGACCTGGAACAGGCCGGTCGAGAAGACGGCACAGCCGATCTCATAAGCGCTGAAGCCACGCACGCGGCTCAGGAACACCGGGGTCAGATAGATTGTCGCGAAGATGCCGATGCCGGTGACGAAAGAGAAGAAGCAGCCGAGCGAGAAGTTGAGGCTCTTCAAGGCACGCAGGTCGAGGATCGGATGTGCGGCCGCCAGGCTGCGCCAGATGAAGAGCGGGCCGGTGATGGCGGTGACCCAGGCGGTCGTCAGAATGGTGTCGTCGCCGAACCAGTCCCAGCGCGGGCCCTCCTCGAGCGTATATTCCAGGCAGCCGAGGAAGACCGCCATCAGCAGCATGCCGAGATAATCGGCGCCCCGCAGCAGGCTGTAATCCGCCTTATCGATCTTGACCAGCAGCGGCACCACGACGGCAACGAAGATACCCGGCACCAGATTGACGAAGAACAGCCAGTGCCAGGAATAGTTATCGGTGATCCAGCCGCCGATGGTGGGGCCGAGCGTCGGCGCCAGCGAAGAGAGGCCGCCGACCAGAGCGGCAGCGACCACGCGCTGGTTGCCGACGAAATAGAAGAAGGCGGTGGTATAGACGGTCGGGATCATCGAGCCGCCGAGGAAGCCCTGCAGGAAGCGGAAGGCGATCATGCTCTGGATGTCCCAGGCCCAGCCGCACAGCAGGCTGGTGAAGGTGAAGCCGATCGCGGAGAAGGCGAACAGCCAGCGGGTCGACATGACACGGGTCAGCCAGCCGGAGAGCGGGATGACGATGATCTCGGCGATGAGATAGCTGGTCTGCACCCAGGCCGTCTCATCGGGACTGGCGGAGAGCCCGCCGCCGATATCGGCCAGGGATGCCGAGACGATCTGGATGTCGAGAAGGGCGATGAAAAAGCCGACGCACATGACGCCGAAGGCGAAGACCTTGGTCGCCAAAGGCAGTTCGGTTGCCGGCAAGGCCGGCTGCGGTCTTTGCCGGCCGGCCGGCGTGGCGAGCGCTTCGCCGGCCGCGAGGGCGGGGTTGAGCGCGCTCGCAGGGTTCACGGCGTTCATGACACCGGCTCCAGCCCTGCCGGGCGGAGTTGAGACCCATCGGGTGCGGCCGCGACGGCCGCATCTACGCCTGCGTCTCTGGCCTGCCGGGCACGCAACTGCTCCAGCGTCGCGTAGCGCCGCTGGAGCTTTTCCTTGGCCGCCGGGCCGGGGATGAAAACGAAGCGGGGATCGGTGGTGGGGAGGCCCGTCTGGCGGTCGACCAGCACGGGATCGGCCTCCTGTCCGGTGGTGCTGTCGATCAGCCGCAAAGCCTGGCCTTCGGGGGCGAGATGCTTGTTGCCCCAGGCATAGAGCGCATGGATCACCTCCCGCACATCCCGCCCGCAGGCTGTCAGCACATATTCCACACGCGGCGGGTGCTCGCTATAGGGCCGCCGCACCATCAACCCGTCGGCGACCAGGGCATTGAGGCGTCGGGTCAGCATGCTGGGGGCGATGCCGAGACGCTGCTGGAACTCATCGAACCGCGTCACGCCCTGCAGCGCATCCCGAAGGATCAGTAGGCTCCAGCCATCGCCGATACGCTCAAGGCTGCGGCCGATCGGGCATTGCGTGGTTTCAACTGTGGCGGTCTCCGACATGGCGGCCTTCTTTGAAACTTTCATAATGATAGTAACGTAATCTCGTCACTATCAAAATGCAAGTCACAAAGATGGCGGCCCTGCCGGTTCGGGGATGCTCCCCGGCTGATAAATTTATTATGTTATATCAAATGGTTGATCGTTTCTGCGTGGTGGTGAAAGTACGCTTCAGCCAAGCCGGAGGGATAATTCGATATCCGCGGCGACGGGGATAGAGAGGTAGCCGGACTGGGCAGACCGGACCCGGGCCAGATAGTCGGGACTCCAATTCGCATTGTCGGCCAGGATCAGCGCGCCTGGGCGCAGGCGGGGTTCAAGCAGGTCGAGGATATCGGGATAGAGCCCCTTGGCGCCATCGAGGAGAACCAGATCGATCACCGCCGGCAGGTCGCGGGCCAGGGTTTGAAGGGCGTCGCCCTCGCGGATCTCGACCAGGTCACTGAGGCCCGCGGCGGCGATATTGGCGCGGGCCGCTGCCGCTTTCGACGGTTCCAGCTCACTGCTGATCAGATGGCCGCCGCCGTTGTCGCGCAACGCTGCAGCGAGATGCAGGGTCGAGATGCCGAACGAGGTGCCGAATTCGACGATGTGGCGGGCCCCCATGCTGCGCGCCAGCATGTAGAGGAGGCGGGCGGTTTCCGGCGATACCGCGAGATGGTACTCCTTCGCACGGGCATAGAGCGCGCGGTAGTCGGTCTTGCTGCGCATCATCTCTGCCAGTTCCGCCTCCGACAGGTCCGCTATATCCGTCTCCATCCGGGCGGCCGTGGCCGCTGCATCGGCGAAGAGTTTCTGCAGCAGGGGCGCCAGCGGCGCGGCGGTCAGGGTTATCGGCGTGGTCATGAAAGTCTCCGTTCTGTCTTGCATTTGTGGGCCTGCCGATAAAATATGACTAACTCGTCGCATTCGCTAATCGCATTCCTGGCGGACCCATGAAGACATCGCGAACATCACGCATTTCCGTGCGAAAACAGCCGAAACAGCAGCGTTCGAGCCAGCTGGTCGCCGATATTCTCGAAGCCGCTATTCGCGTTTTGCAGCGTGAGGGCGCGCAACGTTTCACCACGGCACGGGTGGCGGAGACGGCCGGCGTCAGCATCGGCTCGCTCTATCAGTATTTCCCCAACAAGGGCGCGATCCTCTTTCGCCTGCAAGCGGACGAGTGGCAACGTACCGGCGGCATGCTGCAATCGATCCTCGCCGAACGGACGCGCTCGCCGCAGGAGCGGTTGCGCGCGGTGGTGACGGCATTTTTCCGCTCGGAATGCGAGGAGGCCGATTTGCGCGGCGCGCTCAATGACGCGGCGCCGCTTATCCGCGACGCGCCGGAATCGCGCGAGCTGCTGGCCGCCGGCATGCGACGCGTTTCGCTTTTCATGCGCGAGACGATTCCCGGCCTGTCGAAAGCGGAACGCGGCCGTGCCGCCGATATCATCATGATGTCGCTGAGCAGCGTCGGGAAGCAGGTCTCGGAACAGGGGCTGTCACCAGCCGAGGTCGACCGGCTGGCGAGCGCGATGGGCGACATGTTCTGCGCCTATCTCGATCAGTTGATCGCCAAGAGCAAGGCCGCCGGCAAAAGCAAGGGCCGCCGGGTGGCGGCGCTGGCAACACAAAAAAAAGCGCGCCAGCCGAGAATGGCTCCATCGTCGAGCCGTTCCTGAGAGCGGCCGGGGATAGAGCGGGGGATAGAGAATTGCGCCGGCCGGATTACCGATAGCCGGGATAACCGATAGCCAGGATCAGCTTTGGCCGGGGTCGTCGCGCCGCTCATGCACCAGGGCCATGCGGCGCTTCGTGCGGTCGTTGGCGGCCGGGCCGGGGGCGAAGGTGAAATCCTGTTCGGTCAGTTCGCGCCCGCTGTGACGGTCGACCACAACCGGCTCCGCCACCCGGCCGGTCTTGGCATCGACGACATCGACGGCCACGCCCTCTGCGGCGAATTGGCGATTGCCCCAGGCCAGCATGGCGATCAGCACCGGCCGGAAATCGCGGCCCCGGTCGGTGAGGACATATTCGTAACGCGGCGGCTTTTCGCTGTATTGCCGCTTTTCCAGCAGGCCCGCCTCGACCAGCGAATTCAATCGCCGTGTCAGCATATTGGGGGCGATATCGAGACTCTTCTGGAATTCATCGAAGCGGGAGAGGCCGTGAAAGGCGTCGCGCAGGATGAGGATGCTCCACCACTCGCCGACCCGGTCGAGGCCGCGGGCAATGGGACATTGCAGATTGCTGAAGGTCTTGCGTTGCATAGGGCTTATATAGTGCCAATACTAGCATTATGCAAGTTATCGGCCATTCCGCGACATACCGAACACGGAGCTGGATCATGGATGAGGCAACCAAACTGGCGCGACCTGCGGGGGAGAACGGCGTCAAGCTGCACTACCTCGAGGACCTCGAGATCGGCCAGCGATTCACCAGCGGCACGCATGAACTGGATGCGGCGCAGATCCAGGCCTATGCACGGCAGTTCGACCCGCAGCCTTTTCATCTCGATGCGGAGGCGGCGGTCGAAAGCCTGTTCGGCGGTCTTGCCGCCAGCGGCTGGCACACCGCTTCCATCACCATGCGGCTGCTGCTCAATGGCGGCGCCCCGATCGCCGGCGGCGTCATCGGGGCCGGCGGCGAGATCAACTGGCCGCAGCCGACGCGACCGGGCGATGTCCTGCGGGTGGAAAGCGAGGTGATGGCGATCGCGCCCTCACGCTCGAAACCCGATCGTGGCCTCATCACCCTGCGCAGCGTCACCCGCAATCAGAAAGGCGAGACCCTGCAGGTCCTGGTGGCGAAGCTGGTGGTGCCGCGCCGGCCGGCGTAACCGCGGCCGGCTTCAACGCCTCTGCACCGAGCGCCGCGGCATTGGTCCTGTTTGCGCGTCCGTTCCTGGGCGAAGGCCGCGCTGAGTCCGGCAATGACTTCGTCTCGCTTGAGCGGCTTGCCCCGGGGCCGGTGGCTATAGCGGACCGCGACACCTTCATCGTGTGACTCGCACCATTTTTCGTCCCAGGCGCGCGGAGCGAGGATCGCCGGATAAAAGCCCCGGCCTTTTCGTCAGCCGGTATTCATCGCGCGGCCCACCGCATGTGCCGTGGCGCACCGTTACAACTGTAGCCGACCGGGCCGCGGATGAAACCGTGGCGTAGTGATTGGTCCTTAGCTTCTGGCGTCCAGAGGGCGCTATGAACGAAGAGGACCTCCATGTCGAGCCGGACCAAATTGACGCTGCGCAAGCCGGATATTCTCACCCGCATCGAAGCCTATAAGCGGCGCGAAATAGAGGAGGCGAAAGCGCGGGTATCGCCCGAAGCTATGCTGGATCTCGCCAAGGTGGCTTCACCGCCGCGCGGATTCGTTCCCCGGATCATGGCGCATCTTCGGCAGGACCGGCCGGCCCTGATTGCCGAGATCAAGAAGGCGAGCCCGTCCAAAGGCCTGATCCGGGCGGATTTCGATCCGGCGGCGCTGGCACAGGCCTATCAGGATGGCGGCGCCAGCTGCCTGTCGGTGCTGACCGACGAGCCTTCATTCCAGGGCCATGCCGATCACCTGCGCCAGGCGCGCGACCATTGCCATCTGCCCGTCCTGCGCAAGGACTTTCTGTTCGAGCCCTATCAGGTGCATCAGGCCCGTGCCTGGGGTGCCGATTGCATCCTCGTCATCATGGCTTCGCTCACGGATGCCGAGGCAGGGCAGCTGGTCAAGGCGGCGCGGGACTTCGGCATGGATGTCCTGCCGGAGGTTCATGACGCGGCGGAGCTCGACCGCGCCCTGGCGCTCGATACCAAGCTCATCGGCATCAATAACCGCAATCTGCGGACCTTCGACGTTTCCCTGCAGACGACGCTGGATCTCGCGCGGCGCATTCCCGACGACCGCATCATTGTCAGCGAAAGCGGCATTCGCGACCATGCCGATATTGCGCGGCTGAGCGAGGCGGGGGTACGGACTTTCCTGGTGGGCGAAAGTCTGATGCGCCAGGCCGATGTGGCGTCGGCCGCACGCGGGCTGCTGTTTGGCAGCACGGCTTCCCACTCCGTCGCCTGGCAAATGCGAGACGCCATCCATAGCGCCAATGGCCATGGCCATAGCGCCAATAGCCATGACGTCGAGAACCACCGCCGAGAAACTGGCGGCGCGACAGAGAAAGCTTCCAGCATGACCGAGCCTATATTCGAGCCGCTGCCGGATTTTACCCGCTACCCGCCGGAGGCAATGGAAGATCGCGCGCAGGCCTTCTTCGAGAATATCCGGCGCCGCCGCACCGTCCGTGATTTCGCCGATACGCCGGTGCCGCGGTCGGTGATTGAATATGCCCTCTTGTCCGCCGGAACGGCACCTTCCGGCGCCAATATGCAACCTTGGCATTTCGCGGTCATCGAGAGCGCCGACATCAAGCACTGCATTCGGCAGGCGGCGGAGGCCGAGGAGCGCGAATTCTATGACGGCCGCGCATCGGCGGAATGGATCGAGGCGCTGCGTCCCTTTGGAACCGACGCCAATAAGCCATTTCTGGAGACGGCGCCGATCCTGATCGCGATTTTCGCGCAACGCTCGGGCCGCGCGCCGGACGGCACGAAGGTGAAGCACTATTACGTACCGGAATCGGTGGGCATCGCGACCGGCTTTCTCATCGCCGCCTTGCATGACGCCGGGCTCGCGACCTTGACCCATACGCCGAGCCCGATGGGATTTCTCAACGAGATCTGCGGCCGACCGGAATCCGAGAAGCCGTTCCTGCTGCTCGTCGTCGGCTATCCTGCCGCAAACTGCACCGTACCGCGACAAGGCGGAATCAAGAAGCTGCTGCCGGCCATCAGCAGCTGGCGGTGACATCGTCGACCCAGGGCAACGACGGCCAGGGCAACGACGGCCAGGACAACAACGGCCAGGACCACGGCGGCTGGGCTCAACTGCCAATCAACTGCCAGTCTACGGTCAGTGATGTGGACAACGGCCGCGCCGGGCGAGTCGGCCCGTGTCACATGATATTCATATGACGTAAATGCATGGCATCATCGCGATGCCGTTCAATCCTGCATGACCATACTCTATTTATGGGCGACGATGCATGCCGAGCATGCTAGGTCTGTTTCGCCGATTCATCAGCGGCGCGCCGCTGATGAATCTGTGTCGCGTCGCTTTGCTGATCTGTCGCATTGCCGATGTGCCGATGCTGATGTCCGGGCGCGGCCCTGCCGGCGGGTGCCGGTGAGATACAGCCGGCCGGCAAGTAGCGGCCAGCAAGTATCGGATAGCGCGACCTTCCTGCAGCCACACATGTTCGGCGCGGCACCTCGAGCCCGCGACGTCCTGCCGATTTCGGAGTGATCCATGACCAGTCAATGTGATGTCGCCACCGCAGATGGATCGGAAGGCATGAGCCCGGCCGACTGCGCCGGCGGGCGCGAAGTGGCCCGTGCGGATACCCGCGCCTGGCTGGCGGTGCTGTCGATCGCCATCGGCGCTTTCGTCATGGTGACCAGCGAATTGCTGCCGGTCGGACTGCTGACCGATATCAGCGCCGGTCTCCATGTCACCAATGGCGTCGCCGGCCTGATGATGATGATGCCGGCGGCGGTCGCCACCTTCGCCGCGCCCATCGCCCTGATCGCCGCCGGCCGCTTCGACCGCCGCCTGGTGCTCTGCAGCCTGATGGCGCTCATCATCTGCTCGAATATCGTCGCGGCCCTGGCGCCGAGTTTCGCTGTGGTGCTGATGGGGCGCTTCCTGCTGGGTATCTGCGTCGGCGGTTTCTGGACCTATGCCACGGCGACCGGCCAGCGCCTGGTGCCGCCGGCTTCGGCCAGCAAGGCGATCGCCATCGTCCTCACCGGCATTTCGCTCGGCACCGTCTGCGGCGTGCCGGCCGGGGCGCTGATCGCCGAATATTTCGGCTGGCGCGCGGCCTTCGCCACGACCGCGGTGCTGACGGGCCTCGTCCTCTTTGCCCAGATCGCCTTCCTGCCGCGCATGCCGGGCAATGCGGAGATGCGGCTCAGCCATCTTGTGGCGCCCTTGCGTTACACCATGGCGCGGATCGGTCTGCTGGTTTCGGTTCTCATCTTCATCGGCCAGTTCGCCTCCTATACCTATCTAAAGGCCTTCCTGCAGCAGGTGAGCGGCCTCGATGGCACCCTGGTCGCGATACTGCTGCTGGTCTATGGCCTGACCGGTGTCGCGGCCAATTTCATCGGCGAATGGGCGACTGCGCGAAATCTCAAGGTCACCATGGTCGGCATTGCGGTGGTCGGCGGCCTCAGCATCCCCGCTTTCAATTTGCTGAGCGGCAGCGCCATCCTGGTTTCCGCCCTGGTTGCCATCTGGGGCCTTGCCTTCGGCATCATTCCCATCGCCATCACCGTCTGGATGTACAAGGCATCGCCGGATCAACCGGAGGCCGGCCAGGCGCTGCTGGTTTCGGTGGTGCAGATCGCCTTGTCGAGCGGCGCGGCGATCGGCGGACGCATCGTCGACTGGTACGGGCTGCCGGCGACGATGAATTTCGGCGGCCTGCTGATGTGGCTGGCGGCGGCGCTGGTGCTGCTGTTCATCCGGTCCGCCTGGCCGACAGCGCGCTGACAGCCGGATGCTTACACTTTTTCTTGATGCGGAATAAAACACGCAGCGCGACATTCTGAGTTTGGGGCGGTCTGCCGTTTTCTGTTCAAGCCGAATTCGCGGGGAACAGGGCGGCACGGCCGGTGAGGGTTACACCAGGGGCGGTCTTCCACCAGGAGCTATTGTCATGAAAACGCCAAATTGGATTGCTGCCGGCAACCGTCGAATCTCGGGCAGCGGCGCGATCGGTCGCGCGGCTACCGTCAGCCTCGCCCTGATGCTGTCGCTCCCGGCGCTGTCGGCCGCCAGCTTCGCCGATACCGCGCCGCCCAAACGCATCCGCGGCACCATCGATGCGATCAGCGATAGCAGTCTCGACGTGACGTCGCGCGGCGGCCAGAAGATGACCTTCAAGCTGGCCCCCGACCTGGCCGTCACCGGCGTCACCCGCACCACCTTGAGCGAGATCAAGCCCGGCAGCTATATCGGCACCGCCGCCTTGCCCCAGGCCGATGGCAGCCTGAAAGCCATGGAAGTACACATCTTCCCGCCCAGCATGAAGGGCACGGGTGAGGGCGAGCGTCCCTGGGACCAGGGCAAGTCCAGCAAGATGCTGAATGGCCTGGTTGGCGACGTGGTCGGCACCGATGGCCACAGCTTCATGGTCAAATACGGCGACAAGCAGCAGAAGGTCGACGTGCCGGACAAGGCGCCGGTCGTGATGATGGCGCCGGCCGATCGCTCGCTGCTGAAGCCGGGCGCCAAGGTCATCGTCTTTGCCGCGCCCACCGATCCGCAGACCGCAGCCCGCGTGCTGGTGGGCGAGAACGGTCTGACTCCGCCGATGTAGATGCGGCCGCGACAGGCGGCGCGTGGCGGCTAGAGCAGTTTCGCCGACAGCGTGATCGCGACCGTCTTCAGCGCCTTGGAGACAGGGCAGTTTTCCTTGGCCTGCTGTGCCACCGTTTCGAATTTGGCAGCGTCGATGCCAGGCACGGCGGCCTCGGTGACGAGGTCGATGCCGGTGATGGCGAAGCCGCCGCCGACCGGACCGAAATTTACCGTCGCGCGGCTGTGAATCTGCGTCGGTGGATGACCGGCCTGTGACAGGGCGGCGGCCAGCGCCATGGAGAAACATCCGGCATGGGCGGCGGCGATCAGCTCTTCGGGATTGGTGCCCTCGCCGTTTTCGAAGCGTGAGGGGAAGGAATACGTCCCCTCGAACGCGCCGCTGCCAAGCTTGATCTCACCCTTGCCGTGCTTGAGATCCCCGTGCCAGACGGCGTCCGAACTGCGATAGGCCATGCTGCTCTCCCGTTTTTTCTTTCGTTCCTGCCGCGATGACGGCGATGTCCCGGGCTAACAATCCGGTCATCGGCATCGTTCCCACATGGCAGGCCGGCGCCGCCGGCCGGGACGGACGAGACCTGCAATGTTTCGTCACCATCAGTTACAATTTGTTGCTGGTCCGAGGCGACGCGCTGCGCTAAGAGTTGAAGCAGGGAAGGACCTCGAAAGAGATCTTTAAGCGGGAGAATCGCCATGTGTTTATGTAGTCGGGTTTCACAAGGCTTCCTCATTGCCTGTCTGACAGTGATCGCCCTCGCGGCGGTTACCCGTTACCAATCTGCGCATGCTCACACGATATCCACAAATGCCGCCGCGGTTCTGATGGAACGGACGGCTCGCTGACGGCATCGCGCAGCTAATTGCTGAGCGCGGCGAGCGTCGCGTCGAGCAAGGCACGCAGGCGGGTGAGCTGCCGCAGATCGCGGTGATAGCCGACCCAGACATCCAGGCCAGGCGGCCCTTCAATCAAATCAAGACGATGGAGACCGGGGAACCGGTCACCCAGCAGACGCGGCAGGACGGCGAGGCCTGCCCCGGCGCGACAGGCCTGCGCCTGGACATCGCGGTTGTTGCTGCGATAGGCGATGCGTGCCTGCGGCAGCAGGCGACGCAGCCAGACGGCATCGGGCAGATCGGCGAAGGCGCTGTCCATCGTCACCAGCGCCAGTCCGGCGCCATCGCCGGCCGTGACATTGATATCGGGAGCAGCCGCATAGAGCGCGTAATCCATGTGCAACAGCTTGCGCTGGATGACATCCGGCTCGTCGAAGGGGCGGATGCGGAACACCATATCCGCCTCGCGCCGTGCCAGGCTGTAGAGGCGCTGATCGGTGACCAGTTCGATGGTGACCTGGGGATGGATTCTGGTGAAGGCGCTAAAGATCGGCGTTAGCACATGGGCGCCAAACCAGTCCGAGGATGAGACGCGCAGCATACCGCTGAGCTGGCGGCCCTGGCCGGCCAGTTGCCGCTCGAGAGCGATCGCCTCTTCCTCGATGCGCTCGGCATGGGCCAGAACGGCGGCCCCCTCGTCGGTCAGGACAAAGCCGTCGTTGCCGCGCTGAAACAGCGTGTGGCCGACTGCCTGTTCAAGCGTGCGCAAGCGGCGCCCCATGGTCGGCTGGGTCTGGCCCAGCAGCCGGGCGGCACCGCCCAAGGTGCCGGCGCGGGCGACGGCCAGAAAAACGCGCAGATCGCTCCATTCCATATGCGCCATGCGCGTCCAAACCTCGCCGCTCCGGAGTAGTCGTTTCCGCACCTTCCATACATTATTGTTTGGGGGTCGTGCAAATCGATTCATTTATAAACGTTTTGGCATGGGCCAGTTTTTGCGGGTCATCCCGCTGTCCCTCAAGGAGATCCAATCGTGACCAGTCCAAACAAGAAGCCGGCCAGGCACTCAACGGCGGAAACGCGCGGCATGCGGGCAGCCGTTCTGGAACGCTTCGGGTCGCCCTTGCAACTGCGCGACGTCGCCCGCCCGACACCCGGCAATGGGGAAGTGCTGGTGCGCGTCCAGGCCAGCGGCGTCAATCCGCTCGATCTCAAGATCGCCGCCGGCCAGGCCGATCATGCAAAGCAGGTGCTGCCGGCCATTCTTGGTATCGATCTCGCCGGCACGGTCGAGGCGGTCGGGGCGGACGTCACCGCCTTCCGCCCCGGCGACGAGGTCTATGGCATGACCGGCGGCGTCGGCGGCATTGCGGGATCCCTGGCGGAATATGCCGCGGTGGATGCCGCCCTCCTGGCCAAGAAACCGCATAACCTGACCATGCGCGAGGCGGCCGCGCTGCCGCTGATCGTCATCACTGCCTGGGAAGGGCTGGTCGACCGCGCCGGCCTTTCCGCCGCAAACGCCGCCGGCAAGAAGGTGCTGGTGCATGGCGGCGGCGGGGGCGTCGGCCATGTGGCGATCCAGCTGGCCAGGGCCTTCGGCGCCGACGTTTTTGCCAGCGAATCCGCCCCCAAGCGGTCTCTCGTGGAACGCTTCGGCGCGACTTTCATCGACTACAACGCGGAAACAGTCGAAGCATATGTCACCGCCCATACCGGCGGCGAGGGTTTCGACATCATCTATGACACCGTGGGCGGTGCGACTCTCGACGCCTCCTTCGCGGCCGTGCGCCGTTATCAGGGGCATGTGGTCAGCTGCCTCGGCTGGGGAGCGCACCGGCTGGCGCCGCTTTCCTTCCGCGCGGCGACCTATTCCGGCGTCTTCACTTTGCTGCCGCTGCTGACCGGCAAGGGGCGGGCGCATCACGGTGAGATCATGCGGCGCGCAACCGAGCTGGTGGAAGCGGGCAAGTTGCTGCCGGTTCTCGATCCCCGTCATTTCACCCTGGAGACGGCGATGGAGGCCCATGCGGCAATGAAAGACCACTCGGCCAAGGGCAAGATCGTGGTGGAGATTGGCTGAGCCGTCTCAATTCCGCCTGTCGTCCCTCCGGGGCTTGCATCGAGGAGCTGAGCTGAGCCGGGCGCACCGAAGGCTATGGTGGCCGATCGAGGCGACATCACCCGCGAATTGCTTCGCGGGTGATGCGTTTGGTGTTTCTTCTATGCAGGTCCGCTAGAACGACTGGTGCCTGCGCGAGGCGAGCAACGCGGCCTGGCTGGCAAGGACGTTGCGGCTTTCCTGCCATTTGCGCAGCAGCGTCCGGGCTGAATCTGCCATCACCAGGATGCCGCCTGCGAGGATCACGGTATCCTTCAGCACCAGCCGGCCGGCGCCCGACAGGAAGGGAAAGCCGAATTCGGCATCGCCCAGCGGCTGCACCCAGGCTTCCGGGGTGGTGATCAGGAAGGATAAGGTGACGAAGGGTGTCGCAAAGGCCAGGAAGCCGCCGATCAGCCCGATCAGGGAGGAGACCGGATTCATCAGCACCAGCGTGCCGATCGTGATCTCGACGATGCCGAGCCCGGTCGAGAAGGCATACGTGTTGTTCTCGCGCTGCCAGGCCCGCTGCTCCGGCACCAGCTGTCCCTCATGCGTCAGATGCGCTTTGTATTGTTCCGGATGCTTGTAGAAGAACTCCAGCAGCGGACTGTTGGCGACGAAAGGCGTGATGCTGTCGGCTTCATAGGGCACGAATTTCAGGGCGCCGATCCACAGGAAGATGCTGGCGATGGCGATGCGCATCAGGGCAATGCCGATTCTGTCGCCGCGGCCGATCACACCCAGGGCCGGTTCGACATAGCTGTTCAAGTATCTCATGATCTCATCTCCTCTTCAGGGCTCACCGTTGCCGGCGCAGCCTCATGAAGGGCAGCCGCGGCGGGTCAGCGTTGTGGCTTGTTTCGATGGTGTCCGAAGGTCGCCGGGCAGGCGGTCGCCGCGATCTTCATCGGGCGGCCCGGCGGCGGCGGCCTGCCGCATCGGTCATTGGCCGACCGGTGCTGCAGGGCGGCAAGTAGCGTCACTTGTCATGCTCAGCATAGGCATCGAAGACGCGGGTCGAATAGACCAAGGCGGCGCCGGCATTGACGGTAATGGCGGTGCCGAGGGCTTCGGCGATCTCCTCGCGGGTCGCGCCATGCTTGATGGCGGCGTCGGTATGAACCGTGATACAGCCGTCGCAACGGAGGGTGACGGCCACGGCGAGGGCGATCAGTTCGTTGACCTTGGGACCCAGCTGATTGGTTTTATGGGCGGCACCGGCAAGCCCCATATAGCCCTTGACGGTATCGGGGCTGAGCTTGCCGATTTCGCCGACGCCGCTCATGATCTGCTGACGATAGGTGTTCCAATCGAGCATCGACATGATGATCTCCATCCGGTTTGGGTTTCGTCTCGTCGGTTCAGTTCGTTCCGACACTTGAAACTTAGGCCGGAACACGGCCGGACTGAATGACCGCGCGGACCAGCTTCATGACCGGGCGGATCAAGCTCATCCCGCTGCCGGGAACCCGCCGAAATTGCCGCCCGCCGGACGGATGCGTGACTCTCCGCGGCGAGTTGCGATAATCTGGTGCGATTGAACCGCTCGCAGTTCGTCAGCAAAGCTCGATATGTCCCGATCGCTCTCGGTCACCAAGTCGAAGAAACCTGCCGCGCCTGCGTCGACCGGCGCGCCCGGAACGAGCAAGACGGCCGGGACGGTCGCTGGGGACGGGAAAGCAGACGCGCTGAGCAGCCTCGCACCGCTGCTGCGCGTGCGGCCGGTTTTCGACACGCTCTGCCGCTTCGGCCAGCAATGGGCGTCCGGCCACGCACCGGAACGCGATGGCTGGGTCCCCTTCCATCTGGTTACCCGCGGCAGCTGCGTCATCGACGTGGCGGGAATGGGATCGCATGCCTTGACGGCAGGCGACATCGCGCTACTGCCGCATGGCGGGGCGCATGTCGTGCGCGGGGCCGATACGCCGGCCAGTTTGCGGCAGACGGCCAATCTTCGCAGCTATGCGACCAGCACCGTCACGGTGAAGACGAATATTGAAGGCGAGGCCGCGACCGAACTGATCTGCGGCCGGCTGCAGTTCGAACTGGCGCAGCAAAATCTGGTGCTGGCGGCGCTGCCCGCGATCATCGTGCTGCGGGCCGCTGATGGGGCTGGGGCGGGGAACAGCACGGCCGGGCGACCGCAGCAGATGATGATGACGATCCGTGACGAATTGGTGACCGCGCTGCCGGGGGCCGCGGCCATCGCCAATGACCTTGCCAGCGCGCTGATGGTGATGGTCCTGCGCCTGCATATCGCCGAACAAAATATGGGCCAGGGGCTGCTCGGCCTGCTCAGCCAGCGCCAAGCCGCCCGCACCGTCATCGCCTTGATAGAACAGCCGGAAAAGTCCTGGACCCTGGACGAGCTGGCGGATCTTGCCGGCGCCTCGCGCGCCACGCTGGTACGCCTTTTCCAGAAGACGGCCGGCATGGCCCCGCTGGAATTCCTCACCGACCTCCGGCTTAATCTTGCCCGCAACAAGCTGGCCGGCGGCGACCAGTCCATGGCGGAAATCGCCGCCGCCATCGGTTATCAATCGGAAAGCGCCTTCAGCCGTGCCTTCAGCCGCCATTTCGGCACGGCGCCGAGCTCCCTGCGACCGGGAGCCGTCACGTCCTGACGCCGCCTTCAGGGCGGGCGTGACGGCTCTTCCTGCACCGCGGCTGCGCCAGTGCGATTGCTCGCTAAATATCCGCGCCCGACTTGTGGATTTTGTCCCGGCGCGGCCTGACCGGGCGATACGCAGCGCGGCCCCGCAGCTGTGCCCGCAGCTGCGCCCGCCGCTGACCATGCGCCCGCCGGAAGATCCGCCAGGACGAGAATCGATGGCGGTAAAGTTCGAGCAATGCTGACGCATTTTGCGCTATGGTCTCGGAGACGATTGCGAAGATCAACGGCAGGAAGAGCAGATGTTTGGATTACCGACCACGGCGACCGCCCCCTTCTGTCCCTCGGAGGTGCGGGGTACGGTCGCGGTCGGGTTCCGTCTGCCGTTCTGGAAAAAGGTACTGCGCTTCGCCGGGCCGGGCCTGCTGATTTCAGTCGGCTATATGGATCCCGGCAATTGGGCGACCGACATCGAGGCCGGCTCGCGTTTCGGCAATGATCTCCTCTTCGTGGTCGGCCTTTCGAGCCTTGCCGGCGTCATTCTGCAAACCCTGTGCGCCCGGCTCGGCATTGTCGCGGAACGCGATCTCGCGCAACTCTGCCGCCGCGAATACCGGCGGCCGGTCGCCATCATCCTGTGGCTGCTGGCGGAAATCGCCATCATCGCCTGCGATGTCGCCGAGGTGCTGGGCTCCGCCCTGGCGCTGCAGCTGCTCTTCCATCTGCCGCTCTGGGCCGGCGTGCTGCTGACCGGATTTGATACCATCATCGTGCTCAGCCTGAAGGGACATGGCTTCCGGCAGCTGGAGGCGATCGTGCTCGGCCTTGTCGGCACCATCGCCTTGTGCTTCCTGATCGAGCTCATTCTCCTGCAGCCGGCTTTTGCTGACGTCGCCGCCGGCCTGTTGCCGCGATGGAGCGTCGTTACCAATACCGATGCGCTCTATCTCGCCATCGGCATCATCGGGGCGACGGTGATGCCGCATAATCTCTACCTGCATTCCTCGGTCGTGCAGACGCGGATGGTCGGCGAGATGCGGGAACAGAAGGCCGAGGCGGTGCGGCTGGCGACGGCGGATATCACGGTCGCGCTGCTGCTCGCCATGTTCGTCAATGCGGCGATCCTGATCACCGCCGCGACGGCCTTCCATGTCACCGGCCATCAGGACGTGACCGATATCGATCAGGCCTATCGCCTGCTGCAGCCTCTGGCGGGCCCGGCCGCGGCCGCGATTTTCGGTCTGGCGCTGCTGGCCTCGGGGCAAAGCTCCACCTTCACCGGCACGCTGGCGGGGCAGGTGATCATGGACGGCTTCCTGCAGATCAAGATCCCCTGCTGGCAGCGCCGCCTGATCACGCGCGCCTTGGCGCTCGTTCCGGCCCTGATCGGCGTCGTGTGGTTCGGCGACGGCTCGGTCGGACGGCTGCTGGTGCTGACCCAGGTGATCCTCAGCCTGCAACTGCCTTTCGCCCTCTATCCGCTGATCCGCTTCACCGGCAACCGGCGCCTGATGGGCAGCTTCGCCAGCGGGCCCGTGCTGAGCGCTGCTGCCTGGTTCATCTTCCTGGTGATCGTGGTCGCCAATATCGTCCTGCTGGGGCAACTGGCGGCCGACTGAGCCTTGCTGGTCAGCCGACCGCGCCTGGGCGATAGACATGCGCCACGCAGCCGCCGCCAAATGCGGTGGCGCTGACCAGCTTCAGATCGCGCGGTTGCGGCAGATCGGCAAACAGCGGCAATCCCCGGCCGAGCGCTACGGGATGGACGAGCAGACGGTATTCGTCGATCAACCCCAGCCGCACCAGGCTGCCGGCGAAACCGGCGCCGCCATGGGCCAGGATGTCCTTCCCGGGCTGCTCCTTGAGGGCGGTTATCTCCGCGCCGAGATCGCCGCGCGCCACATAGGCTTTGGCCCAGCTGGCGGCATGCGGCGACGTGCCGGTCGCATCCAAGGCGCCGCCGCGAAGCGCCGTTGCGTTCTCCAATGCGGTGGTGGTCGCCGTGTCGAGCGGCGTGCCGCCCGGCTTGCGGGTGAAGACGGCTTTGGGGATCTCATTCATCGGCGGGGCGAAAACCTCGGTGGAGGTCGGCCACCATGCAATCATGTCCTGGAAGGTGCGGCTGCCCATGATATGCAAACCCGCCTGCCACAGGGTCTCGACGATCCAGGCGGTTGCGCCGTCGTCGAGGCTCCGGAACACCCAGTCGACCTCGCCCTTCGGCCCGCCGACAAAGCCGTCGACCGAGACTGACATTTTCAGGACAAGCCTGCGCATGATGCTCCTTCAGGCGGCGATGAGATAGGCGTCCAGCTTGTCGAGGCAGCCGCTCCAGCCGTTGCGGTGATCGTCGCGCGCCTTCTCGTCGAAGAACTGCTCATGGGTGAGGGTAAAAAGCGTGCCGCCGTCTTGCGCCCGCATGGTGACGGTGACCAGCGAGGTCCGCTCCGGCAGCGTGCGCCAGGTCCAGCTGAAGACCAGCTTCTCGTTCGGCACGACCTCGCGGTAGAGGCCGCTGACGTCATGCTCCTCGCCATCCAAGGTCTGGAAGACGACCCGGTAGCGGCCGCCGACGCAGACATCGGTCTCGGCGCGCAGCACAGGGCCGGCATCGGGACCGAACCAGCGGACTACTTTTTTCGGGTCGGTCCAGGCCTGGTAGACGCTTTCCGGCGGCGCCTTGAAGTGCCGTGTGAGGGTGAGGCTGGGTCTTTCGGCGGATTTGTCCCGCCGCTCCCGGTCTTGGCCTGCTTGGCCGCGATCCGTTGCCTGGTCTTGGGTGTCTGCTTTTCCTGCGTCTCTTTGCATGTCCCTGCTTCCACAATATCTGCTTCCACAAAAGCGGCGAGGCGATCGATCTGCCGCGACCAGAATTTCTGATAGAAGGCGAGCCAGGTCATGGCCTGCTCCATCGGACCCGCCGTCAAACGGCAGGCGACGGTACGGCCGGTCTTGGTCCGCGTGATAAGCCCTGCCGCTGCCAATACATCCAGATGCTTCATGATCGCCGGCAGCGAAACCGGGAAAGGCCTGGCGAGATCGCTCACCGCGAGGCCGTCGTGCCCCCGCAACTGCGCCAGCAGGGCACGCCGCGTCGGATCGGCCAAGGCAGCAAAGACACGATCCAGGGCGGCATCCTGATACTTAACCATCTAGTTAAGTGTTAGGCGGATGAATGCGGTCTGTCAAGCTGATCGATATCCGCCGTTTCGGAGAGCGTCAGGCGATCCGCGAAATGTCGCGCCAGATGATCGATCCAGGCGCGCACGGCGGGCGTCAGACCGCGGCTGGTGGTAAAGACGATGTGAACGATGCCGTCCAGCGAATGCCAGTCGGGAAATAGCCGCAGCAGCGATCCGGTGCGCAATTGCGGCCGGCAGATATGATCGGGCAGCAGGGCGATGCCGAGGCCGGCGACGGCGGCATTGCGCAAGGCGACCAGATCGCCGCAGGAGAGGCGCGGCTCATGCTCCAGCATCAGGATCTCGCCTTTGGTATCGACAAGGTCCCAGGTCACAGGTCCCGGCTCCTCGGCGGCACTCAGTGTCGGCAGACGTGCGAGATGGCGGATGTCGGCGAGATCGGCCCCCTGGCTCTCCGTCAGGCGATTGATCAGCGCCGGGCTGGCGACCACGATACGCCGGCTTTTCGCCAGGCTGCGCATGGTCAGCTCGGCATCGGAATCGAGTTTCACGCGCACGCGCAGGGCAACATCAATCCGGTCGGCGATCAGGTCGACGCGCCGGTTGGTGGTAAGGACCTGCATCTTAACCTTGGGATGTTCCGTTAGAAACGGGGGCAGGATATCGCCGATCAGCTCCATCAGGCCGGCCGGGCAGCTGAACCGGACCAGGCCGGTCGGCTCCGCCCGGGCCTGGGCGGCGGCGATCTCGGCCCGTTCGATCTCGGCCAGCGCGCTGCGGCAATGCGCGTAATAGGCCCGCCCGACATCGGTTACCCGGAAACGCCGCGATGAGCGTTCGATCAGCTGAACGCCCAGCCGGTGCTCCAGCTGCGCCACCCGCCGGCTGAGCTTGGATTTCGGCTGACGCAGCGCGCGGCCGGCGGCCGCAAAGCCGCCATGGGCCACCACTTCCGCAAAAAAGAACAGGTCGTTGAGATCTTGCACGGCGCTCATCGTTCCAAATGAAGAACGAAGAGTATCAAATTGCCGGTCTGTTGGCATCATCGTTCCGATCTTAGGTTCATTGCGGCGCCGGGATTGTCCGGCCGCGCGGCGATCCCCAGACGCCGGCGCGAACCAAAGGAGACGGAAATGAGCAACAAACTGCAGGGAAAAGTCGCCGTTGTGACCGGCGGAACCAGCGGCATCGGCCTGGCGGCCGCCAAAAGCTTCGCCGCCGAGGGGGCCTATGTGTATATCGCCGGTCGTCGCCAAGCCGAGCTCGACGCGGCGGTCAAGGCGATCGGTCGGAACGTCACCGGCGTGCGCAGCGATGTTGCGCGGCTGGCCGATATCGACGGCCTCTACGATACCGTACAGCGCAAGCATGACCAGATCGATGTGCTGTTCGCCAATGCGGGCGGCGGTGAATTCGCGCCGCTCGGCGCGATCACCGAGGAGCATTTCGACAAGACCTTCGCCACCAATGTAAAGGGGCTGCTCTTCACGGTGCAGAAGGCGCTGCCCTTGCTGCGCAATGGTGCCTCGGTGATTTTGACCGGATCGACGACGGGCAGCATGGGCACGCCGGCTTTCAGCGTCTACAGCGCCACCAAGGCGGCGGTGCGGAATTTCGCCCGCAGCTGGATGCTCGACCTCAAGGAACGCAAGATCCGTGTCAACACGCTCAGTCCTGGTCCGATCAAGACGCCGGGTCTGCTGGGCCTCGCGCCTGAAGGCCAGGGCGACGGGCTGCTCGGCTATCTGGCGACCCAGGTTCCCAGCGGCCGCGTCGGCGATCCCGAAGAGATCGGCAAGGTCGCCGTCTTCCTCGCCTCCGATGACAGCAGCTTCATCAACGGTGCGGAGATTTTCGCCGACGGAGGCATGGCGCAGGCTTGACGTGATGGGCGGCGATCGCCCGTTCCCGCACGGACCGGACGATCGCCGTTGCGTCAATACCGTGGGATCGCGAGCTCGATCAGCTCATCTTCGATCGCACCGTTGCGCAGGTGCAAGCGGCCGACGGAGATCGGCAAAGTGAAGCGGCGTGGGCCGGCGCTGCCGGGGTTGATGTAGAGCACGCCGTTTTCACGCTTCGCCAGGGGCCGATGCGAATGGCCGCTGACGACGACCTGAATGCCGGCGGCGGCCGGGTCGATGGCCAGCAATGCTAGGTCGTGGAGGATATGGCAGGTAATGCCGCCGATCATCACATCCACTGTCTCCGGGATGCGGCGCGCCCAGTCGGCCAGATCGTTATTGCCGCGCACCGCCGTCACGGGCGCGATATCACCCAGTTCTTCGAGAATGGCGGGATTGCCGATGTCGCCCGCATGCAGGATCGCATCGCTGCCGCGCAAGGCATCGACGGCCTGCGGACGCAGCAATCCATGAGTGTCGGAGATCAATCCGATGGTCATCGTCATGATGTTACTCTCTGGCGCCTTCTATCTCGTACGCCGCAAGGCCGTTTGCGTGTTTGGCAGGAAACGGGACGATATGCATCAGTTTCATTAATGCAACACGAAAGCCTGTGATTGAAAACGGGCGGCGTCATTTACATGGATCAGACACAGGGACGATTGATCAGGCAGCCTTACCGGTTCATAAGAAGGGCGGATGGCCGCTGCTTGCGCTGGCCATCGCCAGGTAATGTCTTCCACAAATGAGCGTTTTGATGACCGCCGTATCCGCCTCCGCCGACCGAATCCGCGCCTTTTTTGCCAGCTATAACGAAGCTTTCAGCACGCTGAATACAGCTGGCATCATCGATCATTTCCACTTTCCGGCGCAGATCTCGACCGAGACGCAGGGCTATGTCTTCGCGACGCGGCAGGATATGGTCGATGACATGAAAGGCTTTGTCGGCTTTTACGCCGATCAGGGGTTCGACAAGACGGTGCTGGCCGATCTCCAGGTGCAGGAGTTATCGCCGGCCTTTGCGCTCGCCCATGTGCAATGGCATCTGAAACATAAGGATGGCAGCGACCTGGTACGCGTCCGCAGCACCTATGTGCTGCGCATGACGGAGGCGGCGCCGGCCATCATCGCCATTCTCGGCCATGACGAGGATACGCAGTGGAAGAAGCGCGGCTGAAGCACGCGCAAATCGACGAGGCGGGCAGATAAAGCGGGGAGGGGTGAGATGAGTGCCACGATGGGACCGGTCAAGGCAACGGATCGTCTGGTGGCCAATATCCGCACGGCGCAATTCACGCCCTTCGAGAGCGCCGGCGCCCTCATCCCCGGCCAGAGCTATCTGCAATTGGACGAGACCTTCGCGCCCGGCACCGGCATCCATATCTATCGCATGGAACCAGGCACCCAAAGCCAGCCGCACGAACATACCTGCCACGAATCCTTCTACGTCATCGACGGCGAGCTGATCGATCACGACGGCTACGTCTACCGCCCCGGCGATTTCGTCCTGCTGAAGGAGGGCACCATCCACAACAGCCGCACCGAGACTGGCTGCACGATCGTCGTCTTCATCCGCCAGATGGAGCGGAACCTTTAGGCGCGGTTGACGGATCGCGGTTCTGACAAACCGAGTTTGACCGCCCGCTCTCCCCGCCCTATGGCCGCGCGGGGTGGGGACAGGGGGCATCGATCACCGGGAGAGATAGCGACCTTCAGCGGTCTTTCACCGCGCTCAGGATCGTCACCGGCAGGGCACTGCGCCAGGTGTCGAAGCTGCCGAGGGGTTTCGCGTGTTCGATGGTGAGGCGGGTCAGGCTGCCGCCGATGTGTTCGCGCCAGGTGATCAGCAGGCTCTCGCTCTGCAGGGTGACGGCATTGGCGACCAGGCGGCCGCCGCTGCGCAAGGCCTCCCAGCAATGCTGGAGGACGCCATTATCGGTGACGCCGCCGCCGATGAAGACGGCATCGGGCGCTTCCAATCCATGCAAAGCCTCGGGTGCTTCACCGGCGATCAGCTGCAGGCCGGGGACACCCAAGGCATTGGCATTGCGGCGGATGATCTGCTGGCGGCCGGGATCGGCCTCGATGGCGATGCAGCGGCAGCTGGGATGGCTGCGCATCCATTCGATGCCGATCGAGCCGCTGCCCGCACCCACATCCCACAGCAACTGGCCAGGCAGGGGCGCAAGATGGGCGAGGGTCACGGCGCGCACATCGCGCTTGGTCAATTGCCCATCGGTCTCATAGGCTTCGTCGGGCAGGCCGGCCAGCGGACTGTAGCTGCGGGCCGGCGATTCGGCGCGGCAGGTGACGGCGACGATGTTGAGATCGGCGGTGCGGTCGATCTTCCAGTCGCGGGCGAGGCTGTCATGACGGCATTCGTTCGGCCCGCCGAGATGTTCGAGCGCCGTCACTTCGCTGAGGTCGAAGCCGCGCGCGCAAAGCAGCTGGGCGATCGCCGCCGGGCTGGCGCCGTCATTGCTGAGAATGAGCAATCGCGCGCCGGGGAAGAGATGGGCGTTCAGGATCTCCAGCGGCCTGCCATGCACGCTGAGCGGCGTCACATCCTGCAACGGCCAGGCAAGACGCGCGGCAGCCAGGGCATAGGACGAGGGCGCCGGGATGATATGCATTTCCTTCGGCTGGACCCAGCGGGTGAGGGTGGCACCCACGCCGTAGAGCATCGGATCGCCGCTTGCCAGCACGCAGACCTTGCGGCCGCGCTCAGCCAGCAAAAGCTGCTCGGCGGCACTGAAAGGGCTGGGCCAGGCCACGCGTTTGGCTTTGACATCCGCCGGCAGGAAAGCGAGGTGCCGCTTGCCGCCGAAGATTACCTCGGCCGCACCCAGCGCCCGGCGCGCCTCGCCGCCGATTCCTTCCAAGCCGTCTTCGCCGATGCCGATGATGGTAAGCCACGCCGTCATGATGGGGTCCGCTCTGCCGCCTGCCGCCTGTGAAACATGTGAATGGGATCGGTCAGCAAATTCAACAGGCTGCGCCTTGATACGGAAGGATTTCCGCCAGAACAAGGGGGCTGGCGATTTGGTGGTGGCCTGCGTCGTTTCTACCCAAGTTCATGGCGGAGAAAGGCCTTTCACCCCCTCAGGCGGTCGTGTAGAACCCTGGGGCTTGTCGGTGCCTCGCCGGAAAGCCCCGGCCGGAATGCATGGACGGGGCCTGATGTCGGGGCCGAAGAGGGAACACCGCGGAAGGCCTGCCGGCGCTTAACTGCTTGCCGACACAGGTTTTCCAGACGTGGCTGCCCCCGCAACTGTCAGCGGCGAGCCCGCCTATCCGAGGCCACTGGAAAGCGACCATGAATCGCCAACCGGGAAGGCGATGGCGGGCCCTGAATGCCAGGCCCAGACGCAGCGGGCCGAGTTTTCAAAAGCCGTGAAGCCAGGAGACCTGCCGGCAAGAATTGTCGCCTGTGACGGCATCGGACGGGGCGTTCCGGTGTCGAAGCGTGCCATCGCGATCCAGCATCGCGGCGGTTCGCCGCTCGCAGCCGATGCCGTATTTCGGTGACCCCAGTGGTTTCGGTGACCCCCGCAACAGACCGTCCGCCGGTCTTCAGCAACCTGACCGATCCGGCAGACCGCCGTTCGGCATGTCCGGGCCTGTTCCGTCTGGCGCCGGCGCTGGATGGCGGCATCTGCCGGGTGAAGCTGGCCGGGGGCTGTCTGACGGCCGTTCAGGCGCAGGCAATCGCGGCGGCGGCACAGCGTTTCAGCCAGTCGCCCATCGAACTCACCAATCGCGCCAATTTTCAGATCCGCGGCGTACAGCCGACCGACGAGATTGCCCTGGTCGAGGCGCTGGTGACGGCGGGTCTCGGGCCCCAGGCAAAAACCGATTGCGCGATCGACGATCCGCTGCTGCGCGGCAGCGACGACGTGCGCAATGTCATGGTCAGCCCGCTTGCCGGCCGCGATCCGCAGCAGGTGGCCGATGTCCTGCCGCTGGCCGCACGGCTGTTGACGACGGTGCAGGGCGATGCCCGCTATCACGCGCTGTCGCCGAAGTTCGCCATCCAGATCGACGGCGGCGAGCACGTCGCCATGCTGCACCACCCCCATGATCTCTGGCTCGCGGTCATTTCGCCGGATGAGGTGGCGATTGGCCTCGCCGGCTGCATGCCGCAGGAAGGCGACGCGACGGTGCCGCCAGGTGACCTCGCCCTTGCGGCTGCACCGCTGGCTGCCGCGCATGATCTTGTCTGCGCCGCCCTCGATCTCTTCCTCGAGATCGGCGCCGCGCAGGCCGCTGTCAGCCGGATGAAGCAATTGCCGGCCGACCTCCGGGGTGCCGCTTTCATCGACCGCCTGCAGGCACGCCTGCCCTTCCGCTTGCGCCGTGACGCAGCGATTTCCTGCTGGCGACGCCGGCCGACCTTGCGCGGCGCCCATCTCGGCATCATCGCCGAGGACAATCCCGGCCGCGTTTCGGTCGGCGCCGCGGCGCCGCTGGGCCGCCTCCTGCCGGCGCAATTGACGGCGCTCGCCGATCTTGCGCGCGGCAAGGGCGATGGCAGCCTGCGCTTCACACCCTGGCAGAGTATCATCCTGCCGTCCGTCGCCACGCCGGATGCCGTCGGTGTCCTCCAGGCGCTCGAAGCCCTGGATCTTACCACCCAGGCGGCGGCGCCCTTCGCGCAGATGATCGCCTGCGCCGGCTCGGCCGGTTGCGGCTCGGCCCTGGCCGCGACGCAAAGCGATGGTATGGAGCTTGCGGCGCAGCTGGCTACGCGCGGCACCGCCTTTCCGGTTCATCTCAGCGGTTGCGGCAAATCCTGCGCCGCCTTGCGGGCGGAGCCGGCCACTTTGGTCGGCGTGTCACCGGGCCATTACGATCTCTATCGCCAGCAGGCGGGGGCGGACTCACGTTTCGGCCGGCTGCTGGCTGCCAATATCACCATCGATGACGCCGCGGACGTGCTGGCCGATCTCGCACGCTCGAAACTCGCTCCAGACGGGCCCGAGGCAGCCGGGGACGCATGATGGCCTCATCTTCATCGACATATGATCATCAAAGGATGACCACCTGATGCTGGACTATATCCGCGACGGGCAGGAGATCTATCGCCGCTCCTTCGCCATCATCCGTGCCGAGGCCGATCTCAGCCGCATTCCGGCCGATCTCGAAAAACTCGCCGTGCGGGTCGCCCATGCCAGCGGCATGGTCGATGTCATCAAGGATCTCGGCTTTTCGGCAGGTGCCGGTGTCGCCGGCCGCGCCGCACTGGCAAACGGCGCGCCGATCCTCGCCGATTGCCGCATGGTGGCGGATGGCGTCACCCGTTCGCGCCTGCCGGCGGATAATCAGGTGATCTGCACGCTCAACGATCCCGGCGTGCCGGATCTCGCGGCGAAGATGGGCAATACCCGCTCGGCGGCCGCGCTGGAATTGTGGCGCCCGCATCTTGCCGGCAGCGTGGTGGCGATCGGCAATGCGCCGACGGTGCTTTATCGCCTCATCGAAATGCTCGACGAAGGGGCGCCGAAGCCGGCGCTCATCATCGGCTGCCCGGTCGGCTTCGTCGGCGCCGCCGAATCCAAGGATGAACTCGCCGCCAACAGCCGCGGCGTCCCCTATGTCATCGTGCGCGGCCGTCGCGGCGGCAGCGCCATGGCCGCCGCCGCGGTCAATGCCCTGGCGACGGAGAAGGAATAAGATGAGTACAGTTGTGAAGGGCCGTCTCTTCGGCCTCGGCGTCGGTCCCGGCGATCCGGAATTGCTGACCTTGAAGGCGCTGCGTCATCTGAAGGCGGCGCCGGTCGTGGCCTACCTGGCCGCCAAGGGCAAGAAGGGCAATGCCTTCAGCATCATTGAGGAATATCTGCGCGACGATCAGGTGACCCTGCCGCTGATCTATCCGGTGACGACGGAAATACTGCCGGCGCATATGGATTACGAGAAGATCGTCAGCGATTTCTACGACCAGGCAAGCGAGGAAGTGGCGCTGCATCTCGATGCCGGACGCGATGTCGCGGTGATCTGCGAGGGCGATCCGTTCTTCTACGGCTCCTTCATGTATATTTTCGACCGCCTGCATGCGCGCTACGAGACGGAAGTGGTGCCGGGTGTCTGTTCGGTTCTCGCCGCGGCTTCCGTGCTGGGTGCGCCGCTGGTCTATCGCAACCAGAATCTCAACATCCTCTCCGGCGTGCTCTCGGCCGAGGATCTGCGGGTGAAGCTGCTGGAGAGCGAAGCCGCCGCCATCATGAAGCTCGGCAAGAATCTGCCGAAGGTGCGCGACGTCATCAATCAGCTGGGCCTAAGTGACCGCGCGCTCTATGTCGAGCGCGCCACCATGGGTGCGCAAAGGATCGTGCCGCTGGCCGAGGTGGAAGAGGGCGCCTCGCCCTATTTCTCCATCGTGCTGGTACCCGGCAGGAAGTGGAACAGCTGAGATGGCGGGACCGAAGGCAGCGCCCGCGATCCTGATCCTGGGAGCGGCCAGTCTGGCAACGGCACGCCGGATCCAAGCGGCCTGTCCCGGTGCCACCGTCTATGGCCTGGCCGGGCGCGTGAGCGGCGCCGATGTCGCCTATGAGAATTTCGGCAACACCCTGCGCGAACTCTATGAACTCGATACGCCGTTGATTGCCCTCTGCGCCGCCGGCATCGTCATCCGTGCGCTGGCACCGCTGCTGCAGAACAAGCGCGCCGAGCCGCCGGTCCTCGCCGTGGCGGAAGACGGCAGCGCCGTAGTGCCGCTGCTGGGCGGCTTGCGTGGTGTCAATGTCCTGGCGCGCCAGATCGCGGCCGACCTGGACGTAACGCCCGCCATCACGACGACCGGTGAACTTCGCTTCGGCACCTGTCTGATCAATCCGCCGGAAGGCTACAGCCTGCGCAATGTAAGCGACGGCAAGACTTTCATCTCCGATCTGCTCGCCGGCAAGCACGCGCGCCTGGAAGGCGAAGCGCCCTGGCTGCATGAGGCGCGCATTCCGATTGCCGATGACGGCAATTTGCAGATCACGGTGACGGAAACCGACCGCGACGCAGCGGCAAACGAATTGCTGTTCCATCCGCGTAACATCGTCGTTGCCGTGATGGATGGCGCTGCCGCAACCGCCGAGGATCTTGTCGCGCGGATCGGCGCACTGTTGGCGCAACACCGTCTGGCGCAGGCGTCGCTCGCCTGCCTGGTCGCGGCTGAGGCGTCGATCAACGCTGCTCCGCTGCATCAGTCGGCTGCACAACTCGACCTGCCCCTGCGCTTCCTGGCGGCGACAGGCGATGCGCCGGCCTTGGCGCGGGAAGCCCTAAAGCAGCAGGCTGCTGCGGCGCCGACGGCCACGTATGAGGCGTCAGGGCTTGCGGCGGCGGTGGCCGCAGCGCCGGTCGATCCCGCGGCGATCGGCCGTGCCCGCGGTCGTCTTGCCGTGGTCGGCATCGGTCCCGGCGAGATTGGCCACATGGCGCCGCTGGTGAAAAGCGAACTGCAACAGGCGCAGGACGTGCTCGGTTATGAGACCTATGTGCGCATGGCGGCGGATGCGATCGGCGGCTTCCGGCCCGGCCAGAAGCTGCACGAGACCGACAACCGCGAAGAAATGATGCGGGCGCGCCATGCTTTTGAGCTGGCAGCGCAGGGCCGTCACGTGGTGATGGTCTCTTCCGGTGATCCCGGCGTCTTCGCCATGGCGGCGGCGGTGGTCGAGGCTTTGCATGACAGCGCTGATCCCGCCTGGCATGGCGTCGATCTCGCCATCCTGCCGGGAATTTCGGCGGCCCTCGCTGCGGCGTCACGGGCCGGCGCGCCGCTCGGCCATGATTTCTGCATCCTCTCGCTCTCGGACAATCTCAAGCCCTGGGACATCATCGCCAGGCGCCTCGATCATGCAGCCGCCGCCGATCTCGCCATGGCCTTCTACAACCCGATCTCCAAGGCGCGGCCGCATCAATTGGGCGAAGCGCTCGACATCATCCGCCGCCATCGGGGGCCGGAGACGCAGGTCGTGCTCGGCCGCGACATCGGTAGGCCGAAGGAAAGCCTGCGCGTCGTGGCTTTGGGTGAATTGACGCCGGAGATGGTCGATATGCGCACCGTCGTCATCGTCGGCTCCAGCCTGACCCGCAGTTTCCCGAAGACGGGGGGCGGCAGCTGGACCTATACGCCGCGCTGGTATGGGAAGAAGCCGGAGGGCGAAAGCGGCGCCTGACAGGTTCTTGACCTGCATCTCCGGCTGCGATGCTGTCGTACGAGAAAGCGTGATGGCGTGTGAAGCCGATTCCATGGAACCGCATTCACCAATCACCTTCACCGCGCCATCAACGTCTTCTCTAGTTCGATTGACCTTTCAGCCGCAGGCTGATCAGCCAAGGGAACTGATACAACTCTAGCGCAAGGCGAAACGCCCGTATTGATCTGCCTCAATGCCGACGTTAAAGCGGCCATCGGCGTCCTGGGTATTGCGTCTCACGGTGCGATGAAATTGCCATGCGGCTAGAGCGCGATCCGGCCTACAGTTGTCGTTCCAGCCACGCAAGTGCCGCCGGCACGTCCGGCGCACTCGGCAGGTCGGGGCGGCGGGGGCGGCGGAGCATGACGACCCGGATGCCGAGCGCGCGCGCAGCGGTGAGTTTGCCGTCGGTGGCGTCGCCGCCGCTGTTCTTGCAGACGATCGTATCGATGCGGTGCTGCTTGAGCAGGGCCAGTTCGTCGTCGTAGCGGAACGGCCCGCGCGCCAGCAGCAGCTGCGACTGCGCGAAATGCAGCGACGGGTCCGGCGCCTCTACCGAGCGGATCAGGAACCAGATCTCATCGAGACCGGTGAAATGCGCCAGCTCCTGGCGGCCGAGGGCGAGGAAGACGCGTCGGGCGGGCTGCATGCGATCGTCGTCGCGCAAGACGGCGGCCGCTTCCGGCCAGCTGTCGACCGGCGTCCAGCGGTCACCTTCGGCCGGCTGCCAGGCCGGACGTTCCAGGCGCAGCAAGGCGGTGCCTGTCTTGCCGCAGGCTTCGGCGGCGTTCCAGCCCATGCGCGAGGCGAAGGGATGCGTGGCGTCGATCACCGCGTCGATCTTTTCCCGGCGGAGATGATCGGCAAGGCCGACAGGACCGCCATAACCGCCGATCCGCACCTCGCCCGTGGGCAGGCGCGGTGCACCGACCCGGCCGGCCAGCGACGAGACGACCCTGAGGCCCGGCAAGGCCACAGCAGCTTCCGCCAGCTTGTAGCCCTCGGTGGTGCCGCCGAGAATGAGCAGGGTTTTCGCCGTCATGGCCGCGGATACCCGAAGAATGTGATCTCTGTGCTTAGCGCGAATCGACCTTGGGCTCAATCATTGCCGGCGTCGATGGCCAAGGCGGCTGCTTCAGCGGGCGACCGGCCGCCACAGAAAGGCGCGCTGCTCATCCTTGAGACCGAGGGCGCGGTGCCGCTCGCGGATGGCGGCGAGGCCGGGCCCGAGATGGCCCATGTCGCGGAAGCCGAGGCGCCGGTAATAGGGCGCGTTCCAGGGAATCGTGCTGAAGGTGCTGAGGGTCAGGATGGGCAAGGATTGCGACCTTGCCCAGGATTCCACCGCATCGATCAGCCGCTGCGCCAGGCGATGGCCGGCATGTTCGGGCAGGACGTCGATTTCCTCGATATAGGCGGCGCCATCGATAATGGCGAATTGCACGAAGGCCACCGGGCATCCCGCCTCGTTGCCGGTTGCCGGCGTCATCACCAGCACTTGCCCGGTTGCGATCGATGCGGCGACACTTGTCGGCGATCCTGCTCCGGCATGCGCCACCCAGTCGAAATCGGTGCCGCGAAAGCGCTGGGCCGCGGCCTGCTCCACGGCACGGATGATGCCGACCTCGTCGGCTCGCGCCGGGCGCAGGTGATAGGCGCCCTGGTTCATCCCGCAGCAGGTCCGTGCGTCATGTCGTAATAGACGGCCACGGCAAAGACGATCTGCAGCACGATCCAGCTCGTCATGATCGGGACAAGACGCCGGCGCCGGAACTTCATGCAGGCCCAGACGATGCAGGGCAGCACGCCGGGGAAAATGAAAAAGCCCGCGGCCTTGCCGAGCACGGCGGGCAAGCCGTTGACCGGATCGAAGCCGCCGCCTGCTGCGAGATGCAGGACGACGGCAATAATCACGGCGACGACAAGGATGATCAGCAGAGCCTGCTTGCGCGACATGTGATCGTGCCGCTCAGTGATGATGGGCTTCGTGGAGGATCTGGTCCTTGAGGCCCGTCTCATAGGCGGCGCCGGCCGGCGTCAGCACGCAGCCCAGCGGGAAATGCGACTGGATCAGGCCCTTGCGTTGCAAGGCCGCCCAGGCGGATTCATTGGCGAGGCCGGAGGCGTCCTGCGAGCGCACGATATAGCCGCCGAGATGGAAATGATCGCCATGCGGATGCGGCAGGCGGCTGATCATGGTGTGGCCTTCCTGTTCCGCCGGGCTGCCATAGCCTTCCATCTTCGCCAGTTCCTGGAACAGGGTCAGCGTCTTCAATTGCAGCGGGTTGAGCTTCAGCGGATTGATCTTCGGCGGCATCTGGTCGTGGCTCCTTGCAGTCCCGGCCGGCTCTGCCTGTTCGTTGCCGGCGAGGAAACGGGTGAGAAAATCATCATCGGCGGGATCGTTGCTCTGGCTCATCTTGGTGACCCGGCCGGTGTCAAATCCAGCGTCAAATCTAGTCGCGGAAATTGACGTATTGCAGCGGCTGCTCGATCTTCATGGCGCGGACGAAGGCGATGGCTTCCTGCAGATCATCCTTCTTCTTGCCGGTGACGCGCAATTCCTCGCCCTGGATCGAGACCTGGACCTTCAGCTTGCTGTCCTTGATCTCCTTGACGATCTTCTTGGCGAGCGTCTGGTCGATGCCCTGCTTGACGATCACTTCCTGGCGCTCGGAACCGCCGGTCGCGCGCTGCGAGTCCTTGAATTCCAGCGCCCCGGCATCGAGCTTGCGGCGGGTGATATAGACCTTCAGCAATTCCTGCATCTGCTTCAGTTTCAGCTCGTCATCGGCATGGATGGTGATGACGGCCTCCTTGCGCTCGATGGTGCAATGCTTGGCGCCCTTGAAGTCGAAACGGGTGCCGATTTCGCGCACCGCGCCCTGGACGGCATTCTCGACCTCGGCGAGATCGGTCTTCGAAACGATATCGAAGCTCGGCATGGCGGTCTCCTCAATCTGCTGCCGGACAGCGGCCATGAAGGGGCGTCCGGCTGAGTCGGCGGCAATCTGCCATATTCGCGGCAAGCTGGCCAGATGAGTGGGTGCCTGGTGGTAAATAACTGAAACGAAACGGTTTCAGGGTTGGATCGCCGATCCGTCCGGGGTCGGGACGGGCCTCGTCGCGGCGGGCAAGGCGATCAGCCGCGGGATACGGTGATACCAGAGCGCCAGCGGCACAGCCCGCAGCACGAAGAAGCTCATCAGGGCGAACCACAGGCCCTGATTGCCGAACAGGGGGGCGGCGATCAGCTCGATTGCCGTGGCGGCGAGGGTGGCCATCAGCATGCCGTTGCGCATGTCGCGGCCGCGCGTGGCGCCGATATAGATGCCGTCGAGCTGGAAGCAGCTGACGGCGATGATCGGTGCTGCCGCCACCCAGGGAAAGAAGCGCTGCGCCATGGCCAGCACCTCGGCGCTGCGGCTGAAAAGCGGCAGCAGATGCGGCCCGAGGGGCAGCAGGATGAGGCTCATCAGGATGGCGAGGCCGCCCGCCCAATAGGCCGAGAACCGGGTGGCGCGGCGCAGGCCGTGGATGTCGCGGGCGCCGATCGCCTGCCCGGTCAAGGTTTCCGCCGCCTGGGCGAAGCCGTCGAGACCCTGGGCGATCATCGCCACCATGCCGAAGAGGATGTGATTGGCGGCGAGGGTGACATCGCCGAAACGCGCCCCCAGCCGCACGAAGCAGGTGAAGACGAACATCAGCGCAAAGGTGCGGATGAAGATATCGCGATTGACCGCCATCACTTCGACCAGGCGCCGCGGCTCCAGCACCACCATCCAGCTCGGCCGTCGGCTCGGCAGGCGCCGCTGCAGCGACACGGCGACGGCCAGCCCCAGCAGGGCGGTCACCGTCTGGGCCAGCGCTGTGGCAATGGCGGCGCCGTCGACGCCCATGCGCAAAGCGAGGACGAACAGCATGCATAGCAGGATGTTGAGCAGGTTGAGGAAAAGCTGCAGCGCCATGGCGATGACGGTGTGCTGGGTGCCGAGCAGCCAGCCGAGGACGACATAGAGGAGGAGGTCGAAGGGCGCGCTGAACAGGCGGAAGGTGACATAGCGGCCGGCATAGTCGCTGACCAGCGGACTCGGCCCGTAGAACATCATGCCGAGATGGTTGATCGGCACCATCAGCATCAGCAGGACCGCGCCGAAAAATGCGGCCAGGACCAAGCTGCGGCGGAACACCGCCTGCAATTCGCCGTCATCGCCGGCGCCATAGGCCTGGGCGGTGAAGCCCGCCGTCCCCATGCGCAGGAAACTGAAGGCCCAGAGCACGAAGCCGCAGAGGCTGGCGCCGATGGCAACCCCGCCCAGCGCCCCGGCATCTCCGGTACGGCCGATGAAGGCCGTATCCACCAGGCCCGGCAGCACGGTGGTGAGATTGGCGCAAATGGCCGGCAGGGCAATCGCCAGGATACGGCGATGCATTTCCGCCGGCTGCGGAATCGGGTGTGTCGCGGTCATCGGTCTCGGTTCGGCCAAAACGGGCAGTCACGGGCGACCGTCCCCAGGCGGCCCCCCCGTCGCGGCGGATCATAGGCAGGAGGACGCCCCGATCACAAGCGGTGACCGGCCGATTGCCGGCGTGTCGCCCGGGTGGCGCCAGTGTGGCGCGCCCTGCCAGCGCCGGTTACAGCGGTAACCAATAGCCGTGCCCGCTGTAACCATTTTGCACCGCGGCACGAATATCATGGCAACAGCCGCCAGCCTTGGTCGCGCCAGCCTTGGGCCCCGCCGAACCGGGTCCACTTGAAGCGAGGGTGGGGCGGCGCGAAGATAAACGGGGGCCGGCGGGCAAGCCGGCGCCGCCAGGGTAGGAGACGGGCATGGCACGAAAGATTTCCAGAAATCTGGCTTGGATGGGGCTCGGCTTCGCGCTCGGCATTGTCCCGACACTGTTCGACGGCACGGCAGCTTTGCGCTGGGCGGAGCTGATGCATGCCACCCTGGCCACCCCCGCGCTCGCCGCCGAACCGACCACCTTCACCGATTCGGCCTTCCAGGCGGCCCAGCAGGCCGGCAAGCCGATCCTCGTCCACGTCAATGCCAGTTGGTGCCCGACCTGCGCCCGGCAGCGGCCGATTCTCGACAAGCTGGAGCATTCGGCCGAACTCGGCGACCTCACCGTCTTCACGGTCGATTTCGACAGCCAGAAGGATGCGCTGCATGAATTCAACGTGCAGCAGCAGAGCACGCTGATCGTCTTCAACGGCAAGACGGAGAAAGGCCGCGCCACCGGCATCACCGATCCCGACGCAATCCGCAACCTGTTGCTGCAGGCCAAGCGGCCGTAACCGCCCGGATCGCGCGCGTCCAGCGCCCCTCATCCCGCTTCGGGGGCGAGGGAGACCGGCGCGCTGGAAGCCTGACGGCCCGGAATAGCGGCAGATGACGAGCGAGTTCGCAGCGAGATACGCGCGTGATGAGAAGCCCCCGCCCGGATATCATGTCTCCCTCGTTCCGCATCGCGGCAAGAGCGCCGGGATGAGGGGACGCATGGCAGGTGCGTCAAGATCGGCGCAGGTCCAAACGGGTTGAATGACAGTGGCTGTGAATTTCGATCTCGCCGCGTATGGTTTCGGTCTGCTGGCCGGCATTCTGACCGTCCTTTCGCCCTGCGTTCTGCCCTTGCTGCCGATCGTGTTCGGCAGCGCGCTGGCGGCGCATCGTTTCGGTGCCGTCGCGCTGTCGCTTGGCCTGGCGCTCTCCTTCGTGGCGGTCGGTCTTTTCGTCGCCACGATCGGCTTCTCCCTGGGACTGGACGGTGAGCTGTTCCGCCGCATCGGGGCCCTTCTTCTGCTGATCTTCGGCCTGGCGATGCTGTTCCCCACCTGGCAGGCGCTCGCCGCCGTGGCTTTCGGTCACCTGCCCGGCAGGGCATTCGGCGACCGCCTGCAGCACCATCTGCAGGATTATCGGCCGGTCGGGGCCGCCGGCCAGCTGGTGCTCGGCCTGCTGCTCGGCGCGGTCTGGAGCCCCTGCGTGGGACCTACGCTCGGTGCCGCCGCCACCCTGGCGGCACAGCGCCAGAATCTGACGGCAGTCGCCGCCATGATGCTGGTGTTCGGACTCGGCGCCAGCCTGCCGCTGCTGGCGATCGGTCTCGCTGTCGGTCGCCTGCGTCGGGCGCGGCCCGGCGGTAAGGCGGGCCGCGACTGGCGCCGCTCGGCTCTATGGGCCGGCCGCATCGGCAAGTCCGTTCTCGGCTGCCTGCTCATCCTTGTCGCACTTCTTATTCTCAGCGGCCGCGACCGCCAGATCGAATCGCAACTGGTCGCCTGGTCGCCCGACTGGCTGACTGAATTGACGACGCGATATTGACGAAGCCGAAGGCGGGCGGTCGGTTCGAGGCGCTAATCCGGGGCCGGCAAGCACGGAAACGGCGGGGCCTGCAATGGGAGACAAGCCCGGATTGATCGGCTAACATCCCGCCGATTTTCCGGCCGGCGATCAAGCCGGCTTTCACCATGATCAAAGCGAGGGTCATCGTGCAGATCGCAGCACCCTATCTGATGTTTCTCGGCAATGCGCCGGATCAACTGGCGGCGAAGACCGCCCAGGGCATTGTTCATTGGCGGCCGGAATGGTGCGTCGGCCAGATGCGCCTCGAGGGCTGCCAGGCCGATCTCGGGCTGCCGGATATGGATCTCGATGCGGCGGTGAAGGCCGGCGTGAAGACGGTGATCGTCGGCGTCGCCAATCGTGGCGGCGTGCTGTCGCCGGATTGGGTGGCGCTGCTGACGCAGGCGCTGGAACGGGGCCTTGATCTTGCCTCCGGCCTGCATCAGCGCCTGGCCGACTATCCGCAATTGCGCGAGACCGCGGCGCGGCTGGGGCGGCAGCTGTTCGACGTGCGCCATCCGACCCAGCATTTCTCGGTCGCAACCGGCGTCAAGCGCAGCGGCAAGCGCCTGCTCGCCGTCGGCACCGATTGTTCGGTCGGCAAGATGTATACGACGCTGGCTATCGAGAAGGAGATGAAGGCGCGGGGCCTGAAGGCCGATTTCCGCGCCACCGGCCAGACCGGCATCTTCATTGCCGGCTCCGGCGTCTCAATCGACGCGGTGGTGGCGGATTTCATCTCCGGCGCCGTCGAATGGCTGAGCCCGGCCAACGACCCCGATCATTGGGACCTGATCGAGGGGCAGGGCTCGTTGTTTCATGCCTCCTATGCCGGCGTCAGCCTCGGCCTGCTGCATGGCGCGCAGCCGGATGCGCTGGTGCTGTGCCATGAACCGACCCGGACACATATGCGCGGCCTGCCGACCTTCCCGCTGCCGGATCTCAGGATCTGCATGGAGGCCAATCTCAAGGCGGCCCGGCTCACCAATCCCTCCGTGCATTGTGTCGGCATCGCCATCAACACGGCAGCCCTTGACGAAGCGGCGGGGCTCGATCTCTTGCGCCATACCGAAGCCGAGTTCGGCCTGCCGACGGTGGATCCGGTGCGCAGCGGCGTCGGCGCCATCGTCGATTGCCTCGCCGGCAGCGCGGCCGGGGCGGCGGCATGAGCCGCAAACTCACCATCCGGCATGAGAGCTGGCCGATCGCCGGCACCTTCACCATCTCGCGCGGCAGCAAGACCTCGGCGGAAGTGGTCGTGGTGGAGATTGCCGAGGGCAAGGCCGCGGGACGCGAGATAATGGGGCATGGCGAATGCGTGCCCTATGCGCGCTATGGCGAAAGCATCGAGGGTGTCATTGCCGAGATCGAGCATCATCGCGTGGCGCTGGAAGACGGCGCCGGCCGCGAGGCGGTGCAGAAGCTGCTGAAGCCGGGCGCCGCCCGCAATGCGGTGGATTGTGCGCTCTGGGATCTCGAAGCAAAAGCGAGCGGCAAGCCGGTCTGGAAGCTCGCCGGCTTGAAGCAGCCGCGCGACCTGATGACCGCCTATACCCTGAGCCTCGCCGCGCCGGAGGACATGGCCCTGGCGGCGGCGCAGAATCTGCATCGGCCGCTGTTGAAGCTGAAACTGAGCGGGCCGCAGGATCTCGATCGCGTGCGGGCGGTTAATGCCGCCGCGCCGCAATCCAAGCTGATCATCGACGCCAATGAAGGCTGGACGATCGACGACTATCGCAAGCTCGCCCCCAGGCTGCGCGAGCTCAATGTCATCCTGATCGAGCAGCCGCTGCCGGCCGGGGATGACGAGGCCTTGCGCGATGTCGAAAAGCCGATCCCGATCTGCGCCGACGAGGCCTGCCATGACAGCACGACCCTGTCCGCCCTCGTGGGCAAATATCAGGCGGTCAATATCAAGCTCGACAAGACCGGTGGCCTGACGGAAGCGCTGAAGATGGCGAAGGAAGCCCAGGCGCAGGGTTTCCAGATCATGGTCGGCTGCATGGTGGCAACCTCGCTCGGTATGGCGCCGGCCTTCCTGATCGGCCAGCAATCCGCGCTGGTCGACCTCGACGGGCCGCTGCTGCTGGCCAAGGACCGGCCACACGGCTTCCGCTTCGATGGCAGCTTCATGCATCCTTGCGACGCGGCGCTGTGGGGCTAGAGGCTTCACTTCTTTCTGGGTTCCCTCTCCAGAGAGGCGAGGGCGAAGGGAGCGAAGCAGCAAAAGATAAACAAAAATCGGGCGGAAGATCATGACGGCGGGTCAGGGGACAGCGGTGGCAGACACGAATGCGACGGCACCGGTCGGCATCTGGCCGGCGGTGATGGCGGGGCTGCTGACGGCTTTCGTCGGCTATGCCAGTTCCTTCACCGTGGTGCTGCAGGGCTTGAAGGGCGTCGGTGCGACAGCGGGCCAGGCGACATCCGGCCTGATCGCGGTCGGCACCGCCATGGGGCTTTGTGCCGTGGTGCTGGCCTGGCGCAAGCGCATGCCAATCAGCATCGCCTGGTCGACGCCGGGCGCCGCCCTGCTGGCCTCGACCGGCGCCGTTGTCGGCGGCTTCGAGGCGGCCTGCGGCGCCTTCATCGTTTCCAGCGTTCTCATCATCATTGCCGGCCTGTGGAAGCCGTTCGGCAAGATGGTCGCCAGCATTCCCGCCGTGCTCGCCAATGCCATGCTGGCGGGCGTGCTCTTCACGCTTTGCGTCGCACCTTTCCATGCCATTGCGCAGATGCCGAACCTCGCTTTGCCGGTGGTGCTGGCCTGGGCGCTGGTCGCGCGGTGGAAGCGGCTCTATGCCGTGCCGGCCGCGGTGGTGGTCGCCGTCGTCGCCCTCGTCGTCAACGGCATTCCCGACGTTGCCGCCGGCGGATCGCTCTGGCCGCATATGGAATTGGTAACGCCAAGCTTCAACTGGAATGCGATGGTCAGCATCGCCCTGCCCCTCTTCATCGTGACCATGGCCTCGCAGAACATTCCCGGCCTCGCCGTGCTGCGCGCTTTCGATTATCACCCCGAACCGGGGCCGCTTTTCACGGCGACCGGCATTGCCTCCCTGCTCTCGGTGCCGTTCGGCGGCTACGCCGTCAATCTGGCGGCGATCACGGCCGCCCTCTGTGCCGCACCCGAGGCGCATCCCGATCCCCAGAAGCGTTATATCGCAGCGGTCGTTGCCGGTCTCGTCTATGTCGCTTTCGGTATCTTCGCCGGTTTCGCGGCAAGCTTTATCAGTGTGTCGCCGCCGCTCCTGATTGAGGCGGTGGCGGGCCTTGCGCTGTTCGGTGCTTTTGGCTCGGCGCTGAGCGGCGCCCTGCAGAGCCCGACGGATCGCGAGGCCGCGGTGATCACCTTCATCGCCACTGCTTCCGGCATGTCGATCGGCGGCATCGGCTCGGCCTTCTGGGGCCTCGTTGCCGGCGGCTTCGTCATGGCGCTGCATCGGTGGGGCAAGAAGAAGGCGTGATGCCGCTGCCGCGATCGTTATCGGCCATGGCGTCATAATTGGTAAGGATTTGCCGGCTAAGCTGGCACCGCGTCGCGGGGCGATTCGCAGCGCAGGATGGCAAGAGGAAGCAGGAGTAAATGGTGGACAATCAGATCATCGACGGCCGCAAGGTCGCCAATGGCATCCTGGCCGAACTGGCCGAGCAGGTCGAGGACCTGAAGCAGGCGGGCTGGGGGCCGAAGCTGAATTCCATCACCATCGGCGAGGTTGACGCGGTCGGGCTTTATGTCCGCAACCAGAAGCGCTCGGCCGAGAAGGCCGGCCTGCTGTTCGAGGAACATCATTTTCCGGCCGAGATCACCCAGGACCAGATGCTGGCGGCGATTTCGGCGATGAATGCCGATCCGCGCGTGACCGGCATCATTCTGCAGCGCCCGGTGCCGCACCATTTGTCGATCAAGCTGCTGCAAGCCGCCATCCATCCCTTGAAGGATGTCGAGGGCATGCATCCGGCCTCGATCGGCAATATTGTCTATAACGAGGTCGAACTCGGGCCCTGCACCGCCATGGCCTCGGTCGAGCTCCTGAAACGCACCGGCCTCAACCTGCCGGGCCTCGAAGTGGTGGTCGTCGGTCATTCGGAAATCGTCGGCAAGCCGATCGCCTTTCTCTTGATGTCGGAAGGCGCCACCGTCACCGTCTGTCACCACATGACGCGCAATCTCGCCATCCATAGCCGCCGCGCCGATGCGCTGTTCGTGGCGGTCGGCAAGGCCGGTCTCATCACCGGCAATATGGTGAAGCCCGGTGCCGCGGTGATCGATATCGGCATCAACCAGGTGACCTTGTCCGACGGCAGCACCAAGGTGGTGGGCGATGTCGATTATGACTCGGTGCTGCCGGTCTGCGGCTGGATCACGCCGGTCCCGGGCGGTGTCGGCCCGGTCACCGTCGCGGTCCTGCTGCGCAATGCCGTGATCGGCGCCCAGCGCCAGCGCAAGCACTACGAGCGCCTGTTCGGCAGCAATCCGGCAGCGGAGTGATATCGGCGCCGGAATGTTATCGGCCCAGCGTGATATCGGCTCGGCGTGATATCGGCTCGTGGCGAACGGCGCGGTCGCGGGCGGGCGGCAGTTCGGCTATCGGCCTGGGTGTCGGCGCTGAGTGTCAGCCCTGGGCCGCTGTCCTGGGTTGGCCCGGACGCCGGATTGAGCTGACGCCGGATTGAGCTGGTGCTGGATTGAGCTGACGCCGGCTTGGTTCTATGCCAGCATGTCACGCATGGAACCGCGCCCCTTGCAGGAAAGCAAAGATGCGGCGCCGGGAGTCGATGTAAGGGGAGTTGATATAATGAAGGCAGTGCTGGCGGCTCTCTCGTCGCGCCTTTGGCAATGCGCCGTGCTGGTACTGCTTACCTTCGGCATCCTTGCGCGCCCGGCTTTCGCCGACCCCGCGCTGTGGGTTTTGCGCGATGCCGACAGCACGATCTATCTCTTCGGCACCGTCCATGCCATGAAGCCGGGCGTCAACTGGCACAATGCCAAGATCGACAAGGCCTTCGCCAGCAGCGGCGAGCTCTGGGTGGAAGAGACGGGGGACGAGGATCAGGCGGCGATGGCACAGCTGGTCGCCCGCTACGGCATCGACCCGCAGCATCCGCTCTCGGCGAAACTGACGCCGCCGCAGCGGCAAAAAATGGCCAGGGCGACGCAGGCGGCAAAGCTCAATCTGATGCAGATCGACCAGACGCGCCCCTGGCTGGCCGCAGTCACTCTATCGGTCGTGCCGCTGATCCAGGCCGGTTTCGATCCGAATAACGGCATCGATCATATGTTGCGGGCTTCGGCCGCCGCGGTGGGCAAGCCGATCCACGCCTTCGAAACGCCGGAGCGGCAGATCCGCATTTTCGCCGATCTGCCGCCGCAGGACGAGCTGGCCTTGCTGAGCCAGACATTGGACGAGATCGACGAGGGGCCGGCCTATATCGGCAAGCTGATCGACGACTGGCTGCGGGGCGACACGGCGGCGATCGACAAGGAGGTTTCGGCCGATATGCGCGACCAGACGCCGTCGCTCTACAAGGCCGTGTTTCTCGATCGCAATGTCGCCTGGACCCAGCGTATCGAAGCGATGATGGCGGGGCAGGGCACGGCTTTCATCGCCGTCGGCGCCGGCCATCTCGCCGGCAAGGACAGCGTCATCAACATGCTCAATCACGACGGCTACAAGGTGGTCAGGGAGTAGATCCGGCCGCGCGCCGTCACCTACCTGTCGCGGGGCTGCTGCAGGCGCCGCAGGTTCTCGCCCTGGCGGGCGAGGGCTTCCAGCAGGCGCTTGGGATCGATCGGCTTGCTGACATAGTCGTTCATGCCGGCGGCGACATAGCTTTCGCGGTCGCCGGACATGGCGTTGGCGGTGAGGGCGATGATCGGCACCTGGCCGGCGGGGCCGGTCAGCCGGCGGATTTCCCCCGTGGCGGTGGGTCCATCCATCACCGGCATCTGCACATCCATCAGCACCATGTCGAACGCTTCGCGCTGCACCGCCTTGAGCGCGGCGCGCCCGTCATCGACCAGGGTCACGTGATGGCCGAGCGATTCCAGGATGGTACGGATGATCAGCTGATTGGTGCTGTTGTCCTCGGCCACCAGCAGCTTCAGCGGCGGCAGCTTGCGGGCCGCCTTGCCTGGCACGGGCGCCGGCGCTTTGGCCGCCCGCAGCGGCAAGTCCACCCAGAAAGTGCTGCCCTGGCCCGGCGCGCTGTCGACGCCGATGCGGCCATTCATCAGATCGGTCAATTGCTTGCAGATGGCGAGGCCGAGGCCGGAGCCGCCGAAACGCCGGCTGGTCGACATGTCCGCCTGGGCGAAGCGGGCGAAAATACGTTCGCGTGCGGGCTCATCGAGGCCGATGCCGGTATCCTGCACCTTGATCGACAGCAGCACGCGGCCATCGGGGTGGTCCGCCATATCGATCCGCAACAGGACGGAACCGTCGGCGGTGAACTTGATGGCATTGGACAGCAGATTGAGCAGGATCTGCCGGATCCGGAAGGCATCGCCCGTGAGATAGCACGGCAAACTGGTGTTGATCTCGCTGGCGAGCCGCAATCCCTTGTTGATGGCCGACGGCATCAGCAGCGTCATGACGTCTTCGATCAGGCTGCCGAGATCGAAATCCGCCTGTTCGATTTCGGTCTTGTTTGCCTCCAGCTTCGAATAGTCGAGAATATCCGAGGTGATCTGCACCAGATCGTGGCTGGAGCGCAGCGCGATCTCCACCAGCTTCGCCTGTTCGGCGCTGAGGCTTGTCGATTGCAGCATATTGAGAACGCCGATGATGCCGTTCATCGGCGTGCGGATCTCGTGGCTCATCGTCGCCAGGAAGCCCGATTTTGCTTCCGTCGCGGCGGTGGCGCGGTCCGTGGCAAGCGCCAGTTCCTCCAACAGGGTGACCTGCCGCGCCGCCTCGATCTCCAGGCGGTCCTTCGCCATGATCAGTTCTTCGAACTGCTGCTTCAGTTCCACCTGGGCAATGCGCAGTGCCTGTTCGCGGTCCCGGCGTTCGCTGATATCGGCGGCCATGCCGAGATAGCCGGTGACCATGCCATCGGCGTCGCGCAAGGCAGTGACCGACAGCAGCACGGGAAAGTGCCGTCCATCCTTGTGGCGATAAGTCCACTCGAATTCGTTCGAGAGGCCGCGTTGGGAGCGGATGATGAAGGTTTCGAAATCCGGTTTGACGGGGATCCCCAATTCGGCCGAGAAGCGGCGGGCGCGTTCGGCGATCTCACCCGTATCGTGGAACATGCTGGGGTTGGCTTTGCCGATGACATCTTCCGCGCGATAGCCCAGCATCTGCTCTGCGGCGCGATTGAACAGTTCGATCGTGCCGTCGAGGCCGGTGCTGATGACGCCGAAGCCCCCGTGATCGAGAATGGCGGCCTGCAGGGCGGCGATCCGGCGGTAGGCCTCTTCGGCGACCTTGCGCTGGGTGACTTCGAAACGGACGGCCGTATAGCTCTCGATCCGGCCATCGGCGTCGAAACTGGGAATGATATGGGTGTCGACCCAGTAATAGCTGCCGTTCTTGGCGCGATTGCGGACTTCGCCCCGCCAGATGCGGCCGGCGGAAATGGTCCGGTACATGTTGGACCAGAATTCGCGCGGATGCAGGCCGGAATTGACGACCCGGTGGTTATTGCCGATCAGCTCGCTGCGGCTGTATCCGCTGACCTCCAAGAACCTGTCGTTGACAGAGAGGATCGTGCCTTCGGCATCCGTGACGGCAACAATGGCAACCTGGTCGATCACCGCGGATTGCAAAGCCGTCAAACTCTCCGCCAGATAATGCGGCTGTTCCTGTATCACGTTCTGACTCACAGTCGCGCAATGACATCCAAGTGGCGCCATGCCAATTATCCATGGCACATACACATTCTACGAAAAGACATTTAGCGATTACTAACGCCGGCGCCTTGATCTTAGGCAGTCTCGTCGATTTAGGACCAATGGCATAAAATTCTGTCGTTTCCTGCCATTAAGGGATTCCCTTACACCAAGAAATGGGTGGCGAAGGAGGTCCGGATCAATGGCAATTTCGGCACCGGATCGATGTTAGCGATGACGTCGTCGATTATTTGGCGCCGGTTCGGATGCGCCGTCCGAATCGTCAGGGGAGGCAAGGGGCACTGGGTGACGGCACGCCAATCCGCCCCGCTTTGCCCGTGGTTCTTGCCCCCTGGCTTGGGGCCGATCGCCGAAATTTCGCGGGCTAAGTTCCTAGGAAGCCCCGACGGCCGATCTGGGGCGATGGCGCCGGGCCAGATTGCGCGCCAGCGGCTTCCGATCCGCCCCGGTCCGGCGGGGTGCTGCTTCTGTCGCGATGGCGATATCCAGCGCCGATATGGCGAGGCTTTGATCGCGTCCGCGGATCGCATGTTGCCCCAGCGGCCGGATGCCGATCGACGGCGGCAAGGGCGGCAGGCGGGTGAGGAGCTCATCGGAAATCAGCGCCGGCTCATTCAGGCTGCGGGACAATGCTTCCAGCCTGGCGGTGGTATTCACGACATCGCCGAAATAGGCGATCTTGTGGCGGTCGACGCCGATTTCGGCGGTGACGATGGGACCGCCATGCAACGCAGCGCGAAAGCTGGGAACCTGGCCGAAGTCCTTCCGCCAGGCGGGGGCATCATCGGCGAACTGTCGGTATACATCGACCAGGCAAAGCAGGCAGCGCGCCTGCTGGGCACCCTGTCGCAGCGGCCAGCTGATGATCGCCAGGTCGCCGATATAGTCGTCGATGACGCCGCGATGTCGCCGCACCGGATCTGCGAAGGCCGCAAAAATGGCGCCGAGATATTCCTGGGCGCGCAAATCGCCATGGCTTTCTGCATAAGCCGTCGAGCCGGCGATGTCGATGAAGAGGAACAGGCGCTCTTCCTGCGCCGGGCGATGATAGCGGCCGAGGAGCAGGTTGCGGAACACGTCGGCGCCGAGCAGATCGCGCATGCGGGCGACAAAGACGAAGCAGGCGATGATGATCAGGCTGTACACCGTGGCATCGAGCCGCATCGAAACGGCCTCGATCCAGCTTGCCTTGCCGAGCAAACCGGCGGCCCAGGCGACGCTGCCGCCGATCACCGTACCGGCCAGGACCAGCCCGGCCAGAATCAGTTCCGAGGCCAGGATATAAGCGAGGCTCGGCAGGCGCCGCAGGCGGCGGCGCAGTCCCCCCAGCAGCAGGCCGCGCTCATAGCCCAGGGCGCAGCAGCAGATGGCCACGCCATAGACCATGGCGACGAAAGGCCGGTCGCCTGCCCGCAGCAGCAGGTTGTAGCCGATGCCGGCCAGCGCGCCGATGACGATGATGGAAAGCCACAGCGAGAAGTTCTTCGAGCGGACGGACATGCGGCGGCTCCTCGGTGGCCTGGCGTCAGAATCGACGCAACCTGCTCGACAGGCAAGCTCTTTGATAGGGCTGGTCAGGCTTGGAGCGATCGGCATCGCGCTGGGGCGAGGCTTGACGGGACGTGCCGCGCGGCTAGTCGTTGCCGCTTCCACCCGCCGGAATGCCCGGCAGGGCGTCATAGTAATCGGATTTGTCCGCCACATGCCATTGTTCGACCACGCGCAGCCCGGTCGGCGGATTGAGTGTGCCGGCGGTGATGCTGATATGCCGGCCATGGTCCGGCTTCCAGAAGAGATTGCTGCCGCAGGTGCTGCAGAAGCCCCGCTCGGCATGAGGCGAGGAGCGATACCACCGCAACGTCTCCTGCCGGTCGAGAACGAGGTCGGCCGGTGCGCAGGCGGTGGCCATGAAGAAGGAGCCGCTGGTCTTGGCGCATTGCGAGCAATGGCAGGCGAGGATATCGCGCAGCTGGCCGGTCACATGATAGGCGACGCCGCCGCAGAGGCAGGACCCGGTCTGGCTTGACGATATCGACATGGCATCTCCCCTTATGGAGCCAATCTACCGCATGGCCAGCCGGCAAGGCCAGCCAGGCGTTCATCATCAGCCGCTGCGGGTCGTCACATGTTTGCGGGAAATCGCCAACAGGAACCGTCGTGAACCGGCGGCAACCAGCCGGGCGGCGACCCCATGAGACGCGTGGGGCGCGAAGCGAGCGGGCCGCGTCTCACGGCCCGCTCCAGTTTGGGACTATCCAGTGGGGGGATCCAGGGCAGAGGATCCCGTCGGGGAGGAAGTGAAGGGTGGCTGCGGCCGATCTTTCGCTCGGCCCGCCGCCTTATGCCAGATCGAAGAGCAGGAATTCGCTCTTCGCCGCCGCCTCGATCTTCAACTCGGCGACATCCTCGATTGCCGCACCATCGCCGCTTTCCAGCTTCTGGCCGTTGACGGTGATATCGCCGTTGACGACCTGGACCCAGGCGCCACGGCCGGCGGCCAAGGGATGGCTGAGGGGCACACCCGGCTCGAGGATGCTGCCGTAAAGCCGCAGATCCTGATTGATGCCGAGCGCACCTTCGTTACCTGCCGCGGCCTCTTCCGACGCCACCAGCAGGCGCAGCTGGTTCAGCTTGCTCTCATCGGAGAAATGCGCCTGACGGTATTTCGCCGGCAGGCCGGCGCGGCTCGGCAGGATCCAGATCTGCAGGAATCGCACCGGATCGCTCTCCGAGGCATTGTACTCGCTGTGCCGCACGCCGGTGCCGGCCGACATCGCCTGCACGTCGCCGCGGCGGATCACGCCCTTGCCGCCGGTCGTGTCCTCATGCGCCAACGCGCCTTCGACCACATAGCTGATGATCTCCATGTCGCGATGGCCATGGGTGGCGAAGCCGGCATCGGGGCTGACGCGGTCGTCGTTGATCACCCGCAGATTGCGGAAGCCCATATGCGCCGGATCGTAGTAGTTGGCGAAAGAGAAGGTATGGCGGCTATCGAGCCAGCTGATCTTCTCACGGCCGCGTTCGGTGGCGGGGCGACGGATGATGCTCATGGTGATCTCCTTTCGGCAGCGGGAGCTGCGCATGACAGGACTGCTTATTCTAAGGGGGCGGATGCCGTTCCCGGTGACTGGAAGGGCATCCGCGGCAGGCTTACTCAGGGTTGGTCAGGCTGGTGCTCAGATTGGGTTAGGTCTCTTCAGGCGATCTCGAACCGGTCTCAGAACTCGCGGCCGATCGCGGCATCGAGCGAGTAGCGGCCACCGCCCCGGATCACGAAGCTGATCGCGACAAGGCCCCAGAGCAGCGGGTATTCAAAACCGCCATCGGTCCAGAAGAAGCCATTGGGCAGGTGCACGCCGAACACGGCGACCAGCATCATGCCGGTAACCAGGGCCGCGGCCGGGCGGGTCAGCAGGCCCAGCGCCAGGCACAATCCGCCGAAGAATTCGATCAATCCGGCCAGGGTCGCCATGAAGGGCGGCAGGCCGAGCTTGGTGGCGAAGAACTGGCCGCTGGCTTCCAGACCATAGCCGCCGAACAGGCCGAACAGCTTCTGCGCTCCATGCGGCATCAGGAACAGGCCGGCGGTGACACGGACCAGCGGTTCGCCAAGCGGCTTCAAGGCGGTGGTGATCGAACCGACCAACGGAATGATCGGCTTCGGGGCGGCGGTAGTGGAGGCGGCGATGGTGGTGGCGGTCATGATGGTTTCCCTCTCCTCTCGACGGGCTACCCGGATCGAACCGGCCGGCCCTGTTGTCTGGTGAGGGATATTTAGACTTGATGGGGTATTCGCGACAATCTAGTATCTTGGAACAATATTGTCGCTAAATATGCAACAATTGAGCGGGAGCCGTCGGTATGGATCGTCTGGGCACCATGGAAGCTTTCGCGGCGGTGGTTGAAAGCGGCTCCTTTTCCGCCGCGGCGCAGCGCCTGCGCAGTTCGAAATCCCTGGTCAGCCGCCAGATCGCGGCCCTGGAGGCCGAACTGGGCGCCCGGCTGTTCCACCGCACCACGCGTTCGCTGACGCTGACGGAAGACGGCCGCGGCTATCACGCCCAGGTGGTGCGCATCCTGGAGGAAATCGCCGAGGCCAATGCCTCCGTCAGCAACCTGCAGGCGGCGCCGCGCGGACGCCTGCGGATCAATGCGCCGATGAGCTTCGGCTATCTGCATCTGGCGCCGGCGGTGCCGGATTTCCTCGCCTTATACCCTGAGGTCGAGATCGATCTCACGATGAGCGACCGTTATGTCGATCTCATCGAAGAAGGCGTCGACCTCGCGGTGCGGCTCGGGCGGCTCGGCGATTCCACGCTGATCGCTCGCAAGCTGGCGACGATCCGCCGGGTCGTGTGCGGCAGCCCGGATTATTTCAAGACCCATGGCGTGCCGCAGACGCCGGAAGACCTGAGCCAGCATGCCTGCCTCTGCTACAGCAATCTGGCGGTTGCCGATGAATGGCGCTTCCTGCGGGCGGACGGCAGTGCCTGGCCGGTGGAGGTTCACGGCCGGCTGCGGGCCGATAACGGCGATGCACTGCGGGAAGCGGCGTTGAAGGGGCTAGGTCTCGTCTATTTGCCGAGCTTCATCATCGGCCGCGATCTGCAGGCGGCGACACTGGTCTCCGTTCTTACCGATTATGTGCCGCAGGATGCCGGGCTCTATGCGGTCTATCCGCATGCCCGTCATCTCTCGCCCAAGGTGCGCGCCTTCATCGATTTTCTTGCGACGCGATTCGGCGGGCAGCCTTACTGGGATCTCGTGCAATAGCGGCTGTCGAAGCCGCCGCGAATCCGCGCTTGACATGCCGTCGGATGACTTTCGCGTCGCAAGATAAAATACTGCATAAATTGTATCTATCTCAGGGATTTATCTCAGCGATGAGAGCCCGTCGATTGCCCTGGAACCACTCTCTCACTCCCGTGTTATCGCAGGCAGCCGCCGATGCAAGCTGGAGAAGTCTTCACCTTCATGGCCGTTTTACGACAGGCAATGTCAACTGAGTTCAATGTCGATTCCCGCTCTAAAATCAGGTCTTTTGGTGTGTGATCCGCGGCAAAAGCAGCGCTCCCGGCGCCGCGTCCATGCCGGTGACCGCGCGCTGGCGATGCCGCGCCTGAGCGTCCCGCAGGGAGATGACGTATGACCCTACTTTCCGATCGTCAGAATTTCGACATTGACGACATGTTAGCGTCCTCATCCCCGACAAGGCGGCCCGACATGATCGATCATCACGACGATGACGGCCGGCCTCAGGCTGCAGTCAGCACGGCCCACCGCGAGGCGCAGCGTATCGCGGCGGTGCACAGCTATAATATCGTCGATACCCCGGCGGAGCCGCGCTTCGATCGTATTGCGCGCATGGCGGCGCAGGTGATGGAGACGCCGATTGCCCTGGTCTCGCTGCTGGATGAGACGCGGCAATGGGTAAAGGCTTCTTACGGATTGTCGATCACCGACGTCCCGCGGCAACTGGCGTTCTGCCATCACGCGATCCGGCAGCCGACGGTGACGGTGGTGGAAAACGCTCTTTGCGATCCGCGCTTCTTCGACAATCCGATGGTTTCCGGGGCGCCCTATATCCGCTTCTATGCGGCGGCCCCCCTGCGCAACTGGCAGGGCCATAATCTCGGCACGCTCTGCGTGCTCGACCGCCAGCCGCGCCGCATCGGCCCCGAGCAGCAGCGCCTGCTGGAAGATCTCGCGGCCATGGTGATCGATGAGCTGGAAACGCGCCGCTCCATGCAGGAGCTGAAGCAGCAGGCCATCACCGACCCGTTGACCGGCATTCACAACCGGCGCCAGTTCCTGACCCTGGCGGAGCGGGAAGTGGCGCGGGCGGCACGCTATGATCAGCCGCTTTGCCTGTTGATGGCGGATATCGACCGTTTCAAGCGCATCAACGATACCTATGGGCATGAAACGGGCGATCGCGCCATTTGCGCGACCGTCGAGGCGATTCAGCGGCTCTTGCGGCCGGAAGCCGTTTTCGGCCGTTTCGGCGGCGAGGAATTCGCGATCCTGCTACCGCAAGCCGATCTCGCCGCCGCCCTGGTGGCGGCAGAGCGTTTCCGCCATGCCGTCCGCCGGCAAAGGCTGGAGACGGAAGACGGCCCGATCGGTTTTACCCTCAGCATCGGCGTCGCGCCGATCACGCAGACGACCAGCCTCGAACATGCCCTGCAGCGCGCCGATCTTGCGCTCTATGACGCCAAGAATGCCGGCCGCAACCGGGTCCGTGTCTTCCAGGCCATGTGAGGCCGGCTGCTGACCCGCTACCGGCCGGTTTCCCGCCTCTTTTCACTTCTTTCAAGCCGCCGATCCCTCTATCGACGCTGCATGCGCCGTTTTTTTCCGGCCTTTCCCTGTGACGGGGATCGCTGACAGCCTTCCGCGCGCTTGCAGCTCGCATGACAGATCAAGTAAGTATCTGTTAAGATTTGTTGCCTAGGCTGCTTTAACCATGGCATGGGGGCGAATTGCGCGCGGCTAGATGCCGGCGCAATCATGATCTGGTTGCCAATCAGGGCGACGTATCCGACTTCGGGACGTGTAAGGGACTGCCAGGCGGAAGGCTGCAAGCGCTATGGCGCGAGACCGGATATTGATTGCCGATGACACCGGTGCGCTTGCCGAACTGGTCGCAGCTTTGCGACAGAGCGGCGACGACGTGGCGCTGCACGCCAATGCCGACCAATTAATCGCCGATCTGGAAGATGCCGCAACCGATCCCACCCTGGTGGTGATCAATGCCACCGGCGATATTGCCGCCGACAACCTGCTGGCGCGGCTGCGCAGCGAGGAGCGCTTCGCGACGCTCCCGGTGATGCTGGCGGTTACTGCGGATTCCGAAGAAGCGATGATCGCCGCGCTCAGCCGCGGCGTCAATGACTGCATCACCGTGCCGCTCAACCCCCGGTTGGCCCTGGCGCGTCTGCGCCTGCAGGTTCGCCTCTCGCACAGCGCCCGGGAAGCCCGGCAGCAGCGCGAGCGTTTCGATCTCGTCGTGGTCGGCGCCGGCGACGGCATCTGGGACTGGCAGCTCGACAGCGACAGCCTCTATTTCTCGCCGCGCCTGCTTGAGCTGCTGGGCTGCGGTCATGATGACCGCCCGTCCAGCGTGGACGACTGGATCAACCTGGTTCATGCCGACGACATCAATACGGTGCGGCGCGAACTACGCAACCATCTGGAAGGCATCTCGCTGCAGTTCCGCGTCGAATGCCGCATGCAGCATCGCAACCACTCCTACCGCTGGTTCCTGATCCGCGGCGCTTCGCTGCATGACCAATACGGCAAGGTGACGCGCGTCGCCGGCTCGCTGATCGATATCAGCGAGCGCAAGATGACCGATCCGATGACCGGCCTGCCGAACCGGCTGGTGCTCTATGATCGCGTCAATCAGGCGATCCAGCGCTGCCGCCGCCGCAAGACCGACAGCTTCGGCATCATCCTGCTGCAAAGCGACCGCTATGAGGCGATGCGGGCCGCCTATGGCCAGGCCTTCTGCGATCAGTCGCAGCGCCTGATGGCCGATCGTATCGCAAAATCGCTGCGCGCCACCGATACGCTGACCGTGATCAACGAGAACACGCTCTGCGTCATGGTCGACGTCATGCGCGACGATGTCGATCTGCTGCGTGTCGCCCGGCGCCTGCGCAGCGCCGCCGAGGAACCGATGCTGGTCGGCGAAGAGAACGTCGTCGCCACCCTCTCCGTCGGCATGGCGGAAGGAACGCCCGATCATCGCGACGCCGAGGAATTGCTGAAAGACGCCACCGCCGCGCTCAACAAGGCGCGGCTGCAGGGCAGCGGCCAGGAGGCCGTGTTCGATCCGGATTCGCAGCAGCGTTCCAAGGAACGCCTGCGGCTGGAGGCGGATCTGCATCTCGCCTTGCGGCGCAACGAACTCTATCTGCACTATCAGCCGATCATCGATCTCTCCACCAACCGCGTGGCCGGCTTCGAGGCGCTGCTGCGCTGGGAACATCCGACGCGCGGCCGGGTGCCGCCCAATGAATTCATCCCCATGGCGGAGCAGACCGGCCTGATCGTCGCCATCGGTTCCTGGGTGCTGCAGGAGGCGATCCGCCAGGTGCGCGAATGGATCGATAGCGGCGCTTCGCCCGACCTCTTCGTCAGCGTCAATGTTTCCAGCCGGCAGCTGGACGATCCCGACCTCCTGCCGGTGACGGTGCAGCAGTTGGTGATGGAGCAGAATCTGAAGCCCGGCAATCTCCGCCTGGAACTGACGGAAAGCGCCATCATGCAGGACATCACCGCCAGCCGCGAGATGCTGCGCCGGCTGCGCGATATCGGCTGCCGCGTGCTGCTCGACGATTTCGGCACCGGCTATTCATCCCTCAGCCTGTTGCAGGGCTTGCCCATCGATGTGCTGAAGATCGATCAGGCCTTCATCAAATCCATGCGCAGCGACCGGTCCGGCGTGCGCATGGTCGAGGCGATCGTGCAACTGGCGCGCCTCTTCGACCTCAAGGTCGTGGCCGAGGGGATCGAGGACGAAAACGACGACCAGCTCTGCCGCGCCTGCGGCTGCGACTACGGCCAGGGCTGGCATTTCGGCAAGCCGAAGCTGGCGGCCGATTGCGTGCCCTTGCTGCCGCGCCCGGTCGCCAAAGTCACGACCTGAGTCGGCGGCCGGGATTCCGTCCCGCAAGCGCCGGCGGTCGGGCGCACTAGGTCCCCCTGATCAACCGTCTCTGTCATTAAAATGTCACGATCTCGGTCCGGCCACCTGTTTAAGGGCTGCGCAACCTTGCCGGGTATCGGTAACGGCACCTCGATTGACAGGTCTCAAGGCCGGGCGTAGGAAGCAATCGAACTGCGGGTGGCACTTTCGGCGAGGGGGCAGCGAATGACCACAAGCGAACCTCCGGGTCGATTGCGACCGATCGTTTCCGTCCAACGGATGGTCGCGATCGCGCCCCGCGACTGAGCGCCTCCTCCCTTGGCGCCTCGGTTGCCGGACGCGCCAGCACCCTCCGACAGCAATTCCGCAGCGTCGCGCGCTGACTGTGCAATTTATCGGTGGTCAAATGGTGCTCAGCAAATTCCGCTCTCAGACAGCCAAGCAGATCCCGCTCGACGATGCGATCGAGGCGCTGATCGACCCCAATGATCCGGCGCATGATGCGGCAGGCGCTGATGCGCGGCAGCTCGGCGAGGATCGCGAGCTGCAGACGCCGCCGGTCTGGATCGATCTGATCAGTCCCACACCCGAGGAAATCGCCAGCGTCGAGCAAAGCCTGTCGCTGGAGATTCCCACCCGGGCCGAGATGGAGGAGATCGAGCTTTCCAGCCGGCTCTATGAAGAAAATGGCGTACTCTTCATGACGGCGCCGGTCCTGCACGGCGCCGCCACCGACATGCCGGCCACCACGGCGGTGACCTTCATCCTCACGCGCAATGCCCTGGTGACGCTGCGCTACGCCAATCCGCTGCCGCTGCAGGCCTTCGCCCGGCGCGCCGAACGCCTGCCGCAGCTGATCCACAGTCCGGAGATCGTGCTGCTCGGCCTTTTGGAGCAGATCGTCGACCGTCTCGCCGACATCATGGAAGCGACCACGCTCAATCTGGAATCGGTCTCGCGCAGCATCTTCCACAAGGGCAAGCGCAAGGGGGCGAGCGATGATTTCGAGGCCATGCTGCGCCAGCTCGGCCATGCCGGCGATCTTTCCACCAAGGCCAAGGAAAGCCTGCTCGGCCTCAACCGCCTGCTGCTGTTTCTCTCGATCCAGTCGCGGCTTAAGAAGGACGGCAAGACGCGGTTGAAATCGCTGGTGCGCGATATCGCCTCGATCACCGAGCACAGCAATTTCATCGCCAACAAGGTGACCTTCCTGCTCGATGCGACGCTGGGCCTGATCAATATCGAGCAGAACAATATCGTCAAGATCTTCACCGTGGCCTCGGTCGCCTTCCTGCCGCCGACGCTGATCGCCAGCATCTACGGCATGAACTTCCACGTCCTGCCGGAGCTTAATTGGGAATTCGGCTACCCCTTCGCCATCCTGCTGATGATCCTCTCGGCCGTCCTGCCCTTCTGGTACTTCCGCCGCCGCGGCTGGCTGTAAGGCCCGCTGCCGGCAGGCGCCCATCCTGCGCCCGGGGAATAAAAATCGATTTTCCCCGTTCAGAGTCGGGCGGCATCATGCAACTGCCGCGTTCACCGGCCGTTATGGTTGCCGAGGGCGGTCGTCCCTTTGCATCCCGGCAGCGGCGGCCGGTCCCAGTGATCAGTCCGGCAATGGGTCCAGGCAACCGTCCCGCAATCGACCCGGCAATCGATCGGGGCGCAGCGATCAGCCACAGCATCAAGGAGGTACTGATGAAATCAGTTCGATGGCTTTCCCGGGTAATCGACCCGGTTATCGCGCGGAGGATTCCGCTGGCCCGTGTTCCATTGACCCGTGTTCCGACGGCCCTTCTTCCACTGGCCGGTCTGGCGGCCATCACGCTGCTTGCCGGTTGTTCCAGCATGGGCGGACAGATGACCGGTGTGCCGGCGCCCAGCATGAGCATGAATTCGGCCGCGGGCGCGGTTCTCACCGACCAGCACGGCATGACGCTCTACACCTATGATGAGGATAATCCCGGCGCATCGAGCTGTACCGGTCTCTGCGCCGCCGCCTGGCCGCCCCTGATGGCACAGGATGGTGCGCAGCCGACGGGCCATCTCGCGGTGATCAGCCGGCCCGACGGCAGCAAGCAATGGGCCAAGGACGGCATGCCGCTCTATACCTATAGCCAGGACAAGAAGCCCGGCGATATCCGCGGCGAAGGCCTCGAAGGTACTTGGCATATCGTGCGGCCGGATTGAGCGGCGGACGCGTATTGGCGACCGTCGGACCGGGCCGGTCAGCCACCTGAAGTGGTTACCGGCCGCGCCGGTCGCACCATCGCCAACAACACAACCAGACTGAGGACGCCGCAGGCGGCGATCACCCCGGCCATCGGCAAGGCGCTCGCAATGGCAATGGCGGAAACCGCGGTGGAGGCGGCGAAGGCCAGGATGAATTGCAGGCTGCCGAGCAAGGCGGAGGCGGCGCCGGCGATCTGCTTGAACGGCTCCATGGCCAGCACCGTGGTATTGGGGCTGATGAAGCCGAGGCTGGCAACGAAGACGAAAAGCGGCACGGCGATGCCCCAGAGGCCGGCTAAGCCGGTCATGGCATCGATGGCGAGGATGATGCCGGCCAGGGCCTGCAGGCTCACCACGATTTTCAGGATGGCATCCGAACTGGCAAAACGATGCAGCCAGCCGTTCAGCTGTGCGCTGATGACGAGCCCCATGGCATTGGCGCCGAAGAACCAGCCATAATGCTGCGGCAGGACGCCGAACAGCTCCATGAACACATAGGGTGAGCCGGTGATATAGGCGAACATGCCGGCCGAACCGAAGCCGCCGCACAGCGCATAGCCGAGATAGCGGCGCTGGCCGAGCAGATGCCCATAGGTGGCGAGAATCGATCCCAGGGCCAGCGGGCGGGCGTTTTCCGGCTGGTGCGTTTCCGGCAGGAAGAGGATGACGCAGAACAGGGAGATCAACCCGAACAGCGCCAGCACCAGGAAGATCGCCCACCAGCCGAAATACAGCAGCAGATAGCCGCCGATCATCGGCGCGAGGACGGGGGCAAGGCCGAAGATCAGGGTCAGAATACCCAGCACCTTGACCGCCTCATGGCTCTCGAAGACATCGCGCACGACGGCCCGGCCGATGACGACGCCGGCACAGGCGGCAAGGGCCTGCAGAAAACGTAGGACGATGAAGGCATCGATATCCGGCGCGAAGATGCAGCCGAGCGAAACCAGGGCGAACAGGGTCAGGGTGACGTAAAGCGGCTTTTTCCGGCCGAAGCGGTCGGTGATGGGGCCATAGAAGGCCTGGCCGATGGCAAAGCCGAGGAAGAAGCTGGCGACGGTATTCTGCACCCGCGCGGTATCGGTGGCGAAGACCCTGGTCAATTCCGGCAAGGCCGGCAGGTACATGTCGATGGACATGGGGGCGAAGGCCATCAAGCCCGCCAGAATGGCGATCAGCCACAGATTTTGCGTTTTCATCATCACCCCGTCCCTCGGCCGGCGACCATAACGGCCATGCCGGCCGGCCGATAGGGCAATTTCCACCGCCATTGTCCGATAATTGGCGGTGATGCGGCGCTAACCGCAGCAGTCTCAACGGCTTTTCGCCGGTCCGGCAGGTCCAGCTTTCAGGTAAATGTGCATGCCGGGGTGAGGTGCCATCACATTGATCTGTATATGATTTCCCTAAAATACCTGTATTTGACGCGTGCTGTTGCACTGCGATATCACGATCATAGGTCGCGCTATTTCAGGCAGGTTCCAGTATGTACAACGTGCCTTGGCAGAATGGTCGGATCTATCAAACCCCCGTCGGCTTGCTGTCGGCCAGCTTCCTGCTGCGCCCCAATACCATGTTCCATCCGGAAGGCGAATGGTCGGTACGGCTGGTTTTGACGCCGCTCTATGCCTATCGGCTGCGCCAGATGATTGCGCCGGCCCATGACGATGTCGTCGCCCGGGCCAAGGCCATGCATGAGAATCTCCCGGTCGAGCAGCAGGTCAACAAGCCGTTCAAGGAAAACCCCTATTGGCAGGCGGTCCCGACCGAAGGCGGGCTGGAAACGGAGAATGTCCTCTTTACCTTCCGTCTGCCCACGGTGCAGCGCGAGCCGACCCTGGCCGTGGCAGGGTCGGGCCCGTCAGTGGCCGGACAGCGCGGTGGCAGAAGGCACGTTCCCAAGATCGCACGGCACAGCGGCGAGCACGTTTACCGTCCTGCGTTGCCGGTCGTCGGCGATGCGGCACCAGCAGAACCCGTCGCGGCGCACCCCGCCGTGCCCTCCCTCGGCAAGGTGGAACCGGTCCTGGAAGTGCCCACCCGGGTGCCGCTCTTCGATGCGCTGGGCGACGAAATGACCGGGCTCACCCTGGAGCCGGATGGCTGGGACGCCTGCGTCAGCTTTTCCGTTCAGCAATACTGGCTGCGCAGCTTCGGCGCCGGCGTCACGCTGCGCCTGCAGGCGGTGCACCTGCTGGGGCAGCATCTGCGCAGTGTCCAGAAGGGCGCAGCAGCAGACGGTGAAATCGACCCCGATTTGCCCCTGCCGATCGCCCTTTAGGTCTTGCGGCCGCACCCGGCGCCGTCTACCGAAATTGCATTGCTGCGATGCGGCAATTTTCATTTTGCGGCGCAAAATTTCATTGAAACGGTAGGGAAATTGGCCGATATATTTATCGTGCACTGCAATATCGGGATGTAAGCCCGAGGGCACTTGGGAGGCGTTTTGAGTATATTGAAGGAGTTCCTCCATGTGGCCCTATACGGGAGAAGAGAATAAGTGGCTCGGCCGCGCTGAGTCTGCTTCCAGCGCCAAGTCCGGCCCCGCCGCGAACGGCGTATCCGGTGGTAATCAGTCCGCTGAGTCCGCACAGAATATCGGTAAACCGAGCGCCGCCCCGGCAGGCTGGCAGCGCGCCCTCGACCGTCTGTTCAAGACGCCCGACCAACTGGCGAATGAAAATGAATTGCCACTCGTGGCAGCCCGGCTCAAGGACCCGCTGAACGCGATCCGCGACTCAGCCCGCGCTTTGCGGGGCAATCCGGATCTGCCGGCCGATCAACAGGCGCATTACCTTGATGTCGTGCTGCAGGAAAACGAGCATCTCGCCGAAATGATCAGCGCGATGCTGGATCGTGCGGATCTCGCGGAACGCCGCAAGCAGCGGGCCTGACCGCTTCAGGATCGGGCGGCTGAGCAGAGCCGGGTTTGTCTGGGGACGGAGGCTGCTCCTCCGCCGGCAGCAAACCGGTCTGGCGCTCTTGCGACGGTTTAGTCCGGTCGGTTGCCACAACGACCGACCGGTCCAGAAGTTGATTCAGGCTCAGCAAAAAGGGCATCACGGCGGGCAGGGCTCCTATCCGGTATGATCGGGTGGGGCGGGAGCGGGCGGTCCGGCTGCTGTTCAGACGGTCCGACAGGCGTCTTCCGCAAGCGGCCGTTCCTGCTGGGTGCAATCCGGCGCGCGGATTCCGACGGATTCCGTCTGCTTGCCATCCCAGTCAGCTGCAACGTCGTCATTGACCGCGGTTTCGGCGAGGCAGCGCAGCGAGCGGAAGCGCCCCTCGGCATCAAGCTCGCCCAGGCGATCGGTATCGTCGATTTCCCAGACCAGCCGGCCATCCGCATCCACGACATAGGTATCGACCGGGTCCAGCCGCCAATCGCCGCTCCGGCGATAAAATCCGGCATGAATGCGCAGCCCCTGCACAGTCAGGAACAGTGCGGCCATGATTTTTCCTCGCTATCTTCAAAAATTGATAATTTAGCAATTATACATGAAATGGCGATTATATCAGTATCCGATCCAGCCGGATTGGGGGCGGGTCCGTCCGGCGCCTCATCCGTTAGCGGTTCATTAGGGATGGTAGGGATCAACTGATCGCATGTTCAGGTCAGTTCGGACGCGACGCCAGTTAACCCGGTTTGTCCTCATCTGTACGACCGTTCTTGCGGTGCAGATGGCGATCCTGGGCCTTGGCCTGGCGGCGATCGAAGCGGTCGATATCGCCCGCGCCTATGTCAACGGCGAGACCCATTACGCCCAAGGGCAGAAATCCGCTGTCATCAGCCTGCATCGTTACGTGCGCAGCGGCGAGGCGCTCGATTTCGCCGATTTCGTCGATTCCATGCGCAAGCCGCTCGGCGATTATGCCGCGCGCCAGGCATTGGAACAGGATCCGCCGAATATGCGGGCGGCCTATTCGGGGCTGCTGCAGGGCGGCAATGATCCCGCCGATATCAAAGGCATCGCCCTTGTTTTCCGGTGGTTCGGCGAGACGGAATATTTTGCACCGTCCTTGCAGGACTGGCGCGCGGCCGACCGGCTGATGCTCAATCTCGATCGGCTGGGCTATCTGATCCGCGATCTCATGCAGCAGCAGGCGCTCTCGGACGGGATGCCGGCCATCGCGCGCGACGACCTGCGGCGCGAGATACAGAATGCACTGCGCACGGTCGACCAGATGGATCGCAGCCTGACCGAGATCGAGGTCAGCTTTGCCGCCCATATCGGCGCGATTGCCCGTCTTTCCAGTCGCGTCGTGGCCATTGTGCTGACCGTGGCCAGTCTGCTGCTCTGGCTGATCGGCAGCGTCATCATCTGGCGGATGTATCGCAAGATCGTGCTGACGGATCGCGAGTTGGAAATCAGCGAAGGCCGCTTTCGGGATTTCGCCGAGACCGCTTCGGACTGGTTCTGGGAAACGGATGCCGATCTCAAGATCAGTTATCTCTCGGCCCGCGGCAACGATGTCTTCGGCCTGAAGCCGGAAGACGCGATTGGCCGCGCGCGTATCGATGTGGCCGGGGGTTCACCCGATGATCCGCATTGGCGCGAACACCTGGCCGTGCTGGCGGCGCGCCAGCCGTTCCGTGATTTCCGCTACCGGCTCGCTTTGGCGGAGGGTGGGGAGCGTCATGTGTCGGCCAGCGGCAGGCCGGTCTTCGATGACGAGGGGAGGTTCCACGGCTACCGCGGGACCGGCATCGACATCACATCGGAAATGACGGCCATGGCATCGCTGCGACATGCCAAGGAACAGGCGGAAATCGCCAATCGGACCAAGACGACCTTCCTCGCCAATATGAGTCATGAGCTGCGGACGCCGCTCAATGCCATCCTGGGCTTTTCAGAGGTCATTCGCGATCAGCTCTTCGGGGCCGCAGGCAATGAGCGTTATGTCGACTATGCCCGCTCGATCAATGATGCCGGCCGCCACCTGCTGCGCCTGATCAATGATCTCCTCGACATTTCACGGATCGAATCCGGCCGCATGGATCTGCAGGAGTCGCTGGTCGACCTGCGCGACGTCGTCCGCTCCTGCGAATTGCTGACGCGCGAAGCGGCCCGCAGCAACCATCTCGACCTCACCGTCGATATTGCGCCGCTGATCGGCCGCCTGCGCGCCGACGAGCGCAAACTGAAGCAGGCTCTTCTCAACCTGGTGGGGAATGCCGTCAAGTTCACGCCGGCGGGCGGGCATATCGCCGTCACCGCTACCTTGCTTGAAAGCGGCGACGTCTCGATCGCGGTCAGCGATACCGGCATCGGCATGGCGGCCGCCGATATACCCAAGGCGCTGACCCCCTTTATGCAGATCGACGGCGGACTCGATCGCCGTCACGAAGGCTCGGGGCTGGGGCTACCTTTGGCGCGGGCCCTGATCGAATTGCATCAAGGGCGCCTGGACATCGCCTCGTCCCCGGGCCGGGGAACCACCGTCACGCTGATCCTGCCTGCCGAGCGCCATATCCGGAGTGCGGCACCTCCGGTCGCGAGCGACGATGGGAGAGCCGGCGCTGCCAGCGGACAGGCTTCCGCTTGAGGCTCGGTTCCAGCCACTCGCTGGCATCACCGTCTCACGCGCCGCGCTGTCTATTGCTTGTATAGCCCGCGCAAACTGTCTTCCGGCCAATGGATGTCGTCGATCTTCCAGGCGCCGTCCACCTCGACCAGATCCAGGGTGACGGTTTCGGTCTTGCCCAGATTCTTGAAGCTGACCTTGGCAACCGTCTTGCCGGTCGCCTTGTCATCGACGTCGATCTGGACTTTGCCGATCGACCAATCCTGTGCATCGATGAAAGGATCGCCGTCCAGCGTTGGAATATCGCCGTTCTGCGCCGCCTTGGTGTTGTCGCTGATGATCATCTGCGCCAGCTCGGGCGTGAAGTAGCGGCGATAGTCGGCATCTTCGTCCAGCTTTACGCCTGACGTATTGGTGCCGATATAGTGCTGGTAAATCGCCTGCAGGAAAGCGCGCGGCGATTGCTCCGCGGCGGTGGCGGAAAACGGCAGCAGCGCCAACAGCACGAGTGCCGCGAAGGCAGGGCGGGGCAGGCCGATCAGACGGCGGAACGTGCCGCCGAAAGAGGGACGGGCCGCGGCCCGGCGCGGCGGCCGCGAAGCCTGGTAATTGCAGGCAGGGCTGGGAAGATCGGCGTGTGGCATCTCGGCCTCATTCGTTCGGTTGTCGGGCGGCATACGGAAGCGCTGACATCATGTACAGGGGACAACCGCGACGGTTTCGGCCGGCCGGACAATTCGATCAGGCTTTCAGGCTTTGTGCGCGGCCGTCCTTTCGGGCGATTTTCGGGTTGTGTCGACGGCGAATTTATCAATCGTCGCGGGCCACGGCAATGCGGCAAGGGTGCCGGGACTGTGATCGCCATCGCATGATCGTGTTTCGGTCGGCCGCCCTTCTGCACCGTTAGCTTGATGTGCCGCGCCGTTCAGTCCGCCGCAGGAGAGACCGTCAAAGCCTCGTGCGTCAGAATGCCCGGTGGGACGAAGGGTGAAGAGGAGTGAGTCGAGACGACCACGGAGAACCGAACGCGGAAGTCGATCGGACACTTGAACCGCCATATGCGTCGCATTCAGACATGTCACGGGAAATCATTCCGTGCGAGGGCGATCGCGCTGTGGCGCAAAGGCCATAAGTACCATAAATCGTCAGCTGCATGACACTTCTGTGGCAAATCGTCTTGGTGCTGCCGCGCAGCGATGTTAGATATTGAAGCGGGAGTTGAAACTTTCACATGTGCGTCTTACAGGCTATCGATCGCCCCTTCGATGTCAGCGTCTTCCAGGGAAGCGCTATCTCAAGTGACCGTCACCCGCTTGGCTATGCTGCCGGTGAACGCCATGATCTCATCCTTTTCCTGCGTCAGCCGAAAGGCCATGAGGCCGACCCCGTCGTCATCGAGAAATTGATGCGGCACGCGGGCTGGCGCAAGTCCATGCTGTCGCTGCTACTGGTGATTTCCGATCAGACCGACGCCTTCGGTGTCGACGCGGCCTTGCAGGACAGCTATCGCAGCGCCTTGGAAGATGGCGCCGCTGTCGTCGTCTGCGGCAACGCGGCCTAGCGCAGCACACCTTCTGCCTGGAATCATCCGTTTTTTCGAAGAGAGATCACGTCATGCACCCTGCTGGGCGGGCATCCGCCGCAGCCTCGGCGCGGGCGCTGCCTGAGGAGCCGTGTAGCCGGCGTCAGCCGACCTAATGTCAGCCGACGGCGCGGCTGGAGAGAACGTCGCCATCCGCCCGGGCGACGCTGTTCGACGCGACCGGGATGGCGCCAGCATTCGCCAAAGGGAAGCGCAGCGTGACGCGGGTGCCGGCACCGATATGGCTGGCGATATCGAGCTGGCCGCCTTGCAGTTCAATGAGACGCCGGCTGAGTGGCAGGCCGAGCCCCATGCCGCCATGCCGCTTGGTCAGGGTCGGCTCGGCAAGCCAGAAGGGATTGAGCACCTGGGCAAGATCCTCGCGGCTGATACCGGGACCGCCATCCTGGATCGCGATGCTGATCTGGCGGCGCTGCAATTGCAGCACGTAGATGCGGATGATGCCGCCGACCGGCGTATAGCGGATCGCATTGTCGAGGATATGCACCAGGGCCTTGCGTGTGGCGGCGGCATCGAGATCGATCGCCGGCAGATCGGCGGCAAAATCGGTGTGCAAGGTGATCCGCCGCGCCTCGGCCTGCGCCGTCACGTCGCGCAGGCAAGTCTCGATCAGCTCCGGCACCACGACCGGCGCCAGCTTGGCCTGATAGTTCTGCGCATCGAGGCTGGCGAAGTCGAGGATGTCGTTGATCTTGTGCAGCAGCCGGCGGCTGCTGGTCAGGATGTCGTCGGCAAAGGAAATGCGCGTGGCATCGTCCATCTGCCGGTCGGGACTGGCAAGCAGGTCGGAAAAGCCGATGACGGCATTCAACGGCGTGCGCAATTCATGGCTCATATTGGCGAGGAAGTTGCTCTTCGCCCGGCTCGCCATCAGCGCCTCTTCCTTTTGCACGGCATAGAGGTCGGCGAGGCGCTCGAGATCGACGGCCTGGCGCGCCAGTCTGTCATTCGCATCCATCAGTGCCGACTCGGATTCCTGGCGCCGGCGGTTTTCCTCGGTCAGCATTTGCGCCCGCTGTTCGGCCGCGAGAGTGGCGTCGCGATGCGCCGTCACCAGCAGGGCGATGCCCAGCGCCAGGTCGATACTGGCGCCGATGGTGAAGCCGTAGGGCGCAAACCAGTCGATGCCGCGCAGGAAGGGGTAATCGCCAAGATGCAGGCCGCGCAGCAGGAACAGCAGCCCGACGGCGGCGTGGCTATGACTGCCATGGGCGTCCCGCTGCCGCATGCAGCCCCAGCCCGCGAAACACAGGATCGCCGCCGGCGTGAGGTAAACCGGGATCAGATAGACCTGGTGCGAAATCGGAAGAACGGGACTGATCAGGATCCAGCTCAGCAACCCGGCGATCAGCAGGCCCAGCAAGGGCAGATGCAAGGGGCGGCGCAATTCGATACGGCTGCCCAGCCAATAGCAGGACACCGTGATCAGCAGCCAGAGTTCGCCGATCACCGGCCAGCTCAGCAGCCCGCCGACGAAAGCGAGACCACAGACATAGCGGATGGCATTGGCAAGGAAGGCGACGCCCCAGAACCGCAGCGCGCGCATCCGGCTGACGCCGGCGAGATAGAAACACGCCCCCGCCACCAGCAGGGCGGCGACGATCGACACGATCATGGCAGTGACAAGCGACAGCATGCGGAACCGATATCGTGGTCTTTTTTGCACAAAGACCACCGGGCGAGACCAGAGGCCGTCGACGCAGAAGATCCAGGCCCGTCATTTATAGGAACGAGGTATTAATAGGATATTGAAAAATCGCGATCGGATTAAATTCTGTCAAAAAAATCCGCAGGTTACCACTGGTGTGGTGGGACAATTCGCGATGAAAGCATCTCATCTTTAACGCGGATTTAAGGTTGTTTCGGCTTAACTTGCCGGACGCCGATCTTGCATACCGCTAAGGCAGAAGCCGACAGAGAATCCGGTAGCGATCGTGCGCGTGCAAAGCCCCCGGAGGTGGATTACATGGCTCTCAGGTTGTCGCAAAAGATGACGATCGCTGCGGTGATCAATGTCGGCCTCATGCTCGCGCTGGCGGGCTGGAGTTATTATTCATCGACCGAATTTCGCCAGTTGCAGGACGCCGGGGCGGTCAGCGCCGAGCGGGCGACGCAATTGAGCGAGGCGGCTGCCTCCGGTGCCGAGCTCTACCGCATCATCGCCGACGCCGAAATCAATCGCGACCTGGCGGCGACGGCGAAGGATTGGGCGGAAAAGAAGACCCAGGTCGAAGCGCGGCTGGCGCAGCTCACGGATCTCGATGGCGCGCAGCAGGAAACGGTCCAGGCGGCGGCCGACGGCTATCGCGGCCTTGTCGATATCTTCGAGAAACAGATGCTGCCGCAGCTGCAGCAGACCAGGGACCTCACCGATGCGATGCGCGACCTGGACGGCAAATGCGACGACATGGTCAGCAAGATGACCGACAATCTGGAAAAGCTGCGCGACGCGCATCTCGGCATCGCCAAGCAGGCGGATGTGGATTTCGATTCCCGCGGCCAGACCACCACCCTCATCACGGTCATCATCTCGGTGATCGGCGTCCTGCTCAATATCGGCATCTTTATCGGTCTCGCGCGGCTGATCTGCGCGCCGGTACGGGGCATGACCTCGGCGATGGAGCGCCTGGCGGGCGGCGACATGACAACCGATATACCGGCCAAGCAGCGCGCGGACGAGATCGGCGAGATGGCCGCCGCCCTGCAGATCTTCAAGGACAACATGACCGAGACCGAACGCATGCGCGCCGAGAAGGCCGCAGCGGACCGCCATAGCGAGGAACAGCGGCGCAGCACCATGCTGAGCCTCGCCAGCCAGTTCGAGAAGAACGTCGGCGGCGTTGTCGATACGGTGACGACGGCGGCCGGCCAGTTGCAGAGCACGGCACAGAACATGTCGGGCACGGCCGAGCGTACCTCGCAGCAATCCGGCGAGGCCGCTTCGGTCTCGGCCTCGGCCTCGCATAGCATCCAAACGGTTGCCGCCGCGACGGAGGAGCTGACCGCATCGATCCACGAGATCAGCAGCCGGGTGTCGGAATCAACCCGCATCATCGGCACCGCGGTCTCGCAGGCGGGCGACACCAATACCAAGATGCAGGCGTTGAACGTCGCCGCCGGCAAAATCGGCGAAGTGGTCAATCTCATCAACGATATCGCCAGCCAGACCAATCTCCTGGCCCTCAACGCCACGATCGAGGCGGCGCGCGCCGGCGAGGCGGGCAAGGGCTTCGCCGTGGTTGCCTCGGAGGTGAAGGCACTGGCCAACCAGACGGCCAATGCGACCGACGAGATCGGCAACCAGATCCGCGCCATCCAGCAGGCGACCGAAAGCTCCGCCGTGGCTATCCAGGAGATTTCCGCCACCATCACCCGGGTGAATGAAATCGCCATGGCGATCGCCGCCGCAGTCGAGCAGCAGGGGGCGGCGACGCAGGAAATCTCGCGCAACCTGCACGAGGCCGCCGACGGCACCAGCCATGTCGCCAGCAGTATCGGCGTCGTCACGGAAGCCTCGCGGTCGACGACGCAGATGGCGCAGGAAGTGCTGACAGCGGCGCAGCAGCTCGGCCGCGACGGCTCACGGCTGCAAAATCAGGTAGCGGATTTTCTCAAGACCATCCGCGCCTAAAGCCGCGCGGCTGGCGCCGCCACGGCCGGCCGAACACCGCTGTCAGATGTCGGTGCGATCCGGCGTGGTATTGGGCGGCAGGTTTTCCGGAGCCTCGTCCGGTTTGAGGACGTCGTCGAGGACGTCGCCGGTAATTGCGAGCGGCGTTCCCAGCCACACCGACTGCACCAGGTGATCGTCGCGCGGCCGGTCGGTATTGGGATGTATGAGAATGCTGAGGCCGCGCCGGTTCAGCATCAGCCACGGCACCAGCTGGGCAAAGACCGCGGTACCGAAGGCGATCTGATACATCGACTGCCGGTGCGGTCCGACCAATTCGTCGTGCCAGGCGCCGACCCGGACGGCAAAGCGTTCGGCGATCTGCCGGCGCAGAATTTCCGCGTCGCTCCGGGTGGTCTGACGATCGTAATAGATATGGGCGTGATAGCTGGCGATCCCGGCAATGCTGCGGGGCGCCGCGATGGATTCCGCGCTCGGCCCGGATGCGTGCGTCGGCGTCACGGCTTGATCCACAGTACCGGCGTCGCGGCCAGCAACGACACGTTCTCCTGCACCCCCTGGCGATCGGTCAGGGTGAAGCGATCGAAGTCGAAACCGGGCGCCACATGGCGCAGGCGCGTGCTGCGATTGCCGAGCCGCACCACGGCGAGCCGGCCGATGGCGCTCGGTTCCACCACGTTGCTCGGCTTGAAATAGATCAGGGCGCCGCGCATCACCACGGGCGGGAAGACGTCCTCGCTGGCGCGCAAGGCGGCGGCATCGGGCGGCAGTTTCGCCGGCGCATCGACCATCTTGCCGGCGGGCTTGCTATCGATCTTGATCTCGCCGTCCGCGCCGATCAGCCCCATCAGCGGCACCCCGGCAGCCTTGGCTGCGCTGCCGCCGCCTTCGCCGCTCAGCTGCAGGCCGGCATGGCGCAGCACATCCTCGACGGCGATGCCGAGGAAGTCGGAAATCTGTTGCGCCTCACTCAATTGCATGGCGCGGCGGCCCTGCAGCATGAGGGTGATGGCAGCCGGGTCGAGGCCCATGAAGCGGGCCATTTCGCGCTGGCTCTTATCGGCAGCGCGCAACGCCTCACGGAAAAACTGGTCGTCGATCTCGAGTAGTTTCATGGTTTGATTGTTGTCGAAATAACAACATTTGGCAAGCCCTTGATGATTTGCCGCATGCGGCCCCCGGCACGGACCGTCGCGTCCGCCGGAACCGGCCCGGCGTCAGCCGGCAGCGGTACCCGCCGACAGGGCATCAGCCGGCAAACAGGGCGTCAGGCCGGACAAACGCGGCGTCTCAGCCGAGATTGGCCCAGCGCAGCAGGAAGGGTGCCGCCAGGCTGCCGATATTGAGGGCGAGATGCAGCACCAGGGGGGCCCGCCAGCTGGCACTGGATTGCCGGGCAAAACCGAGCAGCAGGGCGACGGGGGCGAGAATCGCCATTTTCACCGGGCCTTCGACGAAATGCGTCAGGATCCAGATCAACCCCGTCACCAGGGTGCAGGCAAAGCCGGGCCAGCTACGCCTGAGGCCGGTCCACAGCCAGCCGCGAAACAGCATTTCCTCGGCAACCGGTGCCAGCAGGCCGAGCGCGATGAAGGCCACCAGGCGCCATCCCGCGCCGGCGCGAAACACGGCGCCGAAGAAATCGTCGGAATTGCGGAATTGCAGATAGCTGAGGAGGCCGGCATAGGCGAGGACCAGCAGCACCACGCCCGCCAATTGTATCGGCGCCCCCAGCGCACGGTCGCCGAGGCCGATGCGGATCGCGCTGCGCCGCGGATTGGCGGCGTTGCTTGCCGGCGCCGGATGGCGCGTTTGCATGAGCGCCGGATGGCGCGGTTGTGCAGGCGCCGCATGGCGCTGTTGCGCGGCTGCCAGCAACAGGCTGCGGCCGCTGAGCCAGGCCATCGCCAGGGCGGCGGCCAGGAACAGGATCGACGCGATCAGGGAATGGATGACGCTGGGGATAAGGACGGTGGCAACGACCGCATTGCTGGCCTCGGTGGCGTCGGTGATTTTGGGCACCGGCGGCAGCAGGGGCTGGGCAAGGAGATAGGTAAGGCCCGCCGTGATCAGGCTCCAGCCGATGGCGGCGGCGATCAGGCCGGCCGGCCGGCCGGGCAGCGACAGCGTGACGGCACGGTTCCCGCCGCCGGGCATCGCGGATTGATCCGTTGCATTGGGCGGACGCGGCAGGTCGGTCGTGTCGGGGGGGTGCATGAATCGGGAGCTCTGAATCGAATGCGCCGGGGGAAGGCGCGTGGAGATGTTGCCTCAAGGCACTAGGCTCTTTCAAGCAATCATATGAGATTGAACGGAGCCGCCGCCGTTCCCCTGCGTCGTCGGTGTCCCGCCGGCGCCCGGCGGCATACGGCCTTCCTGTTGCCGGTTTTCTTGCTGTCAGATTGCCGTTAGCATGCGGAGGCGCTGGCACCGTCAGCGGCGGCTCGGGTGGCGTATTTGCCGTCATCTGCATGCTCGCATGGCGACCGGATGATGAGCCCTCGGCGCATCCTGCAGCCGGCTTACGAAGGAGAGGCAAGTGACCAACAAACTCGGCGTACATGCCCTGGTCTGGGTCGGTAATTGGAGCCATGACGAATGCACCAGGGCGATCGAGCAGACGGCGGCGCTGGGCTATGACATCATCGAGATCCCGGCCCTCGATCCGTCTTCGATCGACGCGAAATTCACCCGCCAGGTGGCCGAGCGCAACAAGCTCGGCATCACCATCTCGCTCGGCCTCGACGATGCCTGCGATATTTCCAGCGACGATCCGGAACGGGTGCGCAATGGCGAGCGGCGGTTGCGCGAGGCGCTCACGGTCGGGCGCGATCTCGGCGCCACGCATATGTGCGGCATCCTCTATTCCGGTTTCCAGAAATATGCCGTGCCGCCGACGGCAAGCGGCATGGCGCATTCGGTCGAGGTGCTGCAGCGCATCTGCGCCGAGGCGGCGAAAAGCGATATCACCATCGGACTGGAAGTGGTGAACCGCTACGAGAGCAACGTGCTCAACACGGCGGCCCAGGCGGTGGAGTTCTGCAAGCGGGTGGGAGCGCCCAATTGCAAGGTCCATCTCGATACCTATCACATGAACATCGAGGAGGCCGATATCGAGGCGGCGATCCGCCAGACCGGCGATTATCTTGGCTATTTCCATATCGGCGAGAGCAATCGCGGCTATCTCGGCGCCGGCTCGGTGGATTTCGACAAGATCTTCCGCGGGCTCGCCCAGGCCGGCTATGAGGGACCGATCACCTTCGAATCCTTTTCCTCCGCCGTGGTCAATCCGCAGCTCTCAGGCATCCTCGCCATCTGGCGCAATCTCTGGGATGACGGCTATGATCTCGCCCGCCACGCCAAGGCCTTCATCGAGGCCAATCTGCGCTCCGCCCAGGAAGCGCATGCGCGCAGCCTGAAGGGGTTCGGATAAACGCGTCATCGCTCCCGCTTCGCGTGCTCAACCAAAGGTCATGCTGAATCGAAGACCGGGTTAGCCGACAGTCCGCCGCTTGGCGCGTCTCTCTCCCGTTTCTTCCATCCGTTCCGACAAGAGCTGCGGCAGCTTGGCCGCCAGGGCGTCGATGGCGAGGCGGGTGCGCAGGGGCAGATGCGGCGATTGCGGCCAGACCGCATACATCGGATAGCCGATCGCGAGGTCCGGGGAGAGGACGGGGATGAGGGCGCCGCTTTTGACATGCGGGGCGATCAGCCAGCAGGGCAGCCAGCCGAGGCCGGCGCCGCTCAGGGCGGCATCCACCAGCGCCTCGACATCGTCGAGCCGCAGGCGGCAATGGATCGCCTGTTCGATGGCACGGCCTTCCGGTCCGCGGAACACCCAGCACTTCGTCTGATTGCCGCGCCCATAGACGACACCCTCATGATCGGCAAGATCGGCCAGCGTCTTCGGCGTGCCGTGACGCGCCAGATAGGCGGGCGAGGCGACCACGATCATGCGCTGCTCGCCGAGGCGGCGCATCATCAGGCCGCTCTGGTCAGGGACGGTGCCGCCGCGCACGGCGAGATCGAAACCGTCTTCGATCAGGTCGACCGGGCGATCGCTGAAGGAAAGGTCCAGATCGAGGCCCGGATGCTGGGCGGCGAGATCGAGCAGGATGGGCGCCGCGCAATGGCGGCCGAACACGGTGGCCATGCTGACCCGCAATCTGCCGGTGGCGCATTGGCGGCCGGAATCGAGGGCGGCTTCCGCCGCCTCCAATTCCTTCAGCGCCCGCAGGCAGCTTTCATAGAAGACCTGGCCGTCTTCGGTGAGATTGAGGCTGCGCGTGGTGCGATGAAACAGGCGCGCGCCCAGGCGCTGTTCCAGCCGGGCGATGCTCTTGCCCACGGCCGAGCGGGTGAGGTTCAGGCGGTCGGCGGCCAGTGCGAAGCTGCCGCTGTCGGCCGCCTGAACGAAGGCGGCGATGCCGCCGAGACGATCACTCATCATCTGGCCTCCATTTGGAGCTGCTCCGATTGGTTCCATAAATTCTACAGTAAGACGACAAAGCACCGCTACTGCGGATGAATGCGGCCGCGTAAATCCTTTCCATGGCCCGGTCGGCACTCTCGGCGCGACCGGCGCCGCGGCAACAGCGGAAAGGACCAAGAGATGGCCAAGGAAAAGATGCGGAGCTGGGTGATGTCGGGTTTCGGCCGCGCCAATCTGAGCTGGGCGGAAGTGCCGGTGCCGGAGGCGGGGCCGGGCGAGGTGCTGGTAAAGGTCGAGGCGGTGTCGCTGAATTACCGTGACCGCCTGGTGGTGGAAAACGGCATGGGCAATGAACTCAGCTTTCCTTTCACCCCGGGCTCCGACCTCGCCGGGCGGATCGTGGCGACCGGGCCGGGGGCCTCCCGCTTCAAGTCAGGCGACCGGGTGATCAGCCATTTCACCACCAGCTGGCAGGATGGCGAATTGCAGGCCATCAAGGGCAATTATGGCCTGGCGCTGGGGGCGCCGTTGCTGGGCGTGCTCAGCAACTATGTGGCGATGCCGCAGGACTGGCTGGCTTCTGCGCCATCGAGCCTTGATGCGGTCGAGGCCAGCACCCTGCCGGTGGCCGGTCTCACGGCCTGGTTCTCACTGGCCGAGCTCGGTCATCTGAAGGCCGGCGAAACGGTGCTGGTGCAGGGCACCGGCGGCGTCGCGTTATTCGGCGCGCAGCTCGCCGCCGCCCATGGCGCCGATGTCATCGTCACCTCGAGCAGCAGCGAGAAGCTGGCGCGGCTGCGCGGCCTGCTGGGCGCGGGCGTGCGTCTGCACGGCATCGACCGCCGGCAACATGCGGCCTGGGGCGAGGAAGCCTTGCGCCTGACCGGCGGGCGCGGCGTCGATCATCTGCTGGAAATGGCCGCCGGCGATCTCACGCAATCGATGACGGCATTGCGGCTGGGCGGCCGGCTGTCGGCGATCGGCATCATCGATGCCACCGATTATCGCATCCCCGCGTTTCCGCTGCTGGTGAAGAATATCGTAGTGCAGGGCATTTTCGTCGGCCATCGCCGCGCCCTCGACGATCTGGTGCGCGCTGTCGACCGGCTGCAGCTGAAGCCCGTCATCGACAAGGTCTATGATGCGGCCGACTTGCCCGCGGCCCTCGATCATCTGCAACGCGGCCCCTTCGGCAAGATCGTGTTGCGCTTCGAGAGCTGAAGGCATCGATCGAACATTTTATTAGCGCCCTCGGCCGGATCGGGTCACTCCTCGTAGCGGCCGAAGGCGGTGAGATAAAAATCGCGTTCGAGGGCTTTGAAGAGCTGCTGCGCCACGGCCAGCGCGCTGCCCAATTCGATCAGCCGCGTCTCGACGGTAATCCTCTCCATCGCGAATCTTTCCGCCGCGGATTTCAGGGCCGCCGTCGGCTCCGTTCCCGCCGTTCCCGTTTGATCGGCAACCGTTTGATCAGCGACGGCCATCTGCTGTTGGTGAGGACGTTCGGACGCATCCTGGCTCATTTCGCTCTGCAAACCCTGACCCTGCTGCATATGCCCCATCCTGCTGGCTTATCGGCGGTTTCCGGAAAACCGCCCCTTTCCGGTGCGTGGCTCATCGGAATGTTGATTTTATCTCAACAATCCCGAAGGTTCAATCAAGCGGCGGATCGCCCGGTCGTGATGACGATGGGCCTTGACCCTGGGCTGGCTTTCGCTTCTTATGTTTCTGTTTTGTTCCTATGATACGCATTATGCTTATTACGTAATATGCCTGCGAGTCAAGTGATTTTGGGTCTGAAAACCCATTCGGCACAGCGCGAGACACGGAACGACACAAAAACGTGTATTTAAAAATATATAATCAATTATAAGATGTAATTTGCATATCGGCTCGATCCAGTCGGCAGGGTTTCGCGGCGGCAACGGCGGCGGCCCACAACGGAGCGGCGGTACGCCTGACCGTCACCAGCAGCGACGTTCTTTCAGCAGGAGAACAGCATGTCTCTGATCGAAAATGCTCGGCCCCTCATCGACCGGCCCCTCATCGACCGGCCCGTAGTCGATCGGCCTGCCATCGACCGCCCGGTGAGCAAACACCCCGTGGGCAACCGGCCCAGTATCGGGCGGCGCGGGCGGATAACCCATCGCCGCAGGCCTCATGTTGCCGGCCTCGCGACGGCCGGCCTTGTCTCGTTGTTTCTGGCCAGTATGGCCTCCCTGGCAAAGGCGGATTGTCTGCCCTGGCAAATCGACTGCAACGGCACGGCGGCGAATGGCGGCTCGATCGACGGCTACGGCAACACCTGGACCCAGAATCCCGGCGGCACGTATAGCGATCAAGACGGCCGCAGCTGGAGCCAGACCGTCAATGGCGGCTGGCAACGCGATGACGGCTATTCCGTGCAGAAGAACATGGGCGGCGGCTATACCGACAGCACCGGCGAAACCTTCACCCAGGCCCTGGGCGGCGGCTGGATTGGCAGCCGCGGCACAGCTTGCGGCCAACAGGTGAGCGGCGTCTGGAAATGCGGCAAATGACTGCCCCGGCCGGCTGCGACCGGTAGAAGGACCCGGCCGGGTGCGGGCGCCTTCGCTGCCGGCCGGGTTCCTTCCGCGCTAAAGCGGGCGGGCACGATTCATGGCGACTGCATACGGTAATATTCAAAGTCGGCGCTGCCGCATGGGAATTTTCACCTTAAGAATTATTACGATAGCCAGTGGAAAGCCTTCTGCTTCGTGATACGATCTTCGCCGTACATCAATATTCGTACCCTGGCGGCGACGAAGGCGATCAAAGCCCGCCGTAAGCTGGGGGCGGTCGGGACAGAATTTCCGATCCGAGGACGTTGAATTTGCCCGTGCCGGCAGGCGCGGTCAGGCGATGTGAATCCGTCGGAACGGGATGATCGGATGAGGGAGATCCGATCTCATCCTGGGAAAGATGCTGTTCGACCCGCAGGGGGTGGCGGTTCATATGGCTGGCAATGGCGATGACCTCTCCGCATCTCGCGCCTATTCCGGGCGCGGCGGAGCCGCTCAATCGTCTCTTGAGTCAGCCTCCGGCGAGCCTCAGACCGGCTTTGGCAACGTGGCATCACCCGCAAGGGTTGTTACGGGCGACGGCAAAACCGCGGACGGGGAACCGATGACGCGCCGGGGTATCCTCGGCTCGGGGATCGGCCGGCGCCTGCTGCTGGGTGTGCTGATTTTCAGCTCGCTGGTGACCCTCGTCCTCACCTCCCTGCAGATCTATTTCGATTATCAGCGCGGCGTCAGCATCATCGAGCGGCGCCTGGATGAGATCCGCCGCTCTTATCTCGACAGCATGGGCGACAGCCTCTGGCATCTCGACCGCACGCAGCTGCAGCTGGAAATCGACGGCATTCTGCGGCTGCCGGATATGCGGGCGGTTGAGGTGCGCGAGGCCAGCACGGCGCCCGACGCGCTGGTGGTGACGGCCGGAAAGCGCAGCGGCGAATCCGACATCCGGCGGGAGATTCCCATCACCTATCAGGTCGATGGCGAGACCCAGGTGATCGGCACGCTCTATCTGGAAGCGACGCTGGACGAGCTTTACCAGACCTTGCTGGCCCAGGTGCTGGTGATCCTGGCGAGCCAGGCGGCCAAGACCTTCCTGACCTCCTATTGCATTCTGTTCCTCTGTCATCGCCTGATCACCCGGCATCTAGTCACCATCGCCAGCTATGTTCGCGGCTACGATCTCCAGGCCCATACGCCTGCCTTGCGCCTGGATCGCTCGGCCAAGGCGCAGGCGGACGAGCTCGACGATGTGGTGCATGCCTTCAACAACCTCTTCGCCAGCCTGCAGGAGGCCTATAACGGCCTGCGCGAGGTCAATGCGCAGCTGGCCCAGGATATCTCGCGCCGCGAAGCGGTTGAGGCGCAGCTGCGCGACAGCGAGCAGCGTTTCCGCGATTTCGGCGAGACGGCCTCGGATTGGTTCTGGGAGACCGACGAGCAGCACCGCTTCACCTATATCTCCGAGCGCATTGCCGACTTCGATCTCCATGGGATCGAGCTCATGGCGGGTCGCCGGCGTGGCGAATCACCCACCGACACCGTGGCCGATGCGGAGAAGTGGCGGCACTATCAGACGATGCTGGAAGCCCATAAGCCGTTCCGCGACTTCATCTATCGCAGCAGCCGGCGCGACGGCAGCCCGGTCTATATCAATGTCAGCGGCATGCCGCTGTTTGACGGCAAGGGCCGGTTCCTCGGCTATCGCGGCGTCTCGCGCGACGTGACCACCGGGGTGCTGGCCGATCAGGCTTTGCGCGCCGCCAAGAGCCAGGCGGAACTCGCCAATTATGCCAAGACCCAGTTCCTCGCCAATATGAGCCATGAACTGCGCACGCCGCTCAATGCCATCATCGGCATGTCGGAGGTGATCAAGCAGGAGCTGCTGGGGCCGATCGGCAATGAGCGCTATCGGCACTATGCCGGCGACATCCACCATAGCGGACAGCATCTGCTCAATGTGATCAGCCAGATCCTGGACCTGACCCGCATCGATGCCGGGCATGTGCGGCTCGATCTCGGCGAGGTCGACGGCGATATCCTGCTGCAGGAGGTCGCCGCCCTTTATCATCCTCAGGTCGAAGCGGCCAATCTCAGCCTGGAAGTGACGCACCGGACCGAAGTGCCGCATCTGGTCGCCGATGAGGCCGTGCTGCGCCGGGTCATCGGCCATCTGCTCGGCAATGCCATCAAATTCACCCCGGCCGGGGGCAAGATCGTGCTCTCCAGCCAGCGGCTCGATGACGGGTCGGTGGAATTCGCCGTGGCCGATACCGGCATCGGCATCGCCGCGGGCGATATCGGCAAGCTGACGACGCCTTTCGCCCAGCTCGACAACGTCTATGAGCGGAAATATCAGGGGGCCGGGCTGGGACTTGCTTTGGTGCGAGCTCTGGTCGAATTGCAAGGCGGGGTGATCCGCATCGATAGCGAGGTCGGCAAAGGCACGATCGTGCATATCGTGCTGCCCCCGGCCGGCCAGGCGCCGGCCCAGGATCTGCCGCAATCCCTCATGGTCAATTGAGCGCCGCCGACCGGCTCGGCGCGAGCTGTATACCGGACCGGGGTTGATGATCGGGTTGCGGAAACTTGGGGCAGGCCGGCCGATTACCGGTCAGACGAAGGCGTAGCTTTGGTCGTCCTCGGCGGCTGCCGGTTCGGCCGATTGGCGCCGCGCATTGCCGGGCCGGTGCTCATCGCTGCGCTGGTGCAGGCGCTCCGCCGTGGCAGCGAAGAGCCGCTTTGCCTCATCGGGGTCGATATGGTCGGCGCGCCAGAGACTCTGCATGACGGGATCGCCAAGCAAGGACGTCAGTTCAGGTTCACCGCTGAGGGCGTTGCGTTGGAGACGTGCCGTCCTTTTTTGCATCGTGACCTCCACTTCATGTCTTCAACGAACCGTCCCGTGACGAACCGAGAACCGGCGCGGACAGGGGCTGATGATTGCTGACTGGTCCCGCGGCGTTGCCGCCGCCTGCATGCCCAAGCACACACTAGTCACTGATACTGACGCCGGCGTGACAACCTGTGCCGTTTCCGGCCGGTGCGCCGGAATGTCGCGTCGCTGCGACCGCTTTTTGCGAAAATTTTTGGATGGCTCCCTGGCCACGCCGCCGTTTGCCATCATCATCGCGTCGTTAAGAGATCATAGCCCACCTGCCGCTTCATAGCGACTCTGCGATGGTGACTAATCTGTGAAAGAATGAGCTATGCCGCAGTGCAGTATTCACGCTGCACTGCGGCTATCGCATCTCAGGAGACGATGATGAGGAAATCTGGGAGGGGCGTCGAGACGTCCACCAACGATTGGGGGATCGCACGGTAGAGCAGGAGGGTGTCTCGACGCCCTCAGCATTACAACTCCGCAGGAACGAGACGGTTCCAGGCCACAGGGTAGAAAAGCGATAAAAGGGGCATTCCACGGGGGACCGTAAAAGAATCTCGCATTCCGGCGAGCACGAAAAAGAAACGGCCGGATCGAGGGATCCAGCCGTGGCGCCAAGTGGCAGTTAGACATTCAAGGGAGGCTTCATACGCGGTAATGGGAGATCTATGGTCGGTGGGAGATCAAAGATCCTCGTCAATTCGTCAATTCAACCGGTCTTTGGAACTAACAATGCAGTGCCCTGGCGGTTCCCGGCCGTTTCCCGCCCAGTCCCCAGTCAGCAGGCCCTCGTCAGCAGGGCGCGGGCATACTGAAACCCGGACCGGAAACCGGTGCGCGCGTCACCATCTTCAGGCACAGCGCGCGACCAGAGCTTCGGCCCGGCGGTGCAATTCGCCATGCGACTTCAGCCGCTCGGTGACATCCGCCACCAGGCGCCGTACATCGCTCTCGTTGATCGCATAAGCGCGCCACAGCGCCGACATCATCGGATCGCCGAGCAATTCATCGACCGACGGCTCACGCAGTTTGGCGATGCTTTCCGCCGATTGCTGCGCGTCGTCGGTATGCTTGGGTGTGCAGACTGATGCGGTCGACATGAGGCTGGCGAGCACGACCGGTCCCAAACTGTCGTTGGCGACCTTGCAGCGCTCGATGATGCGATCGGAAATGGCGCCGCGATTATCCGCGTTGTGGACGCCATCTGCATTGCGGGCTTCGGTCTCCTGCCACGTCTTCGTCATCTCATACCTCGTCTGGCTTGGCGGCACTGGCATCCGCGCGGATCAGCTATCCTCGCGAACTCCCCCGGCGCCGCCGGCGCATCTGTCGCGATGCTGTCGATTCCCGGAATGGTCTCCGTCATCGATCATCATCGGATTACTGTGGTCGATAATAGATAGGGATCGTGGCGACAGTTAGGCAAGGTGGCGACGCGCAGATCACGACTTCGTCAGCACATTTTTTTCATTGCCTGTGCGTGCCGTCACGACCGGTGCGCTGGTCGACAGTGAGCTGCCGCACAAGCTGGCGGCAGGCTGACCGTTTCGACGATCGACCCGTAGGCAAAGACGCGGAAATCGAAGGCCTCGCAACCGTCTCGACACATCTCGGCGTCCTGCGTCACACAAGTTTCACTAACCGGCTTCCCCGGCCGCCGGCAGTTTGATCAAAGCTGCCGCTTGATCGCGTTATCAGCTGATCGCTTTGTTCAGCGCGCGAGCGCCGGTTCACCGCGGCCGCCGCGGATCAGCAGCGCGACCAGGGCTGCGCCGATTCCGGTCAGGCCGGCGATGACGAAGGCATCGAGGTAATCGCCTTGGACGGTCCGCAGGTAGCCGCCGAGGAAACTGGCGCTGGCTGCGCCCAATTGATGGCCGGCGGCGATCCAGCCAAAGACCACGGCGGCATCGCGGTCGCCGAAGTTGTCGGTCGCGAGGCGCAGGGTCGGCGGCACGGTGGCGATCCAGTCGAGACCGTAAAAGACCCCGAAGATCGTCAGGCTGTAGATCGAGAAATCGGAAAACGGCAGATAGATCAGGCTGAGGCCCCGCAAGCCGTAATAGACGAAGAGCAGCTTGCGGCTGTCGAAGCGGTCGGTCAGCCAGCCCGACATGGTGGTTCCGAACAGATCGAAGAAGCCCATCAGCGCCAGCAGGCTGGCGGCCTTGCTCTCGCCAATGCCGTGATCGCCGCAGAGCGCGATCAGATGCGTACCGACCAGGCCGTTGGTGGTGAAGCCGCAGATGAAGAAGGTGGCGAAGAGATACCAGAAGGCCGGCTTGTGGATGGCGCGGCCAAGCGCCCCGAAAGCGCCATGGAGCATCGCACCGCCGCGGCGATGCGCGACGATGGCCGTATCCGGATGGGCGCCGAAGGGCAGCTGCCCGATGCTGCTCGGCCGCTCCGGCACCAGCAGATAGACCAGCGGGATCAGGGCGGCACAGGCGATGGCGACGACCATCACCACCGGCTGCCAGCCGCCATGTTCGGCAATCCAGGCGAGGACCGGCATGAAAATGAGGTTGCCGGTGGCGGTACTGGCGGTCAGCAGGCCCATCATCAGGCCGCGACGGGTGGCGAACCAGCGATTGACCACGACGGCGCCCAGCACCACGGCGACACAGCCGCTGCCGATGCCGGAGAGGAAGCCCCAGGTCAGCATCAGCTGCCAGGACTCCGTCATCAGCAGGCTGGCGCCGACCGAGCCTGCCATCAGGGCAAGGGCGCCGATCAGGGTGCGGCGCAGGCCGATGCTTTCCATCAAGGCGGCAGCGAACGGACCCACCAGGCCGTAGAAAAAGATGCCGAGCGCCGCCGAGGCGGAAATCACCGCCCGGTTCCAGCCGAAAGCCTGCTCCAGCGGCAGGATCAGCACGCCCGGCGAGCCGCGCAAACCTGCGGCGATCAGCAGGCAGGCGAAGATCACCCCGGCGACGATGAAGGCATATTTCTGCCCGAATGGCCGGCGCGCCGCCGCCGGATTGCCGGCATGCAGGGGTGCCGCAGCTGGGCCGGTGGGGATCGAGGTCTCTGTCTTGCTGGCGCTGTCCGACATGGTCCGGCTCTGTTCTTCCTAGGCGGCGAGGGGCATGGGCGATCGGGGTATCGGGTCAGAGAAGGCGATGTTACTGACCGGTACGTTTCTCTGCTTGCGAAAATACGTACCGGTCAGTAACATCGTCAAGAAGAAATCCGCGCCAGCTGACTTTTTTGCCAGGCAAGGGGCGGTTCGGCGACTCTGGGAGACGCTGTAAATATTTGATAAGGATTGGAAAATACGTTGGTAAAAGTCGTATCGACCGAACCGGCCAGATCCCAGGAGCGGCCGCCGAAGGCCGCCGAACGCATCAAGCGCACCGCAGCCGAGCTGTTCTATCGCCAGGGTATCCGGGCGGTGGGGGTGGATGAGATCGTCACCCAGGCCGGCGTCACCAAGCCCAGCCTCTATCGCAGTTTCGCCTCCAAGGACGAATTGGCGGCCGCCTATCTGACCGATTACGACTGCGATTTCTGGAACCGCTTCAACGACCCCGCCTCGCGGCATCCCGGCAATGTCCGGGAGCAGCTGCTGGACTATCTGCGCGGCCTCGGGAAGCGGGCAAGCAAAGACGGCTATCGCGGTTGCGGTTTGACCAATGCCGCCGTCGAATATCCGGCGCCGGACCATCCGGCCCGCATCGTCGCCGCCCGCAACAAGCATGAGCTGCGCCGCCGCCTGCGCCAGATGGCGGCCGATATGGGCGCCCGGGATCCCGACCTGCTGGGCGACGGACTGGTGCTGCTGATCGAAGGCGCCTATGCCTCCGGTCAGCTCTTCGGCGATGGGGGGCCGGCCGGCCAGATCGCGGTGGTGGCGGAAGCCATGATCGACGCCGCGGTCGCACGCTGAGGGGCCGTCCGCGCAACGCTTCAAGTCCTTTGCGGCCGACTGCGCCAGCATTGCCGCTGGTTTCGCCGCATGCGCCGGCCGACGGCGAGAGGCGCATGTCGCCTGTCCGGCCGTCCTGGTGACGTTACCTCCGTCGATCGCCCTATCGTCCATCGCCGCATTATGGACCTTGGCCGTCTGTCCGAAATGACAAGTCGCCGGCAAAATCTGCCAAATCTCCCCTCAGACCGACCGCCCTGCATCATGTTGCCGGCGCCGCTTGGCGCATCGCCGCTGCCGGGCTAACGTCTACTGGCAGGAGCAGTCGCATGGGGCCTTCCGGCATGACGGCCAGAATGACCAGCACGATCAGCCCGGTATGATCGGGCCAGCATGATCCGGCCAGCACGATCGGGCCAGCACGATCGGGCCAGCATGATCGGGGATGAGGGGCGAGGGCATGGATACACCGACTTTGGCGGCCTTGCTGCATCAGCCCGCCTTTGCATCGCTGGCGATCAATCTCGTGGTCGGCCTCATCGCGCTGGCGATGCATTTTCGGATGCGTCGCCTGATGCGGCGCCCGATGCCCATCGTCACGGCGAGCCCTGCGATCGATACGGGACCGACAGCCGTCGCAAGGGCAGCGGATGCAGAACCGGCCAGCCGGGCCGTGATCGACACGGCTTCGTCCGATGAGGCGGCAGTGGCCGCGACCACGGCCGCCGATGCGCCGCCGCCGGTGCCGAGGCGCGATGACGCGCTGGTCCGGCATTCTGCGCCGCTCTGGCTCGGCGCCTGTGCCGGCTTTCATCTGTTGAATGTCCTGATCTTCGCCCTGGTGCTGCTGCCGGCCGTCGCGACGGCGCTGATCGCGGCCGGCGCCGGTGGCGCGCTGATGGCGGATGCCGCCGATGCCACCCAGGTGCTGTTGCCGGTCTGCGTGCTGATCGGCCTTTCGGCCCTGCTGCTCGCCAATCTCACCGAACGGCTGACGATCGACGAAGCGCGGCGCGGCGGCCTGCCGCTCTGGCCGGCCACCATCATGCTCGGCGTGCTGGAAGCGATCATGTTCGCCTTCAGGCGCCCCGATCTCGGCTATCTGGTGGGCGAAGGGGCCTGGCTGCTGGCCTGCATCCTGATGACGGCCGGCCTCATCCGCCTCAGCCTGCGCCGCATCCTCGGCGCTGCCACGCGGTCTTTCGCCCTGGCGACCTGCATCGGCTTCCTTCTCCGCAGCCTGCTCAGCCTTCTCGGCATCCTGCAGGTGGTCTCGGCCATGCTGCTCGCCGGCTCGATCGATAGCCTTGGCGCATTAGGCGGCCTCATCGGCGACAGTACTGCCGCACTGCCGATGCTGAAGGCCATCGCCACCGCCTGGACGGGCGTCGGGCTGTTGCTGATGGCAGGAACGTGGCGGGTGAGCCGGGTATTTCCTAGCGGCTGACCCGGATAAAATGGATGATCTACCTAAATGAAAAAGCGAAGGTCGTATGCCTAAAAGGAGATCAGATCGATACGCCGCGTTTTTTGTCGACCCGGCCGGTAACCGTGACTTAGAGGAGCGAGGCATCGGGGAAGACCTCGCTGCCTCATTGCGGTTTGTCGCCGGTATGACACCCTACGCTGGCCTGAGAAGCCGTGGCCTTGGAGAAGACCCACCAGATTGCGAGGCGATGGATGACAATGGAAAACGTATCGCAATTGAGGTGACGGAACTCGTTGATCAGCAAGCTGTTGAAACCAATGAGCAGATGCTGAAGGCTACCCTCCAAGATACTCGACCGCGCCTATGGGCGCCGTGGAACCTGACCAAGTTCGAGACCATTCTCAGCGAGAGGCTGCAGGCGAAGGATGACAAATTCCTGAAGCTCAAGGGAAGCCCATATCCAGGCGGGTATATTGTTATCATCCATACTGACGAAGCCGATTTGTCGAAAGAAATCGTCGAAGCCTACTTGCGAGAAGTCAAGTTACCTGCCTGCACTTTCATCTCGAGAGTATTCCTTCTTATCTCTTATTCGCCGGATATTGGGCGCTGCCCCGTTTTCGAACTCGACCTCTCTCGATAATTAAAGAAAGTTTATTGGAGTCGAGCGTTTATCAGTGGGGCGACGCAGATTACTACTTGCGCCGCTGCTCGAAATCCGCCGTCTTCTCGTCGGTCTTGGCGAGCGGGCGCCATTTGCCATCGTCGCGCAGCGCCAGCACCTCGCCGGTGGTGTTGAGGATGCAGCGCGTGCCGACGGGGACGTTGTCGGGCGGCGTCGCCTCGACGCGGATCGCGGTGCGGAGATGCGGCGGATAATGCTGCTCGATATAGCGCCACAGCAGCGGCGGCACATATTGGCGCCAGGCCGCGTCGCGGTTCTCGATCAGGAAGCGGATTTCGCGGCCGGACTTCACCGAGGTCGCGCGCCGGTCGAGGATGTGCAGTTGGCGGTCGGTCGCAGGGCTGCGATAGGTCATGGTATCGGCGCTGGGATGCGCTGGATCGCTGAGCGCGGCGAAATGCGCGGTGTAATAGCGGGCGTCGATCTCCGACCCGGTGAAATAGTCGGTCGGCTCCGGCAATCCCGCCGAGCGGATGCGCCCCAGCACATAGGCCAGCCAGTCGCCGGTCTCCAGGCTGGCGTCGATATCCTGCAGCGGCAGGAAGCGGAACGAATCGCCGAACAACGCCTGCACCATCTCCTTCTTCTGGTCGAAGCTGAAGGGATGGCCGCCGACACCATGCAATTGCGTGGAGCCGAGGGCGACGATGCCAAGATCGACGCTGCCCAGCATCTGCGTCAGCAGCCGCACATGGCCCCAATGCAGGGTCTGGAAATCGGCGACGATCAATCCGGTGCGGTCGGTCAGCGCATCGGCCGGGCGGGGTGAGGATTTTGCGCGCGCCATGATGCTTGCAGCTCCCTTCCTCAGACTTCGATGACGCGGCGTTCGATGCCGCGCTCGCCGAACAGCCGCCGATAACGGGCGACTTCCTCTGGGCTGCCGGAGGCCTTGTCGAAATTGTCGGACAGCTTCACCGCGCTGCGTCCCGCGGCATGGCTCACCTTGCAGACCAGCGAGATGGCGTCGAGCAGCGGGCTGTCATGGGCAAGGCAGCCGGCGAAGTCATTGGTGAGCTTGGTGCCCCAGCCGAAGGCCAGCCGCACGCGCTTGTGAAACCGCGCATGCAGCATCTCGATCTCGTCGATATCGATGCCGTCGGAGAACAGCATCAGCTTGTCGCGCGGGTCTTCGCCGCGCGACCGCCACCAGGCGATCATCTCCTCGCTGCCGGTCGCCGGGTCCTTGCTGTCGATGCGGACCCCCGTCCAGCCCGCCACCCAGTCGGGCGCCGCTTCCAGGAACTGCGTGGTGCCGTAGGTATCGGGCAGCATCACCCGCAAGGCGTCGGGATAAAGCTGCTGCCAGTCCTCCAGCACCCGGTAGGGTGCGCGCTTGACGGCCTCGTCGTCGCCGCCGGCCATGGCGGCATAGACCATCGGCAGCTCATGGGCATTGGTGCCCTTGGCTTCGAGGTCGAGCTGCATGGCGAGATAGGCGTTGGAGGTACCGGTGAAGCGCTCGCCCAGCCCCTCGATCATGGCGAGGTCGATCCAGTGCTGCCACAGGAAGCTGTGCCGCCGCCGGGTGCCGAATTCGGTGATGTTGAGATCTTCGAGCTTGGCGAGGCGGGCGATCTTGCTCCAGGCCTTGGCCTTGGCGCGGGCATACAGGATGTCGAGTTCCAGCCGGCCGAGATTGCGCAGAACCGCGCGGGCCTTCAGCTCGTTGATGATGGCGAGGGCATAGATCTCCCACAGGGTGACCTCGGCCCAGCTGCCGGTGAAATCCAGCCGGTACTGGCCGTTCTCCGCGGCGAGGCGATAGTCCGGCAGGCGCAACTGTCCCAGCCAGTCGATGAAGTCGCCGGGAAAGATGCCCTTGCGGCCATAGAAGGTGTTGCCGGCGAGCCAGATCAGTTCCGATTTGCGGAAGGAAAGCTCGCGCACATGATCGAGCTGCGCGCGCAATTCGCTTTCGGGGATGAGCTCGGCCAGCCGCACGATCTTGGTGCGGTTGTGGACCGAGAGGGTCACCGGTACGTCGCGATGCTTCTGCCAGATCAGCAGCAGCATGAGGAACTTGTAGAAATCCGTGTCCAGCAGGCTGCGGATGACGGGATCGATCTTGAAGGAATGGTCGTAGGCCCGTTTGGCGAGATCGATGAAATGCATCGTCGGTCTGCCTAGAGTTCGGCGCGATTGGTGATCGGATAGCGCCAGCCCTTGCCGAAGGATTTGCTGGTCAGCTTGACGCCCGGCGGTGCTTGGCGGCGTTTGTATTCCGCGCGTTTCACCAGACGCGCCACCTTCTCGACATAGTCGATGCCGATCTCCTGGCCGAGCCGGGCCGAGGCGAGATCGCGGGCGCGGCGCGGCGAATGCTGACCCTCGATCAGCAGGCGCAGAACCGTATCGAGATGGTCGTAGGAACCGAGCGCGCTTTCATCGGTCTGGTCGGGGCGCAGTTCCGCCGTGGGCGGCCGGGTGATGATCGCTTCCGGAATCGGCTGCTCGCCGCCCAGCACCCAATCCGGCCGCACCCGGTTGCGCCAGCGGCAGAGCTCGAAGGCGGTGGTCTTGTAGAGATCCTTGATCGGATTGAAGCCGCCGCACATGTCGCCATAGAGCGTCGCATAGCCCACCGACATTTCCGACTTGTTGCCGGTCGACAGGACCAGGCCGCCATAGGCGTTGGAAACCGCCATCAGCAGCATGCCGCGCAGGCGCGGCTGCAGATTTTCGGCGGCCAGGCCAAGATCTTCCGGCCGCGCCGCCTTGAAGAGCTGCTGCGCGGCGACATCCGCCAGCTGCGCCTCCACCGCGCGATGCGGCGCCTCGATGGCGATGGTGTGGTGACGGCAGCCGAGCCGGGCGAAGAGATCGCGGGCGAGATCGAGGCTGAGCGAGCCGGTAAAGCGCGCCGGCAGCATGAAACCGTAGACGCGGTCCTTGCCGATGGCGTCCACCGCCATCGCGGCGACCAGAGCGGAATCGAGGCCGCCGGAAACGCCCAGCATGACATGGGGAAAGCGGTTCTTCTCGATATAGTCGCGCAGGCCGAGCGTACAGGCGGTATAGATCGCCTCCAGCCGGTCCGGATAAGGTGTGACGGCGCCGCGCATATCGTCCGGCGCGATCTCCACGACGCCTTCGCTCTTGCGCAAGGTGACGCGCATCACCGCCTCGTGGAAGGCCGGCAGCTGCGCGACGATCCTGCCCTGGCGGTCGAGCGCGAAGCTGCCGCCATCCAGTACCAGCTCGTCCTGGCCGCCGACCATGTTGAGATAGAGCAGCGGCTTGCCGGCGCGGCGCACGCGTTCGCGGGCGAGCTTGAGGCGGATCGGCAGTTTGTCGATCTCATAGGGCGAGCCGTTGATGACGATCAGGCAGTCGACCAGCTCGTCGACCAGCGCGCGGGTGACGCGGCCATGCCACATATCCTCGCAGATCATGGCCCCCAGACGCCAATCGCCAAACGGGATCGGCTTCGGGTCATGGCCGTGATCGAAGATGCGCCGCTCGTCGAAGACGTCCTCGTTCGGCAGCTCGTTCTTGGTGATGCTGTGGACGATGCCGTCCTGGGTGATGAAATGGGCGGCATTGAAGGGCAGGGTGGTGCCGGTCGAGGGCAGGCCGACCAGCACGGCGGGCAGTTTCTCGGCGGCGATCGTCTCCGCCAGCGCAGCCGTCTGTCGGCGCAGCTGGCTGAGGAAGTCCTGGCGCAGAACGAGGTCTTCCAGTGGATAGCCGCTGAGATAGCATTCCGGGAAGACGATCAAATCGGCATCGCGATGCTGCCGGCAAAAGGTCAGGAGTTTTTCGAGATTGCCGGCGAAATCGCCGACGATGGGATTGGCCTGGACGAGCGCCAGACGCAGCGCCGTTTCGTGTTGGGCTGTCATGTCATCCTCTTCTCACCCCGTCGGGGCGGCTTCGGGTCGCGGTCAACGTCACTCCCGATCAGGACCGCGTTGCTCCACACTGCTCATATTGGCGTTTTTTGCGCGTTTGGGAAGGGGGTTCCTGCATTCCCATGACGGCGATCCGGCGACCACGCACGATCGTCCAAGACGACCATGCCGCTGCGGTCGTAAGAAGCATCATGACGTGGCTGCATAAGGTGCGGACATGGACGGTATTCTGGGCTTCATTCTGGCTGGTCTCGTTCTGGCCGGCAGTCCCGGCCCGGCGACGTTGAGCCTCGCCGCCACCGGGGCCGCCTTCGGTACCCGTCCCGGCCTCCCTTATCTCATGGGACTGGTTGTCGGTATGGTCCTGGTGATGGCGATCGTCGCCACCGGGGCGTCCGCTGTGGTGCTGGCGATGCCCGGTATAGCGCCGGCGGTCACGCTCGCAGCGGCGGTCTATTTCCTCTATCTCGCCTGGCGCATCGCCACGGCACCGCCTATCGCTGCCGCGTCGCGTGTCGCGGGCGCACCCGTCACCGCCGCCCGCCGTCAAGAACGGCTGCCGGGCTTTCGCGGCGGCGTCCTGTTGTCGCTGTTCAATCCCAAGGGCTATGCCGCGATGGCGGCGCTGTTTTCCGGCTTCGTGCTGATCCCCGGCAGGTTCGATCTCGATGCGGCGCTGAAGACCGCAGTGCTGACGGGCATCATCGGCGCCGTCAATATCGCTTGGCTCGGCGCCGGCGCAGCGCTCACGCGGTTCTTTCGCGATCCACGCACGAGCCGGAAGCTCAATCTCGGCTTTGCCGTGCTGCTGATCGCCTCGGTCGCCGCCGCCATGCTGCTGTAAGCGTCGCCGCCTGCAATGCGCCGGCCGGATGCGGCGGACGGGGCGGACCGCCCTCAGCTCTGCAGCGCTCTTTTGACGGCCGGGCGCTCCGTCATACGGCGGCGGTGGTCCAGCATCTTCGGGAAACGGCTGGCATCGACCCCGTCGCCCTCCAGCCAGCCGGCGATGGTGAAGAGATAGGGATCGGCGACGGTATAACTCTCGCCCATGGCCCAGGGACCCTTGAAAAGCCCGTGCTCGATGATATCGAAACAGGCCGCCATGGTTTCCGGCACCTTGCGCTTCATGTCTTCCAGCGAAGACGGCTCGTCGGCCCAGCGCGCGCCGCGCCGGTTATGGGCATGGGCGACATGGACGGTGCTGCAGAGATAATTGGTGAAAGCTTGCAGCTCGGCAAAGGCGAAGGGATCGTCGAGCGGTGCCAGCCTTGCCGCCGGGGCGCTCTGGGCGATGAAGGCGAGAATGGCCGGTGTCTCGGTGATGACGCCCCGCTCGGTCGCCACAGCCGGCACGCGTCCCTTGGGGTTGATCTTCAGATAGTCCGGCGAGCGCTGCTGATTGCTGGCGAAATCCAGCATGACCAGTTCATAGGCGAGGCCGGCCTCTTCCAGCGCGATGCGGCTCGCGAGCGCACAGGTGTTCTTGGCGTAGTAGAACTTCAGCATAACGACTCCGGATGGAGGATGTGGTCGGGTCGCGCGAGTTTAGCGGGTGAGATCGCGGCTGGAAAGCCGGCCGGGTCAGGTGCTGGCGGGCCGATTATTCGCCGCAGGTGACAGGCGTATTTCTCCGCAAGATATTCTGCGGCGAATATCTATCCTCGCCGGAGCGACTGAATTTGTAATCAGTAGGTCGTGTCGCTGCTTGTCCTGCCCCTGTCAGGGCATGGCGTCAGGGCGAGGCGTCAGGGTGCGACGTCAGGGGGTGACCGCAGGGGGTGCGGCGACATCCGAGGTCGGGATGCCCGGCAGGGTGCCGCTGGAGGCGCCGACCACCAGCGGCCGGTTATTGTCGGCAGGCGTGCCGTTCAGCGCGGCGATCTGGGCCTCCAGAGCCGTGCTCTGCCGGCCGATATAGTCGTAATAGCGCTGATAGAAGTCGCGGAAATCCGCCGCGTCCTGAGAGGCAACCTTGCGCTTCTCTAGATACCACGAGACCGGCTTGCGTTCCGCCGCGACGCGTTGATAGAGCCGGGCGAAATAATCCAGGTTGGCATGCAGGTCGAGATAGCGGGGATCGGCCAGGATCGCCTCGAAAGCGCGCTGATAGCGCCCGATCGGGTCATAGAAGATCAGCCGCGGATGCGTCTCATAGAGCGTGTTATTCGGCATCACCGGGGCTGCCTCCGCCAGGGCGCCGGCGCGCAGCGGCAGGCTGTCGTGCAGCAGCAGGTTCTGCCGCAGGCCCTCATCGCGATAGAGCGCCGCGGGATCGTCGAGGTCCAGGTCATTGGTGCGCTGCATCAGGTTGACGAATTCGTTCTTCGGAACGGGGAAGTCGAAGGCGGCGATGAAAAAGGGCTCGTCGATGTCGATCTCGTTCCAGATGCCCGCGGCGGCAAGGGCGTTATGCGTCATATGCGAGCAGTTGTTGCCCAGCACATTCCAATGGAATTCCTTCCGACGGTCGCGATAGGGCTCATTGATCTGGTTGAGATAGCTCACCATCCGCTGCATCTGGCCGCGGTTCATCGGCACCCGCGCGCAATAGCGGTCACGACCGAAATTGACCGCGTAATCGGTGGCGATCGAGAGCTCATACATATAAGCGCGTTTCGAAGTCCCGGCCGGCATCTTGTCGAAGAACCGGCCATGGAATTCGACCCCGTCCAGGATGCCCATCTGCATCGCCTTGGCCTGGGTGCGCTGATAGCCGGCCGGCGTCACCGTATCGGTCGGGGCAAGGCTGCCGTAGAACAGGAAGTCCTTGCCCGGCGTCGCCACCCAATTGGTGTTCTTGTAGTGGTCGTTGACGCTGAGCCCGACACCCTGGCCTGCCACGTCGCCGTCGCAGAGCTTGATGGTCGGATAGCCGGCATCCTGAACCCGGCAGACGCCGTTGAGGTAAAGCACCGAATGGCCGCCGAAGCCGCTGGTGAATTCGGCGCCGAAGCCGGGCTTCTTGTTGATCTCGGAAAGCGCGCAGATCTCCGCATAGAAGGGGAACAGCGCCGCATAGCTGTCTTTATTCCTGTCGCCCGCCGTTGTCAGGCCGACCATCATCAGGGGCGATGTCTTCGCCTCGCCGGCCGGCTGGGTGGCAGCGGCCATGAAGGTGTTGTCGCCGGTCGTTCCGCATCCCGTCAGCCAGATCGAAGCGCTCAAGGCGTAAGCAACAGGACGAAGACGCATGATACCCATGTCAATGTGGTTACGAATGTAATCCGGCCGGATCGTAGCACGGCCACCGGATGGACCTATCATGAATGCGGCCGGCGCCAAACGAAAGCCGCACGAAAACGCGCGAAAGCCGGCTCAGTTCCATCCTGCACCGGACCGCCACCGGCCGCTCGTCAAGATTCAGTGAGAGCGGGGGGACGGACGACATTCCGCTGGGGGCGTGATGCAGCGCACGCTGCAGGTGAAAAGGGCCGTCGCGGCGCCGAAGTGATGATATCCACAGCGCGGCCAGGGGTTGCCTAGCCCTCCATTCCCAGCAGTTTGACCGGCAGACGCGTCGCCCGGCTCTTCAGGCCGGGACTGAAATAGGTATTGGGGGCAACGCTGGCGCCGGGCAACTGGCGCAACGGCCGCAGCCAGTCGGCGGCCCAGGGCGTCCCCTCCAGCAGGCGTTTCAGCGGGCTGGCCGTGTTGGCGATCAGCATATCGGCGCCGTCGACGCGGATGCCATGGGCGCCGAGTTCGACGGCCCAGTCGCCATAGGCTTCCGGCTGGTCATGCACCGCGAGGATCGCCTGGCCGACGGTCACCTCGCGGTGGCCGCCCGCGACCGGCACCCGCAGGCGGCGCGTGGCGAGGCGCTCCAGCAGGCGCGCTTCGTCGCCGCTGGCATCGATCGCCGTGTGGTCATGCCAGTCGCGCGCCTTGATCCAGGCCTCCGCCTCGTCGGCCGAGATGGCCGCATGGCTGTGGCAGAGAAAGAGCCCGGCCAGCATGGTGCCGATCTGATCGGCGGCGCGGCGCGAATGCAATACCCGGGCGGCGGCGCGGGTGAAGGTCTGGGCATTGCCGAGCAGCACGTCGAGATGGGCGAGGGATCGCGCCAGCAGGCGCAAGGCATAATCCGGAGTGAACCAGGCATCGATATCGCGCATCAACGCGCGATACTGGCCGTCGGCATCGGGCGCTTCGTTGCGGCGCAGGATCAGCTTGCTGATGCGGGTTTCGTCGGCGTAATGGGCGACGGCCGTGTTGATCGAGGAAAAGCAGAAGCAGGCGCGCAGGGTATAGGTCATCGGCTTGCCGGCGGTCGAGCCCTTGACCACGGTGCCGCCGCTGGAGGAAACGCGCGCCATGTCGAGGATCTGCTGCACCCGGACGGCGGCGGCCGCATCCTCGCTTTCCAATTCGTCGAGGATGACGGGCCGGGCATCGGCGCCGAGCAATTGGCGGATGCCGGCTTCGGTGGTCTTGCCGTCGACATAGAGCGCGAAGACACCGACCACCCGGCGGATGATCTCCTTGATCACGGTCGATTTGCCGGCCTGGGCCGGGCCGGTGATCCACAGATGCGGCCGCCAGTCGAGTACGCCGCAAAGCAAGGCGATGACGCACCACCCGGCCAGCAGATCGCCGCTGAGATCGTTCTCCCAGGTGAGGCGGCGGCATATCTGCACCAGCCGGTTTGCTTCGGCCGTGCTGGCGGCCGGCGGCAGCGGCACGGCCCCATCCATGCCCGCATCCATCGCCCCGCCATTCCCTGCGTCGCCATTCCCTGCGCCGCCAGTCGGTGCAGCGCCGGTCAGTGCAGCGCCGGTCCGCGCGCCGAGATCGGGTGCGGCTTCATAGATGTAATCGCCGCCGAGATCGCCGGGCGCCTGCGGCCGACCATCGACATAGAGATGCCGGCCGGTATGCATGACGACCCGGCCGCGATCGCGCCAGGCGCCGCGACCGCGCAGGCGCTCCGGCGTGAACAGGCCGGCGCGATGCGCGGCGCTGATCAGGGCATCGCTGGCGGCCTCGAGGTCGAAGCCGTTGCGGCCCGGATAATGCGCTGCCCAATAGGAGAGCGGCGCCAGGGTGAGAAGATGCGGCCGGCTATGCGCGGCGGGGCTGAGCGCCACGACCTGCCGGGTCGCCGCCGGCAGATAGAAATAGCTGCCGCGATGATAGCCGAGCACGCGAAAGGGCGATTGGCCCGCTTCCTCGGCCGCGGGCAGTGCCGATCCCGCCTTTGCCAATGCCGCCCGGGCTGCTCTCGCCGGTGCCGTTCTCCCCGGTGCCGTTCTCTCGGGTGCCGCTTTCGCCTCTGCAGTTGTTGCGCTGGCCGGCTTGTCCTGAGCTGCGGATGCGGCTGGCGCCATCGGCTCGCTTTCAGCCTCGGGCTGCCAGTCGCGCAGATCCGCCGTCAGCCAGGCGAACAGCTCGGTCGTTCCCCAGCCGTCGGCCTCGGCATCGGCGGCATCCCAGCCGCGCGGCCGGCTGCGGTCCCAAGGGAGATAGCGGATTTGTTTTGCGCCGATCCGATGGCAAAGCTGCGCGACACCGTCGACCGCCTTGCCGTCGCGCCATGCGTCCCAGTATCGCGCCTTCGCCGGCTTCATCGGCATCGCCCCATAGCAGGACGACGCGGCCCGCCAGCGGCGACCAGTCGGCATGATGCATGGCCTTGGCGCCGCCCGGCCAGGTAGTGACGGCAATCGGCAGCGTGCCGACCAGACGCCGCGCCGCTTCCGCCGCCTTCTCACCCTCCACCACCAGCACCTGGTCTGTCGGCCGCGCCGCGAGATCAGGCAGGTTGTAAAGCGGCCGCGGTTTGTCGAAGGCCCAGTGACACCAGCCGCATTGCGGCGGCGCTGAATCCGGCGGGATGGAATCCGGTGGGATGGAATTCGGGGAAATGGCCTGTGGCGCGACCGGCGGCAGGCGGGCATAACGGATGGTCGGCGTGATCTTGCGTGACGCCCGGCCCTGAAGCCTCCCCGGATCGCCGCGTGCCGGTAGATCGATCCGCAGGACATAGCCGATCAGCCCGCCATCGGCGCGGCGATAGGGATAGACCGCGCTGGGACGATACGTGACCCAGGGCCGCGCCGGATTCTTTGGATTCCAGCAACGCAAGTCGGTGCCGGCTTGCAAGTCGCCGTCGCCGGGGCCCGCCGGCGTCAGGCCGGCATAAGGATCGGTCGGCGATGCGGCGATATCGCCGGGCGGTCGCCGTGCCGCGGCATCTCTGCCGCGCCCAACACGGCACAGGCGGCGCGAAAATCCAGGCCATGAAAATCGGCGATGAAGCGAATGACGTCGCCATGCGCGCCGCAGCCGAAGCAGTGGTAGAACCCCTTCGCCTCGTTGACGCTGAAAGACGGGGTCTTCTCGTCATGGAAAGGGCAGAGGCCGATCCACTCGCTGCCGCGCCGCGCCAGTTTGATGCGGGCGCCGATCACCCCGGCCAGGCTGGCGGCATGGCGCAGGGCATCCGTGTCGATGCCCTGGCCGTGTGACGGACGGCCGGCGAGGCGGTGCTTGCTCATTGGTCGGCTGCTCTGTCGGATGATCGCGAAACCCGCGCGGTGCCGTGGTGCGGGCAGGGAACGGCTCTCTTCGATGAGAGCGCGATTTCAGTCGAGATCCTCGGCGAGCGCGAAGACGGCATCGACCAGCCAGTCCGATTGCGGGTCGCGGGAATTCTCGAGATCCGCGATGCGGGCGGGACGGGTGTCGAGCATGACTGCGAGCTGCAGCCGGCTGAGATGGAACTGCCGGCGATAGGCGCGGCTCACCGCCGCGGCGGCTTCCAGATCTTCGTTGCTAAATTTGCAATACACCAGGCGCGACATATCCTGCCTCCGAAACTGTGGCATCGACCGATCGAGGTTTTCGCTCCTTTCCCGCCGATTTTGCGGAGGTCCGGCACACTTGCCCTGTGGGCGGCGCCGATCCCGCGACGGGTTCAGGAAGGTATATATTGTTATAATCACAACAATTCGGAATCGCAAGACGAAACGGCATCCGGCGGCGGTTGCGACCATGAGGGCTTCGTGTCACCCTCAGCTCGAGGGACGCGTTGCCGCGGGGGCTGAGTGGCGCGTTCGGGGGGCAGCATGAGGCCGATCGGCGGATCGTGTGGCGATTGCGGCAGGGGGCGAGGCGACGGCCGGTTGCGGCGATCGCCTTCCCGGCCGTGGCTTTCTGCGCTCTCGGCCGCGATCCTTGCCGCACTGCTCTGCGCGCTGTTTTTTTCGGCGCCGGCCATGGCCGATCAGAGCCTTACCCTGCATCTGGTGACCGGGCCGGATTACAAGCCCTTCACGGATCCCGATCTGCCGATGGGCGGCATGCATAGCCAGATCGTCCGGGCGGCCTTTGCCAAGGTCGGCGACAAGGTCGACATCACGTTCGAACCCTGGGCGCGCGGCTATGCGGAAACGCGGCGCCTCGCTTTCGACGGTACCTTTCCCTATGTGCCCTCGGCGGAGCGGGAGAAGGATTTCCTCTATTCCGACGTCATGTTCGTCATCTTGAGCCGGGCCTTCGTCATGGCCGACAGCCGCTTGACCGTTGCGACGGTCGATGAGCTCGCGGACAGGACCATGTGTTCGCCCAACGGCTACGTTCTGCCCGACAAGATCCAGGCCTTGGTCGACCGCAAGGCGGTCAAGCTGGAGCGCGCGGCCGGCATGGAGGAATGCTTCAAGATGCTGCAGATGCACCGCCTCGATTTCGTCGTCTGCAGCGATATCCAGGGGCGCGCCACATCCTTGCGTCTGTGGGGAAAAGAGGACGCCGTCCGGCCGCTGGGCTTGGACCTCGCGCAACCGACGCATCGTCTCATCGTCTCGCGCGAGCATCCGGATGCCGCGCGGATTATCGCCGATTTCAACCGCGGCCTTGCCATGCTGAAGGCCAGCGGCGAATTCGACATCATCGTCAAGCGCCAGCTCGATGCCTATTTCGGCCAGATCACCAACTGACGACGGGATATTGACCCCCGCCTGTCTTGACCCCTGCCTGTCTTGACCGCGGTATCGGCGACTGCTCTGCTCCGCACTTGCCTCATCCGGAAAGGCCGTCGCCATGTCGCAGGGCTTCCCCTCCCTCCATCTCAGCGTCTGGATCGATCGCGATCTTGCCGGTGTCTACGACTTCCTGCACCGGCCGGAGAATTTTCCGCTTTGGGCTTCGGGTCTTGCCGGCGGGCTGCAGCGTCTCTCGGCACGCGCCGAGGATGCGCTCGATTGGCTGGCGGCGGGGCCGGATGGCGAGATCCGCGTGCGCTTCTCGCCGCGCAATGAATACGGTGTGGTCGATCACTGGGTCTTTCTGCCCGGCGGTCAGGTGATCTCCGTGCCGCTGCGCGTGATCGCCAATGCCGGCGGCAGCGAAGTGACACTGACTCTGTTCCGCCTGCCGGAGATGAGCGACGCGGTCTTTGCGCGCGATACCGATTGGGTGCGGCGCGATCTCGCGCGGCTGAAAGAGCTGCTGCAGAGCTGAAGGCGCCTTGGTTCCCGCCGCGCGCCGCGCGCATGGCCTGCCGGCGCAAGGCCGGATGGCTATCTACCGGCCATCTTGCTAGCCTGCGGCACGAAGTTGGCTGCGATACGATCTGACCGGTCCGGCAGAGAGCGGCGGATGCGCCCGGCATGTGGGCTGAAGGCGGGGAATTTGATGGCGGGTGAGGGGAGAGAGGGGGCGCCGTCGCGCGGCCATCTCGACAATGGTCTCAACCTGATGGTCGCGCCGGCAATGGCGGTCGCCGCCATGTTCAGCGTCCAGCTCGGCAGCGGTCTCAGCAAGCCGATGATGGCCGAACTGGGCCCGATCGGTACGACGACCATCCGGCTTGCCTGGGCGGCACTCCTGCTGACGCTGATCGTACGCCCCCGGCTCGGCCAATATGGTCGCCGGCAATGGCTGGCAGCACTTCTGCTCGGCCTCGCCATGACCGCAACGGCGATCTTCTATTTCCTCTCCTTGCAACGCATTCCGCTGGGGCTTGCCTCGGCGATCGAGTTCCTCGGCCCGCTCGGCGTTGCCGCCGCGGGCATGCGGCGCTGGCATCACCTGATCTGGCCGGTCCTGGCGGCAATCGGGATCGGCTTGCTGGTGCGGGACGATCACGGCTGGACCGTCGATCCGGTCGGCGCCGGCTTTGCCGTGTTGGCAGGTTGCGGCTGGGCCAGCTATATCCTGGCGAGCAAGGGGGTGGGACGCGTCTTCGCCGGCCATGACGGCCTCGCCATGTCCTTTCTCTTGGCGACGCTGGCCAGCCTGCCTTTCGGCTTCGGCGAGCTGCGCGGTACTTTGACGGTCACCGCCGGCCTGCAGATGGCGGGCCTTGCCATTCTGGTGCCGCTGCTGCCCTTCGCCCTGGAAATGAGTGCCCTGCGCCGGCTTTCCACCCGCAGCTTCGGCGTGCTGATGAGCGCCGAGCCGGCCATCGGTGCGGTGATCGGCCTGGTCGTGCTGGGGGAATTCCTCTCCCTGCTGCAATGTCTCGGCATCGCCTGCGTCACCGCCGCCAGCATTGGCGCCGTGCTCGAAAGCGGGTCGGACGGCCACTGATCTCGATCCTTTGAAGCCTGCCCTTGGTGTGCAAGGCGCGGGGTGAGTTTCACTTAATGGAACAATTTCCCCTTCCTGCCATTTCCTCCCGAACGTCTTTCATCTCGTTGTTATTTATCTGGAAATGGTTTGCCCCGGCCCGCTGCTGTTGACCTTGAACATCATAAATTGCTTACACAATAATGTGGGCACGTTAACCTTCTGATAAGATATCGCCCGGATGATCGATCGTCCGTCCATGCCGGGCGGACTCGCTTATTTGAGCCGTCCCTCGCCCGGATTTTTGTATGCTATTGACCACCGCTTATTTGTCGCAACAGCAGGACTGGCGCCTTTCGCTGCTCGCCGCCTTGCTGTGCCTGTTGACGGCGGTCACGGCCTTCAGCCTGCTCAGCCGCGGGGCGGATGCCGGCCGGCGCGGCCGGGCCGGGTGGATCGGCGCCGCGGCGGCGGTTTTCGCGCTCGGGGCCTGGTCGGCGCATCTCCTGATCCAACTCGAATTCGTGGCGGTCTGGCAATTGCGCCATGACGCGGCGCAGGCCGCCCTGGCGGTGACCCTGGCCATTGTCATCACCGCGATCGGTCTCGGTTTGATGCGGATCGGCCCGGCTGCCCGATTGGCGCCATCGTCCTCGATGCCGGAACCGCCGGTGGAAGTCAGGCCGGTGGTTACCCAGGCCCCGCAATTTCAACCCGCCGGCGTCCCGGTCGGCAGTGCCCCCATCGGAAGCAACCCGGCCGGCGGCCCTATCGCCGGCAGCGCCCTGGCCGGCGGCGCGATTCTGGGCGCCGGGCTGGCGGCGCTGCACTATGCCGGCCTTGCCGCCTTGCGCGCGCCGGGCGATCTCCGTTTCAACAGCCTGGCCGTCATTGCCTCGGTTGTGCTCGTCGTCGGCTGCGGCATTGCCGCCGCGCTCCTTCTGATGCGCCGAAACGATCTGGCGCACCGCGTGCTGGCCGCCGCCGTCATGACGATCGGCCTGGTCGGCCTGCAGGTGATCACCATGGCGACGGCCAGCCTGCAATTCGATCATCCCATGCCGCTCGACCTGACCGGCGCTGCGGTGGGACTGACTTTGCCGCCGATCGACATCGCACTGGCTCTGGGCCTCGCCGTGCTGCTCCTGCTCCTGGCGGGTTTTGCGGCCGCCATGGTCGATCAGCATCTGGTGGCCGAGCACCGGCGCGAAGCCGCGCGGCTGCGGCTGTCGGAAAGCCGGCTGCGGCAGCTGGCCGACGCGACCTTTGAGGGCATCATCCTGCATCGCGACGGATGGGTCATCGATGCCAATGCGGCGATCTGCAATATGGTCGGCCTCAGCTCGCGGCAAATAATCGGTCACAACGTCCTCGAAGTCGTCGCCGACAATTATCAGGCGCAGGTGACAGCCCATCTCGATGCCACCCAGGCCGCGAACCAGGGCCCGGAGCCGGGACAGGATGCGGCTGCGGCGGACCTCCTGGCGGAGCGGCCGATCGAGATCAATCTGCGGCATAGCGACGGCCATCTGTTCGCGGTGGAATATCTCAGCCGGCGTCTGCAGGGCGAAGAAGGGCTGCGCGTTGTCGCCGTGCGCGATATCAGTGAACGCAAGGCGGCGGAGGAGCGCATCCGCCATCTCGCCAATCACGACGCGCTGACCGGCCTGCCCAATCGCACCCTGTTCCAGGACCGCCTCACCCAGGCCGTGGCGCGCAGCAAGCGCGGCACCTCGACGGCGGCGGTGCTGTGCCTCGATCTCGATCGCTTCAAGAACGTCAATGACATCAGCGGCCATGACGTCGGCGATGAGCTGCTGCGCCAGGTGGCGCATCGTCTCTCCAACAGCGTCCGCGCCGACGATACCGTGGCGCGGCTCAGCGGCGATGAATTCGCCATCATCCAGGTGGGCGTGGCGCATCCCGACGGCCCGGCGATCCTGGCGGATCGTCTGGTGAAGGTGCTGGCCCACCCCTTCGAGATCGGCGGCCACCAGGTGACGATCACCACCAGTCTCGGCATCGCGCTTTTTCCCGGCGATGGCGAGGATGACGAGGAATTGCTGCGCGCCGCGGATACCGCGCTTTATCGTGCCAAGGCCGCCGGGCGCGGCACCTATCGCTTCTTCGAAGCGGAGATGGATGTGCGGCTGCAGGAGCGGCGCTGGCTGGAGCGCGAATTGCGCCAGGCGCTTGCCAATCAGCAGCTCGATTTGCATTACCAGCCACTGGTCGATTGCCAGAACGTCAAGCTCATGGGCTTCGAGGCCCTGGCGCGCTGGATCCATCCGCAGCGCGGCTTCATTCCGCCGGCCGATTTCATTCCCCTGGCCGAGGAAAGCGGATTGATCCTGCCGCTCGGCCGGTGGGTGCTGCGCCGCGCCTGCCGCGACGCGATGAGCTGGCCGGCCGATACCATCGTCGCCGTCAATCTTTCGCCAGCCCAGTTCCGCCAGAACGACATCGTCCGCGAAGTGCTCAACGTGCTGGAGGAAACCGGCCTGCCGCCGGAACGCCTGGAGCTGGAAATCACCGAAGGCGTGTTGATCGACGACACCGAGCGCGTCCTGGCGACGCTGAGCGCGCTGAAGGCGGCCGGCGTCCGGCTGTCGCTCGATGATTTCGGCACCGGCTATTCCAGCTTGAGCTATCTGCAGCGTTTCCCCTTCGACAAGATCAAGATCGACCGCAGCTTCATCGCCGAACTGGAAGGCAACAGCGATTCCATGGCCATCGTGCGCGCGGTCATTGCCCTCGGCCGGTCGCTGCGCATCACGGTGACGGCGGAAGGCGTGGAGACCCAGCAGCAGCTGGCCCTGCTGCGGGCCGAGCAATGCGATCAGGCGCAGGGTTTCCTGATCGGCCGGCCGCAACCCCAGGCCGAGGCAAGGGCGCTGCTCGCCAATCCCCAGGTGATGATCGAAAAGCTGCGCGCGGCGGAATAGCATCTCGCCACCCTGCGGAGCCAGCCCGCGGTCATGTCCGCGTCCATGCCATCGGCGGCGGCGGCCGACAGCTTGCCGACAGAAGGATTTCACACCCCGTCCCTCGTCGCGCACCGGTATTTGCGATTTCCCATCGGATTTGCCATAAACCGGGCAGTCGGCGCGACCGAACCCGCGCCAAGCTGACCGCCCGGGCCGGACCGCCCGCGCCGAACCGGGCTGAACGCGGCGCTTCACGGCGTTGTTATGACCGGCGGCGGAGCGGCGGCCGGGGCGACGTGTTGAGCAACGGACCGAACCGGTTCGAATGTGTGGGGTGGCGTAGATGGCGGATTGCGGGCGGCGGGGATGGTTCCGACCGATAGGTGACTTCCTCGCAATCGGCGCGCTGGCCCTTGGGCTCTGCCTGCTGCCGTTCAACCATGTCCTGGCCGCCGAAGGCGCCGGCAAGGGCGGTTCCGAAACCATCCTCATTCTGCAGATGGGCCTCCTGGTGCTCTGCGGACGCTTGCTCGGCGAGCTGATGCAGCGCATCGGCCAGCCCACGGTGATTGGGCAATTGCTGGCCGGCATCATCCTGGGTCCTTCCGTGCTCGGCCTGTTCTGGCCCGAGGCGCAGCATTTCCTCTTTCCCGCCAAGCCCGAGCAGAAATCCATGATCGACGGCATCGCCCAGATCGGCGTGCTGATGCTGTTGCTGCTGGCGGGGATGGAAACCGATCTCAAGCTGGTGCGTCGCATCGGCCGTGCCGCCTTCAGCGTCTCGGTCGCCGGCATCCTGTTGCCTTTCATCAGCGGCTTCGCCCTTGGCGAAATGATGCCGGAGCATCTGCTGCCCAATCCGGGGCAGCGTCTGATGGTGTCGCTGCTGCTGGGTACCGCGCTGTCGATCTCATCGGTGAAGATCGTTGCCATGGTGGTGCGGGAAATGAATTTCCTGCGGCGCAATATCGGCCAGATCATTCTCGCCTCGGCGGTGATCGACGACACGATCGGCTGGATCATCATTGCCGTCATCTTCAGCCTCGCCAGCCACGGCACCCTAGATATCGCCTCGCTGGCGCAAAGCATCATCGGCACGCTGGCCTTCCTGGTCGTCAGCCTGAGCATCGGCCGGCCGATCGTCTTCCACCTCATTCGCTGGACCAACGATAACTTCGTCAGCGAGCTGCCGGTCATCAGCCTCATCCTGGTGATCATGGCGGCGATGGCCCTGATCACCCAGGCGATCGGCGTCCATACCGTGCTGGGGGCTTTCGTCGCCGGCATCCTGGTCGGCGAATCGCCGATCATGACCCGCCATATCGATCAGCAATTGCGCGGCCTGATCACCGCTTTGTTCGCGCCGATCTTCTTCGGCCTGGCCGGCCTGACGGCGGATCTCACGGTTTTGCAGCAGCCCGATCTTCTGCTGCTGACAGTCGGCATCGTGCTGATCGCCACCTTCGGCAAATTCGCCGGCGCCTTCGTCGGCGGTACGCTGGGCGGGTTGAAGCGCGGCGAATCGCTGGCGCTCGCCTGCGGCATGAATGCCCGCGGCTCGACCGAGGTGATCGTGGCGACGATCGGCCTTTCCATGGGGCTGCTCAATCAGAATCTCTTCACCGTCATTGTGGCGATGGCGGTCATCACGACCATGGCGATGCCGCCGATGCTGCGCTGGGCCCTGGCGCGCCTGCCGATGGGGGACGACGAGAAGGCGCGGCTGGAACGCGAGGAGGCGGATGCGCGCGGTTTCCTGCCGCAGGTCGAGCGCCTGCTGCTGGCGGTCGACGACAGTCCGGCCGGCCGTTTCGTGTCGCGCCTGACAGGTGTGGTTGCCGGCGCCCGCGGCATCCCGACCACTGTCCTGCATCTGGAGGGCAATACGCCGGCACGCGACCTTGCACCACCGCGCAGCCGCGCCGCGCAACAGCTCGCCGCCGCCAAGAACGACACGATGGAAAAGGAAGTCAAGGAGGGGGCGGCGAAAACGGCGGCAGCGGCCGAAAAAGCCGAGGAGACGCGGCCCGACAATGTCACCGTCAAATCCACCCGCGCGCCGCAGATGGAGGCAGAGCACGCCGTCGCCAAGGAGGCCGACAAGGGCTATGACCTGCTGCTGATCGGTCTTGACGATATGATCGATGCCGAGGGCGGGTTCAACGCGGATGTCTCGCGCATCGCCGCCGGCTTCGACGGCCCCCTGGCGGTGGTGGTGACGCGCGGCGACCATCGCGAGCGCCCCTCCACCAGCGGTTTCAAGATCCTGCTGCCGGTGACCGGCGGTCCGGTTTCGACCCGCGCCGCCGAGCTTGCCGTCGCCGTCGCCCGGGCCAATAACGCGCGTCTGACCGCGCTCTATGTCAAACGCGCACCGGAAGCGGGGGCCGAAGGCGGCAAGGCGCCGGCGACGCCGAAAGACGGCACGTCCCATCGGCGGCGACGCCCGGGACGCAGCCTCGAAGTCGAGCTTGGCACTTCGCAGGAAGAGGCTTTCCTCAAGGACCTGGTCGCTTTGGCGGAGCGGCACAATACCGATATGACAACGGCGATCCGCGCCGATATCGCACCTGATGAGGCGATCCTGCAGGAAGCCAGGCGCGGCGGCTATAACCTCATCGTCATGGGCGTCAACCGCAGGCCCGGCGATACGCTTTATTTCGGTGCGGGGTCCGACAAGATCCTGCAGAACAGCAAAGCCTCGCTGCTCTTCCTCGCGGCATCCTGATCCTTTCCGGGCCGTTCAAAACGTTGCGAAGAGCTGCGCGAATGCCGCGCGGCTTTCCAGGCCGATGCCGGGCAGATCGGGCGGCGATGCTCGTCCGGCCTGCGGATACCGGCCGTCGCCCAGCCCGCCGATCGGCGGGAAAGCGCGCGGATTGACTTCGCTGCCGCCAAGCCCGAGTGCGGCCGCCAGCTGCAGCGAGAAGAGGTGCCCGCCATGCGGCCAGAAGGCACGGCGCGGCCAGCCGGCCTGTTCGGCGGCGGCGATGATCTCCAGGTAGTGCGTAAGGCCGTAGCAATGCGCCGGATCGAACAGCAGGATGTCGCGGTCCGGCCGCAAGCCGCCATGGCGGAACAGCAGTGTCGCCTCGGCCGCCGAGAACAGCGGCTCGCCGGCGGCAAGCGGCGTTGACAGGCGTGCGGCGATCTCGCCTTGGGTGGCAAAATCATGCGGGTCGCAGATATCTTCGAGCCACAGGAGGTCATAGGCGGCAAGATGTTCCGCCATCCGCAGCGCGGCCGCCGCGCCGTAGCGATTCATCGCGTCGACGGCGAGGCTTAAGGGCGCGGGCAGCAGCTTCAGCACCGTCTCGATGCGGCGCATATCCTGATCCATGCCAGCGCGGCTATCGCCGGCGCCGCCGATCTTGATCTTCACGCGGCGATAGCCCTGGTCGAGGAAGCCGCGGATCTCGTCGCCGAGGCGAACGAGATCGTCGCTGGGATAAGCATAGCCGCCCGAGGCATAGAGATCGACGGCCGGTGCCGTTTCGATCCGGCGGCCGAGACGTGCCGCCAGGAACTGCCAGAGCGGCTGGCCGGCGATCTTCGCCGCGGCATCCCAGATCGCCATGTCCAGGGCTCCCACGGCAACGCAGCGCTCGCCATGACCGCCGGGCTTTTCATCCCGCATCATCGCCTGCCAGCAGCGGGCGGGGTCGAGATTGTCGCCGCTGTCGGTGACGATCTGCGCTGCCGGTACGGACCGCAGGCGCGGCGCGAAGCGTTCACGGGTCAACCCGCTCTGGGCGAAGCGCCCGATCGAGGCAAAGCCATAGCCTGTCACCGGCGCGCCGTCTTCCCGGTCGACGGCGATCTTCACCAAGCTGGTCGTCAACCCGCCGGAGGGCAGCGCCGGATCGGCGTAGCGGGAAAGGGGAATGGTCTTGTCGGAGATCTTGCGAATGCGCATGCCGTTACCCGCTGTCGCCCGCAATTGCTCTCGGTTGCGCGCGGCACCAGCTTACGGTTCACGCCGCCGAACGCAAGGCCGCGCCGGCCGACGGTCAGGCATGGCGGGCAAGCTGCAGCGCGGCCTCGATTCCGCAGGCGAGGATGCGATCCGACAATGCCGGATCGGTGATGGCGCGCGCCAGCTGCAGGCTGCCCATCATGCTGCTGAGGATCATGATCGCGCGGTCCGACCGTTCCTCCCGCGTCAACCGTTTGCGGCCTTCCGGCATCGGCAGCAGCTCGGCGATCAATTGCAGCAGTTCGGCCACCTCCGTCGTGAAACTGGCCCGCACCTTCTTCGGCAGCCGGGCGATCTCCTGGCTCAGCAGGGCGGCGATGCAGCCTTTGCTCGGCGTGTCGCGGTGGCGCTGGTCGAGATAAAGCCGGATGACGCCCTCCAACCCGGTCTTCGCGGCCTCGCGCGCCAAAGCGGCGCGGGTATGGCGAAAGCCGCTGGCGATGGCGGCGGCTACCAGATCGTCCTTGCTCTTGAAATGGGCATAGAAGCCGCCGTGGGTCAGGCCGGCTTCCGCCATCAGGCCGGCGATCCCGGTACCGTCAATGCCATCCTGCAGGAAGTGCCGCGCCGCCTGGATCAGGATCTGCTGCCGCGTTTCGGCTTTATGTTCCTTGCTGTAACGCATTGATCATCTTCGGATAAAAAGAGGCGCTTGACCTTCGCGCCGGTCGTCCACCATATAGTATGACGTACATCATATAAAGAGCGCAGACACGTAAAGACCCGCCAGCCCTTAAAGACCTTCCTGGCTTTGCGCCTTCAAGGGCCGCATCATGTTCATCGAACGTGGATGGGATGCCGCTGGTCACACAGTTGTAGCCGCTTCCATTTCCGCTTCCGGCCGTCCCTCTTCAGGCTGTCATAGGAGACCGTCATGTCCGACAGAAATACCGATCCGGTCGTCATCGCCGCCGCGGTACGCACACCCTTGGGCCGTTTCATGGGCGAGCTCGCCGGAACGGCGGCGCCGTTGCTCGGCGCCCATGTCATTGGTGCGGCGCTCGGCCGGGCCGGGCTCAAGCCGGAGAAGATCGATGAAGTCCTGATGGGCTGTGTGCTGCCGGCCGGGCACGGCCAGGCCCCGGCCCGCCAGGCGATGCGCTATGCCGGCCTGCCCGATGCCACCGGCGCCACCACCGTCAACAAGGTCTGCGGCTCGGGCATGAAGGCGACCATGCTGGGCCATGATCTACTGCTGGCGGGTTCGGCCGAGATCGTCGTCACCGGTGGCATGGAGAATATGAGTGCCGCACCCTATCTGCTGCAGAAGGCGCGCGGCGGCTACCGCGCCGGCCACGATAAGATCTTCGATCACATGATGCTCGACGGCCTCGAAGACGCCTATGAGGGCGGCCGGCCGATGGGCAGCTTCGGCGAGGCGACGGCGCAGAGCTATCAGTTCAGCCGCCAGGATCAGGACGAATATGCGATCCGCACCCTGACGCGGGCCCAGAAGGCGGTGAAGGAAGGCTTCTTCAAGGCGGAGATCGCGCCGATCGACATCGCCGTCAAAGGTGGTTCCCAGACGATTGCCGATGACGAGATTCCGGGCAAGGTTTCGCCGCAGAAGATTCCGCAACTCAAGCCTGCTTTCGCCAAGGACGGCACGGTGACGGCTGCCAGTTCCTCCGCCAATGCCGATGGCGCCGCGGCCTTTGTCCTGACCCGCCGGTCGATCGCCGAACGCGAAGGCCTGCCGATCCTCGCCACGATCAAGGGCCATGCCACGCATTCGCAGGACCCCGCCTGGTTCACCACCGCACCCATCCCGGCAATCCGCAAATTGCTGGAGAAAACCGGCTGGTCGATGCCCGACGTCGATCTCGTCGAGATCAACGAGGCCTTCGCCGTGGTACCGATGGCGGCGATGCGCGACCTCGCCATTCCAGCCGAGAAGATCAATGTCAATGGCGGCGCCTGTGCCCTCGGCCATCCGATCGGCGCCACCGGTGCCCGCATCATCGTGACCTTGCTGCATGCCCTGCAGCATCACGACCTCGAGCGCGGCATCGCCTCGCTCTGCATCGGCGGCGGCGAAGCGACGGCAATCGCCATTGAACGCGGGGCATGAGGCGGCTTTGCCGGACTTGCCTTGCCGTGGGCCGAGATGCCTCAGCGGGGTCCATGGTAACGACCGCTGTAACTTTAGGCGCCGCGCGATAGGTCGGACGGCAGGGGGCGCGCAACTGTCTTAACCCCTGCGTAATGTAAGGATGATGCGACCGTGGCGCCGCTGCGGCGGCCGTGTCACAAAAGCATCGCCGGATTTTGCTTGACGGACGGGCGCCCGGCTCCGACCATCGGCTGGCGGGGCAGTCGCAGTCCGCGATCACTGGGCCAGCACCAAAGAACGCCAATTCTACCGCAAAGCCATGCCGGCCCTGTGCTTGTCGTCTGCATCAGCAATCTGGATGGGATCATGCGCAAAGACGACGTGCTCAGCCTGCCCTCGATGCCGCTCGCCAGCCCCAGCTATCCGGCCGGCCCCTATCGCTTCATCAACCGCGAATACATGACCATCACCTATGAGAGCGATCCGGCGGCGATCCGCGCGCAATTGCCGGAGCCGCTGGAGCCGGTCGGCGACAATCTCGTCCATTACGAATGGATCAAGATGCCGGACAGCACCGGCTTCGGCAGCTATACCGAGACCGGCCTGGTGATCCCGGCCAAGCTCGGCGGCGAGGCGGTGAGCTTCGTCAGCCAGATGTATCTCGACGATGATCCGCCCATCGTCGCCGGCCGCGAGATCTGGGGCTTTCCCAAGAAATACGCCAATCCGAAGCTGGAGATCGTCAAGGACACGCTGACCGGCACGCTGGAATATGCGGGGCAGCTCGTCGCCATGGGCAGCATGGGCTACAAGCATGAGAGCATGGCGGGCAATGGCGAGCGCACGCTGGCGATGCTCACCAAGACGCAGATCAATCTGAAGCTCATCCCCGGCGTCGATGGCGAGCCGGCGATCTGCCAGCTAGTGGCGATCAACCTCAGCGACATCACCGTCAAGGGTTCCTGGATGGGGCCCGCGCGCCTGCACCTGGTGCCGCATGTCAACGCGCCGGTCGCCGACCTGCCCGTGCGCAAGGTGATCGGTGCCCATCACTTCATCGCCGATCTCACTTTGCCCTATGGCCGGGTCGCCTATGACTATCTGAAGGAAAGGTGAGGGGCGGCGCTGGCAAGGCAACCGTCCTGGACCGGCGCAGCCGGTATCTTCGCGGCCACGAATCTCCGGCTTGAACGTCAAAAGTTGTGATCGCCCGGCCTCTCGCCAATGCAGCCTCCGGGGTCTAACCTGCTACCAGTAAAAGGCGAAGCCGGGAGAGTGCGATGAGAGATTCGTTGATCTTGCGCTCGGTCGTGAATGTGTTGACCGGGTTGGGCATGGCGGGGGCGTTATTTGCCGCCTCTGTGCTGTCTGCTGCGCCGGCTTCCGCGGAGATGCAACTGCATGTCGTCGAACGTGCGACCTCCGACACGGTGACGGATCTAGGCGCCAAGGGTGACAGCGTCGGCGACATCCTGACCTTCTCCAATGAGATATTCGATGGCGCCAACCAGAGCAAGATCGGCGTCGATAACGGCTTTTGCATTCGCACCGTGGTGGGCAAGGCCTGGGAGTGCTTCTGGACGATCGCCCTGGCGCGGGGCCATCTCACGGTGGAGGGTCCGTTCCTTGATGCCGGCGATTCGGTCCTCGCCGTGACCGGTGGCACCGGCAGTTATGCGACGGAACGCGGCGAGATGGCGTTGCATGCCCGTGATGCCAAAGGCTCGGAATATGATTTTACGTATACGCTGAAATAACGCCGACGATTACTCCGGCGATCTGCTGCAGCCTCTACGCCGCCGACAGGCGCCGCCGGGCGCTCTCCGCCGCGATCATCACGCGTAGCCGGTCGGCCCAGAGCTGGCCGGCGGCACCGTAATCGAGATGATGATCGAAGGGATCGGGATTGAGATAGCTGCTGCGCACCGTCTTGGTGGCGGGGTCGATGACATCGGCGCTGATATCGAGGTAGCGCAGGCCCAGTTCCCGGGCATTGCTCTGCAGCGTCTTGTTGTAGTCCAGCGTGAGCTTGGTGCGCTCCGCCAGGGTCGCCGTCACCTCGCGCCGCATGGCGGCGGCGGCGCCGCCTTCCTGGCCGTCGCGGATCGTCGGCAACGTGGCGCCGGTAATGACGATATCGATGAAGCCGGCATGGCGGAGCTCATGGATGAAGGCAACATAGGCCGAGATCGAAGCGCGCAGCTGATCGGTGACCGGTTCGTTATAGAGCTTGGCACGGTGCCAGATGACAAAGCTGCATACCGCCTCGCCCAATTGCAGGACGACGGTCGACTGGCGGCTTTTGTCGCGCAGGAAGCGGCGGAACGTGTCGAAGGCATTGGTGGTCTGCCGGCCGCCATTATCGATGCCGGTGGCGACGCCGGCTTCGCAGAAATCATACTGCCAGGAGAGGAAGCCGAGGATCTGCATCGCTTGGCGGAAATAGGCGATGTGGCTATCCCCGAGGAACAGGAAATTGTAATGCATCATCGCTTCGGGCGACAGGGATGCGGCCGTCGGTGTCGCCAGCGAGGTGAGCTTGCGCTGCGCCAAAGCGGTGTGTGGCCGGGCGGTTTGTACGGCATTAGTGAGCTGCATGATCATCCGTCCCATAGGCCTGGTCGTAACCCAGGGCCTTGTTCAACTGGCAGCCGCCGAAAGCGGTAAACAGGGCTTCCGCCTCACCGCTCCAGAAACTGCGGAAATGCGCTTTCGCCGCGGACTTCACCGGCGCCGCGGCGCCGCTGGCCGGTCGCAGGACGGTAAGGAGGCTGTCGGCGCCCGCCGTCAGATCGGGTATGCCCGCGTCCGCGTCCCGGTCTCCTGATGTGCTTGCGTCCCTGCGCAGCAGCCTCGCCAGGCGCGCGGCCATACCGGAATCGGGCTGCTGAAGTTTTTCAAAGCGCAGGGTGACGACATCGGGCTCCGTCATCCAGCAGAGGACCGACAGGAACTGCCCGAACAGAGAGGGCCCGTGCTGCTGCAGGAAGCGGCTCATCTGCAGCTGGTTGGTCGGCAGCTGCCAGATCGGCGCCAGATGCGGCGATTGCTGCAGGCGCCGTTCGATGCGCAACAGCGAGACGAAGGCGCTGCGCAATTCCCGCATCACCAGGATCTTGCGGAAGCCGCGGAGTGCCTCGATGGCATTTTCAGTGTGCGGAATGGCGCCGAGGAGACAGGAACCGGACGGCAGGGCAGCGGCGTCGGCTGCGATCATGCCGGCCGGACCGGCCTGCCTTTGATCCCGCCAGCCGTAATGGCCGGCGATCAGCCCCAGGACCGAGAGCCCGGAGCGGGGTGCGCCGATCAGGGCGAGCCGGGCGGAAGCGGTCGGTTCGGCGGCACCCGAGGCGTGCTCTATCCCGTCCCACGCGCCCGCCGGAGACTGGGCCGCATAGGCAACGTCAACAGCGCCCTGACTGACGATGCTGCCCGCTTCCTCGCGCATATTGCCTCCGATACCAGCCGGACCGGCGGGTCACATCGCCCGGTCCTGGAGTTTTACGGAGAGGGACGGAAAACCGGGCGAGCTTTTATGCCGGCGGATCTACCGGCAAAAGACGGCGGCAAGCGGGCGGTTTTCCCGCCTGAAAAGGCGGCCGTCGCCGTATCAGCCTGAAGAGCGGCTTCAGCGGATGGGGAAGGACAAGCATGATGGATCAACCGGGCCGTCATCCCTCATCTGGTTCCGGCGGGCCAGGAATTGCGCCGTTCGGCCGTCGCCCGCGCATCGCCTTTATCGATGCCCTGAAACCGCAGGAGATCTCCTTCCTGCGGGATATCATCGCCTTCCTGGAGCCGGATTACGACATCCGCTTCGTCCATTCGCACCAGGAGGCGGTACTGATCGAGGCAATTTCCTGGGCCGACATCGTCTGGCTGGAATGGTGCCTGGAACCGGCCGTCTGGGCCACCAACAAGTTCAACATGCGCGCCCATGGCAAGAAGGTCATCGTCCGCCTGCATTCGACGGAGGTGATCGACGGGCGGCTGCCGCATCACGTCAGGTGGGAAGCCGTCGATCATCTGATCTTCGTCAGCGAGGATATCCGCGACGAACTCCTGAAGCAGATGCCGGACCTGCCGCGCCGTGTCGATGCCTGTGTCATTCCCAATGGCATCGACTGCGCCCGCTTCCTGCCGGGCGACACGCCGGGGGACCCCTACCGCATCGCCTGGGTCGGCGATATCGCCATGAAGAAGAATCCCATGCTGGCGCTGCAGATCCTGCGCCGCCTGCTCGATATCGATCCGAACTATCACCTGCATGTCGCCGGCGAGCCGAACTGCCCCCGTACCGCGCGCTATCTGCGCCATCTCATGGATGAGATGGAGCTCAAAGGCAAGATTACCTTCTACGGCCGGATTGCCGATATCGACGCCTGGTATCGCGACAAGGGTGTGCTTCTTTCGACCACGCTCTATGAAAGCTTCGGCATGAATATCGGCGAGGCGATGGCGAGCGGCTGCTGGCCGGTGGTGCACAGCTATCCGGGTGCCGCCAAGACCTGGCCGGCGGAGACATTGTTCGCAACGGTCGACCAGGCGGTCGAACGTATCCGCCAGGCCCGGCCGAACGCCTATCGCGCCTTCGTGCTCGACTGCTATTCGGTGCCGCGCCAGGAGGAGGCCGTGCGGCGCCTGCTGGGAGAAGCCGCCGCCGAAGGCTTCGATCCGCGCGGCTATTGGGAGGCGCGCCATGCCGCACTGAAGGGGTCCATCCGCAGTGTCGGCCATATCGGCATGAGCGAGGCGCAGAACTTCCAGGATTATTCGGCCAACGCCGATTATCTGCGCGCAGCCCTGCTGTCGAAATTTCCCGAACCGCGGGGGCGGGTGCTGTTCGATGCCGGCTGCGGCACCGGCGTCATCAGCGCGCTTTGCGCCGATCTCGGCTTCCAGATCATCGGCGCCGATTTCTCCGAGACGGCGGTGGCCCAGGCGCAGGCGCGGATACCGGGCGGCACCTTCTTCGCCAAGCCTTTCGATCAGGTCGACGTGCCGCCGGTCGATGCCGTCCTTTGCCTTGACGTGCTCTTCCATATTCTCGATGACGATCTGTGGCAGCGCGGACTGGCAGCCTTGGAGCGCAACCTGAAGCCCGGCGGCCGGCTGCTGATCCTCGAACATTTCCCCGGCACGGCCAGCGATGCCCGTCACGTGCGCTGGCGTTCGGTCGAGGCCTATCGCGCGGTTGCGGCGGCACTCGATCTGACCTTGAGCCATACGGTTACCTATCGCCTGCCGAATCTGGCTGCGGAGAAGACGTTGCTCATCCTCGATAAGCGCGCCGCGGAGATGCCCGAGACGGTGCCGCCCGATGTACGGCAAGAGTCAACCGTGATGATGGCGAGCTGAGACCCATCATGCCGCGGGTATCGGTCATCACGCGCACGAAGGACCGGCTGGTCTTTCTCGCGCGCAGCCTGCTCAGCGTTCAGCAGCAGGGCTTCACGGATTGGGAAATAATCATCGTCAATGACGGCGGCGACGCGGCTGCCCTCGAACAGCTTCTTGCGCAGATTCCGGATGTCGTCCGTGACAAGGTATCGGTCGTCCATCATGCCGTCTCGCAAGGGCGATGGGCGGCCGCCAATGCCGGCGTGAAAGCCGCGCGCGGCGAGCTTCTCGTCATTCATGACGACGACGACAGCTGGCAGCCGGCTTTCCTGGAAACCATGGTCGCCAGTCTCGACCGCCAGCCGGATGCCGTCGGGGCTGTCGTCTGCCACACGCAATATGTCGACGAGGTCGTCTTCGACGGCAGCATCGCCACAAAGGGCGTGCGGCCCTTCAACAACTGGCTGCGCAACGTCACCCTATTCCGCATGGCCTCGCGCAACTTCATCCCGCCGATCTCCTTCCTCTACCGCGCAAGCCTGCACGAGGAAATGGGCCTCTACCGCGCGGAACTGCCGGTGCTCGGCGACTGGGATTTCTATATGCGGCTGCTGTCGCGCTACGATATGACGGTCGTGCCGCGCGTCCTCGCCAATTATCACCTGCGCCCGGCCGATGCCGGTGAGCAGTTCGGCAATTCGGTGGCGGCCGGCATCGAGCACCATGTCGCGGTGGAAGCCCAGATCCTCAACGACCTGCTGCGCCGCGATTTCAGCGACGGCAAGATCGGCCTCGGCACCATCGCCAATCTGGCCTACGACCTGCGTGAACTGCGCGAAGGCAACTCGGTCGTGATCACATCGCTGACGCAGCTTCTACAGGCGATGAGCGGCCCGCGGCGCTGAGCAGTAGACGCATTTCGCCGCCTGCATTCTGAGACGTCGTTCTCTTCGGGGGTTACACCACCATGGCCGGCAGCGCGGCGGTCGTGGCTTCGCGCAGGGTCGCGGCGAGGATCGACAGGGCGTGGTGCAGCAGGCGCTGGTCCGGGGCCGAGCCGAGGCAGAGGCGCACGGCTTCCGGCGGCGCCATGCCGCTGTCCTCATTCGGCACCATGAAGGCGTCGCTCGGCACCAAAGCGAGATGCTGGCTCTGCAGCCGGCTGACGAAGGCGGCACGGGACCAGTTGGCGGGCAGGCGCAGCCACAGGTGATGAGCTTCCGGCGCCGTCTGCACGAGTTCGGGCGGCAGCAGGTCGGCCGCCAGACGCTGCCGCGCGGCGGCCTCCTGGCGCAAGGCGGTGAGAATCTCCAGCGCCTCGCCGCTGCGGATCCATTCGCTGGCGAGGGCCACCATCAGCGGCGGCGCCATGCCGGTCAAGGCGCGGAGCGCCGTACCGAGGCGCCGCGCGAAGGCGTCATCCGGCGCCAGCAGATAGGCAACGCGCAGGGCCGGGGTTAGCACCTTGGCGAGGCCGCCGAGATAGAAGGTGAGATCGGGCGCGAAGCGGGCGATCGGCGGCGGCGCCTGGCGCGCCAGCAGGCCATAGGTGTCGTCCTCGATGATCGGCAGGCGGTGGCGCATGGCGATCGCCGCGATGGCGCGGCGGCGCTCGGCCGGCATGGTTGCCGTCGTCGGGCTGTGCAGCACCGGCACGCAGTAAAGCGCCTTCGGTTGCTGGTGCATGCAGGCGGCCTCGAGCGCTTCTGGTACAAGACCGTGTTGATCGATCGGCAGACCCTGCAGGCGCAAGCCGAATTGCCGGGCCGCCAACAGCAGGCCGGGATAAGTGAGCGCTTCCGCCAGGACGAGATCGCCGGGCCGGGTCAAGGTCGTCAGGGTGGCGGCAATCGCCGTCTGCACGCCGCTGGCAACCAGCAGGCGGTCGAGCGGCGGCGCGTAAAAAGAGTCGCCGGAGCTTTTTCCGGCCAGTATCGCTTCGGTCGCTGTTTCCTGGGGCGGGGTCGTTCCCGTCAGGCGCGGCGCCAGCCAGGCCAGGCCGGCGGCGCGATCCGACGGCGCGCCGGCGGCATCGCGGTAAGTGAGCAGATTGGCGAAGCCGGGCCGCGCGAGGACCGCGCCGATGCCGCGCTCAATCCGGCCCTTGAGATCGAGGCTTGCCGGTTGCGGCGGCAGATTCATCGTCATGTCGACGGCGGCCAGGCTGTCGGTATCCTCGGCCGGCACGGGGCGGCGCGCAAAGCTGCCGCGCCCCACGGTCGCCTCGATCAGGCCGCGGCGCCGGGCCTCGGCAAAGGCGCGGCCCACCGTGGTGAAATCGATATTGAGGCGGGCCGCAAGGACTCGCTGCGCCGGCAGCCGCTCGCCGGCCTTGACCCGGCCGCTGGCGATATCGTCTTCCAGCGCCTGCGCGATCATCAGATAGAGCGGACCGTGGCGCCCCTGCAGGCGCGGCGTCCAGCCCAAGCCGCTTTTTGGCATGCGTCCCTCTTGAAAACCGTTGCGCCTGTCCAACCTATGTCCATACATTAAAGAATGACTGCATTCAATATGTAGGTGGGCGAACAGGCTTTGCAATGCACCGCGGGGCAGCTGGGCCGCACCGGCGGCGCGGCGCGAAGATTTCCCGAACGGCGAGGCGCCTCAGCGCAAAGTGAAGCAAGTTTCTGACGTGCAAGCGGGGAGGACTTGACCGGATCGGTTGTTGGCAGGAAGGTCTCCGCAGGGTGCGCTGAAAGGAAGCGAACTGGAATGGGTGCAAGATGACTTCAACCGAGCCCGATCTGACGGGGGCGATCCCGCCCGGCGCCGGGGACTTGTCTTCCGAGGCCGCCGGGTCAGACCAGCCGGATACCCGGATGTTGCGCCTCCTCGCCGGTCAGAATGACATTCTCGACATGATCGCCCGCAGCCTGCCGCTGCAGCAGGTCTTCGATCGCCTGACGAAAGTGGTCGATGAGGTCGCGGCACCGGCGCTGAGTTCGATTCTGCTGGTGAAGGACGGCCATCTCCATCTCGGTTCGGCGCCGAACCTGTCGCCGGTCTATTGCCAGGCCATCGAAGGCATCGGCGTCGGATCGAATGTCGGCTCCTGCGGCAGCGCCGTCTTTCTGAAGCAGCCGGTGGTGGTGACCGATATCGCCACCGATCCGCGCTGGGCCGACTATCGCGATTTCGCTCTGCAGGCGGGCTTGCAGGCTTGCTGGTCGCTGCCGGTCCTCACCGAGGACGACGAGGTGGTCGCCACCTTCGCGCTGTATTATCGCGAGCCGCGCGCACCCGAGGCGGCCGACTGGCATATCATCTCCTCGATGGCGCGGCTGGTACGCCTTGCCATCGAGCGCGATCGTCACGAGAACGCCCTGCGCGAGGTCGAGCACTCCCTGCGCGCCAACCAGGCCGAGCTGCAGGAGCGCGTGCGCGAATTGGAAGGAACCCGCAGCGAATTGCAGGCCCAGGCCAGCCGCCTCGGCAAGCTGACCATCGACCTGACGGCGGCCCGCAACGAGGCGGTGGCGGCGGATCGCATCAAGACGCGTTTTCTCGCCAATATGAGCCATGAATTGCGCACGCCGCTCAATGCCATCATCGGCTTCTCCGACGTCATGCTGGGAGAGCTCATGGGGCCGATCGATAACCCCACCTATCGCGGTTATGTGCGCGACATTTACGACAGCGGCCGGCATCTGCTGAAGATCATCAACGAGGTGCTCGATCTCGCCAAGATCGAGGCCGGCCAGATGACGCTGCGCACCGAGGAAGTCTGGTTGCCGGCGCTGTGCACCGCCTGTTTGCGCCTGATGGAACTGCCAGCGGAACAGGCCGGCCTCGTTTTGCAGATGGAACTGGCGGAGCACTTTCCGGTCGTCCATGTCGACCAGATGCGCCTTAAGCAGACCCTGCTCAACCTGCTGTCGAATGCCGTCAAGTTCACCCCTGCCGGCGGCCGCGTCGTGCTGAAAGCGTGGCAGGACGTGGCGGGCGATATCCAGTTGCAGGTCTACGACACCGGCATCGGCATGACCGAGGCCGAAATGCGTCTGGCACTGGAACCCTTCCGCCAGATCGAGAGCGATCTGGCCCGCAAATATGAAGGGGCCGGCCTCGGTCTGCCGCTGGCCAAGGCCTTCATCGAGCTGCAGGGCGGCACGTTGTCGATGGCGAGCGAGCCGGGCGCCTTCACCGCCGTCACGGTAACCCTGCCCAAGAGCTGCATGCTGCCACAGCCGCTGGCGCCAGCCGGCGGGGCCGCGGCCTCCAGTTCAACGCTTTGACGCCATCGCCCGTTGAGGGCCTTGTGGCTTCGACCTGGGCGCGGCAAATGTTAACGCCTGTCGGCCATCATGACGAAAGTGGCCGGCTGCGTCATGATGGCACTGGTCTTGAAAGCCGAAACGCCGTATATACATACAATAACAAATGACTGCATTCAATTAGAGCAGACCTGCGGTCAATGCACGGGGCGGCCCGCCGGCGATCGGATGATCGGCCGGGACGAGGGCCGGACCGGAAAGGAGATGCGATGAGCAGCAAATCAGCAGTCGGCGGTCGGTCCGCCTGGCTTGGCGTCAAGCGGGGGGCCGCCCTGCGTTGTCCCAATTGCGGCAAGGGCCGGCTGTTTCGCAGCTTCCTGAAGGTCAGCGAAAAGTGCGAAGTCTGCGGCACCGATAATTCCGTTTATCCTTCGGATGACGCGCCGCCCTATCTGACGCTGGTCCTGACCGGCCATGTCATTGTGCCGCTCTATATGGCGGTCGAGCGGGCCTTCGCGCCGCCGATGTGGCTGTCGGCGTCGATCTGGCTGCCGGTGACGGCGCTGATGTCGATCGTGCTGCTGCCTTATATGAAAGGCAGCGTGCTTGGCTTCTGCTGGGCCAAGGATATCCGCCGCGAACAGGCCGGCCGCTGAGCGCATTGCCGCGCCGGCGTCCTGGCCTTTCTCCGCGCTTATTTCGGGCCGCTGTTTCTGGCGCCGGCGATATCCTGCGCAGGTTACTTTCGATTGTATTTCTTAATTTACATTTTTTTCAAAGTCAGCCGTGGGACGTGTTCCGACCTGGAACGGTCCCGTGTCTGGCGTGTGGTCGCCCGGTGACGGCCAGCTTTCGCGAGAGGCTCCGCCGTGCAAATGAGGCGGAACAGAAAGTCATATTAATTAATATAAACTCACCTTTGTTGGATATCGATTGATCTCCGCCCCGCGCGCGGCCCCTACCGGCCTGCTGCTCCTGGCGTCTTCACCTCGATGTCACACGGTTCGGGTTTTCCCGCCTCCCTTCGCATGCTAAGGTTGCATTGGGGGAGAAGGGGTCGGACAGAATGCCGATTGTCCCGGCGATGCCCGGACAGCAAGGCGCCGGCGCATTGCCCGGCGCGACAGGCGTGCCGCGTGCCGAAAATTTCCTCAACGATGTGGCGGCGGCGGAGGCCATCGAACTCCGGGCCGCTTGCGTTCAGGCATATACCGCAACGGTCCCGGCCGCAGCCGTCCTCGTCCCTGTTGACGTCCTGTCGGCCGGCGGTTCCGACGCGATCTTGCCGATCGCTTTGTCCGCCGCGGATTCCTCTCCCGACATCGGTGCGGATGTAATTCCAAGCCGGCCACGCGACCGCGCCGAAATCCACAATATCCAATATCTGCGCGGCCTGGCGGCGGTGGGCGTGCTCGGCTATCACGTCAGCGAGGAATTCGGCGGCGGTTTCAAGTTCGGCGCGGCCGGGGTGGATCTCTTCTTCATCATCAGCGGCTGCATCATGTGGGCGACGACGGCAGGGCGGCCGGCTTCGCCCCAGCAATTCGCCTTTCGCCGCATCGTCCGGGTCGTGCCGCTTTACTGGATCGTCACTTTGGTCACCGCGCTGGGCATCCTGGTGAAGCCGCAATTCTTCTACGGCCACGTCCTCACGCCGGCGAATTTCTTCGGCTCGCTGGCCTTCGTGCCGGTCCTGCAGGACGGCACCTTTCATCCGGTGGTGATCCAGGGCTGGACGCTCTGTTACGAGATGATGTTCTACGGCTTCTTCGCCATGAGCCTGCTGCTCAACCGGAGCTGGCGGGCGCCGGCGCTGATCGCGGTCTTCGCCGCGATGGCGGCTGTGCACGGCCTGCTGCCGGCCGGCTATCTGCGGGTCTATACCGACCCCGTCATCCTGGAATTCGTGGCGGGGCTGCTGATCGGCATGGCCTGGACGGGGGCAAACAAGGCACCGGTCTGGCTGGCCGTCGCCCTTTTTACCATTGGCCTCGCCGGCCTCGGCGCCACCGCCTTCATCGCCCCGGAGGAGACGCGCCTGATCCGCTGGGGCCTGCCTGCGGCCTTCATCGTTGCCGGCATCACGCTCCTGGAAAAGGCGCGGCCCGTTCATGCCGTCAAGCCGCTGGCCTTTCTCGGCGATGCCTCCTATTCGATCTATCTTTGGCACGTGCTGCTGGCCTCGAGCTTCACGGCGATCGTGCTCCGGCTGCATCTGCCGGTCGCGGCCCAGCCGCCGGCCATCTTCCTGGCCTGCCTGGGCGCGGCGGTGATCCTCTATCGCCTGATCGAGCGGCCGCTGATCGGCCTGTTGCGGCCGCATCGTGCCGTCCGGCCCGTCGGCGCGGGGCAGGGGGTGCTCCCCGCCGGGGCCATCGCGCTGGATTCATGATCCGTCTGCAAGCCACCTATGAAGCATCCGCAATTTGCTTCCATCCGCCGCGGTCGCGCTCTACAGTCGGATCGCATTACACGGAATCGTTTCGCGGTTCCTGTAACGCGTGAATCCGCCTCTGCTCAATAAGATAGAGGGCGATTCACGTTTTAAATGGAAGCCTATCCGCTTCCACTTAAAACGATCGCGCTCGAGGCTCCTTCCGAGGTGGGGACATCTGCCGCCTGTATTGACCTTCTGTTGACGTCGATTTGTCACGTCGAGCGGCTGCCGAGCCGCCTGCCATCCGGAGTACCGCCCATGAAAGCTTCCGACCTCCTCGTCCGCTGCCTCGAACGCGAAGGGGTGAAATACATCTTCGGCGTACCCGGCGAGGAAAATGCCGACTTCATGATGTCGCTGCAGAATTCCTCGATCCGCTTCGTGCTGACACGCCATGAGCAGGGGGCGGCCTTCATGGCCGAGGTGCATGGGCGCCTGACCGGCGAGCCCGCGGTCTGCCTCGGCACCCTGGGGCCGGGCGCCACCAATCTCATCACCGGTGTCGCCGACGCCAATATGGACCGCGCGCCGGTGCTGGTGATCACCGGCCAGGGCAATACCAATCGCCAGCACAAGGAAAGCCACCAGATCATGGATGTGGTGGAGATGTACCGGCCGGTGACGAAATGGGCCGCCAGCATCCGTCATCCGGATGCGATTCCGGAGATGGTGCGCAAGGCGATCCGCCTCACGCGCTCGGAGAAGCCGGGCGCCGTGCTGCTCGAACTGGCCGAGGACATCGCCAAGATGGAGACCAAGGCCAATCCCATCGAGCCGCATCGCTATCGCCGCCCCCAGGCCGACGAAAAGAGTCTGGCCGAAGCGGTCGAACTGATCCGCAGCGCCAAGCAGCCGATCATCATCGCCGGCAACGGCCTGATGCGCCGGCGTGCGACGCCGCAATTGCGGCGTCTCGTCGAAGCCACGGGAATCGGCGTCATCAGCACCTTCATGGGCAAGGGCGCCGTCGACCGCCATTCGCCCTATTGCCTCTATACGATCGGCCTGCAGCAGAAGGACTTTCCGGCCTTCGCCGTGGAGGAGGCCGACCTCATCATCACCATCGGCTATGACCTGGTCGAATATCCGCCGCGTCTGTGGAACCCGAGGGGCGACAAGAAGATCATCGATATCGATACCCTGCCGGCGGAGATCGACGGCCAGTACCAGGCCCATGTCGAACTGACCGGCGAGCTTGCCACCAATCTTTCGCTGCTGACCGACGCATTGGCCGCTGTCGGTCTCCAGCGCTACGACCTGCCGCGCCAGCAATATTGGCGCCAGATGATGACGAGCGATCTTGCCGCCCATAAGGACGATGCGACCGAGGGCAGCATGCGGCCGCAAAAAGTGCTGTGGGATGTGCGCGAGGCGCTCGGGCCGAAGGATGTCCTGCTCAGCGGCGTCGGCGCCCATAAGATGTGGATCGCCCGCTATTATCACTGCGATGAACCCAATACCTGCATCATCCCCAATGGCTTCTGCTCCATGGGCCTGCCGCTGCCGGGCTCGATCGCGGCGCATCTCGTCCAGCCGGAGAACAAGATCTTCGCCATCTGCGGCGACGGCGATTTCCTGATGAACGTGCAGGAGATGGAGACGGCGCGGCGCCTCGACGCCGATATCACCGTCATGGTCTGGGAAGACGGCGGCTATGGCCTAATCGCCTGGAAGCAGGACAACGAATTCGGCAAGCATACCGATCTCGGCTTCGGCAACCCGAACTGGCTTGACCTCGCCAAGGCCTTCGGCTGGCAGGGACAGCATGTGAAGAATGCCGCGGAGCTCGCGCCGGCCTTGCGCAAGGCGATCGACCATAAGGGCCCGTCGCTGATCGTCGTGCCGATCGATTACCGCGAAAACCCGAAATTGACCAAGCGGCTGGGGGAGATCGAAGTAACCATTTGAGGGGAGGGGGAAAGGGCCTGGCGGCTTGCTGCTGCCGGGCGGACGACGCCGCCATATCACGCAGGCGTTACCGCCGGTTTTCTCCTGTCGATGGACGCCCTCTTCCACTTAAAACGATCGCACTCTAGGATGCGCGGACGTTCAATCGCAGGTGCGTGTCGCAACCGGTATGGGCAGCAGATGATTGCCCGTCGCGCGGCCGGCCGCCCTGTTCCATGCACAGCCCCGGATCATCCGACGCAGGGTGATCTGCGGACAGAACGGAGGCTCAGATGGCAGCGCGTCGCGACATTCCCGGTATCAAGCAATATGACAATCCGGCCGGCGGCTGGGGTGCCTTGCGCGCCACCGCCAAGGCCGTGCAGGAGCAGATGGACCTGGTGGAAGCGCCGCTGCTGCTCTTGCGCACCAACCAGCCCGAGGGCTTCGACTGTCCGGGCTGCGCCTGGCCGGACAAGGACCACAAATCGACGTTCCGGTTCTGCGAGAACGGCGCCAAGGCCGTCACCTGGGAGGCGACCAGCAAACGGGTGACGCCGGATTTCTTCGCCGATCATAGCGTCACGTCCCTGCTGCAATGGAGCGACTACCAGCTCGAGGACCAGGGGCGGCTGACCCATCCGATGGTCTATGACCGGGCCAGCGACCGCTACCGGCCGATCACCTGGGAGGCCGCCTTCGCCCGCATCGGCGAGGTGCTGCGGGCGTTGCCGGACCCCAATATGGCGGAGTTCTATACCTCGGGCCGGGCCTCCAACGAGGCGGCCTTCATGTTCCAGCTCTTTGCCCGCGAATACGGCACCAACAATTTTCCCGACTGCTCGAATATGTGCCATGAGGCGACCAGCGTCGGCCTGCCGAAATCGATCGGCATCGGCAAGGGAACGGTGTCGCTGGAAGATTTCGACCATTGCGACCTCATCATCGCCATGGGCCACAATCCCGGCACCAATCATCCGCGCATGATGGGGACGCTGCATGACGCCGCACGGCGCGGCGTGCCGATCATCGTCTTCAATCCGCTCAAGGAACGTGCGCTGGAGCGTTTCGCCGACCCGCAAGATCCGATCGAGATGATGACCCTGAGTTCGACGCGGATCGCTTCGACCTATTACCAGGTGAAGGTCGGCGGCGACGCGGCGGCGCTGAAAGGGATCATGAAGGCGCTGATCGCGCTGGACGATGCCGCCGGCGGCACGGTTCTCGATCACGCCTTCATCAGCCAGCACACCAACGCTTTCGCGGCCTTTGCCGAGGATCTGCGCCAGACCGACTGGACGGCCATCGCGGCCGCCAGCGGCCTGCCGCGTCAGGCGCTGGAATCGGTGGCGGAGATCTATGCGAAGTCGACCGCCACCATCGTCAGCTACGGCATGGGCATCACCCAGCACCAGAAGGGAACCCACAATGTGCAGCAGATCGCCAATCTGCTGCTCCTGCGCGGCAATTTCGGCAAACCCGGCGCCGGCATCTGTCCGCTGCGTGGCCATTCCAACGTCCAGGGCGACCGCACCGTCGGCATTACCGAGAAGCCGGGCGAGGATATGCTCGCGCGGATGGAAGGCCACTACGGCTTCAAGCCGCCGCGCGCCCACGGTCATGATGCCGTGGCGGCGCTGCGGGCAATCATCGACGGCCGTTCAAAGGTTCTGGTCTGCCTTGGCGGCAATCTCGCCATTGCCATGTCCGATCCCGATCAATGCCTGCCTGCCATGGCGTCGCTGGACCTCACGGTGCATCTCGGCACCAAGCTCAACCGCTCGCATCTGCTGGTCGGCAAGGAATCGCTCCTGCTGCCGGTGCTCGGGCGCACCGAGCAGGATCTGCAGGCCGGCGGCCCGCAATCGGTGACAGTCGAAGATTCGATGTCGATGGTCCATGCCTCGCGCGGCAAACTGACGCCGGCTTCGGAACATCTGCGCTCGGAACCGGCGATCATCGCCGGCATGGCGCAGGCGACGCTGCCGCAGAGCAAGGTGAAGTGGGCGGAGCTGATCGCCGATTACGATCGGATTCGTGACGGGATCGAGGCCGTCTTTCCTGAATTCGCCGACTACAATGCGCGGATTCGCGAGCCGGGTGGCTTTCGTCTGCCACTGCCGCCGACCGAGCGGGTCTGGAAAACGCCGTCGGGCAAGGCGGAGTTCATCATTTTCAACGGCCTTGCCGAGGACCCGGCCTGCAGCGGCAAGGATGTGCTGAAACTGACGACGATCCGCAGCCACGATCAGTACAACACGACGATCTACGGTCTGGACGACCGCTATCGCGGCGTCTTCGGCCGCCGCGACGTGCTGTTCATGAATGAGGCGGATCTCGCCGCCAGCGCGCTGCAGCACGGCGACCGCGTCGATATCGAGACCGCCTTGCCGACGGGACGGGTGCTGCGTCTCACCGGGCTGACCGCCATCGCCCATGATATCGCGCCGGGCTCCGTCGCGGCCTACTACCCTGAAGCCAACGGCCTGGTGCCGCTCGACTATCACGATCCGGATAGCGGTACCCCATCCTATAAATCGGTTCCGGTGCGAATTTCGCGTCACGTGGGGTGACGGCTAGCCGCCGTCCGCCTCACCTGCCGCTGCCTTCTGGCTAAAATCCGGCGTCTCGGCTACAGTCGGCGCCGCCGCGGGCTGGCGGCATCAACACAGCAGTGGGATGGGCCCAGCCGCGGCTTCAGCACGGTAGTATCCGCCCGGGGGGCAGGCATGAGTGACAAGCAGAATATCGGCGAAACCAACCTCGCGGCCCTGCTGCGCGGCATGCGGCCGGTTCTGCGCGACGGGATCTATGTCTTCGTCACCTTGCCGCCGGGCTCCGACCGGCTGCGCATCGAACCGCTGATGAGCTTTCGCGAAGAGGAAGGCCTCACCCTGATCATCACCGAGGAGGAGGCGACGGCCTTCGGCCTCGATCCCGTGTTTCGCTCGCGGCTGATCACGCTCGATGTCCATTCATCCCTGGATGCGGTCGGCTTCCTCGCCGTCATCACCAGCCATCTCGCCACCGCCGGCATGGGCTGTAACCCGGTTTCCGCTTTCTACCACGACCACCTCTTCGTGCCGGTCGACCGTGCCGAGGAAGCGATGGAGATTCTGGAATCGCTGGCCGCCAAGGCGTGAGCTCGACGTCATGCTCGTGTGACCTCGTGGTTGCCTCCGCTTCCTGACGCACTCCCGCCCCGCCCACAGAGGGGGAGGAAACGCTGCTGCAAGCGGCTTGCATCATCGGCAATCAGATATCGATCGATCTCGACAGGTGCGGCTCGTTACAGCAGCGCATGCCAGTGCCCCCGGCCAACGATATTGAAACCGGAAAGAGGATGAGAGTGCGTCTTGTTTTCCTGCCTGCAGCCGATTTGCCGCCCGGCTCATTCACCCTCCTCACTCCACTATAGAATTAGGCTGTATACAGCTTAATTCTGCTGCATTAAATTGCGATCCATCGCCACGGCCACGGCCAGCCTTTGCAAGCGTGGCCGCCCGGGCAGACGAATCAAGGGGGAGCACATCCATGCCGCAGTACGAAGGCTCAGCCAGCACGATCTTCTATGAGCAGAGCGGCCAGGGCCCCGATATCGTCTGGGTCGGCGGCGGCGGCACGGTGGGTCGGGACTGGCAACGCTTCCAGACGCCGCATTTCGACGCGAGCTTTCGCAGCACCACTTTCGACAATCGCGGGGTCGGCCTGACCACCTGCACGGCGCCGATGCCCTGGCCTGTCGAGGCCTTCGGCGATGACGTCGCCGAGCTCGCGAAAGGGGTCTGCAATGGCCCCGCCATCTTCATCGGCAATTCGCTGGGCGCCGCCATCATCCAGCAGGTGCTGATCGATCACCCGGAGGTGGTGCGCGCGGCGATCCTGATGGGCAGCGGCGCCTGGTCCACCGGCTGGGGCTGGGACTACCAGGAAGCGGAGATCGAGTTCCGCAAATCCGGCGGCCGGCTCGACGGATTGATGGCGGTCACCCATTACGCCGCCATGCTTTACCCTGCCCGCGTGCTGGGCGATCGCGTGCTGTGGCCGAAGATCAAGGCGCTGCTGATGGAATGGATCGATAGCGGCGAAGGCGAAGATTCCGTCATCTCGCAATGGGAAGCCTCGCTGCGTTTCGATCAGCGGGCCAAGCTGCCCCAGGTGCGCGTGCCGACCCATGTCATCGCCTTCGGTGAAGATATCCAGGCACCGCCGCAGGATGGCGAGGAACTGGCACGGATGGTCCCGGGTGCCGAATTCCACCTGCTCGACGGCATGGGTCATGCGTCCTGGTACGGCCATGCCCATGACGAGATCAACGCCTATCTGGAAAAGCTCGCACGCCGTTACATCTGAGCAGCTTCACGGACGAGGCGGCTGCACAGCTTATTCCGCGGCGCGGATCGCCGCCGCCGGCTCATGCCCGACGCCCAATTGCCCCAGCACGTGATCGCGCAGGCGCAGGAAAGCGGCGTCGGAGCGGTTGCGGTTGGCGGGCAAGCCGACCGGCAGAATGCCGGCGATACGGCCTGGATGCGGCTGCATGATGACGATGCGATCGCCGAGATAGACCGCCTCGTCGACATCATGGGTGACGAGGACGGCGGTGATGCCTTCATGGCGAACGATGCGTTTCAACTCATCCTGCAGGCGCAGCCGGGTGAGTGCATCGAGCGCGCCCAGGGGCTCGTCGAGCAGCAGGAAGGGCGGCCGGTTGACGAGGGCGCGGGCGATGGCGACGCGCTGCTGCATGCCGCCGGAGAGCTGCGCCGGGTAAGCCTCGGCGAATTTCTCCAGGCCGACCAGTTCCAGATGCGACCGCACCGTATCGCGCTTCTGGCGCGGGCTGAACTTGCTGCGCCGGAGCGCCACGGCGACATTCGCCTCGACGCTGAGCCAGGGCAGCAGGCGATGCTCCTGAAAGACGATGCCGCGATCGAGGCCCGGTTTCCGGATCGGCTTGCCGTCCAGCAGAATCGACCCCTGATAGGCACGGTCGAGGCCGAGGATCAGCCGCAGCAAGGTCGATTTGCCGCAGCCCGAGGCGCCGACGATGCTGACGAATTCGCCCTCGGCGATATCGAGCGAGATATCGGATAGCGCCTCGACGGCCCGGCCGGCGACATGAAAGGTCTTGCTGACCTGCGACAGGCTGAGCACGGTATTGCCGGGAGCCGCCGTCGGCTCTTCGGTCGCCAGAGACGCGATGTCGATGGCATGCAAATGATTGGCGAGATGCAGATCGGTCATGACAGCCTCCGTCGCAGCAAAAGGGTTTCACTCAATCCGGCGAGTGTGTTGAAGCCAGCGCCGACCAGGCCCAGCAGCAGGATGGTGAGCAGCACCAGATCCATCTGGAACAATTGCCGTCCCTGCATCATGACGCCGCCGATGCCGGGCGCGATGGTCATGAAGAGCTCGGCGCCGATGGTCGCCTGCCAGGCATAGATCAGGGCCGCCTTGAGACCGGTGAAGATGGCGGGCAGCATGGCGGGGATGGCGACGAAGCGCAGGAAGTCGAGCCGGCCGAAAGTGAGCACGGCGGCGAGTTCGCGATAACGCTGGGGAATCTCCTGCACGCCGCGCCAGATGTTGATCAGGCCGGGCTGGAAGGCGGCGAGGGCGATGAAGGCGATCTTGCCGGGCTCGCCGGCGCCGAACCAGACGGCGATCAGGGGCACCCAGGCGAAGAGGGCGATCTGTCGATGCACCCGCAAGGTGGGACCGAGCAGGTTCTCGGCGAAGCGTGAGAAGCCGAGCAGCAGCCCTGCCGCCGTGCCGGCTGCCGCGCCGAGCACGAAGCCGGCAAGATCGCGACCGAGGCTGGCGGAAAGTGCCGTCAGTAAATCGCCGTTGCGGCCTTCGTTCCAGGCCCGCGCGACGACATCTTCCAGCGGCGGCAGCAGATGCGGGTCGACGAGGCCGGAATGGGAACTCGCCTCCCAGGCTGCCAGCAGCACCAGGGGCAAGGCGACGGCACGCCAGAGCCGGATGCCGCGCGAGGTCGCTGCTTGCGCGCTCATGCCGCCACCTTCCAGCGCTGCAGATGATTCTCGATGCGGCCGAGCAGGAAATCGAAGGCAAAGCCGATCAAGCCGATCACCAGCATGCCGGCGATGACGAGTTCCAGCTGGAACAGCTGGCGGCCATAGGCCATCTGATAGCCGAGGCCTTCGGTCGAGGCCAGGAGCTCGACGGCGACCAGGGTCTGCCAGCCGTTGGAGAGGCCTTCCCGCAGGCCGGTGAAGATCGCCGGCACGGCGGCCGGCAGGACGATGGTGCGCAGCATCTGGGTGCTGCTGAAGGTGAACACGGCGCCGACTTCACGATAGGCATGGGGGACGTCGCGGATGCCCTGATAGGTGCCGAGCGTCACCGGGATGAAGACGGACAAGGCGACCAGCGTATTCTTCAGCCCCTCGTCGATGCCGATCAGCAGGATCAGCAGCGGCACCCAGCCCAGGGTCGGCACCTGGCTGACCGCGAGAAACAGCGGATTGAGATAATCGTGCAGGCGGCGCGACGCCGCCATGGTGCCGCCGAGGACCAGGCCTGCGGCCGCCCCTAAAGCGAAGCCTCGCAGCACGCGCAGCAGGCTGATGCTGGTATCGCCCCACAGGCTGCCATCGGCGATACGTTCCTGCAACGTCTGCCAGACCAGCGCCGGCGCCGGCAGGATCTGGTCCGGCAACCAGCCAAAGCTGGACGACAGCTGCCAGGCAAGGAGCACGATCAGCGGCAACGACAGGCCGAGGATCAGCCGGCCGGTCCTGTCGCTCGCCAGCAGGCGGCGAAACAGGCGGCCCGCTTGATCATCGGCGCTGACCTCATCGGAAGCGGCCTGCGAATCGGCGCTCCTGGCATCGGCGCTCCTGGCATCGGCGCTCCTGGCATCGGCAATGCTGTCGAGCGCCGCCGCCACCAAGGCATCCCCGATGGGAGAGCTGTGGTAGCCACCCAGCAGGAGTGCGGCCTGCTGGTCGGCCGCAACGCCGTTGACGGCGTGGCTGGCCGAGCGTTGCACGGATTGCGTCAGCGGATGCGATGCGCGGGCCATGATGTCCCTTCCTTCGTCTAGAGCCGGATACCGTCAGGTGGACTCGCCCAGGCGTTTTCATCTGACCGGGCGATTTCACCTGACGGCTCAATCCGTCTCTCTGCAAAATGATGGAGGGCGGTTCAGCTTTCAGGTTGCAGCCTTCCTGCTGCAACCTGAAAGCCTCGCGCTTCAGAAGCCGGCCGCTTACTGCGCGGAAGCCTGCTTCTGGCTTTCCACCGTACCGTCGGCGATCTTCTTGCCGTCGGCGTCATAGCGCGGCCAGAAATTCTCCAGCTTCAGCTGCTTCAGCGCGGTCTCGAGATATTTCGGCTCGAACCAGCTGTTAAGATCGATATCCTTCTTGATCAGGCCATATTGCTTGGCCTTGTCCGCCTTGTCCTGGTAGCGGGCCTTGATGAAGTCATCGATCACCGCCGTATTGCGGCGCGCCAGCGTCTGGCCTTCGAAATCCTCGGCGAAGCTTTCCACCGGCACGCCGGCCTTGGCCCAGGCGGCAAAGACCTGCTGGCGGTTGGCCTCGGTCGAGCCCCAGGCGGCCGCCTTGACGAAGGCCGTCACGACGCGCTGGGTCAGATCGGGATGTGCCTGTTCGAAATCCTCGGTGACGAAGATGGCCGAGTTGGTACCGAAGATCGGCAGGTCCTTCTTGCTGGCATAGACGATCTTGACGATGCCGCGCTTCTGCAGATCGAGATATTCCTCGCCGCCGAAAGAGCCGTCGACATTGCCGGAGGTGAGGGCGGCCAGGCCGTCGGCCGTGGTCAGGCTGACGAACTTCACATCCTTCTCGGTCAAGTGATGCGCCTCCAGCACCGCGTCGGTGGCGATCTGCAGATTGGTGCCGCGGAACTGCGCCACCTTCTTGCCTTTGAGATCGTCGATCGAATTGATGTTGGATTTCGGCGAGACGGCGAGATAGAGCGAGCCGTGTTCGCTGGCGGGCAGCAGGAACTTGGTCTTCAAGCCGCGGGCGCGGCCGACGATCGAGGGCAGATCGCCGAGACCGGCGGCGATATCCAGCTGATGCGCGGCCAGGGCCTCGTTCAGTTCCGGACCCGCGCCGCGGAAGAAGGTCCACTCGACCTTGATATTGGGATCGTTCTTGAATTCGTCCTCGAGGTAGTTGCCGATGCGGGCCAGCGAGACGGAATCGCCATAGCCATAGGGCTGGTTGTCGACGCCGACGCCGGGATAGCCGACGCGGATCACGGTCGGGTCGGCGAAGGCCGTGCTTGCGGTAAGGATGCCGCCCAGCAGGACGGCCAGAAAAGTGCGTTTCATCGGTCAGATTTCCTTCGTTACGGCCCCGCGGTGTGCGACGGCCGGTTGTCGTGGTGCTGTTGGTCGTTTCGTTCTTTGTCGGGGGCGCGCCGGATCAGCGGCGCGCGCAGCTACATCGCTTCATCAGGCGCCCACGCCCCCTCACCCCACCCCTCCCCCGCGAGGGGGGAGGGAGCGCTGTTGTCGATCTCCTGTCTATGTTCCTATCCAGAGAGACCAGATCAGCGACAACGCTCGGTGAACTCCCTCTCCCCTCGCGGGGGAGGGGTGGGGTGAGGGGGGAAGCGATGAACAGCTCCCCGCTCTCACCTCCCTTGCCATGCCCGGACTTGATCTGTCGGCGGAGGTCGATATGCGTCGACCGGGCATCCATGATAGCGACCGTGCGGTGTTCGCCCATGGACCCTCGGATCAAGTCCGAGGGTGACAGTGGAGAGGGGGATACAGGTTGCACGAAGTCGGTCATCTCAGGTCTCGATCGGGTGCGGCCAGATCTCACTCCGCCGCCTGCGGACGCAGCGGCACGACCTTGCTGCGGATGCGGCTGTGCTTGCCGTCGACGCTGACCGGCACATCGCCGGCGATGGTCGAGCGGCGGACGATGCGGCGCTGGTCGCCGTAGTCATCGATGGCGATGTGCTGCGTCGTGCGGTTGTCCCAGATCACCACATCGCCCGCCTGCCAGCGCCAGCGCACGGTATTCTCCAGCCGTGTCACATGACCCTGCAGGATCTCGAACAGCTTGGCGGAATCGACGTGGTTCTGGCCGACGAATTTCTGGATGAAATAGCCGAGGATCAGCGATTTCTCGCCGGTCTCCGGATGGATGCGCACCACCGGGTGCTCGGTCTCATAGACGGTCGAGGCAAAGGTGTTCTCGTAATGCTTCTTCTCGGCCTCGCTGGCATGCGGCCGCTGGGCGGCATAGTCATACTGATTGCTGTGCACCGCCCAGAGACGCTCGGCGAGCTCCTTCAGCTCGGCCGGCAGGTATTCGTAGGCGGCAACGGTATTGGCCCAGACCGTGTCGCCGCCATATTCAGGCACCTGCACCGAGCGCAGGATGGAGATCTGCGGATAGGCGTCGACGAAGGTGACGTCGGTATGCCACTGATCGGCCTTGCCGTTGCCATTGCCGGTATCGAGTTCCAGGATGGCGGTCGAGCCTTTGCGCACCTTCTCGGTCGGGTGGGCCACCAGCTCGCCGAACAGCCGGGCGAAGCGTTCCTGCTCGGCGTCGTCAAGATGCTGCTGGCCGCGGATGAAGATCACCCGGTGTTCCAGCAGCGTCGAGCGGAGGGCCTTATAGACCTCCTGGCTGAGATCGCCGCTCAATTTGATGCCGCTGATCTCGGCGCCGATGCGACCGGCGATCCGCTTCACCTCGAAAGGCAGGGCGCGGATTGCTGCGGTGGGCTTTTCCTGAAGCTGTGCACTCATGGAATATCTCCTGTCGTCGCTGGATGGGATGCTCTATTCGGCCGCGGCGATGCTTGTCGGATCGGTGCGGTTCTGGTGGTGCGGTCGGTGGGCGGGAAATTTGAGGCCGAGATTTTCGCGCAGGGTCTTGCCCTCGTATTCGCTGCGGAAGAGGCCGCGGCGACGCAATTCGGGAATCACCAGCTCGATGAAATCGTCGAGGCCGCCCGGGACGGTCGGCGGCATGATGTTGAAGCCGTCAGCGCCGTAACCGAGGAAGCGCTCTTCCAGCTGGTCGGCGATCTGCTCGGCCGTGCCCACCAGCTGCCAATGGCCGCGCGCCCCGGCGACGCGCAGATATAGCTGGCGGATGCTGAGATTCTCCCGGCGGGCGAGGTCGACCAGCAGTTGCTGGCGGCTGAGGCTGGCATTGGTCACCGGCAGATCCGGCAGCGGTCCGTCGAGCGGGTAGACCGACAAGTCGAAATTGCCGATGTAGTTGGAGAGCAAGGCAAGGCCGATCTCCGGATGGATCAGGTCCTGCAACTGCTCGAACTTGTCCTGGGCTTCCGCTTCGCTGCGGCCCACCACCGGGAAGACGCCCGGCATGATCTTGAGGTCATCGGCATCGCGGCCATACTTCGCCAGCCGGGCCTTGAGCGCGGCATAGAATTTTTGCGCGTCGGCCAGCGTGCGTTGCGCGGTGAAGACGACTTCCGCGGTGCGCGCCGCCAGCTCCTGTCCGGCCTCCGAGGAACCTGCCTGCACCACCACCGGATGACCCTGCGGCGAGCGCGCGACATTCAAGGGGCCGCGTACGCTGAAATGCCGGCCGACATGATTGAGGAGATGCAGCTTCTCGGGATCGAAGAAGCGGCCGCTCGCCTTGTCGCGCAGGAAGGCATCGTCCTCCCAGGAGTTCCACAGCCCCAGCACCACGTCGATGAACTCATTGGCGCGGCCGTAGCGGTCGGCATGGGCGAGATGGGGCAGCGAGGAGAAGTTCTTCGCTTCCAGCTCGCTCGAGGAAGTGACGAGGTTCCAGCCGGCGCGGCCCTGACTCAGCTGGTCGAGCGAGGCGAAGAAGCGGGCGAGGTTATAGGGTTCCTGAAAGGTGGTGGAGGCGGTCGCAACCAGGCCGATGCGCTCGGTCACCACGGAAAGTGCCGAGAGCAGGGTCACGGGCTCGAAGCCGATCGACCATTCATCGCTGCGGCTCAGCACATTGGTGCGGTGATCGCCGACGCCGACGCCGTCGGCGAGGAAGATGAGGTCGAACTTCGCCGCTTCCGCCTTGCGCGCGAAATCCACGCGATAGGCGAAGTCGGTGGTGGCGGCGGCGGAGACGTCGGGATGGCGCCAGGCCGCGACGTGGTGGCCGGCGGGATACATGAAGGCGCCCAGCTTCAGCTGGCCGCGCCTCGGCCGATCGCCTGCAAGAGCATCGCTCATCGCCTGTCTCCTCTTCCATCCCAAGCCGCTCCCGTTGACGGAAACGGCCTTCCAGCCCTGGCGCTTCGCAGCCAGCCGTGCGGTGCGGTATTGTTGGTTCCTGATGAGATCAATAATCTCTATTCAGCCGATAGGGTAAAGCGAGCAATTCTGCTCGACAGGCAAGGAAAGCTTGCCCTTGCCTGCCCCCTTGGATACCGCGGTCGTCGCGTAATGGCCGGCAGCACCGCCCAAACCATTCATTCGTCGCGCAGAACGGCTTTCCCCAGTGCCCCGTCATACGGCTGTAAGGCGCATGGCTCATCGTCGGCTATTCGCCTGCACAGGATAATGCTATCCCTGGCGAATATTGGAGGAGTCGGGAGTTGGTTATCAGGGGGAAGGGGAAGGCCGAAGGTTACCGGCCTTATGTCGATGGCCTGCGCGCCATCGCGATCCTGGCTGTCATTGGCTATCACATCGGAGTGCCGGGGTTTTCCGGCGGTTTTGTCGGTGTCGACGTCTTTTTCGTCATCTCCGGCTTCCTGATCATTGGCCACATCATCGACCAGATGCGCGGATCGCGCTTCTCGCTGACGGATTTCTATGCCCGTCGCGTGCTGCGTCTTATGCCGCTGCTGCTGACGGTCATTCTCAGCATCGCCGGCCTCGCGGCCCTGGTGCTGATAACGCCGGATGAGTTCAGCGACTTCGGCCGTTCCGCCACGGCGGCGGCGCTGATGATCTCCAATCACTTCTTCCTCGACCGCCAGGGATATTTCGACACGGCGGCGGAAGCGAAGCCGTTGCTTCATACCTGGTCGCTGGGGGTGGAGGCGCAGTTCTATGTGGCGGCGCCGGTCCTGATCTGGCTGCTGACGCGTCCGGCCGCGATGGCCCGGCACAATCGCGGCCTCTTCTGGGGCGCCGTTGCGATTGTCCTCGTTTCGCTCGCGGGATGCGTTCTTTTCACCGATCCCGACCGGAACCGCGCCTTCTTCCTCATGGTTTGCCGCGCGTGGGAATTTGTCGCCGGCGCGCTGGCGGCGGTGCTTGCCGAACGGCTCCGCAGGTTTTCGATCGTGACGCATGTTCTTGGCATGCTGGGGCTGGCGATGATCGTCGCCTGCGTCTATCTGTATTCGCCGGCGCTGCTTTATCCCTCCTGGTATCCGATCATCCCTGTACTCGGTGCCGTCTTCGTCATCGCCGCCGGCGAAGCCGATGCCATGACGCCGGTGCGGCGTCTGCTGGCGACGCCGCCTTTCGTCAGCCTCGGGCTCGTCTCCTATGGCTGGTATCTGTGGCATTGGCCGCTGCTCACCTTGGGCCGCATCTATCGCTTCGGCGATCACGCGCTTGCCGCCGACCTGCTGATCGGCGGCGCGCTGAGCCTGCTGCTGGCGACGGCGACCTATTTTGCCATCGAACGGCCGGTGGCCCGGAACAAGTCCCGCTTGCTGACGCGGCGGCGCAGCATCACGGTCGGGATCGGCATCGCCGCCAGTCTGGCTGCCGCCGTTCCCGGCCTCGTCTATCAGAAAATCGTGGGTCCGGCGGTCAGTGCGACGCTCACAGCGGAAAACTGGCCCGGCAAGGGAATGCTGAAATCGGTCGATGATGCGTGCATCGTCAGGGGAAAATGGGCATACCAGTCCGGCTGCCTGCAGGCCGCATCGGGCAAGACTTTGGGGCTGCTCATCGGCGATTCGCATGCGCGCGAATCCTATGCGCCTCTGGCGGCGATGGCCGACAAGGCCAATGCCAAATGGGTCACCCTGGTGCGTCCCGCTTGCCCGCCCCTGCTCAGCGCCGATGTCGTCTTCTTCGGCCAATCGCAAGGATGTGTCGATACCTGGAAAAGCGGTCTCGATGCCCTCAGGGACGGCCAGGCGGCGATTTCCTTTGCCGTCATCCAGGCGAACTGGGGCATCTATGTCGGCGGCGACAATGCCTTCCGGGCGTCCCGCAGCCTGACGACGGGCGGCGATGGGAATCCGGCTTCGGATCAGTATCGGACACTTTCCACCAGCCTTGCCGATACGGTGCACAGCCTGAAGCATCTCGGCATCCAGCGCATCCTGATCATCGCGCCGGAACCGCAATTCAGCCACGAGGGCGCCGCCTGCCTCATGCGCGCCCGGAAAATGAGACTGCCCGAGGATACCTGCGCGCGTCCGCGGGTCGAGATCGAGGCCCAGCATCAACGCATCTTGACGGCGCTGAACGATGTCAGCATGAGCAACGCTGATGTGCGGCTGATCGATCCATTCGCCGTGATCTGCGACGGCACGACATGCCGCCAGCATCGTCATGGCATTCCCATCTATGTCGACGACAACCATCTCAGCCGGATCGGCAACGATCTGGTTTTCGGTTCCTACGCCGGCGATTTCGCCTGGCTTTTCGGCCACGCGGCCGAAGCCAGCAGATAGCCGGCCGGCCGTTTCCAGAAGGCATCTGGATAAAAGGCATTTATTATACCATATTGCGCCGTGGCAAAATGCCTTGCCCTCCGATGGATTCTCGACCATGCGCCTGACCCTGCATACCGATTATGCCCTGCGGCTCTTGATGCTGCTGGCGATGGAGTCCGACCATCTGCATACGATCGAAGAGATCGCGCGCCGCTACGACATTTCCCGCAATCACCTGATGAAGGTGACCCAGACCCTGGCCCAGGCCGGTTTCGTCGAGAGCCTGCGCGGCCGGGGCGGGGGATTGCGCCTGGCGCGGCCGGCGGCGCAGATCATCCTCGGCAAGGTAGTGCGGGCGACCGAAGACGGCTTCGACATCGTCGAATGCTTCAGCCGGGACGACAATCGCTGCGTGGTGGCGCCGGCCTGCGGCCTGCGCGGACCGCTGGAGGAAGCCTTGCAGGCGTTTCTCACGACGCTCGACGGCTATTCCCTGGCCGATCTGGTGGCAAAGCCCGGCACCCTGCGCCGCATGCGGCTGCTGCTCGCGGATACCGGCGCCCCCAGTTGAGGATCGCCGCAGGCTCGGACGGAATGTCGCGGTCTCATAACAGGTATTGAAAATACTCTATTTTTGGGTTTAATAAGGTATATGTGATGCCTTTTTAGGCGATCCGGCCGGAGGAGCGGCACTATGGTGAAAAATCGACATCCCGCCGCGGAGGCCACCACCGAGTTGCGGGTTCTGCCGTCCCGCCCCGAGTCGCCCCGCCCCGAGCCGGATCGCCGCGAACCCGACCGCCGCAATGCTATCGTCGCCGCCCTCCGGGCCGAGACCGGCATCGACGAGGCGATGATCGAGCATCTGGTGCGCAGCTTCTATGCCGAGGTGCGGGCCGATCCCTTGCTCGGCCCGGTCTTCGCCGCGCGAATCCGCGACTGGGAGCCGCATCTCCAGCGCATGATGGTCTTCTGGTCTTCGGTGGCGTTGATGAGCGGGCGCTATCACGGCCAGCCGATGCAGGTGCATGCGCCGCTGCCCATTCATGCCGATCATTTCGACCGCTGGCTGGAGATTTTCAAGGCAACGGCGTTGCGGGTCTGCCCGCCCAAGGCGGCGGCTCATTTCCTCGAACGGGCGCAACGCATCGCCGAAAGCCTGGAGCTTGGCATCGCCGGCCAGAACGGCGTGATGCTCGGCCGGGGCGAGCGCTATCGGCCGAATGTCTCTTAACTATGCTCGGCGCTCCGCCGTCGCTCAGCGTTCCGCCCGTTCGGCGATGCGGATCGGCCAGGGGGCGATGAGGGCGAAGATGACGGCGACGCCGAGGCTGAGAATCATCAGCCCGTGCGGGCGCCAGGCATCGAAGGCCAGGCCGGCGAGGGGCGGGCCGACCACATTGGCCAGGGTATAGACCATGACGAAGGCGGCATTGGCGACGGCCAGCGCGCTGCCGGTGAAATAGCGTCCCATGGCCGCTAGCGCCACCGTATAGGCGCCCCAGACGGAACCGCCCCAGAGGAAGAACAGCAGCGCCAGCAAGGCCGGTTGGCCGAGGCTGAATATGATGGCGATGGGGCCGGCCAGGCAGAGGATGGAGCAGCCGAGCATCACCCGCCGCGGTCCCATGTGATCGGCGAGCCAGCCCAGGGGAAACTGCAGCAGGATGTTGCCGGCGATGAAGATGCTGAGCAATGTCAGGGAAAATTGCCGGTCGAGGCCGGTCTGCAGGCCCCAGAGCGGCAGGAAGCTGAACAAGGCGGCGTCGAGGGCGCCGGAGAGAAAAGCGGCGGCGAGCAAGGCCGGCACGGCACGAAACACGCCCAGCAGGTTATGGCCGGCCTCGTCATCCAGAGGTGGCATGAAGCGTTTCAGCAGGATGATCGGGACGGAAGAGGCGATGCTGAGGGTGATGAAGCAGGAGATGGCCGCGGGGCCGTCGGTGCCGACCAGGGTGAGAATAATGGGGCCGGTGGCGAAGCCGGTGGCGATGATGGCGCCGTACATCGCGAAGATGCGGTTGCGGTGCGTCTCGCCCGCCACCAGGTTGATCCAGGTCTCGCTGACGATCCAGGGGGCGGCACTGGCCATGCCGCCGATCAGCCGCAGCAGGAACCAGGCCGGCACGCTGGTATAGACCGGCAGCAGCACGATGGTGATGAGGGTGATGAGGGCGCTGGCCAGCATGCAGGGGGCCGTGCCGTAACGCCGCACCACCCGCGCCACGAAGGGGGCGGCGACCGCGACGCCCAGGGAATTGGCGGCGGCAACCAGGCCGATCCAGATGCTGGACGTGCCGTGCCCTTCCAGTACCAGGGCCATCCAGGGCACCAGGCCGCCAAAGGCCGTGCCGAAGGTGAAGATGCTGGCGAAGAGGCCGGCGAGAATGAAACGCCGTTGTCGCGGCGTCGGCTGGGAGGAGATGCTGAGCTCGGCCATCAGGCTTTTACAAACCGGTCATCGTCTTGCAATAACAAAGGAATCCGGCGGCCCCTCCGGGGACGCGGGCGGCGATACTGGCAGAGGACAAGGCCTGTGACAACCGCGCCCCGCGCCGCAGGACCGGACCGCTCGGTATCGCCTGACGCGCCGCGTGTGCATGCCCAGTCATGCCAGCCCAATCACGCCAGCTCAGTCATGCAAGTGTCATGGCGCCGACATCTGCCGGCAGAGGCTCTGTTCTATAGAGGCGCGTCGCATTCAGTTGCGATTGCCGATCGGATCTCTGCGACGCGACCTTGACCGAGGGTGGAGGGTCGCAGGGATCCACCCTGCATCGCCCCGGCGTCACAGATCGGGGTTCCAGGGCGCCAATTCGCAATTCATCAGATGCCGGCCGATCAGGCGGTGAAAGAAATCGCCATGGCCGACGACGGCGATACGTTCTTCGGTGCGGGCGGCAATCATTTCTTTGAAGGCGCCGACGCGGTCGAGCAAGGCATGTTCCGGTTCCGGTGAGAAGCCGTGCCGGTTGAAGGGATCGAGATGGTGCCACCAGGGATCGCTGAGATGGGCGAAATCCAGGGTGGGGAAATCCGCCGCCAGTTCGCGCACGCTGCGGCCGACGTCGCAGCTGCTGTTCAGCCATTCGCGGTGCAGCGGGCTGATGACGATGGGGGTCCGCGTCCCGAAGATGCCCTGCGCGGTCTGGATCGCCCGCGTCAGCGGTGTCGCGATCACCACGTCATAGGCCGCGCCGGCAAGGCGCTCGCGCGCTTGCGCGACCTGCTGATGGCCGAGCTCGGTCAACCTCGCGTCGAAATGAATCGGGTCTTTGCCGGTCGCCTCGTAATGCGCGTTGAAGGTCGATTGGCCGTGACGGATGAGATGGATGGTGCGGGATGCTGGCGTGGAACGGGACATGGGTAACGGTACTCTCGTAATGCCGGATGCGTCTCTCCGTCCCTTATAGGCAGGCTCGATGACGCTGTGAAGTCATCCTCACCGTTGCCGGCAGCCAGGCATCAGTTCGACAAGCTTTCCATGTTCTGCAGCGTGAGGTCCAGGATGAGGGTGAGCAGAAAAACCTGGAAGGCGGGCGGCAGGCTTGCCGGCAGGTCGATTTGCAGCTGGCGGGTGAAGAGTTTCGGCTGGCCGACGGTGCCCAGGCATGGGGTGCCGGCTTCGGGACCAAGCTCGTAGAGGCGGGAGAACATGCCGCGCCGGCGCAGGGCGAAATTTTCGCTTCCCCTGGTGACGGAAAAGCCTCGGCCGTTGCGCTCCGCCAGCGCCAGAACCTGCTCATCGGAATCCTTGAGGGCGAAGGGAGTGGTCGGCGGCTTCGGCGCGCCGGTCATCAGGCGAAACAGCGCCTGGTACATTACCTCGTCCGGCCGGGAGGATAGCCGCGCCGCGACGAAGCTGTCGCTGCCGATGGTGATTACCCCGCGGCGTTCCTTCGGATCGAAGATGAGTGCGCCGCGCGTCCGGTCACTTTCGCAAATATCGTAGCGAAGCTGACGATCGAGCAGGCCGATATTGTCTCGTTTGGACGGCTTTGTGACCAGCATGGTTCCCCCCAGCGCTTTGCCTCAATCCAGTCGCCCGTTCTGTCCGTTTTTTTACGGCCGGCAAGCGGCTCCACGCGGGGTTGTGATCGCTATCGCACCTTTCCTTTTCTGCCTTCACCCCTTCAGCGCAGCATCATCGGCAGGTTGGGCCGCAAGACGGCGGCGCGGGCCTGGGCTGCGGGCGGCAGATGGCGGTAGAACCAGTTTTTGGCGATCTCGGCGAGGCAGAGATAGACCACGACCATGACGGCCAAGGCGGCGAGGAAATCGAGCGGCAAAGGCACGAAGCCCAACCAGGGGCCGAGCGGCGAATAGGGCAGGGCGATGGCGATGGCGACGACGCTGAGCGAGCAGACGGTGAGCAGGCGGCTCGGCCGGCTGCGAAAGGGATTGCGCCGGGTGCGGATAACGAAGATCACAAACACCTGGGTTGCCAGGCTCTCGATGAACCAGCCGGTCTGGAACATCTTTTCGTTGGCATGGAAGACGAACAGCAGCAGACCGAAGGTGAGGAAATCGAACAGCGAGCTGACCGGCCCCAGCAGCAGCATGAAGCGACGGATGAAGCCGATATCCCAATGATGCGGCGTCGCCATCATTTCCTCATCGACCTCATCCAGCGGGATCGGCACTTCGGAAAGATCGTAGAGGAGGTTGTTGAGCAGCACCTGGATCGGCAGCATCGGCAGGAAGGGCAGCATCACCACGGCCCCGGCCATGGAGAACATGTTGCCGAAATTGGAGCTGGTCCCCATCATCACGTATTTCATGATATTGCCGAAGGTGCGGCGGCCTTCGCGCACACCCCGCGCCAATACGCCGAGATCGCGGTCGAGCAGGATGATATCGGCGGCGTCCTTGGCGACATCGACGGCGCTGTCGACCGAGATGCCGACATCGGCGCTGTGCAGGGAGGGTGCGTCGTTGATGCCGTCACCCATGTAGCCAACCACATGGCCCCGGCGCTTCAAGGCCAGGAGGATGCGGTTCTTCTGTACCGGCGTCACCCGGCAGAAGAGATCTGTGTCCTCGACCCGTGCACTGAGCGCCTCGTCGCTCATCACGGCGAGATCGGCGCCGGTCAGCAGGCCGGCAACCGGGATGCCAAGATCGGCGCAGACATGCTGCGTCACCAGCTCGTTGTCGCCGGTGAGGATCTTCACGGCGATGCCCGCCTTGCCCAAGGCAATGATGGTGCGCCCGGCACTTTCCTTCGGCGGATCGAGAAAGGCGGCAAAACCGGCGAAGACCAGCTCGCTTTCGTCGCTGACATCGGCATGGTCACGGTCGGCGGCAACTTCCCGCCAGGCGACGCCCAGCACCCGGAAGCCGTCGCGGCCGAGGGCGTCGAACACGGCCTGCGCTTTGGCATGGGCGGCATCATCGAGCGGATGCAGATCGCCTTCGCCGTTTTCCTCATAGCGGTTCGAGTGCTTCAGGACGTCTTCCGGCGCGCCCTTGACGATGAGCAATCGCCTGCCCGCACGTTCGACGAGAACGGAGACACGGCGCCGCTCGAAACCGAACGGCACCTCGTCAAGCTTGTTCCAGCCTTCGCGTGCGACGGGTGAAGAGGTGGCCGGCGCATGGTCGAGAATGGCATCGTCCAGCGGGCTGCGCAGACCGCTTTCGAAATGGCTGTTGAGCCAGGCGAGATCGACCACACGCTCGCTCTCGGCGCCGGAAAGCGTCAGTTCCTTGACCAGCCGGATCTTGGCTTCGGTCAGTGTGCCGGTCTTGTCGGTGCAGAACACATCCATGCTGCCGAGGTCATGGATCGCCGCCAGGCGCTTGACGATGACTTTCTCCTTGGCCATGCGCATGGCGCCCTGGGCCAGGGTGACCGAAACGACCATCGGCAGCAGTTCCGGCGTCAGGCCGACGGCCAGGGCAAGCGCGAAGAGGAAGCTTTCCAGCAGCGGCCGGTGAAAGGCGAGATTGATCAGCAACACGAAAAGCACCAGCAGCCCGGTGATGCGTACGATCAGCAGGCCGAAGTCGTAAGTACCCTGTTCCAGCGCCGCCGCGGGCGGTGTATGCCGCAAGGCGCTGCTGATCTCGCCCAGCTGTGTCGACTTGCCGGTGGCGCAGACCAGCAGATGTGCGCTGCCGCTGACCACCGAGGTTCCCATGAAGGCGGCATTGGTCGCTTCGGCGATGGCATCGGTGGCGATGCCGGCCGGCACCGGCTGTTTCTCGGCCGGATAGGATTCGCCGGTGAGCAGTGCTTCATTGACGAAGAAATCGCGCGCCTCGACGATCCGACCGTCGGCCGGCACCATGTCGCCGGCCGCCAGCAGCACGACGTCACCCGGCACGATCTCGGTGGCCGGCAAGGTTACGGGTTTGCCGTCGCGCAGGACCTGTTCCTTCAGGGAAACGGAGACACGCAGCTTTTCCGCTGCCTGCTCGGCGCGAAACTCCTGCAGGCTGTCCAGCAGCACGCTGATGCCGACGATGGCGGAGATGATGATGCAGCTGCTGACATCGCCGGTCATCGCCGAGATGGCCGCGGCGGCAAGCAGGATGAGGACCAGGGGATTGCGGAAGCGGCCGATGAATTTTCGCGCCAGCGAGAAATGCGGCTTTGCCTGCAGCCTGTTGAGGCCATGAAGCCGCTGGCGCGCCGCCGCCTCCGCGCTGGTAAGCCCGCTCAGCCCGTCGCCGGCAAGCTCCAGGTGCCGGGGCGCTTCGTCCATCGACCATCGCCAGAACAGGTTCGACGAATTGCCCTCGCTCATGATCTCTCCCGCTCGGATAATGCTGGAACCGTGATATTGCTGGGGTTTAAGCCGGGTCTGTTTCGGATCGGCGCCTGCGCCAGTCGCAGCCGAAGCACATTTCCTACCTCCCTCATCTGAGGCCGCACTTTCACTCCCAGGCATTGGTTGAGCGCAATTTAACTTTTCCGGGAAAGGCGAATCTTGCTTTGGATCAACTTATCGGGTCCTGGCGCTGCTTCTCGTTGGCGGCGGGAACAAGCCGGCATGCCGCTACTTCTAGTAGGACGAAACATTCATGTCGGCGTGATGACAATAGCGTCAATCGACGCGCCGGCGCGTCGAGGCTGAGAATCGTCGCGCCGAGGGTGAATGCTCGGGACCAGGCGCCGATGCGCCCGCAACAGCGCGCCACAAACACGATGTGACGCGGATCAACGAAAAGCGAGGGTAATTCCATGGCAGATACCGGCATTTCCAACGAAAACGCAGCCATGCGGGCGGCCAATGAATCGGTCGAGCGCGTGGTGGGCGAATTCCGCGAACTGGTCACGAAATTCGACGATCTGGTGGCCTCGGGGACCGCCTCTGTCGACGTGCTGCGGGACCTGCGCGACGAGGCCGTCGCGAAGGTCGGCCAGGCCAAGGAGTTGGCAAGCGAAGTCAAGCGGGGCGCGGGACAGAAGCTGCGCGCGGCGGGGGCGGCCTCGTCCGAATATGTCCACGAGAATCCCTGGTCCGCCGCCTCGATCGCCGGCGGTGTCGGCTTGCTGTTAGGCTTGCTGATCGCGCGGCGATGACAAGGTCGGCGGCGCGAAGATATGCTGGACGCCGCCGACATCGCGCAGGGAATTCAAGCCGAGATCGCGCAGGTCAAGCGCCGCGTGGGCGGCGAAATCGGCGGAAATCAGCACGCGCTCGCCCAGCTTCTTGGTCAACTCCTGCAGCCGCGCGGCGCGGTTGACGGCCGGCCCGATCACCGTGAAATCGAGGCGAGTTGCGGCGCCAATATTGCCATAGGCCACTTCGCCGACATGCAGGCCGAGGCCGAAATCGAGGCGCCGCTGGCCAGCGGTCATACGCTCCGCATTGAGCGCGTCTATCGCCGCGCAGAATGCCTCTGCCGCGGCGAGGGCCTGGCGGCAGGCTGAGCGGCGGTCGCCGTGATCGGCGGCGGGGAAACTCGCCAGCACCGCATCGCCGATGAATTTCAGCACTTCCCCACCATGGTGTTCGATCAGCTTGACCATCGGTCCCAGCCAGGCATTCAGGGCGCCGATCACCTCGGCGATCGGCGCCTCTTCCGAATAGCGGGTGAAGCCCCGCAGATCCGCCAGCCAGATGGCGGCTTCGATATAATCGATCTGGCCGAGTTCGATCTGGCCATCGGAAATGCGCCGGCCGCTGCGGTGGCCGATATAGGTATCGAGTAGATCGACGGTGATGCGGCGCAAGACCTGGCGTTCCGCATAGGGGCTGAAAAGCTCGGCCGCAGCCTGCAGCGCGGCGATTTCGTTGTCGCCGAAGCCGCCCGCTTGCCGGGTGGCGAAAGACACCACCGCCGTGCGTTGCCGGTCGAGAAAGGGCAGCGGAAACATGACATAATCGGTCGCTCCCTGGGCCCGCAATTCCTCCAGCAATTCCATGGCTTGCGGACCGTCGTCCAGGCGCTTGCGAAAGGCCCTGCCGGTTTCGTCGACCACCCAGGTGGGGCTGTTGAGATAGAGATGCTGGCCGAGGACTTCCTGGCGCTTGCGGTCGTGTACCGCCAGGGTTTCATCCTGCCAGATCAGCATCCAGCCGGAGGCTTCCGGATGCAGCACTTCCAGTCCCAATTGGCTGCGCCAGACCGGCAGGCCGCGTCGCGCGATCTCGCGGCTGAACGCCGGGAACAGGTCCTCCAGCGAGGCATGGCCCGGGACATGTTGTGCGAGCCAGAGCGCAAGCTTGTCTAGAATATCGGGATGCTCCATGCGGCTCTCATCAATAAGATCGAGGGCGATTCACGTGTTAAGGGGGAAGCCTATCCGCTTCCACCTAATACGATCGCACGTTCATCACCCTGTCTCATTGCGACCCTTCGGCTGCGGCGCGGCTTGCGCCCTGATCGGTGTGGTCTTGCCCCGCATCTCTTAGTCCCGTGTCGCGCTGCCGCTCGCCCACCAGCTGGTTGGAATAGGGCTCGCGACCGCCGAAATCTTCCAGACTGAAGAACTGCTCGACCCTATCGCCGCCAAGGCGCAGCGGAAAGATGCCGAATTCATAGATGAAGCTGTCGCCGTCGCGCGTTGGACTGTTGATCAGGCCATAGACGGGGCGGCGATTTTCGTAGGAGACGCGGTAATAGTGATGCCAGTCGTCGGGCAGTCCCGGGCGCAGGATCTCATCGAGATAGCGGCCGGTGAAATCGAAGCCGGAGACGCGGGCGATCTTCGTACCGACCAGCCGATAGCGCAATCGGAAAGGCTCGGGCTCGGGCTCGACGATCATCAAGTTGGGCAGCACCGACTTGAGGTCGAGCGGATCGAAATCCGCGCGCCGCGGCAGCGCCGTGCCGGTGCGTTTCGCCTGCCAGATTTCGTGCAACTGACGCACCAGCGGCATCGTGACACGATCGAGCTCGAGCCAGTAGGGCATACTATTTTATGATGCTCATGTAATTCCCCTGGCGCCGCCATCCCATGACACCCGTATCAGGCGACAGCTTGATACCGGTGCGTTCCCCGACAGCGCCGCAGCTATTTCGGCACCGACGGCGGCAATCGTCAATGGCCAAGGCAGGATTATGGACCGGGCGAAGGCGGAATCACGCCTTGCATAAGCTCGTCTAACATAAAGCTGTCTGCGGCGTGGGCAGGGTTCATCGTAGGATCGGACCCGGAGGGATCGAGATGCCGGAAGCTTGGGGGCCACTTCCAGGGGGTATCCACCTCGCACGGACGCTTTGCTGGGAAGCGCCGTAATCCTCCGGGCCGATCAGGGAACGGGACAGTCGGGCAGGTCGATGCCGTGCTGCTGCGGGGAAACGTCAGCAGCCGTCGCCAAGACCGGCTTCGCCGATAGCCTATCTGTCATTCCCGACGTCCGTCCGGCGAGGTTCTGGGAGACACACCGGCGAACGATTTTCTATCCTTGCACGCCTGATTTTCTCGGCCAGTGTTTTTGGCTGTGGCTAACATTATGAGATATAGCTCCGGCAACACTATTTTGTGATCCTGCTGCGGCGCAACAACACCGTGCGAGGCGACCCGGCGTGCGCATACGACGATAATCGCACTCTATCCCACTGAGACAGGACGCAAAGCGAGCGGGGGTCGCGGTGCCTGCAGGTCGATGTTGGCGCATTCTGCTGTTGTCGCGGCCGATATCGCGAAAACATGAGGCATTTGCGTTGATTGCAAAACAGGAAGCGGCCGCATGCGGCCGCTTCCCATTCCATAACCTGACTGGATGATCAGACTCGCTGTTCCAGCCGTCGGACCTTATCCAGCCGTCGGACCTTAGCTGAACAGATCGCGATTGCTCGAACGGAACCGTTCGACCTGCTTCTCCGCTTCGTCGCGGGCAACGCCATAGCGCTCCTGTACCCGGCCGAGGAGCTGGTCGCGGTTGCCTTCGATGACCTTCATGTCGTCATCGGTCAGCTTGCCCCATTGCTCCTTGATCTTGCCCTTGAACTGCTTCCAGTTGCCTTCGATACGATCGTTGTTCATGTCGGTCTCCTTGAAGGTAGCGGCGCATTCCGGATGGGCGCGCCTGCAGAAGGAACCGGCCGTCACCCTCATGGTTCCGCTTCGCCCCGCCGGAAGAACCCCATCAAGTTGTCGTGAGTTGGCGGAGCTTTTCAGCAGGCGACAGCTCAGCGAGGCGACAGCTCAGCCGAGACGACGGCGGAACAGCAAGGTGGCGGCGCTCAGCGTGATGACGCCGATCAGCATCATCGGCCAAAGCTGATCCAACATCAGCGGTATCGTGGGGCCGCGCAGGTAGAGGCTGCGGATGAGGTCGATCATGTAGCGGATCGGATTGATCAGCGACAGGGTCTGGCACCAGTCGGGCATGTTATCGATCGGCGTCGCCATGCCGGAGAGGATGATGGCCGGCGCCAGGAAAATGAAGACGCCGAGAATCGCCTGCTGCTGCGTCTGCGCGATCGAGGATATGGCCAGGCCGATACCGATCGCCGAGAGCAGGAAGACGATGAAGCTGATGCCGAACCAGAGCAGCGAGCCGCGAAACGGCAACCCGAAGGCGAAAACGGCGACGGCAAGGATGCCGAAGGCCTCGCCCACGGCGATGATCAGCGACGGCGTCACCTTGCCGACCAGGATCTCGAAGGGTCGCAGCGGCGTCACCAGCAGCTGATCGAAGGTGCCAAGCTCCCGCTCGCGGGCGACCGAGAGGGCGGTGATCATCATCGCCATCACCATGACGACGAGGGCGTTGAGCGCCGGCAGGATATACCACTGGCTGTCGAGATTGGGATTGAACCAGGCGCGCACCTCCACCTGCGGTCCGGCTTGCAGCAGCGCTCCGGCGGTGCCGAGGCGCTCGCGGTTATAGGTCTCGATGATGGTGGCGGCATAGTTCTGCACGATCAGCGCCACGTTCGAACGCCGGCCATCGATGATCATCTGCACCCTGGCCGGCCGGCCGGTGGCCAGGTCGGCGTTGAAGCGCGGATCGATATGCAGCACCGCGCCGGCCTTCTGGCTGTCGATCCAGTCGGTCACCTCCTGCGGGTTGTCGAGATTGCCGACCAGGGCGAAGGCGTTGCTGTCGGTGAAGCGCCGCACCAGTTCGCGCGACGCCGCGGCCCCGTCCTCGTTCCACACCGCGAAGGGGACATGCTTCACCTCGAACGTGGCGGCGAAAGCGAAGATCAGCACCTGGATCAGCGGCGGCAGCAGGATGACGAAACGCATCCGCCGGTCCTTCCACAGCAGCAGCATTTCCTTGACGACGAGAGCATAGATGCGGCCGAACATTCAGCCCTCCAGGTTGCGCGTCATGCGCCGCAGGGTGATCAGGGAAAAGGCGATGGCGAAGCCGAACAGGATGATCGCGTTGGGCAGCAACACGGCGCTGATATCGCCGGCCAGGAACAGGGTCTGCAGGCAGGCGACGAAGTAGCGCGCGGCGACGATATGCGTCAGGTCCTGGATCCATTGCGGCATGCTGGCGATGTCGAACAGCAGGCCGGACAGCATCAGCGCCGGCATATAGGTCGTGATGAAGGTGATCTGCGCCGCCACGAACTGGTTGCGGGCGACGGTGGAGATCAGCAATCCCAGGGCCAGGGCGCTGATCAGGAACAGCGCGCTGACCAAAGCGAGCATCAGGAAGGAACCGCGGAACGGTACCTGGAACAGAACCAGCCCGAGGATGACGGAGACCGCCATGGCCATCATGCCGAGCACGAAATTCGACAGCAGCTTGGAGAGCATGACCTCCAGCACGCTGGCGGGGGAGGCCATCAGGGTTTCCATGGTGCCGCGCTCCCATTCCCGGGCGACGATCATTGCCGTCAGCAGGGCGCCGACCAGGGTCATGACGACCGCGATCAGGCCGGGCACGATGAAGGAGGTGCTGCGCAGTTCCGGGTTGAACCAGTAGCGATGTTCCAGCACGACGCCCGGCGCGATGCTGCTGAGGCTGCCATTGGTCGCCTCGCGCTGATACCAGCCGCCGAGCACGCCGGCGGCATAGCCTTCGACGATGCGGGCGGTGTTGGCGTCGACGCCGTCGACGACGATGAGATAAGGCTGCGGCTTCAGCTGGTCGGAGAGATTGCGCACCGTATCGGCCCGCACCACGATATAGCCTTTGATCTCGCGGTCGAGCAGCGCCGTCTCGGCGGCATCGGCCGTGCGATAGGGCCGTGAGGCCAGGTAGGGCGTGTCGACAAAGGCGCGGTAGAGGCTGATCGTGCGCGGCGTCTGCGCCTCCATGACGACACCGAAGGCAACGTTCTTGGCATCGAGCGAGAGGCCGTAGCCGTTCAGCAGCAGCAGGGCGACCGGCATCACGAAGGCGATCATGATGGCGGAGGGGTCGCGCAGGATCTGCACGAATTCCTTGCGCAGCAGGGCCAGCAGCCGGCGCAGGCGCAGGATGCGGTTCATGCTTGCAACTCCGGGCTGCCGCCTGGTTCGGAGCGCTGAACGATCGTCACGAAGGCATCATCCAGCGACGGGTCCGGCTGTTCGGGGGTGACGCAGTCGGCGCGCAGCTTGCCCGGCGTGTCGAGCGCCAGCAGCCGGCCGCGATTGACGATGGCGATGCGGTCGCAATTCTCCGCCTCGTCCATGAAATGCGAGGTGACGAGGACGGTCATGCCGCTTTCGACGAAAAGTCCGATGCGCAGCCAGAAGTCGCGCCGCGCCAGCGGATCGACGCCGGAAGTGGGCTCGTCGAGAAACAGCAGGTCCGGCTCATGCAGGACTGCGGCTGCCAGCGACAGGCGCTGCTTATGACCGAGCGACAGGGTGCTGCAGACGGCGTCCAGGATGCCGCCGAGATCGAAAGCCGCAACCGCCCAATCCAGCCGCCGCGCAAAGCGCCGCCGGTCGAGGCCATAGGCGCCGGCCATGAAACGCAGATTCTCGCGGCAGCTGAGGTCGCCATAGAGGGAGAAGCGCTGCGCCATATAGCCGATGCGCTGGCGGGCATCGGCCCGGGCATGGCCGAGATCGATGCCGGCGACCGTGGCGCTGCCGCTGCTGGCGGGAAGCAGGCCGCACAGGATGCGGAAGGTGGTCGACTTGCCGGCGCCGTTGGGCCCCAGCAGGCCGAACACCTCGCCGCGCTTGACGCTGAAGCTGACATCGTCGACGGCGGTGAAGTTGCCGAAGCGGCGCGACAGGTGATTGACGGCGATCACGGCATCGGCGCTGGCGACGTCGGTGCTGGCGGTGTCGGTGCTAGCGGTGTCGACCGGCGGGACAGGCGCCGTCGGAGCGACGGCCTGGTTGGCGACGGCCTGGCCGGGTGCCGGCATCTGCTCGCGCAACAAGGTGACAATGGCATCTTCCAGCCGCGCCGGCGCCGGCGTCGCGGCTGCCAGTTCAGGCGCCAGGCCGGCATCTTCGGCCGGCACGCCGTCGCTGAAAACCAGCCGCAAATGGCCGCCGAGCAGGGTCGCATCGCGTACCCCCGGCAATGCCAGCAATTGCCGCTGGCGCCGGCGTCGCTCCTCGGGCTTCACCGGCAGCAGGAAGGCCCGGGTTGCGGCGCCGGTGATCAAGGCCGATGGCTGGCCGGCGGCCAGCAGACGGCCGTCCTGCAGGACGATGACGGAATCGCATTTCGCCGCCTCGTCGAGATAGGCAGTGCTCCAGATGACGGTGGTGCCGGCGCCGGAGAGATCGCGCACCAGCTGCCATAATTCCCGGCGCGAGATCGGATCGACGCCGACCGAGGGTTCGTCGAGCAGCAGCACCCGCGGCTGGGCGAGGAGGGCGCAGGCGAGCCCGAGCTTCTGTTTCATGCCGCCGGAAAGATTGCCGGCAAGCCGCGCCGTGAAATCGGCCAGGCCGGTGAAATGCATCAGCTCGGCCTGCCGCTGCTCGAAAGCCTCCCGGGGCAAATCGTGCAGATCGCCGAACAGGCCCAGGTTTTCCGCCACCGTCAGGTCTTCATAGAGGCCGAAGCGCTGCGGCATATAGCCGATCTCCGGCCGGATCTCTTCAATCTCTGCCGGGATGCCATGCCCCAGCAGCCGGATGCTGCCGCTCTCCGCCGTCAGCAGCCCGGCGATCAGGCGCAGCAATGTGGTCTTGCCGGCGCCGTCCGGCCCGACCAGGCCGGTGATGCCGCCGGCGGCGATGTCGATGCCGAGATGATCGAGTGCCGTCACCCGGTCGTGGCCACGCGGGAAGCTCTTGCAGAGGTCGCGAATCTCGATCGCCGGCGCGGCGATCGGCTCGCCATTCGCTGCCGCTGAGTCGGTTGCTGCCGGGCTGGGACCGATGGCCATGGGCGTTGCCTACCGCGCCGGCTCAGCCGACCGGTACCGGCTTTTCCGGCCGCAGGGTGACGGGCATGCCCTGGCGCAGATCCGGCGCGTCGCCCTGCACCTTCAGGCGGATGCGATAGACCAATTGCGTGCGCAGCTCCGGCGTCTCGACCGTTTTCGGGGTGAATTCCGCCGTTGGCGAGATGAAGCCGATCTTGGCGCGATACTGCTTTGCCGGCGCGCCATCGACGGTGATGATGAAGACGTCGCCGGGCTGGATATGGGTGAGGGCGCTTTCCGGCAGGAAGCTCCTGATCCAGATCTCACTGGTGAGGGCCAGGGTATAGGCGGCGGTGGTCGGCAGGATGATGGCGCCGGGTTCGACATTGCGCGACAGGATGATGCCGTCGCTCGGCGCCACCAGGCGGCAGTGATCCAGCCGGTCCTTGGCGGCGGCGACAGTGGCCTCGGCGGCGCGCAATTGCGCTTCGGCGGCGTCGATATCCTCGATCCGGGGCCCGAGTTCGGAGAGCTTCAAGGTCTGGCGCGCCGCTTCCAGCAAACTCTCGGTCTGGCGCGCCGTCGCCTGCGCCTCTTCATATTGCTGCTGGGCGGCGAAGCCCTGGCCGAGCAGTGTCTGGCGCCGGTCCATGACCCGCTGCGCATTGAAGAGCACGGCTTCGTAAGCGGTGACATTGGCCTTGTCGCGCGAGATCTCCTCCGGCCGGCTGCCGGCCTTCAGCTTGGTGACCTCGGCGCGCTGCGCCTCCGCGCGGGCGACGGAGAGATCGTAGAGGCTCTGATAGGTGGTGGCGTCGAGGGTGCCGAGCTCCGTCCCGGCGGTGACATGGTCGCCTTCCTGGACATTCATTTTCAGCAGCCGTCCCTCGGCATCGAAGGCGAGGTCGACCTGGCGGATATCGACATTGCCGTACAGGGTGAGATTGCCGTCGCCGCCCTGGAACCAGCCGCCATAGCGCCAGCCGGCCGCCAGGACCAGACCGGCAAGAACAAGAGCCACGATCAGGAACCGGCTGCCGCGCATTGTATTCCTCTCGACTGGAAGCTAGCCATGCGCGACGGATGCCGCACGAATCCGGCTGAAGCCCCGGATATGACCGGAAATTAACGTCGAACCCATGATGCGGCTTTGATATCGATCAAGGCAAGTCGTCGGATGCGGCGGGGTCGAAAGCGCCATGAGGAGGCCGGGAAACCGCCGGCGCCGCCTGTGCTTTTTGCCGCCTGTTCCGGTATAAATCGAAGCTGGCTGCGAGTCGGTCACAGCCAGCCGATCCTGCAGCTTGTCGTTGCCAGAATCATTGCCAAACATGAGGTTACCGGAACATGACCCTAAGCATCGTCGCCATTCAGCCGATCGTCGCCCTGCTCGCCGGCGTTCTCATCCTCGTCATGCCGCGATTGCTCAACATCATCGTGGCGCTCTATCTGATCTTCATCGGCCTGGCCGGCCTTCTGCCGCATGTACTCCGCTGAAGGCGCCTCTCGTCGGAGCCGTGCCGGCTAACCTCCGCCAAGTCCAACGCGATGGGTCTTAAGCCATGGGTGCGGTGATCCCGGTATCGTCGTCGTCGCGAAACCGTGGACGCCCCTCGGGCACCGTTTCGGGATCTGGCGTCTTGCTGTGCGTCGTATCATCGGCGTCACGGCGGAACGCCACGAGGCGCCCCGCGATGCCGAAGCATAAAGTGATCAGCAGGGCGGCGCCGAGATGGATGATCATGCGCCCCAGGAATGTCGCATATGACGTCACCAGCCAATCGCGGCCCTCAATGTAGAGCGCGCTCATCCAATCAAGCCAAGTGCCATTCATATGCCACCTCCCTGTACCGGCGCACAGGTGCCGGTCGGAGCCGATGCGCAAACCTGCGCCCACACCGCCACGGCGATGTCATGGATCGCATGAACCAGAGCGGGAAGGATATAGGCGCCGAGTGCCGCGAGAATGGCGGCAGCGATCAACCACGACAAGGTGGCGATGGCTTGTCGCAGCCAGAACACAGGCGAGTTGGGTTGATACCAGCTCCCATTGCCCAGGCCGCCTTGCTTATTCCTGAAGCCGGTGCTGACATCGGTCAGAAGCCATTCCAGTGTCGCGGCGGCGGCACTGCTACCCTGTCCGCCGCGCGGCCTGAAGTAGCAGAGGTGCGCGAGCAGCAACCACCAGGCGGCACCATAGCCGTGTTCATCGGGCTGCGGGCAGACGTTGCTCGTGCGTGTCGGGTCGGTGAAGGAACGTAGAACACCTGAGACCGGATCGAGGGGATCGCAGAGATTGATCCAGCGCATATCGGCCGAGAACGCGGGACGTGTTGCGATAGGAACGATGGCGGGCCAGATGTGCGCGAACTTCTCCAAAGGGGAGCCATAGGTCAGCAAGCCACGGCAGCGCGCGAAGATCTGATCGCGATAGACAATATGGTGCCCCGGCACCCAGGCCGGCCGCGGTGGCATCACTGGTTCCGTCTGGGATCGAGGAAACTCCAGCATATCATTTGCATCGCGCGGCGGCCCGGCATCCCGTCGGCCGGTCAAATGGTTCCAACGATCGCGATCGAGATACCCCGGCCAGACATAGGCCGTCTCCATCAAGCCGTTGAAAGCCAGCACCGAGCCCAGGCTATGGGCTAGGACATACCAGCGGTCATAGTCCTGGCAGGTAGCGTCGGCGATGGCACGGATCATGCGGCGCCGTATGGAAACACGGGGCGGCAGGTCGAGATTGTCGAGAAAAGCCTCATCTTCCCATAGGAGGCCGCCGCTATAGCGATGACGCTGGGTATAGAGCTTCACGCCAGAGACGTAGTTGGTGACGACTTTCAATAGGTCCGGCGATTGCCAATTGAAAAGCCGGTTAGCCAGAAAGATGAGCGAACCCACGGAAAAGCCGATAAGTACGAAGAAGACGCCAGTGAGAAACAACCGAATTCGGCTCCAGAGTGTGAGCCGTCGCGGCGCACGCGGTGGTGTGACCAGATGGGCGGTGGGGCGATTACTGCCGGGCTTGCCGGGGTGCAGCCAGATCGCCAGTCCCCAAGCCCAGAAGCGGAACTGCTTCGCCAACGAATAGTCCTCGTTGATATCGGCCCACCAGACTTCGTGCACGCAGAGATGGACGATACGGTCGGTGCCGCCGATGCGATGATGAACCACGACGGTGACGCTGGGGTCCGGTCCAGCAAGCCAACCATCCTTCTGAGCATGAAAGCTGGTGGCGCCGGGATTGGCGATGTCAACACTGACCTCGACGACACCGTTCATCACCTGCAAGGTCTCGAGCAGTTCGCGCAATTGCCCATCCAGATGTTCGAAACGGCGCTGCTCGCCAATGCCGTGAACCAGGATAATACCGACCCGCTCGTCCGCAGCTCCATCTGCTATCCCCACGGCGAACTCCTGCTCTCAGCCATGGATGCGTCTTTCATCCGAAAAAGGCAAATCGGGTGCGCTGGCGACATGACAATCCCCCTTATGGTATCTGCCCGGTGATGACTCCTGAATGATGTGACGTTTGCGCACCTATTACGACATAGCCCTGTCGACGCAGGTTCATTCCCTTGACGCGTTCATCGTCCTATGGCTTTGCTCAACTCAGTTCACAACAGAGCCCGTCCCTAGCGTTGGCCCGTATCAGCGATTACATCGCCATTCCTCGTGGTCCGTCGGGCGCTACAACCTCTAAGGCCGTTAATGCGTGTTGATCGCCTATTAATCGTATATATTTTCACAGCTTACGCATTTGGGTGCTAACGAGTCAATGCGGCAAGGCAGTTTCCCTTTTGCCCGTTAATTGCTAATCAAAGCAGCTATTGGTGAGTGAAGCGAGGACGCGGTCCCAAATGCGGCTGCTGCTGGTCGAGGATAATCCCCAGCTTTCCGACTGGCTCGGCCGGCTGCTGCGGCAGAACGGCTATACCGTCGATTGCGTCGCCGACGGCGAAGATGCCGACCACCTGCTCAGCGTGCAGGAATATGCCCTGGTCATCCTCGACCTCTCGCTGCCCAACATGGGCGGCATGCAGGTGCTGAAGCGCCTGCGCGGCCGGGGCGCCAATGTGCCGGTGATCATTCTCACCGCCAATGCCAGTCTCGATGGCCGTGTCGCGGGCCTCGATGCCGGGGCCGACGACTACCTCGCCAAGCCCTTCGAGATGGCGGAGCTGGAGGCGCGCATCCGCGTGCAGCTGCGCCGCGCCGCCGATCGCAGCTCGCCGGAGGTGCGTCTCGGCGATCTCGGCTTCGATGCCAAGGCGCGGCAGTTTCACCTCAAGGGCGAGGTCTTGGCCCTGACGCCGCGCGAGCATGCGGTGCTGGAGCAATTGCTGTTCAAGTCGGGCCAGACCGTCAGCAAGCAGAAGCTCTCCGAGGCGATCTTTGATTTCGACGACGAGACCGACCCCAGCGCTATCGAGATCTATGTCTATCGCCTGCGCAAGAAGCTGGAAGGCAGCAATGTCCGCATCGCCACCCTGCGCGGCCTCGGCTATCTGCTGTCGCATGACGATGCCGCCGGCTGAAGGCGCCGCATCGTGAGAAAACTGCGCAGCCTGCGGCTCGAACTCCTGGTCTGGCTGACGCTGCCGCTGGCGGTCGTGGTGGCGGTCAACATCTGGACCACCTATCGCTCGGCGCTCGACATGGCCGATCTCATCACTGACCGCATGCTGCTCGCTTCCGCCACCGCCATCGCCGAACAGACCCAGGTCGACAACAACGTGGTCGAGGCGCTGATCCCGCCGGTCGCCCTGGAAATGTTCGATACCGGCTATGGCGACCGGGTCTATTACCGGGTCGAAACGGCCGCCGGCACCGAGGAGAAGGGCCGCCTGCTGGCCGGCTATGCCGATCTGCCGCTGCCGCCCGACCAATCCGGTCGCGCCGCGGCTGGAGGGTCTTCGGCCGAGGGCGTTGTCCGGTCGGCCGATGCCGATTTCGCGGCAATCGGCGGCATTCCTTATAGCGGTCATTATCGCGGCCAGCCCCTGCATCTGGTGGCGATCGATCATGCCGTGGTCGGCAGCCCGACTGTGGCGGCGGTGCGCGTCATGGTCGGTGTCACGCTGCTCTCTCATGGCGCGACGGTGCGCCGGCTCTGGCTCAACGCGCTCGGTCAGCAGGTGCTGCTGCTGGCGGCGGCAGGTGCCCTCGGCATCATCGGCCTTGCCCGCGGCCTTGGCCCCCTGATGCGGCTGCGCGACGAGGTGCGCGACCGGGAACCGGATCAGCTGGAGCCCTTTGCGCTCGACAGCGTCCAGAGCGAGTTGCGGCCGCTGGTCGCGGCGATGAATCATCACATGGAACGGGTGAAGAAGCAGATGGCGGCGCAGCGGCGCTTCATCGCCAATGCCGCGCATCAATTGAGGACACCGCTGACCGTCCTCAACATGCAGGCGACCTATGCCCTGCGTGAGAACGACGCCTCGGAGCGGGCAACCGCGCTGGTCGCGATCCAGACCGGCACAAGGCGGCTTGCCCATCTTGCGGGCCAGTTGCTGACCCTGTCCCGCGCGTCGCCCGGCAGCCGCCGGCCGCGCCACGATCCGGTCGACCTCGCCGCCGTCGCCCGGCAGGTGCTGGAATCGCTCTCGGCCCTGGCGGTGGAGCGCCATCTCGATCTCGGCCTCGAGGAGATCGTGGCACCGGTCGTGACCGGCGACGAAACCATGCTGCGCGAAATGCTGGTCAATCTGGTCGACAATGCGTTGCGCTATACGCCGCCTGGCGGCAGCGTCACCGTGGCGCTCGATCAGGATGGCGATGAGGCGGTGCTACGCGTCCAGGACACCGGCCCGGGCATTCCGGCGGCCGAACGCGAACAGGTTTTCGAGCGTTTCTATCGCCGCCAGGAAAACGCGACGCCGGAACATCCCACCGAAGGCAGCGGCCTCGGCCTCGCCATCGTCAAGGAGGTGGTCGATGCCGCCGGCGGCGCCATCACGCTCCGCGATCCGGCGGAGGGGACGGGGCTGGTGGTCGAGGTGCGGCTGGCGCTGCGGGAATGAGCGCGCGCTGTTGCATGATCACATCATCGACGCACAGTTTCGAGGCCCCCCTCTCCCCAACCCTCCCCCGGCGTAGGTCGACATTCGTCGGCAGGCGGGGGAGGCTGGAGCAGAGAGGGGAACCGGCATGCTGTCAGAGGCAGGCTAACCGATGCGCCGCAATTTACATTCAGGCGCACAGCCGATAAGACCGATTGGCTAGAAGCGATATCCTCAACCAGGGAACCATCATGACCGCCCGTCCCCATGTCCTTGTCGTCGGTGCCGGCATCGTCGGCGCCTCGATCGCCTATCATCTGCAACGCGACGGCGCGGCGGTCACGGTGATCGATGCCGGGGAAGCCGGGGGCATCGCGACGCGCCATTCCTGGGCCTGGATCAATGCCAGCTGGGGTAATCCGGAAGCTTATTTCCGCCTGCGCCATCGCTCGATGAAACTGTGGCGCGAACTCGGCGCGACAGTGCCGGGGCTTGCCGTCAATTGGTGCGGCGGCCTGCTCTGGGACGTGCCGGCGGCCGAATTGGCGGCATATGTGACGCAGCATCGTGCCTGGGGCTATGACATCCGTGCCGTGACGCGTGAGGAAGCGCAGCGGATTGAACCGCATCTTGCGACGCCACCGGAGGCGGCCGTCCACGTGCCGGAGGAGGGATCGGTGGAACCGGTCGCCGCCGCACAGGTCCTGCTTGCGGCGGCCCGGGCGCTGGGTGCCGAGATCCTCGCCGGGCGCAATGTCGCGGCGATCGAGACGCAGGTCGGCCGCGCGGTCGCTGTCGTTACCGGTCAGGGCCGCGTCGACGCCGATGAGGTCGTCATCGCCGCCGGTACGGGGACGCCCGATCTGCTTGCTCCCCTCGGCGTCCAGCTGCCGCTTTCGGCGCCGCCGGGCCTGCTTGTCGTCACCGACCCCCAGCCGAAGCTGCTCAATGGTCTTGCGATGGCGCCGCAGATGCATATCCGCCAGCAGCCGGACGGGCGGCTGATCGCGGGGGCTGATTTCGGCGGCGGAGACCTCCCGAAAGACGCCACCCCTGCGGTAGCCGAGGCGGCAGCCAGGGAGCTGGTTGCGGCGATGGGCGACTTCTTCACGCCGCATCGCCGTTTTGGGCTCGATCATTTCACGCTGGGTTATCGCCCGACGCCGGCCGATGGCTTTCCGGCCGTCGGCCGCGCGCCCGGCATCGACGGGCTCAGTATCGCCGTCACCCATTCCGGCATCACCCTGGCGCCGGCAATCGGCGCAAGCGTTGCGGGGGCGATACTTGGCAAATTGGACGAGCCGCTCTTGACGCCTTACCGGCTGGAAAGATTCGCCGCGTAGGTCGTGCGACGGACTGGTTTTGGCTTACGAGAGTATCCGCGAGGCGATGATCCAATGAACGCGACGGATCGATCTACCATCTCCGGGGCCTCGGCCCGGTGTCAATCAAGTTGCCACCGGCAAGGTCATCCCAGCCGCCTGGCATTTGCCATGACGGTACGATGCGATGGCGAGCCGGATGCTTCGATCAAGGTTGCCCCGGCGCTGGACAGGAACAGAGTGACGTTGAACATGCGCTCCGCCGCCTCGACGATATAAGACGTCTGGGCCGTTATCGCGGCAGCCGGATCGGTCATCGCCATCATTGCCTGCGTGTGGCGTGTGGCTCGCGTCATTTCTTGCGTGACATGACGCCACATCTGGTAACATAGCTGCGCCGACTTCTCGCTGAAGATCATGCTGGTAGATAAGAGCGCGCTGACCTTCTCGGGCACCATTCTGCTGAATTCGGCATGATCCGCGGTTGCAGGATTGACCTGGGCCGCGATGCCGAGCTCCATCCGCTTACGGATGACCTGGAGCGATGCCTCCGCGCTTTCCTGCCCTTTGCGCAGGGCGATCGCAGATTTGATTGCGGTCTTCCGCAATCGGCCGAGGTTGCGGCTTTGCGTGGATTTGGCCAAGATATCCTCCGTGTTACGACTGGCAGCAGGTCTTTGAAGATACGCGCAACGCAAAAGGGAGAGCGCCGCTCTCCCTTTTCGGGCGGTCTACTTCTTCATCGGCAGGGTGGTCGCCTTCGGCTTGGGCAGCGGGTCGGCCGGCTTGCCGCCGCTCGAACCGGCATTCTTTGACTTGCCGTTGCTCTGATTTCCGTTGGCGGCCGCTTTGCCGGGTTGATTGACCTGGGACATCTGGGTTCCTTCCGGGACTGCAGCAGAAAGGCGCTGCTAGACTCACATGAGAGATCGTTTCACGCTTGCAAGGCGCAATCGGCAGTATTCGACGGTATTCGGCAGCATATTGCGGCCAGGCTGACACTTCTTCGTGTGATCCGGGATCAGAGGGCAAGTCACGTCGCCAATAACACGGTGCGAGGTTAAGCCGGGAGCACGGCGGCGGCTTGCGGCGGGTCCATTTGTTGCGCACAGGCGATCAGCGATGAGGTGATGCCAAGCGCATAGAACGTTCGGCAGATGTATCTGCGGCGCGGCATGGACTATCTCCATCATGTTGCTGGGCGCGGCGCAGGCGGCACGGTTCACCCGGCATGTGCCGTCGGAATGGCTCCGGCCTCGTCGTCCCGCTGCCGGAACAACGATCATGGGACATCTCTGTCAGGCGGTTTTGCCGGGATCGGTCGACGGACGGCTGGGCTGTGTCACTGCCACTTGCGTCCAGTCACGGCCGGGCGCTGCGACCGCGGATAGGTGGCCCATCCACTGCTGCTATATTAGCAGACTGGCAAGGCGTGCGTGAGGCTCGGAAAATACCCGTATGGCGATCTTCCATGCAAAACACCCTCTCCGTCGCCAGAGAGGGTGCGGGGGTTACCCTTGCGGTAAGGTCAGTGCGTCTCGTTCAGCGGCTGCGGGCGCCACTTCACCAGGCGGTTCTCGATCTGGGCGATGATGAATTCGACGACCAGGGCCAGAACGGCGAGGATGATCATGGCGGCAAAGACGCCATTGGCGTTGAAGGAGCCCTGGGCGGTCGAGATCAAGAGGCCCATGCCCTTCTTGGCGCCGAGGAACTCGCCGACCACCGCGCCGACCAAAGCGAAGCCGAAGCTGACATGCAGGCTGGCCAGGATCCAGCTCATGGCCGAGGGCAGAACCACATAGCGGGTGATCTGCATCGGCGAGGCGCCGAGGATCTGGGCATTGGCGATCATGGCGCGGTCGGCCTCGCGAACCCCCTGGAAGGCGTTGGCGAAGACGACGAAGAAGACCATGACCACGGCCAGCGCCACCTTCGAGGCCATGCCGAGGCCGAGCGCGATGATGAAGACCGAGCCCAGCACCACGCGCGGCACCGAATTGGCGACCTTGATATAGATGCTGAAGATGTCGGCCAGCAGCTTGTTGCGGCCGAGGATGACGCCGGCGATGACACCGCCGACGGCGCCGATCAGGAAGCCGAGCAGCGTCTCTTCCAGCGTGACCAGGATCTGTTCCCAGAGCGGTCCCTGGGAGGTGCCCTCGACGATCCAGGCCCAGATCTGATCGGCGATGCCGGAGGGCATGGCGAAGAAGAAGGGGTCGATCCAGCCGAGCCGCGTGGTCAGCTCCCAAGCGGCAAGGAAGACCACGAGCAGGGCGATGCGCAGCGTGATCACCAGCACGTGGCGGCGATGCCTGGCGCGGCGGGTGCGTGCCTCGACCTCGACGGCACTGGTGCCGATCCGGGGATCGCTCGGGGCGGCGGTGGTCGCGTTGGACAGGGTGGTAGCCATCTATATCTCTCCTCGGGTCGCCGCTGGGTCAGCTTGCCCGCAGCATCTGCTGCTGGCCGAGTTGCACTTCCTCGCGCAGATCGTCCCAGATCCGCTTGCAGGCTTCGATGAAATCGGCTTCGTAGCGGATCTCCGACATGACGCGGGGACGCGGCAGCTTGATGTCATGCACGGTCTTCACTGTCGCCGGACCTGCTGTCAGCACATAGACCTTGTCGGCCAATGCCACGGCTTCCTCGAGATCATGCGTGACGAAGACGACAGAGGCGCCGCTGCCCGACCACAATTCCAGCAATTCGTCCTGCATGGCGGAGCGGGTCTGCACGTCAAGGGCGCTGAAGGGCTCGTCCATCAGCAGGATCTTCGGTTCGTTGATGAAAGTCTGGGCCAGCGCCACGCGCTTGCGCATGCCGCCCGAGAGCTGGTGCGGGTAATGGCCTTCGAATTTGGCGAGGCCGACACGCGCCAGCCAGTCGCGGGCGCGCGCATAGGCTTGCTTCTTGGCCATGCCGCGGAACAGCGGCCCGGCGGCAACATTGTCGATGACGTTGCGCCACGGGAAGAGGGCGTCGGTCTGGAAGACGAAGCCGATCTCGCGGTTGATGCCGTTGACCGGCTGGCCCATCACCCGCACCTGGCCGGCGCTGGCCGGGGCGAGGCCGGTGACGAGGTTGAGCGTGGTCGACTTGCCGCAACCGGTCGGTCCGACCACGCAGGCGAACTCGCCCTGGGCCACCGTCATGTTGAAATCGCGCAAGGCGGTCAGCATGGCGCCGCTCGGCGTCACGAAGCGCCGCGTGACATCGATCAGCTCGATGGCGGGGGAGGTGGTGCCGGCAGAAGCGGATTTCGATGACCCGCTCAACGAAGCTGTGGACATTGGGGCTACCTCATCTCCCGCGCTCGCAAAATTCCCTCTCCCCTCGCGGGAGAGGGGTAGGGTGAGGGGGCCTTGGCTCACGCCAATGCGTGTGTCTGCGTCTTTTGTATTCTGGTGATGCAACCAGGCACTTGATCGTCAATGCCGGAAACATCTCGCATTGCATGCCCCCTTCGCCCCGACCCTCTCCCGCGAGGGGAGAGGGAAATCACAGGCGGCGAAGGGATAATGCTTGATCAATCAGGCCGCTGCGTGTCGCGAGCGCGTTCATCCGATAAGTCGGGGAGAAGCGCGCCCGCCGGCGTCACGCAAGCTTACTGCGCCGATCCCACGACCTTCGCGGCGGCGTCGACATATTCCGTCGTATAGGTCTTGGAGAGATCGATCTGCTTGCCCTGGACGTTCTTGCTGAAGCTGGAGAGCACCTTCAGAACGGTCTCCGGACCCTGGTCGGGCATGCGCCCGTCGGGGGTGAACTGCGCCTTGCCTTCGGCGAGGCCCTTCACATAGACTTCTTTGTCGCCGGCATAATAATCCTTCGGCATCTTCGCGGCGATGTCTTCGGCGCTGTGGCTGGCGATGTAATGCATGGTCTTGACGAAGGCATTGGCGAGCTTCTGCGCCTCGTCCTTGTGGCTGGCGAGCCAATCGCTCTGCACATAGAATGACGCGGCCGGATATGGGCCGCCGAGGGCTTCCTTGGTCTTGTCCGGTGTGCGCATATCGATCAGCACCTGCGCGGTGCCCTGCTTCAGCAGGGTGCCGATGGTGGGTTCCGTCGTCATGCCGGCGGCGATCTGGTCCTGCTTCATGGCGGCGATGAAGGTATTGCCCGCACCGACCGGCAGCAACGTGTAGTCGCCATTGCCGAGGCCGCCGCGCGAGGCGAGATACTGCGTCAGGAAGGCGGTCGAAGAGCCGAGGCCGGTGACGCCCAGCGTCTGGCCCTTGAAATCGGCCGGCGACTTCACCTTGTCGGCATATTTGGTCGAGACCATCTCGACTTCGCCCGGCGCCTGGCTGAACTGGACGATGCTTTCGATGTACTTGCCCTTGGCCTGCAGGTCGACGGTGTGGTCGTAGAAGCCGACCACGCCCTGGACGGCGCCGGCGAGCAGCTCATTCTCCGCCTCGACGCCCGCCTTGCTGTTGAGCAGTTCGACATCGAGGCCCTGCTCCTTGAAGTAGCCGAGCTGCTGGGTCAGCATGGCCGGCAGATAGATCTGCTTCTCGAGACCGCCGACGATGATGGTGATTTTGTCTTCCGCCGATGCCGCCTGGCTGCCGGCGATGGCGCCGATCAGACCGGTGATGAGGGCCGCACTCAGGAGTGCCGCGCGTTTCGGGCTGCGTGTTGGCCGCGCCGCCGGTTTGGAATCGGCACGATGATGGGTAATGGCTTGCACAGTCATTGCTCCTCCGCACTATGCTAGGACCGATCCTTGCGACCGGCCGATGGGTAATTTCTTGTCGTTATCGACCATCCTTCGGTTGAGGGTGGGGCCGAATCGCCCGGCTGTTGCCGCCGGCTCGCTCGTGAACACCCCTGAACCTTGACCACGACAGTCGTCGATGACGAGGAGCGTGATGCGGATGGTCGTTGCGTTACTCTCCGCGCCCCAAGCTTTCGACTAGCTTTCAGTTGCCGGCCACGATGCCGAACTGTGCCATCGCCTGCCGCAGACCTGCCGCGGCAACCCTGCGTCGAGTTTCAATTTTTCCTTGGCGTCTAGCCGGTTCTGGGTTCGGCGATGGACAACCCATGAGGCTTCCCCCCTGCCGCGGATACGGGTGCAATTATCCCTGGACGATCCGCCAAGGCGGCTGCAAGAAACAACCCTTGGCAGCGTAGGGTTCCTGTCTGGTAACGCTATCGTTGCGAAAAATATGAATTTTTTGGCATTCTGGTGTGAGTTGCCGCAACTTACTCAATTGGCAGTGACAGGAATCCTGATTAGGATGGAAGTCCGAGTGCGTTATCGGCGAGGCCGCCCCGTTCCGGGCGGCAGGTTTTGGGAACGGATACAGCAATTGGCGCAATTGCCGCGTAGTTTCGACCGTTTTCTCGATTACTGGCAGGGTCTCGCCGAGGGCCAGGCGCCGGATTCCGCCCTGTTCGACCCGGTACATGTCCTCGACCTCATTCCCTATCTGATTTTCGCCGATTTCGAAGATCAGCCCTTCCGTGTCCGCTTCCGCCATTCGGGCACGAAATTCGAAGACATCGCCTGTGTCGACGTCACCGGCCGCTATCTCGACGAGTTCGGCGGCGCCTTGACCCAGCCCGCCATCGACACGATCACCGAGCATTATCGCGGCTGCCGCCACAGCGGCCAGCCGAGCTTCGGCAAATTCCTCTGGCCCGATGAACGGGGCCAGATGGTGCAGGTGGAATTCGCCATCTTCCCCTTCATGGTCCATGGCATCGTGCGGCAATGCATCGTGCTGGAAGATTACGGCAGCGCCAATATCGCCATCCAGAACCAGGTGCGGCGCCTGCCCCCGGGGCCGGAAACGCCGTTGTCGCCGCCAACGGCATCCTCCGCCACCCTGCGCCAGCGTATCAGCTGAAGCCGTTCAGCCGGCCCGCTTCGCCAACCGCTGCAATCCCGCTAATTCGATATCTCTGACGGTTTTTGCACGGTTCTTGTCATTTGCGCCGCGCACCAAAACGCTAGACTGTGGGCCGTCACCCGTTGATGAGGCTTTGTCATGGCGTTGGAACTGCGGCCCAACTGCGAGTATTGCGACAAGGATCTGCCGCCGCAATCGGCCGAGGCGCGGATTTGCAGCTATGAGTGCACCTTCTGCGCCGATTGCGTGGAAACGAAGCTGCACGATGTCTGCCCCAATTGCGGCGGCGGCTTCATGCCGCGGCCGGTTCGGCCGAGCACGGCATGGCGGCCGGAAACGTGCCTGATGCATGATCCCGCGTCGACCCGGCGCCGCCATCTTGCGCATAGCCTCGACGAGATCGCCATCTTCACCGCCAGGCTGCGCGAGATTCCGCCGGAGCGGCGCTGAATTCCGATCCGGCACGCGGCCACACGCGGCGCTTACAGCTGGAATCGTTCCTTGATCATCCGCGCGCAATCCCTCGGCGTCAGATCGGCTGTCTTGATTTCGAGATCATAGGTGACGCCCCGATGCACCCGGTCATATTGCCAACGGGCCAGGCCGATCATGCGGTCGCCACGCTGGCTCTCGCGGGCTTCGATCACGTCGAGCGGGGCGAACAGGCCGACGCGAAACACTTCGCGCCCGGCCAGCAGTTCGACATATTCCGCCATCTCGCCATCCAGCATGACATCGTCGACGATCAAATTGTTGCCCTGGGCGGCCATGGCGGCGACGGCGTGGCGCATGCCGCGAAAGGCCCTTGCCGCCACCGGTCCCGATTGGATGGCGATGGCGGGTCTGCCATCCTGCTCCAGGGCGGTGAAGATCAGCCCATCGGGATGATCGAGGTTGGCTTCCGGCAGCATGTCGAGAAAGGCATCCATCTGCACATGCAGATAGGGCGCGCTGGCAATGTGCTGCAGCTCTTTTGCGATCGAGCTTTTGCCGACGCTGCCCGCGCCGTTCAGGATCACCACCCGCCCGGCCGGCGATACATCGGTGTCGCGCACCGGCTGGGTCATACGGTGATCTGCCGCAGATCGGCAATCGCCTCCTGGCCATAGGCGTCGCTCAGCAGATAGGTGACCAGCTTGTGTGCGGCATCTTCCGGCTTGGCGAGATTGCCGTCGCGCTTCAGGGCGACGAAGCGGTCATGGTCGGGGAATTGCTCCGGCGTGCTGGCGCGAATCTCGGCCTGCATGTCGGTATCGATGATGCCGGGTGCGAGGCTGCAGATCTTGACGCCGGCGCTGTTATCGAGGGCGACCGCGCGGGCGTGATGATCAAGCGCCGCCTTGGTGGCGCAATAGATGGCCCAGCCGGCATAGGCGTTGCGGGCCGCACCGCTGGAAATATGCAGGATCCGCAATTCCGAGGTTCCCGCCCCCGCGTGGTGCAGCGTGGCTCCGTGCAGCGCTGCCGCGGCGCCGGCCAGCATCAACGGCGCTGCGACATTGAGGCTGACCGCCTGGGCGATGGCGCTTGGCGCCTGCGTGTCGGTGGGGCCGACCGGCTGCACCGTGCCGGCATTGTTGATGAGCAGGATGGTCGCGGTGCTGTCGAGGAAATGGCGCAGGGCGCCGCCGCCAAGCCAATCGGCCAACGCCGCGTCGTCGGCAAGGTCGATTTCCACCTGGGTCAGGAGACTGCCATGGGCGCGACCCAAGGCGGCATGGGCGCGCCGCGCGAGGCCGAGAGTCGGTATGCCGCGTCCGAGCAGTTCGGCGGCGATGGCGGCGCCAAGGCCGCGACTATGTCCGGTGAGGATGGCTTTCATGATGGAACCGCGCTGGTGTGGAAGGGGCTGCTGGCGCCGGCAGCAATGCGGCGCAATCGTCCCATCCTTTTAGAGCCAAAGCGGTGGTGTCGCCATCAAAATGATCGGTTGCCGCATCCGGCGGGCAGCTACCGCTTCACGCCGAACATCTTGCTGGTCGTCTTGACGAAGAGATTGCTGAGCGCGTCGTCGACGTTTTCCGGCGTGAATTGCGGTTTCATGCCGTCGAACTTGCAGGTGGCGAGCACCTGCTCGACGATGAATTTCGGCTGGAAATAAGCCAGCGGCGCATCCTGCTCGCGGATCGTCGCGATCACCTGCTCATAGATCGCATCGGTGAGATGCAGGCCTTTCTTCTCCGCCATATCGGCGAAAACGCGGCGGAACAGATCTTCCGGCGGTTCGAGGGTTTCCAGCTTGTAGCTGATACGGCGCTGAAAGGCCGGATCCATCAGGTCATTGGGGTGCAGGTTGGTGGAGAAGATGATCATCTCGTCGAAGGGAACCTGCACCGTCTTGCCGGTATGCAGGGTCAGGTAATCGACCTTGCTGTTCATCGGCACGATCCAGCGATTGAGGATATCTTCCGGCTTCGCCCGCTGGCGGCCGAAATCGTCGATCAGGAAAGTGCCGTTCAGCGCCTTGATGTGCAGCGGCGCTTCATAGAACTTGGCGATCGGATTGAATTTGAGGTCGAAGGATTCGATCGCCAATTCGCCGCCGGTGATGACCATCGGCCGGAAACAGGGTACCCAGCGCGTATCGATCGGCCCGCGCCGCACGCTGCTTTCGCCCGGCAGGCCGGTCATGCCCTCGACCGTCTGGTGGATGGTGGGGTCATAGACCTTCAGGATCTCGCCGTCGATCTCCACGCAATAGGGGAAATAGACGACGTCCTGGAAGATCTTGCCGACGATTTCCGCGACCGTGGTCTTGCCGTTGCCGGCCGGGCCGTAGATCAAGATCGGATTGCCGGAATTGACCGCGGGGCCGAGGCGGCTGAGGAAGCGGTCGGGAATGACCAGGCCCTTGAAGGCTTCGACCAGCTGCTCGCGCGTCACCACTTCGTTGGTGATGCGCTGGCGCAGGATGCGCTCCCGGAAGGCCTCCATGGTGACGGGGGCGGGACCGAAATACTGGCTCTTCTCCGAGGCCTCGACCGCCCAGTCATGGCCGGCGCGGGTGAGCGCATGGCGCATTTCCGCCAATGCCCCGGTGCTGCCGCCGACGGCGCCCAGGGCTTCCACCAGCTTGCGGTCCTTCGCCTCCTGCAGCAGCCTGTTGATCATGACGCCGGGAATCTGCATCTGCTCGGCGAGACGCGAGGGCAGCTCGATGCTTTCCCGGTACATGCCCTTGATCATCAGGTTCATCAGGAACAAGGTATCGAGGCCGGTTTCCTCGATGGTGAGCGGTGCCGGCGGCGCTTCCTTGATCACGCCGTCGAGCTGATCCTGGGTGAGTGCGCCAAGAGCGATCAGGCTGGAGCCGATGCGGCCGCCATTCTCTTTCTGATGTTCCAATGCCGCCTCGACCTGGTCCCTTGTCACCAGGCCTTTGGCCACCAGAATGTCGCCGATATTCATGCCTCTCCCCGTCGCCGATACGCGCGACCGGTGAGGCTACGCCGGAATTGGTTAACAGCCGCCTACCGACTGCTCCGCAGGCGCTCCCGCCAGGTCGGGTGACCCGGCGGGACGCACTGCCGCAATGCTAAAATTTTAGCGATCGGCGTTCAGCGGACGGCTTGTGAACCGGCCTGCAGACGAATTGAACTGGCTTGCGGCCCCATGGTGCCGTCGCGCACTGCCCGCGTGACATGGACCACCATGCCGGGCTTCAAATCGTCGAAACGATTATCGGCCACGGCGTCACGGCTGAAATAGAGGCTGTCGCCCTGGGCCAGCTCGACGAAGCCATGATCTTCGAGGCTTTCGACCTGCCTGATGCAGCCGGTCTCGCCGGTACTTTCATGCAGCTTCACGACATGGCTGACAACGCGCGCCATGTCTTCAAGCTGCCGCTGGGCAGCGTCGAATGCCTGGTTGATGAGCTTCAGATTGTCGCCTTTGGCGTCGCGCCGTTCATCCTGCCGCTTGGCGATGATCTTCGGCCGGCCCGGCACGTCGAGTTCGACCGAAATGGCCAGCGAGGCCTTGGCTGTGGCGCTGCGTGCCGGTGCTTCCAGCACCACACGGCAGCCGATCAGACGGGGATGAAATTGTTCGAGCTTGTCGACCCGTTCACGGATCAGATTTTCGAGGTGTTCCGATTTGTCGAGATTCTTAAAGGCAATCTGCAACGGCTTTTGCATGAATTATCCTCATGGCGAAAAGCGTGATCACGAATACATCGGCACCGCCGATGATGAAGCGCAACGGTGCGGATGTGGCGAAGCTACCGTCAATTGAAGCTGCGGAAGTCGCGTCCCCTTCAACGTTCGTGGTAGAGAAGTGCAACACAGGCGAGCCACCCTGGCAAGCTCTCGTTCGATCGCGGCCGGATGCACAGGCCCTGTCATCTACATGAGAACGCCAGCATCGATTTCCAAGGTGTTGATATCGCGGCGCTGCGCGACCTCTCGTCACGATGACGGCATTCCTGCTCGACGCGCTTCGCCACGGGCCGATTGCACGGCGCGCTTGCGTTTCCCAGGTGCGGTTGCGCGCATCTGTCGCATCCCATGGCCAGCGACGCAGGATGAGCGTGAGCCAGCTTTGGTTAAGCGAAGGTAAACAGCGAGCATCGCCGCGGCGGTGGCGCTTGGAGAGGGGCTGCCAAAGCTGACCGCCTGATCGACACACACGGCACGTATATCGAATGTGGGCGCCGGCGATGCTCCGTGAGGATTCATCACCTTCGGGCTCGCCGAACGGCCAGGGCATATGGCATGATGCCGGCCCCTTGCGGCTCCAGTTGGAGCATCCCGCCTGCGGTACCTCGCCGGAGCCGTATCCAGGGGCGGGCTGTTGATCAAAGAAGTGGCGTATCAGGTAAGCGTGATGTCAGATCGAGAGAAAGTTCAGGAAACGCTACTCATGCGTTTCAATCGCCGCGGCGGACCGACCCGCAGCAGCGGGGATTTCCGCGGCTTCCCCGCAGATCAACAACAGCAGGTGCTGGCCGCTGCGAAACTGGCGCCGGAAGAGGTACCCGTCCTGCTCAGCTGGCGCGACGATCATAGCTGGACTTTGGTCACGACCCAGCGTGCGCTGTGGAAGAACGGCCTGGCGGTGGAAAGCCTCAAGGGCAGCCAGATGGAGGCGATCGTCTCGCCGGTGACGCCGAGCGATCCCAGACGCGTGCCGCTGTCGCCCGCCGGCTTGCCGCTGGCGGTGCGCGTCGCCACCACAAGGGCACAGGTGGTCGACCTGCCCGTCGAGGCCGACAAGACCGCCTATGGCGCCATGCATTACGTGCTGACCTTCGTCATGGAGGCGAGCCAGCTGAAACAGGCGCCGGCTGCCGCCAAGCCTGCAGCCGGCAGACCTGCAGGCGCCATGCCTGCGGCAAAGGTGCCGCTGAAGACGAGATAGCGTCATATCCGTCTTCTGCTGCATGCGGGGCAACGCGACACGAGCTGAATGATACCGGCGTGGTGCCGATCGCCCGGTACCGGTTTGCGTCGTCCTGCGCCGCTTTGTTATAACGGCGGCAGCAACCGGGGTCGACGTCATGCCACAGCTTTCCTTGCGCAGTTACGGAACCGAGATCGCCTGCCACGCGCATAACTTCAATCAGATCGTCCTGCCGCGCCGCGGCCGGCTGGCGATGGAGATCGCCGGTCGCGGCGGTGCCGTCAGCACCGAACACGGCGCCTTCATCTCCGCCGGCATGATGCATCAGTATCAGGCGGGTGCCGGCGACCAGTTTTTCGTGCTCGATCTGGTGGCTGCCGATGGTGCGGCCGATGAAATCGAGATGGATGAACTGGCGGCGTCGCCGTTCTTCGATCTGACGCCGGCACAGCACGATCTGCTCTCCTATCTCGATCGCCTCGCGGTGGGTGAAGCGGATGTCCCGCGTCTAGAGCACGCGCCGGGTGCCGACAGTCGCTGGCAGCGTCTCGGCGCCAGCTGGGGCTTCCTCATGCTGGACAGTCTCGCAATGGCGCGAAGCCGGGCGCTAGCGGCGCCGGTGCCGCCCGCGGGATTGCGCCGTGCCCTCGACCTGATGCGCAGCCATTACGGCGACAAGCTCTCCATTGCCGCCATCGCCCGTGCAGCCGGGCTCAGTGAGACACGCCTCTTTCTGCTCTGTCGCCAGCATCTCGGCATGACGCCGCATGCCTATCTCAACGATCTCCGGTTGCAGGCCGCCGAACGCCTGCTGCGCGGCAGCATCTTGCCGATCGCCGAGATCGCCTTGCGCTGCGGCCAGGTCGACCAGGCCGCATTGACGCGGCTGATGCAACGCCGGCGCGGCGTGACGCCTGCTGCCTACCGCCGGATGCATCGCGGCTAGTTGTGGAGCCTCAACACGTTATTCCATGCGTCAGAGGGGGGTGAGGGTGAGCGATAACTAAAGCAGACGGCACCTCAATGTCCCTTCGCGTGCGAATAACCAGCTGCTTGCGAGACTCCACGAGACTCCCACCGCCACTTAGCCGGACAACAGCGGACTTGATCCGCGGTCCATACCGGCACGCGCTAGACGGCGCGGGATTCCAGCGGTTTTTGCCAAGGTCGCGGCGACTTTTGCCAATATTTGTCGAGCGGGATGCGCTAAGGCTCGGCGCTGCTGCACAAGGCCTCTGGCGCCGTTCGGCTGCCCCGGTCATGCTGCGCCAGGAATCGAAGTGGAATGGCGATGTCGACGGAGACGGTTTCTGCGGCGCAATCCGAAAGCGCCGCGCATCACAAAGCAAGCGGCCGGGCGACGCTGATCGGCGTCATCGCCATCCTGCTCTGGGCCGCGCTGGCGCTACTGACGGCGCTGACGCAAGATGCCGGCGGGGCGGGCGGCGCCATTCCGCCTTTCGAATTGCTTGCGCTCAGTTTCGGCACCGCCTGTATCGGCGGCGTGATCCTGCTGGCCTTGCGTGGGGGCGGCGGCTTTCGCCTGCTGATCCAGGCGCCTGCCGCCTGGTTCACCGCCTTCATCGGCATCTTTCTCTATCACGTGCTTTATTTCTTCGCGCTCTCGTCGACGCCGCCGGCCGAAGCCAGCCTCATCGCCTATCTCTGGCCATTGCTGATCGTGCTCTTCGCCGCCTGCCTGCCGGGCGAACATCTGCGCTGGCGCCATCTCGGCGGCGCCGTGCTCGGCCTCGGCGGCACGGTGCTGCTGCTGGCGAAGAAACTGATCGCGGCGCGTAACGGCGTCGCTGTGGATGGCAGCCTCTGGGGTTATCTCGCGGCCTTCGCCTGCGCCTTCACCTGGTCCGGCTATTCCGTCATCAACCGCCGCTTCGGCCAGACGCCGAGCGAAATGCTGATCGGCGTTTGCGGCGCCATTGCCTTGGCCGGCGGCGCCTGCCACCTGCTGCTGGCGCATGCCGGCATCGAGGCGACGGTGGCGCCGAACCTGACGCAATGGCTGGCGATCATCGGTCTGGGCATCGGCCCGACGGGCCTTGCTTTCCTCGCCTGGGACCATGCCACCAAGCATGGCCGCCTGTCGCTGCTGGGCTCGCTCTCTTATCTCTCGCCCTTGCTCTCGACCCTGCTGCTGATCGCCACCGGCCGGGCTGAAGCAAGCTGGCAGATTTTTCTGGCAGCTGTGCTCATCATTCTTGGCGCAATGGTGGCGACGGGACTGCGGCGCGGTTAAGGCTGCTCCCATAGCGTAGCGCCGCCGAAGTGGCGATGACCGTGGCTATGGACCCTTGGCCAAGCGCGAGGATGACCGTTGTGAAGGGACCACCTTGTTGATTGTCATGCCCGGCTAATTGTCATGTCCGGGCTTGATCCGGGCATCCGTGCCGAGGACTGCCGGTTATACCGTGCCTGGCGCCACGCCCAATTGAGGTGGCGGTAACCGGCATCGGACATGGGGTGCTTTATCGCGCTGCAATCTCCCGAACCTTCCCCGGCAGTTCCCGGAGATCCTCCAGCATGACGATCTCGCCGCTGGGATCGGGGTGGATGAGTTCATGCGCCCAGGTGACGTGATAAGGCACATGGAAGGCATGGCCGCCGATGGCGAGTACCGGCAGCACATCGGAGCGCACGGAATTGCCCGCCATGATGAAGTCTTCGGGGACGACGCCCTGGCGGAACAGCAGGCGCCGATAGCTGGCCTCGTCCTTTTCCGAGACGATCTCGATATGGGCGAAGAGATCGGCGATGCCGGAGCGCGCGATCTTTGCCTCCTGGTCGAAGAGATCGCCCTTGGTCACCAGCCAGACCGTATGGCCGTCCGCCTTCAGCTCGGCAATGACGTCGAGCGCGCCGTCGATCAGCGCGACCGGATGGGTCAGCATCTTGCGGCCGAAATCCAAGAGCGTCTTGATGTCGCTCGCCGGCACGCGCTCAGCAGTGATCTCGATCGCCGTCTCGATCATGGAGAGGACGAAGCATTTGATGCCATAGCCATAGATGGCTAAATTCCGGCGCTGGATGGAGAGCAGCAATTCGTCGATCTCGGCGGCGGATTTGTCGACATGGCGCGCCAGCAATTGGCGGAATTCCGCATGCGTGTCCTGGAACAAGGTCTCGTTGTGCCAAAGCGTGTCATCGCCGTCGATCGCCACCATAAACCGTCGATCGCCGCGATGGCCGGGCGGGCGACGGGCGGGGGCGGCCGTGCCGGGCGCCGTGTTCGCCAGGTCCGGCGCAGCCAGGACGCGGCGGAAAAGTGGGTTGCTACGCATAGTCGTTGTCCAGATGCTGGAAAATCAGAATTGATTAGATCGCGCCCTTTTTGCCATGGCAAGCTGCCCCCGGCACGGAATAAATTATTCACGGAAAGTGGTTGGCCGCGCCGCAGGACCGGCGGGTGAGGATAAGATGATGAAAGCCCCCGAAACGTCCCCTGGTGAAACACCCCCTCGTGAAACCTCCCCTGGCGAAACGGCCTTGCTGCCGGTGACGGGCGACGGCGCCGAGCTGGGCCGCTCGCTGCGCATCTGGCGTGCCTTGCGGCGGGTGAAGCAGATGCGGGCGGCCGAAATGTTGCGCGTTTCGCAGGCGACCATTTCGCGCTGGGAAAACGGCCGGCTGGCGCCGACCCGGGCGGAGCAGGTCGCCATCCGTCAATTGCTCGCGGCCAGGCTCGACAGTGCCGCCGATCATGAGCTGGCGCGGCTCGTCACCGGTTCCGACCGGCCGGTCCATCTCATCTGCGATCTCACCCATCGGCTGCTGGCCTTGTCGGCAACACGCGCGCGCGATTGGCGGGGCGGACGCGGCGAGTTGATGGGCCGGTCGCTCTGGCGCTACGCCTCGGATGAACTGCGCGCGGCAGAGGCGGCCCTTGCCGATCACGGCTGGTACCAGCCGGCGCCGCCGGCCATCGAAGGTGTTACCGGCGCCAATCATTCGCGCCGCCTGCGCATCCGCCCCGGCCGTTTCCGCTTTACGCGCTTCCAGCTCTCCGATGGCAGCTATGCACGCCTCGTGGAGACGCTGAGCGTCGAATAAGGCATCGCCTTTACTGGATCGGCTGCCCTTTGGAAGGCAGGGCGAGGATGAAGCCCTGCTTCTCCGCGTCCCAATCGAGCGGGCGGGCGCAGAACTTGATTTTATCCAGGGGCTGCTGCACCGGACCGGTCGCGGCGCAATCGGCTGCCGCCTGCTGTATCAGGAGACGCGGGTAAACGCCGTCCGTCTCGATGGTCACGCCATAAGCGACGGTCTCGAATGCTTTGACGGCGGATTTGCCGGTGGCTTTGTCGACGGCTTTACCTTTGGATTTGGTTGCGGAGGTGCCGGCGGGCCTTTCGGTCGTCTTGGCGGTGGATTTTCCAGTGCCGGTCTGCGGCATGATGACGAAGATGGCGATCGGGGTCCGCTGCCGGTTGTCGGCCAAAGCGCTTTCCGCCCCGCCGCATTTATAGCTCGCGCCATTGATGAGGTAGTCGCCAACGCCGTCCTGGGTAAGATCGATCAACTTGACGGCTGTTGCTGACTCACCCGGAACGCCGCCCGCCTGCCGACAGATATGATCGAGATTGGCGATATATTGCTTCACCGCCGCGGGCAATTCCTCCGGCGGCGCGCCCATGGACGGGAACGGCAGGGCCAGGAACAGGACCAGGACTAGTGCAGCGGCGCCGAGGCCGGCGATGTTCGCGGCCAGGATGCCGATATCCCGCGGGCGGCCAGCTGGTTGAGCCAAGTGCGCCTCCTTTCCGCCTGAAAGGACAACGCATCAGAGAGGTGTCTGTTCCCGCGCCGGCGCTTGGCGCCGTGGTGTCCGGGACGGGCGTCTTGGGGCCGATGCCTGCCGCGTTTGGCGCATCGGCACGGTATCTTTCAGCGGCTCTCACCCGCCAGCAAGGCCTTGTCCTGCTGGAAAAGGCGGATGATGGCATCCATCACCGCCCGCACACGTGGCAGGTTGCGCAGATCGTTATGCACCAGGAGATACTGCTCGGCGCTGACGTCCGGCGGCAGGACGTTCTTGCGCTCGAAGCCGATGCGGGCAAGCTCGCGGTCCGCATCGCCGAGATAGCAGGGCAGCAGGCTGACGCCGGCACCGGCGCGCAAGGCCTGCTGCACCACCAGCCAGTTGTTCATGCGGATCATCGGGCGCCCGCGCCCGTTACCGTTTCCGTCCGACGCACCGCCATCGGCCAGCAGGTCGCGGATCCAGGCCTGGCCGGGCATATAGGCATGATCGTCGTCGAAGCCGATCCACGTCAATTCGCGCAATCGTGCGGCGCTCATCTTTTCCGGTACGAGGCCGGCGCGGCCATAGATGGCATAGGCAGCAGTACCGAGCTTGCGGGTAACGATGCTGGCGAGGTCCGGCACCACCTCGCGGATCATCAGATCGGCCTCGCGGCGCGAGAGGTTGGCGAGCAAATGGCTGGAGGTGAGCTCGAACTCGATACAGTTCAGGTTGTCGCGCAAGCGTGGGAGGTTGCTGGCGAGGTAGCCGGTCATTGCCTCGCCGGCGGAGATGCGCACGACGCCATGGGCGGTGTCGCCGAGATTGGCGCTGCGGCGGTGAATGGATTCGGCGGCGCGTTCCATCGCCTGGGCATCGGCCAGCAATTCCTCACCGGCCGGGGTGATGACGAAGCGGTCGGGCAGGCGGTCGAACAGGCGCGCGCCGATCGCCTCCTCCAGCGACTTCACCCGCCGGGCAATGGTCGGATGGCTGACATCCAGCTTCTTCGCCGCCGCCGTCAGGCTGCCCTCGCGCGTCAGGGTGAGAAACACCCGGAGATCATCCCAATCCGCGTTCATCTATCGCGCTTCTCTCGTTCTTTGCGATGGCTTCGGCCGTCCCGCAGCAATGCTTCTAGCGAAAACGGGGGCCTTTTTGGCTGAACATAAATGTACGGCTGCTTTTCCAATTTGTCGAATGGCGAACAAATAGCTTCAGCGTAGGATGGGCCGCGAGCGCAGGTGATGACCCCTGATCGGCCCCGGATCATTCGTTCCCGAGGCGGGAGAGAAGGGGCGGGGGGCAGCAGCTGCGAGGTCCGGTGTCCACGCTGTTGGCCTGGGCCGGGTGATACAACAAGGCACAGCATCAGCTGCGGGACGAGCTCCCGCCTCAGCCCTCCTCCGCTGCGGGGTGGGAAGGAAGAGGCTCTGTCTGGCGGACGTGTCCGTGGCGATGCAGGGAGAGGGGTGGGATCATGCATATCGAGAAGCGCCTGTTAAGCTTTACCCATGACGTGCGCGGCCGTATCGCCGCGGCGGTCGCCGTCGGGCTCGCCTCCGTTGCCATCGGTGTTGGGCGCCTCGCGCTGCTGGGCTGGCTGATCGGCGAGGTCTTTGCCGGCCGCGACCTTCACGCGCTCGCCTGGCCGATCATCGGCATCGCGGCGCTGATGATCCTGCGCGGCATCGCCGAGCATATCCGCACGATGGTCGCGCATGAGACCGCGGCACGGGTGCAGAAGAGCCTGCGCCGCAATATCTATGACAAGATCGCGGCCCTCGGCCCCGGCACCGTCGCGCGGCAGCGTTCCGGCGCGCTGACGCTTTCGCTGATCGACGGCGTCGAGCAGCTGGAAACGTATTTCGGCCAGTTCCTGCCGCAATTCCTCATCGCCCTGCTGACGCCGGTCCTGATCTTCCTTGCGATCGCCTGGCTCGATCTGCCGGTCGCCGGCGTGATGCTGGCCTTTGCCTTGATCGCCCTCTTCGCGCCCGGCCTCTGGCATCGCAAGGACACGGCCGCGTCGCTGCGGCGCCAGGAGGCCTATGCCGCTTTCGCCGCCGAGTTCCTGGATTCGATCCAGGGCCTCGCCACGCTGAAGGCCTTCGGCCAGAGCAAGGCGCGGGCGGCGAAGCTGCAGCGCGATGCCGAGACCCTGTTCCGTCGCACCATGTGGGTGCTGGCGACCAATTCGGCGGCGCGCGGCATCACCGATTCCGCCATCGCTTGCGGGGCCGCCGCTGCCCTGGCGCTGGGCGCCTGGCGGGTGGAGAGCGGATCGATGTCGCTGTCCGGCCTGCTGGTGATCCTGATGCTGGGCGTCGAGGTCTACCGGCCGATGCGCGAGCTGCGCAGTGTGCTGCACCAGGGCATGGTCGGGCTGTCGGCGGCCCAGGGCATCTACCAGATCCTCGATGCCGAGCCTCTGGTCAAAGATGCGCCGGCGGCCGCGGCCGGCCCGCGCCTCGAACCGAGCATCGCCTTCGAGCACGTCGCCTTCCGCTATCCGGGCAGCCCGCGCCGCATCCATGACGGGATCGATTTTTCCATCCGCCCCGGCGAGCGCATCGGCATTGTCGGCGGCTCGGGCGGCGGCAAATCCTCGATCGTGCGCCTGCTGCTGCGTTTCTACGATCCGGATCAGGGCCGCGTGACCATCGGCGGCAGCGATCTCCGGACGCTGAGCTTCGCCCAGATCCGCAACATGATCGCCGTCGTCAACCAGGACACCTTCCTGTTCCACGGCACCGTCGACGAGAATATCCGCATGGGCCGGCCGGATGCTTCGGCGGAGGAAGTGATCGCCGCCGCCCGCGCCGCCAATATCCATGATTTCATCGCCGATCTGCCGCAGGGCTATCACACGCTGATCGGCGAGAAGGGCATCAAGCTGTCCGGCGGCCAGCGCCAGCGCGTCGCCATTGCCCGCGCCTTGCTGCGCGACGCGCCGATCCTGGTGCTGGACGAGGCGCTGTCGGCGGTGGATGCCGAGAACGAGGCGGTGATCCAATCGGCCCTCGACCGGCTGATGCAGGGCCGCACGACACTGATCCTCGCCCACCGGCTCTCCAGCATCATCGATTGCGACCGAATTCTCGTCCTGGAAAAAGGCCGCGTCGCCGAAAGCGGCAGCCATGCCGCGCTGCTGAGCCAGGGCGGCATCTATGCCGGCTTGATGGCGGAGCAGGTGCGCGACGGCGCGGGTCGCCCGGTCGAGGCGGATGACGTCATCGACGCGATGCCGGCGCGCATGACCGAAACCGGATCGCGCCAGGCAGCCGTCGCCGAGCTGCCTGCCGCGGATCTCCCCGTCGCCATCAAGCAGGTCACCGAAGGCATCATCAAGGCCGAGGGCCTGACCTGGTGGCAACTGGTCAGCGAGCTGATGGGCCTGGTCATGCCCTGGAAAGGCAAGCTCGCGCTCACCTTCCTGTTCGGCGTGTTGCGCGTCCTCTTCTACATCGGCATCGGCGTGTGCAGCGCGCTGGCGCTGCGCGACCTGAAGAACGGCGCCGCCTATGATCAATGGCTCTGGGCGCTGGCGGCTCTGGCGCCGCTCTCCGGCCTGGTCCATTGGCTGGAATCCTGGATCGCCCATGACATGGCCTTCCGGCTGCTCGCCGAAATGCGCATCGCCATCTTCCGCAAGCTCGACGAGCTGGCGCCGGCCTATCTCACGCGGCGGCGCACCGGCGACCTCATGGCGCTGGTCACCAATGATGTCGAGTTGGTGGAGTACTTCTTCGCCCATACCGTGGCGCCGGCTTTCGTCGCCGTGCTGGTGCCGGCGGCGGTGGTGACGGTGCTTGCTGTGGTCAATCCCTGGATCGCGCTCTCGCTGGTGCCGTTCCTCGCCCTGGTCGCCCTCTGCCCTTTCCTGATGCGCAAGCGCAGCGACCGCCTGGGCTCGGCGGCGCGGGAGGCGACCGGCGAATTCGGCGCGGTCGCGGTGGACGGCGTGCAGGGATTGGGCGAGATCGTCGCCTTCCGCCAGGAAGCCGCCTTCGGCGCAAGGCTCGACGCCTTGTCCGATCGCCAGATCGCGTTGCGCCTGCCGTTCTTCCGCGAGCTGACCCTGCAGGCGAGCCTGCTGGAGATCTTCACCGGTCTCGGCGGCCTCGCCGTGGTGGTGACGGGGGCGGCACTCGCCCAGCAGGGCAGGGTCGATGCGGGGTTGCTGCCCTTGCTGACGATCCTTGCCATGGCCGCCTTCCTGCCGGTTTCGGAGATCGCCCAGGTCGGGCGGCAGCTTGCCGACACGCTCGGCGCCACTCGCAGGCTCTACGGTCTCTTCAACGAGCCGGTGCCGGTGCAGGACGGTTTCGGCGTCGCCGCCGAGGCGCCGCACGTCACCTCCTTCGCACCCCGCCAGGATGCCGCCTCGCTCAGCCTCGAAGCCGTGAGCTTCAGCTATCCCGGCCAGAACCGCCCGGCCTTGCGCGATGTTTCGCTGACCATCCCGGCCGGCAAGACCGTGGCCCTGGTCGGCATGTCGGGGGCGGGCAAGACGACGATGGCCCAGCTCCTGATGCGCTTCTGGGACCCGGACCGGGGAGCGATCAGGCTCGACGGCTGCGATCTTCACCGGTACAAGCTCGACGATCTGCGGCGGCGCATCGCCTTGGTGGCGCAGGACACTTATCTCTTCAATGACAGCCTGCGCCACAACATCATGATCGCGCGGCCGGAGGCGACCGAGGTCGAGCTGATGGAAGCGGTGCGTCATGCCGCGCTCGACGACCTGGTGGCGGCACTGCCCGCGGGGATCGAAGCGCCGGTCGGCGAACGCGGCACCAGCCTCTCCGGCGGCCAGCGCCAGCGCGTCGCCATCGCCCGCGCCTTCCTGAAGGATGCGCCGGTGCTGATCTTGGATGAGGCCACCTCGCATCTCGACGCGATCAGCGAACAGGCGGTGCGCCAGGCGCTCGATCTGCTGCAGGCCAACCGCACCACCATCGTCATCGCCCATCGCCTCTCCACCATCCGCGACGCCGACCTCATCGTCGTCATGGACCGGGGCCGGGTGATGGAGACCGGCAGCCACGATCAGCTGATGGCCCAGGGCGGGCTCTATGCCAGGCTGGTCTCGCGGCAGATGGGCGCGGCGCAGGTGGCGGCGGCGTAGGGAAATCGGCGGAGCGGGCGGCGCTAGTCCTGCAGTATCTGGTCCTGCAGCATCTAGTCCTGCAGCATGTTGAGCGCCGCCTGCCGCTCGCCCGGCTTCAGCTTGATGAAAAGGGCGCGGGCGCGCTTGATGTCGGCCGGCTTGCCGTTTTCGGCGGCTTCCTTCATGGCTTTGGTGCAGGCATGGTCGGCGCCGCAGATGAAGGCGAGGGCCTTCGACAGCTTGCCCATGGTTTCGCGGTCGATATTGGTTTCGGTCATGGTTGCAACCTAAATGAGGGCAGCGGGAGTTAGCAAGCGGCCGCGTTCCGGCGGTTGAACGACGCCCCCTTCCTCTTTCGTCGAGGATCGCTGCAAGCAGCTTGGAAAATTGGGACGATTTCCCTAAGATAACACGCAGGAGTGTCGCGTTGGGGGAAATCATGTCGACAATCTTCCTGCCCCGCCGCCTGCCGCAATGGCCGGCGATGCGGTTCGCCGGGACGTTGAGCCTTGGCCTGCTGGCCGCCGGCAGTCTTACCGCTTGCACAGCGGCATCCCCGCCCTTCGGTCCGCCCAACGCGCTGAGCCTGTCAGACGATCACTCGGAGATCATCATGGCGGGCCCCATGCGCGACGGATTGTCGGCGCAGGTGAAGCAGATGCTCGAGGCCAATCCCAAAGTCACCGCGATCAAATTGGAGAGCCCGGGCGGCAGCGGTAATGAGGGCTACAAGCTGGCCTTGCTGGTCAAGGAATATCATCTGGCGACATTCTCGGCGACACTTTGCGCCAGTGCCTGCACCTTCGTTTACATGGCCGGCGAGCCGCGTTTTCTGGCCAATGGCGGCAAGCTCGGCTTCCACAGCTCCTCGGTGAACGGCGTGAAGTCCGAAGAGGGCAATAAATTCTCGCAGCTTCTCTACCAGGAAGCCGGCGTACCGCAGGCCTTCATCGACAAGGCGCTGGCGACACCGCCAAGCGACGGCTGGTTCCCGACAACCGAAGAGCTGATGAAATCGCATGTCGTGACCGATATCGTCCCCGACCCGTATTTCGTGCCGTCGCGCCGGAAATACTGGTCCAGCGATGAACAGCTGGATACGGCGCTGAAATCGGATGGCACCGTTGCCGCCGTGGCGCGCCTCGACCCGGCCGGCTATAAGCAAATTCGCGATATCTATTCCGACGGTGCGCGCCAGGGGCGCGGGATCGCGCAGATCATCGCGGCCTCGCGCAGCCTCATCTCTGAGAAGCTGATGCCGGCCTATTTCCGCCGGGCGCCCGATGACGTCGTCCTCCGCTTCGCCCGTGTGGAACTTGAGGGCCTGCGTTACATTGAGCGGAATGATCCCGGCAGCTGCGTCACTATCGCGGCGCCAAATGCCAGCATCAGCGAGTATTCCGACAAGCGCCTCTCCGCCGAGCTCAATCGACAGCTGGACCAGGTGATGACGGATCTCATCAGCACCGCCTTGCTTCACCCCGACCATCCCGAAGACGATGCCTTGAACAGGCGCACCGCGCGGGAGTTCGTGAAGACGGCCATCGCGACGTCCCCGTCCATTATCAAGCGGATTGAGGCGGTGAAGCGGGATAAGCACAACCAGGTGCTCTATTGCCAGGCTCTGGAAGCTGCGGTCGAAACCGTGCTCGACCAGCCGGCCGAGACGGCGGCCCGCATCATCCGCGGGGAGCAATTGAAAGGCGATTAAGCGGCGGAGCCCAGATCAGGCTCGCGATCCGAGGCGCTCACCCGCCCGTCATGCGCGGCAGGAGATAGACTTCGCTGTCGGGCTTCAGCGGTTCCAGCCAGCCTTCGCGGTAGATGAGGCCGTCGATGGAGACGGAGACGCCGCGTTTGATCTGGCTTTGCAGGCCCGGATAGGTCTCGCCTAGCCGGGCCAGCAATTCGCCGACATTCCTGGCCTCGATCTCAACGGTCGATTTGCCGCCGGTATGCGGCTTCAACGATCCCCAGAGAACGACTGTGGCCATGGATGTCTCTCAGTCCTCTTCGCTCAGGCGGCCTTGCTCTTGGCCGAACCCTTCGCGTCCTCGATGCCCTTCAGCACAACAGGCGGCGACATCGGCAGCTCGGTGAAGCGCACGCCCGTCGCCGCCGCCACGGCATTGGCGATCGCCGCCAGCGGCGGCACGATCGAGGTCTCGCCGACACCGCGGACACCGTAGGGATGGCCGGGATTGGGGATTTCCAGGATCTGGGTATCGATCATCGGCAAATCGGAGCAGACCGGGATGCGGTAGTCGAGGAAGCCGGCATTCTGCAGCCTGCCGTCCTTGCCGTAGATATAGGCCTCGTTCAGGGCCCAGCCGATGCCCTGCACGGCACCGCCCTGGAACTGGCCTTCGACATAAGCGGGATGCACCGCCTTGCCGGCATCCTGGATCACGGTATAGCGCACGATCTTGGTGGCGCCGGTTTCCTTGTCGACCTCGACATCGCAGATATGCGTGGCGAAGCTGACGCCGGCACCCTCGGCGGAATATTCGTGATGGCCGGCGATCGGGCCGCCGGTGCCGGGCGAGGCGGCGGCGATTTCCTTCAGCGAGAGCGGTGCGAAACTGCCGGCATTGGCGCCGGCCGGCTTGGCATGGCCGTTCTCCCATGTCACGGCTTCTTCCGGGATGCCCCAGGTCGCCGCCGCGCGCTGGCAGAGCTTCCTGATCGCATCGCGCGCCGCCATGATGCAGGCCATGCCGGTCGCGAAGGTCGTGCGGCTGCCATCGGTCACGTCGTTGTAGCCGAGGGCACTGGTGTCGGCGATGATCGCCCGCACCTGTTCATAGGGGATGCCGAGTTCCTCGGCCACCATCATGCACATCGCCGCGCGCGAGCCGCCGATATCCGGCGAGCCCACCGACACGGTGACCGAGCCGTCGATCGGAATGTTGAGCGAGACGCAGGACTGGCCGCCGAAATTGAACCAGAAACCGGCGGCCATGCCGCGGCCCTGATGGGCGCCGAGCGGCGCCTTGAAATGCGGATGGTTCTTGGCCGCTTCCAGCGTCGCGCCGAGGCCGATCGGGCCATAGACCGGGCCGTAGGAGGACTTGGTGCCTTCGCGCGCCGCGTTCTTGATGCGGAAGTCGATCGGCTTCATGCCGAGCTTATGCGCCAGTTCCTCGATGACACTTTCGACGGCGAAATTCGCCATCGGCGCGCCGGGTGCCCGGTAGGAGATGGTCTTCGGCCGGTTGGCGACGACGTCGTAGCCGATCGCCCGGACATTCTCCAGATGGAACTGGGCAAATGCGCTCATGGCGCCGAATTCCGCCGGCGAGCAGCCCTGGAACGGGCCGCCCTGATAGCGGAAGGTGCCGTCGGCGGCGGTGATGAGACCGTCCTTGGTGACGCCGATCTTGATGTCGATCGAGGTCGATGAGGTCGGGCCGGAGGCCTTGAAGACCTCCTCGCGGGTCATCACCACCTTGACCGGGCGGTTGGCCTTGCGCGAGAGGGCGAGGGCCACCGGCTCGATGAAGACCGTGGTCTTGCCGCCGAAGCCGCCGCCGATTTCCGACTGCGTCACGCGCAGACGCGAGATGTCGATGCCGAGGATGCGCGAGCAGACGTCGCGCACCATGTAATGGCCCTGGGTGCAGCACCACAATTCGCCGCTGCCGTCGGGCGACATGCTGGCGAGGGCGGCATGCGGCTCGATATAGCCCTGGTGGGTCGCTTCGGTCTTGAAGCTGCGCTCGACGATGATATCCGCCTGCTTGAAGCCTGCCTCGACGTCGCCATGGCCGAATTCGAAGCGGCGGGCGATGTTGGAGGGCTTCTTCGGCTTCGGGTCGACGCCGTCGGTGAACATGTCGTCATGCAGCAGCGGCGCGTTCGGCTTCATCGCCTCGTCGACATCGGTGACATGCGGCAGGATCTCGTAATCGACCTTGATCAGCTTCAAGGCCTGGCGGGCGATCGAGGCCGAGGTGGCGGCGACGGCGGCGACGGCATGGCCCTCATAGAACGCCTTCTCGCGCGCCATGACATTGCACATCGTGTCAAAGAGCGCGCTGTCGCCGTCGGTATGGTCGGGGAAGTCGTCGCGGGTGACGACCGCCTTCACGCCCGCCAGCTTCTCGGCCTTGGAGGTGTCGATCTTCTTGATGCGGGCATGGGCATGCGGCGAGCGCAGGATGCGCCCCACCAGCTGGCCCGGGGCCGAGGCATCGGCGCCGAACTTGGCGCGGCCGGTCACCTTGTCGATGCCGTCCGGGCGGTTGGGGCGCGAGCCGACGATGTCGAAATTGCGCTTCACAGTATTCGGATTGTCGAGCGGCATGGTCAGGCCCTCTTCTTCTGGCTGTTGCGCGACTTCGCGGCGGCGATACGGGGAGCGGCCTTCTTGGCCGAAGCCTTGGCGGGTGCCTTGGCTGAACGCATCTCCTGGGCGGCATCCTGCACGGCGCGGACGATCTTGTCATAGCCGGTGCAGCGGCAGAGATTGCCGGCGAGGCCGAAGCGGATTTCCGTCTCGGTCGGATCGGGGTTCTTCTCGAGCAGCGACTTCGCCGCGATCAGGAAGCCGGGGGTGCAGATGCCGCATTGCAAGGCGGCGTGCTCGATGAACTTCTTCTGCAGCGGATGCAGTTGCTCGCCATCGGCCATGCCCTCGATGGTGCCGATATCGTGGCCCTCGGCCTCGACGCCCAGCACCAGGCAGGAGCAGGTGAGGCGGCCGTCGACGGTCACCGAGCAGGCGCCGCAATCGCCGGTGCTGCAGCCTTCCTTGGCGCCGGTGAGGCCGAGGCGGTTGCGCAGGACATCGAGCAGCGATTCATCGGGCTCGCACATGAACTCGACGGGATCGCCGTTGATCTTGGTATGAACTTTCATGCCGGACATTCAGATAACTCCCAAATTACTTTCCGCCGGCGCGCTTGCGCGCGATGACGGCGGCGCGGCGCGCGAGCACGCCTGCGACCTTGATGCGGAATTCGCGCGTGCCGCGCTTGTCGTCGATCGGGCTGCAGGCCGCTTCGCAGGCCGCGGCCATCTTGTCGAGGGCGTCCTTTTCCATCTTGGTGCCGATCAGCGCCTTGGCGGCGGCCGGAACCAGGCGGACGGTCGGGGCGACGGCACCCAGCGCCACGCGCGCCTTGGTGACCACTCCCTTGCCGTCGAGGGTGACATTGACGCCGACGCCGACCACGGCGATGTCCATTTCGGTGCGCGGGATGAAGCGCAGATAGGCATCGCCGGATTTGCCCGCGCGCTTCGGCAGCACGATCGCCTCGATGATCTCGCCTTTCTTCAGCGAGGTCTTGCCGGGACCGACGGGGATCTCCTCGACCGCCACCTTGCGCTTGCCTTTCGGGCCGACGATGAGGGCCTTGGCGCCGGCCGCCACCAGGGCCGGGACGCTGTCGGCGGCGGGGGAGGCGTTGCAGAGATTGCCGGTCACGGTGCAGCGACCCTGCACCTGCTTCGAGCCGATGAGATTGGCGGCCTCGACCACACCGGGCCAGGCCTTCTTCAGCGCGCCATGCTCGCCCAATTCCGCGCCCGAGACGGCGGCGCCGATCCGGAAGCCGGATTCGGTCTTCTTGATTTCTTTCGAGCCGCCGATGCGCTTGATATCGACCACCAGATCCGGCTCGACGAAGCCGGTGCGCATGCGCACCAGCAGGTCGGTGCCGCCGGCCAGGACGAAGGCCTGGCCCTTTTCCTTGGCCAGCAGCTCGGCCGCTGCTTTGAAGGAGGTCGGGCTCTCATATCTCATTTCGGTATTTCCCCCAGGGATGAGTATTCGGACTAAATGATCGCGGACTAAATGACTATACGGCAGGCGGCGGGGCGAAGCCGCGGCAGGAAAGCCAGCGGCACGGCCGGAACGCCTGGAAAAGGCAACTGGTTCGTGGCTTGCGGCGCCGGGCATCAGTGCCGGCTGAAATCGGTCTTGGACAGGTCGACATGAAATCGCGGTGGCGCCGGTAAATCGTCAATGGTCGGAAATCGATGCGGGCGATTCTAGACAGGGAAAATCGCCATTGGCAAGCTCAGCCGCCCGGTGCCCGCCCATTCATATTACGCATTGCAGGTGATCCGCTCAGATGCGAAAGTCCCTGCAAAATAAGGCGAAATATCCAATTGGGAATAACGCTCGGATCGCCCCGCCGGAGCGAGTGCCGCCGGAGGGATTGCCGTCGCAGGGATCAACGTTGCAGGGATCGTGGCGTGGGAGATCGAGCCGCGTATTGCGATGCGTGGATATTGACGCGGCGGCCAGGACCTCGGCCCCCGATGCATGCGCGGTGCAGGGATGCGCGGTGCAGGGAAAGATTGCGCAAGCGCGGGAACGCGCCTGCGACGGGAGACGGGAATACGCCGTGGCGCTCAGTGGGTGTTGTGATGGTGGCGGTATATTGAATCGGGCATGGCGCCCGAATGGTCCAGCAGCGTCTGATTCTGGGTACCGCCATCCGAGCAGCCGGCAAGCAGAAGCAGGGACGTCAGCAGAAGCGCCGTCATGCCGGTTGCGCGGGGCCGAAGCTGCCCGCCGCGTTCTTTCAATCGAGTCATCTGGTACTCCGATAGTGTGATGCGGGCGTATCGCGGGCGTGGCTGCTTTGCCCGGAGCCATGGATCATCCAGCCATTCTCATGCCATGCGCGGCCCGCTTATGGCAAGGCATGACGGATATCAGGATGGCGTCAGGGCGTCGTTTCAGTTCCGGCCGACGTCGGCGCCGAAGAAACGGGTGCGGCCGAGATGGGTGTTGCATTGGTCGTGGCCGCGCCGGCCTTGGCGGCTGCCTTGCGGGCCTCGCGTTCGCGGACCAGCTCATAGGCGACATAGTATTTATAGATATTGCTGACATACTGCACCGTCTCCTGGCCGACGATGCGCGAGGCGGCGATCTCCACATTGTTGAACCAGATATTGGGGTCGAGGCCGGATTTCTCGGCCAGGCGCCGGAATTTGTTGAGGTTGCCGGGGCCGGCATTATAGGCGGCGAAGGTCATCAGCACCTTGCTCTTGTCGCCGATCGCCGGGTCGGACAGGTATTTGTCACGCAGCACCGCCATGTATTTGACGCCGGCGAGGATGTTCTTCTCGGCATCCCGGTCGATGCCGTTGATGCCGATCAGGGGATCGGCGGCGGTGGTGGGCAGCAGCTGCATGACGCCGACGGCGCCGCGCGGGCTGCGGCGCGACTGGTCGAGCTGCGATTCCTGATAGCCTTGCGCGACCATCATCAGGTCGTTGAACTTGTACTGGTCGGCATATTTCCGGAAGAAGCCGATCAGCTTCTCGAATTTCGCCATCTCCGCTTCGCTGGAGGCGTTGTGCAGTTCCTTGCTGCGCTTCAGATAGCGCAGCACCACGGTATTGCCGAAACTGGTGCCGACCTTGTGCGACTTCATGAAGTCGTCGATCTCGGCTTTCAGCAGCGGGCTGTTCTTGCGGATCGCCCAGGCGATATCGCCGCCCTGATTGACCAGGAGATCCTCACGCACCTTGAGCTTCTTGTAGACCTGCGACCAGAAGAGGCCTTTGTAGCGATCGACCACGACGAAAGGCAGCAGGCCGGCTTCGGTCATTTCCAGCAGGTCCTCGTCCTCGAGATCCTCGTCGGCCGGCTGCAGGTCGATGGGCGCCAGGTTGCGGGCCTTGAGCTGGTCGCTGATCGCCAGCAGATGGGTGTAGTAGCTGCTGGACTTGCGCAGCAGGATGGACTTGCCGGCAAGATCGTCGATGCTTTTCAGTTCCGGCGCGGCCGGCCCGGTCACCACCAGCTCCTTCACGCCGCTGGCGATCGGCGCCGAGAAATCCACCAGTTGCTGGCGTTCCGGCGTGATGGTCTGCGCCCCGGCGGCAATATCGCCGAGCCCCTCGTTCAACGCGGACAGCAGCTTGTCGCGCGGCACGGGAATGAGGACCACGCGGATCTTCAGGGCCTTGGTCTTGTATTTCTTGTTCAGCTCCTGGTCGAAGGCGGTGGCGAATTCCTTGTCGATGCCAAGTTCGCGGCCCTTGTCGAGGAAATAGAGTGTGCGGCTGTTGACCACCAGGATGCGGACCATGCGATGCGCTTTCATCGCATCGAAATCGCCGAAGCTCGGCTTCGGCACCGGCAGCACCAGCTTGTCGACGGCGGCTTTTTCCGACGCCGTCAGCTCAGTCGCGGGCAGGTCGCTGCCTGGTACCTGCTGGTCGTCGGCACGGGCGGCTGCGGCAATCACCTGGGCCGCCAGCAGCAGGGCGAAAATCGCCTGCCCCATCCGCGATACGGCGACACCGTCCCGGTAAAACCGGCCCGTTCCGCAAGACCGACCCGTTCCGCAAGACCGACCGGTCCCGCAAGACCAACCCGGGGTTGTCGTACGATTGGCAAATTCCGGCATGAACATCAACGCGGCACCCCGCACAGGTCAACGCGACTTCAGGTCCCAGATCCGGCAGGCGGATAACGGCAAGCCTAGGGGCGTTCCGGGCCAGGCGCAACGCCCGCCTGCCCGGCCGCCATCCCGGTTGCCCGTCCGTCAACCGCCTAGCTCAAGTGATGCACCGGGTTCATGCCATAGACCGGCGTCGGGATATTCTCCATGCGGGCCTTGAGCTGCAGCGACAGGAACTGCGAATAATGCCGCGACTGGTGCAGGTTGCCGCCATGGAACCACAGGCCCGGCTGCTGTGTCGGCTTCCACATGTTGCGCAATTCGCCCTCCCAGGGACCCGGGTCCTTGGTGGTGTTGGAGCCGAGGCCCCAGCATTTGCCGACCTTGTCGGCCGTCTCCTTGGAAATCAGCTGCGCCGCCCAGCCGTTCATCGAGCTGTAGCCGGTGGCATAGACGATGAGGTCGGCCGGCAATTCGCTGCCGTCGCTGAAGACCACCGATTGCGGCTTGATGCGCTCGACCTTGACGCCGCTTTTCAGCTTGATCTTGCCGTCGGCGATCAGGTCCGAGGCGCCGACGTCGATGTAATAGCCGGAACCGCGGCGCAGATATTTCATGAACAGGCCCGATCCGTCCTCGCCGAAATCCAGCATGAAGCCGACCTTCTTCAGGCGCGCATAGAGATCGGCGTCGCGCTTCGCCATCTCCTGGTAAACCGGAATGTGGAAGGTATGCATGATCTTGTACGGCACCGAGGCGAAAATGAGATCGGCCTTGTCGGTGGTGATGCCGTTCTTGACCGCCTGTTCCGAATAGAGCCCGCCCAAGGCGAGATCCATCAGCGTGTCGGACCTGGCGATATGGGTCGAGGAACGCTGCACCATGGTGACATCGGCGCCATGCTCCCAGAGATCGGCGCAGATATCGTGGGCCGAGTTGTTGGAGCCGATGACGATGCATTTCTTGCCGCGATAGGCGTCGCCGCCGGGATGCCTGCTGGAATGATGCTGTTCGCCCTTGAAGTCCTCGGCGCCCGGATATTGCACCAGGTTGGGCATTGCCGACATGCCGGTCGCCAGAACGAGCTGCCGCGGCCGCAGGGTGACCGGCTTGCCGTCACGCTCGACCTCGACCGCCCATTCGCCCTTGGCCTCGTCATAGTGCGCACTCTTGCACGTCGTCGAGCCCCAGTAATCCAGCTCCATGACCTTGGTATACATTTCCAGCCAGTCGCCGATCTTGTCCTTCGGCGAAAAGACCGGCCAGTGATCGGGGAAGGGCAGGTAGGGCAGGTGGTCGTACCAGACAGGGTCATGCAGGCAGAGCGACTTGTAGCGCTTGCGCCAGGAATCGCCCGGCCGCGCATTCTTCTCGATGACGATGGTGGGCACGTTGAGGCGCTTCAACCGGGCGCCCAGCGCGATGCCGCCCTGGCCGCCGCCGATGATCAGGCAATAAGGCTGCCGGGTATAGCCAAGCTCCGCCTCTTCCTGCTGCTTGCGCTCCAGCCAGCTCTTGCGTTCGCGGATGACGCCGTGTTCGGCGCCCATCGGCCGGGTGGCGCCTTTCTTTTCCTCGAAGCCCTTCAGCTCCGTCATGCTGGTGAGGAACGTCCAGGCTTTGTCGCCTTTCAGGCGCAGCAGGCCGCGGCCGCGCGCGACGGCGGTCTCGAAGGTGAACCAAGCTTCGGTGACGCCGTTGGCTGTCGTCGCCTCGCCGTCGCCCCGCCAGTTGCCGGGCTTCACCTTGGGAAGCACCGCCTGCAGCATGGCGCTGATATCGTCGCGGCTTTCGCAGGTCTTGATGTTCCAGGTGAAGGTGACGAGATCGCGCCAGTAGCATTCGTCATCGAACATCGCCACGGCGGCGGGAATATCGCCGCGCGTCAGCGCGTCGCCGAAAGCCGCCAGCCAATTGGCCGCCTGTTGCGTCGGTGTCGTGTCACCCATGATTGCCTCCCCGGCTATGTTGTGTCGAGATTCGCGTGTTCCGCTTTTCGCGGTTGTTCTTGATGGGCTGATATCAAGCCTGATTGTGGCTTGAAGAAGACCGCTGTCGTTCGACTTGCGGTGGTCAGGCTGTTCGTGGTCGTGCCCTGCGCGAAGAAAACCAGCTGTCCCTACAGCAAACGGTCACATCGGATCGTAGCGCCGGCGCGATCCAGCGTCGAGGGCTAACCGCGGCGGTTGTCCCCAAGGCATACTGCGACGGAATCTTTCGGCGCTGCGGCAAGGCTTTCGGCAATGCCGACTACTCGCCCGCCACCTGCACATGTACCCCGGCATCCCGCACCGTGGCGAGAGCATCGGTATCGACCGGGCCGGCGGTGAGGATCGTGTCGACCTCGTCATAGGCGCAGAAGCTGACCACGGCGCTCTGGGTGAATTTGCTGGCATCGGTGACGATGACGATGCGCCGGGCGGCGGCGATGATCGCCTGCTTCAGCATCGCATCGGGCAGGCTCGCCGCCATGATGCCGAGCTGATGGTCGAAGCCGTTGCAGCCCAGGAAGGCGATGGTGGCGCGCACCCGCTGCAGGATCAGCGTGTTCAGCGGCTCGACCAGCGAATGCTGCTGCGGCCGCAGGGTGCCGCCCGTCACCACGACCTGCACCCGGGGGATGGCGCGTTCCAAGGCAAGGGCGACATTGAGCCCCGGCGTGAAGACGGTAAGGCCTGCGAGATCGCTGCGGTCGGCGAGGGCATGGGCGATCGCCATGGTGGTGGTGCCGGCATCGAGGATGATGCTGTCGCCGGAGGTCACCATCTCGACCGCCGCCTTGGCGATCAGGCGCTTTTCCTGGGCGAAGCTGTCGGCGCGTTCCTCGAAGGCGGTTTCCTTGCGGCTGGCAAGCAGGGCCACCACGCCGCCATGAACCCGCCGCACACTGCCGTCGCGGGCGAGGATGTCGAGATCGCTGCGGATCGTCACTTCCGAGACGCGGAATTCGCGCGACAGATCCTGGACCCGGACGAAATCCTTGGCGCGGATGAAGCTCAGCATGTGCTGGCGCCGGTCATCGGTGCCGAAATTATCCGGCGCCGCCTCGGTTGTCGGCTTCGCCTCCAGCGGCGCGGTAGTGCGGTCTTCCATTCCGGCTGCCTTTCGCTTTAGGAACCAAGCCGTTCTAGCGGAATTTTCTTTCGAAATCAAAAGCTCGTCATGTTGCGTTGCGAGAAAATATTGCATCGCAGCAAGGGTTTATCGGCTTGATTTGCGCTAACATGGGTGCAAGTCTTTCGATCATGAAGTTTCGAATTTGTAAATTCTGAAGGATCGTTCGTCATGGCTCACCGCGCTGCCTCGGTTTCCCGCAGTCTTCATCCGCGCCTCGGCCGGCTGTTCAACCGCGAGAGCCAGCGCAGTTTCATGGTGGCGTTCGACCGCACCTTGCTGGAAGGACCGGCGCCCTTCGGTGTCGATGCCCGCGCCACCTTGGCGAAGATCATCGAGGCGGGACCCGAGGCGGTGCTGATCGGCCCCGGCCTGATCAAGCAGGCGGGCGATCTCTTCGGCTTTCATGGCGCGCCCGCCATCGTCGCCCGGATCGACCTGCCGCTGGTGGCGGAGTTCCGCGTCGGCGGCAGCGAGCTTTACGAGGCGGCGGTCGATCCGCAGCTGGCGGCGGCGCTGGGCGCCGACGCGGCGGTGATGTGCCTCATCGACGGCTTCGACGATCCGCAGAATTTCGCCCGCAATCTCGAGGCCGTGCGTCTCGCGGTGGAAAGCTGCCATGCGATCGGCCTGCCGCTGATCGTCGAGGCGGTGCTCTGGGGCCACCGCAACAGCGACCAGACCGACGCGGCGAAGCTCGCGCGCATCTGCCGTATCGCCGCCGAACTCGGGGCCGATCTCATCAAGACGCAATATCCGGGCTCGGCCGAAGGCATGAAGCAGCTGACCGACGGTTGCCCGATCCCGGTCATGGTGCTGGGCGGCAAGGCGACCGACGCGCAGGCGGTCAAGAGCTTCACCGAGGGCGCCATCGCCGGCGGCGCGCGCGGTGTCATCTATGGCCGCAATGTCTGGCAGCGCGAGGATGTCGCCGGCATGGCCAAGACCTTGCGCGCTCTGGTGCATGGCTGAGGCGATGATGGCCGCCTCTGCCCCCTCAGTTGCAGCCCCGGCCGCGACTGTGCCGGGAACGGTCGCTCGGCTTGCGTGTTTGATGACGGGCGACGACAAGGCGGCATAGACCGTCGGAACGAACAGGGGCCGGCCGGGTTCGGCCGGGCAAGTTGGGCGCAATGGGTTGAGCCGGGCGGGCCAATGGGGCCGGCCGGCAGCGGGGCAAAGCGGATGGCGGAGTTTCTTCTCGGGATCGATGCAGGGGGCACCGCCGTCAAGGTGGCGGTGATCTCTGCCGACGGCCGGGAATGCGGCGTCGCCGGCACCACCTTGCGCGCCGGCCATCCGGCGCCGGGATTCAGCGAACGCGACCCGGATGCGATGTGGCAGGCACTCTGCGACAACACCCGGCGCGCCATGGCGCTGGCCGGGATCGGCGCCGGGGACATTGCCGCCATCGGCGTCACCGGCTACGGCAACGGTTTCTACCTGATCGACGCAGCAGGGCACCCCACCACGCCGGGCATATTGGCGCCGGATATCCGCGCCGCCGAGGTGATTGCGGACTGGCAGCGCGACGGCCGCGACGCGGCGCAGCTGGAACGCACCTGGCAGCATGCCTGGGCGGGCAAGCCCGGGCCGCTTCTTGCCTGGTTTCAGCGGCACCGGCCGCAGGTCTTGCGCGACAGCGCGACGCTGCTGATGTGCAAGGACTATCTGCGCTATCGCCTGACGGGCATCCGCGCGGCGGAAGTCTCCGACCTCTCGACCTCCGGGCAGATCCCCGGCGATCGCCGCGCCATCGATGCGGAACTGTTCGAGATCCTCGGCCTCGACGATTGCCTGCGCCTGATGCCGCCGGTGATCGAAAGCATGACCGTTGCGGGCGAATTGACATCGGCAGCGGCCGAAGCCATGGGGTTGAAGCCCGGCATCCCGGTCAGCGCCGGCTGTTGCGACAATCTCGCCATCATGTATGGCAGCGGCGTCACCGGCACCGATACCGTCGTCGTGGTTTCCGGCACCTGGGGCCTGCACCAGTCGTTCATCGAAAAACCGGTCACCGACGGTTCGCTGGTGATCTGCGGCCATGGCGCCGTGCCCGGCGAATATCTCGCCATCGAAGGCAGCCCGACCTCGGCCAGCACCCTCGAATGGTTCGTCGATACCTTCGTGCGCGGTCATGTGGCGCCCGGCTCCGGCAAGGACCAAAGCGATCCCTATGAGGACTGCAACCAAGCCGTCGCCGCCACCTCGGCCGATGATCCGCCGGTCTATTTCATGCCCTATTTGAACGGCGCCATCGACGATGCGGCGGCGCGCGGCAGCCTGATCGGCTTTTCCGCCTGGCATGGTTTCGGCCATATGGTGCGGGCGGTCTATGAAGGCGTCGCCTTCGAGCATCGCCGGCATCTCGAGCGTCTGCTGACGGCCCGTCCGCGCCCTGCCAAGGCGCGCTTTGCCGGCGGTGCCGCGCGCAGCGCCATCTGGTCGGAGATTTTCGCCGCCAGCCTCGATCTGCCGCTGGAGAAGCCGCGGGCGACGGAGCTGGGTGCGCTTGGCATCGCCATCCAGGCGAGTGTCGCCACCGGCAGGCATCGCGATCTCGCCGGCGCCTGCGCCGCGATGACCGGTGTCTCCCATACGGTGATGCCGCAGCCGGGGCTACGCCGGCAGCTCGACCGGCGCTATCATGTCTACCGTGAATTATCGGCGGCCCTGGCGCCGCATTGGCGCAACATCGCGCCGTCCGAGATCGTTGCGGCCGGGGCCGCGGATGACAAATCGATTGAACGGCAAGAAGACAAGATGGCCCGGTCCACGGGCCGCTGAGAGCCGCCGGGACGGGCGGCACCGAAACGGGAGGCTCTAGGAGCATGAATGCGGGGAGCGTGAACGACGCCAGCGGCGCGGAACAAGGAGCACAGACGGCAGACGCGACGCCGCTCCTGGAGATGCGCGGCATCCGCAAGACCTTCGCCGGCATGCGGGCCTTGAGCGATGTCTCCTTCGCGGCCTATGGCGGCGAGATCCATGCGCTGATGGGCGAGAACGGCGCCGGCAAATCGACGCTGATGAAGATCCTTTCCGGCGCCTATCATGCCGATCCGGGCGGCGAAATCCGCATCAACGGCAAGGCCGTGGAGATCGACGGACCGCTGACGGCGCGACGCCTCGGCGTTTCCGTGATCTATCAGGAATTGTCGCTGGCGCCCAATCTCTCGGTGGCGGAGAACATCTTCCTCGGCAGCGAGCTGTCGAAAGGCGCGCTGATCGACCGCCGCGCCATGGAACAGGCGGCCTGGCCGCTGCTGCAGAAACTCGGCACGGATTTTTCGCCGCGCACCAGGGTGGCGGAACTGTCGCTCGGCCAGCGCCAATTGGTGGAGATCGCCCGCGCGCTGCAGGCGCATTCGCGCATCCTCGTCATGGACGAGCCGACCACCTCGCTGTCGGGCCGTGAAACCGAACAGCTCTTTGCCATCATCCGCCAGCTGAAGGCCGAGGGCATCGGGGTCATCTATATCAGCCATCGCATGGAAGAGGTGTATGAGCTGGCGGACCGGGTCAGCGTCCTGCGCGACGGCACGCTGGTGGGCACGCTTGACCGTGCGCAGCTCTCGGCGGCGCAGCTCGTCCGCATGATGGTGGGGCGCGATCTCTCGTCTTTCTACAGGAAGCAGCATAAGGCGCCGCAAAAGGACCGCCGCAAGATCTTCTCGGTGCATGATTACGCCGATGGCCGCCGCGTCCATGGCTGCTCCTTCGATCTTTTCGAAGGCGAGGTGCTGGGGCTCGCCGGCCTGGTGGGGGCGGGGCGCACGGAACTGGCGCGGCTCATCTTCGGCGCCGATCCCGCGACGTCGGGCGAGCTGGAGCTCGACGGCAAGCGCTTCCATCCCAGGCAGCCGCGCGAGGCGATGGATGCCGGCATCGCCTATCTGACCGAGGACCGCAAGGCGCTGGGACTGTTCCTCAACATGATCATCCGCGACAATGTATCCATCGGCATTGCCGGCCGCGATGCCTTGCCGGGCGGTTTCACCAATTTCAAGATGGCGCGGCAGCGGGCGGCGAAGGCAATGAGCGATCTCTCGATCCGCGCTGCCGATGCCGGCATCAATACCGGCTCGCTTTCCGGCGGCAACCAGCAGAAGGTGCTGCTGGCGCGCCTGCTGGAAGCCAAGCCCAAGGTGCTGATCCTCGACGAGCCGACGCGCGGCGTCGATATCGGTGCGAAATCCGAGATCTACCGGCTGATCGACGCGCTCGTCCATGAAGGCGTGGGCATTATCGTCATTTCCAGCGACCTCCCCGAAGTGGCCGGCATCTGCGACCGCGTCCTCGTCATCCGCAACGGCCTCGTCGCCGGCGAGGTGCCGGCGCAACCCGATATGGCTGCCATGCAGGAGGAGATCATGTCCTACGCCACCGGCGCCGCCGCCAATGGCCAGGCTGCGTGAGGGGCGGGGGATGATGGATAGCAAGATGACAAGCGCCGACCTGCCACTTGCCCCCGCAGCCCAACCCTCTCCCGCCAGGGGAGAGGGGGCTCACCGCGCTTGTTGCGGCCAGTACTGCGTGCCTGCAAAAGTCGACAAGGCGCTACGTCGAGGACAAGAGAAAAGGTCATCGGCGGCAGCGTCCCCTCGCCCCTCGCGGGACGGGGTGAGGGGGAATGGGGCGCGCGCGATCAACCAAAGGCCTCCTCTCTCTTACATTCTCCCGCGACGGGGGCGGGAATTGGATGCAGCATTCTTCACCTTCGAGGGCACATCATGACGGACAGCATCGATCAGCGTCAGAATATCGGCGCGGCGGGCATCAATCTGCAGAAGCAGCGGATGCGGCAGGTGCTGCAGGTGGCGGGCATGTTGCCGGTGCTGATCATCCTCGGCATCGGTTTCGAACTGCTGTCGGGCCGCTTCCTGCACTGGAACAATATCGTCATCGTCATGCAGCAGGCCTCGATCAATACCGTGCTCGCGGCCGGCATGACCTTCGTCATCCTGACCGGCGGCATCGATCTTTCCGTGGGCTCGATCGTGGCGGTGACGGCGATGGCGACCATGATCGTTTCGCTCATCCCGGATTATGGCATGCTGGGCATCCTGGCCGGCCTCGCCATGGGCCTGGTCTGCGGCATCGTCAACGGAGCCTTCATCTCCTTCCTGCGCCTGCCGCCCTTCATCGTCACCCTCGGCTCGCTGACCGCGGTGCGCGGCGTGGCGCGATTGCTGGGCGCCGACACCACGGTCTTCAATTCCGACCTGCCCTTCGCCTTCATCGGCAACGGCACCCTGCTCGGCGTTCCCTGGCTGGTGATCATCGCCTTCCTGGTGGTCTTCCTGTCCTGGGTGGTCCTGCGCCGCACCGTGCTCGGCACACGGATCTATGCGGTCGGCGGCAATCCCGACGCGGCGCGGCTCGCCGGCATCAAGGTCTGGAAGATCCTGCTCTTCGTCTATTCGATGTCGGGCCTGCTGGCGGGGCTGGGCGGCGTGATGTCGGCGGCGCGCCTCTTTGCCGCCAATGGCTCGCAGCTCGGCGTCTCCTATGAGCTCGACGCCATCGCCGCCGTCATTCTCGGCGGCACCAGCTTCGTCGGCGGCATCGGCTCGATCTGGGGAACCTTGATCGGCGCCCTCATCATTGCCGTGCTGACCAATGGCCTGATCCTCTGCGGCGTGTCCGACATCTGGCAATACATCATCAAGGGCCTCGTCATCATCGCCGCCGTCGCCCTCGACCGCTATCGCATCCAGCAGGGGACGCGGACCTGACGCCGCGCTCCTGCCGCAACACAACGCCTTAAGCGTGGGACCCGGCCCATCCGGGAGGGGAGCCCGGCCCATCCGGGTTGCGCGACGGAAGATGAAACGATCCGTCACAATGAATGGGGAGGACTTCAACATGAGCTTCAAGAGATCACTTCTTGGACTCACCATGCTGTCGCTCGTGGCCGCGGCTGCCGGCCTGGGTGCCGGCGGGGCAAATGCCGCCGATCTGAAGCTGGTCGGCATCTCGGTCGGCTCGCTCGGCAATCCGTTCTTCGTCGCCACCATCAACGGCATCACCGCCGCGGCGAAGAAGATCAGCCCGGACGTGCAGGTGACCTCGGTTTCTTCCGATTACGATCTCGGCAAGCAGTCGACGCAGATGGACAACTTCATCGCCGCCGGCACCAATGTGATCATGCTGAACGCGGTCGATCCCAATGCCATCGCCCCGGCGATCGAGCGGGCCCATAAGGCAGGCGCCGTGGTCGCCGCCTTCGATGTCGGCGCCAAGGGGGCCGATGTCACGGTCATGACCAACAATGTCAAGGCCGGCGAACTGGCCTGCCAGTACATCATCGACCATCTGCCGGGCGGCAAGGGCGACGTGCTGATCGTCAACGGACCGCAGGTCACCTCGGTGATGGACCGCGTCAAGGGCTGCCGCGATGTCTTCGCCAAGAATCCCGGCATCAATGTCCTCTCCTATGACCAGGACGCCAAGGGCTCGCGCGACGGCGGTCTTGCCGTGGGCCAGTCGCTGCTGACCCGCTTCCAGAAGGTGGACGCCGTCTTCGCCATCAACGATCCGACCGCGATCGGCGTCGAGCTGGCGGCAAAGCAGCTGAACCGCAGCGAGTTCTTCATCACCTCGGTCGACGGCGCGCCGGATATCGAGAAGGAACTGAAGAGCGGCAATTCCATGATCAAGGCCTCGGCCTCGCAGGACCCCTTCAGCATGGCCGGCAAGGCCCTGGAGATGGGCGCGCAGGTCCTGGCCGGCAACAAGCCCGCCGAGACGACGGTGCTGCTCGATCCGGTGCTGATCACCTCCGACAATATCAGCGACTACAAGGGCTGGACCGCGGCGCGCTGACCAGGCGCGCGACCGATCTGTCATCGGTCGAGCTTCCGTGACGACACGCGGCACCTGTTCTGCTTGAACGGGTGCCGTTTTTTTCAACCTGATATTGTTGCCGTCGCGGCCGCGATGGCCGATTGCATAAAATGCCGTCAAATGACGGGCATCCAGCTGTCATTTAGCCCCCGGAACAGGGGCGGAGAGGCGCCGGCATTAATTTCTGATTTACCGTTATGAGGTGATGTTGTGGGACGAAAATCGTAAGGTAAGTCCGAACAGGGTGCGATTAACTGCCGCCGCCCGGACAATCGTCTTTCGGACAATCGTCTTTCGGACAATCGTCTCTCGGGCAATCGTTTGATGGATCTCCGCCTATGATGTCGCTTGGTGCGATCGTTCTGGAACTCGTGCAGAACATGTCGCTGTTCGCGGCGGTGGTCGTCGGCTATGCGGCGATCCGGCGGCGTAATCCGCCGCGCCTGGTCGGCGACCTGCTGGCCGGGCTGGTCTTCGGTGCCGGCAGCATCCTCGCCATGACCCTGCCGCTGCAACTGGCGCCCGGCATCATCCTCGACGGTCGGTCGGTGCTGACCGGATCGGTGGCCTTTTTCGCCGGGCCGCTCGGCAGCATTCTCGCGCTGATGATGGCGGCGCTCTACCGGTTGTGGATCGGCGGCGCCGGCCTCAACGGCGGCATACTGGGTATCCTGCTGGCCGGCATCGTCGGGCAGATTTTTTTTCAGGTTGCCAGGCGACGCCGGGTTGAGCGCGCCGCTTTCACCTTTCTGCTGCTGGGCCTCGCCGTCGTCAGCACCACCACCACCGCCTATTTCCTGCTGCATCGGCATAACAGCCTGCCCTTGCCGGATGGCCTGTTCGAGGCCCTGTTCCTGACCATTCCGGTCGGCACCCTGGTCTTTGCCGTGATGCTGCAGCGGGAGGATGCGCGGCTCTATCTGCAGGGGAAGCTCGCCGCGCAGACCGGGCTGTTCGAGGCGATTTTCAATTCCATGAGCGACGGGGTCACCGTCGCCGATGCCGAAGGCCGGATCATTCTCACCAACCCGACCTCGGTCAAACTGGCCGGGGTCAGCGCCGGCGACGCGCTGCCGGGGGAATGGACAGCCAGATCCGGTGTCTATCTGTCGGATGGCGTGACGTCCTTTCCCGCGCGACATATGCCGTTGATGCGGGCGATTCGGGGCGAGGCGACGGACGACATCGAGATGATCGTCGATAACGGCGCCGATCGCCGTCGCCTGAGCGTCAGCGGCCGACCCCTGCGCGATGACAATGGCCAGTCGCGCGGCGGCGTGGTGGTCTTTCGCGACAATACCGAACAGCGCGAGATGCAGGACAATCTGCGCCGCAGCGAGGAACGTTTCGCCCTCGCCATCGCCGGCAGCAAGGACGGCATCTTCGACTATAATCCGATCACCCGCGAGGTCTGGTTCTCGCCGCGCTACAAGGCGATCCTCGGCTATGGCGATGCCGAATTTCCCAACGACATCGCCTTCTGGAAAAGCCGCATGCTGCCGGAAGACCACAAGGCGAGCACCGAGCAGTTCTTTGATTACGAACAGCGGCGCATCGATACGATCGAGATCCGCCAGCGTTTCCGCCATCGCGACGGCAGTATCGTCCATGTGCAGAACCGCGCCCAGGGAACCCGTGACGAATACGGCCGCATCAACCGCCTGGTCGGGGCCATCACGGATGTGACGCCGCTGATCAAGGCCGAAGAGCGGCTGAAGGAAGCGATCGGCGCCATGGAAAGCGGCTTCGCCCTGTTCGATGCCGAGGATCGCCTGGTGATCTGCAATGAGGGGTTCATCGATCCGGCGACCCGGGCGCGCTTCGGCATGCCGATCGGCCGCACCTTCGAAGAGATCTTCACCGTTTTCGCGGGCGGCCGGCTGACCGCGGTCGGCGCCCGCAACGATCCCGCCGGATGGCTCGCCTGGCGCATGGACCGGCACCGCAATCCCCGCGACGAGCCGATGGAGATCCAGTGGACCGACGGCCGCTGGATGCGCGTCACCGAACGGCGCACGGCCGATGGCGGTTCGGTCGGCATCTGGACCGACATCACGCAGCAGAAGGCGGCGGAATCGCAGCTGCGCGACGCCATCGACAGCATCAACGAAGGTTTCGCCCTGTTCGACGGCTCATTGCACTTCGTGGTCTGCAATCAGCGCTACCGCGAGCAGTATCCGATCAGCGCCGAGGTCATCCAGCCCGGCATCGGCCTGGCCGAGGTTCTGCGCTTCGGCGCCGCGCGTGGCGAATTCGCCGGCGTCGCCACCGAGGCGGAGATCGATGCTTTCGTGCAGCAGTGGATGCAGCGCTATAACTGCACCTTTCCCTTCGTCCAGGAAGTCGAAAACAATGACGGCCGCTGGCTTCTGGTGAGCCATCAACGGACGGCGGCCGGCGCGTTCGTCACCTTGCGCACCGATATCACTGCCCAGAAGCGCCGCGAGCAGGAACTGCGGGATACGCAGGAGCGGTTGAAACGTCAGGCGGTCGAACTGGAGCGCTACATAGCCGATATGGAGGAAGCACGGCGCCGCATCGAGGCGCAGGCGAGCGAACAGGTGAGCCTGCTGGAAAACCTGAGGCAGGCGCAGCATGAGACTGAAAGAGCGCATCACGATCTGCAGCGTTCCGCCGCGATCCTGCGCAGCATGGCCGACAGTTTGCCGGCCCTGGTCGCCGATATCGATGCCGCGGGGCGCTATCGCTATTGCAACCACAGCTATCTGGATTTCGTCGGCCGCACGGCGGACGAGACGATCGGCAGGCATCTCAGCGAGATCTATGGCGCCGGCACCTACGCGGCCTCGGTTGCCTCCGATGTCGCCTGGGTGCTGCAGGGCCAGGAGATCGCCTTCAGCCGCTCGCTGCAGAGCAGAGGCCGCCAGCGCCAGATTGAAGGCAAGTACATCCCCCAGATCGACGCCGGGGGCAAGGTCAACGGCTTTTTCATGGCCGCCTGGGACGTGACCGAACAATATGAGCGCGAGCAGAGGCTCAATCATGAAGCCAGTACCGATGCATTGACCGGGGTGCTCAACCGCCGCGCCATCCTGGCCGAGATCGAGAAAATTCCGGGGCGGCTGGCACAAGCCGATGCCGCAGGCCGCGAGGAAGGCAAGGGCGGTGTCGCCTTGCTCTATCTTGATATCGACCGCTTCAAGCAGATCAACGATACTCTGGGGCATGCGGCGGGCGACCAGTTGTTGCGGGTCTTCGCCCAGCGTCTGTGCCAGGCGGTGCGTGCCACCGATCTGGTGGCGCGTCTTGGCGGCGATGAATTCGTCCTCATGCTGGTCGACGTAGCCCGCCCCGCCATCGCCGAGCGCATCGCCCGGCAGATCATCAGCCAGATGCATGAACCGGTGCTGCTGGGCGACCAGTCGCTGCGGATCACCACCAGCATCGGCATCGCCTATCGTTCCGCCGGCGCCGGTGCCACCGGTCAGGGCGGCGCGGCGGCAGCAGATGGCGGGGCGATGCCGGGCGGCGCCGCGCCATCGTCGGACCTGCTGGCCCAGGCCGATGCCGCCCTTTATCAGGCGAAAGCGGCGGGCCGGAACACCTATCGGCTGCATGACGCCGAACGGCATGCCGGCGATCCGGCTCCCCGGCGTCCGGCGGTGCGGGGCTGAGGCCCGGATCATGGCGGTCTGATGACGGCCCGGTGCCTCCTTGGCCTTTGCCTGCGACGCGGCGTTTATGGTATGTCACTGCCATCCGGCTGCTGGGCCGGAGGTTGGGGAATCGGTCAGACGAGATTCATGACAGATCGGGTGGCGATGTGCGCCTGCTTCGGCAAGACCGGGCCGGGCAATGGGCGCAGCGCGTGTTGCCGTGCGCGGACGGCGTGTAGGAATAGGGTCTGCGCGCAGGGGTGAAGCGAGGAGGCTGGGATGCTAGATGCCGTGCTGACCGCCGGCGTGACCGCCATTGTCACTGCTGCGGCGACCCTCGGCATCGTGTCCCGACGGCGTGAGCGCGCCAAACCGGCTGCGGTCCAGCCCAATTCACCATCGGCCGGCCTGTCTCTGACCGACCCGACGGACGACAAGGCGCGGAACGACATCTGGCGGCATGCCATCGCCGGCCTGCAGGACGGGGTCGCCCTGCTCGACGCGGAAATGGCCGTGCTCGCCGCCACCGACCGTTATGCCCAGGCCCTTGGCCTGACCCCGGCGGAATTGCCGCCGGGTCGCAGGCTGGCCGATATCCTGCGCCAGGCGGCGCTGCGCGGCGCCTATGACGGCCTGCCGGATGCCGCCGCAATCGACCATTTCGTAACGGACTGGCTGGCCTTTCTTGCCGCCCCGGCGGCGGGCGAAGCCGGCCGGGCGCAGCGCGAGCTGCGGCGCGGCGACGGGACCTGGCTGCTGGTCAGCCGCCAAGCCCTGCCGGGCGGCGGCATCCTGATGCTGGTTGCCGACATCACCGCGCAGAAGGCCGGCGAGCAGTCCCTGCTGGCGGCGCGCGATCAGGCCGAACAGCGGGCGCGCGACATGGAACGCTATATCGGCGATGTCGAGGAAGCGCGCACCAGGGTCGAGCGGCAGGCGGCCGATTATGTCGGCTTGATGGAGGAACTGGCCGAGGCGCAGAACGCCACCCAGCGCGCCCATGCCGAATTGCAGCACAAGGAAGAACAGTTGCGGCGCATGACCGATGCGCTGCCGGTCCTGGTGGCCGATATCGATGCCGCCGGCATCTATCGCTATTGCAACGACCGCTATCTCGACTTTTTCGATCTGCGGCAAAGCGAGGTGGTCGGCCAGCATCTGTCGCAGGTGGTCGGTGCCGAGGCCTATGCCGTCGTCTCCCAGGATCTCGAACAGGTGCTGAACGGCAAGGCGGCGTCCTTCCGTCGTGCCTTGTCCAGCCAGGGCGAGATGCGGCAGCTGGAGGGCCGCTATACGCCCCAGGTCAATACCGAGGGCGTCGTCGAAGGCTTCTATGTCGCCGCCTGGGACGTGACGGAGCAGTACCGGCGGGAACTCGAACTCGACCGCGAAGTGAAGACCGACGCCTTGACCGGCCTGTTGAACCGGCGCGCGCTGCTGGAAGCGCTCGACGGCTTTGCGCGTGACCTCACCGGCTTCGCGCCGAACGATGCGGCGGCGAACGGCGGTGCGCCGAACATCGCGCGGCAGATGGCGGGTGAGGGGGAAGCCGTGTTAGACGGTGCGGTGATGTTCCTCGATATCGATCACTTCAAGCAGATCAACGATACGCTCGGCCATGCCGCCGGCGATCAGCTGTTGAAGATCTTCGCCCAGCGCCTGCGCGCCGCCGTGCGCACCACCGATCATGTCGCCCGGCTGGGCGGCGATGAATTCGTCGTGCTGCTGACCGATATCGGCTCGCCCGCCCAGGCGGAGAAGGTGGCGCAGAAAATCCTCGACCGCATGCGCGATCCGGTCGGGCTCGACACCCGCATCATCGAGATCGGCACCAGCATCGGCATCGTCTATAGCCGTGGCCAGCAGGTGGCGCCGGAGCAGCTGCTGCAGGAAGCCGACACCGCCCTCTATGAAGCGAAGAAAGCCGGCCGCGGCGTCTATCGCCTGCATCTGATCAGGGATCAGATGGCGAGCGCCTGACCGCGCTCGGCTAAACGGACAAATTCAGCCGGTTCAGCCGGGACCTTGCCCGACCCGGATCGGTGTCAGCCTGTCCAGTTCATCGTCGCTGTAGATGCGCGACCGGGTGAGGAAGCGGAGGTCGTGGCCGTTCTCCAGCGAGAACATGCCGCCGCGCCCCGGCACCACGTCGATATTGAGCTGGGTATATTGCCAGTATTCGAATTGCGGGCCGCTGATATAGAAGTCGGCGCCGGCGATATTGCCGAGCAGGATATCGCTATCGCCGATGATGAACTCGCTGACGGGGTAGCACATCGGCGAGGAGCCGTCGCAGCAGCCGCCCGACTGGTGGAACAGTACCGGCCCATGTTGCCCGCGCAGCTTCTCGATCAAGGCCTCGGCCGACGCGGTGGCGATGACGCGCGGCACATAGGCGGTGCTGGCCGCGGATGACGAGGAGGCCGGTGCGTTGGTGACGGCAGTATCGGACATGAGGGTCTCCGAAGTGGTTGTCGGCGGGCTGTGGCCGCCGGTCTCAAATCCATGCCGATGGATGAGGAATGGGTCGCGATCACTGTTGCCGTCATGGACCCCCGGACTAAATCCGAGGGCCCATGGCGGCGACGCGTGACGTCGGCTCAGAAGAAGCCGAGCTTCTTCGGGCTGTAGCTCACCAGCATGTTCTTGGTCTGCTGGTAGTGGTCGAGCATCATCTTGTGGGTCTCGCGGCCGATGCCCGATTGCTTGTAGCCGCCGAAGGCCGCATGGGCCGGATAGGCGTGATAGCAATTGGTCCAGACGCGGCCCGCCTTGATCGCGCGGCCGAAGCGATAGAGCCGGTTGGCATCGCGGCTCCAGATGCCGGCGCCGAGGCCGTAGAGCGTGTCATTGGCGATGTGCAAGGCCTCTTCGTCGGTCTTGAACTTGGTCACGGCGACCACCGGACCGAAGATCTCTTCCTGGAAGATGCGCATCTTGTTGTGGCCCTCGAACACCGTCGGCTTGACGTAATAGCCGCCGGCCAGATCGCCGCCGAGGTTGTTGCGCTCGCCGCCGGTCAGGACCTTCGCCCCTTCCTGCTTGCCGATATCGAGATACGACAGAATCTTCTCGAGCTGCTCGCTGGAAGCCTGGGCGCCGATCATGGTGTTGGCGTCGAGCGGGTTGCCCTGCTTGATCGCTTCCACGCGCTTGATCGCCTTCTCCATGAAACGGTCGTAGATCGCCTCATGGATGAGGGCGCGGCTGGGGCAGGTGCAGACCTCGCCCTGGTTGAGCGCGAACATGACGAAGCCTTCGATCGCCTTGTCGAAGAAGTCGTCGTCTTCCGCCAGCACATCCTTGAAGAAGATGTTGGGCGACTTGCCGCCCAGTTCCAGCGTGACCGGGATCAGGTTCTGACTGGCATATTGCATGATCAGGCGGCCGGTCGTCGTCTCGCCGGTGAAGGCGATCTTGGCGATCCGGCTGCTGGAAGCGAGCGGCTTGCCGGCTTCGAGGCCGAAGCCGTTGACGATGTTGAGGACGCCTGCCGGCAGCAGGTCCTGCACCAGTTCCGCCCAGACCAGGATGCTGGACGGCGTCTGTTCGGCCGGCTTCAGGACCACGCAATTGCCCGCGGCGAGGGCGGGGGCAAGCTTCCATACCGCCATCAGGATCGGGAAGTTCCAGGGAATGATCTGGCCGACGACACCCAGCGGCTCATGGAAGTGATAGGCGACGGTGTCCTTGTCGATCTCGCTGATCGATCCTTCCTGGGCGCGCAGCACGCCGGCGAAATAGCGGAAATGGTCGATGGCAAGCGGGATATCGGCGGCGCGGGTCTCGCGGATCGGCTTGCCGTTGTCCCAGGTCTCGGCGACGGCCAGCGTCTCGAGGTTCTCCTCCATGCGCCGGGCGATCTCCAGCAGGATATTGGAGCGTTCGGTCGGGCTGGTCTCGCCCCACGCATCCTTGGCCTTGTGCGCGGCGTCCAGCGCCTTCTCGATATCGTCCTTGTCGGAGCGGGCGATCTCGCAGATCACCTTGCCGGTAATGGGCGTGGTGTTCTCGAAATACTTGCCGGCCACCGGGTCGACCCATTGGCCGCCGATGAAATTGCCATAGCGCGCCTTGAACGGATTGCGACCGAGCTGGCCGACAGGTTCCGGTTTATTCATGAAAAGCCTCCCTTGCACGGATGCGGTGCATCTGTGTGCTGCACGAACGATGGTGACGCGGGCGGGGTGTTGGGTGCCCGCTCTCATTGGTCGGCTGCGCCTGCAGCCGATGCGCTGATATAGCGCCCGCCATGCCAACGGCCGGCGGCTTGCCGGGCCGGCGATGGCCGGGCGGTATCGCGATGCGGCCGGTCTCGCCGCGTTTCCTGCTGCAATGCGGGAAGTTCTTGCGGCGCCCGGCGAATTTGCCCGTCCCCCCGTCGCGGTCGACTCTTGCGCCCGAAGTCCGCTATATTCATCTCAGCATAACGAGGTCGCATCGCGGCTGCGCTCGCCGGCAAAACCGTCGGCACCTGCGACAGCGGCCTTGCGACACCGGCGACGGAACTGTCGCGAAACGCGACAGTCGGTCCTCTTCTGCGGCAAGTTCCCGGCGTTTTCGCGAGGCCGGTGGATTTAGCGCTTTGGCGGACCGGTGCCGAGCGGTTATGAGTGAAGCGGGGAGGTGACGATGGTACCGATGGATCGGCGTCGCGATATTCTCGCTGCACGCCGGCTGTTCTTCGATGGACGGCCGATCGCGCAGGATGTCGTGCCGGTGCCCATTCTGAATTCCTGGCGCCGCTGCAGCGAACGGGGCTTCGACAGCCACCTGGCACCGCGCCTGGAACCAATCAGCCTGGGTGAAATGCGCCAGGCGATCCAGCGCCATGAAATACTGCAGCGTCTTTGCCGGCCGGAGATCGAAGCCCTGCATGCCGAGGCGCAATCGACCGACTGCATCGTTATCCTGACCGATGCCGAGGGGCTGATCCTCGATACCGTGGGCAATCTCGATTTCGCCGACCGTGCCGCCCAGGTGGCGTTGCGGCCGGGCGTCCCCTGGGCCGAGGCCAGCACCGGCACCAATGCGATCGGCGCCGCGCTGATCGAGGGACAGCCGATCCGCGTGCATGGCATCGAGCATTTCTTCGAGCCGCATGGATTCCTCAGCTGCTCGGCGGCACCCATCTATGACCCCTTCGGCCAGATCGCCGGCGCGCTCGACATGTCGGGGCCGGCGCTCGCCAACCAGGATCATGCCCTGGGACTGGTGCGCCTTGCCGTCGACCAGATCGAACATCGTTTTTTCGACAGCGGCTTCGAGCGCTGCGAGATCCTGCGGTTCCATCGCGAGGCGGGGCTGATCGGCACCACCCAGGAAGGCGTTCTGGCGTTTCAGGAGGGCCGCCTGATTGCCGGCAACCGGCGCGCCCTCGATCTCCTCGATCTCGACCGCCATGCTTTCGGCCGCCATCTGTTCGCCGATCTTTTCGAGACGCCGCATGGCGAGCGGCAGGCCAGCGGGGCCGCGGCGCAGCAGCGCCTGCGCAGCCATACCGGCGAGGCCTTCTTTGCCGAGCGCCAGTTGCCCCGGCCTTATCAGCAGGTGCATCTGCCGCCGCGGCTGCAACGCGTGGCGCCGCCGCGTGAGATCGATCCGATTTTCGACGCGGCGACGGCGGCCGAATTGCAGCGGGCCGTGCGTCTGCTGGAAGCCGACATTCCGCTGCTGCTGCGCGGCGAGACCGGCAGCGGCAAGGAGATATTCGCCCGCGCCATTCATCAGAACAGCGCGCGTGCCGAGCGTCCTTTCGTCGCCGTCAATTGCGCCGCCCTGCCGGAAGGGCTGATCGAATCCGAATTGTTCGGCTACGAGGAGGGCGCCTTCTCGGGGGCGCGGCGGCGCGGCGCCAAGGGCCTGATCCGCGAGGCGGCCTCCGGCGTGCTGTTCCTGGACGAGATCGGCGACATGCCGCTGGCGCTGCAGTCGCGCCTGCTGCGGGTGCTGCAGGAGCGCGAGGTGCGGCCGCTGGGCGGGGGGACCGCGAAGCCGGTTGATTTCTGCCTGATCTGTGCCAGCCACCGGGACCTGCGCGAGATGGTGGCGGCCGGCCAGTTCCGCGCCGATCTCTATTTCCGCATCGCGCAATACACGATGAGCCTGCCGGCCTTGCGCGAGATGGACGACCGGCGTGCCGTCATCGCCCGTATCTGGCAGAACCTCGGCACCGGCGCGCGGGTCAGCCTTTCGGCCGCCAGCCTCGATCTGCTGGCGGCTTACGACTGGCCCGGCAATTTCCGCCAGTTGGTGAGCAGCTTGCGGGCGGTGATCGCGCTGTCGGAGCCGTTGAGCGAGGTGACGCCGGAGATGCTCTCGGCACAATTCCTGCCGCCGGACCTGTTGCCGGCGGAGGTGCAATCGCAATCCGGATCGCGGGCGGCGGGTGTCGCGCCGCGGCCGGCGCCGGCAGTGCCGGCCGACGATCTGCGGAACACCCAGCGCGCCGCCATTGAACGGGTGCTTGCCGAATGCGGCGGCAATGTCAGCCGTGCCGCGCGCCGCCTCGGCATTCACCGCAGCACCATCTACCGGCAACGCGGCGTATAGAGCCGGATCGCTTTACAGGGAATCGCTTCGCGGTTCCTTGTAAGGCGTGAATCCGCCTCTACTCAAAAGTCTGCTCAAAAGATAGAGCGCGATCGTGCCGCGCCCTGAACGGGACGCGGCGACCGCAGCCGTCGTCGAATTAGCCCCGGGCGATGAAGCGTGACAGCTTGGGTCTTCCGGCAATGTCGCCGCTGGCCAAGGGCGGCTCGACGATCCGTTCAAACGGCAGCTGCATGGTGACGCAGGTTCCTTGTCCAGGCTCGCTGGCCACGGAGAGCTGTCCGCCATGGGCTTCCGTCAGGTATTTCGCCAGCGGCAGGCCAAGCCCGGTTCCCTGGCGCCGCCGGGTATAGACATTGTCGATCTGGCCGAACGGCGTCAGGGCGATGGCGATCTCCGCGCTGCTCATGCCGATGCCGCTGTCGCTGACATGGATGCGCAGGCCATGCGTGCGATCGACTTCCCAATGCAGGCGGATATGGCCGTCGCGCGGGGTGAATTTGATCGCGTTCGACAGCAGGTTGATCAGCGCCTGGCTGAGCGCCTGGAGATCGCCGCGAAAGCGCAAGGCGGCGGGGTCGGTCAGTATCGTGGCGGAATCGCCTGTCCCGCCTGCCGCCTCGTCCGTGGTTGCCGCCTCGACGGATTGTTGCTGATAGAGGCGTATGCCGGCCGCCCGCGCCAGGCTGCCGACCACCTGCATGGCACGGTGGAGCACGTCGTCGAGGCTGATCACGTCTTCGCTCAGGCGGAACTGGCCGGCCTCGATCTTGGCGAGGTCGAGCACCTCGTTGATGATACCGAGGAGATGCGTGCCGGCGGCATGGATGTCGCGCAGATAATCGGTCTGCTGCGGGTCGAGCGCGCCGCGATAGCCCAGCGACAGGGCCTCGGACAGGCCGATGATGGCATTGAGGGGCGTGCGCAGCTCATGGCTCATATTGGCAAGGAAGTCCGACTTCGCCTGGCTTGCCTGCTCGGCGCGATGCACCGCCTCGCGCAGGCTCTCCGCCGCACGCTCATGTTCGGTGATATCGGCATAGGTGGCGATCGAGCGGCCATCGGGCAGCGGTCGGTGCGAAATGCGGATGACATGGCCGGAGGTGAGCCGCAGCGTGAGCGCGCTCGGGCGGCGCGCGGTTGCCATGGCGACGCGGCGCTCGGCCAGCTGGGTTGCGTCGCTGTCGCGGATCAGGCCCAGTCCGACCTTGAGATCGAGCAGGGCGTAGAGCGACAGGCCGGGCCGCACGACATCGGCCGGCAGGCCGAGGAGATCGAGATAGCGTTGATTGAAGATGACCAGGTTGAGGTTGGTGTCATAGAGGCAGACGCCTTCGTCGATATTCGACAGCGCGGCATCGATGCGCTTGTTGCGCTCGGCAAGCTCCTCGGTCAGGGCGGCCAGGGCTGATTCCCGCTGCTTGCGTTCCGACACGTCGCGCAGGCTGCCGAGGAAATAACGCCGCCCGACCATCTGCAGCGGCACCACGCGCAGGTCAAGGGGCAGGGAACGGCCATTCTTCGCGAGGCCCGTCACCTCGCGCGAGCGGCCGACGATATGCGGCTGCCGGGTTTCGAGATAGCGCCGCACATAGCCGGCATGCTGGGCGGCGACCTCGGTCGCCATCAGCTTTTCCACGCGCCGGCCCAGCACTTCATCGGGGCGATAGCCGAACAGCTGGCTGGCGCCCGGCGAGAAATAGCGGATCGTCGATCGCTCATCCATCACCACGATGGCTTCCGACAGCGATGCCACCAAAGCGGCGAAGAAGCTTTCCGGCAAGGCCTCGTCCGGCGCCGGCTGATGGGGTGGCTTCATGCGCCCTTCCGCCTGCCTTTCGCCGTTCGCGCTTCCGTCAAGGCGGCAAATGTTCTCGCTGTATCCGGCATTGCCGCATTTGCCGCCATTCGCGCGCCTGTCATCGCCAACGGGCCTGTCATCGCCAACTCCGCTCTGCCTGCATCACGTCCCGGCGGCATCGCCTGCCAATATGCCGTCCGCTACATCGCTACCGGTTCGTCGCGCACGCGATCGAAGAAGCGGCGCATGCTGCTGCCCAGGCCGCTGGTCCGCTGCTGCAGGTCATCGGCGGTCTGGCGCATGGTGGTGGCAACGCGGCTGGTCAAGGCGACGGCCTCGGCGACCTCGCTCATATTGCTGGCGACGTGATTGGTGTGATCGGCCGCCTGCTGCACGCTGCGGGCGATCTCGCCGGTGGCCAATTGCTGCTCCTCGACCGCGGCGGCAATGCCCTGGGCGACCTCGCGCAGCTGGCTGACGATGCTGGACAGCATCTGGATGGCCGAGACCGACTGGTCCGCCGCCTGCTGGATGCTGGCGACCTGCGTCTCGATCTCGCCGGTCGCACCTGCGGTCTGCGAAGCGAGGCCCTTGACCTCGGAGGCGACGACGGTGAAGCCCTTGCCGGCATTGCCGGCGCGTGCGGCTTCGATCGTCGCGTTGAGGGCGAGGAGATTGGTCTGGGCGGCGATCTCGTTGATCAGGTCGAGTACCGAGCCGATATGCGTCGCCGCCTTCTGCAACGCCCGCGACAGGCTGTCCGAGGTCTCCATGGCGGCGGAGGCCTGGGCGGTGATGCGGGTCGATTCCGTCACCTGCCGGCTGATCTCGCTGATCGATCCCGCCAGCTGTTCCGCCGCCGAAGCCGCCATGGCGACATCCTTGGCGGCGCCGGCGGAGGCCTGGACGATGCTGTTGACGCGGCCGTCGGTTTCGCCGGCGCTGCCGCTGAGATCGCGTGCGGTCGCTTCGATCCGCGCCGCGGCCGTCTGCAATTCATGCAGCACCTGCTGCATCTCGCCGTCGAAGCTGCCGATCTCGTCTTCCAAAGCGCGCTGCCGCTGCAGGCGATCCTCGATCAGCGCCTGCTGATAGGCGAGGACGGCGACGCCGATATCGATCAGCAGCATCTTCATGGTCGCGGCCGCGAGTTTTCCTTGCCGCGATTTGGGCCGCGATTTCGTGCCGTTCAACTTGAAGCCGCCCCAGCCGCGGCGGCTGTCGGTTTTCTGCGCCAATTCTGTTAGCGCGATCATCAACGGACCATAGCCGGCGACATACCAGAACGGATCTAGGCCGATGCGGTTATGTGTGCGGCCGACGGTCGTTGCGCTGGCAAAATAGCTGTCACTGAAATTGCCGGTGAACAGCTGCCGCCAATGCTCGGTCTGCGCTGCCTTCAAGCGCTGTGTCTGCCCCGCCGCTTTGCCGGAGAGCTGTGGGATGGCCGTGATGCGGGCAAAGAAGGCATCCAGGAGATGCGGCAGATTCTGCTCGACGATTGGCCAGAACGCTTGCACGTCGCGGCGGTCGTCTTCGCTGAAATCCAGTAATTTCAGGCGTTCCTCGAGATGTTCAACATGTTGCGCTTGTGCCAATACGTTGCCCCCCAGACTGAAACGGATACGGCCGTCGGACCTATCGATCGATTTTTATTTGCGCGGCACGTTCCTTGGCATTGCGGTCCCAATATTGCCTCGGCGTATTGCCTCGGCCGGTCCCGACCATCGCCAGAGGCTTTTCTTCAATCGGCAGAGTGAACCGAATTTGACTTAATAATCTGCCGCTCTTTATCGAAGACAATAGCTAATGGCGGCGTACACCGCGTATAACGAACTGGCCATGATGATTGGTTTTGGTTCTATTGCCGCAGGCGGACTACATATCCGATGATCTTGCCAAGGGCATTGGCGGCCCCTATCTATTTTGGTCCTGTCGTCAGGGGCTGCAGCAAGGCGATTGCGAGCGCTGAGTTGTCGAGGTGTTCGGCGGGTAGATGATCGTGAGCCGAGGGCCAGGCGGCTCGAATAGGCGTTGATGCCGAAGCCTCGCTGTGGGATGAGAATTGCGTCATGTCCAAGAAGGAAATAAAGATCCAGCCAGTCGCCTCGGCGCGGAAGGTCCTGCATCTTTGTCCACCTACGATCGAGCAGGAAGCCCTGCAGCAAATGCTGATGGCGCGGATCCCCGACGTAACCGTGCTGTCCGCCTTCACGGTCGGTGAAGCCCTGGAACTGCTGCAGGACCAGCCCGACATCGATTTACTGCTTTTCCTCGATCATGCGGCGGATTTCGGCGGCACCTCGCTGGTTGTCGGCGCACGAACGGCCAATCCCGGCATCGTCGTCGCGGTTTACGGCCATCTCGCGACGGTCGACACACAGCGCTGGATTGATGTGGGCTGCGACGGGCTGATCGCGCGCGACATGATACCCGCGCGGTTCGTTGCCGCCGTGGAATTCGTTCTGGGCGGCAATCGCTATGTGTCGCCGGAACTGGTCGCCGTCGGCACCGGCGATGACGGCTGCGCCTTCCTGGCGACCTGCGGCTGGGGACACCCGCTGCTGGAGAAACTGCCGGTCGGCGTGCTGATGATTCAGGGTGAGCGGATCATCTATGCCAACAAGACGGCGACCGATATCACCGCCCATAGCACCGGCGAATTGTTGCGCATGCGGGTCGGCCAGTTGATCAGCGAGCCGCATCGTCCCTTCATGCGCGAGCGCATGGAATTATGGCATCGCGGCCATCCGGTCGATCCGCTGCTGGTGCTCGCCATCAAGGCCGGCGGTGTCCTGCGCTGGATTTCCGCGCGGCAATGCCAGATGTCGGTGGCCGGCACCCCGACCATCGTTTCCACCATCAGCGATCTGACGCCGCATCTTGGCGGCGCCTTCACGCAGCAGATGCTGGCAATGTCGCCGATCGACCTGATCGGGCTCGATTTCGTGCCGCTGCTAACCGGCAAGCCCATGGCCGGCATGCCGGCGATGAGCAAGCTCGGCGTCGCCGAGACAGCCGGCCCCCTCTTGACCCGGCGCCAGCATCAGGTGCTTGAGCATCTCGCGGTCGGCGCCACCAACAAAGAGATCGCCAAGCGGCTCGGCATCAGCGAAGCAACGGCCAAGCTGCATGTGCACCGTACCTTGCGGGCGCTGGGTGCGGTCAGCCGGACCGAAGCGGCTTCGATCGCGCGCTCGACCGGCTTGCTGTCCTGAAATGCCCCAGCATTCACCCGTTGCCGTGACAGTGGTCAGGCAGCGCTGGCAAGCAGGATTTTGCCGGCGCTGACATAATGCCGGGGATGGACGATGGCATGTTGTTGCGCGGCATGCAGGTCGCGCAGCCGCCGCTGCAGCGGCGAGGTGTCATAGAGTGCTGCCCCGCCGCCCAGCAGGAAACAGGCATCGGCAATGCGGACACAGGTGGCGGCGATCCAGGCCGCGACCTGCCTGCCTTGTATCAGCAGGGCTTCGGTCTTCAAGGTTCGGTCAAGCGCATGGCGCCAATGGCTGGCCGCCTGCACCTGGAGAAGAGCACGCGCAGCCTGCAGGTCGGCGGCGATGCGGCCGATTTCGGCCTGGAAGATTTCCGACTGCCGCATGGCGACGGGTGCTCGCACCTGCTGCCGGCCGGTATTGGCAAGTGCCACGATGTCATCCAGCGCCCCTTCCGCCATGCCGACATTGATGGCACCGATCAGGAACGGCAACAGATGCAGCACGGCCTGATAGAGCGGGCCTGTTTCGCAGGGAGTGCCGGTCTCGGCGTCGAAGAAATTCGTGGTCGAAACCAGTTTCTCCCGCAGCATCACGTGATGGCTGCCGCTGCCTTTGAGGCCGGCGGTGTGCCAGGTATCCTCGATCTGCCAGTCCCGCGCCGGCAAAAAAACGCCTTTGACGATGGGCGGAATGTCGGCGGGCGGATTCTCGGAGGTTTTCCCCCCGGTGGGTGACTCCACGCCGCGCAGACCCGTGGCGCCGGCCGGTCCGGGCAGCGGCCTGCCTTCCGCCGTCATGACGCAAAGGCCGAAAATCCAGTCAGCATGCTGGCAGCCGCTGGCGAAGGGCCAGCTTCCGCTGACGCGCCAGCCGGTTTCCGCCGCTTCGGCCTTGCCGGCGGGGATGGCGGTGCCGGCAAGGATCACATCCGGACCATGCCGATAGATCTGCTCATAGGTTTCACGCGGCAGCAGCGGCGCGAAGAGCGCCGAGCCGCTGCCGATCATCGCCGCCCAGCCGAGCGAGCCATCGATGCGGCCAAGTGCCCTGATCACCTCCAATGCTGCCGGCAGCTCGAGCTCCAGGCCGCCGAGGGGCGCCGGTGTGAACATGCGAAAGACGCCGATCGATCGCAGCACCTCCACGAGATCGCGGGGTATCTGCCGGGCCGCCTCGATCTCAGCGGCACGGGCAGCGATGCCGGGCGCCAGTGCCTGGATGTCGGCGAGCATCCGGGCGGCGACGGGAGGGTGGGGCGGTGACGATGCGAGAGCCATCATGCGGGCAATATGGCGAGGCATTATTCGGCGGATCAAGAAATTTGCGGCTACGGATGTAACATCAGCCCTGCATGAAATCATGAATGCAACCGCCGCCATCGATGCTGCAACGATCGCCATCTCGCCGGCCGCCAGGGCACGGCGTCCATGCCGTCCCGGGTCAGCGGCCGAAATCGCCGCCGATCGGCGTGGTGCCGGCCATCATATGGGCCGCGAGGTCATCATCCGATTGCGGGTCGGCCAGGTTGGGGCCGAAGATGCCGCCGAACAGGGCGAAGGCGACCTTCGCCGGTCCCGCGCTGCCGTCGGTGGTATCGCGCGGCGCCGTGGCATCGCCGCGCATCAGCGGCAGGAATACCAGTTCGAAGCGCAGATAGGTCTTGTCGATGAGATAGGGGACGCCCTGCACGGCGAAGGGCTGGCGCGTTTCCACCACCCGATCGAAGACGGGATACCAGCGATGGGCAAACACCGCGCCGAAATCCGACATATGCCCCCGGGTGACATGGGACATGCTGAAATCTTCGCCGATCCGTGTGCCGATATAGCGGAACAGCACATCATAGGGACGATAGGGGTTATCGTGGCGGTCGTATTCGATGAGGCAGAGATGAGGCAGGAGATGCGGCACATCGGCCGGTTCGAACTGGTCGCGGCCCGGCAGGCCGTCCTGTTTCGGCCAAGCCTGCCAATGCCCCAGCAGCTCGCGCAATTTCGCCTCGGTCGGCGTCGGCGAAATCGTCAAGCTCGGCGATTCCAGCAACGGGCTTCCCGCTGCCGACGGCATAGCGCTCATTGATCCCCCAACCGCTCGGCTCAGCGTATAACGGGTCGTTAAATAATGGGCGATGTTAACGGCACCCGCAAGATTTGGCCAGCAATGTCGCAATCATGACATGGCTATCATTAGAGATATTTCGTTACAGGCGGGTGATGCCGAACAAGGCGGAACGGAACAAGCGCGACAAAACTTGCGGCCCTCTCCTCTTATGGGGCCCGCTTACCGCTTATGGGGATGGAGTACCGCGCTGTCCGCATCGCCGTCAGCAGCGAAACAATCGCCCCAATCGAGACGCCGCGCGCGCTTATAGCGATCGCCGTCACGTCGGCTGAGGCCGATCTCGCGATAGCGACCCGCTGCATCGCAGAGCTGCAACTGCACCCGGCCGCCGCTCTGCCATACCGGTCCGATGATGCGCGCCGGCTTTTGCTGTTCGGCCGCGGCGGTGTTGCCAATGGCGGGGCTGGCTGCGGCGAGAAAAATGAATTTCTCGTCCTCCCAGGGCACATCGGCCTGCTTGGCGAGCCGGTGCAGCCGTGAGCGCGCCACCCGGCGCGAGAAGTGGCACCAGGACGAAGTGCCGGCGACCTCGGCCGTGACGGTCTCGGCTTTCGCCGGCGGCAGAAGCGGGCAGCGCAGCGCATGCGGGCAGGGGGCGATGATGTCGGCGCCCCTGTGGAGCAGCTGATCGCGTGCCGTCAGGATGCGGTGCCAGCCGGCCGGCGTCCCCGGCTCGACAATCAGCAGCAAGCCGTCGCAATGCGCCCAGGCCCAGTCGATCAGCCGTACCCGTGCCTCCGGGGCCAATTCGTCGAGCACATAGCAAAGGGTGACGAGATCGCCGCCGGCATTGCCGCAGATCTCGCTGCCTTCGCCGAGATGGGCAAGGTCGGCGACGGCCCAGGCAATGCCGGTCTGGCCGCCGGCCGCCGCCGGCAGGGCCTGATCGATCAGCGCCTCGCCCTGTTTGCGGATGGCCGGGCTGCCTTCCACCAGCACGGCGGCGTTGAGACGGGGCCAGCAATCGAGCGCGGCCCAGAGCGCGGTGCCGGGACCGGCGCCGAGATCCAGCAGGTTTTCCGGCATGAAATCCGGCAGGCGCTCCTCGACCATGGCGAGGGCCGCGCGGATGGCGGCATAGGTCGCGGGCAGGCGGGTCGCGAGATAGGCCTGGGCCGCCAGATCGTCATCGACATGCAGGCGGCCATCGCGAATTTCGCCGCGATAGCGCTGCGACAGGCGCGCCGCGGCCTGCGTCAGATCGCTGAGGGCAATGCCCTCCAGGGCGCGGTCAACGGCATGACGCAAGGCGGCGGGCAGTTCCATTACGTCCGATCGGTGGAGTTACGAGCTAGTGGGGTTATGAGCCAGTGAGGTTACGAGGCGCCAACGCGCGGTCGCGTTACGGCCGGCAGATCATGCGCAGGCGTGACCGGTCGTCAAGCGGGCATGCACCGGTCTTGGACCGGAGGGAAGAGCGCAATGGCGCCACCACAATCGCATGGATCGATGCAAGGTCAGGCGGCAGGAACCGTATCACGTGCAAATGCTCCTAGGTGTATGGTATTTGAGGCCTATGTTTACACCCTTATAGGCTGCCTTACCCAATTTCCAATCAAGGTCATGGTCAGCGTGTAATCATCTGTTTCTAATTGAATTTTACAAAATACAATTTACCGAAAATTATCATTCAGTCTGCAGAATTCGCGTCGCCACACGCAACCATATAGAGAAACCAGTGGCGAAGGGGAAATGTTCATGTCACTGCATCCGTCCGGGGCCGGCATCGCCGTTGCTCCGCCTGGAAGTTCGCTTGCCGCCGGCCCGTCTATACGATCGGCTAGCCGGCTTTATACGTTAGCACGCGGCCGATATACGGTTGCCGGCTGGGCACTGGCGGGATTTTCGCCCACAGTGCAATCATCGCGTCGCCTGCTTGGCCCATCGCCTTTTCCAGTCGGCGGAAAGCTCACCACCTCGCGAGATCACGCTGTCGATGGCGCAAGCTGCGCATCGGTGGAACAGCTCATGCAACAGGCACAATTTCGTCAAGGAGCCATCTGATGTCCCTGCGTCTTTTCGGCAGCGATGCCGCCGCCGTCCTGTCCGCGCTGGGGCGTTCCCAGGCAATCATCGAATTCAAGCTGGATGGCACGATCATCACAGCCAACGAAAACTTCCTGAAGGCCTTGGGCTACACGCTGCCCGAAATTCAGGGCAAGCATCACAGCATGTTTGTCGAACCTGCTTATCGCGAGAGTCCCGCCTATCGCCAGTTCTGGGAGAAGCTGCGGGCCGGCGATTTTGCCGCCGAGCGTTTCAAACGGATCGGCAAGGGCGGCAAGGAGGTCTGGATCGAGGCCTCCTACAACCCGGTCCTGGGCGGCGGCGGCAAGCCTTACAAGGTGGTCAAATTCGCCACCGACATCACCGCGCAGAAACTGGCGGAGGCCGATCTGCAGGGCCAGGTCGCGGCGATCAACCGATCGCAGGCGGTCATCCAGTTCGAACTGGACGGCACCGTGATCGACGCCAATGCGAATTTCCTGTCGGTGCTCGGCTACAATCTGGCGGACATCAAGGGCAAGCATCACAGCATGTTCGTCGAACCGGCCTATCGCGACAGCGGCGAGTACCGGCAATTCTGGCAGAACCTGCGGAGCGGCGAATATCAGGCCGGTCAGTTCAAGCGCATCGGCAAGGGCGGCAAGGAGGTCTGGATCGAGGCCAGTTACAATCCGATCCTCGATGCCAACGGCCGGCCCTATAAGGTCGTCAAATTCGCCACCGATCTCTCGAAGCGCAAGGATGAGAACCGGGCGCTCGCCAACGATTTCGAGCGCAACGTGAAGGCCCTGGTGCAGCAGGTGGCCGGCTCGGCCGGCAATATGCAGGGCACGGCGCAGTCTTTGGCCGCGGTGGCGGAACAGACCAATCAGCAATCCTCGACCGTCTCGGCCGCAACGGAAGAACTGGCGACATCGGTCAATGAAATCGCCCGCCAGATCACGGACGCCAATACCGTGATCGGCACGGCGGTTGCCGGCGCCCGCAAATCCGAACAGATGGTCGCCGATCTGGTCGGTGCGGCCGAGAAGATCGGGACCGTGACGCAGATGATCAACGACATCGCCTCGCAGACCAATCTGCTGGCGCTCAATGCCACCATCGAAGCGGCGCGGGCCGGTGAGGCCGGCAAGGGCTTCGCCGTCGTCGCCTCGGAAGTCAAGTCGCTGGCGACGCAAACCAGCAAGGCGACCGAGGAAATCGAGCAACAGATCCGCGATATCCAGGAATCGAGTCAGGCGACCGCCAGCGCGATCCGTGAAATCGCCGATATCATCACCAAGGTGAGTGAGATCAGCACCTCGATCTCCGGTGCGGTCGAGGAACAGTCGGCGGCCACGCGGGAGGTCTCCAGCAATATCAGCGGCGTCACCCAGGCGGCCGACGAAACCGGCCGCTCGTCTTCAAACGTGCTCACCGTATCGCAGGAACTGGCGCATCAGGCGGCCGAGCTTGAACAGCGGGTCGATCAGTTCCTGGTCACCGTGCGGGCGATGTAGCCCGGACGTTTGAAACATAAGCGTCAAAAGCGGCGGTTGTCAGGCAGGCAGCCGCCGCTTTCAGTCCCCCCTGTCGTTTGTTGTTGCCGACCGTCCAGGTCTCGCTTCCTGCCTTTCTATACCTTGGTCTAGTCCGACTGTACTTCTGACCTTCCGGCTGTACCGCTGCAGGTCTACCTGCCTAGGGCATCCCTCCGCATATTCGGTTCGATGATTTGCTGCCGGTGCCAAGACATTGCCGGCGACGACGGACGAAGCGCCATACACCGCCGCCATACCGGCCCGGTCGTCGGCGCATTCAGGAGAGAGACCATGAAGAATCTGAAGATCGGAACCAAGATCCTCTGTGCGGTCGGTGTGCTGGCCGTGCTCACGGGTATCGCCCTCGCGTTTTCCACCTATCGCATGAACAGCATGAGCAGCGACTACGGCGCGGTGATCCGCGGTCCGCAGGCGGAGGTCTACTTCCTCGCGCGTGCCAATCGCCGCACGATGACGGTCCTTGCCGACATTTTCGGCACAATCGCCGAGACCGATCCGGTCGAGATCAAGCGGATGTCGAGTGCCTATCCCGAAGACATGGCCAAATTTCGCGAATTCATGAACAAGGCTGCAGCCGCCCAGCCGCAGGACGCCCCGATCATTCAGGGTTTTGTTGCGGCACTGGATAAGCTGGACGAGCCGATGAAGCAGGTCATCGCCCTCGCCAGTGCAAATCAGAATGCGCAGGCGGTCGACCTCTATCATAAGGATGTGCGCGACACCCTGACCGCCATCGTCGCCAAGGTAGCGAAATTCGTCGAGGATACGAGCGCTGCTACCGACAAGGTCGTCGCGGAGACGGACAGCATGGCGGCACGTACGATCTATCTGTCGATCGCGGTCGGTGTCGTGGGCGTGGCCATCGGTGTGATCGTTGCGCTGCTGGTTTCCAAGACCGGCATCGTCGCGCCGATCGGTGCCGTCAACGGAGCGATGCAGGAGCTCAGCAACGGCCAGCTGGAAACGCATATCCCCGGCACGGAGCGCCGTGACGAGGTGGGTGCGATGGCGAAGACCTTGCAGGTCTTCCGCGACAAGCTGGCCGATGGCGAGCGCATGCGGACGGCGCAGCAGGCCGAGCAGGAGCGCCAGTTGAAGCGCGCCCAGACGGTCGAAGCCGCCGTGGCCCGCTTCGAAAATACCATTGCCAGTGTCGTCTCCACGGTCAGCAGCTCGGCGACGGAGTTGCAGTCGACCGCCCAGTCGATGACGGCGACGGCCGAAGAGACGTCGCGCCAGTCCTCGGTGGTTGCCGCGGCTTCTTCCCAGACGACGCAGAACGTGCAGACAGTTGCCGCAGCCACGGAAGAATTGTCCGCCTCGATCCATGAGATCGCCAGCCAGGTGACGGAAGCCGGCCGCATCATCAACCAGGCCGTGGCCCAGGCGTCTGAAACCGATGCCAAGGTGAAAAGCCTGTCGGAGGCGGCGCAGAAGATCGGCGAAGTGGTCGGCCTGATCAACGACATCGCCTCGCAGACCAACCTGCTGGCGCTGAATGCGACGATCGAGGCGGCCCGGGCGGGTGAGGCCGGCAAGGGCTTCGCCGTGGTTGCTTCGGAGGTGAAGACCCTGGCGACGCAGACGGCCCGGGCGACCGATGAAATCGACGCCCAGATCCGCGCGATCCAGGAAGCGTCGGCCAGTTCGGCTGAAGCCATTCGCGAGATCGCCGATACCATCCGGCGCGTCAACGAGGTCTCCACGGCGATTGCCTCGGCGGTGGAAGAGCAGGGGGCCGCGACCCAGGAAATCTCCCGCAACGTCCAGCAGGCGGCCCAGGGTACGTCGGAAGTCTCGAGCAATATCGGTAACGTCACCGAGGCGGCGACCGAGACCGGCCACGCGGCCGGCGATGTGCTGGGTGCCGCGGGCGAACTCGCCCGCAATGGCGACGTGCTGCGCAACGAGGTGGAGAACTTCCTGCGCGAGATCCGCGCCGCTTGAGGTGCGTTTCGCAGGAGCGGCGCTCCTGCCAGCAATGATGACGGCCACCGGCTTAAACCGGTGGCCGTCATTGCATTTGCCGGTATCCCCTCTGCGGATATCATGATCGATCCAGTCGAGCGACTGCTGCCGCCTATCAAGCGAAGCGGTACTTCTTCCTAGCTCTTCGTGACAGTCGTATGATCTTACGGACCGCCGCCGCAGCGCAGCGATAAGTTAAAACAATCTTTACGTTTACACCCCGATAGTCCGGCCTCGTTTCGGATAAGGATCGCGGCGCCGCCATCCCGGCCCCTCTTCGTCCGTCAGCCTGCCGCCTGCCCCCACGTCCCGCCCTGTCGCGCCGGCCTCGCCCGGCATGCCTGCGCCCTATCGGAGCATTCCATGAAAAATTTCAAGATCGGCTCGAAGATCGTCAGCGTCGTGCTGCTGCTGGCGATCGTCAGCGGCCTCGCAATCGGCTTTGCCGCCTTCCGCATGTCTTCGATGAGTGGCGCCTATGACGATCTGGTGAACAAGCAGGCGCTGGAGACGGTCTATCTCACCCGCGGCAATCGTCTGCTGGCCACCGTCAAGGCCGATTTGTACGGCGTCATCGCGGAAACCTCGGACGAAGAGACCAAGACGATGGTGGCGCAGTTTCCGGGCGATCTCAGTTCCTTTGAGGATTATCTCGACAAGGCCAAGGCGCTCGATGCCGGCGATGTCGGCGCCATCGAGGACGTGCGGGCGGATTTCGACAAGATGCAGGAGGCGATGAAGCAGGTCATCAGCCTGGGCGCCAACAATCAGAACGACAAGGCGGTCGAGATCTTCCATACCAGCATTCGCGAACCGCTCAATGCCCTGGTGAAGAAGATGACCGATCTGGTCAGCGATAATCTCAACCAGACCACGGCCGGCGCGGCGGCAACCACGGCGGCCGCGCGCGAGACGATCTATATCACCATCGGCGTCACGGTTCTCGGCATCGTCATCGGTCTCGCCATCGCTCTCTATATCGCCCGGTTCGGCATCGTCGTGCCGATCAACGGCGTCAACGCGGCGATGCAAAGCCTCAGCAGCGGCCACCTCGATGTCGCGATTGCCGGCACCGAGCGCGGCGATGAGGTGGGCGCGATGGCGAAGACCCTGGAGGTATTCCGGGACAAGCTTGCGGAGGGCGAGCGGCTGCGGGCGGCCCAGCAGGCCGAGCAGGAACATCAGTTGAAGCGCGCGCAACAGGTGGAGGCGGCGGTGGCCCGTTTCGAGCAGGCGATCGCCGGCGTCGTCTCGACGGTCAGCAGTTCGGCGACGGAATTGCAGTCGACGGCCCAATCGATGACGGCGACGGCGGAGGAGACCGCACGGCAGTCGACGGCTGTGGCCGCGGCTTCGACCCAGACCACGCAAAACGTGCAGACCGTCGCTTCGGCAACCGAGGAACTGTCCGCCTCGATCCGCGAGATCGGCAGCCAGATCAATGAAGCCAGCCGTATCATCGGCAGCGCGGTGAGCCAGGCAGCGGAGACCGACGCCAAGGTGAAGAGCCTGTCGGAGGCGGCGCAGAAGATCGGCGAAGTGGTCGGCCTGATCAATGACATCGCCTCGCAGACCAACCTGCTGGCCTTGAACGCGACGATCGAAGCGGCGCGGGCGGGCGAGGCCGGCAAGGGCTTCGCCGTGGTTGCTTCGGAGGTGAAGACCCTGGCGACGCAGACGGCGCGGGCGACCGACGAGATCGACGCGCAGATCCGCTCGATCCAGGAAGCCTCGGGCAGTTCGGCCCAGGCCATTCGCGCAATCGCCGACACCATCCGCCGCGTCAACGAAGTTTCGACGGCGATCGCTTCGGCGGTGGAAGAGCAGGGGGCGGCTACCCAGGAGATTTCCCGCAACGTGCAGCAGGCGGCGCAGGGCACCTCGGAAGTTTCCGCCAATATCGGCAATGTCACCCAGGCCGCGGCCGAGACCGGCCACGCCGCCGGCGACGTGCTGACCGCCGCCACCGGCCTTGCCCGCAACGGCGACACCTTGCGCCGCGAGGTCGACAACTTCCTGCGGGATATCCGCGCGGCTTAAGTTTTTCGCCCGGCGGAGTCTCCGAGGGCCGATCACGCGGAGGCTGGACCGAGGGCAAAGTCGCCGTTTGCGGCCAGCCGGGGGCGTGCCCCCCCCGGCACGGTCGGGGATTCCCCGCGCCAACTGCCGATAAGACCCCAGAAAAGGGCAAGATTCCGGCCGCGCCCGGGCGTCGCAACCGCTGCGGCCCTGCTCATCGCGGCGACATGCGGGATCGAGTTTTACAAATCTGGCGCCCGTGCTGCCGATAGATCGCCGGCTTTTGGGCATTATTTACCATTAATTATTCATATTGAATGAATCTAATCGGGTGCGGGTGCCCGGCGGTGTGCCGTTCCAACCCGAAGCTGGGTATCATTTTGGAGCTGCAGATGAAGAATTTAAAAATCGGCTCAAAGATCATCTTTGTCGTGTTGGTCCTCGCCGTCCTGACCGGCGCGGCGCTCGCCTTCTCCGCCTATCGCATGAGCCAGATGACCGGCGATTATACGGCGGTCATTGCCGGGCCGGAGGAGGAGATATTCAACCTGGCCCGTGCCGGACGGTTTCTCATGACAGTGAAATCGGACCTCTATGGCATCGTCGCCGAGACTGACGACAATGAAATCAAGGCGACGGCGGCGCAGTTTCCCGAGGACGTGGACAACTACCGCAAGTTCCTTGCCCGGGCCAAGCAGGCGGCGCCGGAAGATACCGCTCAGATCGACCAGGTTAATGCCGATTTCGACAAGATACTCGAACCGATGAAGCAGGTTGTCGCGCTGGGCTCCGCCAATCAGAACGACAAGGCGCTCGATGTCTTTCACAAGGAAGTTCGGGAGCCCCTGGCCGCCTTGCTGAAAAGCATGACGGCGGTGGTGGAGGACAATGTGACCAGCACGGCCGACACGGTCAAGGAAACGACCGCCACGGCCAGCCATTCGATCTATCTCGCCATCGCCGTCGGTCTCATCGGCGTGGTGCTGGGCGTGGTCATCGCTCTGGTGGTTGCCAGGACCGGCATCGTCGCGCCGATCAACGGTATCAACGGCGCCATGCACAGCCTGAGCGCGGGAGAACTGGACGTCACCATCCCTGGGACGGATCGCGGTGATGAGGTAGGCGTCATGGCGAAGACCTTGCAGGTGTTTCGCGACAAGCTGGCCGAGGGCGAGCGGCTGCGCACGGCACAGCAGGCCGAACAGGAGCGCCAGCTGAAACGCGCCCAGCAGGTCGAGGCCGCGGTGGCCCGTTTCGAAAAGGCGATCGCCGGCGTCGTTTCCACCGTCAGCAGTTCGGCGACGGAATTGCAGTCGACGGCGCAATCGATGACGGCGACGGCGGAGGAAACCTCGCGTCAGTCGACCGCCGTCTCGGCCGCCTCGGAGCAGACGACGCAGAATGTTCAGATGGTGGCCTCGGCGACGGAAGAACTTTCCGCCTCGATCCGCGAGATCAGCACGCAGATCGCCGAAGCCAGCCGCATCATCGGCGACGCCGTTTCGCAAGCCGCGGAAACCGACGCCAAGGTGACGAGCCTGGCCGAAGCGGCACAGAAGATCGGCGACGTGGTCGGCCTCATCAACGACATTGCCTCGCAGACCAATCTGCTGGCCTTGAACGCCACCATCGAAGCGGCGCGGGCGGGCGAGGCCGGCAAGGGCTTCGCCGTGGTCGCCTCGGAGGTGAAGACCCTGGCGACGCAGACGGCGCGCGCGACCGACGAGATCGACGCGCAGATCCGCTCGATCCAGGAGGCCTCGGTCAGTTCGGCCCAGGCCATTCGCGAGATCGCCAATACCATCCGCCGCGTCAACGAGGTCTCCACCGCCATCGCTTCGGCGGTCGAAGAGCAGGGCGCCGCCACACAGGAGATTTCCCGCAACGTGCAGCAGGCCGCCCACGGCACCTCGGAAGTCTCAGCCAATATCGGCAATGTCACCCAGGCCGCTGCCGAGACGGGTCACGCCGCCGGCGATGTGCTGCACGCCGCCGGCGATCTCGCCCGTAATGGCGATGTGCTGCGCAACGAGGTCGACAATTTCCTGCGCGATATCCGTGCGGCGTAGTTACCTGGCGCCACGGCGCCGCGGCGGATCGCTTCCGGCAAGCCGGAGAGATCCTCAGTGCCCGCCGGCGGCGGCACTCATATCGAGATCGTGCTGCGGCCTGGCCTTGATCCACAGCCAGGAAACGATCGCGGCCAGCAACAGCATGCCGGTAGACAGGCGGAACACGTCCTGAAGTCCGCTGGTGACGTCGCTGCGGGCGATGAGGCCGCCGAAGAGAGCAACGCCCATGGCGCCACCGACCTGGCGTGCGGTGTTGAGCACGGCCGAAGCCGTACCGGCGCGTTGCCGCTCGATGCTGGCGAGCACCGAGGCGGTCATGGCCGGCACGGTGACGCCGGTGCCGATCGGGATCAAGGCGAGCGCGATGGCCATATAGAGGAAGGGCGTCGTCGCGCTGACATCATAGAGCAGCGCGAAGCCGGCCGCGCCGACGATGAGGCCGCCGGTGATCGGCAGGCGGAAACCGAGACGGGTGGCGAGCCAGCCGCTGGCGATATTGGACAGGACGAAGATCCCCGTCAGCGGCAGGAAGGCAAGGCCGGTCTCGCCCGGCGTATAGTGCCGGACCTCCTGGAAATAAAGGCTGAGCACGAAGATCAGGCCATAGAAGGTGACGTTGATCACCACGCCCACGCAACTCGCGGCCGAGAAGGTCGAACGGCGAAAGAAGCCGAGAGGCAGCATCGGATGGGGATGCCGGCGTTCGATGATCAGGAAGATGAGGCCGCCGATGAAGGCTGCGCCAAAGGCCTTGATGACGAAGGGATCGCTCCAGCCGCGCGATCCCGCTTCGATGACGGCGCCGGTCAGGCTGGTGAGCGTGACGATCGCCAGGATCTGGCCCAGCCAGTCGAAGGTGCCGTGCTTGTGGGTTGTGCTTTCGGCGACATAGCGCCAGACCATCCAGAGGGCGAGAGCGCAGAGCGGCAGATTGACCAGGAAGATGCTGCGCCAGCCGAAGGCATCGATCAGGAAGCCGCCGATCAGCGGGCCGGCCGCCACCGCGGCGCCGCCGGTCGAACTCCACCAGCCGATGGCGCGGGTCCGCATCCGGTGATCGTCGCCACAGGCATGGGCGATCAAGGCCAGCGAGGTCGGCATGATCATGGCGGCGCTGGCGCCCTGCACCACACGGGCGACGATCAATGTCAGGGTGTCCGGCGCGATGCCGCAGCCGAGCGAGGCGAGACCGAAGAGGATGATGCCGAGCACATAGGTGCCGCGCGAACCGAGCCGGTCGCCGATCACCCCGGCCGACAGCAGCAGCCCTGCGAAGGCGAGGGTATACGCATCGATGACCCATTGCAGGCCGCCGACCGCGGCACCCAGCTGAGCGCCGATATGCGGCAGGGCGACATTGACGATGGTGATATCGATCATCACCACGATGAGGCCAAGACTGGTCGCGGCCAAGGTCCAGCCGAGCGAGCCGCGTCGCGCTGCCCGGCTGGTCTGGGCGGGCTGCTCGCTGCGCTCGTCGGCGACGGTATGCTCAAGCATATTGACGTCGGCCGAAACCGATTCGGTGTTCGCCGTCGTATCCCTCATTTCCTCGGAACAGGCAGAGTCAGATCGGTGATCCATCACGTCTCCTCTCGCACGCGATCGCTGTCGATCGCGGCGGCTGGATGAAGCAGATAGAACCGACGCATTCTATCGACGCCAGGCGTGGCGCTGTTCGCGGCGATTGCACATGAAACTGCAACAGGCGAACTGCAGCGGATCGCAAGGGAGCCGGGTCGATATCCGATCGTCGGCGATGTCAGGAATTCGGCCACCTGCCAGCACAGCCGAACCCGGACCGGTGGCAAGGACCCACTCGAAGAGGTCAACAGGTTGCCCGCGCGCTTCCGGCGCAGGGCCGGGAACGAGTTGCGAGCGATTTTGTTACCCTACCGATAAATGCCGCAGTGCAGTAGCGTTGTTCCGTCATGCAACACTTCGCATTTTTTCATGGCTAACGCGGCGTGCCGGAATGGGTGGGGCGGCGTTGCTTTGCCGAGCCTCGCCGGAAGGCGGATGGCCGCGTTCGGCCGGCTCGGCTAGACTGATCGTCAGGGCGGTTTATTCCGCTGTCGCAACGGTCGGCTGGCCACAGGCTGCATGACAATCAGGCGTCGCGCACCCGGCGGTGCCGAAAGTCGCGGGAAGAGCGGGACAGAATATGATCAGGCGCCTGGTGCGGCGAGACGAAAAAGTGCTGCGGCCGGGCGTTGCCGCCGGCTGGCGGGCCGGCGGCATGGCTGTCCTCCTGCTGACAATGCTCCTGCCGGCCATGCTCGTATCCGCGCCGGCCATTGTTGCGAGGCCCGCCATGGCGGCCAGCAATCCGCCGCCGGTACCGGCTGAGAAGCCGCTGACTTCGGCGCAGATCATCCAGCTGCTCAACGGCAAGACCTATCGCTTTACCGCCTATGGCCGGCCCCTGACCGGGACGACGCATTGGGATATCGCCGCCCATACGGTCAGCGGGAGCTATAATTATGCCGGCATTTTCAGGGGCAGCTATCAGGCGGAATGGAATGTCGTCGATGACAAATCCTGCACCCGCGATGAACATCAGGGTTTGCTCTGCCTCACGATCTATGCCTATGGCAGCGGCTTCATGGAAGTGACGAGTAAAGGCGAGGTCCATTCGATCTCGGAGCCGCAATAGACACGCGCCCCGGCAGAATCGCATGGCAGGTTCCGCCACGCCGATCGCGGCAATGACTGGAAATGGCCGCTCGCAGACCTTAAGTTGCATTCATGCCCGGGATCGCATGACCGGTGCGTCCCGTCGCGATCCGTTTCCCGTCGATCAGTAGGTGATCTTGCCATCGATGCCGTCTTCTTTCCCACTTGCGTCACAGACTGCCGCCTGGCAGCCGGCCCCCGGCAGCGCCGAGCGGCCGATTTTCGCTATCGGCGACGTCCATGGCCGGCTTGACCTGCTGACCGTTCTGCATGAGCGGATCGGCGAGATCGTTGCCGCCGACGGCCTGGCCAATCCGCTTGTCGTGCATCTCGGTGACTATGTCGATCGCGGGCCGCAGCCGCTGGCCTGTCTGGAACGGGCATTGAACGGCCTCGACGGCATCGAGACCGTCAGCCTCGCCGGCAATCACGAGCAGTTCATGTATCGCTGCCTTGCCGCCGCCGAAGCCGCCCTCGATGAGGCGGCGCGGGGCGATCCCTTTGCCGCCGAGGACATGAACCAGGTCGTCGCCGCCTGGTTCGATTATAATTGCGGCACGGCGGTGGCGCGCGAGCTGGGTTTCGGCGACCCGCATGCGGTGGTCAACGATCCCTGGCACTTTCATGCCCGCCTGATCGAACGCCTGGGGCCGGAACTGCTGGCGCGGTTCCGCGATCTGCCGAACCATTATCGCGCGGGCGATTACTTCTTCATTCATGGCGGGCTGCATCCTGCCATCGACCTCGCCGAACAATTGGCGCCGCATTGGGGGCGCTTCCGTTTCGGCTCGATGGACAGCGATCCGCTGTGGGTACGCGGTCCCTTCCTGACCCATCCCGGCACGTTCGAATTCACCGGCGCCGGCGACTATGCCGATTACACCGGTCCTTTCATCGTCGTGCATGGCCATACGATCAGCGAGCAGCCGGAGGTCAGGCATAACCGCATCGGTGTCGATACCGGCGCCTTCATGACCGGCCGCCTGACCGCCGTGGAACTGCGCGGCGATCAGCTGCGCTTCATCACCGCGATCGGGCCCTCTGTGCCGTGGGGAGTGTATTAAGCGCGGTCTTTATGGGCGCGCGGCCTCTACCACGCGGATGGCTGTTACGCCGCTCGGCTTATGATGCCTGGATTGGGATGCCCGGAGGTCGAGCAGCAGGCCAAGGCCGAACGCACCGGTCAGGGCGCCGATCGGCGAGAGAGGATTGCCGACCCTGATCCTGCCCGTCGGCCGTTTCAGAGTCGGTAAGGTTCGGTTTTTCCCCGCATCTTCCGATCTGCGCCGGATTGACGGTCGATGATGCGGCGCGCCCCGCATGGCTGTCAATTGACTTGACGGCAGGCGGCCTGTCACCGCCCCGCCTGTCGTCGTCCCGCCTCTCGCCATCCCCCGTCTTGCATCCGCACAGTGTCGCCGCTTCACAGTGTCGGCCGCTTCGCCACGCCCGACAGGGACGGAAAGCTTGATTTGCATCAAGGCGATTGCCACAGCACTGTCACAATATGGACAAGGTAATTGACGATCGGGTCGCGCCGGGCCTTCTTTCCGGTCCGGCAGGATTATGGTGACCTGGTGTTCAAGCCAAACCAGGGCGGCGCATTGCAGAGAGGGCAGACGCGTTGGGTGATCAAGGTGGGACGCTAAAGGGATCGCCGGGCGAAAGAATGAAACCGCAAGTGCGGTTTGCCGGCGCCGACGGCGATGGAAACGGCAGTTTTGCACTGCGGAAAGTCGCCGCCGAGTTTGAGACAGCCGTCACCTCAGCCGGCGATGTCATTGCCAGTCTGCTGTTACCCCGAACCCTGCGCCGCTTCATCTGGGAAAGCAGCGGCTGGCACCAGCTTGGCCTCTGCCTGTTGTCGGTGGCGCTGTTCCTGGTCGGCACCGTGCCGCTGGAAGTGCAGCGCCGCCTGGTCAATGACGTGGTGAAAGGCGGCAACTATCATCCGGTACTGCTGCTGTCGCTGGTCTATCTTGCCCTCATTCTGAGCGAGGGTGTGATCAAGCTGATCTTGAACATCTACAGCAGCTGGGTCAGCGAGAATGCCGTGCGCCATCTGCGGCACCGGATCGCCAAGATCAGCGCCGCCACCGTGCCGAGTACGAGCTTTGGCGGATCTGTCACGACCATTCCGCCGGATCATGACGTCTCTGCCTGCGACATTTGCATCCGCGCCAAGATCGAGGGCATCGAGACGTCGCTGCTGCTGAACGAGGTGGAGCCGGTCGGCGGTTTCATCGGAATCAGCGTCATGCAGCCTTTGTTGCAAGGCGGCATCCTGGTCAGCGTCTTCGGATACCTGACTTTCATCGACCCGCAGATGGCTCTGCTCAATCTTCTGATCTTCGCGCCGCAGTTCATCTTTGTGCCTTTGCTGCAGCGCGCCATCAATCGCCGCGCGAAGCGCCGCGTTTCTGTCCTGCGGGCGGTCAGCGGCGGGGTCATCGGCAGCGCCACCGCACCATCCGCCGGGGTCATCCAGGCGGACTACGGCAGCGAGCAGGACAGCAGGGTGGATCGCATCTACCGGCTCAATATGGGCATCTACAAGCTGAAGTTCAGCATGAACTTCCTGATGAACCTGATGTATCACCTCGGCGTCATCGGCGCGCTGGCGATCGGCGGCTGGTTCGTCATCGAAGGGCAGACTGAAATCGGCACCGTCGTCGCCTTCGTATCCGGCCTCGCCAAGATAAACGACCCCTGGGGCGATATCGTCGACTGGTTCCGCGAGATGACGGTGACCCGGGTCAAATATGTGATGATCCGCGATGCCGCCGACTGGATCAGCCATTGCCGCGAACTGCATGACACCTTGGAAGCGGAACCCGGCGCGCCGTTGACCACGGTCTAGCTTCGCCGACGGGGCTCAGCCGCGGCAAGCGTTCAATAGAACAGCCCGGCCGCGAGGTCGCGCTTGGCCTGATCGAGCACGCCCTGGTCGCGGATATAGGCCAGGCCGCGATTGAAATCGGCGATCAGCTGCGTGGCCCGCGGGCTCGCCTTGGAGATGGCGAGACAGGAGGGCTGCTCGTCGACGGGCTTCGGGTCGTAGCCGATGAGCGCCGCCTCCGCGGGGGCGAGATTGCGGCTGAGAAGGTCGAGACCGACATCGCGATTCATCACCACGATATCGGTGCGTTTCGCCAGCAACATCTTAAAGGCGGTCGCATCGTCGCGGGCCGTTTCCGCCGTCAGCCGTCTATCGGCGACCGCGGCATCGAAATCTGGCCCATAGGAATAGCCGGCGGTGACGCCGATCCGTTTGCCCTTGAGGTCGTCCAGGGTCGACCAGGCGAAGGGCATGGATTTCAGATGGAACAGGACCGAGGTCGAGGTGATCACGGGATCGCTGAACAGGAAATGCACACGCCGCTCGTCGGTGGCCTTCCATCCCGGCGATCCATCCAGCGAACCCTCCTGCGCTTCGGCCAGGGCCCGCTTCCACGGCAGGTAGGAATAGGCCACGGGATAGCCGACGGCGGCGAAAGCCTGCGTAACGATATAGGCGAAGATGCCGTTGTGCTTCAGGTCTTGCGCGAAATAGGGCGGCCAATCGCCGATGCCGAGCATCACCACCTCGGCAGCCAGCGCGCTTTTGCTGCATAAGAGACCGGCGGCGCCGAAGCCGGCGAGCGTTCCACCCATCATGCTGCGCAAGAACGCCCGACGCCTGATCGTCTGCTCCATCGCCCGCTTCATCCCCCTGCATGGCCTGTCTGCAAGCTAGTCCGTGGAACCGATTGCGCGTCAAGCGAATGATCCCGCTATCAGTATTTCGGGTGCATTTTTCGTGCGCGGTGGCGGCGGGTGCCGACATGTTTCCCATGAATCTTCATCCCTGATTCACCATCATGCTATGTTAGCGCTGCAACGATGTCGTCTTCGGCTTGTTGCGGTATGGGCGCTCGACGCCGACACCTGAAAAGTACTGCCATCCGACAATCGGCGCTCGTTAACACCCGACACGACGCATATGTCGCACCACGCGTTACCTGGATCCAGCGGAAGGAGACAAAGATGCAGTTGCAAGGTTCATGCTATTGCGGCGCCGTCAAATTCACCGTGGCGGCCTATGCGCCTGTCCCGTTTCTGCGCTGCTATTGCTCGATCTGCCGCAAGACGGCAGGGGGCGGCGGCTATGCCATCAATCTCGGCGCCAAAGCGGAGACGCTGAAGGTCACCGGCGAAAAGCATATCGGCGTCTTTCACGCGACCATCGACGGCCATAAAAGCTCCGGCGAACGCCGCTTCTGTACGAAATGCGGTACGGCCCTCTGGGTCTATGATCCGCAATGGCCGGATCTCGTCCATCCTTTCGCCAGTTGCATCGACAGCGACCTGCCGGTGCCGCCGCAGCACGTGCATATGATGCTGGGCTCGAAAGCGAACTGGGTCGAGGTGCAGGCCAAGCGCGGCGATGACAGGTTCGACGACTATCCGGATCAGTCGCTGGAGGAATGGCACCGGGCGCACCACCTGCTGCAGAAGGCATAAGCCGCGCTAAGGCTTTCCGCCTCACCACATGAGGCATCAGTCGTTGACCGGCCGGACAATGACTTTCGCCCGCGTATAGCTGCCGTCGGCCGACATCTCGTTCAGACTGATCGGCTCGACCACGGTGACGAGGGTGCCGGCCCTCAATACCCCGAGGATCGGATTCTTGTTGAGGGCGGCATCGTCGCGCGGCCTGCGGATATAGGCATCGCCGCGCAATCGCAATTGCGTTCCCGGACGGATCTCGGCCACCGGCACGGCGTCGATCGCCGTCGGCTGGCTGTCAAGCCAGGTCCATTTCCCGTCCGCGCCCTTGCGGCAATTGCCGAGATAGATCCAGCCCGCATCGGCCACCGGATCGCTGCCGGTCCGGTCGGCGATAACCGATTGCTGCTTGACCAAAGTTGCCTTCAGCGTTTCCTCGAGGGCGTTCAGATTGGCATCGGACTGGCCGAGCGTGGTGGCGAAATCGCTTACCTTGCTCCTGAAGGCGGCATCCGCCGGCAGGCGCGCCGCGGCTATCTGCTGCTGCAGCCCGGTCATCTGCTGCTGCAATGCCTCGATCGTGGATCGCGTATCGGACACTTTTTCCGCAGCAGATTTCGTCTCGTCATTTTCAGCGAGGCTGAAGGGGCCGAAGCTGAACGTGGAGATGTTTGCGGCGTGGAGAATGTTGCCGGTAACGGCGGGAAAGAAAATGATCAGCGCCAGGCAGAACAGGATGGCGGCCTCGCGCAGCACCGCCATGACCTCTTTTGTCGAGGCGACTCTCTCCTTGAATGTCGCGGCCATGTGGTCGGAACCTCGCGCTGGTGATGCCGACAGCGTTACGCCGGAGCACGACCTTGTCTTTCGCTTCCATGTGACTGTCAGGAGGTGTACCGGAACGGGGGGTATATCTTTCATGTAGAACGGCGCCCAGCTATTTCCAGTGACGTCGCGCATTTCCCGCGCGGACCGGCATCGCCGTCGCGGCGTTACAATTGCAACGATGGAAGGGGCGACCTGGTGCCGGGGCCCCCCGGCATGGGCCTTACAGGCGCGCCAGGGCGTGGTCGAGCGCGGTCACGGCGATGTCGGCGTGATCCTTCTGGAAGACGATGGGCGGGCGGATTTTCAGGATATTGCCGAGGATGCCTTCGCTGCCGATCAGGACGCCTTCGTCGCGCATGAGATTGAGCAGGCGCTGGGTCTGGTGGCGGGCCGGCAGGCGGCTCTCGCGGTCCAGCACCAGTTCGACGCCGATGGCGAGACCGGTACCGCGCACGGCGCCGATCACTTCATGCTTCTCCATCAGCTTGGCGAGGCCGCGCTTGAAATAGGCGCCGGTATGGGCGGCGTTCTCCACCAGATGCTCATGCTCGATGACGTCGAGCACGGCCAGGCCGGCGGCGCTGGAAACATTGTTGCCGCCGAAGGTCGAAAAGAAGCTGGAGGCCGCCAGGAAGCGCTCCATGATTTCCGGCCGCGTGATGACGACGCCCAGCGGATGGCCGTTGCCGGCCGGCTTGCCGATGGTGACGATATCCGGCGTGACGCCATGATGGCGGTGGCCCCACATCGAGCCGCCCATGCGGCCGAAGCCCGATTGCACCTCGTCGGCGATGCAGAGGCCGCCGGCCGCCCGCACCTTGGCGAAGACCTGTTGCAGATAGCCCGGCATCACCTCGAGGACGCCATTGGTCATGAAGGCGGAATCGACCATGAAGGCGGCCGGCTTCAACCCGGCGCGGGCGAGCGAGGCGATCGCCTGGTCGGCATCGGCGGCGTAGAGGGCGGCGAGATTCGGCTGGCCGGCTGACTCGCCGCGATAGGGGCCGCGATAGGGATCGGGCGCAGCCAGCGTGCGGATATGCGGGGCGATGCTGCCGGTCGTGCTGTTGGCCGGCGAGAAGGCGTCGATCGCCTCGGTGATGCCGTGATAGGCGTATTCCATGGTGAGGCCGCCGGTGCCGCCGCTCCAGGCCCGCGCCATGCGCCAGGCGATGTCATTGGCCTCGCTGCCGGAATTGACGAAGGCGCAGACCGACAATTGATTGCCGACCGATTTGCCGTCCGGGCCGAGCCCGCCCAGCGAGCGCGCCAGGCGCTCGCTATATTCCACCACCTGCTCGCCGAGATAGCGGGTATTGGTGTTGAGCTGGCGCACCTGATTGATGATGGCTTCCGCCACATAAGGATGGCAGTGGCCGACATGCGGCACGTTATTGTAGCAGTCGAGATAGCGCCGGCCGGCGGCATCGCTCAGCCAGACGCCTTCGCCTTTCACCAGATGCAGCGGCGGATCGTAGAAGAGGGCGAGGCTCGATCCCAGCACCTGGCGCCGCCGGCGCAGGATGGTGGCCGCGGCCGGCGCGATCGATGCAGGCTTGTCCGCGGTCGTCGCGATCATCGCCGCCGGCAGGCCGCAGACCTGGCGCAACATGCGCGTCGCCTCGTCGCGGCCGATCTGCTGCAAGGCGTGGCAGGCGGCAAGGCAGGTCTCGGTATAGCCCTGCATATAACCCGGCGCTTCCGGCGTCTCCTGCTGGCGCCAGCGGTTGATCAGCGGTGCCAGCAGCAAGCGCGCGCTGCAGAGATCGAAGATGAGCGCGATCTCGGCCTCGGTGAGCGGCGTCACCGCGTGATAGCCGGCAATGGTGCTGCACAGCGTTTCCAGCACGTCCTGCGGCAGGATCATGGAATCGGCGGCGAGGTTGGCGACGTCCTGGACCAGCGGCGCATGGATGATGTCGCCGAAATCGATGATGCCGGTGATCTCGTGCGACGCCTGCGGATTGACCAGCAGGTTGTGTTCGTTGACATCGCCATGGATCAATTGATGGCGCAGCGGGCCTAGATGCTGCAGCACATGGTCGCGCAGATGGCTGAGAATGCCGGTGGCGAGGGCCCGGTCCTCGGGCCGTTCCAGCCGCCTGACGTCGTCGAGGAAACGCGGCGCCTGGCGCAGGTCCCATAGCAGATTGCGGCCATGGGCGGCGGGATGCGTGTAGTCGCGCAGGGCGCGGCCCAGCCGTGCCAGCATCTGTCCCAGCCGCGCCGGCATATCCGGCGGCCGCTTGACGTTCTCGACGATCACGCCCGGCAGATACGAGAGCATATAAAGCCGGTAGGTCGTCCCGTTGGCGTGCTGGATTTCGGTTACATGGCCGCCCTTGCCGGCGGCGCGCGGATGCGGCACCGGCAGACCGGGATCCACTTTGGCGATATGGGCGAAGGCGCCGATCTGGCAGGCGATGACGCCGGGATCTTCCTCGGCATTGGCGACCTTGACGGTCCAGTCGCGCTGGCGCGTATCGGTCAGGCGGAAATTCTGGTCGCGTTCGCTGTAAAGCGGCGTCAGCTTGCCGCTCAGGCCGAAATCGCGCGTCACCGCGGCTTCGATCTCGGCCAGGCTGAATTGGGGGGCTTCGGCGCGCAGAAACTTCATGAGATGACCGATCGATACATGGTGGCCTCTACCCGTCCGCGGCATCTTCAAGACAGGCGGAGCGAGAGAAATGCGCCGATGACCGTCGATCAGGAAGGCGGGCAGGTTGTCTTCCTGACATCAGTTTAACAAAGACCAACCCCTCGTTGTCAAATCATGGCGGTTCGCAAGATGTGGAGGGACCGCCGCAAAATAGCCGCGACGAAACCAGAAGAACGGCGCGCGGCCTTCAGGCCAATTTCTGCAAAAACCCGGCCTGCGCCCAGGTCGGCGTGCTTATCCGATCCAAATAGGCAGCTCGGCGCGGCGGGCCTTTCCGACGGGGCCTTTACGACGGGGACGGTGACAGGCCCGTCATCGACACGTCACTATTTCGGCCCTTGCTTTTTGCGCATTATTTCTATATTTCCAAAAATATGGAAATGACAGATGCATTGACGGCTTTCGCGGCCTTATCGCAGGAAACCCGCCTCGGCGTGTTTCGCCATCTGGTGCGCGCCATGCCCGAAGGCGTGGCCGCCGGCGATCTGGCGCGCATTTTCGCGATTCCGGCCAGCACCATGTCGGCGCATCTCGCCGTGCTGACGCGGGCTGGTTTGGCGAAAGCGGAACGGCACAGCCGCTCGATCCGCTATTTCGCCGATCTCGACGGGACGCGCGCGATGATCAGTTTCCTGGTCGAGGATTGCTGCCAGGGGCAGCCGGCGAAATGCCGGCAGCTGGTTGATGCCGTCCTGCCCAGCTGCTGCGGCTGCTGAGCCGTGTCTGATATCGGGGGAAGATGATGGATCCTATCTATAACGTGCTCTTTCTGTGCACCGGCAATTCGGCGCGCAGCATTCTCGCGGAAAGCCTGATCAACCGCGAGGGGGGCGGGCGCTTCCGCGGCTTCAGCGCCGGCAGCCATCCCAAGGGCGAGGTGCATCCTTTGGCGCTGGAACTGCTGGCCCGCATGGGCCACCCGGTCGCAGCCCTGCGCTCGAAGAGCTGGGACGCGTTCGCGGCCGCGGGCGCGCCCGTCATGGATTTCGTCTTCACCGTCTGCGACAACGCCGCCAACGAGGTCTGTCCGATCTGGCCGGGCCAGCCGATGTCGGCGCATTGGGGCCTGCCGGATCCGGCGGCGGTCGAGGGCTCGCCGGCGGAGCAGCGCCTGGCTTTCGCCGATTCCTATCGCATGCTGCGCAACCGCATCGCCGCCTTTACCAGCCTGCCCATCGCCTCGCTCGATCGCCTCAGCCTGCAGAAGCAGCTTGCCGATATCGGCCGGCATAACGAAGACGCGATGCAGCAGGCTGGATGACATGTCGATCTTCGAACGCTATCTCACCCTCTGGGTGGCGCTGTGCATCGTCGCCGGCATCCTGCTTGGCAATATCTGGCCCGGCCTCTTTCAGGTGATCAGCGCGGCGGAGGTCGCCAAGGTCAATCTGCCGGTCGCGGTCCTCATCTGGCTGATGATCGTGCCGATGCTGATGAAGATCGATTTTGCCGCCTTGGGACAGGTGACGCGGCACTGGCGCGGCATCGGCGTCACGCTGTTCGTCAACTGGGCGGTGAAGCCTTTCTCGATGGCCTTTCTCGGCTGGCTCTTCATCACCATCCTGTTCCGGCCGTGGCTACCGGCGGACCAGATCAGCTCCTATGTCGCGGGCCTCATCATCCTGGCCGCCGCGCCCTGCACGGCGATGGTCTTCGTCTGGAGCCATCTGACCGACGGCGAGCCGCATTTCACCTTGAGCCAGGTGGCGCTCAACGACACCATCATGATCTTCGCCTTCGCGCCGATCGTCGGCCTGCTGCTCGGCCTCTCCGCGATCACGGTGCCCTGGCTGACGCTGGTCGCCTCGGTCGGCCTTTACATCGTCGTGCCGGTGATGGTGGCCCAGGGCCTGCGGGGGCTGATCCTGCTGACGGCGGGGGCCAGCGGATTGCAGAGCTTCCTGCGCCGCGGCCAGCCGCTGTCGCTGCTCGCCTTGCTGGCCACCTTGGTGGTTCTGTTCGGGTTCCAGGGCGACCGGATCGTGGCGCAGCCGCTCACCATCCTGCTGCTGGCCGTGCCGATCATCATCCAGGTCTATCTCAATGCCGGCCTGGCCTATCTCTTGAACCGTGCCTGCGGCGAGGCGCATTGCGTGGCGGGGCCGTCGGCCCTGATCGGCGCCAGCAATTTCTTCGAACTGGCGGTGGCCACCGCCATCAGCCTGTTCGGCCTGCAATCCGGTGCGGCCCTGGCAACGGTGGTCGGCGTGTTGATCGAGGTGCCGGTGATGCTGACCGTGGTCGCCATCGTCAATCGTAGCCGTGCCTGGTATGGGCGCGACGAAGCTCAGGCCGGTGCCAAGCGCGCCTGACGCGTGAGCATGACGAGCCCCAGCACGATGCCGACATTGAGGATGGCGCCGGCGGCGATCACGGCAACGGTGCTGCCGCTGCCGACATGCGCGATCAGCAGCGCACCGATGGAAGGGGCCGCCGCCTGGACGATCAAAGCGGGCCGCGCCAGCTTGCCCATGATCGGCGCGTAATCGTGGGCGCCGAACAGAGCCAGCGGCAGGGTCGCGCGGGCGATTGAGTCAAGGCCGATGCCGGCGCCGTAGCAGATCAGCGCCAGCCAGATGACCGGCACGCCGAGTGCCAGCAGCGTCAGGCCGATGGCAACCAGTGCGGCCGAAGCGAGCTTGGTCCAGATCGGATGATGATAGCGCGCCACCAGCATCTCGATGAAACGGGCCCCCACTTGCGACGGTCCCACCATGGCGCCCAGGGCCACGGCCGCAGCCAAGGCGAGATTACGCGCGCTGAGAATGGTGAGCAGGTGAACGGAGACCACGGTCGATATGAAGGCGGCCAGGGTGATGGCCAACGCCAGCAGCATGAAGATCGCCGGCCGGCGTATCGCCACCGGCGCTGTCGCCGCGCCGGGCGCCGCAGGGGCATCCTCCTGTCGGTGCTTCGGCAATCCCCACAGATAAAGCGGCAGGCAGAAGCCGAGATGGATCGCGGCATAGGCAAGGCAGGCGCCGCGCCAGCCGATCGTGTCGACGAGAAAGGCTGAGAGCGGCCAGCAGACGGTGCTGGCGAAGCCGCCGAACAATGTCAGCGTACCGATATGGTGGCGGGCACCCAGCCGATAGAGCTGCCCCAAGGTCGAGAAGGCCGCGTCGTAAAGCCCGGCGCTCATGCCGAAGCCGATCACGATCCAGGCGAGAACGAAAACGGGCAAAGAGGGGGCGATCGCGAGGCCGATCTGCCCCGCCGCCAGCAGCAGCGCGCTCGCCGCCAGTACCGGCCGGCCGCCCTTGCGATGAATGCAGCGTCCGACGGCCGGCGCCGCCAGGCCCGCCGTCAAGAGACCCAGCGACAGGCCGCCGACGATCCAGGTCAGGGACCAGCCTGTCTCCAGGGCGACCGGCTTGGCCAGCACCGCCGGCAGATAATAGGACGACCCCCAGGCGAGAATCTGCGTGACACCCAGCACCGGCACGACGCGCCGCGGCGATGGCGCGACCTCCGTCTTGCCCGCTGCGGGATCGGATTGCGTCACGCCGCCTCGCCACAGCCGCAACCGGCCTTGCCCGCCGATTTCGCGGTGGCATCGGCGCCGCAGCAGGCGGGTTCCGTCACGCGTGTTTCTGTTATGGCCGGTCCACCGCAGCAAGCCTGGCCGTCCCCGTCATCACCCGTATCGCTGCAGATCCCGGTCTCGGGCAGGACCAGTTCGACCTTGTCGGCGGCGATGAGATCACCGGCGATGGCGGCGGCAACCGAGCGTGCCTGCTCATAGCCGGTCAGCAGCAGGAAGGTCGGTGCGCGGCCATAGCTCTTGACGCCGATCGTGTAGAAGCCGGGCTCGGGATGACCGGTCTCGCGATGGCCGTGCGGCGGCACCGAGCCGCAGGAATGCAGATTGGGATCGATCAGCGGCCCCAGCGCCCGGACGCTTTCGATCCAGGGATCGAGATCGAGGCGCAACTCCCGTGTCATCGCGAGGTCCGGCCGCTGTCCGGTTGCGACGATGATACGCTCGACTGCCGGCGAGGCCGCTTTCCCGCCGTCCGCCAGGCCATGCAGGACCAGGCCATCGGCGGTTTTCTCCAGTGCCGTCGTGGCGAAGCCCGTGACCAGCGCGATCTTTCCGGCTTCGACCAGTTGCCGCAGCCGGCCGCCCAGCGATCCGCGTGCCGGCAGTTGGTCGGCGGTCCCGCCGCCATAGATGCGCGCGAGATTGCGTCCGCGTACCAGCCAGGTGACGGACGTGCCCGGCGCCGATGCGGCGAGGCTGGCGAGATCGAGCAGGGTATTGATCGCCGAATAGCCCGCGCCGACCACCGCCACGCGTGCGCCGGCATAGTCGTCTCGCGCGGCGCCGAGGACATCGGGCATGCCATAGGCGATGCGATCCGCATTCTCGTCTTCCCCCGTCGCCGGCAGTCCCGCGGCGCCGAGCGGATTGGGGTTCTGCCAGGTGCCGGAGGCGTCGATCACGGCGCGCGCATAGTCGACGCGTGTTTTGCCGGCGGCATCTGACACATGCAGCTCGAAGGACCTTCCGGCGCGGCCGCCGCTGGTCATCTTGTCGAGGCCTTCGCGGGAAATACGGGTGACTTTTGTGCCGGTTTCGATATGCGGAGCAAGGCTGGGCAATGCCGCCAGCGGTTTCAGGTAATGACGATACAAATCGTCGCCGGTCGGCAAAGCGACGGGATCGGGCAGCACCCAGCCGCCGGCCTGCAGCATCCGTTGCGCCGCCGCATCCACATTCTGCTCCCAGGTGGTGAAGACCCGCACATGCCCCCAGTCGCGTATATTGGCGCCAACCGTCACGCCCGCCTCATAGACATGAAACGGCAGGCCGCGCTCCGCGAGATGGGCCGCGGCGGCAAGGCCGATCGGCCCGGCACCGATGATCGCAACCGGCCCGCCCTTGGGAAAGTCTTCACGCGTCGTCATCGGCGGCTCTCCTTATTTCTATAAATATCGAAATAGCAGCGCAAAAAAAAGCGCTGCAAAAGCTCAGGCGGCTTTTCCGCGTGTCTTGCATTTCGCGTCCAGGCAGCATTCATCGACCAGATATCCGACCAGCGCATTCATCGTCGGATAGCTGGCGCGGCAGAGCAGGGTGGTAGCTTGTCTTTCCTGCGTGATCAGTCCCGCATCGACCAGCCGGCGGATATGATGCGACAGGGTGGAAGCCGCGATCTCCAGCTTCTCTTGCAACTGTCCGACCGGCAGCCCGTCATCGCCCGCGCGCACCAGCGTGCGATAGATCTTCAGCCGGATCGGGCTGCCGAGCGTTTCGAGCTGGCGGGCTGCTTCTTCGAGTTTCATGGAAATAGCCTAGGCCGTTCCGCCGCGACAGGTCAACTTTTATTTCGAATAGAATCGAAATAATAAGCGCGGACCGCCCGCCCGGCGCCGGGCGGGAAGGCTATCCGCTCGCCGTGGTAATGGAGGGGGATGAAGACCGGGAATCCCTCCTGAAGCCTGCATCCCCCATCGCATGGCCGCCATGGGGACGTTCAGGCGACCGGGTGGGGAGATTAAAGGCGGTCTTCACACCTGTCTTATCACTGGGCGCAAACCGCTTCTCATTGCGTGCAAAGGCAACACAAAAGCGGGTCGGCGCCGCCGCGATCACACAGAGGAGCAACAGATGTGCCGGCAAGTCCCGTTCAACTCATCTCTTTCAGCACATCGATGAAAGCGCGCGGGACCGGCGGGACATGGCGGTGGCCGGGATAGTAGAGGTAGAGGCCGGGAATTTGGGGGCGGCAGTCATCGAGGACGGGCCTGATTGAAGCTGCGCCTCAGGCCGTCCGCCAGAGATCCGGCTTCTTCTTGTCATTCAAATGGCGGACGCGCGCGACCAGCGGAGCATGGCCTTGGCGCGTCGCCCAATCGATCGCCTCTTTCTGCGTCTTGAAAGTGCCGAGGACATGGTCCGCATGATCCTCGACAACGAAGTCGTCGATGGCGGTTCCTTCAGGGCGGCCTTTGGGGCGTGCTTCAACGTAAACGTTCGCCATATCCCTCACTCCCGCGCTTGTGACCTCTACTCAGGAAGAATTGCACAACGCGCGGTCCGCGGCCAGCCCTGCCGCTTTTTTGCCGGCGCCGGCGAAACCTGCAAGCGGACCCCCGGAATCGCACGGCCCGCCAAACCCTTTCGCCGCTGTCGCGCGAGAGGCTAAGCCCGGGGGCATGCCACCTATTGCCGGCCGAGGACTGAATGACTATGTTGCCGACCGTTTTGGGCGCAAGGCCAGGGCCGGATACGCTTCGGGCTGCGTGATGTCTCGGGTTCTTTGGGGGAACAATGTCTCAGTCAATCTGCCGGCCGGGCCGGGATGAACACCGTGCGCGAACCATTGCTGCACGCTGGGGAGCGCTGGCTTCGGCGCTGCTTCTGCTGGCCGGCTGCGTCACGCATATCGCAGCCTCTTCGACGCAGAACCCGCCGCCATCCGAGCCGCTGGCGCATTTCGACCATTTCGAGCTGCTGCCCGTAGATGGCACGGCCGAAGCGAAGAAGGAGGCCGCCGCCTATTCGCATGTCGACGGCAACCTGCAGAGCGAGTTGAAGGCCGTGATCGGCGCCTGGGAAAAGAGCGGAACCGGCGGCCGCAAATTGCAGATCGCGCCCTATGTGCAGGATCTGAAATTCGTCGATGGAGGGACGCGTTTCTTTGCCGGCGCCCTGGCTGGCAGTTCGGCCGTCGTCGTCAAGCTGCGCCTCACCGATGCGGATAGCAAAGCCGTGATCGCCGAACCGCAATTCTTCCAGCGGGCGGCAGCGATGGGCGGCGCCTGGAGCGTCGGCGCGACGGACAACGACATGCTGAAGCGCATCGCCACGATCGCCGCCACTTATATGCGGGACAATTACAGCAAGGCGGTCGGCGGACCGACCGGCTATGATGGAGAGTGACGTCGTGCGTTGATGACGGCGCTGATCGAAAACCAGTCGGAAAGGGCGGGCGACAGGCGGACGGTTTCCGTTCAGTCGAGCGCTCTTGCGGCCCTCGGGATATCCGGCCGGCCCTCGGGATATCCGGCCTGTCAATATGACTGCGCCTGGGGCCGCGGCGGCTCGGCGGCTTTGGTCTCCAGGCCGCCGCCATCCGCCGGCCGGGGCCAGTGCAGGCGCGCCGCCGGGAAGGTCAGCGCGACGCGGGTGCCGGTACCGGGACGGCTCTCCACCTCGAAGCGGCCCTGATGGAGATCGAGCAGTTTTTTCGCGATGGCGAGGCCAAGGCCGATGCCGCCCTTCCGCCGGGTCCAGGCGGAACCCGCCTGGATGAAAGGGATGGTCAGAAGCCGCACCAGATTGGCGTCCATGCCGATGCCGGTATCGCGCACCTCGATCGCCAGATCGCCATTGTGGCGCAGCGCCAGCGACAGGGTGACGCTGCCGCCGCTGCCGGTGAATTTGACCGCATTCGACAGGACGTTCATCAGGATCTGGCGAAAGGCGCGCGGCTCGGCGCGGATTTTCAGGTCGGCGTCCAACAGGTCGCCGTCGATACCCGCCGCCGTTTCGCCGATCCGGGGAAAATGCAGCGCGATATCCTTGCCCTCGGCCCGGACCCTGGTCAGCCGTTCGATTTCCGCGACGGCCTCGGACAGGGGGAAGACGATTTCCTGCAGATTGAGGTCGCTGCTCTCCAGCCGCGACATATCGAGAATGGCATTGATGATTTCCAGCAGGCTGCGGCCGCTTTCATTGACCGCATCGACATAGCTGGCGAGCTGGGCATCGCCCTGGACCAGGCTGTTCAGGCGCAACAGGTCCGAATAGCCGATCACGGCATTCAGCGGCGTGCGCAATTCGTGGCTCATATTGGTGAGGAATTCGCTCTTGGCGCGGTCGGATGCCTCGGCCTCGGCCTTGGCGGCCAGCAATTGCGCCTCGCGCTGCTTCTCGCCGCTGATATCCTTCACCACGCCGGCGATCAGGATGTCGCCGGTGGTCACGTCGCGCATGCGCTCCACCCAGGCGCGGACATGCAGGATGCGCGCGTCCGGCCGCAGGATGCGGTATTCGACCTGGTAGTCGTCGAACTTGCCGGCTTCGAAATCGGCATAGATGGCGATCATCTGCGCGCGGTCATCGGGATGGATCACCTGGTTGGCATAGGTGAGCGCATCTTCGGAAAGATCGTCGCGGCCGGTCAGCTCGCTGAATTCGGCATCGACATGATAATGCTTGGTGGCGCCCGTCACGGCATCGACGCGACGCGACCAGTAATACATCCGCGCCAGCCGCTTCACATTCTGCAGATGGGCGGAGGCCAGGCGCAGGTCTTCGATCTGCCGCTTGCTGCCGGAGATATCCATGTCGACGCCGCCGATCGAGATGATCCTGCCGGCTTCGTCGCGCACGGGGAATTTGACGGTCAGCATCCAGTCATAGGTATTGGGCGCCTGGCCGCGATATTCGATGGTGACCGGCATGCCGGTTTCCAGCACCTGCCGGTTGGTCGCCTGGATGATCGCCGCCTCGTCGGGTTTCGACCAGCTGGTGTCCAGCTTGCCGATCATCTCATCATGGCTATGGCCCCAGAGCTGGGCCGCCGCATCGCTGACCACCAGCATATGGCCCTCGATATCCTTCATATAGACGCCGACCGGCGCGTGGCGGAAGATCGCCTCCAATTGCGCGCGAAAGACATTGGCCTGGTGCGCCTGCTCTTCCTTCAGCGTGGCGAGGTCGTGAAGATTGCGGCGGAAGCGCCGCAGGGTTTCGACCACCGCGCTGATCTCGTCGTGATAGCGCTGGGGCGGCGGCGCGGCCGTGACGTCTGTCGTGCCGTGAGGCGCGGTGCCGGGAAGCGTCGTGCCGGCAAGCATCGCGCCTGGAGGCGTCGTATCTGGAAGCGAGGTGCCGTGCAACAGCACCTCGCTGTCGGCCAGCAGCGCCTCGCCCAGCGGGCGGGTGACGTGGCGGATGATGATCATCACCACCAGGCCGAGGCCGGCCACCGATGCCAGCGCCGCCGCCAGCACGCCGAGCAGCCCCCAGCCGAAATAGCGATGCGCCAGCAGATAATCCGCCTCGGCGCTGGACAGCTCCTGATCGGCAAGGCTGGAGAACAGCCGCGACAAGCGGTCAAGTCTCGGTTCGACGTTGACGGTGATGCGCGATGACGGCGCCAGGCTGTCGGCGACGCGTGTTCCGGCGGTGCCGGCCGCTTCGGCCTGGCTCGCCTTCAGGGCATCGATATCGAGATCGATATCGCGCATGGACGCTTCGATTTCCTGGCTCAGCTGCCGCGCCACGCCGCCCATCGGCGTGCTGCGGTGCTGCAGCCACAGGGCGAAGGCGCGATTGCGCGCCGCCGCTATCACCGTCATCGTGTCGCCCAGCCCGTCGCGGCCGCTGACGAAGCGCTGTGCCGCGTTGTGGATGGTGTCGTCGTAGAGATCGGAAATGATGGTGAGGTTGCGCATCGTCACCACCCGCTCGTGATAGATGCGCGTGGCACCGAGATCGGCGCGGTAGAGCGCCCAGCCGCCGCCCAGCGCCATGACCAGGATAGCCGCGGAGAGCGGCAGCAGCAGCAGGATCAGGCGCCGCTTGATCGTCATGGAACGGCTGGGGGACAAGTGGGCGGGCAGCATCCGGCTGCACGAAATCCGGCTGCCATCAGCCCTGGTGAAAGATGCGGGTATCCGTCGCGCTGGCCTTGCCCGGATATCATGTCATCTCGCAGTTGTGGTGTGACGCGCGGGGCGTGTCACGGTTCGTTCCTGGGCGGAGCCATGGCCTTTACGCTGAGCGCACGAGGCCGGATGGCAAAGCCTAACCTTCAGCTTGCTGATGCGCGGCGAAGGATTCAAGTGGGAAAAGACTGCCGTGTTGCGGTGCGGTCGAGGGCGGCGGCCAAAGCGGCGCCTTTCGCCCTCAGATCGACTTGTCGTCGATTTGTTGCTGCACGGCTTTCAAATTGGCCTTGGCGGCAAGATTCATCGGATCGATTTTCAGGACCTGCTGAAAGGCGTCGCGCGCCGCCTCTTCGCGGTCGAGCCCGAGATTGACCAGCCCCAGCCCTGCCAGGGCCCCGAAATGCCGCGGCTCCAGCTTGAGAACGCGGCCGATATCTTCCAGCGACGCCTGCAAGTCGCCGATCAGGTACAGCGAGGTGGCGCGCTTGTTCCAGCCCTCGGCGAATTGCGGGGCGCGGTTGGTCACGGCATCGAAATCGCTCAGCGCCGTGGCGAAGTCATGGATCGACATTGCGGCGGTGCCTTCGGTGAGCAGGCGGTCGAGCTCCTTGTCGCCGCTTTCCGCCCAGATGGCCCAGATCGTGCCTTCGATCGTCATCGCTTCGCTGGGCGATTTGGCTTGCTGCAGCTGGTGGAAGAGGTCGGGCAGGCGGCTGTCGCGCTGATCGGCCAGGGCGGGACGGACCAGTATGCAACCGATGAGTAATGTGGCGCTGAAAAACAAGCGCGTGAGCGAAAGCTTCACGCCGGCTTTCGGCGGATAGGACCGGCCACGCCGTCCGCCCGCCCGCGCCGGACGGTGGCGAGCCCGTTCCAGGCCTGTTCCGCTTTGTGCCGCGCAACCGCCGCCGGCGCCGCGTCGTGACGCTCGGCACCCCGGCTGCTGGTCACGGGCGAAGGGCCTTATCATCATGAAATGTTACCAAATTTATTCGCCGGCCGTCTGCGGCTAAAACGCAACCCGGCCGACTGGTTCCGCGCGGCGGCGGAAAAGGCGATCGGCACCTCTGTCAATGGGCCTGGCCTGGCTTTCCCTATGTGCCGGACCCGCCGGCGCCGGGACCGGTGCGCACCGGCATGGCGCGGGGGAACGTTCCGCCAGGAATGCCATGCAGCGGAAAACATGAGATCAAGCAGCAACCGTTGCGGGTAAAAATTTAAATCGAACAATCCATCTTGCTAAAGCGGCATCCATGCCGGAAGCTGGCAGCACGTTTCATCTATTCCCCCGGGGACGGCGGCAGGGAGGCGGAAACGGCGACCAAAGAAAATGATAAAGAAAAGGGCGGGGGAGCAGCCGGGTTTCCGGCGAGCGAAAACGGATCTCCGCTTCCGGTCGAAGCAACGGTGACAGCCGCGAAAGACGTAACAGGAATGGAAACGCGGCATCCGACTGCGACCAGCGACAAACCGGCGACGCCCTCGACCACGGCGGCGGCTGGGGCTGTTCGTGCGCCGTCGGCGCTGGTGCCGGAATCCGCCGGGTCCAGCGCGTCGCTGGCGCCCGGATCTTCGTTGGCGCTCGATGATCTGGCGATGGCGGCCTTCGATGCCATGCCGGCGGAAGCGGCCTTGCTCGATCCGGCGGGCGTGATCCGCTATGTCAATCGCGCCTGGCGCGACTTCGCCCGCGCCAATGGCGGCGCCGCGGATTTCTATGTCGGGCATAATTACTTCGGTATCCTGAGCAAGGTGGCGCCGCCGCTCGATCTGCTGGCGATGACGATTGCCCAAGGCGTGCGTGCGGTTCTGACCGGCCGTGCCGATGAATTCACCAGCCCCGATCACCGCTGCCATCGGCCGGTGCAGATGGGCGGTCGCGACGCCGGCCCCGCCGCCGATCGGCAGGATGAGATCGAGGACGCGCTTTCCATCCTGGAAAAGCGCTGGTTCCGTCTGCTCGTGCGGCCGTTGCTGCTGCGCGAGGGCAGCAACCGGATCGGCGAAGATACCGCCGCCCTTGTCCAGGCGGGCAGGGAGCCGCCATTGCGCTGGGCCCTGCTGGTCTACGAAAATGTCACCTCCGCGCATCAGCCGCGCCATATCACCGGGGACGACGCGCCGGCTGGCGGCACGGAATCTGGCGGCGCGAGCGCCGAGGTGAATATCGGCGATCACCCGCGGCCCGCACGCTGGTCGGTCAACAATGCCGTCTTCCTGCAGGCGATCCTGGACGACATCGCCGATATGGTGGTGACGACGGATGAAGCCGGCCAGATCCTCTCCTTCAATCACGCGGCGGAAAGGGCTTTCGGTTTTGCCGCCGCCACGGTTCTTGGCGGCAATGTGTCCCTGCTGATGGCCGAGCCCGAGGCGGCCCAGCATGACGACCATCTCAAGCGCTATCGCGATAGCGGCATCGGCCATGTGCTCGGCCTGACCCGTCATGTGCAGGCCCGGCGCAGCGATGGCGGCATGTTCTGGGTGGAGCTGCGGACCACCGAATGCTGGTTCGACGGCCACCGCCTCTTCGTCTCCACCATGCGCGATCTCAGCGAGCGCCGCCAGATGGAGGCCGACCTGCGCCAGGCCAAGCAGGCGGCGGAAGCATCGAACCGGGCGAAGTCCGACTTCCTCGCGCGGATGAGCCATGAATTGCGCACGCCGCTTAACAGCATTCTCGGCTTTGCCGAGGTCATCAAAGGCCAGCTGTTCGGCAATGATCCGGCGCGCTATGCCGGTTACGCCCAGAACATCTACGAAAGCGGCAGCTGGCTGCTGGGTTTGATCAACGATATTCTCGATCTGTCGAAGATCGAAGCCGGGCGCCTCGAGCTGAAGATCCTCCGTCAGGCGCCGTTGCCGCTGATCCATGCCAGCGTGGATATCGTCTCGGCGCAGCTTGCCCGCAAGAAACTCGTCCTGAGCCTCGACCTGCCGCCAGATCTGCCGCCCCTCGATATCGATGCCAGGGCCTTCCAGCAGATCCTCATCAACGTGCTCAGCAACGCCATCAAATTCAACCCCGGCGGCGGACAGATCCGCATCGCCGGGCGCGTGCGGCCCGCGGTGATCGGCAGTGCCGGGGACTTCGTCGGCGACGAGCTGATGCTGTCGATCAGCGACACCGGCATCGGCATCCCACAGGAAAAGATCGATCTCGTGCTGGAGCCCTTCGGCCACAGCGAGAGCGGCGTCGGCCCGGGGATGACCCCCGGCAGCACGCATGCCGGCCATCCCGGTACGGCCGAAGCGACGATGACGGCGGCCGGTGCTTCCGCGCAAACGACGGGCCAGGCCGTCGGCGGCGAAGGTCCGCAGTTGCAGAAGGGCAGCGGTCTTGGCCTCTCCATCTGCAAGCGGCTGATGGAATTGCAACACGGCAGGCTCGCCCTCGCCAGCCAGCCGGGGCAGGGCACCACGGTCACGCTCACTTTTCCGCTGCCGGCATGATGCTGCCGGAACTGCAACCAGGTCCGGCCACCGTGAAACCGCGCCTGGGATCCTTCGCCCCGTTTTTGCTTGGAAGAAACCACATATGACCGACCGCAGCCTCACTGTCTTTGCGCTTCTATGCGAACGCTGCGGCCTCTCGACCGACGAGGCGGCGCGCTATCTCGAAACCGACCATGCGACCATCGCCGACTGGTCATCCGGCGCGCAGGCCTGTTCCGACAATGTGATCGCGCAGCTGCGCCTGCTCTATCGCCAGATATCGGCCACGGCGGAGCAGGCGATGCGCCACTTCGTCAATTTCAGCCAGGGCCAGGGATCGCCGGCGGAAGTGGAGATCAGCCTTGCGGCCGATGACGCGGCGGCGCAGCGCCTCGGCCTGCCCTGCATCGGGGCTCATCGCGCCGTGCTTGGCATGGTCGTTGCCCGCGCCCACGGCACGCATTTCGTGCTGGCGAGAGAAGGGCAGCAGATTTCCCCTCACTGATCCCCGCCCGGTGACGATCCCGCGGGCGAGCGGCTGCGGCCGCCGTGTCGGACCAGTCGATCCTTCCCATGCATCCGCGTGACGGTTGGCAGCACGGGCAGCCGGTGCTCACGGCGAGCGCGCGACGATGCCATCGGCCGCCGCCATGCATTGGCCGGTGTGACAGAGGTCACGGCTTCGCCGCGGGAAGGACATGGCGGCGCGAAACAGCCTTGACTCGCGAATCACGGCTGGCTGTACTTCGCCTGCGATCCGAGGGACCGGGGCACGACCAGCAATCATGATCATCAGCCATCTCAGGAGCGATGACACACCGGAGCCGGAGCGTCTGGCCGCCTGGCGGGATTTCCTGGGGCGCAAGGTTTTCCGCGTCAATATCGATCCCCTGCCGGAGAGCCGGTTCTTCATCGATGCCACCTTGCACCGGCTGCCGGGATTGGCTCTCGTCTCGGCCGTCAGCTCCGGCGCGGTCTCGCACCGCCCCGCCGAGCTGCTCGATGGCGACGATGTCGTGCTGAATATCGTTCGCGCGGGCATCTGCACCGTCACGCAGCGGGGACGGGAAGTCGTCTGCCGTTCGGGCGAGGCCGTTCTGATGTCGTCGACGGATCCCTGCACCGTCTTGCGTCCGGCGGATGCACAGGTGCTGACGCTCTCGCTGCCGCGCATGGCGCTCGCACCGCTGATGGCCGACACGCAGGGCGCGGTGATGCGGCACATACCGGCCGATTCCGCGACCCTGAAACTGCTGATCCACTATCTCGATACGATGCCGATTGCTTTGCTGCGGGATAACCCGGCGCTGCAAAAGATCTATGTCGATCACGCCTATGAATTGGTGGCCCTGGCCACCGCACCGATGGCGGAATCGGCAGGCGTCGCCGGCAGCTGTGTTCGGGTTGCCCGTCTGCAGGCGGCCAAACTTTACATCGAAAACAATCTGCATGAACCGGGATTGTCGCCGCTGACGGTCGCCGGCGCGATCGGCATCTCCGTGCGCCAGCTGCACCAGCTTTTCGTGACCATGGAGTGCAGCTTCATGCGCTACGTCATGGCGCGCCGGCTGGAGCATTGCCGCCGCATCCTGGAAAGTGCGGCGCATCGCCATCGCAGCATCGCCGACATCGCCTTTCACCACGGCTTTGACAGCCTGGCGACATTCTATCGCGCCTTCAAGAAGGCCTATCACCATGCGCCGGCCGATTATCGGGCGATCCATTGCGACAGTCCGCGGCCGGCGAGGTAAGCCGGGGCGGGCAAGGCAAGCTCCGGCACGGATGTCGACGCTCAGCTGTTGTCGCTGTCGCCACCGTTGAAGAGGCCGCCGAGCAAGCCGCCGATGACGGCGCCGGCCCCGCCGGCTACCGCGCCACCGAGGGCACTGCCGGTGGCGGTTGAGCCGCCTTCACCGCGGCCGGGCAGGTGACGGCCGATCTCCTCGGCGAGGTTCATGATCGGCATGCTTTGCAGCCAGACCTTGCCGGGGCCGCGCAATTCGGCCAGGAACAGGCCCTCGCCACCGAACAGGACATTGCGGAAGCCGCGTATCATGCGGATGTCGAACTGGATGCCGGGCGTCTGCACGCCGACATGACCGACATGGACCAGTAGGGTGTCGTCGCGGTCGAGATCCTTCTCGACGACCTCGCCGGAAAGATCGAGCCAGACCGTGCCGGGGCCGGTGACTTTTTGCAGGATGAATCCCTCGCCGCCGAACAGCCCGGCGCCGAGGCGCTGCTGGAAGGCAAGCTCGAGCGTCACTGATTTCTCGGCACAAAGGAAGGTTTCCTTGCGGCAGATCAGGCTTTCGCCGGCGGCGAGTTCGCGGGCGATGATGGTGCCCGGAAAACGCGGCGCGAAGGCGACATGGCCGGGCTTCGCCGCGGCAGCGCCGTCGGCGGTGAAATTGGTGACGAAGAAGCTGCCGCCGCCCAGGCTGCGCTTCAACCCGGCGAAGAAGCCGCCGCCGGTATTGGTCTCCATATTGATCCGGTCGTTCATCCAGGCCACCGCATGGGTCTGGCTATAGACCGTCTCGCCCGGCGCAAGGTCGATCTCCACCGTCTGCATGGTGGTGCCGGAAATCTGGTATTTCATCGCGTCTCTCCCCACAGTGACGGCGCGCCTGGATGGCATGGACCGCGCGACGGCGATTCTGCCACAGGTCGATCCGGAAGGGGAAGGCGGCGCGCGGGGGGCAGCGCCGCGGCAAGCCGCAGGTGCGGGTCGTCGCGGCCGCGGCGATGCACCGGCCTGGCACAAATTCTTCCCGGCCGGGAATGGCGTCCGGCTGACGGCAACGGCGGCGCCGTCGTTCCTGTCGGAATGAGCACCGGCAAGCCTGAAAAAGCGGCCGGCCCGTCATCTCCGACCGGCCGGCCAGGTCAACCCGCTTGGGGCGGGGGCAGCTGTCATACCATCGGTGCTATTCCATCACCGCATGCCAGACGTTGTTCTTCTTGTCGCCCATGGCGTCGCCGGGCTTGGCGTCATTCTTGAAGGTATAGAGCGGCTTGCCGCTATCGGCCCATTGCAGCGAGCCGTCATCGCGCTTGATGATGGTAAGGTCGCCGACCGGCTTGTCGTCGGCCGTCGCGGCGGCGGGCGGCCAGTATTCGGCGCATTCGCCGTTGCAATTGGACTTGCCCGCCGCGTCCTTGTCGAAGGTATAGAGCGTCATGCCCTTGGCATCGGTCAGCACCTTGCCGATGCTGCTGTCGGCCGGCTTGAAGGGGCCGTAATCCTCGGCCCGGGCGGCCACCGAAGCGGTGATGAAAGACGCAAACAGAAGCGCCGCGAAGATCTTGATCTCACTCGCATGTGTCATGTCGTTCCTCCTTGCGGATGTCGCTCCGGTTCGGATCGATCCGACCTGGCCGTTGCATCCGAATTTTCGTTATCAACATCGTGCGGCGGATGCCCGGCTGCGGGGTCCGGTCATGCTGCCGTCGTGGTCGCGATCATCGTTCCGCATGGCCGTTGTGCATGGCCCTCGTGCTGCCCAGGCGCTGCCCGGGTACTGCCCAGGACATCCACCGATGGCATGCACTGCGGATTATGCCTGCGCGATCGATATACCGACCGCCTCAGTGCGGCGATTATTCCGTGACCGCTGCAATATCCCGCAGCTGCATCACCCGGTGTGACCCCGGCCCGCTGTATGCGTGGCGCATTAGCAATGATTACTTTGATGCGAAGATGACGAAACGATTGCACGCATCCGCTGCCGAATGATAGCATCGCCATTAACCGCCAAAGCGTAAAACCACAGCATCAGACCAGAGCATCAGACAGGTCGGGGACGGCGATTGCCAGCAGGACGACCATGCAAGGCGGGCTCGGTTTATCCCGCTGCTTCTGCTGATTGACCGCGACAAGACGCCGAACGCCACCGATAGAAATGCCGATCCGGATCGACGCCGGAATCGCCGCCGCCGGGATCGACGCCGGAATCGACCGTCGTGTCCCGACGTGGAGCATGATCGCAAGCGCGCAGACTTGCCTTGAGAGAATTCCGCTTTGCAGGGGGTGAGGGGATGAGAGGCTTAAAAATCTGCGGCGCGGCCCTGGTCGCGACCATGCTGGGTGCCTGCAGCACCAGCGATTTCCGGGTCGAGCGCCACGAGCTTGGCACCTCACAGACCCTGGCGACCGATGCCGGGGCACGATTGGTGACGGCGACGCCGATCGTGGGGACGGTCGACAGTACCGGCCGTTTTAAGCCGCATCAGATCAACTGCGCCGAGCCCAGCCCCGATGTGGCCAAGGCGATCCAGGCGGCTTTCAGTTCCGGCATTTCCCTCGATGTGTCCGGCCAGTCGCCGAACATGCCGGCGGATATGCAGGCGAAGCTCGCCAATGCAATCGCCGCGTCGCGCAGCGAGGCGCTGGCGCAATTGACCGAACGGTTGCCGACCATTCAGCTGCTGCGCGACGGTCTCTTCCGTGCTTGCGAGGCCTATGCCAATGGCACGCTGTCGCCGATCAGCTATTCGCTGGTGTTGAGCCGCTATGGCGACACCATGGTGACCATGCTGGGGTCGGAATTGATCGCCGGCAATTACGGCCGTCAATTGGCGACGCTCGGCGGCACCTCTGAGGCGCATTCGACGGCGACGCTCAATGGAGCAGCGGGCGACAAGAATGCCGCGGTCGGCGCCACGACAGGCGGCGGCAATGGCGCGGCGGCGGGTGACGTGACGGCCGGCAACACGACGGGCAACAACACGACGGGCGACAATACGGCTGCCGACAACACCGGCGCGGGCGGCGCGGCGGCACCGGCCGGCGCAGCACCCGAGACGCTCTCGGGCGATGCCAATACCAAGACCGTTGCGACCGCCTCGGCCGTTCAGGGCAACAAGACCGCGCCATCCGATATGACGGCGGACAGGGCGCGGATTCAGGCTGAAATTGTCGAGGCCTATCTGACGTCGCCGAGCCCCAATGCACTGCTGACCGCCTGCATCACGGCGCTCGATCGCGCGCCGGCCTCAATTCCCGACGGCCATTCGCAATTTGCCCTTGCCTGCCTCGGCCAGCCGGGCATGCCGGGATTGCTGCAGCAATCGGTCAGCCTGATGGCCGGCCAGCTCGCGGCCGAACGTGACCTCGCCATGGTCAAGGTACGCCAGCAGGGCGCCGTCACGCCAAACCTGGTCGATCAGGTGGTGGCAGCGCAGGCTGAATTGAAGCGTCGCGGCCTCTATAGCGGCCAGATCGACGGCCTCGCGGCCGGCAGGACGATCGACGCGGTACGGAAATTCCAGGCCGCCAATGGCCTGCCGGCTACCGGCCTCTTGGACCCGGCGACGCTGAAATTGCTGCTGCCGCAGCAGGGGTGAATATCTGCCGCGCGGATCGCCCGTGCCCGGCGGATCGGTCAGTTTCCTCCGCTCCGACCTGATCCTGTCCATGCGAGAGAGGATGGTGGCTGGCTGTATGCGGCAGCCGCCATCTCAGCGCCGCGGGGTCACCGGATTGAGGTCGGGGATCGCCAAGTGGTCGAGGTCCTCATAGGCCTCGATGGCGATGAAGCTGCCGGCCGGATCGTCGCCACGCAGCAGCGGCAGAATGGCGAATTCATAGCTGGTATGGGTGCCGTCGGTCAGATGCAGCTCATTGACGCCGACGACGCCGACATGCTGTCCATGGATGTAGCGATAGCAATCCGCCCATTCGATGCTGTCGCGATCACTATAGCCGAGTTCGTCGAGATACTGGCCGGTGAAATCGTGGCGGCTGAAATCCGCGACCGCCGTGCCGACCAGGCGGAACAGCACACGGAAGGGGTCGGTCTCGATATCGCCCAGCAGGATGAAGGGCAGGATCGGCTTGATGGCGGCGGGATCGATCTCGGTGCGCCGCGGCGGCATGTCGTCCCGGTGACTGGCCCGCCAATAGGCGAACAGGCTGCGCGTCGAGTTCATCCGGGCTTGGCTGGTGTCTTCGAAGACCGCGAAGCCTTCCGGTTGTATCTGCATGATCCTGAGTCTGGCTCCAGAAAAATGGATCGGCGAAGCTGCGCCGGTCCGACGACCCGGCTTGGATGTCGCTCGCCCTCGGCAACTTAGAACGCCAATGACGTGGGGGGAAGTTCCATCTGCCCGCTGGCCTGACGGCGGATTGCCGCGGCGTGATCGATACCGCGGCTTGCCGGCATCGATGCCCGATATCTCGCATTTTATGTTTCCGCCCGTTTGATGCTGCCGTAGGCCCGGTCAGTCTGCTGTCGCCCTATATCGATCCGCTACGGGCCGATCCACCACGGGCCGATCCACCACGGGCCGATCCATTACGGGCCGATCCACTGCGACCGGTCGGTCCGCCGCGACCGGAAGGTTCGTCGCGGCTTCCGGGCGCCGCCCCGACACGGGTGGCGGAATACGGTTGCCGGACTCCGGGCCGCGATGCGTGCGGTGCCACGCTTTGCCGCATCCAAAAGTATGCGAGTGGCTTGCCAGCCGCCGCCGCCGACACTAACGTGACGGCATCTGCTGATCACTTAAGCCGCGCTGTGGAGGTCTTCCATGTTTGAAGGGCGCCTTTCCAAATATGTCAGGGTTCTGGCTGTCGTCGCCACGATCCAGTTTGCCGCCGCCGGCACCGCCGTCCCGACCGACAGCGCCTTCGCCGACCAGGCCGTCACCAGCCAGCCGCTGCCTGCCCAGACGAATGGGGCCGCGAATAGTGGCGCGCAGGGAAACGGTACACAGGCCAATAGCGGCCAGATGAATGGCAGTCAGATGACCGGGACGCAAGGCAGCCCGACCGGCAACCTGCATATCTGTAACGCCGATGAAATAACCTCGATCCCGGAGCTGCAATCCGACTCCGCCTATGATTGCATCAACGCGCAGAACTATGACGAAACGCCGAAGGCGCTGATGTGCGGTAACGCCGGCAAGGCCTTTTGCTGCACCCAGAATGTCGACCAGCTCGGCAAATGCACGCCGATCCTCGGCGGCAAGAAACGCTCCGCCCCGCTGCACGAGCCGATGACGCCCAAAGGCGAGCCCGGCTCCATGGAGAATCCGCCGGCGGAAAACATGCCGATGGAGAACACGCAGCCGTAACAAAGGCAGCGAGGCGTTTCGCTCGGTGTTCCTTCATGTGACGGGACGCGGCATGCTTCTCACGCAATCCTGATCGGCGTCGCCGGCGGCTGCCTTGCACCATCCGTGAACCGGCGTTACCGTTCGCCTCCGTCTTGTCGGAAAGCATCGCGCGACTCGGCGGGTTTGCGCTCTCCCTTTGCACGTCCTGGTGCCGCCCGCGGGTGCACGTCGAGGTATGCAGCTGACGCGTGAGCAAATGAACGGGATGGGCGTATAGGTAAATAAAACTTTTGCCGCGAACAGGACTCTCGTTCTTCAGCCGTTGGATGATGATCGCGAGAGACTGATTGCGTGATCGTCCGTTTGCAGCAAGCCTGATCGCCGCCGGTCATCCGTATAAGGGTCATCCGTGTAAGGGCAGCATCTCCGGACGGCGCACCTGCGGGGTTGATGCCCGCCGGGTGGCGATGCCGGAAACGTCACGATCGCTCATGGCGGGCCCGGTCAGTTGCCGGGGCCAGATCGCGAGAGCCTCGCAGCCAAGGATCGCCGGACCTCATCCGGAAAGTAGTGCAGGAAGTATCCGGGAAATATCGATGTCGCTGTTCCGCCTGTTTGAAAAAATTCTGCAACCGACTGCGACGCCGCGCGATCCTGCCGTCCTGGATCAGACGCCGCCGCCGACCCTGCTCGCCTTCTACTGGCATTACGCGCGCCAGGCCAAGGGGCTGCTGGTGGCGCTGTTCTGCGTCGGCCTGCTGGTGGCCGGGCTCGACGCGCTCATTCCGGTCTTCATCGGCAAGACGGTGAGCCTGCTGACGGCGCATGATCCGTCGCGCCTGTTGCAGGACGCCTGGCCCGTCCTGCTCGGCATGGCGATCGTGCTGGTGGTGGTGCGGCCGCTCGGTATCGCCTTGCAGAACCTCGTCGTCAACCAGGCGGTGGCGCCAAGCCTCACCAATCTCGTCCGCTGGCAGAGCCACTACCACGTGGTGCGGCAGAGCTGGAGCTATTTCCAGAACGATTTCGCCGGCCGCATCGCCAATCGCGTGATGCAGACCGGCCCGGCATTGCGGGAAAGCCTGGTGCAGATCACCGGCGCCGTCTGGTACATCATCGTCTATGGCCTCTCCGCCCTGATCCTGCTGGCGCGCAGCGACTGGCGCCTTACCTTGCCGATCGGCATCTGGTTTCTGTTTTATATCGGCCTGTTGCGCTTTTTCGTGCCGCGGCTGCGCGACCGCTCGCGGGCGATGTCGGAGATGCGCTCGCTGCTGACCGGCCGCGTGGTCGACAGCTACACGAATATCCTCACCGTCAAGCTTTTCGCCAAGCCGCGCGACGAGGATGATTTCGTGCAGGAGGCGGTCGACCAGCATACCGAGATGTTCCGCGAGCAGACGCGCAACAATTCCCTGTTCTCGATCGCGCTCGCCTCGCTCAACGCCCTGCTGCTGCTGGCAACCGGCATCACCGGCATTTCGCTCTGGCTGAAGGGCAGCATCGATCTCGGTACCCTCGCCATGGCGCTGCCTTTGTCCTGGCAGATGGTCAATATCTCCGGTTGGGTTGCCTTCAACGTGACCGGCATATTCGAAAATATCGGCGTGGTGCTGGACGGCATGAAATCGATCGCCGTGCCGCGCCAGATGCCGGACCGGCCCGATGCCGGCACGCTGCAGGTGACGCAAGGCGGCATCCGCTTCCGCGACGTGCATTTCGGCTACGGTACGCAGCGCGGCGTGCTGCACGGCATCGATCTCGCCATTGCGCCGGGCGAGCGGGTCGGGCTGGTCGGCGCGTCGGGCGCCGGCAAGTCGACCCTGGTCAATCTGCTGCTGCGCTTCTATGAGATCGAAAGCGGCAAGATCGAGATCGACGGCCAGGATATTTCGCGGCTGACGCAAGAGAGCTTGCGCGCGCAGATCGCCATGGTGACGCAGGATACCTCGCTGCTGCACCGCTCGATCCGCGACAATATCCGCTACGGCCGGCCCTCGGCCAGCGAGGCGGAGATTCGCGCCGCCGCCGATCGCGCCCAGGCGACGGGCTTCATCACCAAGCTCGAGGACTGGATGGGCCGCCAGGGTTTCGAGGCGCATGTGGGTGAGCGCGGCGTGAAGCTTTCCGGCGGCCAGCGCCAGCGCATCGCCATCGCTCGCGTGATCTTGAAGAACGCGCCGATCCTGGTGCTGGACGAAGCGACCTCGGCCCTGGATTCGGAGATCGAGGCGGCGATCCAGGAGCAGCTCGACGATCTGATGCAGGGCCGCACGGTGATCGCCATCGCGCACCGCCTCTCGACCATCGCCCGCATGGACCGCCTGATCGTGCTCGATCACGGCCGCATCGTGGAGAGCGGCAGCCATGCCGAGTTGCTGCAGAAGGGCGGGACCTATGCCCGCCTCTGGCACCGCCAGTCCGGCGGCTTCATCGATCCCGGTGTTGAAGCGGGGGCGCAAGAAGCCAGCAAGGCAGGCGCGGCGGCGGAGTAGGGGCGCCGATACCTGCCCCCGACACCGCTCGCGCTCTATCTCCCTCATTCAGTTTGCCCGTTGCCCCTCTCCGGCGGGGGGCCGGGGTGAGGGGCAAAAATGCCGAGATGCTTTCCCGCGTCGCAACTGACCGGACAGCAGCGGACTTGATCCGGGCGTCCGTATTCGCGGCGGGCGGGGCAGCAGTTCGGCGCAGGACAGCGGAAGGGCGCGGCCTCCGGCCTCACGGCCCCCGCAGGATGTCCAGCGTCGCCGTATCCGCCTTGCCGCCGCAATATTTCGCCAGCGCCGCCTGGAAGATCGGATCGGCGCCGGGTATCTGGGCGAACAGCGTCATGCAGGAACGGAACTTGACGGCGTCGACCGTGCCGAAGATTTCCTCGAGGGTACGATGTTCCACCGCCATCACCAGGCGGCAGCATTCCAGCAGCCGGCTCCCCAGCACCGGATGGCCGAGATAGGCGATGGCCTCGGCGAGATTGGCGATGGCGTATCTGCGCGACATGGCGCTGAGCCCGAGCCCGGCGATCTGCGGAAAGACGAACCACATCCAGTGACTGCGCTTCTGCCCGGCGCGCAATTCGGCGCGGACCTGATCGAAGATCGGGTCCTGGGCTTCGCCAAAACGTTGAAGCTCGTCAGGGTTCGTCATGGCTGGCTGCCGGCCTGAGCGGAAAAGAAGCAATCTCCGCATAGCCTAGGCCCGTTTGAGGCCATTGTCATCCCGTGGGCTTTCCGGTCAAATCACCGGCATTGTGTGAATTGGCGACAGGTTGCGGCGCATGACCGGCGACACCGATCTCGATCTCGGCACCTTTGACTACATCATCGTCGGCGCCGGCACGGCGGGGTGCCTGCTGGCGAACCGGCTGTCGGCCGACCCGCAAGTGTCGGTTCTGCTGCTGGAGGCCGGCGGGCGCGACAACTATGTCTGGATTCATATTCCGGTCGGCTATCTTTATTGCATCAACAATCCCCGCACCGACTGGTGTTTCAAGACCGAGGCGGAGCGTGGCCTTAACGGCCGCGCCATCGGCTATCCGCGCGGCAAGGTCCTGGGCGGCTGTTCATCGATCAACGGCATGATCTATATGCGCGGCCAGGCGCGGGATTACGACCACTGGCGCCAGCTCGGCAATGCCGGCTGGGCCTGGGATGACGTGCTGCCCTTCTTCAAGCAGCATGAGGATTTCGTCGCCGACGACAACAATGCCGACGATCCGCTGCATGGACGCGGCGGCGAACTCCGGGTCGAAAAGCAGCGCCTGCATTGGCCGATCCTGGATTCCTTCCGCGACGCGGCGGTGGAGGCCGGCATTCCCCGGGTGCGCGATTTCAATCGCGGCGACAATACCGGCATCGCCTATTTCCAGGTGACGCAGCGCGGCGGCATCCGCGTCAATGCCGCCAAGGCTTTCCTCAAGCCGGCGCGGCGGCGCGCCAATCTGCGCATCGTCACGGCGGCGCATGCGGCCCGCGTGCTGATCGAGAACAGGCGCGCCGCCGGTATCGCCCTCACCGTGGCGGGCCGGCCGGCCAAGGCGCAAGCGCGCGGCGAGGTGATCCTGGCGGCCGGCGCCATCGGCTCGCCGCAGCTGCTGGAACTCTCAGGCATCGGTCAGGCGTCGCGGCTGCGCGATCTCGGCATCGCACCGCTGCACGATCTCCCCGGCGTCGGCGAGAACCTGCAGGATCATCTGCAGTTGCGGATGATCTACAAGATCGCCAATGCGCTAACCCTGAACGAGCGCGCCGGCAATCTGCGCGGCAAGGCGCGGATCGCGCTGGAATATGCGCTGCAGCGGCGCGGGCCGATGTCGATGGCGCCCAGCCAGCTGGGTGCTTTCGCGAAATCCGATCCGGCGCTGGAGACCGCCGATCTCGAATATCACGTGCAGCCTCTGTCGCTGGAAAAATTCGGCGAACCGCTGCACGGCTTTCCCGCCATCACCGCCAGCGTCTGCAATCTGCGCCCCGAGAGCCGGGGATCGAGCCATGCGGTGGCGGCGGATTTCCGCGCGGCACCGTCGATCCGGCCGAATTACCTCTCGACCGATGGCGACCGGCGCGTCGCCGCCGCCGCCATCCGCCTGACCCGCCGCATCCTGGCGGCAAAGCCGATGCAACCCTATCAGCCGCAGGAATACCTGCCCGGTGCCGCGCTGACGAGCGACGAGGAACTGGTGCAGGCGGCGGGCGCCATCGGCACGACTATCTTCCATCCGGTCGGCACCGCGCGCATGGGGCAGGACGAGAGGGCCGTGGTCGATGACCGCCTGCGGGTCCATGGCATCGACGGCCTGCGGGTGATCGACGCCTCGATCATGCCGACCATCACCTCCGGCAACACCAACGCGCCGGTCCTGATGATCGCCGAAAAAGGTGCTGCGATGATCCGTGAAGATCGGCGCGGGTCCGTCGCATAGAGGCACGCTCAGACGCCGCTATCGCTCCTCATCTCGTGCGCGCTCCGCCCGGCGCGAGAGAGATGCGCGATGTTCCGCAGCTTTCATCGCAACCGCAATGCGGCCATAGGTCTGCGCGCATACACCCCTGCATGTGCCAAAGCTCTCAGCTGGATGTATCGACAACAGATAACTTATTCATTGCGGGTTGACGTCGATCGGCTCGCGCTGCGACGCCATGTATGCAGCCACGCGAACGGTCATTTTCGTTAACAACAATAACGCGAGAAAATACTTGCGCGCAGCGGTCGGGCGGCCTCTCAATAGGGAAGCGGCAAAGGGGAGACCATCGCCGCGGCGGGATCGCAGGTCGATCGGATCAGGCTGCCGGGTATTGCCGGACAGTCTGCCGGGATCGGCGCAGACAATATCAGCGTAGCGGAATCAGACGAGGCATGGAAACGCGCCGAACAGGCGCGCGGGATCGGCGTGGCGACATCAGGATCAGCGCTTAGGGGATAGGCGAGGGGGCGAGATGGTTCAGCAGGCGGTCGATGCAGGCGGTGATGAACTGAGCGAGGTCAGCATCCTCCTCGCCGAAGTGCGGCACCAATTCGGCGCCGCCTCGCCCGAAATTCGCCCGCTGGCGGAAACGCGCGAAGCTATCCGCCAGGCGAAAAGCGACTACCAGCGCGTGAAGGACGCGCTCGACAGCGAGATCGAGCGGCTGCGTCTGGATGATCGGCGGAGCAAGGCCATCGCCCCGGCCGGCGAGACGGTGCGCGACCAGTTGCAGCAGGAACTCGACGCGAAAGAAGAAGAGCGCGATGAACTCATGCGCGCCTATGAGACCCTGCGGCTGCAGCTGCGCGGCGAATTCAACCGCCGGCTCGGGCGGCTCAACCGCTCGGCTCTGTGCCTTTCGGGCGGCGGCATTCGCAGCGGCTCCTTCGCGCTTGGCGTGCTGCAGGCGCTGGCCACCTATCCGCGCCGCAACACACGGCAGCCGAGCCCGCCGCAGCAGGCCTTGCTGGGGCAGATGGATTTCCTCTCCACCGTCAGCGGCGGCGGCTATATCGGCAGTTGGCTCTCCGCCTGGCTGTGCCGCGCCGGCTATGAGGATGTGCAGCCGAAGCTGGTCGCCCGGCCGCTGCCCTCGAAGGAGCCGCCGGAAATCGAGAATCTGCGGCGCTACAGCAATTTCCTGACACCGAAGCTCGGCGTTCTGTCGGCCGATAGCTGGGCGGCGATCGCACTCTATTTTCGCAACCTCTTCCTCAACTGGCTGATCCTGCTGCCGGCGATCTGCCTGCCGCTGCTGCTGTTGAAGCTGTTTGCCGTCGTCGCGGCTTATTTTGCCCGCGATTTCGAAACCGTGCCGCCGGTCGGCGGCGTGCAGCTCGGCCTGCCGATACTGGCGGTGATCCTGGCCATCGCCGCGATGATCTATGCGCTGCGGAACGTGACGGTGAACCGGCCGACTTATGCCGAGAACGGCATCGATCAGACCGCCTTTCTCGGCCTGGTTCTGCTGCCGGTCATTTTCGCGGCGATCTGCTGGTCGGGATTCTTTCTCTCCCCCGCTTTCGCAGCACTCCTGCGCCTTGCGGGTCTCGGGCCGGAAAAATTCACCGCCGATTCCCAGCTGCTGTCTTCGTTGAAGATCGCCTGCCTGGTTACCGGTGCCGTCATCGGCTGCGTGATCTATAGTCTCGGCTGGCTTTGTGCGGCACCGTGGCGGCGCCTGCGCCATTTCATGCAGCGGCCGAAATCGCGTCAGGCAGCACCCGACGATTTGATGCCGCCGGCCCGCCAGCTGGTGGTGGACTGGCTGCAATTCGCCGGCGGCGGCCTGGTCTATGGCCTTCTGCTCGGGCTTGGCGCCTATCTGCTGCTGCTGGCGCCGCATATCCTTTCCGCCCCCGCGCCGCCGCCCTGCCAGGCGCAGTACCATCTGGTCCCCGATGTGTTGGATCTCACCCTGCATCAGGCGCAGCCTTGTTCGGCCCAGACGGCGGTATCGACGGTCCCCGCCGACCTCGCCTGGAAAGTCCGACTCTTCGCGGCGGTCGCCCTGGGGCTGCCCTGGCTGGTCCTCGCGCAACTGACCGGCGAAGCCGTCTTCACCGGCCTCGGCAGCTTTGCCAAAAGCTCCGACAGCGATCGCGAATGGCTGGGCCGCGCGGCCGGCTGGTATCTGCTGGTGGCGCTGGGCTGGATCATCACCGTGCTGCTGGTCTATGGCGGCTCGACCCTGCTGCTGCCGACCGGCGAGGACGGGGGCACCAGCTGGACCGCCTATTTCGGCTGGGTCGACAAGATAAAGGGCGTGGTGAAGACGATCGGCGATTACCTGGCGCCGATCGGCGGCCTTTCCGCGGTGGCGACGGCCCTGCTCAGCGGCAGTTCGCTGACCGGCGGGCGCGACAAGCCCGGCGACGACCGTTCGCCCGTCATGCGCGTGATCGCCGAAAACGGCCTCACCATCGCGGCCCTGATCTTTCTCATTTCGCTGATCGTCTTTCTGTCGACCGGGCTCGATCAGGTCCTGCTCGGCAAGTCGCTGCTCGCCAGCGACCTGCTGCTGGCGCGGATCGGCGATGAATGGGGCAAGGAATTGTGGTGGCTGGCGATCGGCCTGATCGGTGCGGCATTACTGGCCGCCGGTGCCTCAGCCTGCGTGAACATCAACCGCTTCTCGCTGCATGCGCTGTATCGCAACCGCCTGATCCGCGAATTCCTCGGCGCCACCAATCTCGACCGCCGGCCCAATCTTTTCACCGGCTTCGCCCTCAAGGACAACATGGCGATGCATGAATTGAGGGGCGCGAATGTCACCGTCGGCGGCCGGAGCCGCCTGCTGCATATCGTCAACATAACGCTCAATCTGGTGGGGACCAGCAATCTCGCCTGGCAGGAACGCAAGGGCGAATCCTTCACCGTCAGCCCTCTGCACAGCGGCGCCGCCTTGCTGGGTTATCGCGACAGCCAGTATTATGCCAAAGGCGAGGAGGACGGCATCTCGCTCGGCACGGCGGTGGCCATTTCCGGCGCCGCCGCCAGTCCCAACATGGGCTATCACAGCTCGCCCCTGATCACGATCATCATGACGCTGCTCAACGTGCGCCTCGGCTGGTGGCTCGGCAATCCGGCGAGGCCGCGGGCCGATCTCGACGGTCCCCGCTCGGCGATCAAGTGGATTGCCTTCGAAGCCTTCGGACTCACCACCGAGGACAAGGACTTCGTCTATCTCTCCGATGGCGGCCATTTCGAGAATCTGGCGCTCTATGAAATGGTGCGGCGGCGTTGCCGCTATATCATCGTCAGTGATGGCGGCTGCGATCCCACCTGTGCGCTGAGCGATCTCGGCACCGCGGTACGCATGATCGAGATCGATCTCGGTGTCCGCATCACCTTCCCGGATCTGTGCAAGCTGAAACCGCGCCTGTCGGTGGAGGATGCTCGGGCCGGCACTTTCCAGGATGACCAGAAATGCTGGTGCATCGGCCGGATCGGCTACAAGGAGGCCGATTACAAGGACGGCAACGGCGAGGAAGCGGACGGCTATATCGTCTACATCAAGCCGAGCTTCCGGGGCAAAAACGAAAGCGCGGGTGTCAGGGCCTATGCGCTAGCCCATCCCGATTTCCCGCATGAGCCGACTTCGGATCAATGGTTCAGCGAATCGCAGTTCGAAAGCTACCGCAAGCTCGGCTTCGATATCGCCGAGGAGCTGCTGGCAAGCCGGGCGCATCAGGCAGCCGTGATCGCGGTCGGCAAGCGCGGCCCCACGGCGATCCCGGAGCTGCCGGATTTCTTCGAGGCGCTTGCCCTCTAGCAGCCGGCCTAGGCGGTGTCGACAAATTCCGCATACCCACGGTAGCCCAGGCGCCGCCTGGGGCCGGCAGGGAGCAAGGCGCGAGGCCGACGGCGGAGCGGACCTCCGTCAAGGCCGAGCAATGCTGCCGAGGCCGCCGCTTCGATCGGGACCTTGGCCGATGATTTTTCGAGGAGGGTTTGAGCTTCTTGTTCGTTCCTTCGTCACAACGGCGAAACCCGAACCCTCCTCAATATACACCTCTAATGTCTACCATTGGCGATAATGGATGCGAGATGTCGTCAAGACTCGATGAATGAGAGCAGGTCGGGGTTGAGGACATCCGCATGCGTGGTGAGCATGCCATGGGGATAGCCCGGATAAGTCTTCAGCGACCCGTTCTTAAGCAGGTCGACCGCACGCGGCACTGAACTTGCAAACGGGACGACTTGATCAGCCTCGCCGTGCATCACCAGCACCGGCACGGTGATCTTCTTGAGGTCTTCGGTATAATCTTCGAGCCAAGAGTCGACAGTCGCGTAGTGAGCGAGGGCACCGCCGGCCATGCCTTGGCGCCACCAGTTCGCAATGATTGCCTCCGAAGGCTTGGCCCCATCCAGGTTGTAGCCGTAGAACGGATTCTCAGGGACGAAACGGTAGAACTCCGCCCGGTTGCCCAGCACGCCCGCGCGGATCGCTTCGAACCACTCCGGGGGTTGACCGGAAGGGTTGTCCTTGCTCCGGTACATGTTCGGCGTCAGTGACGCGACCAGCACCGCCTTCGCCACGCGCTCCTGGTGACGAGCGACATAGCGAGCCACCTCACCGCCACCTGTCGAGTGCCCGATATGGATCGCGTCGCGCAGGTTGAGGTGTTCAGTCAGGGCCGCGAGGTCGGCAACCCAGTGATCCATGTCGTTGCCGGTGCTGGGCTGGTCGGACCGGCCGTGGCCGCGCCGGTCGTGGGCGATCACGCGATACCCGTGCTGAAGGAAGAACGTCATCTGGGCATCCCAGTCGTCCGCTGTCAGCGGCCAGCCGTGGCTGAAAACGATCGGCTGACCTGATCCCCAATCCTTGTAGAAGATGTTTACGCCGTCTGTCGTCGTGATCGTGGGCATTTTTCAGTTCCTTTCGATTAGCCGCGGGTAAGACTCATCGCTCGCTGGCGCGGCGTTCCAGCGATGATCTGGTAAACTAAAGTGACCAGTCGTCTATTAATTGGTGAAATGTTTAGGTCAGCAGAGAGGGCAAAACAAAGCGCTCGAAGCTGTCGAAGGGCGCCCGGCTACGTTCGACCTTGGCCCGCATGACCGCCCCTTCGAACGTGTCGATAAGCGCGACGGCAAGCTGCTCGGGATCCTTTTTGGCCGACAATTCCCCCTTCTCCTGCGCTTCCCGTAAGCATGAGGCAAGTGCGGCCGACCACTCGCGATAGATTGCCGCAAGCTTGATCCGTACATCCTCGCTCGTCGGCGTGACTTCGAGCGCCATGTTCCCGATCAGGCAGCCAACCGCGTAACGGCGCCGCTCGTGAAACTCGGCAAGCCCGGCGAAATAGCGCGCGATTCGCGACAAGGGCGGCTTCCGGCCCTGATTTAAAATAGCCCCATACTCAGCGACAACCGCGTCCCAATATTCGGTCAGTACCTCGACGGCGAAGGCTTCCTTGCTGTCGAAGTAATTATAGAACGATCCCTTGGGCACGCCGGCTGCGGCGGTAATCTCCTGCACGCCGGTGGCGTTGAAGCCCCGGGTGCTTACAAGCTCTCCCCCCTTTGCGAGGAGGCGCGATCGCGTTTCTGGATTGGCTGGTCTCGGCATGCATTTATATATGACCGGTCGTCTTATTATCGTCAAGCGCTTTTTTTGGTGTGAACACCCATTCGCCCGGGCGCTCACCGGTTTACGTGGCAAATGCTGGTTGATTCAGCGCTGCTTTTTGGAGGCAGGCTTGAGTAGAGGTGATCTCGCCGGAGGAGCGGAGCGGGGGTCTGGGAAACCATGGCCGTGACGCTGGCCGAGTTTATGGCGGATAGCGGCCACTACAGCATCGACAGCACCACAGTCCGCGCCCACGTCTCGGCCGCGGGCGGAAAAGGGGGCTCATCGACGTGCTCTTGGCCGCTCGCGGGGCGGCTTCACCAGTAAGATTCATTGCCTGGCTGATGCCTGGCCACCTCAAGATCAATCGGGCCACGGACGCTCTGCTGACACCATGCTGTCAGGAGAGGCGGTGTAGAGATCCCTCAACTTGTTTGCCGTGAACCGCTCGGGCTGGGAGCTTCAGGTGCTTGATCCATCGACGATGCGCGACCTGTTCGACCGCTGGGAGCGGGTCTGGCATGAAGGGCGATACGACCTCATTCCCGGCTGCGTACAGCCCGATTACATCCGGCACGACGAAAGAGGCGATCGGACGGTGAGCCGGGAAGCCTATGCGGCGGAGATCACGGCACTGCGGGAAGAGCGGCCGGATATACGTGTCGCGGTTTACGATCATGGATTCGATGGCGACCGCGCGTGGTTTCGTTTTGCCTTCAAGTGGGTGGATGCCAAGAGCGGAGAACCGTGCAGCCGCGCGGGGATGCAATCGTACCGGATCGAGGCCGGCAAGCTCGCCGAGACCTGGGTCAGTCTGCAGCCGCTCGGCTCGGTATGGACGGACGCTGCCGCCCAGGTGCATTGGACGCGCCGGCGCACCGCGTAGCGCCGCCTGCGGTCATCTGTCGCGCGATGGTTGGCCGATCCCCGGACTGCACGCCAGAGCGGCTAGTCGCGGCGGCGCTTGAACGGCGAGGTGCCTTAGTTGGCGGCCGTCTCGTCGGTCGGCAGGAAGACGTCGATGCCGGAGCCGCCCGCCGCGGCGACCGGGCTGCCGGGCTGCTGGTTGTCGGCCGGCTTGCCGCCGGCGGCGAGGGAAGGGACGGCGGGGGGCTGCGCCGACTGGCCGAGCGTCGTCAAGGACAGGTTGCCGCGTGCCGGCTTCTGCGTGCTGATCAGGCCGAACCACAGTGAGTGATCGCCGCTGCCCGGCGTCTTGCCGGGTTTCACCGGCGCGGCAAAGGTGAAGGTCAGCTTGCCGTCTGCGAGCGCGGCGGAAGCGATGTCGATGCCATCTGCTTCGCTGATGACATAGAGCTTGGTGCCGTCCGGCAGCTTCGGCGAGGTGGCGAAAGCGGGCGCCTGGGGCAGGTCCAGCGTCACCGCGGTGACGCCGTTCTGGCCGGAAACCGCATAGGCCGCCTTGAGGTCGAGCTGATAGCCGAAAATGTAGATCTTCGCGCCGTCCGTCCCGTCATCTGTGCCATAGCGCGACCGCATCACCGCATTGCCGGCCGCACCGTCGAGCGCGAAGTTGCTGCTCGAGGCCTTGGTCTTCAGGATGGGAAACTGATCGGCCGTGATATGCGTGACGGTCAGCGCGTCGTCGGCCGCCCGCGCGGGGGCCAGGACGCCCGCGCCGACAAGCACGCCCGCTCCGGCAATGACGGCCGCGGCGATCATGGCGGCGGCAACGGTCAGGGCCGCGGCTGTCAGCATGCGCCGCAAGGTGGCGCGGAAAAGGTTGTGGTGAGAGGTGAAAGATTGGCCGGTCATGCCCGATCCATCGGCTATGGGCGGAGGGCCGCACTATAGCAAAGCCCGCCGGCGATGCCAGTCCTGCCTGGACGTCGAATCGTCGCCGCGTGACCGCGCGGCAATTCCATTGAACCTTGCATGCAGCTGACCGGCAATGGCCAAGCGTTCGGCCGCTGCCACGATGCGGGCCTTGCGCGACGACGTGGCCGCCTGCTGACGCCGCCACGCTGCGTGGTGCGCCGAAGCGTGGCGACAATGCGTAACTTCGTCGCAGCGGGCGATGCGGATTTGCGGACCCAGGGTTGCAGCTTTTTCGCGCGGCTATCGCAAAACAACGGTTTCCGACCTGTCCGCGACAGATCGCTAAAATACAGAACGTCTTCGAAACGATACTTCGTCGAAAACGCACATTGCCGATTGTATGCAGCAGGCCTTCGTGGTTTTCATGCCGCCATTCGATCATGCCGGCTTTCGCGCCGGCGAGGACAGCACATGAAACCACCCAGGAAAAACCCCGCCAAGGACGGCGGGCTGAAGAGCGGATTGAAGCTCACGCGCGAGCTCCTGAAGCGCATCCATGAACTCCATGCCGGCTATCTGCAGGGCCGCCGCGACGGCCGCCGCGCCATGTTCGAAAATTGCGATTTAAGCGGTCTCGATCTCAGCCATCTCAATTTCAGCGAAGCCATCTTCATCAACTGCAATCTGCGCAATATCGAGGGGCGCGGCGTCAAGTTCGTCGGCGCCATCCTGCGCGGCTCGAAGTTCGACAATGCGGTCCTGATCAATTCCGATTTCAGCAAGGCCGATCTGCGCAGCACCTCCTTCGAAGAGGCGCAGCTGATCAATGCCTTCCTGGAGCGCAGCGATCTGCGGCTCGATCTCAGCCGGGCCGAGGAGCGCATGGTCTCCTTCAAGAATGCCGATCTCACGCGCGCCAGCTTTGCCGAGGCGAAGATGAAGGGGGTCGACATGCAGGGCGCCAAGCTGCAGGAGACGACTCTCACCCAGGCGGATATGCGCGGCGCCAATCTGAAGCATGCCGAGGTCAAGGATATCGAGGTTGCCGGCGCTTTCATGGTGGATGCCGATTTCACCGGCGCCATTCTCGATGATGCGGCCAGGCGGAAGATCGACCTCACCACCACCACGGCGCCGGCTTTCCGCAAGCTCGACCATGACGAGATCGAGCGCATCCTGATCGAGCACGATGAATGGGTGATGAGCCTGGGCAAGTCCGGCTTTCGCGCGGATTTCAGCCAGACCGACCTCACCCGGATCGATCTCTCCAACACCAATCTCGCCGTGGCGGATTTCAGCGGCGCCAAGCTCCATGGCACGCGCCTCGGCGGCGCGCACCTGCTGGCGGCGGATTTCCGCGAGGCCAATCTGACCGATGTCGGCCTGAAGAGCGCCGATCTGCGCGGCGCCGATTTCTCGGATTCACATCAGCGCGGCCTGGAGCTCGACGGCTCGAAAGTCGGCGAGATTCCCGATCTGCCGCTGACCACCAAGGGTCTGCGCCGCCGGGCGTGAACCCGCCGGCGGCAAGAATCGGCCGCGTTGCCGCCTGCGAGGCTACAGCCGTAACCAAGCGGCGATTGCGGCGGCGCGGGCGGGGTGGTTAGACTTGCCCCATGATGATCGACGCCCGTCAATACGCCCCCGCCGCCGCCCGCAACCGCGATCCCATCTGCGCGGTGCTGCGCGAGGTGCTGCCGCCTGTCGGCCTGGTGCTGGAAGTGGCCAGCGGCAGCGGTGAGCATGCGGTGCATTTCGCCACCGCCTTTCCGGCCCTGACCTTTCAGCCGAGCGATCCCGACCCGCAGGCGCGCGACAGCATCGCCGCCTGGCGTGACGCGGGCGCGCTCGCGAACCTGCTCTCGCCCTTGGCCGTCAATGCCGCGGAGCCGATCTGGCCGCTGACCGCGGCGGATGCCGTCATCTGCATCAACATGGTGCATATCTCGCCCTGGGCTTCCACGGTCGGGTTGCTCAAGGGGGCCGCCGCGATTCTGCCGCCGGGCGCGCCGCTCTATCTCTATGGGCCCTATCGCCGCGGCGGCGCCCATACCGCCGCCAGCAACGCCGCCTTCGATGCCGATCTGCGCAGCCGCAACCCCGCCTGGGGGCTGCGCGATATGGAAGCCGTCGTCGCCGCGGCGGAAACGGCCGGCTTCGCTGCGCCGGAGGTCATCGCCATGCCGGCCAATAATTTCAGCCTGGTCTTCCGCCGCGCGCCCAGCGGATCGTAACGGGCGGCGGGCGCGGCACGTCATCGCGTCCGGCTGTCGCGAGCGGTGATCGCAGCGGCGAGGCGCGCGGCGGATCCCGGCTTCGGCCACCATCCCCGCGGCCCTTTCCCGTCATATCTCCGTGATGACCCCGACTATTCATAAACATTAAAGCTTCATGTCAGGTCAGGGACAGGGGCGACAGGAATAGTAGTTTCAATTATATTAAATTACTTTGCGACGCAGGATTCGCGCCTGCGCCGGTTAAGATTCGCGTCACGAGATTCATCGCTCTGCTTTACCAGACCGCTCGATCGGTCAATTCGGGAACGAGTCAAATTCGGGGGAGTGGATGGGAAATCGCTTTTTGCTGGAAGGCCGCGAGACCTGCCATGACGGCCGCGCCATGGGACGCGCCAAAGGGCGCGGCAACGGACGCAGCCATCGGCAAAGGGCGCGGATCACGCGGGCGGTGGCCTGCCTGCTGCCGGCCGGGATCGCCGCCGGCGTCGTCGTCGCCGATCTCGGTCTCGCCGCCAGTCCGGCCGAAGCGGCAACCTGCAAGCGGCTCAGCGGCATCGCGCCCTCGATCGACCGTTTCATCGACAAGGTCTATGCGCTGCAACTGGCGGGCAGGGGCACCCTGCCGGTGACCGACGCGCTGTTCGGCTTCCGTCATCTCGATGCCGACGGCTTGCGCAATCTCGATCAGCGGCAACCGATCGAAATAACGCGCCAGGATGAGGATGACGGCGTCTTCATCAACAAGGGCCCGAAGCCGCTGGTCGTCACCGGCAGCTTCGCCCAGTCGGAAACTTTCTTCGACATTCCCGAGCTGGTGAAGGGCAGTTATGTCTCGACGCCGGACAGCCTGACCCTGACCTATGATCCGGATCACGCGGTGAAGGTCGGGCAGAGCTTTCTCGGCATGAAGTTCTCGCATACCATCAACCACACCGTCATCACCCGCCACAGCCTCGCTTATTTCTTCGACGATAACAGCAGCAGCGAGCCCGATCGCTGCTATGTGCTGGTGGATACCGCGGAGGTTGCCTCTACCGAGGCACCTGATCCCGACGCCAGATAGGCGTACCGGGGGCAGGCTACATCCGGCCAGGCCGATCGCCCGCTCAGCGGTGATGCAGCGGCACCAGCGGATCGAGATCCTGCGACGGGTCGTATTCCTCGATGGCGATCGCCTGGCGGATCTCGCCATCGATGGTGAGCGGGAAGAGGCCGTAGCAGATCACCATCTTGCGGCCGTTCTGCGTCGTCCATTCGTAGAAATCGATCACCGCCTCGCCGGTCTGCCAGCAATGGCGGTAGTTCTCGATCATCGGTCCGAAGATGGCGAGACTGGCGCCGCCGTCAATTTCGTCGAGATAGGTGCCGGTGAGATTGAGGCCGCTTGCTTCGTCGATGCGCGTGCCGGTCAGGCGATAGCGGACGCGGAACGGCGCGGTCTCGAATTCCGCCAGCAGGACATGCGGCAGCAGATCGACGATGGCCGCGGGATCGAGCAGATGGCGCGGCGGGGGCGGCAGGACCGCCGGCGCCGCAGGAGAGAGCCCCCCGGCCGCACGGCTCGACAGGTCGGCTTCGCCAAACGCCTGACCCGCCAGTTTCCGCCAATACCGATGCAAGCGATCGATTCTCGGTGTCGCCTGTTTCGCCGTGCTCTGCATCCGCCCCAATGCCGTAGGTCCCCAATACGGGAAAGTCTAGCATGCAGGATGCGCAGGAATCTTCCTTTATTGCCGCGCGGGCGATCTCGGCAGAATAACCCCGAACGCCGCCGCATCCGCGGCGACCACCGGTCCGCTGCTTGTCGCCACCCGCTTCAGGCGAAGCTGCATATTTCTCTTTCCGCAGCAGATGAAGTCCCTAGTGCCGGGCCATCTTGCTCGGCGTCGAAACATCGTCGCGGCTTCGCAGCAACAGTCGATCGGTGCGGTCATGGCCGCCGAGAACACGCGGCCAGGCCGGAGGGCAATTCCCGTTTCGGATCGAAGCACCTTGTGATTCGATCCGAAGCCATCCGGCTCTATGGCGCCGGGCTGCGACGGTACTGGCAGTCGCTGCGCGGATGATCGATTTCCAGTTCCTCCGCCCAGCCGCTGCCATCGGCGGTGCCGTTGAATTCGCTGTTCAGCAGATAGAAGCCGGTGGTCTTGTCGTCGAAGGTCGCCCCCACCAGGCCGATCGACTGATGGCGCATGACGCCCTTTGCCGCGCTCACGCGCGCCCGCACGATCTCGATCGGATTTTGATGTGTGAGATCGGTGAGGCGGGTCAGGTGATAATCATGGCCCTGATAGCGGAACAGCGACCAGGCCCCGACCGGATCGTGCTGATAGGGCAGCAGGGCGGCGCGCAGATCGGGGCGGGCGAGATCGATATGGATATGGAACTGGTTCTGGCTGCGCCGGTCGATCGAGTTGAGGGCGAGGGCATAATCCTCCGGCGCCAGGTCGCGGCCGGCCCGGGCGGCCACATGGCTGCGGTTCTGCCAGGCGGCGGCGAAATAATTCGCTGCGTGATTGCCCGGCGTCGGCGCCAGGGCATCGCTTTCGATGCCGCTCAAGCGGCGGATGGGCAGCAGCAGATATTGCGTCGGGCCGCAGATATCCTTGACCATCACGTAATCGGCGGCATGGTTCACCACGTCGCAGGGATTGGCGGGATCGGTGGCGGGATCGCTTTTCACGCAGACCTGCACGACCTTGTTCCACAAGGCATCGGCATCGGCGCGGGCCGGCGCGGCTGACCAGGGACCCGCGGCGAGCAGGCCCAGCAGGGCGATCATCAATCCGCCACGCCGCAACGTGATTCTTTCGCGCCTCAATCTCATCTCTTCCTCTCTGCAAAGCCATTCAGGCGGAAGGTTCCGCCACGCCGGGCGAGTCACGCGGCGGTTAACCCTAACCAGCCTTTAAGACCGATCCAAGACATGACAGAGAGCGGTGTCGGTTTGATGAAGCGTCGCATCGCCGCATGGCGCACGCCGCTTTCGCATCCGCGATCGATCGCATATTGAACCTCGTCGTATGCAGTGGCCGCTTCACGGTCCACATTTGCCATGATGATCGGCGGCGCATCGCAGATGCTGCGATGGCGAATGCGGTAGCGGGGGAACCCGGTTGCGCGTCGCTGCGGCGTGAGCCGGCGCAACCTAACAACCGCGTGTGCCAATTGCCCGATGCGTGACGCAAGCGGGTCACTGTTTTGCAAAATTTCTGCATTTTTGTCTTAATTTTTTGGAAACCATCTTTTCAATTTTTATGTTTCCTGCATACGATAGTGGTGTCATGGACGGCATAGGGGGCACGACCATGGTTAAGGATCGGATTACAACGATCATTGCCAGTGCAACACCGACTTCCCTCGATCGACGCATAACGCCGACCTCTCTCGTTCAAGCTGAAATCCCCGATCTGCGACGAACGCGTCTGCTGACCTTCGATGAATTGACGTCGCCGATCATCCGCTGCGCGATCAGCTATTGGATGAGCCGGCAGGAGCATGGCGGACCGATGCTGCGCCGTCACCTCGATGCGGCGGAGATTCCGCACCTGCTGCCTCATCTGCTGCTGCTGGAAGTGGTCCAGGGACCAGATCCCCGCGCCATCGCCTTGCGCGAGCGTCAGGCTGAATCGTACCAGATGGAACCATATCAGGCGGAGCCGATGAACGGCCCCGCCGCGATCGTGCCAAAGCTCAACTTCCGCTACCGGATCATCGGCGAAGTCCTGCAGCGTTATTCGCGCGGCAATTATACCGGCAAATACTTCTCAGAGGTGGACGGCCAGGGACCCGGCTCCGACGTCTGGCGCGTCTGCAGCGAGGTGACCCTGCAAAGGCGGCCGCTGCTGCTGCGCCCGCCTTATGTCGGCCCGCATAGCCAGATCTTCTATTGTGAATCCGCGACCATGCCGCTGGTCGATGATGAGGGTGCCGTGACACGTCTGCTGATCGCCTGTGACTTTCTGCCCGAGGCGGCGGACGACCATCGCCATCCGCTGCAACACCGTCGCGGCTACGCATCATCACCCCCACCGTTGCCACCGCCGTCGGATAGTGCCCCCTTGTCATAACCGGCTTTGTCGGTGCGATTTAGCGCGATCCGACAGCGTGTCGGGGCGACCGTTCCGCGCGCCGCGAACAGGCGGCATGCCATGCAGCGGCTGGACAAAATGCCCTGAATGTTTTCCACTGCGAAAAACCCAAGCCGCATGGCTGATTTTCAGGGAGTTTCCTGCATGACGAGTTGGCGCAGCACCTTGTACCGTTCGGCGATCGTCTGGGACGCACATGCCTGCCTGCCGCTGGAATACAATGCGGATATGTCGCCGCTGGAGCGCCATCGCAAGGCCGGGGCGACCTTCGTTTCCGTCAATGTCGGCATGGATTTCAATCCGCTGGGCCAGGTGGTGCGGGTGATCGCCGGCTTCCGCGACTGGCTGATCCGCCATAGCGAGCATTATATCCTGGTGCAGGATGTCGCCGATGTGCGCCGCGCCAAGCAGGAGGGCAAGCTCGCCGTCGCCTTCGACCTCGAAGGCTCGATGATGCTGGAAGACGATCTCGCCATGCTGCGGCTCTATCGCGATCTCGGCGTCAAGCAGATCCATCTTGCCTATAATCTCAACAATTCCATCGCCGGCGGCTGCCACGATGTCGATCTCGGCCTCACCGATCTCGGTCGCCAGGTGGTGCGGGAGATCAACCGCCTCGGCATGCTGATGGATTGCTCGCATAGCAGCCGGGAGACGGCGCTGGAGATCATGGCGATTTCCGCGAAGCCCGTCATCTTCTCGCATGCCAACGTGCAGGCCCTGGTCGATCACCGCCGCAATATCGATGATGAGCGGATCCAGGCCTGCGCCAAGACCGACGGCGTGGTCGGCATCAACGGTATCGGGCTCTTCCTCGGCAAGACGCTGGAGATCGCCGCCGTCATCCGGCATATCGACTATCTCGCAGAACATATCGGCACGCGGCATATCGGGCTTGGCATCGACTACGCTTTCGATTCCAAGAATCCGGCGCATAGCGATCTGCCGCCGGGTGAGAAAAAGGAGAAATGGTGGCCGCGTGAATTCGGCTATGGCGGCCCGGCGCTCGGCTGCCTCGAGCCGGAAAGCCTGCCGCAGATCGCCGAGGCGCTCTCAGCGCGCGGCTATAAGGACGACGATGTCATCGCCATTCTCGGCGGCAATTTCATGCGCGTCGCCGAAGCCACCTGGGCAGTCAATTAGGTTCTTCCACGCTGCTTGCTTCGGTCGGCCCTGCCGGTGGCGGCCGCCACTTTCAATCCGGCTGCGCCTGCTCTCTTGGGAAATGAAACCCGGCAGCGCTAACACGGCGTGCGGCATATCCGTGGCCGGCGCGATTGCCGCCGCCCGTCGCGCCATCGGCTGAGCACCGCGGTTATCTTCCTGGCAATTTAAGGGAATAAGCCCTCGCCCCGGCGGGTCATTCATGACGTGGCCTTGCCCCTGCATCGGCGCAAGGCCACCGCAGAATGGAACTCGTCGACCGACAGGGCGGCAAGGACCAGACGGCATGCGTGGCGTCAGGACCCGCGGGATTGTTTCATCCCCGGCACTGCGCCGGCAATTGCCGCACACAAGCATGTGAAATTGCGCCGCGTCGGCGCAGTGGAGGGGTGAACCGATGATCGAAACACACAACGAAATCAAGCGCGGCACCTATGAAGCGCTTCAGCCGACTGTCCGGCGCATTGGCCAAAGCTGGAGATTGCTGTTGGTCGGCACTGCCCTGGTTGCCGTCACGACGCTGCCCTTGCGCTTTGACGCCGCGGGGCGTTCGCATTTCAATCAAGCCTTCGCTGATGGCGGACACGGCGGCGGCGGAGGTGGCGGCAGTGGCGGACATCACGGTGGCGATAGTAACGGCGGCAGTGGCGGCGATCATTCCGGCGGCGGGGGCATGGCCAGCGGCCATGGTGGTCCCAATGCCGGTGGCTCAGCCGACGCCAGCAATCACGACGCGAATGACGATCATGGCGGCCTGGCGAGCGGCAACGACGATCCCGCGACCCATGACGTGAACGATGATCATGGCGGCCTGGTGGCCGGCAATGACGACCCCGCGACCCACGACATTAACGACGACCATGGTGGCATCCGCGCTGGCGACGACGATCCGGCGACGCATGATATCGGCGACGATCATCCATCGGGCGCTATCGACCAGGCCGCCAATCCGTAAGGCAGGCCACGGCAAGCGACGCGATCGCCGGGTTCTTTGCCGGTGATCGCGTTTCCTCCTGCGAGCAATGCGTGGGAAATACCGGTCGAGTGCGGGCAGGTCGATCCTTGTCGACCCGCCGCCGGACGGCTCAGTGATGCGCCGGCGAATGATGGGTGCGGTTGAAATCGATGCTGTAGAGGCGGCTCGGCGCCGGATAGCCCGGCTGCTCGAAATGCCGCTCGAAGCCGAGACCGATCTTTTCCAGAACACGGATCGAGCCGACATTCTCCTCGGAGGTGATGGCGAGGATACGGGGCAGGCCCAGGACCAGCCGGGCATGCTGCAGCACGCCGGCGGCGGCTTCCACGCCATAGCCCTTGAACCAGAATTTCTCCTGGAAGGCATAGCCGATATCGGGATGGGGCAGATAATCCCGCTGGATCAGGCCGCAAATGCCGATCCTGCTGCCATCCGATTTCAGCTGCACCAGATCGAGGCCGAAACCATGCTGGCGATAGCTCGCCGCCGGGCCTTTCAGGATATAGCCGACGGCGTCATCGATGCTGCGCACCTGGCGGTCGCCTATATATTGCAGGAAGCCCGGTTCGTTCAACAGGCTGACGATGAATTCCGCGTCGCTGACATCGAGATGCCGCATCGTCAACCGCTCGGTTTCCAGAACCGCATCCATCGTTTCGTTGATTGCCGTATTGCCAGCCAGGGACATGTCGAAGGCCAAGTTAACCTCTATCGACCGGGGGGAGGGGAAACATCATAGCGCAAATCCCGGCCCTGCCCAGAATAGATTGCATGTCCCCCGCATTGCATACCGGTCCGGTCCCCCGTGGCGCCTGCCGCCGGCGGGCTGGTCGCATGATGGGACGATGAATATTTCCGAATGCACCATATCTTGTGAGAATATCTTGTGAGAATGCCTTGTGGGGATGGCTGGGCCGCATCGCGCTTGCGCCGTTATTTGTACACACCTGTCACGGCATTGACATCGGCGCCGGGACGGCCGCGCACGATGATCCTCATCGGCGTAGGCGGACCGGCATGCGCATCTGCCGGAACCAGCTGTCTCGTGCCATTACCCCACAAAGAACAGGGCATCATCGCCTTGCATATCGCCGGGCGGCAAATCGCCGCGCCATTCGCGGATCGTCATGCCCGCATCGGCTCATCTGTTCATGCGGCGGCACCGCTCACCATTTCGGCGCGATGGCCTTGCTGCCGGGCACCAGTCCGCTCGGCTGCATGGTGGCGTCGATCGAAGGATCGGCGGCGCGGGCGGCGCGATAGTCCCTGGTCGCATTGGTGATATCGCCCATCCGCTCCTCGGCATAGGCGCGGGTGAACAGCAGGTCGGATCGATTGGGCGCGATCACCAGGGCCTTGTTGGCGTCGTCGGCCGCCGCCTGGAACTGGCCCAGGCGCAGCTTCGCATAGGCGCGGCTGCCATAGGCGTCGGCGCGGTTGGGCGCGGCCGCCACCAGCTGGTCGCAATACGCAATGCCCTCATCCGCCTTGCCGGTCAGCGACAGGAAATAGCACAGGCTGTCCAGCACGGTGGGATCTTTGGGGGCAAGCCGATAGGCGGCACGGAAATCCAGCAGCGCGTTCTTGAGGTCGCCCTTATAGCCATAGGCGCTGGCCCGGCTGTTATAGATGCCGGCCTGATCGGGCGCGAGCTTGATGGCTTGGCTGAAATCGGCAATCGCCTTGTCGTATTCCTGCCGGCCGGCATGGGCATGGCCGCGCCCCTCATAGGCGACCGCGTCGTCCGGCTGCATGGCGATCGCCTTGTCGAGATCGCGCAGCGCGTCGTCATACCTGCGCGCCCCCGCTTCGGCGATGCCGCGCTCGCGATAGGCGGCGGCGAAATCCGGCTTCAGTTCGATCGCTTTGCTGAAATCATCCGCCGCGGTTGCCTGATCGCCGCGCGCATCCAGTGCCAGGCCGCGCTGGAAATAGGCATTGGCGGAACCGCGATCGAGGGCGATGGCGCGGCTGAAATCGGCCAGCGCCGCATCGGCATCGTGCCGCGCCATCGAGGCGATGCCGCGATTGATATAGGCGGTGGCGCTCTTCGGCATCAGGGCGAGGGCGGCATCGAAATCAGCATAGGCCTTGTCGGCCTCATGCCTGGCATCCTCGGCAATCCCCCGCGTGGTCAAAGCCGTCGCGCGCTCCTCATCGGACAACTTGCCGCCCTCCAGCGCCTTGCCGCAGGTCGCGACCATCAGGTCCACATCCTGCTGCTTGAAGGCGTCGAGGCAGGGCGCGAGATCGGCATTGCTGGGCGCCGGCGCAGGTTCCGAGGGGGAGGCGGGCGCGGGTGCCGGCTCATCGGCCGAGGCTGCCGGCAGCATCGCCATGCTGAGCGTTGCGATGCCAAGCGTTGCGATGCCAAGCATCGTCCTGACGAGGATCATCCTGCCCAGGATCGCCGCCTTTTGCATCGACAGGGGCAGGCAAGCTATGACAAGACCGCGTAATCTGTTTGGCACTATCGACTCTCTCGTAATGGCGCCGTGAAGCATAGGCATCATCGCGGCGACGGACAAGCAGCTGGGCACGCGGCAAGCAGGCGAAGCCTGCCGAAAACCCGCACGGGCGAATGGATACGGTCGCGCGACTTCGCGGCAGTGATATTTTTTATTGGACAGATTAGTCCATAATATCTATATGTCCAGCATGGCAAGGCAGAAGCTCTTCGACCGCGATGTGGCCCTTGATGGCGCGATCTCCGTCTTTCGCGAGAAAGGCTTTTCCGGCACGTCGACGGAAGACTTGCTGGCGGCCATGGGAATCAGCCGGCAGAGCATGTACGACACTTTCGGCGATAAGCGGCGTCTCTATCTCGAGGCATTGCAGCGGTATAATGGCGCGAGCATCTCGCAATCCATCCAGGCGCTGAACAAGGCCGCGTCGCCGGTTGCCGGACTGGAAGCGATGCTGACGGCTTTCGCCAAGCGCGCCAGTGAACCGGCGCATTGCCTCGGCGTCAGTTCGATCTGCGAATTCGGTCGTGCTGACGGCGAGGTGTCGGCGCTTAATGACGCCAGCGGGCAAGTATTGGTCGCGGCGCTCGAGAAGGCGGTGACAGCCGGACAAGCGGCCGGCGAAATCGACCGCAAGCTCGATGCCAGGACGGCGGCAAAATTCCTCACCTCTCTGCTTGCCGGGATGAAGGTATCGGCCCGGGCAGGCGCGTCGCTAGCGGACTTGCGCCAGATCGCCAGGTTCGCCCTGCAAAGCCTGACTTAGCGGACGGCCCGTCCAGGACGTCGTTTCGTCGTGAGTTATTTTGGACTGAATGATCCAGTAATAGGAAGCCATGTCAAAAACATTGAGCGGAAAGACCGCCTTCGTAACCGGTGGGTCGCGCGGCATTGGTGCCGCCATCGTGCACCGCCTGGCAAAAGAGGGGGCCAGGGTCGCCTTCACCTATGCTGCTTCTGCCGACAAGGCCACGGCACTCGCTGAGGAGATCGGAGCGACCGGTGGCGCGGCCCTGCCGATCGAGGCCGATAGCGGCCATCCGGACGCGCTGCAGGCAGCGATCCGTCGAGCCGCGGAACGTTTCGGCGGCATCGATATTCTCGTCAACAATGCCGGCATCCTGATACGCGGCATGGTGGACGATTATGCTCTGAGTGACTTCGACCGGATGCTGGCGGTAAATATCCGTGGCGTCTTCGTCGCGGTCCAGGCGGCTTTGCCGCATATGAGCCGCGGCGGGCGCATCATCACGACCGGCAGCGTCGCGGCCGATCGCGCCGGCTTCGCAGGCGCCTCCGTCTACAGCATGACCAAGGCCGCTCTCGCCGCGCTTACCCGTGGCTTGGCGCGCGATCTCGGGCCACGCGGCATCACCGTGAATATCGTCGAGCCGGGACCGACCGAGACCGACATGAATATCCGCGAATATCATGACATGCTGAAGCCGCTGATGGCAGTCGGGCGGATGGGCAAGGATACAGAGATCGCCAGTCTCGTCGCCTATCTGGCCGGGCCCGAAACGGATTTCATCACCGGCGCCGCGCTCACCATCGATGGCGGCTATCTCGCCTGAGGGATGACGGCCGCATGCCGGTGCGTTGCGACCCTCGGAAAGGCTCGACTTCCTTCTGCCACTTCGCTTGAATGGCTGCCCCAGATACGAGCAGCGCCACAGCCGGAGACAGGCAATGAAGATTCTGTTGGTTCTCGCCCATCCGCGGCGCCATTCGTTGAGCGGCGCGGTGGCCGATGCCTTTGCCGCCGCGGCGATCGCCAAGGGGCACGAGATCGAATGGGCCGATCTTGTCGCCGAGGGATTCGATCCGGTGCTGCGTGAAGCGGATGAACCGGACTGGGGCGATCCGCAGAAGCCCTATTCGCTCGAGGTGCGGCGCGAGATGGGCCGGGTAGAGCGCAACGAGGCGACGGTGATGGTGTTTCCCGTCTGGTGGTGGTCGATGCCGGCGATCCTCAAGGGCTGGATCGACCGCGTCTGGAATCATGGCTGGGCCTATGGCAGCGGTGCCACCTATCCGCATCGCCGGGTCTGGATGCTGGCCGTCGCCGGGGCCGACGCGCCGGTTTATGCCAAGCGCGATTACGACCGCGCCATGCGGATCGGCCTCGATACCGGCATCCTCGATTATTGCGGCGTCACCGAGCATCGGCTGGAGCTGCTCTACGGCGCCATCGAGGGCGGCGAGGCGCCCCAGGATATCCTGCGCGCGGCGGCCGCGCTCGGCGCCGAATTCTGATTGCTGCGGCGGATCAATGTGGCGCCGCCTGCTGCCGCGCCTTGCTCCCTCGCCCCGTGTTCCTTCTCCCCCGCCGGGAGAGAGGTGAGGGGCATGGCGGCTGCGCTGTTTGATCGGATGCCTGATGGCCGCTCTCACAGCATCTTCACGCACCATCGCATCGTCGCTCGTCGCGCAAAGCTGGCCGGAAACCCACGCGACCGTGCCCTGACCTGCAAGCAAGACCTCATGCCGCCATGCCGCGCTGCTTCATCGTGGCGTCCAGCCAGTCGATCACCGCTTCGATGCGGGCCAGGCGGCGCTGGTCGGGATGGGTGAGGAGCCAGATCTCGCGGCTCGGCATCGGCGGCCAGTCGCTGTTCTTCAGGCGCCGGAAACTCTTGTCGCCCTTGATCAGCGCCGTCGGCAGCAGCGACTTGCCGAGGCCGAGGCGCACGGCTTCCAGGATGCCTTCGGGATCGTTGAGCGCGACGGGGGCCAGGCGTGCGGGACCTGAGCCGCTGCGCTCGCCATCCGCCGCATTGGTCTCCCGCGCCGCCACCGCCGCCATCCATTTCGCCTGCGGCAGTTGCGTCATGCTCTCGTCATAGCTGACCCAGGGCAGGGCTGCCGCTTCGCGCGCCGAGCAGCCGGCCGGCGCATAGGCATCGTAATCCAGCGTGCCGATATGGCGCGCGAGCACCGCGGCGCCGGTATCCTGGTTCGGCCGGCTGAGGCGCAGCGCGATATCCGCCTCGCGCTTCATCAGGCTGAAATAGCGCAGGTCCGCCAGCATCTCCAGCCGCAGTCCGGGATGGGCCGCGCCGAGATCGGGCAGGGCCGGCAGCAGCAGGCGGTTGACCAGCACGGCGACGGAGGTGAGGCGCACCGTGCCGCTGACGGCGGCATCCTGGCCGGCGACCGAGAGCTGCAGGCGGTTCATTTCCTGCTCGATACGCTCGGCATGCGTCATCGCCACCTCGCCCGCTTCGGTCGGCAGCAGCCTGCCGCCCGGCACCTTGGCGAACAGACGCGCGCCCAGGCTCGCCTCGATCGCGGTCAGGCGCCGGCCCACCGTGGTCTCGTCGACCGCGATCTGCCGCGCGGCGGCGGCCAGCGAATTGGCGCGGCCGATGGCCAGGATGTAGCGCAGATCGTTCCAGTTCATGCCCTGCATTTTTGCAGCCCCATCTCGCAGACATTCGGATATTCCCGGCAATTATGCGGATATAGGATTCGGCCGTCCAGAGGTGATCCGGCGATTCGCGGCGCCCTCATCCGGCGCGGCACTGCGCGCTGCGGCAGGACGCGCCGACGAAGCCGCCGCGGCCGAGAAGGGGAGATAACCATGCCGCCACCCGATTCCTGTTCCGTTTCTACCGCCGGCTTCCGGCCACATCCCGACGCCGTCACCGGGGGCGTCGTCCTTCAGGATGCCGGCCCCCAGCGCACCGGCCCCCAGCGCACCGGCCCCCAGCGCACCGACCCCCAGCGCACCGGCCTGCGACATTGGCCGCTGGTGCATCCGCTGTGGCATCTGCTGCGCGACGGCGCCGGTGTCTTCGGCCGGCTGGTCGATCGCGGCTTCGACTGGTATGGCTGCCGGCATGTGGCACTGAAGAACCGGCGCGAACTCGCGCGCTTGGATGATGCCATGCTCAAGGATATCGGCCTCAGCCGTGCCGATATTGAATGCGAGATCGAGAAGCCCTTCTGGCGTTGATGCCAGCGCAGGCGCAGGGCGCGCGGCCGCGACAAGCCGCCGGCATTCGACCGGCCGTGCTGCGCATCCTCCTGTTTTTCGCTATCATGCCGGCTCTTCAATCCGGGCGGAGTCATACGAATGGACAAGGACCATCATTACGTCGCGCAGCTCCACTGGGCGGGCGCGAAGGACGGCGCGACGACCAGCTACCGCGCCTATTCGCGCCACTATCAGGTGACGGTCGAAGGCAAGCCGCTGCTCGATCTCTCGGCCGACCCTGCTTTTCGCGGCGATCCCGCCCGCTACAATCCGGAGGAATTGCTGCTGGCGTCGCTCGCCGGCTGCCACATGCTGACCTATCTAGCGCTGGCTTCGCTGAAGGGCCTCGCGGTCACCGCCTACGAGGACCGCGCCACCGGCACAATGCGGCAGCAAGGCAATGGCGGCCGTTTCACCGAGGTTACGCTGCATCCCATCGTCACCGTCGCCGCCGGCAGCGATCTCGCGCTCGCCGAGCATCTGCACGAAGACGCCGGCCGCGACTGCTTCATCGCCGCCTCGATGAACTTCCCCGTCAAGCATGAGGTGGAGATCCGCGTTGCGGCGTGACGGGGCGCGGCGTTGAACGAAAATCGCCGGCGGCGGTACGGGCGATCGAATCCTGCCCGGCGTCCAAGTCCGGCGTCCAAGTCCGGCGTTCAAGTCCGGCGTCCAAGTCCGGCGTTCAAGGCAGGCATCCAAGTCGGGCGTCCAAGCATAAGCTCGGTATGATTTTCAGATCCGGACGCAGGTTGCCGCTGCAGCGCTCTTTTTCCCTAGCAGGAGAGGGGCGGGGTGAGCGGGCCTTCCCGCTGCCGGACTGTCACACCGCCGATAGCACCCTGATCGGATGGATATAGCGGTTTAAACGCATTGCTTGCGTTATTGAAGTAACATGCCTATATGCATCCCCGTCATGCAACGGACCGACTTCGCCGATATGGTCTGCCCGGCCGCCCGCGCGCTTGCCTGCGTGGGGGAGTGGTGGAGTCTGCTCATTCTGCGCGATGCCTTCCAAGGCCTGCGCCGCTTCGACGAATTCAAGGCGAGCCTCGGCATTTCCACCAATATCCTCGCCCGGCGTCTCCAGCATCTGACCGAGAGCGGGATCTTCATCCGCCGCCTCTATCAGCGGCGGCCCGCCCGCCATGAATATGTGCTGACGGCGAAGGGGCGGGAGCTGTTTCCGCTGCTGCTCCTGCTCTATCGCTGGGGCAACAGATACGAGGCGCGCGAGGGCATCGCCGTCGAGCTGGCCGACCGCATCACCGGCGTGGCTTTCGACCCGCTGGTGATCGACCGCCATACCGGCCAGACGGTGATGCCCGAACAGGTGATGCTGAAGCCGGGTCCCGCCGCCTCGCCGGCGATCATCGCCCGCGCGCGGCAGATGGCCCGGCAGATCGAAACATGCAACGCCGATGCAGCGGGCGCGAAGATCGCGGCGGACAGCAAGCCGGCACGCCAGAAAATCGCGGCGATCGCATCCGCGTCCCGCAAATCCAACACCAGCCGGAAAACCCACACCAGAAAGAGAGTTTCATCGTGACCCCACGTCGCATCGTCGTCACCGGCCTCGGCGCGGTATCGCCGCTGGGCTGCGGCACCGAGACCGTCTGGCAGCGCCTCCTGGCGGGACAATCCGGCATCGGCACCCTGCCGGAAGAGTTCACCGCGGATCTGCCGGTGAAGATCGGCGGCCAGGTGCCGGACCGGGCCCATGACGCGGCGGGGTTCGATCCCGATATGGCGGCGCCGGTGAAGGAGCAGAAGAAGATGGACCGCTTCATCCTCTTCGCTTTGGCCGCCGCCGCGGAGGCGCTGGATCAGGCGAACTGGCATCCGACCGATGAAGCCCGGCAGGAACGCACGGCCACCATCATCGCCTCCGGCATCGGCGGCTTCCCCGCCATTGCCGAGGCCGTGCGCATCACCGATCAGCGCGGGCCGCGGCGCCTGTCGCCCTTCACCATCCCCAGCTTCCTCATCAATCTCGCCGCCGGCCAGGTCTCGATCCGCCATGGCTTCAAGGGACCGCTCGGCGGCCCACCCACGGCCTGCGCCGCCAGCGTGCAGGCAATCGGCGATGCCGCGCGGATGATCCGCAGCGGCGAGGTGGATATCGCGCTGTGCGGCGGCAGCGAAGCGGCGATCGATCGGGTCAGCCTGGGCGGCTTCGCGGCGGCACGCGCCCTCTCGACCGGCTTCAACGAAACACCGGCCAAAGCCTCGCGCCCCTTCGATCAGGCGCGTGACGGCTTCGTCATGGGCGAAGGTGCCGGCATGCTGGTGATCGAAACCCTGGACCATGCGCTGGCGCGGGGCGCCAGGCCGATCGCCGAGCTGATCGGCTATGGCACGACGGCGGATGCCTTTCACATGACGGCGGGGCCGGAAGATGGCAGCGGTGCCGCGCGGGCGATGAAGGCGGCGATTGCCCAGGCCGGCATCGCGGCCTCGGACATCCAGCATATCAACGCCCATTCCACTTCGACGCCGGTCGGCGACCGGGGCGAGATCGCCGCCATCAAATCGGTCTTCGGCACGGATGGCAAAGTGGCGGTGACCTCGACCAAATCGGCGACCGGGCATTTGCTCGGCGCGGCCGGCGGCATCGAGGCGATCTTCACCATCCTCGCCTTGCGCGACCAGGTGGCGCCGGCGACGCTCAATCTCGACAACCCCGATCCGGCGGCCGAAGGCCTCGATCTCGTCGCCAAAGCGGCGCGGCCGATGGCGATGGAGGTGGCGCTGTCAAACGGCTTCGGCTTCGGTGGCGTCAATGCCAGCGTGATCTTCCGCCGCTGGCGGGAGTAAGGGCGGGCAGGGCTGAGCACGCGCAGGTTGGGCCGCGGATGCAGCGCGCAGGACGCAACGCCCGCCACGGCCGGCGGCGATGCCGGGGGCGACGCACAGGATGGCGCGGTGCGATCATTTGCCGAATACCGGCACAAGTGTCGGCGCGTCGATCTCACGCGGACGGGCTGCTTCTTCGCGCAGTTTCAGAATGACGGAACTGAGCGCCGATTGATCGACCGGCTTGGCCAGCGCGGCGTCTACCCCGCGATGCGCCCATGCCGCGCGCAAGGTGCCGCTCGGCGCCTCCGGCGTCTGCAGCATGGCGATCAGGCGGCAGCGCCGATGGCAATGCTGAATTGCGGCGAGCACGTCAATGCCGTCCTGCCCCAAGGGAGATCCAGGCGTGAGAACCTCGGCGATGACAAGGCTCGGTATCACGGATTGCGCCGCCGCGACGGCTTCGGCGCCGTCCGCGAACTGGAAGACCTCATAGCCGAGAAACGCCAGGGAGATGCCGACCATGACGCGATGGTCGCTGTCAGCATCGACAACGAAAGCAAGCACTCGAACCTCCGACCGTTTTGCGGGTGCCGCCAGAGATAAGGTGGCCGAGCTTAACCGCAGCTGAAACGCGCGGGATGGGCTGTCGGGCCCCGGCGGTTGCCCGTCGTGGCGCCGCACCGCCTGAGCGGAGAGTGCGGCGGTATCGATGGGGCAAGCTGCTGCGGCGCGTTGCCCGCCGGCGTTTGCGCGCCGGCATCAAAGGCCCGCGATCCCCTGCATGGCGGTGATTGCTCCGGCAGGCCGGGACGGGCTAGGATGATGCGGATAGCGCTGCGCCGTCTCCGTGCAGTTCCGTGCAGCAACGCCAGGCCGCTGCGGCGATGCGCCGACGGATCGCCGGCATGGATTGCGACGGGGCGCAGCCGGGAAGCAGTTGATGAGGCCAATCATGTTCGCCGCAAAAACCATCGCCCAGGACGACAAGCCGGCCTTTTATGCGGAGCTGGCCGAACAACTGCGTGGCCTGCTCGCGGATGAGCGCGACGCCATCGCCAATGCCGCCAATACCGCGGCGCTGATCTTCACCACCTTGCCGGATCTCAACTGGGCCGGCTTCTATTTCCGCCGCGTCGATGACGAGCTGGTCCTGGGGCCGTTCCAGGGCAAGCCCGCTTGCGTGCGCATCGCCAAGGGCCGCGGCGTCTGCGGCGCGGCGGCCGAGATGCGCCAGACGCTGCGGATTGAGGACGTGCGCGCCTTCCCCGATTACATCGCCTGCGACGCCGCCTCGCGCTCCGAACTGGTCGTGCCGCTGATCAAGGGCGGTCAGGTGCTCGGCGTGCTCGACCTTGACGCCCCGATCCCATCGCGTTTCGATGCCGATGACCAGCACTGCGTCGAAGCGCTGGCGGCGATCTATCTCGCGGCAAGCGATATCGGCTGAGCTCGACTGTTTTGCTCGGTGAGAGCAGCCATGTGGCAATGCCCAATCTCCCCATCTTTCTGGCTCACTCAATTACGGAGGAGAAGCCAGTTATGAGTTCATGCGCGGTGCCCGGAGGATGCGGGTTGATGCCTTTCGCTCAGCCCAAATATCAACTGGCCCGCCACTCGTGAAGATGAGAAGACATATAGACGTATGAAGTTAGAGTAATTTAACAATTAGATTCTACCTACTGCATTGTTATGCAATAGGTGAACTTTTATGATTCTATATCACTTTACGGGCTTGGAAATGATCGATGCAATTGAGCGAGAAGGAATCAAGATAGGCTTGATACCGTACGAAGAGGATTGCTCGCCACGCCAGCTTGCGATTTCGCTGACGACTGATTCTGAACCGGATGGCCATGGGCTGACATCCGGCGAAAGGCTGATAGGAGCGCAGCTCGAACGCATACGCAGCTCCATTCCTGGATTGCCTCCATCGGCAACGGAAGCTACCTTTGCAAATAAAACGGCCGTTCGGATAAGACTCAAGTTAAAAGAGGCAGATCCGAAACTGCGATCCTTCGAGAAATACGCAAGAAAGCTAGGCCGTTCAGCGGCATGGCGTCGAGCTGTCGCGCTAAGTGGTCATCTTCCCTTGAGCGGAGCGGCCTATGATGATGCCGAGTTTAAAGCACTTATGACCACTCAGTCCGGCGATGTGCGACCGACAAAAGAAGGCACTTGGTATTTCTATTTCGGGACGATTAGTCCAGATAATTTCCATGCTGTCGAATATCGGCAACCCGATAGCACCTACCTGGCGGGCCGGCCCGTCACGCTTAAATAGTGTCACTTTGTCATCGAAGCGCTCGTTCACTTCGGTGGTGGCTCTAAACTTGCCCTTGTAAACGCAGTACGCTTATTTTCGCGACAGGTCATACATCCCCCGGGCGCCGAAAGCTCGCCCGGTATTGCGCCGGGGACAGGCCGAGGCGCTTGGCGAAGACGATGCGCATGCGGTCGGGGCTGGCGAAGCCGCTTTCATAGGCGACGGCTTTCAGCGGCAGGGCGCTGCCTTCCAGCAGGTTGCGGGCCATGTCGATGCGGGCGGCCTTGATGAAATCATGCGGCGTCGCCCCGGTTTGCTCGACGAAACTGCGGGCAAAGCTGCGCGCACTCATGCCGGCAATCTCGGCCAGCTTCTCGACTGCGAGATTGTCCCTGAGATGCGCCATGACATAGGCATGCACCTTGCCGATCGGCGAGCCGTCATCGGTCGGGGCGGTGAGGAAGGGGCTGAACTGCGACTGGCCGCCCTGGCGCTGCGCCACCACCACCAGGCGCTTCGCCACCGCGAGCGCCACTTGTGGTCCGTGATCCTCGGCGACCAGGGCAAGGGCGAGGTCGATGCCGGCGGTGACGCCGGCCGAGGTGACCAGGCGCCCGTCACGCAGATAGATGCGGTCATGATCGACCCGCGCCCTGGGGAACAGGGCGGCGAGGTGCTGGGCATTCTGCCAATGGGTGGTGACGGCGTGGTCATCCAGCAGGCCGGCATGGCCGAGGGCGAAAGCCCCGGTGCAGATCGAGCCGTGCAGCCCCGCCCGCGCCGCGGCGGCGACCAGCCAGGCCGAGAGGCGCGGATCGGGCGCCGCACCGGGCAAGGCCGGGCCGCCCGCCACCAGCACCATGGCGTAATCGGCCGCGGCCTGATCGAAGCTGAGATCGGCCACCATCTTCATGCCGTTGGAGGCGCGCAGCGCCTCGGTCGAGGGACCGACAAGCAATGTCTCATAGCCGCTGCCCGCCGGCAGAAAGCCGTTGGCCTCGGCAAAGACGTCGATCGGCCCGGCGACATCCAGGGCCTGCACGCCGTCATGCACGACGATGGCGACGGTCTTCACGCCCATGCTCCTCCTCCCAAGTGCGCGGACCGGCCGCGGATCCGGGCGCCGGCTCCGCGCGTCATCCTCGTCCAGTCGCATATCCCGCCGGCAATCGCAATGACGCGGCGCGTGCGGGAACGCGGGCCGGAACGGCCCGGGCGGCAGGAAAGCACGTGTCATTGGCAGGATGTGACGGCCTCCGCGCATTGAAGGAAGGGGGCCAAAAACGAGATGATTCAGCATCGAAACGGCGTGCCGGCCAGCAATCGGGAAGGTCCGGCAGCCGGTGCAATCAGGCAGCGAGGAGGAGCATCAGATGCGCGATTTCAGTTCCGTTTCCACTTTCCCCGGCGACAAGCGCTCCGAGGTTGAATCCCGGGTTGCAGCAATACGAGGCGTCCGCGCGGCCCATGCCAGCCCGGAGCCGGCCCCATCGCAGGCCGCGCGCGCGCCGGCCGAAGCGGTCTGCGCGACTGCCGGGGAGGCGGCATGGCTCGATGACGCCCTGGCGAACAGTTTTCCGGCCAGCGATCCCCTCGCCAGCAACTGCTTCAGCTGAACGGCCCGATTCCTGCCGCTTCGCCCGGGCCCTCATCCGATCGTCCCGTCATTCACCCTTCTCTCATTCACCCTTCTCTCATTGAAAGGAGACTTCACATGAGCAACACCATCGCCGGCATCCGTGTCCCCGACAGCGCCATGGCGCGCGCCGCCACCCAGCTGGTCCGCGATACCGAGAATGACCTGCTCTATCACCATTCCCGCCGGGTCTTCTTCTGGGGCGCTCTCACCGGCGACCGCCGCAAGCTGAAATATGACGCCGAGCTGCTTTACATCGGCGCCATGTTCCACGACATGGGGCTGACCGAGACCTATGCCAGCAAGGATCTGCGCTTCGAGGTCGACGGCGCCAATACCGCCCGCGACTTCCTCAAGAGCTACAAGATTCCCGAACGCGATATCGAGGATGTCTGGGCCTCGATCGCGCTGCATACGACGCCCGGCGTTCCCGAACATATGCGGCCGACCATCGCCCTCGTCACCGCCGGGGTGGAAATGGATGTGCTCGGCATTGCCTACCACGATTTTGCCGAGCACCAGCGCCATGAGGTCTGTGAGCATCATCCGCGCGGCGAACATTTCAAGGAAAGCATCATCGATGCGTTCGCGCAGGGGACGATCAAGAAGCCCCTGACCACCTTCGGCAATGTGAAGGCCGACGTGCTCGCGCTGAAGGACCCGACCTACCAGCGGCAGAATTTCTGCAGCATCATCCTCGGCTCCGCCTGGCCGAGTTGATTACACTGATATGTGCTGCGATGTTCGCTGTGTTGCGCAACATGTCCGGTCGGCGTGGCCGGACATGTTGTTTCTGCTGATTGCTGTAGCTGCGTACCGCGCTTGATCCTTTCTGCGGTTAATCGCCACGATCGCCCTTAGTTGTTCTTTCATGAGGCAGCTGTGCTGCACTGCCAGAGAAGCGCGCGGCGTGAAAGCGCGACGGCAACTTTCAGCGCACGTCTCTTTTCCCAGCAAATATTTTTTACAAACCGCGCGTGCTTGCGCTCGATCAATTTCCTCGCGTTACATGTAAATAAGAATAACCTCTATGATACGATGTTGCCGTGTCGCACGCGTCTTTCGATCGTCGGGGGCAGAATGATTTCCTGGACAAGCCGGGCATTGAACGTGAGGCAAAGCGGAGAGGGATCTGCGGTACTTGTTCTCGTTCACGGCTTTGGCGCAGACCAGAATGTGTGGGCTCCCTATATGGAAGCTTTCGCCCGGCACTTCCGCGTCGTTACCTATGATCTCGCCTGTGCCGGCTCCGCCGATTCCGAATTCTTCGATATGCGCCGTCATGATACGCTCGATGGCTATGTCGCCGACCTGCTGTCCATCCTCGACGGGCTCGAGGTTTCGCGGTGCTTCTTCGTCGGCCATTCGGTCAGCGGCATGATCGGCCTGCTCGCCGCCGCGAAGCGTCCCGAGCTGATCGAGAAGCTGATCATGATCGGTTCCTCGGCCTGCTATCTCGACCTGGAGGGCTACCAGGGCGGCTTTACGCTGGAGGCGATCGAGCAGCTTCTGCTGTGCGTCGCCCGCGATTACCGGGCCTGGGTCAATGAATATGCACCTTTGGTGGTCGGGCGGCCGGCGGAAGATCCGGCGACATTGAATTTCGCCAGCAGCCTCGCTGCCATGCGGCCGGACATCGCCCTGGCCACCGCCAGAATGATCCTGCTCAGCGACTATCGCGATCGGCTGGATGGCATCGCCGTGCCGACGGCGGTCTTCCAGAGCCGCGCCGATCCGGCGGTGCCCTTGGCCGCGGCCCGCTATCTGCACGACCATATCAAGGACAGCGTATTGGAGGTGCTGGATGCGACCGGTCACATGCCGCATATGACTTCTGCCGCGCTCGTCATGGCGGCGCTGTGGCGTCATCTCGCGCCGGATCGGATGCCCCTGATGACCGCGCCTTCGCCGGAAATGGATGGTTCCGGCGCCGCCGCTGCTGATTGGCGCCCATGAGCCAGGCCGCTCCTTTCATATTCCGCCGGGCCAAGCCCGCCACAGAATGGCTGCTCGGCAATCTGGCCGGCGGCCTCGCTGTGCTTGCATTTGCCCTGTCCGCTGATGCCCTTGCCCAGCGCCCGAATGGCTTGGAAGCGATCTGGCTGCCCGCCGGTTTCGCCGTTGGCCTCCTGGTGCGCGGCGGCTTTCGGCTGGCGCCGGGCCTCTTCATCGGCGTCATTCTCGCTGCCCTGACGGGACGGGAAATCGGCGCGATCTCCGTGGTGCAAGTGGCCGCGGCGGCAAGCGCGGTGGCGGTGAATGCGGTCCTGGCGGCGCGCATCGATCGGGCCTCTGCCGCGTTTGGATGGACCGGAGCCGTCTGGCGCCACGTCGATTGGCGGCGTGGCCTTGCTTTCGCCCTCGTCAGCGGCTGCTGCGCGCTTTTCTACGTCGCCATCGTTACAACCGGCCATCGCCTTTTCGGCGACAGTCACAGCCAGTATCACGGGAGCGCGTTGTCGCTCGGGCTCTCCTACTTCTTTGGCATCATGACGGTCACACCGCTGGTCATGATATCGAATGCGCTGGAATGGCGGCAGTTGTGCGAGCGTTCCGCGCAAGCGATGATCTGGCTTGCCGGGCTGGTGCTGTTCGCTGCGGCGATGCTGGCCCTGTCGGGCCCGGAGGCGGGGCGCATCCTCATGCCGGTACCGTTGATCCTGGTCGGCTGGGCGGCGCTCAGCTTCGGTCGGATCGGAACCGCGATCGGCATTCTCGCGCTTTCGCTGCTGCTGCGCTGGGCCACCGAGCGCGGCTATGGCCCCTTCGCGGATATGGAGCTCAGCACCGCCGACGCGGTCATCCATATGCGGCTCTTCATCCTGGCCGCGGTGGCGTTCGGCTGGGTCATCATCGGCATGGCCGAGCGGCGGTTGACCGCTGAGCGCGAGAAGCTGATCCGCGATCAGGGGCTGGCCGGCGTCAATGACGGCGTCCTCATTACCGATGCGGCGCGCCACATCGTCTATGGCAATGATGGTTTCGAAAGGATAACCGGCTACCGGCTGGCCGATCTCATCGGTCGCGACGCCAAGGTGCTGCTGGGGGCCGATCATGGCGCCGACACCATCGCCGAGATGGATCGCTGCTTTGCCGCCGGCCAGGCCTTCGCCGGGGACATTCTCAACTACCGCAAGGACGGCACCAGTTTCTGGAACGCGCTCTCGGTAACGCCTGTTCGTGACGCCAGCGGCAAGCTGATCCGCCTGATCGCGATTCTGCGCGACGTAACGGAACGCGTAGAGGCGGAAAAAGCGCTTGCCGAGGCCCTGCAATCGGCGAAGGGGTCGTTGCATGACTCCCGCAATGCGGAGGCGCGCTATGCGGCTATTCTTGAGTCCGCCATGGTCGGTATCATCTCGGTCGATCGGTTGGGCCGGATCGTTACCTATAATCGAGAGGCCGAGGCGATCTTCGGCTATACGGCTCTTGAGATGATCGGCCAGTCACTCGATCGTCTTTTGCCCGCCGGCATGGCGGATCGCCATGAGTCCTATCTCGCGCAGTTCGCCGCCAGCAATGTCCATCGCCGTCTCATGTCGAACTGGCGAAAGGTCAGGGCGCAACGCAAGGACGGCGCGGAGTTTCCGATGCTGGCCGTCCTCTCGAAGGTCGAGGTCGAGGGCAGCCTCACCATGACAATCATTTTCCGCGACATGACCGAAATCGTCGCGCGCGAGGAAGCATTGGAGAGGCTCGCCAGCGAGAAAGAGATCGAGGCGGAAAAGGCGCAAACCGCCAGCATCGCCAAGAGTCACTTCCTTGCCAATATGAGTCACGAGCTGCGGACGCCGCTCAATGCCATTATCGGCTTTTCCGAACTCATCGCCGGCGAGCAGCTTGGACCCGTCGGCAACCGGGCCTATGTCGATTTCGCGAAGGACATCGACCAGAGTGGCCATCTTCTGCTCGGTCTGATCAACGATATTCTTGACCTCTCCCGGATCGAGGCGGGGAAATACGATCTGCACCTGACCGAACTCGACCCTCTCCTGGTCATCGACGATGCGCTCAGTCGCATGCGTGCGCGGGCGAAAGCTGCCGGCGTGACGCTGGATGCGTCGCCGATCACCGGCGACTGCCTCATTCGTGCCGATGCCCAGGCGGTCAATCAGATCCTGACCCGCCTGCTGTGCAATGCGATCAAGTTCACGCCGGCCGGCGGCCGGGTTTCCGTCGGGATGCAGGTGCATCATACCAGCGGGCGTGCTGAGATCGATATCATCGACAACGGCCGCGGTATTCCGGCAGACCGTCTCGCGGATATCGTATTGCCTTTCGAACAGGTGGCCGATGTCTATGCGCGCGACGTCGGCGGCATGGGTCTCGGCCTCGCGATCTGCAATGCGCTGGCCGAGGCGCAGTCGGGCGAAATCGCTATCGAGAGCGCGCTGGGGCGCGGCACCACCGTACGCTTGTTCCTGCCGCTCGCCGCGGAATCCATTTCGACATAGACCGGCTCGGCCATGCCAAGATGGGCGGCGTGGGATCACCCCTCGTTGGCGGCCTGCTGCGGGTTATGGTCATGCGGCGATGCCGCCCGGTCGAACAGGCTGGCCACCCGCGGATCGATCACCGTGCGGTTGCGGCCGGAACGCTTGGCCATATAGAGCGCCTGATCGGCATGTTCGAGCAGGCTGTCGAGGTCGCCCTCCGGCAGATCATTGGCGGCGGCGATGGTAACGCCCAGGCTGATCGCCACCTGAAAGGACGCGGGTGACGTTTCGCCTTGCGCGCCGCTTTGCGCCGCGCTGCCGGCTTCCGCCTGCTGCGGCATGGCGCTGAATTTCAGCGCGGCAACGCTCCTGCGCAGCCGCTCGGCGACCGCGACCGCATTGCGGGCATCGGGATCGGAAATCAGCACGGCAAATTCCTCGCCGCCATAGCGGCAGAGCAGGTCGGTGTCGCGCACGGTCTGGCGCGCGATGGCGGCGATCTGGCGGATCACCTCGTCGCCGGTGCCATGGCCGTAATTGTCATTGACCCGCTTGAAGTGATCGATGTCGAACATGATGACGGCAAGCCGTCCGCCTTCGCGGCGTAAGCGGCGGCGGTCGCGTTCCGCCATGGCGAGAAAGGCACGGCGGTTGAGCGCGCCAGTCAGGGGGTCGTGCTCGGCCTGGTCGCGCAATTGATGGATCAGCGTCTCGCGCGCGTTTTCCGCCGCCTGGCGCTGCGCGATTTCGTCCTGCAATTGACGATTGCTGGAGGCGAGCAGGGCGGTGCGGTCGACGATGCGCTGCTCCAGATTGGCATTGAGGTCGAGCAGCTGCTGCTCGCGCTGCAGCAGATTGGCAACCAGATGGTCGAGCGTTTCGCCCAGTACCGCAACCTCGGCATTGCCGCTGCCGCTGGGAAAGGCGATGCCGCGCTCGCCGCTTTCCAGGCGATCGGCATGGCGTGTCAGCTGACGGATGGAATTGGTGATGCGATCGGCGGCCACCCAGCCGATACCGGCAAACAGGATCGCCAGTGCGATGCCGGTGATGATGAGGCTGGTCCGGATCGCATAGGCGGGGGCATAGGCGATATCGCGCGGCTGGCGCACGACGATATTCCAGTGCAGGCCGGGGAAGTCCTGATAGCCGGTGCCGGTGCCGACGGCGCTGATATAATCGCCGCCATCGGGCCATTGCGCGACGGAGAAATGCAGGGCGCTGGTCAAGGCGGCTTTGCTGGCGCCGGACGCCTGGCTCATGCCGTTCCTGCCGGGGGAAAACACGCCGGGCACGCCTTCGCTCGCTGCCGGATTCGTGGTGAAAAGGAGGGGTTGATCGATGAGAGCGGGCGGTCCGATCAGGACGCGCCCGTCGCGGTCGGTGATGATGATGTCGATGCCGACGGCCGCATTGCGGTTGCGCAGCAGCAGGTCGAGAAACTCCACGGCCCATTTCGACGAGACGGCGACATCGATCACGCCGATCAGATTGCCGAGCGGATCGCGCAGCGGGCGGGCGATATTGATCACCCGCTGGTCATCGCCCGGCAGCGGCGGGACGCGCTCCGTCTTGATCGGCTGGCGCAGGGCGGTGATCATGGGCTGGCGCAGGCCTTCGACGAACCATGGCTCGTCCGCGACGCTGTCGCCCTCACGCCGGCTATCGCCGCTCACCTGGACGATGCCATCGGTGCCGACGATGCCGATCCACACGCAGTCGGGAAAGACGGTCTGCAGATTGGCCAGCAAAGCGCGTTTTGCGGCCGGCGAAATATGCGTCTGGCGCAGGAAGTCGAGGCCGTCCACCATGCTGGACATGCGGAAGTTCTGCGACATGCGGTGGTCGAAAGCCTGGGCCACGTCATTGGCGAGGATCGCCACGTCATCATGGCTTTCGCGCTCGATATAGCGGGTGATGGTGACGACACTGATCACGGTCAAGGCGAGCGTCAGCGTCATCGCCATGGCGGCGACCCAGATCGCCATTTCGCTGCGCAATTTGATGCGTCGTCCACCAAGTTTCATGTCAGTTCCTGGCGCTCTCGCCGGCCTCTGCCGCGTTGCGTGATCGCGCGTTCGTGCCCGGCTTCGGCATTACTGCGCAAGAGGCGGCGGTCCGGCGGGAAGACAATCGCGGTGGCAACGGCGCAAAAAAAACGACCGGATCGACCGTCGGCTGGGGGAGGGGCGGCCGACCCGGTCCTGTGAGCAGCCCGGCGGGGGACCGACCGCTCACCTTCATCAGACGATCCTTGGCTCGGGGGGAGACGGATCGTCCGGCAAATTCGTTATCGGTGCTTGTGCCGCTTTGCCCCCTCAGGCCGGCGCCTGGCTTGCCGGCCCTCCGTAGATCGGCAAGCGGCAAATCCGCGCCCTTTAAGCGACCGTCTTGAAAGCCGCCATACCGGGGATCCTCGCCCCGGCGACCCTCGTCAGCAGCTTGCTTATCCGCGTTGGCGAACCTCTCTGTCGACTGCAACCGCGGGGCTGTATCTGCGAGATTAAGCAAGCTTTCTTGATCAACTCTTAAGGGCAGAGCGGCACGCCCCCGTGGCTGCGCCAGATGCCGAAAATTCCCGCGTGACGAGTTTGCAGCTTTATCAACCGCTAATGGCCTCACCTTCAAGCGGACCGCGATGAAGGCAGCCGGACGAGCGGCGGCGGGGCGGGATTTTTTTTGCATTACTGCGGCGCCGCGCATTTCGGCTGGCTGTCGCCGGGCTGTCCCGGAGCTTGTGCCGCGGCGGCTGCGCCCAACTGCGTACTCCACCGCGTGCCCGATTGCGCGGCCGAGCGGGCGGGCGGGCTTGCCGGCACCCGGGCCAGCAGTTGCGTCACTTCCAACCTTGCGCGTAGCAGCAGCTGCTCGCTCTCCGACAGCATCCACGCCTTGGGGGGATGGTTATTCCCGGCGGTCGATGCGCCGGGCGCCGATATTGCCGTGGCGGCGAGCTGTGCCATGCGCGTGGCGTGGTGTTCGATTTCCCGCAGCAGGTCGCGCAACTGGCCCGCATAATAATAGGTGGCGCCGCTGATCCAATCGGCCTGATCCTCGCCGATCCTGCGCGGTGCGCCATAGGGCTGCGTCTCCTCGGACATGGTCTGGCGCAGCAGAAAGATGCCGTGATGCTTCATCAACGCGTCATAGGCGGCGAGCAGCGCGTCATAGTGCCGGCGCAGCTGCCGGTAATTCTCGTCGGCATGCGATATGTCGGCCGCCGGCGGGCGGTCGGCGGCGGGTGCTCCGTCCGCTGCAATCGGCTGGCGATCCTCGCCTTCCTGTTGCGACATGGCGTTCACAGCCGGCTCGGCTGCACAGCCGGCTGCCAGCCATCGGCCTCGCGCCAGCAGGTGACGGGGCCGAGTACCAGCAGAACCGCCTCGTTGCAGGACAGCGTTTCGGGCGACAATTCCGCGGCCCGGCTGTAGAGCGCCGGCTTGGCGATGGTCGCCGGGCGGCGGCTGGCGGTAGGATCGCCGCGCCAGGAAATCATGCCGCGCTGCGGGGCTGCGCCGGCGGCGACCAGCAGCAGCCGGCTGCGCAGATCCTCGAAGGCGAGCGGCGCCAGGCAATCGGCTTGGTGCAGGCTGGCATGATGCGGCGGCACCAGTGCTGCCGCCAGCGGCGTGCGGCCGAGAATGGCGAGATCGGGGCTGGCAGCATCGATGATCAGGGCAACATCGGTAATGCCGGCGCTCAACAGTTGCGCGTCGCCATCATCGCTCGCTGCGGTCTCGGGGGCTGGCGCGCAACCATGCCCGATGGAATCACGGCGGGCAGAAATATGCGCGGGAGATTCGCCTTTTACCGTCGCGATGCTGCTGTGCTCATACATGATCGTTGCTCTGCCTAATCAATGCCGATGCAGGTGTCTTCATGATCAAAGATAGGGCTGCGGCTGCGGCAGTTCACGGCGGGAATGGTCTAGTCGTCTTGTCCAAACGTATAGGGCGGCGGTCACATCGGTGACGGGGACGTAAGAATCGTCGGGCCCGGTCGGGGCAAGATGCGGTGGCGCGGGGATTTGGCGGGAGGCGTTCAGGCGTTCCATCCGCCTCGGGCGCGAATGTCCGGTGGACCGAGACATCCGCGCCCTCGGGCGGCCGGCAAGCATGACACCACGGTGCGGCGAGAGACCAGACAACCGAGCGGCATCACATGCCGGATGCACGTGAATTCGAGAAAGAGCGTTGCGCCTTAATGCAGCCGGCCGCTCGGAGCCGCGTCCTCCATGCCGATGAGGGCGAGCGCATGCCGGCGCAAGGCCTCGATGACCGGCGAAACCGCGTGATCGAGTTCCGTCGCCGTGCGTTTGGCAATGATCAGCGCGGCGACCGCGTCGACATCGACGGCGGCGAGCCGCTCCAGCTGCGCGGTATAACTGTTGACGGTCCGCATCAGCACCGTCAGCTGCTCGGCATAGCCCAGCAGGATATGCGCGTGGCCGGGGCTGAGGCGGACGACTTCCAGCATCTGGAGCAGTGCGGGATGGCTCTTCAGCCGCGTACAGGCGAGTTCCAGCTGCATCAGCTCGTGCCGCAGGGAGGCTGTGCCTGCGACAGGCGGTTCAGCTGCGGTAAGATCGATCGTGCTCGTGATCTCTCCCGGCGCGCGTTTTTCGGCTGTGCTGTCTTCGGCCATCGGTGGTTCCTCCACGCATCTGCTGCATGAATAGATATCGCGACGCGGGCGGGCGTGCAGTCCGGCATAGGTCTAGCCGGCCTATCCCGATGTATAGGTCGGGCGGCCGACGGGGTGCGCGGCGGGCGCCTATACCAAAGGCTAGGCGCGGCATTCCTTGGTATAGCGGGGGCATACTTCCGGATTTGGTCCTATACCGCTGCTGCCTCGTGCCGGAGGGGAGGCGGTGTTATCTCCTCAGCAGCAACCGGGGGCGCAGGCGCTGCGCCGGAGAGAGAGATGATGCACAGCGACGAGCAGATGATCGGTAACAGCCAAGCCTGGCAGCAGGCGGAAACCCGCGGCGAGGTGATCGATCTCGCCGCCTGGCGCCGCCGCCAGGCGCCGGAATCCGGCCGGCCGCTTTCCAGCGCACCGCGCCAGGACGGCATCTCGGCCGAGATCGTGATGTTCCGGCCGCGCAGCGATGTCCCCGGCTCCTGCGACATCCTCAGCCGCACCGCAACCCGGATCGAGACCGTGACGCGCGGCGAAAATGTCACCGGTATCGAGGCAATGCAGAGCATTCTCAACGACATGCGGCGCGAACTGGACACGCTGGAAACGGCGGCCCAAACCGGCTATCTGCCCAGGCCCGCCATCCTGCCGCCAACCACCCGGCCGTCCAGCGGCCGCGGCGATGCCGGGCTGCCGCGCTGGCTGATGGAACATTTCCTCCGGGAGACGCCGCGGCGCTGACCCGCGCTCACCAGGGAGGGCCCTAACCAGGGGCGCGCCAACTGGCCGCGCCGAATTCTCCGAAACCTTCACAAACCTTCCTTCCCCAACTGGCGCGGCCCACTCCTCGTGGTGCCGCGCATTTTTTTTTCCGTCGCCCCAGGCGGAATCGCCGCGATTTGATGCGGATCAAGTTCGCCCTGGGAGCGGGCGCCTAATCTGCCAAGTCAACAGGACCGGATGGCTGGTCCCGGCAGCGTGGGGAAACGCGCTGTATCGGCAGCCACGGCAGGGGCATTTTGCTGGAAGTATCGTTACCGGGAATTGGCACAGGGTTGAGACCGTACCGGCTTGAGATCGGACGGGTTTATCGACACAGCAATTGGGCGGAGACAGCATAATGGACCGGGTGATAGCGATGACAGGCGATGCAGGCGGTGGCGCAGCCGGGGCGGGCGGCAACGCGCAGTTACGGAATGTGCCGCCGCAGCTGACGGAACGGCTGCGTTTCATGGGCATCGACGCCGATTGCCTGGCGCTGATCGCCGGCTTCCGCGATCAGCTGCAGCAGGTCCTGCCGCCGGCGGTGGAGGCCTTCTACCAGCATTTGCGCGCCTGGCCGGAGCTGATGCGCCTGTTCCCCAATGAACGCGTGCTCGCCCATGCCAAACAGGCGCAGATCGCCCATTGGCAGAGCCTGTTCTCCGGCACGGTGAGCGCCAGCTATCTGGATTCCGCTCTGCTGATCGGCCGCACCCATGCGCGGATCGGGCTGGAGCCGCGCTGGTATATCGCCGCCTATAACCTGACCCTCGGCCATCTGCTGCACGCGGTGGCGTCGCATTACAATTCGCGCCTGCATCTGGAGCGCGCCAGCGAGCGCATCGCCGCCGTCAGCCATGCGATCCTGAAGCTCGCCATGCTGGACATGGATATCGCCGTCTCCACCTATTTCGACGAATTGCAGGCGCGCCACCAGCAGCAGCTGGGCGGGCTCGGCGACGATTTCCGGCAATCGATCCTCAGCGTGGTCGACGGGCTGCGCAGTTCCACCCAATCGGCGCGCACCGCCTCCACCGAGCTGCTGGATGCCGCGCGCGAGGCGGCGGGCGACGCGCAGAGCGTCACCGATGAAGCGGAGACGGCTTCCAACAGCGTGCAGGATGTCGCCGCCGCGGCCGAGGAGCTGAACGCCTCGATCAGCGAGATCCAGCGCCAGACCAACAGCGCCAGCGACGTGGCGCGGGCGGCGGTGACGGAAGCGACCGCCAGCAAGGCGGCGGTCGATGCGCTGTCGGAAGCGGCCGCGCGCATCGGCAATGTCGTGCAGCTGATCAATGAAGTGGCGAGCCAGACCAACCTGCTGGCGCTCAACGCGACGATCGAGGCGGCGCGGGCCGGCGAAATGGGCAAGGGCTTTGCCGTCGTCGCCTCGGAGGTGAAGAGCCTGGCCGGCCAGACGGCGCGGGCGACCGAGGAAATCGCCCAGCAGATCGGCGCCATCCAGAGCGAAACCGCGAAATGCGCCAGCGCCACCGACCGCATCGTCGGCATCATCGACCGCATCAGCGATGCCGCCGCCGCCATCGCCGCCGCCGTCGAGCAGCAGGGGGCGGCGACCAAGGAAATAGCCCGCAGCGTCGATGCCGCCTCGCACGGGACCCAGGCGGTCTCGTCGCGCATCCACAGCGTCGCGGGATCGATCCGCGTCTCGTCCGATTCCTCGCGCGTGGTCGCCGGGGATGTGGAGGAGATCGCCGACAGTACCGAAAACCTGCGCCGCCAGATGGAGGAATTCATTTCCTCGATCAGCGCCCGCGCCGCCAGTTGAGCGCCCGCATGAGCAAATTCGATCCGGTCTCGATCTCCAAGGACGGCCTCACCGTCGAACTGCTGCGGGCCTTTCAGCTGCGGCTCGATGCGGTGGTCGTCTCGGTCAGGCAGATGCGCGACATCGCCATGGGGCAGAAGCACGCCTTCCGGCGGCTGGATGCGCTGGAGGGCATGCATCCGGCGGATGTCGCCGCCGCGCTGCCGACGCCGGAGGGGCTGCAGGATCTCAAGCAGGTGATCCAGCTGATTTCCCAGCAATCGGCGGCGATCGATTGCGTCGCCCGGCTGATCGACCTGATGGCGACCCGCCTCCATCATCCCCTGCAGGCGCTGCGGGAAATCCGTCCGGCAGAAGCCGCCGGCCGTGCGTCCGCCCAGATCTCGCCGCCGGATTCACCGCCGGCCGCGCTCGACGACGGCGCCGGCGACGACGGGGCCGGCGATGACGACGGCACGCTCCCGGCGCGGAACCAAACGGCCGAAGGCCTCGACAGCGCCGTCATCCTGCTTTTCGACGGCAGCAAGAACCAGGCGGCCGCGGCGCGCAAGGCGGCGGCGGAGATCGGCGAGGTCTTCGAGATGCTGGCGGTGATCGAGGAACAGGCGACGGCCCTGGCGGGCGCGCAGGCCCTGACCACCGATATGCTGCGCACCAAGCTGGGCGCGCTGGTCACCACCTGATCGAGTGAGCTCGGCTTACGGCCTGCACCGTGCGCTGATGCCGGATGCACAGTCCCCGGCAGTGCAAGATGGATTTACTCTCTGCCTGGATAGGCGTTCACTGACGAATCCCTGATCAGATTGCTCAATCCAATGCGTTCGCGATTAAGCGGGGGGCTATGAAGCAGGCTTTGACAAATGTGGGGCTTTGGCGACCGGGCATGTTCCTGCTCGTGCCATCCCTCTTGGCGCTCCTGGCGAGCGGCGGACCCGTTTGGGCCAATGGGAACCGCGATGCGGGCCTGCGTTTGGCGCGTCAATGGTGCAGCGGATGCCATGCGGTTGACGACGCCGGGAACCAGACCGATGCGACAGCGTCGTTCCGGCACATCGCCCGAACCCACGGAACCGATAAGACCTGGCTGCGACAGTGGTTGACCTCATCACATCCTTCGATGCCGAACGTCAACCTGTCGGCTCAAGAGGTCGATGATATTGCCGCCTATTTGGCGAGTTTATCTGAATAGGTCGCGCAGGTACCGAAGCGCTTGGGCTTGGTGGACCGTGTGTTTACCGGTGGTGTGTTTTAGGCACATAAAAGGCTGGAGGCGGACCACCAAGCGAGAGCACCCATACTTCTCAACAGGGACTATTACGACCTTGTTGATCAAGTGAAGGCCTTCAACTCGCAGTTCAAACGTGAGCGAGGAATGGAGCTGATGCCTTTTGCGAGCCCCTACTGTTAGGGCAGGGGAACTCTGCTACCGGCAGGCGATACATATTAAACGATGCTTGAAAATCGAGTGGCAGAAAAATGGGCAGCCGAAGAGCTTCCGAGAGAGAATAACCCGAAGCACTTCTCGTGCGTCGTTACAGAGACGAGGCAGGCTCTTGCGGTAAAAGAGAGAGTGGGGTTGGATTCACTCGCGAAGTCTAGGAGCGATATCAGCTAGATGCAGCAGATCATAGCTGCGCCGGACGCTCGATTTGGTGGCAGTTCGACAAACAGGTCCTGGGAAAGTGTAAGGCGCAAAAATGGACTTGAGAGTTAGATGCCAGTTATCATTGGATGTGATGACTTCTGCTGGAAGATTGTATTGCGCAGGGAAGTTTAGATGACAGACAACACAGCGTCAGGTGGCTTGTCGGAGAATTCACCCGCAAGAGAACTCGTAATAAAGCTTAAGGACTGGCGTACTTGGTACGCACGCAGTGTCAAACGATACTATGGTGCTTGGGCTGTCGGCACGCTCGGAGTTATTGCTTTAACGTCGGCGAGTTCACTCGTAGCTGCCCTCAACCTCCCGTCAGAATATCAACGGCCTCTTACGATAATTTTGCCAGCGCTGGCTTCTCTCGTTTCTACGGCTCTGGTGCAGTTTAAAGTCTTTGAGAATTGGCATTTACGCGAGTCTGGAAGACTTGATTTTGAAAAGTTAATTGCGGAAGCAAAGTCGCTCCCTAGAGACAGCGATCCCGCGACACTGGAAGAAATAAGACGGGTGTTCTTGAAAGCAATCGATATCGAGCGCGTTCAGGCCAGCGAGTATTTCTCCAACTTATCGGCGTTGATGGGCGAAAAAGGGGAAAGAGAAGGCGGCAGCAAAGAAAAGCCGGCCCCCGATGTATCGGCCCCAGGGAAGAACACTGACAGTCAAGGTAGGATATAGACCGACCCTAGCAGCCGTCGGCGGAGCATGGTGGTGGCTGGGGTGATTTAAGCGTATGATCTAGACCGTGCGCTTGCTCATGGCCAAAGGTCACAGCAAGCTATATTTCAGGGTGGACGGGTGGTCCCGTTAGCCAATCGGTCTGTCGTTTGACGTGGTCGGAGTTCCTCAGTGTTTCTCGATGGAGGCGCCGACGGCTCGAAGAAGCCGAATCGGCAGCCTTCAGAAAGAGCGAGTGGCGCATCTTCCAATTGAATGCGCCACTCCCGTTGATTCCCGAAGCGCGGGCTGGAGCCGGATCGCTTTACACGGAATCGCCTGGCGTTTGCGTGTAAAGCGTGAATCCGCCGCTACTCGATATGACTGAGAGCGATTCACGGCTTAAGTGGAACCATCCGCTTCCACTTAAGCCGATCGCGCTTTAGAAGTCGAAGGATACGCCGATCGTCGTGTTGATGACGCCTTCATCCGGCTGTCGGTTGAACGGCATGTCGTAGGCCACCTTCATGTCGAACATACCCACCTTGAGGCCGAGCTCCGGTCCGGCGATGCCTGAATCGTCGATGCCGGCGCCGTAGAGATAGCCGATATTGGCGCCGATATAGGGCGCAACCGGCAGGTCCTTGCCCAAGAGGTCGCCGAAGTAGAAGTCCGGCCCGACGACGGTTCGCCCGCCAAAGCCGTTATCGCCGGTGTCGAAGTGGTAGAAGCCGGCTTGCTCGAGGCCGACGGTCATCCAGCTCGTCACTTTGTAATCAATCCCGAGATTGATGCCGGCGAGCTGGCTATGCCCGCTATCCCCGTCCTTGAAGCTGTAGCCGTAGAAGCCGCCGGCGCTGAACATCCAGCGCTTTTCTTCCGGTGGCGGCGCGGCAGGTGGCGGCGCCGAGGCGACCGGGGTCTCGGGCGCGGGTGCGGGCGCTGGTGCCGGGGGCGGCGGCGCGACGATGTTGATCTCGGTGCGCCGATTCTGGGCTTCGCGCACGTCCGGGCCGGTCTGCACGGCAAGGTCGTTTTCACCTACCGCGGATGCCGAGATCGCCGATTGCGGCACACCCTCCCGGACCAGCGCATCGGTGACTACCTTCGCGCGGCGCTCGGAGAGCCGCTGGTTGAAGTCTGGACTGCCCGAGGTGTCGGTATGCCCCACAATCGTGACATGGGCCGAGCCGGTGCGCTCGAATTCCTGCTTCGCGGAAGAAATGGTTGCTTCAGCCGTGGAGTCGAGGGTGGCTTTGCCAAATGGGAACAGCACGACATACTTGCCGTCTTCTGCCCAGGCCGGCGAACTTCCAAGAAGGAAGCCGGCGGCTAACAGCAATAGCTGGCGCTTCATTAGGTTTTTCTCCTGTGGATTTATGAGTCCGCGCGCAGGGCGTTCCCCGACCGGCGGCGGCGATTGCACGTTGCCCCCGCTACACAGCAGAATTAACCCCCTGGAGTTCCATCACAATCGCGTGTGGCGCTGCCCCGGCGCCGGCATCGTTCCCTGACGGAAGCCGCGGCTCAGATCGTGAAGGGCAACCTGCGATCGCAAATCACCGGCGCCGTGCGTTTCGCGGCGTCGGGCATTTCATGATGTCGGACCTTCCTCGCGCGCAAGGACCTGCGTCAACTCGGCCCCGACCTTTGATCAGCCCGCGGCGCGGGGGACGCATCTTGCTTGAGGAAGAGAGCGTCGGGCGTTTCCACATTGTGCGGAGGATACGAACAGTGTGTTGGTGTCGACGCCATCTCAGCCCCAGCTTCGGCGCTATCCGCCGCCTGCTTCGGCTGCAGCAAGGTTTCATGCGCTTTTGCTTCGAACCTTGCATCCTCCGCGTCGTTCTCGCCGCCTATCTGGTGTTCCCGTGTCAGCGCACGGGCGGGAATGTGTGCCGACACCAAACCTTGTCCGGCAGTTCCATTTCAGCCAATGATATGCAAGCTGCGGTGGAACATGGGTGCTTGAAGTGGCGACGTTCATTTTGATACCGGGAGGGTGGCAGGGCGGTTGGGCTTTTGAAAAAGTCGCACCTCAGCTCATTGCACGAGGCCACAGGGTACAGGCGCTCACGCTTGCCGGTCTCGGCGAGGTTCCAGCCCCGGCAGCAAATCTCGCGTTTCACATTGACGAGGCAGCCCAGGCGATCAGGGAATGTTCCGGCGATCTGGTTCTGGTCGGCCAGTCTTACGGCGGAATGGTCATCACCGGCGCAGCCGACGTCGATCCCGCTCGTATCCGCGCGCTGATCTATGCCGACGCTTATGTGCCCGAGACCGGTCAGTCCGTGTGGTCGCTGACGAGCTCCCGCTTCCGCGAAGCCTTCATCGCCGGCGCGATGGCCGACGGATTGACCTGTGCCCCGCCGCCCAATCTCGATCCCCGATGCCGGCCCCATCCGATGGCGACATTTCTCCAGGCAATCGATCTGTCCGGGCGTTGGCGGCAAGTTTCGCGCAAGGTCTATGTCGGAGCGCATGGATGGGAAGGAAGCCCGTTCCTCGACCTCTACGGACGCTTGAGCCTCGACCCGGCGTGGAAGACATACGCTCTCCATTGCGGGCATAACATCGCGCGCCTGGAACCGGAAGCCCTGACCGAGATATTGCGGGCGCAGGTTTGAGGGCCGCTGCCCCGTTTGGCCGTCCGTATCCGTCCGGCGGACACCGCAGGTCTGCTGTGAGCCGACTTGGGGTGACCGTCCGGCCCCGGCCGTCCAACGGCAGAAGTCCCGCGGGGGGACAGGAGCCTGTCGACATGGCCAAGGCAGCGGGAGATATGCTCGCAAACCCTGGGGAGCCAGCAACCCATGGGTATGCTCGCAAACCCTGGGGAGCCAGCAACCCATGGGGAGGCCAATGCACTCCGGACTATGTTGGAGACGGCAGGATCGGGAGCGCGCGGCAAGTTCTTTGGTGCGCGTTTCAGCAGCGCAGGGACGGATCACAGCGGGATATGGAGCCTGCTAGGTGACAAATGTAATGCAGGCAGACCATATTGTGATGGCTGTCGACGTGTTCATTCCTGATACGCTCGAACATGTTGCAGGTGTAAGTGCACTGGTAAATGGCGGCCATGCTTGCCCCTGATTCATGGCCCCTGGTTAATTCCCTCTCGTTCATGCCCCGGGCTCATGCTCCCGGGTTCATGCCCAGTTTTATACCCACCGGTTTCATGCCGCCCGGGTCATCGGGGATGTACAGGCGGTGCCGGCGCAAGCGGGTCGTCCACGCCGCATCCCGGCCCAGCTGCCTCACATTGCGGTGCCTCGGATAAATGCAGTCGAAAGGAAGATGACAAATGGCCTACCAAACCATCAATCCCTATACCGGCGAGACGCTGGCCTCCTTCCCGGACGCGACCGATGACGAGGTGCGCGCGGCGATCGGCGGCGCGCATGCGGCGTTCACCGGCTGGCGCGAGACATCCTTTGCGGCGCGCGGCCGCATCCTGCAGAAGGCGGCCGACATCCTGCGGCGCGACAGCGACGCCTATGCGAAACTGCTGACGCTGGAAATGGGAAAGCTCACCGCCGAAGCGAAGGCGGAGGTCGAGCTGTCGGCCAAGATCTTCGAATATTACGTCCGCCACGCCGCGGCGCTGCTGGCGCCGCAGAAACTGCCGGTCCTCGATCCGGCGGAAGGCGATGCCATGCTGGTGCACGAACCGCTCGGTGTGCTGCTGGCGATCGAGCCGTGGAATTTCCCCTATTACCAGATCGCCCGAATCCTGGCGCCGCAGCTCTCGGCCGGCAACACGCTGCTCCTGAAGCATGCCTCCAACGTGCCGCAAAGCGCGGCCGCCTTCGAGAAACTGATGCTCGAAGCCGGCTTGCCGAAGGGGGCTTTCAAGAACCTCTACGCCACCCGTTCGCAGATCGAGCTGATCCTCAACGACGATCGCGTCCACGGCGTCGCCCTCACCGGTTCGGAAGGCGCGGGCTCGGTGGTTGCCGCCCAGGCCGGCAAGGCGCTCAAGAAGTCGACGATGGAGCTTGGCGGCGCCGATGCCTTCGTGGTGCTGGCCGATGCCGATCTCGAAAAGACGACCAAATGGGCCGTATTCGGCCGCCACTGGAACGGCGGTCAGGTCTGCGTCTCGTCGAAGCGGATGATCGTCGTCGATCCCGTCTATGACGCATTCCTGACGCGCTACCGCAAGGGCGTGGCCGGCCTCGTCGCCGGCGATCCCTTCGATGCCAAGACGACGCTGGCACCGCTCTCCTCGAAGGGCGCCGCCGACGAGGTGAAGGACAAGATCCGCGAGGCGGTGAAGCTCGGCGCGAAAGCGGAAGAGGTCGGGCCGTCGGTTCCCAACCAGGGCGCCTTCGTGCAGCCGACGATCCTCACCGATCTCCACGCGGACAATCCCGCCCGTTACTGGGAGTTCTTCGGTCCGGTTTCCATGCTGTTCCGCGCGAAGGACGAAGAGGACGCGGTGCGCATCGCCAACGATTCCCCCTTCGGGCTCGGCGGTTCGGTCTTCACCGGCAACCCGGCGCATGGCGCCGAGGTGGCGAAACGCATCTCGACCGGCATGGTGTTCATCAACCATCCGACCAAGGTCGAGGCCGACCTGCCGTTCGGCGGCATCCGCCGCTCCGGCTATGGGCGCGAACTGCTGGGACTGGGACTCACGGAGTTCGTCAACCACAAGCTGATCGACGTGGTCGACATCGACGCGCATTTCTGACGCGGAGGGACGGGGGCGGAAATAAGATTGCGGCGCGGACTCCAGCTCCCGTCCTGCCGATGCAATGCCATACGGAGCTCAGCCGCAGGGTCGCATACAGGGAGCAAATAGTGGCGTGAAGCAACGTCAGCCATGTCTCGCCTTCTATTGGTCCGGCGAGGGCGCGTTCCGTGACGCCATCTTGTCCGATCTGGAGCGGGGACTCGTCAGCCCGCAGCTAAATGCGGATCGACCCGGGTTTGACGAAGGCGAGATAGTTGGCCGAGCCTCAATGGCGCATGCTCCAATTGAATACGCCTGTGCCAGTTTTCCGGATACCGCGCCCGTTGCGCGGAACCCGTGAGGCGGAAGTTGCCCCGCGAGAAAGCGGGCGAGATTTTCGCCGAACGGGCCAGGATCTACGATGATAGCGCGAGGCAGCTACTCGTCGACCAGGTTGACTTTGCGCCGACAAGGAGATGTGGACACATCGCGCTTTGTGGTCCGAGGAAGTTTGGAAGGCATACGGCGAGTTTATGTACAACGCCTTTGCTGAATATGCTCCCCGCAAAGCGGGCAAACCCGCATCGATCCGCGTAGATCGGGAGAAGCTGAAATCCGGAGGAGGGGACGACCCGGTGTCAGCATTAGAGAAGCCGTGCGAGGATTACGCCGACACCGACTATTCCCGATGTACAGAGGAGGCAATTAATTTGGCTGGAAAGGATCTAGTTAGCGGCTGCCATAAGCCAATAAATCGAGAAACACTAACAGCCAGTTATATGGCTTGGATGGAGGAGATGAAGCAGGACTTCAGTGGCATCCGGAATTAGGATACGCTCATAACTGAAAAATCCGGTAATAAGCACGATGCTGCCAAGAATGGTGCGCAAGCTTTGATGTGGAAAAATCCTAGGGCATGCTAACGCTTAGAAGGTAACCGTCAGCCGAAAGACGCTGACGAAAAGGTCGAGGTTACCGCAGCAGATAATCTCAATAAGCGGCGGGGCGCTTATGATTTTTCGTGCATTATATAGGCGAAGGTTAAAGCGAGATTTCGGCCAGTTTCTGACCGATGAGCAGATAGAGCAGACCCCTCGGCGAGATGCCGGAATGGAGTTGCTGCAAACTTGTGTTGCCGCGACGTCTGGTCCGTGTGTTCGTTTCGTCGAAGATGACCGAAGCCGAGGCCATGACTAGATTATCATGCATGGTCACCCACGTACTCGCTCAGGCTAAAGACAAAGCGGACGAAAAGTAAACCGGAAGCATCCGGTGAACAGTAAGTGTCCGGACGCTTACAGTAATTGAGTACTTGTCGTCCCCGCTAATCAGCCACATTGATGAAAGTTTGCGCGAGCGCTGATGTCGGCCACCCTATGACAACGATCCGATGATAGCTGGTGCAGCTATGTTGAAAAACGAGAATCTTAAAGACGCGGAGATCGGACTAATGAATTGGAAGAAGCTCATGGTTTGCCTGCTCCTTGCCGCCGGCGCGCAGATTTCAATATCACATCCCCTTTTCGCCGAAGATTCTAAGAATCTTCCGCGGGAGACCTCTAATACCATCGTTCAGCTGTTGTCCCAAACCATCCATCTTCTCACTCCGTCCATTCTCACCGATAGAGTGCGCAAATGGGATGCAAAGACGATCCAGTATAAAATTCTCAGCGATCAGCCGGCCCCAAAAATCGAACAGGCACTAGCCACTGTTGAAACCGTACTAAAGAAAGTCGACCCCACACTGGCATTACAGGCAACGGAGTCCAACTACGACGCTGACATCTTAATTGTATTTGATAGCCAGTCCTCTAGCGTGATGAACAAGTATGCGGTGGACCTTAAGCGTTTCTACTCAATTGATGGCCAGCATCTGAGTGATCAGATGATCGCCAATGTCGCTCATCTTTACGACAGTGATATCAACGATTGCGTTTGGTTTCTTGCGCACGATCTCTTTGCACTTAAGAAGACTCTTATCTTTGTCTCCACAAGTGAGAACCCGGAGAAGGTAGATAAATGCATAAATAACGCACTAATTGTCAGCCTGGGGCTAAGCCAACAACTTGTTCAAGGTAGCTCCGTGCGATCTTCCACTGCGCCATTACAAAGTGAGCTAACGCGCGCAGATCGTCTGGCTCTCGAAATTCTTTATCAGCCGACTGTCCATCCTGGCGATACTATTCAGCAAGCAATTACCAACTTCGAACGCGTCAATATCACCGAGCCATAAGTTGTTCAGACTATCGCACCCTGCGCTGTCCGCGATCGTGAATTCCATGCGGGGACAAAACAGCAGGATATCGAAGCATTGTCGCGCGAGCGCCGAAACCTGGATATGGCGCACCGGCTCACGCCCCTGCTGTTGGAAATCAAGCTGTATTGATAGCGGCGTAAGTAAGCGCTCCGATGCTAACTTTTAAGCGTTCGGTAACCGTCCGGCCCCGGCCGCCTTTTTTTTGACGCTGCCCAGCCTAAGATAGGCGCTATCGGGCAGCCTTAGTGCCCACGTAATTTCTTAATGGGCACTTAGATGGGCGGAGCAACATCGGGGCCACGCCGGACGCGGCGGCGCTGGGGTGAAGACGAGAAGCGAGCCATTGTGGCCGAGACTTTGCTTCCAGGTACGTCGATCTCCGCCGTCGCCCGGCAGCATAATCTGAATGCCAATCAGTTGCAGGGCTGGCGTCGAGAATATGGCTCCTGCAGCCCATCTACCCCGACCAAAGAGCCACCATTTCTTGCGGTTGATATAGCCGAGCAAGCTTCCGTCGTGCAGGCGGCTGAGGATGAGCCGGAGCAGCCTCGGAAGCCGGGAAGGCGGGCGGGCATCGTCGAGATCGATTTTCCGTGCGGTGCACGTCTGCGCTGTGATCAGCATGTCGACCGACAATTCTTGTCACTGGTCGTCGATATCTTAATGGCGCGCTCATGATCCCGGTGCCCGTCAATACGCAGGTCTGGCTGGCGGCAGGCAAGACCGACATGCGCAAGGGCTTCGATGGCCTCGCCATGCTGGTCCAGTCGGTGCTGGCTCAAGACCCGTTTTCCGGCCATCTCTTTGTCTTTCGCGGGCGCGGCGGTGATCTCATCAAAGTGCTGTGGTGGGATGGGCAAGGTATGTGCCTCTTCGCCAAGCGGCTGGAGCGCGGCAGCTTTGTCTGGCCATCACCGGCGGACGGCCGGATCGCCATCACCCAGGCGCAACTGGCGATGTTGCTGGAGGGGATTGATTGGCGCATGCCGCGTCGAACCTGGGTGCCGCTGACCGCTGGATAATCATTTCCTGTGTTCTCTGTTTTTTGACATTGTGGATTCACGACGAACCGCTGTTGGAGTATGATTCGTGGCGATGGCTGAGATCGTCACATCATCCACTCCAGACAGCGCCACCTTGCTTCAGCTTCTCGCCCAGCGGGATGCCGAGATCCGTGCCAAGGACCTGCTGATCGAGAAGCTGAAGCTGCAACTCGCCAATCTCCGTCGGCATCGTTTTGGCTCAAAGTCTGAAGCCCTGGACCATGCGATCGAGCAACTGGAGCTGATGCTCGAGGACATCGAGCTATCCAAAGCGGCCGAAGCTGAAGCGAGGGATCTAGGGCGCCAGGCAGAATCAACCAAGGCCCAGCCGAAGCGGAAGCCCCTGCCGGACCATTTGCCGCGCGAAGAGATGGTTCTCAGCCCGGGCGACACCTGCCATCAGTGTGGCGGTCGGCTGCGGAAGATCGGTGACGATGTTTCCGAGACCCTGGAATACGTCCCGGCGCGGTTCAAGGTCATCCGCACAGTGCGACCGAAGCTTGCCTGTCGTCATTGTGACGGTGTCTTGCAGGTTGCCGCTCCGGTGCTGCCTATCGAGTACGGGCGGCCGGGGCCTGGTCTTCTGGCCCATGTCCTGGTCTCGAAGTATGCGGATCATCTGCCGCTTTACCGCCAGTCTCAGATCTATGCCCGGGAAGGCGTCGATCTTGAGCGCTCCACTCTGGCCGACTGGGTCGGCAAGTCGACGGCGCTGCTCTCGCCGCTGGTCGATGCCATTGGCCGCCATGTCATGGACGGTGCCGCCATTCATGCCGATGACACACCGGTCAACGTGCTGGCGCCTGGCACCGCAAGACGAGGACCGGACGCTTGTGGGTCTATCTTCGCGATGAGCACGAATGGGGCAGCACGGCACCCCCGGCGGCATGGTATCGCTTCACAGAGGATCGTAAGGGTAAGTGGCCCAGAGAGCACCTCAAGCACTTCGCGGGCTGGCTGCACGCCGATGGCTATGCCGGGTTCGAGGAGCTCTATCGTGGTGGCCGGATCAAGGAGGTCGCCTGCTTGGCGCATGTCCGGCGCAAGTTCTTCGACATCCACTTGGCCCAGGGCTCTGCAATTGCCAAGGAGGCCCTGGAGCGCATAGCGGAACTATATCGGGTAGAGGATGCCGTTAGAGGCAAACAGCCCGATGAACGGCGGCGGGTCCGTCAGGAGGATGCGGCGCCGCAGCTTGATGGCTTGGAACAATGGCTCCGGAACCAGCTCATGCGGATCTCCGGCAAGTCAGCTCTGGCGGATGCCATCCGCTATGGTCTCGCGAGGCTACAGCGATTGCGCCCTTATCTCGATGATGGCCGCCTCGGCATCGACAACAATGCTGCAGAACGGGGTATGCGGGGCATAGCCGTCGGCAGGAAAAACTGGTTGTTCGCCGGATCGGAAGCGGGCGGCCGAGCGGCAGCAGCTGCCTATACGCTGATCGCGACAGCGAAGCTCAACCAGATTGATCCTCAGGCTTGGCTCACCGATGTTCTTAGTCGCATTGCCGAGCATAAAATCAATCACATCGACGAACTGTTGCCTTGGCATTACGATCAGGATTCAATTATGTGAGCGCATGATAGGTGCCCGCATGCCGACGACCAACTACACCGCTGTCTAATTATGAGATCGGTTACTATGCGCATAAAACAGATCGTTGCCCTGACTACATTGAGTTTGGCATTAATTGGCTGCACCGCTTCACCGCCCGCTGTAAAATCGGAAACGGCCTCCATTTCCAATGACTGCTATAAAATTCTGAACCTCAATTCCGAGCTAGGGCGAATCTTACTGAATCCAGATTCGCAAGCCAGGTACAGATGCGGCACAGGCGTTACTGAAACAGGCGACCGCGTCGACACTCTAAATGCTGACGCACAGAAACTTGACACTTACGTGGGAGAGGACGGCATTCCCTCCTTGCTGTTACTTGTCGTTCGGGCACAAGAGCCGACCGGAAAAATCAACCCGTGGAATCCCACAGCGCCCAGACAATTTCCGATTAGGATCGTTGGTGATATGCCGGTGACCTTTGCTGGAGCACCGGCGGTGGCGAAACTTTATCGGCAAGAAGATCCAAATACGCGAGCAGCATTTAGCTGCTTGGCTGTGGAAGGGCACGGGGCTGCCGGTCTGCCGACGACCGCCGAAATATGTCGACGCGTCAGACCCGAAGCTCCTGATGCAGATATCAGCAGCATAGCGCAGCGGTTTGTTGCCAAAGATATTGCGTCACTTTCGCCATGACCGCTTTTGCCGCCTCTTTGTAAGCGTGCGGTGCAGCTGTTTGAATTAAGAAACGGTCCACACCGGACGCTAACCTCTCAATTACGATTCCGGCTTCTGCAATTTTACAACTGAACCGGAGGGTAACCCTCTTATTTGTACAAGCATCTGCCCAACCAAACTCCAGTAGACCTCCATATCAATCAACTCCATATCATTGATAGATGAGCCGCCGCCTAGAAACAAAGGACGCTTATAGCCAATACATTCGCTATACCTGGGAGCAGGGTTTCCTTGCGCCAGCCAAGCATCGAACAGAGACCTGGAAGCAATTTCCCCATTTCGATCCGGCAAAACTTTATTGTGGAAACGCTCAATCGTAACAGGTGGCTTAATGATGTCGCCGCCGCCTATGTCGAATACCTCCATCTTATACTCGTCTCCCGCCTTGCGCGTTACGTCGAGTGCGTAGATCAGCCCTAGCCAATCGAAACCAAAACAGAGGAACCGTCCGCGTTCGGCAGGGAATGCATCACCGACGTAACCGTTCCATTTCTGGACCAGCGTGCCATTCATGACCCTATAGAAGCCATTTTCGAACGAACAGCCACCAAACTCGTCGATAAGTCGATAGTAGGCATTGTCGGTCAATGCAGGGATTCTAAAGTTACGCCCCTCCGGCTCGAGTAGTTTTCTGCAGGAGAAGGCTTTTAGAAACGCGTCATACATCGTCTTCTAATCCGAAATGTTGATGCCATTTATAACTGTCCCATAGGGCAGATCGCCGATTTGATTAGAAATCTGAGCCCCCAGACCACGGTTTACACTAGAATCGAGTAGTTGAAGGTTATCTATTGTATTGCTGCCACCGAGCTGCAAATCAATTATGTGGTCGACATCAGACTCTTCATCAGTGTCATACCCGGCTCCCAACCATTGTTGCCGGGTGACGCCTGCACTTGATCAGCTCCCCGAACCGGAGATCCCGGTTGAGGTGGCATCGCCTGTTTTGGCACCGGCGGCGACTGGGACCATCGAGGTTGAACTGCCCTCTGGCGTGAAGCTGCGGTTGTAAGATCAATCGCATCGACGAACTGCTGCCTTGGCACTATCATCAGGTCTCGTAGACACCAGGACGCTTATAGAGACCATAACGGATCCCGTCAGCCAGTTGTCGTTTTACTAGCGATATTGATACAGTTCGGTGAACACCGGATCGGTAGATTTCAAAGATGTCAACAAGCACCTCCCTAACAGATCTTCAAAGCGCACTGAAGGCCGCGCAGATTCGGCTCAAACGTGCAGTGCAAGCTCTCGCGCCCAAACATAAGGGTGGAGAGCTTGAGGAGCTTGCCGCGGCCCAGGAGGCTTTGCTTGAAGCGGAGCGCGCGGTCGCAGCAGCGCAGAACGAACCGCATGCCGTTCCAATTGAGTTTCCCTTGCAATGGGACACGGGTGCTCCGCTTCCTTATTTGCTCCAGAACGACTATCGGACGTTTCTCGTGTTCTTCTTGGGCGACGTCGACCCAGAGTGGGATGGAACCCACGTCAACATTCGTCATGCTGATAATCCTAGTCCGAGCAACCTTGCAGTTGTCGAGTTCAAGCGTTGCATATGCACGAGGATGGGAACGCCAAACGACGAGGTGTTTCATGGCCATCCGCTGAACGGCAAGGGCTTGCGAGGGTATACTCCGCTACGAGTGATGAATTCTCTTTGGATCAAGGAACTGGAGACGATCAATTCAATTCATAGCGGCTACAGGCCCGAATCCTGGCATAGTCTTAACCACTACATCTTCGGATTCCACGACTGCACCTTCGAATGTGTCGCGGAATCGTTCCTCTTTGAGGCAAGAGCGACGACTGTTCCGGAATTGCTGACAGAAATATGCGGCAAACTCGTCAAATAGTGACAATCGAGACGCGCCATAGATTAACGCGCGGCAAAAAACTGGTCGTACTAGCAATTGCGCTCTACCAGAGTTGGCGTCCGGCCCCGGACGCTTACCTTTCACCGACCAGCTTATCTGCTTTGATCGATTCATCGACGAGTTCAACACAGGGCAGCATCCTCTATGTTAGCGTCCGGACGCTAACGATTGGAGAGAGGTGGAGGACTGATTCAGAACTCGGCGACACAGGACGTGCGACCAAAGGGCCCTATGGACCAAATACTGAAAAATCGCCGCCACTAGAAAAATTGTTTCCAAAATAAAAAAGAAGAGGTTGCTAGATTGAGGTCGCCAGCTGTTATGGATTTCGCTTCCAGGCCAATGGATGACAAGGCCGTAAGAGGCCGAGAACAATAGCAAGAGAGATAGGAGTGCACCTGAGAATGCAGCTTTTAAGGCCCACTTCACGTTGTCTGCTGAGCGATACAAAAACCGCTCCTTGAATGAAAGCCCCAGAACAATCTGCATCGCGCAAATCCGGGCCCATCGGACCGGATCTCGAAATGCTGCCGAGACAACGATAAAGACGTACATAGTCAGGCAAAACGCATAAGCATTGGCTACGATGATCGCCCTCTCAGCAAATCCATGTTTCACGAGGTCCGGAACTTGCTCTCGCAACAAGCGAGACCAAGGATATAGAAAATTGTAAAAATCACTTAGTGATGAAAGAACTCGCGAAATGTTGGCCGTCGGAAAGATGAACAAAGAAATCGTAAGAAGCAGAAGATAGCCCGTCCAGACACCACACCAGACAATCTTTGCAAACCGAAACCTACCGGCATTGTAAGCCGAGACTTCACGCTCCAGGGTAATTCTATCGATAGATTGAGAGATGAGTCCTTGCTCACCAAGAGCGCGACCTCCATTGATCGGCCAACGTATCAGGTCCAAAAGCCCGCCAAATAAAGCTACTTTATATAGATCAGGGAGCGTACTGACGTTGAAGCTGCCGTACAAACTTAGCCATGCCGTTAGGTGGCATCGGCAGTAGATAGAGCAAATTAGGAGCCAACCACGTTCAAGAAATCCGATCTTTCGTCGCTCGCTACTTTTGAGTTCAGCCAAGATTTCTCCTCGGTGATAGATGGCCAGGGCTAAGAATGCTGTTCTCCGATCAGCGCATAGCCGAGATAGACGAGTGAACATGTATATTGAAACAACTCATCGCTCTTTCATGCTTTCTTCTATGTGGCGTATTACAGGGGAAAGTAGGTACTGAATCAATGTTAGCGTCCGGATGCAAACCCTGCGACTACCAAAAGCCATTATACAAGCGTTCACGCGCTGACGCTTACATCAATCGGTGCGGAGTACCGACAGCAGCTGAGCTTCAGTCGAGCAACGACATGTTCTTCTGTGACCGTCCGAACGTTCAATTCTTTTGCTTCACCGCATGTCCGTCTGGACAACAAACGGCATAAAAGGTGGAACCTTTGTCTGGACCCCGCTGTACGCCTTCGTGAAACAACGCGCTTTGTCTGTATCCACATCGGAGAACACATGCTCGACCACCGCATAGGGGCCGCCAGCAGGGTGCGTGATGACCAGCATGAGGCTGACTGGTTCCGTTCCCATTGAGTGGCAACCGCTCTTCTCATCGATCTGGAAGTGGTTGTTGAACTGGGCGAACTCAGTTGCATAAACTTGGTACTCGGCCTTGCTCCTGGACTGCTCCCAGACCTTTCGTGCTTCTGCATAGCTCCCAACAAGACTCCCAGCGAGTGCTCCGACGGGAGCAAGCGCCACCATCAGGGCAACTACTCGATACGCATACATTTTCATGCTACTTCGCACCTCGCTCCTCGACCGTTCTTTGGCTTGCAGCGTACGCGTACTCGTGTCTACGAGATCTGATGATAATGCCAGGGTAGCAGTTCGTCGATCCGGTTGATCTTGTGCTCGCTGATGCGGCCAAGGACATCAATCAGCCAAGCCTGCGGGTCAATATGATTGAGCTTGGTAGTCTCGATCAGGGTATATGCTGCCGCCGCAGTTCGACCGCCCGCTTCCGACCCAGCGAAAAGCCAATTCTTCCTGCCGACGGCTATGCCCCGCATACCCCGTTCTGCAGGATTGTTGTCGATGCTCAGGCGGCCATCATCGAGATAGGGGCGCAATCGCTGGAGCCTTGAGAGACCGGATCGCCCCGCGGGTCCGGATAACTCACCGGCCCGGCGGCAAACCGCCGTGCCTCGTGACCGAGGATGCGGGACCACAGCTTGGCAGGAAACGCCTTCTGCGACGGCACGCCCATTTGAAACGCCAGGGGAAGGGTGCCGAAGTCGTGGAAGAGAGCGGGCAGCGGCCGCGTTTCCTGCGTGAAACCCGGCAGGCGGGACGGGGCTGGGCGATCGGCGACCCGCGTGCCCGCGGCGCCAAGGCCCACCGCGAACTGCTCGTCAATGAGGCGCTGATAGGCGACGCGCACGGTGCCGCGCGAGACGCCCAGTTGAGCCGCCAGGTCGCGCCAGGACGGAAGCCGCGTGCCCGCGTCGAGGCGCCCCGATTCGATGGCCTGCCGGATCGAGAAATAGATCTGTGCGGCGAGCGGCTGCTTTTCCGAACGATCGAGGTCGAGGGAGAGGGCGGTCATGGCTGAATGGTACATTAGCAATTGCCATTCTTGGTGCTTTTTTCCGACCAGTGCCATGCACAGTTTTAGGGGGAGCCGGAGATTTCCGGCGCATCGATTGCCGATGCCGCAAGCGGGCGCACCGTGGCCGGCGTCAACCTTGAGGAGACATAAGATGACCGCGAGAATGGACTACAACGCCGCGACGCCGAGCGGCGTGAAGGCCTTGGCCGGCGTTTATGGCCATATTGCCCAGAGCGGCCTGCCGAAAACCCTGGTCGACCTGGTCTATCTTCGGATTTCCCAGATCAATGGCTGCGCCTTTTGCATCGACATGCATTCGGGCGACCTGCTGAAGGAGGGCGTCACGCTGGCGAAGCTCGTGCTGGTGCCGGTCTGGCGCGAGGCAGGTCCGTTGTTCAGCGACCGGGAGCGCGCGGCGCTGGCCTGGGCCGAGACGGTGACGCGTGTCGCCGAAACCGGTGTGCCTGACGCCGACTATGAAGCCGCCGCAGCGGTATTCGATGCCGGGGAGCTGGCGGACCTCACCATCGCGATCGGCCTGATGAATGCCTATAACCGCATGGCGATCAGCTTCCGCGCCACGCCGGCGGCGGCCAAGGCAGGTTGATCAGCCGGCGATCGCCCGGATCGGTCACATCAAAATCAGTCACATGAAGGTCAGTCATATGAAACGGACAGTTATGGCGATGGGCCTGACGCTTGCGATTGCGGTGTCGGCGCCTCATGCTCAGGGACAAGAGACGGGTTCGGCTCCGCCGGTAAAGCTGCAGGAGACGATCACGCCGCTGTTTAAAAGCGATCTGCCGAATGTTCCCGGCAAGGCTTTGCTCGCGGCGGAAGTTTCGTTTCCGCCGGGCGCCGCCTCGCCGCCGCACAGGCATCCGAAATCGGCGTTCATCTACGCCTATGTCCTGTCGGGCGAGATCATCAGCGCCGTCGGCGATGAGCCGCCGCGGCTCTATCGGGCGGGTGAGAGCTGGCACGAGGATCCCGGCGCCCATCACACGATCACGCGCAATGCCAGCAAAGAAAAGCCGGCAAAGCTGCTGGTGATCTTTGTCGCGGACCCGGGCGAGCGACAGCTCGTGGTGCCGGACCATCCGTGAGCGGCATGGCGCTCCGCCGCCGGATGGCGCGACCGGCCGGGCCCATCCCCTTGCCGAAACAGGTGCATCATGACGACTGAAATTCTCGGCATCAAGATCCCCGACAGCGCATTGGCGCGTGAAGCGACGGAGCTTGTCCGCGACACCGAGGGAGAGCTTCTGTTCAAGCATTCCGTGCGCGTCTATTTCTGGGGTGCCTTGGCCGGCATCCGCAAGGACCTGACTGTCGATCCGGAGCTGCTCTATGTCGCGGCGATGTTCCACGACTTCGGGCTGACGAAACGCTATGGCGCGAGCCAGCTGCGCTTCGAAGTCGATGGCGCAAACGCCGCCCGGGATTTTCTGCGAACCCATCTCATCGCGGAAGCCGACATCGCGAAAGTCTGGCAGGCGATCGCCCTCCACACGACCCCGGGGGTGCCGGAACACATGCAGCCCGAAATCGCGCTGTTGCATGCCGGGGCGGCGATGGATGTGGCAGGTCGCGGCTATGGCGACTTCACGGACGACCAGCGCAACACGGTTGTCGCAGGCTTTCCGCGCGAGGCCGATTTCGCGCCTGCCGTCATCGACATATTCTATGAGGGACTGAAGCATCGGCCGCAGAGCACATACGGGACCTTCAATGACGATTACCTGGCGTTCAAGGACCCGGGCTTTCAACGCAGCGACCTCTGCAGAGCCATCCTCGGCTCCCCATGGACGCATGATCACTGACGGTGTTTTCGCAGAAGCGCAACCGAGGTTACCAGAAGCCGAGCGGCCAACCGCGCGGGGATATCCTTTCCCTCATCGAAAACGCGCTCGCCGACCCCAGGCGATATGAGATCCCCAATGAGATCGCCAGTCAGCCCGCGCCGCTCTCATTCGGAGCGCTGCGCAAGGCGCAGGGCCGGCGCACAATCGTGGCTCTGCGTCGCGACAGCGTGCGGCGGTATCTCCAGGAGATCGGCGACGAGCTTGGCCTGAGTTAGGCCGAAGCGCCAAAATGCCGCCGCGCCGGCGCGCGATTTATATGCCACTCTCCCTTGGCAAGAAAATCCGCAAACGCAAGGAGGGTCGCAAGTGTCCGGTCCGAAATACGCCGCCTACAAACCCGCCGCCCCTTACTTCGACCTGGTTCGCGGGGCGCTGGGCGGGCTCGTCGATGGCGCGCATTTCTTCGACATCGTCAGCGACGATATCGTCTACGAGGTCCGCTACGAGATCGCCGGCTGGCCGCGGGTGATCCGGGGGCGCGCCGATCTGATGGCCCAGTTCAAGGCCTATTGCGAGCATGTCGAACTTCAATCCGCCGACAGCTTGATCGTCCATAACGCGGATGGCGGCCGCGTCGTCGTTATCGAGTACGAAGTCCATGGGACCATCCTCGCGAGCGGTGTCGCGTATAACAACCGGTTCTGCTCAATCGTCGAGATCGACGGTCGGCAGATCGCGCATTGGCGGGATTACATGGACTCGCTCGCGGCCTGGAACGCATTGACGGCACCCGCCCGCTAGAAGACCGGACGCCAGAGGGCGATGAGGCCAGAGGATGAGGATAGCGCCCCTGTTTTCCACCCGGCCGCTCGCCGCTCTGCATCGCAGCCAAACCGCAGCCGGACCCAGCCTGGGTCTTGCCGAGGGCCGCTTGCCGGCTTATCGCGCGCTGCGTCTCGCTTCATTCAATTGTCCGAAACGGAACCAATGTCCGCGCAAGCACTTACCGACAGGCAGAGTAATACCTGAACCGGAGGATTGAAGATGGCGAAGTTGGCCGAAGTTGATGCGATTGCCCTTTTGAAAGCGGATCATCGGAAAGTCGAAGGGCTTTTCGAGGAATTCGAAGCGGCAAAGGGGAAAGCAAGCAAGGAGAAGCTTGCCAAGACGATCTGCACGGAGCTGATCGTCCATACGATCATCGAGGAAGAGGTCTTCTATCCCGCCTGCGAGGGGCAGATCGAAGAGGATGTGCTGCAGGAGGCCTATGTGGAGCATGACGGCGCGAAAGTGCTGATCGCCGAGATCCTGGCCGCCGATGCCTCGTCGGAGTTCTATGACGCAAAAGTGAAGGTGCTTTCCGAGCTGATCAAGCATCACGTCAAGGAAGAGGAGAAGCGGGCGGAAGGCATGTTCGCCCAGGCCAAGTCGGCCGGCCTCGACACCGAGGCCCTGGGCCAGGAAATGGCCACGCGCAAGCAGGCGGTCATGGCGGAGATCAAATCCAGCGGCCTGCCGACGCCGACCACCCGGTCCTATTCGGGTGCCCGCGTCAAGACCGGCAAGCCCGAGCATTCCGTGGCTGCCTGATTTTTAGCGGCGGATCATCCCGCGAGATCATCCCCGCACGATCATCCCCGCAGATCATCCCGGCTGGCGCGAAGCCGGGATGGTCCGCGCGGCGCGCTCCCCGGGCCAGAAGCAAGACCTGACGCCGGTAAAGATTGGTAAACGTTGTCGGCCTCCCCGTCATAGACCACGCCAGCCCTGCACGGCCCCGCTGCCGATGCGATGGCGCGGCACAGCGCAAGCTGCAAAGGCGTTTCTTCATCGCTGCGCGCCCGAACCCGAACCCGAACCCGAGCGCCGAGCCTGAGCAGGGTCGACGATGACGCGAAAATTTGCTATGGATGGCGTGCTTCTGCGCTTGCTTGGGAATGCCGGCAGGCTGCATCGCGGTCCGTCTGGCCGCCGCTGCTCACCTGTGAGCCTGCTGAGTTCTCTGCACGAAATCCGGCCTGCAAATTTCGGCGAGCGTGACGAATGGCAACCATCGATGACGGACGCAGTCTCTATTTCGATTTGTTGAAGCACTGCCTGACCGACAGCATCTATGCCGACGCGCCCCTGGCCAACTTCGTATTTTATCGCCCGAAGGCCAGTCTGCCGGCGTGGAAACGCGGGGCCGTCGGCATGCTGGACTCATTCCTTGCCTGCCACGGCAAGCGCCTCGTCGAGCGTCATTCCGTGCCGTGGGACGAGGGCTATGCCAGCCTGACCGCCGCCGAAATGAAAGAGCGGCGCGACCAGGACCGCCACTGGCCGCTGCACGCCCTGACCTTTCTGGGGCAGAAGCGGCTGGACAACATCCAGTACTGCGTCGAGAGCGTGCTTCGCGACAAGATTCCGGGCGATCTCATCGAAACCGGTGTCTGGCGCGGCGGCGCCTGTATTCTCATGCGCGCCATCTTGAAGGCCTATGGCGACGAGACACGCATCGTCTGGCTCGCCGATTCATTCGAGGGACTGCCGCCGCCCGACGCGGCCAATTATCCGGCCGATAGCGGCGACAAGCATCATGCCTGGTCGGAGGTCTTTGCCGTGTCGAGCGACGAGGTCAAGGCGAATTTCCGCCGCTTCGACCTCCTCGATCATCAGGTCCGTTTTCTCGAAGGCTGGTTCAAGGATACCTTGCCGACCGCGCCGATCGAGCGTCTCGCCGTGCTGCGGCTCGATGGCGATATGTACGAAGCGACCATGCAGGCGCTCGAGGGCCTCTACCACAAGCTCTCCGGCGGCGGGTATGTCATCATCGACGACTACTACCTGCCGGCCTGCGCGAAGGCGGTTCATGATTTCCGGAGCGCGCGGGGGATTGGCGAGGAAATTCAGGACATCGACGGCCGCGGCTGCTTCTGGCGCCGGTCCTTCTGAAGCGTGCCACATTGGCGCGTGGCCGCGCGCGTTCATTGCCTCAGGCAATGCGGCACGATGTGGTAGCGGGGACGCAACAAGGCAGGCGCGTAAGCGCTGGGTGGGGCCATACGCTTACGCTGCCGAGCTTCGTTCAAACCGGGACTCATTCAGGCCGGGGACTCATTCAACCCGGTGCCTCATTGCCGGCGCAATTCATGCCCGCGTGTTATACGCCACCGGCCTGGTGAATAACGGGGCTGGTGAATGGAGGCGATCAAGCCCGCGTGGTCTTAGTTGCCGCCTGAGCCGGACCCGCCGCCCGAGCCTGAGCCGGAGCCACCGCCCGAATTGCCGCCGCCGCTGGAATTCCCGGATCCATTGCCTGATCCGGTGCTGCCGCCCGCGCCCACGCCGTTCTGCGTACCGCCGTTGGTGCCATTGTTCGTGCCGTTATTCGTACCGGTATTGCCGGTCCCGACGCGGTTCTGCGTGCCGTCCGACTGGCCGCCGGCACCGGTGTTGAGGCCGCTGGGGTTGCCGGTATCGGAGCCGGTCGGGCTGGAACCGTTATTGGTGTTTTCGCCGTTCTTCGGCCCGGTCTGCTGGCACGGGCTGCCGCCCATGCAGTTGCCGTTCGAATCGGAATTCGCCTGCGCCAAGGCGACTCCGGCGGTGAGCAGAAGCATCGCGCTCGTGCTCGCAAGTACTTTGGTGATCATGTGACGCTCCTCTACATTGCACTACCTCAGTAAGAGGGCGTCATGCATCTTGTTCACCCGGCGCGGCCTCACTTAAACGTGCGGCCTCGCTTAAACGCGCGTCCGCAGGCACGTGGCGGCGCGAGCCGACAAGCCATCGCGGCATCGGCGCGAACGGCGTTACCGTCGGACGGCGTCTCCTGCGGATGGTGACCGCTGGGGCATTCCGCGGCGGCGCGCAATCGGCGCTGCCGCGCCTCGTGGCGCTCAATCGTTGACGCCGATTTCCAGCAGCCGCCAGCCGCCGCCGTCGGGGGCATTGGCGAGCACGGGATCGAGCAGGGGATCGGCGCCAAAGACATAGATCGCCTCGCCGCAGAAGACTTCGTAGACATCCTGGTCATGCAGCGGCGTCTCGCGCAGCAGGCATTGCCGGGTTTTGGCGTCGAACAGCTTGCGGGCGAGGGCGGGGAACTGCGCCGCGCTCCAGCTCTTGCCGCCGAAGTCGAAGGGCAGATGCGTCATGCCCTGCAGGGCCTTGACGTCGTTGGCCTTCACCGCCGCATGGAAGCGCTGCCAGAAGGCGGCGAAGACGGGTGTCTGCACGGTATCGGGCTGGCTGGTATCCGGCTGCACGATTGTGGGATCGGCGGGGGTGGAACCGGTGGCGCTGGAATCGCTGCCGGTGTCCTGCTGCGCCACCGCCGGCGTCGGTGTGAGGGTGGTCGCGGCGATGGCCAGCGACAGCAGCGGGGCGAACAGCAAGCCGGTCATCTTGCCCGGCCTTGCGCTACCCGCCTTTTCGATGCCCGTCTTTTCGATACCCGGCGTCGCGATCCGCGTCGCCGCAGGGCCGGCGGCGGCGTCTTCGCGATCCCGGCTCATCATTCCCCGATTGCGCATTGTCCCGTCACCCACGCGTCCCGTTACTCGGTCCTGGTCTGGTCCCACCCGGCTTCAGGTTAATGGCGTCAGGTTAATGAAGCGGTGTGACGCCTGCAATCGCTTGGGCGCGCACCCGTCGCGGGGCATGAACGGGGCATGGCGCAACGCGCGCGACCAGGCCAGCCGCGGCTTTGCGGGTTGCGGGATAGAGGTTGCTGCCACCGCAACACACGCTCAGGATTACATTGGCGCCCGATCCGCCCGCCGGGCTCCCGCGCAAGAGGATGTGTGGCGGGTGGACAGCGTCCCTTCTTCTTCTCTTCTTCTATAAAAGATAGATAATATAATTGGTTATGGTGGTTTCGCCGGTGGTTTCGCGGCGGGTTGCGGCGGCGTTGCGCCGCTGCCCGCCCGGTCACGGGGCGGCCGGTCGAACGGGGACGGCAGCGCGCTTCGGCGGAATGAATTATTGTGAAAATATCAACATTCGGGTAGAATGACGGCATGAGCAAGAAGCCGCCCCAGCCCCCCGCCGTCCCGTTCAAGCCCGGCCCATCCAAGCCGGGCCAATCCAAGTCGGGCCGGTCAACCTCGGCCACGCCCACGCCGCCCAAGCCCGCGCCCCACCGGCTGCCTGCCGATCCAGTGCCGGCGGCGCCATCCGCCGGCGCGCAAGCCGGGCGGGCGGATGACAGGCCGGGGGATGACAAGTCGGCGGGTGACAGCCCGGCGGATGACAGGCCGGCGGGCGATCCGCAGCCGCAGGCGCGGCGCTCGGACACCGGCAAGACGGCGCGGCCGCGGCGGCAGGCTGCTGCTGCGGCGACCCCCGCCGAGGCGCATGCGGCGTGGAAGGCGGCGTCCCCGCGCAGCCGCTCGCTCCGGCTGCGCGAGCAGCATTTCGTCGAGTGCTATCTCGCCACCGGCAATGCCACCGAGGCGGCGCGCCAGGTCGGCTATCTCGAATATTCCGCCGGCAATGCGGGCTACCGGCTGTTGCAGAGGCCGGCAGTGGCCGCCGCCATCGCCGGGCGCCAGGAGGACCTGCGCCGGCGCAACGCGGTGACGGTGGACCGGGTGATCAGCGAGCTGGCGAAGCTCGCTTTCGCTGATCCGCGCGATCTCTTCACCGCCGACGGCAAGCTGAAGCCGCTGCATGAACTGGACGATGCCAGCGCCGCCAGCATCGCCGCCCTGGAAGTGCTGGCGGTGGCCGGCGGTCCGCGCGCGGCGGCGGGCCGGGCCGCGCGGGCCGCTTCCGCCCAGGCGCGCGACGGGAGCCATGCGGACGAGGCGGCCGGCGGCGAGAGCGGCGACACGGTGCTGGAGCTGCGCAAGATCAAGCGCTGGGACAAGGCCAAGGCGCTGGAACTGCTCGGCCGCTATCTCGGGCTTTTCAAGGACCGGCTGGAACTCGGCGTCTCCAGCGATCTCGCCGCCAGCATCGAAGCGGCGCGCAAGCGCAGCCGCGCGCTGGATGCCGAAGCGCCGCAGGTGATCGACGGCGGGAAGGCGATCGAGGTGGAAACAGGCGAGGTGGCCACCAAGCCCGCGGGTGAAGACGAAGGGTGACAAGGGGAGAAGAGCGGTGGATGCGAAGAGAACGACGCACCCCGGCACGTCTCTACCCCCGTTGTCATGCCCGGACTTGACCGGTCGGCGCAGGCCGACATGCGTCGGCGGTGCATCCATGGCGGAGGCGGGTGCGGTGGCTGGCATGTACCCTCGGATCAAGTCCGAGGGTGACAGGAGAAGGGGTGACGGGGGGGGGGGAAGGGCAGTGGATGCGAAGAGAACGATGCGTCCCGGCACACCTCTACCCCGGCACACCTCTACCCCGGCACACCTCTACCCCGGCACACCTCTACCCCGGCACACCTCTACCCCGGCACACCTCTACCCCGCCACACCTCTACCCCACTGTCATGCCCGGACTTGATCCGGGCATCCATGGCGGAGGCGAGCGCGGCGGCTGGCATGGACCCTCGGATCAAGTCCGAGGGTGACAGGGGGAGAAGAGCGGTGGATGCGAAGAGAACGATGCGTCCCGGCACGCCTCTACCCCCGCTGTCATGCCCGGACTTGATCCGGGCATCCATGGCGGAGGCGGGTGCGGTGGCTGGCATGGACCCTCGGATCAAGTCCGAGGGTGACAGGGGGGGAGCGTGACAAGGGGGAGGGAGGGTGACACGGGAGAGGGGAAAGTGACAGCGGGGAAGGGCTCGTGACTTCCTGGCAGATGCCTCCAGCCGTTCCACCCGGGGACGACAGGAAGAAGAGATAACCGCGCCATTCCACCAACAACGAAGGCATCCATGCCCACACCCGCCGAAACACTGATCGCCGACATCGCCGGCTTCGCCCGCGATCCCTTGGGCTTCGTGCTCTATGCCTTTCCCTGGGGCGAGGTGGGGACGCCGCTCAGCAGTTGCGACGGGCCGGATGCCTGGCAGCGCGATGTGCTCAAGGAGATCGGCGACGCCTTGCGTCAGGCACCGCTCTCCGGCGCCGCGGCAGTTGCCGCCATCCCGCAAGCCGCCGCCCCCGTCCAGCTCGCTGTTGCCAGCGGCCACGGCATCGGCAAATCGGCGCTGGTGGCCTGGCTGCTGCTCTGGGCGATGGCGACGCATGAGGAGACGCGCGGCGTGGTCACGGCCAATACCGAGAGCCAGCTCCGCACTAAGACCTGGGCGGAGCTTGCCAAGTGGCACCGCCTGTGCCTCTGCCGCGACTGGTTCACGCTCTCGGCAACCGCCCTCTATGCGACGCAGCCGGGGCATGAGAAGACCTGGCGCATCGACATGGTGCCGTGGTCGGAGCGCAACACGGAGGCTTTCGCCGGGCTGCACAACCAGGGCAAGCGCATCATCGTCATCTTCGACGAGGCTTCCGCCATTCCCGATGCGATCTGGGAGACGACCGAGGGCGCGCTGACCGACCGCGACACGGAGATCTTGTGGTGCGCCTTCGGCAACCCGACGCGCAACGCCGGCAGATTCCGCGACTGCTTCCAGCGCTTCCGCCACCGCTGGCGCCACCGCCAGATCGACAGCCGCCGCGTGCGCCTCACCAACAAGGCGCAGCTCGCGCAATGGGTCGCCGATTACGGCGAGGACAGCGATTTCGTGCGCGTGCGCGTCAAGGGCCAGTTCCCGCGCGCCGGCTCCATGCAGTTCATCGGCAGCGACCTCATCGCCGCCGCCCTCGCCGCACCGGCCCAGGCCTTCCGCCACGACGCCCTCGTTATAGGCGTCGACGTGGCGCGCTTCGGCGATGACGAGAGCGTCATCTTCGCGCGCAAGGGCCGCGACGCCCGCAGCATGCCGCCGATCCGGCTGCGCAACACCGACACCATGACCCTCGCCGGCCGCGTCGCCGAGGAAGCGCGGCGCCTGAAGGCCGATGCGATCTTCGTCGACGAAGGCGGTGTGGGTGCGGGCGTGGTCGACCGCCTGCGCCAGCTCGGCCTCGACGTGATCGGCGTGCAATTCGGCGCCAAGGCCGACGGGCTCAGCTTCACCGGTGCCGCCGAGCGCTACGCCAACAAACGCGCCGAACTCTACGGCCAGCTCCGCCAGGCGCTGAAAGCCGGCCTGGCGCTGCCCGACCTCGCCGATCTCACGACGGATCTCACCGCCATCGAATACGGCTTTAATGCCCGCGACGAGATTCAGTTGGAGAAGAAGGAGCAGATGAAAGCGCGGGGGCTGGCGTCACCGGATTTGGCTGACGCGCTGGCGCTGACCTATGCATATCCGGTTGTGGCGGGCGCGGGGGCGACGCGGTTTGCGGGCGGGGGAGGTGGGGCGGGGGGAAGGCTGGTGAGTGAGTTTGAGCCGTATTGAGGACGCTCCACAGTGCAGGCGAGGCAACTGGAAAAAAAGGGCCCGCGCTGTGAGACAGCGCTGGCCTCAATGACAGAGGGCAACCGTGGCAGCCGACCTCGCCGTCATCACCTTGCATCGGATTCTCGGGCGTGAGAGAGCGGTGCTGTTTGTCTCTCATGATGCAGATGATGGCGGCTGGCAATTCCTCGATGGCCAGCCCTCTGCCGTCGACGATGCAGCAGTTGCGGGGCTTCAGCAGATGTTTCTGCTCGATCCGTCACTGGCGGAGCTTGTCGGTTTGCCCGAAGGCTGGTGCGCGCGCCGCGCCAATACCGCGTGGCAGAGATCGCCCATCTCTTAAATTCAGATACAGCTCTTGTTCCGTTGTGTCTCGGCTTCGATGCCAGGCACGAGATCTAGCTAGGGAAGAACAAGCGGGGAAGGTGCGGGGACTGGCTGGTGAGTGAGTCTGAGTCGTAGTACCACTGGCTCCGCTTAAAAAAAACAGAGCAAAGACGGCAATGGGTAACGAGGTCCCCATTAGCTATTATCCGTCGTGTGTTCTAAATTGGCGGCGATTATTGACTCAGTGCCAATACCGCGTGGCAGAGATCGCCCATCTCTTAAATTCAGATACAGCTCTTGTTCCGTTGTGTCTCGGCTTCGATGCCAGGCACGAGATCTAGCTAGGGAAGAACAAGCGGGGAAGGTGCGGGGACTGGCTGGTGAGTGAGTCTGAGTCGTAGTACCACTGGCTCCGCTTAAAAAAAACAGAGCAAAGACGGCAATGGGTAACGAGGTCCCCATTAGCTATTATCCGTCGTGTGTTCTAAATTGGCGGCGATTATTGACTCAGTTCTAGCTTTCGTTTCACGATAATCGCTATTACTGCTCCTATGGCCTAGTCGTTTCCTTAATTTGTGTTGTGTGATCTGGAGGCTTGGGAGGGCAGCCCGAATTTGTATCGGAGGAACCGGTGAATCCCAAGGATGAAATAAAGAAGCTTGAAGAACACTTCGGCTCGCGCGAATGCATGCTAGCTAACACTCTTATTCAGTTGTCACTATTCGGGCAACCATGTGACGTGACGTTTTATAAGCGTCGTCCAATTATTGACGTTCAAGTAGACCAGCAACTGGGGTTGGCCATGATGTATGGTGCCGGGCCAGCAAAGGTGGCTGACCTGCTTAACAATATAAAATTTTCTGATGGCACTCGCGCCGGCTTGGCTGAGATATGGACAGTGAATCCTATGCCGAAGGAAGGATTCACGAAGGCGGAGTTGGATGCAGTAGATTTAGCGCAAGGTGATCAAGTAGCTGGTATGAATGGCGAGACAATCAGGCAGATTGTCCGCGAAACCTATCATTGCGAAACTGCCGAAGAGGAAGACAGGCACCTCCGCCGATTTATAGCGTCGTAGCGAAAATCATACAGTGTAAGTTCGAGCCGCTTTATCGCATTCGTTTGAACAAGCTCCGGGCAAATTCTTGTTTAGATCTAACTCCGCCCGGTAATGGCTTGCTCTAATGGGGTTTTTGGTGTATCAAGCCGATGGGAACATTTAGGGAACTTTCGGCATGGCATCCAAGTCGAAAATCGAATGGACCGAACACACTTGGAATCCTGTTACCGGGTGCACAAAAATTTCGGCTGGTTGCAAGTATTGCTACGCGGAAGTCCTCGCGAAGCGTCTGCAGCGTATGGGCACAAAAGGGTATGAAGGCGGCTTCGCGCTGACTTTGCAGCCGGAGCGGTTAACTTATCCCATCAAACGAAAAAAGCCTACCGTTTGGTTCGTAAATTCAATGAGTGACCTGTTCCATGACAAAGTGCCCTTTGAATATATTGATGCAGTATTTGAGACGATACACGCTACGCCCCACCACCGCTATCAGGTGCTAACCAAACGCCCAGATCGTATGGCGCGATATTTCAGGCAGCGATCGGTTCCAAGCAATACTTGGCTTGGCACTTCGATTGAGAACAAGCGGCATGGCATGCCACGAATATCGAAGTTGGTGGAAATTGATGCTCAGATTCGTTTCCTGTCTATCGAACCATTACTCGAAGACGTGGGCTCTATTGATCTAGCCGGAATTTCCTGGGTCATCGTCGGTGGGGAGTCAGGCCCTAAGGCGCGTCCGATGCGGATCGAATGGGTAAGGTCAATTAGGGAGCAATGCTCAGAAGCAGGTACCTCATTCTTCTTCAAGCAATGGGGCAGTCATGGAGCAGATGGTGTCTATCGAGCAAAGCGGTCGAATGGCCGAGTTCTAGATGGCAAGATCTATGACTACATGCCAGTAGAGAGGCAAAACGGTGACGAAGAAGCACTACAGCTGGAAGCAGGGCGAAGCCTTACCAGAACTAGGACCGCATAGTCTCGCAAAACATCGCATTCTTAAGCGCTATTTGACGCGTTATATCGAGATCCTAACCGCTACCTCACCACAGGAGCAGCTGAATATTACATTAGTCGACGGCTTTGCAGGTGGCGGCAAATATAGCCACGGCAGAGATGTCCTTCCGGGCTCTCCACTGATTCTGCTGGAGACAATTGCCGAGATGCAAGACAAGCTCAACGCATCTCGGCCAAAGGGATTTCAAATTAACGCCGATTTCATATTCATCGAGCAAAACCCACATCACAGTGATTTTCTCCGGTCAGTCATCTCCGGGAGCTCGTTTTCCAGCGAGCTTGATCAGTCGATCCAGATCTGGACAGCGGACTTCAACGAGCGAACAGATGAGATAATTCGCAGAGTTCGTGCCCGTTCGCCTCGCGCTGGTCGCGCTATCTTTCTGCTCGATCAGTATGGCTGGAGCCAAGTAGCGCTCCGATCAATCAGGGCGGTGCTTAATCAATTGGCCAACGCCGAAATCTTCCTAACTTTTAGCGTCGATGCACTCATCGACTATCTCTCCGATCGAAGCCTGGATATGCGCGCATTCGGAAATATTGATATGGATCGCGGCCAGGTTCAGGAGCTGATCAATTACAAGAGTGAAGATCAGATCGGCTCTCGGGCGTTAATCCAAAACACCCTATACAGCCACATCCAAAGTGAAACAGGATCACCGTTCTATTCTCCGTTCTTTATAAAATCTCCTGACGCCCACAGAAGCTATTGGTTCTTGCATCTCTCAAAGCACCGAGAGGCAAGAAATGAAATTGGAATGATCCACTGGGCTGAAAACAACATCAGCGTGCATCATGGCGGCGCTGGTCTAAATGCACTGGGGTTTACTCCAAACAGAGGCGTTGACCAACTAACTTTGCCGTATCTTTTTGATGCGAAGGCGAAGGAGCGGTCGGCACTCGAACTTCGCGATCAGTTGCCGCAAATGATTCTCGAAGCATCGCAATCCGACATTGCTCCTTCCTTGGAACAGCTGTTCGTCTCTAAAAGCAACGATACCCCGGTTGTGCGCGATATGATGTCTGGCGCTTTATTGGACTTGCGCAATGATCGAGAGCTGACGATCGTTGACGAACACGGGCGCGTTAAGCCTCGCGCGAAAACTATTGAGTGGAGCGACCGGATAGTTCTGTCAGCGCAGAGAAGTTTTTTTGATCTTCTAATAAATCGCTAAATTGAGCCCATGCACCGTCGATCCTCTGCCACTTCGCTTCCAGCAGCAAGCCCAGTGTCACCAGCCGTCTAAGATATCGACAAGATAGGTCTGAGCTGCCTTGTCCAATGGCTTGAATGCGCTACGGACAACGATATCTAAAACTCTAGCCTCTGGCGACGCAGGCTTTGTATTTCTTCCAAACGATACTTTCGTTCGGCTTTATAATCAAAATAGGAATCTATCTCAGCAATAAAACGAGATTTCGCAAAGAACCAGTTAGTTGAACTGCCATCCATTTCAACGAGCCAATCTCCGGCAATAGAAGGTGAGACGGAATGGAATAGAAGAACAAGTGAACAGGCGAAGGCTCGGGCCGCGAACTTATTCAGTTGCTCGATATCTTCTGGGCTTTCATGACCAGAGGTACGCCCGTTCTCATAAGCGTCTATTCTTTCTAGAATCTGTTTCGGTGTAAGATGTATATACTCCGATACGGCCCCATAGAGCCGGCCAACTTCCTTACAGAAATCGGCCACGACTTGCTCTCTCATCATCTCGAATTTTATGTCTCGATTAACTGAAATGTTTGTTGATTTCAGCTGCTTCTCGAATGTCTCAATTTTTTCGGCTATTGGTAAGCGATAGTTCTGCTGTTGTACTTTGCAGATCTTGACTGAGGTTTCCAGGACGAATCTAAGCTCGCGCTTGGCAACGTTCAATAAGCCTTCCGTCGCAAGAAACAGTACTGATACGGCAGACTGAAGCAAATCTTGCGACAGATAGGTCAGGAGATGATTGTTTCTAAACTCCGGATCCCGAGCCGCATCACTGATTAGAAACTGGAGCCCTGCTAGATAAGACATGATGATGCTATCAGCCTTGCGGATGGGCTCTCTCAATTTTTCTGGCAGGTCGTGGATTGCTGATTTTTCCATCGTTTCCTCGGGCCGCTAATGTTCTTCAGGACGATTGACATCGATAGTTCAACACTCCCTCTGATTAAAAAGTGCTGAAGCTTCTGCTTTGCATACAGATTCATGCATCGACTGGTCGGATCAGTTGCTCATGGAGTGAGGTCATGAGACGCTGCTTCATCCAGCATAACCCGCGCTTCCACGGTGTCAGTCGGAGCAGCGCGCAGTTGTATCAATCGAATAGACGGGGTTGGTCTTATTTAGCGCCGGAGATCGCCCTTTTGCAATGTGACCGCGGCTGCCGGGCACAAGTCAGATCAGCGCCACGCCGAACAGCGGCACTAGTAGCACGACAGTCATGCGAAGAAGATAGCTCTTCAATCCACGCGACATCGTTCCAACTGCTGCCCTCCACCGCTGCGCCCCTCCGCGCCATCCTCACTGCCGCGCAGAGGATCGCACCGGCTTTCACCTCACGGCATCGCCGCCGGGTTCATCCAGATGAACTCCCAGACATTGCCGTCCGGGTCTTCGATTTGGCGGTTATACATGAAGCCGAAATCCTGCGGCGGATCGGGGTCGGCGCGGCCGCCCGCGGCGACGCCCTTCGCGATCGTGGCATCGACCTCATCCTTGCTCGCCGCGGCGAGGGCCAGCAGCGCCTGGCTCTCGCGCCCGTCCTGGCACGCCGCTTGACATAAATCCGAGCCGACATACGCGGGTCTGCGATTTGCGCGGGCAACGCGAATCTGCTGAATTACCTGGCATCTGAGGGGCTTTGACGGGGATTCTTCCATGCGGCGCATGGCGTTGTTGATGATGGGCTGCCTGCTGGCGGCGGGCTGTGAGGACTCTTACTACCGCGTGACCGCGCCTTTCCATGATGCGGATTTTCAGCCTTTCATCGCGTCCGGCAAAACCACGCTGACCGGCCATGCCGTTCGCGCCAAGCAGGGCGCGCCGGCGGCTTTGTGCGAGTCCGTCAAGCTGGTGCCGAAAACGGCCTTCACGGCCGATTTCGTGGCGGCGCGGCGGCACGGGCCGGGCTACCAAATTATGAGTCCGCCCGACGCGCAGCCATATTACATGCCAAAATCAGTGCGCGAGGTGAAATGCGATGCGGCGGGTGGATTTGTCTTCAAGGACCTGCCGGCAGGCACCTGGTTCGTCCTGCCGCACATGCCGGAAGATGAAGACGAGCTGGCAAGCGAGGCAACGACGGATGGCATCCATCCGGCCACGGCCGATCTGACCGAGCGCGATCTGGTGCGGGCCGCATGGTAGGCTGAGGCGACGGCTTTCGCGCAAGCCGTCAGCCGATCGTCGCGTCGAGATCGCTGGTGCCTTCCCGGCCGATGCGGCTGAAATTATCGGCCAGGCGCGCTTCCTGCCTTCGGCCCGCAGCCGCCATGCCGCCTTGCGCCCTCCCATGCCGCGCGCGTCACCTCGTACCAGACCTCGCCGTGTTCAGTCCCCGGGAAGGGGTCGGAATCGACGGAGACTGTGCGGGCATGGTTCATGCCGATCTTCTCCATCACGCGGCGCGATCCGCGGTTCACCGCCATCGTGCAGGCCACGATCGTGTCATAGCCGGCGCTGCCGAACCCCCAGTCGACGAGCGCCGATGCCCCCTCGGAGGCCAATCCCTGGCCCCAGTCCATGCGGCGCAGGCGGTATCCGAGTTCCGCCAAGGTTTCACTGTCCGGCCACAGACAGAACCAGCCGACGAAGGCGCCGCCGGCCGTGCGGCGCGCCGTCCAGACGTGAGGCTCGGTTCCCCGCGGCATGAGGAACGTCGCGTCGGGATCGATATGCGCGTGGTCGACGGCGTGGCCGCCGTTGAGATAGCGCATGACCTCCGGATCGAGCTCAAGCTCGATGAAGTCAGCGCGGTCACCCGGGCTGCAGGGACTGAGCGTCAGTCGCGCGGTGTGTAGAACAGCCATTTTCCGAACGTCCTCTGTGCGCCATCAACCTACCTATATCGCCTCCGTCTTTCCCGGCCTACTCCAGGGATAGAATTTATTCTACGTGAAAGGGGCGGCGGTCCTGATCAGATCGGCGCAGATGGCGCTCGGCCTGCGGCTTTCGCCTGCTAGCGTTCATTGCCGATTCGAATCCGATGCACAAGTGAGTCTCAAAGACAGGCTCCGGCTTTATCGCATCTCTTCCGGCTTTATCGCATCTCTTGAGCCACTTTGGCTCTTTGAGATCTTCTTTTTGAACCCACAACAGAGTGCCATCGTCGGAAGATGTCCGCACGAACCACCCATCGGTGGCTTTGAGGATGAGTGAGGCCTTCGTTGTGGATGCACCGGGTTCCACGCTGAATTCAACGGGCAGGCCGCCTCCCATGTTGGCTGCTGGAAATCGCGGCCGTCATCCTGGTTCTCGCCGGCATCGCCCTGCTGCAGGTGGGACGGCAGCGCGCCCTGCGCACGGTGGCGCAGGCGGTGGACACGCCGCGGCCCGGTGCGGGCATGATCAAAGGCGAACGCGCGTGACCTTGAGCGAGCCGGCGGCGCCGTCGGTCTCGGCCTTTCCCACGATCGTCCTGAGATATTCGTCGACCGCTTTCCGGCAGCCGCCCCAGTCATAGTAGTCGTCGAAAATGATGCTGCCGCCGACCACGAGCCGCGGGAAGATCCGCTCCAGCGAGGTCTTCACCGGGTCGTACCAGTCGACGTCGATATGCGCCAAGGCGACGTCGCCGTCGATCCGCATCGTCTCCTGCAACAGGCCCTTTATCAGATGGACGTTCCGGGCCGCGATATCGATGCCGAAATCGGCAAAGTTGCCTTTGACCTTTTCCAGCAGGTCTTCCTCATATCCATAATAGCGGTCGCCGCCGATACCCTGGGACTTTCCCTCGACGATGGTCTTGTACCGCGCATGAACATCCGGCGTGTCGCCTTCCGTGGGCGCGGGGATCAGGCCGAAGACATCGTAGACGTCGAGCACCCGGGGCACGGATTTCAAGGAAGCAAGCAGAATGGCGGAGCCGCCCAAGGCGCAGCCGGCCTCGATGAAGGACCCGTTGAGCTGCCTTGCTTCCATGTCGCGGCAGACTGCCGACAGGCTGGCGAGCTTCCTCTCCGACAGGTAAGTCAGCTTCCGGTGCCTGATCCGCGTGATGAGGTTTCTGTCGACGCAATCCGCAAGGGCGTCCTCGCCGCGCCTTCCCGGCCTGAAGCGGCGAACAATCCGGCGTGCCAAATCGAGCATGTTTCCCCGCCATGTCTTCGTCGTTGATGCCGGCAGTTTACATCAGCTTCGCCGCCGCTTCGACAACAGTCGCGACGCGCTACCCTCGCGGCGGTCCCGTCAGATCCAGCCCTGCCGCTTGGCCGCGGCGATAAGCTGGTCCGAGACCACATCGGCGGTGCGCCGGGCATTGCCTTCGATGGTTGCGTTGCCGGTCGCTTCGCCGGCCAGCTTCATGGTGCCGCCGACCACGAGGCCGACGGGGCTTGCGGTGGCCGCCATGACCGCCAGGGGCAGGATGACGCCCGGCGTCTTATTGCCGCCGGACGCGACCGTCCCGCTGCCGAGCTGGCGCAGGCCGTGCGATGTCATCTGGAAGCCTTCGGCCGCCGTGGTCAGGGCGGCATTGCCGGAGCCGAAGCCGACCAGCAAGCGCTTGGCGGTGCTGCCCTCGTCGGCGGAAACGAAATAGCCCCGGATCACGACGTCATTGAGCTGCGGCGCCGGCTGCCCGGCCGCTTGTACGGCGGGCAGCCCCGCTTCTTGAAGCTGCGCCGTGACCTGCTTCGCCACCTCGGCGCCGAGCCGGGTGGTCATGTCAAGTTCCTGCGCGGTCGGAGCGTAGTGCGAGACGGCGCCGCTGGCCGCGAAGACCGATTCCGGCGGCACCTGGGCGGGATCGGCGGTGAAGTCGTAGACCAGGATGCGCGCGGGCCGCGGCAGCTGCTGGCCCTGATAGTACTGGCGCTGGGTCACCTCGGTCGAGGCGCAGCCGGATGCGACGAACAGGACGAACAGGCAGATTGCCGATGAACGATGCAAAGTCATGTCAGGCCTCCCCTTTTTCGATGACGCTATGGCGGTGACCGATCGCGGTATCCGCTTCATCGGCGACAGCCGTGTCTTGGTGACGGTGACAGAGTGCCATTCATTGACCGGCGCGCTGTCGCATTGCAGCGCGGCGGATAGGCTCCGGTAGTCGGGCGCCGATATTCAGGCTCTGGTCATGGGTGGTCGGGCGGTCCGCTACGCCGATAGTGGGTACTCCGGTCGTCGGCACTCCGGTACTTGGGCACTCCGGTACTCGGGCAGGCCGGTAGCGGGCGGTTTGCCAGGGGGAAAGTTTGGCAGAAATGGCGCCGACCAGTTTGCGCCAGATCAAGTCAGGCGCCGATTGACGCTAGCGTGTAGGACGATGCGCGGGGCGGTGTGATGGTGAAGCTGTCGCGGCGTATGAAGTCCATCCGCTGCAGCTCTGCGTCATGTTGTGCGGGGACTGCGTAGGCGGGCTCAGTCGTTTGTTTTCCTTGCTTCGGGTCCGGCGTCAGAAAGGTGTTCCGTTCTCCGTCACGCCGGGTGACGGCGCCGCCGCCCGGTTGCCCCAGCTCGCCCAGACCGTGGCCGCGATCCAGCCGAAGAGGGTCCAACCGAGGACGAGATTGAGGGCGACGATCTGCGGCATGTGCGGATGTTGGAAGTGTGCCGCGAGCACGCTCGGCAGGAAATAGCCGAGCAGGGCGAAAGCGATGCCGGCGCAGATCCCGATCGTGATGAAGTGCAGGCTGAGGAAGAGACCAAATCCGAAAGAGACGACGGTGATCGCCATGGTCACGCCAAGCGCATAGCTATAGAGCCGTATTTCGCCTTTCCCCCCATTTTGCCAGTCAGTCTAGGCGCGCCAATGGCCATGCGATAGATGTCTGGCCGCAGCTTGCCGGCAATGCCCTCCGGTCTCGGTGGCTTTCAGCGGTCGGCCGAAGGCGACCCCCGCCGATGCCGCAAAAACGCCGCATTCGCCTATTAACCCGCGTGGCGGAAGCTGGTTGGGGGAGCCGCATGAAGCTGTGGGTGGCGGGCCGTGCTGTGTCGATCGCGGTGGCGCCGATCGTGGTAATGGCGATCGAACTCATCTCTATCGCGGCCGCCTTCTCCGGCTGCGCCGCCGGGAAAGCACCACCCGCCGCGCTGCCGCCCGCCCCTCCGCCACCAAGTGTCGGCAACGGCATCGGCAGCCAATACGGCAATTACGCCGCGCAGGCCGCCGGCGAGATGCACGGTCCCGCGGGCGAGCGCTGCGTCGTCTTCAACTGGGACCGACCGCTGACGAAAGACTTTGTCCTGCGGCTCACTTCCGCATCCTGCGAGTCCGCGGAGCGGCCCGGCTGGATGATCGCCCGGGAACTCTCCCGCACCGTCATCCCGATGTCGCAGAGCTATCTGAAGGACGCGCGGGCCGCGGGACAGCAATAGCCTGGTGGTTCGTGGCCGTGCGGTTCAGGGCCGTGCGGTTCAGGGTCGTGCGGTCACTGGCTCGCCGCCATTCGCTACTTGCAGCTGGCTTGGCCCTTGGACCAGCGTTCGGCATCCGGCCCCAGATGCTGGATGCTGGCGAGGTTGGTCCAGACCGTCACATGGGATGTCAGTTCGTCCTTGGGGACGACCAGGACTGAACCGTAATAGCGCTTGCCGAGATTGGTCAGCGAGATGTTGACCTGGCCCTGGCGCTTGTCCGTCAGCAGGTCGGAATCGACGTACCACGACGCCGCCGGCCCCGCGCTCTGGAAGCATCTGATGGTCGGGTAGGCGATCAGTGAATAGGCCGCCGCGTAGCTCATCGGCGCGTCGAATTCATATTTCGCCACCGGATGGTCCTGAAGTTCCTGGATCGATCCCGCACCGCAGCCGGAAAGCAGCGCCATCGCGCAAACTGTGCTGATTAGCCTGATCATTTCAGCTCCTCGTTGCTCATCGAACATGAAGCGTGAAGCATAGACCGGCCGGCAGGCAGCGGGGAAGGCCATGAATTGCGAAAGGCGCGGCAGTCGGGCGCGGAACGCGCGGACGACCCGGCCGGCACCCGATTTCAGGCCTTGCGGCCGTGCTCAGGTCTTGCGGCCGGGCTCGAGGTGCCAGCGCTGCAGCCGCTGGCCGGGATGGTCCTGCAGCCAGTTCGCGAGATAGCCCTGGGCCTGGATGAAGGCCATGCTGGGATTGAGCGACAGCTGGTCCAGCGGCTGTTCATAGGTGTCGCAGCGATCCGGCGCGCTGATCGCACACAGGGTGATGACCAGTGAATAGAGCATGATGACTTTCCCTCACGGCGCCGCCCCGCAACCGCTTCGACCGGACGTCACCGGCCAGCGCCGCCAGCAAACGCGTCTGGCTGCGAGATGCCGTGCACCGGCCTTGCCTGCAAGCGCCTGAGGCTCGCAAGCAGGGGCGACTGGTTTTTCCCCGCTGGGTAGTGGATCGCTCGCTGGGCCGGCACAGGCCGGAAGACGCGAGTCCCGAACGATGTTTTTGGCGTTGAAGGAAGAATAAAACGCCGGCGCGCAAGCGACAACTGCAAACTCGCAGAACCGCGTATGCAGGCGCGTTTTGTCGCAGGGGGTGGTATCGCGGTCCGGCGGTGGCACGTTCGCCGACGATTGTTTGCCTGGGGCTTAAGGCCGGATCATTTTAGATCTGATCGCAAGTGCTTCGATCCAAAACGTCAACCCATCTCTATTCAATTCAATATGATAGAGCGCGGCCTGATCGTCAGGCGAGACATGCTCTCGCCCACGCGGTGAAATCAGCAGATGAAGAAATCAGCCGGCGGCAGAGATGAAGCCGCCATCAGCTCGTCATCGCCCGGTAGCGCGCCGCGCGATCCGCCAGTTCGCGGCGCCGGCTGCGCCAGTTGAAGAAGCCGAGCGCCAGCAGCGCGGCGCCGAACAGCGGCAAGGCGGCGGGCAGCGGGGTGAGGTCGACGATCGCCGCGGTGAGCGGGCCCGTGATCGAGAAGGAGGTCGTGCCGTCGAGGCCGAGGCCGCGGATCCACAGGTCGTATTCGTTGTCGACCTTGCTGGTTGGCAGCTTGAGATCGGCCAGCAATTCCAACTGGTCCGGACGGCCGGGCACCAGCTGGGTCGAGACATCGATCAGGCCGGCATCGCGGCCGCCGCCGCCGACCGTGCCGGATGGCGGATGGCCGGGCGGGGTGGCGTTGGAGGTCATGGTGAAATCCGAGCGCAGGAGGTTGCCCGCCAGGGCATCGGTCAGCGTCAGGTCGAGATGGGCGGCATTGCCGATAAAGCCGTGCGCCGCGCCGAAATCCGGCCCGAGATGGAAGCCGAACAGCCAGCTGCCGATGAAGGAGCCGGGCGTGCCGCTGTCCAAGCTGTCGCCCAAGGCGGTGCCGCCATCGACCTGGTATTTATAGGAAATCGTGTTGTTGAAATCGGCCTCGGTGATGGTGATCGGGTCGAAGCTGCCGGGGCCGGGCAGGTCGCCGATGACGGCATAGATCTCCTCCGCCGCGGCGCGTCCGGCCGCCGGCACGCTGCCCAGAAAGGCGGCGCCGAGCACCGCCGCCGCGCAGAGCAACGACCGCAGCCCCCATCCGGAGAGCAGGCCGCGGGCGGTAGAGCCTTGGCACGCGATGTTGGCAGAGGCGGGGATGATCGAAAATGAATCGACGGAAGATGAGCGGCGAGAAAACGAGCCGGTAAAAGTTGGGCCGGTAAAAGACGGGCTGGCGGAAACGAAGCGGGCCGGTGGTCTGGGCCGGGTCATCACGCACCTCCAGGTTTCGACAGCCGATTTGGCAAGGCCGCATCGGACAGCCGGGGTGAACGGGCAAGGTGAAACGGGCCGGTTTGGACGGCGGAACTGAACAGGCGGTGTTGGATACGTGCTGGATACAGGTGCGCCTGGGTATTCGGCCGTGGGTATTCGATAGAGAGGAAACGCCCGGCGCGGAAAAAAATCCCGCACCGCAGAAAAAAATCTGCCGCAGTGCAAAAAAGCTTGCGCCGGGCGGGCTGTGCACCGTTTGGGACGGCCGGGCCGCATGCCGCGGGATTCCGGGAGCGCCGGGGCCCCACCCTGGACCGCTTGAGCCATAGACGGGTTAAATGTCGATGACCGTCTTATTCGCCTTTCGCTATTCGCCAGATCCTGGGCCATAGTATCGAGACGATCAGTATAGAGGCCGTCGGAACGGCGCGATCGGATCGGCTCACATGATTGGCCACATGATCGGCGCCATCCGTATTTGCCGACAGTATCGGGCAGCGGTTTCGTGCGGCATGATCGTACGCGCGGTCCCGGCGGCGCGCGTAATTCACGCGCGACGACCATCTCGCAAGATCATTCGGTGAAGACCATCCCGTAGACGTCCAGGCGTGAACGCCGCCTCCCGGTTATGGCAACGCTTTATTGCAACAAGTGGGGGCCGCGTCGCAACAGAAGGAGCCGCGATCGATGAACTTTCAGAAAACCGACACCGCCCTCGTCATGATCGATCCGCAGAACGATGTGCTGAGCGAAACCGGCGCCAATTGGGGCGCGGTCGGCGCCAGCGTCACCGAGAACCGCACCGTCGAGAATATGGAGCTGCTGTTCCAGGCGGCGAAGGCGAAGGGATACGAGGTTTTCATCTCGCCGCATTTCTTCTATCCCACCGACAGCGGCTGGAAATTCAACGGGCCGCTGGAGAGCGACGAATTCAAGACCGGGACCTTTGCCCGCAAGGGCGCCTTCACCCTGGAAGGCTTCGATAAGTCAGGCGCGGACTGGCTGGCGCGCTTCAAGCCCTATATCGAGGACGGCAAGACCGTCATCGTCAGCCCGCATAAGGTCTTCGGGCCGCAGACCAACGATCTCGTCCTGCAATTGCGCAAGCGGGGCATTACGAAAATCCTGCTCGGCGGCATGCTGGCCAATATGTGCGTGGAATCGCATCTGCGCGATTTCATCGAACAGGGCTTCGAGGTCGCCGTCGTCAAGGACGCCACCGCCGGGCCGCGCCATCCGGTCTGGGGCGACGGCTATCAGGCGGCAATGGTCAACTACCGGTTTCTCGCCCATGCCGTTCTCTCAACCGCCGAGACGCTTGCCGCGATGGGCTAGCGATTGCCGCCACGCCAGTCGGATAGATAACCGGGCGGATAGATAGCCGACGGATAGATAGCTGGAGGGGCAGGCCGCGCGCCTCTGTGCCTTGCCAGCTCCGTGCGGCCTCGGCGCAGGGTTTTCACGCGCGCTCTCCTACTTTGGTCCGATTGTCGCCGCCGGCCTTTTGCCCGCACATTATGTCGCTTTTAATGCCGCCAGCATCGGCGGCCGTCGGGCGCGGCGCATCGCACCGGGCTGGCTGTCGAGGGCGGCGTATCGGGCGCAGCGGATATCGAGGGCGGGCCGCGGATTTGCCAAAGAGCGAGCACAGAGATCCCAGCTTGCGCGCGGTTGCGCCTGCGCCGGGCGCGGCACCGGATCAGCCACATGCGGATCAGCCGCCTGCCGATCCGGCGCGGCTGGTCGCCGCGCTGGCCGACCGCATCGGCGGCCTCGGCGTCGAGATGGCGGATATTGCCGGCAATATCGAGGAGGTGAGCGGGCGCGTCGCGCATCAGGCCGATCAGTTCCGCGGCCTGCAGCAGACCGCCGGCGCCATGGTGGCGACCAACCGCGATATCGATCGCGCCGCGCGCGAGGCGCAAGCCGCCGCCGGCGCGGCCGATGGCGAGATCGCCCAGTCGCACGGCATCGTCGTCGGCGCGGTCCACGACATCGGTGACCTGATCGCCGCCGTCGGCCGCATCGAGGGGCGGCTCGGCACCATCCAGGCGGTGCTGGAGCAGGTGGCCGGCTTTTCCGGCACCATCGAGACCATCGCCAAGCAGACCAATCTGCTGGCGCTCAACGCCACTATCGAGGCGGCGCGCGCCGGCGATGCCGGACGCGGCTTCGGCGTGGTCGCCAATGAGGTGAAGAGCCTCGCCGACCAGACGCGCAAGGCGACGCGGCAGATCGGCGATACCGTGCAGGACCTTACCAGCCAGATCGGCAGCCTGATCCAGGAAAGCGGCGCGGCGACCCGCCATGCCAGGGAGGCGGGCGCAGGGGCCGCACAGATCGAAGGCGTGATCGCGCGGGTGCATGACGGTTTTGCCGCCGCCAATCGCGAGATCAACGCCATCGCCGGAACCACGGCCGCCAATCTCGGCCATTGCGACACGGTGCTGGCCGAACTCGACGATCTGGTCAAAGGTGTGGAGCTGTCATCCTCCGCGCTGAAGCAGGCCGACGGGCGCGTCGAACGCCTGCTGAAGCAGAGCGAGACGTTGATCGCGTTCATCGCCGAGAGCGGCGTCGATACGCCCGATACGCCGCTGATCAGGATCGTGCTGGAGACGGCGCAGAAGATCGCGCAAGCCTTCGAGGCGGCGATCCGGCGCGGCGAGATCACCCAGGCGCAGTTCTTCGATGAGAATTACCGCGAGATCGCCGGCACCAATCCGAAACAATACCTGACCGATTACGTGGCGCTGACCGACCGCCTGCTGCCGCCGATCCAGGACCCCATCCAGAAGGCCGATCCGCGCATTGCCTTCTGCGTCGCCTGGGCCAAGGGCGGCTATCTGCCGACCCATAACCCGGATTATAGCCGGCCGCAGGGCAGCGATCCGGTCTGGAACGCCGCCAACTGCCGCAACCGCCGCCTTTTCAACGATCGCGCCGTGCAGAAGGTGGCGGCCAGCACCAAGCCCTTTCTGCTGCAGACCTATCGGCGCGACATGGGCGGCGGCAATTTCGTGCTGATGAAGGACCTCTCGGCGCCGATTCATATCAACGGCCGCCACTGGGGCGCCTTCCGCATGGGGTTGCGCCAGGGGTAAGGGCGGGGGATACGGTACCCAGGGATGAGGCTGGCCGCGGCCCGGACCCGGCCGCCGGCAGATATTTCACCTAATTACCTTGTTTTATCGGGCATTGGCTGCCATATGTAGCTTGTTCGATATATGGCATGTCTTGCTCGCTGCCCTTCAAAGGGTTCTCCAAGTCAACGCTTAGTTCGAATATCAGTCCGGTCCGCTGGTGGGCCGGATGTCGCAAGCATTGATGCTTTTATCAGGAGAGCCAACATGGCCATCGGTACAGTCAAGTTTTTCAATACGCAAAAGGGTTTCGGCTTCATTCAGCCGACTGACGGCAGCAAGGACGTTTTCGTGCATATCACCGCGCTGGAGCGTGCCGGCCTGTCCTCGCTCAGCGAAGGCCAGAAGGTCAGCTACGACGTCGTCTCCGAGCGTGGCAAGAGCGCCGCTGCCAATCTGCAATTGGCCTAACATCACCGGCTGATTGCCAGGAAGCGGGGTCCGGTCGCTTTTGCGTCGGGCCCTGGTTTTCGTCAATTGGCGGATATCGGCGCAGGAGGCCGATTTTCGCGCTTTAACTGGCGCGCAAAATCGGCGAACTGCGTCCGCGCCTTCTGCTTCGGCCTGGTATCCGGCTTTCGGCGGCAAGTGCCGCCCCTGCGCCAATGGCGCACCCGCGGAAAGGCAGGGTAGAAAATGAATCCTTCGCACAAATTTACGATTGGCCAGAGCGTGCACTTCGCCGCCGGCCTGCAGCACACACCCAAAGCCCGCGGCTATTATGAAGTCGTCCGCCTCCTGCCGAGCGATACGCGCGACTATCAGTATCGCATCAAGAGCGAGACGGATGGCCATGAACGTGTCGTGCGCGAAAGCGAACTTTCCTAGCGCCGGATCGATTTCAGCCGGCGCATGAGATGTGTCTCATGACGCGCTTCGACCTGAACCCCGAATCCGTCTCTATTGCATGATGACAGAGTCCGCAGATACAGAGCTGCCGCTACGACGGGGCCGATAAAAGGGATAAGCGACAGTGGCGATGCCTCCGAACTACAACATGCATCGCAACGACCGGCGGCGTGCCAAGCAGGAAAAGAGCGACCGCAAGCAGCTCGAGCGCCAGGAACGCAGCCTGCAGCGCAAGCTTGATCGATCGCGCGGCGAAAGTGCCGAAGATCAAATCCCGCAAGATGTCCCCACCGCCGAAGATGTTGCCACCGCCGACGAGCGCAAACCCGACTGAGACGCGCCTGACTGAGACGCATCCGGTTGTCACGGCATGAGATATTGGCCGCCGTGCCGGAGGAGCGTTCAGCGTTGCGGCCGAGAGATCGGTCAGCCAAGCCCGCCGGATCGACGCCATTCAGCTTGGCAGTCTCTATCATGATATAGGCCGCGACACCGGCTCAGCCGCGAGCTTCCGACCCGCCTGAAGCCGCGCGACCGGGCAGTCACGCAATTGTGGCGTAGACACTCACAGAAGCTCGTCTCCCCAATCCGGTTCTCGCGTCTCACGCGGCGTCGAAATGTCCTCGACATGCGTCAGCATCAAGATCGCGCCGGAGAGAATCGTACCGGAGAGAATCGTACCGGGGAGGATCAAGCCGGCGTCAGGCCGCGATAGAGGCCGCGTTCGAAGGTGCCATAGAGCGCCACCACGCGCTCGTCGAAGAAGGGCAGGCTCTGGGTGAAGAAGCCGCCTGCCACCTGCTTCACCGGATCGACCCAGAAATAGGTGTTGAGCAGGCCACCCCAGGAGACGCTGCCGGCGCTGCGGCCGTTGGGTCCCTGCTGTTCGTTGATGTCGAAGGAGAAGCCCCATTTGTGCCGCTGCGCCGGGAACTGGTCGAAGCTGTTGGAATAGACCGGCTGGGCCGTCGGCATCAGGCGCACATCGAGATCGCCGATCTGGTTGGTCATCATCGTCTTCACCGTTTCCGCCCGCAGGATGCGGTTGCCGTTGAGGCTGCCGCCATTGAGGAGGGCGCGCAGGAAGGTCATGTAGTCGCGCGGCGTGCCGAAGGTGCCGCCGCCGCCCATGAAGAATTCCGGCCGCTGCGGCATCTCGAAGGGAGCCGGCTTCAGGCTGCCGTCGGCCTGGCGTATGTGGAAGGCGGCGACGCGGCGCTTCTGCGCGCTGCCGATGAGGAAACCGGAATTCTGCATGCCGAGCGGCTGGAAGATGTTTTCCCGGAAATAGATCTCCAGCGACTGGTCGCTGACCGCCTCCACCAGCTTGCCGATCCAATCCATGCTGATACCGTATTGCCAGCGCTCGCCGGGATCGAATTCCAGGGGTGCCGCGAAGGCGGCATTGCGGCAGGTGGCGATGTCCGGCAGGCCGGTCACCTTCTGGTAGCGGGTGAGCGCCTCGCTCCAGATCGAATAGGTGTAGCCGGAGGTATGGGTGAGGAGATGGCGCACGGTGATCGGCCGCTTCGCCGGTCGCAGGCGCGGCTTGCCGGCGGCATCGAAGCCTTCCAGCACCTGCGGCGCGGCCAGCTCCTGCAGGATATCCGCCGCCGGCTGATCGGGATGCAGGCGGCCCTGTTCGACCAGCTGCATGCAGGCGGTGGCGGTGATGGCCTTGGTCATGGAGAGCATCCAGAACACGGTATCGAGCGTGGGCGGCGTTGCGGCCTGGTCATTGGCGATGCCATAGGCGCCTTCGTAGACATGGCCATCGGCGGTCGCGCCCACCGCCACGACGTTGGCGACGGTGCCGTCGTTGACCGCCTGCTGCAGCGCCGTGTCGATCGGCGCGAACTGCGCCGGGCGCGTGGCCTTGCGATGAACGGCATCGGCGGCGCGGGCGGAGGCGGAAGGCAGCATTGCCGGCAGGGCGGTGGCGGCGAGCAGGCCGCCGCTGCCGAGCATGGTTCCGCGCAGAACGTTTCGACGGCTGATCTCCATGATCGTGGCTCCTCTGGTTACGGATGTAACGCTACGTGAATGGTGACGCATGAATCAGCGACAACAAGCGCGACAATAACGGCGCCGCGCGCAAAAAAGTGCCGCGCCGATCATCCCGATGCCGGCGCCAGTGTCCTGACGTGGCGATGCGTGATGCTGTTTTAGCCGTGCGAACTTGCTGTCGCACGTGCCTTTCGGTCATCTGACCGGTGACGCCAGAGCAACAAAGAGGATCATCAAGAAAGCAGATCATCGGCGCGGCTGCCGTTATCGCGGCTATCCCAGTCACCGTGACCGTCAACCGGCGGATTTGCCGGCTTGTTGTATTCGCGCGGCAACAGGTGCAGCATGGGCCGTAGCGATAAGCCGGCGCCAAGCCGGTACAACCAGCCGGCATCCGGGGAGGAAGACATGAAGAAAGCGATTGCCACCGACACCGAGGCCAAGACCCGCATCCTTGCCGATCTGCGCAAGGTGAAGGGCTGCGAGAAGACCGCCGACATCGAGGTCGAGCATCGCGGCCAGGGCTGGTTCGTCACCCATGTCCATCCCGGCGAAGCCGAGCTGCCGCGCGACAAGATCTTCATCGAAGCAAAGAAGATCGCCGCGAAGCTGAGCTAAGCGCCGATTCATCATTCAGGTAGGGAGGGCGCCGACTTCGCCCGATGCCGCGACCCCCGGGCACCGTCCCGTATTTCTTCGCATGCCGTTCTTCGTGTGAGGTGCATGCCTGCTGACTGTCGATCGTCGACGTCGCGCCCGGTCCTGACACTTTTGGCAAAGGGGACGCTCGATACGCCCCTTCGCAGGACGCGCTTACTGTCGGCAAGCTGAGGCGTTCAACTCCGCGGCGGAAGGGCGCGACGCGGCGCTCCGGCGTTTCCCCTGACCCGGGCGCCGGAGCGGTCTGTCAGGATTGCGCTGGCAATGACGTCAAACAGATGATCGGCGCGCGGCGCGAGCGCGGGTTGATCGCCCAGCCATGCGAGTGCCCCGACCAGGGCGAAGAGGTCAGTGCCATCCATGTCGGTTCGCGCCACGCCGGCAGCCTGGGCGCGGTCGAGCAGCTGCGTGCCTGCCGCGCGCATTGTGACGCAAGAATCATGGAGGGCGGAATCCGGGTCGGCGATGGCCGCCATCATCGCTTCCGTGACCCCGCGATAGTTGCGGGCAAACGTGACTGTCTCGCGAAGCCACGACACCAGGGCATCATCCGGCGCGCTCGACGTTCCGCGTTCATTGGCCTTCGTCGCCAGCTCGTCGAACCACGTGCGGAGCAGAGCCTCAAGCAGTGATTCCCGTGTCGGAAAGTGGCGGTAGAGCGTACCCAGCCCGACGCCGGCTTTGCGCGCGACGTCGCGCAGCGATGCATCGGCGCCTTGCTCAGCCACGACATGGCGCGCGACGGCAAGGAGCTTGTCATAATTCTTTTTCGCGTCGGCTCTCATGGTGTTCTCTTGACAAACGGAACAGTGCTCCGAATATATGGAGCAGCGCTCCGGTAGAGCTACCATGTTTTCGAAAATGGAGAAAGAGATGCCGACAAACACGATGAAGGCGGTTCGGCAGTACGCATTCGGTGGCCCTGAAGTGCTGCGCTATGAGGATGCGCCGCTGCCCGAGCTGAAGGCGGGCGACGTGCTTGTTCGCGTTCGCGCTGTCGGCATCAATCCCCCCGACTGGTACCTGCGCGAGGGATATAAGATGCTTCCGCCCGAATGGCGGCCGCAGGTGTCCTTTCCCGTCATTCTGGGGACCGACGTGTCGGGCGTTGTCGAGGCGGTCGCGGGTGATGTCGAGGACTTCTCCGCCGGAGACGAGGTCTATTCCATGGTTCGCTTTCCCGGCGGCCTTGCCGGGGACGGCAGGGCCTATGCCGCCTATGTCAGCGCGCCGGCGTCCGAAGTTGCGCTCAAGCCGGCCGGCATCGATCACGTGCATGCCGCCGGCGCGCCGATGTCGCTGCTCACCGCGTGGCAGTTCCTGGTCGACCTCGGACACAATGAACCGAACCCGCTTCAGGCGAACCGACATGAGCCGGTGCCGCTTGAGGGCAAGACCGTGCTCGTGAACGCGGCCGCTGGCGGGGTGGGACACTTCGCCGTGCAGATAGCGAAGCTGAAAGGCGCGCATGTCATCGCCGTGGCATCGGGCAAGAACGAGTCACTTCTGCGCGAACTCGGCGCCGCGGAATTCATCGATTACACCAAAACGCCGCCCGAGGACGTTGCGCATGACATCGATCTTGTCATCGACGCCCTCGGCGGTCCGACCACCGGTCGTTTCCTGCGCACGCTGAAGCGCGGCGGTGCATTGTTCCCGGTGTTCCCCCTCGGCTTCTCCGGCGCCGAGGACGCCGCCAAGCTGGGCGTTACTGTCTCGGCAACGCAGGTCCGTTCGAGCGGGACTCAGTTGACGGAAGTCGGGCGCTTGCTCGATGACGGAACGATCCGCGTCGTCGTGGACAGCACCTATCCGCTTGCCGATGCGCGCAAAGCCCACGAACGCGCCGCCAAAGGTCACATTCAAGGCAAGATCGTCCTCACCGTCGAATGAGGATACGGCCCCGGGCAGCCTTGTGCTGCTCGGGCGACGTGTTTGCGCGGGGCCAAGTGAACGCGCGATGCCGGCCGCGCGAGGGTCTTGCCGCGCCGCGTCTTTCCTGACGGCATCGTGTTTCCTGACGGCGCGCGATTTCCTGACAATGCGCGCATACCCTGCCGCTTGTTACGGCCGTAACGCTCCACGCGGCGGCGCGACATGATCGGGTAATGTCGCCAGCCTATTTTTGCATCGCTATGTTCAGAAAAATATAGCGAGCTGCGATATAGCTCCGATACGTCCCTCCCAGGCTGCGGGATCCTGCAGCGCGCTTCACATGAGGTCTTCCATGAATCAGTTCCATTTGCTGATCGACGGGCAGCTGGTGCCCGGCGCCGCGACTCTTCCCGTGATCAATCCCGCGACCGAAGAGGTGCTGGCGAAGGCGCCGCGGGCCGACCGGGCCCAGCTCGATGCGGCGGTCGCCGCGGCCAAGGCTGCTTTCCCGGCCTGGTCGGCGCGGCCCTTGCGCGAGCGCGCCGGCCTGCTGGTCCGCCTCGCCGAAGGCCTGGAGAAGCGCCAGGCGGAATTCGCCCGGCTGCTGACGCAGGAGCAGGGCAAGCCCCTGCCGCATGCCGAAGGCGAGGTCACCGGCGCCGCCGGGCTGATCCGCTATTTCGCCTCGCTCGACCTGCCGCTGAAGACGTTGACGGATGACGATAGCCGGCGGATCGTGGAGCAACGCACGCCGCTTGGCGTCGTCGCCGCCATCACGCCGTGGAATTTTCCGCTGCTGTTGCTGATGATCAAGGTCGCCCCGGACTTGCTGGCGGGCAATACCGTGGTCGTCAAGCCGGCGCCGACCACGCCGCTGACGACTTTGCGCTTCGGCGAGATCTGCGCCGAGATCCTGCCGCGCGGCACCGTCAACATCATCGTCGATCACAACGATCTCGGCGATGCGCTGACCAGCCATCCCGACATCGCCAAGGTGGCTTTCACCGGTTCCACCGCCACCGGCAAGAAGGTGATGCAGAGCGTCGCCGGCACGCTGAAGCGCCTGACCCTGGAACTGGGCGGGAACGACGCGGCCATCGTGCTGGACGATGTCGACCCGAAAGCGGTGGCGCCGCAGCTGCTGACCGGCGCCATGACCAATTCCGGACAGGTCTGCCTTGCCATCAAGCGCCTCTATGTCCATGACACCATGTATGACGAGCTGTGCGCGGAACTGGGCCGGCTGGCCGGGGAGATGGTGGTCGATGACGGGCTGAAGCAAGGCACGCAGATGGGGCCGCTGCAGAACAAGGCGCAGTTCGAGAAGGTCAAGGACTTCCTCGCCGATGCGAAACGCAACGGCACCATCGTCGCCGGTGGAGAGAGCCTGCAGCGCAAGGGCTATTTCATTGCGCCGACCATTGTACGCGATATCCCCGACGACGCCCGGCTGGTGCAGGAGGAGCAGTTCGGCCCGATCCTGCCGGTGCTGCGCTATCATGATCTCGACGATGCCATCGCCCGCGCCAACGATACGCAATATGGCCTCGGCGGTACGGTCTGGTCGTCGGATGCCGATCGCGGCTTCGAGGTGGCGCGCCGGATCGATTCCGGCACCGTCTGGGTCAACCAGCACCTCGACATTCGGCCCGACACGCCCTTTGCCGGCGCCAAGCAATCCGGCCTCGGCATCGAGATGGGGCAGGAAGGGCTCGAGGAGTTCACCCAGCTGAAGGTCATCAATCTGGCAAAACAGCAGCCGGCCTGAAGGCAGGCTCAGGATCTGCGGGCAGATCCCCGTCGCCGGACGGATGCCCGATCGGCGTCCGGCGACGGGCGCTTTTCAATATCTGCTGCCCGGCGGCGGAGGCGGCCGCCGGCAGCGGAACTTCCGTCATGGAGGTAATGGGCCGGATGCCGAGACATAACGTGGCGATGGCGGTCGATCCGAATTTTCCGCTTGATAACGTCCCGTGGTTCGCGCTCACCACATGGCATTCCGGTATCGCCGAAGGGGCGGGGCCGGCGCGCCGTTACCCGGTTGAGGCGGCACCGTTCGGCGGAATCGAAGACACATCCGCAGCAAGCTTCGCGGCCTTGGGCGCGCTGCTGAGGCCGGGTGAGTCCGTGCGGATACGTCTGCCCGAGGACGTCGTGCCGCCGCCCGGGCTCGCGGTTTGCGAACGCGTGCACATAAACCAGATGGTGCCAAGCGTGCTGGGCTATGCCGGGATCGGTCGCGCCGGAACTGGTCGCGCGGGAGGCGGGCGACGCGCGATCAAGCAGCATGTCATCCCACTCGGCGCCGGCGATGTTCCAGAGATGATGGTGCTCGCCGCGATTGCCGAGCCCGGCCCCTTCGGCGTCCGCACCCATGAGCTCGGCCAATATCTCGGGATACGCCTGGGCGGCCGGCTGGTGGCGATGGCGGGTGAGCGCATGCGCTTTCCCGGCCATACTGAAATCAGCGCCGTCTGCACCCATCCGGACCATCGCGGCCAAGGTTACGGGCGCGATCTCGTCGACGCGCTGGTGCACCGGATCGCCGAGCGCGGCGATATGCCCTTCCTGCATTACCAGGCCGGCAATCCGGCTGCGGGTTTCTACGAGCGGCTGGGATTCGCCCTGCGGCGTAGGCTGCCGGTAGCGTCCCTGAAAAAGTCCGCGTGAAATTCCCACGTGAAAATCGGGGGGCGACCGCTCAGCGGCGGCGCGGTCAGGAGAGGTCGGGGCGGGGTAAACCGCGCAGGACAAAGCCGCCCGCGTGGACGGGCGGCTTTGCTGGCGGTTTCGCTCCCCCAGGATGCAGGGCTCTTGGCTACCGGTTACAGGCCGCCGGAAGAGCCGCCGGAGGAGGAGCCGCCGCCGGCCGGCACGCTGCCGCCGACCGAACCGCCGGAACTGGGCATTTGCGGCGCGCCGTTGCCGGTGCCGCTGGGGCTGGGTGTGCCGGCAGAGGTATTGCCGATTGATTGCGGATTGGTCGAGCTGCCGCTACTGAGGCCGCCGAGGCCCGAGCTGGACGCGCCGGTCGAAGACGAACTGTTGCCGGAAGACAGGCCGCCCAGCGGCGCCACGCTGGGCGTCGCGTTGCTGCCGAAGGCGCTGCCGCTGCTGGTGGCCGGGGCACCGCCCTTCACGCCGGTACGGCCGAAGGATTTGTTCTCGATCGCGTCGGCGTGGATCTTCTGCTCGCAATCCGGCTTGCCGTGGAAGGCGCAGGCGGAACTGGGCGGGAAGGTGAGCGGCGGCGTCGGCTTCTTGTCGGGCGCAGGCACTTCGCCATCGGGACCCTGCACGGCCGTGGGACTGGTGTTCTGCGCCTGGGCCGCCGGGATCTGCGCGAAGCCGAGGGCGGCGGCGAGGAACGGCGCGACCATGATGGCGGTGCGCGCGGCCGATCGAGTGCGTGAAAGCGGGGTTGTCTGTTTCATCGAATGCGCTCCTGAAAAAGTCTCACAGGTGGAAATCCCGTATCGGGCGCGGCGCGCGCAGCGTTCCGGCGCGAAGCCAGCAGTGACGCCCGAGCGGGAGTCCGGTCACACGAAGGCAATCGCAGGCGCTGGCCGATGTTCCATCGCCTACAGGCGACCGGCTTCACCATTTGGTGTGGTTTCCCTTAAGTGCCCGAAAGAAGTGCGCTTTGCGGGGCGCCGCTCTCCTGTAGCCCAGCGCGTCTTGCCACAAGGAGCGTGCTCTTGCCAGGAGCGACGGGAGATGCGACATCTGCCGCAGATAAAGTGGCGGCAACGGATCGGCGCGGTTGCGCGGCGGCATGGGGATGCGGGATGGCGGCGAGCGAGACGGTCACCAAGGTCAAGCAGAAATACGAAGCGGCCTGGGGCAGCTATCTTCAGGTCGCCGAACAGGTGGCGCGCGAAGAGGGGCAGAATCTGGCGCGCATTCTCGGCCGCTGCCTCTATGCCCGCAACATGCATGCGCATAAGGCGTGGCGCCGTTATCTCCCGCAGATGGGCGGCATGGATCTGTCGCCGCGCGTGCCGGGTGCGTCGCAGATCGCCTATTACAGCTCGGTGGTGATCGAGCTGCTGCGCCAATACGTGCCGGCGGATGCGGCACGCATCGTCGAGATGGGCTCCGGCTGGGGTGCCATCATCTCCAGCTTCTGGCTGGCTGGCGGGCCGCGCGATGCCGCGTACTACGCGCTGGAATATACCGATAACGGCCGGGCCACCACCCGCGTGCTGGCCGCCGCGGAGCCGCGCTTCCAACTGCGCAGCCTGCCCTTCGATTATTACGACGCCGATTTCAGCGGTCTTGCCGCGCAAGACGCCGTGCCGCCGAAGACGGTGCTCTACAGCATTTTCTCGATCGAGCAGATCGCCGAGTTGCCGGAGAGCCTGATCGAACGCATGCTTGCGGTGCCCGGTTTTGCGCGCGCGGTCCATATCGAGCCGGTCGGCTGGCAGTTCCGCCGCAACGGCCTCGGCGCGCGGTTCGATGCGTTCCTGGCGCGGATCGGCCTGCCGCCCCTGACGCGCAAGGCGGCCACGTCACGGCGCTGCCGCAAGGCCGGCTTCAACCGCAACTTGGTGGAGCTGCTGCGCCGCTACGAGGCGGCCGGGCGCATCGTCATCGAGGCGATCGACATCGATATCGTCAGCCCGCATCCGGGCAATGCCGGCACGCTGATCGTCTGGCGCAAGGCCTGAGGGGCGGGCGCGATGGGCGAGGGCGATGGACGGGGGCGATGGGCGAGGGCGCGCCGCCGTTATTGCGTGCAGCCGGTCAGCTGCTTTTCCTGGATGGAGAAGACCTTGCCCTCGGTCACTTCGACATTCTTGACCGTGCATTGCCGGCCGGTCGTATCGCCGAGCTTGACGTCGTAGCGGCCGGATTTCACGCCGGCGACCTTCAGCCGCTCTTCGGCATCGACCGATTTATCGGGATCGGCGAGGCAGAGATTCTCGCCATAGGCCGTGCTGCCGGCGGGGGCGAGCTGCAGCAGGTTCACCGTGTTGCGGGTAAGGTTCCAGAACCGGGTGCCGGAGGCCGCCAAAGCGGGATCGGCGGCAATGACGCCGGCAAGCAGCGTGCCGGCCAGGAGCAGGCTGCCGCTCAATTTCCATCTGTTCGCACCGAAGCCGCGCATTCTTTCCTCCCCGATCGCGTCTGACTGGAGCGCGCCCTGAAGGGACGCGGTGACGGATAGCCCGACCATTCTAGCCAGGGCGCTTGTACCGGCCGATGCTACTTTGGATCAAGCCGGCGGGGCCGCACGGCAGGAAAGCCTACGAAGTCAGGGAGCCGGAAGCGCGCCGGCGGGTCGGGAGGCATTCGTAGGTCACATAGGCGGGTATGAACACGTTGGCGATTGAAATCAACAGGGCCCTCGCTGTTTGCCAGGCGACGCTCAAATCGACGAACAGTGCCAGCGCACCTGTAAGGCATAGCGGCGTCAAGAACGCCATCACGAAACCAACGGCAAATGCGATCGCGCGGCGCGGGACTGGTACATTCCCTGGCAATAAGGCGACGACGGGCGGTCCCAGGAAAATCAACGCTCCATCCGGGTGCAGCAGCGGAACGGCGACGATCAAAGCCGTCGCAAGCGCCAATCGCAATAACAGCGTCGAACGCATCTCCGCGATATGACATTTCCCAGGCACGACATTTCCCGGGGCTGCATGCTCAGGTGAGCTGACATCAAGGGTGAGGCTAGCATGACGCCCGCCCGGTAGGCGATGAGGAAACCGGGGTCAACCTCATCGCCTGCCGGTCGGTTACGGGAGCGCCTCAGAAGCCGGCGGCGCGGCGCATGGTACAGATCCCGGCTGTCTCGCGGAAGCAGCGCTGGTAGAGCATGACAAGGCCGGTGGCGATGCTGAGGATATCGGCGATGAAACCCGGCATCGAGGCAACGACGATGTCATGGGCAAGCCAGCAGGGCATGGCCACCAACATCAGCACGCGCAGCGGCAGTTCGGCCCGCTGCATGCGGCCCGCCGTCGAGAAGGCGGCGGCCATGCCGGCGAAGAGCGACGGCAGCCCCTGCCAGGTGATCGCGACCATGCCGGCCAGTGCCACCATCAGCACGTAATAGAGCCAGCGATAACGCGCCGCGGCGATGTGCAGCGCAATTACCGTCTGCACCGCCATCAACCCGTTCATGGCGGCGGCGGTCCAGTCCTCCAGCAGACCGTAATGAACGATGAAAGCAAGATTGTTGCAGATATAAATCAGCAGCATGGCCCGTCGTGAGCGGAAGAGGGGAAAGATGGCGAGACAGAACATGCCGAACAGACCGGCGCCGCAGGCGGCCGGATTGGCCGCAATTGTCACCAACATGCGTTCCATTTTTTATTCTCCTAGCTATACCGGCCGTCACGGGGATGGCGTGACGACGCGGACCGGCCATTGCATCGATGGGAGGGAGTGGGCCGGTGACGGTAAGCTAGGTGTCGCTCGGCTACGCGAGCGTTTCAGGGAACCGCGAAGAGGTTACGGCGGTAACGCGGCGAGGGAATGTCGTCGAGATGCCTTGCCGTTTTCGCATATGCGTCAGTTTTGGCTGCGCTGCAGCAACTTCTGCGACGAAGGATCGGCGCGGCAAGGCGGAAAAATATGTTGTGAATATATGACGGCGGGAACTTTTTCGGAGCTGCGTCAAAGGCGTGAAGGTTTCATCTGCAACATGCCGAAAACCGTCGCATGCCGCCCCCGGTCACAGCGGGAGCGACGCCACCGCCGACATCAATTGTGATCCATGCCACACATATTCGCGCCGTGGCTTGACGCCCGGCCGGGCGGTGCAGGTTACAGATTCACGCCGGCAAGGGCAGCCGTCGTGGCGGCGCTCGATAGCGCCTTCACAGGTCGCGCTTCTGGCCGGGGCCATCTCCTGCTACGATCGTCGGGTCCGATGCGGGAAGGGCATCATGAAAAGCTCGCTCATCGCGCTGCTTCTGCTGGCAGCCTGCGCCTCGTCCTCGCAAACCACGCCGCATGAAGTGGTGGCCACGCCGCCGCCCGGAAAATATTCCGGCGCCGAGCAATGGGTCGAGGTGATGGCCATGCGGGGCCTGGTGGCTTGGCCCGCACCGCTCGAGGTGCAGATGGATCTCGCGAGCTGTATCTGGCTCTATGTGAAAAGCCGGCTGACGCCGGAGCAGCTGGCTGAATTCGATGCCGCGGTCCGCAACGGAGGCGAGGTCGCCCCCGCTACCGGCAGGGCGCTGATGGACGCGGTGGCCGCGCCGATACCTGGCGATGCCTCGTTCCTGGAATTCTATTGCCCCGACAAGATCGCGGAGTTCAAGGCTTATCCGGCCTATCCCGTTCTCGGGCCCGGCACCTGGAGCGGCCCCCCGGCAGCGCAATGAGCAGACGGCCAAGGGGGTGATGCCAGGCGCCGGGAGCGGACAGGTTTCAAGTGGAAGCCGATCCGCTTCCACTTAAACGATCGCGCTCTAGCACGATCGCGCTCTACCCTGGGGGTTCCTCCGCATTGACCATGGAGAGCACCGTAGCGGCGAGATCGGCAGGGGAATCCACCAGCTGGTCCGCGCCGGCAGTTTCAAGTTCGTCCCGGCCACCATAACCCCAGAGCACGCCAAGACCGCGCATGCCGACCGCATGGGCGCCGGAAATATCATGCCGGCGATCCCCGACCATCAGGCTTTGATGTGGCGAAAGACGATGTTCAGCCAGAATATGGGCGAGCAGTTCAGGCTTGTGATCCAGCGCGCCGCTAGGCACCGAGCCGTAGATGCCATCGAAGTATGCGGCAAATTTTAGATGGTCCAGAATACGGCTGGCGAAAATCGCCCTTTTTGATGTCGCGAGATAGAGCCGCAATCCGCTCCGCTTCATCTCTGCAAGGGATTGGCCGATTCCCGGATAAGGCACGCTGCCGAGATATCCGCTTTCACCGTAATGCTGACGATAGGCGGCGACCGCTTCATCGACCCTGTCGTCTCCGTATGACTGCAGCAGAAGTTGCAAGATATCTTCGAGCGGCGGCCCGATGGTGTGTCTTAGATCGAGGTTCTGATCCGGTTCATGTCCAAGGGCGCGCAGGGCGGCAAGGCAGCTTGCCAGAATGCCGGGATACGAATCGATCAAGGTGCCGTCGAGGTCCAGAAGAACGGATCGGGTCATGATCCGAAGATAGCAGCCAAAAGCAAACGCGTACAAGTTCGCTTGGTTTCGTTGCTGCTTCGGATCATGCGCCGCAGGGCCGACGGTTCGTCCACAGGGCTGAGCCGTGGCGGCGCGCCAATGCGTCCCGCCTAGCGCCCCAGTTCCGCCGGCGTGGCGATGCCGGGGTAATAGGCATGGCCGCCATCGGGGCGGGCGCAGCGATTGACCTGGCCGCTGGAGACCAGGCGGCTGCATTCCGCCTCGACCTGATGCTCATAGCTGGGCGATCCGTAGAGGGCGGTGGAGAGGTCCCGCTCGTTGAGGCCGGGGCGGTGATGGATGACGAAGTCGAGCACATCGGCAATGGTTGCTGTCATGGCAGATCTCCCTGACGTCGCACGCATCCCCCGTCGCGCTGGGACGCCATGATCGCATAGAGCAGGGCGATCGCCTAGATGGAGCAGGGCGATCGCCTAGAGCGGGATGATTGCCGGCTTCGCCCTCGCGGCGGCCGTGAAGCGGCAATGAATCATCCGTCGCGGGCCGGCGATAGCGCACCGATATACGGCCCCATTGCCCAAGCTGCAGTGCAGCAAGGTGGTCGCTGCCACACGCCCATGTGTCACCGGGCCAAATCATCGGCCGCGGAATGCGGCATCGCTGTCGTTGCGCTCTTTCCGGCTGCACGCCATCCGCCTAGAATGAGGCCGGAACAAGACGGCCGACTCCATCACGGCGAGCGGTGGAACGGAAAGCAGCCGCGCGACGAACCAAGCTGCGTGACGAATCCAACGGAGCTGCCATGCGTGTCGACCACATGAGTACCGATCATGAGTGATGCGGCGACGCCTGCCTCCGGCAAGCGGCCTTATCTGCGTACCACCAAGGTGGATTTTCTCGATCGCTGCGCGCCGCGCATCGCCGCCTTCTATCGCTTCTGGGACGGCAAACGTCAGGGGCGGACCATGCCGACGCGCGAGGATTTCGATCCGCTGGAGATGCGCGACTGGCTGCCCGGCATCGTGCTGGTCGATGTGCAGCATAATCCCCGCCGGCTCACCTATCGCCTGGTCGGCACCCGTTCGGTCGAATTGAAGCAGCGCGACGTCACCGGCCAGACGGTGGAAGAGGGCTATCACGGCGCCTCGCTGGACGACATCCTGGAGAACTACCGCCTGGTGATCGAGGGATGCACGGTGCTCTACGACTGGGAGGCGGCCGCCTCGCAAAGCGGCTATCTGCAGGATATTGAGACGCTGATGCTGCCGCTCTCCGCCAATGGCGAGACGGTCAACATGGTGATGGTCTATTTCGAGGTCGCCAGCTATCTGCCGGAGATCGAGGGCGTGCCGGACGATGCGCTGCCCTCCACATCCTGAAACATGACAGCGGCCGCCTCCGGCAAGTCGACACGCACGACACGTCTCATCAAGGCCCCGCCGGAAGCGGTCTACGCCGCCTTCACGGACCCCGCCGCCCTGGTCGCCTGGCTGCCGCCGGGCGAGATGACCGGCAAGATCCGCGACTTCGCGGCGGGGATCGGCGGCGGCTATCGCATGTCGCTGTTCTATCCGCCGAACCAGAATGGGTCGCGCGGCAAGACGGCGGCGGGCGAGGACAGGGTCACCGTCCGTTTCCTGGACCTGGCGCCGTCGCGCCGCATCGTCGAGGCCGTCACCTTCGAGAGCGACGATCCCGCCTTGCAGGGCGAGATGATTGTCACGGTGACCTTCGACGCGGCAGGCGGCGGCACGGAAGTGGTCTTCCTGTGCGAAAATCTGCCGCCGGGCATCAGGCCGGAGGACAACGAAGCTGGCGCGCGGCTCTCGCTGGAGCAACTGGCGCGGCGTTTCGCATGAGGGCCGGTGCCTGTCAGCGCCAGGCCGCGGGTTCGCGCCACATCGCCCAGCTCATCGGCGCGCTGGGCGCGGCGCGGTATTCGGCGGTGACGGTGAAGCCGAAGCGGGCATAGAAAGGCAGGTTGGCGGCGTTTCCGGTTTCCAGGAATGCCGGCCGCCGGCCGGCATCCAGCCGCCGCGTCCAATCGCGCATCAGCGCCGAGCCGACGCCCTTCCGCTGGGCCTCCGGGGCGACGCCCAGGAAGAAGAGATAGTCATGCGGCCGCGCCAGCGAATGGTGGCGGTCGATCGCCCGGCGCAGCTGCAGCAGGCGATGCAGCCGCGTGAGGCCGGTCAGCCTGAGAGCCACCGGCACGAAGGCGATCTCCTTCGCGATCGGCTGGGGCCCGAGATGCTCGGAGGGAATCCAGGCGATGACGGCCCCGCCGGTCGAGGCGCGGCGGATCTCGCCCGGCCCGAAGATGACGCGGCGCAGGATGAATTCCATGAAATCCTTGCGGGCGGCGTGCCGTCCGTCATCGGCGCGGCTCATCCAGGTGAAGAGCGGCTCGTCCCTGAAGGCGTCGGCTAGATCGGCGGCGGCGGCGGCGATCCCGTCGGACGCGATCGGGTCCGGCGCGGATGCGGCGGCGATCAGCGCGGCAATGTCCCTGGTCAAGATCGTTATCCCCTATCCTCTGTCGCTTGAGCCGCGCGGCAAACAAGTTGCCGCAACGGCGGGCCTCGTGTGTTCCCCGAGCGGGCTGCGCCATCCGGCAACCGGATCGCCGATGGCGCAGCGACTTCTATATATGGATCGCAAGCGGCGTCGTTGTAGGGCGGCCGTGAGGGTTCGGCCGGCTGTCGGTCGCAACGCTGCGGTGTTGTTCTGCCGGCCTATCTCCACACGCTTCCCCGCCGGCGCCGCGGCGCCGGCGGGTCCCATCAACGGATACCGTCCTCGGCGATGGTCTCGGCGGCTACCTTGGCGGCCTGCCGCTCGTCTTCGGTGATGCGCGTCGTCTTCCAGCTGCCGCGCGCGAACCAGCAGATGGAGACGATGGCAACGACGATATTGGTGACCGGGAAAGACCACCACAGGCCCTGCGCCATGAGCACCGTGTGCTTGGAAAGAACATAGGCCATGGGGAACTGGACCATCCACTGCGAGACCAGGGCGATGACCATGGCGATCAGCATATTGCCGGAGGCGCGAAAGGCCGAGACGATGCAGAGCTGGATGCCGATGCCACCCCAGGCAAGGCACATAATGCGGATGAAGCCGGCGCCCGCTGCGATGACGCCCGGATCTTCGGGAATGAAGAAGGCGACGATCGCGGGGGCGGCAAGATAGGCGATGACGCCCACGACACTGAGGATGACGAAGCCGAAGATCGTGCCGAGCACGGTGACGCGGGCGGCGCGTTCGAGGTTGCCGGCGCCGATATTCTGCCCGACCAAGGTGGAGACGGCCATCGATAGGCCCATGGCGGGAATCGTCACGACCTGGAGCACATTGGAGCCGACGCCATAGGCGGCGATGGTCAAGGTGCCGAAGCTCGCCACCAGGAAGGACATGACCATCAGGCCGAGGCCGCGCGTCGACAATTCGACGGAGCCGGGAAAGCCGAGGAAGAAGGCGCGGCGGATGTAAAGCAGGTCCGGCTTCAGCCCGGTCCAGTGCAGTTTGATGCCGTGCCGGCCGTTCAGGAACAGGCCGATGCCGATGGCCGCCGCCAGCGCCTGTGTCACCAGCGTGGCGAGGGCCGCGCCCATGACACCCAGCGGCGGGACGGGGCCCGCGCCGAAAATGAAAAGGGGGTCGAGAATGAAATTGAGCACCACGGTGCCGAGCACGATCGCGAGCGGGATCATGGTGCGGCCGATGCCGCGCATCAGCGCCTGGAACATGGCGTAGATGAAGACGAAGATGATGCCGATGAAGGAGACCCTCATGAAGCCCAGCGCGCCGGCATAGACATCCGGGGCCACGCCCAGCAGCTCCAGCAGATAGGGCGTGAGGATGTATCCCAGCGCGCCGAGCAGAATCGAGGTCAATGTCACCATCACCATGGTCTGCGCCGCCACATGGTCGACCATGTCCTGGCGGCCGGCGCCCATGTATTGCGCGCTGAGCGTGGCGCCGGCCATGGCGAGGCCGGAGCCGAGCGCGATGACCAGGAAGGTGACCGGGAAACTGACCGACACGGCGGCCACCGCAGCCGCCCCCAATCGGCCGACCCAGAAAGCGTCCGTCAGCTGATAGCCGGTCTGCAGCAGATTGCCGAGGATGATGGGGATGGCGAGGGTAACCAGGGCTCGGGCGATCGGCCCTTCCAAAAACAGCTTCCGGCGATGATCCAAGCGGGACACTCTTTCAGTGTAAGGTGGGGCCGCAAGCTTAGCCTGAAGATTCGGCGAGATACAACGCGGTCACGGCGATTTGTTGATCGGCCGCCGATCCGCATCTGCGATCCCGCGCGGATGGCGTTGGGGTCGTTTCCCCGGCGTCCTGCCGAAGGCCGCGTTGAAGGCCGGGCCCGGCCGCAGGCGGGTTCATTTGCGCCGGCCCATGACTTCCTTGGTGACATCGACGAAGGCGCGCAGGCTGGCGGGCACATGGCGGTGGCCGGGATAATAAAGGCACAGTCCGGGCTCCGGCGGCGTCCAATCGGCAAGGACGGGGATGAGGCGGCGGGATTTCAGATGATCAGCGACCGACCATTCGCTGACCCAGGCCAGTCCGGCACCGGCCAGCGCCGCCTCCACCATCAGGTCCGAGCTGTCGAGGGTGAGCGGTCCACGCACATCGATGGCGAGCGCCTTACCCCGCTTCTCGAATTCCCACGGAGCGAGGGCGCCGCTCGGCATGCGGCGGCGTATGCAACGATGAGCAAGGAGATCGGCGGGGCTATGCGGCTTCTTGTGTCGTTTGAAATAGTCGGGCGCCCCCACCACGGTGAAACGCACCGGCGGCGAGCAGGGAATGGCGATCATGTCCTGCGGCACTGCCGCGGCGATGCGGATGCCGGCATCGAAGCCCTCGGCGACAATATCGATCATCCGTCCCTCGGCGATGAGCTCAAGCTGCATCTCCGGGTAGCGGCGCAGATATTCCAGCATAACGGGGGCGATGAGTCGGCGCGCCGCACCCTCCGAACTGTTGATGCGCAGCGTGCCGGTGGGCCGGGCGCGGAAATTGTTCACCGTCTCCATCGCCGCATCGACCGCCGCCAGCGCCGGCCGGAGCCGCTCGAGGAATTGCGCGCCGGCCTCGGTCAAGGCAACGCTGCGGGTGGTGCGGTGGAAAAGACGCAGGCCGAAACGCTGTTCCAGCGCGGCGACGGCATGGCTCAACGCCGAGGGCGACATGCCAAGCTCGGCGGCGGCGCGGCGGAAATTGCGCTGCCCGGCCACCGCCATCACGGCGTCGAGTTCGACCAGGCTGGGCCGGATCGCCGTCATCGGCGAGGAGGGTTTTGGTGCGGACAATTTCGCCGCGGAGCGCGGCACGGGCGGTTTCGGCATCTCGGCAATCTCCTCCGGTGGACGCGTCTTCGTATTCCGGCATCGGCTCGTCATTGTGCGAAAATCTGCATCAGGTCATGCGGAAATATACGGGTTATCACATCAATCGGCGATGATTAGATAGGGCCTGCGTCTTTGCAACCATCGATGCCCGAATCAAGTCCGGGCATGACAGGGGAGTTTGCGGCGTGTCTGACGTGCGGCAAAAGGCGATTTCGAAGGCAGCCGAAGCGAATTCCAGAAGAGTAAGGAAAATCATGACCCGGACGGTTCTCATTACCGGTTGCTCCTCCGGCATCGGTGCCGCGACGGCGCGGTTGTTTGCGGCCGAGGGCTGGAACGTCGTTGCGACGGCGCGACGGCCGGCGGCGATGGAGCCGCTGGCGGTCTATCCCCAGGTGCTGCGGCTGGCGCTCGATGTGCAGGATGAGGCCGGCATCGCCGCCTCGGTCGCCGCCGGCATCGAGCGATTCGGCCAGATCGATCTGCTCGTCAACAATGCCGGCTTCAGCCTGTTCGGCCTGTTCGAGGGCACCTCGCCGGCAAAGATCCGCGAGCAGTTCGACGTCAATCTCTTTGGCGTCATGGCGGTGACGCGGGCGATCCTGCCGCATTTCCGCCGCAACAAGGCCGGGCTCATCATCAATGTCAGTTCCGGTGCCGGCCTCTTCACTCTGCCGCTGCTCTCGATGTATTGCGCCAGCAAATTCGCCCTTGAGGGGTTCACGGAGGCGCTGGCCTATGAGCTTGCCGCGCAGAATATCGGCATCAAGCTGATCGAACCGCATGGCGGCGTCAGCAGTACGGCTTTCGGCGCACGCGTGACGGAGGAGGTGAAGGCGCAGGCGGCCGATTCCGGCATTGATGCCGGCGCGCTCCATCTCGCCGATTACGACCGCTTCGTCACCGCCACCCATGCCGCCTTCGACGAGATGCGCGCCCAGCGCATGATGAGTGCCGATGATGTGGCGGCGGTAATCCTGGCAGCGGCGACCGATGGCACAGATCGGCTGCGCTATCCGGTCGGCGACGATGCCCGCGGCTTCGTCAAGGCGCGGCGCGAAAAGACCGATCAGGACTACGTCGACTTCATGCGGGCGCGGTTCCGGCCGAAGGGATGATGCAGGCACGATATCCCTGGAAAGGCGGCGCCTTACCCCCGACCAGTTGTAATCAGCGCAGAGGCCAATCCGTTCCGGCTTCGCAGCCGTTTCGCCACTTCGTCGGCGGCGGTGACGTATTCGCGGCTGGTTGTCCTGCATACAAAATGATGCGGGTTGCCGCCCGACTCCCGGCTGGCTAGGCTGTCGGGCGTTCAGCGATGAAAGCCGCCAGGGGACAGCTGGGGTAGTCGGGGGCAGGGACAGTTGGGGGCAGGGGTGTCGGACGGTCAGGGGTGCGGCGGCGCGGTCTGCGTCTTTCGTCGCTCACATATCGCCAATTTATCAGCTAACGGGCGAGGCTTGCTGCATCGCATGCCGGGATATCTATCGGGATATCTATCATGGGCTGTGCGTTCGGCGGCCGGCGTGGCGGCGTCCGGATGGCTTGGCCGCGTGCTGACGCAGGCAGGTATGGCGATGCTCATTGCCGCGTCGGTCGCGGCCTGTACCACCGCCGGGCCCGGCAACGACCGCGCAGATATATCGCCGATCTCGCAAGCTGCGCTGCATGCGGCGCAGGACGCACCGGAGATCAAGCAGGCCGCGATTCTCAGCAAGACTGTCGGGAACCACAAAGCGATCGACGATCTGCTGCGCAAGGCGGCTGATATCGGCAATCCGGTGGCACTGGTTGATCTCGGCGATCGTCATAGCATGAACGGTACGGGCAGCCCGGAGGATCTGGTTGCTGCCGTCGACTTCTATCGCCGTGCGGCGGCGATGGGCTACGCACCCGCAGAAACGGCTTTGGGCAAGGCCTATCGGCTGGGAGAGGGCGCTGCGCTCGACAAGGCCGAGGCGGCCTATTGGTATCGCCAGGCGGCGCTACAGAAAGACGCGACGGGGCAGCTGCTTTACGGCATCGCGCTGCTCGGCGGTGAAGGGGTGACGAAGGACGAGGCGCAGGGAATGGCGCTGATCCAGGCTGCGGCCGACAAGCCCGATGTGATGGCGCAGATGCTGCTCATGACCATAACCATGATGCGACAGGCGACGGCGGCCTCATCTGCCGTGTCCTCGAATGGAAAGGAAGACCTGTCTCCGTCGGAAATCGACCACATGGCGACGACCGCAGCGAAAGTCATTTGAGGTCCGGCCGCGCGGTCACGGCGGTGGAGATGGACGATATTGCCCGCGGTGTGGCGGGCATTCGAAATTGCGCGCCGGAACGGATGCCGGTGCGGGCGGGTGATCGGGGTCTTGGTATAGCATTGGAGTGAAGGGGGAATTCATGTTCGGTAACGGAAACGGTTTCGGCCCGCGGCGGTTGCTCGTCGGCCTGGCGCTCTTGCTGCTGGCGGGCTGTGCGACCGGCAGCCCTTCGGGCAGCGGTGCGGTCGGCAGCTTGCCGCCGCCGCCCGACACGATTGCGCCGTTCAACGGCGTGAACCATTCGGCGGCATTGCGCGACCCGAAGCTGCAGGCCGCCCTGGATATCGACAGGCGGGGCGACAGCGCGGCGGCGGCGAAGGCCTATGCGGTGGCCGCCGATTCCGGCAATCCGATTGCGCGGTACCAGCTGGGCGAGATGTATCTGACGGGCGACGGCGTGCCGCGCGATACCGCCGAGGCCATCCGGCAATTCCATGCCGGCGCGCTCGCGGGCTATGCACCGGACCAGGTTCGCCTTGGCGACGCTTATGAAAAAGGCATCGGCGTGCCGCATGATCAGGCGCTTGCCAATCGCTGGTACGGCTTTGCCGCGGCGCAGGGCGAAGATTCGGCAAGCGGCCGCCTCGCCATGTCGATGATGAAGGGCGCCGGCATGCCGCGCGATGTCGACGGTGCATTGAAGATATTGCAGCATTGCGCCGAGCCGACCGGCACCGAAGTCTATCACCCTAGCGGTGACGACGGCGGGCCGGGCTGCCAGGCATTGCTCGGCGGCATCTATATGGAAGGCGATGGCGGCGTCCCGGTCGATCAGCAGCAGGGTATCCGCTGGATGTCGCGGGCCGCCGATCAGCATATGCCGGTCGCCGAGAAGAAAATGGCCGATTTCTACGAGCAGGGGCGTGGCGTGCCGCGGGACAGCGAGAAGGCCGCCTATTGGCGCCATCGCGCCGAACAGGATGCGGATAACGGGCCAGGCTATCGGACGGCGTTGTAAGCGAGGGCGTGATGCAAGACGGCAGCGGCGGCGTCGTGGGAGATATTCCGACCGTCCTGCTGAAATGATGACGGATACCCTCTGGAAGGCAGCCTTCGCGGTTGCCGACGATAGAGCCGGGGCGCCGTAACAAAGCGGTGACGAAGATGATGTCGGGAATGGCGAAATGAGGGCGGCAGTCAGCCGGAGGCGCTTCGCGGTTCGCCGGTGGTTGCGACGCGCCGGGTGGCATCTCAGCCTGATGCTGACGGCGCTGCCGCTGCCGGCCGCCTGTGCGCCGGTCGCTACCGGCGGCGACGTGGCGATAGTCTATGGGCCGCTGTCCCCCAACGAGCCGCTGAGCTTCACCGCGCATCAGGCGGCACTGGCCGATCCATTGCTGCAGGCGGCGCGCGATGAGGCGGAGCGCGGCGACTTCACCGCCGCCGCCGCCGGTTATCGCGCGGCGGGGGAAAAGGGCAATCCGATTGCCGATTATCTGCTGGCGCAGCTCTATGATCGCGGCCAGGGTGTGGCGCTCGATCATGCCGCCGCCGCGCGGGCGTTGCATCGCCCCGCCCTTCGCGGCTATGCGCCGGCCGAGGCGGCCCTGGGCATCAAATATATGGAGGGCGAAGGCGTGTGGCGCGACAGCGAGATGGGGCAGAGCTGGTTGCGCCTGGCGGCTGCACAGGGCGAGGATATGGCCGCCGGCTATCTGGGCATGACATTGGTCGACGGCAGGAGCCTGGGGCAGAACAGCGATGTCTTCGGCGCGCGCGATCTGCTGCAGCATTGCGCGGCGCCGGAAGGCAAGGCGGGCGTCTATCATCCGGCCGGCGCCGAAGGTGGGCCCACCTGCCAGACGCTGCTCGGCATGCTTTATGAAAAGGGGATCGGCGTCACCACCGATCTCAAGCAGGCGATCTTTTGGTACCACCGCGCCGCCGCGCGGCATATGCCGGTGGCGGAGGAACAGCTCGCGAAATGCTATGCGACGGGCAATGGCGTGGGCCAGGACGCGGAGCAGGCCGCATACTGGCACCGCCGTGCCCAGGCCGATCACGACAAGCGGCCGGACAGCTGGACGGAGTTGTGAGCGGGATGACGCGGCGGTGAGAGCGACATGATGGCGGCGAAGCTGACACATGAGCAGGTGAGGCAGTTGTAAACGGCGTGGCGCCGCGACCGCCTACCGTTGGATGGACTTTATCCGCTGCCGTGGCGGCGCGGTTGGCTGACGCGACCGGCAAGTCGGCGGTCTCGGAGCGCTTATGGCAATCTTGATTCTGCTGGCCACGCTTCGGGGTATACCGAACTGGAAGCAAGGCCGCGGTTTCCGGCGTGCTGTGAATTGAACGCAGTTTGATACCGGTTTCACGCCTGACGCAAACAAGCTTGCGCGGGCCTGCCACGCATTCCGTCATTTTCGTCGCGCTGGTCTTTCTTGGGAATAACAGGCGCGAGAGCCGCGTCTCTGCTGATACGGGGGGAGTGCCGATCAGGAGAGGCATCCATGACGATCGTTGCATCAGATGCGCAGGGCCGCGTTGAGCCGGAAGACTTTGCGCATGAAGCCGACGGGTTCCAGCACGCAGAGGTCCACGGAAACGCCGATAAAGACGCTCACGGCGATCCGCGTGGCGATCCGCGCAGGGACGCCGATGCGGCCGATGCGGCGGCCGCGCGCCTGGAGGTGCGGCGGCGGGTGATGCTGCAAGCGGCGCCGTCGGACGATCCCTGGCTGCGCGATCGCCTCGCCGCCTTGAGCCTGACGCGCCTCTATGATCCTTTGCCCGCGCGGCTGCGGGTACATCTCGACAAGATGCAGCGTCTGCTGCAGGAAGGCAGTTCCCTGCCGGACAATCTCGGTTACAAAGGCCGTGATCAGTGAGGTCGGCCGAACAATGCTGGCCCGATAATGCTGCGCCGATGATAACAGCCTGATCGCACCGGGCAGATACCGTGGCGGCCTGCGGCGGGCGGAATGCGCTGAAACGCCGCGGCGCTAATCCCGGGCCGGAAGGTCCAGCAGGCGCGCCAGATCGGCGAAATCTTCGGCCACGGCCTTGGCGCCGGCTTCCAGCAATCGCTCGCGCGGCTGATGACCCCAGGCGACCCCGATCGGCGTCACGCCAGCCGCGACCGCCATCCGCATGTCGAAGGGTGAATCGCCGATCATCACGCTGTCTTGCGGCGTCACGCCGGCGACCTCCATCGCCCGGTGGAGCATCGTGGGGTCCGGCTTCGAGGGATTCTCGTCGCTGGTATGCGAGCTGTGGAAGATATCCCGCCAGCCATGCTGCTCGATGACGAGATCGGTGCCGCGCCGTCCCTTGCCGGTGGCGAGCGCTAGGCGCAGATCCGGCCGGGCGGCGAGATCGGCCACCAGCTCGGCGGCACCCGGGAACAGCGTCTCGGCATGCTGCCCGGTGGCGCGGAAGGCCCAGACCGCCTCCTGATAGGCGGCGATCAGACCATCGACGGGCCCATGCTCGCCGGCAAGCGCGACGAAGGTCTCGCGCTGCGACAGGCCGACCAGGGCCATGATGGCGGCCTCATCCGGCACGCCGAGCCCATGCTTGCCGAAAGCGGCGGCATGGCTCGCCAGGATGATCGCCCGGCTGTCGAGCAGGGTGCCGTCGATGTCGAAGATGATGAGACGCATGGTGGCCGGATCGGTGCGGTTGCAATCGGCTGGTCATAGCGGCAGCGGGCGGCGCTGGCAAAGGCGGCATCGGCTCGGCGCGGTTCCCGTCGGCACACGCAGCCCGATCTGGTCCCGGCGGGTTGCGGATGCCGGCCTGGATGGTCTGCGCAGCCGGTCACATCTTGTCGTCGCCGAGGGTGCTGATGCCGGCATGGGCCATGACGGTGGGGCGGCCGGTGACGACAGGCGGCGCCTCGGCCGGCGGCGTGACGCCGGCCAGTTTCAGCATCGCCGCCGTGTCGGCGATCTCGGCATATTCGTCCCGCAGATTGGCAAGCGACATGGCATGGACCTCGGCGGCCGTGCGTTTGGTGCCGGCATAATCCACCTTGTCGAAGCAGAAGCAGGCATCGGCGACGACGCGGGTCTTGAAGCCGAGATTGCCGGCGCTGCGTGCCGTGGCCTCGACCGAGTTGTTGGTGCTGACGCCGGTGATGACGAGGGCGGTGACGCTGCGCTGATGCAGCCAGCGCTCAAGGCCGCTCAGCACGAAGGCGTCGGGCACGTTCTTTTCCGCCACATGCTCGCTGTCCAGCGGCGCCAGGGCCGGCTGGAACTCGGCGCCGCCCTGGCCGGGCCAGAACGGCGAGCCGGGGCTGCGCGAGATATGGCGGATATGCACCACCGTGCCCCTGGCCGCGCGCCAGGCATCGAGCAGCAGGGCGATATTGGCCTCGGCCTCGGGATTGTTGCGCAGGCCGGCCTCGGCCCGCGCCATGCCTTGCTGCATGTCGATGATGAGGAGCGTCGGCAGGGAAGAGATCGGGAGCGGCTGTTTCATCCGCGGATGATAGCGGCCTGTGCACCCGCGCTGTCAAGCGATGGCGGCGCGGGATGAATCAACAAGACGGCATCGATCGGCAAGGCGGGAGAGCAGGATGGTATAGCCGCCGGCCGGCGATGGGCGACGCGGGATGCCGGTCCGAATTCGGCTGTCATGTCCGGACATGGGCCGCCGTTATCCGGTCAAGTAGCTGTGCGAGTCTTGTAAAGTCTTGCCAGCAGCCAGGCATTCGCCCGCTAAGGCGCACCGAGGCTTCACCTCCCTCATCCAGTTTGGCCCCTCCAGGGCGCGCAGGTCAGAATGCCAGCCGCTTGCGCCAGAGTGCCTTCAACATTTCCAGCAGGGCGAAGACGGCGAGGCCGGCGCCGAGGGTGAGGCTGAGATCGTCGGCATGGAGCGGGCCGAAGCGGAAGAGATCGCGCGCGGCCGGCCAGCCCAGCGTCAGGCCCAGCATGGCGGTGACGACAAGGAGGACGAGGCCGAGGGCCGGATTGGGCCGGCGCAGCGCCGTCAGCAGCGAGGCGCTGAAGGAGCGGTTGACCAGGATCAGGCCGACGATGGAGAGAACCAGGCTGAAGAAGGTGAGGGCGCGGACCTCTGCTTCCGGCATGCCCTGTTCCGTTCCCGGGCCGGCTGCCGCGACGTGCTCCGGGTCGAAGAAGCTAGACCCGAATAATCCAGGGCCGATGACGCCGAGCGCCATCAGGTAGATGGCGGCGACCAGGGCGAAGACGACCGCGCCCTGCAGCAGGCTCCAGACGGTCAAGGCGCGGGTGAAGAGCGGCTGGGCCGGCGGGCGCGGGGGGCGGCGCATGACGTTGCGTTCCTCCACCTCCGCCTCGAAGACCAGCGAGCAGACGGGATCGATCACCATTTCCAGGAAGGCGATGTGGACCGGGCCGAAGATGATCGGCAGGCCGAAGAGCAGCGGGAGGAGGGCGAGACCGGCGATCGGCACATGCACGGCGAAGATGAAGCCGATCGCCTTGCGCAGGTTGTCGTAGATCCGGCGGCCGAGCCGCACCGCCGCGACAACCGAACCGAAATCGTCATCCAGCAGCACGATCGACGAGGCTTCGCGCGCCACATCGGTACCGCGCCCGCCCATGGCGATGCCGATATGCGCGGCCTTCAGCGAGGGCGCGTCGTTGACGCCGTCGCCGGTCATCGCCACCACCTCGCCATTGGCCTTCAGGGCCTCGACGATGCGCAATTTCTGTTCCGGCATGATGCGGGCGAAGATGCGCGTCAGGCGCAGGCGCACCGCGAGCTCGCTGTCATTGAGCCGCGCCAGTTCCTCGCCGGTCATCACATCCGCCGCATCGCTGCCGGGATCGCTACGGGGATCGCCGGCGCCCTCCGCGCCGGTCTCGATGCCGGCCTGGCGGGCGATGGCGCGGGCGGTGGCGGGGTAGTCGCCGGTGATCATGATCACCTTGATGCCGGCCGAGCGGCATTCGGCGACCGCGGCCGGCACGCTCGCCCGCAGGGGATCGGTGAGACCGACCAGGCCGAGGAAGCTGTAGTCGAAGTCGCGCTGCGACGCGGGGAAGGCACTGTCGCTGAATCCTGTCGCGCCGAAACCTGTCGCGGTGAAGGCGGCCCGGGCGACGCCGAGGACGCGCATGCCGCTGGCGGCCATCTCGTTGACGGCCTGCGTCATCGCGGCGTGTTCGTCGGGCGAGAGGCGGCACAGGCCGGCGATGGCTTCCGGCGCACCCTTGGCGGCGACAACCAGGTCGAGCGCGCCATCGGATGCCTTCGTGGAGCCGGGGCGCTGCCACAGATGCGACATGGCGAGGAGATCAGGCTGCAGGCCATAGGCATGCCGGAGCTGCCAGTCGAAGCCGTGCAGATGTTCGGTCTCGGCAAGAAAGCTGCGGCCGAGATCGTGGAAGGCTTTCTCCATCGGATCGAAAGGATCGCGCGCACTGGCGAGGATGCCGTATTCGACCAGGTCATGACAGTCCTCCGGCAGGGCGCCGTCGGACTCCGCCTGGTCGCGGCGCAGGATTTTGCCGAAGCCCCGCTCGCGCACCGGGCGCAATTCGGCGATGGTCATGCGGTTCTCGGTCAGGGTGCCGGTCTTGTCGGTGCAGAGCACGGTGGCCGAGCCCAGCGTCTCGATGGCGGCGGCGCGGCGGGTCAGCACGCGGGCGCGCGAGATGCGCCAGGCGCCCATCGCCATGAAGACGGTGAGGACGACGGGAAATTCCTCGGGCAGCATCGACATGCCGAGCGTGATGCCGGCCAGCAGGGCATCGAGCCAGCTGCCGCGCAGGAAGCCGAAGAGCAGCACGGCGAGGAGACTGACGCCAAGGCCGAAGACGGCGAAGACGCGCACCAGGCGGCGGGTCTGCTGCTGCAGGCGCGGCGGCTCGGTCTCCAATCTGCCGAGGCTCTCGCCGATCTTGCCGATCTCGCTGCGCAGGCCGGTCGCCGTCACCTCGGCGATGCCGCTGCCGCGCACCACCAGCGAGCCGGAGAAGAGCATCGGCAGATCGTCGCCCCCTGGCCGATACGATCGGCCCGCCTGGTCGACGGCATCCGCCGCCATGCCATCGGCGGCAGCCGGATGTTTCCGCACCGGGACGGACTCGCCGGTCAGCAGGGATTCATCGGCTTGCAGGTTCTGCGCCTCCATGAGCAGCGCATCGGCGGGAACACGGTCGCCTTCCGAAAGCACGATGATGTCGCCGCGCGCCACCTCGCGCCCGGCGATGCGCGCGCGATGCCCATCGCGAATGACCAAGGCGCGCGGGCTGGTGAGATCGCGCAAGGCCTCCAGCACGCTTTCGGTGCGGGTTTCCTGCACCACCGTGACCACCACGGAGAAGGTGGCGAAAGCGAGCAGGATGAGGGCCTCGTCGAGGCTGCCGAGCAGCAGATAGATGCCGCCGCCCGCCAACAGCAGCGCCAGCATCGGCTCGCGCAGCACCTCGCCGATGATGCGCAAGGGGGTGCGTCGGTCGGGCCGCGGCAATTCATTATAGCCCTCGCGCTTCAGCCGCGCGGCGGCCTCGGCCGCGGTCAGGCCCTGATGGGCGGGGAGATCGAGGGGCGCGCCGCCGGCGGGTTTCGCGCCTGATCCGGCCGCGGCGGAGACGCCGGCTGGTGCTGTGACGGCGGCATCGCCGGCGGAGATGGGGTCGACAGGTGCGACGGACATGGCAACCTTGTGTCAGTGGCTTGTGCCAGCGGCTTGTGTCAGTGGGCGTCTGGCAGCGGCGACAGCGGACTGTAGCGCGGAACGGCGTCCCGGCAACAGCGCTGCATTGTGGCGTCGCCCGGAGAAACTGCCGGCAATGCTCGTGCGGGATGCCGCTTGAAAAGGCCCACGCGCCGTGGAAAGGTATTTTTCAGGAGTGCGACCGGTTTGCGTAGAAGCTGCCTTGCGTTCACCCGAGACGAGCTCCGCTCTATCAAGCAGTCAAGCCTGTCAACTGATCCCCCAAGCGGACAACACAAAATATGAGCGATAGCCAGCGCATTGTCAGAACGATCTATGGTTCCTATACGGAAATATCGAAATCCCGGCTCGACCTATCTTATGATTATGAAGCTGGAACGGTGGTTGCCTTCCGTCGTGCCGTCGAGGCGCTGAAGATCGATCATCTGCTGGATGTCGGCGCCAATATCGGCCTCTATGCGATCTATCTCTCGGATATCGAAAGTATTCAAAGCATTCATGTCTTTGAACCTTCTCCCCATGCTTTCGAGGTTCTCAACGGCAATGTCGCCATTCAGCAAAATCCGAGCAAGTTCGTCACCTATGACGTGGCGGCTTCGGATAAGCAGGAGGAGAAGCGGTTTCACGTCGTCTCCAGTCTGGCCGGGAATAACCGGATCACGAGCGATGTCGAGGACGACAAGACGATTCCGGTGAAAAGCGCGCCGATCGATTCACTGCTGACCTTCGCGAATCAGCGAATCGCCATAAAGATCGATGTTGAGGGACATGAGCTTCAGGTTCTCTACGGCATGAAGAAGCTGCTGAGTGGGAACGATTGCTTTCTGCAGGTCGAGTGCCTGAATGAAAGCCTGGCCACCGCCGTGAGAAAGCTGCTGACGCTGCTGGGCTATAAGCTCCTCTTCGTCCTGCGAGACGACTATATCTATGTTTCGCAGGGGCTGCTGGGGTCGTTCGACGCGGTGCAGGCCATCTATTTCCAATCCCTGCAGAAGGACCTCGCTGAATTGCTGGAATTGCGCAAGGAAAAGCGCGTGACGATCGCAACACTGACCAATCTGCTGGTCCACAACGGCTATCCGTACGATCCGGTCCTGCCTCCGGCCAAGACGTGAGGCAACGGAGTCCGTCAAGCCCGTCGCTATCCGATTAAGGAAAGAACCGGGAGAGGCTGCATCTTGCCCCTCATCCCGACCCTCTCCCCGCGCGGGGAGAGGGGGAACCGTCTTTCATAAACATCCCATTACCTTGCGTCCGTATCAGCCCCGGGCGATCGGCTCTTGCTGTTCAGCCGGTGGCGATATCGATGCCGGCCGGATAGACGTGGTCCGGCGGGATGCAGGCATGCGCCAGCCGATCGCGGGCCGGCAGCGCCGTCACCGCATCGGTACCCGCGATCGGGTTGAGCACAGCAGCACGCCTGCGGGACGCGGTTGTCAGCGTCTCCGCAAGCGATGCGCCGGTGGTCCAGGGGCTAGCCGCCGATATCTGCGTCATCGATGCACCGGCCGGCGCTGTTGGGGCTGGCCCATCGACATGGTCCGGCCGGGCAGGAAGGGGGCGTCTTCGACGACATAGCCATCCTGCAGCAGCAGGATATCGCGGCGGCTGAGGCCGATATCCCTGAGCAAGCGATCGTCCAGATGGCGCAAAGCGGCGACCTGGCGGCGGCGGGAACGCGCCGACAGGGTGACATCAAGCAGAAATTGCGCCAAGAGGGCGATGGGATTGGTTCTCCAGAAAATGCTCATGATGCTTCCGCCTGGCGGTGCCTCAACGCGTGACGACCGGATCATCGCATGACGCCGGTTCGAAATCTGTGACCGATGTCATGTCCGCTCCCCTCAAGGACCGTCGCGCCGCGACCGCTCAGATCGGGGCATGGCAGGCCGGGAGCATGAACGACGGGATTGTCGTTACCGGTTCGATTGGCACAGCACCCATCGTTCGACGCCACCGGCGCCGGTGCTCACCGTGCGGTATGCGTCGTGCGATATTGCCTTGTCGAGATCGCCGCTCTTCCACCCGGAACCGATCAGCCGGTTCCATGAGCACAACTATGCCGTTTCCATTGCTATCAGGGAATATTTGCTTTTTGATGCGATGTATAAGAAAAACTTTGAGACGGATTCCGGACCCATGCGCGGACTCAATCTGGACCAGTTGGCCGCCTTTACCCAGGTGATCGAGCTCGGCAGCTTCTCCGCCGCCGCCAGCCGCCTCAACCTCACCCAGCCGGCCGTCAGCCAGCAGGTGCGGCAGTTGGAAGAGCGCTTCGGCCTGCGCCTGATCGAGCGGGTGGGGCGGCGCGCGACACCGACCGAAGCCGGCATCGCCCTGCTGGCGCATGCCCATAATATCGAGATGGCGGTGGCGGCGACCCTGGACGCCATGGCGCAGCAATCGAGCGGTGCCCTCGGCCGGGTGCGGCTCGGCACCGGCAGCACCGCACTTCTTTATATGCTGCCGCCGATCCTGCGCGACCTGAAGCAGCGCTTCCCGACCCTGGAGATCAGCGTCAACACCGGCAATACCGTCGATACGCTGAAAGCCCTGGCGGAGAACAGCCTGGATCTCGGCCTGGTGGTGGTACCGGTAACAGGACGCAGCTTCTCGGTGACGCCGGTGTCGGATGACGAATTCGTCGCCATCGAGGCGGCGGATGCCAATCTGCTGCCCTCCCGGGTGACGCCGGCGGCGCTCGCCAAATTGCCGATGCTGCTGGATGAGCCGAACAGCCAGTCGCATCGCGTCATCGCCGACTGGTTCCGCCGCCACGGCCAGACGCCGAAGCCGGTCATGCAACTGGGCAGCGTCGAGACCATCAAGGAACTGGTCGGGGCCGGGCTGGGCTGCGCGGTGGTGCCGCGCATCGCCGTGGCGGGAAAGAGCGGCGATGGCAGGAGTAATGACGGCCGGGGTCATGACGGCAAGGGCACCGACGGCAAAGGCGGGCGGGGCAGCCCGGTGGCGGGCAACCCGGTCGTGAGCGAGGGCAAGCCGCTGTTGCGCTGGCAATCGCTGAGCCCGCGGCTCTATCGCCGCATCGCCCTGGTCATGCGCCGGGACAAGGTCATGCACCGGGGCCTGCGCGAGGTCTATAACGCGCTGCTGCAATTGAAGAAGCAGCGTCGGAGCGGCTGAACCAATGGCGTCCTCGACCGTTATGGCAGTCGGGACGGCGGGCACCGGGCGAGATGGCCGGAAACAGGGATGGCCAGAAACAGCGGCGGTTGGGCAGAAACGGTTGGGCATGCAGAATATGAAAATGAGCGGGCCGGCTGATCCAAGCGAGGCGACGGCGCCGGATGCAAGCGTGGAATCGTCTTCCGAGAGCCGCCTGCATGCCGGTGACAGCAAGATGTCGCCGCCCGCGCCGCAGCAGGAGGCCATACCGGCATCATCCGTTCCGCCGGGCCGCAACTGGCGCCATCGCCTGCTGGCGGCGATCTATCCGCCGGCGATGTGGATGCGCAACAGCCTGCGCCACCGGCTGGGCCAGCAATCGATCGGCGTCTGCGCGCTCATCATCCGGACGGCCGCGGCCGGTGCCGCACGCGAGGTGCTGCTGGTGCGCCACAGCTACCGGCCCGGCTGGTGCCTGCCGGGTGGCGGGTTGAAACGCGGCGAGGCGCCGCTGGCCGGCCTTGCCCGCGAATTGCTGGAGGAGGTGGGATTGACGCTGACCGCGACACCCCGCTTGCAGCAGATCTATCGCCAGAACTGGTTCGGCATGGTGGACTATCCGATCCTCTTCACGGTGGATGGCGATGCCGGCATTGCCGGCACGGCGCAGGTGATGGACTGGCTGGAGATCGTCGATCTCGGCTGGTTCGACCTTCATGACCTGCCGGAGGACACCGATGTCTCCGTGCGCCAGCGGCTGGCCGAATGGCAGGGCGACCAGGCGATCAGCGACAGATGGTAGGCGTGACGTGGCCGCATGCGCTAGCGCGGGTGTTGGCGCGCAAGCGTCGGCGGTTGAGCCTGGGGCGTCGCGCGTAGATAGATCAGGCGTACACAGGTTAGATCGCCGCCGACAGCGCGGCTGCGCCCGCAAATCCGCTTTTCCTCAGGCCGGCCGCGCTCTAGCATAACGGCTGCGCTTCGGCACAGCGGCATCCGCCGCTTGCGGGCGCGGGATGAGAGCACCGCCATGGCACCTGCCGAAACAGGGGATCTGGTCGAAACGGCTTTTGCCGAGATCACCTCGTCGCGGGTCAAGCGCTTCGACCTCTATTGGCGCAGCAAGTGCCGGGACGGAAACCTGCCGTCCCGCGCCGATATCGATCCCGTGGAGATCAAGGACCTGCTGGCGCATTTCCTGCTGATCGATATCGAGACCGATCCCTTCCGCGTGCGCTACCGCCTGTGCGGTTCCGCCGTCTCGCTCTATGACGAGGAAGTGACCGGCGCCTATCTCGACACCGTGCAGAACATCACGGCCGATGAGCTGCAGCGCATCATCCGCCGCTATCGCGCCGTGGTGGAGGAGCGTCGCCCGGTCTTCATCCGCCGCAAGCAGATCTCGCGCCAGACGCGATACGAACTCGACCTGCAGGCCGGCATCTGGCCCTTGTCGCAGGACGGCACCACCGTCAATCAATGCGTCGCCGTCGAGGACTTCCCCAGTTTGGATTAAGGTGGTCTGGATCGATGCGGCCCGGATCGGGCTGGCCTCGCGTTGCGCGGCTCGCGGCAAGCATGCCGGGGCCAGGCCCGCTCGGCAGCAGTTCAGGGGGCCGGGGAATCGCGGGCCATCTTCTTCCGGACAGAGCGCCTTTCACCGAAACGTGATACTGACCACGAGTGCCGGTGCTGGCCGCCAGCGATGCCGGGAAAGGCCGGGCGCGATGGGACGGCCCGGACATGACGGGGGCGCTGTCCGGCACCCGGTCGCGCGATTTTTTGGCCGACTCCCGGCTGGATCGTTATCCCGCCGCAAACGTTAAGCTCAGCCGGCTGGCCTCCTGCCGGCTTTTCCTGCCCGAAGCGGCGGTTTGCCGAGGCGGCTGGACTGTTGCGGGCGGCTGGGCTATCGCCTTGGGGTGACGCGGCAGCGGCCGCGCCATCAAGTGCTACCGAAACCGGATGTGATGATGCGTAAGCTTGGCCTGTTGCTGCCTGTCATATTGCTGTTCTGCCTGCTAAGTGCCGGCCTGACGATTGCGTTGGCGCCCGCCGGAAGCGGCCTGGCCGGTGGGACGGCGGCGATATCGGCGGATGCCGCGGCCACGGCAGGCGCATCCGCCGGCTGGCGCAAGTTTTTCGCGCAGCTCAATCCGATCGCCACGGCGGCGGCGCAGGAGAATGCCAATGCGCCCGCAACGGCGCCCGCAGCCTCGCCGGCCGCCAATGTCACCGCCGAGCAGGCGCGCCAGACGCTGGATGTGCTGCAGAACGATGCCAAGCGCAATCAGCTGATACAGGTGCTGCAGACCATTGCCAATGCACCGACCGGCGCGACGGCAGCCGCCAATACGCCGGCCGCGACCGGCACGGCAGCGACGACCTCGCCAGCGATACCGGCAACACCCAGTCCCACCCCGGCAGCACCCCCTGTGACGCCACCGGCCGCGACGACGCCACCGGCCGCGGCTCCCGCAGCGCCTGCCGCAGCCCCTGCAACGCCGCCGCCGGGTGCTGCCGTGGTGGCAGCCGCGGCCCTGCCGGCCGACAGTCTCGGCGCGCAATTGCTGGAGCAGCTGGCCGAATGGCTGGACGATGCCGCCAACGCGCTCAGTGACGCGGTGCGCAATGTCGCCGACCTGCCGCGCATCTGGACCTGGCTGGTGCTGAGCCTGAGCGATCCGCATGCCCGCAACATGCTGCTGAATGCCGCCTGGCGCCTGGCTGTGGTCATCGGCTGCGCCGTGGTGGCGGAATATTGCCTGCGCTTCCTGCTGCGCCGGCCGCTCTATCTGATCGAGCGCCGCGCCGCCTATCTGCACGACCTGGCGGCCATGGGAGAGGGCGGCGCCAGCAACGAAGACGCCTTCAATCCCGATGCGCCGGATACGCCGGCCCCCGCCGATCCGGCCGAGACGACGCCCAGCGACATCGATCCCGGCGCGCTGGAGGGTTCCGGCAACACGGCGGTGATCGTGCCGCGCGATGCGAGCGGCCTGCCGCGTCAGACACCGCGCGGCTGGCTGTGGGCGCGGCGCATTCCCTGGGCGCTGCTGCATTTCCTGCTGAGCCTGCTGCCCGTTGTGGTGTTCGCCGTCGCGGGCAACAGCCTGCTCGGCACCGGCCTTGGCGATCCAAAATCGGTGCGGCTGGCCGGCATCGCCGCGGTCAATGCCTATGTGCTGGTACGGGCGATCAGCTGCATCACCGAGCTTTTCGTCATGTCGCGGTCGCCGGGCCTGCGCCTGCTGCCGCTGCGCGACGGCACCGCCGCCTATATCGAGGTCTGGAGTTTCCGTATTGCCGGCACCGGTTTGTTCGGCGCCGCCTTGGCCGAGATGGCGCTGCTGCTGGGCCTTTCGCGCGCCGGACATGAAGCGTTGCTGAAGCTGGTGGCGTTGATCGTCGACATCTATGTCGTCATTATCGTGCTGCAATGCCGCCATACCGTCGCGCGCTGGCTGCATGCGCGGCCGGGCCGGGCCGGGCCGGTGGCCGCATTGCTTAATCGTCTCGCCTCGCTGTGGCATATCTTCGCCATCTTCCTGGTCCTGTCGCTGTGGCTGGTCTGGGCGCTGGAGATCCGCCACGGCTTTGCCAAGCTGGCCGATATGGTGCTGGTGCTGATCGGCATCCTGCTGGCGGCGCGTGTCGTCACCCTGCTGCTGCACGCCGCCTTCGACCGGCTGTTCAAGATCGATGACGAGATGGAGCGCCGCTTCCCCGGGCTGAAGCAACGCGCCAACCGCTATTACCCGCTGCTGCGCACCGCCATCACCCTGCTGGTGACGGCGATCGGCATCATCGCCCTGCTGCAGGCCTGGGGGCTCGATGCCTTTGCCTGGTTCCATGGCGACGAGGTCGGCAGCCGCCTGGTTTCCGCCGTCGTCACCGTGGCCGTGGCGGCGGCCCTCGCCGTGGGCGTCTGGGAAGGCAGCAACCTCGCCCTCGACCGGCATATGATGCGCCTCGACCATAGCGGCGACTATCTGCATGCGGCGCGTTTGCGCACCCTGGTGCCGATCATGCGGACGGTGCTGCTGATCCTGGTTTCAATCGTCGTCATCATGACTATCCTGAGCGAGATCGGCGTCAATATCGCGCCGCTGCTGGCCGGCGCCAGCATCGTCGGCGTCGCCATCGGCTTCGGCTCGCAGAAACTGGTGCAGGATTTCATCACCGGCATCTTCCTGCTGCTGGAAAACGCCATGCAGGTCGGCGACACCATCACCGCTTCCGGCCTCAGCGGCACGGTGGAGAATCTGTCCATCCGCACCATCCGGCTGAGGGCCGGCGACGGCGCCGTGCATATCATTCCCTTCAGCTCGGTCGGTACTGTCACCAATGTCAATCGCGGCGTCGGCAATGCGGCGGTGCGGGTTACGATCGCCGACAGCGAGGATGTCGATGCGGTGGGCGAGATCCTGAAACAGATCGCCAAGGATATGCGCAGCGACGACGAATACCGCCGCATGATGCGCAGCGACCTGCAGCTGTGGGGCGTCGATGATGTGCAGCCGGGTGCCGTCACGCTGGCCGGACAGATCGTCTGCAGCGATGCCGGGCGCTGGGGCGTGCAGCGCGAATTCAACCGCCGCATGGTGAAGCGCTTCACCGAACTTGGCATCAAGCTCGCCGCCCCCTCGCAATATTTCATCCTGACGCATCCACTGAAGCCGGAAGCGGTGAGCGAGCCGACGCCGGCGACCGAAGCGCCTGCGCCGGGACCCGTCGCCAAGGACGCGGCGGCAAAGAAGGCTGAAGCGCCGGCCGCCGAGGGCCAGGTGTCGGAGAGCGCGGCCTCGGTCCGCAACTCGCCGCCGCCGAGCGCGCTCGGTCATACCGAATAGCCCGGGCGGAATAGCGCAAGCGGAATAGCGCGGCGCAGGCCGACATGCGTCGGCGCGGCCATGGGACAGCCTATGCGGGTGGCGTAAGATGGCTGCGGCAGCAGATGGCGCGGGGCAATGGGCCATGGATGAGACGATATCGATCCGGCCGGTGACGGCGGCGGATTACGATGGCTGGAAACCGCTCTGGGACGGCTATAGCGCCTTTTACGGCCGCGTCGGCGCGACGGCGCTGGCACCGGCGGTGACGGCGGCCACCTGGGGGCGCTTCCTGGATGCGGATCAGCCGGTCCATGCGCTGGTGGCGGAACGCGGCGCGCGTGGCGATGGCGGCGGCGAGCTGGTCGGCCTCGCGATTATCTGTTCCATCCCGCCACGGCGCAGATCGCACCCAACTGCTATCTCTCCGATCTCTTCACGGCAGAGGCGGTGCGGGGCCAGGGGATCGGCCGCTTGCTGATCGAGGCGGTCTATGCGGCCGCCACCGCGGCGGGTGCGGCGCGGGTCTATTGGCAGACGCATGAAAGAAATGCGACCGCCCGGCGGCTGTATGACACGCTCGCCGAGAATTCCGGTTTCCTCGTCTATCGGAAGATGCTGTGAAGCGGAAGCCCGGCGCGCATGCGTGATGCCCGCGGCGATGCGCTATGACGCGGCTTTCGCCCAGTCCCGCGCCGCTTCCATGTCGCGCACCGGCGGCAGGCCGAACAGCCGGCCGTATTCCCGGGTGAATTGCGAGACGCTCTCATAGCCGACTGCGAAGGCGGCGCTGCTTGCCGACATGCCCTCCGCCCGCATCAGGCGCCGCGCCTCGATCAGCCGCAACTGCTTCTGGAATTGCAACGGCGAGAGCGAGGTCACGGCGCGGAAGTGCTGATGGAAGGAGGAGGGGCTCATCCCGGCCCGGGCCGCCAGCTGTTCGACCCGCAAGGGCCGCGCGAACTCGCTGCGCAGCATGCCGACCGCACGCGCGATGCGCTGCGCATGGCTGTCCGGCCAGCCGAGACGGCGGATCGCCGATCCATGCCGCCCGGCCAGCAGCCAATAATGCAGTTCGCGCACCAGTAGCGCATGCAATACCGGCACCGCCGCCGGGCGCCCCAGCAGCTTCATCAGGCGCAGCGCGGCATCGGCGACCTCGGCATCGGTCGGCTCGACCCGCACGGCGGCGCCGGCGGCGACAGGCACGGCCTTCATCTCCACCGCGAGGTCGGCGATGACCGCCGGCTCGAGCTCGAAGACGAGCGAGAGATAGGGCGTCGCGGCGCTCGCGCGCGTGATCTGGCTGACGGTCGGCACGTCGGCGGTGATCAGCAGTGAATCGCCGGCGCCGAAGGCGAAGGTCTCGGTCCCCATGACGACCTGCTTGTTTCCCTGCAGTACCAGACAGACGAGCGGACGGGAGATCGCATAGACGAGGCCGCTGGGCGCGGTCGCGCGCACGGTCGTAAGGCCGGGGATCGGCGTCCGGGCGAGGCCCGTCGGGTCGGCATGAGCCTCCGCATGGCGGCGGACAACGTCGAGGAGCGTGTCGGTCATGGCGAGATCATACGCGATCACCGGCCGCCGCGCCTACCGTCTTTGGAGGAATAGGCAAAGAACGTCGAGGTTCCGGTAACGACGAACAGCCCCTTGGCCTCCTATCAGTTCCGGCACCACAACAGGAGCCGAAGCATGACCAAGATCGCCATCGTTACCGGTGCCAGCCGCGGCCTCGGCCGCAGTACCGCCCTCAGCATCGCCCGCCAGGGCGGCGATGTCGTCCTCACCTATCAAAGCCGTGCGGCAGATGCTGAGGCGGTGGTCGCCGAGATCAAGGCCATGGGCCGCAAGGCGGTCGCCTTCCAGCTCGATATCGGCAAGATCGACGGCTTCGCCGCTTTCGCCGCGCGGCTGCGGACGGCGTTGCGCGAGACCTGGCAGCGCGACTCCTTCGATCACCTCGTCAACAATGCCGGCCACGGCATCTACGCCACGATCGACCAGACGACAGCGGCGCAGTTCGACGATCTGGTGAACGTGCATTTCAAGGGCGTCTATTTCCTCACGCAGACGCTGCTGCCGCTGATCGCGGATGGCGGCCGCATCGTCAACCTCTCCACCGGCCTGACCCGCACTTCCTTTCCCGGCTATGCCGTCTATGCGGCCGTCAAGGGCGCGGTGGAGGTGCTTACCCGTTACATGGCCAAGGAACTGGGTGGCCGCGGCATCGCGGTCAATACCGTGGCGCCGGGGGCGATCGAAACCGATTTCGGCGGCGGCGCCGTGCGCGACAATGCGGATATCAACAAGCTGTTCGCTGAGATGACGGCACTCGGCCGGGCCGGCCTGCCCGACGATGTCGGGCCGATGATCGCGCGCCTGATCTCCGACGACAACCGCTGGGTCAACGCGCAGCGGATCGAGGTCTCCGGCGGCCAGGGCATCTGAGCGGTTCGAAGCCATGAAACGATGAGCCGCGCGGCCGGGTGTTGGCGGAGATCGTCCGCGCCAACACCCGGCGCTGCGTCACGGCTTGGCCACGCCCATCGATGACGAGTGCAAGCAGCGATCGGTGGCGGCCGATCAGTCGGTTTTGTGATCCTTCCGTGATCGATTGGTTTTACAAATATTAAGCTGTCTTTCGACGGCACTTCTCTCCTAGGATTGCGCTCCTTCGGCGTTGCAGACGCCGCAGCCGGATCACGCACTTCTGTCTTATTTCGCTGAAATGGAGGGGAGCATGCAGATCAACACCTATCAGCTTGCGGCGACGCTCAAGCGCTATCGCGACCGCACCGGGCAGCGGCAGCGCAATCTCTACAAGATCAACCAGGGCGATCTCTTCGCGGTGGATACGCCGGAGCGGGTGCGCAAGTTTTTTCTGCGCCGCGGCCTGGCCGGCGCCGCGGTCGACAAGATGATTGCCGGTGCGCCGCAGCCGCGGCTCGCCGCCAGCGAGAGCTTCGGCATGCGCGAGCCGGACGCGCTGGAGCGGGTGATCGGCACCAGTGACCTGATGGGTGTCGCCTTCCTCGAACGCGGCCTCACGGTATCGCGCACGGTGGCGCGGATCTGGGTGGATTTCAGCGCCGGCTCGGCCATGGGCTACGGCACCGGCTTCATGATCTCGCCGCGCCTGCTGATCACCAATCATCACGTGCTGCAGGATGCGGCGACGGCCCAGGCCTCGAAGGCGGAGTTCAACTATCAGCTGGGGGCCGACGGCAACCCGGTGCCTTCGGCGCTCTTCTCGCTGCGTCCCGGCGATTTCTTCGTTACCAGCCAGGAGCTCGATTACGCCGTGGTGGCCGTCGCCGCTTTGGCCGAGGCCACCGCTCTGGGGTCAGGCCGGGCGCTGACGGATTTCGGCTTCAATGCCATGATCGAGGAAGAAGGCAAGGCGATCGCCGCGCAATGGCTGAATATCATCCAGCATCCCGAAGGCGGTTATAAGCAGCTTGCCCTGCGCGAGAACCAGCTGGTCGATGTCAGCGACCAGTTCCTCACCTACCAGACCGATACCGCGCCGGGATCTTCCGGCTCGCCGGTCTATAACGACCGCTGGGAAGTGGTGGGGCTGCATCATTCCGGCGTGCCGGCCCGCGATGCCCAGGGCAATATCCTGGCCCTCGACGGATCGCGTTGGACCAGCGAGATGGGGGAGGACAAGGTCAAATGGGTTTCCAATGAAGGCGTGCGCATCAGCCAGGTGATTGCCGATCTGCGCGCCAAGGCCGGCGGTGCCGATCGCGCGAAATATCTCGACGAGATGCTGGCGGCGGCGCCGGTACCGGTCATGCCGCAAGGCGAGACCGCGTCGAATCCGCCGACATCGACGACAGGGCGGTCGACTGCGGGCGTGCCCAATCCGGCGGCGCCCACTGCTTCCGCGACCGGACCGGTGCTGCGCGGCGGCGTTGCCACCTGGACCATCCCGCTCACCGTCAGCGTCGCCCTGCCGGATTTTGCCGGCGCCGGGGGTGGCGCGACGATCGGCGGCATCGGTCCGGCTTCCTCCGCGCCGGGCGGCGGTGGCGGATCGGGCGGCGGCTCGGGAGACGCGGATGATTTCGAGAGCATCCTCGGCCAGGCCAAGGCCAGCCTGGGTGCGCGGCCGGATGTGCTGTCGGTGACGGCCGGCTATGTCTTCAAGGATGGCTGGATCACCCGGCAGCAGGCGGTGGTCGTCAAGGTGGGCAAGCGCGCGACGCCGAGCGAGCTGCGCGAGAGCGGCGTCGCGCCGCTGCCCGGCACCTTCAAGGGCGTGCCGGTGGAAGTGGTCAATCCCACCATCGACGATCTCTTCGCCACCCAGGCGAAGGCGGCGCCGGCCGAACTGTTCCGCCAGGCGACGGTGGCGACGGAAGAGATCCTGTATCACCCGCCGGCGGACGCGAAGCTGAACACGGTGGAAGCCAAGATGAAGGTCACTGCCAGCGTCAGTCCCGATCACGGCTGGCCGCTGCTGCAGCAGTTTCTCGCCGGCACGCGGCAACGCCTGGTGGTCGGCATGTATGATTTCGGCGCGCCGCATATTCGCGACGCGGTCACGCAGATGGGCGAGGGGCCGACCTTCCAGAAGATGACCCTGGCGATCCAGGCCGGCAGCGACGAGGGCAGCGGCACCAAGGCGGATGACCTGCCCGACGACAAGATGGTCGCGGCGCTGCAGGCCGCCCTGGGCGACAAGTTCGAATCGACCTGGGTCAAGGTCGGCATCAAGAACGGCTGGGTCGCCACCTCGTATCACATCAAGGTGGCGGTCAGGGACAGCGCCGCCTTCTGGCTGTCGAGCGGCAATTGGCAAAGCTCCAACCAGCCGGAGGCAGATCCGCTGTCCGAACAACCGCCAAGCCGCACCTGGCTCACGAAATATAACCGCGAATGGCATGTGGTGGTGGAGCATACCGGGCTCGCCAAGACCTTCGAGACCTATATCGAGAACGATTTCACGGCGAATGAGGCGCTGGCCACGCCGGAAATCGCCATGCCGGATATCCTGGTGCCGGGCGCCATGCTGCTGCCAGCACTGGAGGAACGCGCCGCGCCGTTCCAGTATTTCGCGCCTTTCGATGCGGAGCGGGTTTTCACCGTCCAGCCGCTGCTGACGCCGGACAACTATGCCCAAGCGCTGCTGAAGCTGGTCAACAAGGCGGAGCAGAGCCTGCTGATCCAGAACCAGACCTTCAATGCGGCGACCGACAAGCAGACCGATCTTGCCACCTTGCTGGATGCCGTCATCGCCAAGCAGAATGCCGGCCTCGACGTGCGCGTCATCTTCCGCATCATCGATAGCAGCAAGGCGCGCGAGAACCTGCAGGCCCTGCAGGATCGCGGCTTCGACATGCGCCGGGTGAAAGTACAGCGCAACTGCCACACCAAGGGCGTCATCGTCGACGGCAAGCGGGTGATGATCGGCAGCCAGAACATCTCGCAGCTCGGCATCACCCTCAACCGCGACGCCAGCCTGCTGTTCAAGGACAGGGCGCTGGCGGCTTACTTCACGACGATCTTCGAGCATGACTGGGCCAATCTCGCGAAGCAGGATATCGGCAACGAGGCGCATGCGCCGGAACTGGCGACCGGTGCCGTGACGCCGCGCGGCATGGAGCGCATTTCCTGGAAGGACTACATGGAGATGGCGTGAGGCATCGCCCCTGGTATCGCCTGCCGGAACAGGCGCGCCGCCGGCTGGGTGCGGCACGGTCGGGAACGAATTGGATGGGGCGCAAAGAAGGAGATGGACCGGGTGGCTGCGCGTAACCCCCGGTCCATCTGCCGCCGACCTCCGTTCCGGATGGGGATCAACCGGACAGGGGGAGAGGTCGTCGGGAAGGCCCATTGCAAAGGCCCAGGTCGGGAAGACCCAATCTGGGGCAGGCCCAGGTCAGGAAGCTTAAGTCCGAGAGGCTCAAGCAAGATGCTGAAGTAATACGCCGCAGAACGCGGAACCCTGCGCCGGACCGGCTTTCATCCGCGGCTATTTTTTATCTGTCCCGATGGGGCCGTCAGCTTCCTGTGCCGCCATAACCTCATATCCCGTACTCGTCATATCCCCGTACTTTGGCGCTGCGCTTCAGTCGCCAACTGCTGCAGGCGGCTGTCATCGGCGGCACCCACCAGGCTGAAGCCGATGCCGTGCTGCGCCCAGGCATAGCCGTCGACGCCATGCGCCTTCACCGCTTCCAGCGGCGCTTCCATATCGGTCTTGGCCATCGGCCGGATCAGCAGCGACAGGCGCGTTCCCTTGTCGTCGTCATACATGAAGAGGGCGGCCGGGCCGTGAGCGGTGGCCACCAGGCGCCCGCCCATGAAGCGGAACCCGGCGGCGGCGAGATCGACCGGCGCCACCGGATGGGCGAGGCGGTTGGAGAGCCAACGGGTGAGGTCGGCCTGATGCGCGGCGTCCATTTCCACCGGCCGCTTGCGGTCGGCGGAGAAGACGACATGGGCGGCACCGGCTTCGTCGGCCAGAGCGGCGATGCCGCTGAGACCGGCGACTTCGTTGGCGGCGACCTCATGGGCGGCCTGGCGCAGATCGGTGACGCCGCGCAGCAGCCAGCCGGACCCGCCGCCGAGCCCGGCGCCGATGACGACGGCGATCATGGCGACGGCGGCCAGCAGGCGACGCTGGTGCTTGCCGCGCAGATACGCATCGACCCGACGCAAGAGGGCCTGATCGGCATCGGGGCGCGGCGGCATCGCCTCGGCGAAGGCCTGGCGCAGATCGTGGCGCTGGCGGCGATAAGCGTCGACCCGTCGCGTCACCTCGGGATGCGCGGCGAGATGCGCCTCGATCTCCGGCAGGCGTGCCGGGTCGAGGCAATCGTCGATATAGGCCTGCAGATCGTCGTCGCCGATCGCGCGTTCGATCTCTCTCATTTCACTCTCCGTAACTCGGTCCGTGTATCCGGCCGATCGCCGCCATCCATCATCTGCCGCAGCTTCTCGCGTCCGCGGCTGAGGCGCGACATCACCGTGCCGATGGGGATATCGAGCACGGCCGCCACCTCGGCATAGCCGAGGCCCTCCACCGCCACCAGCAGCAGCACCTGGCGCTGATCATCGGGCAGGGTTTCAAAGCTGCGCATGAGGTCGCGCCAGCGCAGGGCTTCCTCCTGGGTCGCCGGCGTGCCCGGCTGAAATCCGTTATCGCCCTCCAGCGAGATATCGAAGCGGCGCACATGCGCCTTGCGCAGACGGCTGACGAAAACGTTGTGCATGATGGTGAAGAGCCAGGACTTCATGTTGACCACATCGGCCCGCACCTGCAGCCGGTCGACCGCGCGCAACAGCGCCTCCTGCACCAGATCGTCGGCATCGCGGCCGCCGCGCGCCAGCACATGGGCGTAGCGCCGCAGGGCTGGAATGTGATCGGCGAGAACATCCAGACTCAGCCTTTCTCCGGCCATCATGTCTCTGCCCGTCATGGCGCGGTGGCACCCCGATTGCCGGCCGCACCCGCAACTCCCGCGGCGGGTGCGGCCGGCTGTCCCTGCATGCCGGCGGGCATATCCATGTTCATCTGCATCGGGCTCGTCATCTCCATTGCCGGCTGCTGCGGCAGGGCGCCCGGAGCGCCCGTCGCCTTGGCGGCGGCGATATCTTGCAGCACCAGCTGCATCACGGCAATTTCCTGCTGTTGCGTGACGATGATCTCTTCGGCGAGGCGGCGCAGGCGCGGGTCCTTGCCATAGGCCATCTCCAGCTGCGCCATGTCGATGGCACCCTGGTGGTGCGGGATCATCATGCGGGCGAAGTCGCGATCGGCATTGCCGGTATAGGGCAGGTCCATCGCCATATGCATGTCCATCATCGCCTTGCTCATGGCGGCGGCGAATGGATCACCACCCGGCAATGCCGTGGCGGCCGTATTGGCGGGGGCGGCAGCCTTCAAGGCTTCGGCATGGGCCATCATGGCGGATTCCCGCCACAGGAAGAAGCCGCCGGCCAGGCCGAAGACGGCGAGGCCGGCGATCAGAACCGAGCGCAGGACCCGGCGTGACGACGACGGCGGCGTCGCAGCGACCTGCGCCGCCTCGGCCTCCGCCCGGTCGATGCCGAAGGCGGCGAAGATCGGATCGTCGGGATGTGGTCGTTCGACATGGCTCGGCCGCTCATGCACGCCATGCTGGTCTTCCATCCTGTCACTGTTCCTCATCGCCACGTTCCTTTCGCAACATGAGCGCGCGCGGCGCTCATCCGCTCGCCCAACGCCGCCCTATTAGGGCAGGGCCGCCTGCACCTGAACGGGCGTCCCCGTCCTGTCGCCCTCGAGGGGCGCGATCACCAGATAGCGGCGCTGGTCGGCCGCGTCGGATTTGATCACCTGGCGGATCGGCCCGACCGCATTGACGATGGCGGCACCGGCCGGATTGGCCTTGAATTGGGCCAGAGGCTCCAGCATGCCGCCGCCCTTGGGATCATTCGCCAGAGCGAGCACATAGGTATTGGCGGGCTTGAGGCCGGTCGCCGCCGCCTGCAGCACCTGGGTGATGCCCTGGCTGTAGAGCGTCACGCGGGTCGCCGACTTGCCGTCGCTGCCGTTGAGTGCGAGCTGCGCCGATTGCCCGGCAGTGCCGAGCGGCTGCAGATTGGCAACCGATTTGGCGGGATCGTCGACCGCGCCGGGCGCATAGATGATCGCCTGAGGGGCCTGGCCGATCGGCACGCTGGCGACGACCTTGTTCGTCGCCGTGTCGATCGCCATCATCAGGTCGCTGTTCTCGTTGCCGACATAGACGCGCCTGCCGTCGCCCGAGGGCCAGACACCATGCGGCATGTCGGCGACCGGCACGGTCGCCACCAGATGAAAGTCCTTGGTATCGAAGACCTTGACCTGATCGAGGCCGCCGATGGTGACATAGGCGAAGCGGCCCTGCGGCGTCGCGGCGATATTGACGTGGTTGGTGATCGGGCCGGTGGCGATATCCGCCAGCATGTTGAAGGGCGGCCTGCCGTTGAACACCTGGACCTTGCCGACATCCTTCAGGGTGAACCAGACCTGGTCGCCTTCCGGCGTCACGGCGATATTCGGGCAGAACGGCGAATCCTGCTTCACCTCGCCGACCTTCTGCTTGCTGGCGACGTCGAAGACCGTCGTCACCGGTTCGAAGCTGGAGCAGACATAGCCGTATTTGCCGTCGGGCGAGAACATGGTCATGCCGGGACCGTTGGGCAGCTTGATGCGGCCGGTTTCCGCGAAGCTCTTGCCGTCCAGCACCGAGACGTAATCCTCGCCGCGCACCGTCACCCAGACTTCCTTGCCGTCCGGCGTATAGAAGGCCTCATGCGGCGAGCGGCCGACATAGGTGGTCGCCAGCACCTTGTTGCTCTGCGTGTCGATGAAGGTGACGGAGTTGGAGCCGATCGAGACCACGGCCAGGGTGTGGCGGTCGGGCGAGATGCCCATGCCATGCACCAGCACCTGGCCGCGATACAGCGGCGAAAAGTTCGTCGGCTGCGGATCGCCGAGCCGGATGAGGCCGAGCAGCTTGTTGTCGGCCGGGTCGATTACCGAGACGGTGTTGGAGAACTGCTCGGCGGCATAAACGCGGTCGTGATGGCTGACCGGCAGGTTCGGCTCCACCACGCTGTTCGGCGTCGGCACGGCATCATCGGCCAAGGCAGGGGCGATGGCACCGGCCGCGAGCAAACCGGCCAAGGCGGCACCCGACAACAGGGTAGCGAGAAAGGGGCGGGACGATTTCGGGCTGAACAGGTGCAGGCGAAACGGGTGACGCATGATCTGGTCCTTCAATATCTGTCTGGCAATATCTGGCGGGCGGTACCTGTCGGGGCGGCGGGCCGCCCGGGCAAGGGTGACGCGATGTGACGGTGGGCGAAATCATTCTTGAGCCGGAGGCGGAAATCGAGGCCGGCGCGTCAACGTCGCGCGCCGGCCTCGCTGAGATCGACGATCCCGGTCTCCAACCTGTGCTGTCCGTCGATTCCCTGGGCCTTGGCGAATTTGCTCCAGGCCATGTTGATGGCGGCGGCATCGCTGTAGACCCCGTCGAGCGGCCCGCCAACCGCGACGCCGGAAAGAAGGCCGAAGGCGGCGGCCAAGCCGCTGGCGCATAAAGTTTTTCTGGTCAAGTTAGACCGCATATCAACCCCTCTGTGGATGGCGTTGCATCAGGCGTCATCCGGATGACATTGAGATGGACGGTGTGGCGGGGGGATTATTCCGCGTCGCGAAGAGATTTTTCGGCGATCCTGCGGCTCTTGCGACTCTGTGCGGTCTGCCGCGGGGCGGATGTGACGGGATGATGGCGAAGAAATGGATGGCGCGGGCTCACTACGGCGGCAAGCTGAGGATCGCCAGGGCGGAAGGCGCGATCGCCGCATTTTCCCGAGGGTGCTCGCTCCGGCCAGGTGATGGCGCAGATCAGGGATTGGGCTGTTGTCGATTGGCGTGGGTTACGCGAGGAAAGGCGCCGCTCGCATAGGAAATCGCAAGATGGCCGCGCCGTGTCAGGGTTCGAACGACCATCCAGCGGCAGCGGGACTTGCTCAAAGCAGCGCGTGAGGCAGGAGGCGGATGGAGACCATCCGGCCAAAACTGGCCTCCGTGGGCTCGATCGGTTCGCGGCCGGTCCCTGAAGAAGGTCTCAGGCGCGGATCAACCATGCGCGGATCAAGTGAAGGCATGAAGCAGAGCCACAATTGGCGTCGCGGATATATTTCAGCGCCCGCCTTGTATCTTGAAAATTCGGGGCCACCTGTATGAAGACGCCAAAAATAATCAACCAATAATAACGTGGCTTCTCCTGGTCGTTAGACGCGTCCCCCCAGTATTTGCCTGATAGAGCATTCGATGACGATCGCGATCTCGATTGCGCCCGATCCTGGGCGCGGCGGGTTCGGAAAGGCCATGACCTGGCCAAAGGAGCGCCCCATGTACAGTTTCAGGGTATGCAATTTCACGAAAATGACGGCTGCCAGCTTTGCGCTGCTTGTGCTGCTGGCTGCCTGCAATACCACCGCCGGTGCCGGAAAGGACATCTCTGCCGCCGGCCACGCCATTACCAAGAGCGCGGACCAGCATTCAAACTGACGCCGCCATCTTGACCGGCCTTCATATCAGTCGAGCCGAGCGGGCTCGCAGAGCGGCGTTTCGACCGGCACAGGCATGATTGCTTACGCCCGGGCCGATGAAACGCTTGCTTCGGAAAGGTGATGCCGATGAAATATTTCACGCCGCCGATCGTCATTCCGGCTGCGATTCTTCTTGTCGTCCTGGTCATGGCCTTTCTGCGCTTTCATGCATAGGGGCCGGGCAAGATCGGTCGTGACGCATGCGAAGCTTCTCCGCTGCATGAAAATCGGCCGAATCCGGCATCTGCCGGCGTGGTCCGACATGGCTGCGCTGTCGCGGCTTCCGCGCGAAAGCGAGCGGTCATGAACGAGCAGGTGCGGCAGTTTGCCGAACAGCTTCTCGCGACCGGTGTCGACCAGTTGTCGGATCGTGAACGACGGGTTGTCGCCTGGCTGGCAAAACGGGCGCAGATCAGCCGCGACGTCAATCACGCTTTCGAGGAACATCGCACATTCGGCGACCGCCTGGCGGACCGGGTCGCCACGTTCGGCGGCTCCTGGACATTCATATGCCTGTTCCTCGCGACGCTGGTGATCTGGGTTGTGCTCAACAGTATTGTTCTGGCCGGCGGCTTCGGTGTGTTCGATCCCTATCCCTATATCTTTCTCAACTTGATCCTGTCGATGCTGGCGGCATTACAAGCGCCCATCATCATGATGTCGCAAAACCGGCAGGCGGCGCGCGACCGTGTCGCCGCAGGCCTGGATTACGAGATCAATCTCAAGGCCGAGATCGAGATCATGGCGCTGCACGACAAGCTCGATGAGATACGTTCGACGCATCTCGCAGACCTGTTGCGTGCACAGCAGGAACAGTTTCAGCTGCTGTCGCGCCTGGCATCGGTGGGTAATGGTACGGTCCTACGAGCGACCGCGGAATAGACCTGCGGCAGAGAGAAGTGCCGCGCCCTGACTGCGACCCGCTTGAGCAGAGTCATTTCATTTATAAACTTTTTCGCGAGACGTTGATGACCAACACGCATTCATATCCACCGAACAAATTCGCTTTTCCGGACCCGCCGCAAGTGGCGCCGGTCCGGGCTCCCCGGCCCAGCTCGGCACATAGTGGCCGGGCGCTGCCCGACAACGGCGGGCCGGGTGACGCACCAGAGGCAGTGGCAGCAGAGGCAGTGCGCCCGCAGACAAGCGAAGATACAGAGGCGGGTCGCTCCATCCTCCACCTCAATATTCAGGCGCGCCCCGAGTGAGCCCGAGCTTGTTCCGGCCTGGCCCTGATCAACCCGACCCCGATTGGCCCAAGAGGAGAACCCGATGACCATACGCACAACCACCACAAGCGTGATCTTCCACTACCCCTTTATCCTCAGCGGACTTGACGAGCGACAGCCCGCCGGAACGTATCAGGTCGAAACCGACGAGGAGCAGATCGAAGATGTTTCCTTTGTGGCCTTTCGCCGGCTCTCGACACTGATACATCTGCATGCCACGCAGGAGCGACCGGGCATCATGCAGACGATGACCGTCGATCCGAAGGAGCTGGAACTGGCCTTGGCGCGGGACGGCGAAACGGAGGGTGCGGATTCGCCGGACGGGGAGCGGCCGGCGATGTCATGACGGATTACAGCGCGATGTCTTAAGTGGCAGCGTCTGGGCTTCTACTTAAACGTGAATCGCCCTCTATCTTAATGAGTAGAGGCGGATTCACGCTTTACCCGGAACCGCGAAGCGATTCCATGTAAAACGATTCCGGGTAAAGCGATCCGGCTCAGAGGCCGAACGGGCTCGCGGCAGTCGAACCCACCACGGAGGATCGATCCCTGAGCGGATGGGTATGAGCGTGGTGGATGCGACACTGGCGGATATGAAGGCGGTCGACATCAGGGCTGCGATCACCGCAATATTCACCTGATCTTCGAGGGAGCCGCCTTATGGATATCGGCAGAGTGCTCATCCCGCTCTATGACAGCCCGTTCGACAACCGCTTGTTCGACATGGCGCAGCAGATCGTCAAGGGCGGTCACGCCTGCCTGCAGGTGGTCTATTTCCGGCCGGCCGTATCCGCCATGGCAATCGCCGGGCTGGAAGACGCCACCGCCGACGGCGCGAGCGAGCGGGACGAGGAAGTCGCGGCGGAGACGACGGAGGCAAATATCCGCGAGAGCCTGGAGCTCTGGGCGCGGCTGCATGGCTATTCCATCACCAACGAACATGTCGTGGGAATCCCCTTCCAGCTTTCCTTCAAGGAATTGGTCGATGATCCCACCGAGGCGCTGACGCTTCTCGGCCGCTTGAGCGACCTGATCATCTGCGTGAAGCCGCGCCGCGAGGCCGGATCTTCCCAGCAGATTTTCGACACCGCCATTTCCGCCACCGGGCGGCTGACCGTGGTGGTTCCCAGAGACCCGCCGGCGGAAATCCTGCAACATGTGCTGATCGCCTGGGACGGTAGCCTGCAGATCAGCCATGTCCTGGCCCAGGCAATCAGGTTCCTGCGCCTGGCTGGACGCATTTCCATTTTCTGCTACCCGGATGCCAATTGCGATCCAACCAGCGTCTGGCAATTGATCCAATACCTGGCCTGCCATGGCATCACCGCGCGACAGGTGGATGTCAGGCGCACCAAACCCATCGGCGAAGCCCTGACCGAAACGGCCATCGCGGAAAATGTCAGCTTGATCGCCATGGGCGCCTATGGCCATAGCCGCACGCGCCAGTTTCTCCTCGGCGGGCTGACGCGCCATATGCTGAAGAATACCACGCTGCCGCTGCTGATGACGCACTGACGATAACAACCGGACGACAACAGATGGCCGCGACATCGGTGCGGCATGCACGTCGTCATCGCCATCGGTCGTTCTAGGATGCGGGCAAGAACTCCGGGTGCCGCCCGCTCAGCCGCAGGTGATGGCGGTAATGATGTTGCTGTTGTCGGTCTTGATATTGGCGCGCTCCGGCACGGCATCGTCGGTTGCGACGGTATCCGGCTTCAGCACCCGCACGCGGTGCGAGGGAACCGCCGCTTCGAAGAATTGCATCAGCGTCACGTCAAGCGCCTCGCCGATATGGGTCTGCAGGGCGCCGACCCCGCAGGTATCGGCGCTGGCCGGCATCGGCGGCGGCGTGTCGCTGGATTTGCCCGAACAGGCGGTGAGCAGAAGAGCAGTCAGCATAAAAGCGGTCAGCGGGAAAGCGGAAGGGACCGCGGTTGAAAAATTCGCCAAGGAAACGCGCATTACGAGCCTGTTGGTAAATCGGAAAGCCGCCCATCAAAACAAAAGCCGCCGCGCCGATCAAGGGGGACCGAAGCCGCGGGTATGGCGGCGATCCGAGGCTGAGCTGGCCATTCCGTGGCGGTCCGATGGGAACCATTGCGACGATGCCACGTTGCGCAACCGGGTGGTAAGCCGCGATCACGATGACTGTTGCGGGATGGCGACAGGAATCTGGCGCGGCCTCAGGACCGGGCCGCGATGGTGGGCAAATCAGGGCCGCCGTGCGAACCGGAGCAGGTGAGATGCGACCACCCGCGTGGCGCGGCCGAGGCGGCGCGATTTGCGAGGGGTGAGCATGGCCGATATAGGGTCTCTGTCGTTCACGGCGGAAATGCCGGCCGGCCAATGGTGGCTTGCCAGAAACTTGCCGTCCGTTGCGCCGGTGCAGCCCAATCTGCTCGGCGCGATCGGTCGCGGAGACATCACCGCAGAGCCCTTCGACCATGTTCTGCGCCACAGAGTCCTGCCGGAAGCCTGCTATGCGGCACTGCAAGACAGCTTTCCCGCTCTGGAAACCATCATGGCCGGCCGCAAGGTCGATGCCGGCAACGCCGCGGTACGGCTGTCGGCCATCGAAATCCTGCGCAGCCCGCGCATCGCCAGCGCGTGGCGAGACTTCTTTGCCTTCCATACCTCAGCCGACTTCTGGGCCGAGATCGTCAGGGTCTTCGGCCCGCTCATCCGCAACACCTATCCGCAGATCGAGCAGCGTTTCGGCCGGCCCTTGGAAGACCTGCGGGTCGGCGTCCGCGGCAGCGGCGAAGCGGCCGATGTCCGGCTCGACTGCCAGTTCGTCATGAATACGCCCGGCACGGAGCGCGGGTCGGTCAAGACGCCGCATGTCGACAAGCGGCAGACGCTGTTTTCCAGCCTGTTCTATCTGCGCGATGCGGCGGATGAGACGGAGGGCGGCGATCTCGATCTCTATGCCTGGAAACGCCAGCCGCGTTTCCTCACCTACCGCATGATCCTGCCGGAGGATATCGAGCACCGGCGCCGCATCGGCTATGCGGCCAATACCATGATCTGCTTCGTGAACACGCCGCAGGCCGTGCACGGCGTCTCGGCCCGGGCGCCCTCGACGGTGCCCCGGCGCTATATCAATCTGGTCGCCGAACTGCCGTTCCACCTGTTTTCCGCCAATTATCTCGGCCTGCCGGCGCGGCTCTGGTATTGGAAGCAGGCTGGGCAGGTGCGCCGGCGCCAGGTCGGATCGGATTACTGAGGATCCGCGCGCTTACGCCGAGCCCAGCCCCATTTGCGCCTGCGCATGAACGAGACGCCATTCCAGAATGCGGACGGATTTCCGCAAGCCGGTCGGCCAGAAGGGATCGGCCTGCACCAGGCGGGCGATCTCTTCGGCGCTGTCGCCCCGCACCAGCCACATCCCGCCGGCTGCCGCGCCGCTGGTCGTATCGCTGAGAGGGCCGGCCGCGGCGATCCCGGGGTGACGCGCGAGAAAATCGCGATGCGCGGCCATGTGCAGAGATCGCATATCGGCGAAGGCATCGTCATCCTCAAAGAGGACGCAATAGACGGTCTTTGCGGCGGGTTGGGTCATGCAATTTCTCCTTTCGGCCGAACATAGCGCGCGCCGGCGCCGGCAGGTCTCGGCAAAAAAGCCGGAAGCCTCGGCAAATATGCCTTCCGGTGCAGATTTATATTTTCCGCGGCCGCACCATTGTCTCCGTCCGGCGGTAGGCTGCACAATGCGGACGCAGCAGGAGGTGCCGGAATGAAAAGTGAATGGGACGATTTGCGGATCATTCTTGCCATTGCACGTGGCGGTTCGTTCAGCGAAGCGGCGCGGAAGATGGCGATCAACGAAAGCACCGTCATCCGCCGCCTGGCCCAGGCGGAGCGACGTTTCGCCGCGCGTCTCTTCGAACGCAAGCGCGGCCGGCTTGAACCGACCGCCGCCGGTCGGCAGGTCGTCGAGAAGGCCGGCCGGATCGAAGCCGACTATCAGGCGGCGATCGATGCCGTTTCCGGGCAGGATACGCGGATCGCCGGCAATGTGCGGCTGACGGCGGTGCCGCTTGTCGTCAACCATGTGCTGGTGCCCGCATTGCCGGATCTCCTGCAGCGCCATCCGGAAATCGCGCTGCAATTCATCGCCGAGCCGCGCGCGCTCAGCCTGGAGGACCGCGAGGCCGATATCGCGCTGCGTTTCGCGCGTCCCGCATCGGGCACCCGCTGTCTGACCCGCAAATTGGCGGATATCGCCTATGGCCTCTATGGAGCGGCGGATCGCGATCCCGCCGCCCTGGCCTGGATCGGCTATGAGCCGCAGATGAAGGATCTGCCGCAGATGCGCTGGGTCGACGAGATGAGCGCGCCAGGCGCGGCGCGCCTCAGCGTGAACGATGCCGAGACGATGCTGGCCGCGATCCGGGCCGGACAAGGCAAGTCCTTCCTGCCCGTCGCAATCGGTGATCGCCAGGCCGATCTCCACCGCCTTGATCGTGGCGAGCGCGTGTGGCTGCGGGAGCTGTGGCTGATGGTGCATCGGGATTTGCGGCGCCAACCGCGCATGGTTGCGGCGATCGACTGGGTCAAGGGTATCTTTGCGCGGCCGGCCTCGCTGGCGACCTCAAGAACCGTCGCCGCACGACAGTCTTAACGTTGCCGCTGCGCAATGACTTCAGTTTTGTCGCTGCGCGACGGCTCTAGTTTTGTCGCTGCGCGACGGCTCTAGTTTTGTCGCTGCGCGACGACGGCAGCGAGCTTGGCGGCATCGAGGGGTTTTTCCAGCACGTCGTCCATGCCGGCGGCGAGATAGTCGTCGCGGCTGGTGATGTCGAGATCGGCGGTGAGGCCGATGATCATCACCTTGGCGGCATTGCCTTCGAGGGCGCGGATCTGCCGCGTGGCATCGAGCCCGCTCATTTTCGGCATCTGGCCGTCCATCAGGATGAGATCGAGATCGCCGGCCGTGGCACGCTCCACCGCCTCGAGGCCGTCGGAGACGCATTCGACATGGTGATGCAGCCGCTGCAGCAACACGGAAGCGAGGCGCTGGTTGAGATTGCTGTCGTCGGCGACCAGGATGCGCAGCCCGCTGGCCGGTGCGTCGGCAGCTGCAGCGGGCGCGGCATCGGTTGCCGTTGCCTGTGGCGCGGCGGTTGCGGCCGCGGCTTGATCCGCCGTTGCGGGGGGGAGCGACCCGGCACCGGCCGGAGGGGTTGGCAGCGGCGCCGTGAACGGCAGTGGCTGCGCCACCGGCGGCAGGTCGGGCGACCAGGGCAGCCGTACGGTCACGGTCGTGCCCTGGCCTTTGGCGCTGACCACCTGTACGTCCCCGCCATGCAGTTCGGCCAGCGACTTGACCAGCGGCAAGCCAAGGCCGGTCCCCTGCATATCCTTCGACCAGGTGGTGATGATCTGGCCATAGGGCTGCAGCGCCCGCTGCAGTTCTTCCGCCGTCATGCCGATGCCGCTATCGGCGACGATGATGTCGGCGCCGGCCGCGCCGGCATGACGGATATCCAGCGTGACGGTGCCGCCGGCCGCGGTGAACTTGACGGCATTGGATAGGAGATTGAGCAGGATCTGCCGCAAGGCGCGTTCATCGCCATGCAGGACGGGACAGGCGTCGCCGCGCGGCAGGATCAGTTCAACGCTGCGTTCGGCCGCCATGGCGACCACCAGGTTGGTCGATTGCGCCACCAGCTCGCCGGTTGACACCTGATTGACCTGCAGCTCCCGCTGGCCCGCTTCGATCTTGGAGAGATCGAGGATGTCGTTGATCAGCGACAGCAGGTAGCTGCCGCCATCATGAATGAACTCGGCATATTCCTTGTAAGCCGGGGGCTCGATGTGACCGAACATCTCCTTGCGGATGATATCGGAGAAACCGAGGATGCCGTTCAGCGGCGTGCGCAATTCATGCGACATGTTCGCCAGGAAGCGCGACTTCCCCATATTGGCGGTTTCGGCAATCTGCCGCAGGCGGTCGCGCTCGGAAGCCAGCCGGGTGAGGGACCTTGCCTGCCTCTCCAACTGCGCCTTCACCGCCGAGAGGTCTTCCTCGCGCCGCTTCTGGATGGTGATGTCGGTATAGACATTGACGAAGCCGCCATCCGAGGTGGCGTGGTGGCTGATCAGGATGCAGCGGCCATTGGTCAGCCGGCCCTCGCCGACGAAGGTTTCGCGCGAGGCGAAGACCGCCATCCACTCGCGCACGAAATCTTCCACTTGCTGCGGCGTCTCCACGTCGGGGTATTCGCCATGGCCGGCGCCATAGCGCAGCACGTCCTCCATCAGTGCGCCGACCTTGAAGGCCGGCGCCGAGGCGGGATACATCCGCTGCGCCTCGCTGTTGAGCATGACGATGCGCTGCTCGCGGTCGAGCAGGACGAAGCTCTCATTGATGCTCTCGATCGCATCGCGCAAGCGCGTTTCCGCCTGTTTGACAGCGGTGATATCGGTCCACAACCCGACATAGCCGCCATCGGTGGTCCGCCGCTCCGTCACCCGCAGCCATCGTCCGTCGGTCCATTGCACCTCCAGCGGCTCATCGGGGGGATGGCGATGCTGCTCCATGCGCCAAGCCTTCCAGGCCGCGCGATCCTTGACGGCGTCGACGGCCGTCAGCTCGCCATCGGCGAAGGCGCTGAATATCTCCTCGAAACTGTGACCGACGGGGTTGCCGAAACGGGCCCGCGTGCCGGCATCGATGAACCCTTCATTGCAGAGCACCAGCCGGTCATTGGCGTCGAACAGCGCGAAGCCGCTTTCCATCACATCGATGGCGGCGCGCAATTGCGCCTCCGCCTTCAAAAGCGGCGTGACATCGGAATGGACGCCGATCAGCCGGGTGGCGCGCCCGTCAGCATCCCGCACCGGTACGGCGCGGACATGGATGTGCAGGAGATCGCCGTTGCTGTGGCGCTCGCGCCGGATGAAATCGACGCTGTCGCCGTCGCCGGCGATCAGGTTGGCAAATTCCTGTCGGCTGATCTGGCGGTCATGTGGCAGGATGAGGTCTTCCCAGGCTTCCTGGCGTGGCGGCAGGCTGCCCTCGGCGTAGCCGCGCATTTCGCTGCAGCGCGGCGCCGTCCAGTATTCGCCGCTCTCGAGATTCCAGTCCCAGATGCCGTCGCGGCTGCCCTTCACCGCCAGTTCGAAACGCTCGTTGCTGGCCCGGAGGGCGGCGGTCATCTCCCGCGCCAGCGCCGTCGCCCGGTCGCGCAGGGCCAGCAGCGTGCTGATCAAGGCTGCCAGCAGGGTGAAGAAGGCCAGCAGGCCGGCACCGAAGAAAATGGCGATGCGCTTTCCGTCGGTGACGAAGCCGGTGCCGCGCGACCAGGCGATGGTGAAGACCTGGCCATGAAGCGTCACCGTGCTCTGGCGCTCCAACTGGAAAGGCGGCCGCGGCGGCGACGTCTCCGAGATGGGGCCGCGGACGGGGGTCTCAAGGCCGGCAAAGACCAGATCCTCGGGCCGCATCGTCGGGCCTTCGTAGATCCGCAGGCGCAGTTCCCTGAAATAGGCGCCGAGGGCGCGGGTGAAGAAGGATTCGGCGGTGAAGGGCGCATAGATCCAGCCCTTGAATTCTTGCCGCGCCGGTTTGCCCAGGCTGGATTGCGACCGGCTGGACTGATCGGAAGTGGACTGATCGGGGGCCGATTGATCGGGCGCGGGTTCAGTCGCGGCATAGATCGGCAGGAAAATGAGAAAACCGGCCTGGCGCCGCTGTTCCTGGAGGAGATTGATGCGCGACGTGATCACCGGCTTGCCGCTGTCGCGGGCCTCCAGAGCGGCCGCGCGCCGGTTCGGCTCGCTGGCGATATCAAGGCCGATCGCGGCGCCGTTGCGGCTTTCGGGCTCGGCATAGAGGATCACCAGATGCAGCGGATAGGCGGCATCCTGCGGCGGAACGCCCGGCACCTGCTTCAGCGCGAAATCCGGCGCGCCATCGGCCCTGGCGGCGGCGATGAAAGCGGCGAGGTCCATCGGCGCCACTTGTGCCACCACGCCAAGCCCATAAAGGCCGGGATCTATAACGGCCATGTCCAGGCGATCGACATAAGCGCGCCAATCCGTCCGGCTGACCGACGACGAGGCGGCGAACAAGCCGGCGCCGCCGCGCAGCTGGGCAACATAATCCTCCATCGTCTCGCGGATCTCGGCCAGCGCCTGATCGATGAGATCGGTGAAGCGGCGATCGTCGGCCTGCTGCTGCCGCTGCTCGATGGTGAGGAAGATGCCGGCGCTGATGGCGCAGCCGATCAGGAAGACGAGGCCCGGAATGGCCGAACGCGCGCTGATCCGTTCCGAGAAGACCATGCCGGCCAGAGCGAGTGCCGCCAGCATGGCCTGCATGTTGAGCAGGCTGTCATTGAGCGAGATATCGATAAAGGGACCCTTGCCGACGGCCGTGCCGCTGACCCAGATGACGGCGGCGGCGAGCGCCAGCCAGGTGCTGCCCCTGGCGCCGAACCAATGCCCCGCCAGCAGCACCAGCGGAAAGATCAGGAAGATCGTGGCGCGCAGCGAGGGATCGAGAAAGGGCAGGCAGCAGAGGGGCGCGCTGGCCAGCAGCAGGATGACGATGCGTTCCGGTCTTTGCCGTCGGCCCGCGTCATCGGCCGGCCTGGCCGCATCGCGCCGCGCCAGCAGGGCAGCCGCCATCAGCAGGATGCCGAGCGCGTCGCCGGTCCACCAGGTCAGGCCGACCGCACCGCTCTGGCCGGGCGGGAGGGCACCGACGAGGGCAAGGCCGCCAAGCCCCAGCAGCATGCTGGGCAACGGGGCGACGACGGCCGCCAGAACAAAGCCGGCGGTGCGGGCGATGGGAAACTGCTCGGCCTGAATGGTAACGGCGCGGCCGATGATCCAGCTGCCGAGCAGGGCCTCCAGCGTGTTGCCGAGTGAGATGGGCAGGGCTGAAACCGGCCCGCCGGTCAGCAGATTGGCGGCAAAGGCGCCGAGCGCGATTGCGGGCCAGAATCGCCGGCCGAACAGGACCAGGGTGGCAACGGCGATGCCGGAGGCCGGCCAGACGGGGGAAGCGCTCTGCTGCACGGTGGCCAGCAACAGGCCGAGGCGGGCCGCCGCGAAATAAAGCACAGCCAGAAGCAGGATGGCCGCCGGAAAGGCGACCCGACGCCGCCCGAGGGTCAGCGGCTCGTGCCAATTTGCCGGGGTGTCAGGCACTGCGCGGCTTTCCTTCAGTAACCTCGGCTTTCACTGCTGGTGGCCTCCCGGGCTGCATGTCTCGCGCGCACGGACGGACATGTTTACCGCCAATTAACCTAATCGGCAGTCGTAAAGGAATCGTTGATCCAGCTCAAAACGATGATTTACGGGCCCTACGCTTCAATCGGCGAGAGGCGCCCGTGTCGGCCGATTGCTCCGCGGGAGAATTTCGTCATATCTCCGCCGGTCGGCGCGGGTTTCGCATCGGTTGCAAAAGCGCGATGAATTGCGGCCGGATCAGACGGCGTAGCGCTTTTCCAGCGCATCATAATGTGGCTTGTCGACCAGGCGCTGGCGTTCGGCGAAGGGCATGACCAGGCCGCCGCCTTCATCGAGGATGCCGTGATCGCGCAGCGCCGCCAGCGCATTCTGCATGCCGAGCATTGCGCCTTGCAACGCGGCATTGGCATAGAGGACGAGGCTGAAGCCCATGTCCGCCGCCTGCGCCCGGTCGATGATCGGTGTCTTGCCGCCCAGCACCATGTTGAGCATCTGCGGCACCTGGAGACGCTGCGGCAGCTGGGCGAGATCGTCGAGGTTTTCCGGCGCCTCGACGAAGGTCATGTCCGCACCCGCTTCGATATAGCGGGCGGCACGCGCGATGGCGGCGTCGAAGCCCTCGACGGCGCAGGCATCGGTGCGGGCGACGATCACCATGTCATGCCGCCGGGCATCGGCCGCAGCCTTGACCTTCATCACCATTTCATCGGCGCCGACCAGTTCCTTGCCGGCGAAATGACCGCAGCGTTTGGGGGCCGCCTGGTCCTCCAGCTGGATGGCGCTGGCGCCGGCCTGTTCCAGCGTCCGCACGGTGTGGCCGACATTGACGGCATTGCCGAAGCCGGTATCGGCATCGACGATCAACGGCAGGTCGGTGATGCCGCGGATCGCCAGCACATGCGCCGCCACCTGACTCAAATCCATGAAGCCGAGATCGGGCAGGCCGAGATGCATGTTGGTGAGGCCGGCGCCGGTCAGATAAATCGCGCGGAAGCCGAGATCGGCGACCACGCGCGCGGCCAGCGCGTTGGGTGCGCCCGGCAGCAGCACGCCGCGTTCGTTCTTCAACATGTCGCGCAGGACGGCGATATGGCTTGGCGTCATGGCAGGTCTCCCGGGTGGCAGGGGTGACGGAGGGGCGGGATGATGGCCGGCGCAAGCGATCGCCCCGCGGCTCCGGCAGCTAAGCACGATCCCGATGTCGCCGGAAGGCGTGTGTGGCATCTATCGACTTTGCTGCGCCCGTTCCGTAAGCTTGCGCCGCATGTCCGCAGCCCGGACCGTATGAACGCAATGCATCGAAGTAAATGCCGGTGAAACCCCTTCTTCATTTCAGGCCCCATCCGGGGACCTTCCTGTGCGGCGTCCTCGGCGTCCTCCTCCTGACGGCCTTGATCGGCTATCTGCAGCAGGGTTTCTTCGCAGGCCATTGGTGGTCGGCGCAATACATGGCGAGTCTCCTGATTCCCTTCAGCCTGGTACCGGCGCTGATCTGGCTTGGCTATGTGCCCGCCAGGCTGGAATTCTCGCAGCATGCGATGCTTATCCGCCTGCCTTTCCGGCCGGCCCGCGAATTGCCCTGGAGCGATCTGCGCTATTGGCGACAGAACGCCAACATGTTGTTTGTCGTGCAGTTCCGCTCGGGCGAGTTTCAGCTGCCCCTGTTTGCCTTTTCGAGAGCGCAGCGGCGGCAATTCACCGGCTTCATGAGCGGCCGTTTTCCGCAATACGAGGTGAAGGGCTGGCTCGCGCGCCGACGCGCCCGCTAGGCTGCCGCGGGACTGCCGCCGGCAGGAAGCCTGCTCAGCCGATCTCGTAGATGGCCATCGCCTCCTGGATGCCGCGCAAAGCCATGCGGCGGTGATTCAGGTGCAATGCCTTTTCGCCGATCAGCGCCTGGGCCTCGGGGTCTTCCACCACGGCACCCGTCGTCAGGATGGAGCGGGAGTCCGCCAGGTTCTGCAGCCGGGAGGCGATGTTCACGGTCTGACCGAAATAATCCTGCCGGTCGTTCAAGGTGACGGCCAGGCAGGCCCCTTCATGTATGCCGATCTTCAGCATGATGTCGTTGCGGCCGATCCGGTTATTCAGCTCCTCCATCGCCGCCCGCATCCGCAACGCGGCGGCCAAACCCTGCCGGGGTTCCGCAAAGGTCGCCATGACGGCATCGCCGATGGTCTTGACGATGGCACCGCCTTCCGCCGCGACGATATCGGTCAAGGCGCGGAAATGCGCGCGCACCAGATCATAGGCAGCGAGATCGCCGATCCGTTCATAGAGCTCGGTCGAGCCCTTGAGATCGGTGAAGAGGAAGGTGAGGCTGGTGATCTTGAAGCGCTGGTCGATATCCAGCACCTCGGTGCGGTAGATGTCGCGGAAGGTCTGGTGGGTGAGAAGCTGCTTCGCCGTCAGAAACGGCACGCGCTTGCCGACGAGATCGAGCAAGCCCTTGCCTGCGACCCAGACCATCGGCAAAGCGCGATGGGCGGTCGTGTTTTCCAGCACGAGATCGAGCGGTCCCGGATGCAGAGCCACCGGTGCGCGCTGCACATGGGCATCGTTGAGGCCGACCGCGAGTTCCTGCGGTTGCTCGGCCGGCGCACCGCCCGCTTCGATGAACTGGCCGGCATGGCTGACCGGGTCGAAGACGATGACGGTGCCCGGCGGCAGCGAAACCCGCCGCCGCAGGCTCCTGAGGGCCGGCAGCTCCACCGCATCCAGCACCGTGTCGCCCATCAGCGGTGCGAGGCCGTCCGGCAGATCCATGCCGGAACTCCAATAGATCTGCCGCGTATAGTCCCAGAGCGGCAGGCTGTCGGGGTCATGGGCGGCGATCTTGCGCACCCGCGGGCTGACGGTGAAAGTTACCTCGATGGATTCGTCAAGCGAGGGCTCGGTATCCATGGCGCAGAAGCTGCAGCTGTAACGCTCCTGGTCGATCTCGCGCAGCGAGGCGCCGGCATGCAAAGTGCCGGCACAGCTGCGGCAGAGCAGGTTCCAGCCGAGCTCGAAGAGGCCGAGGCGGGTGCCGTGCAGGAAGGTGGCGATGGTGTCCTGTTCGCTGAAACCGTGTTCCGCGGCAAAGCGCAGCGGATTGATACGATTCAGTTGCGCGTCCGGCGCATGCGTGACGATCTGCCGGAGCGCCCGGGCAACATCCGGCGCAGCATATTGCTCAAGCGTGGCGAAAAGCGATGGGGTATCAACCATCTGTCGACTCCTCCGATCCGGGTTTGTCGCTCTGTCAAGGGGAAGATAGGCGACGACGTATCGCAGTTCGAGGGAATTATTTCGCCGACGCGCTGTAACCTTTCGGCAAAGCTTGCGAAGCCTCGCCCTCTCGCGCTCTCGCAGAAGATCAGCGCAGCACTGTGCCCAGAAATGTCAGTATCGCATCATTGAACAGCGCCGGCCGCTGCAACGGCGCGAAATGGCTGACGCCCGGGAGGGTGAGGCGCCGGGCGCCGGGGATGGAACCGGCGAGGTAGTCGGCGTGGCCGGGCTGGATGAACTCGTCATGCTCGCCCAGCGCGATGGTGACGGGCACCTGGATCTCGGCGAGATCGGCGGCGGTGTAGTTGGGCTGGGTCTTCATCATCTCGTTGACCGCGGCGACGAATGGCTGGAACTGGTCGGGCGTGGCCGAGAGCGCGGCGTAATCCTTGGCGTGGCGGCTGAAGCAACGGCCGATCAGCGGATTTCCCTCATCGAAGGGCTTGGTGCCGCTGGGGTCCATATTGCAGGCGAAGAAAAAGACGCCGGCGCTGCGTTCCGGATGCTGCGCGGCCAGCACCAGCGAGTTGCAGGCGCCGTCGCTCCAGCCGATGAAGGCGGCCCTGGCGATGCCGAGCGCATCCATGATGGCAATGACATCCGAGGCCATCAATTCGTATCGGTAGGGGCGGGCGTCGCGCGTGCTGCGGCCATGGCCGCGGCTGTCGACCACGATAACGCGATAGCCGGCCTGGATGAGCGCCGGGACCTGATAGCCCCAATTGCCGCTATGGCCGAGCCCGCCATGCAGCAGGATGACGGGCTTTGCAGCGGCTGCGCCATAGCTTGCATACCAGATGCGGGCGCCGTCATGGGCCAGATGGTCCGCGGTGTCCGGTTGCGGCAGAGGTGCCGCGCCCTCTGCTGCAAATGTGGTCAGATCATCGTCCTGCATGTGCCTCTCTCGTTCGCCTGGATGAGGTCGCACAGCTTCTTGCGCTTGAAGCTGGCCGTCAACCTTTGACGCGGCTTTGATCGGGCTTTGTTTCGGTGGCGTCATGGATTTCTGCCAATGCCGTCCGGCGGTTGCAGGTTGCCGGCACGCACCCTCGGGTCAAGCCCACCGTTGCCCGGTTAAGTACAAGAGGGATGACGCCCCGACAGCTGTGCCATGGACCCTCGGATCAGGTCCGAGGGTGACGGTGAAGGAGTGGCTGGCGCACGGTGCAACTTCTCCCCCTTCTTGTCATTGCCAGGCCCGCCCCGGCAATCCATGGCGATGCCAGGCGCCATGATGGGCGCACTGGCTGGATAGTTTCGCGAATTTCTTTCTTCGGTTGCCGGCACGGACTCTCGGGTCAAGCCCGCTGTTGTCCCGTTAAGTACAAGAGGGATGGCGCCCCGACAGCCGTGCCATGGACCCTCGGGTCAAGCCCGAGGGTGACAGTGAAGGAGTGGCTGGCGCACAGGGCAACTTCTGCCCCTTTCTTGTCATTGCCGGGCCCGACCCGGCAATCCATGGCGATGCCAGGCGCCATGATTGGGCACTGGCTGGATAGTTTCGCGAGTATCTTTCTTCGCTTGCCGGCACGGACCCTCGGGTCAACGCGGTGACGCGGGAGATGAGGGCGGCAGCGGCGCGGTTGAGGCGCCGCCGCGGCCGCTCCCTCACAGGTCGAGTTGCAGGCGCTCGCCGCCGCCGTCTTCGGGTACGGCCGGCACAGCGCAGCAGATGAGGGCTTCGTCGGGGGCGACGGAGGCCGTGGGCGTCTTGGTATAGGCGACGGCGCCTTCGAGGATGCGGGTCTTGCAGGTGCCGCAGGTGCCGCCGCGGCAGCTGAATTCCGGCTGCAAGCCGCGCGCTTCGGCGAGTTCCAGCAGGGTGCCGCCGCCGGGTTCCCAGCGCGCCTCCTTGCCGGCACCCGCGAAGACCACCTTCACGCTGCTGGTGGCCGGCGCGTGGGCGAGATGGGCCGGCAGTTGCGCCGCCGCATCCGGCTTGCGCGCGAGCGAGGCGGGGCCGAAGGCTTCGGCATGGATGCGGGCATCGGCGATGTTGAGGCCGCGCAGCCCGTCATAGACGCTTTGCATGAAGGGAGCGGGACCGCAGAGATAGAAGTCGTAATCGTTGAAAGGCAGGGCCGCCTTCAAGAGCGCCATGTCGATGCGGCCGGCGGCGTCGTAATCCTCGGCTGCAGCGGTGGCGGGATCGCTGAGCACGCGGACCAGATGCACCATGCCCTGGGATGCCGTCACCAAGGCCGCGATCTCGGCATCGAAGGCGCGTTCCGCCTTGCTGCGCGCGGCATAGAAGAACCAGGTCGGGCGGATGCGGCGCTTGCGGAGGCCCTCATAGACGATGTGGCGCAGCATGGCGAGCATTGGCGTCACGCCGATGCCGGCCGCCATCAGCACCGCGGGACGGGTTTCCCCCGCATCGATGGTGAAATCGCCGGCGGGTGCGCGCGCCTCGATGATGTCGCCGACCTTAACGTTGTCATGGAGATGCCGCGAGACCACCCCCTCGCGCTTGATGCTGAGGCGATAGGCGCTGTCGGAGGGCGCCACCGAGAGCGTGTAGGTGCGCAAGACCGGCTTGTCCGAGCCGAGAGGCGTCACCCGGATCGGCAGATGCTGGCCGGCCTGATGGGGGATGAGGCCGGCGCCGTCGGCCGGTTCCAGGTGGAAGGAGCGGATGACGCTGCTTTCCGGCACGATCCGGGCGACACGGAAAGGTCGCCAGGCCTTGGCGAGCTCTGCCGCCTGAAGGCGCGTCGCGGCCTCGTCCCAGCTGCCGGTCATCAGCGAATTCGGCGACCAGCCGTCGGGCAGCAGCGACCAGCGCAACGGCAGGGCATCGGGGCGATGGACGACGCGGTGCGGGGTGAAGCGCAGCAAACGCTCGGCGCCCTGGAAGGCGGCGATTTCCGGCGAGTCCAGGATGACCTCGGCGGTGCCGGTCAGCTGCAGCAGATCGCCGCTCGCGAAATCGGCGAAGACCAGGCCGGCCTTGCCGTTGAGCAGGATGTTGCCGAGTGTGGCGAAGAACAGGTTGCCGGCGAAATCGGGAATGGTGAGGGTGCCGTCATCGCCGATGCGCACGAAGCCGGCGCGGCCGCCGCGATGCGAAACATCGACCTGACGGCCCGCTTCGGTATCCGCATAGGAGGCGATGAAGAAGGTATCGGCCGACGCGATGACGGCGCGGGCATGCGCGTCGAGGCTGCCGGCGATCTGTGCCGGGCGCGTCGTAAAGGTCTGCGGATCGCGGCCCAAGGTGAAGTCGCGCTGCTGGATATATTGCGGGCAGTTGCCGAAGCTCTGAGTGACGACGAGATCGAAGCCGCTTGCCGCGCTGACGCGGCGGACCGTGCCGTTGAGGCGGTTGCGGCGGCGGCTCTGCAGCTCGATGCCGAGCAGGCCGATGGCCTTGCCGTCCTCAAATCCGGCATCGCCCGGATCAGCCGGATCGCGGACGAGATCCAGATGTAAACGATGTTCATTCGGCGCCTGCAGGAAGCCCGTCGGCCCGGCGCGCAGGGTCGCCCAGGCATCGCCCGCCGCATCCACCGCACCCAGCACCACGAAGGGCAGCAGCGGATAGAAGGCGCGGTGCTGGTCGACGAGATAGTCGCGAATGACGCGGCGGCCGACCCCGTCCATGCGCTCGGCCACGCCGGCCGCGCGCTGCAGGGTGAGTTCGCCCGCATGCCAGGGTGAATCGGCGGGGGATGCGGCAGACGATGTGGGCAGAGCTGCGACCATGACAATGTCCCTTTCTGGGAAATCAGGCTGGCGGGCGGCCGCTTGTGCCGGCCGCCCATTCACTGCATTGCTGTCACTTCTTGGCCGAAAGGCCGGCGGCCGTTTCCTGGAAGGGGACGAAACCCTTCAGCCCTTCGATGCGGCCGAGCCAGGCGCGGACCTGCGGATAGGCCGCGAGATCGACATTCCCCTCGGGTGCGCGGGCGATATAGCTGTAGAGCGCTACATCGGCGATGGTCGGATGGTCGGCGGCGAGCCAGTTGCGGCCGGTCAATTCGGTTTCGATCACCTTCAGCACGGCATGGGCGCGGGCGATGACTTCTTCCGGATTGAATTTGGCGCCGAAGACGGTGATCAGGCGCGCCGCGGCCGGGCCGAAGGCGATCTGGCCGGCGGCGACGGAGAGCCAGCGCTGCACCGCTGCCGCACCCGCCGGATCTTCAGGCAGCCAATCGGTCTTGCCGAATTTCTTTGCAGCATAGACCAGGATGGCGTTGGAATCGGCAATGTATTTGCCGTCGTCTTCCAGCACCGGCACCTGGCCGAAGCGGTTCATGTTGAGATATTCGGGCGTTTTATGCTGGCCGTTCTTCATATCGACGGTGACCACCTCATGCGGCGCGCCGATCAGCGACAGGAACAGGTGCGCGCGGTGGGCGTGGCCGGAGAGGGGGAAGAAATAGAGCTTCATGACGAGGGTCTCCTGGGTTGCATCTGGATTATTGCGGGGGCCGGGGAAAAGGGCGGAAGCCGTCCTCTCTCTCTCCCTGTCGCAGTCAGAATGATTATTTCTCCGCAAAACCGGAAGCGCCCTTGCCGACAAGTTACTATTCCGTAAAATGGAATAATTAAGAGCAGGCGTCTGATAAGCGTAAGCGGGTGGTATGGGAGAAAGTCATGGATCGCTGGCAGGCGATGCGGGTCTTCGTGAAGGTGGCTGACGGCGGCAGCTTCGCGGAGGCCGGGCGGCAGCTCAATCTGAGCCCCCCGGCGGTGACGCGGGTGATCGCCGGGCTGGAGGAGATGATCGGCGCCCAGCTGCTCATTCGCACGACAAGACGGGTGAAGCTGACCGAGGCCGGCACGCGCTACCTGGAAGATTGCCGGCGCATCCTCGGCGACATCGCCGAGGCGGAAGCGGCGGCGGGCGGCGCCAAGGCGACCCCGACCGGCACGCTCGTCGTCACTGCTCCGGTCATGTTAGGCAACATGTATGTGTTGCCGCTCCTTACCGACTATCTCAACCTCTATCCGGCGATGACGGTGCGGGCCGTGTTCCTCGACCGCATCGTGAACATCATTGACGAGGGCATCGATCTTGCCGTGCGCATCGGTCATCTCGCCGATTCAAGCCTCAGCGCGACGCGGGTGGGAACGGTACGGCGCGTGGTGGTGGGGGCGCCCGGCTATTTCAAGAAATACGGCCAGCCGAAGACGCCGGCCGATCTCGCGCGGCACAACATCGTCTCCGTCACCAATGCCTGGGCCTCGCTCGACTGGCGTTTCGGCCGCGACGAGAAGACGGTGGTGACGGTGGCGCCGCGCCTCTACAGCAACACCAATGAGGCGGCGATCGCCGCCGCTATCGCCGGTTGGGGCCTGGCGCGGCCCTTGTCCTACCAGGTGGGGCCGGCGGTGCAAGACGGCAGCCTGAAGATCGTGCTCGCCGATTGCGAGGAGGAGCCGCTGCCCATCCACCTCGTCCATCCCGGTGGCAGGCACGTGCCGGCCAAGGTGCGGAGCTTCATCGATTTTGCGGCGGAGAGGTTAAGGGGGAACAAGCTGGTTAATTGAGAGGAGGGCAGACTGGTGACGGATCTACCCGGGTTCCAGTTTCCATACTTGTCCCACCCTCCGCGATCAGCCGGGCCGAGCCAACTCCCTTCTGAATGAGTCGCATATCGGAATAGCCAGCGCAGTTCCTCGACCTTCTTTTGATTTCGGGCAGCATCTAGGTCATCTCCGATAATGGGAATTATCGGACGTGATCATTGGGGGAGGTTCGATGGAAAGCTCAAATGAAGAGTGCCAAGCTGGCGTCAGAGGCTCGCCAGCGGTTGTGTCCGCACGCTGCCATTGCCGGTTTTGATCCCATTGTTGTGCCGTTAAGAGGCATGTGCTTTCGGATAAGCTGTCGAAAGTAATTGCAGGGTTCGGCTTACGCGGCATGCTGCCGCACGATTTTCCCCTCGCAGCTGAACATCTCATCTGGCGGATCCATGGATTGCCGGGTCAAGAGGCTGCCGCTGTGCGTCAGCCTCTTCCTCGCTGTCACCCTCGGACTTGATCCGAGGGTCCATGGTATCAGCTGCCGAGGTACCATCCGGCTTGCACTTGACCGGGCAACAGTGGGCTTGACCCGGCAATCCATGGCTGAAGCTAGGCGGAACTGCATGATGAAAGAGGAACTGACGCGAGAATTGTGTGGGATGACACCGACGCTGTCAAAAGCAGCGCATGGCCCACATCTCCGCCGAATCGGGAACGACCGGGGCATTCGGCGATCAATCCGCGATGGCGTCGATCTCGCCTCGCCGTATCCTTTCCTCACCATGTCCTCCCTCGCGCGCCCCGCTTTGACCCTTCGCCGGCTGGGGGAATGAACAGGTTCTGGCGTGAGACGGCTGGATATGGCGTAATGCCATCCTCATCTGATCCATCGGCGCTCGCAGGGGCACCAGGCAAGACAGTGACCCGGAAGGCAGTTCTGCCGTCAGGCTTCGCTGCGGCTCTGCCCTGTCACAAAAACGAAAGGACCCGCATATGAAAATCGATCTTACCGGCAAGACCGCCATCGTCACCGGCTCGACCGTCGGCATCGGCTTTGCCATCGCCAAGGGGCTGGCCGCATCCGGCGCCACGGTGGTGGTCAACGGCCGTAAGCAGGCGGCGGTGGACCAGGCGATCGCTGCCATCGCCAAGGCGGTGCCGGGCGCCGACAAGCGGCTGCGCGGTGTCGCCGCCGATCTCGGCACGGCGGCCGGCTGCGAGGCCCTGGTCAAGGCCGAGCCGAAGACCGATATCCTCGTCAACAATGTCGGCATCTTCAACCCCCAGGATTTCTTCGAGGTGCCGGATGCCGAATGGATGCGCTTTTACGAGATCAACGTCATGTCCGGCGTGCGGGTGTCGCGCGCTTACGCGCCCGGCATGGTCGACAGGAAATGGGGCCGCATCGTCTTCATCTCCTCGGAATCGGGCCTCAACATCCCGGTCGAGATGGTGCATTACGGCATGACCAAGACCGCCAATCTCGCCGTCTCGCGCGGCCTGGCGAAGCGCCTCGCCGGTACCGGCGTCACCGTGAATGCCGTGCTGCCCGGGCCGACCCTTTCGGAAGGTGTCGAGGCGATGCTGCAGGACGAAGTCAAGAAGACCGGCAAGACCGCTGACGAAGTGGGCACGGAATTCGTCAAGGCGCATCGCTCCAGCTCGATCATCCAGCGCATCGCGACGGTGGAAGAGGTCGCCAATATGGTCGTCTATGCCTGCTCGCTCCAGGCCTCGGCGACGACGGGTGCCGCGCTGCGCGTCGACGGCGGCGTGGTCGATACGATTGCGTGATCCGCGGCGCGGCGTGCGTGCGGCCCGGGCCGTGCGCACACCGGGCCCGGCGCGGCCATGACATCCTCCGGAACAGGGGGCTATTTTCTGCGTTGACTGAAATATGGGTGAGAGCGTCAAGGGGCTTAGCGTGAGCGCAGAGAACAGGCATCGCGTCGTCATCATCGGCGCCGGTTTCGGCGGGCTGAGCGCCGCTCAGTATCTGGCCGGATCGGGGGCGTCGATCATGCTGATCGACCAGCGCAATCATCATATCTTCCAGCCTTTGCTCTATCAGGTCGCCACCGCCTCGCTGGCGACCTCGGAGATCGCCTGGCCGGTGCGCGGCCTGATGAAGGGACGCGCCGATGTCGAGACGCGGCTGGCGACGGTGATCGGCATTGATGCCGCGGCCCGGAACGTGCTGCTGGAAGGCGGCGCGGCGGTCGGATACGACATGCTGGTCGTGGCGATGGGGGCGCGGCACGCCTATTTCGGCCACGACGATTGGGAACCCTATGCGCCGGGCCTGAAGACCATTGAGGATGCCACGCGGATTCGCCGCCGCGTGCTGTTGGCATTCGAGCGCGCGGAATACGAAGCCGATCCGGCGCGGCGCGCGGCACTGCTGACCTTCGTCATCGTCGGCGGGGGCCCGACCGGCGTGGAGCTGGCCGGCACGATCGCCGAACTGGCGCGCGATACGCTGTCCGGCGACTTTCGCCATATCGACACGCAACAGGCGCGGGTGGTGCTGATCGAAGGCAGCGACCGCATCCTCGGCACCTATCCCAAGGATCTCTCCGATTATGCCCGGCGGTCATTGGAGGACATGGGCGTCGAAGTGCTGCTGGGGCAGAACGTGACGGATTGCACGGCGGATGGTGTGATGCGCGGCGGCGTGGCGGCGGCCGGCGAGCTGTTGCCGGCGCGCACGGTGATCTGGGCGGCGGGCGTGCGGGCCTCGCCGGTCGGGGAATGGCTGCAGGCGCCGACCGACCGCGCCGGGCGCCTGCAGGTCCTGCCCGATCTGACCGTGCCCGGGCATCCCGAGATATTCGTGATCGGCGACACGGCGAGCCTGGTCGGCCCCGACGGCAAGCCGGTGCCGGGCATCGCCCCGGCCGCCAAGCAACAGGGCCGCTATGTCGGGCGCGTCATCAAGGCGCGGCTGGCGGGTAGGGCGCCGAAGGAGCCGTTCCGCTATCGGCACCAGGGCAACCTGGCGCAGATCGGCAAGCGCAAGGCGATCATCGATTTCGGCTGGATCAAGCTGAAGGGCGCCGTCGCCTGGTGGATCTGGGGCATTGCCCATATCTATTTCCTGATCGGTGTCCGCAGCCGCCTCAACGTCGCCATCAACTGGCTGTGGATCCACGCCCGCAACCAGCGCAGCGCCCGGCTGATCACGCAGGGTGAAGGGCGGGGGCAGGGGTAAATGGAAAAATGGGTCGGGGGCTGGCCGACTAGCTGGCCCCCTGTGCCTGCAAAGCGCCTGCGATGCTCAAAGGTTGTGCATGGTGATTCTATTTGGGCTAGCTCATAGCTATTTCACCACCGCTCGGTGGTTCAATAAATGAACACTTGGGGGCTCTTCCTCTTGCCGGCTCACTTCTCGGTCTGCAACAGTGTGGTGCTGACATAGCACTCCTTTTCGTCGTCATCTGATAGCAGTCGGGAAATCGGCATTATGGTTCGCACGCTGGTATGACGGGCGGTGGCGATAATTTTCCAGCCTCTGTCGGTGCGACGTTCGATTTCTTCAGCCGTTATGGAAACGTGCTGCCAAAAGCGTTCTTCTTGCCTGACCGTTTCCCGAAATTCGTACTGTCCAAACTTGACGGGGATCGCCGCAATACATTTGTCCCGGCCAATGACAGCTTCCCACGCCGGCGTATCCTCTAAAAGGGTTGAATCGGCACAATTATGTCTGTCGAGATAGAAGCGGTATTCGGTACCGTTGACCAATTTATGGACGACCGTTCCGGAGAATGCGTAGGAAATGCAAATATCTCCGCATCGATCAGATCCATCATCAAAGAAGATTTCATGAATCCCGAGTTCACCGAAGGTCAAAGCCTTGGAACCGGACCCACCGCATTCGTAACTTACGAACAATAAATTGATTGCAGGGTCTGCGATCACTATGGCGATACAAACAAGTGCAAGCTGCCATCTAATGAGAAATGCCATACCAATAATGACTACAATCGGCAGAAGGATCATCTAACGCTCATGGAAGGAAAAATCTGCGGGCGACAGTTGCCAGCTATCATAAGGTCGCGCTGGACGGGAGATCGCTTTTGGCCCGCAAGTAGCGCTGTCAGGCTTGTTTGTGTTTGCTTCACCTCTCCGCCAAAGCGAGTTTGGCGCCCAGCGCCACGAAGGCGGCGGCGAAGCTGCGGCGCATCCAGGTGAGGATGCGGGGGCGGGAGATGATCTGGTTGCGTACCGCAGCGGCGAAGAGGCCATAGAGCACGAAGACCGCGAAGGTCATGGCCATGAAGATGGCGCTCAGTTCCAGCATGAGGGGCAAAGGATGCGCCTCGTGCGCATCGACGAATTGCGGCAGGAAGGCGAAGAAGAAGATCGACAGCTTCGGATTGAGGATGTTGATGAGCACCGCCTGGACGATCACCTTGGCCGTCGAGCGCGGGCTGTTCGCGGTGTCGACGCGCAGTGCCCCGTGTTCCTTCAGCGTCTGCCACGCCATATAGAGCAGATAGGCGACGCCGGCATATTTCAGCGTATGGAAGGCGAGCGCGCTTGCGTGCAGCAAGGCGGCGAGGCCGAGTACAGCCGCCGCCATATGCGGCACGATGCCGAGCGTGCAGCCGAAGGCGGCGACGATGCTGGCCTTGGGTCCGCGCGACAGGCCGGCCGCCAGGGTATAGAGCACGCCCGTCCCCGGCGAGACGACGACGATCAGCGTGGTGATGAGAAAATCGAGGCTCACGGTGCTCCTCCCCTTGCAGGCCATATAATTCTCGGGCCGGGCGCTTCCGTGCGGGCGCAACACACGGCGGGGCCAGTCTAGAGCGCGATCGCTTTAAGTGGAAGCGGACGGGCTTCCAGTTAAGACGTGATCGCCCTCTATTCTAATAAGGCGAGCCGGATTCACGCCAGGCGGACGCGCCTTGCCGTTCCAGCGGCGAGGAATTGCCATCGAGCCTATCGACGGCAGAGCGCCGCTCAGGACCCGGCGAGCGACTGCATCAGGTGCCGGGTCGCGGCGTCGTGGCATTGATCCGCAACGTTTTTCAGCACGTTCGTTTGCGACAAGGCGTCCAATTCCTTGTTCTCCACTGCCGCTTCCTGTTGAACCTGCGCGTTAACGGCGTCGCTCAGCGTCTGTTCCAGCTGGCGCTGGGCATTCTCCAACGAGGTATCCGCGACGGCATTCCGGCCGGCATTCGTCATCGCGTCAGTGATCTTCTGCTTGAGCGGCGCGTCATGCTGACCCGCCCGGGCGATCATATCGGCGGCCTGCCGTTTCATGATGGCATCAGGGCAGGAGCCCGGCACCAGTTCGGAGGCGATGTTGACGCGATTCTTCCGTTTCACCGCGACACGGGCGGCGGTCAGCCAGACACAGTTCGTGCCATTCGACAGTTGGCGGGTCGTCGCTTGCAGGTTGATGGCGCTCTCGATTTGTGTCTCCACCAGGGTGACGACATTGATACGGTCGGCAGCGGCATGGCCGCCGCGCGCGGTATCGATCGCGGTGAGGGCCTGCGCGTTCTGGCTGCGGTCTTCCGGCGCCTGCTCACGATCGAAGCTGACATCGACGGTCGGCGTCGTCTCGGCGCGGCATACGGGTGGGGCTTCCGCCGGCAGTGCCGCCGTTGTTTGGTTGTTAGACGCAGCACAGCCCGCCAGCATGACTGCGCCGGCTAAAAACAGAGCCCGATACATGATTCCCCCAATGCGCTTCCCGATTCCTTGAGCGGATCGCTTTCCCCAATTCGGCGATCCGTTGGCATAGCCTAGCGCAGCCGTTATGGACTGCCTATGCCTCTTATCGTATGCGAAGCGCGATCTCGCCGTGGAACGCTTAAGGCCCGGCTGCGCCATCACTGCGCGCCGGAAGAACCGGCGGGGCGCGGAATTTGCGGAATCAGCATAACCGCCGCGCGCACATTGAATGTTTGCCGCGTACCGGCAAGGGCGGGCGTCCGACGCGGGCCGCACTGGACAGTCGCAGCCTGGAGGGCGGAAGGGCCTGACGACGATATCGTCGCTCGATCGAAGTCATAAACACCCAGTTAACCATACTCTATGGTTTTCAACCAGGCATGCTTGATGCAGATCAACGACATCAGAACCGCTGTAGTGACTGTAGAGCCTTCCGTAACTGCGGTTAGAGTTTCCATCATGCCACTGACCCTTGGCCGTTGGCTCGAATTCCTCGCGATCGACGCGGATGTGCTGGAAGCCCTGCGCGATTTTGCCGGCATCGTCGAGCCGCATATGGACGGCATCCTCGATCATTTCTATGAGCGGATCCTGGCGCAGGAGGCCGGCGCGAAGCTGTTCAAGAATCCCGAGATGCTGGCGCATGTCCGCGAGGCGCAGCGCCGGCATTGGGTGGAGCATGTCTTCGCCGGGCGTTTCGATCACGATTATCTGCGTGCGACGCTGGCCATGGGGCGCAGCCATTTCCGCCTCGGCGTCGATCCTATGCTGTTCTCCACCGCCTATTGCCTGGTGCTGAACGAGGTCGGCGGCGTGATCCTCGCCGAATTCGGCAACCAGCCGGCATTGCAGCGCCGCTACCTCACTGCCGTCAACCGCGCCGTCTTTCTCGATCTCGGCCTGGCCACCTCGGTCTATTACGATGCCTATCTCGCCGATATCGAGGGCATGTCGCGCGAGCTGAATTTCAGCCTCGCCCGGGCCGGCGAATATCGCGACAACGAGACCGGGCTGCATCTCATCCGGATGAGCCGCATGTGCCGGGCCCTGGCCCTGGCGGCCGGACAGGATGCCAGATGGGCCGATATGCTGCAGGTGGCCAGCCCGCTGCATGACCTCGGCAAGATCGGCGTGCCCGATTCAGTGCTCTTGAAAGCGGGCCGGCTCGATCCGGCGGAAGTGGCGGTGATGCGCAAGCATCCGCAGATCGGCGCCGATATCATTCCCGACCATCCCGCCGCCGTCATCCGCATGGCGCGCCGCATCGCGCTTTCCCACCATGAGCGCTGGGACGGGTCCGGCTATCCGACGGGACTCTGCGGCGAAGAGATTCCGCTGGAAGGGCGCATTGCCACGATCTGCGATGTTTATGACGCGCTGCTCGCGGAGCGTCCCTATAAGAAGGCCTGGGACCGGCAGGACGCAGTCGCCTTCATGCGCGAAAATCGCGGCGCCATGTTCGATCCGATGCTGATCGATATCTTTCTTGCGATCCTGCCGACCATCGACGCGATCCAGACATCCTATGCGGAAGAGACGGCACGCGCCGACGATCGGCAACGGCCGGATGGTCTGGTCACCACGGCAGCACCTGGTTGCGATTGTTGACGAAGCGCAGCCCGGCGCGGCCGCGATTGCGTTCCACCGTGTCGACGACCAGCGGAATCGCCTCCTCGACGGAATAGGTCGCCGCATCGGTGCCGAGATCGGTCTTGATCCAACCCGGCGCCACCAGCAGCAGCGCGCGGGGATCGCCGGCATGTCGGCCGGCGAAGCAGTGCATCAGCATGTTGAGTGCCGCCTTGCTGGCGCTGTATAGTTCCCAGAAGCCGTTATTGTTGGCGATACTGCCGATTTCAGATGACATCACGGCGATGACGCCGGTCTGCGGCACGCGATCTTCGAGAATCTCCACCGCCCGCACGGGTGCGAGCGCATTGGTCGCCATCATGTCGAGGAAATCGGCCGGATCGGCATCGCGCGGCGTCGCCTCGCGCGCCTTGCAGATGCCGGCATTGACGAAGAGCGTGTCGAGTTGCCGCTGACCGAGCCGGCCGCGCACCGCCTGGACTGACGCGGCATCGTCGATATCGACGATCTCGACAGTAAGGCTGCGGGGATAGCGCGCGGCGAGGGCGGCCAGTTGCGTCGACGGCGTGCGCTGTGTCGCGATGACATGCCAATCGCGGCTGCAATACTCCTCGGCCAGAGCCAAGCCGAGGCCGCGTGAGGCGCCGATGATGAGTGCCGTCTGTTGCTGGGTCATGTTGTTACCTCGTCGGGGTTGATGTCGTTGGCCGGTGTCTCGTCTCTGGCTTTCGCTTGCGCCGGATTCGCCACACGCTTCCATGCCCATTCCATCTGTCGTCCGAGGGCGCGATCCACATGGGCAGGGTCTCTGCGGCGACAGCGCGCCGTCCCCGCCATGGACTTCCGGTGCCAGCCCGGTGGCGACAAGGATGTATCGCGCCACGACTGGCAGGCGGAATATGCCATTGCATTGACCGTACTTTGAGCGTCATTGTGTCAGCTCATTCGTGACAAAAAATCAGGGATAAAATGCCTTACGACGGCAGATTGCTGGCCGGTGTTACTGTGCTGATGGCGGTGGTCGAAGCGGGGACGATCGTGCGGGCGGCCGAGGCGCTGGGCCTCTCGCCTTCCGGTGTCAGCCGTGCCTTGTCGCGGCTGGAGGCGCGGGTCGGCGTGCGCCTGCTGCAGCGGACCACGCGGTCGATGACCCTGACCGACGAGGGGCGGCGGTTCTACGAAAGCGTCGGGCCGCATCTGGCGGGCATCGAGGAGGCCGCCATCGACGCCGCCGGCTCGACCAGCAATGTGCGCGGCCGGCTGCGGGTGAATATCGATCCGTTCTTTTCGCGCATCGTGCTGTCGACGCGGCTGGCGGAATTCCTCGCCCGCTATCCGGACCTCACCCTCGAACTGATCATGCGTGACGCCGTGGGCGATCTGGTGGCCGACGGCTTCGATCTCGCCTTGCGTTTCGGCGATCCGCCGGTCGGCTCGTTCTTCGCCCGCAAGCTGGTCGAGACGCGCATCCTGACGGTGGCCTCGCCGGGCTATATCGCCGCGCATGGACGGCCGTCGCATCCGCGCCAGGTTGAGCAGTATGCCTGCATCGATTTCTGGGACGCGGCGCATGGCCGGGCCTATGAGTGGGAGTTCCGGCGCGGCGCCGAGGTGCTGCCGGTCAAGGTCAAGGCGCGTCTGCTGCTATCCGATACCGGCACCATGATCGGTGCCTGCGAGGCGGGCAGCGGCATCGCCCAGATTCTGGAACTGGGCCAGCGTCACCTGCTGGACAGCGGGCGTCTGGTCGAGCTTTTTCCTGATTGGACCGATGAGCTGTTTCCGCTCTATGCGATCCATCCCACCCGCCAGCACCGGCCCGCCAAGGTGCGGGCCTTCATCGATTTCTGCCTCGAGGTGATTGCCGTCGCCACGCAGGGTGCGGCGCGGGCCGCAGAAGACGGCAAGGGCCGTCGTGAGCCTCCCGTCGAGGATCCGCGGGTGGGCGATGCTCAGGTGGGCGATGCTCAGGCGGTCGATGCTCAGGCGGCCGATCATCAAGGCGTCAATCAACCCCCAGCGCGCGGCCGTACGCGGCAAAGATCCGCGTGAGGCGCCAAGCATCCCGCGAGGGAAGAGCGCCGCGGTATCGGGGACTTGAGGTCCCGTTTCCGAGCGTGCTTGGACGTGTGGTGGGCCCGACCGTGCCTGGATCACGCTTTGCGATCACTGCCGGCGAAGCGGGCGCGGCGTTCCTTCAGCAGTTCGCGGAGCACCGAGCGGTGGCAGTGGCGTTCCTCTTCGCAATAGCAGCCGAGTGAGAAATTGGTCTGGTGCGACAAGGCCGCCAGCACGTCGAGCAGCCGCGCCGCATCGCCGTCCTTCATCTCGCTGCGGAAGCGCCGGGTGAAATCGGCCCAGGCCTTGGCGTCGTCCGCATGTTGTGCCGCCAGCGCCTGCTTCACCAGATCGGGGCTGGGCGACAGCTGGGGCAGCCAGACGTCGTAATAGTCGCGCTTGGCGAAGTCGCTTTTCGGCACGCCGCGCGGCGGCCGGCGCACGGTGCCGAGCCGCAGGCCTTCCTCGGGATGCCGCGGCTCGCCGAGCCGCACGATGCGCAGGGACATGACGGTTTCCGTTTCATGCTGTCGCTGCGGCGAGCATATATCGTCCCGGCGCGGTCAGGATAGGATTTCCGCGTGCCGGGTGAAGATCTCCTTGCCGATGCGGATGGTTTCGCCGATCAGCAGGTCGAGATCCGCGCGCTGCGTGCGGTGATTGTTGATGGCGGCGCGCAGGCAATGCTGGCCCCGCACCGTGGTGTCGGAGAGGACGGCAATGCCTTGTTCCTGCAGCCGCAGCATGATCTCGATATTAAGCCTTTTCAGCGCCGCGCCGTCGATGACGCCCGGCTGGAAACGGAAGCAGACGATATTGATGGTGACGGGGGCGACCAGTTCCAGCAGGGGCTCCGCCTTGATGAGCCCGCTGAGATAGCGGCCCTGGGCGATATTCTGGTCGATGAGGCGGCCGAATTTCTCGACGCCGTGTTCCTTCAGCGCCATCCAGACTTTCAGCGCGCGAAAGCCGCGGCTGGTCTGCAACCCGTATTCATGCAGCCAGTCGCCGGAGGCGAGGCCGCGCGGCGCCGCCTCCAGATATTCCGGTGTGACGGCGAAGGTGTCGTGATGCAGATGCGCGTCCCGCACCAGGGCGCAGCCGACCTCGAAGGGCGCATGCAGCCATTTATGCGGATCGAGCGCCACGGAATCCGCGCGCTCGATCCCGGCGACAAGGCCGGCATGGCGTGGTGCGATGGCGAGCAGGGCGCCGATGCAGCCATCGACATGCAGCCAGAGGTTTTCCGCTGCGGCGAGATCGGCCAGCGCCTGCAGGTCGTCGATGGCGCCGGTATTGACCGTGCCGGCGGTGGCGATCAGGCAGGCCGGCTGCAGGCCGGCGGCGCGATCCTCGGCGATGGCGCGGCGCAGGGCACTGAGGTCGATCCGCAGATCGCCATCGGTGGCGATGCGCCGCAGAGCGACGTTGCCGAGGCCAAGCGCCTCCAGCGCCTTGCGGTGGCAGCTGTGCACCTGGTCCGAGGCGTAGTAGCGCAGAGGCCTGCGGATTGCGGCCACGCCTTCTTCCCGGATGTCGACGCCGGCCTTGGCATTGCGGGCGACGGCAAGGCCGATGAGATTGGCCATCGATCCGCCGCTGACCAGGGTGCCGCTGGCGGCGGCGGGGAAGCCGATCATTTGCTTGCACCAGTTCACTACCTGGCGGTCCATGGCGGCGGCGGCATGGCTGCCGCCGCCAAGATTGGATCCCTGGATGGCGGCGATGAAATCGGCCAGGGCGCCGGTGAAATTGCCCGACCCCATATACCAGGCCCAGAAGCGCGGATGAATGTTGCCCATGGGATAGGGCATCAGCTTTTCGGTGACATCGCGATAGACCTCGCGCAGCGCGGTCGGCGCTTGCGGCAGTTCCGCCTCATAGAAGGCGCCGATCTCCGCCGGCATCTCGCGCCAGGCGGGGCGGTGGCGGACATCCTGCAGATAGGCCACGGCATCCGCGACCACCTGGTGCGACAGCGCCATCGCCTCCGACCAGTCGGCGGGGTCGAGGGTTTCCTCGAGCTGCATCGTATTCCCGGCGGCGAAGGCCGCCTTGCTTGTTTTGGTCTTGGCGGCGAAGCCCGCCTTGCGCAGTTCATTCATCGCGCTCTCGTGTTCGGTTTCGGGTGGCATTATTCGGCGGCAAACTGGAAGCCGGGCGTCGAGCGGGAGAGGGCGATTTCCGCCTCATTCATCTCGACCTCGATCTCATCGAAGAGCGGCGTCGACATATAGCGTTCGCCGGTATCGGGCAGCATGCAGAGGATGACCGAACCGGCCGGGGCGCGTTCGGCCACCTGGCGGGCAACGGCAAAGGTGGCGCCGCCGGAAATGCCGGCGAAGATGCCTTCCTTCTGCGCTAGGGCCTTGGTCCATTTCATGCCGTCGACGCCGGTCACCGGGATGAGTTCGTCGTAGAATTTGGCGTCGATCGCCTCTTGCAGGACCTGGGGAATGAAATCCGGCGTCCAGCCCTGGATAGGATGCGGCTCGAAGGCCGGATGGCTGGCGCTGGGCGCGCCGCCCTGTGTCCGTTCCTGCGGCCGGCCGCTACCGATCAGCTGGGCATTGGCTGGTTCCGTCAGCACGATGCGCGTCTCCGGCCGTTCCCGGCGCAGCACGCGGGCGACGCCGGCGACGGTGCCGCCGGTACCATAGCCGGTAACGAAGTAATCGAGCCGCTTGCCGGCGAAATCGTTGACGATCTCGCGCCCCGTGGTTGCCTCGTGAATGGCCGCATTGGCGGCGGTCTCGAACTGGCGGGCGAGGAACCAGCCATTGGCCTCGGCCAGTTCCACCGCCTTCCGGTACATGCCGAAACCCTTTTGCGCACGCGGCGTCAGCACCACCTTCGCCCCCAGCATGCGCATCAGCTTGCGGCGTTCGATCGAGAAACTGTCGGCCATGGTAACGACCAGGGGATAGCCCTTCTGGGCGCAGACCATGGCGAGGCCGATACCGGTATTGCCGCTGGTCGCCTCGACTACCGTCTGGCCGGGTTTGAGCGCGCCGCTGCGCTCCGCCTGCTCGATGATGTTGAGGGCCAGCCGATCCTTGACCGAGGCCCCGGGGTTGAAGAATTCGGCCTTCACATAAAGTGTCGCATGATCGACGCCGAGATTGTTGATGCGGATCACCGGGGTATCGCCGACCGTATCGAGAATGCTGTCGAAAAGGCGGCCACGTCCCTTGGTTGTCCTGATTGGCGTGGTTCCGGTTGCGGTTGATGACGGCATGGCTGATCTCCTGCTGCAGTACGGGGCTGGTCTTCACGACCTGATTGCTACTTTGCGGAAGGTGCTGTCTTGTGGACGCGCCCATCCCATATAATCTGTCGGCGCGCATCCGACCGGCGCGAGGCGTTGACCGACCGCGGCATTAACCTCCGCCGGGGATCACTGGCGGCGGTTGATTGCCGCCGGGTGCCCGGCCGCGGCGCCGGGTGCATGACGTTGATTCCGATGATAAATTAGCGGCAGCGAGGGTATCGTGGTAGCAGGCGTGGAAACGCACGTGGAATCCGCAGGGACGGATGACGACGGCCGGCAAGCCGCCGGTCACGTGCGCATGTTCGGGCCGCTGACGATCAGCCGCGACGGTGTCGTGCAGGAACTCGCGGCATCGCGCAAGCTGCGCGCGCTCTTCGCCTATCTTGCCCTGGCCCCGCATCCCGTCAGCCGCAGCCGGCTGTGCGAGCTGCTGTGGGACGTGCCCAACGATCCGCGCGGCGAGCTGCGCTGGTGCCTCAGCAAATTGCGGCGTGTGATCGATGATCCGCACCGCCAGAGAGTTGTAACCGCCGGCGAGATGGTGGCGCTCGACCTTGCCGGCTGGCAGGTGGATGTGCGCGACATGGTCGCGGCCTGCGCGGCCGGTATCGAAGCATTGCCGCCGGAGCGGCTGCACCCGCTCGCGAGGCTCTTCGTCGGCGATTTCCTGGAAGGGCTGGAGATCGATCGCAGTCCCCATTTCGATAACTGGCTGCTGGCACAGCGGCGTCATTTCCGCGCCGCCCACGTCGCCATCCTGGAACGGATCGTCGCGACGCTGCCGGCGGGTGACGACGCGGCCCTGCCTTATCTCGAGAAATGGATTGCGGTGGCCCCCTTCGAGGACCGGCCGCATATCGCCCTGCTGGCGGCCCTGGCGCGGCGTGGGCAGATCGCGGCGGGCGATGAGCATGTCACCGCCACCGCGCGCCTATTCGAAGCGGAGGGTCTCGACGTGCTGCCGCTGCGCGCCGCCTGGCGCAGCCTGCGCGAGCGCCGCGCGCCCGGGCCCTCCGTCGCCCAGGCTGAGACCGCCGTTCATCTGACGGCCGAGGTCCGTCCGGCATCGGGCGGCGGCACGCCAGACCTGATGGTGGCGCCGCGCGCCTCGCAGCGGGCATCACTGGCGGTGATGCCGTTTGCCGAAGAGGGCCAGACGGGTGAGGTACGGGCGGGCGGAGCGGGGGCGGCCGGGGCGCGGGGCGGATTGGCCGACGGCCTGACGCATGACATCATCACCCGCCTTGCCAAGCTGCGGAACCTCTTCATCATCGCGCGCGGCTCGGTCTTCGCCCTGGCGGAACAGGGGGTGATGCCGGATGAGGCGGCGCGGCGGCTGAACGTCGATTACATCGCCACCGGCAGCGTGCGGCAAAGCCATGGCCGCGTCACCATCTCGATCGAACTGGTCGAGGCCCGCACCGCGCGGATCGTCTGGGCCGAGGTCTTCGATCACAAGCTGGACAAGGCCTTTCTCGTGCTCGACGAGATGGGCAACCGCATCGTCGCCTCCATCGCCAACGAAATCGAGATGGTGGAGCGCAACCGCGCGGTGCTGCTGCCGCCCAATTCGCTGGATGCCTGGTCGGCCTATCACCGCGGCCTCTGGCACATGTATCGTTTCACCCGCAGCGACAACGAGCAGGCGCAGCATTTCTTCCAGCGGGCAGTCGGGCTCGACCCGACCTTCGCCCGCGCCCATGCCGGCCTTTCCTTCACTCATTGGCAGAACGCTTTCCAGCATTGGGCCGACCGCAAGCAGGAAATCGACCGCGCCTTCGAAACCGCCAGCCAGAGCCTGATGGCCGACGAGCACAATCCGGCTGCGCATTGGGCCATGGGCCGGGCGCTGTGGCTGCGCGGACGGCAGACGGATTCGCTCGCTGAACTGGAACGCGCGGTCGATCTCAGCCCGAATTTCGCGCTCGGCCACTACGCGCTTTCCTTCGTGCAGTCGCAATCCGGCGATCCCCGGGCGGCGATCCGCGCGTCTGACCATTCGCGCCATCTCAGCCCGTTCGATCCGCTGCTGTTCGGCATGCTGGGCGCACGGGCGATGTCGCATGTGCGGCTCGGCCAATTCGAGGAAGCGGCGGAATGGGCGTTGAAGGCGGCGACGCGCCCCAATGCGCATGTCATCATCTTGGCGATCGCGGCGCATTGCCTGGGCCTCGCCGGACGGGTGGAGGAGGGGCGGGCCTTCGCCGCCGCCATTCACAAGACACTGCCGCATTATCGCATCGACGACTTTCTGCAGACCTTCCAGTTCCCGGCCGATGCCGCGGCCCTGTTCCGCCAGGGCGCCAAGCATGTCGGGCTTGGCTGAGGCCGGGTCGCGCTTCTCTCAGACCGCCGGCACGGTGCCGCCATCGATGACATATTCGCTGCCATGGATCGAGGCCGCGCGGTCGGAGGCGAGGAAGGCCACCAGTTCGGCCACTTCCTCGGGCCGGCCCGGCCGGCCGATCGGAATGCCGCCCAGCGATGCCATCAGCGCGTTACGGGCGGTTGCCTCATCGCTGCCGGCTTGCGACGCGAGCCGGGCGATCAGTGCTGTGGCGGCGGTAGTCTCGATGAAGCCCGGCGCGATGCTGTTGACGCGGATGCCCTGCGGCCCGACCTCTTTCGACAGGCCCTTGCTATAGGTGGTCAGGGCTGCCTTGGCGGCGGCATAGGCCAGCGTCGCTTCGAACAGCGGCAGGCGCCGCTGGATCGACGAGATGTGGAGGATGACGCCACGGCCCTGGCGCTGCATCGCCGGCAGGAAGCCGCGGTCGAGCCGAACCGCGCCGAAGAGATTGGCGTCGAGGGCGCGCTGCCAGTCCTCGTCCTTGAGGGCCAGGACGCCGCCGGCCGGCGCTGAAGAGCCGCCGACATTGTTGACCAGGATATCGAGGCCGCCGAAGGCGCCGGTGACGGTATCTACCACCCGTGCGACACCATCGGCGCTGCTGATATCGGCCCGGATGAAGAGATCCGGCGACTGGCCCTGCGGCAGCGGCTGGCGGGCCGTCGTCGCCACCTTGGCGCCGCCGCGCCGCAGACGCCGGACGATCGCCTCGCCCATGCCTTTGGTGCCGCCGGTCACCAGCACGCGGCGGCCGGCGAATTCCTGCGGATCGGCGGAGAATGAAGCGGCCTCGGTCATTACGGGCTCTTCCTCATTGGATTTCGAGGGCGGCGATGCGGTCGCCCCGCAGCGTGAAGGCGAAGTGCAGATTGACGGGGCTGCCGGGAAAGTTGCCCGTGACCTTGCCGGTGACGACGACCTTGCCGTCGCGCGTTGCGCTCTCGAGCGGTTCGATGCTGTGCTGGTATTTTTCCCTGGAGGCGGTTTTCCAGGCGGTGATGGCGTCGAGGCCCGTCATTTCCCGGCCTTCGTCGCGCACCACGGCGTCAGCGGCGAAGCAGTCGGTCAGGGTACCGGTCTCGGGTGCGTTCTCCCAGGCGAGATAGCGGGCGATGCAGGGGGGCAGGTCAAGCGGCATGGGGCTTCCTCTATCGGCTGTCGGCGGATGCAGGCGGTGCTGCGATTGCCTCTGCCGGAAGATGCGAATAAGCTGCCGCGATGACAAGAACGCACGAAAAAGTAAGCCCCTTACCGGCCGGTGAGCCTGCACGCGAACGTCCCGTTTATACGCCGGTCTCGGCCTCAAAAGGCGTGACGCGGGCGCTGCAGATTCTCGAGGGCAGGTGGAAGCTGGAGATCCTGTTCCATCTTTTCGGCGGCAGGGTGAAGCGCTTCTCCGAACTGGAACGCGCCATTCCGGCGATCTCGCAGAAGATGCTGGCGCAGCAGCTGCGCCAGATGGAAGCGGACAGGCTGGTGCACCGCCGGATTCATTCGACCGTGCCGCCCAAGGTCGAATACAGCCTGACGGATTGGGGCCAGTCGCTCTGCCCCGCGCTCGATTCCCTGCTGGGCTGGATCGAAGCGCGGGACCTGATGCAGGCCGATGGCGAAGCTCCGCCTGGCGGAAAGGAAGAAGCGGAGAGCTAGTCGCGCCGCATCCCTATTCGGCGTCCGTCTGTCGTTTACGGGCGGCCAGAAGGCGCTGGATAACACTGAGCACTGCCTGGTGATTATAGGGCTTGGTTATGGCAGGGCCGTCTTCGCACAGATCGGTGGCTTCCTTGACCGCCTTGGTGACCGAGCCGGTCAGGACGACCTCCACCTGGGGCGTGGATTGCCGGATCCAGCGTGCCAGTTCAAAGGCCGCTTCATCATGCGCGCTGGCATCGATCAAGGCGACGTCGATGGAAATTTCGGCCGCATTGAAGAGGGCGCGGGCTTCCGTCGCGTCAATGGCTTCGAGCACCTGATAGCCGCATTCACGCAGGTATTGCGCCAGGGGAGTGCGGACCAGGATATCCGCTTCCACCAGAAGAATTGTCGATTGTGTCACGAGTGATTAGATCCTCAGCTGATTACGTTCTCAGCGCTTTACGAATGATCCAAATCGCATGATCGAAATGGTAGGGTTTCTGCAAAAAGCGCTCGTATTTAACATCGCGCAGCGGACCGGAGTTTCCGGATGTGAGGACGATCTTGATCGCGGGAAATTTATCGTTCAGCTGCTTGCACAGCTCTTTACCGTCCATGGCGCCGGGCATGACGATATCGGAGAAGACGAGATCGGCCTTGCCGCCGGCCGTCAGATAGGCCCAGGCTTCGTCCGCGGAGCCGGCCTCGATGACACGAAATCCGGCGGTGCGAAGTTCCTCTGCGAAGAGCCATCGATTGAGAACCTCGTCCTCTACCAGGAGGATATCAAGCTCCTGTGACAAAGGCTCCGGCTCCATCTCGCCCGCATTGGCGCTTACCATAAGAATAAAACCCCGCTATGCCTGCTCGCTCAGCATCTGAAACCAACGGGGTCATCCCATCATCTCGGCTTCCCATATCGGGTAAGAACCGTCTTGGATTGAATCGGCAGTTGAACAGATGCAAGTGACAAAACATCCTGCACCCGCCTCGGTCGACGCAACACAAAACAAATCGTGACCGTGCTTTGAACACCGGATTTTGATCGGCTATGAAAGCTGAGGCGCCGACGTTAACTTCCGATGATCATCAATCCCTTCGCAACCTTATACGTCCATGTGAGTTTGGCATGGGCATATGGAACCGAAAGCTCTCCGCAAGGCGAGATATGCCGCTATCTCAGGTTGAAAAATCCGTGGAAAGGCTGAATGCCCGCCATTGCAGGTCGGCTGCAAGCCGGTCGAGATCGGCCTGCTCGATGGCCCTTGCGGCGTCGCTGCCGAGCGGCAGGCGCAACGGCGGCTGTGCCAATGCCGCGATTTGCAGGATAACGGCCGCGGCTTTGGCCGGGTCGCCGGGCTGCTTGCCGTCATAGGCGCGCTGGAAACGTGCGGCGGCACCCACGGTGCCGTCATATTCCGGCCGGCCCGCATCGATGGTGGTTGAGGCGCCGGCAAAATCCGTGCGGAAGCCGCCCGGCTCGATGATCGTCACCTTGATGCCGAGCGGGCCGACCTCTTTGGCCAGCACTTCCGAGAAGCCTTCGACGCCCCATTTCGCGGCCGAATAGGCGGCCCGACCCATGGCGCCGACACGGCCGCCGACCGAGGAGAGCTGGATGATATGGCCGCCGCACTGCCGCCGCAGCAGCGGGATCGCCGCCTTGGTGACATTGATGACGCCAAAGAGATTGGTCTCGATCTGGGCACGAATGTCGTCAAGGCTGGTGTCCTCGATCGAGCCGACATTGCCGTAGCCCGCGTTGTTCACCAGCACATCGAGCCGGCCGAAAGCGGCGGCGGTCGTCTCGATCGCCGCCATGGCGGCGCGCGGATCGGTCACGTCGAGTGCCACTGTGCGCAGGCGATCTCCGTAACGTCGCGCGAGATCGCCGAGTTGCGAGGGATTGCGCGCGGTGGCGACCAGGGCATGGCCGTCCGCCAGGACCGCCTCGGCGAGAGCACGGCCGAGGCCGCGTGAGCTGCCGGTGATCAGCCAGACCTGTGGCATCGAGTTCTCCTGTCCTGGATAAGGCGCTGGGCCGGTTGCGGGCGGGCGACGAGAACCGGACAATCGCCAGCAACCCGCCGCCGATCCTGGCCGGGTCGGCCCGCCGCCGCCCGTAGCGCGCTTGCCGGCTTAAGTCTACATATGTAGACTTACCTACCGCGCAATCAAGTCCAGGGGCAGGTTCCCGCGCAAGTCCCCGCACAGGCCCCCGGGGCAGTCGAGCGAGGGCGAATGGATGCGGCAAACGGCCAAGCGGATATCCGGGAAAACGCCGGCGACCAAGCCTGCTGCCGCGCGGCCTGCCGGCACATCGGCGAAGCCGCGGCGGCGCGATGCGGCGGCGACGCGTGCGGCGATCCTTGCCTCGGCACGCAAGGCTTTCGCGCGCGCCGGCTATGACGGGGTTGGCGTCCGGGAGATCGCCGCGGGGGCAGGGGTGACGGCGATGCTGGTCAACCGCTATTTCGGCTCGAAGGAGCGGCTTTATGCCGAGGTGGTCGTAGGCACGATGGCGTCGCCTGACATCCTGACGGCGGATATCGTCAGCGCGGAGGGCGACCGCACGGCCTTCGCGCATATGGTCGCCGCCGCTTTGGTGGCGAAGACACCCGCGGAGAAGGCGCTGCTCGACGGCTTCTCGATCCTGTTGCGCTCGACCGCCAGCGAGCAGGCGATGGCGATCTGGCGCAAGCAGATTGAGCGGCACCACCAGCAGGACCTGAGCGCCCTGCTGGCCGGCGATCACGCCGCGACGCGCGCCGCTCTGCTGCTGGCGGTGATGGCCGGCTTCCAGGTGATGCGGCAAGTCGTCCGGCTGCCGGCTCTGGCAGCAGCAGAACCGGCCGTCCTATCGGCTCAGCTGGCGGCTCTCTTCAGGCTCCTTATCGCGCCGCGATCGCGCTGAAGATAATGCTCAGTGATGATATGGATCAGAAGGGATGCTCAGGCGATGCCGATCATGACATCGGACGCCTTGATCACGGCAATGGCCGGCTGCCCCACCTGCAGTTTCAGCTCATCGACCGCCTCATTGGTGATAGAGGAGGTGATGATCGTGCCGCCGATATCGATCCGTACATGCGCGGTGGTCTGACCTTTGACCACTTCGACGATCTTGCCTTTCAACTGGTTGCGGGCACTGAGCTTCATCTCTGTCTCCTTCTACGGGGATAACGTGTCAATCGGGGTATCGCGTCAATTCCGCGCCGCGGCCTGATGCAGCAGCGCATCGACCTGCGCGTCGCTGAGCTTGACCTGATAGAAGAGATCGTAAAAGGCGATCACCGTCTGCCGCAGGTCACCCCAGTGTAAGCCGGGATAGAGCCGCAGCGCCAGCCATTGCGCGCCAAGCAGGCGGTTAATGCCGGGCGGATCATCCGCCCAGCCGAAGGGTTCGAGCGGCTGGACATACAGGCGATGCGCCGCGACAGCAGGTACCTTCTGCCAGTGCGGTGCTGCGGCGATCGTCGCGGCAAAGCGCGCATGCTGCGCCAGGATGACATCGGGCTGTGCCGCCCCGATCTCGGCCGGCGTCGTCTTGGTCAATTTGTCCGGCAACCGATCGGCCATGACATTCTCGGCGCCGATCAGATCGAGCAGCTCGAGATTGATATTGCCCGGCCCGGCCGATTGCAGACCGTCATCGCCGCGGCCGTAATAGAGACGCGGCTTTGCCGTCACGGCGGCATCGGCGCGCAGATCGGCGATCGCCGCCGGCAGGGCCTGCAGCACATGCTCGGCATAGAGCGCCAGTTGCTGCCCGCGTGCCTCGACCCCGAGCATGGCGCCGAGCCGCCGATAGGTGACGGGGCTGTGGTCGAGGTGACCGTTCAGCAGCACATAGGGAATGCCCGTCTGTTGCTGCACCTGGTCGGCAAGCTTCGTATAGCCGGCATCGACATCGCCGACATCGAGGATGAGATCGGGATGCAGGCGCTGCAACGTTGCCGCATCGACCGTCTGACCGCGGCCGGTCAGCCGGCCATAGACCGGCAGGGTGGCATAGGGCGCCGCGATATAGGATTTGGCCGTGTCGCTCAGCTTCTCGCTCCAGCCTATCAGTTTGTCCGGTGCCAGCGTATAGAGCAGGACAGCAGCCGGCGGGCCGGCGACGAAGACCTTATTGACGACCGCTGGCAGCGTGACCTGGCGTCCGGCATCGTCGACGATCGTCCGGGTGTCGTCGGCCGTCGCGCTGCCGGCGCCCACCCCGGCGATGGAGAGAACCAGGGCGATGCAGCGCAAGAGGGAAAAGAGCGGCGCGAGGCGGGAGAGGGGGCGGCGGCGGCGCCCCGCCAATCCGCGGCAGTCGTTCTCACGGTGATGGTCGCAGGGCCGCTCGGATGCGCGTGAAATGCCGATCATGGTTTCGCACCTGTCATGATTTCGCACCTGTCGTTATGTCTTGGGCAGTCTGGCTGCAGGACCGAGGTCGAATTTTTCGCGCTCATTTTTAGCAGCGAAATATCCGCATAGATATAATGTTTCCGTGTCCCCATGCGAGACCCGACGTCCGTGTCGGCCGGTCGGGAGCCTGCATCATGAGATGCACGGGACGGTGCCGGAAGTTCGCCATCCGCACATTTGATCATCAGGCGGGGACCTTATGCGGTTCTGGCGCGTTGCTGCCCGCAGAATGCGTTCGGTTTATCGACTCCGCCGGCTTCCGGGCCGGGCTTAGCACCTGATCCAGGTCCTTCTAGACACATACGGACGATACCGACAGCAAGATTGGAGCGGCAGGAGCCATGAAAACGGCGCGGATCGAGTGTCTGGACGGTTTGCGCGGTTTGGCGGCGCTCTGGGTCCTGCTGGGGCATGCCAGCCTGCTGTCCGGCTGGAGAATTCCGCTGATCCATTCGCCGGATCTCGCCGTCGATCTCTTCATGATGCTGTCCGGCTTCCTGATGGCCTATCATTATATGGAGCGCCGGGCGCGCGAACCATGGCAGGCCGCGGCAACCTGGACGACGTTCTGGACCCGGCGCTTCTTCCGTATCGCGCCGCTGTATTATCTGCTGCTGATCGCGGCGCTTCTTGCCGGCCCCAGCTTGGGTGCTGCGCGCGACGTCATTGCCGGCGCCGTTCCCGGCACCGGCACGGTTGATGCGCGCTATTTCGACCAGAGCTGGCAAAATCTCGCCCTGCATCTGAGCTTCGTCTTCGGCTTCAGCCCCGCCTACGGCTTTCGCACGGCCTTGCCGGACTGGAGTATCGGCCTGGAAATGGCCTTTTATGCCGCCTTTCCCTTCCTGATGCTGCTGGTCGCGCGTTTCGGTTTCATCACGATGGCGATCGGCGTTGCCCTGTTGTGCCATCTGCTCTCGGCGGTCTTCCCCGGCTATTTCACAAGCTTCCAGGAGCCCTCCATGCTGGCGCTGAAATTGCCGATCTTCCTGGCCGGCATGCTGGTCGCGGCATCGCTGCCGGAGATCGGCTGGCGCCGCCTGCTGCTGCTCGCCGTCGCCGCCGTGATCTGCCTGACGCCGGTTCGCGGCGCGCCGGCTTTCGGTCTTGCCCCGGAGATCCGCCTGCTCTGCCTGGCGATCCTCGCGATCCTCGCCGATTGCCACCGTCTGCCGCAATGGGCCGGGCTTCACCGCATCGCCCCGGCGCTCTCCACCCTCCTCGGCGGGCGTATCGCCACGTTCCTCGGCGACAGTTCTTATGGCGTGTATCTGCTGCATCTCCTGGTCATGCTGCCGGTGATGCAGGCCATCATCATGCTGCAGCATCCGCTGTCGGCGCCGGTGCTCTTCTTCGGCACCGTGGCGGTCGTCGTGCCGGTGGTCTATCTGGTGGCTTGGCTGCTGCATATCGCTGTCGAGCGGCCCGGCGTCCAGCTCGGACGTCGCCTGCTCGGCGCCATGCGGGCCAGGGCCGAGATGAAGAAGGCGCGGGTGAAATCCGAATTCGCGTGAGGGCGGTGCAAGCGGCGCGAAAAGCCTGTGCGTCGCGCGACGGCCGCCTGCGTCAATCTGCCGCCGCGCATTTTTTCCAACCACGAATGCTTTCCAGTGACGGTTCCTTCTCAGGAACGATTCTCGCGGCATGATTCTGGCGGCCGATTCCGCCGGGAGGGTTTTGCTGGAGCGAATAGTTTTTCGCATCTGCGGAACTTTGGTAGCCCTGCATCGTTGACGGTGCTGCGCGGGACATTGCGCCGATGACATGATTGCTGGAGGCCTGCAATGGGTGCGACCGGGCATGTCATTCTGTCCGGTCAATCGAGGGCCCTTACCATGCGGAACATCTTCCAACATCGTGACCAGCAGGATCCGGAGGAGATGACCCTGATCGCGGGCCTGGAGGATCGCATCGAGACGATGCTGGGGCAGGTGCTGCCGGATCTTTCTTCTTTCGCGCTGGTCGATTTCCCAAAGCACGACAATGTCGGCGACAGCGCGATCTGGCTGGGCGAGGTCGCCTATCTGGCGGCGCGCGGCGTCAGGCCCTCTTATGTCTGCACCTTCGGCGATTATGCGGCGGAAGAGCTGCGCCGATCCGTGCCGGATGGGCCGATCCTCATTCACGGCGGCGGCAATTTCGGCGATATCTGGCCCGCCCATCAGGAATTCCGCGAAACGCTGCTGGCGCAGTTCCCCGACCGGCAGATCATCCAACTGCCGCAATCGCTGCATTTCGGCAGCGACGAGGCGCTGCAGCGCACGGCCGCGGCGATCGCGCGGCACGGCAAGTTCCATCTCTTCGTGCGCGACCGACGCAGCTACGACATCGCCACCAACGCCTTCGATTGTCCGGTCGAGCTGTGCCCGGATTCGGCACTCTATCTGGGACCGCTGGCGCGGCCGGTGAAACCGAGCACGGACCTGTTCTGCCTGATGCGCACCGACCGCGAGCGCAACGATGCTTCAGCGGCGGCGGTGGAGTTCCCGTCGGAAGCCGTCATTGGCGATTGGGTCCGCTTACGGCGCCATGCGCGGACCATCAACAAAGTCTCATCGGTACCGCTCAATCCCTTTCTCTCGGCCGCCGATCGCAAATACCAATTCTTCAACGCCCTGGCCGGCTGCCAGCTGCGGCGCGGCGCGCAGCTTCTCTCCTCCGGGCGCTTCGTCCTGACCGATCGGCTGCACGCGCATATCATCGCCTTGCTGTTGCAGATCCCCCATGTCGTGCTCGACAATTCCTATGGCAAGGTCAGCGGTTTCGTGGAGCAGTGGACCAGCGCCTCGAAACTGGTTCATGTCGCCAAGGACCTGCCCGGCGCCTTCGCCATCTATCGCGCCGCCAAGCAGGATAGCTGGCGGCAGCAGGCGGCCAAGGTGGCGTAGCCCCGCCTGCCGGGGCAAGCCGAAGCACATCCGGCAAAATCCATCTCTGCAGTTCCCGCTTCCGCAACCGGCGGCTGCGTGATCTCACGTAAGCGGTGAGCGGCGCAGCCGCGGAACGCCATGACCGTAAAACGCCGCGGCACTATCGCCGCTTCCGAGGGATGGCAGTTTCATGAAAGCGCCACATGACATTGGCTCTGTGACATTGTCGGGACAGCGCGGTCTTTGCCCGCTTTCTTGACACAGGTCAAAGGCCGATCGGTCGGCCGGTATAAAGTTGCGCTATCAGTTCAGCGGACGCGCCGATGTCACGGCGGAAATTCCCCAGCTTCTTCAGGAGGCGAGATGAAAGCGCTCGTATATCAGGCCCGCGGCCGCAAGGCGGTCGAGGAGCGGCCGAAACCGGAAATCCAGGCAACCGGCGATGCCATCGTCAAGATCGTCAAGACGACGATCTGCGGCACCGATCTTCACATCCTCAAGGGCGACGTGCCGACCTGCGCGCCGGGCCGCATCCTGGGCCATGAAGGCATTGGCGTGGTCGAGACGGTGGGCGCGGGGGTAACGACCTTTCAGCCCGGCGACCGCGTGCTGATTTCCTGCATCACCGCCTGCGGCCGCTGCGAGTATTGCCGGCGCGGCATGTATTCGCATTGCACCACCGGCGGCTGGATCCTCGGCAATGAGATCGACGGCACCCAGGCGGAATATGTGCGCATTCCCCATGCCGATACCAGCCTCTACCGCCTGCCGGAAGGCGTCGATGAGGCGGCCCTGGTCATGTTGAGCGATATCCTGCCGACCGGTTTCGAGTGCGGCGTGCTCAATGGCAAGGTGGCGCCTGGCAGTTCCGTCGCCATCGTCGGCGCCGGACCGATCGGTCTCGCCGCTTTGCTGACGGCGCAGTTCTATTCCCCGGCCGAGATCATCATGATCGATCTCGACGATAACCGGCTCGATGTCGCCAAGCGTTTTGGCGCCACCGCGGTGATCAACGGTACTGACGGCAAGGCGGTCGAGGCGGTTCTGAAGATGACCGATGGGCGCGGCGTCGATACGGCGATCGAGGCGGTCGGCGTGCCGGCTTCCTTCATCACCTGCGAGGATATCATCGCGCCCGGCGGCACCATCGCCAATGTCGGCGTGCATGGCATGAAGGTGGACCTGCATCTGGAGCGCCTCTGGGCCAAGAACATCACCATCACCACGCGACTGGTCGATACCGTCAGCACGCCGATGCTGCTGAAGACCGTGCAGTCGCGGAAAATAGACCCGACCAAACTGATCACGCACCGCTTCCCGCTGGAGCGTATTATCGATGCCTATGACACCTTCGAGCACGCGGCCAAGAGCCAGGCCCTGAAGGTGATCATCGAAGCCTGATTCCGTTCCCGTCGTCCTCGTCCCCCGCAACCAAGGAAATCGATCATGACTCGCATTGCGCTCGTCACCGGCGGCGTCAGCGGCATCGGCGCCGCGACCTGCAAGGCCCTGGCACAGGCCGGCTATAAGGTGGCCGCCAATTATTTCGGCAATGGCGACGCGGCCGCGAGCTTCCATCAGGAGACCGGCATGCCGGTATATGAATGGGACGTGTCGGACTTCGACGCCTGCCAGCGCGGTGCCGTCCAGGTGGCCAAGGATCTGGGGCCGGTCGACATCCTCGTCAATAATGCGGGCATCACCCAGGACGCGATCCTGCACAAGATGACCAAGGAGCAGTGGCGATCGGTGATCGATATCGATCTCGGCGGCTGTTTCAACATGTGCCGGGCGGTGGTCGAGCCGATGCGCGAGCGGCGTTTCGGTCGCATCATCAATGTCAGTTCGATCAACGCGCTTTCCGGGCAATTCGGCCAGACCAATTATGCCGCGGCCAAGGCCGGCATCATCGGCTTCAGCAAGGCGCTGGCGCTGGAAGGGGCGGGGCGGGGCATCACCGTCAATGTGATTGCGCCGGGCTATACCGATACGGCGATGGTGGCAGCTGTGCGGGCCGATATCCTGGAGAAGATCGTCGCCACCGTGCCGGTTTCCCGGCTCGGCAAGCCGGAAGAGATCGCCGCCGGCGTGGTCTTCCTGGCAAGCGACAATGCCGCCTTCATCACCGGCGAGACCCTGTCGATCAACGGCGGCAAATATATGCAGTAACGTTTCGCCCGGCGCGCGTCCTTCCTCGATCCACCTTTCCGCCGCTTCACAAGCAAGCACCGAAGCCATATAGTCCAACGGATCGATGCCCTCCGGAATATGCTCCGAAGCGGTGTCGATGGCGGAGAGAGGGGCCGATCTCCGCCAAGCGTTTTCGGCAAAGGCGGGCGTCGGCCGGCAGATGGCAGAGCAGTTGAGGCGATTCTCAACCTGTCGGTGGCCGGCGCGCTGGGATGGTGCGAAACGTCATGCGGCAGGGCTCTTCTTCGATTTTGCGAAAGCGTTCGCGATCGGCAGATCTTCTTTCACAGCGCGTCCTTTCAAGAGCGGTTCCCTCGCTCCGGAGGATTGCAGGGCGAAGCCTGCGGCACCTGTCGGTGCTGAGGCTGCTGGCGGTTGCCTTGTTGATCACCGCCGCGCTGGGCGGCGCCAACCGATTGCAGGCCGAGCAGGTCGATCGGCAATTCCGCGAATGCACGGTCTGTCCGGTGATGGTGGGCATTCCCGGCGGCAGCTTCGTCATGGGCAGTCCGCGGGGCGAGCCCGGCCGTTTCGATTCCGAGGGGCCGCAACATCGTGTGACGGTCCGCGCCTTTGCCCTTGGCCAGCAGGCTGTCACCAGCGAAGAGTTCCTGACCTTCCTGCGCGAGACCGGCTATCAACCTTTGCCGTGTGATCCGCTGCTCAATCTGGGCTGGCATTCGCCCGGCCATGGCCTCGCTTATGCGCCGGGCATCAGCGATCCGCGGTTATGGCCGGCAAGCTGTCTCAATTGGAAGGATGCCGAGGCCTATATCGCCTGGCTGAACGGCAAGGTTCGCGGCCTGGCTTCGGCAGCGGTGTCTCGGCATGGGAAACAGGGCGATGGACCCTATCGCCTGCCGACCGAGGCGGAATGGGAATATGCCGCCCGCGCCGGCACGCAGACCGCCCGCTGGTGGGGGACGTCGATCGGCAGCAATCACGCCAATTGCGATGGCTGCGGCAGCGAATGGGATGGGCGGCTGCTGGCCCCCGTCGGCAGTTTCGGCCCCAATGCCTTCGGCCTTTACGACATGCTGGGAAATGTCTGGCAATGGGTCGAGGATTGCTGGCACGAGAACTATGCCGGCGCGCCGGATGATGGCAGCGCCTGGCTACAACATGGCGATTGCAGCAAGCATGTGCTGCGCGGCGGCTCCTGGAGCAATGTGCCGATCTTCGTGCGCGCGGCGACGCGCATCGGCGCCGATACATTGGGGACCGATTCCGACTGGTCGAATTATGCCGGCTTACGGGTGGCGCGGACATTGCCGTGACGCCTGGTGCAGCCACAGCTGCAGCCCCGGCTGATCGGTGCCGGCCTATTGCACGACGTCCCGGGCGCTGAACGGCAGGACGACATCGCTGGCGAGGTCATACTGGCCCGGCGGAATCACCAGCGGGGCGGCCAGCAGCACGGCATTGCGGGCACTGAGGGCAAATTCGAAATAGGGCCGGTTGAGGCGATAGCGCGCCGGATCGACGATCTCAACCAGGGCAACCGAGCCGTCGCGGCGCAGTTGCAGATGGATGGAGACGGTCCAGCCTGCCGTCTGCGAGGGCTGCGTCTTCAGATTCCAGTGACGGATCACCTGGGCACGCAGGAAGTCCTTGACGCTATAGCTGGCGCTCAATCCCGGCGCGGCATCGGCGCTGGCGGCCGTTGCATTGGAGAGACCGCTGGCGGCGGGGTCGCCGGTGCCGGGCTGCGCCGGCGTGGAGCCCAGCTTCAATTTCGCCAGCTGCTGCAGCCGCATTGTCAACGGGTCGGGCGGTGCCGCCTGGCGCCGACTGTCGAGCGGCGTGGCGGTCTTGTCATGGGCTTCGAGCTTCTGCGCCGGCGGCTTCGCCTGGGGACGCGTCATGAGCGCGGCAAGCGCGCGCTGCGCCGCCGGCGGCGCGCTGGGCACCGGGGCGGGGGCGACGGAAACGACCGGCGTTGGCGCCGGGGCCGGCGGTTGTACCGTCAGCGGCGCCGGATGCGGCGGCTGTTGCGCCTGCTGCGGCGCGCGCGGCGCCTGTTCCTGCGGCAAGTCGGCGAGCCGCTTCACCACCGGCCCCGCCGTCACCGGGCCGAACCGCACGAGATCGACCGGAATGGCGAGGTCGGCTGGCGCGGGCAGTTCCGCTGGCCGCAGCAGGCCCGCGGCGATGAGCAGCAGAACGCACAGATGCAGGACAATCGACGCGGCGATCCCGGCAGTCATGCGACCGCGCCGCGGCACCTCACCAAGGGTTGCTTCGTCGCCGTTGAAAATCGCCGCTGCAGAAGCCGGCATGATGCCGCCTCACGATCGCCTGAAACCTTGCCTGTGGTATCGCGCCAGTCAAGGCAAGCTTGATGCCGCCCTAATCGACAGCGACCGATCGACCTGGCTTGATGACGCTGGTCCAGTATAGCGCCATTCGCCGCATGTCAGGAAAAAATGGCGCAGCCACCACTGGACATGCTGCGCCTGTTCGATGTCAGGCCGCGGCCTTGCCGATCGACCCGCCGCCATCGACAAAAATGGTCTGGCCGGTAATGAAGCTGGCTTCGTCCGACAGCAGAAAGGCGATTGTAGCCGCGATCTCGTCCGGCCGTCCCAGGCGACGCATGGGAATGAGCGATAGAAAGCGCTGCTCCGCTTCGCTGCCGGCAGGTGTATTTTGGCGGAAGAGCTCGGTTTCGATCGGACCCGGCGCCACACCGTTCACGGTGATGCCGGTCTCTGCCAGTTCCAGCGCCCAGATGCGGGTAAATGTATTGATCGCTGCCTTGGCCGCGGCATAGGCGCTGCGCTGGGCGATGCCGAGCACGGTCAGGCTGGAGAGGTTGACGATGCGGCCCCATCCCTTGGCTTTCATGCCGGGCAGCAGGGCCTGGGTGGTCTGGATGGTCGGATGCAAATTAACTCGCATGATGTCGTCGACATCGGCGAGATCGATCTCGCCGATGCGGTGCAGCTTCACCAGACCGACATTGTTGACGACACCGTCGAAGTTATGCTGCTTCGCGAGTTCGCTGAAGGCCTGGCTTGCTGCGTTGCTGTCGTTGAGGTCGATCGCGGCGAGCGTGCCGGGAAAACTGGGATCGGCGCCACGTGCGACGCCAACCACGTGATGGCCGGCTGCGGCGAGACGTTCCGACAAGGCGCGGCCGATACCCTTGCTGGCGCCGGTGACGAGAAAGCTGCGTTTGGTCATGGTCTTCGCTCCTTGCAGGCGGTAGTCACGGCTTTCAATCTGCGAATCTGGCGCTGCCGGGTTTCGGCAAAGGCGGCAGGTCCAGCAGCTTCAAGGTTTGACGCAGGGCGGCCGTCAGCAGCTCGCGCTCGGGCCTGACCCGGGCAAGAACCCGGATGCCAAGCAGCAATGCCAGCAACTGGCTCGCCGCATCGTCGGCGCTGTGAGTCACGGGAATCTCGCCGCTTCGTTGAGCCGCAATGAAGCGATCACGAAAGAAATTTTCGATGAGAGCAAGCTCGGCGGCAAGCGCCGCCCGAAAATGGGCGTCGCGCGGCGATGCTTCGACAGCGGAATTCACCAACATGCAACCGCGCTGCTCCTGGTCGCTGACGCTGCGCTCAATGATCTCGTGAAAGAAAGCGGTGATGGCCCGGGCGGGAGAGACGCTTTCGCTGAGCCGCTGCATGCGTTCATGCAGAATGCGATCAAGATAGCTGTCAAGCGCCCGCCGGAAGAGGGTCTGTTTGTCGCCGAAAGCGGCATAAAGACTGGACGCGGTGAGACCGGTTGCGGCGCTCAGTTCGCGCGTTGACGTCGCCTCGTAACCGCCGCGCCAGAATACGCCGCCAGCAGCTTCCAGCACCTTTCCCTCGTCAAATCCGCGAGGTCTCGCCATGGTTTCCCTTCTTCCATTCTGGAGCAATCGATCCAAAATACGATATGGAGCGAACGATCCAGAATGTCAAGGCGCAACCGGCATCGGCCCCGGGGGCGGGGCGCCCACCCAGAAGCGGGCGGACCCGTCATCTTGAACGACAGCGGCTATATCGCCGGTGTCGAAATGAGGTCGAGGGTGGCGTGACCCAGTATTGGCGTGACGGGATTGCCGCTATCGATCGATGATGACCGTGGTCGATGGACTGGCGGCGGTATCGCTTAGCGGCGTCTCAGCGGGGGGATTCCTGCGTCACGGCCGCGGCATCCCGCGACAGGACACTTGCAGCCCGGCGGATCGCATCGACTGCCGCCCGGATATCGGCTGTCTTGGTGCGGTGATTGAGCACGGCGATCCGCGCCATGACGCGGCCGCCTATCCGCGTCGTGGAAAGGAAAACGCGCCCCTCGGCATTGACCTGCCGGGTCAGCTCCGTGGTCGCGCGATCCTCGCCTTCGGCCGCACCTTGCGGTAACCGGCTTCGGAAGGCGACGATGGAGAGATCGGGCGGGCCGAAGACGGAGATCTGCGGGATGTTGCACAGCGCTCGATGGGCTTCTTCCGCCAGATCGATCTTCTCATCCAGCATCGAGCGGAAGGCGGCCGTGCCATGCAGATGCAAGGGAAGCCAGAGGCGAAGCCCGCGGTTCGGCCGCGTCAGTTCCAGGCTGTTATCAGCGAAGTTGACCAGCGCGTCCTCCAGGTCCTGCAGATAGGCGGCGTCATCGCCGGCATGGGCGCGCTGCAGCACGGTGCTGTCCCTGACCAGTAGGCAGCCCGTCCCGAAGGGCAGGAACAATCCCTTATGCGGATCCAACACCACGCTGTCGGCCCGTTCGATACCGCTCAGCTTCTGGCGGCCGCGATCCGTCATGCGGAAGAAACCGCCATAGGCCGCGTCGACATGGAACCACAGCCGATGCGCCTGGGCGATATCGGCGATCGTGTCGAGCGGATCGATGGTGCCGGTATTGGTCGAGCCGGCATTCGCCACGATGCAGAACGGCTGGCGCCCCTGGGCACGGTCGCTGGCGATCGTCAGGCGCAGCGCGTTTGCGTCCATCCGCAGCCGGTCATCGGTGGGAACCAGTCGCAGCGCGTCTTTCGGGAAGCCGGCCAGGCGCGCCGCCTTAGCAATGCAATGATGCGCCTGATCCGTCGCATAGATGGTGCCGGCGCGGAAATCATCCGGCAGATAGGCGGCCTTCGCACACAGCAGTGCCGAGAGGTTGGCGATGGAGGCACCCGAGGTCAGGATTCCGCCGGCATCATCCGGCAGCCCCATCATCCGGGCAAGCCAGCGGATGATATCGAGTTCGAAAGCGACAAGGGCGGGGGCGCCGGCAGCGATGCCGGTATAGCGGTTGAGTACGCCGGAGATGAGATCGGCCAGCGCGGCGGTCACCAGCCCGCTGCCCGGAATGAAGGCCAGATATCCGCCGCCCGCGGTATTGAGCCCGATCTGCGCGGCCGCGCCGATGGTGGCGAGCAGCTCGGTTAGAGGACGCCCGTGTTCCGCCGGCAAGGCTCGGTTGCGCGGGTCGGCGAGAAAGGCTTGAGCCTCGGCGGCGGAAAGGTTCGATGCCCGCGACTGGGGCAACTGATCGAGAAACGCGGCAAGAAAGGATGTCGCCTCCGCCATCATTTCCTTGAAGACGGCGCTTGAGGCATCGAGGGGCGGCTCGGGAGCTAAAGACAGCATCATAAACCCACTTCTGGCGTTGGGGAGCGGAGGCGCGGCAGGTATAGCCTTTCGCGATCGGTGGGGCGCCGAAACGGCGATCGGACAATCAAGTCCGGCCGGTAGCGTTTCAGGTCCGCGGGCTGTTCGATCTGTATCCGATCTGCGGTTGTCCGATTGCCTGCTTGGCTCGTTCCATTGTTCCGGTTATGCGCAGCGGGGGCCTTATCGCCCAACGCCGTTACACCGGTATTTCCGAACCGGAGGCGGCAAGCTACAGTTGTAACATTGCAAAGAAAGGCGGCGTCGCCGCCGCGACGCCTGTTCGGCGCCTTCGTGGAGATGCGACCGGACGAGCCGCTGCAATACGGGACACTGGGCCGTCGGCGCAGCTATAATCCCTTTGCCATCGCCTTCGGGGGATTGGGAAGAGCCGATCGCGGCGGTGCCGCGTGCCGGGTCGGCAGGACAGGCATTGACGATGCTCTTCGGCCGGCCTGCCTGATCCGTCTGACGCCATGGGGCGCAGACGGCCAGCGAGCGTAGGCCCGGGAAAGAGGAGAAGAGTCGATAGATGCGTGGGAAGTGTCTGGATATCGCCGCAGCTTTTGCCATGGCGGCCGTGATTGGTATCTCATCTGCCGTGGCGCAGGAGACGGGCAAGCCCGATTTCCGCGCTTTCGTGCAGGCCTGCCGCAGCGACTATCAGCGCTTCTGCGCCGGCATGCAGCCCGGCAATGGCGCCATCCTGACCTGTCTGCGCCAGCATGCCGATGAACTGTCCGCGAGCTGCAAGGGAATGGCGCAGCAGCGCACCAAGATGTCGGCCGAGCCGCCCGGCAACAGCAATACCGTGCGGGCACAGGATAGCAGTGTTGCCGACGAGAAGCTGCCACCGGGCACGCAGATCCTGCGCGATGTTGCCTATGGCAGTGACCCGAAGCAGCGGATCGACGTCTATCGTCCCGCTGCTGTCGCCGCGTCACCCTTGCCGATCCTCATCATGGTGCATGGCGGCGCCTGGGGCTGGGGCGACAAGGCGTCGCCCGGCGTCGTCAGCAACAAAGCCGATTACTGGCTGGCCAAGAACTACATCTTCGTCTCGGTTAATAACCGCCTGGTGCCGCAGGCCGATCCGGCGCAGCAGGCGGCGGATGTCGCTGCCGCCATCGCCAAGGTCCAGGCCGGGGCCGCGGGCTGGCACGGCGATGCCGCGCGCATCGTGCTGATGGGGCATTCGGCCGGCGCCCATCTGGTGGTCTTGCTGGCGGCCGATCCGCAGATCGCGGCCAAAGCCGGCGCCAAGCCCTGGCTGGGGACCGTGGCGCTCGATAGCGCTGCCTATGACGTGCCATCGATCATGGCGAAGCGGCATGCGAAATTCTATGACGGCGCCTTCGGCAAGGACCCCGACTTCTGGCGCCAGGTCTCGCCGATCGATCGGCTCACGACAAAGCCGACGCCGATGCTGCTGGTCTGTTCCAGCCGGCGTCTCGATTCCTGCGGCCCGGCCAAAGTTTTCGCCGCGAAAGCCGTGTCGCTGGGCGGCCAAGCGCAGGTGTTGCCGGAGGACCTGTCGCATGAGGAGATCAATGTGACCTTGGGAGAGCCCGGCGCCTATACCGACAAGGTCGAGGCCTTCATGCAATCGCTCGGCCTGCCCTGATCGCCTGCTTCAACGGTTTTATTTACCGCGCGGGATCGAGCGGGCGCAGTACCGCGGCGGTGATCGCCGGCACCTGCGGCCGCAAACGCGGTATCAGCGAGAAGACGAAGGTGGCGAGGCGCGGAATGCCGCGGGGCAGGCGATAAGGTTTCGTCTCGCTTTCGCGGCTGACATTCCAGCGCCGCAGCGTTTCCGCCACCTCATTGCAATCGATGCCCCAGGGCATCGGCGGCACGGCGTAATGGGGCGTCCGGCGAAAGCCGCCCGGGCGATGGGTCAGACGGGAGAGCCAATGGGGAATGCTGTCGAAGATCAGCAGGCAACCCGGGAAACGCGCCGCCAGGCCGGCCAGCAGGCGGCGGATTTCTTCCGCCGGCAAATACATGAAGAGGCCCTGGGCGATGATGCAGACGTCATCGCCGCCGATGCCGGGCGGGACGGCTTCCATCCAGGTACGGTCGAGGGCGCTGCCGGTGAAGCGCTGTTCCCGCGGGCGCAAGGGCAGCAACAGATCACGCAGCCGCATCGCCTCCGGCAGATCGACGGTGAGCCAATGCAGGCGGCCGTTATCGATGCGGCTGAACTGCGTTTCCAATCCTTCGCCCAGCGACACGACCCAGCCATCGGGATGCCGCAGAATCCAGCGCCGCGCAATCGCGTCGATCTCGGCCGCGCGCACCGCGTGGGAACCGTCGGCCTTGCCGAAATGCTGCTCGAAATCGTAATCCAGCGCGTCATAGAGGCGGGCCGCCTCCGGATCGTGAATGAGGCCATGCGGCTTCTTCGCTTCGCTGGCGCGGTTATGCAGGGTCCAGAGCATGGTCTCCGGCACGCCGGCGAGGTCGGGTTTTATCTTCATGGTATGACGATAGGGGCGGGGAAAGGGCCGAGGCAACAGCATAGGCGGCGTGGAATCGCCACCCATGGCGCGGGTTGCCCCCGGCGCCGGACAATGCAACGCTGCAGACTGAGGATCTGGCCCAGGCTTGCGATGAGGATTGCAGGAGCCCTGGCCAGCCGGCAACTAACCGGCCGGATCGCGCGTTAGGTGGCTGACGCCCCTCTATCGAGGCGGGAAAGATGATGCGATTGACGATCGCTTTGGCCGGCCTCCTGCTGCTGGCAGCCTGTGCGACCGGCCAGGGGGACAGGCCGGTCGTAGACGATGGCTGCCACCAGGTTCCCCCGCCGGCGGTGGCGATCGATATCGCCTTTGTCGGTCCGATCGACGATAGCTCCCGCAGTCTTCACGAATTGTCGCATGAGGATACGGATGGCCGGGGGCCGGCGATGGAGCGCAGCGCCGTCACCTTCGGCATTACCCACGTGAAACTTGGCGGCCAATTCGGCGGCGACGCTAAAGCCGTGGTAATGCCGAGCGGCCAGGTCTGCGCCTGGGCGACCCAGCTGACCATCCATCTCACGGATGAGGTGCGAGTCTATCTGGCCTCTGAGTTGCGACCGGGGAGTTGTCCTTACCGCGCCGTCCGTGAACATGAGGAGAAGCATGTCAGCCTGGATCGCCAGCTGCAGCCGGCCTTGCGGCAGCAGCTCCAAGCCGCCGTCGACAAGGTCGCTACCTATTCCGTCCTAGGACCTGACGAGGCGGCAGCTGCGGCGCGGCTGCGGACGGCATTTCGCCAGGTGGTGGGCCATGCCATCGGCAGCTATGCGGCGATGCGCGACCAACAGCAGATTGCAATCGATACGGCGGAAGAATATCGCCGCGTGCAAGGCGTCTGCGGCCGGCAGGCCTTTGCCGCCCTGTTTCCAAAGAGCTGAGGATAGCGAAACTGGTTCGCGCGGAACGCTGTCGCGAAGAGGCTTGGCGCGCGCGATTGGATCAGGTTTGTGAAAACGGCGCGGCCAGGATGGCGGCGGCGGCATCGTCGTTGAGCTGGCGCGCGAGGTCCAACGCGGTGAGGCCGGCCTTGTTGCGCCGCGTGAGGTCGGGCATGAAGCGGCGCAGCTCTTTCAGCACATGCAAGGCATGGTGGCGGACGGCGATATGCAGCACCGTGTCGCCATTGGCATCGGCATCGTTGATATTGGCGCCGGCCACGACGAAGGCGGCGGCGGCGATCTGCTGATCGTTGCTGGCGGCAATATCCAGCGCCCGCATGCCCGCCTTGTTGCGATGGTCGAGACTGAGATGCTGGTCCGCCGCCATCTGCAATTCGTCATAGAGGTCGGTCAGCGCCTTGTTGAACGCCAGCTGCTCAAGCTTCTCATAGATGGCCTCGGCCCCATGATCGAGACTATGGGGGGAGCGCAGCATGGTGGCCGGTACGAAGAACCAGCCGCCGAAACCGAGGACGATCAGGACGATTGCAAGCAGCAGAAAGAACTTCTTCATGGCTAATGTCTCACCCCAAGCGGGCCGGCTTCGTTGGTTGGCCGACCTCGGCGGCGCCAGCCCGACGGGAGCCGGGGCACCATAGTTAATTCAGTCAATAATCGTGTAAGTGGATACCGTTCATTCCAGCAGGGTGACCGGCAAGGTTTCTGGCGGCAATTCAGCGGGAAAGGCGACATCCGTCAAGTTAAGATGCTTAAAGTTTGATAGAATACCTATTCCGGTGTGAGGAATGGCCTATCGGAGACGGATGCCAGGGCAAATTTCCGGTCGCGAAAATTTGCCTCAAAAACGAGGGATGTGCTGATCGTCATCCGCGCTCTCTTCCCGCTGTGGCTGTATCGCGCCGGACCGTCATCTCGTCATGCAAGGGCCATGCTTCAAGGATGACGGTCGATCACGTCGCAGCGGCGGTGTGCCCGGCTTGATTTGCGCGTTCGCCTTCGGCATCGGAACGGCTCCCTGCAGGAGGCATCCCCGCAAATGGCATCCCGCGGGCCGCACTCTCTGCCTGTTATCGAATTGCAAGGTGACCGGCCCAGTCTGAACTCGCTCGTCGTCGGCACGCATACGTGAAGGAGGCGAGCGTACGGGGGCCCGATAGCAGACGGGGGCGTCATCCGGTGGCTGTGCCAATCTCGTGGCACGTTGACAGTCGCCGCAGCGTCAAGGGTGAGGCAGTGGCATTGCCGAAGCAATGTTGGCCAGCGGTGCCGGCGCGATGAATCGCGGCGGCGGCAGCCTGGCGCGGCGCAAATCGGGTCTCATGGTCTGGGATCTCGGTGTGCGCCTGTTCCACTGGGCGCTGGTGATCAGCTTCGCGCTGGCGGCCTATACCGGTTTCCTTGGTCCGCGCAACTGGCTCAATCTGCATCTCATCGCCGGTATTGCGGCCGGCGCGCTGGTGATCTTCCGCCTGGTCTGGGGATGGCTGGGGTCGCGCTATGCCCGGTTCCACTCTTTTCCGCTCTCACCGGCAGCCATGAAGGCGCACCTGGCGGCGATCATTGCCGAATATCGCCAGGCGGAACAGCGACACCCAGGTTCGCAACGACTGGGGGCGCCGCCCCGCCATCATCCGGAAGCAGGACATAATCCGCTCGGCGCCGCGATGGTCTATGCGCTGCTGCTGGCGATCGCGCTGACGGTGCTGACGGGGGCGGTAGCACTCGGCGGCGTGGTCAAGCAGGGCCCCTTGGCCTTCCTGGTATCCTTCGATCTCGGCCTGCTGATCCGCGATCTGCATCAGGTCCTGGCGATCGCCCTTCTGTGCATGGTCGGCGCGCATCTGGCCGGTGTCATCTTCGAAAGCCGGCGCGAGAAGATCAATCTGGCGGCGGCGATGATCACCGGTCGCAAACCGATTCCTGGCGCTGCGACGCCGGAGCCGCACCAGGCCGCGCGGCCGGGCATGGCGGCGATCGTCCTGCTGGTGCTGGCGGCGGCGATCGTACCGGCGACCATCGCTCTGGCGCGCCTGCCGGGACGCGGCGTGCCACCGGCGACGCTCGATCCGATCTATGCCAAGGAATGCGGCGCCTGTCATTTCGCCTATCCGCCGAGCCTTGCCCCGGCCGCCGTCTGGATATCGATGATGGAGGGGCTCGATCGGCATTTCGGCGAGAATGCCGACCTCGATGCGACGACGGCGGCACATATCCGCGACTATCTGACGGCCAATGCAGCGGAAAAGTGGGACACCCGGCCGGCGCATCTGTTCCGTCAGCGCGACCCGGCGGATCCCTTGCGCATCACGGCCACACCCTTCTGGCAGCGGCTGCATCGCCAACTGCCGGAAGCATTGTTCAAGTTGCCGGCGGTGGGGGCCAAGGGCGCCTGCAATGCCTGCCATCGCGATGCCGGCACCGGCCGTTTCGATCCGCAATCCATTCTCGTTCCCCCCATTCTCGTTCCGACGGAGGCCAGACCATGATCATCAGCCGGCTGATGCAGCGGCGCGTGCGACGCAGCGCCTTTATCCTTCTGCTGCTGACCGCGCCGACGGCGCTGGCGATGGCGGCGGCCGGCACGGCGCAGCAGCAGGTGCTCGATCAGTATGCCCAGCAGGCGAAGACAGCTGATGCGGGTTTCAACGGCTTTTCCGCCGATCGCGGCAAGGCCTTCTTCCTGGCGCAGTCGGCGGCCGGTCACGGCGACACGCCTTCCTGCTCGACCTGCCACACCACCGATCCGCGCCAGATGGGCCATACGCGGGCGGGCAAGGAGATCAACCCGATGGCGCTGTCGCGCACACCGGATCGCTTCGGCGACATCAACAAGACGGAGAAATGGTTCGCCCGCAATTGCGACACGGTGCTGGGCCGCGCCTGCACGCCGCGCGAGAAGGGCGACTTCATTACCTACATGGTGGGGCTGTAGCAGCCGCTTCAGACCGCTGCACTCCCGAAAACCGTTGCGATAACGAAGCAGAGGATCGACACATGACATATCGGCATTCTATTGCCACCGGAGCGGCGATCTTAGGTGCTGCGATCGCCACGCTGATACTCATCCTCAGCGCTTCGCCGGCACGCCCCGCCACGACCGATGCGGAGGCAACGACGACCAAGGAATGCGGTGCCTGCCATATGGCCTATCTGCCGCAATTCCTGCCGGCACGTTCCTGGCAGGCGCTGATGAAAGGCCTCGACAACCATTTCGGCGAGAATGCCAGCCTGGATGCGGCGACCCGCAAGACGATCCTGGACTATCTCGTCAGCCATGCGGCCGATGCGCCCGGCCAGGATAAGCGTTTCCTCATGGGGCTGCCGGATGCGGCAACGCCGCTGCGGATCAGCGAGACGCCGTACTGGATCCGTCGGCACAGCGAAATCCCTGACTCGATTTTCAGCCATCCCAAGGTCAAGAGCAAAGCCAATTGCGGCGCCTGCCACCAGAATGCGGCGCAAGGCGGCTTTGAGGATGAATGACCTTTGAGGATGAATGACGGCGGCGATGCCGGCTTTACAGCTGCGACAGAAAGTGATGGGCCTGCACGGCGGCGGTGAAGAGATGGTAGAGCGAACTGGCGGGGATGTGGTCGGCGACCGGCGTGCCGGCGAGGTCGAACTGGTCGCGCCAGGTACCGTGCGGGGTCTGCGCCAGATAGGTCGCGAGCAGCCGATCGGCGAGATCATGCGCCGCCACCATCAGCGTGGGATCGCCCAACGAGCTCCCTTGTTCGATCAGGGTTCGCAGGTATTCGGTCTGCGGCCATAGGCGCCGCCGGGCGGCGAGGATCTTTCCCTGGTCATCGGTTTCATCGACCAGGAAGCCGCTGCCGCCATCGAGGCCGAGCTCGCAGGCGGCGGCAAACAGCCGCGCGCTGATGCAATCGACATCGAGGTCGCGATACCGCGAATGACGGCGCAGCAGCCAGCACCATTCCATGTGATGGCCGGCTTCGACGCGATGCGAGCCATAGCGTTCATCCTGTTCCCAGTCGCGGCCGAAGAATTCGCGCAGGAGACCGGCCTTGCAATCGAAGAAATGCCGGTCGAACAGGGAAACGATGGCATCGGCGCGGGTGAGATGGCGCGTATCGCCGGTGGTCTCGAACAGCGCGAGGCTCGCCTCCAGCAGATGCATGTGCGGGTTCTGCCGGCGCGGCAGCTCATCGCGATCGCTTTCCTTCCATCCTTCGTGAAAGGACGTGAGTTCGCGGTCGATGTAATCGAGCGTCTCTTCGACCCAGCCGGCATAGCGCGCCTCACCGGTTGCCTTGGCGAGCCAGGTCAGGCCGAGCAGCACAAAGGCATGATCGTAGAGATCGCGCCGGTCGTCGGCGATGCTGCCGTCAGCTTTCAGGCAGTGGACCCAGCCGGGGCGGCCGTCCGGCGACCAGGCCAATGCATGCAACCTGTCGGCGGCTTGCTTGGCCCGTTCCAGGCCGATATCCGCCGGTGTGAATCCGAGCAGGGCGGCATGGGCGTAAGTGTAGATCTGGCGCGCCTGCACGCGGCTGCGCAAATCCGCCCGCGCGTCGGGCGTACCGTCGAGATGCAGCTTCTCGTAAAACAAGCCGCGGTCACGGTCGAAACCGATATCGAGCCAGACGGGCAATGCATCGTTGCGCATCCAGGCGAGATAGGTATCGAGCGGCATAATCTTGCTTTCGCGTCCAGTTCGGCTGCGATCCCAGAGTGGGACGGCAGGCTTCCTTCTTTTATGACCCAAGCCGGCAGCTTTGAACAGAGCGGCAATGAGACGCTGCTATGCCGGCTATCCCTTGTGCGGCGCACGGGCCGCCTTGCTGTCTGCCTTGCCGTCGCTGCGGCGCTGCTTGCTGCGGGCGGTGGTGGCAAGGCCCGCCTGCTTCGGCTGGATGGCGGAGCTTTCGCGCGCGATCAGCTGTACCGGCAGGACGTGATCGGTGATTTCGTCGGGCGCCGTCTGCAGCAGCAGGCGCAGGCCCTCTGCACCCAATTGCTCCTTGTCGATGCGCAAGGTGGTGAGCGGGGGGCGGGCGAGGGCGGCCGCCGTGATGTCGTCAAAGCCGACGAAGGCGATGTCCCGCGGCACGCTCAGCCCACGTTCCTGCGCGGCATGCATGGCAATCAGCGCCGTGCTGTCATTGAAGGCGAAGACGGCCTCCGGCGGTTCCGGCAGGGAGAGCAGATAGTGCATCGCCTCCTGCGCCCCCTGTTCGAGATCGGTACCCGGCTGGAAAAAGGTCTCCAGCCGGGGATCGGCGAGGATGCCGTGGTCGAACAGGGCCTGGCGATAGCCCTGCGCGCGTTCGCGGATGCTGTAATGGGCCGGCCAGCCGCCGAGATAGGCGATGCGCCGGCAGCCACGCTCGATCAGATGGCAGGTGGCGCGATAGGCGCCGCCGCGGTGATCGGGATTGACCGAGGTGAAGCCGCGCGCCTTGGCATCGATGAGGGTGATCGGCTTGCCGCTCTGGCGCAGCACTGCCAGCAATTCCGCCTCGAAGAAGCCGGCGCAGAGCAGGGCATCCGGGTGATGCAGGCGCAGCTGGTCGGCGATGGGATCGGCGGGGCCGAGCGAGAGGAAGGACAGGGCGATGCCTTCGCGGCGGCAGGCTTCTTCAACCCCGTGCAGGATCGGCGAGAAGAAGGGCGAACTCGCGAGCGTGTTGTGCTGGCGGTGCAGCAGGAAGGCGACGCGGCGGATGCGGCCGCGCTGCAGCTTGCTGCGGTCATAGCCGAGTCGGTCGGCTGCGGCCTGGATCTGGCGGCGGGTTTCCTCAGTGAGGCCGGGCTGGTTCTTCAGCGCGCGCGAAACGGTGCCGACCGAGACGCCGGCACTGCGGGCGATATCACGAATGGTGACGCTGGCGCCGGCATCACTGCCGCTGTCGCCCCCTCCCGTTTTCGATTGCCGCACCGTCATCGCGTCTCCTCCTACCACGCCGCCAGCTGCGCCTGGATGGTACGCGGCTGATCGGGAGAGAGGGCGAGGCCGTGCTGCTGCGACAAGGGATGCCCGGCGGGCGGCATCGCCACCTGACCGAGATCGAAAGCGCCGTTTACCGGCTCGACGCCGAGAGCGTAATGCCGGCCGCCCCAGGGCTCCGCCTTGCGGCCGCCATTGCTGAGCCAGAGCATGACATCGGGCAGCTGGCGCTGGTCCCACCAGAGACCGACATGCGCGCGCTCCTCCAGGTAATGCAGCACGATGGGCGCGCGGCAGTCCCTGAGCTGGAGAAGTTCCTCGGTCGCAAAGGGCAGCGGCAGGCGCGTGAGATTGAGGGGGCCGTCCAGCCCCGGCATCGCACCAAGATCGATGGCGACCGCGCCAGGCTCCAGCCGCGAGGTGCCGGGTTCGGCCGGCACCGGATAGATCAACGCGCATTCGTAATCGAGCTGTTCCAGGATGACGCCGCCGGGCGCTTTCGGCAGACGAAAGACCGGATGCAGGGCGACCGGCAGGGTGGCCGCCCGGCGGGCGAAGATGGTGAGGATGATGTCGAGTGCCGGCCTGCCGGGGACGGCGATAATCTCACGCTCCAACCGGCGGATGGCGGAGACGGCGGGATAGTCGATGGCGATATGCAGGCGTCCGGCGCTCTGGTCGACGAGATGCCAGTGATGATGCGCGCCGTATCCATGCCCCCATTTTTTGTCCTCGCGCGCCGACGCAGCAGGCGCGTGCCAGTCCGATGGCAGGTCGCGGGGGCGATCATCGCGCCCGAAAGGCACGCAGGGCCATTCGCCGCGCAGCCGCTGCAGGATGCCGGGAAGGCGTGCTGTCGCCGCTTCATGCGCCGATGATCGCGCGGGCGAGGGATCGTTTGCCCACGGCGCCACATGCATGGGCTGGAACGGCCGGCCGTCATCCAAGGTGAAGGTAACCGGCGCCAACATGCCGCCAAGCGATTGCACTTCGGCCTCGCCATGCGGCCAGCTGAGCGTCCAGACGGTGTTTTCGCGCATGGCATTCATGCGGCAACCTGGCTGTTGCGCCGAATGCCCGCGCCCCGCGTCGCCGTCGGGCTCGATCCGAGGGGCAGTGGCATAGGCAGGTCGAGGGCTGGCAGGATCGGCACGATCTTGATCTATCTGCTGAACATCGGTGTCATCGCGACAGGCCGTGACATTGCCTCACGCACCGGCCCGCGTCGCGGCATATTCGTCGCCCACCATCAGGTGCACGATCTCATCGCCATCGGTTTCACCGGCCTTGCGCGTGCCAACCATCTCGCCGCGGCGCAGGACGACGATGCGGTCGGCGACCGAGAAGATGTCATGCAGGTTATGGGAAATGAGGATGACGGCCACACCCTGCGCGCGCAGCCCCTTGATGACCTCCATTACCTTGCGCTGCTCGGGAACGCCGAGCGCCGCGGTCGGCTCGTCCATGATCAGGATGCGGGCGTTCCAATAGAGCGCGCGACCGATGGCGATGGCCTGACGCTGCCCGCCGGAGAGGACGCGAACGGGGCCGCCGAGCTTGCGTTCCGGCACCACGATGTCGAGTTTCGACAATACCTCGCGTGCGACCTTCTTCATCTGCGGCCGGTCGACCACGGGCAGGCCGAGGACGCGGCGCATCGGTTCGCGGCCGAGGAAGATGTTGCTGCCGACGTCGAGATTGTCGGCCAGCGAAAGATCCTGATAGATCGTCTCGATCCCTTGCGCGCGCGCGTCCTGCGGCTCGCGCAGCTCCACCTCTTCGCCATTGAAACGCAAGGTGCCGGAACTCGGGCGATAGACGCCGGAGATGATCTTGATCAGCGTCGACTTGCCGGCGCCGTTATCGCCGGCCAGGGCCAGGACTTCACCGGGATAGAGGGCTAGCGAGACATTCTTCAGCGCCTGTACGCCGCCGAAATGGATCGAGATGTTCTCGACTTCCAGCAGGGCCTTGTCTGCAGATGGGGTACTCATGCGGACCTCGCGAGACGGTCTTTGTACTGATCGATCAGCACCGAGAGAATGATGACGGCGCCGACGGCGATGAACTGCCAGAAGGCATCGATGTCGATGAAAATGAGGCCGAACTGGATGACGGCGATGATCAGCGAACCGATCAGCGTGCCGATCACATTGCCGGTGCCGCCGAACAGGCTGGCGCCGCCGATGACCACGGCGGCGATGGAATCGAGCAGCATGGATTCGCCGGCATTGGCGGCACCCGCCGAATAGCGGGCGGTATAGATGATGCCGCCCACGGCCGCACAGAAGCCGGAGAGCATATAGACATAGGTGAGGTGGCGCTTGACGTTGATGCCGGCGCGGGCCGCCGATTGCAGCGAGCCGCCGATCGCATAGGTGTGCTGGCCAAAGCGGGTCTGCGACAGCACGAAATGCAGGGCCAGCAGCAGAATCGCGGTGACGACGATCGGCGTCCAGCCGTCGCCGAGCCAGCCGAGGATCGGATTGTCGATCGAGACGGTCATGCCGCTGCCGGCGGTGAGGAAGCCGGCGCCGCGGGAAATGCCATACATGCCGAGCGTGCCGATGAAGGCGGGGACGCCCATGCGGGCGACCAGCGTGCCACTGACCCAGCCGGAGAACAGGCAGACGATCACGGTGACGGCGACGCCGAGGGCCAAAGCGAGGGTGGTATTGCCGCCGAGCAGCGCCACCTGCGCCACCGTGACGGCGGCGAGGCCCATGACAAAGCCGACCGAGAGATCGATGCCGGCGGTGATGATGACGAAGGTCTGCCCCAGGGCCAGCAGCAGAGGTGCGCTGGCGGCGAGCAGGATCGCCTGGACGTTATAGGTGCTGAAGAGGAAGCTGCGGCCGACCTCGATCTGCGCCCAGGCCTCGAAGAAGACCAGCAGCAAGGTGAGAAACAGCCAGGGCCAGAGCCGGGTCAGCAGGGTGACGCGACCCAATCGGTCATCAAGCGTGGCGTCGGCCATCGAGGCTGGTCTCCAATTTTCAGTGGTCGGTACTTTATTGTCTTTGGCCGGCTGGTACGGTCCGCATCGAACGACAGGGCTCAATCTTTTTGTCATTGCCGGACTTGATCCGGCAATCCAATGCTGACGGTGCCGCACCGGTCTCCCATGACGCCGGGTCAAGCCCAAGGGTGGCAGCGGAGCGGAGGTAGCCGGCAAGTATATTGGCTTCGCAGCAACTCCCCCCGCCGCCAAGCGGGCAGAGGGTTGGGGTGAGGGGCGGTCGCAACTGCGCTGTTGTGGACCATCAACGCAATCGCCACCGGCCCATCACCCCGTCGAACTATCTCAGTTCGAATAGATGTATTTCCGCACCTCCGGGTCATCGATGTTCGACTTGTCCATGACGACGAAATCGGTGCCCTTCCAGGCCGGGATCGATTTTCCCTTGATCAGGTCGGACGCGAATTTGACGCCGATATAGCCCATTTCCGCCGGCTTCTGGGCGATGGCGATATCGACGAGGCCGCTCTTGATCGAGTTATCGATGCCGGGCACCGCGTCGAAGGCAACAACCTTGATCTTGCCGGTCTTGCCGGCTTTCTTCACGCCTTCGGCGGCGCCCATGCCGGAAAAGGTATTGGCGCCGAAGATGCCGGCGAGGTCAGGATCGCGGGCGAGGACGGCGGCGACATGCGCCGTCGCCTTGTTGGCGTCGTCCTCGTTATACTGGGTCTTCAGCACCTTGATGTTGGGATGCTTCTTCATCTCATCGATGAAGCCTTCCATGCGCTGGTCGGTCGAGGAAATGCCGGGCTTGTTGTTCTCGACATAGACCGTGCCCTTGTCGCCGATCGCCTTGGCCAGCGAATCGGCGGCGATACGACCGCCCTCGGTATTATCCGACGCCACATAGGAAATCGGGAAATCGGCGTTGCCCTTGCCGGTCTGATACTTGCCGTCGCCGATATAGGTGTCGACGGTGATCACCTTGATGCCGGCGTCGGCGGCTTCCTTCAGCGGTTCGACCAGCTGCGTCTTGTCGACCGGCGAAACCAGCAGCACGGCCGGCTTCTTGGCGATGATGGCTTTCAGGATCGGTACCTGGTCGGCGGTGTTCCAGGCCTTGGGGATCTGGAACAGGAGATCGATGCCTTCCTCATCCGCCGCCTGCTGCGCGCCGCGGTGCATGGTGAAATAGAAGGGATCGACCACGCCGGGCAGCAGCGCGACGACCGGTTTGGTGTCGGCAGCTTGCGCGGCCGGCGCCAGCAGCGCGGTTCCCAGCGTCATGCTGGCAAGCGCCACGCCGGAGAGAAGTTTCAGCAGATTGCGACGATTGGGCATGCGTGCCTCCCCTTGGTTAAATGCGTCGTGTCGATCGTCACGCGGGTGCTCCGCCGCGGCCCCGGTTCATTGCGATCAGGTAACCGGGCAACGGGCGATATCCACGAGTGTTTAATAAACACGTATTTTTGCGTTCAACCCGTTGTTCCGGGCTTATGTGGCGGGATATTGGTTGTTATTTGCGGGCAGCGTCAACTGTCTTTCGCTAAATCACGGTTGTTTAGTTTTGTTTACTAAACGAGTCGGTTTGTTGCGTGGCCGCGTCGCCCGCCAGTTCGTCGCAGCCCTACCCCAGGCCGACATGGTTATCCACAGCGAAGGGACTTCCCGCGCCGGCACCGGTCCGGGTTTTGCAGGCAGCGCTGCTTGCAACATGATGCCGTCGGCAGCCATGCTGCAGGGGCAAGCGGAAGGAAGCTGCGTCAACGGAGCAGGAGAGGGGCGATGAAGCGCGCAAGTGCATGTTTCTGACGGCAATCACGCGCCGGCCGGAGGCGCTGGACGATTCCCGCTTTCCATGGTCGCTGCCGGCGCTGCGCGGCTTCGAGGAGCTGCGTTTCCAGCGCGCCGTCACCTTTCTGGTCGGAGAGAACGGCTCCGGCAAATCGACTCTGCTGGAGGGAATCGCCGTCCTGGTTGATGCCGTTGCCATGGGCAGCCATGATTTGCTGAACGACCCGACCTTGGACCCCGCACGGGCCTTTGCCGGCGGTTGCCGCCATGTCAGGCACAAACACGCGCGGACGAGGATGTTCCTGCGCGCGGAAGATGTCTTTGGTTTCGTCAAGCGCATGGACTGGGAAATTCGCGAGAACCCCTCAGGTCAAGCGTCGCTCTTTCGCGCCGCCTATGGCGACAATCCGGATGGCCGGTCGCATGGCGAGACATTTCTCGACTTCCTCGCCTATCGTATGCAGGCCCCGGGCCTTTACATTCTCGACGAGCCGGAAACGCCGCTGTCGCCCAGCCGCGTGTTGGCCTTGATGCAGCTCATCCATAACGGTGTGGCCAAGGGCAGCCAGTTCGTCATTGCCACGCATTCGCCGATCCTGATGGCCTTCCCGGAAGCTGTGATCATGGAAGTATCGCAGCAGGGTATCGCTCCGGTCGAGTGGGAGCAGGTGGAGCATGTCAAGGTGACGCGCGCCTTCCTGCGCAATCCGGCGCGCTATTTGGCGGAACTCGGCGGCTAACTGAGGACGCGCCACCGGGGCGAGCGCTCGTCGATCCGCTCACGCCGCCGCCAGCGCCAGCCGCAGGGCGATCAGGTTCTGTGCCGGATCGCCGCCGACGGCGACGCGCTGCCAGGTAATGGGGCCCGGATCGTGTGCCAGCTGACCCGTGAGGACCGCGGTATCGGCATCCGAGGCATCGCCGCGACGGGCGTCGAGGCGGGCACGCAGAACCGGTTCCGGCACGTCCAGCCAGAAGCCGCGGAAGGCTATACCCATTTCCCGGGTCAAGGCCGCAACAGCCTCGCGTTCTCTCAGGCGCAGGAAGGCCGCGTCGAGGATAACCGCATAGCCGGCGGCCAGCGCCACGCGCGCCTCCGCCTGCATGGCGGCATAGACCTGGTCGGAGATTTCCTGCGTGTAAGACGTGGCCGGCAGGCGCGTTTCCGGCGCCACGCCGGCCAGGCGCTTGCGCAAGGTGTCGCTGCGGATGATGCGGGCGCCGGGCAGTGGCTGAAACTCCGGCGCCAAGCCCATCGCCAGCGTGGATTTGCCGCTGCCGCTGGGGCCGCCGATGGCAACCAGCTGCGGTTGCGCGGGATGCAGATGGGCAAAGGCGCTGGCAAGATAGCTGCGTGCCAGATCGTCGCGATGGGTGGTGGCGACGATATGTGCGCGGATGGCAGCCCGCAGCGACTGGAAAAAAGGCATGAGGGCCAGTGATCCGGTGTCGCCGTTGCGGTCGAGCCAGCGGTTGAGCACGAGATTGGCGAAATCGACCCGCCGACGATGGCAGAGGTCCATCAGCAGAAAGGCGATATCATAGGCAATGTCGGTGCAGGCGAGCATATCGCTGAAATCGATGCAGTCGAAGAGGACAGGGTGCTCATCGACCAGACAGATATTGCCGAGATGCAGGTCGCCATGGCACTGCCGGACGGCGCCGAGCTGCCGTCGCCTGTCGAGCAGGCCGACCTGGCCGGCGAAGTGAAGGTCGAGGGCGCGGGCGAGATCCTCGACGGCCCGTGCCTCGAGCGGGGGGATGCGCAGGCGCAGATTGTCGATGCATTCATCGAGCACCCGCGCCATTTCCGCCGCACCGCCATGGTCCGGCCGCTGCGCCGCGACCTGATGGAGGTCGTGAATGGCATCGGCGAGATCGCGCATCTGCCCCGTCGTCAGTTGTCCCCGGTCGGCGCGATCCGCCAGCAGCGCATCGTCGGGAAAACGCCGCATCTCCAGAATCCAGTCGAGCGCCGGTGCGGGATCCGTGGGCGATACCAATGCAAGCCCGCCATCGGCGCTGCGTACGATCTTGTGGCAGGCGAGGTAGAGTTGCGGCGCCGTGCGGCGATTGAGTTCAAGCTCCGCCCTGATGCAGCGTTCGCGCGCTTCCAGGGTGCTGTAATCGAGATAGGAGAAGGCGATCGGCCGCTTCAGCTTGAAGGCACGGTCTCCGATCAGGAAGATGTGAGAACAGTGGGTCTCAATATGCTGCGGCTTCATTTGCCCGGGGGCGAGGCGGGCGGTTGCCGCCGGCTCTTGCGCCGGAGACGCGGTAGCGGGCCGGGACGTGGACAGGCAAGCGGCGAGCAGGCTTCCATCACGCAGGGCCGCGATGATTTCCGTATGTATCGGATCGGTCGTCACTTCGCCGCTGAACGGCGTTGCCGGTAACCCCGACGCACTTCCCGCGGCTTCCGTCGCCGGTGCCCGCATTGTGTTTACCGCAAAGCCCGATATCAGCCTTCTCTCCGTCATCCTGCGTCCTTCATCTGCTTGCATCGGCTGGCCAGCGGATGCGTCTCTTAAAACAAGTATGGAATGGTGCAAGTACGTCGCTTTGACATAGATCGCTCCGGCGAAGGTTTATGTTGGCGTGGCTGCGGCTCACTGCGGAATTGAGCGTCGGATGCAAGGGCCAGCTTGGCTCGGTCTTGCCGCAGCGAAGGTTTATTTACCTTACCATTGCCCTTATTAAGGATATTTCTCGTATAATTGTGCGTTTTTTGCGCTGATCTCGCACTTAATTCCTATGTTGCGCCGCGTTAAGAATCGCTTCAAGCTTCTAGGAAGTAAAACCAGGGCGTTCCTCCGATGGCTCCTGCTGGATGTGATGCCTCTTTGCGCGTCATTTTTGATCGTTCCGGGGCTGATCCTCCGAGGACGGGTGCATCGGGAGCAACGCCATGTCGCGAACTGACACTGATCCGATGGCCAACCCGCTTGCCGGGAGCGATCCCGCCTTCCGGGCTGCACAGCTGGACCGGCGGTTTCGGCAATTGGTCGATTACTGGTCGGCAAAGCGGGAAGCCGGGCGGCTGCCGGGACGGGGACAGATTCGGCCGGAGGAATTGTCTGGGCTGCTGCCTTATCTGATCCTCTACGATATCGTCAGCGCAACCGAGGGCTACCGGTTCCGGGCCCGACTGGTCGGCACCCATTTCGTCGAGCTTCTCGGCAAGGAGATTTCCGGCCGCTTCCTCGATGAAGTTGCCTATGCGCCGCGCTATCCGGAACTGCATCAGCGGCTGGTGATGGTGATCGAAACGAAGCTGCCTGATTTCGGCATTGCCAGCTTGAACAATCCGGACCGAAACTTCATCCAGTATGGCCACCTGACCCTGCCCCTGGCCGAGGATGGCGAACATGTCGACATGCTGCTGGGGGCGCGCATCGCACTCGACTCTCTCGAAGCACCGCTGCACCCGCAGCCATGAGCCGTCATGCGGTCCCGCGCTTTAGCCCCTCTGTCCGCTTAGTCATGGCCCAGCCCGACCATCACCTTCAGCCCGATCGTCACCGGCCTCCTTATCGGCCGGTTGCTGCATGCCGGGCCGAAACTGCTGAACCTCATCGTCATGGCCGCTGCTGTCGCTATAGAAGACGGCCGTCATCAAGGCGGCGGTCAACAGCATGGTGACACCACCCCCGGCCAACATTGCATAAAAGGCAAAACCATGTGGCCACAGGCCAACGACGTGCGCGCCGATGGCGATCGCGATCCATGCAATGGCAATGCCCAGAAGACAGCTAGCAGCCAGCGTCAAGCCGATGCGGCGCCAGGGGACGGGTGTTATGGATGGCTTCGTCGGCGATTGCATCTTCATGGCTGGCATGGCTGGTTCTGTCTTAGTTGAAGCGGCCGCTGACAACTCCGCCGAAAGGGCCGGCGACGGGGCCATTGCATTCTGCAGCGTCACCGCGGTCACAGTTGGCGTTCCCGCACCGGATAATATATGGGCTTGATCGGGCAGCGGTGCTGGAGCCCGCTGCTCGGCCTGTTGTTGCGCCGGTTGGCGTTGATCCGGAGTCGATGGGCCTGGGCCCTGCGATTGGGCAGCCCGCGCCGCCGCCGCACGCGCCTTCTCAAATCGTGCGTTTGCGGAAGAAAGCGCTTCGCTTGCCTCATTGTTCCTCGCCGCGGAAACATGAGTCGATGCAACATGCGCCAGTGAAACATGAGATGACGGCGCAGGGTGTGTCGGCTTCTGCGGCCCGGACGGGGCGAGTGACGGCGAGCCGGATGGCGGTATGGCCTGCGGTCGCATCCGATCCGAGATCGGATACAGCTTCGCGCTCTTCTGGCTTCGCAGCTTTGCGGCTTGAGGCGGTTTTGCCGGATCTGGCATCGCCGCCGGATCTCGCGTTACAGCGGGGGAGGGCGGCGTCAGGTCGCGATCGGTGCGACGGGATTTGTCTGCGTCAGACGAACGGCGCGGGCGCAGCGGGATGACATTATCTGGCAGATCATCTGGCAACATGATGCGTTCCGTTTCACTGCATCATCGGTTGCCGGTCGCTGATCGAACATCGTCGCGATCTTTTGTTTGTTGATTACAGCAAATCGCCGGGCGGCTGCCGCTATTGGCGGACGCTGCCGAAGAGTTGCTGGACGCTGCCGATCTGATGGCCCTCCGCACTGACGAAGATCTGCTTGGTCAAGGGATCGCCTGGCGCAGCAAAGAGCCAGCCAATCTTTTGCAAGCCGTCAGTGCTGGTCAAGGATTGCAACACCGGATGCAGGGGGCCAGTTTGGCTGAAGCCCTTGGCGCGGGCAAGGGCCAGTGCATCCTTCAGGCTGATGAATTGAACCGGTACCGCCTCGACGGCAGTCGGTGGCAAAGGCGCCGGCGCACCGAGGATCTCGCCATAACGGCTGAGCGTTATCTGATAACCCTTACCGTCAACGCGGAAAAAGAAAGAAACCGGTACAGAGACACTGGCATCAGCCGTGCCATCATCGGTCGTGGTGGCGATGATCTGAATCAACTCCGCGTCGGGGTTCCAGTCCTTATGCGCCTTATCCGACATCTGAGCGGCAAGGGCTGCGTCGATCGCCGGCAGACTGGTCGCTGCCTCGGCCTGCGATATCGCGAGCGCGCGGGATAGCGCAACGCCGCTGGCTGGGCCGGAAGTCATATCAACGGAAAACTGCAACAATGCCAAGACAAGGGTGATCACCGCGAGATGAATCGATGGGCGGCGGACCGATGAAAGACCACAATGTAACCATACGCTTTTCAGCATGACATACCTCCTGGTCATCGTATTTCACCCCCTGTACTTCTTGCATCGCGCACTTCTTGTTCCGCGCGTCCTGTCACCGGTGACGCCGGTTATGGTCAAGAAGCCATCGCGATTTTCACCCGATGTGTCGATCAACCTATCGCCGGCGGCCGGCGCAAACAATCGGCATCAGCCGTCTTCCACAGAGGCAATCCGGTCGCCGGCATCAACCGACGCTGACAGATTTGTGTCACGCTATCGTAACGATTGGCTGACACACGGGCCCTAGTATCGCGTCGTCGATCTTCCTGCAGGAACATGACCGAGCGATGAACGAGGCCGTCATGGCTGCGGCCACAGATGGTCCCGGCTCGGATCACGCCGTTGCTGCTACCCGCCGCTCTACCCTCATTGCCGTCATTCCGCGAATTGCGCCGACGTTTTGTTGATACCAACTCAACGTTTCGAAAGATGTTGATTTTAACACAGCGATCGCATACTATTGAGAAATACACAACGACCTCCGCGCCGTTTCCAACCGAAAGGAATTCGCATGTGCATGGGTGCCTCCGCCCCGAAGCCGCCTGCGCCGCCCCCACCGCCGCCGCCCGTTCCCCAGGAACAGGACGCCGCCGTGGTCAAGGCGCGCAACGATTCGCGTTCCCGGGCCCTGGCGGCTGCGGGTGCCGCCAGCACCATTCTGACCAATGGCCAGGGGCTGGGCAGCACGGCGGCGCTGGGCAAGACATTGCTTGGGCAGTGAGGGCTGGCCGATGACGAAGCAGTGTGTGGAGGCGATCGCAACTCCCTCAGCGCCCAGGCACGAACTGGTCGCATGCGATCCCAGATCTGAGTTCGCCTGATCGGCAGCGCCGGTAACGGGCGCCGCCGGGCTCCCTCATCCCGATCCGCTTCGCTATCCCCGCCGGCATTCGCCGGGGCGAAGCGGATTGCGATGGTGCCTCCTCCGATCGACCGCGCTGCTCCCGAGCGTGGGGCGATGAGGGAGCCGCCTTTGATTGACGGTCGCGCGCGATGGTTTGGCCGCCTCGGTCCGTTTGCCGCTCTCGGCAAGCTCCATCCGCATAACAGCAGGATGAATCATTCGGTGAAGACACATGGCTCAGGCTATTCCCGCGGCAGTGATATGAAGACGGCGATTGCGACAGAAGCGTCCAACTCCACGTCGCGGCAGGGCGATCTGCTGCGGCAGCTGGCGCGCCGCAAGGCAGCGCTGGAGGACGAGCGGCGCAGCTATCTGACCCATTGGCAGGATCTCAGCGACGTCATCCTGCCGCGTCGTGGCCGTGCGCTCATCAATGGCCAGCTCGACAGTAGTCGCGGCGGCAAGCGGAACCAGCGCATCATCGACAGCACGGGCACCATTGCCGCGCGCATCTGTGCTTCCGGCCTGATGTCGGGTGTCACTTCGCCGGCGCGACCGTGGTTTCGCCTGAGCCTGCCGGACCCCAAGCTGGCCGACTATGCGCCGGTCAAATTGTGGCTGGACGAAGTCCGCAAACGCATGCTGCGGGTGATGGCGAAGTCGAATTTCTATAACGCCTTCGCGACACTCTACGAGGAGCTGGCGGTCTTTGGCACGGCGGTCAACCTGGTGCTCGAAGACGAACGCGATGTCATCCGCTGTTATCCGCTGACCGTCGGCGACTATCTCATTGCCCAGGATCATCGCCTGACGGTGGACACCCTCTATCGCGACTTCACCATGACGGTGGCCGGGATGGTGGAACGGTTCGGGCTGGAGAATTGCTCCGACCTAGTGCAGCAGCGCTATCGCGATGGCCAGCTGGATCACGAGCATCGCGTCTGCCATGCGATCGAGCCCAATGACAAGCGGGTGATCGGCTATATTGATAACGGCAATATGCCTTATCGCTCGGTCTATTGGGAGGTCGGAGGCGAGGTGCCGCTCAGTGTCAGCGGTTTCAAGGAACGGCCCTTCCAGGCGGCACGCTGGCATCTCACTGCGGCCGAGACCTATGGTCGCTCACCGGGCATGGATGCCCTGCCTTTCGTCCGGCAACTGCAGTTCGAGCAGAAGCAGAAGGCCCAGGGTATCGCCAAGCAGGTCAATCCGCCGATGATCGCCAATGTGCAAATGAAGAACCAAGAGATGTCGGTTCTGCCGGGCGGCATCACCTATACCCCCAATAGCGGCAGCGGCGCCGGTTTCACGCCGGCCTATCAGGTCAATATCCAACTCGGCGAATTGCGCGCCGATATCGAGGATATTCGCAACCAGATCAATCAGGCCTTCTTTGCCGATCTCTTCCTGATGATCTCGCAGCTCGACGACGTGCGTTCGGCGACTGAGATCATCGAGCGCAAGCAGGAGAAGCTGCTGATGCTGGGCCCGGTGCTGGAGCGGCTGCATGACGAGCTGCTCGACCCGGCCATCGACCGCATCTTCAACATCATGCTGGCCAACGGCCTGTTGCCGGAGCCGCCGGCGGAGCTGCGTGGCCAGGAACTTGATATCGACTATATATCGACACTGGCCCAGGCGCAGAAGGCGGCGGAAACCGGCAGCATCGAACGCATCGCCGGCTTCGTCGGCAATCTCGCCGGCGCCAAGCCGGAAGTCCTCGACAAGATCGATTTCGATGCCGCGGTCGATGAATACGGCGATGCCCTCGGTATCTCGCCGCGCATCGTCCTCGCCAGCGACCAGGTCGGCAAGGCACGCGCGGCGCGCGCCCAGGCGATGCAGCAACAGCAGATGATGGCGGCAACGCAGCAGGCGGTACAGAGCACCAAGACCTTGTCCGAGGCGAAGCTCAATAGCGGTGGCTCGGCGCTGGACCAGGTGGTCGGCAGGCTGGGCGCGGCGATCCCAGGCGGTGGCACTTTGCCGGGCGGTGCGTCTTCTGGCGGGCAGTGAAAAATCGCTGGCGTGAAGCCGGCAGCCTTCAGTCTTTCTCCTTACCCGACCCTCTCCCCGGAGGGCGATGGGAAGGTGGCCGTGATGTCAAACAAGGGGGCATGCGTGAGCGACAACATCGATCTCGGCGACAACGCGCAAGTTGACGACCGCCGGGAAAAACTGCGGCGGCAGTCGCGGCAGGAGGCTGAAGATTTCAAGGCGCTGATGCAGCTGCCGGCCTTCCGCGCCTTCATCTGGCGGCTGCTGGGCGAGGCGCAGGTGTTCCAGCCGATCATGACCGGCAACAGCTACACCTTCATGAACGAAGGCAAGAGGCAGATCGGTCTTTGGGCCCTGGAGCAGATCAATCGGCTTTGTCCCGATCTCTACGTCACCATGACCAAAGAGGCACGAAAGGATCTATCCCATGTCTGACAGTGAAACCGCGCAGTCCACCACCGAGGCGGTCGCCCCTAGCCAGACGATGCTCGGCCAATCGGAGGGTACTGCCGATCATGCGGCGCCAGCGCCGGCCGGCACCGAGCGACCGCAAGACGATGCCGCAAATGCGCCAGGCGCGAATGACGCCGAAACGCAAGCGGCGGGCCCTTATGCGGACTTCACCCTGCCCGAGGGCATCGATGTCGACCCGCAATCCCTGACCGAGGCAAAACAGCTGTTTGCTGCCGATGGCCTCAGCCAGGAACGCGCGCAATCCTATGTCGACCTCTATGCGGCAAAGCTGAAAGAGGCCGTCGAAACGCCTTATCGGATCTGGGCAGATACTCAGCGCGACTGGCAGCAGGCCGTCAAAGCCGATCGCGAGATCGGCGGCGCCAAGCTTGGCAGCAATCTCGCCATCGCGGCCAAGGCGGTCGACCGTTTCGGTGGCGAGGCGCTGCGGCAGGCCTTGAATATCAGTGGTGCGGGCAATCATCCGGATGTTGTCCGGGCCTTCATCCGCATCGGCAAGGCGATTTCGGAAGATGCTCTGGTGCTGGGGCGCGGCGTCGCCCATGAGTACCGCAGCCGCGCCGATCGTCTCTATCCCAATGACCCGCTGAAGCCGCGCGACTGAGCGGCGGCTTCCCTCACAACGACACTGAAACCGCGCGACTGAACGGCTGTCGCAGTTTCGGCCTGTCACCAACAGGAGTACTTCATGGCGACTATCGGTGGTCAGTATTTGAGCATCACGGATCTGGCGAAGCGGATGACCGCTGACGACAAGATCGCGGATGTGATCGACATTCTTTCGCAAACCAACGAAGTGCTGGACGATATGGTCTGGGTGGAAGGCAATCTGCCGACCGGCCATCTGACGACCATTCGCACCGGCCTGCCGCAGGCAACCTGGCGCCTGCTCTATCAGGGCGCCCAGCCGCAGAAATCGACCACGGCGCAGATCACGGATACCTGCGGCATGTTGGAAACCTACAGCATCGTCGACAAGGATCTCGCCGATCTCAATGGCAACGCGGCCGATTTCCGCCTCTCGGAAGACGAAGCCTTTCTTGAGGGTATGAACCAGCAGATGGCGCAGACCCTCTTCTACGGCAATATCGCCGCCAATCCGGAACGTTTTCAGGGCCTCGCGCCGCGCTACAACACGGTGCAGAGCGCCCTGGCGCAGACCGCCAATAACGTGATCGATGCCGGCGGCACGGGCTCGACCAATACCAGCATCTGGCTGATCGTCTGGGGCAAGCGCACCATCCACGGTATCTATCCGAAGAAGACCAAAGCCGGCCTGACCCATGAGGATGTCTCGACGCCGGCGCCAATTGATGACGGCAGCGGTGGCAAGTACCAGGCCTATCAGACCAAGTACCAGTGGAAATGTGGCCTGACCGTGCGCGACTGGCGCTTTGCCGTGCGCATCGCCAATATCGACGTGCCGTCGCTGTCGGGCGGCTCGCCGGTCAATCTGCAGCGCCTGTTCATCCGTGCCATGGGTAAGATCCCCAGCCTGAAGCTCGGCCGGCCGGTCTTCTATGTCAACCGTGCGGTCAAGACCTGGGCCGACATCCAGCAAACGGAAAAGCCGACCCTTGGCTTCCACACGGTCGAGGATGCTCAGGGCAATCCGTTGACGGCCTTCCGCGGCATTCCGATCCGGCTGGTCGATCAGCTGCTGAACACGGAAGCGCGGGTAGTCTGAGCACACTTCATCAATGCCGAATGGGTGCGGTAGCGCAAAAGCGCCGCTGCCGGATGCAAGCGCCATCGTACCCGTCCGCTTCCACCGCAAAGGACAAAAACATGATTCTCGACAGTACCAATCTCTTCTCCAGCAATCAGGCGGTGACGGTGACCGCCAACTCCACCAATGTGATCGATCTCAGCGCCACTCGCGATCTCGGTCCCGGCCGCGACGTGGAATTCTTCGTCGCCGTCACCCAGGATGTGGCAGCCGCCGGTGCCGCCACGGTGCAGTTCGCGCTGGTGGCGGCCGATAGCGCCGACCTGCTGACCAATCCCGTCGTCCTGGAACAGACCGATGCGATCGGCAAGGCCAGCTTGACCGCGGGTACGCAGCTTCTGCGCGGCGATGTGCCGGCTTCTCGTACCGCCGGCAAGCGCTATCTCGGCGTCACCTACACGGTGGCGACCGGACCGCTCACCGCCGGCAAGTTCACGGCGGGCCTGGCGCTCGACCTGCAGGCCAATGTCGCTTATGCCGAAGGGCTCAATGTGAGCGGCTTCTGATCGATCCGACCGCGCTGCTCCTCTGTCAGCCTCGGGTCAAACCCGAGGACGGCGGAGGAGCAAGGGCAGGAAGCACGGTATGCCGGCATGCCGGCACGGCTGTCATCGCCAGCGGCTTCGCCTTTGCCCTTGCGATACACCCTCTGCGATACATGGAAAGGAAAAAGATGCCGCGTTATCGCATCCTGGAACTCTCATATATCGGTGATCGCCTGCAGGAGACGGATGTCGAGATCGACTATGACGGCCTGCCGGGCAGCAACCTGCTGCCGTTGGACGCCGCTGCCCGCAAGGCAGCCAAAGCCGCGTCGGCCCTGTCTACCCTGCGGGATGAATCGGTCGAAACGGATGGCGAAGAAGCCGCTCCGCTCGATCTCAACTGAGGAGCCGGTCATGGGAAAACGCAGCAGCAACGCCAATGATGAAGCCGTTGAAGTGCTCAGCGGCAGTTTCACCGCTACCGGCATCTCGGCCGGCAAAGCCTTGTGGGGGGATTTCAATATCGCCTTGTCGGGGACCTTCGTTGGCACCGTCACGGTCGAGCGCAGTTTCGATGGCGGCACCACCTTCATCCCGGTCGCGCGGGATACCGGCGGCACGGCCGCCAGCTTCACGGCGCCGACCAGCCTCAGCATCAGCGAGCCGGAAAAGGGTGTGCTCTATCGGCTGAACTGTACCGCCTATACCAGCGGCACAGTCAACTACCGGCTGTCCCAATGAAGTCGGGCATCGCCGTCGCCCCGCGCGGACCGGTCAGGGCCCCGGTCGTAGCGGCGGTCAAGAACAAGCCCAGAAAATAGTACGTTCCGAGCAGGGAAGGAGCTCCCATGGCCGATCTTATCCAGATCGCCAATCTGTCGTTGTCGCGCATCGGCACGCGCTCGAGCATCGCCGATCTGGCCGAGGATTCACCGGAAGCCCGCGGCTTCAATACGATCTACGAACAGGCACGCGACGAAACCCTGGATGCGGTCGACTGGGGCTTCGCCCGGGCGCGTCGCTACCTGGCCGATCTCGGCAAGCCGCCGCCGGACTGGCAGTATCGCTATGCCTATCCCAGCGATTGCCTGAAGATTCGTGGCCTTTATCAGCCGCTCGCGCAGCAGCTCGGGGCGCAAGAGGCCGGCAACGGCGCCGTGATGACAATGCCGGCGGTCGGCGCCGCCGCTGTCGCCGATACCGCCATGCTCAATACCAATACGCCACCGGTTCCCTATGAGGCCGCCGTCGACATCGATGCCCAGGGAAACGACCTCAAGGTGATTTATTGCGACCAGCCCCAGGCGCTCGCCTATTTCACCAAGCGGATCACCAATACCGCCCTGTTTCCAGCCGGCTTCATCAGTGCCTTGACCTGGGCTTGCGGGGCGCAACTGGCCATTCCGCTCACCGGCAGCACGGCTCTGATGCAGGCTTGCCTGACGCAATGGCGCCTGATGCTGAGCGAGGCGGCGACGGCGGATGCCAATGAAGGCATCCACCTGCAGATGGTCTTGCCGGATTGGATTCTCGACCGATGAGCAACGGCGTCATTCAACCGAGCTTCGCGGCCGGCGAGTTGTCGCCGAAGCTCTATGGCCGGGTCGATCAGGCACTGTACCGTATCGGCACCCGCAAGATGCGCAACTTCTTCGTCCATCCAGGCGGCTGCGCCAGTAATCGGCCCGGGACGGAATTCATCGGCGAGATTGTGGATAGTGGCAAGCGTGGCCGTCTGATTCCCTTTCAGTTCAATGGCCAGGTCACCTATGTGCTGGAATTCGGTGATCATCTGATGCGCGTCATCAGGGATGGCGGTTACGTCCTGTCGGCCCCCGATGCAATCTACCAGATCGCGACACCCTATGGCATCGGTGATCTCGCCCTCCTGAAATATACTCAGTCGGCGGATGTCATGACATTCTGTCATCCGGCCTATCAGCCTCAGGACCTCAGCCGGACAGGCGATGCCGCCTGGACTTTTACGCCGGTGGCCTTTGCGCCCCAGGTGGCACGGCCAAGTGGCCTCGCCTTGTCGGTTCCGAGCACCGGCAGCACGACCTATCGCTACAAGGTGACGGCGGTCAATGCCGACGATACCGAGGAAAGCCTGTCCGGCCTTGGTGTCTCGGTCAATATCAGTGGATTGACCCGCGCCAATCCAGCGGTGATGACGACGGCCGTCGCCCACAATCTCTCGAGCGGCGACGAGATTCTAATTACCGGTGTTGCCGGCATGACGGAGATCAACGGGCATGCCTGCCTGGTCAATGTGACCGGATCGAATACGGCGGAACTGCGCCAGCTCGACAACAGCAATCTCGATAGCACGGGCTATAGCGCCTATGCGAGCGGCGGGACGGCCATACTCTGCTTCACGCGCACCACGGCGGCTGCCGCCCTTTCCACGACCACGCCGATTACAATCTCATGGGCCAGTCAGCCGGGTGTCGCAAAGTTCAATGTCTATCGCGAAGATAGCGGCACCTTCGGCATCATCGGCTCGTCGGCCGCGACCTCCTTCAAGGACACCTTCATCAAGGCCGATACCAGCAATACGCCGCCGGCGGGCCGCGATCCTTTTGCCGGCGGCAATTGGCCGAGTACCGTCGCCTATCACGAGCAGCGCAAGTTCTTCGCGAATTCGCTGAAGCAACCGCAGACCCTCTGGGCGACCCAGACCGGAAATTTCAAGAATATGAACGTCTCTTCGCCAACCAAGGATGACGATGCCATCACCCGGACATTGGTGGCATCCCAGGTCAATGCCATCAAGCACATGGTGTCGATGAACGTGCTCATCCTGCTGACCAGCGGCGCCGAGTGGAAATGCTTCGCCGGCTCCAACAGCGACGCGATCACGCCGGCCAATTGCTACACCAAGCCGCAGAGCTATAACGGCGCATCCGATCTGCAGCCTATCGCCGCCAACAACACGATCCTCTTCGTCCAGGAGAAGGGCAGCGTCGTCCGCGACATCTCTTATGAATTCGCCAGCGACAGCTATACCGGCACGGACCGATCCGTCTGGGCAGACCACTTGTTTCACGGCCATAATATCGTCGAATGGGGCTATGCCCAGGAGCCCTTCCGCATCATATGGGCAGTGCGCGAGGATGGCGTATTGCTTGGTTTCACCTATATGAAAGAGCAATCGGTCTTCGGCTGGCACCGCCACGATACCGACGGGTTCTTTGAAAGTGTTGCCGTCATATCCGAGGCCGGCGAGGACGTCGCCTACTTCATCGTGCGGCGCAGCGTCAATGGCCAGAACAGGCGCTATGTCGAACGCCTGCATAGCCGCCAGTTCGATAATGTCGCGGATGCCTGGTTTCTCGACTGCGCACTTGAGTATGACGGCGGCCCGACCGATACCGTCAGCGGACTGGGGCATCTCGAGGGCAAGACTGTCGGTGTGCTGGGCGATGGTAATGTCTTTCCGCCCGCGACCGTCAGCGGCGGCACGATCAGTCTCGACAATCCGGCCAGCCGCATCATCATCGGGCTTCCCTTCGCGGCTGAACTGGAGACGCTGGACCTTGATCTCGGCGATCCGACTGTGCAGGGAAAGCGCAAGAAGGTATCGGCCGTGACCGTCAAACTGGAGAACAGCCGTGGCATCAAGATCGGCGGTGTCTATGATAACGGCGACTATACCAGGCTGACGGAAGTCAAGGAACGCAGCACACAGATGTACGGTACGCCGATCGGTCTGTTGACCGGGCAGGAACGCGTCATCCTCGACCCCACCTGGAACAGCAATGGCCGCATCCTGATCCGCCAGGACAACCCCTTGCCCTGCACGATCCTCGCCGCAATTCCGGAGGTCGATGTTGGAAATTGAGGCGATTTGTCGCCGCTATCACGTAGTCGCGGCCAGGCCTGTCCATGTGGACAGGATGGCGGGCATCATGCGGGAGAGCGATCGTCAGGAGGTCTGGGCAGCCGCGGGCCTGACACCCTCAGCCGGGCTGGAGATATCGCTGGCGTCATCGCTCTATGCGTGGACATGGTTGATCGACGATATACCGGCCTGCATGTTCGGAATTGGCAGTGAATCCTTGCTGAGCGGCGTTGGCATGCCGTGGCTGCTATCTGCGGATCCCGTCGACAGGCATCGGCTGGCTTTCCTCAAATACTATCGGCCCTTTTTGGCGCGGATGCGTGCGGATTTTCCACTGCTGGTCAACTGGGTCGATGCACGCTATGCCGCGGCGATCCGCTGGCTCGGCTGGATGGGCTTTACCCTGTATCCGGCGGCGCCCTACGGGCCTTTCGGTATGCCGCATCATCGGTTCGAAATGAGATCTGGGTGACGTCGGCGGGCTCCATGCGCGAGGCGACAATGGCGCAGGCTGCGACAGCCTAACCAGCCAACTGAGAGGTAAATCATGTGTCTCATCGCCGTTCCGGCCGTTGCCGGCCTTTCCGCGACCATGGCCTCGGCCATGGCAACAGCTTCGGTCGCCGCGACGGTCGCCTCGACAGCGCTGTCGGCCTATGGCGCCATCCAGCAGAGCCACGCACAGGCCACGCAGGCGAAATACAATGCTGCCGTCGCGCACAACAATCGGATCATCGCCCAACAGAACGCACAGGATGCGCTCGATCGTGGGGCAGTCGAAGAGCAGCAGCAGCGCAAGAAGACCCAATTGCTGATCGGCCAGCAGCGCAGCAGCCTGGCGGCGCAGGGCGCAGATCTTTCCAGTGGAAGCGCCCTCGATCTGGTGGGCGACATTGCTGGGACCGGCGAGCTGGACGCGCTGACGATCCGCCGCAATGCGACCCTTGAGGCGCGGCAATATCAGATTCAGGGCATGAATTTCCAGGCAGATAGCCAGCTTCAGCGCATGCAGGCGGCCAATGCGAAGACTTCCGGCTATTTCGATCTCGGTACCTCGCTGCTTGGCGGCGTGTCCAAGATCGGCGGCCTCTATATCTGACCTCGGCCATTTGCACCGACTTCAAAGACGAAGCGTTACCGCCGCCAACAAGGCCACGAATCAATAAACGAGGGCTCATATGCCAATCATCCCAGGTGTGAATCAGCGCGAAGTCAGGCCCGCTGCGGCAAATACCCCTTATTTCACGATAAGCGCCAGCGAAGACGCCTTTGGTGCAGGTATCGGCAAATCGGTGCTGTCTCTCGGCAAGGGCTTGGGAGATGTGGCCGACCAGGCAGACAAGAGCGTCGCTACCTATCGCCAGCAGGAAAAAGAACGCCAAAAAATTGCGCAACAGAATGAGGATGAAAAACGCTCGCCTTTTGATCTGCTGACTTTGCCGATGCCACAGTTCACGCCCGATATCAGCGATGCAATCGGTCTTACCAACGATTTCAATGGCGGCGCTTATCAACTGCAAAGCGACTATTTCGGGTTGACCGGCAAGGCTGCAGTTGACGCCCTGCCGGAGGTTCTTGGGAACGTCGACCAATTGCAGTCGGATACGCTGGCCAATGCCGGGTCGCCCGCCGCGGCTGGACTGGCTCAATCGGCGATCGTGGGCTGGGGGCAGGCGGCCAAGGAAGCCATCCAACGTCACGCGGTCGCGCAGCAGCGCGTCTATGACGACGATCTCGATAGGGGGCAGCTTGGGCAGAGCCGGGATGCCGTCGCGCTCCTTTACAACGATGACGAAAATTTCGTACGGCAACTGCATGTCGCCGCCCAGGCGCGGACTGATCTGGCGATGCGGCAGTTGCAGGATGCGGATCAACACGTGGAACCGGTCGCTGTCTCTGCAGCGGGGTTGGCTGCGCGTGCGGCTACCGCCAGCGAGTTGCTCGTTGCGCGCATTGGAGGAGCACTGGATCAAGGAGATCTGGCGAACGCACTCTCCATACATCGACGCTGGCAAGGCGACCTGCTTCCGCAGGATCTCGCGACGGTAAGCCGCCATCTCGAAATGGCTCGCTTCATCAATGATGCAGGCCATGAGACGCAGCGTATCATGGCGGAGCCGTCGTCGGATCGGTAGCATTGCCATTGAGGCGATCGCCGCCCGCCGGTCGTAGCCTGGGTGCGTAGCCGCCGATGCCGAGGCAGGAGATGAGGTTTTCCTGCGTTGGCCCAGGATAGCCGGCCGATTGCGATTCTTGGAATGTTGCGTTAAAAGCAACATATATGCCATAATCACAACATCGTTCGATGAGGGATCTATGACCGTTCAGACCACTTCCAGCAAAGCCGGCCCCTTTGTCGGAAACGACGTGACCCGGTTGTGGAACAGCGGGTTTCGGATCGATCAGCCAGCAGATTTGCAAGTCTATCATACTGATGCCGCCGGCAACGAAGCTTTGCTCGATCCGGCGCTTTACGGGGTGGGCGGTTTCGGCGATCCTGGCGGCGTCAACGTGACCTATCCGGTCAGCGGCGCGCCGATCACGTCAGCCGAAAAGATCACCTTGCTGCGCGTTGTTAGCTATGACCAGCAGACGAGCATTACCAACCAAGGAGGTTTCTATCCGGCTGTGATAGAACGCGCCTTGGACCGCATTGTCTATCAATGCCAACAACTGGCGGAGAAGATCGGCCGGGCCGTCTTGGTTGGCGTATCCAGCACCGAAGATCCTTCCACCGCTTTCAATGCCATCGCCACAAATGCGTCGCTTGCACAAAATGGTGCCGCCGCTGCGGTGGCCGCCGCGGCGAACGCGGCGGACAGTGCGGGAGCGGCAGCCGCCTCCGCCGCATCCGTGTCGCTGCCGTTGACAATCGCCTCGGGTGGAACCGGCGCAACAGATCCCGCGACAGCCCGCAGCAATCTCGGCCTTGGCACCGCGGCGACCAAGAATGCCGGCACCGCTGCCGGCAATGTCGTTCAACTCGATGGTAGTGGAAAACTTCCCTCTGTCGACGGTTCGGCGCTGCTGGGCCTGCCTTCGGCGGGTCGGCTGCTTAACATTGTCACCTTCACATCAAGCGGCACCTACACGAAGAATCCCAATTCCAATTTTATCATCGTCTATGTAATCGGCGGTGGCGGTGGGGCGGGTAGTACCAATGGTATGGCCTCACTTTTTGGCGGAGGACAAGCGGGTGCGGGCGGTGGGTGTGCTATTCGTAAGATTTTAGCCGGCGCTCTTGCGGCAAATGAGGTAGTAACTATTGGCGGTGGCGGGGGCGGTGGCGCGGGTGGTGCAGTAACTCAAGGAGCAACTGGCGGTACCTCATCATTTGGGGGCTGGTGTTCCGCGACCGGTGGAATGGGGGGATCTGGCGTGAGTGGCCAAGCGAACATTGGTCCGTTGCCGACAGGTGGCTCCGGAGTTGGCGGCGACATAAACCTCCAAGCCGATGCCCCAGCTAGGCTAACCGGATATGGCACAGCAGCTGGACACACTCCGGGTGGACGGGCTGCTGGCCCTTTCGGCGGGCATGGTGCAGCACCCTGTGCATTTTCAAATAATGCTGCGCCAAATAGTGCTTCCGCTAACACCGGCGGTGGCGGCTCTGGGGGGCTTGGTACTTATAACAGTACCACTCCTATCATGGCCGGCGGCAATGGCGGATCGGGTATCGTTCATATTTTTGAGTATGCGTGAGGTCGTGATGAGCAAGATTGTCCGCATTGCCGAGGGCCATATTGTCGAAATCTTCGAGACCATGCCTGTCCTGCACGCAAGCCTCATGGCGCAGATCCGCGAAGATGCGCCTGATGCCGCGGCCCAGGGATGGTCATTCGACGGGATGAATTATGCACCGCCGCCGCCGCTGCCGCCGCCAACGGAGCGTGACTATCTTGCTGCCGTGCAGGCGATGCTCGACGCAAAGGCGCAGGAACGCGCTTATGACGGGATTGTCAGCGCCTGTACCTATGCCGGTAGCGGCGTCGCCCGGTTTGATGCCGAAGGGACAGCACTGAAAGCCTGGCGGGACCTGGTGTGGAATGCCTGCTATGCGCGCTTGGCGCAAATCCTGGCCGGTCCGGTTCCGCAGCTCTCTCCCGAGGATTTCGCCGCCACCATGCCTTCTTTCGCCTGGCCGAGCTAGTTATGTCGGGCGAGATCGATCCGCAGCAATTCGGCGAGCTGCGCGCCACCGTCGCGCAGTTGGAGCGCACGATGGAGGAACTCAACGGGACGGTGAAGCGCCTCACCACACATTTTGATCAGGCGCGTGGCGGCTGGAAGGTGTTGATTGCCGTCGCGTCGGCGGGAGCGGCGGCAGCGACGGCCTTCTCCTGGATTGTCGATCATGTCTCCGTGAGGCCATGAAATGCCGATTCTTATCTCCTTCCTGCTCAACCTCGCTTATGCCGTTGTCGGTTTCAGCGTCCTGCTGGTCGCTTCCATTTATCTCGACCGGCGCATCCGAAAAATGAAAGGCGGTCACTTCCGCGAGGTGATCGATCGCATCCATGAGAATTCGCTGTCGATGGCGATCTATTACGGCATGCGCTTTGCTGGCCTATGCCTCTTGGCCTCGGCCTTCGTGCGCGGCTGATCTCCTCTTCACCAATCGATATGACGACCTGATCCATGCGGCGGTGCATCGCTACTGGGCCGGCGCGCCAGACTGGACCTGGTGGAAGGCGCAGCTCTATCAGGAATCACAGCTCGACCCTGCCGCTCTGTCACCGGTCGGTGCCGCTGGTCTTGCGCAGTTCATGCCGGCAACCTGGGCTGAGGTCTCGCATCAGCTTGGCTGGGCAGGCGTCTCGCCACATGCGGCCAAATATGCGATTGCGGGGGGTGCCTATTACATGGCGAAGCTGCGCCAGGTCTGGTCAAGCGATCGCCCGCTGCTGGAAAAGCATCGATTGGCTGAGGCCAGCTATAATGCCGGCGCCGGCAATATTCTCGCCGCCCAGACAGCCTGCCGTGACGCGCGCCTATGGGACGACATGAAACCCTGCCTTGCCCGCGTGACCGGGCCACAGAATGCCCGCCAGACGATCGACTATGTTGATCAGATCGCGATCTGGCAGATGATGATGCGGTGACAGGTCCCGGCGCGGCATTCCTGCTATTGCCCGTGCGGATAGCCATTCGCCTATGTCGCGGGCAGATTTAAGCCGATTTATCTGCTCCCGCGTGCCCGTTCATGCGCCTGATGCGCGCTGGCTGCCGAATCACCGCTGAGAGGAAAAGCGATGGCCTTTCTGACACCGATCGCTGCGGAGTTGGGCAGTTGGACCCTACGCAAAATATTGCCTTGGGCGGTTTGCACGGTGGTTGCGGCCGGGCTTGGCGCCGCTCTCTGGGTCGCGGCGGCCCGACTGGATGCTGCGAAAGCAGCGCTTGCAGCGGCGCGGCACGAAGGTGAGATCGCGCAAGCCGATGCGAAAAGATGGGCAGGCGCGGCGGCGCGCATGCAGAAGGTCATTGACGATCAGGCCGCGCAGCTGACCCGTCAGGCCGCCGATCTTGCCAGGGCGCAGCAGGTCGCAGACGAGGTGACCGCGGGACAAGCCAGGGAGATCAGCAATCTATCGAACCAGCTCGAAGCATTGAAAGCGAGGGCCCATGCTCACCCCGATCAAGTGCGGCCTCTTGGCCCTATCGTTACCGATGTGCTTGGCAGCCTGCGCAAGCAAACCGGTGGCGGAACTGGCGCCCCTTCCGCCGCCGATTGAAACCGTTGCCGTCTACCGCGACCTGCCGGACAGTCTGCGGCATCCCTGCGAGGAGCCGGTCTGGGCGCCAGATGATATCGTGACCGATGTCGATCTCTTGGGCCTGCTCAATCGCTATCGTCTGGCCGATGCCTGCAATGCGGCGAAACTTGAGGCCATCGATCGCATCTATCGGATGGGCGAGCACCAGGCGTCCACGGGATGATTACGGCAAGCCTAGCCGGCAATGAAACTCAGCTCATAATCCTGCGTCGCGCCGGAATTTCGTGGCTCCTGCCGGTTGCCAGGGAAATCAGCCAGATAACGCTTCGTTTGCCGAGCCGAAGGTGCGCTTGTCGAGATGATACTCGGTGAGCCGCCCGACATCTTCTCTGGAGTCCCCTTGAATCCCGCTTGCTGCGGGGTGACTTGTTCGATGCGGGGTATCGCATGCCCGATGCACGCCCAAGTGGCGATGTCGGATACGATCTTACCTGATAATGGCGCGCGACGCCTTGCTCCGGTCGGGCGCGCAAGGCACAGTCTCTGCCTCGGCCGTGAGGGAAGTTATGGCTGAAACCGAGGCCAGAGTTTGAACCCGCATTCAAGAAAATTGAATAATGATACAATCCGTTACCGATTCCGTATTGTCGCCGGCATCGGTTTGTGATTTCATTTTTACCAATCATAAAGAAATGCCCCGTCGCAAAGCGGTGGTCGATATCAAGTCAGGGAAGCGCCATTTCGGCACCTAATGAACCGGAAGGCGCGTGTCATCGGCGGGTGAAGCCGGTGAAGGGCATGTCGTCGCTCATCTGCGGCGGATTTCTCTGCACGATATCACTGCGTCGATGGCGGCCAAGGGTTGGTGTGGCGGACGGCGAAGATATGCGCGACAGATGACGACCCGGCGGCTGCTTTTGGCGGTACGGCGTTATCAGGGGTGCACCGCTTGTCATCTCATGCCGACGAATTTAGCGCGGCAGGGCCAGTCCTGTTGCGTGAGCCTGGGAGATGAGCATGAAAAAATCGGATAACGAAGTGCAGGGTATCCTCAGCGAATTCGCGCTGGGGCGGTTGTCGCGGCGTCAGGCGCTGCGGGCATTGGGGATCGGCGGCGTCGCGGCTCTGGGGTCAGCGGCTTGGCCGTTGATCGGACCGTCGGCCTTCGCCGATGAAGCCGGCAAGAAGCCCGGACCTGGTGGCATTCCGCTGGCGCGACCGAATATGCCGGTGAAACTGCCGTTGCACGGGGACCCAATCAAGAGCGGCTTGAAGCCGGAAAGCGGCACCTTCAAGATCTACAACTACCAGGACTATGTCGATCAGAAGGTGATGGACAGCTTCGCCAAGAAGTACAATGTCAAGGTCGAGCTCACCACCTTCGACAGCATGGACCAGGCGATCACCCGCATGGCGACCGGCCAGGTGAAGCCGGACTCGACCAACCTGACGCCGGACCGCATGGCGCAGATGGTGGCGGGCAAGCTGCTGCGGCCGCTCAACAAGGACTATATCCCGAACCTGGCCACCAATATCTGGCCGCAATTGCAGGATCCCTATTACGACCAGGGTGCGCAATACAGCGTGCCTTATGTGGTCTATACGACCGGCATCGGCTGGCGCAGCGACAAGGTCAAGGAAGACATCCATAAGCTCGATAATCCCTGGTCGATCTTCTGGAATGCCCAGGCCTATACCGGCTATGTCGGCGTGCTCGATGACTCGCGCGAAGCTTTGTCGCTCGGCATGATGTATAAGGGCCAGTACGACCTCAACACCGAGGATGCTGACGTCATCAATGCCTCGTTGGCGGAGTTGCAGAAGATGGTGCCGATCTGCCATCCGAAGATCGACATCAAGGAATACCAACAGCTGGGGGATGCAAGTTCGTGGCTGCATCACAGCTGGTCGGGTGATTTGCTGAGTTGCTCGATGAACTATCTGGCAAAGGGTACCGACGCAAATAATCTGCAATATTGGGCGGACACCGTTGGCAAGACGCCGGTGCAGAACGACACCTGGGTGATTCTGGCCCATAGCCAGAAGCCGGTGCTGGGTCATCTCTGGCTCAACCATCTCCTCGATGAGCAGGTGGCCTATGACAACTTTACAGGCTTCACCGGATATCAGCCGCCACAGAATAAGATCAATGCCGATGATCTGATCAAGGCTGGGACGATTCCGGAAACCCTGCGAACCGCGGTTCTGAAGCCTGAAGATCTTGGCGCAAATTCGCTGCAGCATTGTTCCTTGACACCGGCGGGACAAAAGCTGTGGCAGAGCGCCTATGCCAAGTTCAATTCGGGTGCCTGACCAGAGGTGAGCATTTCCGGCGGTCTGTCATCCTGGGACAGTGACGGGCCGCCGGAAGGCTGGCGCTTTTTAGCGCGTAACAGCCGGACTGGACTAGGTGAGGGATGCGCGGCCTAGCCGGCGCGGGTTGAGTGAGGCGAATATAGAATGTATCCGAGATGGCTTTGGCCCGTCTTCGCCGTACCGGGGGTGGTATGGTTGATACTGCTGTTTCTGGTGCCGTTTTATGCCTTGATCGGTGTCGCTTTCGGCGGCGTCGATCCGGTCTTTCAGAATCCGATTCCGACCTGGAATCCCGCTGATTGGCAATATGATGCCGTGCTTGACACGCTGCGGCAGTTCCTGCCCGGCCAGACCTATTGGACCGTCTTCATCCGCACGGCGATCTATGTCGGCCTGGCGCTGACCGGCTCGTTGCTGATCGGCTATCCCGTCGCCTATTACGTTTCCCGTCACGCCAAGCGCAGCAAATCCTGGCTGATCGCGCTCATCGTGCTGCCTTTCTGGGTCAGCTACATGATGCGCATGCTGGCTTGGGTCAATCTCTTCTCGCCCAGCGGCTATATCAACAAGATCCTGCTCTGGACCCATATCGTCGCGACGCCGCCCAACTGGCTCGACGGCAATCCGGTCTCGGTGGTGCTGGGGCTGATCTATGGCTATATTCCCTATCTCATTCTGCCGCTGTTGGCGGCCCTCGACCGGATCGATCGCAGCGTTCTTGAAGCGGCACGCGACCTCGGTGCCAGCCCGATGGAAGCTTTCACCCATGTGACCTTGCCGCTGTCTAAGCACGGCATCCTGGGCGCCAGTGTTATCATCGCGCTGCCGATGTTCGGCGACTATTACACGCCCAATATCGTCTCCGGCTCCCCGACGACGAGCATGCTTGGCAACCAGATCGACATCTTCTTCCACGGCGGTCCGCAGCCGGCGGTGGGGGCGGCATTGACCCTCATTCTCTCCGCCTTCCTCGCCATCCTCATGGCCTATTACATGATCTCGATCGCCAAGGCGCAAAAGGAGATGGCGTCATGACGAACGTGACAGGCACGGCAACCCTCCCCAATGCGAAGCGCGGGGTCCAGCCGACGGCCACGCAAAAGTTCCGCAGCTGGCTGTTCAATCCCTGGGGAACGCCGCGCTCGCTGATGGTGATCACCTGGCTCTATATCCTGATCTCCATCGTGCCGGTGATCGTCGCCATCCAGTTCTCCTTCAACGACGGCCGCTCGGTCACCACCTGGCAGGGATTCAACCTGACTAAATGGTACTACAGCGATCCCGCCCATTCGGTCTGGACCGATCCCACCCTGATCCAGGCCTTGATGCAGAGCCTGAAACTGGCCGGGCTCGATATGCTGATCGCGACGCCGCTTGGCGTGCTGCTCGCCTTGGGTCTGGCACGCTGGCGCGGCTATCTCGCCAGCGCGTCGAACTTCATCATGTTGTTCCCGCTGGTGACGCCGGAACTGATGATGGGCGTCGCCCTCTCGATGGTGTTCCTCTATCTCTATGACTTCATCACGCCGGGCACCACGGCACAGGTCCTCGGCCATGTGACCTTTTCGCTCTCTTACGTGGTGGTGATCGTCCGCGGCCGCCTGTTCTCGATCGGCAAGCAATATGAAGAGGCGGCGGCGGATCTTGGCGCCACGCCCTTCCAGACGCTCTATCTGGTGGTCTTCCCGCTGCTGTCGCCGGCGATCTTTTCCAGCCTGATGATGGTCTTTGCCATCTCGATCGATGATTTCGTCATCAGCCAATGGCTCTCCTGTGGCGCCGATTGCGATACAGTGCCGATCCGTATCTATAATTCGACGCGGGCCGCACCTTTCCCCTCGATCAATGCGCTGGCTGCGATCCTGGTGGCGATGACGCTGGCGGCCATCGGCATCGCCTTTCTGGTGCAACGCTGGATGACGCGGGGCGAGCGCAAGGCGGGCGCTCCGGGCGGCAGCATGACCCAGGCGATGGGCGGTTTCGACATGTAGGCGCCGCGGTCTTGCCGGACGGCGCGATGACGTGGTGGATTTCAAGGTTCTGAGGGTTGAGAATGCGGGTTTCAGGGACTAAGGCAGGCGAGCGGCGAACCGCCGGAGAAGCGGCACCGCAAGCGGCCATGGGGCGCTATGCCGCCCTGCCGATGAACGATAATGCGACAGGGAAGGAAGCGAATGTGAGCGGTGGCGAAGTCGAGCTGATCGATCTGGTCAAGGCTTTCGGGCCGATGCGGGCAGTCAATCAAATCAATCTGCATATCCCGGGCGGCGAGTTCTTTTCGCTGCTGGGATCGTCAGGCTGCGGCAAGACCACGACCTTGCGCATGATCGCCGGCTTCGAGCGCCCGACCTCTGGCCAGATCCTGCTGGACGGTGTCGACATGACGGCGACGCCGCCGCATCGCCGCCATGTGAACACCGTGTTCCAGAGCTATGCGCTGTTCCCGCATCTCAACGTCTTCGACAACGTCGCCTTTGGACTGCGCCGCGCCAAGATCGAGACGAAGGAAGTCAACCGCCGCGTCGCCGAGGCGCTCGATCTCGTTCAGCTCACCCAGTTCGCCAAGCGGAAGCCGGTGCAGATGTCGGGCGGCCAGCAGCAGCGCGTGGCGCTGGCGCGTGCTTTGGTGTTGAAGCCCGCCGTCTTGCTGCTGGATGAGCCGCTGGGTGCGCTCGATGCACGGTTGCGCAAGCAGCTACAAGTCGAGCTGAAGACTTTGCAGCAGCAGGTCGGCATCACCTTCGTCTATGTGACGCATGACCAGGAAGAGGCGCTCACCATGAGCGACCGGATCGCCATCATGTCGAACGGCCATATCGAACAGATCGCGTCGCCGCAGGAAATGTACGAGGCGCCGGCAACGGTCTTCGTTGCCGATTTCCTCGGCGTCTCCAATCTGATGGAAGCGCATGCGGCCGGCGGCGGCACGGTCAATGGCAGCGGCACGCGGATCCGCATCGGCCAGTACGAATTGCTCGCCGGACATGGCCAGGCGCCGGGCGGCAATACCAAGGCGACGATCCGGCCGGAACGCGTGCGGCTGGAGCCGGGCAATGCGCCGGGCGGCGAGAACCGCATTCCGGGCCAGGTGGAGCGCTGGGTCTATCTCGGCAACGCGGTGCAGCTCATCATCAGGCTGGCGACCGGCCATACCATCCAGGCGCTGATGCATAATGACGGCGAAGAAATTCCCTTCGCGCCCGGCAGCAGCGTGCAGGCCTATCTGCCGCCCAGCGCCTTGCGGGTCCTGACCGATACCGGCGTGCGACTGGCTTCGGAAATTGCCGCTACCGAATAGGCTCGCCCGGAAGATGTAAGTCAGGGAGTGTAAGGAGCGCCCAGATGCCGCGCGAACCGCGCTTTGATCCGCTCTTCGCGCCGCTGCGGATCGGGCCTGTCACGGCGCCCAATCGTTTCTATCAGGTGCCGCATTGCACCGGCATGGGCTATGGCCGGCCGCAGACCCTGGCCGCCATGCGTGCGGTCAAGGCGGAAGGCGGCTGGAGTGTCGTCTGCACCGAATATTGCTCGATTCATCCGACCTCCGACGATCATCCGGCGCCCTACGCATCGCTCTGGGACCAGGGCGATGTGCGCAATCTGGCGATACTGGCGGAAGGCGTCCATCGCCACGGATCGCTGGCGGGTGTCGAATTGTGGCATGGCGGCCTGCGCTCGGCCAACCTGCATAGCCGGCAGCCGCCGATGGGTCCGCAGAGCTTGCTGGCGGAGGCGGCACCGGTGCAATCGCGCCGCATGGACAAAACCGATCTGCTGGACTATCGCCGCGCCCACCGGGCAGCCGCCTCGCGGGCGAAGGAGGCCGGGTTCGATATCGTCTACGTCTACGCCAGCCACGGCTATCTGCTGTCGCAATTCCTCGATGACCGCCTTAACCGCCATCTCGACGGCTATAGCGGCAGTCTGGAGAACCGCCTGCGGCTGGTCAGCGAGTTGATCGACGAGACCAAGGAAGCCGTCGGCGATCGCTGCGCCGTGGCGATCCGGATCGAGGTCGATACCGAGACAACACCAGGCGAAGATCCGAAGACCGCCGCACATCCGCATGGCGAGCGCCGGGCGATCTTTGAGCTGCTGAAGGATGCGCCGGATCTTTTCGACGTTACCGTCGTCGACTATTCCCACGAAATGGGCGCTTCGCGTTTCATCAAGGAAGCCTCGCTGGAGCCGCTCATCGCCCATGTGCGCGGCATCGTGCAACGGCCGGTCGTCAGCGTCGGCCGGTTCACCTCGCCGGAAACCATGCTGGGCCAGGTGAAGCGGGGCGTCGTCGATTTGATCGGTGCGGCGCGGCCCTCCATCGCCGATCCCTTCCTGCCGCAGAAGATTGCCGAAGGCCGGCTGGACGATATCCGCGAATGCATCGGCTGCAACATCTGCTATGCCAGCAACAGTCAGGGCGTGCCGTTGCGCTGTACGCAGAACCCGACCATGGGCGAGGAATGGCGGCGCGGCTGGCATCCGGAGCGGATAGAACGCACCAGCCAGCCGGCGCGCGTGCTGGTGGTGGGGGCGGGGCCGGCCGGATTGGAAGCGGCCTTGACGCTTGGCCGGCGCGGCCACCAAGTGATGCTGGCGGAGGCGCGGCGCGATCTTGGCGGTCGTGTCGCCTTGGAAAGCCGCCTGCCGGGCCTCGGCGAATGGGGGCGGGTGCGCGACTATCGCCAGCACCAGCTCGGCAAGCTCGATAATGTGGAAGTCTTCCGCGAGAGCCGGATGTCGGCGGCCGATATACGCGAGATCGGCGCGCGCCATGTGCTGCTGGCAACAGGCAGCAGCTGGCGCCGCGACGGGATGGGCCATCATTTTCCCGCCGGTAATCCAGCGCTCGACGGTGCCCTGACCCTGACGCCGGACGACATCATGGCCGGGCAGCGGCCGCGCGAAAAATCGCAGCCGGTCATCGTCTATGACGACGATCATTACGTCATGGCGGCGGTGATCGCCGAATTGCTCGCGCGCGAAGGCCACACCGTCACCTATGTGACGACAGCCGGGCTGGTCGGCGAGTGGAGCCGCTTTACCGGCGAGCAGCCGCGCAGTCAGGCGCGGTTGCTCGAGCTCGGCGTCGAGATCGTCGTCAGCCAGGCTGTCGATGCGATCATCGGCGACGATCCGTCAAGCGCGCAGGCGGAACTCGCTTGCGTCTATACCGGCCGTCGCCGTGTAATCGCTTGCGGCGGCTTCGTGCCGGTGACATCGCGCGAACCGAATGATGTGCTCTGGCATGAGTTGACGACGGATCCGGCCGGCAATGCCGCCGCCGGCATTGCCGGCATTCAGCGCATCGGCGATTGCAAGGCGCCGGGCCTTATCGCGCATGCGGTCTATGACGGCCATCGCATCGCCCGCATGATCGATGGCGATCAGCTAACGCCCGATGATTTCGCCGCCGAGCCAGGTTTCGGTCGCGACCGGCTGATATTGGCCTAGCAATCAGGGAGCGCGTCAACCGACTGCCTGCAGCTTCCTTCGTGGCCGCTTCTGCGCGATGCTCTTCGATTCCGCGTCCCATACCGCGGCAAGATCGGGCAGCGTGAGGCGCAGGAAGCTGAGGCAGCTGCTGATCGCACGGTTGCGGGTGGCGGTTTGCGGATTGATCATGAATTGCAGCCAGAAGCCGTCGATCATGGAGATCAGGCTGGTGGCGATCAGATCGCCATGCGCCTTGTCCAGCTTGGCATCGGCGCTGATCTCGCGCACGGTCTGCATGATGGCGCGGCTGTAGCGCTGTTCGGTCTTGACCACGTCCTGGCGGAAGCGGTCGCGCAGTTTCGCGTCCGCCCAGAAGGCGAACCAGACGGCCAACCGGTCATGGGAAAAAACCTGCCGGTCGAAGAAGGCGTAGATCATGCCGACCAGGCGGCGCGGCGCGCTGCCGTCGAATTCCCGCACCGCCGCCTGCCACACAAGGTCGTATTCATCCGACAGATGCCGCAGCGTCTCCTCGAACAGGTGGTCCTTGGACTTGAAATAGAAATGCATGAGACCGAGCGAGAGCCCGGCCTCCTTGGCGACCCGGCTGACAGTGGTTTCGGAATAACCGTGAGCGGCGACGACGGAGATGGTGGCGTTGATCAATTCCTGTCGACGCTGGTCACGTTTGGCCATCTATCCCGAAGCCCCCTGTTCCCTGATTGCACATGCCATTAATCAGCGCGCATGTACGCCACGCCGTTTGATAGTCCATCGAATTGAACCGACATTCAAGAGAAAGCGCGGTCGCCGCTGCAGGCGTGATCGTGCCGATCAGCTAGCGTCTGAAGCGTCGATGCCGGATACAGCACTGCCGTCCGATCGACATAGCGAGCGACGCGTTGATATTGCGGCGCAACCAGAATCAAGACTGTCAGGACGCTTCGTCAGTAACGCTGAAGGCCTCGCCGGTTTCGAAAAAGGCACCGCCGGCAATGTAATGCAGGCTGCGCGGCGATCCCGCCGGGAAATGCCAGCGGCCATTGCTGAACAAGACGGGATCGGCAGAGGCGGCGACAACCTCGGCCAGGAACAAGTCATAGGCCTGCTGGTTATGCGGCTCTTCGATCACGCGGCATTCCAGCCAGCCGGCACAGCCGGCGACCAGGGGGGCTGCGATCTTGTCGGCGGCGAAGGTGTCGATGCCGAGGGCGGCGAATTTATCGATATCGCGGCCGGATTCGGTACCGACAATCTCCGTTGCGCGGGCGAGGGGTCGCAGCGGAATGTTGAGCGCGAAGGCGCCGGAGGCTTCGACCAGTTCGCGTGTGAGGGTGCTCTTGTCGATGACCACGGCGACCTTGGGCGGGTCGAAATCCACCGGCATCGACCAGGAGGCCGCCATGACATTGCGCCGGCCGCCATGGGCGCTGCTGACCAGGACCACCGGCCCGTGATTGAGCAGCCGATAGGCGCGCGGCAAATCCACTGCGCGACGGAGCGGTGCCAGGGTTTCACCGGTCGTTGTGTCGCCGGCCGCTATGCTACTGGCCGCTGTGCTACTGGCCATTTTACCGCCATCATTGCCTGCCACCGTCATCGTGCCTGCTCCCTGCTGGTACTGACCATGATTGCCGGCGAGGCATCGCCAAGCCTCATCGGTGATAGCGGGGAATGACCGCTGCGGCAAGTGCCGCCTATACCGTGGTGATGCGAGCCCAGGCGCTACCGGTTAAGATTGATCTTCGGATCAAGCCTGCGGGCGACAGGCGGGGGAAGGCACTAAGAGAGGAGGGCGGACCGCGCCTCGATCAAGCGCATGCTGTCGGGTTTCGCCCCGCGGACGGAGCAGGCATTGCGTTCACTCTTCCAGCAAAGCCTGCCGCACTTTGTCCAGTTCCTTCAGCTTGGCCTCGTCGACTTTGGGATAAGCGAGATCGAGGCCGTTCAAGGCATTGATGATGGTGGCGGCGACGGTGACATGGGTAAACCATTTGTTGTCGGCGGGGATCACGTGCCACGGCGCGTATTCGGTCGAGGTGGCGCGGATCATCTTTTCATATGCCTGGACATAATCTGCCCAATGGTGGCGCTCGGCGGCATCGCTCAGCGAGAATTTCCAGTTCTTGTTGGGGTCGTCGAGCCGTGCCATGAACCGCTTCTTCTGCTCCGACTTGGAGATATGCAGGAAGAATTTCAGCACCAGATAGCCGTTATTGGTGAGATAGCGTTCGAGATTGTTGATCTCCTGGAAGCGGTGTCTCCAGATATGCTTGCCATCGACCTCCGGCGGCAGATTTTGTTTTTCCAGCAATTCGCGGTGCACGCGCACAACGACGACTTCTTCGTAATAGGAGCGGTTGAAGATGCCGATATGGCCGCGCCGCGGCAGGTGGCGCAGGCAGCGCCAGAGGTAATCATGCTCCAGTTCCTCGGTCGACGGCGCCTTGAAGGAATGCACGTCGCAGCCCTGGGGATTAATACCGGACATCACGTGCTTGATCACGCCGTCCTTACCCGACGCATCGATGCCTTGCAGAATGATCAGCACACCCCGGCGATGATCGGCGTAGAGCTTGTCCTGCAGGGCAGCCAGGGCCTCGACGCCGATGGTCAGCGCCTCGGAGGCATCCTGCTTATCCGATTTTTTGAGATGGGCGATGTCGTCGGGATCGATATCGCTGAGGCGGAATTTGCGTCCGTCGGTGATGCGATAGCGTGACGATAATTTGCGGCTGTGTTCCCGGATTGTCGTCAGATCCATCTGTCCTCTCACTCTTGTTCGTATGGCCTGACACATATCGTCCGGCGCATGTTCAGCTTGCCGCCCTTGTGATGTCGAGGCAAGTGCAATGGCAGATCAACCCTCCATCGCGGTCGATAATTGCATCGGCGCGGCGTGGGGGACGCGACGTTCGGAACTCGATGGATAGGAGAGGAGTGGGATGAGGCAGCGCGCAGCCGTTCCTAGCCGACGGTCGTGCAGCTCAGTTGGACGACGTAGTTCCGCAAGACGGCGCCCATATCGGCGGCGGAAGGGGCAGCCTTGGCAGGCGCATCGCTGCTGCCGATATCGATGCCATGAGTCGCGAGGAAGCGCCTGGCGACATCTTCCCGGATCGCGGTATTGGCGTTTTGCGCAGCACTATCCGCCGAGGTTGCTCCGGTCGATGCCGCGCCACCCAGCTTGCGGCCGAGCGGATCCGCCACGATGCCGACGACGTCACCCGCGGCGTCGACCACGGGACTGCCGATATCCGCTTGCTGGATCGGCGTGCTCATCTGCAGGTAGTGCGGGTCATTGCCGGCACCGTCGACGGCCGTCAGCTTGCCGGTGGCGACGCCGCCGCCATCGCCGGCCGGCTCACTGGTGGAGGACAGACCGCTGGCCGATTGGCCGCCGCCCGGGAAGCGGTAGATGAAGAGAGGGTCACCCGGATGATAGCTGCCGGTGGCGGCCCATCGCGGTATGGCCGCGGAATGTGTCGAGCTGCGCAGCGCCGCCAGATCGAGATCGGTATTCAAGGCTGTGATATTGGCCGTCGCGACATCGCCGTCGGCGGTACGCAGCGTGATTGCCGATTTGCAGCCATGCACCACATGGGCATTGGTGATGATATCGCCCTCCGCGGTGACGAAGAAGCCGCTGCCGGTAGCGCCATTGCCTTGCCCGGCCGACTGAGCCGTTCGCAGATAGAGGGCCGCTTCGTCGTCCTCCATGCCATAGACGAAGCTTACCTGCTCGCCGTCGCTGGTCATGCCGCTACCGTAGCCTTTGGTCATGCTGAGGCCGGTGAAATGGATCCTGGCGGATCTGCCATCGCTGCAGGTCAAGCTGCCGAAGCCGGTTTCCGAATCCACGTATTGGAAATTGCCGGTGCAGCGGTTAGTGCCGTCCTGGCTCGTCATCTTGATGGTTCCGGTCATGTCCATATAACCGGTGCTGGTGCCGCGATAGAGGGTGGGGTCGTTGCCGACCAGGCCAAGCGTATCGACGGTGACGCTGCAGCCGCCGAGAAAAGCGCAGAGCGCTAAGGGTGCCACGTCCAAAGATATCGATCGTGCCCGCCGCCCGGTCTTGACGAAAAATCGCTGCATATCACCGTCCTCAACTATGACGGTAATTTTACATATGATATACAACCTGTCAAGGTTGCGCGATCGCCCTGCTGTGGGGAACTTGGCGCGACGGAACAGGGAGGATCTTTGACCACGCTTTACGCTGCGGACGTCCATGCTACGGTTGGGATAGATGGACTCCCTCGAATGCCGATCGGCGTCGGAGTCTGCCGTAGTTTCTTGTCTTTCGGAGTGAAATGAAGCGCCTCTCGATGAAACCTGTCGCGCATCCCGGTCAGGCGCATGACGGCACCAGGTTCACCCATGGCCTGTTCAATGTGATGGTCATCCTGAAAGGAGTGAACGGCTTGCTGGAACTCGGCGGCGGGTTGGCGCTGTTGCTGTTTCAAGCCGGCGCCATCGACGGTCTGGTCCACGCCTTGACGGCATCGGAACTGGCCGAGGACCCCACCGATCCCATCGCCAACACCCTGAACCAGTGGGCCGAGCATCTCGGCCACGAGACGCAGGTACTGGCGGCTGCCTATCTGCTGTTCCACGGCATCGTCAAGCTCTGCCTTGCCGGCCTGCTGCTGCGGGGCAAGATCTGGGCTTATCCGGCTGCCGTCACTTTCTTCGCGATCTTCATCGCTTATATGCTGTTCCGCCTATCGCGTAACTGGAGCTGGCCGCTCTCCGGGCTGGTCGTCTTCGACCTGCTGACAGTCACCGTCATTCTGCTCGACTGGCGCGCGACAGGATGGGCGCGAGCCTAGCGCCGGCAATTGAAAGCTGTATGAACCATCGCCGCGCGGGCGATTGCGATCATCCCGCCTGCAGGTTGTTGACGCAGGTCAATGTGGCGCCTGGCCGGTCGCTCTAGGTTGGCACGATTACGGGTCGCATCACGGCTGACCACGTACGGCTGACCACGCCACGATCAACCACATCAAAACGCTTCACATTGCAATGGAGGCTCGTCATGAGCAGATGGTTCAAACGCACGGCCATGGGCGGTATCGTCGCGGCTGCGCTTCTGTCGCCGGCTATGGCTCAGGAAGCCGACAACCATTATCCGATGGTCGGCATGATGGGCGGCGGTTGTCCGGTCATGGGCATGGGCGGCGCGATGATGATGGGGTCGGGGATGATGGGGCCGGGAATGATGCCCGGCTACATGCCAGGCTACATGTCTGGCGGGATGATGGGCGGCATGCCCTTTGGCATGATGGGCTGGAGCGGTGCCGGTGGTTCCGGCGTCACTTATCCGGGCATGATGGGCGGCGGCCGCATGATGCAGAATGGCGTCACGCAGAAGGGGGGCGCGCAAGACGGGGTCAACTCACAGATGATGGCAGGCGGCAAGATCGCCGGCTGGCCGCGCATGGAAGCCGTGGTCGAAGGGCGGCTGGCCTATCTCCGTGCCGAACTCGGCATCACTGCGGCGCAGAACGATGCCTGGAACGGCTATGCCGATACGGTGCGCAATCATGTCAGCCTGATGCAGGACATGCACCAGCGCATGTTCACGACGATGGCCCAGGGCAATGCCGTCGATCGCATGAACGCGCGCATCGAGGGCATGGAAACCATGCTGAGCGCCATGAAGGCGATGCAGCCGGCGGTCGAGAAGCTTTATAAGGCTTTGAGCGACGATCAGAAACATCTGGCGGATCAGTTGATCGGCCTCGATTGCGGCGGGATGTGACGCCCGCCCGGCGGGAACGGCGTGGTGCTGAAATGAGCGACGACCGTGCCGGCAACCGGCATGGTCGGAACCCGGGCTGCCTGTCCGGCGACCTCACAGGTGTATCGGGCTGTTTCCCATCGCTGAACCCTGCAATTTCTAAGGCAAAGTCGATTGCCGCTCACAATTATCGGCATTTTGAGATAAAATGCGGCACGGACGGGGATGGCAGCGACCGTGGCGGCGAGTCTGGCGGCTCATCGGCAGCGGTTCGCCTGTGGCAGGGCCGACACAACCCCACCGGATGTAAACCTGGCCTGATGATTTGGGGACGTTGGGGGGCTTTCATGAAGGTCGACTTACAGGCCCGCAAGCCGCCTGCCGGGGCGGCGGCGAATGCGACGCGTCATTTCGCTCGACCTTCGGTGACCCTGCTGCGGCTACTGGCCTGCGCGGCCAATGCCGTCGTCTGGATGGTGGCCTGCTGGGCTTTGGATGCCGGTCTGCTGGCGACGATGTTTGCCGGGATCATCGGCTTTCTGGCGGTGGCCATGATCGTCGGCGCCGTGCATGAACCATATGATTGGCGATGATCCCCTAGGCGACGCCTCTGCGCTTGCTGTCAGCTAACGCATCCAAAAAAGTACAGCTTGGCCGGACAAGCTCAACCCGCGCGCTTGCTCCTGCGAGGGGCGGTGCCTCGCGGCGGCGTTCTGTCCGGCGTGATATGCGCCGCGCAGAGGGGGGCCCGGATCGCTTCATCTTGCTTTTGTCACTTCGTCCATTTAACCTGTATACAGCTTGATGATGAGCGAATCTGCGGCACCGCCGAAGGGAGTCGCGGATGCGCCTGCGGGATCGCGGCATATGGCCGGATCACGTCGGGCGCGGCGATCAGACACAAAGATCACCAAATACAAGATCAAGGCAGGCATATCGGGGGAAGCATGACAAAGGTGGTGAAGCGGTTTCCGCATCGGGTGCGGGTGGTGGAGAACGTCTTCATTCCCATGGCGGACGGCGTGCGCCTCGCCGCCAAGCTCTGGCTGCCGGAAGATGCCGAACGTCATCCCGTGCCGGCGATCATCGAATATGTCCCCTATCGTAAGCGGGAAGGGACCCGCACCGGCGACAACAGCAAGCATGAATATCTGGCCGGCCATGGCTATGCCTGCCTGCGGCTCGATATCCGCGGCTCCGGCGACAGCGAGGGGCTGATCACCGACGAATACACGCCGCAGGAACAGCACGACGGTGTCGAGGCGATCGCCTGGGCCGCCGCGCAGACATGGTGCGATGGCGGCGTCGGCATGATCGGCATCTCCTGGGGCGGCTTCAACGGCTTGCAGATCGCGGCACTGCAGCCGCCGGCCTTGAAAACGATCGTCACCATCGGCTCCACCGATGATCGCTACGCCACCGATGTGCATTATGTCGGCGGCTGCATGTCGAAGGATAATTTCGACTGGTCCTCGACCATGATGGCCAATAACGACCTGCCGCCCGATCCGGAGTTCCACGGCGAGCGCTGGCGGGCGATGTGGCTGGAGCGCCTGAAGGCCAACGAGCCCTGGATCCTCACCTGGGCCAAGCATCAGCGCCGCGACGCCTATTGGCAGCAGGGTTCGGTCTGCGAGGATTTCGCCAAGATCAAGATCCCGGTCTATGCGGTCAATGGCTGGGCCGACAATTATTCGGAAGCGATCCCGCGCCTTCTCGCCGGCCTGGACGTGCCGCGAAAGGGCCTGATCGGTCCCTGGGCGCATTCCTATCCCCATGAGGTGACGGTGGGCGAGCCGATCGGCTGGCTGCAGGAGGTGATCCGCTGGTTCGATCATTGGATGAAGGGCAAAAACACGCCGGACGAAAGTGGCCGGGGGATCATGGATGAACCGATGTACCGGGTCTGGATGCAGGAGAGCCAGGCGCCGCAGACCTGCTACACGCAACGCCCCGGCCGCTGGGTGGCGGAAGAACAGTGGCCCTCGCCCCGCATCGATTGGCAGAAGCTGCGGCTCAATGCCGACGGCAACCGGCAGGCCGCGCGCGCCGGCGAGCTGGGTGGGCGCAAGCGTCCAAGCCTCAAGCTTACGCTCTGCTCGCCGCTCTGGGTTGGGCTCGGCGCAGGCGAGGTCGGGCGCTATGGCGGCGATGCCGATTGGCCGACCGACCAGCGCGAGGATGACGGCGGGTCGCTGGTCTTCGTCTCCGCACCCTTGAAGGAGCGCACCGAGGTCCTGGGCGCGCCGCAATTGCGCATCAAATTCAGCAGCGACCGGGAACTGGCGCTGGTCAGCGTGCGCCTGAACGATGTGGCGCCGGATGGCGCGTCACAGCGCGTGACGGTGGGGCTTCTCAATCTTACCCATCGCGACAGTCATGAGAAGCCGACGCCGCTGAAGCCCGGCAAGACCTATGAAGCCGTGGTCGATCTCGACGATATCGCCCATGCCTTCAAGAAAGGCCATCGCATCGCCGTCTCGGTCTCCACTACCTATTGGCCGATCGCTTGGCCCTCGCCGGAGCCGGTCACCCTGACGCTCCACAGCGCCGACAGCTATCTCAACCTGCCGGTGCGCCCGCCGCGCAAGCAGGATGCAAAGCTGCCGGATTTCGGTCCGGCGGAGAAAGCCGCGCCGACGCCCTATGTCGATCATCAGCTGCAGGCGAAGACCCGGCGCTGTGTCACCCGCGATCTGCTGACCGGCCGGATGCAGGTCGACTTCCCGCGCTGGACCTATAAGAAGGAATTCGCCGATATCGGCTATACGGTCACCTCGGAAGGCAATGCCATCTACACCATAACCGATGGCGATCCCCTGTCGGCCCAGGTGACGACCGACAATTACGTCGAGATCGAACGCAAGGATACGACGATCCGCCATCACAGCTGGGGTTCGATGACCTGCAGCAAGACGCATTTCATCATCGACATGCATCTCGAAGCCCATGAACAGGGCAAGCTGGTCTTCGAACGCAGCTGGCAGAAGAGGATCAAGCGCGATCTGGTGTGAGGGTGGGGTTTGACTGGAGGTGTCTTGCGCCTCTGCTGCCATCGAGCTTGACGAAAGTTATCGCTTGAACACGCACCCGGCGTCAGCCGTACCGCTGTCAACATGGATTACAGGACTGAGATCGGCCCGACAGATATCTCGGAGGCCGTTGGTGTGGATTGCCGGTTCAAGCCCGGCAATGGCAAGAGAATTTGACGTGATGCTGGCACGAGCCGCATTCTCCTGCTGTCACCACTGGGCTTGATCCGGTCCATGGCAGCGACCGCATGCTCCGTCGATCAAGACCCGCGATCAGGTCCGTCGGCGCCGAAAGCGGGCGTGAGGCGTTATTAGGCCGGTGCCGGTCAGGGCTCGCCGTCCCAGTAATCGAGGCTCTGCTCGGCGCGCTGGACGACATGGACGCGCTTGCCGCTGGCGCTGGTGGCGAAGGCGGCGTATTTGCCGGAATCAGGATACTCGCAGAGCTCCGGTGACTCGCGCGTGCCGATCGAGAGATATTTCAGCGGCTGGTCAGAGGTGTTGATGATCTGGTGCGGATATTCAGGTCCCGCCGGAATGAACGCGACATCGCCGCTGCGGATCGGCAGCATCTCGCCGGCAACCCGCAAGGTGCCGCTGCCTTCCAGCACGATGAACATTTCCTCCTGCCCATAATGGAAGTGATAAGGGCAAGAGCGTTTGCCCGGCGCCACGATATCGATCGAGGCGCCAAGCTTGCGCGCCGCAGTGCCCGGAGCCAGGCGCGCATTGCGCGATTCATACAGCGGGCCGCGGACCTCGTGCTCCAAAGCGATGGAGTCGAAATTGCGGATCAGCTTTTCGGCGAGGACGCTGGCCTGGTCGGTCATCTGGTACTCCGTTTATGAGCGCGGATGGAAAGAGCGCCCGGCTGACGGGCGTGAATGCCGCTTGAGGTTACACCGCCGTCGCCGTCAAACCAACAGCGCGGAGGTGCAATGCCCAGGCGCAGCCGCGCTGCGGCAGCTTGCTGTCGGATGCGCTGCACAGTCATCTGCGGGGCGCTTGCATCCATGGCGGCGATTGGCTTCGATCTTGAAATCCGGCATGCTGTCGCCGTCGCAGCGGCTCCGCAAGCGGTGACCTGGATCTATGGTCAGAGGGAGGCTTGTCGCATGAACAGAGAGCATTTGCCCGCATTGGCGCGGTTCAGCCGCACGGCGCTGCTTGAGGGCGCGACGCCGATCCAGCGGCTGCCGCGGCTCGAACAGGCGCTCGGCAAGGACGCGGCCAATATCTGCCTCTTCGTGAAGCGGGATGACCTCATGGGGATCGGCGGCGGGGGCAACAAGCTGCGCAAGCTGGAATTCCTCATCGGCGAAGCCCTGGCGAGCGGTTGCGATACCTTCATCACCACTGGCGGCATCCAGTCGAACCATGCGCGCCTCAGCGCTGCCGTTGCCGGGCGCGCGGGCCTCGCCTGCGAACTGATTCTTCGCCGCGTCGTGCCGCGCGAAGACGAAGCGTATCGCCGCAACGGCAACATCCTGCTCGACGAGCTGTTCGGCGCCACGATTCACGATCTGCCGGGCGATGCGGATGCGGCGGCCTTCGCGGCGGAACGCGCCGATCTGCTGCGCAAGCAGGGCCGACGCCCGTATGTGGTGATGGCCTCTGGCGGTTCCACGCCGGTCGCCTGTCTGGGCTATGCCGCCTGTGCGGCGGAGATCGTGGCGCAGGAGCGCGCGGCAGCCGAGAACTTCACCCGCATCATCGTCCCCAATGGCAGCTCCGGCACCCATGCCGGTCTTGCTGCCGGGCTGGCGGCCCTTGGAGCAGACCCGCTTCGGGTACAATCTTTCGCCGTGCTGACGCCGGCAGCGGCAACGCGCGGCAGAACCCATGAGCTGGCGTGCGCCGCGCTGGCATTGCTGCAGGAAGATGCGGCCATTGATCCTGCTGCGATCGATGTCGTGGGCGACCAGCTGGGTGCGGGCTACGGCATACCGACGGAGGCCATGTTCGAAGCCGTTCATCTGATGGCCCGGACCGAGGGGCTGCTGCTCGATCCCGTCTATGGCGGCAAGGCGTTTGCCGGCCTGCTCGCAGCTTTGCGCGCGGGCGTCTACCGCGCTGGCGATGCCGTTCTCTTCATCATGACGGGCGGAACGCCGGGCCTCTTCGCCTATCGGCCGGCTTTCGATCCGCGCATCTGATTGCGGCGGCGAGGCGCGGTGCCATGGATATGTCATCGAACACGAGTCGGGATAAGGCAGCGTGCTCACAGAACCTTTACGGCACGACCCGGGGGATGATGCTAGACTCCCGGCGATATCGGGGAGGGCTGCGTTGGGGAGGCTGGGTCATGCGAATCTTTGCCATTCAGATGTTTCAAGACGGGCTGCCCGACGGACCGCCGATCCGGGAAGTCGAGGCGACCACGGCAGCGGTCGCAATTCGCCGCGTCTGCGCCGAGGATCTCGTGGAGAAAGGGCCGCTTAGACTGATCCGCGCAGAGGTCTGGCCGCAGGACAACCCCAAGCAGCGCTGGCGGTTTTTCCTGCGCAGCTAGCGCCATCGGCCTCCGCATGCCGTCCTCCATGTCACCCGCAATCGATCTGAAGCTCGTCGTCTTGCCGGCGGTTCTGCTTTATCCCGGTCTGGCAATTCTGGGCTGGGGCGGGTTTGCGCCTTTCTTTGCGCAACCACCGCTGATCGCCTTGACGATCGCTACCTTCCTGCTGACGGCAGCGGCCTTCCTGGCCGCCGGCAATCGCAGCAGCGGTGAACGCGACGATCGCGGGAACCGGATTGTTGCCGGCCGGTAGCGATCGCCTCGACTCCTGGACCATCGACGGCATTGCTGCCGGTTTCATCGTACCGCTATGGCAGCCTGCCATTGCCGATCGGGTCGAGCACGTGTACACGATCCAGGCACTGCAGCCCGGGGCTGTCATTGTCGCGGCAATGTGCGATACTGGCCTGCAATATATCAAGGCCCGGGGCGCCGCCCTTGCTGCGGAAAAGCCGCGGCCAATTTGAAAAAGCCCGACGATTGATAGCCTGACGATCAACAGGGGCGCTTGCCGGGAGCCGGCTCACGGCTGGTCCGGTACGCTCTTGCACATGTCCTCGACGGATACGCCCTCGACCAGCATTCTCGCGACAGACCCTCTGGCAGCTGAAGGATCGCAGCATGGAATACGAGCAAGATGTCGCCCGGCATTATGCACAAGATGCCTTGCAGCGGACGATCCTGCGGGCATTGGTGGCGTCGGGCAAGGATCTCGGCCAGCTCGTGCCGGCCGATCTGGCGCCGGTCGATGAATTTCATATCGGCGGACGGCCGGCGACCGTCGATTTCGCGGCGCAACTGGAGCTGAAGCCGGAGATGCAACTGCTCGATATCGGCTCCGGCCTCGGCGGCGCCTCGCGCTATTTCGCCGATGAATGGGATTGCCGCGTCACCGGCATCGATCTGACGAAGGACTATGTCGAGGCTGCCGCGATGCTGGCGGAATATGTCGGCCTGGGCGACAAGGTCAGCTATCAGCACGGCAGCGCCCTGGATCTGCCCCATGGCGCCGCTCATTTTGATGGCGCCTATATGCTGCATGTCGGCATGAATATCGCGGATAAGGCGAAGCTGTTCAGCGGCGTCCGCCGCGTGCTGAAACCGGGCGGCTTCATCGGTATCTATGACGTCATGCGTGAGGCGGATGGCGCAATGACCTTTCCGCTGCCATGGGCATCGAGCGGCGAGACCAGCTTCGTCGAAACCGCCGCGACCTACCGGCAGCTTCTGGAATCAGCAGGATTTGCCGTTTACAAGACGCGCAGCCGCCGCGATTTCGCCCTCGACTTCTTCCGCCAGATGCAGGCCCGCGCCGCCGCGAGCGCCCAGCCGCCGCTGCTGGGCCTGCATATCCTAATGGGGGAAACCGCGCCGCAAAAGGTCGCGAATATGGTCAAGCTGCTGGAACAGGGCTTGCTCGCGCCGACTGAAGTGGTCGCCCGCGCCGTCTAGATCGGGTCCCCGGCACACCAATGCGAGAACTGGACACCGGCTAGCGGTTTCGCTATAGACAATGCCGATTGAAGACTGCGTGGTGATTTGGCCGGCCGGCTTGCAGCCACGTTAAATAAATCGCTAAAGGGCCGCTGCGGACCAGGAGCGGCCTCTTATTCGTTCTTTTGGTGACCGCTATGCCCATCAAGATTCCCGATAAATTGCCCGCTTTCGAAACCTTGGTGGTCGAGGGCGTGCGCGTCATGACTGAGACCGAGGCGGTCCGGCAGGACATTCGTCCGCTGCAGATCGGCCTCCTCAACCTCATGCCCAACAAGATCACCACCGAGCTGCAGATGGCGCGCCTGCTGGGCGCCTCGCCGCTGCAGGTCGAACTTTCCCTGCTGCGGATCGGCAACCACAAGGCGAAGAATACCTCGGAAGAGCATCTGCTCGCCTTCTATGAGACCTGGGAATCGGCGCAAGGGCGGAAATTCGACGGCTTCATCATCACCGGCGCGCCGGTCGAGACGATTCCCTATGAGGACGTCACCTATTGGGATGAGATGCAGCGCATTTTCGCCTGGACGCAAACCAACGTGCATTCGACGATGAATGTCTGCTGGGGGGCGATGGCGGCACTCTATCATTTCCATGGCGTGCCGAAGCACCAGCTTCCGGAGAAGGCCTTCGGGGTCTACCGGCAGAAAATTCTGCATCCCTCGTCGCCTTATCTCAATGGCTTCTCAGACGAGGTGTCGATTCCGGTCTCGCGCTGGGCGGAAATCCGCGCCGCGGATATCACCGCCCGTCCGGCCCTCACGCTGCTGGCCCATTCCGAGGAGAAAGGAGCCTGCGTCATCGAAGACCGGAAGTTCCGCCGGCTCTTCGTGCTCGATCACCTGGAATACGATTCCGGCTCTCTCGCGAATGAATATTTCCGCGACCTCGATGCGGAGATTCCGATCAAGCTGCCCTTCAACTATTTCCCCAATGACGACATGGCATTGACGCCGCTCAATCGCTGGCGGCCGCATGCGCATCTGCTGTTCTCCAACTGGATCAACGAGATCTATCAGACGACGTCTTTTGATATCGAGGCGATCGGCGGCGCACGATAACTGCCGCTGGCGGGCGATAAGCGGCTTTGCCGGGCGCGCTTCTTCACGTCCGGGTGGGGTGAGCGAAAAGCGAATTGACCGCTTGTGCTCCGCGCAACTATGCTCAGCTACCTGTCAGCCATCATCAATGGATCCTCTCATGTCGTCATCTGCCACGGGAACGGGCCTTACCCGCCACGCGCCAGTCGTCCTGTCGATCCTTCGGCTGGTTGCCGGATTGCTTTTTCTCGAGCACGGCACGCAGAAGCTCTTCGGCTTCCCGGCGAGCGAGCATATGCCGGACACTTTCACGCTCGCCTGGTTCGCCGGCATCCTGGAGGCGGCGGGCGGACTGCTGGTCGCGCTGGGGTTGTTCACGCGGCAGGCGGCCTTCATCATCTCGGGTGAGATGGCCTTCGCCTATTTCATAGCGCATTTCCCGCGATCGTTCTTTCCGGTGCTGAATGGCGGCGACGCTGCCATCCTCTACTGCTTCGTCTTTCTCTATCTGGTTTTTGCCGGTCCCGGCCCGATCAGCCTCGATGCGAGCTTGCGGCGCAAGTCGGGTTATTAGCAGCGGGCTTCCGGCGGACTGCGGGCGCGGCCGCAGGCTCAGCCGGCGAGATCGAGGCTGGTCTCGATCCTGATCTCCGAGGTCAGGGTGCGGTGGACCGGGCATTTGTCCGCGATCTCCAGCAGGCGCTGGCGCTGCTCCGCGTCCAATGCACCGTCGAGCCGGACATGGCGGGTGATGAGATCGATCTTGCGATCCGACTTGTCGCAATCGGCGCAGTCTTCCGCATGGATCTTGCTGTGCTGCAGGGTGACCTGCACATTTTCCAGCGGCCATTGCTTGCGCGCGGCATACATGCGCAGCGTCATGGCGGTGCAGGCGCCCAGCGCCGCGAGCAGCAGGTCATAGGGACCTGGGCCGCTATCCGTTCCGCCCGCCGAGAGTGGCTCATCGGCCCGCAAGGCATGGCCGCTGGCTGAAATCAATTGCGGAAAGACGCCTTCGCCGGCGCCGGTCACGACCACCAGGCCGGGCTCGCTTCGGGCGGCGGTGACGCGCGCCGTTGTCGCCGCTTCGCTGGCCGCCAGGTAGCGCGCCGACCAGGCGGCCAGCATCCCGGCGATATAGATGGCGTCCTCGCGCCGCGTGATCAGGTGATCGGCGCCGTCCAAAGCGACGAAGCTCTTCGGATGGCGCGCCGCCAGATAGATCTCGCGCGCATTGTCGATGCTGACCGTGTCGTCTTCCGTCGCATGGAAGATCAGCAGGGCACGCCCGAGATTGTGCAGGGTTTCCCGCGGCGTCTGGCTTTGCAGGTCGTGGAGAAAATTGCGGCTGATGGTGAAGCTGCGGCCGGCCAGGGTGACCCGCGCCGCGCCCTGTTCCTCGATATCGGCGATGGCCTCGGCAAAGAGGTGCTTGGCATGGGCCGGGTCGAAGGGCGCATTGATGGTGGCGACACCGATGGATTCGGGGATGCGGCTTGCCGCCAATGGCACCGCAGCGCCGCCGAGGCTGTGGCCGATCAGCAGTTTCGGCGCCTGGTAATTTTTGCGCAGAAAGTCGGCCGCCGCCACCAGGTCCTCGACATTGGAGGAGAAACTGGTATTGGCGAAATCGCCCTGGCTGTTGCCAAGGCCGGTAAAGTCGAAGCGCAGCACCGCGACGCCGTGTTCAGCGAGAGAGCTGCAGATGCGCTGGGCGGCGAAGACATCCTTCGAGCAGGTGAAGCAATGGGCGAAGAGCGCATAGGCGATGGGATCGCCCGCCGGCCGGTCCAGCCGACCCGCCAGCAGAACACCATGAGCGCCCTGGAACTCGACCTTCTCCGACCGGATCATGCGTCACCTCATCTGCCACCATCGCAAACTGCATTGCCGCGCCGCTCTTTGCCCGGCGATGCCAAGTGATGCTATCCCGTCGCTTGCCTGATGCAAAGTCCCACCGCCGGCTTACGTCTTCCGGCGTGAGACGTCACCCCTTGGGGAAATCGGTGGCGAGGCTGACATCGCGCCATGCCTCGATCTCTGCGAGTGTCGAGCGGAGATGGTTGGTCACCGTCTCCATGCCGAAGGCGCCGAGGACGAGATGACGCGGCGGTTCCTTGCTTTCGGTGATCTGGATCATGGCGGCGGCCGCCCGCGCCGGGTCGCCCGGTTGGCTGCCGCTATAGGCGGCGGTGCGCTGCATGCGGGTACCGGCGGTTTCGGCATAGTCGGCGATCCGGCTCGGCGTCTGCTTCAGCGAGCGGCCGGCCCAGTCGGTGCGGAAGGGACCGGGAGCGACACAGGTGACCTTGATGCCCAGCGGTTTGGTTTCAGCGGCCAGCGCATCCGCCCAGCCCTCGACCGCATGCTTGCTGGCGGCGTAGTAGCCGGAGCCGGGGAGGCCGACATAGCCGGCGACCGAGGTGATGCTGATGATATGGCCGCTGCGCTGTCCCCGCATGATCGGCAGGACGGCGCGCGTCAGGGCGAAGAGGCCGAAGACATTGGCCTCGAACTGCGCGCGGATCTCGGCCTCGACACCTTCCTCGACCGCCGCCTGATAGCCGTAGCCGGCATTGTTGACGAGGACATCGATTCGGCCGAATTTCGCTTCGGCCGCCTTTACCGCCGCGGCGATCTCGGCGGCGTCGGTGACATCGAGATCGAGCGCCAGGGCGCGGTCGCCGCCCGCGGCGGCCAGTTCGGCCACGCGCGCCTTGTCGCGGGCCGTGACGACGGCGCGATAGCCGCGCGCCAGAACAAGTTTTGCCAGTTCATGGCCGAAGCCGGTCGAACAACCCGTGATGAACCAAACCGGAGAGACCTGCGTTGCCATGTCGATATCCTTGTGGCTATGGCACGCCGGATCGGCGGGCCGATGATGAAAATCGAAGCGGCGCGCTTATCGGCGCCGGATCTCATTGGTGCTGCGGTTTTCGCCGCCGATGGTCATGATCGCCGTGCCCGCCGGGCGTGCCGCAGGCTTTGCCCGCATGCGGTATGTGACGGAATGGCTTTTGAATTGACGGCCCTCATGAGTTGCGGGCCCGCCTCGTCGAGGGACGATGCGAGGCAAAAAAGTGCACCGCTGGGGGCGGGTCGGTCAAGGATAATGTTCACGGACAGCCAGCCGCCGCAACCGAGGGGGCATCGGCCGGCGGCGCTTGCTGATCCGGCGCCAGTGGATCAACCCGGTAGATCAAGCCGGGGGTCAACCCTGGGGGGCAACCCGCGCGCATCAATCCGCCATGGGGCGGGTGTTGCGGCGGCGAGAAAGTGCTACGCTGCGCCCGCCGATCAGAATCGGGCTTCGGCACCAGATGCTCACCCCCAACGATGCGACCGATGCAGATGTCGGGCGCGCAAAGCGATGTTGCTTCATGACTATCTTCTCCGTGCGGCATGTTACGGTCTATCGCTACCGGCGGGCGGTTGGTTTCGGCGAACATCGCCTGATGTTTCGTCCACGCGACAGTTATGATCAGCGGCTTCTCGAGGCGACGCTCAAGGTCGAGCCGGCGCCAGACAGCCTCCATTGGATTCACGACGTGTTCGGCAATTGCGTGGCGCTTGTCGGCATCTCCCGGCCAGCCGCGGAATTGCGCTTCGAAACCCGGATCCGCCTGGACCATATGCCGCAGGTGCCGCTCGACCTGCAGATCGACGCGGCGGCGCTGACCTATCCCTTCACCTATGACCCGGATGAGATCGCCGATCTGGAACGCACGATGCAGCGCCACTACCCGGATGCCGCCGACGAGGTCGGCCAGTGGAGCCGGCAATTCGTCCGGATCGGCCAACCGACCGATACCGGTCATCTGCTGATGACGCTTTGCTGCGCGATCCAGGAGGGCTTTTCCTATTCGCGCCGGCTGGAGGGCGGCACGCAGACGCCGGCGACGACGCTGCAACTGCGCCGCGGCACCTGTCGCGACTTTGCCCTGCTGATGATGGAGGCGGCACGGTCGCTTGGATTGGCGGCCCGTTTCGTGACAGGATACGTTTACGTGGCGGAACGTGACGGCTCGTCCACGCTCGGCGGCGGCTCGACACATGCCTGGTGCCAAATCTACCTGCCTGGCGCCGGCTGGGTCGAATTCGACCCGACCAACGGCATCGTGGGTAATCGCGATCTCATCCGGGTCGCCGTCGCGCGCGATCCGCGACAGGCGATCCCGCTCTCGGGAACCTATAGCGGCGCCCCGGAGGATTATGAAGGCATGTCGGTGCAGGTGAATGTGACCAGTGCGGGGAGCGCCGACGAGAATTGCGCGTAAGGGACGTGCCGGCGGAACCGCCGGCGACGATCCGTGTTGATCGATAGTTTCGCGGCGCCAGCAGGGGATCTTCCAGATCCGGCAGGAATTCGTTCGGATATGGAGAGATCATGAAAATACGTGCCGGCTTCACCATCGGATATCAATGCGCGCAGCCGACGCCGATGCTGCTGGTGCTCAACATCCATCCGTCGCGCCGCACCGATCTTCTGACCGAACAGGTGCTGACCTTCGACCGTGAGATCGAGGCGCGGGACTATATCGACGGTTTCGGCAACAGCTGCAGCCGCATCGTGGCGCCGGCCGGCCTGACCACCATATCGACCGCCTTCGAGATCTACGACAACGGTCAGCCCGATATCGTGGCCGAAGACGCCGTGCAGCATGACATCAAGGATCTGCCGGACGACGTATTGGTTTTCCTGCTCGGCAGCCGCTATTGCGATACCGACCGTCTCAGCGATTTCGCCTGGGCGCAATTCGCATCGACGCCGCTCGGCTGGCGCCGCGTTCAGGCGATCTGCGACTTCGTCCATCAGCACATTGCCTTCGACTATCTGAAGGCAAACATCCTGCGGACCGCGCATGACGGCTATCTGGAGCGGACCGGCGTCTGCCGCGACTTCGCCCATCTCGCCATCACGCTGTGCCGCTGCATGAATATTCCGGCGCGCTATTGTACCGGCTATCTCGGCGATATCGGCATCCCGCCGGCGCCAGAGCCGATGGATTTCAGCGCCTGGTTCCAGGTTTATCTCGGCGGCCACTGGTACACCGTCGACGCCCGGCATAACAAGCCGCGGATCGGCCGGATCCTCATGGCGACCGGCCGGGACGCCACGGACGTGGCGTTGAGCACCAGCTTCGGCGCATCGCAACTCGCGCGCTTCGAAGTCGTCACCGAGGAAGTCGCGACGGCCGAGTAAGGCCCCCACCGCCGCGGGATGAGGCATCGATCACGGTGAAGATTCCTGTTCGGCGGCACCTCGGTAGCTCTCACCGCGGCAAATTGAATAATCGAATCGCGTAATTCCACTGTTATAGTGGCATGCGCCCACCGTTGGGCGGGCAATGTCCGTTGAGCCATTTGCCGGGCGCAATCGACTGGGGTCGTCGTCCTCCTATCCCGTGTCCAGCCGGCTCAGGCGTTCGCATGGTTCCAGTGTCCAGCCCGGGTTACTTGTACCCGTTCCATATCCGCAGCTCATTCCAGGAGATCAACATGGCTCATCCAGCCTTCGCTGCAGGTTCCGTCGCCGTCATTACCGGCGGTGCGTCCGGTATCGGTCTTGCCGCTGCCAAGAAATTCGCCAGCCTCGGCCTGCGCGTCTGTATTGCCGATCTCGGGACCGACCGGCTCGCCGCGGCGGCGGAGGAGATCACGGCGCTGGCGCGGCAGGGGGCGGAGGATGTCCTGGCGCTCGAGGTCAATGTCAGCCGCCTGGCGGAAGTGCAGATGCTGGAGACGACGGTACGGGAGCGCTTCGGCGAGGTCGGCGTGCTGATGAATAATGCCGGCATCCAGCCCGGCAGCAGCATCTACGGTCCGACCGAGAACTGGGAGCAGGTTCTCGCGGTCAATCTCTGGGGCGTCATCAACGGCACTCAGGTCTTCCTGCCCGCCATGGTGGCGCTGAGCCAGGGCGCTGCGGGGCGTCAGGGCATGATCATCAATACCGGCTCGAAGCAGGGCATCACCACGCCGCCGGGCGATCCCGCCTATAATGTCTCCAAGGCGGGTGTGAAGGCCTTCACGGAAGCCTTGCAGCACGAATTGCGCAATACGGCGGATTGCCGGGTGAGTGCGCATCTTCTCATTCCCGGCTTCGTTTTCACAGGTCTTACCGCGCGGGGCCGGGCCGAGAAACCGGCCGCCGCCTGGACGCCGGAACAGACCGTCGATTTCATGATGGAGCGGCTGGAGCAGGGCGATTTCTATATCCTCTGCCCCGACAATGACGTGCCGCGCGAGCTGGATGAAAGGCGCATCCTCTGGGCGGCCGGCGATATCGTCGAAAACCGTCCGCCGCTCTCGCGCTGGCATCCCGATTATGCCAAGCCTTTCGAGGCTTTCAGCAAACGGCGGGATTAAGCGATCTGCCGGGGCCGCCTCGCGGTGGCATGGAGCAGCGTGCCGGCCGTTACCCGCCGATCCAGCGGATCTCCGGTTCCTTGCGCGGCACGACCGGCGGCTGGGTCTTCGGATGGCCCAGGATAATCGGCGCCACCGGCACATGGTGGACCGGCAGGCCGAGCGCCGCTTTGCCCTCGGCACTGGCAAGCCAGCCGTTGGCGAAGCCGATCCAGCAACTGCCGAGATCGAAATTGCGCGCGGCCAGCATCAGGTTCTCCGCCGCCAATGAACAGTCCACCGTCGCCCAGGGACTCTCGGCGCTGGCGGAAATCACCACCAGCACCGGCGCATCATAGAAGATGTCGAAAGCCGGATCGCTGAGCACCTCCTGGAAATGATGGGAAAGGGCGGCGGCGGAGGTGCGCAGCATATGCGCTTTCGCCTCTTTGGAGATGCGGGCGAGCATTTCCCTGTCACGGATGACGCAGAAGGACCAGGGCTGCTGGTTGACGGCGCTGGGGGCCTGCGTGGCGGCCTCGACCAGCTTGCGCAGCATTGCCTCGGCGATCGGCTGGGCGGTGAAAGAGCGCGTCGCGCGCCGCGAATAAATGGCTTCCAGGATATCCATGCGGGGGCCGTCCTCTCGAATGACGACCAAAGACTAGGCTGCAACCCTGAGCGACGTTTTGATGCCGATCAAGTAGAGGCGGCAGAATCGTTAACGCGGTCTAACATTTGTTAATACTGGGCGCGATCGATGTAAAACATTCGCGTAATACAAAGGCTGTTTTGCGCCGCAAAAGGATTGGATTCGTCAGCGCGCCGAAGCCTGCGCTATGGAAAAGATGGCGGAATAACATCACCCGTTTGAAGTAAAGAAGGGCGGCTAATCCGAACGAATTGGATAAAAGCTGCGACAATTCTGTGAAGTCGCCAGGAATGCCACAGCTGTGATTTGACCCCTAGGCAGGGCGCGAGCAAGGATATCCTGCATGGTTAAAAGATTATTAACGACACTATAAAATCGTTAATGGCTTAGTACCCATGTAAATACTCATTAAGTACACGCAACACTGGCACCTAGATAGAGGGGAGTGAGGAGTGACATGCGAAAACTTGGCTTAGCGATTGTCGCGGTGGCGGGGCTGCTGTTCAGCCTTGGCAGTGCGGCTCAAGCCGCCATCGTAACGGAGGATATCGGCACCCTCGATACCGGCCATCCTTCGGCTTCTTACGGCTACAATCCGGTCTCGCAGCCGGATTTCAAACTCAATGGTTCGGGACAGGGCACGTTCAAGGTCGACTTTGCCTTGGGCAATGATTCCCTGCACACCGCAACTTCCATCACCGCCTCGGCGGCGATGGGGATCGGCCTGAAAGACTTCACCTTCGGGCTGTATGACTCCACCAATACCTTGTTGAAACAGGTCGATGAAGGCAGCGCGATCTATACAGGAAGTGGCACCACTTTTTCCTTTATCGATTTCGCCAACCTGCTGAAGACCGGTACCTATTACCTGCTCTTGACGGTGACGGCGGGCAATGCCGGCCAGATCATCAACGGCAACATCAATATTGCCGCAGTGCCTGTCCCGGCTTCGTTGCCGATGTTCGGTGCGGCGCTGGTCGGCCTGATGATCATCCAGATGCGTCGGCGGCGCCAGCATCTTCCGGGGGTTTGAGACCGGAAGCCTGCAGCTACGCTCAGGCGTAGAATGTGAAAGGTGCGCTCGCAAGAGCGCACCTTTTTCATTGCATCGATTCTGCTTATTGCCGAGCGGCGGATCGCCTCATGCCCGGCTGCGGTCGCGATCTGTCTATTTTCCGGCTGCCACCTTCGGTGCGATCAGCGAGATGATCTCGAACATCACCACCATCGCCACCTGGGCGGTGATCTGGTTCGGGCTGTCCTTGGTCGGCATCAGGCAGACGACATCGCCGCCGATGATATTGAGGCCGAAGAGCCCCTGCAGGATGCCGGTCGCCTCGCGCATCGTCATGCCGTCGAAACCTGGCTCGAGATTGGAGACGCCGGGCGCCACGGTGGGGTCGAGGCAGTCGAGGTCGAAGGTGACATAGGCCGGGCTGTCGCCGACCCGTTCGCGGATGAGGGCGATGGTCTTCTCGACGCCGAGCTGCTCGAATTCCGACATCTTGATGACACGGTAGCCAAGGGCCGTGCTGGCACTGCCGACCTTGCCATGCATCACCGTATTCGGGTGGCCGCGGATGCCGATCTGCACGCTGCGCGAACTGTCGACCGAATCCTCGCGCACGGTATAGGCGGCCCAGTGCGCCGCCGACCTTTTCGCGCCCAGCCAATGCGGCATGTTCTCGTAGGAATCGGTATGGGCGTCGAAGTGGATGAGCGCCACCGGCTTGCCGCCGGAGAGACGCCGGTCGGGTCCGGCGATCGCCTTGAGGATCGGGCCGGTGATGGAATGATCGCCGCCGATCGAAACGGGATAGGTGCCGGCCTCATCGAGGCGGCGGTAATAGGCTTCGATATCGCGGATACAGGCCTCGTTATTCATCGCCTCGGGCAGGGGGACGTCGCCGAGATCATGCACCCGCGCCATCTCGAAAGGCGCGATGTTATGGATGCCGTGGGCGCGGCGGTAATAGCCGGAGACATGGCGGACGGCGCGGGGACCCAGATGCTGGTCGCGCTCGGTCGAGCCGTTGCCGGTGCTGTGCGGCACGCCGACGAGCGCGATGTCGCAGGCCGCCGGATCCTCGTTCCAGGGGCAGCGGAACAGGGTCGGAATGCCCCACCAGTACCAGCTCTGGCTGCTTTTCGCCGCCGCCTGCAGATCGTCATTCGCCATGTCCGTCTCCCTCGGATGGTTTTGCGTGTCGCGGCTACTGTGGCGATATTTCGTTGTCAGTCAACAAAGTTCGTTTATAAGGTACATGCGATGAAGGGGTATACCGGTTGCGGAACGGACAATTGCAGAACGGATGAGGGGGCAAGATGCCGGCGCAGGAAAAGAAGAATCTCACCCTCAAAAACATCACCCCGAAAAGCATTACCAGGAAACGCGCCACCAAGGACGCGGCGGCGAAGAGCGGGCCGGCGATCGGCGCCCTGTTGCGGGCGCGCCGCCAATCGCTGGAGCTGACGCTGGAATTTGTCGCCGTGGCGGCCGAGATCACCAAGGGCTTCCTGAGCGATGTGGAGCGCGATAAGGCCTCGCCCTCGGTCGCCTCGCTGATCCGGCTTTGCGACGTGCTCAATCTGCCGATCGGCAGCCTGTTCTCCTCGGTCGGCTCCTCGGTCATCCGCAAGGACGAGCGGGTGCCGATCAAGTTCGGCGGCAGCGGCATCCAGGACTATCTGCTCAGCCCCAGCAGCGCCGCCAAGGGCCAGGCCATCCTCTCGGAGATCGCGCCGGGCGGTGGCGGCGGAGCGGGACTCTACACCCTGCGTTGCGAGGAGGAATTCGTCTTCGTGCTGTCCGGCCGCGTCACCATCGTTATCGAAGGCGAGGAGACGGAACTGGGCAGCGGCGATGCCATGACTTTCGACCCGCGCCGCCCGCATACCTTCCGTAATACATCGTCAAGCAAGCCGGCCCAGGCCTTGTTCATGATGATGCCGCCGTCGCGTTGAGGCGCGGGCGACACCGTTCACCCGTTATAGGCCGCCTCGATCATGGCGAGATCGATCTTCGACATCTGCATCATCGCCCGTATGGCGCGGGCTGCCTTGGCCGGATCCTTATCCTGCAGCATATCATGCAGGGCATTGGGCGCCACCTGCCAGGACAGGCCGAATTTGTCCTTGAGCCAGCCGCAAGGGCCGTATTCGCCGCCGGCACCCAGCTTCTCCCAATAGTAATCGATCTCGGCCTGGTCCTCGCAGGCGACCAGGAACGAGACCGCTTCGGTGAATTTGAATTGCGGCCCGCCATTGAGTGCGACAAAGCGCTGTCCCTGGATCTCGAACGTCTGGGTGAGGACGCTGCCGGCGAGATCGGGATTCGCCTCACCCCACCGCAAGGTATCGAGGATGCGCCCGTCCTTGAAAATGGCGAGATAGTGCTTGACCGCTTCTTCGGCATTTTTGTCGAACCAGAGGAAGGGCAGGATTTTTTGGTCCGTGAACATGATCATGCTCCCCGCAGGCGAATGACGATTGGTTCAAAGCGTATTGGCGAGCTTCACCAGCTGATCGAGGCGGATGCCCGGCCGGTATGGAAGCCCATGAAACGCCGGGCGGCCAAGCCGCATCGCGGCCCTCAGCTGGCCAGGGCCACATAGGGGGCGGTGAAGCGGATGACGAGGCCATCTGCTTGCCAGTCCCGTTCGATGCGGGCGCCCAACTGGCTCTGCACGCCGCGTTCGAGGCGGCTGCCGAAGCCCAGCGTCTCCGGCGCGGCGGCAATGGCGGGCCCGTTGCGCTCCGTCCAGATCAGTTCGACCTCGTCGCCCCTGCGATCGATCTCGATGGTGATCTGACCCTCGGCGACGGAAAGCGCGCCATATTTCGCGGCATTGGTGGCGAACTCATGCAGCAGCAAGGCGAGGTTCGCCAGCGAACGCGCCCCGACAATGATGTCGTCGCCACCGCTGATCCGCATCCGCTCGGTTGCCTTATCCTGGTATGGCAGAAGGATGGATTTGAGAAGGGCCGTCAAAGTCGTTGCCGCGGCGACCCCGGCATCGGCGGCGGCGAGTTGCGGCAGGATGAGATCATGGGTACGGGCGAGCGCCATCAGCCTTTCGCGGATGGCCGCAGCAAGAGCTGCCGGTGTCTCGGCTGTGCGGGCGCTCAAGGTGACGACACCCGTGGCCAGAGTGAAGAGATTCTTGATGCGATGGTTCATCTCCCGCATCAAAAGCGATCGTTGCTCTTCGGCGCGTTTGCGGCCAGTGATGTCGCGGGCGATCTTGGAGGCGCCGATGATGGCGCCCTCGGCATTGCGCACCGGCGAGACGGAAAGCGAGATGTCGATCAAGCTGCCGTCCTTGTGTCGGCGGATGGTTTCGTAATGTTCGATGCGCTCACCGCGGCGGATGCGCTCAAGGATGCGCGGTTCTTCATCCTGCCGGTCTTCGGGAATGAGGATCGAGACCGGCTTGCCGATCACCTCGTCGCGGATATAGCCGAACAGCCGTTCCGCACCGTTGTTCCAGCTGGTGATGACGCCGTTCAAATCCTTGCTGAGGATGGCATCGTCCGACGATTCGACGATGGCCGCCAGCCAGGAGGCGGATTCCTGCGCCCGCTGGTGGGTCACGATATCTTCCCTGGCGGCTTTGATGAGGCGGGCATTGTCAATGGCGGTGGCGGCATGGGAGGCGATCGATTCGACCAGTTCCTGGCTTTCCGGCGTAAACACGCCGGCCTCGTCATGGCCGAAGAACAGACCGCCCAAGACCTCGCCCGACCGGGAAACGACCGGAACAGCGAGATAGCTGACCACCGGCAGATGCCCTGCCGGCATGCCGAAATGCGGTGCGTTCTGGCCATAGCGCGGATCGGCGCGAATGTCGTCGGATCGGATGGTGGCCGTGCCGGAGAAGGTTGGCGCGAAGACCGCCGTGTTACGTGGCAGGCCCATCTTCTCGAACGATTCGCGCGACGCCCCGGATAAGCTGTAGAGCACATAGCTCTCACCGGCGGCGTTGGTGACATTGTAGAAGAAGGCGCCGAATTTAGCTCCGGCAATCTCTGTCGCCGCATCGGTCACGGTCTGCACGACACGCTCGAGATCGAGATCGGACGCGATGGCCTTGGCGATATGATTGAGCATCTGCAGGCGACGGGTCTGCAGGCGCAGCGCAAAGAGGGTCGCTGCGTCTTCGGACACTTTGCTTGCTTGGCGCAACTCGACCGTCTCCACGTCACTTACCTTTTCGACATGGGCGTCCGAGTGTGATCTAGCCACCTGTTCCACCCGCAATTCTGCAGAGCGATGAGGGTCTGCAATCCATCCGAGGCCGGCTGATGGTTATCTATTCCGGACGGGCGCGCCGGTTCCCTGCCGGTTTCTTTTGCGAGTTAATAATAAAAGCCCGACCGAAGATAGTGCGAAAGTTGTTAGCAGTTCCGCGGTTTCGCTGCCGATAGCAGGGAGGGTCAACCCTCTCTGGCCAGCCCCCTGAGGCCGAATCGGTCGGATAGGATCGGCGCGAGAGCCGCCCTTTACAAAGATGAAAATCGCAAATGTCGGTGGGAACAAATGACCTTGTCGTTCCTTAAGGGTGAGGCGGCGGTGTGACCGCTTCCTAAAAGCAAAAATATGTGTGTGATTTAGTAAAATCACCGAGATGCAGCAGCCACCTTCCTTAACCCCCGCCAACCAAATTCCGGCTCCCGCCACTGTCCTGATTGTCGAAGACGAACCGGCTCTTCGTTCCCTGGCGGGCGATGTGGCGGAGGCCGCCGGTCTTGCCTTCATCGAGGCCAATGACGCGCATGAAGCCATGGCCCTGCTGGAAACCCGCACGGATATCGGGGTGGTCTTCACCGATATCCATTTGCGCGGCTCGATGGATGGCATTTCCCTGGCGGAGATTGTCCGCCGACGCTGGCCCTGGATCGATCTGCTGATCACTTCGGGGAAAGTCATTCCCCACCGCCACAAGCTGCCGGAAGGCAGCCTTTATTTTGCCAAGCCCTACGACATCGAGAAGGTCGTAGAGGCGCTCAGGAGTTTTGCCGAGCGCCGGCCGGGGCATGCGGACCGCCTTGACCTTTAAGCCAGATAACCCGTTATCGAACGGTCGACGTCGCGCTGTTTCGGGCGTGGCGCGGCTCCGGAGCCTTGCAATATGCAGGGTGGCCCCGGTTGCGGGCTGTAGCGATCGCTGCTGACAGAATCTGGCACAGGCCTCCCCTAGATTTGCCGCACAGCAACCACGGCGGATCACCAGGGAGAGCTCTTATGCCGAATGCCAAATACATCCTTCTCTACGTCGACAATCCGAGGGCCAGCGGGCATTTCTACGCCGGTCTCCTCGGGGTGCAGCCGCTGGAGGCGGGGCCGACCTTCGTGCTCTTCGTCCTGCCCTCCGGGCTGAAGCTCGGCCTGTGGTCGCGCCATACGGCGGAGCCTGCCCCGTTGCCTGGCGGCGCACCGCTCGGCGGTGGCGCCGAGGTCGGCTTCACGCTGGACAGCCGCGCCGAGGTCGATGCGCTTTACGCCGATTGGAGCGGCAAGGATCTGCGTGTCATCCAGAAGCCGACGGCGCTCGATTTCGGCTATACCTTCGTCGTCCTCGATCCCGACGGTCATCGGCTGCGGGTCTTTGCGCTGGAGGTATGACGGCCGCGCGACGGTCCCCTCTCTCTTGTCACCCTCGGGCTTGCCCCAAGAGTCCATGGTTGATGCGGCTGCTGTTGCCGGCGGGGGCCTCGGGTCGAGCCGAGGGATGACAAAGGCGAGGAGGCCTTGTTGCTGCTCTTGCTCTCCTACGCCGTCTGCAGCACTGCCGCGGGCCGGCGGCGATCCAGCACGCCGCTCCAGATCGTCAGCAGCAGGGCCGCCGCCACCAGGATCGCTCCGACCCAGGGTGTTGCGCCAAGGCCGAGCGGCGAGGCGACCACCAATCCGCCGATCCAGGCGCCCAGCGCGATGCCCAGATTGAAGGCGGCGATGTTGAGGGCCGATGCGACGTCGACGCCGCCGGGCCGATACTGCTTGGCGAGCTGCACCACATAGAGCTGCAGGCCGGGCACATTGGCGAAAGAGAGGAAGCCCATCGCCGCCAGGGTCGCCAGCGTCCAGACCGGCGCCACCGCGGTGAAGCTGAACACCGCCAGTACCGCCGCCTGCAGGGCAAAGAGCCCGATCAGAGCCCTCACCGGGTTGTGGTCGGCGAAGCGGCCGCCGGCGATATTGCCGATGGCGATGGCGATGCCATAGAGCACCAGGATCAGGCTGACATGGCTGGCGGCAAAGCCGGTGATCTGTTCCAGGATGACGGCAAGATAGGTGAAGGTGACGAAGGTGCCGCCATAGCCCAGCGCCGTCATGGCAAAGACCAGCAGCAGCCGGCCGCTGCCGAGCACGCGTACCTGGTCAAGCAGGCTGGCGGGTGCCGCTTTGCTGAGATTCGCCGGCAGCAGGGTGGCGATGGCGGTGAAGGCGATCGCACCGAGGGCCGTCACCGCCCAGAAGGTCATGCGCCAGCCGAAATGCTGGCCGATGAAAGTGCCGAGCGGCACCCCGGTCACGATGGCGACGGTCAAGCCCATGAACATCATGGCAATGGCGGAGGCGCGGCGGTTCTCCGGCACCAGGTCGGCGGCGATGGTCGACCCGACCGAGAAGAAGACGCCATGGGCGAAGGCGGAAATGACCCGCGCCACCAGCAGCATCTCATAGCCGGTGCTGAGTGCCGAGACCGCATGGCCGATGATGAACAGTCCCATCAGCCCCAGCAGCAGCTTCTTGCGGCCGAGATGCCCGGTCAAAGCGGTGATGACCGGCGCGCCGAAAGTGACGCCGAGGGCGTAGACGCTGACAATGAGGCCGGCCAGCGGCAAAGTGATGTGAAGGTCCGAAGCCACCGTCGGCAGCAGGCCGACGATGACGAATTCCGTGGTGCCGATCGCATAGGCCGCGATGGTCAGGGCAAAGAGAGCCAGGGGCATGATCATCCATCCCGCCCGTCAGGCCGGGCACCGTTCGTGGCGGCGCCGGTTAGCCGGGCGTCGCGGTTGCAACTGAGCGGAAAAGCGAAACCGCTTCTTCCGTAGCGGAATATGTGCCCGTGAGGCTTGTGCGATAAGGCGGGATAATGGAAGAATGCCTATGAATTGAAGTCATAGATCAGTCGGGCTGGCGCGGGGGCGGTAGATAGGCGGCCGGCCGGGAACAGGCGGCTGGCCGATCGGACAATGCACGGGCGGAAGGTGGGATCATGGATAACCGGGCGGGAGAGATGGAGGTGTTCGCGGCGGCGGTCGATCTCGGTAATTTCTCGGCCGCCGGGCGGCGTCTCGGCCTGTCACCCTCGGCGGTGAGCAAGCTCGTCACCCGCCTGGAAGAACGGCTCGGCACGCGCCTGCTGGTGCGCTCGACCCGGGCGCTGCAGCTGACGCCGGAGGGCGACGCCTATCTCCAGCGGGCGCGCCGCATCCTCGCCGAGATCGAGGATACCGAGCGGGTGGTGGCGGGCGGTGCCGCCGCGGCCCCGCGCGGGCTGTTGCGGCTCAATGTCTCGGTCGGTTTCGGCGTGCGCTGCGTGGTGCCGCTGGTGCCGGATTTCCTCAAGCTCTATCCGGAAGTGCAGCTCGATCTGTCGCTTTCCGATAGCATCATCGATCTCATCGAAGAGCGCGCCGATATCGCTATCCGCACCGGACCCTTGCGGGATTCCAGCCTGACCGCCCGCAAGGTGATGGAAAGCCCGCGCGTGATCGTCGGCGCGCCAGATTACCTGAAACATCGCGGGATACCGAAGACGCCGGCGGATCTCGATCGGCACAACTGCCTGATCTTCAATTTCCGCAGCACCCAGACGGACTGGCCGTTCCGCGATCCGAAATCGGGCAAGGCTTTCATGAAGCCGGTCGGCGGCAATCTCATGGTCAACAACGGGCTCACCATGCGGCAGATGGCCTTGCGCGGGGTCGGCCTCGTGCGCCTCGCCCGCTTCGATGTCGAGACCGATATCGCCGCCGGTCATCTCGTGCCCGTGCTGGAGAAATTCAGCGCCGGCGACACCGTGCCTTTCCACGCGCTTTTCGTCAGCCACGACTACATGGCCGCCCGTATCCGCGCCTTCCTCGATTTCCTCACCGACTGGATCGCCAACAACGAGGCGCGGGTCAGGCGACGAGGATAAGGGGTTTGTCCCCGATCTGTTGGACAGCGATTGCCGGCGTTACTCTCAGGCATTCGATGCGCTGAGACATTGTTCGGTATCTTCGCTTGGTGTTCCGTCATCCGCCGTTTCAAGGGCCGCGCCGCGCCGCAGGAACAGCAGAACGACCAGCGCCGTCACCGATGTCACGGCCGTCAGCAGCCAAAGCAGGGTGTTGAAGCCATCGGTGTAGCCTCGCACAAGAAGGTCGCGCGCCATGTCCGGCAGTAAGGCTTGCGCGCCCGCGAGATCGCCGGTTGCCAGGCGTTGCGCGGCGGCCGCGCTGTCCATATGTGCCGGGCCCAGAGAGGAGCGGGTCAGAGCCGAGAGGATGACGGTGACGATGGCAAGAGCGACGCCTTCACCGGCCACGCGGGTGGTGGCGAAGATACCGGCGGCCATGCCGGCGCGCTCCGTCGGCACGACGCTGACGGCAAGACCATCCATCAAGCCCCAGGGCAGGCTGATGCCGATGCCGATCGTCAGCATCGGCCCGACCAGGGCGGCATGGGACGTGCCGGTCGTGCCATGGCTCAGCCAGAAGAGGCCGCAGGCCGAGATGGCGAGCCCAAGGCCGCAAATCGTCGACGGCGTGAACCAGCGCGTCAGGTATCCGGCGATGACGGGGAGGATCAGCAGCGGGCCGGACAGGGCGATCATCATGCGGCCGGCGTCGATCTCGCTCATCCCATCGATGCCGACGAAACGGATCGGCAGCAGGATCAGCAGGACGACGAAGGCGTAGGCGGGAGCCGCCGCCAGCAACTGAACGCCGACGAATCGCGGATAGCGGAACAGCGACAGGTCCAGCATCGGCCTGGCGACCGAGCGTTCGACAAAGCAGAAAAGCGCCATCAGCAATGCCGCGCCGATCAACAGGGCGATGACCAGCGGATTGTCCCAGCCATGGTCCGGGGCGCTGAGGATGCCGAAAGTGAACAGCGTCAAAGCGAGGGTGAAGGTGATTGTGCCGGACCAGTCGAGGCCGGCGGCGGCGGGATCGCGGCTTTCGCGCATGGAGGCGCCGCCGAGACCGAGCGAGATCAGCCCGAGGCCGACGACAAGGGCGAAGATCGCCGGCCAGCCGAACATGTCGATCATCAGGCCGGAGGTGATCGGCCCGAAGGCGAGGCCGATGCCGAAGCTGGCGCCGACGAAGCTGAACGCCCGCATCCGCGCACTGCCGTCATATTCCTGGGCGAGTGCCGCCATGCCGCTGGAGAAGGTCGTGGCGGCACCGACACCCTGCAAGGCGCGCAGAATGTCGAAGGTGAGGATGTCGGGCGCGAAGGCCAGCGCCGCCGAGAACAGCGTGAAGGCGCTGAGCCCGATGAGGAAGACGCGCTTGCGGCCATAGCTGTCGGCCAGCGATCCCGCCGCCAGCAGACAACTGCCGAAAGTCAGCATGAAGGCATTGGTAACCCAGTTGAGGGCCACCGGGTTGAGTGCCCCCGCATTGCCGGCCAGCGTCCGGGCGATGGCGGGCAGGGCGACCGCCGGACCGGTAAAGGTCAGGGGCATGGCCGCCGCCGCGCAGCAGATGGCGATGAGGATGGCGATCTTGGTCGATCGGGCGGAGGTGGCTGGAACGGCTGGCGTGATGGCGTCAATTGGGGGCATGACTGGTTTCCGCAATTTGCAGGAGGATGGGGAACCGGCCGCCAGCAGGCGTGCCGTGATCGATGCCCAAAGGATAATTTTGCGGCAATCACTGGTGAATGAGGCTAATATTCCGCTCATAGCGGAAAAATTCGCTCGAATATCAGAGGCTTTGAAGGGCTGGATATGGACCAGTTAAGCGGGCTCTCGGCCTTCGTGCGGACGGCCGATCTCGGCAGCTTCGTCGCTGCGGGCCGGGTGCTGGGCCTGTCGGCTTCGGCGGTAGGCAAGGCCGTGACGACCTTGGAGCATCAGCTCGGCGTCAGGCTCTTTCAGCGCTCGACCCGTTCCATCCGTCTGACCGAGGAAGGCCGCCTGTTCCACGAAAGATGCCGGCGCATCCTCGACGATCTTACCGACGCCCAGGCGTCGCTGGCGGCAGCCGTGGCAACGCCGCGCGGCCGGTTGCGCATCAGCGTGCCACTGGTCAGCTATCACCTCTTGCTGCCGATCCTGCCAGAATTCATGCGCCAGCATCCGGAGGTCGAGCTCGATATCGATTTCAACGACCGGATCGTCGATCTGGTAGAGGAGGGCGTCGATGTCGCGATCCGCAGCGGCGACCTGCCGGATTCACGGCTGATGGCGCGGGCATTGCGGCCGTTTCAGCTGATCCTCTGCGCGTCGCCCGCTTATCTTGAGACGCATGGCACGCCGCAGACGCCACGCGATCTCGATGGCCATCTCGCCATCCGCTTCCGCTTTCCCAACAGCGGCAAGCTGCAGGATTGGCCGCTGACCCAATCCGGTGGCATGGAGGATCGGCATCCCCACACGGTTCTTACCTGCAACAATATGGAAGCCCTGCGCGGCGCCGTGCTCAGCGGTCTTGGCATCGGCTGCATGCCGGATTTCCTGGCGCGATCGCCGCTTGCAGCCGGCCAGCTGCGTACCGTGCTGGACGATCACATCGACGGCCCGGGTCAGTTCCATCTGCTCTGGCCCTCAAACCGCCATCTCTCACCCAAGGTCCGCGTTTTCGTCGACTTCCTCGGTGAATGCCTCTTCGCCAGCAAGTGTGAGGCGTTGCCGCAGCCATAGAACACGCGACGCGGAGGCGGCGCGCAGCTGCCGGGTTCGCCGAGCCGGCCCGCCTGTCCAATGACCCACAGATCTACTGGGCAGGTTGGGCCGTCACAAGACGTAGAAATGCGCGTCGGTGGGGTTGAGACCGTTGACCGGCAGGATGTCCTGCGGGCAGGCCGAAAAGACCATGATCACGTCCATCCCCGCGCGGAACGTGATGTATTGCCCCGCCTCGCTGACCGGCGCCTCGAAAGAGAGGGCGCCGTCCGGCTTCACCGGGATGTTCATGAAGAGATTGAGCGGGCTCGGCGTTTCCGGCGGCGTCAGGCCAAGTTCCTTGAGGGCGAGCGCCAGGTTCTCGGTGCAGCTTTCGTGATAGCCGGTGACGCCGAGCTGCTTGTAACGATGGCTGTCGCAAGCGGCGATCAGCGTGTCATGGATGCCGGGCGTCGTATCCTCGGCGATGGTGAGAATCGGCCGGCGGTGATTGCTGAGGAAGGTATCGCCGACTTTCGGGAATACGGTCAGCATGGTGGCGCGACTGTGCTCCATGGACATGAATTCGGTGAGATCGGCCGCATTGAAGGCCCAGGTATCCACCACCTGCTTGCCATGAGTATTGATGACGCGGATCTGCTGGCCCGCGCGCAAGCGCGCCGCCTTGCCGTGTCGCGCCGGGATGGTGATCAGGTTGGTTGCGCCGCTCATTCACATCTCCGCATGTCTTGTTTTCCAATTTCGTCGATCTTGGCAGGCATCGCTCGCCTTGCGCCGTGGGGACGGATTATTGCGGCCGTATCGCGATCGATCAATCTGCGGCGATCAATCTATGGCCGGCTGGAAATCGATACGGCATTGCCGTCAGGGTCGGTGGCCTCGCAGCGTGCGAAATAACCCATGGCGATGACCTTGCCGAAGGTCGTCGCGCCGCGCGCAACCAGTGCGGCTCGGGCGGCGGCGATATCGGCGGCATAGAAGGCGATCTTTGGCGCGCGGGCGCCGATGCGAGGCTTGCCGCGATGAAGCGAAATATGGCAATTGCCGGCGGCGAAGTCCTTCCAGCCGGGTTCGTCGGTCACGATCTCAAGCCCGATGACGTCGCGGTAGAAGGCGGTCATCGCCGCCATGTTGCCGGTGAAGAAAGTGATCCGCCTGAGATCGAGCCGCATGCCGGAAGTCGTCCCTCGCCATCCAAGTCGTGAGCCGTCGGGCCGACGATAGGAACAGTTCCGTCGGCCGTCAATGACGGCGGGTTGCGATCTGTCCAGTCTTCATCCGCATGGCCGCGACCCGGTTACGTGCGATCCGACGCGCGCCGGTCACGCCGCGAAATCGATGACGATGCGGCCGTCGACTTGCGCTTTTGCCAGGCGCGTGAGGGCGTCATTCACATCTGCGAGGCGAATGCGCTCGGTCGGCACGCTGAGTCTTGCCCGCGCGCCGATCGCCAGGAGGTCGATCAGCTCCTGCCTGGTGCCGACACTGGTGCCGGTGATGCGCACGCCGGTATAGGTCAGCCATTCCATGCTGAGCGGCACCGGATCTGCCACCATGGCGACGGCGACGATCCAGCCGCGCGGGCGGATGCCGGCGATCATGGCCGGCCAGGGGGCGATGCTGGGGGCGAAATTGAGGCAGGCATCGGCACCGCCGATCGCCCTGGTCTGCGCCCCGGGATCTTCGCCGGCGAGGAAGGCATGGTCGGCGCCGGCCGCCCGCGCGATCTCCAGCTTGCGTGGCGTGGTGTCGACAGCGACCACCCGGGCGCCGGCGCGCTTGGCGAGCTGGATCGCATAGAGGCCGAGCCCGCCGCAGCCGACCACCATGCAGGTCTTGCCCGGCGCGAGTTCCGCCTTGGCAATGGCGCCATAGGCGGTGACGCCGGCGCAGAGCAGCGGGGCGGCGTCGACAGGATCGAGGCCATCGGGGATGCGGGTGGTGAAGGCTGCCTGGACGACGGCATATTCGGCGAAGCCGCCCTGGACGCTGAAGCCGTGGGCGCGCTGCTCCGCGCAGAAGGATTCGTGCCCGGTCAGGCATTCCCGGCAATGGCCGCAGGTATCGTGCAGCCATGGCAAGGCGACGCGCTCGCCGATGCGGAAGTGACGAACACCGGTCCCCAGTTCGACCACCCGGCCGATGCCTTCATGGCCCAGGATCAATGGCTGAGGATGGCCGGCCGCCGTGGCGGCGCCGTCCCAGACATGGAGATCGGTATGGCAGACGCCGCAGGCTTCCAGCTTGATCAGCAGTTCCCCCGGCCCGGGAGTCGGCACCGGTACCTGGCGAATTTCCAGCGGCGCACCCGTTTGGGTCAGCAGGGCCGCGAGCATCTGGGGCATGGCGGGGGCACTTTCGTTCGAGCTACGGGTAATCCTCCGGTGCTGAGAACCGGCGCTAGATGTTTAAATAAAAAATTGGATGATTGTCAAATTTACAGGATGCGATTGAGTTCATCCAGTTTCTGAACGCTGGAGTTCCGAAAATTAATTTTTACAATCAAATATTTAATAGATATTTCGTGGCTACTTCCCGAGCCGGCGATGGGCATAGTCCTTGATAAGGTCGACGGCTTCCTTACGGTCGAGGCCGTGCTTCTCCATCGCGCAACGCAGCCACATGCCGTCGATCATGACGCTGATGCCTTTGACCAGAAGCTCCGCTTCGGCGCGATTGGTGAGGTGTGCCAGGCAGTGGTGCAGGTTGCTGGCGAGGCGGCGGTAGAACAGGGTCTGCAGGCGGTTGAACTCGGGATGTTCGGGCACGGCGGAATAAAACGAGACCCAGGCGCTGGCCGTGGCGCGGTCGTAGAGGTTGGGCGGGAAATTGCCCTCGATGACGGCATCGAGGCGGTCCATCGGTGTTCCCGCGTCGCGGAGCCGGCGCACAACATCTTGCATAATCAAGCCGTTGGCGTAGCGAACCATGGCGATCAGCAGGTCGTCCTTGCTCTTGAAGTAGTAGTTGATGATGCCGTGCGACATGCCGGCCTGCTTGCCGATCCTGGCCATGGTGAGGCCGCGGAAGCCGTAGAGCCGGAAGGCCTCATAGGCCGCCTTGATCAGGTCTTGGCGCCGGATGGTCTCGATGCTGGTCCGCATGTCGTCGCTGTCCTTGCCCCATTCGGCCTTGCCAATCCTCTGACTCTTTAGCCGAGCCGGCGGACAAAACCAAGCTGGGCAGCTAGGTTATTTTTCTGCTGAACAGAAAACTGGATATATATCCAGTTTTTTATTTGACCGACCTGCAGGTGGGCGATAGCGTGGCTGCCAAGAGCAAAAACATAAAACATCCTTGGGAGCGAAACATGAAAACCACCTCTATCCTGCCGGCGGGGCTGGCAGCCCGTCTCTGGGCAACCCGTCCCCGGTTAACCCGTCCGTGGGCAACCGTCGCGCTGACCGCCTTGGTCCTGCCGGCGCTCGCCGCCGCGGCCGAGGCAAATGACGACCCGAGCTGCGCCGGCGTCCATGTCGCGGAGCTGGGCTGGACCGATCTTGCCTTCACCACGGCGGTCGCCGATGTGCTGACCGACAGTCTTGGCTACAAGCTGAAAAGCGATCTCCTCGGCCTCGAGGTCGTCTATCAGGCGCTGAAGCTCGGCAAGCTCGATGTCTTCATGGGCAACTGGCGGCCGGTGCAGGACGTGCAGTTCAAGCAGTATTTCGATGAAGGCGCGGTCGAGGTGCTGGGGCCCAATCTGCAGGGCGCCAAATATACCGTGGCGGTGCCCACCTATGTGGCCGAGGGCGGCGTGAAGAGCTTCGCCGATCTCGACAAATTCGCCGACAAATTCGACCGCAAGATCTACGGCATCGAACCCGGCAGCAACCAGCCGCTGATCGACGCGGTCAACAAGAACGAATACGGCCTCGGCAAGTGGAAGGTGATCGAATCCAGCGAGCAGGGCATGCTGACCCAGGTCGACAAGGATTACAAAAAGCAGAAATGGATCGCCTTCCTCGGCTGGGAGCCGCATGCCATGAACATCGACTACAAGCTGACCTATCTCAATGGCGGCGACGATGTCTTCGGCCCGAATTTCGGCAGCTCCGATGTCTATACGCTGTCGCGCAAGGGCTATGCGGCGCAATGCCCGAACATCGCCAAGATGTTCTCCCAGCTGAAATTCAATGTCGATTTCGAAAACCAGGGCATCCACATGATGCTGAAGGAAGGCAAGAACGGCAAGGAAGCCGCCGCCGCGATGATGAAACAGCATCCGGAACTGGTGAAGCAATGGCTCGCGGGCGTCGCCACTTTGGGCGGCGCGGATGGATTGGCGGCGGTCGAGAAGAAGATCGGCGGGTGAGGGGCGCCTTTTAGTTCAAGGCGGGGGCAGATGAAACGCCCCCGCTTCCTGACCCTCCGCCGGCAGCCAGGCCAGGACTGCCCTCACATCCGGTATTCCGGCTCTTCCTTGTCGAGGATCGCTTTCACCTCGTCGAGGTGATCGAAGCTGAGCTGCTTGTAGTCGTCCCACTGGCTGACGGTGAGCTTGGCGACGTTGTCGGCGACGATGCGGAGCTTCTTGCCGGTGGCATAGGCCGTCAACAGCGTCTCGCAGGCGCGTTCGAAGTAGTACATGGTGTCGAAGGCTTCGGCGACGCTGGCGCCGGCCGTCATGACACCGTGATTGCCCATCATCAGCACGGTCTTGTCGCCGAGGCAGCGGGCGAGGCGGTCGCCTTCCTCGTCGGAAAGCGCCATGCCGCCGAAAGCGTCATCGCTGGCGATGCGCTGATAAAAGCGCATGGTGTTCTGATCGATCGGCGGCATGCTGCTATCCTCCAGGGCGGCCAGCGCCGTGGCGTATTTGGGATGCAGATGCATGACGCAGCGCGCCTGGGGCAGCAGCGCATGCAGGCGACCATGGATGTACCAGGCGGTGGGATCGGGCGCGTCGGGTTGGCTCATCGTGGTTTCGTCGCGGGCATCGAGCAGGATAAGGTCGCTCGCCTTGATGCGGCTGAAATGCCGGCCGCGCGGATTCATCAGGAAGCGGCTGCCATCGGGCGAGACGGCGACACTAAAATGATTGGCGACAGATTCATGCATGTTCAGCCGTGCGAACCAGCGGAAGGTGGCGGCAAGATCGATGCGCGCCTGCTGCAGCGCCGCCGGACCGATCAGGGTGCTGTCGCCTGAGACGGTCTGCTGCCCGCCGATCTGCTGTTGAATGGTCATGCGGTCTCTCCCGTTTCGCCGCGGCTTCCGGCGCGGTCATGCTTCCTCGTTGCGATCGATCCTAACGCCGGCCGGCGGCATGCAGGTCAGCGCTTTTCTAGTGGCGCGCATGCAGCCAGCGGTTGGCTTTGCGGTGGCTAGCTCAGGTGTCGCCGCCACCGGGGCCCCCACCCCGGCCCTCCCCCCCGTGAGGGGAGGGGGCATTCAGCAGCGACACGTCGCCGGTCAGGCCGCCGCCGTCACACGCCTACCTTTGCGCTCGTTCCCAGTCGTGATGGATCCAGACCGGCGCCGTATCGGCGGGCAAGGGCGAACGCCCACGGATCAGGTCGCTGGCCTTCTCGGCGATCATGATCGTCGGCGCATTGGTGTTGCCGCTGACGATCACCGGCATGATCGAGGCATCGACCACGCGCAGGCCAGTGAGTCCATGCACCTTCAACTGGTCGTCGACCACCGCGAGCCCGTCGCTGGCGCGGCCCATCTTGCAGGTGCCGACCGGATGATAGCAGGTTTCGATCGCCTTCCTGGCCCAGGCATCCAGCTCGTCATCGGATTTGACGTTGATGCCGGGGAAGAGTTCGTCGCCGGTGAAGGGCAGCATCGCCTTCTGCGCCAGCACCTCGCGGGTGAGGCGGACACCGGCCCGTATATCGGCGCGGTCGCGGGCGTCCTGCATGTAGTTGAAGCGGATCGCCGGCGCTTCCTTGGCATTATCGCTGCGAATCTTCACGTGTCCCAGGCTCTTCGGGCGCATCAGGTCGAGATGCACCTGGAAGGCATGTTCCGGCACGGTATCGACCGAGCCCGGAATGACCGCCAACGGCATGAAGGTCAGTTGCAGGTCGGGATGCTCGATGCCGGGCTGGCTGCGGATGAAGGCGCCGGCCTCGAAATGATTGGTGGCGGCAGGACCCTTGTGGTTGAGGAACCATTGCAGCCCGGTCAGATATTTGCGCGGGCCGCGGCTGACGGGAAAGAGCGTTACCGGCTGCTTGCAGCGATGCTGGATGACGACATCCGGATGATCGTTGAGGTTCTCGCCCACCCCCGGCAGCGCATGCTTCACCTCGATGCCGAGGTCGCGCAGGTGTTCGGGCGCGCCGATGCCGGAGAGCTGCAGCAGTTGCGGCGAGTTGATGGCGCCGCCGGAGAGGATGATTTCGCGCTCGGCATAGACCCGGTGCATCTGCCCCTTGACCGTATAGTCGATGCCCCTGGCGCGGTTGCCTTCCAGCAGCACGCGCTGGGCCAGAGCCGCGGTGACGACGGTGAGGTTTGGACGCTGCAGCGCCTGGGCGAGATAGCCGCGCGCGGCACTCCAGCGCTTGCCGTCGCGTGTCGTGCGGTCGATCGGGCCGAAGCCTTCCTGGCGATGGCCGTTGACATCGGGGGCGAAGGGATAGCCCGCCTCGATGCCCGCCTGGATGAAGGCCTGGCAGAGCGGCGACCGGTCGAGATTGGGGCTGGAGACGAAAAGCGGCCCCTCGCCGCCGTGATAGCGCGTGGCGCCGTGCTGATGCTTTTCCGCCCGCTTGAAATAGGGCAGCACCTCGGCATAGGACCAGCCGCGATTGCCGGCTTGCGACCACTGGTCGTAATCGCGGGCGTGCCCGCGGATATAGACCATGCCGTTGATGGATGACGAGCCGCCCAGCACGCGACCACGCGGATGGGTGAGGCGGCGGTTGTCGAGATGCGGCTCCGGATCGGAGACGTAGTTCCAGTTGAACTGCGTCGAGGACAAGAGCTGCCCCATGCCCGACGGCATATGGATCTTCCAGCTTCTGTCGCGCGGGCCTGCCTCCAGCAGCAGGACCCGCACATCCTTGTCCTCCGTCAGCCGGGTGGCCAGCACGCAGCCGGCGGAACCCGCGCCGACGATCACGTAATCATAAGTCGCGGCGGTCTTCATGATGTGCTGATTGCCTTTACTCGGCTGCCGCCTTGGTCGTCGTATCCGGCCGGATCGCCTGGTAGCACAGCTTGTGGAAATGCCGCACCAGGTGTTCGCTTTGATTGGTGCGCCCGGCATCGACCAGATAGCGGCCCTGGTCATAGCCGAAGCTGTGCAGGCCCTTCTGGTTGCTGATATTGAGCTGGATATCCTCCGGCCCCAGTTCCTTGTTCATCCACTCGATCGCCGCCGTGGTGAGGGCTGGCGTCGCACGGTCCTTCGGCCCGTAATAGCCGAAGCGCAGCAGCGACTTCTCGGCTTCCAGCGGGATCATGATGAAGGTGCCCACCATGTCGGTGAAGGGGAAGGAATAGAAGGTGGTGTTGGGGAAGAGGCCGGTATTGAAGAACCAGTCGGTCTGCCAGGTGGCGCCTTCCAGCGGCACGCCATAGGCCTTGGTGACACCGGGGGCCGGCGGCGCCTTATAGGTCCACCACTTGTCATGCGGCGTCAGGCGATAGGATTTGTAGTCGATCAGCGAGGCGAGGTGCTTGTGTACCGGGCCGGAGAGATCGAAGTGATAGCCCTCGATCGAGTTCTCCTGGATCACCTTCCAATTGGCCGCGACGATGACATCTACTTCCTCGACCAGTTTCAGGTTGTCGAGGTCCGGCATGAAATGCCGCATCTCTTCTTCCATGCTCTGAGCGCCCGCCTCACCGGCGGCCATCTCGGCGACCGCCTTGGCATCGGGATCGAGATTGATGTAGACGAAGCTGGCATAGATCTCGAGCTTGACCGGCTTCAGGCCATGTGAGGCTTTGTCGAAATCGGTCAGGCAGTCGCTATGGGGGGCCGCGCGCAAGGCGCCGTCGAGGCCATAGGCCCATGAATGATAGGGGCAGCGGATGACGACCGGCAGCTTGCCGCGGCGTTCCTCCAGCAGGCGGTTGCCGCGATGCTGGCAGGCATTATGGAAGGCGCGGATCTCGCCGTCGCGGCCGCTGACGACGATGACGCTCTGGTCGAAGATCTCCTGCGTCAGATAACTGCCCGGTTCCTTGAACTCGTTGACATGGCCGACCACGTGCCAGGCTTTGTAGAAGATGCCGTGTTTTTCCTCTTCCAGGATCTTCGGATCGAAGAAGAAGCGCGACGGCATGGAATAGGTGGTATCGGGATCACGGGCATCGTCCCAGCTGGTTTTCTTCGTCGGCAACATCGCGGTTCTCTCCCTCGTATTCTCGTTCGTCTTCCGGCGCCGTTCGGTCGCGGTGCCGTTTGCTCTCGACGCCGTTCGCTCTCGACGTTTGTGGTCTTGATGCCATCGGCCCAGGCAAGGCCGTGGCTGTCTTATCCTCTCGCTCGTCATCCACGGGCTGACCCGTGGATAGAGCAGGCGGTTTGACGGCGAGAAACGAAAAAAACGCGGAGGGCGTCTCTCGCCAGGCTTCAACTGCCCCTCAGTTTCGCATCGCTGCCCCAGCCGGCCCGATGAGCAGCGTCACCTCCGCGTCGCCTTTGATCAGGTCGGGTGGGGTCCGTAACACTTTGACCAAATGACAAAAATTCGACCTGCGTCGGGCCGTCGCGGCGCTTCCCGTCCTATCTATTGACGGAAAGAGACGAAATCGCGGCGCTCAAGGTCAAGCCATGCAAACGCAATTCAGGTGCAGTTGCAGCCATGGACGCGCGTCAAGTCAGCGCCGGGGTGCCGCATCGCCTCGGCATCATCATCCTGCCGGACTTTTCCAATCTCGGCCTCGCCGCCATCGTCGAGCCGCTATTCATCGCCAATTGGCTGGCGCAGCAGCGGCTCTTTGAATGGTCGATCCTCTCGGTCGATGGACTCTCGGTCCAGGCCAGCAACGGCATGCGGGTGCCGGTCGACGGCGCGCTCACGGAAAGCGCCGAGTTCCAGACCGTGCTGGTGGTGGCGAGCTTCGAGCCGAAGCGCCATGCCGAAGACAACCGTGTCACCGCCTGGCTCAGGCGCATGGCGCGGTTCGGCGTCGAACTCGGCGCCATCGAGACCGGCAGCGAGATCCTGGCGGCGGCGGGGTTGCTCGAAGGCCATCAGGCCGCCGTGCACTGGGACAATCTCGACGGCTTCCGCGAACGCTATCCCGGCGTCGATGCGGTGCCGCAGCTTTATACTTTCGGGCGCGGCCGCATGACCTGCGCCGGCGCCAGCGCCATTCTCGACATGATGCTGCGCTGGATCGCGCAACAGGGTGACCGGCGTCTCGCCGACGAGGTGGCGCAGCATCTGCTGGTCAGCCGCCAGCGGCCGGCCGGCCAGGAGCAGGGGGCTCCCGATACCGACAAGGAAGCCGTGGCTAACCAGGCGGTGGCGAGGGCACTGGTGCTGATGCAGGAGACGATCGAGGAGCCGCTGAGCTGTGCCGCGCTCGCGGAGGCCGTCGATCTTTCGCCGCGCCAGCTGCAGCGCCATTTCCAGCGCCATCTCGGCGCCACGGTGATGCGGCATTATCTGCTGCTGCGGCTCTCGAAGGCGCATAAGCTGCTGCAGCAGACCGATCTCAGCGTCACCGAAGTGGCGGTCGGCAGCGGCTTCACCTCGCTGGAACATTTCTCCCGCGTCTATCGCCAGACCTTCGGCCGCTCCCCCAGCACCGACCGCCAGCAGACCACCTCGGCGCCGGTGCTCAGGCAGCAGAGCGTGCCGCGCCAGCGGACGAGGCTGGGATAGCGCCTGCGATCCCGCCGAAACCGGCAATTTCCCGCCGAAAACCCCATATGAGCGACGATAAATAGAACTCAGGAATCCGTGCCCCCGCGGGACGCCCCCGCGGCGACCCGGTGGGCTGGGGCGGGATAAGGCGAATTTAGGCGCTTCCGGTCAAAAAAATGCACGATTTAAGATAATATTCATAAACATCAGTTAATTGTGAAAGCGCGACTCGGTTGGCTGTCATATATATGTAATAGGAAGCCAGCCCAAAATCTTAACGGAGCTGGCGCGAGAATAGCTTTGGGTACCTGCGATCAGGCCATAAGGGCGCCATTGGGGGCGGAGGGCTGGTCGCGTTGGTGATGGAAACGACGCGTATGGAACAGGTTCTGCAACAGGCCGGGGCAATCCCCTACACCATGCTGGATGGCGAACTGCGCATCCTGCTGGTGACCTCGCGCGACACCGGCCGCTGGCTCATCCCGAAAGGCTATGTCGATAAGGGCCTGACACCGGCCGACGCCGCCGTCCGGGAAGCCTATGAGGAAGCGGGCATCAAGGGTGCCGTGGCTTCCGACCTGCCGCTCGGCTTCTTCACCTATTTCAAGAAGCTGAAATCCGGCGAAGACAAGCCCGCCAGCGTCCAGGTCTTCCTGCTGCGCGTCGAGAAGCAGTGCAAGAAATGGCCCGAGATGAAGCAGCGCCAATGTGGCTGGTTCAAGCCTGAAGAGGCCGCCAGCCTGGTCAAGGAACCGGGCCTCGCCATGCTGCTGCTGCGCGTCGACGAGATCGCCCAAGGCTGGGCTTAGGACAGCGCTGGGCTTAGCACAGGGCGGGCTCAGCATAGAGGCGCCTGCCGCTTCTACGTCGGCCTGCGATCAGGGCCAAAGCAGGCCGTTCCCTCTACGATCAATGCGACAGGGCCGCTTTCAGATCTGCGAGTGATATCGGCTTGCTGACGGCGGTCACGTTGATACCGAAGCCGTCGCCGATATGTTGAGCTGAAGAGCTGTACAGCGGATTGGCACCGGAAATCGCGATGATCTTTGCCGTGGTGTGATTGGCGCCGAGCCATTTGATCAGTTCGATACCGTCGATCTCCGGCATGACGATATCGAGAACGATGATTGTCGGGTCGAAGCTGATGCAGAGTTCTTTGAAAGCCTCGGCGTCGGCCGCTATCCTGACGTCGTGGCCAAGCTGCTTTCCAACGCGACTGACGAAAGTGGCGAAATCCGGCTCATCATCGACGATTAACAGGCGCTTGTCTGTCACGAGGCCTCTCCACTCTCCAGGACCTGCCGGATCTTGATAGCAAGATCGGCCATGCGAAACGGCTTGGTGAGGAGATGGACGCCTTCGTCCAACTCCCCGTTATGCAGGATTGCATTTCTTGTATAGCCCGACATGTAGAGCACCTTGAGGCCCGGATGCCGTGCCCGCGCTGCCCGCGCGAGGGCCGGCCCGTTGAGGCCTTTCGGCATGACAACGTCGGTGAAGAGCATATCGACCCGAACTGCGCGATCCAAAGCCTCCAGCGCCGCCGGACCGTCGCTCGCTTCGATGGTTTCGTAGCCCAGTTTCTTGAGCAGATGGACGGCAAGCTTTCTCACCGCTCCGTCATCTTCGACCACCAGAACGACTTCGCCCTTTACGCTATAGGGCATGGTCGGTTCCGCTTGCACCTCTTGCCATGTCCCCTCTGGCGTCTCAGCGCGCGGCAGATAGAGCTTGATGCTCGTGCCGTGGCCGAGCTCGCTGTAGATTTTGACATGCCCGCCGGATTGCTTGATGAAGCCGTAGACCATGCTGAGGCCAAGGCCGGTGCCGCGCCCCAGAGGCTTCGTCGTGAAGAACGGTTCGAATGCCTTGCTGACTGTCTCCGCTGACATGCCGCTACCGGTGTCCGTCACAGTCAGCATGACATAGCTTCCTGCGCGGATGTTGGCATTTTGACTGGCATAATGTTCGTCGAGTTCCGCCCTCTCCGCCTCGATGGTCAGCCTGCCGCCTCCGGGCATCGCATCGCGGGCGTTGACTGCAAGGTTGATAAGCGCGTTTTCTAGCTGGCTTCTATCGATACGCACTTTCCAGAGGTCTGGAGCGACAACCGATTTAACTTCGAACGCTTCGCCCAGCGTGCGGCTGAGAAGTGCCCGAATATCTTCCAGCACTTCATCAAGGTCGATGACGCGCGGCTCGAGCGGCTGCTGACGTGAATAGGCCAGGAGCTGCTGAGTCAATTTGGCGCCGCGTTCCGCCGCTTTGAGTGCGTCGCCCACAAGCTCGGCCATATCCGATTCTAACGCAGGGTCGCTGGCCAGAAGCTCGAGGTTTCCCTGCATGATCGCCAGAAGATTGTTGAAATCGTGCGCTACCCCGCCGGTCAGTTGACCAATGGCGTCCATCTTTTGTGATTGCCGGAGCTGTTCTTCCGCTGCATTGCGTTGCGTAACGTCGAGCGCCACGATCAGCCTCGCATCCTTGCCTTCAAAGGACAGAGCATGACTGAAGATATCGACGCGAATTATTTCGCCGCTCCTGCGGCGGTGCCGCCAATCGGAACTGATCTGGTAGGCAGCCGTTTCCGACCGCAGATTGTCCTTGAGACGCTCGAGATCTTCCGGCGGACGAATATCGGCGATGGACATCGACAGAAACTCGTCGTGCGAATACCCGTAATTCTGGATTGCCGATTCGTTGACTTCCAGGAAGTGCAGGCTGACCGAGTCATAGACCCACATCGGCAACGGATTGTTCTGAAACAGATAACGAAAATCCTCGGAGCTCTTTCTGAGCGCGGTTTCCGCCTCCCGTCGCTGCCTGATTTCCACGTCAAGAGCGACGGCATGACGTTCCAGTTCCTCCGTCGCGCGACGCCGTTCCGTAATGTCGACGATGGCCACCAGAACCATATTCCCGTCATCGGCTTCGATTGAGCTAAAGCTGATTTCGAGCGGGAACTCAGTCCCGTCCTTGCGTCGCCCGAGGAAGATATGTGTGGCCTTTGAGGGCTCCGCCTGGGATTTCGCCAGGCAAGCTCTCCACCAGGCAGCATATTGGTCGCCGACGCGGTCCGGAATGAGTATGCTTGACTCCTGGGTCAGCAGTTCCATCCGCGAATAGCCGAAGAGGTGTTCGACCTCGCTATTGACCATTTCGATTTTACCCGAAGCATTCAACAGGATCATCGCGTTCGGTGCGGCTTCAACGATGCTTTGGAAGCGCTCGAGTGCCCGTCGAGCTGCGTCGGTCTCTCGCTGACGCAGTTCGGTGACATCATAGCTGATCCCGCCCATGCGGATTGGCTTTCCGGCGCCGTCAAACGCAACCTTGCCGTTGCTCCGCAGGGTCCGCAACGACCCATTGTGCAATACGATCCGGAATTCGCTCGCGTAAGGCACACCAGAGGTAATGGACCTGTTGAATGCCTGCTCGACGTATTCCCGATCTTCGGGATGCAGGCGATCGATCCAAACCCTGTAATCGTAATCGTTGCCGGTGGCTTCCAGGTCGAACAATTCGTACATTCGCTCGTCGCGCCAAAGCGTGTTCGACACAATATCGTAATTCCAGACGCCGATGCCCCCGGCCTCCGTTCCCAGGGCAAGACGATCGCTGAGTTCCTGCGCCTCCTGCTTCGATTGCTCCAGTCTGGCGGAGGCTTCGACCAGCTTCACATTTGCTTCGCCGAGGGCGACCTCGCTGGCCTTGCGGTCGGCAATCTCTTGCCGCAGGGTGTCATTCAGCGATGAAAGTTGCCCCAGATTGGGCAGGGCAAGGGCGCGCGGCATGACCAGCCATAAGATCGCCGCCGTTGGAATTGATGCGGCGGCGGTAACGGCCTTGATCATGCCGTCGAGGACGTAGTCGGGGTGCCATAACGTCCAGATCGAGAAGAGATGTGTGGTGCCGCAGGCCAGAATGAAGATGCCAAACAGTATCAGTACCCAGCTCAGTGTGAAGTCCGAGCGCTTGCGCGCAAAATAGACCAGGGCGATCGGCATCGAGAAATAGGAGAGGCCGATCAATGCGTCGGACCCGATATGCAGGGCAAGTAAATTGGGCTCCCACAGCAGGCACATGCCGTGCGGCATATATCCGTCGGAGGAAAAGAGCCGCAGGAGCGCCGATATCATGGTGCAAACTCCGTGGAAACCCGCCCAATAGGTTTGCCATCCTGGATTGATTGCATGCTTTCGTCCAGCACTAGGTAAGTGCATTGGGGCGTGGATCAGCCAAACCGGCGGATTTGCCTGTTATGCCTCGGCCCGGCTGTCCGACTTAGCCGGCGCAACCGTGACCTAGGCGGACGGCCCGCCCACCATCGCTAGCAGCTCGTCCTCAGCAACTCATCCCCAGTTCGTGCCGTCGGCCTGAAGCCCGCGCTCAGCCCATTGCAGGGCCGGGCGCGGAGAGATGCGCGAGGCGGCCGATGCGCTCCTCGATGGTTGGGTGGCTGTGATGCACGGCGGAATAGACGGGGTCGGGCGCCAGCGCGGTTGCGTTGCTCTGCTGCAGCTTCAGGAGCGCCTTTGCCAGGTGATCGCCGTTGCTCATCCTGGCGGCAAAAGCATCGGCCTCGAATTCGTCGCGGCGCGACAGGTGATTGAAGCCGACGCGGAACCAGCCGGTGATGGCCGGCGCCACCAGCATGAAGATCACCAGGAGACCGACCGGCATCTCGGTGAAAAGCGAGGGTTGCAGCGAGAAAATCCCATAAAACCAGGCCTGCCCCGACAGCCAGCCGAGCAGGCCGAGCATGGCGAAGGAAACCGCCGCCATCATCAGCAGGCGTTTCCTGATATGGCCATGCTTGAAATGGCCGAGTTCATGGGCAATCACCGCCTCGATCTCATCCGTGTCGAGCTTCTCCAGCAGCGTATCGAAGAGCACGATGCGTTTAACCGCGCCGAAGCCGGTGAAATAAGCATTGGCGTGGGCCGATCGCTTGCTGCCATCGACCTTGAAGATGCCGTTCGAGCGGAAGCCGCATTTTGTCAGCATGGCTTCCAGCCTGGCGCGCAACGGGGCGGCGTCGAGCGGTTCGTATTTATTGAACAGCGGGGCGATGAATTTGATCGCGAAGATGGCCGCGACATTGAAGATCATCCAGATTGCCCAGGCATAGAGCCACCACAGCGCCCCCGTATGCCGCATGGCGAAGTCGATGATCCAGACGAGCGGGACGCCGATCGCCACGGCGAGGCAGGCCGCCTTCACCTTGTCCGCCACGAAGGTGCCCATGGTCATCCGGTTGAAGCCGAAACGCTCTTCGAGCACGAAGCTTCGATAGAGGCCGAAGGGCAGGTCGACGAGGGCCGAGAGAATGACGAAGCAACCGATGAGGGCCAGCGAGCCGATATAGCCGCCGAGCGCGGCGGATATCGGCTGAGCAGATATCAGCCGATAGAGCAGGGCAAAGCCGCCGGCATAGGCCATGAGGAGGACGAAGAGGCCGTTCACGGCAAGATAGGCGCCTTCCAGCTTGGCCTTGGCGATCGTATAGGCGGAAGCCCGGCGATGCTCCTCAAGGGTAACCTTGCCGATAAAGGAGGTCGGGATCGCGGCCTCGTGCTTCCTGACGAAAGCAATCTGGCGCCAGTCGAGCCAGAGGTCGAAGCCGATTGCGGCCAGGGTCAGAAAGATGAGAACGGCGGTCATCGGGAACTCCAAAGACCATCATGCCATTGATATATAGGAAGGGATATATGGGAAGGCTATGCCGCGATCCTGGCCGGCGCAATGCATAGCCTTCAGCCGGGTAATGCAGGAAAGGGACGATGTCAGAAAGAAACCTGCCGAGAGGCCGCCCTCGGGACTATTCCGGCAAGCGGGCGGCGCTTTTCCGTCGCTGCCTGCCGGTCCTCTTTCTCCTCCTCGTCTTGGGCTTTGAAGGCACGGCGCGCGCCGATACCTCGCTCGAGATCGATGTCGGCGATACCCACCTCAAGTTCAGCCGGCAGGATCTCCTCAACCGGGCGGATCTGCGCCAGATCGTCATCGAGAGCGGGGACGGCTACCGGCAGCCGATGACCTATAAGGCCATTCCCCTGGCGAGCCTGCTTTCCGGCGCGAAGATCCCCCTCGACAGCGTGATCGAGACCGTTGCCTCCGACGGCTTCGTCGCCCAGCTGCCGCTGGACCTTGTCCGCAATACCGATGCCGGCAAGGCGGTCGCCTATGTCGCGGTGGAGGATCCGGCGCAGCCCTGGCCCTTGTTGCCCGACAACAAGGTCAATCCCGGCCCCTACCGTCTGGTCTGGCTGGGCAAGGGCGTCGCCGATATCCGCAGCGAGCAATGGCCCTATCAGGTGATCCGCCTGGAGGCGAAAGATGCGCCGGCGAAAAGATGGCCGGGCCTGGCCGTCGCCGCCTCGGTTCCCGCCACCGATGTTATCCGGGCCGGCCAGGCGTTGTTCGTCACGCAATGCCTGACTTGTCACCGCCTGAACGGCGCCGGCAGCGCCGATATCGGACCCGATCTCAATCTGCCGATGAACCCGACTGAATATTTTAAACCCGATGCCCTGCGCCGCTATATCCGCAATCCCGCCTCGGTCCGGCATTGGCCCGCCCAGCGCATGCCGGCCTTCGACACCAATGCGCTCAGCGATCTGGAGATTGACAACATCATCGCCTATCTCACGCATATGGCGGGTCGCAAGAACGCGGCAAACTGAGGCCTTCGTTGCGGGCGGCGACGCTTGGCGGGGCGGGGGATCAGGCAATGCCTGAGATCGTTTCGAGGTGCAGAATTTAGCTTCCGGCTATTTGCTTGTGGAAGCACAGGAGCCATCGCCATGACTAAAGCCGACCTCTCCGGCGTCTATCGTGACTACATTGCGTGCCTCAACAAGCAGGACTGGCCGAGGCTGGGACAATTCGTCGATGGCGAGGTCACCTATAACGGCCGGCGGATCGGGATTTCAGGCTATCGCGGGATGCTGGAGAAAGACTTTCACGAAATTCCGGACCTCCATTTCGACATTCAGCTGCTGGTTTCCGATGCGCCCTATATTGCGAGCCGGCTGGCATTCGACTGCACGCCAACGGGAAAGTTCCTTGGACTCCCTGTGAACGGGAAGCGAGTCTCCTTTACCGAGAATGTCTTTTATGAATTCCGGGCAGAGAAGATCTGGCAGGTATGGTCGGTCATCGATAAGGCCGCGATCGAAGCGCAGCTTTAGCGCAAGATTATCCCCTACCTCGTCGCCAAGTGCGATCGCCGAACGTTCCGCACCCGTGGCAGAGTGTCTTTTAACGAAGCGAGTGGCAGGAACATGGACAGCGATCTGAAGGTTCCTCGCTATGCCAAGCCTGATGATCTCAGGGGGATAGAACAGCTTGTCTCTCGTGTGGTCCTGGAATGCTACGGCCATTTGCTTTCGAGCTACAAGTTCGATGCTGATGAGAACTGGCCCGGCTCCTGGGTCGTGGAGAGCGAAGGGGAAGTCGTCGGTGTCATGCTGACGGACGACGACTGGGTGGAGGATCTTTGGATCGCCGTCCCGCATCGAAATCGTGGCATTGGAGCCCAGTTGCTCTCTATTGCCGAAAGCGAGATCGCAGAGCGAGGATATGAGGTCGCGCGCCTGCGGGTTGTCGCTGAGAATGGCCGCGCATTGCGGTTCTATGCTCGCCATGGATGGGCCGAAGGCAGCCGCTACGCTCACGAAATCAACGGCTTTGAAATGCTGGAAATGATGAAGCGGGTCGGCCGTCGGAAGCTCCAACGCGTCCTTACGTTAGGTCCGTCCGGTCCGTGATCGGAAAGTTGCGCACGGCGTCGATGAACGCGCGCAGGGCCGGGGCCATCTGGCGTTGCTGCGGATAGCAGAGGAACAAGCCGGGGAAGGGGGCCGACCATGCTTGCAGCAGCGGCACCAGCCGTCCTGCGGCGATATGCTGCGCCACGGCCTCTTCCACCGGAAAGCCGATCCCGATACCCTGCAGCGTCGCTCGCAGCGCCATTTCCTTGTCGTTGAAGATCAACGGTCCATCGACCGCAACTTCGAACCAGGCGCCGTCTTCGAAGAATTCCCAGGCATAGGGTGTGGCGCGGCCCGGCCAGCGCCAGCGGATGCAGCGGTGCTGCAGCAGATCGCGCGGATGCGCGGGGCGGCCGTGCGCGGCGATATAATCTGGCGTGGCGACGGCAAGCTGGCGGATATCCGGCCCGAGACGCACCGCCACCATATCGCGCTCGATCACTTCGCCAATGCGCAAAGCGACGTCGAAGCCGGCGGCGACGAAATCGATCACCTCATCGTTCAGCGTGATGTCGAGGACGATATCCGGATAGGTGCGGGTGAAAGCCGGCAGGATCGGCGCGATGTACTTTTCGGCTGCAGAACGGAAGGTCAGGATGCGCACGGTGCCGGCAGGCCGCGCACGCGACTGGCGCGCTTCGCCGACGGCGTCGCCCAATTCGGCGATGGCCGGCTGCACGCGCCGCAGCAGGGTTTCGCCGGCTTCCGTCAGGGCGACGCTGCGGGTGGTCCGGTGCAGCAGGCGCAGCCCGACGCTTTCCTCGAAGCCGCGCACCATCTGGCTGAGGGCCGAGGGCGAGACGCCGAGCATCTCGGCTGCCCGGCTGAAACTGAGGGCTTCCGCCACCGCCAGGAAGGCGCGGAGCTGGTTGAAATCGCTGCTGGAGAGGGGGCCGTCCATGCGCCATTCATGGCATTATTTAGCTCATCTAACAAGTCAGATAAGAAATGCGCGCATTATAAATCGCCATCCCGGGCTCTATCTCCTGCCCACTAGCAAAGGAGAACACCATGACGACTTGGTTCATTACAGGCGTTTCGCGCGGTCTCGGCCTATCCCTGGCGAAGACGGCACTCGCCGCCGGAGACACGGTTGTCGGCACGGTGCGCAGCGGATCGCCCGCGCTGTCCGGCGCGCCGGGCAAGCTTCACATCCTGACCGTCGATCTGGCTGACGGCGCTGCTGCGGAGGCGGCCGTAACGCAGGCCTTCGAGCGGGTCGGTGATATCGATGCGATCGTCAACAATGCCGGCTACGGCCTGCTGGGCGCGCTGGAAAAGGCGACCAACGCCGAGGCCGCGCATCTCTTCGCCGTCGACGTCTTCGCGCCGTTCCGTATCATCCGCGCCGCGCTGCCGTATCTGCGCAAGCAGGGCAGCGGCCATATCATCAATGTCACTTCGATCGCCGGCCGCGCGCCTGGCTTGGGTACCGCGCTCTACAGCGCCGCCAAGGCGGCACTCGAAGCCCTCTCTGCCAGTCTTGCCCAGGAGGTGGCACCCTTCGGCATCAAGGTGACGGCGGTGGCGCCGGGCGCTTTCCGCACCGACTTCCTGACCGACCACTCGATCCGCAAGAGCGAGGCGGAAGATGCTGCCTATGCCGACACCATCGGCAAGAGCGGGCAGGCCTTCAATGCCATGAATGGCCGCCAGCTCGGCGATCCCGACCGCGCCGCGCGGGCGATCATGACGCTGGTCCTGTCGGAGAAGCCGCCCTTGCATCTGCTGCTCGGCAGCGATGCCCTGCAGCGCGCCCGCGCGAAACTCGATGCGATGATCGACGAGATGGATGTCTGGGCAGTGCAGACACGCGCCACGGATTTCGTCGAGGAAAAGTGATGGCGGCAACGCCGCTGGCGCGGGGTCGTTATACCGATGCGTTGTGGGGGCCGGTGCGAGCGGCATCGGTCTCGACAACACAACTCCGCACAACTCCGCTTTGTGTACGACAGCCGACAGCTATGACTTGCGGCAAAGAAAGAACTTCTCGCCGCGCCACAGGCCGTAATCGATGACGTCGCGGCCTTCCGCCGTTACCTCTTCGATATTCGCGAAGCCTGCGGCACGCAGCCTGTCCCTGAAGTCTCGTCCGTAGAATCTGACGTGGTCGGACTGGCCGAAGTGAACTTCCCTGTCATGCGGCGTTGTCACGCCGTCATTTTCATAGGTCCGATCCCATCCCTCGACGATGGGAACCGAGCACACCAGGCATCCGTCATCGGACAGCACCCGGTAGATCTCGGCCAATGCTTTTCTGTCGCAGACGTGTTCCAGAACATGGTTGCAGATGACCGTCTTCACGCTGCCCGCCTCCAAGGCGATGTTTTCGATGTCGAGCTTCAAATCCGCTTCGTCGAACAGGTCGGCAGTTGAATAGGCCGAAAACAACTTCCTGAAACGATTCATCAAGATCGGTTCAGGCGCGAAATGCAGGACCGGCTCTGCCAACCTGGATGTGTCGCCCTTGAACCACAACCAGAAGAGCCTGTGGCGCTCCAGCGACCCGCATTGCGGACAGAGGGCATCGATGCGCGGCGGCCTGCCGAAATCGCCAAAAAATCCATGATAGCCGCAGAGCGGGCAGTGGCGCTTGTGGAGGGGCCGCGTGTTGTCGTATATGGGCTGCGCGCCGTTCAGCCGATGACGAAGACTTAGGACCGCCCTGGGGATAAAAGGCTTCACGATCTCCTTGAGACGCATCACAGCACCCATCGCAGCAAGCCTCGGCTTTATAGCCAAGCACGCAATCAACTTCACCGCTACCCCGGGCGCAACAGATCTACCTCGCGTTGTATCATTTGTTTATCTGCTTTAACGAAGGTGAACACGCATCGGCGCCAGGGATCCGCTTCATGATGACCGCTACATCCAAGCCGTCCCCCTGGCGGGGTATGCCCGATGTGCTAAAAACATGCCGATCAGGATTTGAGGAGGACGCGTTATGGGTCGACCCGCAAAAACAGCCGATCGCGCAAAGGCCACCGGCCGCAAGCATACGGAAGAGCTGCTTGATGAGGCACTCGCCGACACTTTCCCGGCCAGCGATCCGGTGGAGATGCTTGAACCGGCAGCGCGTAACCGCGGCAGGGCCGCTGCGCGCACAGCAGGGAAGAAAACGGCAGGGAAGAACAAGCCCGGCAAGAAGAAGCGTGAATGAGCGCTTTAAAATTGCCGCCGCGTCACCGATAGCGCTGCCGCACCCCTTCATCGCCAACCAACGTAAAAGGCCCGGCCCGTCACGCGACAGGTCGGGCCTTCTTCACAGGCGGAAAGGCGTCAGCCCAGCATCAGCTGGTTCCACGCTTCCTCATAGGCGCGGGAATAGTTGTCGGATTCCTGCTCGTTGAGGATCAGCATGTCCTTGATGTTGTCGGGTGACATGACGAGGATCTTCTGTGTTGCCGCATCGGCCTTGGCGGCCGCCGCGCCGAGCACCGGGCCATAGGTCTTGAGGTCGAGGAGCCTGCTCTGCGGCTCTTCGCCCAGTGCGTAATTGAGCACTTCATGGGCAAGGTCGCGATAGGGCGAGCCCTTGGGGATCACCCACCAATTGGCCCAGGCGATGCCGTCCTTGTAAGTAAAGCCGATCGGCGCGTTCTCTTTAGCGGCGGCGAGCATGCGGCCGCTCCAGGCCGAGGACAGCGCCAGTTCGCCGGTCGAGAGCAGCTGCGGCGGCTGCGCGCCGGCACCCCACCAGACGGTGACGTTCGGTTTCAGCTCCTTGACCTTGGCGAGCGCCATCTTGGCCTTCTCCTCGGTGACCGGATAGACCTCCTCGCGCTTGACGCCGGCCGCCAGCAGGGCGGCCTCGTAATTGTAGTAGAACAGCTTGTAGAGGCCACGCGGCCCGGGAAAGCGCTTCACGTCCCAGAAATCGGCCCAGGATTGCGGCCCGGCATCGGCCGGAAAGGCCTTGGTCGACCAGCCGAAGATCGTGGCACCCGCCGAGGTGGCGATGCCATAAGGCGCGACCATCCCCGCCGGCAGCGCCTTGGCATTGGGGATCTTGTCGAGATCGAGCTGTTCCAGGAAGCCGTCCTTGGCGCCCTGCCAGACGGTGCGGCCGCCGACATCGACCAGGTCCCATTCCACTGCCTTGGCCTGCACCATGGCCATGATCTTGGCGGTCTCGGTCGGCGAGGTGTTGTTGATGGTGATGCCCTTGGCCGCGGCGAAGGGATCCATGAAGGCGGATTTCTCGGCCGCCGACAGGGCACCGCCCCAGGATGTGAAAGTGAAAGGCCGGCTGTCGGCGCGTGCCCAGCGCGGCAAGGCCGCGGTCGCACCCAAGGCGGCGACCGAGCCCAATCCGGATAAGACGAATGTACGACGTTTCATGGTTATTCCCTCCCAGGACTTAATTATGAATCATGATTGCGGCACCAGCCGGACATGCTCCGGCTGCCAATTCACCCGCAACTCCATGCCGCGCGTGATCGGTCGGTCGGTGAGGCGGCGCAGCCAGAGATCGGCGCCGCTTTCGAGCCGCAGGCGCAACGCCGTCAGCTCGCCGAGATAGACGGCCTCTTCGACCCGGGCGGCCAGCGGCCCGGCATCGTCCAGCACCAGATGTTCCGGCCGCAGCAGCAATTGCAGCGGCATATCGGCAAGGCCCATTTTCATCGGCGCCGCGGTGACCGGCAGCGTCAGCGTATGACGCAGGGCGGCGACCTCGATGCGCATCTGGATCCCGTCCTGGGCAATGAGCCGCGCCGGCAGCAGATTGGATTCGCCGATGAAGCTGGCGACGAAACTGTTGACGGGGTTGCGGTAGAGTTCGGTCACCGGTCCGATCTGCTCGATGCGGCCGGCGCGCATCACTGCCACCCGGTCGGAGAGGATCAGCGCCTCTTCCTGATCATGCGTCACATAGAGCGTCGTGCGCCGCCGCTCTTCATGGCGCCGCCGCAGCTCCAGCTGCACATTGCGCCGCAGCTGGCGGTCGAGCGCGCCCAGCGGTTCGTCCATCAGCAGCACATCGGGTTCGATCACCAGAGCGCGGGCCAGCGCCACGCGCTGCTGCTGGCCGCCGGAGAGCTGCTGGATGGCGCGGTCGCCATAGCCGGCGAGTTCCACCATCGCCAGGGCGGCGTCGACCCGGCGCTTGATCTCCTCCTTGGGACGGCGCCGCACGGCGAGGCCATAGCCGACATTCTCGGCGACGGTCATATGCGGAAACAGCGCATAGTTCTGGAACACCATGCCGATATTGCGCTGGCGGGCCGGCAGATTCGTCACCTCGCGGTCGCCGATGAAAAGCTGCCCGGCGCTGGGCGCGAGATAGCCGGCGATCAGGTTGAGCAAAGTGGTCTTGCCGGAACCCGACGGCCCCAGCAGGGTCAGGAACTCGCCGGCCTCGACATCGAGATCGATCGGATGCAACGCGATCTGCGTGCCGTAATGCTTGGTGGCGCCACGAAAGCGCAGGGGCAGGCCGTTGCCCGTCATGCCGGTACTCCCTGATCGGTAATAGTCTCGGTGGTGATGCTGGCGGCTGCTTTGCCGGCCACCTGCCGCCGGCGGGCGTCGATCAGGCGGGCGAGGGCGAAGAGCAGGGCCGCGAGCAGGATCATGAAACTGGCGGCGACGGCGACGACCGGCGTGAATTCCAGCCGGATCGATTCCCAGATCTTCACCGGCAGGGTCTTGGCGCCATAGCCCGCCATGAAGACGGCGACCACCACCTCATCGAAGGAGGTGATGAAGGCGAAGACGCCGCCGCCGACCAGGCCGGGAATGATATTCGGCAAGGTGATGCTGCGGAACACCGTCCATGAACCGGCGCCCAGTCCGGCCGCCGCCTGCTGCCAGCGGCGATCGACATGCCGCAGCGAGACGCCGATATTGATGACGACGAAAGGCAGCGCCAGGGCCGCGTGGCTGAGCGCCATGCCGATGCGGGTACCGTTCAATCCGACATCCAGGGCGGTGCGATAGATCGCGACGGCGCTGATGATGACCGGCACGATCATCGGCGCCAGGAACAGGCCGGTCAGGATCGGGCGCAGCAGAGCTCCCGCGCGCTGCAGGCCCAGGGCTGCCGGCAGGCCGAGCGCCAGGGCGGCGGCGGTGGCCATGACGGCGACCTGCAGACTGACCCAGAGCGAGCTGCGCCATTCCGGATCGGCGAAGAAATTGCCGTACCAGCGCAGCGACCAGCTGGTCGGCGGCAGGCTGATGAAGCTTGCCTGGTTGAACGAGGTCGGAATGACGGCCAAGATCGGCAGCACCAGGAAGGCGAGCACCAGATTGGCGCCGACCTGTGCGGCCCAGCGCCAGGCGATGGGCGTGCCGCTCAACTGGCGCTCGCTTTTGCGCTGCTGCCTCGTTTGACCGCTCATTTGGCGAACATCCCCTTTTCCATCGGCAGCAGGCGCATGGTGAGACCGAGCAGCAGCAGCACGATGACCAGCAGTACCATCGATCCCGCAGCCGCCAGCGACCAGGCCAGGCGATCGGTGACGAAGCTGGAGATCAGCATGGAGAGGGTCATGGAATTGGCCCCGCCCAGCAAGGCGGGCGTGATGAAGAAGCCCAGCGAGAGCAGCAGCACGAAGGTGCCGCCGCCAAAGAGACCCGGCAGGCAGAGCGGCAGGTAGACCCGGCGGAAGGTATCCATGACACCGGCGCCAAGCCCGTCACTCGCCATCAGCAGACGGGTATCGATGCGGTTCATCGCCGAATACAGCGGCAGGATGGCATAGGGCAGCAGCACATGGACCATGCCGATGAGGACGCCGGTCTCGTTGAACAGCAAGGCCAGCGGATGGTCGACGATGCCGGCCGCCATCAGCAGGCGGTTGACCGGCCCGCCGCGTTCCAGCAGCAGCATCCAGGAAAACGTGCGGACCAGCACCGAGATCCACAGCGGGAACAGCACGCCATAGAGCGTCAGCACGAAAAGCGGGCCCTTCAACCGCGTCAGCACATAGGCGACCGGCCAGGCCAGGAGCAGGGTGATCACCGTCACCAGCGCCGCCAGCATTAGGGTGTTGCCCAGGACCTGCAGATAGACGCTGCTGCTCAAGAGGACCGTGAAGTTGTCGAAGACGCCGTTGTCGCTGACGAAAGCCAGCGACAGCAGGCGGCTGAGCGGCGCCACGAACCAGACCAGCAGGAACAGGCTCGCCGGCAACAGCAGCAAGGCGGTGTCGAGGCGCTCACGCCGCATCGGATACGCCGCCATATGTCAGTTCCAGGAGCGCCGCCCGCTGCCCTGATGCCAGCTTACTGCCCGCCGGCTTACCGCCCGTCGACATCCGGTCCCTCGCTCATGCCCGCTTCCTCCCATTCGCGCCGTCCGGCGTTGGCGATGTCGACCTTCGGTTCAACCGAGAGGCCCAATCGATGCCGGTACTGCGTGCTCGCGCGCCTTCCTGGCGCGTCGTTTTCTCGAACATCAGCGTATGCGAAGCAGTCACCAGCGGCACGCCGCCTAATTGTCAATCCGCCATGACGTGAGGGAATGTCACGGCCAACCTGCCGGCTTGGAGGCCGGCAACGGCGTGTCTGCATGGCATAACGGGCAAGCCGCTTACGGTCGTGCGCCGGCAGGATCAGACTGACGATCGCATCACCGCGGATGCACGTTTGCATAAGCAAGTACTCTTGCTGGCCTTTGCTCTCTATTTCGCCTTAGCGTTGTCCGCGACGACAACGGTTTTCGCGGATTCCGGAGCATTCAGTGAAAATGATTCGGGTATTTTCCCCCGACAGGGAAAAGATTTCATCGCCCCATCTCCGCGCCATCTTTGACTACTGGCAGGCGATACGGCGGGACCGGCCGGCGCCCGCGATCACGGATTTCGATCCGCTGGACCTGCCGGCCGCGGCTTTGCGCTATATCATCATCGCCGATGTGTTCGCGCGCCCGTTCCGCGTGCAATACCGGCTGGTCGGGACGCATGGCGTCGACGTGGCGGGTTTCGACTTTACCGGACGCTTTCTCCATGAACTGGAAATGCCCGAGGATGCGGTCGAGCAGATCGAGCAGAACCTCGCTTATGTCGCCTCGACCTGCACGCCCTTGGCCGGCGAATATGACTGGCCGACCATCGACCGGGCCGGGCGCATCGAGGTCGAATATATCGTCCTGCCCTTGCACAAGGACGGCATCGTCACGCGGCTGCTGACCGCCGAGCATGTCGGCCGGAATGGCAAGGTCTGGCCCGACGACATCATCCCGATTGCCCCGATGGGCGCCAAGGTGAGCTAGCCGCCAATCGCCGTCGCGCGATGAGGCGATGACGGCCTACGTCCCGTAGCTCAGCTTCGGATACCAGTCGGATCCGCGTCCGTCCGGCGTCAGATCGAGAATGGTCCAGATCGGCATCAAATCAGGGGCGCCGCGCGGGTCCTGGCCGGGATCGGCGGTCTTGCCGGTCATCTCCGCACCCCAGAAGTGATGGATCTTGCCGTTGCGGCGGGTGAAGACGTTGAGCGCCGGGTCGTCTTCGCCATTGGGGCCGTCGGCATGGTAGTCGCGGTTGAAATGGCTGCCGGCCGATGAATAGAGCTTCAGGTAGCGCCAGCCGCGCTCCCTCTTGAATGCCGCCAGCCGCTCGATCGGCGACTTCGCGAAAACGGCGAAGGCGACGCGCTGCTCGATATCTGGCACCTCGCCATCCCAGGCGCTGAGCAGCGAGGTGCACATGGGGCAGGGGCGCATGCGCTGCGGTCCATACATATAGCTATAGACCACCAGCGTGTCGTGCCGGCCGAAGAGTTCGGAGAAACGCACCGGGCCCGTCTCCCCGATCAGCGCATAGTCTTCCGGAATGATGCCGCCGACCGGCAAGGCGCGGCGTTGTTCGGCGACGCGCTCGATCTGCCGGCGCAGTTCGATCTCGGCCGCCAGCAGTTCCTTGCGCGCGCGGCGGTATTCGGCACTCTCATTGGGATAGGTGAAGCCGTATTGCGCCAGCTCGCCGGCGGGCGTCAGTTGCGGGTTGGATGCTGTCATGTGACCCTGTGCCATCTGTCATCCTCCGGCTGATGGATTCATTTCCTGCATGCCGCCTATTTTGCATGCTCCGTCACCAGTTTCAGATATTTCTCCAGCCAGCCCTGCAGGAAGGATTTGCTGCTGTCGCCGATGCTGCCATCGGCATTGAACAAGCCTTCCTTGTTGTGAATGAAGGCTTCAGGCTGGGCCAGAACCGGCATGTCGAGATAAGCGAGCACGTTGCGCAGGTGCTGCTGCGCCAAGGCCGTGCCGACGGCGCCAACGGAAACGCCGATCACGCCGGCGGGCTTGCCGGCCCAGGCGTTCTGGCCATAAGGGCGCGAGGCATGGTCGATGGCATTCTTAAGGACGCCGGGGATCGAGCGATTATATTCGGGGGTGACGAAGAGAATGCCCTGCGAGGCGGCGATCTCTGCCTTCAGCCGGATAACCGCTTCGGCCGGATGGCCGTCATCATCCTGATTGTAAAGCGGCAGGTTGCCGATCTCGAGATGCTTGAAGGTGAATGCGGCCGGTGCCAGCGAGGCCAGGTCCAGCTTCGCCAGCCCCTGCGCAAGCTTGCGGTTGAACGATTCCTTGCGCAGGCTGCCGACCACAACGCCAATCTGATATCGCGCCATCGAAATGCTCCCTTTCTGTTGACGCTGACTGCCGACGGAGCAGCGATTTTACCGATGCCGCCGCCGTGATCTTGCTGGCAATGATCTGGTTCGCCGGTCATTCGATCACGCCACTTCGCGACGGGCAAGAGCCCACCGGCAGCGCATCGCCGATGCGATACCAGCCGCCTTCGTCGTGGCGGGCAAGAGGACGTCGGGTGCTCTCGCAACTTTGTGATCGTGCGGACGAATTTGTCGGTTTCCGTGGCTCGCACTTCCTGCCGCGTCCATCGGCCTGTCCATGCCGCACCGTTGCAGCCGGCTGCGCTGGCCTGCGCGGACCCTTGCTGGCAGCGTGCCGCAACAGGGGCGCTGCGCAAGGAAGACGAGTGATCCTGGTCTCGAATTCGATTGCACCTCGGCGACGGGCATGCGATGCTGGCACAATTGTTGCGCAATACGCCGCTGTCGGACGAGGCAGATTTGCGGCGAGTTGTTCTGGCGCACTCATCCTGCCAACTCTGTCTCGCCTCGTGGCGTTTTGACCTGCCTCTCCTGCGGACCGATGGACCGGCTCGTCACGAACCCCTTTACCAGGCAGCGCCACGCCCCGATGCCGTGTCCCGGTGATCATGCGGATCGTATCGCGATGCAGACGGTGGGGCGTGCGGAGGGCTGCATGTGAGATCGGCAGTCTCGTATATCGACCTCCGCGTCGCGGATGCGGCTGACAACTGAGCGCCTCATCATACTGAATCTGGGCGATGCTGCGTGCGATACCGGCAACGTCCATCATATATCCATCAGCCGGGTCGTCACGATGAAGGCGCGTACGGCCTGGGAGAGGCAGGAGCGATGACGGACGAGCCAACGGATTTGGATAAGCATCGCGGCATGGCAGCCCAGCAGGAGACGGAGCGCCGTCGCAACCGGAAGGACGTCGAGATGGATCAACTGACCCTGAAAGAGCGGCAAGAAGAACTGGAGCACTTCCTCACGGCGACACCGGCCAGGAGCTGGGCGGAAGCTGCGGAGAAGGTTCGTTACCTGCTCGATCTCTTCGGCCAGACGCCCGAGGGGATGGATCCGCGCCGCCGCTTTCTGATGAAGGTCGTGCTTGACGATTTCGATCGCCTGCTTGGGGTACAGCCTACCGGCAACGATAACGACGTCAGCTGATGCTGAGCGCCCGACGGCGTTTTCGCGTGTGTTCCCCGGAGCGTCCGGGTGTTGGTGATGACTTGGTTTGACGACGGTTCGGCATGGTCGGCCGCATAACCGCGGCGATGCCGCAGGTGGCCTGGAAAAAGGAATAAGACAGTGCAAAATAATCGTGTGGCACCAAGGCCTGAAAAGGACGGCGTCTTGGCCTATCACAAATACAAAGTCGGCCAGACGGTGCATTTTTCCGGCGGCATGAAATACGCGACGAACGTCCGCGGCACTTATAAGGTGGTCCGCCTGCTGCCGACCGAGACCGATGACCGCCAATACCGTGTCCAGAGCGTCAAGGACGGCCATGAACGGGTCGTGCGGGAAAGCGAAATCGAGGCGGTGTGACGCGAGAGCGTCCGCAGCTTAGCCAGTCGCCCACTTTCGCAGCCACGCGCCGTGTCATGGCGCGCTGACCATCTGCGGATCAGGTACGAGCCGGCAGGAAAGACGCTGTATGAAATATTTCACGCCGCCGATCACGATACCGATCGCGATGCTGCTTATCGTCATTGCCCTGCATGTCATGCGGCAGCCGTAATCCGCAACAGGCGTCATCTGCAAGAGGCTTGAGACAGGGCGAATGCGGAAGTGAGGGCGGATGGAGCAATCGGCCGCGATCATCAATCGACGCTTGCTGGAAGCGATGTCGGCTTTTGGCATCGGCGCGGTGACGACCTTTGCGGTATTGGCGCTCAGCCTGGACCGGCCGCTGATGACGCTGTCGGGTGTGGCCTATAGTATCAGTCTTCTCGTCAGCTGCCTCTGTTCGCTGCTCTACGGGATCAATCGGCATCGCCCCTTGCGGCAGCTCCTGCGGCTGCTTGATCACAGTGCGATCTTCCTGCTGATCGCCGGCACTTATACGCCGTTCGTCATTTCCGGTATCGCCGGTCCCTTCGGTATTTCACTGCTGGTCTGGGTCTGGGCGATGGCGGCTGTCGGTATCGGCCTCAAGCTGCTGCTGCGCGAGCGTCACGAGCAATTCTTCGTGCTGTTTTATTTGGCATTCGGCTGGCTCTTTCTCTCGGCACTCCCGGTGCTCGTCAGTCAGACACCTGGCCTTGCGTTTGGCCTGCTCGCCGCCGGCGGCGTGGCCTTCAGCTGTGGCGCCGTCATCTATTGGCGCGCACGCGGACACTGGGCCGATGTGATCTGGCACGGTTTCGTGTTCGCCGGTATTTCGCTGCATTTCCTGGCCGTGCTGACGCTGATCCTAGCGATTCCGGTCTAGCCGATCGGTGAAGCCGGTCCTTGCGGCAAATTAAATCGGACGCCGACCTATCAACATGCTAGGGTAATTAATGTCCCTAACTTTCCCAAATCAATCTCGCAGTTACGACTCCACGCGCAATCGCGTGCGGTTCTGGGCTCATGACGAGGCCTTGGAAATCTCTTTCTTTGTCGATGCGGAGATTTTCTGCCGCGCCAATTCCTCGGTGCAACCCAATGAGGCGGCGGTGCTCGATGCCTTCGATCAGAATCGCGAACGCATATGCGCCATGGCGAAGCGTATCTATACCCGGCACGAGCGGGGCTCCTATTCGCTGACCGCTGCCGACTGCAAAGAGATTGCCGTAAAATAGGCGGCTTATCCAGCGACGGAACGCCGGCGCTGGCTTTCCATCAGACCTGTCGCTTGCGGCGATTCCGCAATCCAGCTTTGAAAGTACAATAATGGTGACCTTTGATAGCTTCTCGGCTTATGACGTCGAGAAAGATGTCATGCGATTCCGCTGCCATTTCGGCGAACAACTGGTTCTCTGCGGCGTGACGCGCGCAGCATTGGTGGTTGGCGCGCGTGACGATGTTTCCTCCCGGGCCGCACTCGTGAAGCTTTACGAATCCCGTACCCAGATCATTCAGCGCGCCGTCCTGCATCGCCTGCAACGCCGTAACCGCGCGGATACCAGCGTCCTGATCATCGATGTGGACGATGTGTATCAGCTGAGTTCGTCAAGCTCGCCTGAGCCGATCTCGGTCGATTAAGACGCGCTGATCCGATTACTTCGCCGCGTAAGCGACACGCTTTCATTTGGCTTGCGTGTAGGACAACCTGTTTGACCTGAGCACGTTGCGCCGCCGGGCCTGACAGTCATCGATGAATGCCAGTCATCGATGATGCCGGTCGCGATTTCATCTTTGCAGTGGATGAACCCCGCTGAGGCGCTTCCATGCGCGCCCGCTTCCAGGTCCTTGTCGCGCGGGCGGGCCGTTCATGCTTCGGCAGTTCTCGCTATCTTATCCCCGGCGGCAGCAACGAGGCGGCGTGTGCGGATGGCCGCGCCATAGTGATCCGGCTCCGGCGGCAGGGTTCGCATGCATATCCAGTTTTGGAAGAAACTGCGGTGCAGAGGCCTTCTGCTACCGGCTAGAAGCCGCAGACGCCGCCGCCATCGATCGACAGGATGGCGCCATTGACGAAGCTTGCCTGTTCGGAGGCCAGATAGAGGATGGCATCCGCGACCTCGCCGGGCCGCGCCATCCGCTTCATCGGTGAGCGGGCATCGGCCTTGGCGAGATAGCCGGCGGCGTCACCGCTGGCATGCGCAGCCTGATGGATCATCTCGGTATCGACATTGCCCGGGCAGACGCAATTGATGCGGATCTGTTGCGCGAGTTCCAGCACCATGGCGCGGGTGAGATTGACCACAGCGGCCTTGGAGGCGGAATAAACCGCGCCCAGGGGATAGCCGATCAGCCCGGCATCGGAGGCGATATTGACGATGTTGCCCCTGCTCGTTTTGAGCGCCGGCAGGGCGGCCTGGGAGCAGAAGAACGTGCCGGCGAGATTGGTATTGATGGTCTGATCCCAATGCGCCTGATCGACCGCTTCGACCGCCACTTCCGCGAAAACGCCGGCGGCATTGACCAGCACGTCGAGGCCGCCCAATTCGGTCACCGCCTGATGGACCACGGCGGCGGCCTTCTGCCGGGTGCCGATATCGCCGATCGCCGGCACGATATGGGCCGCATGGTGGCTGTGTTTGGCGAGAAAGGCGTCATAGGAACTGCGCGTGGTGGCACCGATCGCCACGCGCGCCCCGGCGCCGAGAAAGGCGAGGGCAGTGGCTGCGCCGATTCCCCGCGCGCCGCCCGTCACCAGAATCCGCTTGCCGGCAAAACGCATCACAACTCTCCGTTCCCCATGCCAGGCCCGGTCGCCGCCGCGCGGCGGCCGGATTAAGCCGGCGCCTCGATTGCGCCGATCCCGCCCGCGCCCTTCTGGCCTTACGCGAGGCCCGCGTCGCTCCGTTTCGACGGCGGTCATCCCGTCTCGACGCCGGTAGACCTTGCCGTGATCCGGCCACCGCCGCAAGGGAGGCATGATGCGGTACAAAATTGCCGTCATTTGATCAAATGCGCCGCCGGGCGACGCGGGCAATCAAAAGCCGGCCGGCGCTTTGACTGTTTCATCAAGGGGAACAGCCGCGGCAAGCGGCGTCGGCAGCAATGTCCCTGCGACGGACTTCAATATCGGGAGAGTAACGTGAGCAATGTCTCGGCGATCGGCGCAACATCTTCACCGCTTAACATCCGCCGGCTATCGGGGCGCATCGGCGCCGAAATCCGCGACATCAAGATCGGCGGCCATCTGACGCCCACGGAAGTGGCGGCGGTCCGCCAGGCTCTGCTGACCTACCGGGTCATCTTCTTCCGCGACCAGATGCAATTGGACGACACGCAGCAGGAAGGCTTTGCGCGTCTGCTGGGCGATCTCGTCCCGCATCCGACCGAAAAGGTACGGGCCGGCACCCTGGGTATCCTGGAACTCGACGCCGCCGCCGGCAACGGCAAAGCCGACCAGTGGCACACCGATGTCACCTTCGTCGATGCCTATCCGCGCTATTCGGTCCTGCGTGCCGTCACCATCCCGGCCTATGGCGGCGATACCGTCTGGGCCAATACGGTGGCCGCCTACCACGATCTCTCGCCGCAACTGAAGGAACTGGCCGAGAGCCTCTGGGCCCTGCACAGCAATAAATTCGACTATGCCGCACAGCATTCCCATGGCACGGCGGCGGAGAAGGCGCATTACGAAAAGGTCTTCGCTTCCGCCCTTTATGAATGCCAGCATCCGGTGGTGCGCATCCACCCCGAGACCGGCGAGAAGTCGCTGGTGCTCGGCTATTTCATCCAGCGCTTCGTCGGCCACAATCACATCGATTCCAACCTGCTGTTCCAGCTGCTGCAGAACCATGTGACGCGGCTGGAGAACACCGTGCGCTGGAACTGGCGTCAGCATGATGTCGCGATCTGGGACAATCAGGCGACGCAGCATTATGCGCTCAACGATTATGACGGCCAGAACCGCACCATGCGCCGTGTCACCATTGCCGGGGAGATTCCCGTCAGCGTCGATGGCCGCCGATCCGAGATGGTCACCAAGCCGGCGACCCAGGCGGCGGAATAGGCCGGATGCTGCCGGCGAACTGACGCGCCGGCAGCATCTCGTTGAACACGGCGCGATCTCGCGGTCTCTCACCGGCGGTGCGGGCGCTACGCATATTCGCCTGTAACGTTCCCGATCGCGATCCCCACCGATCGGCGCCAGGTCAATTGATCGGCGTATCCGCATCGTCCGGCATATGCGTCAGATATTGATAGATGGCATGCAGGTCGTCGTCATCCATCCTGCCGATCGGGCGCCATGGCATCTGCGCGCTGAGGATGTGGCTGCCGGGATCGACGCCGGTGCGCAAGGTGGAGATGAATTCCTCTGGCTTCCACTGCTTCACCAGATTGAGGTCTGGACCGAGCGGCGCCATCTGTCCCGGCACGCCGCCGGTGAGCGTGGCGCCATGGCATTCGCGACAATCTTGATAGGAGAGGAGATAGGCGCCCCATTCCAGGGTCGGGCCTTTCGGCGGGGCGATCACGGTGCCGGTAAAGACCGGCTTGCCCGTCGGCAACAGGCCGGCGCCCAGCATGATCAGACCCAGCAGATTGAACTGATCCGCCGGCATGACGCTTTCCTCTCCGGCGGCCGGCAGGCTGCGCAGGTAGGCGATGAGCGAGAGGATATCCGCGTCGCTGAGCTTGCCGGCATTCGTGTAAGACATCAGCGTCAACCAATGGCCGTCGGCATCGACACCGTTACGGATGGCGCGGAAGATCTCGCCATCCGACCAATGTTTCAAGCGGCCGGCCGGCGTCAGATTGGCCGAGACGAAGGAGCCGACCGGCAGCGGGAAGTCCTTGCCGATGTCGAGCCCGCCGGTCAGGGTGCCGGTCACGCTGTGGCAAGCACTGCAGAAGCTGTCGGAAATCGCCTGGCCACGCCGGACCTGGTCGGGGCTCCCGGCAATGTCCAGAACGGGGACCGGGGCAGTGCGGGCATTCGCCTTCACCAGGCCGATCGCCGCCAGCACGCTGGCGGCTGAGACGACAATTGCCACCAGGACACCGAGGCCGGCGCTCAACCATTTGAGGAAACGGCTTTTGAATTGCGCAGCGCGAACGCTCCACCAGATCAGCAGGCCTGCGAGCAGGACCAGTATCCCGAGGCTGATGATGTTCAGCATGTGATTTCCCCTTAAGAACTTGCGGCACGCCATGCCCCGACGGTTGAGCGGCTCCCGCGCTCAGCGGTCCCGCGCGGCATCGGTCCCGCGCGGCATCGTTCAGGTACTCGATGGCCGTGTACGCAACTTTCCGTTCAATCAACGTCCCCGTTTGAAAGCTATGGAGGAGCCGTGACGAAGCGGTTTCAGTCCGGGTCTTTCGAGCTACAATTGTAACGGCTTGGCGGCGCAAGGGGGCGCGACCAGGCTGCGCCATGATCGGCTTGCGCGATCTGCGCGATGCGCAACTGACCTTGATGCAGATCAATCTCGGGCAGATTCGAATGCGTATCGTTATTGCTGGATTGTTCTGCTCGAAAACAAGCAAGGCTTCACACCAGGGCACGGGCCGGGACGCCGCCGGAATGCGGGGAGAGGGCAATGCAGGTGCTGTTCAGGATTCGCTCCGGCCATAGCGTAGTCATGGCCGTTATGGCGGCTGTCCTATGTCTGACGATGGCTGGCTGCAGCAACTTGCTGCGCCAGCCGGTGCCGACCGCTTCGGCGCAACAGGCCGTTGTTTCGGGCTATACGGGCATTCGCTTCCTGCCGCTCACCGAGCCTTTGCCGATCCGTCAGGCGATCGAAGCTGCCTTTGACAAAGAGACGCCGGAAAATTACGAGACTCTTGCTGATGGAACCCATGTCTATAACTATCTCGCGGTTTCCGGCGGCGGCTCCGACGGAGCGTTCGGCGCCGGTTTGCTGAACGGCTGGAGCAAGGTGGGCGGGCGGCCGCGGTTCAAGGTGGTGACGGGAGTGAGCACCGGCGCGCTGATCGCACCTTTCGCGTTTCTCGGCTCCGCCTACGACGAACCGCTGAAGCTTTCCTATACGACAATCGACGCCAATCATATCTTCTTGCGGCGCTCATTGCTGTCACTGTTCTGGGCGGAAGCGGTGACCGATTCCGCGCCGCTTCACGAACTGGTCGCGAGCTATATCGACGATAAGGTGCTGAATGCCGTTGCCGTCGAACATGCCAAGGGTCGGCGTCTCTATGTCGCCACCACCAATCTCGATGCCGAGGAACCGGTGATATGGGATATGGGGGCCATTGCCAGCAGCAAAAATCCGGAGCGATTGAAGCTGTTCCGTCGCATCATGGTGGCCTCGGCCTCGATTCCGACGGTGTTTCCACCGGTCTTGCTGGATGTGACCGTGGACGGCCGTCGCTACGACGAGATGCATGTCGACGGCGGCGTCTTCTTCCAGTCCTTTTCGATCGGCAGCGTCGCCGATCTGCCCAGTGTCATCGCCGCAGCCCATCCCGGTTTCACCGGCAAGCTGGTGCAGCGGCTCTATGTCATCCGCAATGGCTGGGTCACGCCGGCACCGCAACCGGTGAAACGCTCGCTGACCGATATCAGCCTAAGGGCCATCGGCACCATGCTGAAAGTCTCCGGCATCAACGATCTGTGGCGGCTCTATCTCTCCAGTATCCACGACAAACTGGAGTTCAATTTCATCGCGATTCCGGCGGACTATAAGGCCCTGACGACGGAACAATTCGACAAAGCGGAGATGAATCACGAATTCAATTACGGTGAACAGCTGGCGCTCAAGGGTATCCCCTGGCGCAATCTCCCGCCCGGCTACACGCTGAAATGACGCACGCGTTTGCCGATACGCTTTACCCGCCGGCTGCGTGAAGCCCAGGCGGGATGCAAGCCACAGGTAGAAAATGCTGATCGTACGGATGATGCGTGGTCTGGCGCTGGGCCTGTTCTGGCTGGTTCTGATTGTGGCCAATATCTGGGCGATCGCGGCGCTATTCTTCGATTTGCCGCCGGGTTGGCAGGCGATCGGATCCGGCCTCTATCTGGCAATCCTGTTCGCCGCCTTTATCATCACGCCGGGCTTCCGCATCGGGGCGGTGGCGGGTGTCGGCGGCTTCGTCGCCGTCTTGGCCTGGTGGCTGACCCTGATGCCGTCCGACATCCGGAGCTGGCAGCCGGATGTCGACCGCACTGCTTGGGCGGAGATCGGCGACGACGACGTTGTCATCCACAATATCCGCAATATCGACTACCGCACTGAAACGGATTTCACGCCGCATTGGGAGACGCGGCATTACAGCCTGGCGCAGCTGCAGGCGATCGATCTCTTCATCACCTTCTGGGGCTCGCCCTGGATCGCCCATCCGATCCTCAGCTTCCAGTTTGCCGATGGCGAGCATCTCGCCATCTCGGTCGAGACGCGCAAGGAAGTGGGTGAGAGCTATTCGGCGATCCGCGGCTTCTTCCGGCAATATGAGCTGATCTATATCCTGGCCGATGAGCGCGATATTATCCGCCTGCGCACCAACTACCGAGCGGGCGAGGAGGTTTATCTCTATCGCACCACGGCGACGGCGGCCTCGGCCCGCGCCGTCCTCCTTGACTATCTGAGGAGCGTCAACGAGCTGCATGAGCGGCCGGCTTTCTACAATGCGCTGACCAGCAACTGCACCACCAATATCCGCATCCATACCGCGGCAGCCTCAGGCGTCCTGCCGGCCTGGAACTGGCGGTTGTTGTTGAACGGGAAGGGCGATGAGTATGCCTATGAGCAGGGGCGCCTCATCAGGGACGGCCTGTCCTTCGAGGAATTGAAGCGTCGCGCCCATATCAACGATGCCGCGCGGGGGGCAGACCAGGCGCCGGACTTTTCCGCCTTGATCCGGGCCGGGCGGCCGGGTTTCCCCTGATCGACACGGTCGAACCCGGAATCGACCGTTTCGGCTCCGTCGCTGGCTTGATGCCATGCCGGCGCCCGGCTTTTGGCGACGCTTCCGGGCAATGCAGCGGTCGGGGAAGTTGGACCCTCAACCTTGTGATCCTGCGCACTGGTCACTTGCGGCAAAGAGCATGCTATCTTATGTCTTCCGGCAGTCCAGATGGGGAGACCGCGAAGCGCCGGACGTGGCCTGGTAATAAGAAAATATGCAACAAATTCCGAAGAATATCCTGCATCTTTCAGAGTATTGGCACGGTCTCGCCGGGGGCGAGACGCCGGAACGCAACCTGTTCAACATTGAGGAGCTTTCCCGGCTGCTGCCCTATCTGATGCTCTGCGATTTCGAGTTCTCGCCCTTTCGCCTGCGCTATCGCCTCAGCGGCACGCGGATCGATGAGGTGACGGGAATCAATCTCACCGGCCGCTATCTCGATGAATTCCTGTCCGGCGACTATGGCGATAGCGTTCGGACGCTGCTCGATTTTTACGAAGAGGCCAGCCGCACCGGCCGGCCCCGCATCTGGAGCTATCCCTGGGCGGGCGAGAATCCCAAGGGCAGGGAGATCGTCGTCGGCATCTTTCCCTTGAAGGTCAATGGCGCCATCGCGCAATGCGTCTCGATCGAGGATTATGGGACCCTCAACGAGCTGGAAGACGGTCACATCGAGCCCGCCGATCGCCACTTGCATGCCGACTGGGCGCGGCTCAGCCGCTCGTAGCTTCCGACTGCCGCGTTCCGCCTTCCTCGCTTGATTCTTGGCCGATGACAGCGCGCTATGTCATTGCGTCTGCGGGGGTTGTGGCCTATGCCAAGTCAATTCCGATCCTGACCGCAATGAGATGCTGCCGGTCCTGGGACATCCGACTGATCGACCGCCGCCTGACCCCATCTCCGCAATTATTTGAACAAACCAGGAGGAATCCGTGATCCGCTTCTATTTCCACCCGACCCCCAATCCCGCCAAGGTCGCCCTGTTCCTGGAGGAATCCGGCCTTCCCTATCAGGCGATCCCGGTCGATACGCGCAAAGGCGAGCAGCACCTGCCGGCCTTCCTTGCCATCAATCCCAACGGCAAGGTGCCGGCGATCGTCGACACGGACGGACCTGGCGGCCGCGAGACGCGGGTCTTCGATTCCAGCGCCATCCTGCTCTATCTCGGCGACAAGACGGGCAAATTCGTCGGCGGTGCGGAAGACCGCGGCGAACTCCTGTCCTGGCTCTTCTTCATTTCCAGCGGCCTGGGGCCTTTCTCCGGTCAGGCGGTGTTCTTCCAGCTGATGGCGGAAGAGAAGCCGGCCTATGTCGTCAACCGCTATCGCCGCGAGGCCGAGCGCCATTATCAGGTGCTGGAAGATCATCTCGCCGGTCGCGACTATATCGTCGGCAAGGACTACACCATCGCCGATATGTCGGCCTGGGGCTGGATCGATCGCGCGCCGCGCGTGATGCATGGCGCGGCCGACCCGCTGGGTGACTATCCGAACCTCAAACGCTGGTTCCAGAAGATCGACGCCAGGCCGGCCGCGGCCCGGGTCCGCGCCCTCGACAAAAGCCATGCGTTCAAGACCGAGATGGATGCGCAGGCGCGTCGCGCCATGTATCCTTCGGAGTTTCCGAAGGCGGGTTGAAGCGGCGGTCCGCTTCTTTCAATTGTCTCTCATGGACGAGGCGCGGGGCGATGCGTCATGCATCGCCCCGTTCATCTGCTGATGACGCTACTGCGCACCGATCCATGCGGCGATCACGGGCCAGCATTCCTTCAGATTCCGCGCGCCCATGAAAAGCCCGATATGCCCGCCGGGCACTGTCTGCTTGCGTATATGGTCTTTCGGCGTGCCGAGATATTTTTCGGCGTCGAGCACCTGTTCGGGCGTCGTGATGTCATCTGCGGCACCGGCGAGCAGATAGGTCGGACAGGTGATGTCCTTGAGATCGAGGCGGCGGCCGAGGCCGACGAATTTGCCCTTGGCGAGCCGGTTCTCCTTGAAGAGCTGGCTGATGACCTGCAGATACCAGCGGCCGGGCAGATCGATCGGATTCTCGTACCAGCTTTCGAAGGTCTCTTCCTTCTTGAGATAGGCGGGGTCGTCGATATGCTCGTAGAGGTCGATGTGATGCTGCATGTAATGCTGTTCGGGATGCATGTTCTTCCAGCCCTGCAGCATGAACTTGCCCCGCATCAATCCGCCGCCCAACGTGACCAGCTCCTCATAGAAGGAGGCGGGCGAGTCGTTCACCATCTGCTTCAGCGGGCCGTTGCCGGCCTGGGTATCGATCGGCGCGCCGGCCAGGACCAGGGTCCGTATCTTGCCCGGAAAGCGGGCGGCGATCATGGCGGAGATCCAGCCGCCCTGGCAGAGGCCGATGAGATTGACCGAGCCGCCGAGATCATCGATCACCGCCAGCAGATCGGCGAGATAGTTGTCGACCTCCAGGTCCTTCATATCCTCGGTGGCCGACTTCCAATCGGTCAAGGCGACATGGTCAAGGCCATTGGCGAGCAGGGTCTGCACCAGGCTCTGACCCTTGTGATAGTCGGCGATCATGGCGGTGTGGCCGGCATAGGGCGCCACGACCAGGGCCGGCACGCCTTTTTCCGTGCCGTAATCGCGCAATGTCATGCTGCGCAGGTCGAGCCGCGGCTTGCTGGCTGTTGCCAGATGCGGCCGCAGATCGTCATGGATCTTGATCTCCTCCTCGACGAATTTGAGGTTGTGGGCATAAAGGTCCATGCCGGCTTCCATCAGGGAACCGGCCATGCTCATCGGCCAGAAGGCCGGGACGGTCATGGCGGTGAAATCGGTGGTCTTGGCGGCGGGTTTTTTCACCATCGCAGTTTCCTTCGCGCGGGGAGGGGGAGGCGGTGCTCAGATCGGCCGGCAGGTGAGAACGGGAGGCCGGCGGGACGCGGAACGCGGTTGCTACGGAGTTCAGCAGCCTCGAATGTCGGTTTGATGACGATGCCCGACAGCGAGATAAGACGGTGAGCTAAGGCGGGCTTAACTTAGCGCCTTATCGCCGCCAGCGTCACCGCCGGATCGGCCGGCGAGGCCATCGGTCGCATGCATTCCGGCGCAATCGGGGGACCGCATCCCAATTGGGGGGACCGGATGCTGTCAGGATTCTGCGCCGCACGATTTCGGCTGCTTCCGGCGGCCTCTTCATGTAAGAGCTGTTCACATGAGCTGGAGCAGGGACAAAGACGGCGGCGGTAACGGGCGGGGCGAGGCCGGCCGGCGCGGCTATCATCACGGCAATCTGCGCGAGGCGCTGATCAAGGCGGCGCTCGACCTCATCACCGCCAAGGGCCCGGCCGGTTTCACTTTTGCCGAGGCCGCCCGCGCCGCCGGTGTCAGTCCGGCAGCACCCTATCGCCATTTCCGCGACCGCGACGAATTGATGGCGGATCTGGCGCGGCAGGGCTTCGAACGCTTCGCCGCCTTCCTGTCGACGGCCTGGAACGAAGGCCGGCCGGACATCTTCACGGCCTTCGGCAATATCGGCAAAGCCTATCTCGCCTTCGCCCGCACCGAGCCGGCTTATTACGCGGCGATGTTTGAATCGGGCCTGGCGCTCGACGATTATCCCGAGCTGCGCCAGGCGGGCGACCGCGCCTTTGCCATTCTGCGCGATGCCGCCGAGACTCTGTGCCAGACGCTGCCCAAGGCAACCCGGCCGCCGGCGATGATGATGGCGCTGCATGTCTGGTCGCTATCGCACGGCATCGCTTCGCTTTTTGCCCGCGGCGATGCCGGCCGGCGGCGCCTGCCGATGAGCCCGGAAGACCTGCTGGAGGCCGCCATGCTGGTCTATCTGCAGGGTCTCGGCATCCACGGCAAGGCGGGGTAATCCACCGCCCCGCGTTGCCTGCCGTGGCTGCGTTGCTTCAGCGCGGGGAACAGGCCGCGGCATATCGCCGGAGCACCTGTTCGACCGAGGCGACCAGAAGGTGGTGGGCCTGCGACGGGATCAGACCGGATGCGACGTCCGGGTAGAGTGATGCGAGGTGCTGGCTGACCAGCGTTTCCGGGATCGCGCGATCACCCAGCCGGGCCATCAGCCGGGACACGGCGGCAGCGGCTTCGGGATGTGGCCAGTAATAGCGGATGCGGTCGCTATAGCTGAAATGCCTGAGGACGCGGCATTCCTGCGCGTCGCCATGATAGTATTTCTGCCAGTTGCCGGGTTCGCGCAGCATCAAGCGTTCCATCGTCGCCCGCAGGCCGTCCCCATCCGTCGCGCCATCGAGAAAGGCGGCTATGTCGTCGAGGGCATAGAGGGCCTCGCGCAAGGCGAAGGTCAGGCCGGGCCCGACTTTCAGGATGGCAAAGCCGTCCTCGACCAGGGCCGACAGCGCCGCCAGCGGCTGGTAGTCGGTTGAATGCGCTTCGAAGACCAGTTGCGGCGTGCGGTCGAGGGCGCGCGCCAGGTCAACCGCCTTGGCCCGCTCATAGCGGATCACATTGGCATTGCCGAATTCGACGCCGGGCTGCACCACAAGGCCGACGGTGCGGCCGAAGGCGTCCGCCAGATCGAGCCCCGCGAAGGCCCGGCGATGCGCCTCGATGGTCTCGATGGCGTCGCCCGGCCTGGTGACCTGCAGCGCGCTGATCTCCTCCATCGCCCCGCCGGGGATCGGCACCTCGGTGCCGATGACATAGACCGGCCTGCCGTTCGTCGATGCGGCGGCAGCTTCGCCCGCTTGCGCCAATCGCGCCGCCCGTCCGGCGATCAGCGCGGTGGGCAGGGGATCGCTTTCGGCCAGGCAGGCCATGCTGGCATCAAGATGGATCTTGCTGAAGCCTGCTGCCACATAGGCGCCGATCATCACCGTGGCGCGTGACATGGCTTCCTCGGCAGGCAGATGCCGCCAGGGATTGGGACCGAGATGATCGCCGCCCAGGATCAGGTTCTGCACGTCAAAGCCGACGCTGGCAGCAATCCGCTCGACGAAGGCGCGGAAATCGGCCGGCGTCATGCCGGTATAGCCGCCTTCCTGGTTGACCTGGTTGCAGGTGGCTTCGATCAGGACCGGCGATCCCGCCGCCTGGCCGGTCCGCAAGGCCGCCTCGATCACCAGAGGATGCGCTGAGCAGACCGAGGTGATGCCGCGCGGGTGGCCCGCTTGGCGGCTGGTGGCAAGGCCGGTAAGGGCAGGATGCGTCATGGGCTGGGTCCTGATCAGATGTCGGTGCCAGCACCCTAGGGCGACAAATAAATCATAATCAATCAGAATCTTGATTGACAGTGATCTAATGTTCCATAGAATTTGATCGAAGTTAATTCATCTGGGCGATTTTCATGAAGAACGATCGGCTCTCCGCCATCCGGGAGCACCTCTACAAGCACGGCACCAGCTCGATACAGGCGATCGCCGATTCTGTCGGCGCCTCGCTGGCGACCATCCGCCGCGATCTGCAGATCCTGGAGGAGGAGGGTGTCGTCAGCCGCGATCACGGTAGCGCGCGGATCGCCAAGACCGCCGGCATCGAGGTCGCCTTCGAATTGCGGGAGAAGCAGAACCTGTTCGCCAAGCGGGCGATCGCCGCCGCCGCCTTTGAGATGATCCTGCCGAACAGCACGATCTTTCTCGATGCCGGCACGACGGTGCTGCAGATCGCCAGGCAATTGCGCCTCAATCCGATGCCTGTCGCGGTCTTCACCAATTGCCTGACCGTGGCGCAATTGCTGATGGATGTGCCTGGCTTGAAGATCACCATGCTGGGCGGCCAGCTGCGGCCGGAAAATGCCTCGCTGGTCGGTGGCGCCGCCGAGGAGATGCTGGATCGGTTGTGGTTCGACAATCTCTTCATCGGCGCTGGCGCCATTGCCGATGACGGCTGCATCTACAGCCTCGACGATTCCGAGGCGCGGTTGAACGAGAAGATGCTGACGCGCGCGGCGAAGGCCGTTCTGCTGGCCGATTCCAGCAAGTTCGGCCAACGCCTGACCTACAAGGTGGCGCCCTTGCGCGCCGGCCTGACGGTGATCTCCGATGACGGATTGCCGCGCGCCTGGTTCGATCGCCTCGATAGCGCCGGCTGCCTGATGAAGATCGTCGACACACAGGACAATGCCGTCAGCGCGGAAAGCGCCTGAGCGATGCCCTTTGTCTGCGGCCTCGACAGCGGCGGGACGAAGACCTTGCTGGCGCTGGCCGACCGTACCGGTACCGTCCTTGGTCCCACGCGCTCGGCCAGTCTCGATCCGTCGAAGAATGTCGATTGGCCAGCCGTTCTTGCCACCGCTATTGCCCAGGCGACGTCGCCGATCGACGGGGTCGGGGCCATCGAGGCAGCAGCCTTCGGCCTGTCGTTTCATGGCGAGATCGCCGAGATCTCGCAGCGGCAGAAGGCGGTCGCCGAGGAATTGCTGCCGGGCTGCGCCAGCCATGGCCGGCTGATCGTCGAGAACGATGTGCGCATCGCCTTCGACGGTGCCTTCGCCGCCGAGGACGGTGTCTCCGTCGGCGGCGTGCTGGTCCTGGCCGGCACCGGATCAATGGTCTGGGCGAGCCGCAACGGCGCGCATGATCCGCATCTGCGGATCGGCGGCTGGGGTGATGCTTTCGGCGATGAGGGCAGCGCTTTCTGGATCGGCCGTGAGGCCCTGGGCCTGGCCAGCAGGACGCTGGATGGCCGCGCCAGAGCGCCGGCGCTGACGCAGGCCGTGCTCAATGCGATCGGCGTGCGCGCATCGGAAATGCTGGCCTGGTGCTATCAGCTGCCGGATCGCCGCGCCCGCTTCGCCATGCTGGCGCCGGCCATCGGCGGATTGGCGGAGCAGGGCGACACCGATGCCCTGCAGATCATCAAGGGTGCTGCCGATCATCTGGCGGCGCATGCACTTGCGGCGCGGCGCCAGCTCGACCTGCCGGCGTCGTCGGCCTGGAGCTATGCCGGCAGCGTCTTCAATTGCCGCCTGCTGATCGATTTGCTGACGCAGCGTCTCGGCAACGAGCCGACACCGCCCCGCCTGCCACCGATCGGCGGCGCCTTGATCCGTGCCGCCCGACTGGCGGGCTGGCGCGTCGACCGAAACTGGATCGACCGCATCGCCCGCTCGCTTGCATCTGCGTGAGTTTGATTGCCTGCCTTTAGAAACGAACAACGAAACAGGGGAAACGACATGAACAGACGGCAATTCCTGACCACTTTCAGCGCACTCACCGTGGCGATGAGCCTGCCGGCCTATGCCGCCGGCGGCACGGTAACCGTTCTGCTGCCGCCCTGGAGCACCTTGCCCAAGGACATGGCGGATCGCTTCACCAAGCAGACGGGGACCAGCCTCGACAACCAAACCCTCGGCTGGGACGATATCCGCACCAAGATCGTCACCTCGATGGTCGCGAAGACGGCGCCGGCCGATGCGACCGAGGTTGACTGGTCCTGGGTCGGCCAGTTCGGCGCGGCGGGCTGGTACCAGCCGCTCGACGGCAAGGTTGATCCGGCGCTGATTGCCGATCTGCCGACCGCCAAGATCTTTACCTTCGACGGCAAGCTGATGGCGATGCCGTATAACAACGACTTCCGCATCCTGATCTACAACAAGGCCCATCTCGCCAAGGCCGGTATCGCGGCGGCGCCCACTACGCCCGACGAATTGATGGCTGCGGCGAAGGCCATCAAGGCGGCGAAGATCTGCGACTATCCGATCGGCTTGCCGTTCTCGGCGACGGAGGGCAGCTCGACGGCCTGGTATCTGCTGACCAAGGCGTTCGGCGGCGAGTTGTTCAACGACAAGTTCGAACCGTTATTCGTGGCTCCGGATTCGGCCGGCTACAAGGCGATGGCCTTCGAGATCCAGGCCCTGAAGGACGGCCTGATCGATCCGGCCTCGACCGGGCTCAAGGATGTCGATATCCAGGAGCTGTTCAAGAACGGCAAGATCACCTTCGACGTCGCCGGCTGGGCCGGCAATGTCGCGGTCTATAGCGACGCGACGAAGTCGAAGGTCGCCAAGGATGTGGCTGCCGCGCTGATGCCCTCGACCACCGGCAAGTCGCGGACCTTCGGCCTGCCCGGCGCCGCCGGCATTCCCGTCACCAGCAAGAATCCGGAAACCGCCCTGGCCTTCATCAACTGGCTGATGCAGCCGGAAAACCAGATCGAGAGTTATCTCTCGCTGGGCAATCTGCCGACGCGCACCAGTGTCCTGCAGAAGCTGAACGCCGATGGCAAGCTCTATGAAGGCGACAAGCTGCTGCAGCAGGCCGCCGTGGTCGAGCCGCTTTTCACCCAGGGAACGCCGGGCTGGTATCCACAATTCTCCAGCGCCGTCGCCACCGCCCTCAACCAGGCGGCCAAGGGCCAGATCACGGCGGATCAGGCGGTGCAGCACATTGCCGATGAAGCCAAAGCGGCGATGCAAGGATAAGGCGCCGCGGGCTTTCATTTATGATCAGCAGGAGCGATACCACGCGACCGCCGGGCACCGGCATCGATGCCTGGCTCGGCCTCGGCTTTGCGATACCGATCATCGTCATCATGGGTGGTCTGGTCTTCGTCCCGCTGGGCTCGACGCTGTGGGACAGCTTGTTCCGCATCGATCCGATGCGCATGGGCACACCCTTTGTCGGCCTGCAGAACTACCTTGCCAGCCTGACGGACCCTGCGGTCCGTCAGGCCTGGTACAACACCGGCATCTATGTGCTGCTGGCCGTAGTGCTGGAAACCCTGGGCGGCCTCGGCGCCGCCTTGCTGCTGAGCCAAGTCAAATACGGCCGTCAATGGCTGCTGGCGGCGCTGGTGCTGCCATGGTGCCTGCCGCCGGTGGTCAACGCCATCGTCTGGCTGTGGATCTACAATCCCAGCTACGGCCTGCTGAACGGCATCCTGACGTCGACCGGGCTGATCGCCGAGAATGTCGTCTGGTTCAACAACCGCGCGGCTGCCCTGTTCCTGGTTACGCTGGTGCATGTCTGGCGCATGATGCCGCTGACGGCGATCATCCTGCTCGCCGCCCTGCAAAGCATTCCCCAGGATCTCTATGAAGCTGCCAAGCTGGACGGTGCCGGGCCGCTGAAATCCTTCCGGATGATCACCCTGCCGCTGATCTCCGGCGGCCTCGCCATCGCGCTCAGCCAGTCGACGGTATTCGCCCTTAACCTGTTCGACGAGGCCTGGGTGCTGGCGGGCGCCAGTCTCGATACCCGCACCGCCATCATCCAGGTCTATATGTCGGCCTTCCAGAACCTGCATTTCTCCCAGGGCATGGCGCTCTCGGTGGTGATCATGATCGCCTCGCTGATCGTCTCCGCCATCTATGTCCTGCGGGTCTATCGCGAAACGAGTTTCGACTGATGAAGACGGTCAGGTTGCGTCATCATCTTGCCCGTCTCGGCCGGCTCGCCGCCGTTTTGCTGCTGCTGATCTGGTCGCTGGGGCCGATCTACTGGTCGCTGGTCACCAGCCTGACGGCGCCGACCGACATGCTGACGACGACGCCGCATTTCTGGCCGCCGCATCTGACGCTGGAACATTACGGCAAGCTGTTCGGCTCCAGCAGCCTGTCGCAGGGCAATGAGGTGCAATCGGTCTGGCCGCAATTCTCCGCGGCGCTGATCAACAGCATCATCACCTCCGGCGCCGCGACCTTGGTGACGGTGGTGATGGCGGCTTTCGGCGCCTATGCCTTCGTGCGCCTGCGTTTTCCCGGTCGCGACCTGATCTTCGCCCTGGTGGTGGCGACCATGGCGGTGCCGGCCTATACCGTGATGATCCCGCTCTATCGCTTGATGATCTCGATCGGTCTCATCGACACCTACCTCGGGGTCACCCTGATCTATGTCTCGGCCTTCCTGCCGCTGGCCCTGTGGCTGATGCGCAGCGTCTATCGCTCGCTGCCGATCTCGCTGGAAGAGGCTGCCTGGCTGGACGGGGCAGGGCGCACCTATACTCTGGTCCGCATCGTTCTGCCGCTGGCGGCACCGGGTCTGATTGCCAGCGCCATTCTCACCTTCCTGAGCGCCTGGGGCCAGTTCATGGTGCCGCTGGTGTTCTCGCCAAGCCTCGCCACCAAGCCGCTGACGGTGTTGATCCCGGAATTCGTGACCCGCAACTACGTCGATTACGGGCTGATGAACGCGGCCGGCATCATCGCCATCATCCCGCCGGTCTTGCTGGTGATGTTCCTCAACCGCTATCTCGTGCGCGGCCTCATGGCCGGCGCCGGAAAATAACCAACTCCCCATCTCCACATCGAAGGAAGTCCAGACGATGAATGTCACCGAACGCGTTATTGTCGAACAGTTTCCCTTCTGGGAAAAGGCGCTGACCCTGTCCTTGCCGGCAATCAAGGCCAGTACCTATGTGATCGTCGGTTGCGGCACATCATATTATCTGGCGCAGATCGTCGCCTCGAGCTTCAACCTCTGCGGCAAGAACGCGATCGCCGTGCCGGGCGGCGAATGGGCGCGCCGGCGCGGCGCCTATCTCGCCAGTCAAAGCGATATCTGCGTGATCGCCCTGTCCCGCAGCGGGGAATCCACCGAGACCGTGCAGGCCGTCGAGGTCAGCCGCCAGGCCGGCATCAAGACGCTCGCCATCGTCTGCGCCAGGGACAGCTCGCTGGCCAAGGCAGCCGAAACGGTGGTCTATGCAGAGACCCATGCCGAGGAGGGGATCGTGATGACCGCTTCGGCCAGCCTGATGCTGCTGGTCGGGCTGCGCCTTGCGGGTGCCACGGTGAGCCCCGCCGTGGTGCAGGCGGCCAAGGACAATCTGGCGGCCATGACCAAGGCCCTGCCGGCGATCATCAAGCGGCGCTCGCATTTCGTCTATCTGGGTGCCGGCTTTCTCTACGGCCTGGCCGCGGAGGGTGCCTTGAAACTGCAGGAAATGAGCCTCTCATATTCGCAGGCTTTCCATCCGATGGAATACCGTCACGGTCCGATCAGCCTGGTGGACCAGAAGACCTTCGTCCTGATGATGTACAGTCCCGATACGCTGGATGAAGAAGCCAAGGTCGCGCAAGAGATCCGCAGCAAGGGCGCCTATCTGGTCGGCTTCGGCGGGCCTGGCGATCTGTCGATCCCCGTATCGGCGGAGGGGCCGCAGCGGGCGCTGGCGATCCTGCCGGCCTTGCAGATCCTGGGTGAGCGGGTGGCCGGCGAACTCGGCCTCGATACGGCGGCGCCGCGCCACCTGAACAAGGTCGTCGTGCTTTCCTGATTGTGCCTGGGCTCGGCCGCCTCAGGCGGCGGCCGCCGGCCCCTATTGCCGGAGTTATCGATGGCGGATGTCGAGATTATCAACCTGCGCAAGAGCTATGGCGCGATCCAGGTGCTGCATGGGATTGATCTCAAGATCAGGGATGGCGAATTTGTCTCCTTGGTAGGGGGATCCGGCTGCGGCAAATCGACTCTGCTGCGGATCATCGCCGGGCTGGAAAGCCTGACTGCCGGATCGATCCGGCTGGGCGGCCAGGTGATGGACGCTGTCGCCCCGAAGGATCGCGACGTGGCGATGGTGTTTCAGAACTATGCGCTCTATCCGCATATGACCGTGGCCGACAACATGGGCTTCAGCCTGCATCTGCGTAAGGTGCCGAAGGCGGATATCCGCAAGGCGGTGGAGGCAGCCGCAGCTCTGCTGGATCTCAGTCCCTATCTCGATCGCCTACCGCGCGCCCTCTCAGGCGGCCAACGCCAGCGCGTCGCCATGGGCCGCGCCATCGTGCGCCAGCCTTCGGTATTCCTGTTCGACGAACCGCTTTCCAATCTGGATACCAAGCTCCGGGTACAGATGCGGGGCGAGATCCGCGCTTTGCAAAAACGTCTGGGAACGACATCGATCTATGTCACGCATGACCAGATGGAGGCGATGACGATGTCGGACCGCATCGTCGTCATGAATAGCGGCCGGGTAGAGCAGGTGGGCGCACCGCTGGAAGTCTATGACAGTCCGCGGAATCTGTTCGTGGCAACCTTCATCGGTTCTCCGGCCATGAACCTGATCGATGGCGTTCTGCAGCAGCGCGGCGAGGAATCGTTCGTGCGGATGGCAGGGATCGAGATCGCCTTGGGGCGATCGGTGAGCGCGCCTCATGACACGCCGGTCGTTGCCGGGGTGCGGCCGGAACACCTTTCTGTCGCCAGGACAAATGGCCAGTCGGTCAGTCTGCCGGTGACGGTCGATCTGGTGGAGCCGACGGGTGCCGAGACGCATATCTATGGCAAGCTGCACGCAACCAGTATCATCGCGGTTTCCGCTCGGCGTACGGACCTGCAGGTCGACAAGACGACGGATTTCCATCTGGCGCCGGAGATGCTCCATGTCTTCGACGCGCAGACAGGCAATCGCCTATGAGGCGTCAGTTGCCGGCCGGCATTGCCGTCAAGCCATAGGGATGGGCGGCGATATCGGTGTCTTTCCCTGCGCTGCCGTGAAGAGCTCGACCGGCTGGGCGAAACCTTTGAGGACAAATCGGCCGGCCGACTGGCGGTCTTCCTGGCCGAGCAAGGCCGCGAAGCGATCCGACATGAGTAGCGCCTGGTCGGTCGCGCCGCAAACGCCCTGTATGCGGCTCAGGAGATTGACATCCCGGCCGATAACCGTGAAATCGAGCCGCCGCCCGGCGCCGATATTTCCGTAGCTCATTTCGCCGTGATGGAGCGCCACCCCGGCGCGCAATCTGCCGAGGTCGCTCCGCGCATCGGCAAGGCGAGCCTGGATGCTGTTGGCGGCCCGCAAGGCTGCGGTACAGCTGGCCACCGGACCTTCATCGCAATGGAAGAAAGCAAGAACGGCATCGCCTATGAATTTGACGACCTCGCCGCCATGGTCGGTAATCGCCGGCACCACTTCGTCGAAATAGCGGTTGAGAAGTTCGAGGATCTGTGCCGGCGCCAACCGGTTCGACGATCCGGTGAAATCGCGCAGATCGCACAACAGCAGGGCGGCTTCGAGGCTCTCTACTTCACCGCGCCGGATATGCCCGGCGAGAATCCGCCGGCCGGTCATGGGGCCGATATAGGTGTCGAGGATCGACGCCTCGGCGCGGCGCAAGAGTCGCAGTTCGCAGGCATTGCTCAAAGCCGGCTGGATGCGTTCGAGCGCCTGGCGGGCGCCGGCCGTATAACCGCCTGCGCCCCGCGTGGCAAAGACGATGGCGCTCGCCGGCCCGTGATCCACCGGCAACGGGGCGGCAAGCAGTTCCGTCATTCCGCGACCGCGGAATATCTCCAGCTGATCGATGATCCTTTCGTCGGTATCGGCGCGCACCCGCTGCCATCTGCCTGTTTCCATCGCCGCGCGGAACGGGCTCCCGGGGAATGCCACGATGTGCTGCATCGCATGGGTACGGTCATGGCTCTCTGCCGCCTTTTCTCGTGACCAGACGATGAGGCGCGCCCGAATCTCCGGATGCAGCGCGCGCAGGTAGAGGGCGATGCAGTCAACCTGCAGCGGCAAGGCTTGCAGCCTTTCGCCGAGGCCGGTGATCAGTCCGGCTTCGTCAAGGTCACGGCTTTCATGGCTCGAGAGCCATTCAATGATGTCGAAGAGACGATACCCGGGAATATCCTGGCTGCTTTCGTCGGCGGTGATGGGCATGCCCGTTTTCCTGCATCGGCGGCTTGATCGCGCGGTCATCTGTCGTGACGGACTAAAGCGCGATGACGAAACGCAGCGCCTATCGCGGCCCGGGATCGGCTCAGGCACCCCGTCACCGGCGTATAATCGGACGTTCAGGCGGCTGTTTCAAATAGATCGCTGCGAACGAAACGATCTATTCTGGCGATGGATTCTGGCCCGGACGACAGCGTTCGCTGCCGACCGTCCCCTGGCCGGCAACGATGCAACGCGGACGATGCGACCTGGTCCTCGCGGGCAATGATGGAGGTGCCTGATTGATGGCTGAAAAATGCCCTACTGCGCGGTCCAGGCTCCGTCGACCGCGAGGGCGATCTCGTCGTAACGCGGCACCTCGACGGGTAGGGCGGCGTCGATAAGCTGCTTTCGGTTCAGTCTGCGCATCTTCTTCTCCCTAAACACGGTCATTCCAGCGATTGCGGCATGTGGCGATTGGTCGGGTGGGATTTAGGTCAGGTAGTCGTGCACCACCGTGCCGAGACCGAGCGTCAGGTCGGCGACCAGATGCTTGGCCGACAGAACTTCCAGCACCGGTAGCTCGGCAACCGGTGCCAGCGCGTGGGGGTGCAGGTCCAGCGTCGCCGGCCCGCTCCACGCTCCCTTCACGATGATGTTCTCCAGCCGGAAGCGCACCAGTTCGCAGACGCGCGCGGTGCCGTCGACATGTGGGATGATCTTGAGCAGAAAGTTCGGCGCCGCCAGCCGCTTGGCTTCGGCTTCGAAGTCAAGGGAGCGGTGCTTGTAGCCCATCGTGCCGGTGACGATGCGGACCGATCCGTAGCTCAACGTGCCGACCAGGGTGTCTGTCTCGACCGCCAGCGTCGGCTGCGCCAGCTTCTTGGGAAAGCCCCACAGCTCGCGTCCGCCGGCGATTGGCGGGTGATCGTTCAGAAACATCTGATGGGTGTAGCCGCCGACCTGGCCCTGGTAGGAGACCGGGATGACCTGGCCGCTCTCGGCATAATCGCCGAAGCCGGTCGAATCCGGCATGCGGATGAATTCGTAGTTCACCACTGGCTCGAGGATCGCGAGCGGCTCGGGCACCACCCGCCGCAGTGCCTCGGGGTCGGTCCGGTACTGGATGATGAAGTAAGCGCGGTCGACAAACCGGTAGGGTCCTGGCGGAAAGGCCGGGCTGGTCAGCGGCATGGCGAACGCGGTCTTCCGAACGGTCTCGCGATCCATTGCGATCTGCTCCGTCTTAATCTTGTTTCGATTGGCGCAAGGGTTCGGCCGCGGGGAGGGGATGACCCCGCGGCCGAATCGGAGTGGGTCAGACCACCGCGAATTTTCCCGGCTCTGCGGCGGCGAACGCTTCCGCACGATCGGCCTTTGGCGGGTAGATCCACACCGAGTTGATTTGTCTCTTCATCGCCTTGGCTTCGGCTCCGGTCATCTGCACGACCCGGTTCCAGCCCTGGGTCACCACGGCTCCCCACGGCCCCAGGTCGAGGCATGTTCCATAGGCCGATTGGGCATAGGGCATCGTCGGGAGGCCCAGCAGATCGGCGGCGGCATTGTTGCCCGCCGATTTGCCGAGCGGCAGGGCGTGCTGGCACGACATCAGCGTGCGGTTGCCCGCGTCGTCCGTCGCGGCGTTCGCCGCGTCGCCGGTTGCGAAGATGCGCGGCGCGCCGGGCACGCGCAAATCGCTGTCGACGAGAAGCCGCCCCTGCCTGTCGCGCTCGGAAGGTACCTGCTCGGTAAGAGTCGTCGCCCGCACGCCGCCCGTCCATACCACGGTCGCGCTCTCGATCCGCTCGCCATCGGCGAGCGTCACGCCATGCGCGTCGACAGCAGCGACTGACACGCCGAGGCGGCTTTCGATACCCAGGTGCTTGAGAGCCTCCTCGATCACCGGCCGCGGACCCGGCCCGAGATCGGGACCAATGGCATCGTTCCGTTCCACAATGATCACGCGAACCGCTGCCTCCGGGCCGAGGACGTCGCGCAGCTTTGCCGGGAACTCGGCGGCGGTCTCGATGCCGGTGAAACCACCGCCGGCGATGACCACCGTATCGCGTTCGGCTGATGCGGGGCGGGAGGCAAGGGCGCGTACGTGCCGGTCGAGCGCGGCTGCCTCGTCGCGCCGATCGACGCTGAAGGCGAAGTCGGCAAGGCCGGGTAGCGGTGGCCGGGCCAGGCGGCTGCCGGCGGCGAGGATCAGCCGGTCATACGACAGCTCCGACGGCGTGCCGTCCGGCGCAGTCAGGACGATCCGGTCGCCGGCGCAATCTATCGTTTCAACCGACCCGTGCACGAAGCGGACATCGGTCGACTGGAACAGTTCTCCAAGTGGCGCCACCATCTCTGCCGGCGCGTTCTCGTAGAGCCGCGGACGCACCGTCATCACAGGTTCCGGGGCAACGACGGCGATCTCGAGGTCAGCGGGCGATACGCCCTGGATGTCGCGAAGCCGGGCTGCCGACAGCGCGCTGAACATTCCGGCAAAGCCGGCGCCGATGATAACGATGCGTTTGGTCATGATAGGCTCCTTGGTTCATGTTGACGATGTTCGCGCCATGGCCCGGTTAAGGTCGCGGCAGCGGCCGGCGGCGAGGGCCACCTTGTTGGTCGGTGCAGAGATCGTGGGGCGGCCTGCTATTTGTCGGCGGTCACGAGATTCGTTTCGTTCGTGTCGACAACGAAGACGGCCAGCAGGCGTGCGGGTTGTGTATCGCTGGCATTTGCACTGACGCTGTGATGGTCCCCCGGCAGTTCGGCAAAGCTCTCGCCGGCGCGATATACCTTCACCGGACCATCGTTGACCTGGCTGCGGATCGCGCCTTCCAGGACCGTCGCATAGATGAACGCTGAATGCGGATGGGTATGCGCCGGTGACGAGCCGCCGGGTGCGTATTCGACGAGCACCCCTTTCATGCTCTTGCCGGGTACATTCGGCAGCGTATGGTCGAATACCAAGGTCACCTTGGATCTTGCCGCGATCGGGTCGTTGGCCGAAGCGGGAGTGAGAGCGAGCGTGGCGAGAAAGATCCCGCAGACGAGGCGCGTGAACATTTTTCGACTCCTGGATTGAGGTGAGTGCCTGTGCCTGAACCGCCGGCGCTCGGATTTACGTTTTGGATCCGGCTCTACGCCTGGGCGAGCCAGGTTTCGAATGACGTGGAGCCGATCTGCGGGTTATCGCCGGGGGTAAGGGACTTGTCGTTCAGCTCCGTGCCGAAATAGCGCGCGTGGACGTCGGTGACCACCTTGCGGGTATCCTGCTTTGCCGTGAGATAGCGGCGGACGAGATCGTCAAGACCGATACGCTCCGGTCCGGCCAATTCGATCACGCCGTTCGCCGGTGCCATGGTTGCGACCTTGGTCACCAAAGCGGCGACGTCCTCGGACGCGACGGGCTGCAGGTGGGCGGGCGAGAGGCGAACGGTCTGACCATCGGTCGCTGACTGCGCGATCCCGCCGAGGAACTCGAAGAACTGGGTGGAACGGATGATCGTGTAGGGAATTCCGGATGACTTGATCAGCTCTTCCTGGGCGACCTTCGCGCGAAGGTAGCCGCTTTCAGGCAGTCGGTCGCTGCCGACCACCGAAAGGGCGATGTGATGACGCACGCCGGCAACCTTCTCCGCCGCGGCCAGGTTGCGGCCCGCCGTCTTGAAGAAGTTCATGACGGCGTCGTCCGCGAATGAAGGGGAATTCGCGACGTCGATGACGATCTGCGCGCCGGCGAGAGCGTCGGGCAACCCTTCGCCGGTGACGGTATTGACGCCGGTGCTGGGTGTCGCCGCGATGACCTCGTGGCCCTTCTGACGCAGATTCGAGACCACCTTGCTGCCGATGAGGCCGGTACCGCCGATGACAACGATCTTCATGACTGCTTCTCCATCCGAGGGGTTGATGGACGGAGCATGACCGAGCGCGCGCGCAAAGACTTTGCCGCGGCGTCCAAATTGCCTTGGTTTTTTGTCCAATGATGCCCGAGGTCGCGGTAGTATCGCCTGACGAGAGGGGCGTATACGCAACGGGCCTCATCTCCGCGGAAGCCGGTCAGCTATTTGCTTGGACATCGCTTGAGCCCGCTTTCTTGGGCTTAGACTCCTATCCAGGAACGGGCGTTCAGGGAGGAGACATGCAATACCATTTTGAGGACTTTGTGCTCGACCCCGATCGCCGGGAGCTTGCCCATGGACCCGAGACGATCGCGACCGGGCCACAGGTCTTGGACCTGCTGATCTACCTCGTGCAAAACCGCGAGCGCGTCGTCACCAAGGACAACCTGATCGATATCGTCTGGGGCGGACGGATCGTCTCGGAATCCACCCTGACCAGCCACATCAACGCGGTACGCAGGGCTGTCGGTGACACCGGCGACGAGCAACGCCTGGTCCGTACGATCGCACGCAAGGGCTATCGGTTCGTGGGTGACGTAAAGGAAACCGCCGCGCCGGAAATCGCCGCATCGGAAGGCGCGGAGGCCGCCCAGCCCGAGGGGACCGGATTGCCGGTTCCGGATCGCCCTTCCATCGCTGTCCTGCCCTTCCTGAACCTCAGCGGCGACCCAAGCCAGGATTACTTCGTTGACGGCGTGGTGGATGACATCATCTCGGCCTTGTCCCGAATGCGCTGGCTGTTCGTCATCGCGCGCAATTCAAGCTTCACCTACAAGGGACGGGCCGTCGACGTGAAGCAGGTGGGCCGTGAACTCGGCGTGCGCTATGTGCTGGAAGGCAGTGTTCGCAAGGCGGCAAACCGGGTGCGGATCACCGGCCAGCTCGTCGATGCCTTGGCAGGCGCGAACCTCTGGTCGGAGCGCTTCGAAAGTGCGCTCGATGACCTCTTCGAATTGCAGGACGAGATGGCCGCCAGCATCGTCGGCGCGCTGGCGCCGCACTTGGAGACAGCGGAGATCGAGCGCGCACGCCGCAAGCCGACGGAAAGCCTCGACGCCTACGACTATTACCTGCGCGGCATGTGGAAATTCCGGCAGGTCTCCAGGAGCGCAATCGATGAAGCGATGCCGATGTTTTACGAGGCAATCCAGCGCGATCCGGAATTCGCTTCGGCCTATGCCATGGCTGCCTGGTGCCATTCCTGGCGCAAGCTCAGCCGCTGGCTGACCGATCTCGAGCGGGAGATTGCGGAAGGCACGCGCCTTGCCCGCCGCGCCGTGCAATTGGGCCAGGATGACGCCGTGGCTCTGGCGGCGAGCGCGCATGCGCTGGCCCATTTGTCGCGCGATCTCGACAGCGGCATCGCATTGCTGGACCGGGCGCTGGTGCTGGACCCGAATCTCGCGGCCGGATGGTATCTGGGCGGGTTTTTGAGAATCTGGCGCGGCGAGCCGGATGACGCGATCGGGCGGATCGCCCGGGGGATGCGTCTGAGCCCGCTCGGGCCGGACATGCAGCGGATGGAAGTGGGAACCGCAATGGCGCATCTACTGGCGGGTCGCCCGGACGACGCCTTGTCATGGGCGGAGAAGGCGTCGCGGCATATGTCGGACCACGCCTTTCCGATCAGCATCCTCGCTGCCTGCTATACGCGCGCTGGACGCCGCGATGAAGCCAAGCTGGTGACGCAGCAGCTTTGCCGGCTCGATCCGGCATTGAGGCTCTCCAACCTCGATGAATGGCTTCCGTTCCGGCGCCCCCAGGACCTCGATAACTTCGCCGATGCGTTGCGCGAGGCCGGTTTGCCGAAGTGACCGGGAGGTGATTGCGGTCCCTGCGGCCGCGTGAGAATCCCCGCCCGACCGCAAAGGAGCGCTCTCAGAATGCGCGTTCAGACAGACCGTGCTTCTCGAACCACTTCGGGCCGGGCCCGCGCATGTAGTGAAGCTCAGGCCGATAGGGGTCAAATAGACGCGCCATCTGCCGCTGCCAGCGTCGCACCGCGGCACGAAACAGGGTTGCTGGCGATGAGGATGTTGCGGCTCCGCTGACGACGATCTTCATGGTCGCTCCTCCATCCGAGGTTGATGGGGGAAGGATGGACGGGACGGCGCCGCAAGACTTTCAATCGACCTCGAATTTGCCTTGGGTTTTTGTCCAAAACCGTCCGCGATCACGGTAGTATTGCCTGCCGGGAGGTTGCGCAGGGCGCCGCGCCCGCGCGAATATCTGTTTTTATCAATCACTTGTGGATGAACCGCATGGATGCTCACCCGCGCCCTGGAACGATGAGATTTGTCTTCGGGGATCACGTGCTCGATTCAGATCGGCGGGAACTTATCCGCGGATCCGATGCGATCGCGGTGGGGCCGCAGGTCTTCGATCTGCTGATGTATCTGCTGCGCAACCGCGAGCGCGTCGTGACCAAGGACGAGCTGATCGATGTCGTCTGGGGCGGTCGGATCGTCTCGGAATCCACCCTCACCAGTCATATTAACGCGGTACGCAAGGCGATCGGAGACACCGGTGACGAACAGCGCCTGGTCCGCACGATCGCGCGCAAGGGCTATCGGTTCGTGGGCGACGTGCAGGAAGCCGATGTTTCGGGAAGCCCGGACCCGGCGAGGACCGATGACCCGGTCCCGTTGGTCCTCCCGGATCGGCCGTCCATTGCCGTCTTGCCGTTTCTCAATCTCAGCGGCGATCCTACCCAGGATTACTTCGTCGACGGCGTGGTCGAGGACATCATCTCCGCCTTGTCGCGCATCAGCTGGCTCTTCGTTATCGCCCGCAACTCGAGCTTCACCTATAAGGGCCGCGCGGTAGACGTGAAGCAGGTCGGCCGTGAACTGGGCGTGCGCTACGTTCTGGAAGGCAGCCTGCGCAAGGCCGCGAGCCGGGTGCGGATCACCGGGCAGCTTGTCGATGCGACGACGGGCGGAAGTCTGTGGTCGGAGCGTTTCGAGGGCAGGATGGACGACATTTTCGCGCTCCAGGACCAGATGACGGCAAATGTTGTCGGCGCGATCGCACCGCAGTTGGAACGCATCGAAATAGGACGCGCCAAGCAAAAGCCGACGGAAAGCCTGGATGCCTACGATTACTATCTTCGCGCGATGACGAACTTGCATCAGGGGACAAGGGAGGCGATCGATGAGGCGCTTGTCCTGTTCTACAAGGCGATCGAGCTCGACGCGGAGTATGCGCCGGCATATGCGATGGCGGGATGGTGTCACTTCTGGCGCAAGATCAATGGCTGGATGAGTGATCGCGTGGCGGAGATCGCCGAGGGAACGGGATTGACCCATCGCGCGATGGAATTTGGCATGGAGGATGCCGTCGCCCTGACGCGTGCCGGCCATGCGCTCGCCCATCTCACCGGTGACCTTGATACCGGTCTCGCCTTGCTCGACCGGGCAAAACTCCTCAATTCCAACCTGGCGGCTGCCTGGTTCCTCGGTGGGTTCGTTCGGGTCTGGCGCGGCGATCCGGATGGCGCGATTGAGCACTTCACCCAGGCGATGCGTCTCAGCCCGCTGGATCCGGAAATGTACCGCATGCAGGCCGGAATGGCTGTGGCGCACCTTTTCTCCGGTCGCTTCGATGAAGCCTCGTCATGGGCCGAGAAGGCGTGCCGCAGCCTGCCGAGCCTTCTCATGGCGGTCGCCATCTGCGCGGCCAGCCATGCGCTTGCCGGCCGGTCTGACCAGGCACAGCGCACGATGGAGCGACTGCGCCAGCTCGATCCGGCGCTTCGCATCTCCAGCCTGGCGGACTGGCTCCCGATCCGCCGGCCGCAAGACCTCTCCATCTTCTCGGACGGCCTGCGCCGGGCGGGATTGCCGGAGTAATCGCGGTTCGATTGCCTGCTTCCCCTCGCTGGAGCCGCCCGCGCGGCATGCAGACTGGGCAGGAAAGACTTGGCTCCGGACTGCTACTGCCGCCCGGATGAATATCCGCGATTGTCGCTGTGGGGGCGACAGTTCGTATTCGATCGCCCGATTTATACGCCGAAGCAGATAAGCCAGTTTCCTTGATGACGTCACCGCGAACCAGCGGGTCGCAGCATTGATGAGTGGCATCGTCGCCGGTGTCAAAGAACCTCGTCCTCGCGGCCTGCTTTCAAACAGGAAAGTGAGCTGAACATGACTCAATCCTCATCGACCTCCAGCCCCGATCAAGTCGCCGATACTGACAGCTTCGAAGCGTCCACGGCACGTTTATTCGATCCTGTCAAATTGAGAACCCTGACGCTCAAGAACCGCATCGTCATGCCGGCGATGACCCGCACCATGGCGTTAGATGGAGTTCCGGGCGTTGACAATGCCGCCTACTACAAGCGCCGGGCCGCTGGCGGTGTCGGCTTGATCATCACTGAAGGAACCTGGGTGCCGCACCCGGCCGCCGCGAATGAGGCCGATGTGCCGAAAATGTACGGCGAGGCATCGCTCGCCGGCTGGCGCGGCGTGGTCGATGCGGTCCACGCGGAAGCGACGCCGATTTTCGCCCAGCTCTGGCATGTCGGCCAGATGAAGCAGCACACGGTGGAAGGGCTTTATGCGCCGAAGGGCGAAGATCACGTGCCACCACGCCGCATCGGCCCGTCCGGCCTCTTCGGCGGCATCGGCAAGCCGACAACCCTCGATGGGGAACCGGCAACCCAGGCCGATCTCGATTCTATCGTCGAAGCCTTCGGCAAGGCCGCGGCGAATGCGAAGAGCGTCGGCTTCGACGGCGTCGAGCTTCATGCCGCTCATGGCTACTTGTTTGACCAGTTCTTTTGGCCGGGTACGAACCGCCGTACCGACCGATATGGCGGTTCCATGCGTAACCGGGTCCGCCTCGCGGTGGACGTCGTCACTGAGATACGCCGTCAGACTGGGTCGGATTTCCCGATCTCGGTGCGCATCTCCCAATGGAAGGTGCAGGATTTCAAGGCGAAGCTCTTCGAGACGCCCGCCGACATGGAGGAGTTCATGGCGCCGCTGGTTGATGCCGGCGTCGACGTCTTCCACCTGTCGCAGCGCCGCTTCTGGGAGACCGAATTCGGCACGGATCGCAATCTTGCGGCGTGGGCTCGGAAGATCTCCGGCAAGCCCGCGATCACCGTCGGATCGATCGGGATGACAGCGGAGCATATCGACACGCTGATGGGAGAGGCGAGCAACGTCGCCGGGATCGGCGTGTTACTCGAAATGCTCAATCGGGGCGATTTTGATTTGGTCGCCGTCGGGCGTGGGCTCCTTGTCGATTCGGATTGGCCCAAGAAGGTTCGAGCGGGCCGCATCGATGCGCTCTCCGCCTGGAATCCCGACGTCCTCAAGTCCCTTATCTGAGAGCACGCTTTATGATCCTTGATCACTCAAGGCCAGAGGACGGCAGTCTTGCCGTCCTCTTCGGCGTTTGCCTGGACGCACTCATCCTGCCCCTCAGCTTCTCCGGCGGCGCCGTTGCCGCACCGGCGATCGGACATGATCTGGGCGGCAGCCTGACAGGCCTTGGCCCGGCTGCCCGATGTCATTGGGAGGTCACCCCGCACGCGGCATCGATCAGTGCTCGCGCCATGACCTTGGCGTGCAGCGCGGCGTCTGGGATGTCCCGCACCTGCGCGGTTACAATAGCGCCTTCCTTGAGCAGGGCGAGCTGTTCGGCCAATGCGCCCGGATCGGCGACGCCCGCCGCGGCGGCGACGCCAGCCAGATAATCGACGATCATGCGCTTATGCTCTGCGCTGGCGCGGTGAACCGGATGGTCCTGATCGTCATATTCGCCGGCGGCCTTGATGAAGGCGCAACCATGAAAGCCCAGATTGCTGAGGGCGCGGCCATGAAACCAGTCGTCGAGTGCGTCGAACATGGCCAGCAGCCGCTCACGCGGGTCGCTGCTGGCGCGCTCCATCGCGCCCATCAGCCAGTTCCGGAACAGCTCATCCCGACGCCTTAGCGCCGCCAGCGCCAGTTCGTCCTTCGAGCGGAAATGCTTGTACATGGTCATTTTGGCGACCCCGGCCTCCGCCAAGATCCTGTCGATCCCGGTTGCGTGGAAGCCATTCGTGTAGAAGAGCCGCAAGGCGGTCTCGACCAGATGATCGCGTCTCGAAGCTTCGGCCATTACCAAATTCCCTTAATACATACAGAACGGTCTATCTATTTAAGGCATCAATCCAGCTGCCGCAATCCCCCGAGGAAGCGGAAACATGGGCAAAAATAATCACATCTTTGCTGTTGACATAGACAGACAGGTCTGTCTATAACATGGCTATGCCACAGAAACCCGCTGATTAAGGGCCGGCATAAGCAGACACGAAAGGGATGCTGTCGGTTCGCCGGTTGCGTCCCGCCGAACCGAACCCGGAAGCCCACTTCCGGGGCTGGAGCAACTGAACCTATCGACCCTCCCTGAGGCGGCCGGCCCGGTCGCGCTCATCGGGAAACTGCACCCGCCGTCCGACAGGCCGCCGGGCACAAACAGGAAGGAGACAGACCATGACGACCACCCATTTTGAGATCAGCCGTTCCGCCTCAACCCGCACCGGCGCTGCCGGCCGCTTCCTGAAACTTGCCACTTTCATCACAGGAGCCATGATCATGAGCCAGTCTGCCGTTGCCGCACCCGATGTCGCGAACGATCCGAACCTCGATCCGGCCGTTCGCGCTTTCCTCGCCCCGCTCAACAAGGACCCGAGCCCCTTCTGGCAGCTGCCGCAGCCCCAGCCACAGGACATCCTTACGGGCCTGCAGAACCAGACCCAGGTCGACATGTCGGGTGTCACGACGATTGAGAAGACGATCACGCAGGATGGGCGCCAGGTGAAGCTCTTCATCATGAAGCCCGATCATGCGACCGGCCAGCCGGGCGTGCTGCTCTTCATCCACGGCGGTGTCTGGATCGTCGGCAATTTCGAGAACCACAAGCGCCTGTTGCGCGATCTCGTGGTCGGTTCGGGCCAGGTTGGCGTGTTCGTCGAATACACCTCGCTGCCGGCCGCGAAATTCCCGACTCAGCTCGAGGAGAGCTATGCCGCGCTCAATTGGGTGGCCGCCCATGCCGGTGAGTTCGGCGCCGATGGGGGCCGCATCGCGGTCGCCGGCAATTCGGTCGGCGGCGACATGACCGCCGCACTGACGCTCATGGCCAAGGATCGCAACGGCCCGAAGATCAGCTATCAGGTGCTGCTCATTCCCGCGACCGATGCGAGCGTCGATACCCAGTCCTATCTGACGTATGGCAAAGACCGCTTCCTGGCCCGCGACTTCATGAAGTATGGCTGGGATCTTTATGCACCGGATAGCGCAACCCGTGACAATGTCTATGTCTCGCCGTTGCGCGCCAGCCTCGAGGAGTTGAAGGGCCTCCCGCCGGCCCTGGTCATCACGGCAGAAAACGACCCGCTCCGCGACGAGGGCGAAGCCTATGCCCGCAAACTCAAGGCGGCCGGCGTGAGCGTTGCAGCGATCCGGTTCAACGGCACGATCCACGATTTCGTGCTCTTGAACGGCCTGCGTCATGTGCCCTCGACCGAAGCCGCCATCCGGCAGGCCAGCGACGGTATTCGCGAGCATCTCGCGCGCTGAGTGACCCAAGCATGGAGGGGGCCGGCGCCCATCGTGGCGCCGGCCCCTGCGTTCAGGACTTCATGATCGCCCCCGAAATCCGGCGGTGAGAAACCAGCCCAGACCGGTTCATTTCGGGCAGCTAACGCAATCTCGCGGGGAGTGTCCGGTGCAGAACAGAAGTTGCCGTTGGCGCCGCCTGGCTGGAAAGTCCCCAATCTCGGTCTTTTAACGTCTAAAGACTGGCCAAGAAACTCATGAGTTCATCGTGCGGGCGATACTGATCTCTAGTCCGCGGACACGCGCCATCGCGAACCCCGAAAATATCGAAGTCACTTATTTGAAAAAAGCAGGCGCTTTTTCTGAAACACGAAACTGTCCGCAAAGCGCCGGCGGAATAGAGGGTAAAAGGCAAGGGCCGCAGCTCCCGCTGCGGCCCTTGTTGCTTGGATCAGGCGGCCTTGGCCCGATGCTGAGCGACGACAGCAGCCTCATCCGTGAGCGCCTTTTGGACCGACGCGCGAGCATCGACACGCGCTTTCCAGGCCATCAGGTAGCCGAGATGGCCGATCTCCGCGCCGGAGCGTTCATGCCACATGGTCGCCCAGACATAGGCGTCGAGGACCGTGAAGTGATCGCCCATCAGATAGAGGCGACCATCGGCGAGGCGGTCGTCGAGGACTTTGTAGGCGTTGACGAGCTTGGCGCGGGTCCATGCGGTGCCTTCCTCGGTCAGGAGCTTGCGCATCAGCGGTATATGCTTCTGGGCGATCTCTGTCGCGACGAAGGTCAGCACCTGGTCGAACTTCACGCGTTCCAGACTGCCTCGTGCCGGCGTGAGATTCGAGCTTGGATCCAGGTCGGCCAGGAAGGAGGCGACCACCACGGTCTCGGTCAGCCGGTCTTTGGCGTCATTATCGAGAACCAGGACCGGGACATAGCCTAGCGGGTTCGCGGCGGCGAAGTCGTCGCCATTCGAGGTCGTCTTGTCGAAGACATTGTAATGGACCAGCTCCGGGGACAGGCCCAGTTCGTTGGCGATGATCTGGACGGCTTGGGAGCAGGTCTTGTCGGCGATGTAGAGTTTCATGGTAGGGGGCCTTTCAAGGTTCGTGGCGGTGACAAAGCCAATCTAATAATCGCCAGTGGGGAGATAAATCGGCCTACCTGATAAGGACTGTCTCCCTCTGAGAGACAATTACCGTTCCGGCAAGGAAAGCCGCGGTGAAGCTTGTGGGGTGCCGCGGCTGAGGTCCGAGAGCGGAAATGGCCGAGCCGGGGCCGGCCATTTCCTGTTCCTGGCATTAGGCCGACAGCCTCCAATCCTGTGTCGGAGCCGCATCAACTTCCGCACGGTTCTGGTTGGCGTGCTTGTTCTCCAGGCTGCGAGAGCCCGTCATCTTCCTGAGCACGACATAGAAGACTGGGGTCAGCATTAAGCCGAACAAGGTCACCCCTAGCATGCCCGCGAAGACCGCGATGCCCATCGCATGTCGCATCTCGGCGCCGGCGCCGACTGAGAAGACTAGTGGCACAACGCCCATGATGAAGGCGACCGAGGTCATCAGGATCGGGCGCAGGCGCATCCGGCTCGCTTCGATCGCAGCGGCGACGATGGTGCGCCCCTGCATCTCGAGCTCGCGGGCGAATTCGACGATCAGGATGGCATTCTTCGCCGAGAGACCGACCAGGACCATGAGGCCGATCTGGGTGAAAATGTTGTTGTCGCCATGGGTGAACCAGACACCCAGCAGGGCTGAGAGGAGACTCATGGGCACGGTCAGGATGATCGCCAGCGGCAGGGTCAGGCTCTCATACTGGGCCGCCAGCACCAGGAACACCAGCAGGACGCTGATCGGGAATACCCAGAGAGCCGAATTGCCGGCCAGGGTCTGCTGATAGGTGAGATCAGTCCATTCGAACTTGATGCCGCGCGGCAACACTTCCGCGGCGATCCGCTCGACCGCGGCCTTTGCCTGGTCGGAGGAATAGCCGGGAGCCGGGCCGCCATTGATGTCGGCCGCGGTGAATCCGTTATAGCGGACAACCATCTCAGGGCCATAGGTGGGCGCCACTTTGACCAGCGACGATAGCGGCACCATCTCGCCGGCGGCGTTGCGGGTCTTCAGAAGGCCGATATCACCAGCATTGGCCCGGTAAGGGGCGTCAGCCTGGACGCGGACTTGGTAGACGCGACCGAACTTATTGAAGTCGTTGACATAGAGCGAGCCAAGATAAATCTGCAGCGTGTCGAAGACGTCAGTCACTGAGACGCCCAGCTGCTTTGCCTTCACCCGGTCGAGATCGACGTTCAATTGCGGGACGTTGATCTGATAGCTGGAGAAGGTCGGCCCAAGTTCCGGCGTCGCGGCGGCTTTCTTCAGGAAGGCCTGCGTCGCCGCATTGAGGGCTTCGTAACCTAAGGCGCCACGATCCTCGAGCTGCAGCTTGAACCCGCCCAAGGTGCCAAGGCCCATGACCGGTGGAGGCGGGAAGACGGCGGTGACCGCTCCCTTGATGCTGGCATATTTCCTGTTCAGCGCCGCCGCGATCTCAGCAGCCGACTCACCCTTACCGCGCTCCTTGGAAGGCTTCAGGATGGCGAAGACAAGACCGCTGCTGGAGGAATTGGTGAGACCGTTCACCGACAGGCCGGGGAACTGCGTGACGCTGATGACGCCCGGCTGCTTCAGGGCAATCTCGCCCATGTCGTGGACGACCTCTTCCGTTCGGTCGAGCGAGGCGCCGCTCGGCAGCTGCGCGATGCTGATCAGGTAATCCTTGTCCTGCATCGGCACGAAGCCGCCAGGGACGGTCTTGCCAAGCCAGACAGCACCACCCAGCAGGAGGCCATAGATGGCCACCACCAGCAGCTTGCGATTGAGCACGCCACCCACGCCCCGGCCATAGCCCGCTGATCCGCGGTTGAAGGCGGTGTTGAAGCCACGAAAGAACCAGCCGAACAGGAAGTCCATACCGCGGGTCAGCCAATCCTTCGGCGCATCATGGCCCTTCAGCAGCAGGGCGGAGAGTGCCGGAGACAGGGTCAGGGAGTTGAAGGCCGAGATCACCGTCGAGATGGCGATGGTCATGGCGAACTGCTTGTAGAACTGGCCGGTGAGGCCGGACATGAAGGCCAGTGGCACGAAGACCGCGACCAGGGTGAGCGCGATCGCGACGATCGGGCCGCTGACTTCCCGCATCGCCTTATAGGTCGCCTGGCGTGGTGCCAGACCACCCGCGATGTTGCGCTCGACGTTCTCCACCACGACGATGGCGTCGTCGACCACGATGCCGATCGCCAGCACCATGCCAAAGAGCGACAAGGCGTTGATTGTGAAGCCGAAGGCGAGCAGCAGAGCGAAGGTGCCGACGACCGAGACCGGAACGGCGAGCAGCGGGATGATGGAAGCACGCCAAGTCTGCAGGAAGACGATGACGACGATCACGACCAGGGCGATCGCTTCCAAGAGAGTATGGATGACGGCATCGATACTGTCGCGAACGAACTGCGTTGGATCGTAGTTGACGGCATAGTCGACGCCTTCCGGCATGTCAGCCTTCAATTCCTCCATCGTCGCCCGGACATTGTCCGAGATCTGCAGGGAATTGGCGCCCGGCTGCTGGAAGATGATGAGCTGGACGGCTTGTTCATTGTTGTACATGGCGCGGAGGCCATATTCGGAGGCGGCCAGCTCTACCCGGCCGACATCGGCAAGCTTGACGATGGCGCCGTCGGCAGAGGTCTTCAGGATGATGTTACGGAATTCCTCTTGTGTCTTCAGCCGGCCCTGGGCATTGACGTTTAGCTGCAGGGGGACGTCGCTCGCCATCGGGGCGCCGCCGACGATTCCGGCCGCGACCTGGACATTCTGTTCCTTGATGGCGTTGGTGATATCCGTCGCCGTCATGTTGTATTGCGCCACCTTCTGCGGGTCGAGCCAGACCCGCATGGCATAGTCGCCCGCACCCCACATCACGACCTCGCCGATGCCGGGGATTCGGGCCAGGCGGTCCTTGATGTTGATGACGGCGTAATTGCGCAGATACGTGAGATCATAGCGCTTGTTCGGCGATGTCACCATGACGCCCATGGTCAATGTCGGCGAGGCCTTCACCGTGGTGACGCCCAGCCGCTGAACGTCCTGGGGCAGCCGCGGCATCGCCTGGGCGACCCGGTTCTGCACCAATTGCTGCGCCTTGTCGGGGTCGGTGCCGAGCTTGAAGGTGACGGTGGTCGTCATCTTGCCGTCGCTGTTCGCCTGCGACTGCATGTAGAGCATGTTCTCGACGCCGTTGATCTGCTCCTCGATGGGAGCGGCGACCGTTTCGGCGATGATCTTCGGGTTGGCGCCTGGATATTGCGCCCGGACGACGACTGAGGGTGGGACCACTTCCGGATATTCGCCAGTGGGCAATTGGGTGAGAGCGATGAGGCCGATCAGCAGCACGACGGTCGAGAGGACGCCGGCGAAGATCGGGCGGTCGATGAAGAATTTGGAGACATTCATGATCCTTCTCCCCTTCACTCGGTCGGCTGATCGACGCGCGCGGCGTCGGCCATCCGGACCGGATTGGCTTTGACGAGATCGTTGGGACGGACGCGCTGCAGGCCGTTGACGACAATGCGCTCGCCAGGGTTGAGGCCGTCCGTGACGACGCGGAGACCGTCCTGCAGGTCGCCGATCTTCACTTCGCGGTATTCGGCGTGATCGGTGTCGTCGACGACGAGGACGTACTTCTTGGCTTGGTCGGTGCCGATGGCGGCGTCATCGACCATGACGGCCGGATGCGGCTTGCCGCCGCCGACTTGTATCCGGGCGTAGAGGCCAGGGACCAAGGCGCCGTCGGGATTGTCGAAGCGAGCGCGGACACGGATCGTGCCGGTGTTGACGTCGAGATGGTTATCGACCGACACGATCGTGCCGTCGCGGGAATATCCAGCCTCGTCGGCAAGGCCCATCTTGACCGGCATCGGCGCCTGGGCGTCATGGCGGAGGAAGCGGAGATAGGTCTGCTCGTCGACATCGAAGGACGCGTAGATCGGCGAGACCGAGACGAGGGTCGCGAGGACCGGCGCATTGGCGCCCGTTGCGACGATGTTGCCGAGTGTCAATTCAGCGCGCGAGACGAGGCCAGAAACCGGTGCCGTCACCTGGGTGAAGCCGAGATTGATCTTCGCCTGGTCGAGCGCCGCCTTGGCGGCCTGCAGCGTCGCAACGGCTTCGCGCTGCGCGCTCTGCCGCTCGTCGTTCTCGCGCGTGGCGATGACGGCGCTGGCAACAAGCCGCTGCGACCGTGCGGCATCGATGGTGGTGAAGTTGAGCCGCGCTTCGGCCTGGGCGACCTGTGCTGCGGCACGGTCCACTTCGGCGGCATAGGGGCGGGGATCGATGGTGAAGAGGACGTCGCCCTTCTTTACGAGGCCGCCATCCTTGAAATTGACGGCGACGATCGTGCCCGGAACGAGCGGCCGGACCTCGACATGCTCAATCGCCTCCAGTCGGCCGGAATAACTTTGCCAGTCGGTGATCGATTGCGAGACGACGGTGGCGACGTCGACGTCAGTCGCTGCCGGTGCTTCGGGCTTTGCCGCCTGGGCGGTGTTGCCGGGGATTAAATTGAACCCATCGGTGACCATGCCGCCGCCGACAGCGCCCGCGACTAGGAGGGCGCCCAATGCGACGGACAGCTGCTTTCGATATGAACGCATTGCAATTTCTCCATCTGGATCAAGAGGATCCGGTTAGGTCTGGCTGGTCTGGCGTTGGGCTGGGGAGGCTGACAGCCATTCATTCCCTCGGCCAAAGCTCACGGTTGGAATATGATTGATGCCGAGTGGGAGATAAATCTGGCTATCTGATACTGTTTGTATCCATATTGGAGACAATACAAACGAGGGAGCCATGCGGAAACGGGATTACCGCAATCTCGCCGCGAGTTCGTCCACGTAGGGATCGACCAGCCCCTTCGCCCGCAGCGCATCCTGAAGATTGAGAACATACTCGGTGTTGGTCCCGAGCGGGCCGGCGGCTTTGGCGATCAGTGGCGCGATTGTCGCGACTGTGGCGTCGGCTTCGAAAAGCGGGTGTTCCAGGGCCGCGGTGAAGAGGATTGCGGGGACTGTTCGTCCATCTTCGAGCGTCACGGGCGCCCAGACCGGCGCATAGACGCCGCTGAAGGTCTCCCGGACCCACAGGCACCATAGGTCTTCATCGAGGGTAGAGGCAGAAATCCTGAAGGCCTTGCCTTGCGTGGAGCCGCCGGCTTCGACAGCCAAGGTTCGGCCTGGCGCATCGGCGCTGCCGCGGCCAACGATGCTTCGGATGCAGAAGCTGCGATGCCAACCGTCCAGCCGACCCCAGCAGCTTTCATCGAAATTCAGCAACGGCTTCCAGATGAGCGACCCGTAACCGAAGACCCAGATCTCGCCGTCAGGTGGCTGCATCTCCAGCATTCCGCGGAGTGATTGCCGCATCCGTTCCTCATTCCAGCGGACCTCGGGCGGCAGAGGCTCGAAATGCTCGAGATAGGTGCCGGAGCGCAGGGCTTCCCGGGTCAGCAAAGTCATCGCGTCGCGCCGATCATCTCAGTGTCCGCGGTCAAGCCGCATTCGATGATCGCTATATGGCTTACGCTGCGGGGTTGATAAATTCGGCTATTCGAGACGCTTTGTCGCCAGATGGGAGACAATGCGGGTTCTGATCCGTGTTAGAAAGGGACCGGACATGGAGGGCAATGATGGCTGAACGATCAGATGTCTCGGTAACTGAGATCGCCGCTTTTGCGGCGGTAGCGCAAACCGGCAGCTTCACAAAGGCGGCGGAACATCTGGCGAGCAGCAAGGCGAACGTCGGCAAAGCCGTCCAACGCTTGGAGGCGCGTCTCGGCATTCAACTGTTGCAGCGCACGACGCGGGCGGTCCGCTTGACGGAAGATGGCGAGATATATCTTCAAGCGGCGCAGGTCGCGCTCGAAAGCCTGCAGGGTGCGGAACAGGCTCTTGCTGCACGACGCTCCGAGCCGATTGGGCGCGTCCGTATCGATCTGCCCGCAGGCTTCGGTCGGCTGTTCTTGCCGGCACTTGCAGCGCTCCGGGTGAAGCATCCCAAGGTTTCGCTCGACCTCGCCTTGACGGATCGCATGTCCGATCCCGTCGCAGAGGGATGGGACATTGTCGTTCGCATCGGCGTTCTTCCGCCCGACAGCGAAATGACTGTCCGCAAGCTTTGCGACCTCCGACTTGGCCTCTATGCCGCGCCGTCCTATCTCAAACGCAAAGGCCCGGTGAATGATGTCGCGGACCTCCTGGAGCAGGATGCCGTCGTTTTCCGCGGCCCTTCCGGACAGCTGCGCCCCTGGTTCGTGCTCGATGGATCGACCGTCCGCGAGATCGCTGTTTCGCCGGCCATCGTCCTCGCGGATGGCCAGGCCTTCACGGATGCCGCGATCAATGGGTTCGGTATTGCCCAGATCATCGATCACGTCGCGCAACCCCATGTCGAGGCCGGCCGCCTCGTCCCAGTTCTTCCCGAGGCGAGCATCGACGGGCCTCCGGTCCACGCCATCATCCCGCTTGGCCGCCGCATGGCAGCCAAGACACGTGTCGTATTGGATACGCTCATCCAAGTAATGAAGTAGAGGTTTTGATCACGAAATTTCGTGACGAGCATCTACTTGCTGACGGCCCAGCTTAGGTCGGCGGCGGCGACTGGCCGCTCGATAAGTGCGGTTAGCCTTAGTGGCTTGGAGCCCCGACAGCGGCGATCCTGGTACGGATGATCGTACATTTGCGGGGAGGATTCACTAAATATGAGAAAGCTGAATCGCTATTTTGAAAAACAGACGCTTTTTCAGAAACGCCACAGCGAGAGCGGCGGTCGCATCTTGACAGAGCCGGTATGCTTCTCTATCTATGTAAATGTCATTAACATTCACATTCCGTATCATGCAAACCTGTGGGAGTGCGCAGCATGGGCATTGCGGCAAGGCTCGATGACATCGGCAAACCGGCCTGGATCAGCGCGACGATCCTCGGCTTCATCTTCTGCTGGCCGGTCGGGCTGGCGATTCTGATCTATCTTTTCTGGAGTGGACGCATGGCATGCTGGAAACGCGGCGGCTGGTATCGTGACGGCTGGGACGAGATGCGCAAGGCGCGCGGACGCTGGCAGGAGCGGGCTTGCGGCAGTGGCTGGGGCCGCAACTGGGGCCGCCAGGAAAGCAGCGGCAACAGTGCCTTCGACGATTATCGCGCTGAAACCCTGCGCCGCCTGGAGGAAGAGCAGAAGGAATTCTTCGAGTTCCTCGAGCGCCTGCGCCAGGCCAAGGACAAGGCGGAATTCGATCAGTTCATGGCAGATCGCCGGAACAAGCCGCAGGCGCCGAACGCCGACAATACCGGCCCGCAGCCTTCGGCCTGAGTCGAAGCAGCCGGCATAATCGTCGGCTTGGGGCCCGGGTTTAAAGGGGGCCGGATTTTAAATCCGGCTCCTCGGCGCTCTCTCTCGAGACCGGCAACCCCCGCCGGTACCTTCATCCCCGAGCGCCCTTGGTGCCGCCATCGATCGCATAGATCGGTGGCGGCATTTTGCTGCCGCCGGGTCGGTTGATAGGTGCTATCGGCAACCTCCATTTGCATGGGCATGGCGCTAATTGAGGCCCTTGGTCTTGACCAGATAATCGACGATGCCGGCAACATCTTCCGCCGCCACCGGCGCCTTGTAGCTGTTGATCATCTTGTTGACCTCGGCCTGCCAGGCATCATGCGTCATGGCCGGCTGATTGAGCACCATGCCGGCGGAATGACAGGCAAGGCAGTTGTTGTTGATGGGATCGGCGCCGGGGCCGGGAAACATGCGGTCGCTTTCCGGCAGCGTGACACTGACCGATTTGAAAGTGATCGGCGTGTCGGCGACGGTGGGGGCCGATATCAGCAGATCGGCAAATGCGGGAAGCGCAAAAGCCGGGACGATAAAGGCGAGGGCCCGCAAGGATTTCATCTTTGACATGATCGCTCTCCCTCACGCCGCTATGACCGGCGTTTCTTCGATGACGTTGCGCATGAAGCCGGCCGGGTTCCAATTGGCGGCTGTCGGCTGCACGGCGCCATTGCTGTTGGTGCAGCGCACCTGCAGACGGTTCGCGCCCTTGGCCGGCAGCGTGATATTGGCCTGCCATGGACGGAAGCTGTATTTGCCCTCGTCCTTGCCGAGGGTCGCCGCCTGCCAGGTCTGGCCGCCATCCGCCGAGACCTCGACCTTGGCGACGCCGCAATCGCCGCCGAAGGCGATGCCGCGCAACGGCGTCGGTGTGCCGGCGGCAACATTCTGGCCGGCGCGGATATTGGTGATGAAGGAACGCGGCAGCATGCGGTTGATCGGCACAGTCTTCACGCCGGTTTCGCCCGGCTTGACATTGGCGAAGGGCGTATCGGGGATGCGATAGGCGGTCTTGGTCCAGTAATTGTCATCCGGCTGGGTGAGGACCTCGATATCGCTCAGCATTTTCACCCAATAGGTCGCATACCAGCCGGGTACCACCAGGCGCAGCGGGAAGCCGTTGAGCAGGGGCAACTGCTCGCCGTTCATGGCATAGGCGATCATCACCTCGCCGTCGCGCGCATGATCGAGGTCGAGCGACTTCATGAAATCCGGCGCGCCATCGACCACCGGCTCGTCGAGACCCTTGAAGCGCACCTGCACGGCATCGGCATTGACGCCGGCCTTGTCCAGCACGTCCTTCAGGCGCACGCCGGTCCACCGCGCATTGCCCATGGCGCCGTTGTTCCATTCGCCGCCCGGCACGCGCGGCTGGAAGAAGCCGCGCGAATTGCCGGAGCACTGGTTGACGGCGGCGATCTCGAAACGCGGCAAGGCCTGCAGATCGCTGAGCGACAGCGAGAGCGGCTGCTTGACGGCGCCGCGCACGGCGAGGCGGAAGCTGGCGGCATCGATCTCGGTCGGGATCACCGCCCAGTGCCAGCGCACGTAGAAGCGGTCATTGGGTGTGAAAACGCCCTGGTCGAAGACCTCGAAGGGCGTTTCCAGCAGCGGCGGCCGGGTACGCTGCAGGATCATGGCGCCTTTTTGCGGGAAGGCGGTGGTGAGGACGCGTTCGCTGGGACCGCCGGGCAAACCGAGATCCACCGTCGCATCAGCTTTCTGGGCCGACTGGGCAAAGGCCGATCGCAAGGTCAGTGGCAGCGCCATCATCGACAGGCCAGTGAGGCCTATCCGGCTCAGCAGCAAGCGGCGGGTGGTGGGGCGGGAGAGGAGGGGAAGTGTCGTCATTGCCGTTGGTCCTTCTGCTAACTGGCATAGACCAAAAGTGGCAAGATGACGGCCTGCGGTCCAATTCCGGAATCAGATTGGATTCATCGTGGCGGCAGATCGATCATGCGCGCGAAAGGGCCGATTAAAGATTACCGGATGGACGGATGGAAGGAACCTGTCCGGGCCTCAGCCGGCCGGCAGGGGAATGGCCGAGCGAAAGACGTTATCGGGGTCGTATTGCCGTTTAACGGCGATGAGCCGCTTGGCATTAATACCAAAGCTCTGCGTCGCGCGGCCGGTATCCTCGGCGGCGAGCAGGTTCGGATATCCGCCGGGCAAGGCGATTTCGCCCAGGGCTTCTCGCGTGGCTCGGGCCCATTGCTGATGCCGCAGCGCATCGAGCTTGTCCGAACGGTCGGGAAAGACGGCGATGATCTCCACGAGCACATGATCGCGACGCAGGCCGAAGGCGGTCGCGTCTGTCGCCACGCGCGATGCGGCACCCTTGAATTCGTGGGTGACGATGGCGCAGCCGGGCGAGGCCGCTGCCTCCATGGCGCGGATCAGGATGTCGATGCCGTGACTGTCGAGCGCCGGGAGCGAGCTTGTCTCCATCGCGACGCGCAGGCCATTGACGATATACGGATCAAACACGCGCAGCAGGTCGCCATAAGATTGCTTGCCGACGGCGCCGGCGAGAAGCGTCCCCGCTTTGGCAAACGGTGCGACCCAGGCCTCGCCTTCGGCGGCGCGGCCGCACCATGTCGGCAGCACGAAGACGACGGGGGCGCCATCCGGCCCGGCGATGAAGCCGACCTGGACCGTCAGCTCCTCCGGCATGGCGGCAGCGAGATCGACGCAGCTTTCCAGCACAGACTTTGCTTCGGCGAAGGGAAAGATCAGCAGGCCCGAATGCACGCTCGGCAGATCGTGCAGGCGGTGGCGCAATGTCGTTACGACGCCGAAATTGCCGCCGCCGCCGCGCAGCGCCCAGAACAGGTCCGCTTCGTCATCGGCATTGGCAACGATGGTGCGCCCGTCGGCAAGGACGACCTCCGCCGCCAGCAGATTATCGAGCGCCAGGCCGCAGCGGCCGATCAGCGGACCATAGCCGCCACCCAGCGTCAGTCCCGCCACGCCGACCATGCTCGCCGCGCCGAGGACCGGGGCGACCTTGAGCGGATCCGTCAGGGCGATGACATCCGCCGCGCGGGCGCCGCCCTGGATACGGGCAACGCGGTTGTCGGGGCCGATCACCGCGCCGTTCATGGCGCTGAGATCGATGACGATGCCGTTGCACAGACTGCGGCCGGCCCAGTCGTGGCCGCCGCCCCGAACCGAAAGGGGCAGATTGCAATCGCGCGCGGCGCGGATCGACGCCTGGACATCGCTTGTCGTCCGGCAATGGGCGACAGCGCGCGGTATGCGGTCGACCGGCTTGGCCCAGATTGCCGTCGCGGCGAGGTAGCGCTCATCGCCCGGCAGCGACAATTGGCCGGATAGTTGCTTGTCCAGTCGTTGGAAGGCTTTCTCGATCAAACCGCTCAAATGCCGGACTCCTTATCCTGAGATCGGCTTCATGCCGATATGCCGGCACAAGGGAGCCGGCGACGAAGCGCGTCGGATAAGGGTGGTTCCGCCATATTACGGCGGCGTTGCGATAGCGGGGATTCGTGTTGCGCTTGTAACCGGCGCGGCCGGCGGCGCATGGCAATGGTGGGAGCTTGGCGGTGGTGAAGCATGGCGATGGTGAAGTATGGCGGGGGAAAGACCGGCCGAGGAGGCAAGCCCCGTGGCCTGCCCCCTCGTGTGCCGGTTCACTGGCCGATGTGCTGACGAATGCCCTCGCTCACCTGCTGCAGGGCCGCCTCGGTCGAGGGCACGTTCCGCAAGGCATTGAGCAGGACGAAGTCATGGATCGTGCCGTTATAGCGTACTGCGTCGACGCTGACGCCGGCTGCCTTGAGCCTACGGGCATAGGCCTCGCCTTCGTCACGCAGCGGATCGTTCTCCGCGGTGATGACGAGTGCCGGCGGCAGGCCCTTCAGCTCCGCCATGCTGGCGCGCAGCGGCGAGACATAAGGAAGATCGCGCGTGGCCTTGTCGGGCGCATAGAGATCCCAGCCGTATTTCATGAAGTCGCGCGCGAGGAAGTGGCCGGTCGCGAATTCATGATACGACGCGGTATCCACGCTGGCATCCGTCGCCGGGATCAGCAGGACCTGGTAGCTGATCTTGGGGCCGTTGCGGTCCTTGGCCATCAAGGCAAGTCCGGCGGCCATGTTCCCGCCGACGGAATTGCCCGCGACGGCAATGCGGCTGCCGTCGGCGCCAAACTCGTTTGCATGCGCCGCAACCCATTTCAGGGCTGCATAGCTTTCTTCCGGCTGGGTCGGGTACTTGGCCGCCGGCAAGGGTGTGTATTCAACGAACACGCCGACCTGGCCGGAGCCAACCACGAGATCGCGCAGCAATCGCTTGTGGTTGTCGAAGTTGCCGACGATCCAGACGCCGCCGTGAATGAAAAGCAGAACGCCGGGTGTGCCTGTCACATGTTCGGGCGTCATGATGTAGAGCTTCACCGTGCGGCCATCCTGGGTGATGGTCTTCTCGACCGTGGTGACGCCCGACATGTCGACGGGCGTCTCATTCTGGAGGCCGGTGAGAATGTCCTGCGGCTTCGGTTGCGGCAATTGCCAGAATGGGCTGGGATTCTTGTTCAGCTCCGTCAGCAGGGTACGGACCTGGGGGTCGAGATGGGGGTCGGTGGCGACATCGGTCGCGGCAAATGCAGATTGGGTCATGATGCATGCTCCTAAGAGGGCGGTGGCAATGTTCGGGATACGGCTCATGGTGTTTGCTCCTGGTGTGGGTTCGATTGAGGGGTAATCAGGTTTTCTCATCGGTTCGGGAAGGGCTGCGCCATCGCGGTTTCTCCTGCTGTTTCTGTTATGCAGAACATGGCGGCGCGCGGGCGTGCGGTCCAATTTCGAAGTTGGATTGGATTGATCGTCAGGCGAGATCGATCGGCGCCGCCGGGGCGGCGCGGGACCTAGAGATGGCTCAAGGGATCAGGTCGGAAGATCAGGCTTTGCGGGCCGGCGCCTTGCCGCGGATGATCTGCAGCAACGCCTCGGCGGCGGCGGCGCGATGGCGTTCGCGGTGCTGCACGACGTGGAATGCGCGTTCCGGCAGATCGAGGCGCACGCCCTTCAGCAGTCCGGCTTCCAGTCCCGCCACCACGACGGAAGCGGAGAGGACGGTGGCGGCGGAGCCGCTTTCGACGGCCGCGCGCACGGCCTCGTTGGAGGGCAGTTCCAGCGTCACGTTGAGGGACTCGGCCGTCAGGCCGAATTGCGGCAAGGCGGCTTCGAAGGTGGCGCGGGTACCGGACCCGGGTTCGCGCAGCACCCAGTCGCTGTCGGTGAGACGGCTGGGATCCAGGCGCTTCACATTGGCCCAGGGGTGATCCGGCCCGACCACCAGCACCAGCTGGTCGCGGGCGATGGGCGCGATCGACAAGGCCGCATCGGCAATCTCGCTTTCGATGAAGCCGATCTCCGCAAACCCCTCGCGGACGGCACCGGCGACCTGCTCGGAATTGCCGACGGTGAGGCGGGTCTCGATGCCCGGGAAACGCTGTTTGAAGGCGACGAGGTGACGCGGCAGCCAATAGCTGGCGATGGTCTGGCTGGCCTGGATCAATAAGCTGCCGCGTTTCAGTCCGCCCAGTTCGGCCAGGGTCAGCTCGGCGGCTTCGACGCGCGCCAATACGCCCTTGGCTTCGACAAGGAAGATGCGGCCGGCCTCGGTGAGCTCGATGCCGCGCCCTACACGGTTGAATAATTTGGCGCCGTGGCGCGCTTCCAATGCCGCGATGGCCGCACTGGCGGCGGATTGCGCAAGGTTGAGCGACTTCGATGCCTTCGTGACATGCTGGTATTCCGCCACGGCAGCGAAGATACGCAACTGCTCCAGGGTCATCGTTTACCTTCCGTCCGATTCAGGCCACAAGTTTCACTAGCATAAGGCCGAAACCGGCGGTGAACAGCCGGGAAGCTGCACCTGGCGGCAGCGGATCGCTGGCCCTTGGGCGCAGCTCGCTGGGGGCGGCCGTCCGCAGCCATGAGTCGGCGACGCCGGATGCAGCAAGTCCGGCAGGACCGGATAGAGGAATATGGAAATCGACCGAAGTTGGTGACGCAGGCGGCGGCATAGCGATATCCTCGTCAGCGCCTCGGTCGCCGTATGGGCGGCAATGGAGGCGGGTCGAGGGCCGGCCGGCGCGAAGACAATGCCCCCGCCTTGGCCTGGCCCGGCATGCCGATCAGAGCCGCTCTCTTGAATATTCGCGGGGCCATTCATATATCCAGAAGATACATCGGTCGAATTCAATCTAAAAATATGATTGGTTCGGGCCCAGATCTGCGGGGCGGTATCCCGGCGCTTGCGACCTCAGGATGGCGGAAAGCCGCCATTTTCGCCTGTTGCGGGCGATTTTTAGCGAGAATAAATCGGTAAATCAATAATATGCCCTTGCGGAACGGGGATATCATCACCATGTTGGTACGAGAGATTCGGCCGAACGACTTGGCCCCGCCGCGTATCGCGTGCCTGACTGACGAACTTCCCTCCAGATCTCTATGGAAGGGCCTCGCTACGGCGAAGCCCAAAACTCAAATATTCTAGGAAAGAGCTTTTCATGAGCAAGGGAACCGTTAAGTGGTTCAACCATCAAAAGGGTTTCGGCTTCATTCAGCCGGAAGACGGCGCGCAGGACGTGTTCGTGCACATCAGCGCGGTTGAACGCGCCGGTCTGAGCACCCTCAGCGAGGGCCAGAAGGTGTCCTTCGAAGTCGTGGCGGACCGCCGTACCGGCAAATCCGCCGCGGAGAATCTGCAGACCGTCTAAACTGCAAGGTTGATGACGCGCCCGCTTTGACCACGGATGTACTGGCAGAGTAGGTGACGCAGGGCCCCGCATCTGGCTTACCAGTTGCGGGGTTTTCTTTTCCGACGGCCGCTTGTCTGCCTGATGCTATCGGAAACAGTCGCGCGCGGCGGATGGCCGAAGGTTCCGTGGTGCGCGCTTATCGAGGAGAGATCATGTCGACATTGAGTGAAATGGAGAAGAAGGCCGAAGCGCTGAAGGTCAAGCAGGAGCGCGCCGTGGACGCAGCGGAAGCCATGCGCGAGTTCGAAGCGGAGAAGGCCAGCCTTCTCAACAATACCCTGCGGTTGCGGGCGATGCGGCTGGAGCGCGAGGCGCAACAGGCGCAGGAAGAGCAAGTGAGCGACATCAAGAAGACCGCGCAGAAACTGGCTGCGATGCAGAAGAAGACGGCTGCGGCGAAGGATGCCGTGAAGGCATCTGGCGGGAAGACCGCCGGCGCGAAGACGGCCGCGGCGCTGAAAAAGGCCAGAACATCGACGAAGAAAGCCAGCTAAAAATGTCCACGGGAACCGGCGACCGGCACGACGACATCCTTTATCCGACCGCGGTTCCCTTCGTCCTCGCCCATCTTGTCTGTATCGCCGTGATCTGGACGGGCGTCACCTGGCAGGCGGCGGCGCTCTGTTTTGCTTTGTACTGGCTGCGCATGTTTGCCATCGGCGCCGGCTATCACCGTTATTTCTCGCACCGCGCCTATGCCACCAGCCGGGTCTTTCAGTTCATCCTCGCTTTCGTGGCACAGAGCAGCGCCCAGAAGAGCGTGCTGTGGTGGGCGGAAAAACACCGCCATCACCATCTCTATTCGGATCTGCCGCAGGATGCGCATTCGCCCCGCCAAAGCGGCTTCCTCTACAGCCATGTGGGATGGATCTTCGCGCGCAAACACGACAGCGCCGACCTCGCCAAGATGGCGGATTTCACGCGCTACCCGGAACTGATGTGGCTGCACAAGTTCGAGCTGCTGCCGGCCATGTTGCTGGCCGTCGCCTGCTTCCTGATCGCCGGCTGGTCCGGCCTGGTGGTCGGCTTCTTCTGCAGCACCGTGCTGGTCTATCACGCGACCTTCTGCATCAATTCGCTGGCCCATGTCTGCGGCAAGAAGCGCTACGTGACCGGCGATGATTCCCGCAACAACTGGCTGTTGGCGACACTCACCATGGGCGAGGGCTGGCACAATAACCATCACGCCTATCAGAGCAGCGCGCGGCAAGGCTTCCGTTGGTGGGAATTCGACGCGACCTATTGCATCCTGAAGACGCTGTCGTGGTGCGGCATCGTCTGGAATCTGAAATCGCCGCCGCTGCAGGTCGTGCGCAATGAACAGCGCCTGGGCGCGCGTGTCGTCAATCGCGCTGCGGCGGAGCTCGCGGCCCAGTTCAATGCCCAACGCATCGCCCTTGCCATCAGCGCCACGTTACAGGCGCCTGAGCTGCTGCTGCTGCGCGAGGCGCTGCAGCGCGCCCATGACCGCGCCGCCGGCGTGCTGAACACGCTGCATCTGCCACATCTTCCCCATCTGCCGAGCCGCGACGAATTTCTCGCCGCGGCCAAGGCGCGGTTTGCGAAGACCATCTCGCTTGATGACATCGTCGACCGGGCCTATGAGCTGCTGCTCGCCTCGATCGGCACGCATCTCGCGACCGCGGAGCAGCCGGCCTAAGACCCCATGGCGGTTGGCTGTTGCCTCAACGCTGGCGCCGTGCCACGCGGCGCAGGCTGTCGCCCAGGATCAGGATACTTCCGACCAGCAGCAGGATAGCGCCATAGAGCGGCGGCAGGCCGAGCAGCTTCACCGCGCCGGCGATCACCGCGATCAGCACCGCCGCCAGCAAGGCCAGGGCGCCGTCATCGATGAACATACTGATGAGTTCGTTGATGATTGTACGCAGCATGATTATCGAACGCTTCCCACTATTGAATGCCCCTCGTTATTGAATGCCTTGGGCGCTGCTGCGTGCGGCAGGCGCGGCGAGGCCACGCAGCCAGCGGGTGAAGACGAAGGCGGCGACCGCGAGGATGGCGGCGATGCCGAGCAGCGAGAGATCCGCCCCCGGCCATTCCGCATCCAGGCCTTCGCCGATCCAGAACACGCCGAAACTGGTCAGCATCAGGCCGACGATAAATTTCAGTGTGTTCTCCGGCACCTGGGCCAGCGGCTTATGCACCGCAAGGCCGATCGCCAGCACGGCGATGAAGGCGGCGAGGGCGCCGTAGCTGGCGTAGAGCGTCATGCCATGACCGGCGCCGACGGCGATGACGATGAACACCACCTCCACGCCCTCCAGCAGGACCGCCTTGAAGGCCGCCAGGCCGGCCAGATAATCGGCCCGGCGATCCGCCGCCTGCCGGCGCAGCTCCGCCGTTTCTTCATCGAAGGCCTTGGCCTCGTCATGCAGGGCGAGATAACCGGCCGCGCGCAGGATGGCTTTTCTCAGCCAGCGCAGGCCGAAGAGGATCAATAGAACCCCGACGACGAATTGCAACAGATGCAGCGGCACCAGCGCCAGCAGCGGTCCGAACATCAGGACCAGCGCTGCCAGCAGCAGCAAAGCGAGGCCGGTGCCGATGAAGGCCGGCCGCCAGCTGCGTGAAATCCCGACGGCAAGGACAATGGTGAAAGCTTCGACGACCTCGACGAAGGAGCCGAGAAAAGCGGCAGTTACAGTTGAGGTAACGGTGGTCAGATTCATGCGTTGCTCTCGGTATCTTCCGGCATATTGAAGCAGGAACCCACGAAAACGAGCTTGGTTGCCGCCATCATTCGGCCAGCACCGTACACCGCTCCGGTGGCAGTGAAAATTCAATTGTCGCACCAACCGGCAACGCTTCAGGCCAGTCGAGCCTGACACGATGCTGACCGATGGTGACGACCAGACGCCAGCAGCGGCCCTGGAACGCACGCGCGGCGACGCTGCCGTTCAGGCGGGTTGCGGGATGCAAGGCGGCGGGCCGCGCGTCTTCCGGCCGCAGCACGAGAGTGCCGGCGCCGTTGAGAGGGCTTGTCGTCTGCATCTGCATCCCGGCATCGCCGTCGACCCGGAACAGCCCGTTCGAGACGGCGCCCGGCAGCAGGGAGAAACCGCCGATGAAACTGGCGACGAAGGCATCGGCAGGCGCGTCGTAAATGCGCTGCGGCGTATCGAACTGGGCGATGACGCCGGCGCGCATCACGGCGATACGGTCGGAAACCGCCATCGCCTCGGCCTGATCATGCGTCACATAGAGCACCGTGATGCCCTCGCGGCGCACGAGATCCATCATCTCCACGCGCATATCCTCACGCAAGGCGGCGTCGAGATTGCTGAGCGGTTCGTCGAACAGCATGAGGGCCGGTCGCGCGGCGAGGCAGCGGGCGATGGCGACACGCTGCTGCTGGCCGCCGGAAAGCTCGCTGGGGTGGCGCTCACGCAAGGCGGCGAGGCGCGTCACCTCCAGGGCATGATCGACCCGCCGCGCGATCTCCGCCGCCGGCAGGCCCTGCGATTGCAGGCCGAAGGCTAGATTGCCCGCCACGCTCATATGCGGCCACAGCGCGTAATCCTGGAACACCATGCCGATGCGGCGGCGTTCCGGCGGGACCTGGCGTGCGCGGCTCCAGACCGTCTGGCCGTCCAGCGTGATCGTACCGCTATCCGGCATTTCGAGGCCGGCGATCAGGCGCAGAAGCGTCGTCTTGCCGGACCCGCTGGCGCCGATCAGCGAGACGATCTCGGCCGGCGCGACGGCGATGTCGAGCGCTTTCAGGACTTGGCGCCCGCCCAGGCTTTTCGAGAGGCCGGTGCAGGCCAGGGCAGCCGTGCCCGGCGCCGCGGCTTTGGCCGGCGCCGGTACCGGGGCGGCGACGGTCGGTCTCTGCGGGACGGATTGGAGGAGGGCTGCTGTTCTCATGATCCACCTGCATCGATCATCATGCCGTCACTGCCACGGGTATCCTGGCGCCGGTTCGGCACGCTGCCCAGCCGGCGCGCGAGACGCTTCGCCAACAGCCAGGACAGGGCGGCAAACCCGCCGGCGGCTATCATCGCCGCCAGCGACAAGGCAGCGGCGGGACCGTCCTGATCGTGGCTGAAGAGTTTGAGGATGACCGGCGGCGCCGGCGGCCCGGCCAGCGGAATCAGCATCTGCGACATGGGTAATTCGAAGACGGTGCGGATGAAGGTCATCAGGAAAGCGGTGACGATGCTGAGCCAGACCAGCGGCAGGGTGATGCGCAACAGGCGACGGCCGGCACCGACACCGAATAGCCGCGCCGCATCGCCGAGATTGGGGGCGAGCTGGCCGACTGCGGCCACGATGATGACAAGACAATAAGGAAAGGCCGCCGCGACATAGCCCAGCACCAGCAGCGAGGCCTCGCCGTAATGCGGAAACGGCCAGTCGCGAAATCCCGGCAGGCGATTCCAGACCAGGATATAGCCGAAGCCGAGCACGATGCCGGGAATGGCGACGGCGCCCAGCGACAATGCCATCACCAGCGGCCGCATGAAGCGATGGGCGCGGTCGAGCCGGATCGACAAGAGGAGGGCAAAGGCGCAGGTGATGAGGGCCGTCAGCGCGGCACAGCCGAGGCTGCGCAACAAGGCGCCGTTGATCGCGCTGTGCCAAGTAAGTGCGGCGGCGATATTGGCGGCGGTGAGGTTGTCCCAGGCGAGGCCCGCGCCGAGCGACCGGCTGACGGCGCGCAAGGCGATGGCGGCCAAGGGCAAGATGAGGGCGACGCAGGCAATGAACATCATGACCAGTGACAAAGGCCAGCGCCATAGCCTGAGATCATGCAGGCGGGCTGGCTTGGCGCGACCCGAGATCACGCGCGCCGTCGCCTGGCGCCGCAACAGCCGGTCGCCCAGCACGACCAGCAACACCAGCGAGAGCAGCACCAGCGATTGCGATCCCGCCATGGGAAAATCCACCGGATAATCGCTGGCCGCCGCATAGATGCCGTAGGTGAGTACGCCGAAATTCGACAGCCGCGCGATGGTGGAGGCGAGGCCGAAATCCGACAGCACCTCGGCAAAGGTGGCGATGGCGCTCAATGCCAGCGCCGGCGCCAGCAGCGGCAGGGTGATGCGCAGCCAGACCCGCAACGGGCGGGCGCCGGCAAGACGCGCCGCATCCTCGAACTCGCTGCCGAGCCCGGCCAGCGCGCCGCCGATGATGAAGCTCGCCAGCGGGAAAAGGCTGAGGGTATGCACGAAGACAAGGCCGGGCAAAGCGAAGAATACATGATCGAGCCCCTGCGGCAGCAGGCCGAATTGCGCCAGGTAGCCGCCCGGCGACATCAGCAGCACCCAGGCGAGGCCCTTGAGGTAAGAGGGCGTCAGGAAAACCAGCCAGGGTACCGTGGCAATGATGCCACGCAGCGGCAGGCGGCAGCGCATCAGCATGACGGCGAAGAGACCGCCGAGCGCCGTTGCGGTGATGGCGACCGTGGCAGCGAGCTCGAGCGAATTCAGCACGGAGACGGCAAGCCGGGGCGAAGCGAAGACGCGGGCCACCGGCGCCAGGCTGAAGCGTGCACCTGCAGCCGCAGGATCGAAGAGATCGGGCAGAACCGCCTGCACCAGCACGACGCCCAAAGGCAGACCGATCAGCAGGAAGAAGGCCAGGTAGATCAGCGCGTCGATGGCGGCACCCAGCCGCAGCAGGCGCGCCACATGCAGCTGCAGCCGCGGCAAGGGCGAACGCAGTCCGGGACCGCGGCCGAGCGCCGCGGTCCCTTCAGGTCCGAGATCATGGTCAAGCGTCGCCGCCATCACCGTCTCCGTCTTTGCGGCGGACGACAGCTCACGGCACGAAGCTTTCCTTGTACCACTGCTTCCACTCGGTCTCATGGCCGGCAGAAGCGGCTTCGTTCAGCAGCACGAATTTGATCTTCTCGTCGCGGCCGGCCTTCGGCTTCACACCGCGCACCAGCGGGATGAAATAGAAGTCGGTGTCATCGCCGTTCTGCATCGCGGCCTGGCCCTCCGGGCTCATCACGAAGGCGATGAACTTGCGTACGGCGTCGAGATGCTGGCTGTGCGCGCTGATGCCAAGGCCTTCGGGCAGCGCGATCGAGCCTTCCTTGGGATAGATGGCGATCACCGGTTCGCCGGCCGCCTTCTGGGCGATGATGGCGCTGTCCTGGTTGATGCCGAGCTTGGCATCGCCGGTCAGCACGGCCTTGTTGACCTTGCCGCCGCTGGAGAGTCCCGCCAGAGCCTTGTTGGTCAAGGTCGCCTGCAGCTGCTTCTTGCCCGCATCGACGCCCACGGTCTGGAAATAGCCGGCCAGCCATTGATAGGCGGGGCCCGAGAGGTTGGGATCCTTGGCGGCGACGCTGCCGGCGAATTTCTCGAGATCGGCCCAGGATTTCGGCGTCTGATCGGCCGGCACTTTCTTGGTGTTGACCTCGATCGCCGTGGTGCTGGCGCCGGTCGGCAGATAGGCATGGCTCTTCGGCAGCAGCGTCTTGCCAAGCTCGGTGAAGGCTACCTTGCCGTAGATATCGGCCGGAATCGGCTGCAACACGTGGTCTTGCGCCATGCGCTCCATCACGGCCGAGCCGTCGAGCCAGACGATGTCGAATTGCGGATTGCTGCCCTCGGCGGCAATCTTGCCCAGCGTCTCGCCGGTGCTGCCCGGCTCGACCACATCGACGCTGATGCCGGTCTTGGCGGTGAAAGCCTTGGCGACATTGCCGGCGAAATCCAGCGCGTCATACATGACGATATCGGCCGCCGATGCCTGGCTGGCCGCCGCACTTCCCAGCAGCAGCGCGAGGCCGATCGAAGTCTGTTTCAGCATGAAGTCACTCTCCCGTTTGCGTTCAGTCGAAAGGCAAAGCAATATCGTCGCCGGCACAGCCATCCGTGCGGCCAGCATTCCGTTGGCGTCATAAACGTACCGTCCCCGCTCAGGGCGATTGCCCGCTCAACCCCGTTTGGTCCCGTGCCTCCCGAGGCCGCGTTTCAGCCAATCCTTGTCGAGAGCGCCCCGCAACGCCCCGAGTTCTTCCAGTGAAGCCAGTGCGGCCACGCGCCGGCGTGCCGCCAAAGCCGTCACCAGCGCTTCGATCACCACCAGGGTGGCGCCATGCATGGACAGGTTGACGGCACGTCCGCGGGGCACGGGCAGCACCTCGCGCGCACGCTTGCCGATGAAAGGGCCGAGGCTGTCGCTGATCAGAATGACCGGCATCCTCAGCTGCTCTGCCCGGTCGAGGGTCACGGCAATCTCGCGATAGATCGGCGCATAGGCGATCATCAGCAGGGCCTCGCCGCGGCGCAGGCCGATCAGCCGGTCGGCGAGCCCGATGCCGCTGACCGACAAGGCGGTTGCCGGCAGGCCGACGCGGTTGAACTGCAATGTCGCGTAATCGGCCATGGCGCCAGAGGGCCCGATGCCGAAGACATGGCAGCGCGGCACCTCGGCCAGGATATCGACGGCACCGGTGAAGCTCTGTGCGAATTGCGGCTCGCGCAGAACCCGCAGACCTTCTTCATGGGTGCCGAGCACATGATGCAAGGCGGCAGCCGCGTCGGCGCCGGCCTCGTTGAGCGTGCCGCGCAGGCGGTTGCTGGGGCTGGGCATGCTGCTGGTCAATTCGCCGAGCACCGCCTCGCGCAGATCGGCGAGGCCGTCGAAGCCGAGCGAGCGGGCAGTGCGCACAACGGTGGCGTCGCTGGCGCCGGCAGCGGCGGCAATCTCCACCGCGGAGCCGAGCAGCAAGGCTTCCTTCTGGGTCAGGAAGAAACGCGCCACCCGCTGTTCCGCCGGGGAAAGCCGAGGCAGGGCCTGGGCTATGCGGCTCTCGAAGGAAGGCGTCGCCGCTTCCTGGGTGGTTTCGTCGTTGGCAGCCTTCGGCTTGGCAGTTCTCGGCGCGGTGGCCATGCGGCGGTTCCCCTGAACAAGCGCGGACCGGGCCGGGCTTGTTGTGATCACTACAGGGGCGCATCATCTGAAGTATGTATTACACGGTGATGACCGTTGGAGGGATTCTTGACGCAATTTCCTGACAGAAACCTCACAAAGGCGTCGGTTTCATTTCAGGGAAGCGAACGCGAAGCGCTCCTTGGTTAGATTCACGGCAGATCGACCGCTACAGCGCGTTGACCGGCAGCTTGAGATAGGAAACGCCATTGCTTTCCGGCGGCGGCATATGTCCGGCTCGCATATTGATCTGCACCGAGGGCAGGATCAGGCGCGGCATGGAGAGCTTGGCATCGCGCGCCTCCCGCATGGCGGTGAAATCGGCTTCGGTGACGGCACCCCCGACATGGATGTTGTGGTTCTTCTCCGCACCGACGGTGGTTTCCCAACGATATTCGCTGCGATTGGCCGGGAGGTAGTCGTGGCACATGAAAAGTCGCGTCTCGTCCGGCAAGGCGAAGATCTTCTGGATTGACTGATAGAGGATGCGCGCATTGCCGCCGGGAAAGTCGCAGCGCGCCGTGCCGTAATCCGGCATGAACAGGGTATCGCCGACGAAGCCGGCGTCGCCGATCAGATAGGTCATGCAGGCGGGCGTATGCCCAGGCGTATGAAGGCATCTGGCAGCGATCGAACCCAGGCTGAAGGTCTCGCCGTCCTGGAACAGATGATCGAATTGCCGGCCGTCACGCGCGAAGTCGGTGCCGGCATTGAAGACCTTGCCGAAGACATTCTGGATCGTGACGATGTCGAAGCCGATACCGAGACGGCCGCCGAGCTTCTGTTTGAGATAGGGGGCCGCGGAGAGGTGATCGGCATGGACATGGGTTTCCAAAATCCAGTCCACCGTGACGCCGCGCTCCTCGATGTAGTCGATCAGGCGGTCCGCCGATTTTGTCTTAGTGCGGCCCGAAGCAGGATCGAAATCGAGGACGGAATCGATGATGGCGGCTTTACCGGTGGCCGGATCAATCACCACGTGGCTGACGGTGAAGGTCTCGGGATCGAAGAAACCCCGCACGTCGGGACAGTCATTCGGCATTGGTCGTCATCCTTCGCTGTTACGGCTCGGTATCGGTAAAGCACTGAGACCAAATGTAATTTCCAGTAAATCTATGTTAAATGGACTGACATCCCGCGTTCATGTCTCGCCAATCTGGACTCCGCCGGCGGCGGCTGACTGCCAGAAGAATATAAAGTATCCGGGGTGCGCAACAATAAGAGCGGCGGTGCCGGTGCGGCAGCATGGCGCAAGCTCAATTGTCTCCCTGAGGGGAGGGCGGCGCTTCAATTCTGCCGGCGAGGTGGCCCGTCTTCACCCAGAGCCGGCAACCTTCGGGTCCCGCCGTGGCATGCAGCCGCCCGCCTGCCGGCAAACGCAGCCATGATTGGGCGGGGAAGCTTTCGCCTGCTTCCTCGAAGCTGCCCTCGATCACCAGGAATTCGCCGCCGCCCGGCAGGGGGAGCTCGACTTTGGCCCTCGGCGCCCAGCGTTCCAGGCGCACATCTTCCATCTCATCGGCGAAGAGGGACATGATCTCGACGCCGTTCCGTGCCGGTGCCACAGCGTATCGCCGGGTCGATGTATCGATGCGGATCTGCGTCCGGTCGGCGGGATTGAATTGCCAGAGCTTGACGAAGATGACACAGCCTGGTTCGGAACCCGGCGTATGCGACGACGTGGGCGGATTGCGGATGTAGGAGCCGGCGGGAAAATCGCCGTGCTCATCCTGGAACACGCCTTCGAGCACCAGGAACTCTTCCCCGCCGCCATGGGTATGCGGCGAGAATTGACTGCGCGGCGCATAACGCACGATCGAGGTGGCGCGCGCCACTTCATCGCCGATGCGGTCCAGCATGCGCCGGTCCACGCCCGCCATAGGCGAGGCGATCCAGGGCATCTGCGCGCTGTGCACGGCGACCCGCTGCGCGAAATCGGCATTGAGTTCCATGGCGGCCTCCGGTTTCAGATGCTGACTGTGCGCCTTGGCGCAGTGCATAGAAAAGATATGGAACGGAGGCCGGCAAAACATAGAGGGCAAATAACTCCAGCTTGGTTGTGTGGAACCCACTTTGAACCGTTGAATTCTGGCTGATCGCCGCCACCGGCCTTCGACCATGAATAGCCGAAGAACTGCTTGCGATCATGGACCGGGAGATAAAAGCCGGCGCCGGCGTTGTATGACCTGGCGAACTTTCCTGTTGCGTCCGGGCCACGATGCGGCGAGGTTGCATTCGCCCTGCATTCGCGGCGCGCCCAATCCGAAACCACATGCACGAGACCACCATGCCGCATGCCTCCTTGCCCCTCACCGTTGCCTCCGATGTCGCTGCGGCGCTCAAGGAGGGCAAGGCGGTGGTCGCATTGGAATCCACCATCATCACCCATGGCATGCCCTATCCGCAGAATCTCGCCATGGCGCGCGAGGTGGAGGCCATCGTGCGGCAGGCGGGTGCCGTCCCGGCCACCATCGCCGTCTTGGATGGCCATTTGATGGTTGGCTTGAGCGACGACGATCTTGAGCGTCTCGCCCAAGAGGGCCACAAGGCTGCCAAGGCCTCGCGCCGCGATCTCGCCGCCTTGCTGGTGAAACGCGGAATCGCCGGAACGACGGTGGCGACGACCATGCAGATTGCCGCCTTGGCCGGCATTCAGGTCTTTGCCACCGGCGGCATCGGCGGCGTGCATCGCGGTGCCGCGGAGACCTTCGATATTTCCGCCGATCTCAGCGAGCTCGCGAAGACCCCGGTGGCGGTGGTCTGCGCCGGCGCGAAATCGATCCTTGATATCGGCAAGACCCTGGAAGTGCTGGAGACCAATGGCGTGCCGGTGCTGGGTTTCGGCACCGATGAATTCCCCGCCTTCTTCGCACGCGAGAGCGGCCATAAGGTCGACCACCGTTTCGACCAGCCGGAAGAGGTCGCGGCGGTCATCGCCCTGCAGCAGCGGCTCGGCATGCCGGGCGGCGTGCTGGTGGCCAATCCCATCCCGGTGGCGGATGCGCTTGACGCCGCCGCGATCGAGGCGCGCATCGCCGAAGCGATTGCCGCGGCGGAAGCGGCCGGCGTCACCCGCAAGGCGCTGACGCCATTTCTGTTGCAGCGCATCTTCGAATTGACCGAAGGCAGGAGCCTCGCCGCCAATATCGCCCTGGTCAAGAACAACGCCTTGGTGGCCGCCCAGATCGCCGTGGCGTTGGCCGCCCTCAATCATGCCGATATCGTGGTGTGAGCCATGACCGCCGGTGCTCCGCTGACGCTCGATGGTCGCTCTCACCTGTCGCCGGGCAATAGCCGGGGCAGGGTGCTGGTGGTCGGCGATGTGATGACCGATGTCATCGTCAAGCCGGAAGGACCGCTGGTGCGGGGATCGGATCGGCGGGCCGCCATCCGCCATTTGCCCGGCGGCTCGGGCGCCAATCAGGCCGCCTGGCTGGCCTCTTTCGGCGTTCCTGTGATGTTGCTCGCCAAGGTCGGCTTGCCCGATCGAGACCATCTCGCCGCCACCCTGCAGCGCCGTGGCATCACGCCGGTCCTTGCCGCCGATGCAGTCTTGCCGACCGGCAGCCTGGTCAGCATCATCGACCCCGACGGCCAGCGCAGTTTCTTCAGCGATCGCGGCGCCAATACCGCCCTTCTTCCCGGCGACCTGCCGGCCGGCCTGCTGGACGGCGTGGCGTTCTTGCATGTCTCCGGCTATGCGCTGTTTGCGTCGCCCGCGCGTGAGACGGTGCTGGCGCTGATGCGGCAGACGGCCGATCGCGGGATCGCCTTGACCATCGATCCCGCTTCCGCCGGCTTTCTGCAAGAGGTCGGCGCCACGGCTTTCCTGAACTCGACGCAGGGCGCCGCCTTCTGCTTCGCCAATGAAGACGAAGCGACACTGCTCGCCGCGACCGCCGATCCCGCCAGGCAAGGTGCAATCCTCGCGCGGCACTACGATCACGCGGTGATCAAGCGGGGTGCCCGCGGCGCCGAGATCTGCAGCCGTGACGGCATGTATCAGGCGACCCTGCCGGCGCCGCCGGTCGAAGTCGTCGATACGACCGGTGCCGGTGACGCGTTTCTGGCCGCCTTCGTCGCCGCCTATCTGGCCGGGGCGCCGCTCGATGCCTGCCTGGCGAAGGGCATTACCGCCGGTTCGCAGGCCACTACCTTTCTCGGCGGCCAGCCGGCCTTCTGATTGTTCAAGCCGGCGTTGACCGGACCGTCAGTGATTGTCCGTCCCGCAGGTCATCCATCCGGCGGACTAGCCGTCAGGCCGCTTCGCCCTGTACGCGCAAGCCGACAATGGCCTTGCCGAATTCTTCCATGAAGCGCGCTTCCTGTGCCGGCTGTAGATCGAATTTCACATGCAGGACATCGGGCCGGCGGTTGCGCACATGACACGGCAGCGCGTCGGTGAAACCGGCGATCTTGACCGATAGTGCGGCGCCCACGGCGATCTCCGGAGCAGCGCCGCGCAGCATGGCGCCCCCTTCGGAAATATTCTCGACGATCATGTTCACCGACGCGCCCTCGATCGAGGCGGTGCCCGGCTTGCGATAGACATAACGCGGCTTGCGGCGGCGCTCGAGATTCTCCATGGAACTCTTGACCACCCGAATCAGCGTGGCACCCAGCGCATCGACGCTCTTTGCCACGTCGCTCGACAGACTGCGAACCGATTCCGCGCGCGTGCCTGTCATGCCGGATTCGGTCGACACTTCGGCGATGCGCTCGGCCACTTCCTGTGCTGCAATGGAGGTCTGGCTGACATTGCGGGCTATTTCGGCGGTGGTGGCGTTCTGTTCGTCAACGGCGGCGGCAATTGCCGTCGACACGCTTTCGACGCCGTGGATGGCGGTGGAAATGGATTTGACTGCCGTCACCACGTTGTCCGAGGCGGCCTGCACTTCGGCGATCAAATCATTGATGTCGCTGGTGGCGCGTGAGGTCTGGTTGGCGAGCGACTTGACCTCGCTGGCGACAACGGCGAAACCCTTGCCGGCTTCGCCCGCACGCGCTGCCTCGATCGTCGCGTTGAGGGCCAGCAGATTGGTCTGGCTGGCGATCTCGCTGATCAGGCCGGTCACCTGATTGATGCGGGCAACTGCTGAGGACAGGCGTTCGATGGTGGTCTGCGCCTGCTCGGCCGCTTCCACCGATTCTCCCGTCACCCGCCGGGCAGCGTTGAGTTGGCTGGCGATTTCGGCGATCGAGGCACTGAGCTGTTCGGAGGCGGCGGCCACGGTCTGCACATTGGCGAGGGCTTCGGTCGCCGCGGCGGCCACGGTCTGGCTGCGGTCGGTAACGGTGGCGGCCGATCCGGACATTTCGCGCGCTTTTTCCGACATCTCGTTGGTCAGCTGGGCCACTGCGGCCACCGCGCTGCGGGTCTCGCGGTCGACGGTATCGGCCATGCTGAGCAAGGCAGTGGAGCGATCCTCGGCGGCGCGTTCCTCGCGTACCCGGCGTTCCTCGGCGGCATAGGCCAGCCGCGCCCGCAGGGCACGCAGGCCGGTGCCGAGGCGCTGGAATTCCGTCACGGCGGAAAGCTCGATGACGTGATCGGCGCGGCCGCGGGCGATCGCATCGAAGTCGCCAATCAGCTGTCGGATCGGCCGGTTGATACTGCGCGCCACCGACCAGCCGGCGATCCCCATGATCGCCAAGGCGATGATCAGGGCGGCGAGGCCAAGGGTCAGGTGCAGGCTGAAGTCGTCCTGCGATTCCTGATACACCTGTTTGCTGACATCGATCTGCAGCTGGATGAGCGCGTTGACGGCGGATAGGGCGTCGGTGAAGCCGGGCAGCACTTTCCGCGCATAGCTTTCCTGCAGACCGGCCAGATCGCCGGCCGTGGCGAGATCGGCGGCGGGGGCGAGGCCGTCGCGCTGCCAGCTACCGATCGCAGCATCGAATTGCTTGGCGAGCTGCTGTTCGTTGTCGGTCAGATAGGTTGCCATATAGGCGCCCCATTGCTGCTGGATCGCCTTCTGGCTCTCGCTGAGAAGGCTCTTGATATCTCCCACGGGCTTGCCCTGGGAGAGATCGACCAGAACGGTTTGCAGCGCTTCCTTTTCCACCCGCATCCGGTCGGCAATGATGCCGAGCTGCTCAAGCGGCACGGCGCGATCTTCATACAGCGTCCTGATGCCGCGATCGGAATCGGTCACGCCTTTGAAGCCGATGCCGGCAATCAGCAGGATGGCGAGCAGGATGGCGGCGCCAATGGTGGCCAGCCGCCCCGTCAGGCTGGCAAAAAGCTGGTTCACCGTATGACGCAGGCCGCGGCGGATCGCCCGGCCATTCTCTACCGCCAAGCGCTTGTCGGTGCCGTTGCGGATCGCCGCATAGGCTGCCTCGGCGGCGCGGATCTGATCGCGGCTGGGCTTGGTGCGGATGGAAATATATCCGGCGACATTGCCGTTCTCGATCACTGGGGTGACATTGGCATGAACCCAGTAGAAATCGCCGTTCTTGGCGCGATTCTTGACGAGGCCCTCCCAGGGCTGCCCGGCCTTGATGACGCGCCACAGATCCGCAAAGGCCTCCTTCGGCATATGCGGGTGGCGGACGATGTTATGAGCGGCGCCCACCAACTCGCCTTCGGAAAAATGGCTGATATCGACAAAGTTCTTGTTGACGAACACGATCTTGCCGCCGGTATCCGTCTGCGAGACGAGGAGCTGACCATCGTGAAGCTCAATTTCATGATCGGTGATCGGTTCGTTAAGGCGCATCGCAGACTCCTCGACCTTCCGTTGAAATTCCCAGCTTGCTGATGCCAGGGGGCGGTATCCACGTGACATTGACGTGAATCAATCGATTATGATGGTTATTCGTTACCAAGGTACTCATGGTCACGAGTGCAACTTTGTGGTTTCCGGCAAATCATTTGTTCAGCGAAAACCCCGTTTTAGGTCAGCCTGCGATAACTGATCACAAAGCCGCTAGCGAGGTCGCCCGGCGGTGATGGATTGATGCAATTTCTCCCCTGGCCGCTATCATCCCCCGGCACCGGACCTACCTGGCCATAGGAATATGGGTGAGAGGCACGGTTGTCTTTGGATCAGCCGGATCGGCGGGGAGTGGGATTGGCGCGGGCAGCAAACGATCATCTGGCGGAACAGCGGTTGCAGCGTCTGCTGTCGCATCTGCCGTCCCGGGTGGCGGCGGTGGTCCATGGGCTGCGGCGGCCGCTGGCGCGCTGGCGCCGGATACCGATCGCCGTGCTGTTCCTGGCCGGCGGTTCGCTGGGCTTTCTGCCCGTGCTTGGCTTCTGGATGCTGCCTTTGGGACTGCTGCTGCTGGCCGAGGATATTCCGCTGCTGCGGTCGGGGCTCTATGCGGCGGTCAACCGGCTCGCCGACCGCAAGCCGCGGTGGTTCGAATGAACACCGACATGTCCGTGCTGATTGCCGATACGATCACCCTGGTGCATACGGTTTGTGCGCTCGCCGTCACGGTCCATGTGCTGCTGCATAAGCGCGATGTCGGTTCGGCGATCGGCTGGATGGGCCTCGCCTGGCTGTCGCCGATCATCGGCAGCGTGCTTTACGTTGTCTTCGGCATCAATCGCGTCCGCCGCAAGGCCTATCGCATCAGTCGCGGCCGGCCGCCTTTCATCGGCGTGGCCAAAGGCCGAGATATTGCCGGCACGGGTGAGGCGAAACAGGAGGGCGGCGCCGTCGAACGGGCAGGACCCCTCCGCGACGATCATCTGGCCCCGCTGGTGCAGGCGGTGGCGGCGATCACCCAGCGGCCGCTAATGCCGGGCAATGCCATCACCACCCTGCGCAATGGCGACGAGGCCTATCCGGCCATGCTGGCGGCGATCGACCAGGCCCGGCGCAGCATCGCGCTTTGCAGCTATATCTTTCGCGCCGATGCCGCGGGTGACCGCTTCATCGCGGCACTGGCGGCCGCCCAGAAGCGCGGCATTGAGGTCCGGGTGCTGATCGACGGGGTTGGCAGCGGCTATTTCTTTTCGCCGACGCTGAGCCGGCTGCTGGGCAAGGGTGTCAAGGCCGCCCGCTTCATGCACTCCTTGGTGCCCTGGCAGATGCCTTTCCTCAATCTGCGCAACCACCGCAAGATCCTGGTCGTCGACGGGCAGCATGCTTTCATCGGCGGCATCAATATCAGTGAAGGCAATCTGCTGGAGAACAATCCCAGCGATCCCATTCGCGACGTGCATTTCCATGTCACCGGTCCGGTGGTCTGGCAGATCGCCGAGGCTTTCGCTGCCGACTGGTACTTTACCAGCGGCGAGGCGCTTGCCGGCGATGCCTGGTTCCCGCGACTGTCGGCGACCGGTTCGGCGCAGTGCCGCATCGTGACCTCCGGCCCGGACGTCGATATCGAAAAGATGGACCTGATGTTCCTGCAGGCGATCGGCAGCGCCAGGAAGTCGATCAAGGTGGCGACGCCCTATTTCCTGCCGGAGGATCGCCTGATCACGGCGCTCTGCCTCGCCGCCATGCGGGGCGTCGACGTGGATGTCGTCATTCCGATCAAGTCGGACCATTTCCTGATGGATTGGGCGACCCGCGCCCATGTCGGCCCGCTTCTGGCGGCGGGCGGGCGCCTGTGGCGGGCGCCCAAGCCGTTCGATCACACCAAGCTGCTGGCCGTCGACGGCGAATGGGCACTGATCGGCAGCGCCAATTGGGATGTGCGCAGCATGCGGCTGAATTTCGAGATCAATATGGAAGTCTACGACCGGGACTTTGCCGTTGCGGTCGAGGCGCAGGTGACGCAGCGCATGGGCCGCGAACTGACCACGAAACGGATCAGAAACCGGCCGTTCCTGATTCGACTGCGGGATCGGGCCGCGCGCCTGCTGCTGCCTTATCTGTGACACGCGCCGGGGGCTTGAGCAGGACCTCGATCGGATGATGATCCGATGGCCCGCGATCGAGCACGCGGGCCTGCAGGCAGGCGACGCTGCGGACCAGGCAGCGATCGAGCCGCGTGCGCAGCTTATGCGTCGGCGCGCGCGGACCCACCTCGTCGAAATCCGGCAGCCAGATATTGCCGACCGCATTGCAGTCGCCGATGATGACGGTGCGGCCGGCAGTGGCATGAGCAACGGTCATGAGCTGACGGCGGTTCAGCACCTGGCCATGCGACAGATGGACATTGGCGAAGGTCACATCTCCCATGGTGACGACCTGGGCGAGGCGCGGCGGGACCCGCAGCGGAAACGGCGAGATCGGCAGGGGTACCGAACGCAGCTCCTGCAATTCATGCGGCGACCAGACGGCAAGACCATAGACGCGCCGCTGCATCGGCTGCCAGTGCACATGGCCGCCCACCATCTGGTCGAGCTCGCGCAGCATCTGCTTGGCTTCCTGCATGAACAGCAGGTCCGGCCGCTCCGCTTCGATCAGGGCCGCGAGATCGTCGAGCAGGGCGCCGCCGCGATGCCACAGATTCCAGCTGATGACCTTGATCGGCTTTGACATATGCTACTGCTCCTGTGGCCTGCGTATATCTTCGCCAACTTGAGGCCGGACAGCAAGTAACGATAGCGCCAGTGTCGGCAGCTCATGGCACGGGGCGCGGAGCACTGTTGATGGAGGCGTGCAGGACGCTGCCCTTGCCGAATCTTGTCCCTTCGATCGGCATAGCTCTTGGGCACGTTTCTCCGGGTTCAAGAAGGCAGCAGGGAGCTGCCGAAGCCGGCATCGGCGTGGCATGGGGGATCAAGCCGCCACACCACGCCGATATATGTAACTATTGCCGACGTTCAGACGGCTACCAGAGCGGAGCGCGCCCCAACTGCACCGCCCTTCGCGTCCATCCTGACGGCTAGGCCGCCTGGACGGCTGACACAAACTGTTCGACGTTAGCCCGCATCTGTTCTGCTTGCTTCGACAATTCGCCAGATGCGCCGAGGAGCTGCGTCGCTGCGGCCCCCGTATGCTGGGCCGCTGTCGTGACATTTACAATGTTCGATGAGACCTCTTGAGTTCCTTGGGCCGCCTGCTGAACATTTCTGGCAATCTCGTTCGTTGCGGCACCTTGCTCTTCGACAGCGGCGGCGATGGAGGTTGTGATCTCATTCACCCGACGAATGATGCCGGAAATACCTTCGATGGCCTGGACCGTGTCACCTGTCACCGCTTGAATACTGCTAATCTGGGTCGCGATATCATCGGTTGCCTTGGCTGTTTGGTTAGCCAGGGATTTAACCTCCGACGCCACGACGGCAAACCCTTTTCCGGCTTCTCCCGCGCGAGCTGCCTCAATCGTAGCATTCAGTGCGAGCAGATTGGTTTGACTTGCAATTTCGTTGATGAGATTGACGACCGCACCGATTCTCTCTGCGGCTTCGGACAATTTCTTTACAAGATGGCCGGATCGTTCTGCGTGGGAGACAGCATCGCCCGCGATCATTGTAGATTCCGAGACCTGCCGGCTGATCTCCGAGACGGACGACGCCAATTCTTCTGCGGCCGAGGCGACGGTTTGGACATTGGCCGAGGCCTGTTCGGATGCCGCGGCTACGGCGGTGGCTTGGCGCGAGGTTTCTTCAGCTGTTGCCGTCATTGACGTTGCTGTCGATTGGAGTTCGGTCGCTGCCGAAGCCACCGTCTTTACAACAATCGATGTTTCTCGATCGAAATCCTCAGTCAATCGAGCGATCTTTCTAGCTCTTGCAGCTCTCACTTCCTGCTCCGCCGCCTCACGTTCCGTCATTTCGCGGTTTGCGATCATGCTTTCCTTGAAGACCTGGACCGCTTGCGCCATTTTTCCCACTTCGTCCTTTCGTTCCAGAGCTGGGATGTTCAAGGTCGTGTCGCCGCCTGCCAATGTTCCCATCGCAGAAGTGATGTTCGAAATGGGTCCCGTGATGCTGCGTGTGACGCCGAAGCCAATTAACATTCCCATCAAGCCGGCAACAACCGAGATAGCGCCGCTCAATGCTATGCTTCTGGATATAAGGCTGTCATTTTGCGTCGTCGTCTGGGCCAGATTTCCTTTTGCGGATTTAACCAGCGCGCCGAGTATCTCCGACACCTTAGCGATATTCTTGTCGACCTCATCGAAGAGCGGAAGAAGTTCGCTATGCATCTGCGCCGACTGTCTTGCGCCATCGATATATTTGTCGAGGCGCTGGGTGGCATCCGCGATCTTTGCGACCAGCTCTCCCGTTGCCAAGCGGCTAGTTTCGCGCAAGCCGCTTTTGGCATTGTCGAAATCTTTCGGAAGTTGTCCCAATATCTGGATATCGCCACGGTCGAGCAGTCTTGACATATCGAACCGCATGGCTAGCAGGTAGCTCCGCGCATCGCCTGCAGCAGCGGCGAGATCAAGATTTCCGGCCTGTTTTGCGTTGCTATAGGTATCGGCTAGGGCGTTCGTAATGGCCCCGCCGTTTGGTGTCATCGTTCCGTCACGCAGTTTCTGGATGGTACCGCGAAGCTCAATGGTGTGGTCGACCTTTGGCGCGACCGCCGCCATGATGTCTTCCGCTTGCTGCAGCATCGATTGACGCTCTGGATTTCGCACGGTGGCCTGCAGATTGTCTATCGTCTGTGACACGGATTTTCGGAGATCGACGAGGCGTGCGAGCGACGCATCATCGGCGTTATTTACATAATTTCCGAGGTTGCGCCGGAGGCCGGTCAACTGCCGGTCCAATTGAATTGCATCGGCAGTATTATCAGCAACGATCGCGTAGCTGCTGAAAGAGTCCTTACCGGACAGCAATCCTGTGACTGCCAAGCCGATGGCCAGCCCCAGTGCGATGATTACGGACGCAAAGCCGATGGCAATCCGTCGTCCGATTGGAAGGTTCACCCAGTAATTCATTTCGCTCTTCTCTCACCTAAGTATTGGTGCGTGGTGGCGTCGCCAGCATGCAGAACCGTTCATCGGATGTATCATTGATGTTGCCGCCGCAGCACGGTCGGGCATATCTGGAGCGAATAAATGCCGCGCCTTCTCGATTTTTCCGACTTCCCTCAGTCCGCTCTGAGGTTATGAAGAGGCTTCTAAGATTCTCTTATTCAATATTTCTGAATTGTATCGCGGGTCATGCTGCGTCACATGTGCTGTGGTCGCTACCAGCTTCGCATCTGAAGGTCTGGATACTGTCAAATTTGCCGCAAATTTAAGTCGGTCCGCGCGGCTGTGTTACCGCACGGATTTTCTCAAGCGATAGCCGATGCCACGGACAGTGATCAATAAGTTGGGATGCGATGGATCCCGTTCCATTTTGCGTCGCAGTCTGCTGATCAAGATATCGACGCGCCTGACGCTGTCCGACGACGGATCTGCCGATTTGGCATCCAGCAGTTGCGCACGACCTAAGGTAATGCCTTCATTCACGACAAGCAGCCTGAGCAGATCAGCTTCTGCCCGTGTTAAAGAATGTTCTCTGCCGGATCTGTCAATCACCGTTCGGCCTTGAAGATCGATCCTCAGGTCATCAATTACGGTGTGCCTGCCTTTCGACGGCGTCCGACTGGTGCGGCGCAGAATATTGTGTATGCGCATCTGCAACTCGCGCATGTCAAAAGGCTTGGTGATGTAGTCGTCAACACCAAGGCCGAGTATGCGAAGCTTCGAGTCGAGATCGTCCCTGCTGCTGGTGACGATGATCGGAATATCCGACGATATCCTCAGACGGCTTAGTGTTTCGAAGTGGTCGGGGTCATGTGTTTCCGCACTCAGAACGAGCAGGTCGCCTGTTCCGACGTCGATCGCGGCCTTAGCTTCGCCAATCGTCCCGGAATGAACGGCTTGATATCCGAGAGAGACAATCTGCTTGGAGATTTTGTCCGCGAGAATGGTATCGGATTCGACAATCAAAATTGTCCCTGACGCCCTCATCGGTTATCTCGTTCTCATTTTGTTTTTTTTACCGCTCCAGTTGTAGGCTGTGTCGATAGGGACAGCTCAGATCGGTCGCCGGCTAGTGAGCGTCGTGCTCGCCGCTAGGTCCCGTTTCTTGCGTCCATCTCGACGAACGGTTCCTCTAGCCTTTGTTGCTGGTCTATCTAGCCAGTCCAGCCACTTGCATGCAGTGGTTTCAACGCGACCGTTGATATCGTCGATATCGCGGCCGTCATGTGCCTGCGAGTCCGGGCCGATCATCCAAGGGGTCGCGCATTCCCCAGTTGTGAAGTTGCGTATGGCAAATCATGTAAGTTATGATTCGATGTCAATTAATGAGAATAACACAAGATGTTTATTGGGAATTACGGTGTCATTAACCGATTTATCTGCGTACTGTCTGTCGGTATGCGTTACTATCGATTACAGTTTGTTGATAAAGTTTTAATTTATGAACCAAATCATAAATGCGATATGCAACTGTGATATTCGAAAAATGCCTGAGTGGAAATATTTGATTGCAAGGGGCCCCAAGCTCGCGCAGCTGTCTCGATCAGTTCGCTTGTAGTCGCGATGTTGCCGTCTGACAAAGGCCGTCGGGTTGTTCTGACTTGAATTGCTATCGATCGGCCTTGCGTTGAACTGATTGATGCATGGACGGGAGCTGCCGTATCGCGGGGAGCCGCGAACGCTAGACGCGAAGCGGTTTAATCGTCTTGGTTTTCTTTGTAGAGACGGTTCAAAAGCAGATACAGACTGTCGTGGAGCGCTGCTTTCTGCGCTTGAGGCAAGGCCGCCACCGTTTCTACAATGCTGATCAAGGGGTCACGTTCCATCAGCCGCCAACCCTCTAGTGTCAGCGCCAGACGTCTGCTGCGGTCGGACGCTCTTTCACCGTCGACGGAGACAAGGCCTTTCTTGACCAGTGCCGAAACTGTTCGCGAGGCTGAGCTTTGAGCAACCCCAGAATAGGTCGCGATGCTCGTGACGGTGATGCGGGCCGAGGAATTCTGGGCAAGACAGCGAAGCGTCGACCATTGCACCGGCGGCAAATCATTCGTGAAGCAAGCAGCCTGCACGAGGCGGCCGACGCGCTCCAGCAAAGTACCGATGGCATAGGAAAGGTGTTCTCTTTGCATATTCGTCGCTGTTAACGCTACCGCTTGCCGCGAAGAATAATTTGCAGATAGGCATATATCACGCGCAAAATACTTATGCAGTGTGCAAATTAAACATGGGTCGCTCTCAAGCTCGATATCATCCCGTTGCCAGCTTTGCAGAGGAGACTGGCCCTGGCTCTTCATGTTGTGGTTGCATCCGGACGGGTTTTGCAGATGCGTGTGGAACACTAAGAGAGAAGGCGGATGCTGTCGCATGTCCATATTGGCGTGGCCGATTTCGAGCGCGCCTATCGCTTCTACTCGGCCGTTACTGCCGAGCTTGGCCTCGTGCTGCGGTTTTGCGAGCAGGAAAAGTCCTGGGTGGGCTGGCAGAAACCGGGCCAGTCGCGGCCGCTGCTGCTGGTGGGACGCCCTTTCGATGGCGAAGCCGCACCTGGCAACGGCCAGATGACGGCGCTGTTGGCGCCTGACCGGGCTGCGGTCGACCGCACTTATCGTACCGCCCTGGCGGCGGGCGGCACGGATGAGGGCGCGCCGGGTCTCCGGCCGCATTATCATCCCAACTACTACGGTGCCTATTTCCGCGACCCTGACGGCAACAAGCTGTGCGTCTGCTGCCATGATCCGGTGGATTGATATCCGGGAACCGGGGACCGGCCTTTGCGGCGCCGCTGCTGAGTCGCTCGACGGTGGGGGCCGCCCCTGTCTTGCCGGCGATCCGGCCGGTCGTGGAAGAACGATCAATCTTGCGACAGAACCTCGCGTGGAATGGCGATCCGCGCCACCAGGCCGTCACGTTCCCAGCGGTAGTCGATCGAACCGCCAAACCGCGTCACAATGGTTGATTCGACCAGCTTCGTGCCGAAGCCTTTATGGGGTGGCGGCACCTCGACCGGCAGGCCGCCGCGCTCTTCCCATACCAGGACGATGTCCTCGCCATCCTCTCTCCAGTCGATGGCGACATGTCCCGCATTCGTCCGGAGCGCGCCATATTTCACGGCATTCGTCGCCAATTCGTTCATCACCAGGGCGATCCCGTTGACAGCACGCTCATTGCACAAGACCGGCGGCCCCGATTGGGTGAAACGGGCGCTTGCGCCGCTGCCAATCTCGTAAGGGGCAATGATCAGGTCGATGAGCGTTCCGAGGCGCGAATTTCCGCCGGTCTGGGCGTTGTCGCCGGTACTGCCCAGGACAAGATCATGAGCCTTGGCCAAGGCATGCAGCCGTCCCGACAAGGCCCGCGCCATATCTTCCTTGTTTTCTGCGCCGCGCGCGCCGAGCCAGATCATGCTGTCGGTCAGGGCGAAGAGATTCTTTACCCGGTGATTCATTTCCCGGGTGAGGATTTCCTGCTCTTCGAGCGCCTTGCGCAGCCGCTCTTCCGTTCGTTGCATCCTCAGGGCAATGCCGACAAAGGTCGCCAGTTCGGTCGCCGTGCGGGCATGCTCGGGGTTGAAGTGACCGAGCTCATCGGAGACGATCCACAATGTGCCGAGCGGGGCCGTGCCGTTGATAAAAAGCGGCACCAGCAGAACTTCCGGCACCACGATACCGGCATCGGCGATCCAATCATAGATGCGTTCCGAATGCCGTGTCAGGACGGGTGCGCCCCGGTCCAAGGTGACGCCGCAAGGACTGTAGTTTCTTTCGATCGTGGCGCCCGCGAACCGGGACAGACTGCCGCAAACGTGGTGCCAGCGGAACATGCCCGCTGGAGGCTCGTCCTCCAACAGCGAAAGCCCGGCGGCAACACCGCCTGCCATCTTCATGGCCAGTTCGACGAAATGCGGCAGGACCCTTTCCGGATGATCGACCATATTGGCCGCCAGCGCCTGCAGGGCGCGCTTTTCCTCCAGATGATCGACAGGCTCGGACGGGCGCTGCATCATTTCGTCGGTAATGAAGACGTCATCAAAGAGACTGGCTGGCACTTTTGAGAGCGCGGGACACATCCTGAAGGACTCTCCGATGGAAGGTACGGCGATTAACTTACAGCCACTCGAGGATGGAAAGGCAAGGGCAATTGCGCAGCAACACCGGTGCGGGAACAAAAAGGTGATCGGGTTTGGTTGTGCATCGATGGGTTAGGGATCGCTTGATGCAGGTAGGCCGAGATACCTCTCGCCGGCCTTGCTTGAGACGGTCGGAAAATGCGCGACCCGGCGGGAAAGCCGATCCCGAGGTCGAAGCCGTTGCGATGGTAACGATCAGTGCCGGGCGCGGGCATGCCCTTTTTTGCGCGCGGATTTTGCGGAAGCCGGTGTCGCCGCAATATCGCCGGTTGCAGCTTCTTCCAGCAGCCAGAGACGAAAGGCATCGACGATTGTGCGTTCCCGCTGGTGTAGCGGCAGGACGATCCAGTAGGCGAATATCGTGGGAGCCGAAATCGCGATGTCAAAAGGTCTGACCAGCCGCCCGGCAGCGAGATCGAACGCAACCAGGCTTTCGTCCGCAAGGGCGACGCCCTGGCCGTCCAAAGCTGCCTGGATGGCGAGGACGGACTGATTGAAGCGAAGGCCGGGCTTCGGCTCTGTCGTCGGCAGACCGGCAAGTTCAAACCACATCTGCCAGGTTGGCCACGTCTCGCCATAGGCCTGGAAGTCCGACTGGATCAGCGGCAGGCGCAGGAGGTCGCGTGGCTGACGCAGCGTGCGCCCGTCTTTGAGGAATTGCGGGCTGCAGACGGGGATCAGCCGGTCTGTCAGCAGGCGATCTGCCCGCAGTCCGGGATGCCGATCGATGCCAAAGCGGATCGCCAGATCCATATCGCCCTTGGAGAAGTCGACCAGTTGGCGCGACATGTCGACGCGAACGTCGACATCCGGGAAGCGGGCAAGAAAACGATTGAGACGCGGCACCAGCCATTTCATGGCGAAAGATGGCGTCGTCGTCACATTGATCCGGGTCTGATTCTCCAGATGTCTCACCCGCTCGATCGCGCGTTCGATATCCTCGAGCGCACCGGCGGTGCTGTCGCGCAGGATCTCGCCGGCTTCCGTGAGGCCGACGCCGCGACCGGATCGGCGAAAGAGCCGAACATTCAGTTGGGCTTCAAGATCACGCACCAGATAGCTGACGGCGGCCGGCGTCACATTGAGTTCATGGGCGGCGCGCGAAAAGCTGCGATGGCGGGCGGCCGCTTCGAAGGTGCGAAAGGCGGGCAAACCGGGCAGTTGGCGTCTCATGACCGACTTTCAAGTATGACTTGTCAATAATCCAAGAACGTCTCGTTTGACGGAGCATATGTACCAGCCGGATGATCGACAAGAAGCATCAGTCAAATTTTAAAATCGGATCGCGTCGAGATGACAGGAACATCCGGCCTGGAAAAGACTTCGCTTGGGCGTCTGTCGGAAAACATGGGATGGGGCGGCAGGTGGCCCTCCCGGGTGTTTTCCTCCATCCGGCACTTTTGCCGCAGGCTGGCGCGCATCCGGTCGCATGCGATATCGCTGCGCCAATTGCGGCGGCTGAGCGATCGCGAATTGCGCGATATGGGGATCGAACGGCACCAGATCGGCGCCGCGGTGGATACGTTGCTGACCAGATCCGATGCCGGCACGTGGCGACGCTATCACCCCTGGCACCGGGGGAAAGACCGCTGAGGAAAAAGCCGGGGACAAAGCTGAGGAAAGCGGGATGCCGGCGTCGGATAACAGTCGGGCATGACAAACGTTCTCCGCCACGATGTTATTTCACGCAAGGAGCGGATTTTGTCCTGCTCAATTGAATGGAAGGAACGCGTCGGTCGATTTCATCGTTGTATAGCCGTTAAATTCCCGGTCCAGTGGGGCGGTCATGGCACCCGACGAGATCCGAAGCTGCGTGATCCGAACCGGCGTGGGAGCGCTTATTGCAAAGCTGCCTGATGTTTCAGACCGGGCCTTGACTTCGACCTTGCCGTTATCCGGCTTTGATGTGACCTTGGGCTGCCACAAGACCCGCCGCTGATAGGAGTCGGCAGGACTTTGTTCGGACATGGACAGCGGATTGCAATGCCTGAAAACGCACCGATCACAACAGACGTAGCAATTATCGGCGCCGGGCCGTCGGGGGCGGTCACCGCGGCCCTTCTGGTCAAGGCGGGCTGGTCTGTCGAGGTCTTCGAACGGACCCACTTCCCGCGATTCTCCATTGGCGAAAGCCTGCTGCCTCAGGCGATGGAGTGGCTGGGTGAGGCGGGACTCTTGCAGGACGTTATCGAAACAGGTTTTCAACACAAGAATGGCGCCATGTTTCAATGGGGCGGGCGCCAGGAAAGTTTTGATTTCCGGGAGAAATTTTCTCCCGGATGGGGCACGACCTATCAGGTCCGCCGTGACAAGTTCGATGATGTCCTGGCCCGGGGGGCCGCCCGGCTCGGCGCCAAGGTGCATTTCGGCCAGACGGTGACCGCGCTTTATCCGGACCATCGCACGCCTCGCCTCACCATCAAGGATGAAGCCGGTGCAAGCCGTGAGGTCGCGGCAAGGTTTGTGGTCGATGCCAGCGGCTTTGGCCGGGTCCTCGCACGCCTGCTTGACCTCGAGACGCCGGTTGCGGTGCCGCCACGCATGGCGCTGTTCCGGCATGTGCGGGACCATATCCCGCCCGCCGCCTATGACCGCAACAAGATCCTGATCAGCATCAACCCGCGGAACCCCGAAATCTGGTACTGGATGATACCTTTGGCCGATGGCCTGTGCTCCACCGGCGTGGTTGGCCAGCCGGAACATCTCGAAGTCGCTGGTCGCGACCGCAATGAGCGGTTGGCGGAATTGATCACCGAGGCGGGATTGATGGGCGAGTTGCTGGCAAAGGCGGAACCGATCAATGATGGCGGCGAGATATCCGGTTACGCCTGCCGGGTGAAAAGCTTGGCGGGGCCGGGCTATGCCCTGCTGGGGAATGCCGGCGAATTTCTCGACCCGATCTTTTCGTCCGGTGTCACCATCGCCTTGAAATCGGCTTCCCTGGCGGCCAAGGCAATAGATCGCCAGCTTCGCGGCGATGCGGTGGATTGGGACGCCGATTTCGCCCGGCCTTTGGTCAAAGGTGTCGATACGTTTCGCACCTATGTGAATGGCTGGTATGACGGTGCTTTGCAGCGGGTGATCTTCAACCAGCCTCAGGGAAGCGAGAAGATCAAGTCCATGGTGACATCGATCCTCGCCGGCTATGCCTGGGACGAGGAAAACCCCTTTGTCCGCCGGCCGAAGGAAACCCTCGAGATGGTTGCGGCGCTCTGCGGATAATCGGGGCCTCTCCGCTCTGAGTTTTTTATCCCTGCGATAACGATGGTGATCCGGCTGGCTTGTATGGGCAGGCAGGCAGCTGGGTAACAGCGGGAGATGACAGACGTCATCCCCTCGCTGCCACGTCGTGTGTCGACGCGCTTTTGTCTCGCCTGATGGACGCTTAATTTGCCGCCAAGAACGCGTCGGTCGATTTCATGGTGGCGTAGGCGAAGCCGAGTGCGGCCATGAAGCCGGCATGGACCTGGGCGGCCGGTACCTTTACGCCATTGAATTCGAGATCAAGTGTCGCGCAGGCATCGTGGATCACGGTGGTTTTGTAGCCGAAATCAACGGCGGCGCGGGTAATGCCGTCGACGCACATATGGCTCATGGCGCCGGCGACCACGAGATCGGTGATGCCGTTCTTGTCGAGAATCTCCTTCAAATCGGTCTCCCGGAAGGAATTGATATAGTTCTTCAGCACCACCGGTTCGTCATTGCGGTTCAAGACCTTCGGATGGATCTGCGCGCCGTCGGAACCGGGCGCGAAGAAGGGGGCGTCGGCGGTGGGGAATTCGTGGCGGATATGGACGACGAGATCGCCTTTGGCGCGGAAATCGGTGAGCAGGCGGGCGGCATTGTCGGCCGCCGCGTGGACATTGCTCAGGGTCCATTTGCCGCCGGGGAAATAATCATTCTGCAGATCGACGATGACGAGAGCTTGCTTGGCCATGGTGAAATTTCCTTTTGTCCGCGTGCTTGCGGGTTGTTGCTGTCTGTGATGGCCAAGCTATCCGGATTGGGTCATGCTGCCGATTGGCGGAACTGACATTATTCGGGGCAAAACTGACAAATGGCGAAAATCCGCGATCTGATCGAAATCGGCCTGCTGATCTATCCCGGCGCGCAGCTGGCAGCGGTGCACGGCCTGACCGATCTTTTTGCCATCGCCGATCAGTTGGCGGCGGGAAGAGGCGAGGGCAAAGCGGCGCCGGCCTTGCGGGTGAGCCACTGGCAGCCGGCGCCGGAAGCGGGCGGTGTCCACTGCTGCTTTGACACCCATCCCGGCCAGCCGCATCGCCTGGTCTTTCTGCTGATGCCGCCGCGCCTCAATGGCCTGCCGTCGCTTGAAAGCACGACGGCGTTGGCGCCCTGGCTGCGCGCGCAGCATGCCGATGGCGTGATCCTGGGTTCGATCTGTGCCGGTGCTTTCCTGCTGGCGGAGACCGGTCTACTGAAGGGACGGTCGGTCACCACTCACTGGAGCTACGCCGAGACATTGGCCGAACGCTTCCCCGAGACCGTCGTCAATGTCGACAAGCTGATCATCGACGACGGCGATATCATCACCGCCGGTGGCCTTATGGCCTGGACTGATCTCGGCCTGCGCGTGGTCGACCGATTGCTGGGGCCGACCGTGACCGTGGAGACGGCGCGTTTCCTGCTGGTCGATCCGGCGGGCCGCGAGCAGCGCTTCTACAGCAGCTTTTCGCCGAAGCTGCATCACGGCGACACGGCAATTCTCAAGGTGCAGCATTGGCTGCAGAAGCGGGGGACGCGCGATGTCACCCTGGCCGGCATGGCGGAGCAGGCGGGGTTGGAGGAACGTACCTTCCTGCGGCGATTCCACAAGGCCACCGGCCTGAAGCCGACCGAATACCGCCAGCATCTCTGCATCGGCAAGGCGCGCGAGATGCTGGAGTTTTCCAGGCAATCGGTGGAGCAGATCGCCTGGTCCGTCGGCTATGAGGATGCCGGCGCCTTCCGCAAGGTGTTCCAGAAGGTGATGGGCCTGTCGCCGGGCGACTACCGCCGGCGGTTTGCGCTGGGGTCCTGAGGCGCATTCCCCGCCCGCACCCCCGCTTATCCCAAAAGGTCGGGGATATCGGTTGAAATCGTCTGCGCGCCTTGTTCCAGGCACCGGCGTGCGGCGGCGGGATCGTTGATGACGGCGACCGCATATTCGATCCCGCTATCCGCCAGGGTCTTTACGGCGTCATCCGTCAGAAGCTCCTGGACGACGTGAAGGACCTGGGTCTTCGTCTTCGCCAGCAGCGCCCTGGGATCGCGCGGCGGCACCATCACCGCGAAGGCGCGGGGTACGTCCGGCAGGATGCGGGCCGCGGCGTGAATCGATTCGATCGAGAAACTGGTGACGAACAGACGCGCACGGTTGTCCGGCCACAGGGTCTTGAGAAGACCGAGCGCGACCTCCGCGGTCTCGATATCATCTCCGGGCGTCGGTTTGAGTTCGAGTTGCAAGCCGACATCAAGCTCGAGGACGGTCTCGATCACCTCTTCGAGCGTCGGGATCTGCACCCCAGCGAAGTCCTCGCCGAAGGACGCGCGCGCATCAAGTTGCCGGATCTCGTCGAATGTCATGGCCGCGACGAAACCTGTTCCATTGGTCGTCCGGTCCACTTTGTGGTCATGGATGATGACCGGCCTGGAATCCCTGGTGAGCTTGACGTCGACTTCCACCCATTTTGCGCCCCTCGCGGCGGCAGCCCGCAAGGCGGGTAACGTATTTTCCGGGGCAAGGAGCGGCGCGCCGCGATGCGCGATAAGCGGTTCCGGCACGACAAATGCGCCGGTGATACGAGGCAATGTATCGGGCAACTGGCGGTGGGACATTCGTTCTAGTTCCATGAGGGATGCCTTCGCGCAATGGCGAACCTGGGCGACCGATAGACGGCGAACATGCATGAGGCCAGATGTCGGCAGCCGGCCAAGGGGGCGCGGCCCTCATCAGTCGACTCATGCGTGGTTCCGCAGTCCGGGGCTGGCTTATGCCAGAATGTGATGACACCACGACGACAAGGGCTCGCGCCCGGCGATATCCGCGGCGATGTGGCGGTCTTTCCCGGCGACGGGCCGATCGGTGACGGCAAGGGCATGGTTGTCATTCCCGCGCATCTTGCGCATGATGTTGCCGTCGAGGCCGTCGAGATGACGGAGTTCGAAGATTTCGTCACCGAAGAAGTGCTCAAGGGTCGATCGATCCCGGGGCTTTATCCGCCAACCGATGAACAGACCAAGGTCGATTTCGCAGCCTGGCGAAAGCGCAACAGCAGATGATGAAGAGGGAGTGCCATGATCCAAGCCCAGAATTATATTGCCGGTGAGTGGCGCAAGGCAGCCAAAGAGGTTGCCAATATCAACCCCTCCAACACCACGGATATCATCGGCCAGTTCCCGCAGGCCGGCGCGGCCGATGCGGAAACCGCCATCGCCGCCGCCAGGGCCGCCTTTCCGACCTGGTCGCGCACAACCGTCCAGCAGCGTCATGACATTTTGAAGAAGATCGGCGACGAGATCATCGCCCGCAAGGACGAGCTCGGCCGATTGCTGGCGCGCGAGGAAGGCAAGACCCTGGCCGAGGGCATCGGCGAGACAATGCGGGCCGGACAGATCTTCCTGTTCTTCTCCGGCGAATGCCTGCGCCTTGCCGGCGAGAAGCTGGGCTCGGTACGCCCCTCGGTCGATGTCGAGGTGACGCGCGAGCCGCTGGGCGTCATCGGCCTCATCACGCCGTGGAATTTCCCCATCGCCATCCCGGCCTGGAAGATCGCGCCTGCCCTGGCCTATGGCAATTGCGTGGTGTTCAAGCCGGCGGAACTGGTGCCCGGCAGCGCCCATGCCTTGAGCGAGATCATCATTCGCGCCGGCGTGCCGGCCGGTGTCTTCAATCTGGTCATGGGCAAGGGCTCCGTCGTCGGCGAGGCGATGCTGCGCCATAAGGATGTGACGGCGATCTCCTTCACCGGCTCGGTCGCCACCGGCCGGCGCATCGCCGCCACCTGCATCGAGGTCGACCCGATGAAGAAGGTGCAGCTGGAGATGGGCGGCAAGAACCCGATGGTGGTGCTGGACGATGCCGACCTCAAGATAGCCGTCGACTGCGCCATCAATGGCGCCTTCTTCTCGACCGGCCAGCGTTGCACGGCGTCGTCGCGCCTGATCGTCACCGAGGGCATCCATGACCGTTTCGTGGCGGCGATGACCGAGCGGATGAAGACGCTCGTCGTCGACGACGCCTTGAAGGAAGGGACGCAGATCGGCCCCGTGGTCGACCAGTCGCAGCTCGACCAGGATCTCGACTATATCCGCATCGGCCAAGGCGAAGGCGCCAAGCTGCATGCCGGGGGCGAATTGCTCAACCGCCAGACGCCGGGCTTCTACCTGGCGCCCGCCTTGTTCACAGAGGTCGACAACCATATGCGCATCGCCCGCGAGGAGATCTTCGGTCCGGTGGCCACGGTCAGCCGTGTCAAGGACTACGAGGCTGCCTTGACGATGGCAAATGATACGCCGTTCGGCCTGTCGGCGGGCATCTGCACCAGCTCGTTGAAACATGCCGGCCATTTCAAGCGCAACAGCGAGGCTGGCATGGTGATGGTCAATCTGCCGACGGCGGGCGTCGACTACCACGTGCCCTTCGGCGGCCGCAAGGGATCGAGCTATGGCCCGCGCGAACAGGGCCGCTATGCCGCTGAGTTCTATACGGTGGTCAAGACCGCCTATACTTTCGACGGCAACTGAACATCCGCCACCCAAGGGCGAGGCCCGCCATCGCAGCGACGATGGCGGGCCTTCGCTTTGATCTTACGGTCAGGCCGCGACGGCGGCGAGCTGCTTCAGGACCGGCAGCAGTTCCTCGGGATCGGGACGCCGCGTGTAATCCGGATTGACCTCACGATAGGCGATGACGCCGTCCTGGCCGATGACGAAGCGCGCCGGCATCGGCAGGGTCCAGCTGGGATCGCCATTCACCACCGCGAGGTCGTTCTTGAAGACGTCGCGATAGAGCTCGATCAGGTAATCCGGCAGCTTGAAGCGCAGGCCGAAGGCGGCCGCCACTTCGTTGCCGGGATCGGACAGGATCGGGAAGCCGACCTTGTTCTCGCGCGCCGAGCGACGGCTGTTGACCGGCGCCTGGGGCGAGACGGCGACCAGCTTCGCGCCATGCTTTTCGAGTTCCGGCAGGCTCGCCTGCAACGCTTGCAGATCCATGTTGCAATAGGGGCACCAGACGCCGCGATAGAAGGTGACGACCAGCGGCCCCTGGGCCAGCAGCTCGGCCGACGAGACGGTGTGGCCATCGGCATCCTTCAGTGTGAAATCCGGCGCCTTGTCGCCGGCCCGGGCGGCGCGATCGGCAGCGCCCGAGGCGATCAGCTCGTCGGTGGCGCGGTGCATCGGCTCGTGGATCCAGGTGGGGGCATTATAAGGCGCGCCGCCGGCTTCGAAATCGGTGCGAAATGCGTCGAGTTTATCCTGCAGTGACATGGGGGCCTCCTCGGCTGCGGCTGTCGTTGCGAAGCCTGTGCTTCGTCCATCTGAAGATGTGGCATTCTCTGCAGTTGAGATAGATTGGCCGGGGCGATAGTATCTATTCCCTGGAGGAATAGATATGGATCGTCACGCGGCGATGGATGCCTTCATTCGGGTGGTTGAAACCGGGTCGTTTTCAGCGGCGGCGCGCCAGCTCCGGGTCGGCCAGCCGGCCGTCTCGAAGACCATTGCGCAGCTGGAAGACCGACTTGGCGTCAGGCTGCTACTGCGCTCCTCCCGCCGGCTGACCCCGACCGAAGCCGGCCAGACCTTCTACGAACATGCCAAGAGATCGCTTGAAGCGGCGGATGAAGCGGAGGCGGCGGCGCGTGGCGCGAACGCCGAATTGAGCGGGCGGCTGCGATTCTGCGCGCCGGTGACTTTCGCCCGTCTGCAGATCGTTCCGCATCTCTCCGCCTTCCTCGCCGAGCATGCGAAACTCGGCATCGAGGCGGTGCTGGACGACCGTACCGTGGATCTGGTGGAGGAGGGGATCGACGTCGCCTTGCGCCTGGGCAATCTGACGGATTCGGCCTTGGTCGCGCGCAAGCTCGGCACCATGCGGCGCGTCGTGGTGGCATCGCCGGCCTATCTGGCGCGCTTTGGCGAGCCCGCCGCACCGGCGGATTTGCCGCTGCATGCGGCGATCATCTATACGCAAGGTGGCGGCGGCGCCAACTGGACCTTCGCCAGAAGAGGAACATCGGTCTCGGTCGCCTTGCAGGGCAGGTTGCATTTCACTGCCGCGGAGGGCGTGCGCGAGGCGGTTTTCGCCGGGCTCGGTCTCGCCATCAGCAGCGTAGGCATGTTCGAACCCGAATTGTCGCGCGGTGTGGTTAAACCGCTCCTGTCCGAGTGGACCCTGCCGCCGATCGATCTCTGGGCGGTTTTCCCCGGCGGGCGGCGTGTCAGCGCCAAGGCCCGCAGCTTCGTCGATTTCGCCGAGACGCAACTGCATGCCAACGGCATCTTGCAGAACTAGCGCCGGCGAATAGGCGTCACTTCAAGCCGACCGCATGCATGTCCTTGCGCAGCGCCGCCATGACTTCAGGATCGGCATAGGGGCGGTTGCGCGCCCAATCGGCCACGGTGAAAAGCGGATCGAGGTGCAATAACTCCAATGCTTGCGCCTTTGCTTCTTCCTTCATGCCGAGGCGCGCATAGGCGATGGCGAGGCAGAGATGGGCGCGCGAATATTCCGGGTGATGGGCGACGATGCCGAGCAGCAGCTTGCGCGCTTCGTCGGCGCGCCCCGTGACGCAAAGCGTCAGGCCGAGATTGCTGGCGATCCAGGGCGGGAAATGCTGGCTCAGCCACATGGCGCGGCGGTAGGCGATGATCGCTTCTTCGTAACGACCGACCGTATCGTAGATATTGCCGAGATAGGCCGCCAATTCGCTGCTGCGCGGGGCCAGTCGTGCGGCCTTTTCCATTGATGCCACCGCGGCTTCGTCATGGCGCTGGTGCAATTCGATATAGGCCTGCAAGGCCAGGCATTCGGCATGGTCGCAATTGATCGCCAGCGCTTGCTGATAGAGCGTCTGCGCGGCGGTAAAGGAGGCCGCATCATCCTCCGTCCAGCCCAGTCTGATCTCGTCGAGATGGCAGAAGGCCAAGGCGACGATGGCGCTGACATAATGCGGATCCTGCCGCAATGCCTCGGCATAGCAGCGGCGCGCCTCGCGATGGCCGTGGCGGGTGAAGTGCCGTTCCAGGTCGTGGCCGCGCTGGAATTTTTCCCAGGCGCGCACGCTGGTCGTGCCGCCGCTCCAGAGCTGCGCCTGTTCGCCTTCGGTCAGGTTGACCTGCAATGCGGTGACGACTTCGCGGGCGATGACTTCATGGGCATCGAAGGACTGGTCGATCCGGTAGTCGAAGCGGTCGACCCAGAGGGCATCGCCACTGCTGGCCTCGGTGAGCCGGGCGATGATGCGGGCGCCGGTGGGGCTGCGGCGAACGCTGCCGCCAAGCCGGTAGTGGCGTATCAGCCCGGCGTCGAGCTCGCCATGATGGCCTGCGGTGACCTGCCGGACCACCAGCGAAGCTCCCAGGCCGGTCAGCATGGCGAGCAATTCGTCGCCCAGGCCCTCGGCAAACATTTTGTCTTCCGGGCTGTCGCCCGCCGCGCGAAAGGGCTCGATCTCGACCACCGGCTTGATCGGTAGCCGGTCGGCCGTGACTGCCTTCACTGATTTTTCGGGGCGCCACGGATCCGCCTCGCCGTCGCGCGGATGGCCCCGTTGCAGGCGGGCCGGCGCGGCCGCGCGATGGCCGCCTTCATCATTGGCCACCTGCGCCGCCACCTTCTGACGCGTGTTATGCTTCCGCGGCGTGCGATGCTCGGCCGCATTCGGCGCCTCGGCCACGGCGAAAATCCGCATCGCCTCGGTGAGACTTTTCAGATTGCGTTCGCCGAGATCCTCGAAGGTCACGGAGGGCTGCCGGCCGACCGCCTCGCGCACGGCGGCGGAGGCCAGGATGCCGCCGGGGGCGGCCAGGGTCTGGAGACGCGAAGCAACGTTAACGGCATCGCCCAGCACGTCACTGCCATGTTCATAAATATCGCCGATACCGATACCGATGCGATAATGGATGCGCATGATCTCTTCCGCCGTCAAGTTGCGGGCGGCGAGACGGCGCTGGATTTCGATCGCCGCTTCCACGGCTTCGAGGCCGCTCGGCATCAGCGCCAACAGGAAATCGCCGGGCGTGCCGACGATCGAGCCGTTAAAAGCCTCGATAACTTCCGTTAACACGGCGCGGCATTCGAACAGCGCCGTCACCGCGGCATGCGCGTCCTCCCGCATGCGCTGGCTAAAGCCCACCGCATCGGCAGCCAGGACAGTGGCGAGATGACGCCTAATATCTGCTACTGCAGGCGACATTGCCCATATCCTCCGGCGTCAGGAATGCTTTACCGACCGGCCGACCGCATCACCCAAATGGATGAGGCGAGCACGATTTAATTAACCTTTCTTACGGGCGGCCCCAGCTATTTGCCGCAGCCGAAAATGATGGCATCGCCAAGCTCTTCGTGAAAGTGATGCGGCTGCGTGTTGTTATGGAATTTTGCCAGGTAACTCAGCAGGTCGGCCTGGGTATGGACCTCTTTCGGCGGCTGCGGCACCAGGATATTGATGCTTTCGTTATCCGCGGGGTCCAGAATAACGTCATGGATCGGCGTCGCAAAAATTTCCTCAAACACCTGCTTCAGCTCAAGTCCTTCGGTTGCCGTCAACCGGCCATCGGGGTTCTGCAGGACCTTGAACCAGGCGGCGACAATCGCCTGGCCGACCTCCCAGGGTGCCCGCTTGTCTCTTAATACGGCTCGCGCCACGGCTTTCTCCTCGAATCGACCACTGAGAGAAATGACAATCAGAACGCGCTCGATCTGATCGCTGGTTAAATCCGACCTACGAAATTCGACACAACCCCGCCGCACGAATCGCACGACCTTATGGAGGCCCAGGTTATGGAAGCCCGGAAGCATCCATGCTTTGATCCCTTGGGTCTATGGAATTGGGCCTGATTGGCCTGACCCGCTACGCCGTCGCTGATATGCTACGATAACATCCTTGGCAGCCACGCGCCACGGCGGCAGCGGAGAGGCGAGGGTCTCGCCCCGTCTCGGCCAGGGCATTGCTTTACGTCCTATCGTCATGCGGCGTCGTCATCGGCGGCGATCCGCGGCGGTTGGCCGGCAGGAAAAGCTGGGGGGATCATGGAGTTCGATCTCATGCATGTCTTGCCCATGCCGGATGGCTGTCCGCTGACCGTGGTGGCAAGGCATGTGCCGAACTTGCAGATCGGCGATGTAACCCGGCGCTATGCCTCAGGGGCTGGTTTCAGTTTGGCAGCGGCGAAAGAAAGCTGCGCGATGGAATATGCGGAACGGCTCTCCGCTCAAGTGAACGGTGACGAGGAGATCGTCGTCGCAACGGCCGCGCATCTGGCCGGCCTGGTCATCGAGCCGCCGCAGATCATGCTGGTTGATCCGGCGCAATGCGCAACGGCTTCGCCCGATATCGAGGGGTTGCCGCATCCCTGGGACCCGGCCGCGTCAATCGGCTGGGTGGCGGCGGATCGCGGCCTCAGCATGGGATCGGCCTGGTTGCCGGCCGGTCTGTGCTTTCTCGGCCATGCCAAGGATCGCGCCGCAGGTCTGCTGCCGGCGGATAGCAACGGCTTGGCAGCGGGTCATTCGCCCGCAGATGCGGCAGTCCGCGCCTTCGTCGAATTGGTGGAACGGGATGCGGTGGCAATCTGGTGGTATAACCGCGTGATCCGGCCGGTGCTCGACCCGGCCGATCTGGGCGACGCCTTGATCAACGTCTATGCCGCATGGTGTGCGGCCCGCGCGCGGGTATTCCATCTGCTCGACCTCACGCACGATATCGGCCTGCCGGTGGTTGCCGCGATCTCCCATGACGACCGCGGCGGGCATATCGCCCTCGGCTTCGGCGCCGGTTCGACCGCCGCGGCTGCGGCACGGCACGCGATCGGCGAGCTGTCGCAGTTCGAATGCAATATCGCTTTGATCGAGCAGCGTGCGACCGCAACCGCCGACGACCGGATGGCGCCGGAAGTGCGTCGACTGCTGTATTGGTGGCGGCACGAAAACATTGCCGGCCATTGCTTTTTGACGGCGGGGTCAGGCGCGGCACCACCGATATCGGTCGGGTTGCTCGATCTAACGCGTTGCCACGAGCTCTGTCACCAACATGGATTAGTTTTTCTTGCCATCGATCTCACGCGGCCGATGATCGGTACGCCGGTCGTCCGTGTTGTCGTGCCGGGTTTGCGGTCTCTCGCGCCGCATTTCGCCAAGGGACGTCTTTACGAAGTACCGGCCCGGCTTGGCTGGGTGCCAAGGCAAGTGCAGCGCTCCGATCTTAACCCCAGGCCCCTGATGTTCGGTGCGTCGTGAAGTCTTAACGAGAGGATTCATGCGCTGATGGCGGAGCCTCGCTATGAAGCCCGCGGCAATGCATGTATAGTCCGTGCTGCAAGTTCGATCTTTCCTCGGAGGAAACGATGCGAGCGCGTTCTTTCAGATTATCCGCCGCCGCTTTTCTGCTGTCATGCTGCAGCCTGACGGCGCTCGCTGCCGGCGTGGTCCGGGCGGATGACGCCGATAGCGGTGACGTCGACCTCAACTATCATGCGCTGGCGGAGAAGGTCGCCAATACCTCGATCATCTGGGTTGATGATGACAATCGATCGCTGCTTCGCGACTCGTCCTTGGATCAGGTGGCTGAGAATTTCGGCCAGGTCGTCGCAACCTACTTCAATCATCAAGGCATGCAGAGCGAAGCGATCAAAGCCACGGCGATCTACCAGTCCCTGGGGGCCTTCGCCATGCCGATCGCACCCGAGGATGCCCAGCGCGCGTTGCAGCAGATGCAGCAATCGGAGACGGAATCCTCCTTCGACAAATCGAGAGCGGTGAGCGGTTCCTTGACCGTCACGCCGGATATGATCGTGTCGATCATGGATGCGACCGATTGCGCCGACAAGGCGGCGACGGAGCTCAGCCAGGCCGGCATCCAGCCCAATACCATACCCAACGGCGTGAAGCGCGTCGGTGGTGGGAATGTCGGAAAGGGCTCGGCGCAAAAAGTCTGGATCATCGACACCGGCCTCGACAATGCGAGCAATTTCATCCGCGTCGATACGGCCAATGCGGCGAATTGCACGGTCGGAAAAGGGGCCGCGCTCTGCAAGCCGAGCAGTGACGCGACCTTCGACCACGATCTGATCGACAAGATCGGCCATGGCACGATGCTGGCCGGCATCATCGGAGCGACGTCCTCGCCTGCGGCCGGGAAGGCCGACGCCGCGGCTGAGGCGACCAAGGCGCCATCCGGAGCCCCCAGCCTGCTGGGCGTAGCACCAGGCGTGACCGTAGTGCCGGTCAAGATCTTCGGCAGCCAGCCCAATATCAATCTCTCCGGCCCGCCGCTGGCAGCGCTCGATTACGTCGCCGGCAGGGCCGCCGACAATGACATCGTCAATATGAGCTGGGGTGCCGCCTGGCTGGAAGGCATGGACCGCGACCCCAACAACCTGGGGACGGTCCTGGGAACGGTAAGCAATCGCACAGGCTTGATCGCCCGCATCAAGAAAATGATCGCCGACAAGCATCTGACTTTCGTCGTGGCGGCCGGCAATGTGAATGCGGTGACGCGGCCAAGCTGGGTGCAGTTCGTCATGCCGGCCGGGGCCGGCTCCTATCCCAAGCCGAATGTTGGCTGCAGCCTCTGTACGGTCTCCGCGGTCGACAGCCAGTTGGATGCCAATGCCGGCAAGTGGACTGATATTTTCTGGTACGACCATCCCACGCTGCCGACAGCGTCGCCGCGTTTCGGCTCGGATTATGGCCACAATCCACCGGATTTTGCCGAGCCCGGCGTCGATGTCATGTCGCTCTGGCCGCGGGGCAAGAGCGGCGCCAATCGCGTCAATGTCTGCTCCGGCACGTCATTTGCCGCTGCCCATCTCTCCGGCATCCTGGCGCGCGGCCAGGTGGCGGCGGATTATACCGTGACCGGCGACCCGGATTCGCCGACCGATGCGAGCACGGCGGATCCGGTAGGCGTCCTGGCGAAGACATCGCAATGATCGTCCAACAGGCGATGGCCCGTCCGGCCCGGCTGCGCGATCAGCGCCGCCACGGAGATGCGTCTTGCGCCGGCTGACGCGCCGTGCCGTGCTGGCGGCCCTGTCGGCTAGCTCCGCGCTGTCCGCGATATCGTCCTTGCGCGTTGCATCAGCCATGCGTCCGACAGGCAGCGACGAAGTATCGCCACGCCTGGTCGTCATCAATCTGCGCGGCGGGCTCGACGGGCTTGCCGCCGTGCCGCCCCATGGCGATCCGGCTTATCGCGCTGCGCGCGGCGGCCTTGCGCTGCCGATGACAGGGCCGCGCCGTATCATCGACCTCGATGGCCGCTTCGGATTGCATCCGGCTTTGGGACCGCTGCACGCCTTCTTCGCGCGCGGCGAGATGCTGGTGATGCCGGCATCCTGCTTCTCTCAGCAGGACGCACCGCTGGAAAGCCGCTCGCCGGCTGGGCCGAATGAAGGCCCGTTACATGCGGTCGGACAGGACCGGATCGCAGCAGTGGTGCGACGATCGGTGAGGAGCCTGGCGGCCACATATGCCGAACGCGATGGTCCGCTGTGGCAAAGCCTGGGTGCGGATTCGGCGCGCCGGTCGGCGCAGCTCGATCTGGTTGCCGATCTCAGCCACAACAATCCGGAGATCGGCCGCAGCCTGACGGCATTGGGCTGGCCGCGGGACCTGCGTGCCGCCTTTGCCGCGGAGGCGCGTTTCTTCAGCCGACGGGCGGCGGAGATTGGCCATCGTCTCGCCGCCGGCGACGCGCCGGCGATGACCGTGCTGGAAAGCGGTGGTTGGGATACCCATAGCGATCAAGGCGCAGCGGATGGCAGGCTGGCGATTGCGCTGGCCGGCCTCGGCGACGGCATTGCCGCGCTCGCGGCGGCGAGTGGGCGCGCCTGGCGCAACACGGCTGTCCTGGTGCTGACGGAATTCGGCCGGGCGGTGCGGATGAATGCGATGGAAGGCACCGATCACGGTGCAGCCAGCGTCGCGCTGTTGCTCGGCGGCGATGTGGCCGGCGGGCGTGTTCTCGGGTCCTGGCCCGGCCTGGCACCGGACAGGCTGCTTCAGGGAGGCGGCTTGCAGCCGACCATGGATCTTGCCGGCGTGATACCGGCGCTGTTGGCACCGCATATGCGCCAGGCCTTTGCCGCGGAGCAGATCAGCTTTCCGAATGCTGCGGGCTCGCAGCCGGCGCTGCGCCTCTTTCGCGGCTGAAGTCGAAGCCGAGCAGCCGCCTGTCGCCGATCACCAGATCTGTTCGGCAGAACGAGGCTCCAGATCGTCACTGATGCCGAACAGCAAGCGTGTCCGCACGTCGAGGCCCTGCGCCAGTGTCTCGGCAAGGTCGAGGGCGGCGCGCAGCTCCGTATGGCAATAATAGGTGAGGTATTCGCTGGCACGGTCCGGCTTGCCGGCCTGCAGCAAGGTCGCGGCCGTATCGACGATGACGGGATGGGCTTGCAGCAGCTTGCGCTCGGCGGCTTCCCAGGTCGCCGTTACTTCCGGCAGGAAGAATTCGTGATGCCGGGCGATCAGGTTCAGCAGGCGCTTGAAGACGGCTGCGGCGGAGCGGGTGGCCTCGATCCCCTGCGGCACCTGCGAGGCAGAGGCGGGATTGCCCTTGCGGGCATGACGCAGATCGAGGAAGCGCGAGGATTCGCCTGCCGTCAGATAGCGATGCTGGCGATATTCCGCCGGCACATCGCGCACACCCATGAAAACCGGGACGAAGGGCGCGGCGATGGCGCCGATCTGTGTGTGCCAGAGATGGCGCAGCTCGGCGTGATCCGGCTGGATCAGCGGCACGATCTGGCCATAGCCGGCGGTATCGCCGGTCAGCTTCTCGGTCCGGATCGCCCAGATAATATCGGTGAAGGCGATTTTCTCCGGCCGCCTGGCGCGGACCGCCATCTCCGCTTCGATCCATTGTACGCCGGCCCAGCGGCCCTTGCCGTCGCCATAGATGCTATTGAAGTCGAAAGGCCGCCTGGCAGCGGGATCATACCAGCCTTGCGCGGCTGCAAAGCTGACGAGGTTCGGCGAATAGAGAAAATCGGGATGATCCGGCTGATCGACGGGAATCTCGCCGATGAAGCCAGGGCGCGACGCGCGAATGCTGTCCGGGCCGAGACGTTCCGCCGCCCATAATTTCTGTCCGCCGGCACATTCGATCACCACCCAGGCCTCTTGCGGATCGGCGATCAGATGCGAATTGCCGCCGTAATCGGCATAGCCATAAGTGTCGATCAACGTGGCGATCAGCTCGACGCCCTCTCGCGCGGTCCTGGTCCGTTCAAGGACAATGCGGGCAAGGTCGCTGTAATTCGGCCCGCTTTGCGTCGGCGGCGTCATCTCGATCAGTTCGTGCCGCGAGGTCGACCAGATGTCGCGTACCGCGACGCCATATTCGTTCAAGCCGCCATTGGTCAGCGGTGCCGGCACGCCCTTGTAATAGCTGTAGCTGACGCGGATATGGCGGGCCGTCTCGGCAACCTGGGGGATCTCCGACAGCAGGCCGGGCAGGTCGGCCTCCGGCGTCACGCCGACCGTTATCTTGGCGTCGGCCGCGTGGTGCCGGCGCGGCACGATCTCCAGCCAGTGGCTCGAGGGCTCGTCACCATAGCCCGCCAGATAGGCAAGTCCGTCCGCGGTCAGATTCCTGCCGATATAAAGTCCGTAGCTCATGTCATTGCATCCCTAGTCGTCGGCTTCGGATAGGCTGCGCGGCTGCCGGCTGTCAATCGACAGAAGCGCATGCGTCCCGGCCGGTCGGCGCAGGGCAGGCAATGAAGGCATCTTACTCGATGGGGCCGCCGGCTCCCGCGCGTCGCGCTTGCGGTTGTCCGGGGAGAAACGCATCATGCAATGCAGGCTTACGGCGGGACGTCACTGTCGGGGACATGCATGGCTCGGAACACCAATCTGCGGCGGGGGACAAGCTGCCTGATCGCCTTGCTGGGCCTTTTGCTGATGCGGGCCGCGCCGGCGGAGGCCGTGGACCTGGAAGATCAGGGGTTGCATTTCAGCGATGAACGCGGCGGCTTTCATCTGCTCAGCGTGACCGGCACGGGAAGCATCGGCGATCCGATCACGGTGACCGAAGAGATGACCGGTCCGAGCGCGCCGATCCTGATTATCCGCGGCCTCAGCGCTGGCTTCGGCAACCGCGTCAACAGCTTCCACACCGCCGCGTTTGCCATGACCAAGATCATCATCAACCGCACCGACAAGGTCTGGCAAAGCTATCGGATCGAATTGCGCGAGGTGGAGACGCGGCCCAGCGACTACAGCGACGGACTGAGTTTCGGGCAGAATTCGGCGGTCGCCAAGGACTTCACCGCAAGCCCCAATTTCCCCGATGTCGAGCGCATCTTCGAGCCTGAGGACAGCATCACTTATACCGGCGGCGAGGTGCCGCCGGGGGGCTCGGCGATCCTGCAATTCGTCATCAGCGACATGTCGCCAATTCATGAGTTCTATTTGTTCCAGCAACCGACGGCGCCGATCTCGCAACGCGATGCACCCCCGCATGAGGCCGGGCCGATGCGGCAAGCTGGACACCCCATGCCGCACCGGCCTCGATCGCCGGACAATCCCGTGGCCATCGCGGCGGTCATTGCCGGCAGCCGCAGAAGCGGCTTTTGAACCGCTCCGTCGCGTCTCTTTCCCTCTTCTGGCGGGGACAGACGGCGAAGCTTGCTGTGACAAGCCTCGCCGACAGTGCGTCAGCAGCAGCGGGGCAGCTAACCAGTGCGCCGAAACGATACTGCTGTGGTTTCGGAGGGTGATCGAGGCCAGCCTCAATGAACTGAGCCGTTCGACCTTGCGATAGCGCTAACCGTCGGCGCGGCGTAGCGGCCGCGGTCTTCCTCGCCTATTTGATTTTGCCGGCCCGGCCATTCACGGCGCCGGGCACTGCCGTGCCCATGCTGACGGGCTTGCCGCGACGGAACGTCGGTCATCGATGACGGCAATGGTCTATTGTCTGCCGGAATCACATCTCCTACAAAGGGCTGCCGATTGATCCGCCCCGACTATTCCTGGGGTGATCCGCCCGGGAAACCAGCGCGCAACGGTGGATTTTTATCCCAAGCGACGTATGATGCCGTTAATCCTCCTTCGAATTTAAACGATTTCACGATATCTGTCTTTCTGACGGTTTCGCATTTCCAGCCGGCGGCGCGAAGAAAGCTAAAGATTGGGGAAACAGGAATGGGCTATGGTGGGACATCTAAAGCCGCAACGCGCCTACATTCCCAGGGCTTAGAGCATCCTTTCAGCCGCTTGATCCTTTCGGTTGCGCTTTACGTGGTCGCCAGCGTGGTCTCGCACCGCACGGCGGCCGTCATCGAGCCATCTGTAGTCTTTCGACCGGAACTCGGCGTTGCCTGGGCGGCGTTCCTGATATTGCCGCGTCATGACTGGCTGAAGCTCGCGGTTCTGCTGGCCGGCGGTGCAGCCTTGTCCAGTTTCACTTTCGGCTATGGCAGCCTGCAATGGATTTTCAGCGCCCTGGCCCAGGTGGTCGTGGCCCTGGGCGGCGCCGTCGCCTACCGCCGCTACAGCCCCGCAGCAGAGCCTTTGGAGGATCTGGTCAGCCTGCAGACATTCCTCGCGGTCGGATTGGGGGTCGTCGCCCTCTCCGGTTCGATTGCTATTGTGCTGCGATACCTGGGATCGGCACGCCTGCCGGATGGTATCTGGGCCAGTCATTATGGCGCCTCGGCGATGGGTGTTCTGCTCTATACCCTGCCGGCGATTGCCTTCATCCATATGCGGCCTGCCAATCTTCGTTGGCGGCCTTCGCTCGACCTGCTGATCAGTGGCGGATTGGCGCTTGTCATCACCGTTCTGTCGCAATACGAGTGGCTCGGCTCGCACTTTTTCCCAAAGCTTTTTTCCATCCCCTTTCTGATCTGGGTCGCGATCCGCCGGCCGGCGACGGAGACCGTCGTCTTGATGATGATCCTGTCGTCGATTGAGCTTTTCGATGTCATCGGCAAAGGGGGCGATGCCGCGGATATGGGCGGGCTGCCGGGTGAAGGCGTGCTGTGGCTGCAGATGGTCCTGGCGATTCGCACCGGTTCCATCCTGATGCTGACCGCCAGCATCTCGGCGCGCAACAAGGTGGAACGGACGGCAGCCGAACATGCGGCGCGCCTCCAATCCATGATCGAGGCCGTGCCTGATGCGATCATCACGATCGACCAGCTAGGGGCGATCAATTTTTTCAGCAGTGCGGCCGAGCGCATGTTCCAATACCGCGCCGAGGAAGTGATCGGGCGGAACGTCAAGATGCTGATGCCGTCGCCCTATCGGGCGGAGCATGATTCCTATCTCGAGCGCTATCTGGAGACGGGTGAAAAGCGCGTCATCGGTATCGGCCGCGTGGTCGCGGCGCAACGCAAGGACGGCACGACGTTTCCGATCGAATTGGCGGTCGGCGAAGCGGTCCTGGACGGCCGGCATGTCTATACTGGACTCATTCGCGACATTTCCGAGAAGCAGGAGACGGCGCGGCGGCTGCACGAGGTGCAGGCCGATCTGCTGCATGTGTCGCGATTGAGCGCCATGGGCGAACTTGCCTCGGCCTTGGCGCACGAGCTCAACCAGCCTTTGACAGCCATCAACAATTACCTGCTGGCCGCGAAGCAGTTGATGAAGCGCGGACCGGCAGATCTTGAGAAAGCCTCGGAGGTCGTCGGCAAATCGATCGAGCAGGCGGTGCGGGCGGGGCAGATCATCCGCCAGCTCCGGCAATTTGTTGCCCGGCGCGAAGTCGAGCGGGAACATATCGATATCAACGTCGTGGTCGACGAAGCCAGCGCCCTGGCTTTTGTCGGATTGAAGGAACGCGGCATCGAAGTCAAGATCGAGCGGGCGGAGGATTTCCACCTGGTCTCGATCGACAAGATCCAGATCCAGCAGGTCCTTATCAATCTTATTCGCAACGCGGTCGACGCCATGGAAGGCGCGCCGCGTCGCCGGCTGATCATCAGGACGCTGGCGCGGCCGGATGAGGTGGAGATTTGCATCGTCGATACCGGCGGCGGCATCCCACCGGAAATGGCCGACAAGATCTTTCAGCCCTTTACCAGCACCAAGGCCTCGGGCATGGGGGTAGGCCTTTCCATCAGCCGTTCGATTGCCGAGGCGCATAATGGCCGGTTGTGGCATGAGCCGAGTCCCGACGGCGGAACCGTATTTCATTTATTGCTGCCGGTTGGTACAGATTAGTCCCCTGTTTAAATCTGCTTATGATCATGCCTTTTACCGTCTATATCGTTGATGATGAAGAACCGGTGCGGGAATCGCTCCGCATCCTGCTGGAAACGCACGGATTCGCGGTTCAATGCTTCGCATCAGGAGCGGAATTCCTCGCCGCGGCGCGGGCGGGCGGCCCAGGCTGCGTCCTGGCCGATCTGCAGATGCCGCAGATGGACGGTTTACACCTGCTGACCGAAATGACGTCCGCCGGAATCAGGTTGCCGGTCGTCATGATGACCGGCTTCGGGCAGGTCGCCAGCGCCGTGGAGGCGATGAAGTCGGGAGCGATGGACTTCCTCGAAAAGCCGCTGACGGAAGAGCAGCTGCTGGCCTGCCTGGAGCGGGCGAAATCGAGTTTGAAGCAGCTTCAGCAAACCACGGAACGCCAGGCCGAAGCGGCTGCCCGAATCGCCAAGCTGACGCCGCGCGAGAAGGATATCTTCGATCGGCTGGCGCTCGGCATGCAGAACAAGATGGTGGCGCTCGAATTGGATATCAGCCCCCGCACGGTTGAACTCCACCGCGCCCGCATTATGGAAAAGCTCGGCGCCGCGAGTCTGTCGGATCTCGTGCGTTTGGCCCTGTCGCTCGAAAGCAGGGAAAATTGATTTGATCGATCTGCCGGGGCGGCTCGATGCAACCCCCTGGCAAGTCGATGGTTATTCCGCCACTTCGCGGCGGAAACCAGATTGACATGATCTAGGTCAAAGCTCGCATCTGCGGACGGGTTTTTAATCGCGCCATGATGGACGCAGTTTTAGAAAAGCAGATGAGCAGCGATCACACCGACCAGGACATTATTGTCATCGTCGATGACGACGACGCAGCGAGAGATTCATTGAAGACCCTGTTGGAAGTACAGGGCTTCACAGTGGAATCCTTTGAAACCTGCGAAGATTTTCTCAAATCGGCAGCCCTGCGCCGTAACGGCTGCCTGGTCCTCGATGTGCATCTGCCGGGCATGAGTGGGCTGGAATTGATGGAAGAGCTGGCCCATCGCCGGATTGTGCACCGCATCATTCTGGTCACCGGCCGGAACGATAAATCGATCAAGGACCGCGCCACGGCTTTGGGAGCGGCCGCCCTGCTGGATAAGCCGATCGATTTCGATGCGCTGATGGCCGCCATCGAAGGCCCCCAAGCCCGGTCACATACGTAATACTACGTATGTCCTAGGTGGTACTACGTACGTAGCGCCCCCGAATATTTCCCAGCCTGGACTGGCCCCAAGATAGCCGCATTCCAACCGGATATCGAAGGGGACAGACAATGCTGATGATGACCAACAAAGCCGCCGTTCGACTGGCCGATAGCCAAGCCTCGTCCGGCCTGCCCGGCAACCTGATCGCCCTCAACGCCAATTCCCAGCCTGCCGTTTGCCCCTCAATGACATCTGTCGTCGCCAAGGTCTCGGCACGGCGCCCGTCGCGCCCGCTGCAGGCCGGCGAATCGGTTTTCCTGCAGGGCGACCGGGTCAACAGCATCTATATCCTGCAGCAGGGTTGGGCCTTCTGCTATCAGACGCTGGAAGACGGCCGCCGTCAGATCATCGATTTCGTCCTGCCGGGGGATGTCGTTTCCTTCGGCCAGGCCGCGTCGATGTCCTACGGGGTCGAAGCGCTGACGGCCTGCAGCTTCGCCAAGTTCTCTAAGGCTGAGCTCGACGCCGGGTTGCAGGAAGAAGCGGGTCTCGCCATGGAGATCATGCAGTCCGTCTGTTCCAGCCAGTCGCGCGCCTTCGATCACCTGACCAATATCGGCCGCCGCACCGCCAAGGAGCGGGTCGCCTATCTGCTCCTGGAACTCGTGCAGCGCCTCGGCCGCAGCGGCATGGCGGCGCGCAAGCAGTTCAGCCTGCCTTTCGGCCAGTCGCATTTCGCCGATGCTCTCGGCCTCAGCAGCGAGACCGTCTGCCGCTGCCTCTCCGATTTCAAGGCCAAGAAGATCCTGGTGCTGCAGCGTGGCCGCCTCGACCTGTTCGACATCGACGCGCTCGCCGAAGAAGCCGGCGTGCTGCTGGATGACGAGAATTGGGAAGAACAGGCACCGAAGGCTCGCATGGCGCGCGCCTGACACTTTCTCCAAAGCTGTTCCCCAAACTGAAGCCGGGCGCGATCACAGGATCGTCCCGGCTTTCTTGTTTTCGCCCGCCCCGTCAAAGGGTGCTCATGCCGCCGTCAATGGTGAGTTCGGCGCCGACCGTGTAGGCTGATTCGTCCGAGGCGAAAAAGATTACCGCTTTGGCGATTTCGGAAGGGGTGCCGCGCCGGCCGGCCGGGATCATGCCGACGAGGCCCTTGATCGCCTCGTCATCCATGCCGATCTTGCCGTAGAGCGGCGTCGCGACCGGGCCGGGGCTCACGGCATTGACGCGGATGCCGCGGCCGAGCAATTCGCCCGACAAGGTTCGGATCAGCGTCTGCAAGGCGCCCTTGGTAGCGGCATAGACGCTGCTGTTCGGCATGCCGATATGGGCGTTGATCGAGGTGTTGAGCACGATCGATGCCGGATTGGCGAAGAGCGGCAGCAGCGCCTGGATGAGGAAATAGGGACCTTTCACATTGATCGCGAAGGAGCGATCGAAGCCCGCTTCGTCCCAGGCGTCGAGCGGCCTGAAATCGCCGATGCCGGCATTGACGAAAAGGACATCGAGCCCACCAAAGGCCTGCTTGATCTGTTCGGCGACCTTCTTCTGTCCGGCGACGTCGCCGGCATCGGACTGGATGATGAGAGCGTCCTTGCCGAGGGTCTTGCGGGCCTCCTCGATGGTCTTCGGGTTGGTGCCGGTGACCGCCACGCGGGCACCTTCGGCGATGAACTGTTTCGCGGTCTCCAGGCCGATGCCGCTGGTGCCGCCGGTGATCAGGGTGCGCTTGCCTGCCAGTCTGCTCATGATGATTCTCCTGCAACCAAGTGGTTGTCTGTTCGCATCGTTTAGACGCGGGTGATCGAGGCGCCGCCATCGACCAGTGACGCCGTGCCGGTGACGAAGCTGCTGTCATCCGAGGCGAGATAGAGCACCGAGCGCGCCAGTTCCTCGGCTGTCGCCACGCGCTTCAGCGCATGGAGATTGGTGATGAAGCTCTGCGATTCCGGCGTGTTGTTCATCTCGCGATACATTGCGGTATCGACTGCACCCGGCAGCACCGCATTGACCCGCACCTTCTGCGCGCCGAATTCAGCGGCGAGCGCCTGGGTGAGGCCGATGACGCCGGCCTTGCTGGCGGCATAGGCGGCGACACCTGGGAAGGCGAAGCTGTAGCCGACGAAGGTCGAGGTGAAGATCACCGAGCCGCCGCCATTCTTCAGCATCGCCGCGATCTGATGCTTGGCGCCCAGGAAAGATGCGGTGAGGTTGATGCCGATCGCCTCGTTCCAGCCGGCTTCCGACACTTGCGTGCTGGGGCCGCTTTCGCCCAGCGTGCCGGCATTATTGAACGCGATGTCGAGCTTGCCATAGGTCTTCACCGCCAGTGCCACCAAGGCCTTGGCATAATCCTCCGAACGGACGTCACCCGCGAGCGCCACGGCCGCGCCGCCGGCCGTCTCGATCTCGGCGACCAGGCTTTCCAGTTCGGAAGCCCGACGCGCGCCGACCACGACTTTGGCACCCTCGGCGGCGAAAAGCTTTGCCGTCGCCCGTCCGATCCCCGAACTGGCGCCCGTGACGATCGCGACCTTGTTTTCCAGACGAGCCATGATTTTCTCCACTAAGACATTGATTTTGCCGTTTCTCCGGCCCGGTTGCCGCTATGGCCTGGGGCCGGTTGGCGGTTCCGATGACAGAAGTATGGCGTACCTTCGGCGTTCGGATTAGTCTGCCAGTTACGAAAGTGCTTTTCGGAAAAAACGGACAATTAGTTGGATCAACCCGGGCGCGTAGCGGGGATGAAAATGAAGCTCGATGGCGTGGCGACCTTTGTCGCGGTGGCCGAGGCAGGTTCCATCAGCGAAGCCGCACGCCGGCTCAGCCTGTCGAAATCGGTGGTGAGCGAGCGTCTGGCGGAGCTCGAACGCAGCCTCGGCGCGACGCTCCTGCACCGGACCACGCGCAAGCTGAGCCTGACCGAGGATGGTGCGGCCTTTCTCGGGCGGGCGTCCCGCATTACCCGCGATGTCGAAGCGGCCATGGCCGATCTGGCGGAAAGACGCGGCGAGCTGGTCGGGCCTTTGCGCATTTCGGCGCCGGTGACCTTCGGCCATCTGCATCTCGGCCCGGCGATCTATCCCTTCCTCCGCCAGCATCCGCGGATCGAGTTGACCATCGATCTGAATGACCGCCGGGTCGATGCGGCGGCGGATGGTTTCGATGCGGTGCTGCGCAACGGCGCCATCGCCGACAGCCGCCTGATGGCCTGGCGGCTGGCGCCGAGCCGGCGCGTCCTGGTGGCGGCGCCGGATTATCTCGCGACCCACGGCATACCGAAAACGCTGGCCGATCTGGAACGGCATCGCGGCGTCTTCTATACCAACCGTGGTGCGGCCGACTGGCACTTCGCGACCGGCGAAGGCACCGTCTCGGTGCGCGGAGAGGTCGGACTCCGGGTGAATAACGGCCATATGATGCGCGATGCGGCGATCGCCGGCCTCGGCATCGCCCTGATGCCGAGCTTCATTGTCGGTGACGCAATCCGTGCCGGCAGCCTCACGCAGATCCAGCTCGACGTGGCGCCATTGCCGGAATGGATCTACATGGCGCATCCTGAAGGCCGGCATCCATCGGCGAAATTGCGCGCTTTGGCCGATTGCCTGCGACAGGCCTTCGGCGATCCGCCCTACTGGGATTCATTCTGAGGTTGTAAGGCGTCGTGCGGGCTGCCGAGCAAGATGGCCGTCCAATCCGGCAATGGCGCGCATCCGGAAGCCCCCGGCGCTGCTTGTCATATTATTCGCGATTTCCGAATTGTGATGCCGATATAAGAAAGATTATCCGCAAAACAAATCAGACTATCTCTTATTGCAGAGCCGCTCGCCCCTCTGGCGACCGTGCAAAATGCCAAGGAGATGGAAAATGGCAAATAATTCCAAACAGATGGCCCAGGGTCGTCAGGTCGCCATCGTTACCGGCGCCTCGCGTGGCATCGGCGCCGTCGTGGCGGAACGGCTGGGGGCGGATGGCTTCACCGTGGTGGTCAACTATGCCGGCGACGCGGCGGCGGCCGAAGCGGTGGCCCGCAAGATCGAGGAAAAGGGCGGCCATGCCCTGACGGCGCAGGCCGATGTCAGCGATCCTGCCGCCGTGCGTCGCCTGTTTGATGCGGCGGAGACGGCGTTCGGCGGCGTCGATGTGCTGGTGAACAATGCCGGCATCATGGGCCTTGCCAATATCGCCGATGCGGCGGACGAGGATTTCGAGCGCCATGTCAGCGTCAACCTCAAGGGCACCTTCAATACGCTGCGCGAAGCCGCCACGCGTCTGCGCAAAGGCGGGCGCATCATCAATTTCTCGTCCAGCCTGGTCGGCACGCTGCTGCCGACTTACGGCATCTATGCGGCCACCAAGGCGGGGGTCGAAGCGATGACCGCGGTGCTGGCCAAGGAACTGCGTGGCCGCGAGATCACCGTCAACGCCGTGGCGCCGGGCCCGATCGCGACCGAGCTGTTCTTCAAAGGCAAATCACCGGAACTGGTCGAACGTTTCGCCAAGGCGCCGCCGCTGGAACGCCTGGGTCAGCCGACGGATGTCGCCAATGTGGTCTCGTTCCTCGCCGGTCCTGATGGCGCCTGGGTCAACGGTCAAATCCTGCGCGCCAATGGGGGCCTGGTCTGAGGCGCACTGGTCTGCGGCGGCCCGATCGGAACCATGCATGATCGGAACCATGCATGAGCGGAGCCGGACACGACCGGGACCAGCCCGATAGGCATGTATCGAGAGGAGAAGATCATGAAACAGGTCGTCGTCGTTACCGGCGCTTCCAGCGGCTTCGGCGCGCTGGCGGCGCGCGCCCTCGCCAAGGCTGGTCACATTGTCTATGCCACCATGCGCGAGACAACCGGACGCAATAGCCCGCAAGTGGCCGCCGTCACGCAGTTCGCGGCCGAGAATCAGGCGGCATTGCGCGCTACCGAGCTTGATGTCGCCAGCGATGCGTCGGTCGAGGCCGGCATTGCCCATATCCTGGCCGATGCCGGGCGCATCGATGTCGTCATCCACAATGCCGGTCATATGAGCTTCGGTCCCGCCGAATCCTTCACGCCGGCACAGTTCGCGCAGCTCTATGACACCAACGTGCTGAGCGCGCAGCGGGTCAACCGCGCTTTGCTGCCGCATCTGCGGCAACGCGGCAGGGGGCTGGTTCTCTGGGTCTCGTCGAGCAGCGCGCGCGGCGGTACGCCGCCTTATCTCGCACCTTATTTCGCCGCCAAGGCGGCGATGGATTCGCTGGCCGTCTCCTATGCCGGCGAACTGGCGCGCTGGGGCATCGAGACGGCGATCATCGTGCCGGGCGCTTTCACGAGGGGCACCAATCACTTCGCTCATGCCGCGATGCCCGCGGATAAGGAACGGGCCCCGGCCTATGACAAGGGGCCCTATGCGGGGCTCGCGGATCAGGCGCTGAAAGGACTTGCCGCCCTCGAACCGGCCGATGCCGATGCCACCGTCGTGGCAGAAGCGATCGTGAAAGTGGTGAACATGCCTTTCGGTACGCGGCCCTTCCGCACCCATATCGATCCATCGCAGGACGGCTGCGAGATCGTCAATGGCGTTACCGACCGGGTGCGGGCCGAATTGCTGCGGCGGATCGGCCTCGAGGATCTGCTGTCACCCCGCGTCAACGTGTAGCTTTTAGTCGATCGCGGTTGCCGCGGCGGCCAGCATCGGTGATTTAGCGCAAATCTTCGGCACCCGAAGGCGCGGCATCATATTGCACCCGCTGACACAATACTATGATCCGCATGAAATCTGGGAGCAACGTTGCGGCGCTAGGTTGCGCGCAATAAGGGGAGAAAGACACGTCGCGCTGATGCGTTTGTATTCAGGAGTTTCGCATGTCCCACATCCCCGATGACGCCACCCCCGCACACCGTTCGCTGCCCCTCAATTGGTCGCTCAATCAGATGCTGGCCGACTTGGCCGGCAAGCCCGTTGCCTTCGTTGCCAAATGGATGGAGCGGTCGCGGGATCGCATGTATCTGCTGGATCTCGATGACCGCATGCTTGCCGATATCGGCATCACCCGGCGCGAGGTGGAAAAGCTGACCGATATCGCCTTCTGGCGGCTGTAAGGGCCTTTCCGCGGCTCGCCGAGTGTCCTGCCAGAAGGGCGACCTGCCAGAAGGGCGCCTGGCGGGCCGGTGACTTGACAGGAGGCGCGGGAAATTCCGGTTAATGCCAGCCGGCCCGATGGAAGAGGCGTGGCGAGCCGTTGCCGGGCGCGGCATTGGTGCTCGGCGATTTTATCTCTTCTCGGCTATGATGGGCTCGGATAAGAGAGGGGTATCGGCGGTTGGCCGATCATCCCATCCTGATCGGAACGCCCGCCTCCATGCAGTCGACACAAGCCCTCAATCCCGGCAAGGGGATCATCCTCTATCTGGTCGGCGTCTTTTTCTTCGCCTGCAATGATGCGCTCGGCAAATGGCTGGTGGCGGATTACAGCGTCGGCGAGATCCTGCTGCTGCGCGCGGTGGGCGCCGTGCCCGTGCTGGTCCTGGTGGCGGCCCTCACGCGGTCTTCCCTGGTGCTGAAGGGGCATGCCGGCCTGCATATCTTCCGCATCCTATGTCAGGCGGCGGATTCCTTCTGCTTCTATTATGCGACCCGCAGCATGCCGCTGGCCGACGTCATGACCTATTACATGGCGGCGCCATTGATCATCACCGCCTTGTCGCCGTTCCTGCTGGGCGAAAAGGTGCGACTGTTCCGCTGGACGGCGGTCCTGATCGGTTTCGTCGGCGTCGTTATTGCACTGCAACCGACCGGCGCCGCCTTTTCGCCGTCGGCGCTTATCGCATTGTTCGGTGCTGCGATGTTCGGTCTCTCCATCGTTATCACCCGCAAGGTGAGCGAGGCCCATTGGCTGCCGCTGGTGACCTGGCAGTTCATCGGCGCCGGCCTGATCGGTGCGGTTGCGAGCACGACGAACTGGGTCACGCCGGGCGGACTTGACATGGTTCTGATGTTTCTCGTCGGCATTGTCGCCGCCGCCTGTTTCGTGCTGATCACCCGCGCGCTGGCGATCGCGCCCGCGTCGCTGCTCGCCCCCTTCCAGTATTCCGCCATCCTCTGGGCGGCGCTGCTCGGCTGGATCGTTTGGCACGACGCGCCGACCACGCATATCGTCATCGGCAATTGCATCATCATCGGCAGCGGGCTGGTGATCTTCTACCGCGAAAGCCGCATCAAGGTATCGGTCAGCCGGGACCGCGTCGAACCGATCCCATGAGGTTGGCGATGCCGCCCGGCTTTACGCCCATTTCGGCGCATCCGCCCCTGCCGCCGCTGTCATGGTCGCCGATTATTCGCTCAAGCTGAACAGTCCGATCACGGAGAGGGCCCCTATAAGAATCTGTCTGGCCCCCATATGGTGATATGAGATCAAGGGACGCATAGCCCGCTAGCAGCAGGGGCGGGTGTCTCGATCAGCAGCCGGCGATAAGGAGGCACCGCATGGGTAAACTGGTTGATGGGCAATGGCATGACGTCTGGTACGAGACGGCTGCCAATGGCGGGCGTTTCCTGCGCAAGGAATCAAGCTTCCGCAACTGGGTGACGGCTGACGGCGCGCCGGGGCCAAGCGGCAGCGGTGGTTTCAAGGCCGAAGCGGGACGCTATCATCTCTATGTCAGCCTGGCTTGTCCCTGGGCGCATCGCACGCTGATCATGCGGGCACTGAAGGGGCTGGAGGAGATGATCTCCATCTCCGTCGTCAACTGGCTGATGCTGGAGGAGGGCTGGACCTTCAAGGAAGCGCCTGGCGTCATCCCCGATGCCGTCAATCATGCCCGTGTGCTGCATCAGGTCTATACCAAGGCCGATCCGCATTATACGGGGCGCGTCACCGTGCCGGTGCTGTGGGACAAGCAGCAGGGCACCATCGTCAATAACGAAAGCTCAGAAATCATCCGCATGCTGACGGCGGCTTTCGATCATCTTGGCGCCAAGCCCGGCGATTACTATCCGGCGGCCCTGCGGGCGGAGATCGACGCGGTCAATGCGCGGGTCTATGACACGCTCAATAACGGCGTCTATAAATCCGGTTTCGCCACCACCCAGGCGGCTTATGAAGAGGCCGTCATGCCGCTGTTCGAGACGCTGGACTGGCTGGAAGAGCGTCTGTCGCAACACCGCTTCCTGGTCGGAAATCGCCTGACCGAGGCGGATATCCGGCTGTTTGTGACGCTGCTGCGCTTCGACGCCGTGTATGTCGATCACTTCCGCTGCAATCTGCGGCGGATCGAGGATTATCCCAATCTCTCCGGTTTCCTGCGCGATCTCTATCAATGGCCGGGTGTCGCCGGGACGGTGAATATGGATCATATCAAGCGGCATTATTACCAGAGCCATCGCAGCATTAATCCGACCGGTATCGTGCCGATGGGACCTATTCTCGATTTCACCCGCCCGCACGGGCGCCAGAGACTGGCGACCATCTCCTCCTGACCGCCGCCGCTCAGCGGGGAGCTTTCGCGATCTTCTCGATCGCCGCGATGCCGGAGAGATAGGCGCCGTGACAGGTCGAGAAGAAATCCGGCGAGCTGGCTTCGCCGGCGAAATAGAGGACATCGTCGATCGGCCTTGCCAGTTCGGCGCGGGCGCGGCTGTTGCCGGGCGTCGCCGAAGAATAGGAGCCGAGCGTCCAGGGATCGCCGGCCCAGGCAGTGACAATCGTCCGATCGGAGAGCGCACGGCGGATATCGCTGCCGAACGCATTGACGAGGTGGTTGGTGAGATGCTCGATGCTGGCCGCCATGCCGGCATATTCCAGCCACGCGCCGAATCGCCCGCCGGTGACGCCGACGACATAGTCATGACCGAAGGGCCGCAGCTGGATCGCCATCGGCGGCTCGTCCTCCTTGGAGAAGACGGTGATGCTGGGCGGCGCATCGGGGCCGAAGGGGTCATGGTTGAGCTTGATGCCGATGCGGTTATGAACACCCAGCGGCAGTTGTGTCGCCGCCTCGATCTTCCACGCCGGCAGCGGCGGGTCAAAGGCGATGCGGCCCGCCGTCAGCATATTGGTGGAAACCGTCACCACCAGGCGGCGACCGCGGATCGTCCCTTTCGGCGTTTCGACGCTGACGCCATTCCTGCCCCAGCTGACGCGTGTGGCGGCGGCGTTGAGGGTCACCGGCACATCCGCTGCCCATCGCGTAACCAAAGCACCATAGCCCTCCCGCAGGGGCCAGTTTTCGCCGGTATCGGCATAGGCCATGACGTCGGTCGCCGAAACCTGATCCATGTCACGCGAGGTATAGAGCGTGAACCAATAGGCCTGGAAGGCGGCCCAGGGATGATCGTGATCGACGACATCGGCAACCGCCACATCTTCGCCGCGGGCGACCAAAGCTTTCATCGCCGCCTCATTGGCCTCGCCAAGCGCGATGATCGCCGCCTGTTCGGCAGCATCGGCCCAGCCGCGTGGCGTATGCACCGTCGGCTTCCAGGGGCCGCCCTTGTGATAGTGGAAGCCCAGCCGGTCGGCGATCGGGACGAAGGGATTGAGGCTCCCCGAATGCATCCAATGGCAGCCGAGATCGAAGGGAACGCCTGGCGCCATCTCCTCGGTATAGGCACGGCCGCCGATACGATGCGAGCCTTCCAGCAGAATGGTCGTCAAGCCTTTTTGCTGCGCAGCCATGGCGGCAGCGAGGCCGGCCGCCCCGGCGCCAATGATAACGACATCAACATCCGACATGGTGGAACAATCCCGCGTGAAATCTCATCCGCCGCGACGAACAGGCTGTGCCTTCACCGTTGAACGGGGGCGCAGCTTATACGGCGTGGGAACAACATGCCGCCAAATTTGACGGATGGCAATTGCCGCAGGTGAGGTGCCCGCCGACCATTCTGTCCCGAACCTCGGTGCTTTCCCTCCGCAGCCGCAGATGCCTCAGTCTTGCGCGGATTTCTTCGCGGCCGCGGCGTGATATGTGTCGGCGGTCTCTGCCACGGGCGTGGCGGGGATGTAGACCTGGACCGTCGTTCCGGCCCCAAGCTCGCTGTCGATCGCGAGCCAGCCCTGCATCGACGCGGTCAGGGCGTTGCAGATTGCCAGACCAAGTCCGGTGCCGCCCTCGTCACGGTTATAGGTATTGGCGATCTGAACGAAGGGTTTGGTGACATCGGCCAGGCGCTCACGCGGAATGCCGCGGCCATTGTCGCGGATGGCGATGACGGCCTCGGAGCCGCTCTCGCTGAGGCTGACGCTGAGTTCGATAGCGCCGCCCGGCGGGGTGAACTTCGTGGCGTTGTTCACCAGATTGGTGAGAATCTGCATCATCGCGCGACGGTCGCTGAGGAAATAGATATCCTGCAGGTCCGCTGGCACGGCAACGCGGATATTCTTGCGTCCCGCGGCGGCGGTGAGGCCGCTGGCGATCGGCGGCCAGATATCGGCAAGGCTGAGCCTTTCGATCGATAGTTCCTGCTTGCCAGCCTCGACCCGCGAGAGATCGAGGATATCGTTGATGATGGACAGCAACTGGCTGCCGCTATTGCGGATATCGTTCACGTAATCGATATATTTCGTGCTGCCCATCGGCCCGAAGGATTGCCGCGCCATGAGATCGGAAAAACCGATAATGGCATTGAGCGGCGTACGCAATTCATGGCTCATCGTCGCCAGGAAACTCGATTTTGCCCGGCTGGCGGTTTCGGCCTGATTCTTGGCGGCGATGAGTGCTTGTTCGTGTTGCCGCAATTCGGTGATGTCGAAACCGATGCCGATGCGCAAGGCGATGGCGCCGCTTTCATCCGTCAGGGCCACATTGGCCCAGCGCAGCAGATGATGCACGCCTGTTCGCGAAATCCAGTGATTGATGTTGATGATGGGAAACACCGCCGGGTCCTGATGCCGCAGGATCTCGACGACCGCGGCATATTCGTCGGCGGGCACCAGGCTCGCGGCGATGATGGGGTCCTTCAACTCGGCTTCGCTATAGCCGGAGGCAAGCTCCGCCTTGCGGTTGGCGCGCAACACATTGCCGTGGCGGTCCGACACCATGATCACCGCATCGATCGATTGCAGCACCAGGTCGGCAAAGGCTTCGCTTTCCGAGAGGCGGCGGACGGCTTCCAGATTTGCCCGTTCCTGGCGCTTGCGCTCGGTGACGTCGCGTTCGATGACGATCGTATGCGTCGCCCGGCCCGCGTGATCGACGATGGGCGTTATATCGACTTCAATTACCACGTCGCGGTCGTCCTTGCGGCGACAGGCGAGTTCCGTGCGGATCGGCTGGTCGCCGCGTAAGGCGGCGATCAGCGGCGCGGTATCGAGGCCGGCGGCGGCGATGTCCCGCAGGAACGGGGGCAGGGCGCCGATCACTTCATCGGGCCGATAGCCGGTCTGTCGTTCCACCGCATCGTTGACATAGACGATGCGCGGCGCAGCCGCCGGGACGGCGGTCGGCGCCACAGGCTCATCGTCAGCCGGATGCGACTGCGTTTCCAGCACCATCACCACGTCATTGAGATGAGAGATGGATTTTTCCAGCAGGTGCAACTGGGTTTCCCGCGCCTTGACGCTGGTGATATCGGACACCAGGGCAAAGAATCCCGCGACCTTGCCATCGACGATATCCGGCACATATTGCGCGACGGCCTGGATGATCGATCCGTCGGCCCGGGTCAGTGTGCGTTCGAATTGTTGCGGCTGTCCGGCGAGCACGGCCTGGACATGCGGCAAATCCTTCTCATAGAGTTCCGGCCCGAGATGGTCCCGCATGCGAATGCCGATCAAGGCCACCGGGTCGCGGGCGAACCAGTCGGAGACCGAGCGGTTGGCGAAAGCGCAAAGCTCGTCGCGGTTCCAATAGGTGACGAGCGCCGGCAGGTTGTCGGCGATCGTCTTGATGAAACGCTCGCTTTCGGCAACCCGCAGATCATGCAGCTTACGCTTGGTGATATCCAGCGACACGCCGCGAAACAGCTTGGCCCTGCCGTTCTCACGAATGACGCGTACGGTGGATTGCAACCAGACAATCTGGCCGCGGGCATTGAACATCCGATAGTCCAGCTCGACCACATCGCCGCGCTGGTCGATCAGGCCCTGCAATCCGTTGACGACGACATGCATATCGTCGGGGTGCAGGTGATGTTCCCAGAAGCCGGACTCGTTGATCCATTGTTCCCGCGAGAAGCCAAGGACACGCTCGACCGCTTCACTGATGAACAATGTGCGATGGGTGGCAGCATCGGATTCCCAGACGATGCCGTCGATCGACGACACGACATCATGATAGCGGCTTTCCAGGCCGGCACTGACGACACGCCCGAGCATGGGCGATACCGTCCACCGCCGGTATAGCAGGTGTAGCACAATCGCCGTCATCAGGGCGGCGACCAGCCACCCGGCGATGGGCATCATATCTTGCACGAACGACGGAATTCCATTTACCCCAAACGTCGCGACCCCAGGGGGCCGATTTTCACTGGTTTAATATATTTTGCCGCGCAATTGGTAAATTTATGAGCCGGGTTTAGGCTGCGGCAGCTTTCCAAATCCTTCGGGCGGGCCGCTCTCCGAGTCGCATCCGCCGGTCGTTTTACAAAGCTATGACGGGCGTCGCGCCGGCTGGATAGATAGCCGGCCGGGCCGTGCAAAATCCATCGTTATGCGTCGATTCCGGCTGTGACCAAACCGCGCGTGATGCTGCCCGTCGTGGGGAGGAGCGGGATCAGGCAGGCCTGCAGCGAGTGATAGATATCCGGCTTGCCATGGAAGGGATTGCTGTTCCGCTGCAGCTCCGCATCGAGCTGGGGGTACCAGCCGCCGTGGTCGCGGTCGATGAAATGGCGTGCGGTGAAGTTCCAGATCTTCCGGTACCACGTTTCGTCGCTGTGCCGGCCTTCGATCGCGTTCAGGAAGCTGGCCGCGCCGATTCCTTCGCAGCAGGGCCACCAATAGCGATCGGCGATACGCGGTGCAGCGTCCCAGTCCAGCGTGTAATAGAAGCCGCCCTGTGCTTTATCCCAGCCATCTTCCGTCGCCCGCGTGAAGAGTTCGCGCGCCGCGCCGGGAATCCAATCCTGCCGCCGGCCGCCCAACTCCCATAATTGCAGCAGCAGCCGTGTCCATTCCAGCGAATGGCCGGGGGTCGTGCCATAGGGCCGGAACATCGGACTGCCGGCATAGTCGCGATTGACGGCCCAGCCGGCGGTAAAATGCTCCGGCAGGTGCCAGCCATTCGCCGCCGCATGCCGCCGGATGATGAGATCGGCGATGCTCTCCGCCATAACGAGATAGTTGCCGTCGCCGGTTACCTCGAAGGCAGCCATCAGCGCCTCGGTCAGATGCATGTTGGAATTCTGACCGCGGTATTGATCGAAGGCCTGCCAGTCGCGGGTGAATTCCTCCGCCGCGGCGCCGTGCTGCTTTTCCCAGAACCGTTCTTCGAGCACGGTCGAGATGTCGGTCAGCAGACGGTCGGCATCCGGATGGCCGGCCATCTTGGCGCTGGCGGCCGCCAGCAGCACGAAGGCATGGCCATAGGCCTGCTTGGTCGCATCGGTCGGCCCGTCATCGCCGACCGCCCAGAAATACCCGCCCTGGTCATGATCGCGATGGGCGTGCCAGAGATATTGCATGCCGTGATCGACCATGGCATCGGCGCCGGGACGGCCGAGCAACGTGGCAATGGCGAAGCAATGGGTCATGCGGGTGGTGGCATGGATCTGCCGCTCGGCATGTTCATGCGCCGCCATCGGCGATCCATCCACATCCAGCTCGAAAAAGCCGCCGCGCGGATTGAGGCAGCGTCCATCGAAGAAGTCGAGGATGGCGTTGGCCTGTTGCAACAGCCAGAGGCGATGGCTGCCGAGGGTGACCCAGTTGCGCTGCATTCCCGTGGTTGCGGCTGTCATCGGCGATCACCTGTCAGGGCGAGGAGCGGAATCTGCGAGCCAAGCTCGATATCCTTTACGATAGCCGCGCTGGTTTGCGCTATCAATGACCTGCATGCGATGAAGCGGCGCCGCGACCCTCTTGCTGGCCCGGCCCCGGCGATCTGCGGATCCCATAGGCGGCAACAGCGGATGCCGCCGCGAGCAGTCTGTCGGCGATCATTGCCGAAAGATGCGGGCCGCTGCGGGCATGGTGGGCCTTCGCCGACGGGCGCATGGTGACGTCGAGCAACGAGCTGCGCCAGCGCGAAACCGAAGCGCTTCCTCGCTGGAAAAGGGGGCTCCGAAACATGGAGTTGTCTGCGAGGACGGTCTTGCCGGATCGTTCCAGCGGGCGCCGAAATATCGGCTGCTTTGGGGCGTGCGACGAAGCGGAACGAAAAAAGGCGGCCGACATGAGCCGACCGCCAGGAGGGAGAACGCGTCGATGGCAGGTTGGAAATGCTACATGGTCACAACATATGAGCCGGTGCCCAACTCGCGGCCGAGATTGTCCACGGCCCGAACTTCATATTGGTAGGAATGGCCGCCGGTCGCGGGGCAGGGCGGTGTGTAGTCGTCCTTGATGGCGCCCGCCGGAATGATGCCGTCCGGATTGACGGACACTTCCGCTTCGCCATGCTTCGCCTGGGGCTCACTGAGATCGCGCAGACGAACCCGGTAGTAGGTCGCGCTTCGCGGCGTGCCATAGACCTGGAGCTCCGGCGAGACTTGCGAACACAAGCTCGCGCTGGTGGGCCTCGCCGTCACATCGAGGTGCGAGGTATTACGCGTGGTGCCTTCGCTGGCGCAACCTGCAAGAATGAGTCCCGCAAGGCCGAAGAAAGCGCCAGAGCCGACGGCGGAAATGAGAGGGGATTTTGCCACAGCGGATTCCTTCAAATTCCTGTGCAAGAACTGTCGCCATGCGCGACATGGACTTGTGGCTGGTCTCCACCATGGATCGCGGGGGCGATCGGGGCAGAGCAGCTCGATGATGGCGAAACGGCAGCGTCGAGGGGGATGTTCCTTTGGCGCCATCACAACGATGAGAGGCGCGCGTCGCAGTTGCTGCCCTGGGGCGGTATCGGTGTCAGGCTGCGGGGCGCCGGCCCGTTGCACGCTGGCCCACCGCACTTTCTGAGACATGATGGGCAGCCATGCCATCGCGGAGATAGCGGGCGAATTCGGTCGCCGCCTTCATTGCGCCATAGCGCGGCAGATGCAGATTGATGGTAAAGCCGGGCAGTTCCGGCAAACCGTTATCGGCTGCGAGAATCACCAGATCGGCGGGCACGGTTGAAGTCAGCCAGGCCGTGACGGCCAGGTCGGCGCGAACAATGGTGCGTGTCGCTTCGATACCGTTCTCGAACACCGTCCGCCATGCGATATCCGCCTTTTCCAGTGCGGCGAGCACGAAGGGACGAAAAGCGCAGGTTTCACTCACCAGTGAAAGCGGCAGCGGCCGTTTTCCATGCGCCGTCCCGCCTTTGGCGCCGACCCAGACCAGACGTTCGATACCGAGGCATTCACCGCCGGCTGTCTTGCCGACCGCCTCCTCGATAATCGCAAGATCGATTTCGCCGCCGGCCAGCGCCTGCGCGAGCTTCGGCGAGGTCTCGCAGATCAGTGAAATCTCCACCTGCGGATAGGCATCGGCGAAAGCCTTCAGCACCGGAGCCAGGCGCGTCTCGACCAGATCATAGGGCACGCCGATCCGCAGCCGGCCCTTGAGGGCATCGGCGGTAAGATCGGCGCAGATTTCGTCGTTGAGGCTCAACAGCCGCTTTGCCTTGCCGAAGAGGCGTTCGCCCGAGGCCGTCAGTTTGAGGCCGCGCCGGTCGCGCTCGAACAGGCTGCCGCACAGCACGTCTTCCAGCCGCTTGATCTGCTGGCTGACGGCACCCTGGGTCAGGTTAAGGGCGTTGGCGGCCGCCGTCATGCTGCCGCTCTCGGCGACAGCGACGAAGCTGCGGAGGAGGGCGATGTCGAGGTTACGGTTCATTTTGCTATTATAGTTCCTAATGTAAGCCATCTCAAACATTCGATTTACTGATGCTGATGCCGCCTCGTAGCCTGCCGGCCAGGATGAGATGCCGATGAGGATCCCAGTGAGCTCAGGTGCGGCTCAGGTGAGGCCAGCGGAACGAGGAATGCGAGGCAGCATGGCGATCGAAACGTTTATCCCACTGATTTTATTTGCGTTCATTGCGACGGCGACGCCGGGTGCCGCGACCACGATTGCCACAGCTTCCGGGGTCCAATTCGGCTTTCGCCGGTCGATTCCGGTCATGCTGGGCAGCGCCTGCGGTCTCGCCACTTTGGCATTGGCCTCCGGCGCCGGTCTGGCGGGGCTGTTGCTGGCGGCGCCGACGCTGCAGGGGGCGATGAAGGTCGTCGGCTCGGCCTATCTCATCTGGCTGGGTTGGAAGATCAGCCGCAGCGGGGCGCCGCGGCCGCTGACGGAACAGGCGCGACCGATCCGCTTCATGGGTGGTGCCGGGCTGCTCTGGCTCAATCCCAAGGGCTGGGCGATGACGTTGAGCGCAGCCGCGTCCTTTGCCGCCTTGGCCAGCGGGCCGGGGCAACTCGCCTTGCTGCTCGGCGCGACTTTCGGTGCCGCGGCGACGATTTCGCTCTTTCTGTGGTGCGCGGCCGGCCTCCTGCTTCGCCGCCTGCTGCGCAGCGAGGGGCAATGGCGCGCGCTGAACAGGCTGCTTGGCCTGCTGCTGGTGGCCTCGATCATTCCCATGTGGCTGGAGTAATTGTACATGACGATGTTTGCTGCACAGGTGGACCTGCTCCAGGCCGCCGAAAGTCTCACCGAATATTGGTCACCGAGGGTGGTGGCGCGGGTCAATGATCAATATGTCAAGGTCGCCAAGCTGCGCGGCAGCTTCACCTGGCACAGCCATGCCGAGGAGGACGAGCTGTTCTATATCCTGCGTGGTTCCCTGACGATCGAATATGAAGGCGGCCGTAAGGTCGTCCTGCCTGCCGGCTCGCTGCATGTCGTCGAGCGCGGCGTGATGCATAATCCGGTGGCCGAGGAAGAATGCTGGATCGCCCTCATCGAGACGGTGACGACGCGGCATACCGGTGATCGCGAGACACCGCAGACGCGGTCGATCACGGAACAGCTCCAGGGCTTTCACGACCGGTGACAGGATCGGCCTGCGGGGCGCGTCGCCATTGGCTGAACTTGGGAGCCTAGATGCCGTGAAAGCGGCAATCTTGCAAAAAGCGCTGGTTTAGTCCGGTATTTTTGCTTCCTGATCATCAATGTGGTGACCAAATCGCACTTCAGTCAGCAATGGCCGAGGCCTATAACAGGGCGGCCGAATGGGCATGCGGCGGGCGGTTCTGCCTCGCAGCGATACCCTCCCGTCATCCTCTTCACCCGCAAAGGTCATCATCATGGCGCCTTCATCGACAGAGCCGCAAAAAACCGGGACCTCCGCCAGCGAGGCCCCGATCACTGAGACGCCCGTCCTTGAGACACACGTGATCGAGACCCAGGGCATTCGCCTGCCGAAACTCGGCCTCGGCACCTATCGCATGCAGGGCGATACCTGCCGCGCCGCCGTCGAGAGCGCGCTGTCGCTGGGCTACCGACATATCGATACGGCGGAGATGTATGGCAATGAGGAGGCGGTGGGTGCCGCCGTCGCCGCCGGCATCGCACGTGGCGATCTGCATGTCACCACCAAGGTATGGAACGACAATCTGGCGCCGGACGCGATCCGCCGTTCTTTCGATGCCAGCCTCAAGAAGCTCCGTCTCGATTACGTCGATCTCTATCTGGTGCATTGGCCTTCGCCGAAGATGGACCTGCCGGCGATCTTCGAGACCTTGGCCCGCCTCAAGGACCGGAAGCTGGTGCGCGCGATCGGCGTCTGTAATTTCAATGTGGCGCTGCTGCGCCAGGTGATTGAGGAGATCGGCGCACCCATCGCCTGCAACCAGATCGAATATCACGTCCTGCTCGACCAGACGGCGGTGCGCAATTACCTGCGGCCGAAGAACATTGCCATTACCGCCTATTGCCCGCTGGCGCAGGGTCGCCTGGCCGAACATCCGCAACTGGCGGAAATCGCCCGCAAGCATGGCGCCGCGCCGGCGCAAGTGGCGCTGAAATGGCTGCTCGACCAGGAAGGTGTTGCCGCCATCCCGAAGGCGCAGCGGCGCGAGAGCCACCAGGCCAATCTCGATGCCTGGAAACTGACGCTGGACGATGCCGACCGCCGGGTGATTGCCGGACTGCCGAAGAACCAGCGTCTGGTCAACCCGGGTTTCGCGCCGGCCTGGGATAAGCCGGCCGCCTAAGCTCGCCACAACCTCCAAGCCTCCGCCACCGATCCCGCGCAGCCGGATCGGCAACGCTCCCGCTTTGTCTGAATGGAGATCATCATGTACGCCATTACCGGAATCACGGGTCAGGTAGGTGGTGCCGTCGCACGCACCCTGCTGGCCGCGGCTCACCCCGTCCGCGCCGTCTTGCGCGACCGCGCGAAGGCCGCCTCCTGGGCGGAAAAAGGCTGCGACGTCGCGCTGGCCGACATGACCGATCTGCCGGCCCTCACGGCGGCCTTCAGGGATACGGCCGGTGTCTTCATCCTGCTGCCGCCGGTCTTCGACCCACAGCCGGGCTTTCCCGAGGCGCGGCAACTGATCGATACCGTGCAGCGGGCCTTGGCGGCGGCGCGGCCGCGAAAGGTCGTCTGCCTCTCCACCATCGGCGCCCAGGCGACGCAGCAGAACCTGTTGAGCCAGCTCTCGCTGCTGGAACAAGCGCTGGGCCGATTGTCGATGCCGGTGGCTTTCCTGCGGGCCGGCTGGTTCCTGGAGAACACGCTGTGGGATGTGGCGTCGGCGCGCGACAACGGCGTCATCGCCAGCTTCCTGCAACCGCTCGACCGGAAGTTGCCCATGGTGGCGACGGCCGATGTCGGCCGCACGGCCGCCGAATTGCTGCAGCAGGATTGGCACGGCAAACGGGTCGTCGAACTGGAAGGTCCCGGCCGGCTGAGCCCGAACGATCTCGCCGCCGGCCTGGCAAAGGTCCTCGGCCGTCCGGTCCGCGCAGAGCCGGTGGCGCGCGCAACCTGGGAGGATCTGTTCCGCCGCCAGGGCATGAAGAACCCGCTGCCGCGCATGCAGATGCTGGACGGCTTCAACCAGGGCTGGATCGCTTTCGAAGGCGATGCCGCGGCCACCGTCAAGGGCAGGGTCAGTCTTGAGGCGGTGCTGCAGGAGCTGGCGTCACGCGCCGGCTAGACGCAGCAGGACGATGCCGGCGAGGGCGCAGCCCGCCAGGGTTGGCATCATGCCGAGCTTGAAGCGCAGCATGGCGATCATGGCCGCCGCCGCCAGCAGGGCGGCGCGCCAGTCGATCGAGGCGAGATTCGGCAGATCGGGGCCGATACCGGCGATGCCGACGCGGCGTATCTCGCGAAAGATCACATGCAGCGCGAACCACAAAGCGAGGTTCATGATCACGCCGACCACGGCCGCGGTAATGGCGGTGAGCGCAGCCGAGATCGCGCGGTTGCCGCGCAAGGCTTCGACATAGGGGCCGCCGAGGAAGATCCACAGGAAACAGGGTGCGAAGGTGACCCAGGTGGTCAGCATTGCGCCGCAGAAGGCTGCGAGCAGCGGATCGAGGCCGCCGGGATGGCGATAGGCGGCGACGAAGCCGACGAACTGCAGCACCATGAGAAGCGGCCCCGGTGTCGTCTCCGCCAGGCCGAGACCGTCGATCATGGTGCCGGGCAGCAGCCAGCCGAAACCGGTAACGGCGGCCTGCGCCACATAAGCGAGCACGGCATAGGCGCCGCCGAAGGTGACGACGGCCATGCCGCTGAAGAAGGCGCCGAGCTGCGTCCAGATGCTGGATGATCCGGTCAGCAGCCACAGCAGCAGGACCGGGCCGAGCCAGATCGGCAACCAGGTGGCGAGCACGATCACGGCGCGGCGGCGCGACGGCGTCGCGTGCGAGAGTTCCCCGCGCGCGAACATGGCATCGACGACGCCGGTCGTTTCCGGGCCTGCCTTGCCGCCTTGGTTGTTCGCGGGGCTGAAGAGCCGTGGCGCCCAGCGATTGCCGAGCCAGCCGGTCAGGCCCGCCAGGAGGATAATCAGGGGAAAGGGCAGGTGCAGCACATAGATGCCGAGAAAGGCGGCGAGCGCCACCACCCGCATCGCGCGGCTCTTCAAGGCGCGCCGGCCGATCCGCAACATCGCCTCGACGACGACGGCGAGCACCGCCGCCTTGATGCCGAAAAACAGCGCGTCGATCAGCGGTACGTCACGATAGAGTACATAGAGCGTGCTGAGGCCCAGCATCACCAGGGCGCCCGGCAACACGAAGAGGATGCCGGCCATCAAGCCGCCGGCCGTGCGATGCAGCAGCCAGCCGATATAGGTGGCGAGCTGCTGCGCCTCCGGTCCCGGCAGCAGCATGCAGTAGTTGAGCGCGTGCAGGAATCGCTCCTCGCCGATCCAGCGCCGCTCTTCGACCAGTTCCTTGTGCATCAGCGCGATCTGCCCGGCGGGACCGCCGAAACTCAGCAGGCCGATCTTGCCCCAGACCTTGAAGGCGGTGGCAAAGCTAGGCTTGTCGGGTGAGGTCCCGGTATCGCGCGGCTGCGGTCTTGAGGACAAAATTGTGACTCCTTCAGCCTTGGAAGGCTGCGTGACGTTACCCGGCACGCAAACGGTATGCCGTACCGTTACCGCCAAGGCAACCGACGAAGCCGAGGCCTGGCGGCGCGGATGCCTCGGCATAGCCGATGCCGACGAGAGGCCGGGTGACTGGGGCCGGGTGACTGGGGCCAGCATCCTGACGCCAGATATCGGCGGCAAGGCGACCACCAGGGAGGTCGCCGACACGGTGATCGATGCCTTCCACCGGTCGAACGCCTAAGCGGGGCCAGCCCGATCTCCGCGGCGGCTGCTATCCGCGCACCGTGCTGAGGCTCGACGGACGGCGCATCCTGTAGTACATGACAGCGTTAGCATCTCGCCGGTTGCGGCGTGCCGATTCAGCTGGAATTGCTGCTGATCGGCGTACCGGCAAAGGCGGCGAGGGTCGTGTCAGTCTGATTACAGGGGGCCGCCCGGCGGCAGAGTGAAGCATGCGTCGTCATCGTCGAGCCAAAATCGTCGCCACCGTGGGTCCGGCCAGCGCTTCGCCGGAAGTGCTGAAGGCCTTGTTCCTGGCGGGGGCGGATACCTTCCGTCTCAATTTCAGCCATGGCACGCATGAGGATCATGCCAAGGTCCATGCCGCGATCCGCGCGCTGGAAAAGGAAACCGGCAGGCCGATCGGCATCCTGCAGGATCTGCAGGGGCCGAAGATCCGCGTCGGCGTGATCAAGGACGGTGCCTTCGCCGTCGCCGAGGGCGAGAAGATCCGCTTCGTGCTGAAGGGCGGCACCGGCGAGAAGATGTCGATCCCGCTGCCGCATCCGGAAATCTTCGCCGCCATTATGCCCGGCCACAATCTTCTCATTGATGATGGCCGCGTCCGGGTGCGCGTGACCGGCCTCGGCGATGATTTCATCGAGGCCGAGGTGGTCATCGGCGGCGTCATCTCCAACCGCAAGGGCGTCAACCTGCCGGGGACCATCCTCGATCTCTCGCCGCTGACGGAGAAGGACCGCGCGGATCTCGCTTTCGGCCTGAAGCTCGGCGTCGATTGGGTGGCTTTGTCCTTCGTGCAGAAGCCGAGCGATGTGCTGGAAGCTCGCGGCCTGATCAACGGCCGCGCCGGCCTCGTATCGAAGATCGAGAAGCCGGCGGCGCTCGACAAGATCGACGATATCATTGCGCTGTCCGACGCCATCATGGTGGCGCGGGGCGATCTCGGCGTGGAAATCCCGCATGAGGAAGTGCCCGGCCGCCAGAAGGAACTGGTGCGCGCCTGCCGCACGGCGGTGAAGCCGGTGATCGTGGCGACGCAGATGCTGGATTCCATGGTCGCATCGCCGACCCCGACGCGCGCCGAGGCCTCGGATGTAGCGACCGCCATCTATGACGGTGCCGACGCCGTCATGCTCTCGGCGGAATCCGCCAGCGGCAAATATCCGCGCGAGGCCGTCGAGATGATGGACCGCATCATCCGCGCGACGGAGGGCCATAAGCTCTATCGCTCGATCATCGATGCCCTGCAGACCGGCGAGGAAACGACGGCGCCGCATGCCGTCGCCGCCGCCGCCGCCGATCTGGCCGAAGCCCTGCATGCGCCCGCTATCGTCGGTTTCACCTCCAGCGGCACCACGCCCGCCCGTATCGCCCGCAAGCGGCCGCCGACGCAGATCCTGGCGATCACGCCGCATGAATCTGTCTCCCGTCGGCTCTGCCTGCTTTGGGGTGCCCATAGCGTCCTCTCGGAGGACATCCACAGCTATGAGGACATGGTGGAGAAGGCGACGCAGATCTCGCTCGCCGAGGATTTCGCCAAGCCCAACGACCTCATCGTCGTTGTCGCCGGCATTCCCTTCGCCCAGGCCGGCACCACCAACAACCTGCGGGTGGTCCATCTCGGCAATCCGTGATCGCGCCGCGTGCGCATCGTGGAATAACCGAAACTCACGCGTTCTAAAGGCGGTTGATTTGCCGTTATCCGGCTGAAGCGGATTGACCGATGGCTTTCGTCGACAGCATGCTGATGCTGTCGGCACCGCCGTGCCGACCTCGAGCTATTGCGGGGGAGCATATGGCGAGGGGACATGCCGTTGCAGGTCGGGCGGTCATGCGCCTGACGGAAGAACTTGTCGCCTTGGTCGAGCGGCTGGAACCGGACCCCGGCCCCGAGCCGGGCACGACCGAGCACAGCGATGCCGACTACGCCGCCGTGGTGGAGGCGCTGCTGGCCGATCATCGGCCGCAAACCCTGTGGGTCTTCGCCTATGGCTCGCTGATCTGGAATCCTGAATTCGATTTTCTCGAACAGCTGCCGGCCACTGCCAGCGGCTGGCATCGCGCCTTCTGCCTCAAGCTGACACGCTGGCGTGGGACGCGGGAACTGCCGGCCTTGATGTTGGCGCTGGATCGTGGCGGCAGCTGCAGCGGTCTCGCCTATCGTTTGCCGCAAGACGATCATCGGGCGCAGCTCGACCGGCTGGTGCGCCGCGAGATCGATGCCAATCCGCCGACGAATATACCGCGCTGGATCAATGTGAAGACCGAACAGGGTCCCGTTCGCGCGCTTGCTTTCGTTGCCGACCCTGCCGGCCGCGCCTATGCCGGGCGTCTGCCCTTGGGGCAGGTGGCTGATGTACTGGCGCGCGCGGCCGGCCATTGGGGATCGGCCGCACACTATCTCTTCCGCACGGTGAGCAAGCTGGAAGAGCACGGCATCCGCGACCGTAATCTCTGGCAGCTGCAGGATCTGGTGGCGCGCAAGATCGCCGCCGCGATCAACGGCGACAGGCGATGAGGAGCGATACGCCTGCATGCGGCTACCAAAGAGTTGATTGTCTTTCCGCTGCCGGCCGGTGAAGATATGCGTCAGCAAGATCACCAGCCTTGTTGCCGACTATCAAACAGGGAAAGGGCAGCGCGATGACGATCCTCCGCGGTGGCTTGATCCAGATGAAACTGAAGGCATCGACCGAGCAATCGCCGGCGGAGATCCGCCAGGCGATGCTGGATGCCCATCTGCCGCTGATCGACAAGGCAGGGCAGGCGGGCGTGCAGATCCTCTGTTTCCAGGAGGTTTTCACGCAGCCCTATTTCTGCCCCAGCCAGGACGCGAAATGGTATGCGGCGGCGGAAGCCATTCCCGGCGGCCCGACCGTGCGGCTGATGCAGGATCTCGCCAAAAAACACAAAATGGTCATCGTCGTGCCGATCTATGAAGAGGCGATGACCGGCGTCTACTACAACGCGGCGGCGGTGATCGATGCCGACGGCTCTTACCTCGGCAAATACCGTAAGACGCATATTCCCCAGGTCGCTGGTTTCTGGGAGAAGTTCTTCTTCAAGCCGGGTGCCTCGGACTATCCGGTCTTCGATACGCGCTATTGCCGGCTCGGCGTCTATATCTGCTACGACCGCCATTTCCCGGAGGGGTGGCGGGCCCTGGCGCTGAATGGCGCCGACTATATCGTCAATCCCTCGGCGACGGTGGCCGGGCTGTCGGAATATCTGTGGAAGCTGGAGCAGCCGGCCGCGGCGGTTGCCAACGGCGTCTTCATCGGCGCCGTCAACCGGGTCGGCACGGAAGCGCCGTGGGATATCGGTGAGTTCTATGGCCAGAGCTATTTCGTCAATCCGCGCGGCCAGATCGAGGCGATCGCCAGCCGCGACCAGGATGAATTGCTGGTCCACGATATGAACCTCGACACGATCCGCGAGGTCCGCAATACATGGCAGTTCTTCCGCGATCGGCGGCCGGAAACCTATCTGGCGCTGACCGATATCGATTAGCGAGGTCCGCGGCTCATTGCCGGCAGCTGTTGGCCGCGACGATCCCCTGCTGTGCCGGCGGCAGATCGCCGACGGGATCATCGGCCAGCTTGATGCGGCCGGCATTGCCGAGCAGGTTAACCTTCGGCTGCTGCCAGGGGCCGCTGATGCGGATCGGGATATCGAGGGCGAGGAAGCTCGTCGATTTGCGATCGCTCTGCAGCGTCAGGTCCAGCGTCTGCGACAGAAAATCGACGCGCCCTTGGCCATTGAGCGTCGCTTCGCTGCTGCGGAGGCGGATCGGCGCCAGCGCACCGACGCCGTTCTTCAGGCGCAGGATGGCTAGCATGCAGCTGACCTGTACCGTTCCGGCGCCGTTGCGGAAGACATTGCGCAGATCGATCGACGCCTTTTCCAGAAGATCGCGGCTGACCCGGCCGTTCATCATGGAGATGACGGCGCTGCCACTGCTAGCCTTTAGGCCGTCGCGAATTGTCTTCCCCTGCAATGCGAGGGCGAGGCTGCCGGTGAGCTTGCCGCTGAGATCCTTGGTCGCGCTGCCCAGCAGCCGCGCCAGGGCTTGAAAGTCGGCGTTCTTTACGTCCACTGAGGTCGAGAGCTTGCCGCCTCCCGGCGCGGCCTTGAGAAAACCAGTCGCTTGCAGCGGAATGCCGGAAAGCGCCAGAGCGGCTGAATCGATCACGATCTCGCCCGGCGCCAATGTGCCGTTGAGCCGGGCATCGGCCGCCGTCATCGTTTTGTACGTGAGCTGCGCGGCACTCAAGGTGGCGGCGAGGCGGGGCGCCGATTTGTCGGGTGTCTCCAGGGAGATATCTTGCCAACCCTCTTTACTGCCGCTTGATTTGCTCTTGCCGCCCGAGGGCAGCAGGGTGTCGAGATTCAGTTCATCGAAGGCAGCCTCGAGCTTGATGTCGTCGCTCTTGCCGCGCCGACCCTCGATGAGGTCCAGCTTGCCGGCAAAGGCGTTCCCGGCAAGTTGTCCCTTGGCCTCGGTGAGGTGCCAGAAGTCCCCCTGTCGTGTCAGATGGCCAGCGAGGCCAGCGGCGGGATCGTTGTCGAGGGTCGTATGGAAAATGCTAAGGATAGCGCTCAGCTTCGGCGCATCGATCGTGAGCGCACCATCGGCGCCGTCGACATTCAGCGGATTGGTCAGCGTGCCGGCGAAGGTCAGCTTGGCCGCTTGGCGGGTGACGGTGAATTGGGCGCCGAAAGGCTTTGCCGTGTCATGCAGTTCCTGGAAGGAATGCGTCTGCGCAGCAAGCGATAGGTCGGCGCCATTATAGGCACCGATGGCGGTGATCTCGACCGGCTGGTCGTCGCCCGATGTCTTCAGTGCCACCTGATGAAGGTCGATCCGCAGGATGTTGCCGCTGAAGGTCCGGTAGCTGACCTTGCCGTTCGACAGGACGAAATCCAGCAAGACGGGAAAAGCCTTGCGGCCGGTCGGCTGCACATCCGCTTGCGGTTTGGCATCCGCCTGCTGCGGCGAAGGCTGGCGATCGGCAGCGGCACCGAACAGCCAGTTGCCGCGGCCCGCGGGATCGCGTTCCAGCACGATCACCGGTGTGTCGACGGCGAGCGTGCGAAAACGCAGCTTCGCATGCAGCAATGCCGACAGGTCCAGCGCCGCCGAAGCCTGTTTGACGGTCGCCATGTCCGGCGTGCTACCCCAATCGGCATTGGCCAGGCGCAAATCGCGCAGATTGACCGTCAGCGGATCGCCCCAGCCGACGTCAAGCGCGCCGATGCTGACCGGACGCTGCAGCTTCTTGCTGAGATAGCTTTCGGCGAAGCCGCGGTAATCCGCGGTTGCCAAGAACCACACGCCGCCGGCCATGCAGACAAGGACGATCGCAAGGAGCAGAAACAAGCCGGTCACCACGGGATGCCGCCGCGGGAAGGATGGTCTTGGAAAAGATGGTCTTGGCTCTGCGCCCGGCGCCGTCGTCATCTGTTTCCACCTGATGAATTGGAAGCAATACCGGGACGGCCCCGGCGGTTCCAGTCATCACGATGATCTGTGATGACGATGCGCGGCTTGGGGTTCACGCATCAAGGGCGAGGCTGAGCTTGCGCAGCAAGGCGGCCAATTGCTTGCGTTCCGCCGGACTGAGCGCCTGCAGCAACGCCTTTTCATGGGCCATATCGGCACGGAAGGCGCGTTCGGCGAGGCGCCGGCCTTTTTTGGTCAGCTCCACCAGCAGGCTGCGCGCATCCGCGGCGGCCTCGACCCGGCGGACCAGGCCGGCGGCTTCCAGCCGTGCCAGGCGATTGGTCAGGCCGCCGGAGGAGACCATCAGGGAGCGATAGAGTTCGGTCGGCCGCAGACGATAGGGCACGCCCGAGCGCAGCAATGCGCCCAGCACGTCGAAGGCGCCGGAATCAAGGCCCTGGCGGGCAAAGATCGCTTCGATACCGTCGCGCAGCTTCAGGGTGAGCCACCGGGCGCGGCCGATGATGGCCATGCCCTCGGTATTGAGATCGGGCAATTCGCGCGCCCAGGCGGCACGAGAGAGGTCGATCCTGTCATGCGCCGGTTGCGGCGCCACTGGATCGATGTTGTCGCTAATCCTTCCGCGTCGCCTCGATCGCGCTTCCGCTTGCCGCGCCATCTGTCGCCATCCGATTATTATCTTGATATGAAGATAAATATGTACATACCTTGATGTAAAGATAAAGGAGGCGCAGCGCTTGGAGCGATCCTCACAGGCCTGGGATTCTCTCTGGTTTTCGCAGCCATGGGCGTTCTTGCAACCCGTTCCGCGTCGCCTGATCGGCGCGGCCGGGCGGTGCCTTTGCAGACATTGGCCGGGTGTCACCGGGCCTGCCTCGGCCTTCATCACTCTGCTGAAATTTCGGCACGGCGAAACTGAACAGCACTCAATCAGTAAAAAAATGGAGCCATCATTCCATGAAACTGCAAGGAAACACGATCCTCATCACCGGGGGAACGAGCGGCATTGGCCGGGCGCTCGCGGAATCCTTTCATGAGCGCGGTAACCGTGTGATTGTTACAGGGCGGCGACAGGGGAGGCTTGATGCCATTGCGAGCGCTCACCCGGGAATCATCGGCATGCCGCTCGATCTTGGCGAACCAGCCTCGCTGTCTCGTCTTGGAGCCGAGATACGGGCGCGCTTCCCGGAGCTCAATGTGCTCATTGCCAACGCTGGTGTTTCGCGGCGGGAAGACATGACCGCCCAAGGCTGGGATATATCGACTGCCGAAACGACGGTGCGGACGAATATCCTTGGGGTCCTGGCCGTCACGGCAGAATTCTTGCCCGTCTTAATTGGAAACCCGAATGCAACGATCATGGCGACAAGCTCTGCGCTCGCCTTCGTACCGCGCGCGGATTTTCCGACATATTGTGCCACTAAAGCGTTCCTGCACTCCTGGCTCGTGTCGGTGCGGCACCAATTGCGAAATGTGCCCGTCGAGGTTCTCGAGCTCTCGCCCCCTTATGTGCAGACAGAACTTACCGGGGCTCAACAGGCGTCCGACCCTCGCGCCATGCCGTTGGACGCCTTTATTGCGGATGCGATGCAGCTGCTTGAGCGCGGAGAGCATCCGGACGGTGAGGTCCTGCTTAAGCGGGACTTGCCGCGACGGTGGGCGGAACGGGATGGCCGGTATGCCGAAATCTTTGCGGCCATGAACCCAACCTAACGAAAGTGGAGGGCGATAATCAGAGTCATCGCAGCTCCGAAACTTGGCCTTGACAGGCGTCCTACTAGAAGGTAGGTAAGCGGCTATGGCTAATCTTCCAAATACCGCTGACGAAATCATCCGCTGTGCACGCTCCCTGATTATCTCCGGGGGATATAACGGCTTTAGCTATGCCGACATCTCCGAAGTCGTCGGCATTCGGAAGGCAAGCATTCATCATCATTTTCCCAGCAAGGTCGATTTGGTCCGGACCCTGTTGGTGCGATATCGAGAAGAGGCCCAGGCAGCGATCGCCGAACTGGAACGTCATCACCCTGAGCCTGCGGACCAACTTCGCGCCTATACCGGCTACTGGGCTGCGTGTATTGGCGATCCAACGAGCGCTTTCTGCGTCTGTGCATTGCTGGCAAGCCAACTACCCGTCTTACCGTCGGAGATCGTATTGGAGGTGCGGGCTCATTTTCGCTGGCTATCAGCGTGGCTGACTTCCGTGTTGGAGGCGGGCGCGAAACAAGGCAGCCTGGTCCTTTCCGGCACCGCCCGATCCGAGGCTGAGGGGTTCCTGGCGGCCGTGCACGGCGCCATGTTGTCGGCGCGGGCTTACGGCGACGAGAAAGTGTTCCAGGTCGTCACCAAGCCCGTCATCGAACGGCTCGTCATGGGCCGACGGTGAAGGTCAAAGATGATGGTCGGTTGCGGACGATGCCTACCATCTAATAGGTAGCTTTCCTGCTTGCTTTGATTGGCTTCTGCGGGGCGCGCCGCACAGATCACCTATATCGCGCCAAACAACTACCTACTAGTAGGTATTAAGGAGATAATATGCTTCTGATTCGGAAACTCGTGCCGGCCTTCCTCGCTGCCGCCGTCATCAGCCTCCCGCTCGCGGCGGGTATTGGTTCGCCCGCCTTCGCGCAGAGCGTCAAGGGAGAGCCGGTTCGCGTGCGCGGCGCTATCGACAGCTTCAGCGGCCAAGCGCTGAAGGTGAAGACGCGTGAAGGTCAGACCGTCGACATTGCCCTTGCCCAGGGATGGCAGGTCTCGAGCGTCGCGCATGCGGCCATCGCCGATATCAAGCCCGGCGATTATGTCGGGATCGCCTCGCTTCCCACAAAAGACGGGGGAGATGGCGCGCTTGAGGTCCTGATCTTTCCGCCAGCCATGAAGGGTGCCAGCGAGGGAAGTTTCGGATGGGATCTGAAACCGAACAGCACCATGACCAACGCCACCGTCGCGGACGCCGTCAAAGACGTGAACGGCCAAACCGTTACCGTCTCCTATCACGGCAAAGAGAAAAAGATCGCGGTTCCCGACGGCACGCCTGTTGTCACCTTCGCACCGGCGACCGATGCCGACCTGAAGCCGGGGGCGGTTGTCTTCGTCATTGCCGAAAAGGATGCGGGTGGCGCGATCACAGCGCAACGCGTTGTCGTCGGCACCAACGGCGTCGTCCCGCCGATGTAAGTCGAGGACACTACCGGCCTGGCTTGCCAAAGCTCCGCCAGGCCGGTGGGAAACCTCGACCTCGGTTAGGCCGATCAACTCAGCGAACCTATCAGGAGAGATCCATGAAGCAGGAGACGCGACACTCACTGCCATCACAACGTCGGAGGGCTGTCCTTATCCAACGTCACTCCGTTGTTACGCGTCTGACGCACTGGCTGAATATGCTCTGCCTCGGCTTCCTGCTCTTGAGCGGGCTGCAGATATTCAACGCCTACCCGCAGCTCCACTGGGGCCAGTACGGCGCGGACGCCGATCCTGCCCTCTTCAAGATCGGTGCGAGCGAAAGCGACGGGGGACCGCACGGCTTCATGAAAATCGGCGGTGTCTCTGTTCCCACGACGGGTGTCCTGGGCCTATCGAAGGTGGAAGGCGAATGGACCCCGCGGGCGTTTCCGGCCTGGCTCACGCTTCCGTCCTATCAGGATCTTGCCGCTGGCCGGCGCTGGCATTTCTTCTTCGCGTGGACATTCGTCATCAACGGTCTTGTCTATCTGGGATACGGCCTCCTGAGCGGGCATTTCCGCCGCGATTTAGCGCCGGACCGTCATGAGCTTGCGCCACGCCACATCTGGCGCGAGACCATCGATCATGCGCGCCTGCGTTTCCCTTCCGGGGAGCAGGCCCGCAATTACAATACGCTTCAGAAACTCACCTATATCATCGTCATCGCGGGTCCGTTGCCTTTGATGGTGCTGACCGGTCTCACCATGTCGCCCGGCGTGGACGCGGCCTTTCCTGTTCTTCTCGACATCTTCGATGGGCGTCAATCCGCCCGGACGCTTCACTTCATCACCGCATCGCTTCTTGTCCTGTTCGTCATCGTTCACGTGGCCATGGTCGTTCTTTCCGGTCCCTGGAACAATATGCGGTCGATGATCACGGGCCGTTATGCGGTGCGGCAGGAGGGATCTGACGCATGACAATCCTTACCCGCCGCCGCTTCCTGATCGGCAGCACTTTTGGCGCAAGCGCGCTCGCCCTGACTGGGTACGGCATGCTGCGGCAAAACGCCGAATTGGGAACAGTCATTGGCGCCGCCGAGAAGCTGACGATGAAGGCCCAGAGACTGCTTCAGGGACGTGACGCGCTCGCGCGCGAATTTGCCGAGACGGACATCTCGCCGTCGTTTCGCGTGAACGGAACGAGCGCGCCTGACAGCGAGGCGTATACGCATCTCGTCGAAGGAAAATTTGCAAGCTGGCGGTTAAAGATCGACGGTCTCGTCGAGCGGCCGCAGGAACTCTCGCTGGCGGACCTCAAGAAGCTCCCGGCGCGCAGCCAGATTACCCGCCATGACTGCGTGGAAGGATGGAGTGCGATCGGCAAATGGACAGGCGTTCCGCTTGGCAGCCTTCTTACTTCGGTCGGGCTCAAGCCTTCAGCGCGATTTGCCGTCTTCCATTGTGCCGATGAGCTGGAAAGGACGCTCGACGGAAGTGGTCGATACTATGAAAGCATCGACCTCATCGACGCTTTCCACCCGCAGACGATCCTTGCTTACGCGATGAGCGGCCAGGATCTCTCGGTAGGTCACGGCGCGCCGCTGCGTCTCAGGGTCGAACGGCAGCTGGGCTACAAGCAGGCCAAGTACGTCATGCGCATCGAGATTGTCGACAGTTTCGCCGCCTTATGGGGCGGAAATGGCGGCTTTTGGGAGGATCGGGGATACGAATGGTACGCCGGAATCTGAGCGGCGGGTTCAATCTCGATACCTAATCTCGCTTCTCGCCGTGAGTCGACTTGGCGCATATTCGCTGGCGGAGCGCCTTTCTGTGATTCAGAGCCGAAGTGAAACCCCACTGTCGGCCCCAGCTAAGTTGCTGATATGGTGATCACAGGTTCGGTCTGGGCGGGGTCCCGATCGGCGCCGATCGGGACCCCGTCACCTTCGGAATTTCCGCACTCACTTGAGCAGGTTAGATGGCTTTACAGTGGGGTTTCACTTCGGTGCTGATTCACAACAGCCGCCATCGCGCGGTGGTAGCCGCATTCAACAGCTGGTTTGTCCGAGAATGCAGGTTGTGTGCTGATTCTGCGACGCCGCTTGCATCGCATCGAAAAGAGCCATAGCTCGCTGAGTTCCCGCTTCGCGCGGCCACTGCACCTCCCGGCCTTCGAACTGTTGTGGTTTATGATCGCTTTCCAAAGCTCCGGGCTTTTGAAAAGTAACACTGAGAAAAAATGGGTCTCGAGTGTAACTTTCCAGCCTCTTCGAGCGAATAACATAATCGGCAGGACATCGTGATTGGCTGTCTTCTCGGCCGATCTGCCGACTGCAGAGCTAACCGGCTCTTTCCTCGGGGGCGGCGCATTTATGCACGGGATTCAAGGCAAGAATGAATGATTGAATTACCGACAACTGTCATGAAGCCAGGCACTTTGACCGCGAGTGCACTGAGCGAGGGCGAGCCCATTACCCGTGCATTAACGCCGGCTATCCACATGGCGACGACCTATATACGGGACGCGGATAACGGCTACAGCTCTGGCAATGTTTATGGCCGGGCCGATAATACCTCCGTGCGTCAGGCGGAATCGTTGATCTCCGAACTGGAGGGGGCGGCTGAATCTCTTGTTTTTGGGTCAGGCACGGCCGCCGCAACGGCGCTCTTTCTGTCCCTGGAGCCGACCCATATCGTCGCTCCCCAGCTGATGTATTGGGGCCTACAAAGCTGGCTCCGGGAGATCTCCCGCTTCGGCCATCAGATTACCTTTGTCGACATGTCTGATCTGGACGCCGTGAGAGCAGCGATCCGGCCAGGTCAGACTGGCCTCGTCTGGATCGAAACACCCAGCAATCCCTTCTGGACGCTTACGGATATCGCCGCCGTCGGACAATTCGCGCATGCGGCCGGCGCGCTTCTGGCAGCTGATTCGACAGTTGCGACACCGATCCTGACACAGCCCCTGGCTTATGGGGCAGATATCGTCCTCCATTCGGCCACTAAATATCTTAACGGCCATTCTGATGTCAGCGCTGGCGCGCTCACGATCGGGCGACCCAATGAATTCTGGGGACGCATCCGGAAGACGCGCGAGCTGAATGGCTCGGTACTGGGGCCTTTCGAGGCATGGCTCCTGACGCGCGGACTTCGAACCCTTGATATTCGGATCAAGGCGCAGAGTAGAAGCGCAGAGATCCTCGCGCGACGGCTGACCAAGCATTCGGCGATCTCGGGGGTGCTTTACCCTGGCCTTGTTGATAGTCCCGGCTATCGGGTTGCCGCCAGCCAGATGGTGGGCGGTTTCGGCGGCATGCTGTCGGTCCGCCTCAGGGGTGGGGCACGAGCGGCGATCTCCACAGCCGCCAATGTCAACATCTGGCGGCGGGCCACCTCCTTTGGAGGCATCGAAAGCCTGATCGAGCACCGTTCCTCCATGGAAGGTGAAGGCACACTCTGCCCAGCTGACCTCCTGCGCCTGTCCGTGGGGCTGGAGGACCCAGATGACCTCTTCAGAGATCTCGACCAGGCAATTGCTCGCTCGGCGTGACCGTCAGCTTTAAACGGAGAAATGACATGATGCCAACAGTCGCCGTCGCGATTATGTGCAAGACGCCGCGACCCGGTCTGTCGAAAACGAGGCTGTCACCGCCGCTTAGGGCGGATGAGTGCGCGGAGATCTCCGGCTGCTTCATTCGCGATCTATCGAGCACGATTTCTCACCTCGTCCTTGAGGGCAGATCCAGAGGCTACGCCGTCTACACGCCGATCGGTTCAGAGCGCGAATTGACGCGGCTTCTGCCTTCGAACTTCGGCATGGTGCCCCAATGTGAGGGCGACTTTGGCGCGCGACTCTATAAAGGCATGGTTGATTTGTTGGAAATCGGCCATGCCGGGGCGATCCTCGTTAATTCGGATAGCCCAACCTTGCCGCGGTCGATCCTGCGCCAGGCGGTAGAGGCGGTGCTGGATGGTGACCAGGTCGTTCTAAGTCCGGCGCTCGACGGTGGCTATACGCTGATTGGCCTATCGCGGCTTCACCGTTGCCTCTTTGAAGATATCCCTTGGAGCACTGACGCCGTCTATCATCTCACCATGAAGCGCGCAGAAGAGATAAAACTACCGGTTTCTGTCATCAATGGCTGGTATGACGTTGATGACGCGACTTCATTTGCGATGCTCGAAGCCGAAATGGCTGGCAAGCGCCCTGAATTCGCGGTCAATCAAACGTCCGAGTTGGCACCAGCTACCCGGCGCTTCCTCGAAAAACGGCGCACCGTGTCAAACGTGGCATGATCCGCATGTCAAGGCCTGTTGTTACCATTGTTATCCCCTGCTTGAACGAGGAAGAGGCCATTGGAGCCGTCGTTCGAGATGTCCTGGCTCTATCGCTCGGAGAGGTAATCGTGGTCGACAATGGCTCTACTGATCGGACAGCCGAGGTGGCCGCACAAGCCGGTGCGCGGGTTGTCAAGGAACCGACCCGCGGATACGGCCGCGCTTGCGCCGCTGGGATTGCAGCTTTGCGGCCGGATTCCGACGTCGTGTGCTTCCTGGATGGAGACGGCAGTGATGTGCCTGCTTTTGTTCCATCCATCATTGTTCCACTTGCTGAGAATAGGGCCGATTTCGTCATGGGCTCGCGCATCCGAGGGAACCGGGAGCGCGGAAGCTTGACGCCTCAGCAGATCATCGCCGGCCGGATCGCCGGATCGCTGCTTCGCGCGACTTACGGCGTCCGGTTCACGGACATGTCACCCCTCCGCGCCATGCGCGTCGACCGCCTGCGTGCATTGAATATGCGGGAAATGACCTATGGCTGGAACCTGGAGATGCAGATGCGGGCAGCGGCAGGCGGGTTGCGATGCCTTGAGATTCCAGTCGATCATCGCCGCCGCCGCGGCGGGCGGTCAAAGGTGTCGGGCAATCTGATAGCTGGCCTACGGGCCGCCGGAAAGATCGCCTCGACATTTTTCCGTCTAGCAAGGGAGTTGCCTATCGAGCGCCCAGACATTCCGCGCGGAGTCTATTGATGCGCGAGATGAGGAGATAGTCATGCGCGTACTGTTGACAGGTGGCGCCGGCTTTATCGGCAGCCATGTCCTCGCAACGCTTATCTCAAAGAAACACGAAGTCCGCGTCTTGGATTCGCTGCGGCCGGATGTGCACAAAGGCGCAGGGTGGACACCGCCTCAGTCCGTTGAATTCCAGGCCGCCGATGTGCGCGATCCTGATAAAGTCGATCAGGCGCTGAAAGGGATCGATGCTGTCATTCACCTCGCTGCCAAGGTCGGCTTGGGCGTTGCGATCAGCGATATGCCGGATTACGCCTCCTCGAATGATCACGGCACAGCCGAATTGTTGGCTGGCATGGCGCGAGCCGACGTTAAGCATCTCACCTTAGCGAGCTCCATGGTGGTATATGGCGAGGGCCTTGGCCTCTGTCCTGAACATGGTGCCGTGATCCCTGGGCTGCGCCGGCCGGCTGCTCTGCGGGCGGGAAATTTTGAGTCACCCTGTCCGATCTGCGGCCGTTCGCTCGAGAACTTGCTTGTCACCGAAGAGGCAAAGCTCGATCCACGCAATGCCTATGCAACGAGTAAGCTCGCACAGGAATTTTATGCCGCGAATTGGGCAAGGGCGACAGGCGGCAGCGCTGCAATGATGCGTTATCACAATGTTTATGGCCCTGGCATGCCGAAAGACACGCCTTACGCAGGTGTTGCCGCGATATTCACCTCGATGTTATTGGCGGGGCGCGCGCCAGAGGTCTTTGAGGATGGCGGGCAGCGGCGTGATTTCATTCATGTTAGAGATGTGGCCGCAGCCACCGTGCTCGCTTGCGAAGCCCATAAATCCGGCGTCACCGCCTTCAACGTGGGATCGGGTACCCCGCGCACGGTGGCTGAGATGGCCCAAGCGCTGTCGCGGACGCTCCAAGGCCCGGAACCCGTCATCACCGGGCAGTTCAGGTTGGGTGACGTCCGCCACATAACAGCCGATTCCAGCAAGCTCAGGAACGATCTTGGCTGGCGGCCACAGGTCGTTTTCGAAGTTGGTATGCGGGAATTTGCCGTTGCTTCCAGAGGTGCACCCAGCCTCTCAGCCACCCTTGCCGCAATCAATCCATGAGCCGCTTTGGTCTCATTGCCCTCATCCTGGCGAGCGTTTCGATCAATGCCGCGGCGCAGCTCCTGCTCCGATGGGCGGCTCGGGATGGGTTGACGCCGGCGGAAGGCTGGTCACTTGGTTCCTTCCTTGAGCTCGTCCTTCGCCCCGGCATCGTCGGCGGCCTCGCTTGCTATGTCCTCAGTGTCGTCATCTGGGTCACGGTGTTGAGCCGTACGGAAGTTTCGTTTGCCTATCCGTTCCTGGGAGTCGGCTTTGTCCTGGTTACCTTTGCGTCAGTCCTTTTGTTGGGGGAGGCGGTCAGCGGCCAGCGCTTGGCAGGGACGGCACTCATTGCCGTTGGCGTGGCCGTTCTGGCACGGAGCTGATCTCCGGTCCCGTCACTTCTGTGCCTGGGGCGCGACTGTTGCGCCGGCATCGGCAGCAACATAGATGCGCCATTTGCCCGCCTCATCCTCGGCAAGGCGGTAGAGGCCGCTGGCAGCGAATGGATCATGGTTCCAGGCGCCGTCCTGCGGTGTCACGACAGCAGCTCGGCATCCATAATCGTGATAGAGATGGCTGATATCGTCGACCGATCCGGCGCCCTCGAAAACACGCTGGAAGAGCGCCGATATTGCCGATCGTTGCTGGGACGATAGCGGCGCAAATGCGATCGCTAATTCGTTTCCGGCAAAGCAGGAACGTCGATCCCCCAGCAGTGCCCAGGAAATATTGACGGGCCAAGGTGTGACTTCCTGGAGATAAGCCGGATTATTGGCGACACGGGTCTCCGCATTTGTGTGGCTGCGGACTGCTACCCAGAGGTCAGGTGATGCCGCGAAGGCCTTGGCAGAAGCCGTCGTATGGCCCAAGAAATTCCCAGAGATGTTGTGCCAGGTATCGGGTAACGCCGCCATGAAAGCGATAGACGCTGTCATAGTCGCGTACGCATATCGCCTTACATTGAGGACTCGGAGCCAGTGTGAAACAGCGATCGCCGATGCGATAGTGAGAATGAACAGTCCCGGTAAGACGGCACGCCAGCCAAGGTCGTTGTTGTCGCCAATGGTGCTCAACAGTAGCCAGCTGCAGCAAAGCGACCCGAGGCACAGTACAGTGAACGCTTCAACTGCCGGCCTTCGCGGCAGATCCTTTCGAGCGGAGCACGCCATCAATCGCAATCCCATGAGACCAGGAATGAAAACGAGCGGAAACTCAAGCGGCAGAAGGATGAGCCAATAGGCCGGAATATCCAGAATGTGGCGCCATGACGGCGAGAACAGGACACCGAGAACGGGAGCTGCATGAATTGTAATCGGCAGGCCGCCTCGATCTACCCCCTCATGGAGTTGGGCGGAGATCAGCGGGTACGATAGGAGGAGGGCGGCAATCGCGGCGGAGAGGGAAGCAATAATGGAGAGGGTGCGCTTCTCGATATCAAACCGCACGAGCAGTAGTGCACCGACCCCAATGCCACAAATCGCCAAAGTAATGCCGCCGACCCAGACGGAGCTCTGGAATCCGGCGGAAAGGAGCAGTGCCAGGACGAGTGTCCCGAAGGATGTTGGCTGCTTAGTGAGCTCTGTCAGCAAAAAGATCGTTACCAGGACGCAAGCTGCCGCCGCGACATGATGCGGGCTCCAGCTCGTCTGGAAGAGCCAGCCGGCGAGCCCGCTGCCATGCTTCAGGAAAGCATGCAGCGGTTCCTCACCAAACAGGCCAGTCAAGATCGGTCGTAGCGAACACATGATGCTGAACAGAAGCGCTAGAAAAGCTGGCAACCGCTGTCCGGAGAAGTGCTGGGCGAATCCGGCCATAACCATCAGGGACGCGAAACCCGAAAACCAGCTGAGGCCGATATCCGCTTCCCATCCGCTGGCGCCGCACAGCCGGGCGATCTGTGCTGCGCCAAAATGCCAGAGGTAATAATATGAGATATGGCCTGCGCCGCCACCCGCGGCAAAGAACGGGTTGGCAGGTGGAACGCCGCTTCGCAGCATCTCGTCGATCAAGGCGACTTTCGCGTGGTCGAAAATCGGTCCAGCGAGAATGACGCCGGCGTCGCCAAACTTCGGAATGACGGCGGCTGCCGGGAGGCAGGCAACAAAGGCCGCCATGGCATAGACGGTCAGGCCCGCTTGGGGCGTAGCCGGTTGTTCGTGGGTCTCGAAGTCGGCTCGCTTTCGCGGAGGAATGAAGGCGAGGCAACCAATAATGCCCACCGAAGCGAGGACTATCCCAGCAGAAAAGCCAGCTGAGACACTCAAAGCAAGGGAGACGGCACTCTGCGTCGCCCATCCCACGATAGGCGCCAAAGGCAAGGCAAGGTCGCGGCCAAATCCGAGCCGCCGGTTGATAAGCCAGCCGAGTGGCATCCAGAGGAGGAGCGCGATAACGCCGCACAGGACTGAACTTGAAAGGGAGGCCATCCGCCGCGCGCCACTCCGGTCACTTGTGCAGGGTTAGCAGGACATACTATCCTATCTGCTGGTTTTTGCCGCCGGCATAGTCAGGCCATTATATCCCGCTGAACCAATTGAATCCCTGTTTTTCCCAGAAACCTTCGACATAGGTATTGGTTACCTCGATCGCGCGGATCCATTTTGCATTTTTAAAACCGATCTTGACCGCTGTACGGAGCCGGAGCGGAAAACCGTATGGGTCCGTAATCGGCTCCCCGGCATATTTTGTGGCTAGGATAGTCTGCGGGTGCAATGCCGAAGGCATGTCCAGGCATTCGGTGTAGTTATCGTTGCAGTGGAAAACGACATATTTGGCGCTGAGATCGGCGCCGATTTTGGTCAAGAACTGCTTCAGATTGGGCCCCGACCATTGGCCAATATACTCCCAGCCTTCTACACAAATGTGCTTGATGATTTCTTCCTGTTCAGGGAATGCGTAAATCTGGTCCAGCGACCACGGCCGCTTGTCCTCGACGAGGCCGGCAAGCTCCAGCTTCCAGCCTTTAAGGTCAATCGGCATCACCCGCTCGATTTCATAATAGGCATTGAAGCGGGGCGGCTTGACGACTTGGGACACGGAGTACGTTGGGGCGAGCCTGGTAGCATCGAAAAGCAGGCTTTGTACCCGGTCATTGAAGGCGGAAATTGTCCGGAGGAAAGATTGCACGGCATCCCGGTCGGAGATGTTACAACCAGAAAGGAATGTCAGAGCGCCGAGGGACAGGGTGCCCTTGAGAAAGCCGCGTCGTTCGATACTCTCGATGAGTTCCCTGTTCTCAGTCAGCAGACTCTGATCGGGAGCTACCTTGGGGCGAAACAGCGACCTCGCGGGTGGCCGAATAGACATGGTGAGCGTCCTTTCAAGGATTCGTGTGGGTGTCGTCAGCGCCATTGCCGGGAGATGGCGCAATACGTGGTCCACCCGTCAACATAGCTAGAATCGTTTTTGGCACCAGAAGCGCCAAACTGACGTGAACGAGGAAGAAGAGGACGATGGCGGCCATGCCGATGAAGTGAAACAGGCGCGCCGCCTGGAAGCCACCCATGAGAGAGATAAGGCCGGAGAATTGAACCGGCTTCCAGATAGCGATGCCCGTGATTACCTGCAAGATGATGATGAGAATGACGCCGAGGTAAAGCACCTTCTGAACGGCGTTATAGTGGGTGAGATCAGTGTGCTTCAACTTGAAGGTCAGAGCGGCAATCATTTCCTGAATGATTTCTCGCACGCGGATGGGCAGGAGCATACGGCGGAAGCGGCGCGTAAAAATGCCGTAGGCCAAGTAGCAGAGGCCGTTCAAAGTTAGAATCCACATGACGAAGAAATGCCATTGCAGCGCGTGTTGTGCCCAGACGCCTAGGGTTAGTTCGTCAGGGAAATGCAGAAATCCGAAGATCACTTCATCGTTGTAAATCTTCCAACCACTCATCACCATGAGGACCATTGAGACGGCATTGATCCAGTGCATGATGCGTAAAGGAAGCGGATGCATGCGGCGCGCGGGTTTCGCTGTGCCTGTTTGTGGGATCGCGACCATGTAGCCTTACCTTCCGAGGAGCTATCTCAACAAGAAATGTGTGGTCCGGTGAACGGGCGTCCTCAACGGCGGCTGATAGCGATCCGAATCGTTTCATCAGCACCAAGCTTGGTGTCACTGCCGTTCCAGCTTGCCAGTGCAAAGAAGTCTTCTCGCGTGATGTCGAGGACATCAATCTGGCGGGCGAGGATGGCGACTGTTTCGATCGGTACTGCGATCTGACGCCGGTTCCAGTCGAAATAACCGCAACAGGTCGAAATAAGCTCGATCTTGCCGTCCGCCGTACGCACGACATCTGTCACACGGCCCATGGTCCGGTCATCGTAATCCAGCATTGGCAGTCCGATGAGATCGCCAACGCGTACCTTTTGTGGGAAGCGGCGCTCCATTTTCTGTTCTGGCGTCAGGCTGCTATTGGGATCCGGAACGACTTCCGTATGCGCTCCGCCTGATGTACCTAAGGCCCAGCTGATTGCCGGCCCACCGACTAGAAGGACAATGGCTAGGGCGAGAGACGACGCCGTTCGGGTCATGGCGATATACCTTGGGAAGTGAATTCAGCGACTGAACGGTGATGGTCAATATCTATTGATGATCTATTGATGTTGGCGGCCATGCAGTTGACCGAACGGATATCCGGTAAAGCGTCATGGTTGACGGCGAGCATTCTTCCCATCATGAGGGACTTGCGTTCGCAAACGGCTCGCTGGTCTTCATTGATAATGCTTTCAAGTTCAGAAGCATGAGCAAGACCCAAAATGCGCCGATGCATCTCAACCCCGGCGAACCCCAAGGTGTCCTGCCAGATCTGCTTTAGCCGTAGCTGCAAGGCGATTTCACTACCGGTCGGGTCCTGCGCCTCCTCGAAGAATTCCCTACCGCTCAGAATGCCCGTGCGCTCTTCCCGCCAGAGCTTGGAGAATTCATTGACAAAGGTCACCCAGATTTCTTCCACCACTTCCAGGATCCAACTGGATCGCGAAGGCGACGTTTTGTCCGCGTGATGTCCCCGCTGGGCAAAGAAGGCGAGCCAGAAGTTCCCAAGAAGCGATCCGATGTCGAAACCCATCGGGCCGTAGACGGCGAACTCTGCGTCGATCACGCGGCTATCGGCTTCCGTGACCATGATTGAGCCGGTATGCAGGTCGCCGTGTAAAAGCGTCTCGGCACAGCTGCAGAACTTCGCCTTGAGGGAGAGAGCTGCCAGTTTGATATCTCTGTCCCGCTGCACGGCCTTCGCAGCTTCCTCGAGGCCGGGAGTGATCCGATTGCGTGGATGCTCCATAAAAGGATCTGTGAAGAAGAGATCTTCCGTGATCCCGGTGAGTTCGACATTGCGAGAAAAGAGCGCCAGGTCGGCTTTTCGTTCGGCAGTGCCCATAGAAAGGTCTGAGCCGCGGAAGAGGGTCCGGGCAAGGTAACTGCCAAGATGTTCACCGAGTTGCGATAGATGGATATCCCTTGTTAAGGCCTGACGGAGAATGATGTGCGGATGCAGATGCTCCATTACCAGGAGTGCCTGTTCTTTATCGAAATGAAGAACTCTCGGCAAACGACCCGGGTCGCGAGATTCAAGGCGGGTTAGCGCGTGGAACTCGAAGAAGGTGCGTTCAAGTGACATGGGCCAGCTATCGCCGACCACACGCGCATACGGTAAAGCCTGCTTAACAACGAGTGATCCACTGCCGCTTTCAACAATAAAGACTAAGTTGAGATTGCCGTCCCCAACTTCGCGAACACGCCAGGTTGTGGCCGGGCCGAGCTGCTCCCGCATCGGCCGGAGAGTAGCCAGGCGCCTGGGCAACGTCTTTGCTGACAGGGGCTCATATCGGCTCTTGTGCAATACTTGCATGCGCTTTTGCCCCAGTTAGGTCACGAGCACTGACAATTTTCAGCGTCCTCATCGTCACTAGAGTAATTCGGTTGACGCAGGCTCCTGGTTACAGCGCGGTCCTATTAATTTCGCCGTAGATGCTCAGGTGCCTTGGGCAACCCGCGCGGCCTTCGCCAGCCCACGGTGGATATTAATTTTTACGAGGGACATCGATTGGCCGGTTTTCAGAGAAGCCTCCTCGATCGTAAGGCCCTCAAGTTTCACCAAATGAATCGCATCCCGCTGTGCATCGCTTAGCGTCATCAACAATTGCGACAGCGCCACCCTGCAGAGCGCCACTTCTTCATTGCGTTCGTCTTCAACGTCGAGAGGAAGCTCGACTTCCGCCCGCCGTGTCAACGTCCGGAGCTGGTCGACCTGCTTGTGAACAGCTATTCCGATAAGCCAAGGTTTGAAAGGCCTTTCAACGTCGTAACTATGGCGCCTCTCGTGCACAGCGAGGAGAGCCTCTTGGACAGCGTCTTCAACGTGGTCAAAGGGAAGGCGTGATGCATAGAACCGTATTAACCAAGTACGGATAGCCTGCAAGAGTTGTGTATAGCGGCGCGAGTTCGTGCCGCCATTTGCTGTCAAAAGAACACCCAAGTCTTCGGCGGGCGACTTCGTAGCGTGCACATGCGTCGCCGTTGGCGTGTTCCGGGCGGCAGCGGGGTCCGAGGCGTCGCGAGTTGATGTCCACAGAACCGTCGGAATCAAATGAGCTTCGATGGTCTCATCAGTGGAATTTTCCTCGGTGAGCGCTGCTGTGGACACGCTTGTAATGACTGGGATCGATTCCATAGCTATCTTTGAAAGCACGGCTGAAATGACTGCGATTTGCGAATCCCGTTTGGGCCGCGATTGCAGCGACGGAGAGATTGGTAAGGGCAAGAAGATCGCACGCACGGGAAAGTCGTGAGCGAGCAACGAATGTCATCGGCGGGATGCCGATTTCCTCATGAAATTCTTTGGCGAAGACGGACCGGCTTCGGCCGCTTATCGTGGCCAACGAAGAAACGCTGTGCTCTCTATCGGGGTGTGTCAGGACTTCCCGTATGGCGAGTCCAAGCCAAGGCTTCTTGAAGATGCCAGGCAGGCCACTGGTGCCGTGATGGGCAATATAGTGCCTGATAAGGACCACAAGGCAAGTCTTCATCAAGGCACTCATGAGCGATCTCGAGAAGGGGCCATCCTCGTCTGTTTCCTTAAGCATTGCCTCAAAGGACGCCCTGATGAGTGACTCTTTCTCGAGATTGGCGGCGATCGGCAGCGGAATTCCGTCAAAAAGATGGAAGCCGCCTAGACCAGCATGGATCTCGCCGCATACTACTCGAGTTGCTACAGGACTATCCCCGGCTGCATCAAATAACTCCAGGCCGCCCGTACCTGGTCGGCAGATTGAGCGAGAATGAAATCTATGTGCAGGCTTTAGGGATGCCGCCATACCTTGTGGCAAGCGAGGCGGTACGATGGCTACGGAGCCGGGGCCCAGCTTGAGTGGCGCATTATTGCCAACTGAAAGAAATAGTCGTCCTGAGAGCACGTAATGCACCTCAACCTTTTCAAGGCTTGGAATTAGAATCTCGGCATCTCGGGCGATCTCGCAAATCGCAAATGCGTCCACGTCGACCTCAAGGGCGGAAAGGAGAAGGCTGAGATTATTGAGCTTCATTTTGGCTCCAGGCATTTGGAAGTCAGAGACCCGAGATTTCCAGTTTAATTTCAGCGACCTTAAAAAAAACGGACTTAAAGCAACCAAATGGGGACGTTTAGGTACGTCAACCATGGGGGCGCTTTCTGACGAAGGGTTCGGTACTGAATAGTATCTATCCTGCTCTGGCAATAAGCCGCCTATTCGCACGGACCTCAGATCAAGCGTACTGTCAGCGAAGGTCGGTCGACGCATGGGCGTGCGCGGCTCTCGCGTCGTGGCAGGCAGTTCCTCTCCTACGAATACCGTGCCTATCTCGGACGTGGGCATGTTGAATTTGCGATTTAGTCAAAGCGGGCGAGGAAGCCTGGCCGCTTGCGGCAAAAAACGTGAAGCGCGCAGAGTGATTGGATCCTGCAGCGTGACAGTTTCCTGTCTTTCATCCGTCGATCGGCAATGGATCAAGACGTCGTATCGGCGTCCAAAGGGAGCCTGACGCAGGCTTGATACGGACGGTCGGAGCGGAATTGACGGCGACGCAACTTCCGCGGTGGGCCAAAGAACCCGCTTGACTAATAATCAACAGAGTGGTTGAGTATCAACATAACGGTTGATGATTGGTCGAGGTTGCATGGTTGCGGCGTCGCATTTGCAGTTGGTGGAGGCATCGGAAGGGGACGCGCCGGAAGCGCTTAGCCTGGTTTTCGCTGCGCTGGCCGATCCTGTGCGGCGGGAAATTCTCGATCGGCTGGATGGCCAGGACCTGCTGGTTTCCGAAGTGGCGGGACATTTCGATATCTCGCTGCAGGCGGTGTCGCGGCATCTGCAAGTGCTGGTGCGGGCTGGTTTGGTGCAACAGCAGCGTACCGGGCGGATCAGTCGCTGCAGCCTGGATGCCGGCCCGATCCATGAGGCCGCCATCTGGCTCAACCGCTACAGCAAGTATTGGCAGGATCAGTTCGACCTGTTGGCCGCTTCGCTGGCGGAGATCGCGGAAGAAGCGGCGGAACAACCGTCACCGCGGCGAGCGGGCAAGCCGCAGAAGGCGGCCCGGAAAACGAAGCAGCCGCGGCGCGGACCGGACCGCTGAACACGTCAGATCGATTTTATCACCCGGCCTGATCCGGCCTGAGGAAACACGTCTGCGGGAATACGTTTGCGGGAATGTGTTTGCGACGGGCGCTGTGGCGGCCCGGCGATCATGTCCCGTCAGTCGCGAATCATGCGAGAGGAGCGTGCACCATGTCGCAACAAGCCGTCGCCGATCACCGCATCGTCTCACCCGACGAATGGGTCGCGGCCCGCAAGCGGCTTCTCCTCATGGAGAAGGATTTCACCAGGCTGCGCGAGGAACTGAGCCAGTCGCGGCGCGAACTGCCCTGGGTGCGGGTCACCAAAGACTATGTCTTCGACACGTCGGACGGCCGCCGAGGTCTTGCCGATCTTTTCGCCGGGCGCAGCCAGTTGATGGTCTATCATTTCATGTTCGCGCCGCAGGCGGAACAGGGCTGCCATGGCTGCTCCTTCTGGGCCGACAGCTTCGATCACATCATTCCCCATCTGGCGGCCCGCGACGTCACCATGCTGGCGATCTCGCGCGCTCCCTTGCAGAAGCTGCAGGCTTTCGCCGGGCGTTTCGGCTGGAGCTTTCCCTGGGTTTCCGCCGGCGACGGCGATTTCAACTACGATTTTCAGGTCTCGTTCCGACCGGAAGATCTGGCGGCGGGGACCGCCATCCACAATTATGCGCCCTACGCGAAGCAATTGCCTGACAAGCCCGGCATTAGCGTTTTCTACAAGGATGCGGTGGGCACCGTCTTCCATACCTATTCCTGTTATGAGCGCGGCATCGACATGATGAATGCCGCCTATCAATATCTCGATCTGGCGCCGAAGGGGCGCGACGAGGCCGGCCTCGATTTCTCCATGGCCTGGGTACGCTATCGCGATCGGTATGGTGCGGCATGAGCAGCTGTTGCGATCGGACAATCAGCGCGCTGATCGGCAGCGTCGATGCCGCAGCGGGCAGCGATCCCGCATCCATTCTCGATCCCCTGCGCGAAGTAGCCTATCGGCAGCGCGTCGCCAGACTTCGTCAACAACTGTGGCAGTTCCGGCACGATCAGCAGGTAACGCCCTCCAGCGCGATCTGCTTCATTCGCCGTCATTGGAGGAGGAGAAAATGACAGATCATCGTATCGTTTCGCGGCAGGAATGGCTGGCGTCGCGACGCCAGTTGCTCGCCAAAGAAAAGGCCTTCATTCGGGAGCGCGATGCCTTGAGCGAGGCACGCCGCGATCTCCCATGGGTCAAGATCACCAAGGACTATCTCTTCGACACGCCGGCCGGCCGGCAGAGTCTGTCCGATCTCTTCGCCGCGCACAGCCAGCTCGTCATCTATCATTTCATGTTCGCGCCCGACTGGGAGGATGGCTGCAAGAGCTGCTCCTTCTGGGCCGACAACTTCAATGGTCTGCAACCGCATCTCGGCGCCCGGGACGTCACCATGCTGGCGGTCTCGCGGGCTCCTCTGGCCAAGCTCCAGGCGGCGGCCAAACGCTATGGCTGGACCTTCCCCTGGGTCTCATCGGGCGATGGCGATTTCAACTACGATTTCCAGGTCTCGATGCGGCCTGAGGAGCTGGCGTCCGGCAAGGCGGTCTATAATTACGCGCCGTTTGCGATGCAGATGACGGATATGCCGGGCATCAGTGTTTTCTTCAAGGACGCTGATGGCAGCATCTATCACACCTATTCGACCTATGGCCGCGGGCTCGACATGATGAACGCCGCCTATCAATATCTCGATCTTGTGCCGAAGGGCCGGGACGAGGCGGGGTTGCCGCATACCATGTCCTGGGTGCGTCATCGCGATCAGTATGGTGCCGCATGAGCTGGTGTTGCGGCCCCAGCGATGCCAGACCGGAAACGGCCGATAAAGGAGCGAGAAGCATGAGCTATCGCGACGACAGCGCGAAGCTGGCCGCCTATCGCCAGCAGATCGCCGAATTGCGCAAGAAGATGCGCGAGATCCAGTCGGAGATCACGCCTGAACCGGTGGCCGATTATGAATTCGCCACCGCCCAGGGCAAGGTACGCTTGTCGACTTTGTTCGGCGACAAGGACACGTTGATCCTCATCCACAATATGGGCACCGGCTGCGTTGCCTGCACCTTGTGGGCGGACGGCTTCAACGGCGTCTTCCCGCATCTGCAGGACCGCGCCGCCTTCGTCGTCTCATCGCCGGACGAGCCGGCGACGCAGCAGCGTTTCGCCGCCGACCGTGGCTGGCGCTTTCCCATGATCTCGCACCAAGGAACCAGCTTCGCCGCCGATATGGGCTATGCCCGCGAGGGCGGCAAGGCGATGCCGGGTCTCTCGGTTTTCAAGCGGAAGGATGGCGAGATCATGCGCGTGGCCGATACCGGCTTCCGTCCGGGCGACGATTTCTGCAGCGTCTGGCACATCCTCGACATGATGCCGGAAGGGTCGGACGGTTGGATGCCGAAATATCGCTATGCCGGTTGAGCCCGACGCCTGACGGTCAGGCGCGGCGCCTGCGGCCCTTGTTCGCTGTCTTGGGCCCGGCGGCCGCCGCCTGCGCCTGCGATTGTGCGGCGATGAAATTCCGCAGCCAGCTTTGGGCCGGATGCGCATCGTTGCGCCGATGCCAGGCAAGAACGAAACGCACGGGATCGACCGCGATCGGCGGCGGCAGGATGCGCAAGGCGTCGGCATGGCCGGAAGTGGTGACCACGCCGGCCATCAATGTTGCGATCATATCCGATTGCGCGACGATGGTGGGGGCCGCATGCATCTGCGGCAAGGTGAGGCCAAGCCGCCGTTTCTTGCCGGCTTTGGCAAGGGCGGCGTCGACCAGGCCGAAGCGTTCGTCTTCCGGCGAGACCAGCAGGTGGGATAATTGCAGGAAACGGCGCAGGTCCAGTTTGCCGCGCGCTGCCGGGTGATCCTTGCGCAAGATGCAGACGAAGGGCTCCTCGAACAGCGGACGCGACAGAATACGTCCGGCGGGTGTCGGCGGGACGCCGATCGCCATGTCGATCGCGCCGGCATCCAGCATGTCGATGGCGTCATCGCGCGCGCTATAGCCGCGTATCCGCAGCGTCACGTCCGGCGCCTCGCGCCGCAAGGCCGCGATCAGGCGCGGCAGCAGCACATAGGCCGGATGTTCAGAGAGGCCGAGGGTAAACCCGGCCGTCGAGGTCGCCGGCTCGAACGACTGGGTGAAGGAGAGGCTGCGCTGGATCTCCGCCAGGGCATGGGAAAGCGGCTCGGCAAGCTCCAGGGCACGCGGCGTCGGCTGCAGGCCCCGCGCGCTGCGGATGAATAATTCGTCCTTCAGCAAGGCGCGCAGACGGGCAAGGGCGGCGCTCATGGCCGGCTGTGTGCGGCCGATCCGGGCACCGGCGCGCGTCACATTGCGTTCCGCCATCAGCGCGTCGAAGGCGACCAGGAGATTGAGGTCGATGCCATATAAATCCATGAAATGGATGTTGGCATATATCAATCATCGATTTCAAAGATAATTGGCGACTTCCTAGCTTTACTTCGAGGCCGGCGATGTGGCCGGTTGAAGCAACGAGGAAGCCATGCCGTTATCGGATCAACCCGCCGCCCAGGCCGTCATCTCGGCCGTCACGCCTGTTGTCACGCCTGCCGTCACCGGTCTGTCACCGGCCGACCGCCACACGATCGAGACCTTCTATCGCAGCTTCAGCGAGCAGCAACCCGATCTCCTGGATCATGTCTGCACGGCTGATTGGCAGGATATCCCGCTGGCGCCCGGCCAGGGGCCAGGACCGGGCGGTCTCAAGCCGCTGATCCGTGCCTTCGGCGCCGCCTTTCCCGATCTGCGCATCACCCTGCACGAGATCATCGGCGTTCCCGGCCGCGTCGCGGTGCGGGCTGTCATCACCGGCACGCATCGCGGGGCCTGGTTCGGCATTGCGCCCACCCATCGGCCGATCAGCCTGCCGATCCATGAATTCCACCACCTGCAAGACGGGCGGATTACCCATACCTGGCATCTGGAAGACTGGTTCGGGTTCCTGCATCAGGCCGGCGCCTGGCCGGTCGCGGCGCAAGGAACCGCGGCGGGAGCGGCATGATGATGGCGGCGCGGCTACATGCCTATGGCGATCTGAACATGGTGAAGATGGAGGAGGTCGTCGTGCCGCCGCTTGGCGCGCGCGATGTCCTGATCCGGGTCGCCGCCGCGAGCGTCAACCCGCTCGACGTCAAATTGGTCGGCGGCAGTCTTGCCGGCTACTTCCCGCTCACCTTTCCTTATGTGCTGGGTACCGATCTCGCCGGCACGATCGAGCAGGTCGGCGCCGCGGTGTCGGGCTGGAAGGCCGGCGACAAGGTGATCGGCCGCGCCGATCCGGTCGCCGGCGGCGCTTTCGCGCCTCTCACCGTGCTGCCGGCGACGCATATCGCCGCGGCTCCAGCCAGTCTTCCGCTCGAAGAGGCCGCCGCTCTGCCGACGACGGCCGGCACGGCCTGGCAGGCCTTGTTCGAGACCGCCGATCTGCAGCGCGGCCAGACGGTGCTGATCCATGCCGGCGCCGGCGGTGTCGGCAGTTGCGCGATCCAGCTTGCGCACGCGGCCGGCGCCCGCATCATCGCCACGGCGTCGGCCGGCAATCTCGGCTTGTTGCGAGATCTTGGTGCCGACCAGACGATCGATTATCGCGCCGGCGATTTCGCCGCCGGTCTGCATGGGATCGATGTCGTGCTGGATACGGTGGGTGGCGAGACGCAACAGCGGTCCTTCGCCGTGTTGCGCCGGGGCGGTAAGCTGGTGAGCATCGTTTCACCGCCGGATGAGGCGACTGCCGGCCAGTACGGTATCGATGCCGCTTTCGTTTTCCATCAGACCGATGCGTCACGCTTTAACGAGCTGGCTGGCTTGTGCGCAGCCGGCAAGTTGAAGCCGGTCATCGATCGAAAGATGCGCCTCGGCGATGCCCGTGACGCGCTTTCTTATGTCGCGACCGGACGCGCCCGCGGCAAGGTCTTGCTGCTGGCCGGATAAGACGGACCGCGAGGGGTCGCAGCAGGTCCGTCGCAGGCCTGCTGCGAGCTTTACTGACCAGACCGCCGATAGGTCAGAATCACCGCACCGGTATCCATCTGCCTGGTATCCGTGTGCTGCAATTGCCGGCGCTCATATCCGCCATCGAACAGCCTTTTGCCGTCCCCCAGCAGGGTCGGGGTCACCATGACGCGGTATTCGTCGAAGAGATCGAGGCCGATGAAACAGCGGGCGATATCGGCGCCGCCGAACATCACCATATCCTTGCCCGGTTCCTGCTTCAGGCGGGCGATTTCGCCGGCGATATCGGCGCGTACCACCCGTCCGTTCCAATCCACTTTCGTCAGGGTCCGTGAGAAACAGAGTTTCGGCAGCGCGTTCATGCGGCGGGCAAAGGCGCGGAAGGGTTCCGGGTTGTTGGCATCGGTTTCGGCAGCCTGCCAGAAACCGGCATTGAATTGAAAGTTGGTGCGGCCGTAGAGCAGCAGGCCGGCGCGGTCGACATTGTCGTCGGCCCAATGGCGTTGCAAATCATCGGACCAGGCCGGCGGCACGAACGCGCCCTTCGGTCCCTCGATATATCCATCCAGACTGATGAACATTGCCAGGACGACTTTGCGCATGACGCATCTCCTACTTCTATGGTGCGATGGAGTGTTAACCGATTTTATTATGCAACTGGTTGTAGCCTCTCATGACCGATGCGACAATGCAAGCGGTCGTTCGTGACCGATCCGGAGACGGGCCGCGTTTTGGTCCCGGCAGGCAATTGGCAAACAGGCGGGTAATGGAAGAAGCGCATCGGTCAGGCTGTCCGATCAATCTGACCCTGGAGGTCTTTGGCGATAAATGGAGCCTCATCATCATCCGCGACATGATGTTCGGGAATCGCCGCCATTTCCGCGAATTGCTGTCGAAATCGGAGGAGGGGATCGCTTCAAATATTCTTGCCGACCGGCTGAAGCGGCTGGTGGAGCAGGGCATGATCACCCGCGCCGACGACCCCAGCCACAAGCAGAAGGGCATCTACAGCCTGACCGAAAAGACCATCCAGCTGGTGCCGGTCTTTGCCCAGATCGGCGCCTGGGGACGGCGCCATTTGCCCGTCAGCGAAGAACTCAGCATCCGGGCGCAGGTGCTGGAGGAAGGTGGGCCAAAGATGTGGAACGCCTTCATGGACGAGTTGCGGGCAAGCCATCTCGGACAGAAGCGGGCGGGCAAAGGACCTTCCGTCGGGCAGCAATTGCAGGCGGCCTATGAAGCGGTGGTGGCGAAGCGCAAGCGGGCGTAGCGCCTCGCTTGCCATACGGGTCACGGAGATAGCAGCGCCGCGCGCCCCGGGGCTCGTCACGACGGCTTGATCGGGCGAGCGGAATGATCTTGCTCACAGTTCCGACGAACAGCGATTTTCTCATCTTTGCCGACCGCTTACAATTTATAAACGGGGCAGATGGCATAACGGCTAGCGGGTGCTGGCCGGTTTCGGGGGATCGGTGTAAAAGATGGCAATGACGGAACAAGGATCGGCGGAACCTGGCAAGGCCGCGGTCGAGCGCGATCCGCGCATCACGGCCGACGGGCTGATTGACCTCAGGCTGCATCATCCTCTGACCAAAGGGCAGAACCTGCTCTGCCCGTATGACCACCTGTTCTGGAATGAGGCCGGACGCGATCTCGCGACGCTGGCGCAAGCGGTCGACCCCAGTTACGCCGCCTTCAATATCGCGCGCTACCGCTGGTTCACAGAGCGCCTGCACCGTGCCGCCAAAGAGGTACCACAAATTCTCATCCTTGGCGCCGGCTTCGACAGCCGCGCCATGGCCCTGCCGCCGTTGCGCGAGGGCATGCCCGATATCTATGAAGTCGATTTCCCCGACAAGATCGCGGCCAAGCTCGATGTTTTCGCGCGGCATCAAGTGCCGCTACCGCCACATCTGCATCATGTCGGCGCCGATCTCGCCGATCCACTGCTGCGCGCCAAGCTGTCGGCGGCCGGCTATCGGCGCGAACTGCCAACCGTGGTGCTGATGGAGGGCGTTTTTTTCTTTCTGGCGCGCGCGGCCGCGGCGGCCCTGCTGGAGCCGCGGGTCCTGGGGCTGGCGCCGGGCAGCAGGATGGTTTTCGATGTGTGGACGCAGCGCCGGCAAGACGACCTCAACGAAAAGGTCGAGGCGCGGCTCGGCCGCAGATTGTTCGGGGAGAGCCCGATGGGCGACAGCATGGAAGAGATCGCGCTTTACGCCGAGAGCCACGGCTATGGCGATATCGAGGTGATCAGCCTTGACCGTCTCTGCGCCGCCTATGGCATTCCCGCCGAACGCGATCCCCTGCCGCAGAGCTGGCTGATCGTCGAAGCCGGTTTGCCGCAGGCTTGATCGGCACTCCTCCTATGTAGCGGGGCCGCGCGGCGGGCGCAGATGTTCCATGCCGTGGAACTCGACGAACTTGGTGGTCGAGGCCCAGACGTGATCGCCATAAAGGAAAGGTGCGAAGTCGACGCCGCCACCGGCCGGGCCGGGCAGGGGCGCGATCACGGCATCGACGCGGGGCTCATAGAAGAAGGGGATGGAATAGCGCTCGTTCCCATGGCCGATGACGCGGTGCTGGGTCGCCTTCAGGCGCCCGCTCGTCCATCTTTCCAGCAGGCGGCCGAAATTGACGACCAAGGTGCGCTCAATCGGCGGGACATCGATCCAGCTGCCGTCGCGGGCTTCGGCCTGCAAACCGGCGACGCCATCCTGGGCCAGCAGGGTCACCAGGCCGGAATCGGCATGCGGGGCGCCGGTCAGATAGACCCGTTTGCCCGCGTGCTCGGTCCAGAATTTCGCGTCATTCATTTGCGCCAGGGCGGCAGCGGAGCGTGGCGGATAGTGGATCAGCCGCAAGGTGGAGACGCCATCCTGGAAAGCGCTGTCGAAATAAGCCTGGTCGAGACCAAGGCCGCGGGCAATGGCGCGCATCAGCATCCGGCCGACCTGTTCCATGGCGCGATAATAGCCGGCGGCAGCGGCATGCCAGCCGGGCACGAGTTGGTCGGGCGGGAGCGGAGTCGCCTCGCGCAGGGGATCATCCGCATCGATAACTGCCGCGCCATGGGCCACATCCGGCCCCATATCAATTCCCTCCTTATAGGTCGGATGACCTTCCTGGAGCGGGAACCAGCCGCGATAGATATTGCGGTTGCCGGGCACGAATTTCTGCCGGCATAACCGGGCGATCTCCTGCGGCGGCAAGGAAAAGACGCGCTTCAACGCCTGCAGGTCGGCCGACGCGATCGGGACGTCCGGCGGCAGGTTGCCGATCAGCATGAAACCGATCTCGGCCGCGGCATGGGCAATGGCGGCATCGGCGCGGTCACGTGCGGCGCCCGGGCCGGTAAAAAGCGGCATGACATCAATGGTCGGAATCATGCGGACACCTGCATCTTGACGACGGCCGATTAGGCCCCGCTCCCGAAGCTGGTGCAACTGCCATAATGGCATCGTGACGATCTGATTTTTGCACATGACAGTGCCGGCGAACCGGCGGTGGCGCGCAGGACGGCCGGTCAGACCGGGCGCATGGCGCGGGCGGCGCAGAGAATCAGCAGGGCGATGACGATCGGCACCGCGGCGAGGATGGGGCTCTGCAGCCATAACCCGGCAGCGGCCGCCCAGGACACTGCGCAGAATGCTTCGGCGAAGGTTGCCAGCCGCGACGATGTCTGGCGGCGGCTGAAATAGCGCCGCTTGGCCTGACGCCGGAACCAGATCTGGATCATGGTCGAGGAGATGGATGCGAGGACGATGCCGATCGCCACGACCAGCGTCATCTCCAGGGAGAGGCCGGCAAGTGCGAGCAGAAAAGGTGCGAAAACCAGGAAGATCAGGATCAGCACCGCCTCCACCTTGGCGGTGAGAGCCCGAGCTGTCGTGACCGGCGCCGTGGCGATCAGATCGGGCGCATCCTCGCCGGAAACCGCGAGCCAGGCGAGGCCGCCGGCCAGCTGTCCGGCGGCCATGGTGAGCACCGGCGCCAGCACGATCAGCGCGCCGTGGTCATGGCCGTAGAAACGCCAGAGCAGCAGGGCGGGCGGAATCAGATAGAGCAATTGCATCAGGCTCTGGGAGGCCAGCCAGGGGTCGCGCCACAGCAGCAGCCATTCCTTGCGCCAGAGCAGCAGGCGGGCCGATGTGGTGGCAAACCAGCCCAGGCGGCTGACCTTCCGGCGGCTGGAAAATGTCGCGCTGCTCGCCGACAGCGCATAGCCGCCGACATGCCGGGCCAGCAGCAGCATGGGAATGACGAGCGCCGCCAGGCCGATGATCACGCAGGCGAGCAGGGCGTGCGCGTCACCCAGGGCCGCCCGCGCCGGTATCCAGATCCAACTGGTGACCTGCGGCGCATGGGCGCGCAAGAGATCGGAATCGAAGAAGGCCTGCTGCGACATCCGGCCGATCGAGAGAATGGCGGCTGCCTGGATACCGATCACGAAGGCCGATCCGACGACGGCGGAGACGATCTGCGACATGAGCCGGGTACGGCGCGGTCCCATCGTGTCGAAGAGGGCCGCCGTCAGGATCAGCGCGAAGCCGCTGGCGGCGAAGGCGCCGGCTAGGGCCAGGCCGAAGATCGACAGCCAATGGCCGCCGCCGCGCCAGGCGAGGACGTCGACGAAGGGAATGAGGACGAACCAGGCCATCGCCAGGGTCGTGGCCGCGGTGTTGCCGATCCGCAGGATAAAGATGAAGCGCAGCGATACGGGCGAGGTGGCGAGGAGGTCGAGATCGCCCTGGGCATAGAACAGGCGCGTCACCTTTTCGAGCGCCTGGGACAGCATCAGCAGCAGGCTGAGGAGGATGGTGCCGGTCAGCGAGATATAGGTGCCGACATCGGCGCTGAGCGACAGGCCGGCATAGCGCCCAATCATGCCAAAGGCGATCAGATGCATGAGGGCAAAGCTGATCACGGCGATCACCAGAACCGAGCGCAGCCGCCAGCGATGGCCGGCGGTGAGAAGATAAGCGAGGTCGCGGCGGGCGAGCCGGCTTTCATGCCGGAGCAGCAGCAGCGCCAGGCCGAAAGGGCTGTGCTCCGATGTGGCCGCCATCCTCGCGCCGGCGAGGGCCACGGCCGGCGATGCGGGTTTCATATCGGCATTGCCGTCCATCTCAGGCGTCACTGGCTTCCACAGGCAGCGGGGTTTCCGCCGTCAACGTGAGAAAGACATCTTCCAGGCTGGTCTCGCCGCTGCCGACACGGGCGCGCAAATCAGCCAGTGTGCCTTCGGCGATCAGGCGGCCGCGGGCGATCAGGCCGATGCGATCCGCCATGCGCTCCGCGACTTCGAGGATATGCGTGGTCATCACCACCGTGCAGCCCTGGCGCACGCGATCCCGCAGCACGTCCTTGACCAGCCGCGCGGCACGGGCATCGAGGCCGGTCAGCGGTTCATCGAGAATGATCAATCGGGGATCATGGACCAGGGCACCGGCCAAAGCCACTTTCTGGCGCATGCCCTTGGAGAAATCCTCGCAGCGCTCATCGGCGACTGCCGTCAGATCGAGCCAGTTGATGAGATCGCGTGCCTTCGCCGCGGCGGATTGGGGGGCGATGCCCCATAGCCCGGCCACGAAGACCAGATATTCCATCGGCGTCAGCTTGTCATAGATCATCGGCTCGTCGCTGACCCAGGCGGTGATGCGCTTGGCGGACACCGGATCTTTCAGCGCATCGATGCCGAAGATGCGAACCGAGCCGCCATCCGGGCGCATCAGGCCGGCGACGATGCGCAGGGTCGTTGTCTTGCCTGCACCGTTGGGGCCGAGCAGGGCATAGAATTCGCCCGCCGCGATGTCGAGGCTCAGCCCATCGACGGCCGGCTGCTTGAAGCGCTTGCCGAGGCCCTGAATGGCAAGCGCGGCAACGCCCCGGGATGCATGGTCATCTCTGGGCTGCGACACCTGCGGTACCGTCACCTGATCCATAAGCCCTCTTTGCCGTGTCAGGCTTGCCGCGCCTGAACTCGCGTTGCCGCCAGACCTGTCCAGCCATCAAGTTAAGCCAACTTGGCGAGGGAGGGTTGAGAATTGGTTGATAAAGGATAAAGAACCGGGCAATTGCGCCTGCGTACGGGGTCCGTGGCCATCCACCGATGTGTCGGACCGAGGTTGGGCCTACTCACCCAGATTGCCTCGGATCAAGCGGCTTTGATGGCGGCGAGGAAGGTTTCGACCTTACCGCGCAAGGTTTCGGATTGCCTGGAAAGTTCGCCGGCAGCGGTCAGCACCTGGTCGGCGGCCGCACCCGTGGTCGTCGCCGCCTGCGACACGCCGGCAATGTTCGTGCTGACTTCCTGGGTGCCGATCGCCGCCTGCTGCACGTTGCGGGCAATTTCCTGCGTCGCGGCACCCTGTTCCTCGACCGCCGCGGAGATCGTCGTGGTGATTTCATTGATCTGGCCGATGGTCTGGCCGATCGATTGGATTGCCTGCACGGCCTCGCCGGTCGCCTGCTGGATGCCGGCGATCTGAGTGCCGATTTCTTCGGTTGCCCTGGCGGTCTGGTTGGCAAGATTCTTGACCTCACTTGCCACCACGGCGAAGCCCTTGCCCATTTCGCCGGCCCGTGCGGCCTCGATGGTGGCATTGAGCGCGAGGAGATTGGTCTGGCTGGCAATCTCATTGATCAGGCTGACCACTTCGCCGATCTTTTGTGCCGCCTCGGCAAGCCGGCGAACCTGGGCATTGGTGCTTTCAGCATCACTGACCGCACGCCCGGCGATTTGCGCCGATTGCGTCACCTGGCGGCCGATTTCAGATACCGAGGCCGAGAGCTCTTCGGTTGCCGTCGCCACGGTCTGCACATTCATCGAGGCTTCCTCCGAAGCGCTGGCGACGACGGTTGACTGGCGCGAGGTCTCCTCGGCAGTGGCCGTCATGGAAGAGGCGGTGGCCTGCATCTCGGTTGTGGCGGAAGCGACCATTCTCAAGACGGCGCTGACATCCTGGTCAAAGGAATTCGTCAGTTTCTCGATCAGCAGCGCGCGTTCGCCACGCTGGCGCTGAGCCTCCAGCTCCTGGGCCGCCAGGTGTTCGGCACGGATCATGTTCTCCTTGAAGACGCCGAAGGCGCCCGCCATTTCGGCGACTTCATCTCGGCCGACGACCGGCACGCTCACCGACTTGTCGCCGCTGCTCAGCCGCTTCATCGCGTCAGCCAGCTGAATGACAGGCCTGCTGATTCCGCGACCGATCACCCAGGCCAGGCTCAACATCAGCAAGGCAATGACAGCGACCGTCGCGATCATGGTGATGCGGGCCACGCTCTCGATGTGCTGCATTTCGACCTTGGCGGCATCATAGCGTGCGTTGGACGATTGCTGGACCGAGGCCAGGATCGGTTCAGCGGCAGCATACGCCTCGCTCATGCCGGCCAGCTTGTCCTTGATGGCGAGATCCAGTTTTGCCATTTCCTGAAAGGACGCCAAGTAGGTGGCGGAGAGTGCGGACAGCTTCTGCTGGACGTCAGGGGCAAAGGTGGCGTTTTTGACGAGCTCGCCGAAATGTGCCTGTTCGGCGCTCAACAGGTCTATATAGGATTTGTCCTCGCGGGCGATGAAATCCTTCTCGTGCCGACGCATCATCAGCATCGAGATCATGAGCTGCGGATCGCTATACGATTTGAGGGCCGCCTCGATTTCATGTACCGCTCCGCGCAACTTGCCGAGCAGGCCGCTATCCGGCGTCAGTCCCATTGCGGTCACATCGCTGGCGATATCGATAAAACGCGCGTCATAGGTTTGGTAAAGATCACTCAGCTTCTGCAATTTATCGGCTTCGGCGGCCTCAGCCGCAGCAAGCAGCGTCTTGATTTCGTCGGTGATCTTGCTGCTGACCTGGGCATGCATATCGGCAAAGCTCTTGTCTTTGCGCAGCAGAAAGTCCTTTTCGCGCCGGCGCGCGTTCAGGAAGTCCTGGGCGATGTTCTGGACGACGATGTATTCCGAGAGCGCGGCGTCGCGAGAGGTATTTACCTGCTGGCGGAGGCCGTCGGTAATCAGCAAGGCGGCCAGAACGGCGGCGAAGCCGAGCAGGGCTATGCCGACGATCGACAGGATTTTGGTGCCGATGCGCAAACGCGTGAGCATGCGAGTCATGTGGGAGCCGCCTGTCTAACTTTGCTGGATCATTTGACGGTGGCGAAAGGAAGCGCGCTTCCTCGCTGCACAGAAGGTAATCGACGCGTCCTGCTCTCATGCGAGAGGGTGCAGTCGCCGCCTGCCAAGGTTTCCATCCTAGGGGCGAATTCTTAAAGTCTAGATAAGATTTTAGCTTAATGCCCCGTAATCACGAGGAGATGGTTAAGGCGTGGAGGAAACGGGCGATTGCCTGCCGGTCATGCCGCCGCGGCGGTATCCAGCGGAATAGCTTCGTCGGCGAGATACGTGCGTAGTTCGGCCAGCAAGAGGGACAACTGGGCCTCGCTCGGCGCCTCGGCGCGCACCACCAGGGCAGCCTGGGTATTGGAGGCCCGCAACAGCCACCAGCCATGGCCGCGACGTACTCTCACGCCATCGGTCAGGTCGATGTCCGCGCCTTCCCGCTGCAGGGCTTCGGCCACGCGCTGGACAATGGCGAATTTGCGGGTGTCGCCGCATGGCAGGCGAATTTCCGGCGTGCTGGAGACAAGCGGCAAGCTATCGCGCAGTTTTGCCAGGGATAGGCCGCTGCGGCCGATCGTCCGCAACAGCCGGATGGCAGCATAGAGCGCATCATCATAGCCATAATATTCGTCCGAGAAGAAAATATGGCCGCTCATTTCGCCGGCCAGCTTCGCGCCTGTCTCGTGCAGCTTGGTCTTGATCAGGGAGTGGCCGGTCTTCCACATGAGCGGCTGGCCGCCTAACTGGGAAATTTCGTCGAAGAGCGTTTGGCTGGCTTTGACGTCGGCGATGATGGTCGCACCCGGCGTCGCCGCCAGGACATCACGACTGAGGATCGCCAGCAACTGATCCCCCCACACGATACGGCCCTGCGCATCGACGGCGCCGATGCGATCGCCGTCGCCGTCGAAGGCAATGCCGAGATCCAGTCCCTGGGAGACGACGAGGTTCTGCAATTGCTGCAGGTTCGCAGGCTCTGCCGGGTCGGGGTGATGTGCCGGAAATTTTCCGTCCGGATCGGTATTGAGGAGGACATGGCAGCCGGGTAGCCGCTGTGCCAGCTGCCGCAGGATTTCGCCCGTGGCACCGTTGCCCGCATCCCATCCGATCGACAGATGGCTGGTATTGGCGCCGGCCAGACCGGCGGCAATCCGGTCGATATAGGCGGGCCTCAGATCAATCAACGTCCTGGCACCGCCGACCGGCGCGCGCGCGGGTGTCGTCGATCCAGTTTCGGCCAGCGCAGCCAGTTGCCCCAGCATGGTCCCATGCACCATTTCCGTGCCGATCATCATTTTGAAGCCGTTGTGCTCCTTGGGATTATGCGATCCCGTGACGATGACCGCGCCGTCGAGAGGGAGGGTATGGGCGGCGAAATAGAGCAGGGGTGAAGGACCGCAGCCGAGGCAGAGCACGTGTCCTCCGCTGGCTTCGATTCCTGCGATCACCCGGGCTTCGAGTTCGGGCGAGCTGAGACGACCATCGCGCGCGACGGCGATATAGGGATTTGCCCGGCCGCGGATGCGCCGGGCGAGCCGTACCAGGGCGCCACCCACTGCGGTTGCATCGGCAGTGCCCAGCGTTTCGCCCACGATGCCCCGAATGTCGCATTCCCGCAGAATGGACGGATGAAAGCGATGTGGTTGAAACATGGATGCCTTCCCCTCGGCGAACCACGCGCCATCACCCCCAGATGACGGCGACCAATAGGCGTAGCTCAATAGGCATCAACACCGAAGCGGTGAAAATGTGCCAAAGTTTGCAAAAAAGTTCATCGGGGTCCCGGAACGGGGCACCGCGGCCAGCGTTCTTGGCGTGAGGGATTTCGGCCACGGGAGTGTGGGGGAGATGCGTCGCAAGGCCGTCGGACGGCACGACGGCGCTACACGCCTTAGGTTTCTCTAAGATCCTGTTGATTTCCCACAGATAACCGTGGACTACCGAAACGAGGATGACAGGCGCGGTGACAGCGGCGCCGCGATATGGAAATGGAGAATGACAAAGGGAGATAACGGCAGCACGCGTCAGGATGATCAACAGGCGGTTCCGGCCGGTCGCAAAGTCAATGCTGGGGGCGCATCACCATCCGATACCGCTATTCCGGTCATTCTGGCCGGCGGCGGCGGCAACAGGCTCTGGCCGTTGTCACGTGAGGCGCATCCGAAGCAGTTCCTGCCCCTGTTGGGACCGCGCAGTTTGTTGCAGGAAACGCTGCTGCGCTATGCCGATCGCCGGCTCTTCGATCCCGCCATCATCGTCGGTAATGAAGCGACACATCTTACGCTGGCCGAACAGGTGCAAGCCATCGGGCAGGGCGATGTCAGCCTTATCCTGGAACCGGCGGCACGGGGTACGGCGCCGGCCATCGCCTTGGCGGCGCTGCTTGCCGTGGAGCGCGATCCCAACGCCATTATCCTGGTGGCGCCGTCCGATCACGCGATCAGCGATCTCCCCGCTTTTCATCGCGCCCTGCGCAAGGCCATAGCGGCCGCCCGTCATGACTATCTGGTCGCCTTTGCCGTGACGCCACAGCGGCCCGAAACCGGCTACGGCTATATCCGGTGCGGCGCCCCTTTGACAGAGATCGATGACGTGCACCGCATCCACACTTTCGTGGAAAAGCCGGATTCGGAACGCGCGCGCGAAATGATCCTTGAGGGCGGGTATTTCTGGAACAGCGGCATGTTCATTGCCCGTGCCCGCGTTTATCTCGACGAATTGCGCCGTTTGGCGCCGGACATCCTGACGGCGGCGCAGAACGCGCTGGCCGGCCGCCAGGGTGACCAAACCTTCCTCTGGCTCGACCGCGATGCCTTCGTCGCCAGTCCGACGCAGTCGATCGATCACGCCGTCATGGAACATACGTCGCGCGCTTGCGCCGTGATCCTGGATGCCGGCTGGTCCGATGTCGGTTCCTGGTCGGAATTATGGCGCATGGCCTCACGCGACGCCGCGGGCAATACCACCAGCGGCGATGTCTTCCTGCATGACAGCCGCGACTGCCTAGCGATCGGCGCGACCGGCCTTACGGCTTTGGTGGGGGTCAGCAATTTGGCGGTCATCAATACGGATGACGCCGTGCTGGTGGCGTCATTGGATCAGGTGCAGTCGGTGCGGGAAATTGCCGCCGCCCTGCGCCTTAAGAACCGCACCGAGCTGGTGCGGCACAGCCGCCTTGAGGAGGCCTGGGGGTCGCGCTGGCTGGTCCATGCGGAAGAAGGTTTCCAGGTGACCTGCCTGACGATCCGCCCCGGCGCCGAATTGCCGCGCCAGGGAGATCACCGCTGGAGCGCGCATTGGCTGGTGGTCAGCGGCACCGCCCGCGTCACCCGCGGCGAGGAGGTGTTGACCATCCATCCGCATCAATCGATCTTCATTCCGCCGCAAACGCCCAACCGCCTCGCGAATCCCAACGGTGTGCCGCTGGTCATCGTGGAGGTCCAGTCGGAGGCCGAGGCGAGCAATGACGCTGATGAGGCCTGGCGCCAGGAAATGGGGCGGGTGGCGCTGCTGCGGAAGATCTAGCCGTCAGAAGATAAGATATGGATCAGCCGCCGGCGGGTTCGCGACTTGACGTGCGAAGCAAACCGGCGAAGAAGCCGATTGCCCAGGCGTGGTGCATGACGGCGGCGGCGATACCCATGGCGGCGAGACAGGCATCGCCGCGGCGGACGGCCTCGATTGCACCCCAGCAGAGGCAGAGCAGCACATAGCCGAGCGGGACCAGGGCAAAGAGCGGGTGTAGCGACAAGGCCAGCAGCGCGCCGCCGATGGTGCCGGCGGTCACCACCACCGGTGCCAATTGGCGAAGCTTCAGGCGGTAGCGATGGCTGCGATAGGTGAGGGCGCGGCCGCGGCCGTAATGGAAGTATTGCCGTGCCAATCCCCGGACGGTTTCCCGCGGGAAATAGCTCATTGGCACAGAAGTCTCAAGCCAGATGCGCCCGCCCGCCCGCTGCAGCCGCATGTCGAGATCGACATCTTCATTGGCACGCAAGCTTTCGTCATAGCCGCCGGCCATCCGATAGAAGGCCCGGTCGAAGGCGGCGTGATGGCCGTGATCGACAAAACGCGAAGGACCCGGCCGGCGATGGGCCGAGCCGCCATTGCCGAGCAGACTGTTCTGGGCGGCGGCGACCGCCTTCTGGAAGCAGGAAACGCCGACGGTCCGCATCGTGACGACCACGGATTGCGCCTGATTCAGACGCAATGCCTCGATGCAGCGCGCGACGAAGTCCTGCGGATAGGTGGCATGGCTGTCGGCGCGCAGCAGGATGGTAGCCCGGGGATCGGCGAAATCCGCCGCCAGATTGACCGCCGCCGATTGCAGGCGGCGGGGATTGTGCACCAGTCGAATGCGCGGATTGGCACGGGCAAGGCGCATGACCGCATCGATCGTGCCATCCGTGCTGCCGCCATCGACGACCAGGATCTCGTAATCGAACCGGAGATCGTCGCTGGCCGTCGCCCGCGGCGTCACGCTGTCGATCGCCGCGGTGATGAAGCCGACCTCGTTGAAGCAGGGCATTACGATGCTGACGAAGGAATCAGCCAGGGTATCCGGCCAATGCGGTCTGGCGGCACTTGCATCTGTCGGGGGCATATCCGTTGCCGGGATATCGGCTGCGCGACGCGCGATTCGTTGTCCGCTGTCCATTATTCGATGGTCATCCGATTGCGCATTGCCCGGTCAATAGGCATTGCTGCCGCCGACGACCGCCAGGACCGTGCGGAAAAGAATCTCGATATCCAGCAGGATCGACCAGTTCTCCATGTAATAGAGATCGCATTCGACGCGGCGGATGATCTTGTCCTCGGTATCGGTTTCGCCGCGCCAGCCCATGACCTGGGCCCAGCCGGTGATGCCGGGCTTCACCTTGTGACGTACGGCATATTCCTTGACCACTTCCTCATAGAGCTTGCCGGCGGCTTTCGCCTGCGTGGCATGAGGACGAGGTCCCACCAGCGACATCTGGCCGAGCACGACGTTGATGAGCTGGGGAATTTCGTCAAGGCTGGTACGCCGCAGGATACGGCCGACGCGGGTGATGCGGGGGTCGTCGCGCGTGGCGAGCTTGCTGGCATTGGCATCGAGCTGCGTCACATACATCGAGCGGAATTTGTAGACGTTGATCAGATTGTTGTTATAGCCGTAGCGCTTCTGCTTGAAGAAGATCGGGCCCGGGCTGTCGATCCGGATTGCGATGGCGCAAGCCAGCATGATGGGCGAGACCATGATTAGCAGCAGCGTGCCGAGGATGAGATCCTCGATCGATTTGCTGAGCGCGCTCCAGCCGCTGATCGGCCGCGAAAAGATATTGAAGACCGGCACGCTGTCGAGCTTGTCGAAACCCTGATTGAGGAACCGGTGACCAATGGCATCCGGCGCCAGCCGGACATTGGCGGGGATGACCTTCAGGCGATCCAGTATCTGCAGCAACCGTGCTTCGGCGCCCCAGGGCAGGGCAACGACGATTTCGTCGATGCGCTCGGTCCGCGACAGGTTGAGGAGATCGTCGACGGTGCCCAGAATGTCATTGGGGCGAATCTTGTCGGAAGTCCGGCTCAGCCGATCATCGAAGATGCCGACAATGCGGGTCCAGGGTTCCTTCCGCTGCATGATGGATTGCACCAGCATGGCGCCGTGATCGCCGGCGCCGACAATGGCGACGTTGCGGCTGATCGTGCCGCTGCGTGCGGCCGTCAACAGCAGGCTGCTGACCATGATGCGGGTGAAGCACATGATCATGACGGCGATCGAGACGATATTGATCGGCCCGTTCAGCGGCCAGGAGAAGGCGCCGTCGAGATGCATGGCGATCAGCAGGAATGCTTCGGTGCCGCCGATGGTCAAGCTGTAGAGCAGCAGCTTGGTAATCTGCCGGATCGGATTGTCGATGGCGGATTTGTCATAGCTGCCGGTTGCGACCAGCAGGAAGAGAATGCCAACCCCGAAGCCGATATCGGTCAGCTGCCAGAGCAAGGCATGTTCCTGGTTGACCTGCCAAGCTACCCAGCTCGACACGGCGATGCCGCTTAGCATGGCGACAGTGTCAATAACGGCAATCACGCCGATGATGACATCGGCGGAGAAGGGAAGGTTAGGGCGGGGCGACCTACCGTGGGGCGTCTCGGTGACCTTGGAAAGTCCCAGCCTCTCGCCTCGATCGAATTGCCGCAGTCGTTCGCTCACGATGCCGATCTCCGGCTGTTAAATCTTGGCTGATTGCATTAGCCAGCGGTCCACGAACGGAACACTCCGACGCAAGTTCCCATCAAATTAACGAAGTTTGCTGCAACTGCGTTGTCCGGTGACTTTTTGATGCCAAAAAATTAATGACCCGGCGCGGCCACGGCATCTGGGGGCAGGCCAGTCGCGCATTTGAGATACAGGCCACCTGCGCGGTTTTCGGCGCGGAGCCGGGGAAACGTGCCTCATAGCGGGACCAAGGACGATCTCAAATACCATCACCCAGTTGCGCGGATAAAATATTGCTGATCGCGATAATATTCTCCGGATACCCGGCTGGAACCAAAACTCGCGGGCGCCTGTGTTTCAATATTTTTCGCTTACCCACATTTTTATGTGGTGATTCCGATATTTTTTAACTGCCCTCCATTCGCGCGACTTCGGATGAGGCATTCTCCGCCCCGAAGCGCAGTGCTCATCTCTCATGAGGCCGGCATTTCACCAGCGGGCGGAGCCGGGGATATGACCCATCAAAAGATTTTGAAGTGCAACGGAACTATCGCATCAGTGGCTTGTTTGCGCTGCCGACCATCACCAGCAGTTTGATCTGCCGGGCGCTGTTCTTCGGATTCGTCTGGTTTGATGATTCGATGACGAGGCGATAGGGGCGCAGCTTCCGGCGAGCTTCTTATTTGAAGTGATCCTGCTTCTGTTGTTGGTCTTCGGTCAGGACACAAGACCGGCCGCGCAAGTGACCGATTTTGCAAGGGGCCGTCTAATGCTGCCGAGCTTTGTCTCGGCAATTTCCAGTAATTGACTGTTTCGTGATTTGGCCATGGCATCGCTCCGGAAAGACATCCGGGATTTGACTAAAAAGCCATCCGTGGTCGCGATCGAACTGACTCAACCGGCGCTGCGCATATTCGCGCTACTTAGGAGGGGGTTATGATACGAAGATTGAGTTTTGCGGCTGTCATGGCAGCGGGCGTGCTGTTTGGTCTCGGCCAAGCATCACAAGCCGCGACTGTGACGCAGGATTTGGGAACCTTGACCGCGGTTTCGACCAGTGCGGCTTTCGGTACCGAAGTCTCGGGGCAGCCGAATTTCACATTGGACAATGCCGGCAACGGCACGCTGCATATCGATTTTTCGTTGGGTACCGCGGCGAAAAATCTGGCGGCTTCGCTCACCGCATCGTCGTTCGGCGCGGTGGCCCTGAAGACATTTACCTTCGGTCTCTATGATTCGGCGAACACCCTGCTGACGCAAGTCGATCAGACGACCGCCAGCTATCCGAACGGCGCGACGACTTTCTCGTTTCTTGATTTCGCCAACGTGCTGAAGAAGGGCGCCTATTACCTGTTGCTCGACGTCACCTCGGGGGCGCCGGGTCAAAAGATCAGCGGCAACCTGCAGATCTCGGCCGTGCCGGTGCCTGCGGCGCTGCCGATGTTCGGCGTTGCCCTGGTGGGTCTGGCGGCGTTCCGGTTCCGCCGGCGCAATCGGGCCGAAGCCTGAATTCTGTGCTTAGATCCGGCATTTATGCCGTTGCGTCTCGACGGAGGCCGCCCAGCCTCCGTCGAGCGTAAACTTAACAAAAAGCAAAGTTCAGCGTTCCATGCCGGCGGCGGGCCACCGCACGATTATTGAACTCATGCCGCGGCAGCGCGCTCTTTATTTTATTTATTCATCTACTTGTTGGATGGCGAGGGCAGGCCCCGGTCCTATACTTCCTGAAGGCGCACATATTAGTTGAGAGAAAGTGGCCGCAAACAAAAAGTTTTGGTGCGCCACAGGAACCATTGAGCCGGCATCTCGTTAGATTGCCGGTCGACGATGCTTTATCGGGAGATGAAGCGGTCCGGACAATCGCCCCGCCCACGCGCCGTTACGCAACCGCTGGGGGCGGCTGGTTTTTTGGCACGTCGATGCGCCGGCAGGATCGCCAGAGGGTCACCCGCGACAGCCCTTTGCCAGATAGATGTCGGACGGGGACGTTATCGAAACAAGGGGTAACAATGATAAATCTCTTTCGACCGCTGGTTGTCGTTATCATGCTGACAGGTCTGATACCCTCTGTCGCGGAAGCCGTGGACGCGGATTACAAGTTAAACCCGGGTGACGTTCTCCAGATCACGGTCTGGAAGGAAGAAGGGCTGGACCGCGAGACGCTGGTTCTGCCGGACGGGACCGTGGCCTTTCCGCTGGTCGGTACGCTGCAGGCGCGCGGTAAGACCGTGCGGCAGCTGCAGGATGAGATCAAGGCCGGCTTGGAAAAGTCGATCCCCGATGCGCCGGTGACGGTTGTCGTCAAGAATGCGCTGGGCAACACCGTTGACGTGATCGGCCAGGTGCTGAAGCCCGGCGAATTCGTCGCCGCGCATCCGCTGACGGTCATGCAGGCGCTCAGCCTGGCTGGCGGGCTGACGCCCTATGCCTCCGAGAGCCGCATCAGCATCGTCCGGCACAATATGGACGGCAAGGACCAGCATATCCAATTCCCCTATTACGAGGATATTCTGGACGGCAAGAATCTCGACAAGGATATCGTGCTTCAACCGGGCGATGTCGTGCTCGTCCCGGCCTCGAGCCTGTTCTAAGAACGTCATAGATGCACGACCAAATGGCAGGCTATGGATGCAAGCGGCGCCTAATCGCCTTGGCACAAGCTGGTGTTGTCGTGGTGACGGGCGCTGCAACCGTCAGCGCGGCCCAGGCTGACGGTTTCAGCTTGACTACAAAACTGGGCGGCTTTTTTGAGATGGATACCAATCCATTGTTGGACAAAAAAGGCGCACAGACCCTCTTTGGCTGGAATTCCACGCCGGAATTGATCCTGACCGGCCGCACCCCGACTTGGACCTTGGATTCGGAGAACACGGTCAGTGACGGCCGCTTCAATCTGACCAGCTTCAACTCAACGGACTATCACAACTTTACGTCGCTCAACTATCAGGGCGAGAGGTTCTACGTGAATCTGCGCGGCGGCTTTGCGTATGACACGACGCGGACCAGTGAAATCGAGAGTTCCGGCAACAATGTTGCCGGCGTACGTCACTACGGCATCAGCTTCCTGCCGGAATTCGGGTACAACATCACGGAAGCCCAGCAGATCGTCGTCAATGCAAACTACATTGCATCCTTCTACGACAGCACCAAGCAATTCACGAACTTCCAGTCCTACGGGATCTCGCCGAAATACCTCTATGCCTTCACCTTGCGCGATACCGGCTTCATCGCGCTGCAGGCGTCTCATTTCGACACGCTGAGCGGCGAGGACAGCACCGGTGATTCGGTCGGCCCGTTCGTGGGCTGGATCCACCACTTCAGCGACCGCTTCACCACCACCGCCGATGTCGGTTATCATATCATTCACAACAAGAGCGATTCCGACGGCAGCAGTTGGGATAACGACTATTTCTACGATTTCGCGCTGACCTATGGCGAAGTAGGTGATCCCGATGTGGCGACCATCTCCGTCCGGCGCCAGCTGGTGCCGCAAAGCTCCGCGCAGCAGGTTACCCAGACCGCCGTTTCGATCAAGGAAACGCACAACTTTACGCCGCGCCTGGCCGCCGTTTTCGGCGGCACTTATCACACGCAGGAATATAGCCTGAGCAAAGATGGACATCTAAAAGACTATTTCGAAGGCTCCGCGGCACTGCAATACAACGTGACCCGGGAACTAGTTATGGGCTCAAGCTATCGTTATCGGCAGGAAACCCAGTTCGGGGAGGGCGGCGCGGCGAAGGGCCACACCGTCATGCTGACAATAACCTACAGCCCCGATGCCCCCCTGGTCAGCTGGTAGCGGCCGGTGGGCGGGAGCGGTCGGACAGTACGGAAGGCAAAATGGAACCAGTCGGTTTAAGTGATTACCTGACAATCTGGCGCCGTCACCGGCTAGCCTATTTTCTAAGCGCGATCGGAATCCTTGCGGCTGCCGTGGCTTTCGCCTTCCTTTGGCCGCCCAAATACCGCTCGACCGGCACCATCCAGATCGAACAGCCGGAAATTCCCCAGGACGTCATGGCGACCGGCCCGACCGACTTCAACGCCGCGGTACAGGCCTTCATCGATCAGCGGATCGAGCAGATCCATGACCGCATCACGGCAACACCCAATATGATCGAGGTTATCACCAAGTTTAACCTCTACCCGGATCTGCGCGACCATATGCCGATGGCCCAGGTCGTGAAGCAGATGCAGGACGCCATCAAGCTCGACCTGCGCAGTTCCGATCTTGCCAATCCCAGTGCCGCTCAGCATCTCAATGCCCGCCAGTTGTCGGCCATCGCCTTCACCATCAGCTTTGACTACGGTAACCCGCTTGTGGCCCAGGAGGTTGCAAACGAATTGATCTCGCGCTTCCTGAATGCCGACTTGAAGCAGCGCCACGACCAGGCGGCGGCGACCTCCGCCTTCATCGCCGATCAGATCGCCCAGCTGGAAAAACAGCTGAGCGACCAGGAGAAGGAGATGACGGCGTTCCGCGAGCAGCATAAGGGGACGCGGCCGGAAGACCTGCCGTTCAACATGCAGATGGCGGCCAGTACCGAGCAGCAGGTGGCGACGCTCAGCCAGCAGCTGCAGGCGCTCGACCGGCAGCGCGGCGATTTGCAGGCCCAGATCGCCAATACCGAGCCCTATTCCCGGGTGGTGGATGACGGCCAGCTCCTGACCACGCCTGCCGTCCAGTTGAAGGCCCTGCAGGGCAAGCTCGCGGCTATGGAGGGGCAATACGGGCCGCAATTTCCCGATATCGTCAAACTGAAGAAGCAGATCGCCGGGTTGGAAGCGCAGGTCGGCAAGAATGGCAACGCCAAGACCACGTCCAATGGCTCGGTCGGCGACGCCGACAATCCCGCTTATATCATGCTGACCTATCAGCTGAGGTCGCTCGATCAGCAATATCGCAGCCTGCAGAACCAGCAGGATGACGCGCGCCGGCAGAAGGAAGATTATGATGCGCGGGTGGCCGCGACGCCGGCGGTCGAGCGGCAATTCGCAGCGCTTAACCGCGATTACGACAACGCGCAGTTGCGCTTCCGCGACCTGAAGGAGAAGCAGCTCGCCGCCAGCATGAACCAGCAACTGGAGCAGGACCGCAAAGGCGAGCGCCTGACCATGATCGACTCGCCGGACCTGCCGACCTCGCCCCGCATGCCGCCGCGCAAGATCGTGTTGGCGCTGGGCCTGGTCATGTCCTTCTTCGGCGGCTTTGCCGGGGTCTATCTGATGGAGATGCTGAACAGCTCGGTCCATGGCACGCGCCAGCTGACTGCAATTGTCGGGGTGCCGCCGCTGGTGGCGGTACCGCGTATCGCGACGCCGGTCGAACGCCGACGCCGACGGATATATGGGCTGGCCGCAGGCGTTGGTGCCGTCGTGATTGTCGTCGGTGGGGCAGATCTCTACGACCAGTATGTGCAGCCGCTGGATGTTCTGTGGGCCGCGATTGCCCAACGTCTCGGCGGCTTGGTCTAAGGCGGCGCCGGCCGCGATCGTCGGTATCCAAGCCCGTCGCTAAGGCGGGCAAAATGACAGAAATCTGTCGCGACGGAACATCTGTTTAGTGGAGATTGGCATTGGATAGGCTCGAAAAGGCGCTGATGAAGGCTCGCGAACAGCGGCGAGATGCGCTTGACCAGATTCGGGCGATCAATGGTCGCGATGCGATCAGCAGAATCGCAGGAGATTTGAACGGCAGCAAGGTTACCAAGCTGGAACCCGCATTACCGCCGGCCGAGGCGCTGGCCGAGGCGCCGGCGCAGACGCGCCAGGTCGAGCTCATGGAGCCGGACCTGGAGCGCAACCGGATTGTTGCGCGGCGGCGCAAGGAGCCGGCCGCAGACACCTTCCGCATCCTGCGTACCAAGGTGATGCAGCTGCTTCAGCGCAACAACCTGCGCTCGATTGCCGTCACCAGCCCGCGCTACGGCGACGGCAAGAGCACCATCGCCATCAATCTGGCGCTGAGCCTGGCCCTGGACGTCAAGCAGACAGTCTGCTTGGTCGATCTCGACTTCCGCCAGCCGAGCGTACATCGCTATCTGGGGATCGAGCCCAAGCTGGGGCTTTGCGACTATCTTCTCCACGACACGCCAGTTGCCCAATGCCTGGTGCGCCCGTCGCATGAGCGTTTGGTCGTTCTGCCGACGAAAAGCCGGATGGAGAATTCCTCGGAAACCTTGGGAACGCCGAAGATGGCGGCCCTGGCGCAGGAACTGAAGTCGCGCTATCCCGACCGCATCATCATCTACGACATGCCGCCGCTGCTGGCGCAGGATGACGCCATCGGATTCCTGCCGCATGTCGACGGCGTGCTGCTGGTGGTGCGCGAGGGATCAACCAAGATTGAGGAGGTGCGGCAAAGCATGCACCTTCTCGCCCATACGACGGTGGTCGGGACCGTTCTCAATAATGCCGCGGAACGCGGCTATAACCGCATGAATAATGCCGCCGAACGCGGCAAAAAACGCGCATAGTGCGGGGGCACGGGAGCGGCAATGTACGAGCAGTTTTTCGGCCTGACGGGAAAGCCATTCTCGCTGCTGCCGGACGCAGATTTTCTCTATATGAGCCGGCGCCATCGCATGGCGCTCAACCTGCTCGACTATGGGATCACCACGCAGGCGGGCTTCGTGGTCATCACCGGCGAAGTGGGGGCGGGCAAGACGACGATCGTGCGGCGCTTTCTGCGCGGCGATCACGAAGGGCTGACGGTCGGCGTGGTTACCAACGCCAGCAGCGGCTTCGGCAACCTGATGAGCCTGATCGCCATGGCCTATGGGCTGGAGCATCGACAGCTTGATACCATCGCGCTTTATAATCAGTTCATCGAATTTCTCGTCGCCCAGTATGGTGCCGGGAAACGCACCTTGCTGGTGATCGACGAGGCGCAGAATTTGAGCGTCGACATGCTGGAAGACCTGCGGATGCTCTCCAATGTCAACAACGAGAAAGACCAGCTGCTGCAGGTCGTCCTGGTCGGTCAACCGGAACTGCTGGCGGTGCTGAAACAGCCGGAGTTGCGGCAATTCGCGCAGCGTATCGCCGTGCATTACCATCTGGAGCCCCTCGGCTACAAGGAAACGACTTCTTACATTCGCTATCGCCTCTCTGTGGTCGGCGGCAGGCCGGAGCTGTTTGACAATCTCGCTTGCGTCGCCGCGCATTACTTCACGGGCGGCGTGCCGCGCCTGCTCAATCTCCTGTGCGATCTGGCACTGGTTTATGCCTTTGCCGAGGAGATGCGGCACGTCAATTTCGAAACCGTCGTCGACGTCGTGGCCGATCGCAGTTCCACGGGTCTCAGCCCCTTCCGGCCCTTGCCGGAGGATTTTGAGCGTAATCGCTTCAAGCAAGAAATCGCCAGCATGCCGCATGCATCGGAAATCCTGGCCGCGTCCTGATAGGAGGAGCGCATGGATAGAATGTCTCTACGACTGTTGCCGATTGCCGGCCTGATGGCGACGACGCTGCTGGCCGGCTGCGGCGATCCCGATTCACGTGCTGCGAAATATATCAAGCATGGCGAGGAGCTGGCGGCCGAAGGCCAACCGGATAAAGCGCGCCTGGAGTTCCGCAACGCCATCAAGATCCGTCCTACGCTTGCGGAACCCTATTATCAGCTGGGCCTGATTGATGAAGCGGCCGGCGACCTGCAGGGCGCCTTCAACGACTATACCCGGGCGGAGCAGCAAGACCCGAATCACCGTGGCGCATTGGTGAAGCTGGCTGGCTTCTACTTTGGGGCCGAGCGCTTCGACGATGCCCAGCGGCGCATCGATACCGTGCTGAAGGCGTGGCCGGACGATGCGGGCGCCCATGCGCTCAATGCGGCAATCATGTTGCGGCGTGAGAATATGCAGGGCGCGCAGGCCGAAGTCGCCGCAGCGCTGAAAAGCGATCCCAAGAACGTTCCCGCCATTTCCGTGCAGGTCGGCATCGATGATGCGCGCGGCGACCTGAACGCCGCCGCTACCGCGCTGGAAAGCGGCATCGGGCTCAATCCCACCGATACCTCGCTTCTGGTGCTGAAGGTGGGGCTTTTTAAAAAGCACAATCTGCCCGACAAGGTTGCTGAAGGCTATCAGCAGCTTTTCCATCTGCATCCGCAGGATCTCGGCTATCGCGCCGAGGCGGCGGTCTATTTCACCAATCTGCCGGATCTCGTGCGCGCCGAGCAGATCCTGCGCGATGGCATCGCGGCAAAGCCGGACGATCCGGAAATAAAACGCATGCTGATTGCTTTCCTTGATCTCAAGAAGGGCATGGAGCCGGCGGAGCAGGAATTGCATCAGCTGATAACGGCTGAGCCGGGCAATGACCGCTATCTCTTCTGGCTGACGGACCTCTATGTGCGCCATGAGCAGACCGATCGGGCGGTCGGCATCCTCAACCAGATCGTCTCGCAGGGGACTTCCGAGGATTCGGTCATGACGGCGCGTACGGCCCTGGCCCGCATCAGCTTCGCGAATGGCGATCAGGCCGCATCGGAGCAACAGCTGGCGACGGTGCTGGCGAAGCGCCCGAATAATCAGGACGCGCTTTTCCTGCGTGCCGCGATCAATAACGCGCAAGGCCTTTACCAGCTCGCCATCACCGATCTGCGATCCTTGCTGCGTGATCACCCGAAAAATCCGGAGGCTTCGCAATTGCTGGCGGAGGCCCTGGTCAAGGTGGGCCATGTGGATCTGGCGGCCGATACGCTGGCGGAGGTATTGGAAGCCCAGCCGGGCAACCATGCGATCCAGGCGCGGCTGGCGCAGCTCTATCACGTCAGCGGCGATGAAAAACGCAGCGACCTGCTATTGAAGGCTGTGACCAGCGAGGCGCCGAATTTTGCCGTCGGCTGGGAAAGCCAGGCTCGCATCGCCCTCGACCGCAAGGACATGATTTTCGCGGATGATGCCATCACCCATCTGGAGCGCATGCCGGACCAGGCAGCGACCGCCGACTATTTGCGCGGCATGTGGTTGTTGCAACAATCGAAGACCGACGAGGCGGTGGCGAAGTTCGCCGCCGTGCTGACCGGCAAGGCGAATTCCAGCCAGATGGGACCGGCTTTGGCAGCCTTGATCGAGGCGGAGCGCCAGCGCGGCCGCCTGGATCGCGCCGTGAAGTTCATTCAGGCGTTGAAAGCGGATACGGCAAGTGTCCACATGGCGCTGGCCGATTGCTATATCGCCTTGAAGCAGACAGACGCGGCGGCCGAGGAATATGACCGCGCCATCGCGCTTATTTCCAGCAGCAGTTCGCCGGCGACCATTGCGGCTGCCGCGACCCAGTCCTCTTCCGACGAACAGAGCGGCAGCCAGGCGGACGCCTTCCTGGGCCGTGCGAAGATCTATCTTGCGCAGGACAGGGCGAGTGACGCACAGGTCGTTCTGCACAAAGCGATCAGTGCCGTGCCGGGCGACCTGAGGCCGCGGCTGTTGCTTGCGAATATCGCGATGCAACAGGGCGATCACGCGCAGGCCATTTCGCTCTATGACGACATCTTGTCACGCAATCCTGATGTACAGCTTGCCGCCAATAACTACGCTGAGCTGATCGCCGATTACCAGTACCAGAACAAGGATGCGCTGGAGAAGGCGCGACAGGTAGCCGATCGCTTCCAGGCCAGCGACAATCCGGCCCTGTTGGACACGGTGGCGTGGATCTACTACCGCCTTGGCCAATACCAGACCGCGGCCAGCTTCATGGAACGGGTGATGGCCAGTGCCGAAGTGACACCGCAAATGCGTTATCACTATGCGGCGGTGCTGCTGAAGCAGGGAAACAAGGAACAAGCCGCCGCGGAGCTCAAGAAAGCTACGGCGACCAGCGACACGTATCCCGGCTTCGATGACGCCAAGCTGCTGCTGTCGCAGATGTGAGGCCAGGCGGTGCAGCAGATTTCTCAGGCAGGCTTGTCGCGGGATCGTACCTCTCTCGGGATCTGTCGGCCGCAGCGCCGGCAAGCGGGCGGCAGGCGAGGGGCGAGGTGACAGATCTGTTCCACGTCAAGGCGCGCGTGATGGTTGGCGCGGATCAGGTGACCACGCCGGAGACAGCGGGCCGCGATAGCGGCGCGCCATGGCTCTGGCCGCTGGCCGGCACCTTGGTGCTGGCGGCGTTCCTCTACATCTATTCGCCGTCATTCGCGCCATTGCTGCATTACTGGGAGCGCGCCGAATACGGCCACGGCTACGTCATTCCCTTCATCGCCATCCTGTTCGCCTGGCATGACCTCAGCGAGCGGCGGCCGATGCCGGCCAGCAGCTGGCGTGGCCTGGTCTTTCTGCTGATCGGTTTCGGCTGTCTGCTCATCAGCCAGCTCTCCACCTTCAATGCCGTTGCCGTCTACGGCCTCATTCTCGGTCTCGTGGGGCTGAGCGACTGTTTGCTGGGCCGGCAGGTGACCCGGGTGCTGGCGCCGGCCTTCATCTACCTGCTCTTCGCGGTGCCCTTGCCGGATTTCCTCTACGTCGATCTGTCGGCGCGGATGCAACTGGTGTCCTCGACGCTTGGCGTCCACCTGCTCGAACTGGCGGCGGTGCCGGTCTTCCAGGACGGCAATGTCATCGACCTCGGCGGCCTGAAGCTGCAGGTGGCAGAGGCCTGCAGCGGCCTGCGATATCTCTTCCCCCTGGCGAGCCTCGGCTTTCTCGCCGCCTATCTGCTGAAGGATGCGTTCTGGAAGCGCGCCGTGGTTCTTTTATCGACACTGCCCATCACCATTCTTCTCAACGCCGCCCGGATCGCCGTCATCGGCATCACGGCAGACCGCTGGGGACCGCAAATGGCTGAAGGACTCATCCACGTGGTCGAGGGATGGGTGGTGTTCGGTCTTTGCGCTTTCTGCCTGTTGCTGGAGATTGCGATCCTGCGTCGGATCGGCCCGCGCGGTGGCCGTTTCCGGCTGGACTATCTCGGCCCGGCGAGCTTTCCGCTGCTCGCGGCCCGGCCGGCCATGTCGCGGCCGGGCTGGGTGGCGGGTGCCCTGGTGGCGATCTTTCTCGTTGTCATGGCGCTCGGCACCGGGGGCGGTTATTTGGGCGCGGCACCGGCGACGGAGGTGACGCTGCGTCCGGATTTGGCCGGCATCGTTCCCCTGCGTCTCGGCGATTGGGCGGGGCATCGGCGGACACTCGATGCCGATGTTGTCGATGCACTCGGCCTCACCGATTATGTCGTGACGGATTATTTCACCGATGATCAGGTGAATGATCCGGCGGTCAATCTCTATATCGGCTACTGGGCCAGCCAGAGTGTCGGCTCCGCGGCCCATTCTCCGGCGAACTGCATCCCCGGCGGCGGTTGGCTGATCATGGATAAGCGCGCGATTACCTTGCCGTCCCAGAGCGCGGCAGGGACCGGGCTGCGCGTCAATCGCCTTCTGATCGGCCATGATGACGTACGGCAGCTGGTCTACTATTGGTTCGACCAGCGCGGGCGCGACCTCGTCAGTGAATGGTCGGTGAAATGGTACTTGCTGCGCGACCGGATCGTGACGGGCCGCAGCGACGGTTTCCTGCTGCGGCTGGTGACGCCGATCGTCGGCCAGAACGAGGCGGAAGCCGATCGCAGATTGCAGCAGTTTCTTGACATGAGCCGGCTTTCGTCCGGCACCCTGACCACTCTCTCTCCCGCCGTGGTGACGCAATGATTCTCGGTGCCCATCCCGCCGACGAAGCGGTGCAGCCCCGTTCCGCCGGCAGTATCCTCGGCGCCCCTGCCGCGAAAGGTGCTGTTGCCCCCTCGGCGATGCCGGAGGGCGTGCTAGGCAAACCGGCGAATGCCAATCAAGTGGCGGCGTCGTGGGGCCTGGAGACGCCGCGGGACGGTCTCTATCGCGGCCGCGTGGTCTGGGTGTTCTGCTTCTGCTCGTTCCTGGCGTTGCAGCTGAACCAGAGTTACGGCACGGTGGCCGCCGCCTTGTTTCTGGCGCCTTGGCTGGCGCTGTTCACGCGCCGCATTCCGCTTCTGGTGAAGTCGGTGGCGAAGGACTGGCTGCTGCTGGTGCCGCCGAGTTTCGCGACCATCAGTGCCATCTGGTCTTCCGATCCCAACTGGACCATGCGCACCGGCATTCAATACGGCGCCACCATGATCATCGGTATTGCCGCCGCCCGCCTGGTAGACCGCCGCATCATCCTCACCAGTCTGCTGATGGCGCTGGCGACGGTCACGCTGGCCAGTCTGGTGCTGGTTGTGCGGTACGGCGGTTTTGCCGGCATGCATGGCGTCGCCGGGCTTTATGGCGCCAAGAATCAGTTTGCCAGCAGCTCCGCCGTCCTGTTCATCGGCGCCGCCTATCTGATGAAATTTGCCCGTCGATCGTTCGTCGAGAAGGTGATGGCTTTCGGCCTGATGGGCGTCGCCATGCTCGGCATTTATTGCGGTCATTCCGCCGGCACCCTTGTCAGCCTGTTCGGCGTGGCGATGCTGGTGCTCACCTTCCATATGCTGCGCAAGGGCGGGACCATTGCCATCCTCGGCGTGATCACCTTGTTTTTCGCCATGCCGGTGCCGATCATCCTGGTCGGCAGCGATACGATCTTCGCCCGCATCCTGAAGGCGCTCGGCAAGGATTCGACCCTGACCGGCCGCACCGATCTCTGGGATACCGCCTTCCAGCAGATCCAGAGCCATCTGCTGCTGGGCGGCGGCTATCAGGCCTTTTGGCGTATCGGCAATGCGCCGGCGGAAAAGCTGTGGGCGATGTTCGGGATCACCAACAAGACCGGCTTTAACTTTCACAACGAATATATCAATACCACGGTCGATCTCGGTCTCATCGGGCTGCTGATCATCATCACGGTTCTGTTCTGTGTCGCTTCATCGTCGCTGAAGATACGCTGGCGCCATCCCGAAGGCCTGCTCAGTGCCTTTCACACGATCTTCTTTTTCTATCTTTTCCTGACTTTCGTCGAAGCGGAGTTCTTCTATCAGTTCTTCCTTTCACCGATCATCCTTTGTATCGCCTGGTCCGACCGGGCCCTGGCGCGCCAACCGATTGCGCGACATGCCGTTGCGACCGCGCCGGCTTCCGCATCCGGACCTGCTGCGGCGCCTAAACCATTGCCTGAGCCGGATCCGGCGCCTGATCTTCCACCCGCCACGCCGGGCGGGGCAATTAGGGCATCTGCGCGGGATTTTCTGCTGGGGCGGCGCGTTCAAGCGGAACGGTCAACGTGATCGACGATTTTTCGCCATTTAATTCTTATCGCTGAACCGAAAGAGCAGATCTTGAGTAACGCGTCCCTCAATTACCGCCAAGCGGCCTCGCGCGGCGCTTACGCAGCCGGCATGCAGCAAGCTGTGCGTATTTCGTTGCAGATCTTGTCAACGGTGGTCCTGTCGCGCTTGCTGAGACCGGAAGATTTCGGTGTTTACGCCATGGTGACGCCGATCGCGGCTTTTGTTGGCCTTTTTCAGGATATGGGTCTGCAGCAGGCGGTGATCCAGCGCAAGGACATCACGCCGGAACTCATCAATCGACTCTACTGGCTGAATTTTACGGCGACTTGTGTGATCGCCCTCGTCCTGGTGGCTATCAGCCCGCTGGTGGCGTGGTTCTACCATGACGATCGTGTCCTGCTGTTGACGGCGTCTCTCTCCGTGACGATCATCCTGGGTGGTATCGTCTTTCAGCATCATGCGGTGATGCAGCGTAATCTCCAGTTCCAGAAACTGGCGATAATTGATATGTGCTGCGCCGTGGCCAGCTTCGTCACCGCGGTCGTGACTGCCGCGATCTGGCACAGCTACTGGTCGTTCTGGCTCTCGGGCGTCGCTTCGGTGGCGCTGTTCGGCATGCTGGCCAGCCGGTTCTCTGGTTGGCGGCCGGGCAAGCCGACCTTGCGCGGCGATACAGGGGGATTGTTGCGTTTCGGTGCGCATCTGACCGGCGCCAATCTCGTCAACTATTTCTCTCGTAACCTCGATAAGGCCCTGATCGGCCACGCCTGGGGCCCCGTTCAGCTCGGCTTCTATGACCGCGCCTACAAGCTGCTGCTATTCCCGATCTATGGCGTCTATGGCCCGCTGATGGGTATCATGATGCCGGTACTCAGCCGCCTTCAGGGCGAGCCGGAGCGCATGCGCAATGCCTATTACCGGTTCGTCGGATTGGTGACCCTCATCGCCATGCCAGGTATTGCCCTGGCCTTTGCCGCCCCGAAAGAGATGGTCACCCTGTTGCTGGGTGCGCGCTGGGTGTCGACGGCGGATATCTTCGCCTGGCTGGGCGCAGTCGCCTTGTTTCAGCCGATGACAATGACCCTCGGTACGCTTCTGATGGCGAAGGGACAGAGCAAAACCATTTTCTGGATGACGGCAGGATTGAGCGTTACGGCAGTAGCGGCCTTCTTCATTGGCTTGCCTGATGGCGGCGTCGGCGTTGCCCGCGCTTTTACGATCGAGGAGTATCTCTGCCGTCTGCCGCTGCAGCTTTGGATCGTGACACGCGGCGGGCATGTACGGCTGCGTGAGCTGATGATCCGCTGGCTGCCGCTGATGATCTCGGCCGGCCTCACCATTCTCGCCGCCGAAGGCCTGCGCAGGCTGGGCTTGTCAGGCGTGCCCTTGCTCCTTGTGCTCGGCGTCGAATCCTATCTCTGTGCCGTGGCGGTGCTCGCTTTGACCAAGGCCGGTCGTGGCACCATCAAGGATGTCTGGGGCATGATCAATGAAGGCCTGATCATGATGCGTCTGCGTCCGGCGCCGTCCGTGGTCTCGGGGTGATGCCGCGCTTTGCCTCCATCCAGGTAATGCGGGCAGTCGCGGCGCTGGCCGTGCTGCTGTTCCATCAGTCCCTGCTGTCAATCGGCTATGCCGGCGTTGACATTTTCTTCGTCATCTCCGGTTTCATCATGGGCAGCGTCGGCGAGCGCGAGCGGCCCGGCGACTTCATGGCGCACCGGCTGATCCGGATCGTACCGCTTTACTGGGCGGTGACGCTCGGCATGTGCCTGATGGCTTTCGTGCCCGGGCTCTTTGCCAACTTCACCTTCGACGGTCCGTCGCTGTTGAAGTCCCTGTTCTTCATTCCCTATGCGCAGCCGAACGGCGAGATCTGGCCGCTGGTGGTGCCGGGCTGGACGCTGAATTACGAGATGCTGTTCTATCTTGTTTTCTGGCTCGGTCTGGTGGCCAGGCGGCCACTTATCGTAACGGCCTTGCTGCTTGGTAGCCTCATCTTTTCCGGCCTCATCTTCCATCCGCAGAATGCCGTCTGGCGCAGCTGGAGCGATCCGCTGCTGCTGGAATTCGTCGCTGGCCTAGTCCTGTCGCGGCTGGACTGGTTGCGGGGGCGGGCAGTGGGCGGTGGGCTGTTGCTGCTGGGCGTCCTTGGCTATGGCCTTGCAGCCTATATCGGCGGCGATACCGGCGCCTGGCGGCCGATCATTCTCGGGCTGCCGGCTTTTGCTCTCGTCAGCGGTGCCCTGGCCTTGGAGCGGGCGAATGCCTGGCCCAATCTGCGGCCGCTGGAGCGGATCGGCGATTGGTCATATTCGCTGTATCTGCTGCATGGGCTGGCGATGAAGGCGGTCGAAAAGCCCCTCGCATCGTTACCGCTGGCCGCGCTGTCATGGCTTGCCGTGCCGCTTGGCATTCTCGCCAGCCTCGCGCTGGCCTATGCCAGCTATCGTTTCTTCGAACGGCCGGTCGGGCGCAGCCTGCGTCATCTGCTGCATCGGCGCCCTCCAGCCGTACGAAACGGTGTCGCCGGCCGCGAAATCGGCGCCTAGGGTGCCGCTTTGCGGGAACGCAGATTGCGCCGAGCCGTTTAAGCCAGGCGCAGCCGGGATGCCGCTGGCGCGCCAGATCTGATTGAGAGAGGGCTGCATTCGTGAAGATCCTATTGACCACGGCCCATCCCTTCCTGCCGGAAATGGCCGGCGGGATGCAGATCTGTGGTGATACCCTGGCCCGCCGCATGTCGGCGCGGGGTCACGAGGTCGCGGTCTTCTCCGGCTTGGTGGGCAAGGGCCTGCAGGGTTTTGGCGCCCGCTTGCAGCTGAAGCTGTCGGGCGCGAAGACCATTTCCGACCGGCGTCTCGGTTATCGTGCCTGGCGCGGCTGGTTTCCCTGGGAAGGCGCCGATCAGGTGGCCGCCCGTTTCCATCCCGATGTGGTGGTGGTGATGGCCGGCAAGCCGGTCAAGGTTGCTTCGGCCTTCAAGCCGATCGGCATTCCGATGATCATGTGGCTGCAGAACGTTGAATTCGAGGATCATTTCGGCGATTTCAGCGAACTGGGCAGCCCGCCTTGCGTCGCCAATTCGCAGTTCACCGCCGATACCTATCGGCGGCAATACGGCGTGGCGCCGGTAGTCATTCATCCCATCGTCCGGCGCGAGAAATACGTCACCGAGCCGCGCGGTGATATGGTGACGTTGATCAATCCGCATCCGCATAAGGGGCTGTCCGTTGCCCTCGAGATGGCGCGGCTCTGCCCGGATATTCCATTCTTGTTCGTGCAGACCTGGGATCTGCCGCCGGAGGCGCGGGCCGAACTCGACCGCCAGCTCGCGGCGCTGAAGAACGTCACTTTGCATCCGGCCGTCGAGGATATGCGGCAGATCTATCGCCGCACCAAGGTCCTGCTGGCGCCAAGCCAATGGCAGGAAGGCTATGGCCGTGTCGCCACAGAGGCGCAGTTCAGCGGCATTCCGGTGATCGCGTCGACCCGCGGCGGGCTGCCGGAAGCGGTCGGGGCGGGCGGCGTGCTGCTCGATGCCGCTGCGCCGGCGGAAGCGTGGGCCGGGGCGCTGCGGCATCTTTGGGACGATACCGGCTATTACCACCAGCTCTCGGAAGCTGCCGATGCGCATTCGCGCCGGGCCGCGAACGATCCGACACTGCAGACCGATCAATGGGAAACGGTCCTCAATTACGTGGCGAGGCAGTCATGAAGATTTCGGTAATCATCTGCACCCGCAACCGGGCCCATGCCATTGAGGGCAGCCTGGATTCGGTGGCCGCGGCGATCGCCGCCGCCGGCCCGATCGAGGCGGAAATCGTCGTCGTCGACAATGCCTCGGATGACGATACGGCGGCGCGGGTGCGTGGCTGGGCATCGCGCAATCCGGTTTCCGTCAACCTGCAATATGAAACGCAGCGCGGCCTCTGCTTCGCGCGCAATTGCGGTTTGCGGGCGGCGAGCGGCGAACTCATCGCCTTTACCGATGACGATTGCCGCTGGAGCGAAAGTTATGTGCAGGAATGGCTGGCCCATGTGGCCCAGGATGCGGGGCCGGTGCTGCGCGGCGGTCGGGTCGAGCTCGGCGATCCCAACGATATGCCGATCACCGTCAAGACGTCGATGGAGAAGGTGACCTGGAGCCTGTCGCAGAATTCGGCCCGCACCGGCACGCTGGGTCTCTGCATCATCGGCTGCAACATGACAATGAGCCGCACCTTGATTGAGCGTGTCGGCCTGTTCGATGTGCGCTTCACCAGCAAGGGCGTTTCCGGCGCCGACGATACCGATCTTGTCTATCGCTGCTACCTCGCCGGCATCCCGATCGAATACGTGCCGGACATGGTAGTCTATCACTATCATGGCCGGAGGACCCGCGAACAGGCGCATAAGCTGATGTCGAGCTATATGATCGGCTCGGGCGCGCTCTATGCCAAATATGTCTTCAAGAACATCGATCTCATTCGGCCGGCAGTCTGGGATATCCGTCTCGCGGTCAAGGAATGGCTGCATGGCGGCAACGATCTGCTGCCGGATTTCGATTTTTCCTATCGGACCATGGTCTATTACTGGATGGTCGGCGCCTGGCGCTATTACACCCAGCCCTTCCGGCGAGCTTGAAGATCTCCGGTCTTGAGGACAGCTGCCCTTCAGGAAACCTGCGCCAGCTGCCGGGCGAGCGCCTGCGGATTGGCGAGATCCGCTGCGGTGAGGATGATCTGCGTCGGCGTCTCGGCGAGCGGCGATAGCGACAGCCGGTGCGGCCGAGAGGGGGCCTCGCTCCCCTGCATGACGATACGGGCGAGCCGTGCCTCGGGCGAAAGCAAATAGGGCAGGAGATCGATCAGCCTGTCGTCATCATAGAGAACCAGGTGCACACCCTTCGCCAGCGCCATATCCAGCAGTTCCGGCGCAACGACGTCGACGGCAAGTTCGCGGGCAAATCCGGCGCAAGTCACCACGCGGCCCTGCCAGCCGGCCCGCTCAAGCGAGATGGTCAGCGCCGCGGGCGATGATTTATCAGCCGTGAGCAGGGCGTAAGTCTTATCGGTAAGCTTGGGTGGGCCATCGGCCGCCTTGGCAGATGACGCCGGCTTCCGCCGCGCCCGCAGCCGGCGACCGAGCCCGTCTCGCGCCGCATCCAGCAACAGCGGCCAGATCGACGGATGTCTGGCAAGGTCGAGGAGAGCGGGGACAAGCGCACCGGCTTTCAGCCGCTCGACACAGCGGGTGAAATGGCCGACGCGTATGAGGGCATCGCGCCGGCGTTGCGACACTGCGCGCAAATCCGGCGCGTCTGACAGCTCGGCGTGGAAGCGATCGGCGGCAATCACCAGGCTGGCGATATCGGCGCTGCCGAGGCGGAACGAGATGGAGCGCTGATGCCGGCGATAGAAATAGAAGGCGCCGGGCACATAGCTGAATTTGGCGCCGTTCCGCAGCAGCCGCGCCACCAGGTCGTAATCCTCACCGATGCGCAGGCTTTCATCATAATGCGAGCGGCTGTCGCTGAAGAGGCTACGGCGGAACAGCGGCTTCAAATAACCCAGCGGCGCACCGTTCTCGTACATGATATTGGCGCGGATATAGTCGCCGAGCGCGATTCGCCGGCGGCTCTTCCAGTCATCGCCTTCGACCAGGAACTGGCTGGGGCTGCCATCCTCGAAAAACAGGATCTGGTTGTCGGCGAGGATATCGGCCTGCTGCGCCACAGCTTCCGCCAGCAGCAACTCCAGGCGGCGGGGATGCATGATGTCGTCCCCGTCGAGGATAGCGATCCATTCGCCGCGGGCTGCGCGGAGGCCGAGATTGCGCGCCGCGGCCGGGCCGCGGCCGGGACCATCCAGCAATGTCAGCCGGGCATCTTCCTTCACGTGGCGCGCGATGCGCGGGCGGGTGTCATCGGTCGATCCGTCATCGACAATGATGACCTCGATGTGGCGTAAACTCTGGCACCGGGCCGACCACAAGGCGGCGTCGATGTAGTTCTCGAGGTTCTTACTGGTGACGATGAGGCTGATGCGCGGTCCCGCCGCGCCGAAATCGCCTGTCATGGAGCTGGCATCAGGCGGCATCGCGCAGCCCGAGGAGATGCCGGAGCTTTCGTCCGCCGCGCAGCTGTGCCTGCTCCAGCAGTTTTCCGATCAGTTCGATGCCGGTTGAAGGGGCCGTGCGGAAGGCTGCGGCCAGACGCCGCCAGTTGCGGTCCTGCACGGCCTCGATGACGACCAGCCAGCGCACCTTGCCATCGATATGCCGGCAATGGCGGTTGATCGCCCGTCGCTCGAGGGGGCGCAACTGTGGCAAAGCGGCAAGGCGCCGGTCGCCGCGCAGCAGGGCCTCCAGATCCTGGCGGGAGTGTCGGCCGCTTAACGAGCCTGCCCGCATGACGGCGACATAGCCCGCCGCCGGCACCAGGCGCAGGCGCGCGCCGAGCGCGAGCGCTGTGGCATAGAGCAGATAATCCTCGCCGAGCCGCACCGCCTCGTCATAGCGCAATCCATGCTGCTGCAGGAAGCCGCGGCGCATGACGGGTTTCAGGAAGCCCATTTCGCGCCGGTGCCGGCTGCGGCTGCTGATATTGCCAAGAACGAATTCGGTCAGGCCAACGTCACTGCTTTGCGTAACGTCCAGCAACGGCCGGGCAGCGGTGGTCGGCGATGCATCTTCTTCGATCTGCAGCAGGTCGTCGGCGACGATATCGGCGCCCTCGCTTTGCGCCAGCAGATGGGCGAGGCGCCCGGGCTGCATGTAATCGTCGCCGTCGAGAATCGTCACCCAGTCCGCCGTCGCGAAAGCGAGCGCGGCATTGCGGGCGGCCGACGGCCCGCCATTGCGTGGCTGTCGTATGACTTTGAGCTTCGGGAGGCGGGCGCAAAGCGCGCTGGCGCGGGCGAACGTATCGTCCGTCGAAGCATCATCGACAACGATCACGGATCGGACTTCGTCTTCGTCCGCAACCGAGCGGACGGCGCGTTCAATGGTGTCGCTGCGATTCCAGGCGGCGATGATGACATCGACCGTGGCCGTTTTCGGGCATTCGTCCCCGGTCACGGTCGAGCCGCTCATCGCCGGCATGGTCTTTGTCAGCATCATCGGCCTAGGCGACCTGCTTGGATTGCCAAGCGGCCGGCTGGCGGCTGAACCGCTCCATCACCATGCGGCAGCAGCCGCCGACGCCGATCAGCCGCACCAGCAGCAGCAACCGCCGCCAGCCGAGGCGGAAACCGCCTTCCTTGAAACCGGCACGGGTCAGCCACAGCATCGGCCGGGCCAGGGCACTGACGATTGCCTTGCCGTAAGGCGAGCCGCGCCGCAATTGCGCCAGCTTGCGGACACTGACGTGGTCGAGGCTCAGCAGGTCCCACATGTGGGCCAGGTTGATGCTGACCATTGCCCGCTCGATCTCCTGCGGCAGGGCCGGTGCCGCCGAGGTGCGTGCGGCGGTCGTGAGATCGGCGATCGCCATCTGCCACAGCGCGCTGCGGGCGAACATGCAGGCGCGGTTGAGATAGGCTGCGCGGCGCTTCAGATCGAGCCGCAGGTTCTCGGCAAAGAACGGCGTCACCCGGTCGACGGTCATCTCATCGCGATGCAGCAACAACGCCTTCTGCGAGAATTGCACGGCGCGGGTGAGCGCCTCGCCGGCCGACATCTGGCGGCCGGGAAGGAAACGCGCTCCGCCGTGGACACGCTGATAGAACACCATATGGCGCAGATAGAGCGAATTGCCATAGAGCGCCAGGCGGATCATCGCCTCGACGTCCTGGCAGCGCGGAAAGTCCATGCGGAAATGGCCGATCCGGTCATAAGTCGAGCGGCGCACGATCGTAGCAGCCTGGAACGGGAACAGGTTGCCGAGGAAATTGATCAGCGCGCGGTCGGGGCCGGGCTCACCCCAGTAATCGGGGAAGCGCAAGTCATCGGTGTTGTCATCAATGAAGTACTGGTGCATGCCATAGACGAAATCCAGCTCCGGATTTTCGTCGAGCGCATCGACCAGCGGGCGGATGCCGTCTTCGGCCGCGATATCGTCGTCATCGAAGATCCAGATATAATCTGCGCGGGTCCGTGCCAGGGCGGCATTCATCGCCGTCGCCTTGCCGGCATTGGGTTGGGTGACGATGGTGATCAGATCCTGATAGGGGGCGAGGACCTGCAGGGTGTCGTCGGTCGATCCGTCATTGACGACGATGATCTCATCCACCGGCCGCGTCTGCCGCAAGATGGAATCGAGCGCAATCGGCAGGTAATTGGCGCGATTATAGGTCGGGATGATAGCGCAGACTGTGCTCATTCGCTTACCTGCAAGATGCTTGACGTTATCGGGACGCAGCGCTGCCGGGCTGCGGGTGATGCGGGCGCCGGAAAACCGCCTGGCGGCAAATCGGACAGCTCATGAGGCGGCAACCTCCTGGTGACCGTAGAAGGCTGCCTCCTGCTGGCCGAACAGCCGGGCGACGACGCCGGCATGCAGCGCGCCGCGCAACAGCCAGCGGCGCCAGGCAACGGGCCGGAGCAAGGTGGCAGCACACATGGCCAGGCAGATGCCGGCCTTGGCACCGGCGAGACCGATCTGAACGAGGCGGCCAAAGCCGTGATATTGGCGTGCGAGAAGCCGGCCATGGGTCTGGCCGGAACGATAGCGCCGGCGCAAGAACCAGCGCAAGGATTGCCGGTCTGGGCTGAGGCGCTCCGCCACCAAGGCGGTCGCCGCATAATCGAAGCGGCCGCCGTTACGATAGATGCGATCGAAGAACTCGGTATCCTCGCCGCCGGATTTGCCGAGCGCCAGGTCGAACAATTGGCCGCGCACGGCGGGGTGGTGCAGATCGATCAGGCTGTTGCCGGCATAGCCGGTGCGAATCTCGCCCTCGATATAGACCACCGCGACCGAATGGAAATCGCCCCGCTTCAGCCAGCCGGGCGCGGTGTCGTCGTAGATCGCCTGCATGGGGCCGAAGATTGCCGCGACCGGCGGCGTTTCGCGCGTGCGATCCATCATCGCCTGCAGCCAATCCGGCGCCGCCGTTTCATCGTCGTCGATGAAGGCCAGCCAGTCGGTTTCGCAATTCTCGATGCAGGCATTGCGGGCGATGGAGATGTTCCGGCCGGGAGCATGCACATAGCGCAGATCGAGGCCAAGCTCGCGGGCGGCGGATTCGATATGGGACCGCGCCGTATCGGCGTCATCATTGTCGATTACCAGGACCCGCTGCCGCAGGTCGCGCAATTGCTGGGCTGCGAGGCTGCGCAGGCAGTCGGTGATGGCGGGCCGGCGGAAGGTGCAGACCGCCACGGTGACATCGGTCAGCTGGCGCGCTGTCTGGGGCGAGCGTTCGTGCTCCTGATCGCCCGAAGCGATCGGCGTGGCTATGCAATGGTTGCCCTGGCCGATCCGCGTGGAATCGGCCGGCGGCATAACCGGCATTTCGGAAAGGCTGTTCACGCGTCCTCGCTGCGTATTCTGCTGGCAATGGCCTAACGGCGGAGGATCGAAGATGTTGCATTGCGGTCGCGCAATATGCTCTTTTTTGCCCGTTTCCGCCGATCGCCGGCCGCCTCTGCCGGCTCAATCGGGTCGCACTTTCCCGACTTTAACCCGATCCATGGATGTGGGATGAGCATTTCCTATCTGGTCCACGACTTGAACGATCCTGCCGTGGCGCGCCGTGCCGCGATGCTGCAGCAGGGCGGGGCGGTGCTTGATCTGTTGGGCTTCCGGCGCGGCAGTCAGGCGCCTGACCGGGTTGCCGGGTTGCCGGTACGGGATCTGGGCGAGACCCAGGACGGCCGCTTCATCGCCCGCATCCTCTCGATTGTAAAAGCGCGGTTTCAAGCCGGTAATTGGGGCCGTATTTTTGAGGAGGGCGACAGTATTCTCGCCCGCAACCTGGAGATGCTGTATCTCGCCGCGGCGGCCCGGCGACGCTTTGCGCCGGCCAATCCCATGTTCTACGAACTGCTCGACATCCACCGCCTGATGGTGGGCGACGGCGCGCCGGCCCGCCTGCTGCGCCGCCTCGAAGGTGCGTTGCTGCGGCAATGCGCCGGGGTGATCGTCAGTTCGCCGGCCTTCGAGCGCGACTATTTGCGGCGCTACTACCGACATCTGCCGCCGGTCCTGCTGTGGGAAAACAAGGTGATGCCGCCGGCTCTGATGGGTGGGAGGGAGAAGACGGCGAATGCGGCCCTGTCGCTGCCCGCACCGCCACCGGCCAAGGCGCCTTGGTGTATCGGCTGGTTCGGTGCCATACGCTGTCGACGCAGCCTGCTCTGCCTCGCGGCCATCGCCCGCCAGTATCCCGGCCTCATCGAGGTCGATATCAGGGGGCGCGTGACCGAGGCGATGGGCGCGGATTTCCAGCAGATCGTCGATGCGACACCGGGCATGAACTATTTCGGCCCGTATCGCTATCCCGACGATCTGGCCGCGATCTATGGCCAGGTACATTTCGTCTGGGCCATAGACTTTTACGAAGCCGGTTTCAATTCCACCTGGCTCTTGCCCAATCGCCTGTATGAGGGCGGTTATTGCCGTCGTGTCCCGATCGCCCTCGGCACCGTGGAAACCGGACGCTGGCTGGCGCGCCATGGCCTCGGTTTCCAGCTTGGCGAAGATCTCGAAACCGCGGCCGAGACGCTTTTCCGCACCATGACGCCGGCCAGGTACCAGGCGGCACTGGCCGCCAGCGAGGCCGCCGATCTCTCGCTTTTCTGCCTCAATGAAGCCGCTTGCGAGACGATGGCCGCTGCGCTGCAGGGCTAGAACCGATCAAAAGCATCCGTGCGGATCAGAACCGGTAGGCGGCGATCCAATCGATATCGAGGCTGGCCGGCGTCGGCGTCTTGTCATTGGCGGTTTTCTGCACGGCGAGGTTGGCGAGCAGGTACATCGGACGGTCGGCGCTGTCGAGCCCCGGCGGCGTGATAAATTGGCCGATCGGCTTGCGGTCGATGTAATAGACCATCCGCTCCTTGGTCCAAAGCACGCCATAGGTATGAAATTCCTTGTCGTTGCCGGGCACCTGCACATTGCAATGCGTGCTCACATGCTTGCCGCGTCCATCCTGGCGCCAATGGGTCGTCATATCGACGCTTTCCGGCTTGTCCCCACCCGTTTCGAAAATATCGATCTCCGGCGGCCAATCAGCCCTCTGCCGCATCATCCAGAAGGCCGGCCAATAGGCATGACCGCGCGTCATCCGCGCCCTGATCTCGAAATACCCGAAGGCCTGATAGAAGGTATTGCGGGTGGTGATGAGACCCGAGGTGTAGCGCAACCCTTTGAACTTGCCCAGATAGGCTTCCGGCGTCTTGTTCGCCATGATGTGGAGGATGCCGTCCTTGAGGACGAAGGGATCGATGCCCGCATCCATGAAACGGCGATCGACATAGATCTGCTGTTCGGAATTCGGCGCCAGCGTGCGATTCTCGACCGTGTAGTCATGGCCCTGGTAATGGTTGGTCCAGACATCGTTATCGAGCGAGTCGCCGTTGAAGTTATCGGCGAAACTTTGCCGCAGGGGCAGTTGCGATTGGGCGGCGCCATCCGGCACCGGCTGGCACTTTTCCGTGACGGCGCCGGTCGGCTGGTCGAGCATCAGCTGTTTGGGCGCATCCTCGGCCCGCGCCGGTCCTATGCCGGCCAATGCCGGTAGCAGGATCGCGGTAAGGAGCAACGTGTGGCGGGAGAGCTTGCCGAGTGAGGTGCGACTGCCTGGCATCGGGATCTTTCTATCTGGTTCGATCAGCAGATTGCTGAACGCGAGGTTCCTGCCATAGGTGATTCAAGGTGGCAGGTTTGCGCTTCTGGCGGCTTACCGTAATGCGTCTTGTCATGCGACTGGCAATAGACGGTCGTTGCCGCCGTTTAGTTCCCTGATAGAACGCACAGGGCCTTGTGAGATTGGGGACATTACGCGGTTAGGGATAAGTTCCGCGATTGGCGTTAAGAAGGCGCACAGAAGGGGCAGGGGGGAAGGGCATGGGCAGTGCCTGGACGCCCGATGTGAAATGTCCGGGAATGGGGAACTATCCGTACCGAGGGAAATTATTACCGCCAGCTGTAATTCTGCGGCGGCAATTCTGCGGCGGCGGGCGTGACGGCCTACAGAATTACCTGCAGGAAATCACTTTTTAATATTGATGCCAGCCGGGCCGCGCCGCGATCAGGGCGGCTTCGCAACCAGGGGCACATATGCAAGGAACCGTGATCGTTACCGGTGGCGCCGGCTATATCGGCAGTCATGTCTGCAAGGCGCTGCATCGGCGCGGGATCCTTCCTGTCACCGTCGACGATCTCAGCAGCGGCAATAAGTGGGCGGTCAAATGGGGCCCACTTCATATCGCCAATATCTGCGACGGGACGGCATTGCGCGGTATCTTCGATCAGTATCAGGTCGACGCGGTGCTGCATTTCGCTGCCCATTCCCAGGTGGGTGAATCTGTCAGCAATCCGCTGAAATACCATCGCAACAATATCGGCGGGACGGTCAGCCTGGCCGAGGTGATGCTGGAACGCGAGGTGCGACGGCTGGTCTTTTCCAGCACCTGCGCCGTCTACGGCATGCCCGATACGACGCCGATCACGGAAGACGCGCCGCGCCGGCCGGTCAACCCCTACGGCCAGTCGAAAATGTCGGCCGAAAATGCGCTGATGGATGTCGCTGCGACCGGCAAATTGAGTGTCGCCATGCTGCGTTATTTCAATGCCGCGGGCGCCGATGCCGATCTGGAAATCGGCGAGGCGCATGAGCCGGAAAGCCACATCATTCCGCTGGCGATCCGCGCCGCTACCGGCCAGCTCGCTCAGTTCCGCCTGTTCGGCACGGACTATCCGACACCGGACGGCTCCTGCCTGCGGGATTACATCCATGTAAATGATCTCGCCTCGGCCCATCTCGCCGCGCTGGATTTCCTTCAGGACCAGACTGGCGCGCATGGCTTCAATCTCGGCACTGGCAAGGCGGTCTCGGTGCGTGAGATCCTGTCGGCGGTCGAGAGGGTTACCGGCCGAACCGTGCCCACAGCCGAAGTCGAGCGGCGCGCCGGCGATCCGCCGGTCCTGTTTGCCGCCAATGGCAAGGCACAGAGCCAGCTTAACTGGCAGCCGCGCGAAAGCGATATCGACAGCATCGTGCGCAGCGCCGTTGCCTGGGACGAGGTCTATCGCGCGCAGGGACTGGAACCACCCTCCTATAAGCGCGCATAGGCCGGATCGGATGTTATCGGGGGAGCAGCGAATGCGGTGACGAGGCTGATACAGCGCATCCATCACGGCCTGTCGTGGCGTTGCGATCTTGCCCTTCAACGGCTTCATCGCCTGACAAGCCACTGGCTGGATGCCCATCTCAGAATCCTGATTGCCTGGCGTTGGTACATGCACAGACGGCGCGCCGGCCCATCGTGGTCGCCCCATGGATTGACCGCGCCGGTGATCGTTTCGCTGACTTCTTATCCGCCGCGCTATGCGACGCTGGCTTTGACGCTGAAGTGCCTTCTGCTGCAATCGGCACATGCCAACCAGGTTATCTTATGGACTGACGATCAATCTGGCGCCGGTCTGCCGCCTGATGTTCTCGAACTGCGCAAATGGGGGCTTACAATAGGGTGGTGCGACAACACCCTGCGCTCACACAACAAATATATCCACAGCTGGCGGCGTCACCCGGCCGCGTTCATCGCCACGGCGGATGACGACACTTATTATTGGCCGGGTTGGCTCGCCGAACTGATTGCGAGTTATGATCCGGGTGGAAATGTCATTCCGTGTCATCGCGTTCATCGCATCTCTCTGGGGCCGGCCGGCTACCCGGCGCCTTATCGCGACTGGCAATGGGAAAGCCCCGAGACGCGTCCCGGCGTGCTGGTCTTTCCCACCGGAGCCGGCGGTATACTCTATCCGCCCGGTTGCCTGCATCCCGACGTCGACGATGAGGCGCGCATTCTCGCGCTATGCCCGCGGGCCGACGATATATGGCTCTATTGGATGGCATTGCGTCAGGGCTGCCTGTTTTGCCGGACGAAGAAAACCCATCACCTGCACCATTGGCGCGGCAGCCAGGAACAGGCACTGATGTGGGGCAACGTCTTTCAAGGGAGCGGCAATGACGAGCAGATCAGTGCCATGATTGACGCCTTCGGCTGGCCGCCAAACCCTTCACCTTCAGCGTACCGACCGCGCGAGCGATGGTCGCGGGACGGCTGGGCATCATGAGCCGTGGCACCTTGCGACCGTCACCTCGGGCAATGGCCGCATCGCCTGCGGCTGGGGGGAGCGGATTTTTCCCGGCGAATAACCCAGATCTGTGGCGTAAGACTATCCCTGGCTTTGGCAGAACTGCCTCGCCGCTGGATCGCCCGCAGGGCGAACGAACAGGCGCGCACAGGAGGGGGAGCGTGGCAAACCCCGGTGGGACGGATAGGCGGCCTGCGTCGCGCTGGCGGGTTGCGCCGCGGGCCATCGCACCGCGACGGTCGGCACTGGCGATGGAACGAGAAAGATGATTCTCACACAGCGTCTGCGTCAGGGCCTGTCATGGCGGCGCGACCTTGCGGTGCATGAGTTTCAGCGCCTGGTCAGTCACGGGCGTGATGCCTATTTGCGCGGGCTGGTTGCTTGGCGCTGGAGATCACGCCGGCAAAACGCAGCGCTTGGCCGGCCGTCGCACGGCCTGCCGGCGCCCCTCATTCTTTCCCTGACGTCCTTTCCGGCGCGTTACGGTACGCTGGCATTGACGCTGAAGTGCCTGTTGCTGCAGTCGGTGCGGCCGGACCGGGTGATCCTGTGGATCGCCAAGGAACACCAGGACAGGCTGACGCCGGAAATTCTGGCCTTGCGCGACGAGGGGCTGGAGATCGGCGATTGCGATAACAGTTTGCGTTCGCACAACAAATATCTTCACAGCCGACGGCTCTATCCCGATGCCTTCATCGCCACGGCGGATGACGACACCTATTACTGGCCGGACTGGCTGGCGGAACTGATCGCCGATCACGATCCGCGCCGCAAGGTGATTCCGTGTCATCGTGTCCACCGTATCAAGCTGGGGCCGGATAGCCGTCCCGCGGCCTATCGCGACTGGGAATGGGAAAGTACGGCGCTGGAAGCGGATGCGCTGGTTTTTCCGACTGGCGTCGGCGGGGTGCTCTACCGGCCGGATTGCCTGCACCGTGACGTCGACGACGCCGCCCGTATCCTCGCCCTTTGCCCGCGTGCCGACGATATCTGGCTCTATTGGATGGCCCAGCGGCAGGGCTTCCTGTTTCGCCGCACCGCGCTCGGCCGCCCGTTGCACCATTGGCGAACCAGCCAGGCAGAAGGTCTGATGTGGAGCAACGTCTTCGAAGCGAATGGTAATGACGAACAGATGAGCGCCATGATCGACGCCTTCGGCTGGCCGGCCTATCATCCGCCGCAATAGCCAACCCCTTCAATCGGCCGCCGGAGCCGACTTTCAACCACCCGTGCAGAGCTGCCGCGCCATGCCGCTTCCCGGATCGGCCGGTAGCAAAAGCTTTCAATTCCCGGTGGCCGGGTTATCCTCAAAAAGGGGATTCGCGCTGCCTCGCCGTCCAGCATGCAGGGTGAGGCGAAGCGCTTGAGGAGGCGACGATGGCAGCGCGCAACAGATCCGATCCATCCATCATCGACCGGACCCCTGAGACCAGGATCGACGACGAGGATGCTCTCAATCCCATCTCCGTTCGGCAGCCGCGACCGCGCCCATCATGACCGGCCTCGCTATACGGCCTGATCTGCGCCGCAAGGCGGCGCAGTTGCCCTGGCTGCATATTGCCCGCTGGTTCACCGGCGTGATCTGCGTCGGCGCAGTGATCGCCGTGGTGCTCAATATCGCCGATATCGAGCGCCTTCTGGCGATCATCCGCGGGATTGAGCCGTTATGGCTGTTGCTCGCCCTGGTGACCCAGGCGATGACATATGCCGCCGCGGCGGGGATCTGGCTGCAGGTCTTGCATGCCAATGGCAGTCCTGTACCATTTCATGTGCTGTATCGTCTCAGTCTGGCGCAGCTCTTTGCCGAACAGGCTCTGCCAAGCAGCGGCGTCAGCGGCGCGCTGCTGGTCGTCAAGGGCTTGGTCAATCGCGGCATCGAGGAGGCGACCGGCATGGGCTGCATGCTGGTCGGCATGATTTCGTATTATGCCGGCTACCTGCTGGCTATCCTCGCCAGCTTTATCATTCTGTTCAGCGAACACGACCGGCACGACCCGCATATGATGGTATTGGTCCTGCCGCTGCTCGTCGTTGCCGGTTTCTTTTGCCTGCTGATCGTGGCGGTCCTCGGCCTGGTCTTCTGGCTGCGTCGCCGCGGCGGCCTCGCGCAACTGCCGACGCGATGGCAATCCTGGCTGCAGCGCTGGCGCACCGGCTGGTCGATGCTGGAACGGCTGGTGCAGATGCTGGGCGAGGCGCCGGCGGCGCTGCTGCGGAATCGCTCGCTGCTGAGCCGCGCCACGGCATTGCAGATTACGGTTTTCCTGATCGATGCCGTCACCTTTACGATCATGCTGCAGGCGATCGGCACGCATCTTCGCTATGACATCGTGTTTGCCTGTTTTGTCCTGGCCTCCCTGGTCGGATCGGTCCTGCCGGTCCCGCTTGGCCTCGGCAGCTTCGAAGCCAGCTGCGTGGCACTGCTGCACCTCTTCCTGGTGCCGGTGGAGACCGGGCTGGTTGCCGTGCTGCTGCTGCGCGGTTTCACTTTCTGGCTGCCCATGCTGCCGGGACTCTGGCTGGCACATCGAGAGTTGCGGGCGCTGCAGCCGCGCGGCGAAGACATCGACCAGCATCTGGAAGAGCGCATTTCTTCATAAATTTTCAATGCATTGCAGCCAATTATGGCGCCGTTTGGGGCAATGGGTAAGGCAACCGTGGTGGAGCAGGGCGGCAAAGCGGAGCAGGAGAACGAAGGCGCTGCCGAGGCAGGCGAGGCGCCGCGACCGCGACGCGCACTCAAGCCCGGCGTGAAGCATATCAGCCTGGCGCTGCAAGGCGGCGGCTCGCATGGCGCTTTCACCTGGGGCGTGATGCATCGGCTGATGAGTGAACCGCGCCTCTATATCGACGGCATCAGCGGTACCAGCGCCGGGGCGATGAATGCGGTCGTCTTCGCCGACGGCTTTCTCAAAGGCAAGCGCCAGGGGGCGATCGACGCCCTGGCCGAGTTCTGGCAGCGCGTCTCGCGGGTGTGCCCCTTGCCACGTTTCATTCCGCGCGGCATTCCCGGCATCTCGGAAGGTTGGGCGGTCGATAACGATCCGACCTTCATGATGGTCGATTTCATGACCCGGCTGATGTCGCCGCGCCAGTTCAATCCCATGAAACTCAACCCGCTGGGCGACATCCTGAACGAGCTGGTCGATTTCGCCCAGTTGCGGGCCCATCCCGATGTGAAGCTTTTCGTCACCGCGTCCAATGTGCGGACCTGTCGCTCGCGCATTTTCCGCACGCCGGAACTCACGGCGCAGGCGGTGCTGGCTTCGGCCTGCCTGCCATTGCTGTTCGAGGCGGTGGAAGTCGATGGCGAGTTCTATTGGGACGGCGGCTATCTCGGTAACCCGGCGATCTATCCCCTGATCCATGAATGTGACAGCAGCGATGTGGTGCTGGTGCATATCAACCCGATGAATCGCCCCGACGTGCCGGCCACGGCGCGCGATATCCTGAACCGCATCAATGAAATGACCTTCAATGCTAGTCTGGTGCAGGAGATGCACGGCTTTGCCACCGTCTCCCGGCTGGTCGAAAGCGGCGCCCTCAATGACGATCGTTATGTTGCTGTCCGTTTCCATCAGATCGGTGCCGAACTGGAACTGGCGGAGATGGGGGCGCTCAGCAAGATGAATACCGAGCGCGCTTTTCTCGAACATCTGCACCAGCTCGGTTATGAAACCGCCGATCGCTGGGTCACGGAGAATTTCGACCGCATCGGCTGGGAAAGCACCATCGATCTCGAGGAACGCTACGGCTGAAGCAGTGGTGTGCGATCACGCCAGCGAGGGTATGCATCCGATACTGCCGCCTGACATATTGCCCGGGACATTGACTGACTCCCTGTCCTTCTGCATGCTGAATTGCGAAGGGGATGGGGTCCCCCAAAACCGCCCGTAAGGGATGATGACTCCTGCCGCGTGACGTCGCGTGGTGGGAGATGCTTGTCCAAAGCCTCTGGCATCCCTTCCGCCGCCTTCTCACGCATCTCACCGGATCGGTCGCCGCCTCGCGCGGTGGCAATATATGGAGATGCCTGATGGGCTTCCTGCCTTTGCTTGAGCCGCAGGTACGCTCAGGTTTGCCCCCGTCGACGCGGCGGCTGGCCGCCGGCCCGTCGCCGGTACTGTCGCACATATGCAGCGGCGTGGCGGATATCGGCAGGGGGGAGAGCCGATGATGTCGCCGGTCATTGCCTGTTGGGTTGCCCTGGGTAGCGCGCTCGGCGGGGTTGCACGCTATTGGTGCTCCGGCCTGGCCGCCAATTGGTTCGGCGAGACCTTTCCCTGGGGCACCCTGATCGTCAATATCCTCGGTTCATTCCTGATCGGACTGATCGCCACATTGACGAGCCCGGATGGTCGTCTCATGGTTTCGCCGGAGACACGGCAGTTCATGATGGTCGGGATCATCGGCGGGTTCACCACCTTCTCGTCCTTCAGCCTGCAGACCCTGCGTTTGACGCAGGACGGCGACTGGCTGCCGGCGGGCTTGAATGTTGTCGGCTCGGTGGCTGCCTGCCTGATCATGGTCTGGGCCGGTCACGTCACCGCCGCTATATTGAACCGCTGAGCTATGTCGCTGATGGAGGAGAAGATGGAACTGCCAAAGGACGCCATGCTGCTGCGTATCTTCATCGGCGAAAGCGATCGCGCCGGGCATCAGCCGCTCTACGAAGCAATCGTGCTGCAGGCGCGCGAGGCGCATCTTGCGGGCGCCACGGTGCTGCGCGGGCCGATGGGTTTCGGCCATTCCAGCCGGTTGCATACGGCGAAGATCCTGCGCCTGTCGGAGGATCTGCCGATCGTCATCGAGATCGTCGACAGCGAGGCGAAGCTGCGCGCCTTCTGGACGGCGATCGAACCGATCATGGGGGCCAGTCTGGTGACCCTGGAACGTGTCGAGGTGCTGCGCTATGGCACCAGCCACGCGGCGACCGCATAAGGTGTTGCGTGAAGGGGTTCAGCGACAACCGATTCTTCAATCTCCTGGCGCGGCTGCAGGTTGCCAGCAATCCGCATCCGACTATCGATCGCTGGAGCTTCGACGGTGTCGACTGGCGCCGCGAGAGGCAAAGCCATTGGGGACAGGATTACGCCTATCAGGTCGAGGCCCAGACCCTCACCCATACCGGCCGTCCGGCCTGGTCCCTGCTGGTGATCGGTGAGACCTGGTGGGGGCCCGATCGCAAGCTGGCCTTGCGCCAGACTCACTGGGGGCGGCTGGTGTCCAGCAGCAAGACCGCGGCGCTGGCCTGGTTCAACCGGCATGAGCGGTGACGAAGATCGCTTTATTTAGCCGGCGGTCTCGCGGCTGATGCCGAGCCGGCGCAGCAGCAGGGGCATGGTCAGGCCCTGGATCAGCACCGAGAAGGAGACGGTGGCGAAAGCGGCGACGACGATCTCGTCGCGCAGCGGAAAGCTCGGCGGCAGGGCGAGGACCAGGGCCAAGGCGAGCGCACCGCGCAAGCCGCCCCACCACAGGACGTGTTGCTCACGCATCGGTACGCGCCAGCGCGACCCCTGGAACAGCAGGCAGAGCGGGTAGACGCTGATCAAGCGCGCCGCCAGAACCAGCAGGTTGACGTTGATCAGCGCCGTCCAGCCCAGAGCGGTGAAAGCGGTGCCGGCGATGGTGAGGCCGATCAGCAGGAAGATCAGCGAATTGGCGAGGAAGGCCGCGAATTCCCAGAAGGCGACGGCGAATTCGCGGCCGCGACTGGAGAGCCTGCGGGGGCTGGGCTCGCCGAGCAGCCCGACATTACCGATCAGCAGGCCGGCGGCGACGGTTGCCAGCACGCCGGAGGCGCCGAAATGCTCGGCGATCAGGAAGGAACCATAGGCGGTGACGGTGGTGACCGCGGTTTCGATCAGGTGATCCTGGGTGCGGCCGATCACCAGGATGGCGAGGCCGCCGCAGAGCAGGCCGATCCCCATGCCGCCCAGTGCGGTATGGCCGAGCGCCAGGATGAACCCGCCGACGGTCAGGCTCTCACTCGCGCCGCTACCGCCCTCCATGGCGCCGCTTGCTTGTGCGAAGCTGAGGGCGAGGGCGAAGAAGACGGCGGCGACGCCGTCATTGAACAGGCTCTCGCTCTCGACCAGCAGGCGCAACCGGCCGCCGATGCCGGTATCCTTGAACATGGCGATGACGGCGACCGGATCGGTGGCGGAGATGAGGACGGCGAAGAGCAAAGCCGGCGCCAGCGGCCAGTGCAACACGCCGGCCATGCCGCAGGTGACGACGGCGGCGGAGATGACGACGCCGAAGATCGACAGCACCGTGACCGGCAAGGCGTCGCGTTTCAATTCGTGCCAGTGGAGCGCAAGTGCCGCCTCGAACAGCAAGGGCGGCAGCAGCAGGTCGAAGATCAGGTCATGGGTCAGCTTTACCTGCCCGCCGAGATGGGCAAAGGCCAGCCCGATCCCCGCCAGCACCAGCCCGACCGTGTAGGGCAAGCGCAACAGCCGCGCCAAAATCGCGACCAGCGAGGCTGCCATCAGCAGTGCGATCGATTCGCTTAGGACAAATTCCATTTCCATGGCGCGGGATCATAGGGGAGCAAGCCGGGGCGGGGAAGGAAAAGCCGGTGCCAAGGGAGGGGAACGGAGGAAGCTGACTGGCCATTTGCTCATCGATACTGGGGCTGCTGCAAAGGCTTGGAACCGAACCATGCCAGTTAATTTTACAGCCGTGATATTTCCTTTACCGTTCCTTTACCGTTAGGAATGGCAAAATCCCCAGCCGGCAGAAATCCTATTTTGCCGGTTTTCGATGTCGAAAGGCGGCCGTCTTCAACGGGTCGCCGGGGCACCCTATCCGGGCGCCAAAAATGGCTGACGGGGGACGGATCATGCTTACGCTTCGGATCGGGCAGCGGATCGGCATCGGCTTTGGGCTGATGATCGCCGGACTGGTGGCTCTGTCGACCATCAATTTCACCGGCCTGCAGCGGATCGGCGGCACCTATGACGGGGCCAGCGCGGGTGCTGCGGCGGCGACCGCGGCCGCGGAGTTCGACGGCGATCTCACCAAGGACGTCTCGGCGCTCAAGGACTACCTGACCACGGCGGATGACGCGGCGGCGCAGGCGGTGACGCAATCGATGGCGGCGACCAGCGCTGCGGCCGCCCGGCTGAAGGATCTCACCGCCGCGACCCTCTATGCCGATGATGTCGGCGAAGTGGTCAAATCGCAGGCCAGCTTCGTCGCCGGTTTCGACAGCCTGCATAAGGTGGTGGCCGACCGTGCCGCCGCACGCGAGACGACGAAGGCCAAGATCGGCGAGCTGACCACGGCCTTCACGGCACTGGCCGAGAAATCCGCCGGGACCGGCAGTCTCGGCACCATCAAGTCGGCGCTCAGCGGACTTGCCACTTTTTCCTCGCTCTCGACCAAGCTGACCGCCTTCATCGGTTCCGGTGCGGCCGTTGATGAAGCGGCGGCCAATGACGAGCTGAAGAACCTCACCGATCAGCTGGTCGGGCTGAAGACGCGGGCCCTGATGGGTGGCCTGGATGCGGAATATGACGCCGTCGATAAGAAGATGGCCGAGTTTCAGGCGGCCTTTACGGCGATCAGCGGCGCCACCAAGGCGCAGCACCAGCAGCAGCAGAGCTTCAATCAGCTGGCCGGGCAGATCCTCGATCGCTCGGCGAAATTGCGTGCCCGGGTGGCCGGCGATGTCGCCGCCGCCAATGACCAGCTGCGCGGCACCATCACCAACACCACCTGGCTGGTGATCGTCATTTCCGCGGCGACGGCGCTGGCGGCGATCGTCCTCGCTTGGGTGGTCAGCCGCGGCATCACCCGGCCGATCCTCGCCATCACCGAGGTCATGGGCCGTCTCGCCGAGCGCGACTGGGCGGTTGCGCCCTATGGCATCGCGCGCGGCGACGAGATCGGCGCCATGGCCAAGGCGGTGCAGGTCTTCAAGGAGAACGGCCAGGCCGCCGACACCCTGCAGCGCGAGGTCGAGGCCGAACGCGCCAGCGCCGATGCGACACGGCGCGCCGAGATGCGGCGCTTTGCCGATCAGTTCGACCAGGCGGTGGGCAATGTGGTGACGCAGGTCGCCAAGGCGGCCGGCGAGATGCAGGCTTTGGCCGACCAGTTGATGAACAACGTGCGGCAGACCTCCAGCCGCTCCGCTTCGGTCGCCGAGGCGTCGCAGCAGGCGGCGGGCAATGTGCAGAATGTGGCCGCCGCTGCCGAGGAACTGTCAGCCTCGGTGCAGGAGATCACCCGTCAGGTGGCCTCGTCGAGCGAGATCACCAGGAAGGCGGTCAGCGACACCGCGCGCGCCGATACCCAGGTGCAGTCGCTGGCCGATGCGGCGGACAAGATCGGCGGCGTTGCCCGGCTGATCAGCGAGATCGCCGCCCAGACCAATCTGCTGGCGCTCAACGCGACGATCGAGGCGGCGCGGGCGGGCGAAGCCGGCAAGGGCTTCGCCGTGGTCGCCTCCGAGGTGAAGAACCTCGCGGCGCAGACAGCGAAAGCAACCGAGGAGATCGGCGTGCAGATCTCCGCCATCCAGAGCTCGACCAATGACACGGTCGGCGCCATTCGCGGCATCGGCGCCACCATCCAGCAGGTCAACGAGATCACCCAGTCGGTGGCGAGCGCCATCGCCGAACAGGGCAGCGCCACCAACGAGATCGCCCAGAGCACCCAACAGGCCTTCAGCGGCACGCAGCTGGTGGCGGGCGATGTCGCCGGCATGAGCGGCGTGGTGGCGGCGAGCGGAAGTGCTGCCGAGCGGGTGCATCAGGCTTGCGGCGTCCTCGCGCAACAGGCGCGGCATTTGCGCACGGAAGTGGACCGCTTTATCGAGCAGATACGGGCCGCGTGAGCGACCATCACGGTAACCGGCGGTACCATCGGGAGACGAGAATGCGTGGCTGGGGTCTTTGGACCATTGTATTCGTTACCGGTGCCTGGCCGGCGGCGGCCGACACGCCTTTCTATGATCGTTGCGTCGCCCTCGATGCCTCGGCCCGGCTGCAGGTCGAAGCCTGCACATTCGCTTTGGAGACCGAAAAGCTCGCGGCCGATCAACAGGCCCATGCCCTTACGCGGCGTGCGACAGGCTATCGCGGGACTGGGTATTGGCGTTACGCCGATGCCGACCTGGAACAGGCAGTGCGGTTGGCGCCAGACGATCCGGAGATCCTCGTCGCAATCGCGGATGGCGCGCGTCTTAACGCTAATGCCGGGCGGGCGATTGCTGCCAACAAGCAGTTGCTGGAACACCAGCCAAAAGACGTAAAAGCGCTGACAGGTCTGGGCGTCGCCTACATGATGCAGCAGAACTACACGCTGGCTGAGAATGCCTTTTCTCGAATTCTCGCGCTCGATCCCAACAATGTCGGCGCCCTGTACTGGAGGGCAATGACGCTGGGTCCCCAGCAGGAGTTTGCCCGCGGCCTTGTCGACATGGATCGCGCGGTGGCTCTGCAAGATAAGAACATGGCTTTTCGGCAACAGCGTGGAGAGTTGGAACTCTATGCCGGCCGCTTTCGGGAAGCTATCACCGATCTAGACCTCTTCTTTGCGGCCCAGGAAAATGCGCCGTTCTATCGGTTCCGGGGTGCCGCCAAATACTATCTCGGAGATTTTCAAGGAGCGACCGCGGATTTCAGCCGGGACCTGGCCCTGGTACCGGCCTTCGCTCATCTAGCCCTCTGGCGCTATTTCGCCGAGCAGCGTAACGGCGGCGGGAGCCTCGAAGAGCTTACGGCCATCGCCGACCGGACAAAAGATGACTGGACAGCCTCACTGATCCGTCTGGTGACGAAACAGGGTTCAATCGACCAGGCGCTGGCTCTCGCAAAGAACGGCAACAAGAAACTGCAGATGGTGCGCGAAAGCCAAACTCATTTTGCCGCGGGGGAGGCGGCATTGTTGGCCGGCGATTCTGCCGGTGCCAGATTGCAGTTCGCAGCCGCTCGCGAACACGGCGTCCAGGTCTCGACGGATCAGATGGTACCCGGCCAGCCTGGCAGCCTGCCACTCGACAATGTCATCGAGTTCTCGATCGCAGGGGCGCGGCTCCGGGAGCTGAAGCAATGAGATACACCACGCTCGCGATACGTCTTCTGTCGGTTGCCGTCTTTGCTGCTGTCCTGTCCGGTATACATGCACTTCACTCTGTGCGGGCCGAAGATGCCATACCGGATTATGGACCGGACTGGCGGGTTTGTCGGAACTTGTCGCTGGACCCAACGACACGGCTGGAAGCCTGCAACCGCTTGCTTGAGGAGGGTAAGCTTCCGCCCAAATATCTTTCCTGGACATACAACAATCGCGGCACCGCCTGGCAAGATATGGAGCATCTCAAGGAGGCTTTTCGGGATTTCGAAAAGGCGATCGAAATCGACCCAACCAATGGGCCGCCCTACTACAATCGCGGCTGGTTGGAACATCGGGCTGGCGCCGATGCCAAGGCTATTGGCGATATTGAGACGGCAATCCAGTTAAAGCCAAATGACGCCTCCTTGCGTTGCCAGCTGGGCGAAATTCTCGAGGGAATGGATCGTCTCGATGATGCTGCCGCCAACTACGAAGCCGGTCTTAATATAACGCCCAATGATATCTGTCTTCGGGGCAAACACGCTGCGGTCTTGGATCGCCTTGAACACTTCAATGAAGCCATCGCGGACTATGCAAAAATGATCGAACTTGATCCGAGCTTCACGGGTGGCTGGGTCGGTCGCGCCCAGGATTATATCGTTCTTGGGGCCTATGGCGCTGCCATTCGCGATGCCTCTGCGGCACTTCAACTGCAGCCGGATGACATCGGTGCTCTGAGCGTTCGTGCCGAGGCTCTGTTTGATGACAAGCAATATGACAAGTCCCGCGCCGACTGTGATCGGGTGTTGGCCGCGCAATCGGATGACGTCTCCTGCGGGGACTACGAGCTGCGTGGCCTGCTGCTCCATGGCCATTTCCAGGAAGCGGCGGGTAAGGCGAGCGAACTCGCAGGAGTCCACAATATCCTGTACTTCCATGTCGCCAGCGCCGTCGCCGAATATGGGCTGGGCTCATATGAGCAAGCGGTGCGAGACTTCAAGCTTGCAGTGGATGCCGACCCCGACGATCCGTATCGCGTCTTGCTCGCATATTTGGCGGATCGACATCTTGGGCATGATGATAAGGCGCGGCTGACCGAACTTGCGGCGCGCAACGATATCTGGCCCACACCTCTTCTGCGCTTCGCTGTCGGCCGCCTTTCCAAGGCAGAGGTTCTTGCGGCCGCCGATGTGCCCGATGCCGAACTTAGGAATGAGCGGCTGGCAGAGGCAAATTTCTATCTCGGCGAGCTTGCGGCACTTGACGGGCACGCGGATACCGCCGCCGAGTTCTATAAGGCCTCGGCAGCCATTGCCGAGATACGGCTTTCACCGCGACGGCATCTGGCGCCGTATAAAGATCACAACGACTTTGAAATCTCTCTTGCTCGGGCGGCTTTGCGGGGCAGCGGATTATAGAGCCAGGAGCATCCGAGTGGCGCTTCGCCCTCGGTCAGACTAGCCCCCAAGCCGGTTGGGTCTTTGACCGCAAATTTCTAAGTCAAGTCTGCCGGATACTCGCTTGTACGCCACCTGTGATGGCGACATCTTGGCCCTATTGCGACCCTTGCAGACTCCCATCAGGTGCCACCATGCCCGCGCGTCCCGCCTTCATCATCGAACCCGCCCGCCAGGTCGAGGTCATCCATGATACCGATGTGCTGGTGGTCGGTTCCGGCCCCGGCGGCCTGGCGGCGGCGATTGCTGCGGCGCGGGCCGGCGTTGCGGTGACCCTGGTCGAACGCTTCGGCTGCTTCGGCGGCAATATCACCGCGGTGGGCGTCGAAGGCTTCGCCTGGTATCGCCATGAGGCGACGGTGGAGGCGGGTGGCATCGGCCGCGAATTCGAGGACCGCGCCAAGGCCATGGGTGCGGCTGTGCCGGAGAGCCAGTCGCTCTCCTATGAACTCGATTCCGAGGGTTTCAAGCTGGTCGCAGATAGACTGGTCGAGGAGGCCGGCATCCGCCCGATGCTACACCGCCAGTTCGTGGCGCCGATCATGGAAGGCAACGAGATCAAGGGCATCGTCACGGAATCCAAGGCGGGGCGCGAGGCGATCATGGCGAAGATCGTCATCGACGCGACCGGCGATGCCGATGTCGCCTTCCGCGCCGGCGCGCCGACCGTCAAGACGCCGATCGAGGCGATGCAGGCAGCCTCCGTCATGTTCCATCTCGCGGGCGTCGACAAGAAGGCCTTCATGGCCGGCATCAAGCAGGACCCGCAGACCTATAGCGACTGGTCGACCGGCGAATGGCAGATCGAGACATCGGGCAAGGAGGACAAGATGTTCTCGCCCTTCCTCGGCAAGCCCTTCGCCCAGGCGATCAAGGACGGCGTCATCCCGGCCCATCTCAACACCATCGCTGGCACCTGGGGCGCCATGCATGACACCGGCGAGCTCACCTATATGAATCTCGTCCATCTTGCCGGTTGCGACGGTACCGATCCCGACAGCATGACGAAATTCGAGATCGAGGGCCGCAAGCAGGCGATGCTGGCGATCGAGGCGCTGCGCCGCTACACGCCGGGCTGCACGCAAGCGCGGCTGCGCAACTTCGGCATGACTATCGGCATCCGCGATACGCGCAAGATCGATGCGGTCTACAACATGACCGAAAGCGATGTGCGCAACCAGGGTCGCTTCGCGGACACGATCGGCATCTACCCGGAATTCATCGACGGCTATGGCGTCCTGATCCTGCCGACCACTGGTCGTTACATGCAGATTCCCTATCGCGCCTTGCTGCCGCAGAAGATCGGCAACCTGCTGGTAGCGGGCCGCGCCATCGGCGGCGACCGCATCGCCCATGCCGCCACCCGCAACATGGCCTGCTGCGCCGTGGCCGGGCAGGGGGCGGGCGTTGCCGCCGCCATCGCCATCCGCGGCGGCCAGGAACTTCCCCGGGTGGATCTGGGCGCGGTGCGGGGCGAACTGGACCGGCAGGATGTGCGGACCCAGTGACCGGCCCGGAAATGGGCCGGCAAGGCGTCCCTGCGCTGCGGCTTCGGCCGCGCCAGAATAACCGCTCAGGCTGGCGGCGGTCGCCTGACGATGCCGTCGCCGCCCGGCGCGGCTCAGCCCATCCGGGCCTGCAGTCTGCCCCGCCACGCGCTGGCTTTATGGCTGATTTTCCAGGAAAATTCGCAAATCTGCATCGCCCGCTTGCAATCCCCGGTCAGGGGTGCTATTTCGCCCTCCGCCGCGGCGGTCTCGCGTTGCCCGGCACCTCTGCAGGCCGGCGATTCTCTCAGGGTCGGTCAGCACGGATGGGCGGTTAGCTCAGCGGGAGAGCACTACGTTGACATCGTAGGGGTCACTGGTTCAATCCCAGTACCGCCCACCATTCTAGCCTTCATTGCCAGCGAATGCGGGATCGCGTCCACGGCCTCTGCCGGTGGCGACGAGTTAACGCTGAGCTTCTGCAGCAGGACTTTCGGCGCTTCGTCGTCGGTTCATGCGGGATTGATCAGTCTACGCGACCTACGCCTCAAAGCGGCTCGTGGCGTCACGATTGTGCTCGTATCGTCTCGTGAGCGGAAACGGCGGCAGCCAGGACTCGCGACGGACGGTCCACAGTTCGTAGGTTGGCATCAGTTGGTCAGGGGCATCAAGCGAACCTAGGTTCACTTCGGTTTCGTCTGCGCTGCGCGAAAAAACGGAAGACCCGCAGCGGGGACAGAAAAACCGCCCGGCGTAGTCGCGCGTTTCGCCTTCGATCGTCACCGCGTCCTGCGGGAATATCGCGGAAGCATGAAACAAGGCGCCATGATGCTTGCGGCAGTCGAGACAGTGACAGAGGCCGACCCGGTACGGGCGACCCGACGCCACAATTCGCACGTTGCCGCATAGGCAACCGCCGGTGAAACGGTCCATGCTGCATCTCCTCCAAAATCAAGCGCTTCGAACGTTTACGACGGACGGCACTGTCCTTGCAACCGGGCCGCAGGATAGCGCTTAACGGCGTTCGCCGATGGGGTCGACTAGTTCACGCTGATCTTCTGCAGCAGAACCTTCGAGGCCTGGTATTCGATCATCCGGGATTGATCGGTCTGCAGCGCATTTTGGAAGGCCGTCATCGCGGCCGGCTTGTCGTTGGCGAGCCAGGCCTGATGGCCGATCGTGAAATAGGCGGTGCAGAGGCGCTGCTGGCGTATCGGCAGCGGCAGGGACTGCGCGGCCTCCACCAGCATCTGCGGCGAGAGCTTGCCAAGGAGCAGGAGGGCGATCTTGCTGGGGAAGGCCCGGTCGCCGAAACTGTCAATCATGCGCTGAAAGTTATGGGTGACATCTTCATGATCCTCCTGGCGCAGCAGGCTGATCCAATAGGATGGGCCGAGATCGTAAGGGTCGGCGTGGATGGCGGCCGTCATGCGTTGGATCGCCATCGAGTGATAGCCCATCAGATAGGCAAGCTGCCCGGGCAGCAGGGCCAGGGCGACGGGCGGTCGACGTAGTTGGCGCAGCGCTTCCTCGGCTTTCGCCAATGCCGTTTGATAGTCGCCCGCGCCATAGTCGAAGCTGATATCCTCCGCAACGAAGTCGGCATTGTCCGGCCGCGCCGCCAGTGACGTGCCGATATCGGCACGTGCCTTGGCGATGTCGCCAAGGTCGAAATAGGCCGTTGCGCGCGCTGCATAGTAGTAAAATTTGACATCCGGCGTTCCGCTGGTGCTGTCGATCAGCTGGCTGCAGGCGTCAACACGCTGTCGTGGGGCGGCGGATTCAATGGAACATGCGACCGCAAGGCCTTTGGGCGCGTGAGCCAGGGATGTCAGCACCTGGATGATGGCCTCCAACGCGGGGTTCGGCGGCACGAAGCTGCGGGCCTTTTCGATGTCGCTAACAGCCCCTGAGAAATCGCCGATATCGGCCCTCATCCCCGCACGGGTGGCATAGGAGATCGCGAGTTCCCGCTCGTCCCGCGGATCGGCCTTCGCGATCATCTCGTCGCAGGAGGTCAGGTCCGCATTCGTTTGGCAGACGACCTTGGCCTGATCGGTATTTTGCGCCAGCGCGGCGGGCGCGATCAGGGGAGAGGCGAGGGTGACGAGGATGACCAGGGAAGCTGAACGCATATGGGCTCGCTCAAATGTGGCTACTCAGGGATGGGTGATCAGGGATGGATGACCACCATGGCCGGGACCGGTATCAGCCTGATCGCCGGTTGAGGCGCATGGCGGCGATCCCGCTGGCGACGATGAGGGCGATGCCGAGCCAGACGACCGGCGTCGGCATGTCGCCGAAGGCAAGCAGGCCGATGACGATCGCGGAGACGATCTCGGTATAGCCGAAAGGTGCCAGTTGCGCGGCGCTGGCGAGGCGATGGGCTGAACGATCATGAAATGGCCGATGGCGGCGATGATGCCCATCAGGGCCATCAGCGGCCAATCCGCGAGATCGGGCGTCACCCAGATGAAGGGCATCAGCAGCGAATAGACGGCTGCGCCAAGGAGGGCTGAGATCGCCGAGGTCACCAATGCCGGATCATGCGAACCAAGCTTGCGCGTGACCAGCATGGCGCCAGCATAGGCGATGCCGGAAGCAAAGGAGAAGGGTACCCCGATGGATATCTCGCCGACCGACGGCCGCACCACCAGGGCCGTGCCGACGAAGCCGATGATGACCATGATCCAGCGCAGATAGCCGATCGGCTCACGCAGCAGAATGGCAGAGCCGAGCAGGATCAGGAAGGGATAGACGAAGAACACCGCCATGCTGTCGGCCAGCGGCATGTATTTGATGGCGGAAAAGAACATCAGCGCCGAGAAGGCCATCAGGCCGCCGCGCAGCACCTGCAGGCCGGGCCGAGCCGGTTTCCAGAGGGCGCCCTTATACTGCCGCAAGGCAATCGGCAGCAGCGCCAAGGTATAGAAAAGAAAGCGGGCCCAGGCGATCTCCAGTACCGGCAGATGACCGGCAAGATGCTTGGCGATCGCATCCATGGCGGGCAGGACGGCGATACCGGTGACGAGCACGACAATGCCAAGCAGGGGCCGGTCTTCGGCGGCAAGAATCTGACGCCGGGCGGCGAGGGGTGCTGCGATCTCAGCAGAGCTTGTCGAGGAATTTTGCACGTATCACCGCCGCTGGCCGAAGCATTCAGGCAAGGCAGGCCGGCACGGGAATGCCCGCCGGTCCCGGGTCATGGATAGCCGTGCAACCCGGCCGCCGTCCAGCGGCGATCCGGCCAGCGTGACAATTGGCGCGACGATCGGCACCACCACGCTCTCCCGCCGCACCTCAGGCGGGCTTGACGAATTTCAGCAGGAAGCGGTCGCTTTCGCCGATCGCCAGATACTTCGCGCGGTCCTGATCCTTGAGACGCAAGGTCGGCGGCAGGGTCCAGACTCCGGCTGGATAATCCTTGGTATCCTTGGGGTTGGCGTCGATTTCCGAGCTTCCGGCCAGTTTGAAGCCAGCCTTTTCCACCAGCGCGACGGCGTAATCCTGGCGCACATAGCCGCTGGCGGCCTTGGGATCTTGGGGCAGATCGGGGCGGCCACGGTGGTCTTCGAGGCCGAAGACACCCCCGGGCTTCAAGGCGCGGTAGAAGGCGCGCAGCGATGGTTCGGCGGTGCCGTCGGCCATCCAGTCATGCAGATTGCGGAAGCTGAGCACCATATCCGCCGTGCCGGCCGGGGCGATATCGAAACGGTCGCCGTCGAACTGCGTGACGGCGACCTTGTCATAGAGAGCGGGATTGCCGGCCAGCTTGGCGGCAAAGCCCTTGCGGCTGCTCACCGCGACCGTCGACATGTCGTCATCGGCCGGTCCGGCGGCATAGTATCGTCCGCGGTCGCGCAGATAGGGGGCGAGAATTTCGGTCCACCAGGCGCCACTCCCCGGCTCGATTTCCACCACGGTCTGATCGTCGCGCAGGCCGAAGAAAGTCAGGGTCTCGGCGGGATGCCGGTAGATATCGCGGACGCGGTTCTTGTCGCTGCGCTGGGGGCCGTTGACCAGGGTCTGCAGGCGCGGATCGACTGCCGCCGTGCTATCCGGCGTGGCAGTTGCCTGACAGGCCTGCAGCAAAGGCACCAGGGGCAGCATGGCGCCGAGGCCAAGAAGGGAACGTCGCGGGATCATTGCTGACTCCTGTTGCCGGGAAGATGGGCGAGGCGGCTAGGCAGATGATGGCGAAGGCACGGCTTGTTCCGTAGGCGCCGGTCCCACGGCTCGCGGCGACGACGCTTGGCCGACCAAGTTAAGGCCGACCAAGGTTAAGACGGTTCGAGTGTATGACAGATTAGATTTAGGGCAAGTCTCGCCCCGAGCAAGCCTCACCGGGAGCAAGTCTTGCCGTGCTCCGATGGGGACCGCGCGTTCAGGCGTAAACCCCGCAAGCGCAAACCGGATCAGGCGTAAAGCAGGCGCCCGACTTCCTGGATCAGATGATTAAGATGAAAGGGTTTCGACAGGCGGGGTGCGGCCGCTTCGCCGGTATTGCCCGCCGCGCTGCCCGGCTGGGCCGCCGAGCCGCCGCCAGCGCTGCGGCTTGCCGAGGAACCGCGCACCGGCCGGTTGCGCTTCAGCGAGACTGCGGCAAAGCCGGTGATGAACATGATCTGCACGTTCGGATTGTGCCGGGAACACTGCTTGGCCAACTCGAAGCCATCGAGGCCGGGCATGGTGACGTCGGCCAGCAACAGATCGACCTTGAGTTCGGACAGCATCTCGACCGCCTGGCTGCCGTTCTCCGCCGCCCGCACGCGATAGCCCGCACGCTGCAACATCCTGACCAGGAAGTTGCGAAGCTGTTCGTCATCTTCGGCGACAAGAATCTGAGCCATGACGGCGAAGCTTCCCCCACGGGATCTGCATAACCAAATCGATACGTGGCATCATCGACCGGGCATTCGGCGCATTGGCCTGGGCTGCGGTGACGTGCTGGATATTTTTAACCTCAGTGAGCGAGTCGCGGCCAAGGCAAAATGTTGCGGGGATCGACCCTGATCGATAGCAACTTCTTGAGGTGTCGAGACTTTTAGTCAAAATCGCGCGATTGCGGCGCGGCTCCGGCAGCGATGGCGCTGTTATGTTGCAGCACATGACAGCGGCCGGGGATTAAGCTAGAAAAACCGGGACATGAGCGGCGATTTCAATGCGTCGAGTGACGCACCAGCTAAACCTGCCGAGATGATTTGGCCGCCGCGGCTGTCGTCGCCGTTGCTGCTCGCCTCACCTCATAGCGGTCGCGACTATCCCGCTGGTTTTCTGGCTCAATCGGTGCTGGACCGGGCCATTCTCCGCCAGTCCGAGGATTGCTACGTCGACCTGCTGATCGAGCCGGCCACCCGCCTCGGCGTGCCGAGCCTGCGGGCGCTCTTCCCGCGCATTTTTGTCGATCCCAACCGCGACGCGGCTGAGCTGGATCCGCAGCTCTTTGCTGATCCATTGCCGCCGCAAGCCCAGATTACCTCGCCGCGCGTCCTTGCCGGGCTCGGCGTGGTGCCGCGCGTGGCCGCAGACGACCGGGCGATCTATGCGGCGCAGCTGCCTTACCGCGAGGCGCTTGAGCGCCTCGACCGCTATTATCGGCCCTATCACCGCAGCCTGCAGGCCGCGATCAAGCATATCCGCGGCCAGTTCGGCCAATGCCTGCTGCTCGACTGTCATTCCATGCCCTCGGCGGGCGCGCCGCTCCTGCATGACAGTGCAGAAAAGGCGCGTTCCGGCGCGGGGGTGGGCAATGGTGCGTCCGGATCGCCGAAACCACGCGAATCGCGCAGCGGCGGCGAGGTCGATTTCATCCTCGGCGATTGCTATGGCGGGGCCTGCGCCGATGCCGTCACTTCCCATGCCGAGGCGTTTCTCCTGCAGGCGGGCGCGACGGTCCGCCGCAACAATCCCTATAGCGGCGGCTACGTGACCCAGACCTACGGGCGCCCGGCGGAGGGCGTCCATGTGCTGCAGCTGGAAATCAACCGGCGGCTCTATGTCGACGAGGCCAGCCTCGCGCCCAATGCCGGTTTTGCCGTCACGCGTGACCTGCTGAGCGGCCTCATCGGCAGCTTGCGAGATGCCGCGGCGGACCTCATAAAGCGCCGCTAGTGGATTGATTATGCAACATATTCGTGCGGCGACCCTAACAGATATCGGCGCCATTACGGCCATCTACCGGCATCATGTGCTGACCGGCACGGCCAGTTTCGAGGAAGCGCCGCCCAGCGAGGCGGATATGGCCAATCGGCTTGGGGCGATCCTGGAGCGGCGCCTGCCTTACCTGTGTCTCGAAACCGCCGATCCGGCGACCGGCCAGCTGCGCGTCGCCGGCTACGCCTATGCCGGACCGTATCGGCCGCGCAGCGCCTATCGCTTCACGGTGGAAGATTCCATCTACCTGGCGCCCGGCGCGACCGGCCGCGGCTATGGGCGGATGCTGTTGGAACGGCTGATTGCGGATTGTCGCGCCCTCAACCTCCGGGAAATCGTCGCGGTGATCGGCGATTCCGCAAATATCCCTTCGATCTGCCTTCATCGCCAGCTGGGTTTCAGGGACGTGGGCACGTTGCACCGGGTCGGCTTCAAGTTCGAACGCTGGCTGGACAGTGTTCTTATGCAGCTGTCGCTGCAAGGGACCGATGACCATCCGGACGAGTGAGGTCGCAACCAGTCGCCGAAGCGGTTGCGATAGAGGGAGGCGGGGCCGGCGGACAGCGCGGCTGAGGTGCGGAGGCAAAAAAAAGGGCCGTGCATCGCACGGCCCAAGTTCTGGGAGGAAACGCCCATGAGGGGCGTAAGCGAGAGGGGAGTGTCAGGGGAGATGTCCGCCTCTCGCACTGCAGAAAATGATGTTGCGGCTGCGAAAAGTCAAGGGACAAGCTGTCGCACAAGCTATGCAAATGCTTGACTCTGCTATCAGAAAACCTCATGGCGGTTTGCAAAAGCCTCTCAAATTTTATGCAACATTCCGGCCGCGACGACGGGTTTCGGGTGGTGATCACGGTCTCGTGATCGCATCTACCTGTCATCCCCCTGCAGGCGCCCTTCACGTGGAGGCCGTGATACAGAACAATAGGCGTGGGGTTGCTGGCCGTTCGTGAATGGATGGGACCGTTCGCATGGCGGGCCAGGGGTTGGCCGGCACCTGATGTGGCCGGCCAAGATCCGAAGGGGAAAATATGCCTGCTTTGGGGGAAGAAGGCGGGGGGAGCCCGGAGTCAGGGCTCTCTGATCCGCCGCGGGCGCCGATCGGCGATTCTGCCGAGGTGCGGCTTCCGCAAGCGTCGGTCGGCGGTCGTCTAGAAGGCGCCCGCTTAGAAGGTGCGCGGTTCGGGGGCGCGCGATTCACGGACCTGCGCCGATGGCGCACCATCTTCCTGGTTGCGATCCTGTTCGTCCTCGGCCTGGCGGCCATCCTGACGCTGATGCTGCGGAGTGCCGAAGAGCAGGACGCCGAAGCCCGCCATCTGGCCGAGATCCAGTTCGGCGCCGCCCTTGCCGCTACCGAGCGCAATGTGGCCACGACCACGCTGGACTATGCCTGGTGGGATGACGCCTACAGCCATCTGGCCGAGACGCACGACCAGACCTGGGCCGAGGCCAATCTCACCGGCGCGACGGTGATGGGACCGGACAAGCTGGTTCAAGGCGCGCTGGTCTTCGATGCCGCCGACCAGTTGAGCTATGGTATCTGGCTGGGGCAATCGACCGGAAGCGGCCTTGCGGACAAGATCCATGGCGGGCTGCGGCAATTGCTGCAGGAGGCGCGCAACCAGGACGCAACGAAACCGCATGCCGTCTCTGGGCTGCTTTCCGTCGATGGCAAACCCAGTATCGCCGCTGCGGCGCCGCTCCTGCCGTTTTCCGCCACCGAGGCGATGCCGGGAACTGAGTCGCGCCATGTCCTGGTCTTTCTGAAGGTGCTGGACGACACCAATCTGCAGGCCATCGGCACTATGCTGGGCACCAGCCAGCTGCGACTGGCGGGGCCGAGCCGTCCGGGCGACGGAACGGCGGTGCCGGGGGCGGAGGCCGCGCAGCGGGGAACGGCGGAGGTTTTGCTGATTGCCCTCGATGGCAGCGCGCTCGGCCGCATCCAATGGCAGCCGCCGCAGCCCGGCCGCACCATCATCGGGCGGCTGGTGCCGCAAATCGCCATGATCATCGGCATCATGACGATCCTAGCCGGCATCGCCATCTGGCTGATGCTGAACATACAACACCGCAACCAGATCTATCTCAGCCTGATCGATGCCAAGAACCAGCGCATCGAAAACAACCTCCGGCTCTGGCGCATCACGATCGAAGCGATCGAATATGGCGTTGCTGTCTTTGACAGGCGCGGACAGCTGTTGCTGCGAAACCAGGCCTGCCAGCGCATCTGGGGCGTACCAGAAGAGCTGCTGCGCGAAACGACGCCGCTGAAGGCTATCGTCGATTGGATTCTCGGCAGTGGCGGCTATCAGCTGCAGCCAGATGAGTCCCGGCCGGCCGATTTGCGGCCCCAGGAGACGATCGCCGGCGGCCGTTGGACCTATTGCCGCGACGAACGCATCCTCGAGGTCCAGCGCCTGGCAGTGCCGGAGATCGGCGGGTTCATCAGCATTTCACGCGATATGACCCAGAGCCGCCGACACGAGGAAGAGCTGGTGCAGGCCTGGGAGCAGGCGGTTCTCGCCAACCGCGCCAAATCCGAGTTCCTGGCCAATATCAGCCATGAACTGCGCACGCCGCTGAATGCCATCATCGGCTTCTCCGAAGTCCTGGAGCTGGAGATCTTCGGCCCCCTCTCCAATGAACGGCATCGGTCCTATGTCGCCGATATCAAGGCCAGCGGTGCGCATCTCCTCAGCCTGATCAACGACATTCTCGATCTCTCGAAGATCGAAGCGGGCAAGTTCGATCTGCGGATCGAGGCCGTCGATTGCGGCGAGATACTGGAAGCGGTTGCGCGCCTGATCCGGCCGCGCGCCGACGCCGGCCAGCTGGACTTCACCGTTAATCGCCCGCAAGAACGGCTTATCATCGGCGCCGATGAACGCGCCTTGAAGCAGGTGCTGATCAATCTCCTGAGCAATGCCGTCAAGTTCACCCCCGCCGGCGGCAAGGTCGAACTCGACTGCCATCGCGTGCCGCATGGCATCGCCCTGGTGGTGCGCGATACCGGCATCGGCATCTCGGCAGACAATATAGCGACGGCTCTGGCGCCATTTGGTCAGATTGACAGCCACCTTTCCCGTCGCTTCGAGGGGACAGGCCTCGGGCTACCGATCGTCAAGGGCATCTGCGAATTGCATGGCGGCTCTCTGCGGCTGCAGAGCGAGGTCGATCAGGGCACCGTCGTCACCGCCACCATTCTCGACCAGTTCTCCCGGCCCGGCCGGCATGGCGGCAATAAGGTCGAAGCCGCGTCCCGGGAGCGTGTCCCCGGGGGTGCGTTGCAGCCGAACTGAACCCGTACGGCGCATCCGGTCCTCGTGCATCTGCTCCCTGCCGCTCGAGAGTTGACCGGCCGGCGGTTGTCGGTTCTTATCGTTAACAACCAGGACGATTGCCCGGCGCGATGACTCGGCAGGCAGCGAGTCTGCCGCCAGGACGGCGTGGCGCGGGCAGATCCGGTTCCGGCTGGTTGGGCAGCCGGGTTGAAGCAGGAAGCGTCAAGGCGGGTGATGGGCGAACCGACCCTTTATGGTCCTCTCCATAGCAGCATGGTCAGTGCCGTGCGATTGGCCCTGTTGGCGCTCGATCTGCCGCATCAGATTGTGGTGCCTGACCTGCACAGCCTCGATAGCACGCGGATGACGGATCTGCTGCCGTATTTCGTCGCGCAGGCGCCCACCTTCATCCATGACGATCTGACGCTGTATGATACCGAGGCGATCCTGCTTTATCTCGACGGCTGGTATGGCGAGCTGCTGCGGCGGGAAGGGATCGCGACGCGCGGTGCGGCGGTCACCTCCGGCCTGATGCCGCCGCAGCCGAGGCTCGTCGGCATGATGTGGCAGATGGTAGCGGTGATGCGTGATCATCTGCAGCCGGCCGCGATCGGGGGGGTGGTGGCGCAGAAGATCTTCGTACCGCATCTCGGCGGCCGGCCCGATACCGAAAAACTGGCGGCAGCGGTGGCACGGCAGCAGGATTGCCTGCAACTGCTGGAGCAATTGACCTTGCTGTGCCACAACGGCGATCACGCAGATTACCTGGTGGACAGCCAGCCGCGCCTGGCCGACCTGCTGCTCTACCCGATTGTCTTCCTGATGATGAAGACCGATCTCGGTTCCGCCTGCCTGGCACGCTCGGTGCGCCTGTCGCGCTGGTGGCTCGCCATCAGCAAGCTCGACCGCTTGCGCCCAGGCCTCCCGGTCCTGCCTTAGCTGGATCGCGCCCGCTTTTCCCGGCCCGCGGTTTTTCAGGCCTGCCGCTGGGCCGGGCCAACCGGCTATATATACCGAACAGTTTCCCTGATCATGAGTGTCGCCATGTCCAATGCCGATGACAGCCGCCCCGTAACTGCGCCAGCAGCGACGCCGACCAGCAGCCATTTCGGCCGGCGCCGGGACATCTCCTGGCTCGCCGATCGCCGCTCGGTTGCCGTGCGCCGCATGGGCGGCCCGGGACCGAGCGAGGCGGAACTGGCGCAGATTCTGTCGGCAGCGCTTGCTGCCCCGGATCACGGTGCGCTGCGGCCCTGGCGGATCGTCCGCTGCACCGACAAGGGCAAGGCACGGCTGGCCGAGCTGTTCATTGCCGCGAAACTGCGCGCAAAGCCGGATGCCGCCGAGGCGGAACTGGCGCGCGAGCGCGACAAGGCGATGAAGCCGCCGGTACTGCTGGCCATGCTGGCAACGCCGAAACCGGCCAAGGGGGAGATCACACCGGCTGAACAGCTCGCTTCAGCGGGCGCCGCCATGCAGAGCATCCTGCTGGCCGCCTTCGGTCTCGGCTACGGCGCCATCATCCTCAGCGGCAGCCGCTGCGCCGACCCTGCCGTTCGCGCGGCGTTCGGGCTAACCGCCGGCGATGATCTGCTGGGCTTCATCAGCATCGGCACCGTGGTCGATACGCCGATCCCGTCGCCCCGGCCAGGCTTGGCGGAGATGGTCGCGGTTTATGACGGCGAGGCACTCGGCTGAAAGTGCGGTAGGCCGCATAGCGACGCGAAGCCGCGGGGCGGTTATGCCGACAACATCCAAACCCGTAAAGCGCCGATGGTCTCGAAGCCGCAATTCCGCATGGCCGCTAGGTCGCCGCCGCTCTCGTAGCCGACAAGGGGCAAATGCGGGTATTGGGCGGCGATCATGGCGACGGCGCCGGCGCGCCAAGTGTCACTGTCTTCCTCCGGTACGAACAAGTTCGTATAGCCGACCACTTCAGCGTCGTGGCAGGTGACGCAGCCGGCAACCACGCGGCCGTCGCGCTGGCAGGCGATGATCCTTACCCGGGGATCGGTGAGCAAAGAGGGCGGAAAAAGCGCCGCCGAATCAGAATTTCGCCAGTCACAATTTCCCCATGCGGCTTCCCATGAAAGCAATTCTCCAGCCGTCGCGATCACCTGCCACGAATCAACGGCCGGAGGCGCTTCCGCCTGACGTCGGTTGGCCGGCCGATGCAACCATTCAGCTTCGAACAGCCGGCTGAAACCAAGGGGCGCCAAGTCCAGCAGGCTGAAGCTGTCTTTGACGGCAAACGGCAGATGGGCCTTGCGTGCAGCGGCGGCAAGGGAGCCGATTGCGGCTAGCTGCGACGCGGTCGCTCCCGGGCCGCTTAATGTGACGACATTGGGATAATAGCGGGGCGCCGCAGCTGTGGTGAACCAGAGATGCTCGGAGAAATGCGTCGCGCATCCATGCGCGCGCAACATCGCATCGCACCAGGCGGCATTATTGCGGGCCGCCAGTGCGACCTTGTCGCGGTCGTTCATAGCGTCCCCTGCATAGCGGTCGCTGACTGCCGCAAGGTTACGGCGTCGCTTCCGGTCCCACTTCTTCGGCCAGTTCGCTGTCGCTTTCCCGGGCAATCGTTCTTGCGCGCGGTGTGACAGGGGCCGCTTCCGGCGCCTGTGATCGGTTGGTCTGGCGCACGAAAAGGACGGCAAAGCCGGCAGCCAGCAGCGGCAGGGCGCAGCCGAGTCCAAGGACCCAGTGGATTGCCGTGTTGATGTTGGCGGAATCGGCCTCCTGGCCGAGGCCCGTACTATTGGCGATGACGCCGGCCGCCGCCGCGCCAAAGGAGATGCCGAGCGAGCGGATGGTGGGGATGGCGCCTGCCGTCAGGCCCTCTTCGCCCCGGGCGGCATGGCGCATGACGGCCGCGACCAGATGCAGATTGGTGGTGCCGAGACCGACGCCGACCAGCGCATCGGCCAAGGCGATGATCCAGAGCGGACCGCTTTGCATGCTGACGGTCAGGATGGCGAGGCCGATGGTGGAAAGCAGCAGGCCGATGGTGATGCAGGCCTGCGCCGCCTTGCCCTGGAAATGCGACGTGCTGACCGAGGCCACGGTCCAGGCGACCGCCAGGCAGGCCATGATATAGGCGGCGACGGAATCGCTGGTGCCCCGCACGGCCTGCAGGGCGAGCGGCAGATAGGCGCCGATGACTGCATGGGTCATGGAAGAGAGCAGCATGACCCAGCCGCCGATGCCGGTACTGGTCGAAAGCGAGAGCGGCCGGGTGGGCAGCAAGCGGCCGCTGGTCTGCACGCGATCTGGCCGGTCGAGGAGGATCGTGCGCTGCACGGCGGCAATGGCAAGGCCGATCAGGGCGATCTGCAGCACGATGGCGATGCCGCGAAAAGAGGATGAGGCGGGATCAAGGCCCAGCAGGGTCAACATTTCGTAGACTTCGCCGGCGAGGCTGACGGCGCAGACGCCGAGGGTCAGCATGCCCAGCCGGCGATAGGGGAAGCGTGGCGCGGCGATGCCGGCTTCGACCTGATGGCGCGGCAGCTTGATCCAGGCACCGGTCATGAAGACGGCGACGATGGGTGCATTGAACCAGAAGGCGCCGCGCCAGAATCCGTGTTCGGCGAAGAGGCCGCCGACCGCCGGGCCGAGCAGCGCTGCAACACCCCAGGTGCTGGAAATGAAAGCCAAAGCGCGCTTGCGCAGATGTTCCGGATAGACCGATTGCACCAGCGCCATCGACAGCGAAATCAGCAGGCCGCCGCCCCAGCCCTGCAGGCTGCGGGCCAGCAGCATGACCAGCATGGTGGGGGCGAGGGCACAGCCGATCGAACCGATCAGGAAAGTGACGCTTGCCAGCATATAGGCGCGCCGGGTGCCAAGGATGGCGCGCAGGGGCGCGTTGCTGGCGGCGCCGATGATGGAGGCGACCATATAGAGGGTGGTCGGCCAGGTGTAGAAGCTGATGCCGCCGATATCCTTCACCACTTTCGGCATGACGGCCGCCGTGATGAAGACGTCGATGGCATGCAAGGCCATGGCGAGATTGATGGTCAGCGTGTAGATGCCAAGGCCGTTGCGGAAGATATCCAGCCAGCTATGGCGTGCCGTCTCGGCGCCAAGAGCGGCTGGTCCGCCGCTGTCACTTTGCGTGGCGGTCGATCGGGGGACTGGATTGCGGCGCTGCATGGTCTTTCCGGAATGACGCGTCGACCGACGCTGAAGACCATTGAGCAGAGCAAGTCGTCGGGCCGGATCGAGGACGGGTATTCAAAAATGGTGCCGCCAGCATCCTGCATGATCCGGGCGGCACCGATCAGGCTCCCACTATAAGCCGGCAATTTGAAACGGAAAGCGGCAATCTTCCGCAGCGGCTCTTTCGCCTGACCATATCGGATTTGGGCCGATTTTTAGCCGTCTGCCTGAGAGTCTTGAGGATGTGACGCAGCAGATTGCATTGCGCTGCAGCAAGGTCTGCCGATACACTCGTCTCAATGGCGCCGCCATCAATGTGTCATGACGCTCGTCCATGATGAGGTCAGGCCCATTGCCGGTTGCATAAGCGGGTAGGCTGCGGACCGGGATGGTTTGCCATTGCGGTGAGAGGTTGCAAAAAAGTCTTGCACAGGATTTTGTGTCCTGTCGCCGAGGTTCTGTTGCAACCATACCGTGATGATTTATCGTCGGCGGGCTGACTGACTAAAGCGTAAGTTCACGACTCGGATTATGCGAGCGGCCAGTGCAAGTGGGTGAGGGGCTTCAAAAAACACGGATAGGTTCGGCTCGCCTCTGACGAGGCAAAGCGTGACGGTGGCGTCACGGCGTATCGGACCGAGGCAATAAACGGCAGGGGTGGACAATGAATATGCTGAAAAAGGTGCAGGAAGATACCAGCAGCAAGCGCTTGCGGCGGTGCAATGCCAATCCGCCAGTGCTTGAACACACCATACCGGCCAAGATCTTGGCGGGTGAACCGGTCAAGAAATGGCACGACATCTATGTCGATCCGACCAATCAATTCTGTGTCGGCATATGGGAATCCGATGTCGGCAAATGGGAAATCGATTTCATCGAAGACGAATTTATCGCCATCATCTCGGGCAAGATCACGCTGACCGATGAAAACGGCCATGCCGAAACCTTCGGGCCGGGCGATGCCGTCGTGGTGCCGCGCGGCTTCAAGGGGACATGGGAAACCGTCGAACCGGTCAAGAAATGGTATGCCGCTTTCGAAAATCTGCGCGACTGATGGCGCTGCGCTGAACTTGATGCGGTGATGATGTCACGCGGCCGCGGTTCCCGCCGGCCCGGATTCTGCTGCCAGGTGCGTGGAGTGTTCGTCCGTCCATCGCGGCGCATGAGACGCAAACGGCAATGGTGTTCGGCGCGCGCGGACGCTACCGATCCGTCCCCGGTTTCGCGAATGGGCGTTAAGCAAATCCGCTTCCACTCCACAGGACCGCGCTCTACTCTGCGCCCTGATTGGCATCGAGGATTGCCGTCGAGGCATATCAGCAAAGTGTGGAGAGGGAGATGAGCAAGAAACTAATTCGCTTCGGCATTAATCCGCCGCCGATCGAAGAGGGCAAGCCCGCCACCGTGCTGGCCGGCAATCCGGTGACGCAGCTGCAGAATTATTACACCGACCCCACCGGCCAGTTCTTTGCGGGAATCTGGGAATCCGCCCCGGGCAAATGGGCCGTGAACTACACGGAAGAGGAATTCTGCACCTTCCTCGCCGGCAAAGCGATCCTGACCGGCGAAGACGGTACGGCGGAAACCTTCATCACCGGCGACGCCTTCATCATTCCCCGCGGCTTCAAAGGAACCTGGGAAACCGTCGAGCCGGTGAAGAAGTGGTATGTCATCTTCGAACCGAAGGCGGTCTGAGCTGACGCGCTTATCCTGACGCGGTCAGCTTGTTCCGCGTTTGCGCTGGCTGCAATGGATTGCCGCCATCACCGCACCTTTGATGAAAGGCAGCAGACCGAGGCTGAGAAGCACGGTCGCCGGCAGCCAGATGGCCGCCTGTAGCCAGGAGGGCGGATGGAAGACCGCCTCCATCAGAAGCAGGCCGGTGACGACGATATGGCCGACGATGGAGATGGTGAAATAGGCCGGTGCGTCATCGGCGCGGATCGGTTCGAAGGGAAGGCCGCATGCCGTACAGCTTTCCGCAATGGTCAGATAGCCGACGAACATCCGGCCGATACCGCAGCGGGGGCACCGCCTCAAGAAGCCGTACTTCAGGCTGGTCCACAGACTGGCTTGCTGGAGGCCAGCATGCTGAACGCGCATTTCCTGGCTGCCGCTGGCTTCCGTCAAGACTGCGTTCATCTCCATCGCTGAAGCTTCCAAGACAAAGTTTGTGTTGCGCCGGCGCCGAAGGTCGCCATTTCAGCCATTCGCGGCGATCCTCAAGCCCCATCTGGGCCGCGAGCAACGTCATCGCGGTCCAGACAGTTGGTCTTGCCGATCCTTCCGTCGCACCGTTGCGGCTTGCCGGGAAGGGGGCGACTGTAGAGGCGGCACCTTGATCTTCGTCATTAAAGTAAAAGGCGGCTCTGTCACAATGCGACCGGTTGCCGCCCGCTATCACCTCCGGCGGGCATGCCGGCTCATGGCAGCAAGTGGGGTGACGGTGCTATTGACAGCCAAAGGCGACGTAACGTCACATGTGAAAGCCGCATGGGGGCACCGGTAGCAACGGTTGGGGAGCCGCGCCGATGACATTGACTTGGGATATTTCCTTCCTGTTGGACACCCAGGGCAAGATCGAGGAGGCACGCGGCAATTGCCTGGAAATCCTGGGAGAACCGGTGCGGACCATGGTCGGCCGATCCTTCCTGCCGTTCATCGCCGGCGCCGACCGGGCGCATTTCCGTCGCTTTCTGGCGCAGCTGGGTAGCGCCAATGCCGTGCGGCGGGCGATGCTGCACCTTCGCACCAGCCTGCGCGGCGACCGGCCGTTTTTCATGGAAGCCCAGAACGGCTGGTCGGCGGCGCATTACTGGATCATGCTGGCCGTGCCGACGGAACAAGTGACCGCCAACCCCCTGGCGGTACTCGATGCGCCGATACCGACCACCAGCGATGACGATCTGCTGATGCTGATCGAACTGGCGGCAGAACAGGCGATGGCGCTCGACCTGACCGTCTTCTCGGTGGGTGGCCTGGCGAAGCCGGTGGCGAATCCCAATGCCGATGCCACTGCTGACCAGGGTGCCGAGCGGGAAAGCCAGCTGCGGCGGCAGGTCGAGCGCAGTCTGGTCGCCAATGCCTATGACGGCATCGTCAGCCGGTCGGAGCCCGGGGTTTACAGCGTGCTACATGATGCGCAGAAAGGCGCCGATCAGATTGCCGGCGATCTGCGGGCGGGGGCACGGGAAATCGGCCTCAGCGACGAGGAGTTCGGCCTCAGCCAACGCACGGTCAAGCTGGGATTGCGGCCCGATCGAGAGCGGATCAAGGCGGCGGTCGTCGCCGTCAGAACGGCGGTTCAAGACCGCAGCCTGCCGGCCGGCACCAGCGCAGACACGGCCGCGCCGATATCGCGCTCGCCCTGGTTCTATCTTGTCCTAGGGGCGCTGGTCCTGTTCCTGCTGGGGCTGGGGGCGGGATTTCTGATCCTGCGCTGAGGTGCAGGCTCGCCGCGCTCAGCTCTGCGTCAGCATCTGGGTGAACTTCGCCATCGACTTGTCGTAATTCGCAGCCCACCAGGCGCTGTCGACGATGGTCTGCTGGGCCAGCGCCTCCGGCTGGGTCGGATCGCCGCTGCGCAAGCTGGCCGGCATGCCGGTGGTGGCGCGCGGATTGGCCGGGCCGATGCCGCGCAGGCTCGACAAGGCAATTTGCCGCGCCGGTTCCTGCATCGACGACAGGAATTTGAAAACCGTATTGCCGCCGGGATTGTTCTTCGGCACCACCCAGACGCCGGGGCAAAGCAGGCCCTGGTCGAAGCTCCAGCCGATCCCGCCCTTGGTTTCCACGGCCAGCTGTGCCGCGCGGGTATGCCAGATGCAGGCCATGGTGACGACCTTGTCCAGCATCATCTGCTTGGCTTCGTTGCCGTTCTCCCAGGTCACCAGATGCGGCTTCAACTGGCCGATGCGATTGACGCAGTCGGCGATGTCGAGGGGATAGAGCTGGCCGGGCTTGGCGCCATGGGCCATGGCGGCGGCTTCGAAACCGCCGATCATCCATTTCCACAGGCCGCGCTTGCCGGGATATTTGCGCAGGTTCCAGAAGTCCGCCCAGCTTTGCGGTGGGTTGTCCTTATAGACATTGGCGTTATAGGCGAGGACGAAGGAATAGGTGTAGCCGGCGACGCCGAAATCGAAAGCAAAGGGCGACATGACCTGGCTGCGGTCGACCACGCTGTAATCGATTGCGCTGAGTGAGCCGCTTTCGCCGAGGCGAAGGCAGGAATAGCCGTCCGTGTCGCAGATGTCCCAATCGACATTGCCGCTGTCGACCATGGATTTGATCTTGCCCTCGCTGGGGCCCGTCCCGTCGAAAACGACGTCGATATTGGTGTCGCGCTTGAAGGGCTTGCCGAAAGCCTGGTTGAGGTGATCGATATCGCTGTTACCCCAGACCGCAAACGTCAGTTCATCGGCATCGGCGGCCCGCGCGGCGCGGCCAAAGCCGGCCCCCATAAGCGGCGCCAAGCCGGCCGCCGCGAGGCGCCTCAGGAAGCGGCGCCGGTCCTCTGCCGGCAGGGCCGCCGCCTGTTGCCGCAATTCGGCGCCGAGCCGCGGCAGATCCTGCGCGAAGGGCGACGGGGCGACAAGCCCTGTATGGGCGGAAGGATGCCTGACGTCGATGCTGCGATCGGCGAGCGGATTGGCGGGTGAGCGGAGCGATGTCTTCGGCTGCATGCATCCGCTGTAGCCCCCCGATCCGATGGCGTCAAGCCGGGCACGGCCTTGCCGCCCGCTCCAGGATCAATGCGGCTTGTGATTGAACAGCGACAGGACGAAGCCGATGGCGGCGGCGATGAGGGCGACCACGCAGGTGCCGGTCCATCCCCAGGCCTCGAAAGCCGAACCGCCCAGCATGGACCCCAGGGCACCGCAGCAGAACATGGTCGTCATGAAGACGGTGTTGATGCGGCTGCGCGCGCCGGAATCAAGCGCATGAATACCGGCCTGATTGGAAACCAGGGCGGATTGGACGCCGAGATCCATCAGCACGACGCCGATGATCAGGGCCGGCATCGAGCCTTGAACCAGGATGAGAAGCAGGAACGAGGCGAAGACCAGCACCGCCGACAGGGTGACGACCATTTGCGGTCCGTGCCGGTCGGCGATGCGGCCGGCGATCGGCGCCGCCAGCGCTCCGACGGCGCCGATCAGGCCCATCAGGCCTGCGAAGGTCGCGCCGAGATTATAGGGCGGCAGGCGCAGCTCCAGCGCCAGGTTTGCCCAGAAGGCGGAGAAGCAGGCAAACATCATGCCCTGGCAAAGTCCCGCCAGGCGCAGGCGGCGATAGCGGAGGAAGAAGCCGAACAGCGAGACGAGGATGCGGCCGTAATGATCGCGGGTGACCGGCGCGACCCGCGGCAGCAACGCCGCCAAAAGCGCCGCCAAGCCGAGCATCAGTCCGGCGGCGAGAGCGAACATGGCGCGCCAATGCCAGTGGTCGGAGACATAGCCGCTGATCGTGCGGGCCAGCAGAATCCCCACCAGCAGGCCGCCGGTCACTGTGCCGACCACCTTGCCGCGCTGGGCGGGATCGGCGAGATGCACCGCCAGGGGCACGATCTGCTGGACCACCGTCGTCAGGATGCCGATGACCAGGCAGGCGATGCCGAGCCACACCAGGCTGGGCGCCAAGGCGGCGCCGGCCAGAGCAACGCTGAGGCCAAGCAGGGTGACGAGGATGAGGGTCTTGCGCTCGACGCGGTCGCCGAGCGGGGCCAGGAAGAAAAGGCCGATCGCATAGCCGATCTGGCAGAGGAAGGGCATGATGGCAACTTGGCGCGGCGTCGCTGCGAAATCGCGAATGAACAGGCCCAGCATCGGCTGGTTGTAATAGGTGTTGGCGACGGCAAGGCAGGTTGCCACGGTCATCACCGCCAGCAGCTTGCCGCTGAGATGGGGGTGCTCCGTCATCGGGGAGGAGCGGGCCCGCGGACTCCCATGCGGCGCCGCGGCGGCGGCGCTTTCCGCCCGTGCCATATCATCCGGTGCCGCGCCATCCCGTGTGCCGCGATCCTCCGGCCGGCTTTCGACAACGCCCGACACCGCCATGTGGCCGATCCTCATGCTGAAAGATGGATAAAATGCTGCGTATCGGAAGAGATACGATGCGTCGGGGAAGAGGCGGGGGGATGGGCGGGCGGCTGCAAGCATCGCCCATAGGCTGGAATGACATGAGGAGGCCAAGGCAGAAATACTGCCTTGGCCTCCTCCCTATCTCTCTTATTTCATCGTCGGCATGACGAATTCGGCGCCGGCGCGGATGCCGGTTGGCCAGCGCGAGGTGATGGTCTTCAGCTTGGTGTAGAAGCGCACGCCTTCGGGCCCATGCATGTGATGATCGCCGAACAGCGAGCGTTTCCAGCCGCCGAAGCTGTTGAAGGCCATCGGTACCGGGATCGGCACGTTGATGCCGACCATGCCGACTTTGATCTTGGCGGCGAATTCGCGGGCGGCATCGCCGTCGCGGGTGAAGATCGCCGTGCCATTGCCATATTCATGGTCGTTCACAAGCTGCACGGCAGTGGCGTAATCCGGCACGCGCACGACCGAGAGGACCGGCCCGAAGATCTCTTCCTTGTAGATGCGCATCTCCGGCGTCACATGGTCGAACAGGCAGCCGCCCAGGAAATAGCCGTTCTCATAGCCTTGCAGCTTCAGGTCGCGGCCATCCACCACCAGCTTGGCGCCTTCCTGAACGCCAAGATCGACATAGCCTTTGACCTTGTCGTAATGCTGCTTGGTGACGAGCGGGCCCATGTCGGCTTCGGGGTCGGTGCCCGGCGCCACCTTCATGCCGCGCACGCGCGGCGACAGTTTCTCGATCAGGGTATCGCCCACCTTGTCGCCGACCGCGACCGCCACCGACACCGCCATGCAGCGCTCGCCGGCCGAGCCATAGCCCGCGCCCATCAGGGCGTCGGTCGCCAGGTCCATATCGGCATCGGGCATGACGATCATGTGGTTCTTGGCGCCGCCCAGGGCCTGGACCCGCTTATTATGCGCGGTGCCGGTGTGATAAATGTATTCGGCGATCGGCGTCGAGCCGACGAAACTCACCGCCTGGATCTCCGGATTGGCGAGGATCGCATCGACCGCTTCCTTGTCGCCGTTGACGACGTTGAAGACGCCGTCCGGCAGGCCGGCCTTCTTCAGCAACTCGGCGATGAAGAGCGAGCAGGTGGGAACGCGTTCCGAGGGCTTCAGGATGAAGGTGTTGCCGGTGGCGATGGCGATCGGGAACATCCACATCGGCACCATGGCGGGGAAGTTGAAGGGCGTGATGCCGGCGACGACGCCGAGCGGCTGGCGGATCGCCCAGCTGTCGACATTGGTGCCGACATTCTCGCTGAACTCGCCCTTCAGCATCTGCGGAATGCCGCAGGCGAATTCGACGACTTCCAACCCGCGGGTGATCGAGCCCTTGGCGTCCGACAGCACCTTGCCATGCTCGGCAGTGACGATCTGCGCCATCTTGTCCATGTTCTCTTCCAGGAGATCCTTGAAGCGGAAGAGCACGCGCGAGCGCTGCAGCGGCGTGACGGCGGACCAGGTCTTGAAGGCCTCGGCGGCGACCGTTACCGCGGCGTCCAGCTCGGCCTTCGAGGCGAGAGCGACCTTGGCCTGAACCTCACCGGTGGCCGGATTGAAGACGTCGCTGAAGCGACCGCTGGTGCCGGCGACTTCCTTGCCGCCGATGAAATGGGGGATGGTCCGCATGATATCCTCGCCAGGTGATGGGCTGTTGGTGGCCATGTTCCAATTTGGTCCAAATCAGGGCCAAGCGGCGGAATAGTAAGACCTCTTGGCCATTGGTCAAGACAAATCGGTCAAGATATTGAACTTATGATTAGGATATTTAACGGATCGGTCCTGGGGCATCCGGTTTCAAATTTGGACGGATTTTCAAGGGCGTCTGCCCCGCAGTTTTCTGGGATAAGGGGCCGTCGGTTCCAGCCGGCCTGATGGCGATGGAATAAATCGGCCGCGGGCTGCAGCTTCCCTTTTGCATCGATGAGCCTCGTCGGCGCGACTGAAGCTGGGACGGCCGGTATCGCGTCGGTCGATTGGCGAAGAGACGTGCGCCTGCGCTTCGCCACGCGCTCCAGACGAGATCGAGAAGTTGCTCGCGCGACGCGCGGCTGCGAGACTCACTGCGTTAGGATCAAACATCGTCGGCCAAGTCTCTCATTGGTGTGACAGCGGACGGTTGTAGCCGCTTCAACCCGTCACCAAGATGAAACCGATCCCGGCTAGAAAGCTCTATCGATAAATCGCGGGGCTGGCATGTCAGGTCATCAGGTTATTCAAGTCACCGATCTCCATCTGAGCGCAGAACGCGCTTACAATTATGCGAGTTGGAAGGCTTGCCTCGACCATATCAATGACGTGAAGCCGGACTTCGTCGCGGTCACCGGTGATCTGGTTCTGGACGATCCCGACCATGCACCTGATCACAGCTTTGTCCATCGTGAGCTGAACCGGATTGAGGTCCCTTGGGCTGCATTGCCGGGCAACCACGACATCGGCGATACCGGCCCGCGACCCTATATGGGACAATGGATCACCGATGAGCGCCGGCAAAGATTCTTAAGTCATTACGGTGCCGATTGGTGGGGGCGCGACCTGGGTGCCTGGCGCCTGCTCGGTCTCAACGCCCAGTTGATGGGAAGCAGCCTCGCTGCCGAAGCCGAACAATTGGCGTGGCTGGAATCCCAGGTGGCGGATGCGCAGGACAGGCCGCTGGCACTCTTCCTTCACAAGCCGCTCTTCGTCGAAAATCCGGCGGAGGCGGGGGATCCCGTCTGGTGTGTTCTCCAGGAGGGCCGGCAGGCGATCCTGCAAACGCTTCAGCGCGGTAATCTGAAATTGGTGGCTTGCGGCCACGCGCATCATTATCGGACGCTCAATTTTGGCAGCACGGCGATGGTCTGGGCGCCCAGCACGGCGCAGATCATCAATAACGAGGTCGCCCCATTTCAGGGGCTGCATGAGCCCGGTATCGTGCATTACCGCTTCGATGACGACAAAGTCGAATACGGCTTGGTGAAGCCCCGTGGCCTGGTCGCCAGCGATCTGACCGACATCGTCGAAACGCATGGCACAATGCGGCAGGCCCCTTTATTCCCGCTGGAGCAAGTCCTCGCTTAAGGCATCGGCGGATACGTGGCTTGAGCCCCAATCGCCTGGCGACTTCCTCCCAAGCCAATCCGCCTTCAGATCTCCCTGATATCGGCTGCGTGCAGGCGAATGCGAACCGCGCTGCCGATTGGCAGCAGGCTGGCGCTCGGTCGATTGAGGACATCCATCTTCAGCGGCACTGAACCTGCCTGCAGCGAATAACGCACCACGGCACCCAGCAGCTTGACACCGGAGACGATGACAGAGGTCTCGAATGCGGTCGTGGGTGCGTCGCCATTTCCATTGGCGGGATCAATGATATCCAAGGCTTCGGGATGGACTGCCCAGCTTGTCGCAGGCCGGTGATTGAAGATACGCTCGATCGTCGGTGGCGGCAGGATATTGAAGTCGCCGATGAAGGCGGCCACCGCCTCGCTTGCCGGGCGACCATATATGTCATGGGGCGAGCCGATCTGCGCCAGCTTGCCGCTCTGCATGACGGCGATCCGATCGCCGATCACCAGCGCCTCTTCCTGGTCATGCGTTACCATGACGGCCGTGAAGCCAAGCTCTCGCTGCAATCGCTTCAATTCGTCACGCAGCCGCTTGCGGATTTGTGCGTCCAGTGCCGACATCGGTTCATCGAGAAGCAGCAGATGCGGCTCCAGCACCAAGGCGCGCGCCAACGCGACACGCTGCTTCTGGCCACCGGAAAGCTGTTGCGGCCGCGCCTTGGCCCTTTCTTTCAGCCCCATCAACTCGACCATGGCGCCAACCCGGCGTCTGATCTCGGTCTTTTCCAGCCGTTTCTGTTGTAGACCGAAGGCTAGGTTCTGTTCGATCGTCATGTTGGGAAACAGCGCATAATGCTGCATGACCATGCCGATGCCGCGATCCTTCGGTTGCAAGGAAATGATGTCGCGACCGGCCAACAGCAGCGTTCCCGCATCAGGCTGGACTAACCCGGCGATCGAGCGTAGCAAGGTGGTCTTGCCACAGCCAGATGGTCCGACCAGGACGCACATTTCGCCTTGCTCGATGTCGAGGTCGATGGAATCGAAGACCATGACGCCATCGAAGCGTTTGGTGAGACCTCTCATTTCGACGAAGCTCATTTCTTGTCCTTCCGCTCTGTCAAAGCCGCGATGACCGCGGTCGAGAGGGCCCAAACGATGATGAAATAGACTGTGACCACGACACTGGTCAGGCGCCCGCTACCTTCGCGCAAGACATTCATGAAGACCTGCAGGGTCGGATAGAGACCGCCAACGAGCAGGTTGGCGTAAACGAATTCGCTGATCGCCAAGGTGAAGTTCATGACCAGGCCGATCGCCAGGCCGCGCAGGACCGATGGGAGAATCACACGCACCATGATGGCCAAATCGCTGGCGCCGACCAGATATCCCGCCTCGATGATGTCCTTTACCGTGATGGCACGCAGATTGTTCTTGATCGGTACATAATAGAAGGAAGCCCCCAGCGGCACATAGCCGAAGATCAGGATCAGTGGTGTGCCATTGAGCTGAATGCCGTACTGGCCCGAATAGATGCGCAAGAGACCCAGCGCGAGCACCACACCCGGCACGGCATAGGGCAGAATCACCAGCGCGCCGAGCCAGCGGTCAAGAAGCGGCAGATAGCAATGGCCAACCAGGATGGCCGGAACCGTCACCAGCGCCGAAACCACCGTGGCGCCGAAGGCGATGACCAGCGAATGTACCAGCGCCTGATCGAAACGCGGATCGGCAAAAATTCGCAAGGCCCAATCGGTCGTGAAACCGCTGGGCAGAACGGTACCGTTCCAATCGGTTGCGAAGGCATTGAGGGCTACGGCGGCGACCGGCAGAAGTTGCAGTACAACAAAGACGCCGATGATGAGCCAAGCCGGATTGCCCAAAATCGGCTTTCTCAGGGTCCGGCTCATGCGTAGCGCCTTCGCAGCAATGTCTGTTCCACCACCACCGGAACCGTCAATACCAGCACCAACAGCGTCGCAAGTGCATCAGCCAATTGCGGATCCGAGAAAACGTCGCCGGCCGCGAGTTCGCCGATACGCAATGTCACCAGGTTGGCGTTCCCGCCGACCAGGGCGAAGGCCGTGGCATAGGTACCCATCGCATTGGCAAAAAGCAGAATGAAGCTGCCGATCAGGCTTGGCGCCAGGATCGGCAGACCGACGCGCCACCAGAAGGCAAGCCTTGAGGCGCCGACCAAGGCCGCCGATTCCTCGATCTCCGGCGTCAGGGCGCCAAGGCTGGGAAACAGCAGCAATACGGCAAGCTGGACTTGCAGATAGGCGTAGACTAGGACAAGCCCGCCGGTGGAATAAATGTTGAATTGATCGATTAGTCCGGCCTTGGCCAACAGCAGCGTGAAGGAGCCGCTGAGGCCGAACATGATGATGAAGGCGAAGGCCAGCGGGAAACCGGTGAAGTTCGATCCGATATTGGAATAGGTCAGAACCACCTGTTGCAGATTGCCTGGCATGGTCCGCAGCAGGTTGGCAATCGGCAACGCAAGGCCGACGCCGATGATCGATGTGACGGCGGAGATCAGGAAGCTGGTTTGGAAGGCATTGCGGTGGAAGCCGCTCGAGAGAATCTCGACGTAGTGGCTGAGCGTCATCCCGTCATCGCTTTGCAGGCTGTTCCAGGCGACAGCCAGCAGCGGCGCCACTTCAAAGAGGAACAGGATCAGCAGTAACGGCACCGCAAAAAGGAAAGCCAGCGCGCGCGTCTTGCTGTTCATGACAATTAGGCCGATCGATCTTGGTCTGCAAAGGCGAAGGGATCACACCGTCCCCTGCACGGTGTGATCCCAACGAGGTGTCTTGCTTAAAGCTTGGAGGCGACTTCTTCCTGCCAAAGCTTGGCGAGACCCTTCGCTGCATTGGTCCAGAGCTCCGCTTGGATCGGGCGGGCCTTGGCATATTGCGCGGCCGGCAGCACCTTGGCGGCCGTTTCGGCCGGCAGGGTAATCTGATCGATCCGGATCGGACGGGCATAACCATTGGCAAAGGCGATCTGGCCTTCGTCGCTGAACGCATATTCGCGCGTCAGCTTGGCGAGTGCGGGATGCTTTGCATAGGGGTTGATCACGGTCGTGTATCCGCTGGTTACCGAACCGTCGGCGGGGATGACGACATCCCACTTATCGCGGCCGACTGTATCGCGCCAGGAGAGGGCGTTGAAATCCCAGACGATGCCGACTTGGACTTCACCCTTTTCCATCAGCGCAACATTTACGTTGATCGGCAGCAGACGCTTTTGCGCTGCGAGCTTGGCAAAGAGGTCAATGGCGGGGTGTAGGTTTTCCTCGCCGCCACCCTGGGCGACCGCCGCCGCGAGAATAGCGGCATTCGATTGGGCGGCCTTGCCGACTTCGCCGACCGAAACCTTATAATCGCCGTTCAGCAAATCGGCGAAGCTCTTCGGCGGGTCCTTGACGTCCTTGCTGATCAGGAAGGCGATGGTGCCGGTATAACCGAGCGCCCAGTTGCCATCCTTGTCCTTGGCCCAACCGGGGATCTTATCCCAAGTGCTGGGCTTATAGGCGACGCTCAAGCCGCGCTTCACAGCGATCGGGCCGAATTCCAGACCGATTTCGCCGATATCGGCGGAAGCATTGGCTTTCTCGGCTTCGAACTTCGCCAGTTCTTCAGCGCTCGACATATCGGTATCGGTGTGGGTGATGCCATATTTCGTCTGGATTGCCTTCCAGAGCCCACCCCAATTCGCCCAATCATCCGGCATGCCAACACTGACGATCTGGCCTTCGGCCTTGGCTTGAGTTTCCAACTCGGCGAGCGATTGCTCAGCGGCGCTAGCCGTGGTCACCGCCAGACCCAGCATGACCAGCCCTGTCGCCAGCCCAATTTTGAATGACATGTAGTCCCCCTCTTTCCATAACAACGGCGTTACAGGCGGCGGACGTTACTGATGGACTGTGACGGTTTTCGACGGAGCCAATGACAGTTCAATGAGAAAGAGATGTACACCCAGGCATCTGATACATCAGCGTTAGGACAGTATGCTGCGCTAGGATTTTTACCCAGAAAAGGCGAGCCGTATCGGGATGTTCCGGCCTTGGCGAGATGTGCGATCTGCGGCTCATCGTGCGCGAGTCAGACAGATCGGCAGGCATGATGCGCAGTCTATGTGCATTCATGCCCGCCGATCCGCCGCGTCATCGTGGACCGGCTCAGGCGATTACGCCTGTTCTGTCCAGTTCCGGTACCAGGTCTTGAACAGCTTCAACTGGGTCTCCGCATAGTGCTTCTGGCTGGCGCTCAGTTTGTCCGACGGATTGAGCTGGAGCTCGTATTCGGGGCTGCCTTCGAGGACCATGAGATGCTTGTAGAAGAGGACGAGATCGGGCCCCTCGTCGAAGGTGGACAGGACCCACAGGGCTTTCTCGAGTTCCAATGCCTTCTGGCGGGCGGCGGCATCGCCGGCCTGAGCCTGTTCGCATAGCGAGACCAGATGCAGGACCTCGCGCGGCAGGGCATTGCCGATGCCGGTGATCGCCCCGCCGGCACCGCAATTGATGAAGCCATGGAAGACCTGCGTATCGACGCCGACCATGAGGGTGAGGCTCGGATCGCGGCCGGTAATATGCTCGGCGGCATAGCTGAGCGAAGCGGCGCCGCCAAATTCCTTGAAGCCGACCAGATGCGGATATTTGTCATTCAGCTTGAAGAACAGGTCCGCCTTCGTTTCAAAGCCGTAATAGGGGCTGTTATAGATGACTGAGGGAAGATCGATGCCGGCTTCCAGGATGCCGGCAAAATGGTCGTATTGGGCGGCCGGCGAAGTGCCGCGCGACAGAACCCGCGGAATGATCATGAGACCGCCGGCGCCGGCCTTCTTGGCATGTGCCGCCAGCTCCGCGGCCTGGCGCGGATTCTGCGCCCCGGAGCCAACGATGACCGGCACGCCGGCCTTGACCAGCGCCTCCACGCCTTGCTGCCGTTGTTCGATGGTCAGCAGGGGCCAATCACCCATCGAACCGCAATAGACGACCGCCGACATGCCTTTTTCGATCAGCTCTTTTCCCTTGCGGGCAAGTGCGGCGAGGTCGGGCGTGCGATCGGCTTTGCAGGGTGTCATCAAGGCTGGAATGCAGCCGCGGAAAATATTTCTAGCCACTTTAGTCTCCTGAGGATGATTTCGGCCCGACCATAACGCCGTCGTCGACAATTACAACGGCAGATCGTCGCGCTTTTGCTTGGTGTGCTTTGCATCGGCCACTGCCGATGCCGCGCCAGACATGGGCGACGCCGGCTTCAATTGCCTCCCTTGACCCGCAAACGGGCGGCATGGAGCAGCGGCTCGGTATAGCCATTGGGCTGAACGCGGCCCTTGAAGACCAGGTCGCATGCCGTCTGGAAGGCAATCGACAGATCGAAATCCGGCGCCATCGGCTTGTAGGCCGGGTCTCCCGCATTCTGCTTGTCGACCACGGCTGCCATGCGGTGCATGGTCGCCATTACTTGCTCGCGCGTGCAGATGCCATGATGCAGCCAGTTGGCGATATGCTGCGACGAAATCCGCAGGGTGGCACGGTCCTCCATCAACCCCACATTATTGATATCCGGCACCTTGGAGCAGCCGATGCCCTGATCGATCCAGCGCACCACATAGCCCAGGATTCCTTGGGCGTTGTTCTCCACCTCACGCAGGATCTGCGCCTCGCTCCATTTGCGGAAGGCAGCGACGGGAATGTCGAGGATTGCATCGACATAAGCGCGGCGTCCGCCGGCAGCGAGCTTCTTCTGCACGGCAAAGACGTCGATCTTGTGATAATGCAGCGCGTGCAGGGTTGCCGCGGTGGGCGAGGGCACCCAGGCGCAATTGGCGCCCGCTTTCGGATGCTCGATCTTTTGCTCCAGCATGGCCGCCATCATGTCGGGTGCGGCCCACATCCCCTTGCCGATCTGCGCCTTGCCGGAGAGGCCGCATTCGAGGCCGATATCGACATTGAGATTCTCGTAAGCCGTGATCCAGCCCTTGCGTTTGATGAAATCCTTGCGCGAGAAGGGACCCGCTTCCATTGACGTATGGATCTCGTCGCCGGTGCGGTCGAGGAATCCGGTATTGATGAAGGCTACCCGATGCTTGGCGGCACGGATGCATTCCTTGAGGTTGACCGAGGTGCGGCGCTCCTCGTCCATGATGCCAAGCTTTACCGTGTAGCGCGGCAAACCCAGGATCTGTTCGACACGGGTGAAGGTCTCGTCGGCGAAGGCGACTTCCTCGGGCCCATGCATCTTCGGCTTCACGACATAGACCGACCCGCTCACGGAATTGCGCAGGCCATCGGTCTTCCTGAGGTCATATAAGGCGATCAGGGTGGTGACCATCGCATCCATCAGACCCTCGGGGATCTCATGCCCGTCCTTGTCGAGGATGGCCGGCGTGGTCATGAGGTGGCCGACATTGCGCACCCAAAGCAGTGCGCGCCCCTTCAACGTCACTGTCTTTCCATCGGGGCCGGTGAAGCCGCGATCGGGGTGGAGTTGCCGGACGAAGGTTTTGCCACCCTTCTCGACCTCGGCCGACAGATCTCCTTTCATGAGGCCGAGCCAATTGGCATAGGCCTGGACCTTGTCTTCCGCATCGACACAGGCAACCGAATCCTCGCAATCCATGATCGCCGTCACCGCGCTCTCGATCACGACATCGGCGAGCAGCGCCTGGTCGCGGCTGCCGATCGGGTGGGCGCGGTCAAAGACCAGTTCGACATGCAGGCCGTTATTGCGCAGCAGAACCGCATCCGGCGCTTTCGGATTGCCGCGATAGCCGACGAATTTTTCCGGCTGCAGCAGCGGCATGTCGTCGACCAGCAAGGCGCCATCCTTGACCTGATAGCGCCGGACATCGGCATGGCTCGCGCCTTCGATGGGAAAGGCCTCATCCAGGAAGACGCGCGTCCGCGCCACCACGCGTGCGCCGCGCCCGCGGTCATAGCCGCCGGTGGGGACGGGGGCTCCCATGGCGTCGGTGCCGTAGAAGCAGTCATAGAGGCTGCCCCAGCGGGCATTGGCGGCATTGAGGGCGTAGCGGGCATTGGTCACCGGCACGACCAGCTGGGGGCCGGCGATGGCGGCGATCTCTGGATCGACATTCGCGGTTTCAATTTTGAAATCCGGGCCTTCCGGCAACAGATAGCCGATCTCGGACAGGAAGTCCTTTTGTGCCGCGATGCTGGCGCCGGGATTGGCCTTGTGCCAGGCATCGATCTGCGCCTGCAACGCATCGCGCCTGGCCAGCAGCGCGCGATTCTTCGGCGCCAGATCGTGGATCAAACTTGAGAAACCTTGCCAGAAAGCCTCGCCCGTCACACCTATTCCGGGCAAGACTCCGTGCATGATGAAATCGTCAAGATGCGGATCGACCCTGAGGTCGTGGCGATGGATCATCTTTACCCGCCTGTCGTTGGGACATTGAATTTTTCGGCGCCGGCAAACTGCCGAGAGCATGGCTTACGCTGTCGTCGAGTTTATGGGGCGTTGTTTTCGAACTGCAAGTGTCCATTGAACATTCTCGCCGCCAAGCCACATCCCATCGGCCCTCCTCTGCGGTGCGGCCTTCGCCCGTGGTACGCGCCGCACCGGCAGCCATGTGCTTTAGAACTGCACATCACCGGAAATGCCATGCGGGATCCGGAAGCAGACGGGAAGCTCCCGCGATCCGCCGAAACAATCTAAACGTATGGGTTGATCTTGTGCGGGTGAAATTTCTCGTTCTGGACTCATTGTCCCGCATCATGCAGCCTTAGGATGAGGCAGTTCGGTTGGGAGGCTCGCGGCTGTTGCTCGGTCGCATCCCTGACGTGCCCCCAAGTCGCGTCAGGGATGCGCTCCGCCTTCCCGCAAAGGGCCGGATGCATCGCACCTCAAGCCAGCAAGCGCCAGATAAGAACCGCGATGCCGATCACCATCGCCCAGGCCAGGATGGCATAGGGCAATACCGAGCGGACGCCTCGCCAGAAGCCGGGATCGACCGAGGGGATGTCATGGCAGCGCATCGCTTCGGCGACGGCCGCTTCCAACGTATCGTGGGTGCCGCTGGTCCAGCTTCTGTGCTGGGCCACGTCGGTGAGCGTGCAGAGATATTTCCGGCGCGTTCCATCGTGCCAGGACTTTATGCTGGCCGTCAGCTCGTCCGGTATGATTGCCAGGCCGTTCATCGAAACAGCATCGGATATGCGGGAAATGCCGTTCATTTCGCCCCCCATCCGTCCCCGGAGGCACTATACACAGCTTTTACGGGATCGATGGGGGGATTTGTCTATTGCTACGTAAATACCTAAACTAAATATAAAGATTGATACATATATGTGTGACAAAATGCGGCCATGGGTCATTGAGCCTGCCGTTCTTTCACTTTAGAAAATCAAACGGAACTCCAAAGTCGAAGTCGGCCGGCTGCCAAAGCCGGTGAGTAATGGGGGAGGCCACAATCCTACCGGGAGAGAGAAGGCGGAAATGCCGGCTCTTCCGGATCATGCAGGAGGCCTTTGTTGTGATGCTTGATGGTCCGTCCCACTCGCGACGCTTCGTGTCGCGCGCGCATCTGGGCTTTGCCCGATTTGCCCTGGTGGCAGCAGATCTATGCGCGCTCGCTTTGGCCAATCTTGCGGCGCATGCGCTGCTTCCGGCGTTCGATGCCAGAACCACCGGCGGGGCCGGCCTGCTGCCGCTGTCGATCATGATCATCCTCTATGCCCATGCGAAACTGCCGTATCTGCAGGGCCAGCCGGATGACGTCATGAGCCGCCGGCAATCCATCCTGGCGCCGGCGCTCACGGTCGGCTTTTCCATCGCAATCGCCTTGAGCCTCAACAGCGCGGTGCACCTGATCATCCGCAGCTATGACCCGGCGAGAGTGAGCGTGGCCTTTGCCGCGGTCTGGGCATTGTCCGCCGGCATGACCGCGGCGTTTTTCCGGCTGGTCGGCTGGTTCGCGCTGGTCAACCTGCGCGGCATCAAGAGCCTGCAGACGCGGGTGGCGATCGTTGGCGCGGGGCCGATCGGCACGCAGCTGGTGCAGGTCATCAACCAGCATTTCACCGGCCATCTGCGGATCGTCGGTATCTATGACGAGCGGATGACGCGGGTGCCTGAAGAGGTCGAGGGCTTTCGCGTCGACAGCATGGCAGCACTTGTCGAAACGGCGCGACAGAACGGCATCGACAAGATCCTCGTCGCCTTGCCGCTCAGCGCCGAAGAGCGGCTGCTGGCGCTGCTGCAGCGCCTGAAAACCCTGCCGATCGATGTAGCGCTGATTCCCGACAATCTCGGCCTGCGCCTGATGGGAAACAGCGATCTGTCGAAGCAGGGGCTGGACCGTGTTCTCCTCAACATCCTGCACCGCCCGCTGTCGGCCGAGGATCTCGCGCTCAAGCGGGCTTTCGATATCTTCGCCAGCGCCGCGCTGCTGCTGCTGTTTGCGCCGATCATGCTGGTGATCGCCCTTGCCATCATCGCCACCAGCCCCGGCCCGGTCTTCTTTCGCCAGCCGCGCGCCGGTCTCTACGACAACATCATCCATGTCCTCAAGTTCAGGACGATGTACGTCAACCAGACGGACCTGCATGCGCGGCAGCAGACCCGCCGCAACGATCCGCGCATCACCAAGATCGGCCATTTCCTGAGAAAGACCAGCATTGACGAACTGCCGCAGCTGATCAACGTGCTGCGCGGGGAAATGTCGCTGGTGGGGCCGCGGCCGCATGCGACGGGAATGCAGATCGACGGCCGCCTGTGCCACGAGATTCTGCGCGAATATGCCCAGCGGCACAGAGTGAAACCGGGCATTACCGGCTGGGCGCAGGTCTGCGGCCTGCGCGGCGCAGTGGATGATCCGGCGGTGCTGACCGAGCGGATCGAGCGCGACATCTACTACATCGACAACTGGAGTCTCTGGTTCGATATCAAGATTCTGCTGCTTACCCTGCCGGAAATGATCCGGTCCAGGAATGCCTTCTAGGCGGCGCGTGACGGGGGAACATGGCGTGTCGTCCGACCGGACCGACCGCTTCAGGGGATTGCAGTGTCGATCAGCAGAAAAGAACACCAGCGACAAACAGAACATCGGGGGTATTGGGGAAGCCGCCGCGGCAGTCGCAGCGGCATGCCGCCCATCCTGGCGCAAGGCGCAAGCAGGCTGCATCCCGCCGTCCTGTGCGCCGGCGCAGCGCGCATATCCGGACTGACCGCCCTTATGCTGACTGCCACGGTTGCGCAGGGCCTGGCGCAGGATGCCGCGATGGTCGTGCCCGTGCCTGAATTCATCACCGGTGAAAGCGTCATGCAGCGTTTCGACCGTCTGCACCGCCCTGAAGGCTTTCAGCTGGGTTCGTTCCAGCTGAATGCGCGCCTCGACCTCTCGCTCGGCTATGGCACGAACATTTATGACTCGCACGATCATGCGCAGGATGACGGCTATGCGGTGACAGGTCTCGGCTTCAGCGCCGTTTCGGCGCAGCCCGACGAGGCGCTCGATGTCGATGGTCTTATCAACCGCACGACATATTTTTCGCAATCATCCAACAATGAGTGGAGCGGGCGCATTCTCGCCGGCGGCTGGAAGGATGTCGGCGACAATCTGCGTGTCAACGGCAATGCCATGGTCGCGCGCGAAGTCGAGCGGCGAGACGACCCGCAATCAAGCCCGCAGACCGAGCCGGTTCTCTACTGGCATTACAAGGCCGGGGCCGGCGTCGAGACGCAAAACGCCATCATCACGCTGAGCGGCGGGGTAGCTTTCGATCGCGTCGATTACGACAACGTGAACAGCACCAGCGGCGATATCAGTCTCAGCGAACGCAACATGAATGAGATCGATGCCACGACCCGCGCGAGCTATAACATCGACACCGATCGGATCATCTATCTCGAAACCGTCGGCAATGTCCGCCTGCCGGATGACCGCTATGACAGCAACGGGCTGCGCCGGCAATCCGCCGGTGTGGTGTCGTCGCTTGGCGCCAACTATGCGGTCTCGCCGGCGCTGCGTTTCGTGACCGAGCTCGGCTACCGGCATCAGGCCTATGTCGATTCACAGGTCGCGAATATCGACGGCCCGCGGGCGATCGCGCAGGCGGTCTGGACGCCTCTGCTGACCACCGAGATCACTGCGCAATTCGCGCACGACTATTATGAAAGTTTCGATGGGGCGACCCCCGGCTATTGGCTGGATAGCGCCGCCCTGACCCTCACGCAGGAGCTCAACCGCGATCTGGTGCTGGTGGCGCAGGGCAGCACCGGCTATCGCAACTTCGTCGATAGCAGCCGCTACGAGCATGTCTATACGTTTCAGGCGGGGATGCGCTGGAACGTGACCACGGGTCTGGTCGTCGGCCTGGACAACACTTTCGAATATCAGACGGCGCGCGCCACCCAGGGGAAGTTCGATTCGAACGTTACCCTGCTGCACGTGACCAAGACGTTTTAGGAGATCGCGTCAAATGCACGTTTTAACGACTTTGTTTGCAGTCACCGGATATGCGCGGCGGTTGCCGCAGCTGCTGGTCGCCGCTCTCCTCTCGGTCGCGCTGGCTGCCTGCACGCCGACGCCGGATCTGGTTGCCGGCACGCCGCATGAATACACGCTGGGGCCTGGTGACAAGGTCCAGCTCGCCGTCTATGGCCAGGCGGAGCTCTCCGGCCAGTTCACCCTGGATGCCAGCGCCAGTGTCTCTCTGCCGAAAGCAGGCGTGGTGCAGCTGGGTGGGAAGACCCTGCGCGAGGCTGAACAGCTGATTGCCCAGCGCCTGACGGTCGAACTGAAGTCGCCGGAAGTCAGCCTCAATATCATCGAATACCGTCCCGTCTATGTGATGGGCGAGGTGCAACGGCCGGGCCAGTTCCCCTTCGTACCGGGGATGACCGTTCTGAATGCGGTGGCCCTGGCCAGCGGCTATAAGGAACGGGCCGATCCCGCGCGTATCACCATCGTTCGCGCGAGCGATCCCGACCGGGTGGCACGCAAGGCGAACGAGGCGACGTCGCTGGAGCCGGGCGATACCGTGAACGTGCTGCAGCGTTGGTTCTGATCAAGACGGATTGGTTTGCGGCGGAATATGCGCGACGTGGAGACTGGAGGAACTATGCCTGACAATCGTACGACAGTTCGACTGGAACTGAGCGCTGCCGCCGATGCGCCGGCGCATGAGCTTGCCAGGCATGAACAGGAATCCGGCCACACCGCCGGCCTCCTCATCGAGGCCACCGATAAAAGGCGCCTGAAGCCCCTGCGGCTGAAGGAGCCGGCTTCCCCGGCCAGGGACCGGTCGCCATTCCAGCTGGACCCGGATCTCATCACGCTGTTCTATACCGTCGATGCGATGAAATCCGACGACGAGCCCTATGTCCTGCAGTTCCTCTCGGCGACATCCGGCGAGGGAACGACGACCATCGCCTGGGGCTTCGCCATCGCCGCTTCCCTGGAACGCAATCAAGCGGTCCTCGTCATCGACTGCAGCGGCGGCGAGGCGGCCGGCCAGCCGCTGTCCCTGCTCGACGCCGTGAACGGCGACGGCATGATCGAGAATGCCATCGAGCATGTGCCGCAGATGAAGCGTCTGTTCCGTGCGCGCCTGTGTTCCAGCGCCAATCCGTTGCTGGAGATCGACGGCGCCGACCTGCGGAACCTGCTGGCGATCCTGAAGGAAAACTTTCCCGTGGTGGTTCTGGACTGCCCGGCGGCAAGCGCGGTCAGCGATTCACTGGCGATCAGCCGCTATTGCGACGCGACGGCCCTGGTCGTGCGCGCCGATCATGCTCGGCGTGAGGTGATCGATTGGGCGAAGCAGAGCATCGAGCGGTTTGGCGGGCAGGTCATCGGCGCCATCTTCAATGATCGCAAAAAATACATTCCCGACTGGCTGTACCGCCGGCTGTGACCGCGGCGGCGTTCGTTAAACGATGATCGCTGACGGGCCGTGCCGGTTGAAACGTCCGATCCGGCGGCAGGAAATCAAGGAGTGAACCCATGATCAGGGCAGAGCGTCAGGACATTACAGGCCCGGCTTTGGCTTCGGTCGACCGGGAAGGTGGCCCGGATGACGTTCACTTTCGCCGGGCGGGCGAGGGGTCTGGTACAGCTGACGCCAGCCGGGCGCCGGCGTTGGAGGGTGTTTCGCCGGCGGAGATCGAGACGGCTACGGCCTTGCTGCTCAAGATTCTGGCCCGTGTCCTGCGCGCCAAGAACGTGGCCGCGGAAGACAATTATCTGCAGCTGTGCCATGACCTGCGGCGCACCATCATCGTCATCCGCGAGGTGAAGAAAGCGACGGCCCTGGAGCTGCCGTTAAGCCTGTTCATGGAGGCGAAGGACATTCGCGCCATCGCCATGGCGATGGCCACGCGCCATTGGCCGCAAAGCACCGGCCTCGTGCTGTTGAAAGCCGCCGTGCCGGGTACTTCTCTGCCACCGCTTTTCGCCTTTCCCGGTCTGGGCGGCGCGTTGATGGAACTTGTCGATGTCGTGCGCGCCATGGACTACGCGGGCTCGATCTACGGCTTGCCGTATCGCGGTCTCGACGGATATCAGGCGCCGGCCGATAGCGTCTATCCTCTGGTGGAAGATAGTCTGGCGCGTATGCGCGCCGTACAGGCGACCGGCCCTTATCATATGTTAGCTTATTCGGCCGGCGCCTATGTCGCGATCGAGGCCGCACGCCGGTTGAGCAACGAGGGCGAGAGCTTGGGCTTTCTCGGCGTGATCGAGCCGGGTGTGCATGAACGTTTCTGGCCGATGCCGGTCTGGATCCGCTTTCTGGCGGCGCTGGTGAAGATGCGGCACAAGCAGGCACGGCAAGCGGAGCAGAAGGACGCAGCGGCGCAGCCCGCCGCGAATGGCGTCTCGACTTTGCCGCGGCTCTGGCGGAAAATTGCCGGATTGCCAGTTTTTGCCATGCAGAAGGGCAAGCGCCTGCTGGTGCGTATCGAGCATCGCTACGCCGATCCCACGCGGCCTGGCTACGTCAACAATTCGTTGTATTATGTCGGCAACCTGCCTGAGCTTATCCAGGCGGTACGGGATGCGTCGATCGTCTGCCTGGCCAGTTACCGGTTCCGTCGCTATACCGGCGCTGTGACCTATTTCCGCAGCGAGGCGGGCGACCCGCTGATGTGTCGTCCGGAAGTGGTGTGGCCGCGATATTTTCCGAAGCTGCGGTTCGTTGTGACGCCGGGCGATCATGCCAGTATGATCATGCCGCCCAATGCCGCGGCACTGGCGGCCATTGTATGCTCGCATCTGCCGCAAGCGGTGGAGGCGGGACGGTAGTCAACCGCAGTCCGGTCAATGCCGGTCCGCGGCAATTGCCGGTCATCGTTTGACAGGCTGAAGAGATGCGGCTGAAGGAACGCGATCGATGAAGACCAAGGTGTTGGTGACCGGCGGTGCCGGTTATATCGGTAGCCATGTGTGCAAGGCGCTTCATCAGGCCGGGATCATCCCGGTAACCTTCGACAATCTCAGCACCGGCTATGACTGGGCGGTGCAATGGGGGCCGCTGGAAGTCGGCGATATCCGCGATACGTCGCGCGTTGCCGCCGTGATGAAAGATCACGCCGTGACTGCGGTGCTGCATTTCGCGGCCAAGTCGCTGGTCGCCGAATCCGTCGCCGATCCGTTGCTTTATCACGCCAACAATGTCGGCGGCACGATGTCGCTGGTCGAAGCGATGCTGAGTGCCGGCGTTTCCAAGATCGTTTTTTCCAGCACTTGTGCCGTCTATGGCATTCCGGCGCAGACGCCGATCGACGAGGATGCGGCGCGCAATCCCATCAATCCCTATGGCCAGTCGAAGCTGGGTGCCGAAAATGTCCTGATGGATGTCGCCCGGACCGGCAAGCTGCAGGTGGCCTTGCTGCGCTATTTCAATGCCGCCGGCGCCGATGCGGCCCTGGATATCGGCGAAGCCCATGTGCCGGAAAGCCATCTCATTCCGCTTGCCATCCGCGCGGCGCGGGGTGGCGGCGAAGCCCTGCGGCTGTTCGGAACGGATTATCCGACGCCCGACGGCACCTGCCTGCGTGACTACATCCATGTCACCGATCTTGCCGCGGCCCATATCGCCGCGCTCGACTACCTGATGACCGGCGTCGAGTTGTGCCGCTTCAATCTGGGAACTGGCCAGCCGGTCTCGGTCCGCGAGGTGCTCGATGCGGTGTCGGATGCGGTCGGCAAGCCGGTGCCAGTGATCGAGTCACCGCGTCGTGCCGGCGATCCGCCGGCCCTCTACGCCGCCAATGACGCGGCGCGGAGCCAGCTGAATTGGCAGCCGCAGCACAGCGACATCGTCACGATCGTGCGAAGCGCCGTCGCCTGGGAGGCGGCCTATCAGGACCGTCAGGATCGCCTCAGCAAGGCTTGAACGCGATAGTTTCACGTGAAAGCCGGCAGGCTGCCGCCGGAAACGTGAATCGCCCTTTATCTTATAGAAGAGAGGCGGATTCACGCTTTAGCCAGAACCGCCAAGCGATTCCGTGTGAGGCGGCCCGACTCTAGGCCGGTCAGTTGACCGCCGTCACCTGGCTGGTGCGCAGCGACTTGTACCACGCCATCAGGCGCTGACGCGGCTTGCGTGGCAGGAACAGTGCGAAGGCGGTGGCGCCGGCATGGAAATCATAAAGGATCAGCCAAGGCCAGAGGCGAAGCGACTTCAGCAGCAGGCTGATGGCGGATTTGTCCTGACCGGTCAACGCAGCCTTCCAGGCCGCGACGCGGTAATGCTCCGCGTGGCCGGCACGAAACAGCCGTTCGGGCACATTCTTCATCGTCACCCGCAAGGCTGCCATGGCGAGATCGGCATTGAGGATGAACTTGTCGAAGTTGAAGGAGAGGCTGCTGTCGCGCAGGCGGTAGGAGGTGAGGGGCTCGCCGATTGCCTCCGCCCGGAAATCCGTCGACCAGAGGATGCGGCACCACATCTCGTAATCCTCGCAGCTTTTCAGCTCTTCACGGAAAACGCCGGCACGGTCGAAACATTCGCGGCGTACGATCGGCGTCGAGCCGTTGCCGATATGGTTGCGCCGGATCATGTCATGCAGGGTCGGTTCCATCTTCTTCGCGAACAGAAAGCCGCCGGTCGGCTCCCCGCCTTCTTCGATATAGGCGGAGTAGCTGAAGCCGATGCCGATGGTCGGATCGGCCAGCATGCGCGTCATCTGCTTCTGCGCCTTGGTCGGGTGCCAGATGTCGTCGGAATCGAGGAAGCCGATGAAGTCGCCGCGCGCCGCGGCGATGCCGGTATTGCGGGCCGCTGACAAACCGCCATTGACGCGGTTGATGATCCGCAGGCGTGGATCGGCCCGGTCGGCGGCGACCCGTGCGATGACGGCGGGTGTCTCATCGGTCGAACCATCGTTCACGACGATCACCTCGAGGTCGGTGAAGGTCTGGTCCAGCGCCGAGAGGATCGCCGCCTCGATATAGGGCGCGACGTTATAGGATGGGATGATGATGCTCAGTGCGGGCGCGGCGCCCGACGGCTGGTCGGCAGCGTCGATCATGCTCATCTTCTGGTCCCCAATGCTTGCTTGTCTCGAGTGAAGGGCGATCTGCGGCCCTTGCCGCCGAAGGCTGTCCTGGCCGGAGGCGCCGATTCAAAGTGCCGCTGCGGCCGCCGGTCGAGGCTGAAACGCCGCCCGGCCGACGGGCGAAGGCCGGATTCTGCCGGTGCTGTATCGGGGCCGCTGGGAATGCCGCCGCCGATCCACGTGAAGAGATAGATGGCGGGCAGCGTCAGGCTGAACAGCGATTCATAAGGGCAGAACACCAGCAGCGTCAGGAACAGGCAGAGGCTGACCACGCCGTCGTGCAGGGCGTCGCGGTCATCGCGCCGGCGGTAGAGGCCGTAAAGCAGGGCACCCAGGGTCGCCGCCATCGCCAGCGCGAAGCAGCCCATGGTGACGATGCCGCCGGTATAGAGCAGGCCATAGATCGTCGAGTGGCTGCCGATCGGCAGGTCCTCGATGCGATGCACGGATTCGCCGATCCAGCCATGGCCGATGATGGGCGAGGTCAGGAAGCCTTCCCAGCTTTTCTGATAGATAAGATCGCGCGCCAGGGAGGAGCCCGCCCGCGCCTTGTCGGCGGCATGATGCACGTCGCTGACCAGCGCGATGGGATCGATGCCGAATGTCGGCAGCAGGCAGAGCAGCGCCAGACCGCCGCCCACCGCCAGGATTTGCCAAAAGCGCGGCAGGCGCAGGAAGATGAGGAAGGCGCCGACCAGGACGACGGCGGCGATCGCCAGGCGGCTCCAGCTGAAAACCACGCCGACCAGGCCGCCGACGATGCCGGTCAGGCGCCACCCCAGGCTGGTGGCGCGGCTGCTGATCAGGGCAATGGCGATGCCGCCGAGCCCCAGGGCGGTTGCCCAGGGGAAGAACAGCACCAGCCGCGTGGTTGCTTCGCCGAGGGTTTCCTCGCGCTGGAAGACGATGATCGAGGTATAGAATTTGGCGGCATTGCCGCCGGGTAGGAGCAGCCCCAGGGGCGACAAGGTGCGCAGATTGGTGAAGCCGGCGAGGCGCGCCGCGACGGCGACGAGGCCGAGCAGCAGGATATAGCCGCCGAGGCGCGCCACCAGATCGGCAACCGGCCGGTTGGCAAGGTTCCAGGCGCTGCCGGCGGCGATCGCCAGGGCGCCGAAGATCCAGCCGATGACGGTGAAGGAGAAGGCGTTGCGCAAGCCAAGCAGCGGATCGCCGAGCAGAATGCCGTTCAGGATCGAACAGGAAGCCTGAGCCAGCGAGATCGACAGCCAGCTGAAAATGACGATGTTGATGGCCCGGCCGCGCGGCCATTTCGCGGCGACCAGTTTGAACAGGACGAAGGCCGCTCCCGGGATCAAGGCGCCGGTGAGCCAGAAGACGACGGTATATTTCAGATAGGCCGCATAGACCCGCGGCAGGCCAGGCGCCGCATCCGTTGCGGCGGCGGGTGCAGCCGGCGAGGCGTCGGGCATCTGCGGCCGCGTGGCGGCGAGGAAGGTCATTGCGCCACCTGCGGGACGATATCGCCGGGACCGGCTATTGTCGGGGCATCGGCCGTCGCGGGGGTCTCCGCATGGCGTCTTTTCCGCAGCTGTTTGTTCAGCATGCTGTTCGTCAGCCAGGCGAGGAAAAGGATTTGCGCGAGTGTGGCGATGATGGCCCCGTAGAGGCCGCCGATGAGGATGCCGGCCGGCAGAAGCACCACCAGCAGGCAGCGGATCAAGGTCAGTTGATTGACGATCGAGATCAGGCCGAGGGCGCGCAGGCTGGTTTCACAGGTGCCGACGACGTAGCGGAAGGGCACGCATATCACCATCAGGCAGGCGGCCAGGATGAAGCTCGGCAAGTGGTATATCCAGAGTCCAAGGGGGACCGCCATGGCCGCCAGACCGAGGCCACCGAGAATGCCCATGCGCAGCATCTCCCGGCGCAGTTGCACCGCGGCGCCAAGCGGATCGGCGACAACACGGGGATACCAGGCGGTCAGGCGCGACCAGGCCGGCGTGTCGCCGACCGTCAGCATCTGCCGGCACAGGCCGAAGATGCCGAGATCGGCGCGTGACATCAGCGCCGAGGCGATCATGACGGAAACCTGATCGGCAATCAGGCCGATGGTATCCGCTGTCAGAAAGCCGAGACCCTGACGGACATGCGTTTTCAACTCGGCGAGGGTGAAGTGGCCATAGGGCAGCCTAGCGAAGATGATCGCGGTGCCGAGAAAGCGGCACAGCGTCACGATCAGGGCGAAATGCAGGAAATCATCGGTCAGGAAGTAACCGAGGGCGAGGCCGACGAGATTGCCGACCGGCGAGAAGATGATGTCGACAGCCTGGTCCTGCAGCACCAGCAAGGCATTGGCGATGGTCGTCTGGGCGAAGAAGGCGCCACCCAGCGACAGGACGGCGATCACCAGGGCCTCATGCATGTCCTTGCTGAAGCCGAAGCCGAGCGCGGCACAGACCGGCAGCGAGATCACCATGGCCGTGACGCCGGCCAGCAGGCCGATGGCGTTGCGGACACGGATCGCCGATTGTGTGCGGGCAAAGACGTAGGGCAGGCCGAAGGTGAGAAAGGTCGCGAGGATGACTGTGCCGATGGTCGAAATGGTCAGCGAGCCGGCGGCGGCAAGGCCGAATTTCCGGATGATGGCGATCGACAGCAGAAAGCCGTTCACATTCTGCAGCACGCGGCTGAACAGGATCAGCGTGGCGTCCTTGCCGAAGGAGCGCAACTGTTTCTGCACCAACTGACAGAGGGCGAAATAGGCTTTTCCGATCATTGCTCAGATCTCATCCCAGGGTCCGACACCATCGACATCCCGCGCTTCAGCATCATTCCGCCTTCGCCGCACCGATTGTACCCGGGCGACGCGCAAGGCGCCGGTAGAGATGATCGTAGCGGTCAGCCACCTGCTGCCAATCCGGCAGCATTGCCGCATCGGCGATCAGGCCGCGTTCCGGCGTCTCTGCCAGTTGCCGCAGGCGGTTCGACAGATCGCCGATATCGCCGGTGCGGAAGGTCAGTCCGTTATTGCCGACGACCAGGGCATTGGCGTCGATATCGCTGACGAGAACCGGCAGCCGGTAGGCAATTGCTTCGAGCAGGGCCATCGACATGCCCTCGATATAGGACGGCAGCACGAAGGCGGTGGCATTGCTGAAGGCCTCGCCGAGTTCGTCCTGGGCCAGATGGCCGAGAAAGGCGACGCGGCGGGGATCGACACGCTGGCGCAGCTGCGCCAGATAATCGGCCGGACCGACACCGCCGGCGATGGCCAGTTTGATGTCGGTGTCGAGCGTGTTGAAGGCGGCGATCAGATCGTGGCAGCCCTTCTCGGGCGTCAGGCGGCTGGCGAAGAGGAAATACTTGCCCGGCGTCAAACCGTGGCGCGTCAACAGGTCGCCGGCGGGAATCCGTGCTTTCTTCGGCAGGCCGTTGGGGATGTGGATGGCGCGACGGTCATAGCGCTCCCGCAGATAGCGGCGGAGGCTTTCGGAAACCACGGTGATCTCGTCGGCACAGGTTACCACGCAGCGTTCCGCCGCCTGGAGGATCGCCCTGGCGGCGAGGCCCCATTTTTCGCGTTGCTGATCAAGGGCATGGATGGTGACCACGGACTTTTGTCCGGTCACCTTCGTTGCCAATGAAAGAATGCCGGGGCCGGTGGCATGGAAGTGGACCACGTCATAGCGGCCGATCGCTCTCAGCGTCGCAAGCGCGCTGCGGGAGATGTTTTCGAAATGCTTGCCGCCGCAGGCCGCAACCGGAATGGCGCGCAGGCCGGGCGGGACTTCAACTGCCGGGCCCGGTCGCGAGAAGACGTCGACCTCGTGCCCCAGGGCCACCAGCCGCGGGCACAACTCGTCCAAAACCCGTTCGATGCCGCCATAATTGGAGCCGATTCCGCGCGAGCCGATCATGGCGATCTTCATGTCGCTTGTCCTTGCATGAGATGTCTAGCCTTGCGCCCGCGTTGCTTTTAGAGTTGCGGCAGCCCCGACATCACGCCGAGCGCCGCCAGATGTTTGAAACCTTCCTCGTCGCCTTGAACCTCTGGACGACACCCGTTGCGCCGGCCGCCGCGCCGCGCCGCTTGCAAGTGGATGTGCCGGTCGGCCTGGACGTCTGGCAGTCGCCCGACGTCTGGAGCATTCCGGTCTATTCGGCTGCTGCCACCGATCCGCTGCAGCCGGTCCTCTATAATGAAGCGGCGTGGTGGATGGTGGCCTCCGGTCAATGGAAGCGCTCTGGCAATGCACCTGCTGTCGAAGCGGCGATCCTGCGCTCCTCCAGCGACCATTTCCCGTTCCCCGGCAATGTCTATTCATCGACATCCCCCAGCGAATGGAAGCTGCCGGCGGCCTTCAAGAGGGTGACCAATCCGGTCTCCGGCCCGGCGCGGTTTCATCTGCGCGCCGATATGCTGCCGGCGCCCGGACCCGATGGCCACATGGCGGTGCGCCAGCCCGATGACTCGGTGCTTGAAACCTATGCCACGATCGTCCTCAGCACGGGGCAGGTGGTCGCTCTCTCCTACGGCCTGTCGCACCTGCAAAGCGCGGGGGATGGCGGAGAGAATGGCCAGACAGCTTCGATGATCCCCTGTTATCTCGGCGTGACCGATGACAGCGAGATCAGTGCCGGCGTGATCAAGCACGCCATGGCGATCACCGTTCCCGCAAGCTATCTCTCGCCCCAGGTCGCCTATCCGGCCTATGCTTTCGATCGCAATGCGCTGACCGATGCACATCCCTATGCGGGGTCCCTTCCGATGGGCGGTCATCTTGCACTTTCCCCAGACATCGATATCGCCAGCCTGAATCTGGCAACGGCCGAAGGCCGCACCATTGCCGAGGCCGCCAAGACCTACGGCTTCATCATCGTCGATCGGGGCGGCGAGGGATTTACCATCCGGCTGCGGCGTAACAGCGATCAGCCGAACACTGCGTTGCGCATCTGGTCCCAACCGCTCCAATCGGATTTGAACGCAATCTTCGCCCATCTTGTCGTGCTTCGGTGAAGCGCCACGCAACGGGAAATCAGCTCGCCGAGCCGCGGCCATCCGGTGCCGCCAGCGCCAGGATCGGCCGCGCCGATCGCGAGGCGGAAACGGTGACCAGCACGGGAATGCCCAGGCTCTTTTCCAGCCGTTCGGACGAGATGTAGCTGCGGCGCAGGAAGTCCGATAGGAAGGCCGTGAGGAAACCGACGATCAGGCTGAGGATGAGGCCGCCGGCCAGGATAACAAGGCGGATGGGCGCCGGCTTCAGCGGCGGTTCGGCGGCTTCGATCACGCGCACATTGGTCGCCCGCTTGGCGCCCACATCCTCGACCATCTGGCGTTCGCTTAAGGTCTTCATGGCGGTTGAATAGGCCTGCTCCGCCAGCGTCTTCTGGCGCGTCAGGTCATCGAGCCTGGCCTTCTTGCCGTAGAGCTGCCCGACACTCGCCGAGACGGCGGCAAGCTGGGATTGAAGCTGGAGGCGCTGCTGCTGCGCGGCGGCTATGGAACTCTCGGCCTTGACCCGGTCGAGCTCGATCGTCGAATAGACATCGTTCCGTCCCTTGCGCACCGCCGAGGGCTGGGCGCTCTGCTGCAGCTTGGCGAGCTCGTCCTGCATCGCGGCAATCTGCTTCTGGACGGTGATGACCTTGTCGCTCTTGTCGGTATAGGTCTGGCGCAGGTCGTATTCGCGCTGCTTCAGCGTGTTCAGCGTATCGCGCGCGTCCTGGATCCGCCGGTCGGTGTCGCTGTCGGCATATTGCACGATTTCCGCCGGCGTCGTGGTCAATTGTGACTGGGCGATCTTCAAGCGCTCCGAGGCATCGGCGATGTCGGTATCGGTCTGCTGGATCTGCCGCTGCAGGTCGCCTTGCTGGCGCAGCAGGATGTCAAGCTGGGTCGGGAAATCCGACACGCCGGTCTCGCTCTGATAGGCGGCGAGCTCCGCCGATTTGCTTTCCAGGTCCTGGCGCGCCTGCGCGGCCTTGCCGGCCACCAGATCGGATTGCACATCGGCATAGATGTCCTGCCGCTTGCGCTGATAGGCCGCCACGAGATCGTTGACCACCGCGGCAGCGACGGCGTTGTCCTGGTGCCGGAAGGCGATATCGATCGTGCTGCCGGATTTGTCCGGCGTCGCCGCCAGGTCGCGGCTGAACTGGTCGGCGGCGAGATCGACCGGATCGACCGTATCGGTGCGGCCGAGGACCTTGTTCAGCACCTGCCGCAGCAGGCCGGGGCCCTGGGCGATCTTCGGATAGAGCCGCGCAAGACCGACCTGGCGCACCACGTCCTTCGCCAGGGAGGTACTGGTCAGAATGCTGATTTCGGAATTGAGGATGGCATCGCGTTCCAGCGCCATGTTGGCGGATGCCGCGCTGCCGGCATCGGGACGCGCGGCATATTCGGGCGACAACAGGACCAGCAGGGTCGCATGCGCGGTATAAAGCGGCGTCTTGATCGCCGCCGCGGCGATGGCGGCAAGCAGCACGAAAGCAATCGCCAGAACGATGCGCCGCGCATCCTTGAAGGCGGAATTCAGCAGCTCCCGGCGGGAGGGCAGCAGGTGCTGTTTCTTGGCGTCGACCATCGTGACCATCCTGTCTGGCCGGCAGCGGCCAATTCCCCTTGTTGCGGCCGGCGGAACGCGGCCGAGCGATCAGTCTTGCGACCCAGCGGATGCTTTGAGAGTGGGCCGACCCGCGCCTGGCAGCGGCGCCGTAAGCCGGTGACTGGTGCCCCCCAAAGGCGCCTCTTTGATGCAATTAAAATGACGCTATCGCTTCGCTGCGATGCAAACAATATGGCAATCCTGCAGACCCATAAAAAACAGCATAAATACACATATAGATGTGATTAACCGTTACGGAACATGGTTTTAGTGCCCGTCTCGATTTATCGGCGGGAGTCTTGCTGCAACGCAAAGTGGTTTAATTTATCTGGTATGAATATACCGCTGTGAGGCCGGCTATCTCGCTGCGGCAACGCGCACTCAGGCCGGACCGAGAGGAAGCCGGCAATTGATCGCTGCCGGCGCATGAACCCGGCGGCCTTAACGCGACAGCTGCTCCAGAATCTCTTTCGGGAAGCCGTATTGCGTCAGCGCCATATCCGGATCGTTGGAGATGGCGGCAAGCGCCAGCCGAGCAAGCTCAGGCAATGATTTGCAGCCGGTCTTCTTCATGATGGTCGCGCGGTGGCTTTCGACCGTGCGCTGGCTGATGCCGAGATTGGCGGCGATGATCTTGCTCGGCTGGCCGGCCAGCACCATTGCCATGATCTGCTGCTGCCGCGGCGATAGGCTGGCGATATGCCTGGCGGCGGTCGCGCGCCAGGCATGCAGCCGGTTGGCATCCTTCGACTGCTCCAGCGCCCGATCGACGCTGGCCAGCAGCTCGGTGCGTCCGACCGGCTTCTCAATGAAGTCGAAGGCGCCCGTCTTCATCGCCTGGACCGCCATCGGCACGTCGCTGTTGCCGGTGATCATGATGGCCGGCAGGTTATGCCCGCTGTCGCGCAGTTGCCGCAGCAGATCGAGGCCGCTCATCCCGGGTAGATAGGCGTCGACCAGCAGGCAGGCGTCGGGCTCGGGACGATAGCCGGCGAGGAACGCCTCGGCGCTGCCGTAATCCTCGACGTCGCGGCCTTCCTCCTCCAGCGTCCGGCGCAGGCTGGCGCGCAGGCCGCCGTCATCATCGACGACATAGATGACCGTCCGGAAGGGCGCGTTGTCTTCCTGGGTCCCCGGTCCGGGCCGCTGCCGCGACATGGCCGGCAGGAGCCGCTGCACCGCCGATCGGAGTTCACCTGTGCGCACCGGCTTGTCGAGCTTGAGGCAATCGTGCCGGGCAAGCTCGGCGGAGACATCGGTGGCGAGGTTGGCGGCAAGGACGGCGACCGGCAGCGCCGGGTCGAAACGCGCGCGCATTTCCGCGGCGAGCTGCAGGCCCGTCGGCCCGACCGGCAGGCTGTAATCGGTGAGGACAAGATCCGGCCGCTGCAAGCCGTCGGCGATGCGCGCCAGCGCCTCGAGGCCATCGGCAACGGCGGTGACCTGCAGGCCTTCATTTTGTAGCGATAACTGCAGCAGTTCGCGCGTATCGGCGTCGCCCTCGACCACCAGGACGCTGGCCGCGCGACGCTCGCTGGCCGGCTTTGCCGCCCGGGGTGGTGGCGGGGATGGTGCGGCGGGCGCCAGGACGCGCGGTTGCGCGATCGGCACCTCGACGAAGAAGACCGACCCCTTGTCCAGCCAGGAGCGCACCCCCGTGCGATGGTTCAGCAGGCTGCCCAGGCGCCGCACGATGGCGAGGCCGAGGCCCATGCCGCGGTCCGGATGGTGACCCTGATTTTCCTGCCGGCGGTATTCTTCGAAGATGGCCTCGAGCTCGGTTTCAGGAATGCCGATGCCGGTATCCCAGACCTCGATGCGCAGCATCTCGCCATGCCGGCGGCAGCCCAGCAGCAGCTTGCCGTTGGGCGTATATTTGACGGCGTTCGACAGGAAATTGCGGATGATCTGCTCGAGCAGCTGCCGATCGCTCGACACCGAAAGGCCGCAGGAAACGACACGCAGATCGTGCTGCGGCCGGCGCGCATGATAGAGGAACTCGTTGCGCAGGCGGTTGAGGATGTCGTTGATCGGGAAGCTGACGACATCGAGCTGAACGGCGCCGGCCTCGATGCGGTTTATGTTCAGCAAGGTCGTGAGCATGCCGGACATGGCCGTCAGGGTCTCATCCAGCAGTGTCAGGAGTTCCTGGGCGCCGGGCGCATTGACCGTCTTGACCAGGAGCCCCTGCAGCAGCGCAAGCGTCTGCAGCGGCTGGCGCAGGTCATGGCTCGCGGCCGCCAGCAAATGCGACTTTGTCGCCATGGCTATTTCCGCCTGCTGCTCCGCCGCTTCAATCTTCTTGGTCGTCTGCATCAGCTGGGTGATGTCGGAAAAATTGACGATGATGCCGGTTATGCCGCCGTCATGGCGCCGATGGGGGGAAATTCGCCGCAGGTAGAGCGCGCCATCGGGGCCGGTGATCTGCCGCTCGACGGCTTGCGCGCGCGACAGGACGAGGCGTGCTTCCGCGAGGAAGGTGTCGTCCGCTTTCAAGATGTCGATTTCCGATACCGGCGCTCCATGATGATCGGGCGGGATATCGAAGAGCGATCTCGCCAGCGACGTGAAAAAGCGCAGTCGAAGATGCCGGTCGAGAAACAGCATGGGGACATCCATGCCGTTCAGGATGTTTTGCAGATCGCCCAAGCTGGGGCTCTCCGCCGTCCGTGCGTTTGCCGGATATCGCGTCGCCGGCACCTGTTCGGCATCCGACGCGGCGGAGCTAGAATGCGTTGCTGACGCATCGTCGTGCGCGGAATTCCGGTGTTGTCCATCGGCAGAGAAGCCGCCGGCGCCGATGATATCGGCTGCAAGCTGGCCCAGTTCGTAAGCGTCGCTGCGCAGTATGCCGAGATATTCGCCGATGCTTTCAGTTTGCGGCCACAGCATCGCCATGCGCAGTTGGATCGCGCGACGCAGAATGCCCGGCTGCGGCCGAATAAATCCTTCGGCGATTCTTGCGTGGATGAGATCGGCGATCTCCAAGAGATAGTCATTACCGGCGCGCTGCGGCCAAAGGGAGGTTGCGGCAGAGTGATCGAACTCGCCCTTGCCGTAGGCGACGAGTGCTGCCGGTATCCGATTGAGCGGCAGGACCAGATCGACGGTGCCGGAGGTGATCGCGCTGCGCGGCATATCGCTATGGCTCGCCTCCAGCGGATCCTGCACAATGACCAGGCCGCCTCTTTCCCTGATCGCCAGGATACCAATGGCGCCATCGGCGCCGGGACCGGACAGAATCACGCCCGCCGCGCGCGCGCCATAGGATTGTGCCAAGGATTGCAGGAGGAGATCGAAGGGCAGGGCTGCCGCTTGGCCCGGTGATTGGCTCGCATAATGCAGTGTGCCGTCCGCCACCGAAAGATAGCTTCCCTGAGGAGCAATATACAGCTGTCCGGGGGCAATTTGCGCGCCTTCTTCGGCCTTCTGCACCGTGAGCGTCGCCTGCTTCTTCAGCGCTTCGATGTCGATCGCGCTGCGTTCCGCATCGAACTGCTGAACGAGAATAATAGACAAGCTAGCCTTCGCGGGGAGGGCGCTGAGGAGGGTGCAACAGTCCTCCGCCCCGCTCGTTGAGACTGCTAACCCGATGACGATCAAACCAGCCGACGCCTCTGCAGAAACGCCGGCAGACCATTCTTCGGCGGTCGTAGACCGATCGCCGAAGCTCGCCCAGTGCTGTGTCCCAGCCATTTTTGTCTCGTCTCTGTGACGGTTGTTATTGCCCCCGCTAAAATTCGCCCCCAACCAAGAGAGACGAGAGTATCACGAATTCGCGAGGTGATCGACGTTCCGAAGGCACTGCACGAAAGATGTGATCGGTACGAAGGCACTTTTCTCGTCAGCATCAGATCTCTACGTAGTTTCCGAGCCTGCTCCGCCTGGGGCAGATACGCTATGAATTCTGCAACTACCTAAATGGTTGCATTAGACAGCCGAGACAAGGTGAGTGACGTCGCTGCGCAATCCTGGGCGGCGATGGAGAGGACCTGACAAAAGGGTTTTCAGGTCGTCGCAGACAAGTGCACGGATCTGTATCTGCACGGGTAGCAGGAGGATCCAGAACGCGCGTCATAAGCGCGGGAATGTGCATATCGCTGGGTGCGGAGCTTCAACGATAACAAGAATAATTTCTTAGCTCCAGGACAACAAGGGGAGGCATGGCTGACGGATTTTTTTGGGGGGTAACATGATAGATCTAGCGGTAAAATCGCGAATTGATCGCCGGACAGGTGCGGTAAAACAGCTGCTTCTACGACGCTTTCAGAGCCTCGTACAACTTTCCCCAATCGAAGAAGATGCGCTCTCACGCTGGGCGACCGGCCTCGATGAGCATGCTGCCGGCAGCGAGCTGCAGCGGGACGATGAGCCGGGCAGACGCCCCTGTCTGATCACCCAGGGCTGGGCCTGCTGCCAGCATGTGCTGCGCGACGGGAGACGCCAGGTGATCAGCATTCTTGTGCCCGGCGATCCACTCGATCTTCGGATGCGTCCGCATCCTCTCGCTATCACCACGACTGTCGCCTTGACGCGTGTGGAGACATGCAACCTAAACGCGCTCCGCCATGCAATCTCCACGGGCAATCCCGATTACGGCAACCTGATCAAGGCTTGCGGCATGATTGGCGCAACAGAGGAATATTACCTCATGCATCAGATCGTGCGACTGGGTCGGCAAAACGCCTATGAGCGACTGGCGCATCTGCTGATGGAACTCTATCACCGTCTGCAGATGGCGGGGTTGGCACAGGATGGTCGCTTCTTCCTGCCGATCACGCAGGAGCTTCTCGCCGATACCTTGGGGCTCAGCAGCGTGCATATCAATCGCACGCTTCAGCAACTGCGCCGCGATAAATTGATCCAGTGGAAAGGGGGCCTCTTCAAGCTCCTGGAACCAGAGACGTTGAGCATGGTGGCAGATTTCCAGCCCAAGTTCGGTGGGCCCCGCGCGGCGATTGGCGAGCAACAGCTCGCCTAACACACACCATTTCCTAGCAGTCCAGATCGAGCACCGATGCACGGCATCGGTGCTCGTATTGCAGGTATTGCCGAACGCCAAGCCCAACCAGTTAAAAAAATCATACCGAGCTTGCTGCATGTTAAAGACGCGCTTCAGCACCACGGCTACTGTCGCTTCAATCGATCACCTCGCTCCATAAGACCACCGTGACGCGCTGGATTATAGCAAGCGAGAGTTGAGGCGACCGACAGGGACATAATCAGCTCGGCGCGCGGTCTGCCATGACCGAGACGAGCCTACAGAAACGAGTGCTCTATGATGGTCTCAGAGACTGCAAGTGCTCGAACGATGACGCATGTCATGAGGGGCAGGGTGGCAACGGGGGTGGTTGCCGCAATCGACATAGCAGCATTATCCGTTGGTACACTGACGACTTTGGCGCTCTGGAGGGGTAAGGCGGATGCCATATCCTTATCCGGCGCAATGAATCTGTTGATCATCTCCATATTGACGATCCTGTGCCTTTCGGGGATCGACGGCTCCGCAAAAGCAGCGCCGCGCCCATCAGCGGTCATCGCATTGCCATTCCTGCGCAACAGCTTCGCCATATTGCTCGCCTGCGCGATCCTGGCTGCGGTCGACTACATCGCGGGGCCGAGCAGCATACCGTTTGCCGCATCCTTGCCCTTCACTGTCACTTGGCTTGGGGCTGCCGGAATGGCTACGCTTATTGGTAGATCTGTCTATTGGCAGGTGCTGGAGGTGACACGGACTTCCGGGAAGAAGCGCGTGGCAATCGTGGGCGCCGGACCGCTTGGCGGCAAGTTGGCACGGATGCTCGAAGAGCGTTTCGGCGAACAGATGGACATCGTCGGCATCTACGACGACCGGGCAACGCGGATTCCCGATACCCTCTGCGGCCTGCGTATCGAGCCGGTTATCAACCTGCAACGCCAGGTGCGCCAGAACCAGGTCGATAAGATCCTCGTGGCACTGCCGCTGAATGCGGAAGAGCGGTTGCTGGATTTGCTTGTTCGCCTGAAATCCCTGCCGGTTGACGTCTCCATTCTGCCCGATGGCCTGGGTATCCGCCTTTTCGGCCAGCAGACCTCTCAAGAGGGCTTCGATCAGCTTTTCCTGAATATCTTCCACCGCCCCATGTCGGCCAGGGACCAGGCCATCAAGCGCGCTTTCGATGTGATCGCCAGTCTTCTGCTGCTGGTTTTTCTGGCGCCGGTGATGATCGTCGCCGGGCTGGCCATCACCTTGACGAGCCCCGGACCGGTCTTTTTCCGGCAGCCGCGCGCCGGCCTTTATGACGATGTCATTCGCGTGTTCAAGTTCCGCACGATGTATGCGCATCGCACGGATCTGCTGGCCACCCAACAGACCCAACGCAACGATCCGCGTATTACGATGGTTGGCCGCTTCCTCCGGAAGACCAGCATCGATGAGTTGCCCCAGCTTTTTAACGTCTTGATGGGAGAGATGTCCCTGGTGGGGCCGCGCCCCCACGCGACGGGCATGTGCATCAACGGGCAGCCTTGCCACCAGATCTTTCGCGAATACGCACATCGCCATCGCGTCAAGCCCGGTGTCACCGGCTGGGCGCAGGTCAATGGCTTCCGAGGCGCCGTAGAAGATGCCGCCATACTCAACGAGCGCATCAAGCACGACGTCTACTATATCGATAACTGGTCGCTCTGGTTCGATATGGAGATCTTGCTGAAGACGATACCGGAGATGGTGTTTTCGAAGACGGCCTACTGACGATCGCCCGCCAAGAATAATCTCCGGGGCGGCGTTGGTAGGGCGATCGGGGTGCGGATCGAATACGCGTACAAAGAGGGGGGCGTGTTTTTGGGCGAAGCCGTTAGCACGGAACGTGCGATAACGAGAAGGCGGATCGACTTCTTCACTATTGCCACGATATGTCGCCAGAAATGCCTGGTGAGGGCAAGAGACGCTTGCGCGATAGGCGTGTTTGGCCTCGTCCTTTTCGTGAGCAATCAGTCCGTCGCCCAGGATGCACAGCAAGACCCGACTGCGCGGCCGGTTCTTCCCGATGTCATTCAGGGCGAGGGCCTGTTGGACCGCTTCGACCGTATCCACCGTCCTTCCGGTTTTGCGCTCGGGCCCTTCGCGGTTACCGCAAGAATGGATCTGGCGCTCGGATACGACACCAATATCTTCGACTCGCGCCACCGGGCAAAAGATGACGGCTTCCTGGTGTCGGGGGCGGGCCTCAACGCAACGTCGCTGACGCCGGACCACTTCGTCAATTTTGACGGCTTCATCGCCCGCACGACTTATTTCGATACGAGCAGCAACGACGTCTGGAGCGGGCGCATGACCGCGACGGGATGGAAGGATGTCGGGTCGGATTTACGCCTGAATGGCAATGCGCTGGTCGCGCGGGAAGTCGAGCGCCGCGACGACCCGCAGTCGAGCCCGGAAACGGAGCCCGTCGCCTACTGGCATTACCAGGCCGGCAGCAGCCTGGAGAGCAGATATGCGGTCGTCACCTTCCGTGGCGGCCTGGCTTACGACCGGGTCGATTACGACGACGTGCAGAGTACCGAAGGAAAGATAAATCTCGACTATCGCAACATGAACGAAGTCGATGCGACAGGCCGGGCAACCTATAATGTCGGCGAGGATCGCGCTTTCTATCTCGATACGATCGCAAATGTCCGGCTGCCGGATGACAAGCGGGACATATTCGGGATCGACCGGCAATCCGCCGGCACGGTGGTTTCGTTGGGTGCCGATTATGCGGTAACGCCGCTGATCCGCCTCGTTGCCTCCGGCGGGTATCGGCTGCAGGTCTACAAGGACAATGATGTCAATGACGTCTCGGGGCCGGTCGGCAGCCTGCAGATGCTTTGGCAGCCCACCGACACTACGGAAGTCGGCGCGCTCTTCTCCCATGATTTCTACGAAAGCTTCGACTTCTCGTCGCCAGGTTACTGGCTGGATGTGGGGCGCGTCAGCGTCACACAGCAGATCAGGCGCGACATCGTCGTCATCGGCCAGGCGACGGTCGGTACCCGCGACTTCATCTCAAGCTCCCGCAGTGAAAGCTTCTACGCCTTCGATGCCAGTTTGAAATGGGGTGTGATGCCGGGCCTGATCGTCAGCCTCGATAATACCTATGAGATCCAAACGGCAAATGCCGACAATGGAGGGTTCAACAGCAATGTAACGCTCCTGCACGTTACCAAGTCCTTTTAGGAGGAAATATCATGCGCAGACCAGGGAAATTGCTTCTGAAGATCGTCGCTCAGGTATTCAGCGGCCGGATCGTCGGCGGAATAGCGATACCCGCAATTTGCCTGCTTCTCGCCGCTTGTGCCCCCATGCCCAGCTTGACTCAGTCGACGGCGGGCGAGACCTTGTTGGCCTCGGGGGACAAGGTCCGGGTCCAGGTATATGAGCATCCCGAATTCTCCGGCGATTTCGTCATTGCCGCGGACGGGTCGATCTCGGTGCCAACCGCCGGCGCCGTTTCGCTTGCCGGCAAAAGCCTGCGCCAGGCCGAGGCCGAGGTCGGCCAGAAGCTCAAGCAGGAGCTCAATCGACCGCAGGTCAGCATCAATATGCTTGAATACCGGCCGATTTATGTTCTCGGCCAGGTCACGCAGCCGGGACAGTATCCGTTCATGAGCGGGATGAAAGTTCTCAATGCCATCGCTTTGGCACGAGGCTACACCTATCGAGCTGATCCTTCGCGTATCACGGTGATCCGGGGAGACGACGCCAATGCCAGGCCGTTGAAGGCGACGGAGGCGGATACGCTGCAGCCGGGCGATACCGTCAAGGTATTGGAGAGCTGGTTCTAGGTTGCGCGCTAAGCGGCTTGCTGCTTCAGATGATCGGATAGCCGAAGCGCCAAGGCAGCGATAGTCAGCCCGGTATTGGCATAGCCGGTAGAGGGAAGCGTCGAGCCGTCGCAGATATAGGCGTTACTGATGCCGAAGATCTGACAGGTGCTGTCGCAGACGCCGTCTTCTTCCGACTGCGACATGCGGCAGGTTCCGGAATGATGCGCCGCGCTATGGAGGTTCTTTCCCCACTGATCGAAGAAGCGGCTTTCGACGACGATGCCGCCCAGTTTGTCGAGCAGCTGCTGCAAGAGGGACGAGAGCTTTTCCAGGTAGCCCTCGGTGATGCGCCAATCGCGCACGATGCCGTCCGTCTTTTCGTCGCGATAGACGGAGCGGTGCGTATCGGGAACCTCGCTGGCAACCAACCGGAGCACGTAGTAGTCGGTTGGCAACTGCAGGCCCAGCTTGAACGAGAGCAGGTCGCGAATATCGTCGCGGCTTCCGGCAAGTGCCGCCAGCGCCGATAGCTTGAACGGCGCGTTGCGCAAATTCACCAGGACGCTCTGGACCCGGTCGCGACGATCGCCGTGGGAAACGACGGAGGCGGGACGCAGGAAAACAGAAATCTTCAACCCGCTCTGATCCCGGATAACGATCGGCGTCTGCAACGCGCCGGCGATCCGCCGTTGCCGGAAGTTCCAGATGTCATAGAAGCGACTTTGCAGCTTCACCTTGGCGATCATGCCCATCGGATGATCGATATAGTGCCGGCCTGCCGCCTCCAGCGAGGAGAGCGAAAAGGCTTTTTCCGTGGCCTGTACCACAAGCGGCGTGGATAGGCCGCCGGCGCTGAGAATGACGTGGTCGGCCGAGATTTGATGCGGACGACCGACGTCGTCCTCGAAGACGAGGCCGGTGACGCGGCCATTGTCGATCAGCAGGCGCCTGGCTCGGCCGGTTATGAAGCGGATCGGCCGCTCCGCCAGCCGCAACGACTGCCACAGATTGCGCCGCCGCTGCGGATAGAACAGTCCGTTGCCGATCATTTCCTGGGGAATGCCGCGATCGACGTGAATCTGCCGAAGTTCATCATAGCAGGACGTCACGGCCTCACGAGAAACACCCGAGAGGAGAGGGTAGGCCCTGGCGACGTAAGGAAGCAGCTCCTGCCGGCTGATCGGCCAGCTCGCATAATCGTCATCTTCAAGCTCGATCAGGCCGTTATTCCATAATGCGCTGGTACCGCCAGGCCCGCTACCGACATGGGGAGACAGTCCGGCAGGCTGACTGAGATCTGTCAGTGGTACGGCGAGATTGCCGTTCTGTTGCGCGAGTTCGACGACCGTGACGTCGAACGTCTGCGCGAGTTCGGCGGCCAGAATCGAACCGGCCAGACCGGCACCGACGATAACAACTTTCTGCGGCATCGTTTCACATCTGTTGTGGCGGTGGCGACGCACACCGTGCGACGAAGCATGCGGCTTCGCTGGGCCATGGCGCATGTATCTTCCTGGCGAGATCGAGAAAAATCCGATCCCGCGCGTGCGTCATAAAGCATGCCAGAGGAACAACATCGTCCCACTAACATATGTTGGCCGCGATGCGTTTTATGCGGTCGAAATGCCGATTGCAGCGGTACAAGTGGCGCGAATGACGTCGACCACGCGGCATCGCCGTGCTATCATTTTTTCAATACCGGTGACGAAGAGATCGACTTCTGAATCATTCATTACGCGGTCTTCACGCGATGACGACGGCGGCGTATTTCGGCGAGGAATTATGGGCAGGCAACAGGCGATCAGCAGGCGAAAATTGAGCCAGAAGACCTACTATCATTTCAGCGACGCGGAGTTTCGCACGTGGTTGGCGGCATGGCGCGCAACCCGTACAGCTCTTGAAGACGCCAAGGTCATCGTCGAAGAGGAGCTGAAATCAGGCGAAGGCCGTGATGAGCAGAAATTGCTGCAGGCGCTCCGTGATATTCAGGAGAAGATCACGCATCACGTCGAATTGAAGCTCTCCTTCTATGCCAATGCGGTTGCGCTGTCTGTGCCGGCGCCTGCGAGCCAAGGTGTTCTTGAACAGCTCGCCGACAATGTCGATCGATTGATCGGTTCCGCCGACGATGTCACCCATGTCCATAGTCTTGCGACGGATATCTTCCATCGATTCAATGCTTCCACCATCGGTTGAATTTCGCTGGCGAGGGCGGGAGATCAGATCGAGCACTCGGCTGCCATCACCTCCACTCGGTCAACAAGGGCGCTTCCCGACTGCCGAGGCTTTAGGATTTATTCCGGCCGTGGCCCGCTGATGCGAGCAGCGCCTGCGTGCGCTCAGGAAAGCTCACGTTAGCTATCGCGGAACTATCCTGCCCAAGTCGCGTTGTCTCGGCTTACAAGAGCAATTCCCCAAAGCGGGCCGCCGGCAGCGGCCGCGATCGGCGACAACCTGCCTTAATCGTAAATTGGGCGCCGACGCGCGAAGTTAACCGGCTCGCGCTTGCAGGGATTGCTCTGTCCTGAACGATGGATTGGCAAAGTGGCGGCATCTTCGATGCAAATCCGGCCCGCCTCGGGTCATTTAATAGCAGGCACAAGTCGGCTCGAGGGCCGTGCCGGTGGATGCCGAAGCTCGGCGGCTATCCCGCATGTCGATACGACGCGGTTGGCGGGCTATGCCGATGCCTGCCCGGTCGACAGCCGATTCTGGCGGGGTGCCTGCGCCGCGGCGCCGCTCAGCGCCGCGTTATGGGCCGCCATCCTGGTCGCGATCGCCATGATGTGAACATGGCCTGCCGTTCAAAGCGTGGTTTCAGCATCGATCATAGCGATCTCGCACGCTTGCCCCCTCTGACACCCGGCCGCCATCAAGCTAAAGCCTTCCAGTTCCACCCTCGATGGCGCATCGGCCATCGAGGTGGATCCGACATTCACGCCGGCAGCGCATAGGCAGACTTTTGCCGGCGTGCTTGCTCGATTTCAGCGAGGCAGATCGATACTTTTCCCGCGACAGCCGAGACATGCGGCGGATTGAGCATCGTGATGTGATCGCCCGGTGTCGGCAGCAGAATGATCTCACGCACCAGGCGCGACCAAGTCAAGACCGGATCGCAGGCAAGTTCATCGCCGAACTCAGCCTGGAAAAGGTAGAGCTGGCCATCATAGGTATTCGGCCGGTAGCTGGCGGCCATGCCGATCGCGGCATCGCGCACCCGCTGAAATTTGGGGGGCAGATCGGGAATGTAATATGGATCGGCCTTGAGGAAAGCGTCCGACAGGGGATCCGTCAGATAGCGATGCTCGATCTTGCGCCAGGCGCGGTAGAGACCTTGCGGGACCTTGTTGAGTGCAGCACCGAGGCGGGCGATCCTCGTGCGGAGACGTCGTATCGGCGATGTCTCCTGGGATTCCTTTGGTTCACGCCTATCCTGCTCCTCGGTCGCGTTGCCCGATGCGGGCTTGGCCTTTCCCGCGCGGCGCATCATGAAGCCGAGCCAGATATCCAGCGGCCAGGCGCGCTCCGCGAAATTGGTATCCAACACACCGAAGAAATCGACCTTGGCGCCGCGCGTTGCGGCATATCGCGCCATCTCGTAGGCGGTCACGCCGCCGGCCGAGTGGCCGAGAAAGCGAAACGGGCCGCCGGGATAGACCCGTCGGGCGAGATCAAAGTTTTCATGGCCGAATTGAACCGTATCGCGGGGCGGCGCGTCGACGCCGTCCAGTCCCGGCGCGGCGAAGGCATAGATCGTACCGCCATAGGCAATTTCCTTGGACAGTGCCAGAAGTTCAAAGACGACGCCGCCCAGTCCCGGAACGAGGAAGAGCGGCGGAACGTGCTCATCTCCCTTGCGTAGCATCACCAGCCTGGAAAGCGGCGGAGTCTTATGGCTCACCGCGATGCGCGCGAGATCGCCGATCGTCGGCGCATCGAAGAAAGCCGAGAGCGGCAGATCGAAATCGAACCGGCGCTGAAACTCCCGCAAGAACAGGAACGCCTTTCTGATGTCGGAGGTGAGGTCGATAAACCGGCTATCGACCGTCAGGTGCCGCGTCCTCAGCAATTTCCCCATAACCTGGATAATCTGACGGACCGTTGCCTCATCCGGCTCATCTGCCGGTTTGTCAATCAGACCCATCGGAGATTCCGCGGAGCCTACAGGCAAGAGATTAAACTGCTGGTTCATCAACCCTCCCATCCAGATCTTGATATCGTCAGTAATCAGGCGTCCAAAGAACGGGAGAGGCATGACGTGCGGGACATGCGCTCCCGGCCTGCTATATAAGGCGGTACAGCCAATTCGGAATGCGCTTCTCCCGGCAATTGAACACGGTCCCGAGGCAGACGCCGCCGTACTGTCCGATACTGTCATGGGTCCATTCGATGATGCCGCGTCGCGCATGGCCCGAGCGCACGACGATGATCGTCCCATCCGCATAGCGGGTGAGGGCGAGGCTGTCGGCGGCATTATTGGCCGCCGGGCAATCGAGGATGATGCCGGCGAAATCGAGTTTGAGGAATTCGAAGAGCTCCCGAAGCTCCGCGACATCGATTTCGAGCATGGAGTTACCGTTCGTCGACAGCCGGGCATAATAGAGCCGCGCCGTATCGGGGACCCGCTCGATCGCCGAATCGAGCCGGCCGGAACACGAGAAGGCATCGATCAGGGAGGGGCGGGTGCTGGAATGTGCCGCGTCGCTGCAACAGTCGATGATCAAGGTCGGCAGCGCATATTCATATGAAGCCGCCAGCGCGAAGCTCCAGGAGATCGTTGTCGTTCCTTCGCCCGGGGTAGAGGCGAGAAACTGCAAGACAAAGGACTTGTCTTCCTCCTTCAGGGCATCCACCGCATAGAACAGCTTGACGATCTCGGTATCGAGTGTCAGCCGCCGCCCTTCGATCGGCACGAGCGCGCGCCGTCCTTTCTTCCCGGAGGGAACGAGAGAACGGCTGGAAACAACGCTGCTCGCGGTATCGCCATCGGCAGAATTCTCTTCGTCATTGGCATCCAGTTGGTCATTGCCATCGAGTCTCATTTTCGCCTGCCCGCTTGTGATGAAGACGCATCATGTCGTGCCACTGTGACCACAGAATGAAGTCGGCAGAGAATCAGGAGCGTTTGCTGATCCTCGACGTCACGTTATGACAGTTGCCACATTATAGGAAACTTATATCGCGTTCGCAGCAAAAACCTGTTAGGCTCCAATTCAAGTTATCACTGTGCTGCAGTGATTTCTGTCATTTGTTATTATCCGGTTAGAGGAGTTGCAGACACCATCGATGAGAAAATGGAGCGCGTCATATCGCAGATGTGGAAATCCCTAACTTAGGTTAGGCGACATTAACCGGAACAGAAGACAGTGAGATGAGCAAGATGCGCAAACAAGCCTTTCCGTCGCTCCGCGAGCTTCTCTTTTCTGCGTTTCAGGATGGACGGCGAATCATCATTCTGATGTCGGTGACGCTCTTTCTGGCCGCCGGCGCTGCGGTGACGATCTCGCCCACTTATATGGCGGCCTCCACCCTCCTGGTTCTGCTGTCTCCCGAATACGCCTATCGGCCGGAAGCCGGCGCGGACACCTTCGTCAATATGGCGCTGGAGCGCGATGCCATTCTGAGTTCCGAGATCAGCATCCTCACCAGCACCAAGCTGCAATACGAGGTAGTCAACAAGATCGGCCCGGAACGGTTGTACCCCGATACGGTGAAGCCCGAAGGATGGTTCGCGCGGAATTTCCACCGCTTGCTGGGCCAGCGGTCGACCCGCAATCCGGTCGATTTGTCGGTTGAGCAGTTTTCCCGAAATCTGATGGCCTATCCCGACAAGTCCGGCAACACGATCCAGGTGGGATTTCGCCATCGTGATCCCGCCCTGGCGGCGGAAGTGGTGAATGATCTGGTGGCGGCCTATCTGGCGGTGCGTGAATCGGTTTATCTCGACGTGCAATCCGACCTCGTGCAGAAGCAGGTCGACAAGCTGCATGACAGCCTGGATCTGGCTTCCGCCGAACTCAGTCGTTATCAGCGGGAATCGGGCATTGCCGATTTCCCCACGCAACTGGACGTGCTGCTGAGGCAGCAGGGCGATCTCAACCGGTCGCTGCAGGCAACGGAGACGACAATCGCGGATGCCTCGCAGCGCGTCCAGACCATCAAGGCGCAGCTGGCCAAGACACCGATGGAAGTGGTGCAATTCTCCGATGACGAGAGCGACCGCAGGGTGCAGGCGACCCGCGACGCACTGGCCGCCCTGACGCAGAAGGAGATGGACCTGCGGCAGAGCTATACCGATAGCAGCGATAAAGTCGTCGCGGTTCGCAACCAGATCGCGGCGATGCAGGCCGAAATGACGAAGTTGCAGACCATCAGCAAGCCTTCGGCCGTGCGCAAGGGGCTCAATGAGATCTATGCGACACTCGATCTCGATCGGCTAAGGGCGGAAAGCACCTTGGCCGCCGCAACGCAGCAGCGTCTGGCGATCCAGCAGCAGTTGGCCGCCATCAATAAGGCTGTCGGCGACCTCTATGCCAAGAAGGCGGGGCTGGAAGAACGGCAGCGGCAGAAGGCGTTGCTGGAACAGAATTATGCGGCGGCGATGAAGACGCTGGATGACCGGCGGATGCAGGAGAATGTCGAAGCGAAGAAGGCGACCAATGTCCGCGTCATTCAGCCGGCCGGTGCGCCGCTGAAATCGAACGCCATCCGCATCGTGATCCTGGCCGGCGGGGCCATCATCAGCCTGCTGGTCGGCCTTCTCACTGCCTTTCTGTCCGACGTATTCCGTCGCGGCTTCATCTCTCCCGACCGGCTGGAGCGGACGCTTGGCGTCAGGGTGCTGGGGAGCGTCTCATCTTCCTACAAATTCAAGGAGATCTGGTCGCTCGCGGATACCAAGAACAAATGGTTGCCTGGGTGAGGATGGCGATCGACCGGTAATGGCCGGTCCGATTTCCCGAGCTTGGATGAGAGAACGCCCATCCAACCGGTTCTTTGCGCCTGGATGCTGGAGGGGGCTGAAATGAAAATCGCAATGATCGGCTCGCGCGGTGTCGGCTCGAATTATGGCGGGATCGAGCGGGTTCTGGATGAGTTGTGTCCCCGTCTTGCCGTGCTGGGGCACGAGGTCGACGTCTTTTCGCGGGTCGACATCGAGGCCGCCGGGCCGGCCAAGGCGGCGGCTGAGGAGGCGGAGGCCGAGCAGCCTTTGCCGTCTCCGGCCGCGGAGTTCCTGCCGGTGAAGTCGATTCCGACGAAGTCCTTCGGCGGCAAGCACCTGGAGAATCTGTCGCGCAGCATGACGTCGACCTTCAAGGCGCTGCATCGCTATGATCTGGTCCACTTCCATGCGACCGGTCCCGGCATGTTTTCGGCCGTTACACGTGCCGCGCGGCAGAAATCGGTGGTGACGATCCATGCCCTCGACCAGCGGCGCCAGAAGTGGGGACCCGCGGCGAAACTCTCCCTGCAGTTGGCCGAGCGCACCATCACCAGCTGCGCCGACGAGATCACCGTCGTATCGGAGAGCCTGCGGCGCTACATGCGCGAGAAATACGACTATCACGCCCGTTACATCCCCAACGGCATTCCGCGGCGCCAAAGTGTTGCGCCCGGCGCGCTGCTGCAGAAGCACCAGCTCGAAGCCGGCCGCTATTTTCTCTTTGCCAGCCGGCTGACGCCGGAAAAGGGCTGCCACGATCTGATCGCCGCGTTCAGCCGCACGACGACGCCGATGAAACTGGCCATTGCCGGCGGGGTGGGGCCGGCGGAATACGCCGACAAGCTGAAGCGTATTGCGGATCCGGACCGCGTGGTGTTTCTCGGCCATCTCGGGGGAACGGAGCTGGCCGAGGCCTTCAGCAACGCCTACGTCTTCGTCCTGCCATCCTATATCGAAGGCATGTCCATGGCGCTGCTGGAGGCCATTTCCTTCGGCATCCCGGCGCTGGTCAGCGACATCGAGGAGAATCTGCTGGTGCTGGCAGGCCGGGGTTTTCACTTTTCGGTCGGCAATGTGTCTTCCCTCGAAGCGTTGCTGAGCCTCCTTGCGGCGAAGCCAGCGCTCGTCCAGGCGGAAGCAAGCGCGCTGAAGGACCTGCCGCTGCCGAACTGGGACGATATCGCCGGCCGCTATGATCAATTTTACCGGAGGCTCTGCGATGCCTCCGCCATGGAGCGCCGATGACTGCCTTGTCGATGCCCGGTCTATTGGGGACCCGCGTGATTTCCTTCCTGCGGAACAGGTTCCGCAACTTCGGCGCGGATGCGGCGGTCATCCTGTTTGCGCGGATGCTGCAGAACGTCAACGGCTTCTGCCTGTCGATCATTATTGTGCGCAAGTTTGGCCTGGCCGCCGCCGGATCGCTGACCATCGCCACCATTGCGACGGTCGTGCTCGGCACGCTCTGCACCTTCGGCCTGCCTTACATCTTCGCCCGCGAAAAGGCCGAGTCGCGTACCCGTAACACCGTCGGGCTGATGGCGTGGTTCGGCGCGATGGTCGTCTCGGTGCCGGCGGGACTTGCCCTCGGGCTGGTCACGGGGCAGGATTTCACCGAAGCGATAGTGATCTTTCTGCTGGCGCTCGCCGGACCGTTTTTCGCGCAGACCAATGTCGCCAATGCGCTGCTGGTGCTGGAGAACCGGACCAGCCTGATCATCTTCGCCCCGCTCGGCAACCTGGCTGGTCTCGTGCTCGGCTACCTGTTTGCCGGCAATCTCCTGGGTTTCGCACTCATCCTGACGCTCGGCCGCCTGGTCGGGACGCTCGCCATCTTCCTGCTGCTGCCGCTCGGCAGGGTCGGTATCCGGGCGCTGATGTCGTGGGTGCGTTCAGGACTGCGCTTCCTCACGGCGGATGTCATCAATCTCGGTGCCGATCAAGCGTCGGTGATGATCGCCTCCTATCTGATGAGCCGCTCGGAACTCGGCATCTTCGGCCTCTGCCGGCAGATGCTGACCCTCAGCGATACGCCGGGCTGGTCGCGCCTAGTGGCGTGGTATCCGCAGGTATTCGCCGATCCGCGCGGCACCATTCCGAAATTCACCCGGCAGATGCTGGCGCTCGGCATCTTCTGCGGCCTCTCCGTAGCGGTGCTGTGCGTGCCGCTCGGCTACTGGATCTATCATCTCCCGGCTTTTGCCTATCTGGCGCCGCTGCTGCTCTGCAGCGTGCCCTTCCGCTATCTGGTCGGCATCTACGACATGAGCCTCAGGGCGATCGGCGCGGTACGGGCGACCAACGAGATCACGCTGCTGCGTTGCGTCCTGGTCGTCGCGCTTTATACTGTCGGCATCCTGCTGGCCGATATCTACGGCGCCATCGCCGCAACCATCGTCCTGGCCATGATCTCGGCCTGGATCACCCGCATCATCCTGAGGCGGAACCTGCCGCCGGAAGCGGCCGATGCGAAGACCGTATCGGAACCGGCCGGGATCGGCGCCGCCCCGGCTCTGGAAGCGTCACGATGAGGGTTTTCCGCCAGACGCTCTCCTTGGCGGAAAATCTCGGCGAGGCCGATGCCTCGGACACGTTCGCGACTTCGTTCTTCGGCCGCTATCTGCGCTTCACGCCGCTTCTCTGGATGCTGGGGGCGCTGATCCCCTATGCCGCCGTCATGCTGATCAAGCTGGCGATCGAGAAATGGCCGAAGGGCAGGCTGATCAACCTCGTTGTGCTGTCCTGGCTCTCCATTGCCATTGCCCAGGCGAGCTGCTCCATCCTGAACGGTCTTATCCTGCATAATTTCGGCATGGGGCTGCGCAACGCCTTCTCCTTCACGGCGATCGGCTGGGCCTTCGGCGCGCTCGCCATCGCCGTCGGCAACAGCTGGTCGCTCAGCAACCGGCGCACCGCGCATTACATCGCCAATCTCGGTGGCTATATCATCCTGCTCTCGATCATCGCCCTGGCCGGCGCCCTGGCCGGGCGGACCGAACTGCGCATGCTGACGCCGATCGGCATGCTGCTGCCGAGCGGCAATGCGACGAATTTCTATGCCTCGATGACCATCTTCCAGAGTGAGGACACGCTGGGGGAATCCCGCATCCGGCTGATCCTGTTCTTCCCCTGGGCCACGGCACTCGGTCTCGGCGGGCTCGCCATTGCCTTGATCAGCAGCGAGGCGGAGCAGGGCTGGCGCCGCGTCTTCGGCATGACCGGCGGGGCGATCGGCGTCGTCTTCAGCTGGAGCCGGATCGCCGTTGCCGCCATGGTCCTGGTTGCGGCGATCCTCATCTTCATCAAGCTTCCCCGCTATCTGCAGATCCTGGGAACCGTCACCGTTTCCGTTGCGATCTACGGCCTGTCGATCGTCGGGCTCGACCCGATAACCCTGCTGACGGATATGCATGACGCGGCGGATCAAGCACGGGCGGGCTCGTCCCTGGCGCGGGACCTGATCTACGAAAAGAGCTGGGAGGGCTTCCTGCAATCGCCGATCATCGGCAACGGCTGGATCGGCGAATCCGTTCACCGTACCGAAAATCTGCCGATCGGCAGTCATTCGACCGTCTTCGGGCTCTTCTATACCGGCGGTATCATCACCTTCGCCTGCTTCGCGATCGCCATGCTGGTAACGATCTTTGCGCTGCTCTATGCGGTCTATCGCTGGCGCAACGACAAGCCGCGCCAGCAGAGCGCCATCATCGGCTGCTGCCTGTGGCTGAGCCTGCTGCTTTATTGTCCTTATGAATCGCTTTTCAGCCTGACGCTTCCGTGCCTCTACCTGTTCACCTGGATCGGCGGCGTCATTCCCGGAGATCCCGAAGAGGAGGCGCAGGCAGCCGCGCCGCGCCGGGGAAGGGCGATCTTCATCCGGCCGGATAGCCCGGCCGGTGATGGCGGCGCCGTCGGTGAACCGCTGCGGGCGGACGGCGTAAACGTGGCAGCGGGCGTGAAATCATCCGTGTTCACTGTTGGTCAACGACGCCAGGGAGACAGATATGACATCGCCGATAATGGATGGTCCGAGAATGGATGGCACGCCGGAAGAGCGTTCAGAGCCGATCCTTAGCATCATCATTCCGGCCTACAATGTCTCGGCCTATATCGAGGAGGCGATTGACTCGGCGCTCGCCCAGACCCTGCGGGAAATCGAGGTCATCGTCGTCAATGACGGTTCGACCGATCACACGGCCCAGATGATCGAGCGGGTGGTGGAAAAGCACATGGATCCGCGCCTGAAGATTCTCCACCGCGCGAATGGCGGTCTGGCCGCCGCGCGCAATACCGGCGTTGTCATGGCCACGGGGAAATATATCGGCTTTCTCGACGGTGACGATATCTGGCTGCCGCACAAGGCCCAGGCGCAGATTTCGCTCATGGAATTGGATCCGGGAATCGGCATCAGCTTCAGCAATTCGCAATACATGCTGGAGAACGGGGTGCTGACGGAAAATCTCCTGCAGGCCGACAAACTGACGCCGTCTTTCCATGACATGATACGGCGCAATCATATCGGCAACGGCTCCGCGCCCATTGTCAGGGCGGCCTGTTTTCAGCAGGCGGGGCGCTTCAATGAAGCGCTGAAGAGCTGCGAGGACTATGAAATGTGGTGCCGCATTCTCTGGCTGACCGAGTTTCGGGCCGTCGGCATCGACCAGCCCCTGACCCTCTATCGCATCAGGGATACCAGTCTCTCGTTCAATTTCGAGAAGTTCCTCGCCAATGCGGACCTGGCAATGGCGGCACTGCGCGCACAGATGAAGAACGTTCCGGAGCGGGTCTTCAGGGCGGCCCACGCGGAGCACTACCGGATTGCCGCATGGAAAGCGGGGTCGACCCAGCAGGATGCCGTCGCCCGGCGCCTGCTCATGAAGGCGGTCATGATCTGGCCCTGGCTGATCCTTTCGGACTGGCGCGTTACGGCGGTGGCCGTGGCACTGCTGATCCCGCGGGGAACGCGGGCCGGCGTCATCGACAAGGCAAAATCATTGCGCCAGGACCTGGCGGCTCTGACGCAATAGGCAAAGTTTTTTCCATTTTTAGCTTTGCCGGAGCGTCATGCTTGCCACATGTTAGAGACGAGTAAGGGTGCGCCATTCTATTCTCGCTTCGCCAGTGAGCAGAGATCGGAATTTATAGTTCCTCGACACTTGGTCGATGTTCTGTAGGCGTTCGATGGCGCCCCCCAAGCTTATGCGCGATTGAAATACTCCTGTCTAAGAGTCGTCTATGGGCATGCGACCACCGCGGATCGGATCGGGATTCCTGTGAATCGCGATCCGATCCGTTTTCCCCGCTCAGCTTGTCCCCAATGAAGCGCAGTTGTTGGTCCAGCAACAGTCGCTATGCTTCGGCGAGTCTTTGGACGCGAATTTCTTCATTCTCGATCCTCATATCGACCCGCAAACCGAGCTTTGCTGAAGGCCCTGGCGTCTCAGTCGGCCTTTCACCTGCTCGACGCCGGTGGCCGGTGCCAAGGCGGTAGCATCCCGATGGCGGAAAGTGCTCAAATGGCGGCGGTCCGATACCGTATCGCTGATGCCGCACCGGATTTCACCGGCCGCGGCTCCCGCCGACTTCTTCCTTGAACCGCACGGGGAAAGCCATGAGCGTACTCTTTTCGCCTCTTCAACTGCGCAGCCTTGCCTTGCCCAATCGCATCGTCATCTCGCCGATGTGCCAGTATTCCGCAGAAAACGGTGCCGCCAATGCGTGGCACCTCATCCATCTCGGCGGGCTCGCTTTGTCGGGGGCCGGCATGCTGACGATCGAGGCAACGGCGGTCGAGCCGGATGGACGCATCACGCCCGGCTGTCTCGGCCTCTGGGACGATGCGACAGAAGCAGCGCTGCAGCCGGCAATGGCGGCAATCCGCGCCTATTCGAAGATCGCCGTCGCCATGCAGATCGCCCATGCGGGCCGCAAGGCCTCCAGCGCCGTGCCGTGGAAGGGCGGCGCGCTCATGCCGCTTGCGGAAGGCGGGTGGCGCACCCATGCGCCCTCGGCCATTCCGCAGAAATCCGGCGAGGAGCCGCCGCTGGCACTCGACACCGCCGGCATGGAGCGCATCCGCGATGCCTTTGTCGCCACCACAAGGCGGGCGCTGCGGCTGGGCATAGATGCGATCGAGATTCATGCGGCCCATGGCTATCTGCTGCATGAGTTCCTGTCGCCGATCTCCAACCAGCGGACCGACCTGTATGGCGGTTCGCTGGAGAACCGCATGCGTTTTCCGCTCGAGGTCTTCGAGGCCGTTCGGGCCGTTTTTCCCGCCGACAGGCCGGTCGGCGTGAAGGTGTCCGGTACCGATTGGGTGGAGGGCGGATGGAATCTGCCGCAGACCGTTGCCTTTGCCGCGGAACTGAAGAAGCGCGGCGCCGACTGGGTCACCGCCTCGTCAGGCGGCATATCGCCGGCGCAGAAGATTCCGGTCGGCCCCGATTACCAGGTACCGCTGGCGGAAGGGGTTAAGGGGGAAACAGGCGTCACCACCGTCGCCGTCGGGCTGATTACTGAGCCGCAGCAAGCGGAAGATATCCTGAGCAGCGGCAAGGCGGATCTGGTCGCACTTGCGCGCGGCATGCTCTATGACCCGCGCTGGGGCTGGCACGCCGCTGCGGCTTTGGGCGCCCAGGTCGAGGCGCCGCCGCAATATTGGCGGGCGGTGCCGCATGGTCACAAGGATCTGTTCGGCAATACGGTCTATGGCGGGCGGTAATCAACTTCGGCGGTGTCGGCCGATCAATCAGGGCTCACCCGCTGTTCGGCCGCCGGAAGCGATCCAGCCGCGCAGACCTTCAACCGTGCGGAAGCCATCGGCGGCATAGCTTTTGACCGCAGGGAAGGCACCGCGCATCATGTCGGCGAGGGCATGGCCGGGGCCGAGATCGAGCACGGCATCGACACCGCGTTCGACGAGCGCCTCCAGTGTCGTCGCCCAATCGATCGGGGTGGCCACCTGCTGCGCCAGTTGTTCCATCGCCGTTTTGGCGCGATAGAGCCGCGCGCCGTTGCCGCCGGCCAGAAGCTGGCGGCCCGGCTTCGGTGCGGCACCGTCGACCGCTTTCAACGCGTCAAGGAACGGTGCGACCGCCGCCGCGAGGCGTTTGGTGTGGGAGGCGATCCGGACATCCAGAAGGGCCGCCCGGACGGCACCGGTGGCTTCCGCCGCCTGGCACAGTGCCGCGACATCATCGCGCGCGCCGCCGAGGACGAAGAGGTTTCCTGGATTGGTGATGGCGATGGCGCAGTTGTGCTGCGCGGCCAGAGCATCAACGCGCGCACGGGTGAGGCCGCGGACGTAGCCGAGCTGGCCTTCGGCGCCATCGGCGGCATCCATCGCCTGGGCGCGGAGCGCGGTGAGGCGCAGTGCCGCCTCCGCGCACCAGATGCCGGCGATGCTCCAGGCCGCCATTTCGCCGACGCTATAGCCGGTCACCGCGATCTCGCCGGGCAAAGCCGTATCGATGCAGGCGGCGATCGCCAGCGTCGCCGTGGCCGAGAGCAGTTGATTGGTCCGGTTCGCCAGCAGATCGCTGGAACCGCTGCGCACCATGACGCGCGGATCTTCGCCGAGAAGCACAGAGGCCGCGGCAAAGATCGGCGCTGCCGGCGGCTGGTCCGCCGTGAGGTCGAACATCTCCGCCGATACGCGTCCCTGGCCGCCACAGAGGAGGGCCAGCATCAGGCTTCCAACCGGTCAACGAACAGCGTCATGGCCAACAGATCGGCGCAGCCGCCGGGGCTGAGATTGCGCGCGACGAAGGCCCGATGTATCGACGCAGCCCGATTGCGCCAATCAGCCCGGCCGATCCCGCCGGCGGCGAGAAAGGCGGCGGCCCGGGCCTGGGCGAAGCGCAGGCCGTCGGCGCCACCCCGATGCAGCAGGTTGGTGTCGTCGACCCTGGCGATCAGCGTCATGCAGGTCTGGACGCGGGCGGCCTCGTCATCGCCCTCCGGCGCGAGGTTCCGTGCCCCCCGCAAGACCGGCAGGGCGATGTCATAGACGGATGGGAGACCGCGCGCCGCTTCGACCCGGGCGCCACCGGCGCCATGGTCGCGCGCCGCTCTGGCGCCGTGGCTATGCAGGGGAATGGGGCCGGACAGGATGGCCGTGCCCCAGCGTTCGGTGATGATCCTCCCGAGTGGAAGATCGATGCCATAGGCGATGCGCAGCCCAGCGGCGGCGCTGAGCAGGCCGAGGCCGAAAATGGCGCCGCGATGGGTGTTCACGCCGGCTGTGGCCGCAAGCATGGCTTGCTCGGCCGCGATGCCGATCATGCGCAATCGTTCCATCCCGGCACCGGCGGCGCCGGCCGATGCCAATTCGGCAAAGAAGGGCGCGAGGGTATCGGCGCTGCGGCTGAGCAGGGCGGCATCCATGTCATGATGGGCGCCGTTATCGACCTGGCTGACCAGCCCCGGCTTGGGATAGGTCGCCACTTCCAGCTTCAGGCACTGCGTTGCCAGGGCGCCGATGGAGCCGCCCGGCAACGGCGCGAGGGCCGAAGAGCGGCGGCCGGGACGGGCGTTCACACCGCACCGCCTGCGAGGAATGCCTGGCGCGGCACCATGCGAACTTCCTTCTGTCCCTTGAGCAGAAGCTCATCGGCGCCGCTCTCGCGCAGTTCGCGCCAGTTGACGCCGCCCAACGGCCCGATGATCTCGCCATCGATCCGCATCGGCGCCGTCGCGGCGATCTGTGCTATTCCAGCCAGCAGGGCATCGAGCTTGTCACGGGGCGGCAATGGCCAGAGCAGGTCGAGATCGGATGTTTCCGCGAGATAGGGCAATCCGGTCAGATATTGCCAGGCGAGGCTACCGAAAACGTGCGTTGCCGGACTAAGTGCCAGGAATTGATGGATGCTGGCATGCCAGTGAACCGGCGCAACCGTGACGGCATCGGCAAGCAAGGGCGGCGGCGCAATGCTCGTGATGTCGTCGCGGCTGAGCGCGACAGAGATGCGGCGTTTGCCCTGGGCCGGCGGCAGCGGCAGCCCAAGCGGCACAAGACCGGCAGGATCGTCGCTGTTGTGCCGCCGCGCGATGAGCGGATTGCCGGCATTCGCCCAATCCACCACCAATGGATCACCGGCGAGGTCGGGGCGCATCGCTATCACGCGTGACCACGCGGTGGGCGTTACCCTGACCATGACGTGGCGTGCGACCATGTCAGCCCAGGGATGCCGCGGCAGCGACCCGGGCGGCGATGGCGGCGGCTTTGGGCCGACCGCTGCGTTCGGCGCCCAAGCGATCGCGGGCATCGCCGGTGGCAGGTGTCGCGAGCAACGTGGCAAGCTGGACGGCGAGGGACTTATCGGGATCCCAGACGGCGTGAATGGCGCCGGTCTGGGCAAGGTTCTCCAGTCCCGGCGCGAAAACCGGGGTTGCCTTGGCTTTCTCCTTCAGGACTTCGAGCGGAAGCTTGGTCACCCGGGCCATGGAAGGCAGATCCATCACCGCCGGATGCGCGCCGGGCAGGGCAACAAGAGTCCCGGTCGCCAGGGCCGTGGCGATGAAGGCGCCGGCAGCGCTGCCGCCATAGAGAAGGCCGACCGTACGATGGCCTTGCGCCTCCGCCAGCAGCAGGGTCTTTGCCAGATGGGCGAGGTACTCGCTGAGGCCCAGCAATTCGTCGCGGCGGCTCATGCGCTGGCTGGCGGAATCGATCAGGACCAGGATCGGTGCGCCACGGTCTGTCGCGACGATGTCGAGGACATGTCCGGCCAGGGCTAGCGCGCCCTCGACGCCGAGCGGTGAGGTTGCGGCGACACCGAGCACATGAATTTCCTTGCCATCCGCCAGCGGTCCGGTCCCACGGATGATGCCATCGGTGACGGCAACGTGATCGCCGCCTGGAAACAGCGAGCGGAGAATTTCATCGAGCGTCATCGGCACTCTCCCGTTTGTCCGCGACCTGGCGCAGGAAAGTTTCAGTCGGCAGGTCAGGCAGCCGGGCCGCATCCGCGATGCCGAGGGTGGCCCAGATGTCGATCGCATCTTTGGCGGCGCCGAAGCGTTGCAGCCGGCGTTCCAGCCGCTGCTGCTCGGCCTGCAAACCGGCGAGGCCCAGATGCGTTTCCCGGTCCAGCGCCGTGAGGGTCGCCTGGCGGAAGGCGCCGGTATCGTCATCGACAAAGACATCGGCCCCGCCGATCAGGTAGCGATGCTTGCCGCCCATGGTGCGCCAGACCAGGGCGCGGTCGCGGGAGTCGAATTCCTCGACGCCTCGATTGGTCTCAATCACTTCCGGGCCGCTGACGCTGATCCGTCCGGGCTCGGAGACGATCAGCCTGGAACAGCAGCCGGCGATCAGCCCGCCACCGCCATAGCAGCCGGCCCGGCCGCCGACCAGGCCGATGACCCGGTGGCCGGCCAGCCGCAGGTCGACAAGTGCGCGCATGATCTCGGCGATGGCGAGCTCGCCGGCATTCGCTTCCTGCAGACGCACGCCGCCGGTATCGAACAGGATCACCACATCATGCCCGATCTGGCGTGCCGCGCGCAGCAGGCCGGTGAGCTTGGCGCCGTGAACCTCGCCGAAGGCGCCGCCCATGAAGCGTCCCTCCTGTGCGGCGATCAGCACGATCTTTCCACCGAGCGCGGCGCGACCGATGATCATGCCGTCATCGAACTGCTCGGGCAGGCCGAAGAGCGCGAGGTGGGGACTGATCTCACGCTGCTCGGGACCGATGAATTCCACGAAGCTGCCGCGATCGACGAGTGCCGCCACGCGCTGGCGGGCACTTGCCTCATACCAGCTGGAGGTTGCCGCGGAATTGCTCATGCTTCGGGCTCCTCGATCAGGCGAACACTCTGAGCGAGACGCAAGGCGACGGTATCGGGCCGCGCGCCGCCATCATTCACGGAGATGCGCAGGCCGCCGGCGGCGCGGCGCGCCACGAAATCGGCCACCACGGCCTCCCAGACGGCACCAAATCCATGCGCCGCCGTGGCGATGTCGATGGTGCAGGCATCGACGGGCAGGGTCCGTTCGACCAGCACTTCGAGATTGCCGGAGGCGACGACACCGACGATCGCCTGTCGGCGTGTGCCGCCTGCGGCGGTCGGGGCTTTCAGCGTGAAACTGAGCTTTTCCATCTGCGGATCTCCCATTTCACCAATTGCGGAACCGGCTTGGCGGCCGATAGAGCGCGCCTGACGCAAGCACGATGTCCTTGATCGAGCGGGCCGCCAGCAGGCGGCGGTCGGCGTCGAGGGGATCGATGCCGAGATCTTCCGGGCGGCGGATGATGCCGCGTTCGCGCAGGCGCTCGACCATCTTCTTATCGCGGGCGCGGCCGATTTCGGTATAGCCGGCCACCCCGCGGATCGCCTGTTCGCGCTCGTCGCGGTCACGGCACAGCAGCAGATTGGCGATGCCTTCCTCGGTGACGATATGGCTGACGTCATCCCCGTAAACCATCACCGGCGCCAGATCGAGCTTGAGTTTGGCGGCAAGCTCCAGTGCATCGAGCTGCTCGACGAAGAGCGAGACGTTGCCGTCGCCAAAGCTCTCACCGATCTGCACCACCAGTTTGCGGCCGCGCCGCAAGGCAGCGGCGGTTGTGGAATCGGCCTCGGCACCGGCTTTCAGCCAGGGCTCGCTGGGATGCCGGCGGCCGCGCGGATCGGAACCCATATTGGGGGCACCGCCGAACCCGGCGATGCGGCTGGTCGTCACCGTCGAACTATGGCCGTCGAGATCGATCTGCAGCGTCGACCCGATGAACATGTCGCAGGCATAAAGCCCGGCTGTCTGACAGAACGCACGGTTCGAGCGCAGCGACCCGTCCGGTCCCGTGAAGAAGATGTCGGACCGCGCGGCGACATAATCCTCCATCCCCACTTCGGAGCCGAAGCAATGGATCTGCTCCACCCAGCCTGCCTCGATGGCGGGGATGAGGGTTGGATGGGGGTTGAGGGCGAAATGCGTGCAGACCTTGCCTTTCAGCCCCAGCTTCTCGCCATAAGTCGGCAGCAGCAACTCGATCGCCGCGGTATTGAAGCCGATGCCGTGATTGAGGCGGCGGATGCCATAGGGCGCATAGAGGCCCTTGATGGCGAGCATCGCCGTCAGGATCTGCGTTTCCGTGATTGCCGCCGGATCGCGGGTGAACAGCGGTTCGACATAGAAGGGTTTCTTCGCCTCGACGACGAAGTGCACGAGATCGCCCGGAATATCGACGCGCGGTACCTTGTCGACGATCTCGGCGACCTGGGCGACGACGAGGCCGCTCTTGAAACTGGTGGCTTCGACGACGGTCGGCGTGTCTTCGGTGTTGGGGCCGGTATAGAGATTGCCCTCGCGATCCGCGCAGACGGCAGCAATTAGCGCCACCTGCGGCGTCAGGTCGATGAAGTAGCGGGCGAACAGCTCGAGATAGGTGTGGACGGCGCCGAGCTCGATCTGGCCGCCGAACAGCATCCGCGCGATGCGCGCCGATTGCGGGCCGGAATAGGAATAGTCGAGGCGCCGCGCGATGCCTTTCTCGAAGACATCGAGATGCTCGGGCAGGACCACGCCGGATTGCACCATATGCAGGTCGTGAATCCGCTCGGGATCGACGCCAGCAAGGGCGGCCGCAAGCAGATCCGCCTGCTTCTGGTTATCGCCTTCCAGGCAGACCCGGTCGCCCGGGCGCAGCACCGCAGCGAGGAACGCCGGCAAATCGTCACGCCGGACGCCCTTGCCGGCAGCGTATCGGCTTCCGGCCTCAAGGCGCGCGGCCAGACCGGCCCTTTGCTTGGCCCAATCTGTCATTTTGCCCACTCCTATATGCGATAACACGTGTGGAAGCGGTTTTGTATACCGGTTGCGCTTATTTGTCAATATGTGTATACATAAATCGCTGTGCGCATCCATTCAGAATTTATATAAGGGGTGTTGCAATGAAAGTGTATACACATTGGGTCCTGGCCGACATCGGCCCGGCGCGAACCGGGAGCGCACGGGCATGATGATTTCCGGCGTCGCGCTCCTCGCCATCTGCACCCTGCTGGGGGCGTTCCTGGGCGATGCGCTCGGGGTGTTGCTCGGCGTGAAAGCCAATGTGGGCGGCGTCGGCATCGCCATGATGCTGCTGATCGCCGCACGATTATGGCTGGCCCGGCGGGGCCGTCTGACTGTCGGCGCGAAGGCCGGCGTCGAGTTCTGGGGATCGCTTTACATTCCCATCGTCGTCGCGATGGCGGCGCAGCAGAATGTCGTCTCGGCAATTGCCGGCGGCCCGGTGGTGGTGACGGCCGGCGTTGGCGCGATCGTCATCTGCTTTACCACCGTGGCGCTGATCAGTCGCTTTAGCGGCCGCGTGGAAACAATGGATGAGATCGAGGCGCGCGAGGCGCGCGAGGCGGCGGCTGCGCCCGGCCGTTCATCCGCCGCCACGACCGACGTTGCATGAGGAGAACGCTATGAGCATGGCCTTGCATGCATTGACGGCGAATGCGCTTGTCACGGCCTTTGCCGTGGTCGGGATCATCATGTGGGTATCGGCAGCGATCTCGAAACACCTGACTTTCGGTCGCATCCATGGCTCCGCCATTGCCATCGTCATCGGCCTGGCACTGGCATTCTTCGGCGGCGTGATGACGCACGGTGACAAAGGCATTGCCGATATACCTGCACTGGCTGGTATCGGCCTGATGGGTGGCGCCATGCTGCGCGATTTCGCCATCGTTGCCACGGCATTCGAAGTCGATGTCGTGCGGGCGCGGAAGGCCGGATTAATCGGCGCCGTTGCGCTGGGTCTGGGCACCATCCTGCCGTTCCTGTTTGGCATCGGCGTGGCGGCAGCCTTCGGCTATCGGGACGCCGTCTCCATGACGACGATCGGGGCGGGGGCGATCACCTATATCGTCGGCCCGGTGACGGGCGCTGCTCTCGGCGCAAGCTCCGCCATCATCGCGATCTCCATTGCGACCGGTGTACTGAAGGCGATACTGGTGATGATCGGGACGCCCTTCGTCGCCAAGGCGATCGGCTTGAACAATCCGCGCAGCGCCATGGTATTTGGCGGGTTGATGGGAACGGTGAGCGGTGTCGCCGGCGGCCTTGCCGCGACCGACCGGCGCCTGGTGCCCTACGGCGCCTTGACCGCCACGTTCCATACCGGTCTCGGTTGCCTGGTCGCCCCCTCCATCCTGTATCTAGGCGTGAGGGTTCTGGTGGGGAACTGAGACCCTGCCGGGCATTTGAATTTTCGTCGGGAGCTGCACATGACAAGCATCTTGAATGGACTGGCCGGGATGGACGAGGACCGCAGCCTGCTCTCCGACCGGATTCGGGATGCGCTGACGGACCAGATTGCCTCGGGCGAACTCACCGCCGGCTCGGCGCTGGATGAGCAGCATCTCGCCGATCGCTTCGGCGCTTCGCGGACACCGGTGCGAGAAGCGCTTCGGCAATTGGCCGTGAGCGGCCTGGTCGAGATGCGGGCGCGTCGCGGCGTCATCGTCACCCGCATGACGCCCGAACGGGTCATGGATATGTTCGAGACCATGGCGGAAATCGAGGCGATGTGTGTCAGGCTGGCGACCTATCGCATGACGCCGCTTGAGCGCAGCCATCTGCTTGAGCTGCATGATGCATCGCAGGCTATGGTCGAGGCACGCAATGTCGACGCCTATGACGCTTTCAATCGCGAATTCCATGTCTGCCTTTACCGCGCGACGCATAACACATTTCTCGAGGAGCAGGCGATCGCCATCCGCACGCGGCTCAATGCCTTTCGCCGCACGCAGTTGCGCCAGGGCGACCGCATCCAGAAGTCGCGCGAAGAGCATGAATCCGTCATGCAGGCAATCGCCGAAGGCGATGGCGAAACCGCGGCACGGCGCATGCGGGCGCATATGCTCAACGCGGCAACGGCGCTGGGGCGCTATATCGAGGCGCACGACAGGGAAGCCTAAGCAGGATCGTCGCTGCGTTCGGCTGTCCCGCCGTGGCGGATGTCGTGCAAGGCCGACGCGCGTTCCAGCAGCGCTCAGTTCACTCGTTGCGATGTACGCAAGCCGCACTGCGATTCACCGAAACGCGAAATCTATCGCTGAAATTTTGCAGTAAGCTGTAACCAAGATCGGCGTAGCGACGAATGGAATGGCATAGGTCGTTACGGGCCTGGTGGCTTGCAAGCCACGCCGCTATTCATCGCAGATTTCTCTGCATCTGGTTCTCAATCGAAGAAAAGGAATGCCTCCCATGATCAGTCGTCGCGCCGTCTGTTTCGGTCTCGCTGCAAGCGCGGCCAGTGCCGTGGTCGCATCAAGTATCCCCGCTTTTGCCGCCGCGCCGGTGCGGGCGCGCAATGTGGTTCTCGTCCATGGCGCCTATGCCGATGGGTCGAGTTGGTCGGAAGTGATCCCGCTGCTGCAAAAGGCCGGCCTCAACGTCTCCGCCGTGCAAAATCCGTTGATGTCGCTGGAAGAGGATTGCGCCTATACCCGGCGCGTGCTCGCGCTGCAGGATGGGCCGACCGTGCTGGTGGCGCATTCCTATGGCGGGGAGGTGCTGACCGAAACGGGTGTGGATCCCAAGGTCACGGCGCTGGTTTACTGTGCCGCCCGGGCGCCGGATGCCGGCGAAGACTACACAGCACTTGCAAAGACCTTCCCGGCTCCGCCGGCCTCGGCCGGGGTGGTCCATTCCGGTGGCTTTGCGCAGCTGAGCGAGCAGGCCTTTCTGCGGGATTTCGCCGGAGACGTCGATCCCGTCAAGGCGCGCGCGCTTTACGCGGTGCAGGGCCGTATCGCCGATACGCTTTTCAGCGCCAAGGTGACGCAGGCGGCCTGGCATACGAAGCCGAGCTTCTATGCCGTCTCGACCCAGGATCGCACGATCAATCCGGATCTGCAGCGCTTCATGGCGAAACGCATGAAAGCGAAGACGATTGAGATCCCGGCCAGCCACCTGGCGATTGTCTCGCGTCCGGCCGAGATCGCGGCTTTGATCCTGGAGGCCGCTGGCGCCCAGGCCTGAGCGCCATCTCCGGGGAGAAGCATGGATGATGTCACAGCGGGGCGGTTGTTCCACGGCTGTCCCGCCGTGAGATCAGTCCTGCTGACCTATACCGGTGATCTTTACCGGACACGGGGTGATCTGGGTCGGCGGTTGATCTAGGTCAAGGCGGTCCGCCTGCATTTGGCATGAGTATGAGAAAAGTTATCTCATGGAAAATGTATGGCTATCCCTCTTCAGATCTCGTTCAGCGATATGGCTGTATCGGATGCAGTCAAGGCGCGCATCGAGGAGCTTGCAGTCAAGCTGGATCGGTTTCAGGACAGCATCACCAGCTGCCACGTGGTCGTCAGCCTGTCCGGCCGGCATCACCGCAAGGGCCGCCTGTACGATGTCAGTATCGATCTGAAGATGCACGGGCATGAAATTGCGGTCAACCGCAACCCGATCGAAGATCATGCCCATGAGGACATCTATGTCGCCGTGCATGAAGCCTTCGACACCCTGTTGCGTAAACTGGCAAGCTTCTCACAGCATCAGCGCGGTGACGTGAAGGCGCATGAAGCCGAGCCGTCGGCCGTCGTCGTTCGGCTGTTTCCGGACGAGAATTACGGCTTCATCGAGGATGCCGAAGTGGGGGAGATTTATTTTCACGCCAACAGCGTCGCCGATCAGGGATTTGCGCAACTCGCCGTCGGCAGCAAGGTCCATTATCGCGCGGAGCCTGGCGACAAGGGGCTGCAGGCGACGATCGTAAAACCTGTCAAGGGTGCACGCCGTTCAGGCACAACCTTGTCTCTCTGGTGAGGGTGACATGAGCAATCCGCCGCTGGAAGGGCGCGCGGGCAGGATGGGGCGGCATCCTCAATTGCCGTCGGAATAGATCAGATATTTCTGCCGCTGTGCCATGAAGGCGGCAGCTTCCGATGGCCATTTCGCAGCAATTTCTCCTGGTGGTGTTCCGGCTTTGACGGCAGCCAGGGTCGAATCCGATCCGACCATATCCAATGTGCGGTCGATATCGAACCGGGCAGGATAGGCGCGGTAGAGGGCGGCGATGATCTCCAGGCCGAGCCGCGGGCTGTCGAGACGGCTTTCATCGGTGATCGAGAGGCGGATGCCGTGGCAGGGCTGCCCGGCGAAGGCGTCCCTTTGCGGTGTAAAGTCGGCTGCTTCGATGACGACGCCTGCGAAGTTGCGACGGGAAAGTTCGCTTGCCAGTTTCGGCCCGTCTATCCAGGGTGCGCCGACAAGCTCGAAAGGCGTCGGGGTGCCGCGGCCGACGCTGACATTTGCGCCTTCCAGCAGCGCGACGCCGGGATAGAGCAGAGCCTCGCCGGGATGGGGCAGATTGGGCGACGGCGCAATCCAACGCAGCCCCGTCTCTGCGAAGGGGCGCTCCGGCTTGTCGTGCCGCATGGCGATGACATGAAGATTCGCGTGAATATCGCCCGCTTCATTGAACATCCGTGCGAGCTCGCCGAGCGTCATGCCGTGGCGCACCGGCATGGGCAGATAGTTGGTAAATGATCTGCGCGCCGGATCCGACATGGGACCTTGTACGGCATCGCCAATGGGATTCGGCCGGTCGAGCACATAGACATCCAGTCCCTTTTGCGCCGCCGCCTCCATGACATAGGCCATGGTGGTGGGATAGGTGTAGAACCGGGCGCCGACATCCTGCAGGTCGATGACGATCGCATCGAGCCCCTGCAGCATCTGATCGGTCGGCCGCAGCATATCGCCGTAGAGACTGTATATCGGCAGGCCGGTCCGGGCATCGACGCCGGATGAAACCTGCTGCTCCGCGGCGCTGCTCAGGCCGTGCTCCGGGCTGAAGATCGTGCGGAGGTGCAGGTTCCCCGCGGAAGCAAAGAGATCGACCGTGCGGTGGCCCTCGCTGTCCGTGCCGGCGGCATGGGTCAGCAGGCCGATGCGCCGCCCGGCGAGCTGGCGGAAGCCATAGGCCTTCAGCACCTCGATGCCGGTCATCACCTGGTCGCGTCCGATCCGGCGTGCGGCGGCATCGCCCACCAGGGCGCTCAAACGCTGCTCGAGCTGCCGCGCCGACCCGGTGCCGTCAGGATGCAGCCGGTTGGTCAGGATGATCACGAAGCTGCGGCTCTCGGGATCGATCCAGATCGCCGTTCCCGTATAGCCGGTGTGACCGTAGGAGCGGGGCGAGAAGAAAGGTGAGAAGAGCATTGAATAGGGCGAGTCGATATCCCACCCATAGCCCCGCAATGCAGCCTGGCCCGGCGGGCTTTGCGGCGTGGTCATGGCTGCAACCGAAGAAGAGCGGAGAATGCGGTGATTGTTGCCGATGCCGCCCGCAAGCAGCATCTCCGCGAACCGGGTCAAATCCGCCGCGGTGGAAAATAGGCCGGCATGTCCGGAAACGCCGCCCATGTTGCGCGCCATGGGATCCTGGACCTTGCCCCAGACCAGTTCTCCCGCCTCGACATCGGCGGGCGCCGTCTTCGGCAGCTGTGCCGGCGCGACATGGAATGTCGTCGCGTGCATGCCGAGCGGGGCAAAGATGTGGCGCTGGCAATAGATATCGAGCGGCAGCCCTGAAACCCGCTGCACGATCTCGCCCAGGGCGGAGAAGTCGATATCGCTATAAGAAAAAGTGGTGCCGGGCTCGGCCAGCGGCGCGGTTTCTGCGATCGCTGCCATTGCCGTGCGATAGTCGTCATAGGTTGCCGGCACCGGCAAATCGGCGGGCAAAGCGGAATAATGCGTGAGGAGATCGGCGATGGTTATCGACTGTTTCCCATTCTTGGCAAATTCGGGCCAATAGCGGGAAACCGGCTGATCGAACTGCAGTTTGCCTTCTTCCTGCAATTGCATGATCGCCGTCGTCGTGGCGACGACCTTTGTGAGGGATGCCAGATCGAAGACCGTGTCGAGCGTCATGGGAAGCCGTTGCGGCGTTACCATGCGTTCGCCGAAGGCACCGCGAAAAGCGACTTCGCCGCCCATGCCGATGACGACGACCGCCCCGGTCAGATGACCGGCGGCAATCTCCTCCCCAACAACTTTTGAGACGGCAGTACCTAAACCCTTGCCGGGGGCGAGGGGAATGTCCTTGCCGAAGGCCGGCAGGTTCGGGTCCCAGAGAAGGAGCGGCAAGATCAGGATCGAGGCGGCGATATAGCGCAGCCAGCTTGGGCTAATCGCGCACATCTGTCTGCATCCTCAGAAGTCCTTCGGTCGAATAGACGTTGCGGGGATTCCACAGCATCCAGCCATCCGCGCCGGCCTCCTCGGCCGCACTGACCTGCGCCCTGATCTCGACCTCGCCGAACCGCCGTTGATCGAAGGCATAGTCCTTGAAGGCCTGAAGCCAGGGTCGGAAGCGCACGGTATATCCCATGGTGCGCTGGCGCGCCGCCTGCAGCGAGTTATAGACGATCTCATGGGGCGACAGCATCGGATTCCGGTAGCCGGGAATGCCGAACTGGAAACCCGACGGGTAGAGCATCGGCGAGATGTAGTCGACTTCGGGGGCCATATCCTCCAGACGCTGACCGATATTGGTGTCGTTCCGGTTCCAGCAGGTATAGCCGAAGACATCCACCGCGAGAAAGACGTTGTAGGGCTGAAGACGCAGTTTCGCCGCGTGCAAGAACCCCTTGATCGCCGCCGTCCTGCTGGCCTGGGTGGAGGCCTCCGCGAAACGCAGGCCCGTTGCATCCGGAAACCGGACATAGTCGAATTGAATCTCGTCGAAGCCGCTGGCGGCGGCTTCCGCGGCAATGCCGATCGAATAGTTCCAGGCATCGGTGCGGAACGGATCGATCCAGGACTGCCCTTCAGGATCTTTCCAGAGCGTGCCATCGCCCTGATGAACGGCCCAGGCCGGATGCGCCGCGGCCAGCAGATTGTCCTTGAAGACGACGATCCGGGCGATCGTATAGAGGCCACGGTTTTTGAGGCTGGCGACCAGTTCCCCCAGATTGCCCACCGTCCGGATCCGCAGGGCACTGTTCCCGGATGCCAGTGCAACCTCGCTTGGATAGGGTATCAGGCCACTATCGCCTTTCATATCGATGACGACCGCATTCAGCCCGGCGGTCTCGATAACCTGCAGCGCCGGCTCACGCAGGCTGGCGGCGCCAATTCCGTAGATAGACAGATAGAGTGCCTTGGGAGACAGAGGCGTGAGTTTGATCTGCTGCGTATTGATGGATTTCGCGAGGTCGAGTTCTGCTCGTCTATATCCGACGGCGCGAATGCGAAGGATCGTCGCGGCAGCCGATAGTGCCACATGGCCAGATGCATCACTGACCGCCTGTTCCTTGTCGAGGGTGACGATGGCGCCCCCGATGGGAGCGCCGCTTGCCTCATTGATAACGGTACCGGAAAAGGACGCAGCGTGAACCGGATTGCTGAACCAGCAAGCGATCGTCAATGCGGGAAGGACAAGAAGGCGGGAAAGACGGAAAGAACCAGAGGTGCTTTTGATCATTTTCACTATTTCAGCGACATATGTGTCGAAGGCATGCAAGAGAGCAGGTGTGCGAAAGCCGTGCCCGTGTCCTGCTGAGTGACAATATAGCGCGGCAATGTCATGAGGCTGTCCTTGCTGGTGACGGGCCTGCGCTCGATCGTCACGGCGGCGGTGTAGCCGGCCGATGACGCGGCGCCGATCAGGTCCTGATCGTAGATGCCAAAAGGCCAGGCCAGGATGTCTACTGGCCGGCCCATGGCCTGCGCGATCACGCGTTTCGACCGCTCAAGCTGATCGGCAACGAACTTGCGATAGGCATCCGGCGCCAGCCGCGCCTTTTCCGTATGGAAATTTGGATGCCAATAGCTGTGGGATTGGACCTCAACCAGGCCCGACGCTTGCATCGCGCGAAGCTGATCCCAGGTCAAGGCATAAGAGGCGTTGGAGATAGCCGAAGGATAGATGAAGAGGGTCACATGGAGCTGGTTCGCCTTGATGATCGGATACATTTCCGTAAAGACCGACTCATTGCCGTCATCGGCCGTGATCACGACGGACTTGCCGGGCAAAGCCCCCTTCTTGCCGGCCAGGGACGAGACGAGATCGGCCAGGGTGATGACGTGATAGCCGCTTTCCTGAAGGAAACGGACCTGCTGCGAGAAGAGCTCGGCCGTTATGGTCATCTCGCCTTGGTCCGCCTGCCCAAAACGATGATAGAGAAGAATGGGAACACAGCTGTTTTGCGCCAGCGCATCCGACGCGAACCCGGATAACGGAAAGGCGGTGGCGCCAACAGCGAGGAAAACCGCGGCAGCCGGGAGACTTATGCGGGCGAATCGCCGCCGAGAACGCAAGGTGCCAGCCACAGATCTCAACGGCATGCCGATCATGATCTGAAGGTGGCGAGCTATGTCGATAAGGCGGCGCAATTCATCACCAATCCCTTGGGATAGAGCGCACCATTCTCGCAAATCCCCGGCACGGCATCTTGATGCAGATCAGCGGCGCGCTTCCTTTGGCACGAAGGCGCGGCTAAAGCCGGGATTTTGTCATCTGATCAGCAGGAGATTGGCTTGCGTATCGGTCAACAGCGCCTTCAAGAGCGCGGGGCTGGCAGCGGCCGCCGACATATCCATAATAAGCAGGTCACCGCCGGCCAGATCGGCCGGAACATCCGCTCCGGCGCCGGCTGGGATGCTCTGCATCAGCCCGATCTTTGCCGCAATCTCAGGCACGATCGCAGCGAGCCAATCCCTGACAGCAGAGAGGGACGGGCCCGCTGCCTGGACCCATAGCTGCTGCCCGGGCCGCCGGGTCAATTGCGCCGCCCAGGCCACAGCCCGGCTGGAAGCCTCCGACAGCGCGTTGACCAGCACGATGACGCGCCTCCCGGTGAATTCGCGTCGGATGAACAGGAGCGACTGGTTCTTCTGCGACGTCGTTTCGATCAGTTGGGTCAGTCTTCGCCGTGTCTGCTCGATGAACGGCGTATTCGCTTGGGTCACCAGCAGATCGGCGTCAGGCGGCGGGATGAAGTGACGATCCGTCAGGACTTCAAAAGAGCAGCTGAGGGCGTTAGCCCTGGCACTTGCCTCAAGCGACAGGCGCAGTTTGCTGGCGATTGCCGAGAAATGCGCGTCCAGCGCCGGGCGGTCGAAGGCGAAAGACGATGCCGCCACTGAATTGACGTAACGGGTGAACGGCTGTTCCAGCACCTGGCCGACCACCGGATCATGGATGAAAATGCCGGATATGTGCGTCTGATGGTTCCTGGCGATATCCATGGCGGCTTCGATGACGCGCCGTTGTTCGCCATAGGAATTGAAGGCGATAACGATATGGGCGAGTTTTATGTCATCGACCATCTCGCCCACCTTTCACCGGGCGGGGAAGCAAGGCGTCCATGCGCATCTGTCTGGCAGCCAAAGCGCCGAACCGCGCGGCGACCCAATAATTCACGGTATCCTTGGGATATTTTCCGGAGATATCCTGCTCGCCGGCCGGATAACCGGTGAGCAGGGCGATACCCTGATCGACCGTCTCTACCGGGTAGATCTTGAACTGGCCTTCGGCACAGGCGCGGACCACGTCGGGCCGCAGCATCAGTTGCTTTACATTCGCGGCCGGAATCAGGACGCCCTGCTTTCCGGTAAGCCCGCTTTTACTGCAGACATCGAAGAAGCCCTCGATCTTCTCGTTGACGCCGCCGATGGCCTGCAAATGGCCATATTGGTCGACGGAGCCGGTAACGGCCAAATTCTGCTGGATCGGCAATTCTGCCAGCGCGGAGAGCAGGGCGTAGAGCTCTGCCGATGAGGCGCTGTCGCCATCCACACCGCCATAGGATTGCTCGAAGACAAGGCTCGCATCCAGTGACAGCGGCGCGTTGCGGCCGAAACGGCCCTTCAGAAACCCCGACAGGATCAAGACGCCTTTGGAATGGATGGATCCGCTGAGCTCGACCTCACGCTCGATATCGACCACATCGCCGCGCCCGCTCGCGACGCGCGCGGTGATCCGGCTGGGATAGCCAAAGATGATATTGCCGAGATTGATGGTGGCCAATCCGTTTATCTGGCCGATGCGAGCCCCATCGACCTCGATCATGATGGTCTTGCGGCCGATCTCTTCCAATATCCGGTGATAGATCCGATCGGCGCGCCGGTTCTGGGCATCCAGGCTGTCTTGAATATCGCCCCGCGTTATCTCCTGCCGTGCAGCCAGTCCGGCCCGGCAATCGGCTTCCTGGAGCAGCTCGGTCAGGCTGCGGATTCGGGTTGAGAGCTTTTCCGAATCACCGCTTGTGCGTGAGGCGTATTCGATCACCCGCGCCGCCGCGTCGCGCGCCAGGGGCCGCAGCTCGTTCTGTTTGCCGATTTCCGTCAGCAGCCGGGCGTACCCGGCGATCGTTTCCTCGTTGCGATCGACCTGATCATCGAATTCGGCCGCGATTTTAAAAAGCTGGGCGAAATCGGGATCGTGCTGACGCAGGAGATAATATGTCCGAGGCGTGCCGATCAGGATGACCTTGACATCGAGCGGGATGGGCTGGGGTTCCAACGAGACGGTGCTGGCGATGCTGAGAATCTGCTCGAGCGATTCCAGCCTTATCTCTTCCGTCCGCAGCGCGCGCTTCAGGGTTTCGTAGCCGAAATTGCCGGTCAGAAGCCGTTCCGCATCGATGATCAGATAGCCGCCATTTGCCTGATGCAAGGAACCGGATACCAGCAGATTGAAATCGGTGACCAGGGCCCCCAGGCGCGCCTGATGCTCGATGCGTCCGGCCAGCGACTGATGGTTCGGGCGGTCGTCATAAACGATAGGAGCGCCGCTTGTCCCGCTATTGTCGACGATGACGTTGACGTGGTAGCGGCGAAAGGAGGCGCCGTCGGATTCCAGCACCTGCCGGAACATGGCCATTTGATTGGCACCGCTCTCCCGGCTGGCAGCCAGGAAGTCGCCGGCATTCTCCGTGATATCGTGCTCAACGTCCCCGAGATAGCTCAAGACATCCGGCAGATCGAGGAAAGCGTGCCGCACTTCCTCGATCAGGTAGCCGACCGCGACGGTCGTCGTCTTGCGGTCCAATTCCTCGAGAGTGCGGCGCAGCTCTCTCTCCCATTGCGGCACCTGGCGCAGCAAGGCTTCGAGCTCCGCCTGCAGCGAGGTGATATCGGCCTTGATGCGCTCCTGCTCCTCCGCCGTGAATTTCTTGAATTCCTCCTGGGGGATGACATCGCCATTACGGGTTGGCGCCAGGGCAAAACCCACCGGGGTCCTGATCAGCGTGACATTCATCTGTTCGGCGCGTTCCTGCAGGCCGCCGAAATTTTCCTCATGCTTTTTCTTGAATTGCTGTTCGAGGATATCCCGCTGATGACGGTAATCGTCCCGTTCAAATGCCGCCGGCAGGGCAACCTGCAGTTCGGCTATCAGCTTTTCCATGGACTGGTGCAGGGCCCGGCCTCTGCCCGCGGGCAGTTTGAGCCATTTGGGACGATGCGGATCGGCGAAGTTATTGATGTAGCACCAGTCGGGCGGCGTCTGTGCCGCCTTTGCCGCCGCTTCAAGCAGGGTGCGAACCAGCGTGTGCTTGCCTGTTCCGGCCGGGCCGAGACAGAAGATGTTGAAGCCCTTCTTGCGGATATCGATGCCAAAACTGATCGCTTCGTTGGCGCGTTCCTGGCCGATCAGGCCGACCGCCGGTGCCGGCAGGACGGCAGTGGCACCGGCGAGAGCGTCCAGATCGCATGTGCGGTAAAGCGCCTCGATCGGCAACGGTTCGCAGGCAATCCATGACGGTTTTCGGTCGGGAACGGTGGGCGCCTTGTCAGTCGCGCTGGGCAGCGGCGTGTCCATTATGTCGATCCATGCTTATTTTGTTCGAATGCCGGGCCAGATGCGTGGCCGGATGAGCCTGAATGAAGCTGCCTGAAATATGATCGCCGGCGGGCTGGCCGACGTTGATCTGCGTCAAGCGGGCCGCCCGTTAAGCGCCGCGCTGCCACATTTCTTCCCAGGCAGTCACCGTCGGCACCGACGATTGGTCCTGGGGCGGTTGATCGTCCGAGATGCCGGCTTACTTGATCTTCAAATGCAGGCGGGCCTGGTCGGTGCGGTAGAGCGCCCAGTAATATTCGGCCGGTGTGCCATCGGCGAGATAGGCGCAGGATTCGATGGCGAGAACCGGTTCATCGAGGCCAATCTCCAGCAATGATGCTTCTTCGTCGCTGGGCAGGACGGATTTCAGCCAGCGGTCAGCTTGACGGAAGACGATACCATAACGGCGTCGCAAGGTGTCATGCAGGGATCTGTGCTGCAGCGATACCTGTTCCAGGCCGGGCACCAGGCTGGCGACCAGCGAGGTGTGGACGAGAATGCGCGGAATACCTTCGGCGCCGATGATGCGCCTGATTTCCACGACCTGATCGCTCTGGCCGAGCCGCAGCAGGCGTTGTGCCCGGGCGTTCGGCGTGGCGAGGCCCTGCTGCAGGACGGAGCGGTTGATATGCTTGTGCTGCTCGATCAGTTCGCCGGTGAAGCCCATCGCCATGCCGACAAAGTTCTGCTCTTCGATATTGTCGGCGACGAAGGCACCCTTGCCCTGGATCTTGTAGATGATGCGATCGACCACCAGCTGGTTCATGGCCTCGCGCACGACGGTGCGGGAGACGCCGAACTGGTCGCACAGCTCGTATTCGGTCGGCAGTTGCGCATGCTTGTCGAGCCCCTGATCGGCGATCATTTTCACGATCGAAGATTTGACCTGGGCCCATAGCGGGATGCGCGGGTTATTCCCCGCATCCGCCTTGGCCGACGGCTTTTGTCTGGCTGCGCTGGGGTGACGTGAGGCCGGCATCAGTTCTGGTCGCTTCCTTGCCCTGGGCTTCCCGACGGATCGGGGCTTGGCATTCAGGTAAGACGATATCATCCAAGAGTCAAAACATCATCCAAGAGTCAGAACGCCATGGCGCTTCTGCAGGAGCCGGCTGGCATGGTCAATCTCGGCTTCCTTCCTTTCGGGCGGCCAGGCGTGGGCGGCGGCCATGATCTCTGCCAGTTCCGCGATGACGACAGGCGAAGCAAGGCCGGCGAGGCCGATCTGGGTGCGGCGGAGCACGAGGTCGGCGAGGCGGGTCGTCCGCTCGAAGCGCACGAGATGCAGAATTTCACCGCGGCTGTAGCCAGGCAGGCTGTGCAAGGGGGCATCGCCATTCAAGCTGCCTGCGACATGGCGGGCATAGGTGCCGTAGCGGCCAAATAGAATCTCGGCGCGGTCCGGCGTCAGGTTGCAGCTCTTCGCCAGGTCGGCGATATAACTGCGCAAGGCATCGGCATCCTGCGGCCAGTTGGCGCCGCCGCCGATCTCCAAGCCGCGGGTATCGGCGCGGCGCCGTTGCTGCAGCCGTTGCAGGACCATATCGGCGATCTGCTCGGCACAGGCGCGATAGGTGGTCCATTTGCCGCCGACCAGGGTCAGGACTTCATAGGGCCGCGCCGCCCCGGCCGGGAAAGCCTGGATATGGTGATCCCGGCTGATGGCGCCGGCAACGGTGCCATCAGCCGCTTTCGGCAGCGGGCGCACGCCTGCATAACGGAAGATGATCTGGCTGCGGTCGAGCTTGAGCGCCGGCATGACTTCCGCCATGACCCGGAAGAGGTAGTCGACCTCGGCTTCGGAACAGGTCATGTCTTCCGGGTCATCGGTCGGCAAGTCAGTGGTGCCGATCAGGACGAGATTGCGTTCCAAGCGATAGGCGAGGCAGAGGCGATGATCCGCGGTGGAAAAGTAGATCATGTGTTCGCCCAGCGCGGCGGCCAGTTGCGGATGATCGAGCACGAGATGCGAGCCCTTGGTGCCGCCGACCAGCTTTTCGTCGATGCCCAGCGCTGCGTCGACCTGATCGATCCAGGCGCCGGCGGCATTGATGACGATCCTGGGCGTGACGCGGTGGATCTCGCCGACGATCTCGTCGCGCAGCAGGACCGCTTCGCCGTCGTGACCGATGGCAGCGAGATAGGGAATCGCCATCGCTTGCGGGCAATCGGCTTCGGCATCGGCGACCAGTTCCAGTGTCAGCCTTTCGGCATTGGTCAGCCGCGCATCATAGAATTCGCCGACACTGCAGATCGATGGGTGCAGGCCCGGCATCTCGCGGAGAGCCGTGCGCCCGTTGATCATGCGATGGCGTGGCATGCTGCGATACTTGGCGCCGAACCAGTCATAGACCGTCAAGCCGAGCTTCAAAACCAGCGCGCCGCGTGGTCCCGGATTGCGGATCAGGCGCAGGAAGCGGGCGCCGGCGGTCAGCAGGCCGCTCCACCGATTGGTGACGGGGACCCAGACGGGAAGGGGCTTCACGTAATGCGGCGCATTGCGCAGAAGCAGATTCCGCTCTTCCACGGATTCCCGCACCAGCGCGAATTCGCCGGTTTCCAGATAGCGCAGGCCGCCATGGATAAGCCGCGAGGGCGCGGCACTGGTGCCGCTGCAGAAATCGCCCTTCTCCACCAGCAGCGAGGGGATGCCCTGCGCGGCGAGGTCGCGATAGAGGCCGACGGCATTGATGCCGCCACCCACGATCAGGATCTCCGTTCTGGTCATGCTCTGCAGCCGCTGCAGCAGCTCGCTACGCGTCATCATGATGGTTTGATCCCACCTTCGGTCGTTGTCGCAGTAAAGTTGTAATAACAAGTATAACAGAATCTTTCAATTCGCGATCGTCTTGCATGCCCGCCATCGAACGTCGTGCTATACGGCCCGGTCATATGGAATCGACGCGGGATATAACGGTGCCCGTCGTGCACGGATTACATGAAGCGAGCAAATATGCTGCATTGCGGTGTTTTTCGATGCAGTGCGGTAAGTAATCGATTTTTCTCGGCTTGCAGAAAAGTGCCGGAATTCTAGCGAGATGAATTGACCTTTGGGTGAAATTTACTTAGCATAATTTGTAATAACAACTTAACCGGCATCGTAAAGCCGGACAAAGTCATCGGCGGCTCTGCCGATAGGCGAAATGCGGGGAGGTACGGATGCCGGATCGGCTGATCGGTATCGATGCAGGCGGAACAATGACCAAGGCGGCCCTGTTCAACGCGGCGGGGCAGGAACTCGCTTGCGAGCGCCGCCCCAACAAGATGCTGTTCCCCGCCCAAGGACATACCGAGCGCGATGCGGATGCCATGTGGGGCGCCGTCTGCGGGGCGATCCGGGCCTTGCTCGAGGCCACCGGCGTGGCGGCCGCGGACATTGCCGGCGTCAGCGTCTCCGGTTATGGCAGCGGCCTCTATGTGGTCGATCGCCAGGGCGATCCGATCCGGCCCGGCATCGTCTCGACCGACAGCCGCGCAACCGGCCTGGTGGCGTCCTGGGACCGCGATGGCCTGACCGCCGAGAACGGTCCGCGCGTGCAGCAACGTTTCTGGCCGGGGCAATCGACCGCTTTGATGGCCTGGCTTGCCGAGCATGAGTCGCAGACCGTCGAGCGCGCCTATTCGGTGCTGTTCTGCAAGGATTTCCTGCGCGCCCGTCTCTGTGGCGAGATCTCGACCGATCCGACCGATGGCGGCATTGCCGGTTTGATCGATGTGACGCGATCGGATTATGTCGAAGAGATCTTTCCGCCGCTCGGCCTGAAGAAGTGGCTGGGCAAATTGCCGCCGATTGCGCCGTCAGTCGAGATCGCCGGCGGCGTGACGGCGACCGCCGCCGGGCTGACCGGGCTTCTCGCGGGCACGCCCGTGATCCGCGGCGTCGTCGATGTCGCTGCCTCCGCCCTTGCTTCGGGCGTTACCGATCCCGCGCGGATGAGCGTCGTTGCCGGCACCTTCAGCATCAATTCGACGCTGCATGACAGCCCGCGGCTCAGCAAGCTGCCCTTCCTGCAATGCCTTTATCCGATCGGCAACCGCTACCTGGCGACTGAAGGATCGGCAACCTCGGCCGGCAATCTCGACTGGTTCTGCCGCACTGTGCTGGATGGCGAGGCGGCGCGTTGCGCCGCCCAGGGGAAGTCGATCTACGAATATTGCAGCGAGCTCGTGGTCTCGGCGATGCAGCGGGAAAGTGCCGCCCTGTTCTTTCCCTATCTTTTCGGCGGACCGGGCGGTGCGCCGGCCGGGCTGGTCGGCGTGCAGGCCGCGGACACCTTGGCCGATATCATGCGGGCGATCTTCGAAGGCGTGGTTTTCGCCCATAAGCTCGATATCGACGGCCTGATGACCGGTGCGGATGCTGCGGCGATCAGTTCCATCCGCCTCGCCGGCGGGGCCTCGCGCAGCGACATCTGGGCGCAGATCTTCGCCGATGTGCTGGGCCTGCCGGTGGAGATCACCGACGGCAGCGAATTGGGCGCGCAGGGTGTCGCGATCTGCGCCGCCGCCGCGGTCGGCCTGCATCCGGATATCGAGACGGCGATCGCACAGATGGTGCGCGTCAAACGGCGTTTTACGCCCGATCCGGCGAGGACGGCGCATTACCGCAAGGCCTTCAACCGCTTTGCTGCTCTCAGCGATGCCATGGCCGGGCTCTGGCAGGGCGCTTTACCCGCAGGTCATTAGACAGTCTAGGTCATTAAATAGGCCGCCATGGAGCGGTTCCGCGATTGCGATTAGGAGATTGAGTTCATGCCCCATATTGGTGACTTCCTCGCTGAAATGCTGATGCGCTATGACGTCGATTACGTCTTCGGCATGCCGGGCGGGCAGACGACAGCATTGCATGATGGCATCTCGCGCCGCGCACCGAAGATCCGGCATGTGCTTGTGCGTGACGAACGCAGCGCTGCCTATGCCGCCGATGCCTATGCGCGGCTCACCGGCAAGCCCGGCATCTGCGATGTCACCGTCGGTCCCGGGACGACGAAATTACCTGATGGCCTGGTCGAGGCCCTCAATGCCTCGATTCCCATGATCGCGCTGGTCGGAGAGCTCCCACTCGACTGGCTGTCCCTGCGATCGAAGGGTGTCGCCTCGCAGGGTTTCGACCAGGTCGCTTTCCTGCAGACCATCACCAAGGCGACCTATCTCGTTCCCAGCGTGGAAGCGCTGCCGGATCTCATCCGCACCGCCTTTCGCGTCGCCACCGGTCCACGTCCCGGTCCCGTCGCGCTGCTCATCCCCCACGAGGTGATGGATGCCGAATGGGACGAGGAGAAGATCAAGCCGGTGATCGACGACCGCCACAAGTTCTCGCCCTCGATCCGCTATGCGCCGGCGACGCAAGACATTGCCGCCGCGGCGAAGATGATTGCGGCGGCGAAACGGCCGGCCATCGTCGCCGGCGGCGGCATCCATGCATCCGACGCCACCCAGTTGCTGACCGAGATCTGCGACCAGCTGCAGCCGCTGGTGGTCACCAGCCTCTCGGGCAAGGGCACCGTGCCGGAAACCCGGCCTTATGTGGCCGGGGTACTGAACGCGCTCGGCTCGGCGGCGGCGATCGAGCTGATCAAGGAAGCCGACCTCGTCATCTGGTGCGGTTCCAAGGCCAGCCAGAATACCGCCATGAACTGGACATTGCCGCTGGCCAATCAGGCGACCATCACCATCGATGCCGATCCGCTGGAGCATGGCCGCACCTTCCGGCCGACGCTTGCCCTGTGCGGCGACGTCAAGCTGACGCTGGAGGTATTGCGCGCCCAGCTGACGGCGAAGCCGATCAAGTCCTGGCTGGCGCGTATCGCCGAGGTAAAGGCGGCGAACGAGGTCGTGATCGGCACCGAGATGGCGGTCGAAAGCAGCCCCATCCAGCCGCCGCGCGTCATGCGGGCTGTCGCCGAACGCCTGACCGAGGCCGATGTGGTCATCAGCGATGCCAGCTGGTCGGCCGGCTGGATCGGCGCCTATATCAAGTCGATCGCGCCGGGTCGTCGCTTCCTCTATGCGCGCGGGCAGGGCGGTCTTGGCTATGCCGTGCCGGCGGCGATCGGTGCCGGCGCGGTGCAGAGCGATCGCGGCGGCCGTGTCATCACGGTGTCCGGCGACGGCGGCCACTCCTATGCGATCGGCGAACTCGCGACGCTGGCGCAGAACGGCTACCGCGTCATCAATATCGTCCTCAACAACGGCACGCTCGGCTGGCTGCAGATGTGGCAGGAGTTCTTCTTCTCCAATCTGCGGCAATCGGTGGATCTCGGTTTTGGCGAGAAGCCGAATTACGCCGCCGCCGCCGACGCGATGGGGCTGAAGGGCATCCAGGTGCGATCGGCTGCCGGTATCGATGCCGCACTCGATGAGGCCTTTGCCTTCAACGGCGCCTCTGTGGTCGAGGTGCTGATCGACCCGCGGGCGACGCCGATCCACAGCTTCCGCCGCCGCCTGGCGCAACCGGATCGAAAGATGGCGCGGCCCGGTACCGTCTATGAACTGCGCGAGTGGAAGATCTCTCCATCGCTCGATAATGCCTGATTTGCCGACACCGCATCGGCGCGGCGCCGGAAAAGCGCCGCACCGATGCGGTGAGAGAGAAAGTTGTCACGCATGAGTCTGGTTCTTGAAAGCGTCAGCCTTGCCGTTCCGCCCACGGATTATCTGCGGGATATTTCGCTTGAGCTGACGCGCGGGACGATGAATGTGCTGCTGGGCCCGACCTTGTCGGGGAAGACCAGCCTGATGCGGCTGATGGCGGGCCTGGAGCATCCGAGTTCGGGGCGGGTGCTGCTCGACGGCAAGGACGTGA